>Ga0207676_10000002_pt1 | contig 1198607 bp, 1066 predicted proteins | sample KBSSwiS72_FD_184307 | JGI IMG/M metagenome (GOLD analysis project Ga0207676, IMG submission 184307) | Switchgrass rhizosphere microbial communities from Kellogg Biological Station, Michigan, USA - KBS Switchgrass S7-2 (SPAdes) (version 2) | ecosystem: Host-associated > Plants > Roots >...
CCTCGAGCGAGGGCGGGAACAAGTAGCGCGTCTCATAGTCCGGTCGAATCTCGCGGCTCATGCCCTTCTGTAGCATGACTTCACGTTTTCCACAGCACGCCGGTTTTTGAGACGGTCTCCAAGCCGCCGCACTCCTTAAACTACTGCCATGAAAAAACTGATCATCACCGGCGGCACGGGCGGACTCGGCGAGACGGTAGTCGCGCGGCTGCAGCGCGACTACGAATGCATCCTCCTTCGCCACCGCGACGTCGACCTCCGCGACGCCGCGAGCGTGCGCGCCGCGCTGGCGAAGATCGACGAGCCGTACGGCCTCGTGCACATGACGGGCGGCTACGCGGGCGGCAGCGTCTCCGAGACCGACGACGCAACGTGGCAGCAAATGATCGGGCTCAATCTCACCAGCTCGTTCAACGTCGTCCGCGAGACGCTCGCGCGCATGCGTCGCGATCAGCCGGGGCGGATCATCGCCATCAGTTCCGAGGCGACGAAGACGAAGCCGAAGAGCGCGGCGGCGTACGCGATCTCGAAGACGGGACTGAACACGCTCATCGAGCTCACGGCGAAAGAGCTCGCCGGGAGCGGCATCACCGCGAACGCGCTGCTCCCCGGCACGCTGGCCACCGCGGCGATGCGGAAGGAGATGCCCGACGCGAAGCTCGTTCCGCTCGACCGCGTCGCGGAGTCGATCGTCTTTCTCCTCTCCGACGCGGCGGCGAGCATCAACGGCGCGCTGATTCCGCTGCAGCCATGAGCCGCGGTTTCGTCTCGGCGCTGTTCGGTCTGGCGATGACGTTCTTCGCCTGGTACGCGCCATGGGCCTGGCCGGCGTGGCCGTCGATCCTCGCGTTCGACACGTTCGATCACGGCGGCTTCGCCGAGCTGTCGCACGCCGGGCAGTCGGTCGTCACGGTGCTGCTGATCGCGCTGAATGTGGTGGTGTGGGCGCTGATCGCACGCGCCGTGTGGTGGCTCCTCAGGCGCCGCTCGCGGCCAGTATCGCCTTGATCAGATCTTCCGGCGCCTCGTCCACCACTTCTGCAGGCGGCAGCTCGGCCGCCTTCGCCATGCGGATCGTTTCCTTGTACGTCTCGAGATACGCGACGCACGACGGGCAGACGGCGAGATGCCGGTCGAACTCGGACCGGCGGTCGGCGTCGAGCTCGCCGTCGAGATAATCGGCGAGGAAGCCGATGATCTCCGTGCACGGCAGATAGGGGCGATTGGTCATCAGCTCACGTTCCTCATGTGCGGATCGAGCAACGTGCGAAGCGCCTGCCGTCCCCGATGCAATCTGATCTTCACCGCATTCGGCGTCACGCCGAGGACTTCCGCCACTTCTTCCGTCGACAGCTCCTCGATGTCCCGCAGCAGCAGCACGACGCGATACGTGTCGGGCAACTGCTCGATGCAACGCCGCACGAGATCGCACAACTCCGTCCGTTGCAGAACCGTTTCCGCCGATTCGCTCCACGTCACGCTCGGCTCGACCTGATGGCCATCCTCGAGAAAGCGCGGCAGATACTGCTCGATGTCTTCCTCGGGATGCCGCCGCTGCGTGCGCAGCTTCATCAGACAGGCGTTGATGACGATGCGATGCAGCCAGGTCGAGAGCTGGGCGTTCTTCGCGAAGTTGCCGAGGGAGCGGAAGGCGGAGACGAAGGCGTCCTGCAGGGCATCGCGCGCATCTTCTTCCGAGCGCATGAAGCGCCGCGCCACGCGCAGGAGCATCGGCGAGTGCGTGCGCACGATGGACTCGAAGTCATGGACGGCGACCGACATTGAGATGTTCATGGCGGCAGTTTTTCCGCCGAACTTCACGAAATTATCCGCGAACGATCGCGAAGTGAACAAATCATTCATGGCGACACTTGCCCGCGAATCAACGGCTCGAATGCGGGCGGCGTCACCACGAGAAGCTGCGCCGGCTCCGGCATCATCGGCCGTCCGAAGATGTAGCCCTGCCCGTAATCGCAACCGAGCGCGATGAGCCGCCGCACGTGATCGGCGGTCTCCACACCCTCCGCGATCACCTCGAGATCGAGGTTGTGCGCGAGCGTGATGATCGTCTTCACCATCTCTTCGCTGCGCGCGTTGCGAGCCAGGTTGGTGATGAACGAGCGGTCGATCTTCAGCATGTCGACCGGCAGGTCCATCAGGTACGAGAGCGACGAGTAGCCGGTGCCGAAGTCGTCGATGCAGAGCCGCACGCCGAGCTCGCGAATCTGATTGAAGACGTCGAGCGCCGCGACCGCGTCCTCCATCAGCACCCCCTCCGTGATCTCGAATCGCAGCCGCCTGCCGTCGACCTCGTGCTTCTTCAACGCCGAGCGGATGCTGCGCACGAGATTGCGGTCGGAGAGCTGGCGCGGCGAGAGGTTGACGGTGACGGTCGGCGTGTTGTCGCCCCACTCGTTGATCTGCAGGCAGACGCGGTCGAGCACCCACTCACCGAGGGCGACGATGAGTCCCGTCTCTTCCGCCACGGCGATGAAATCGTTCGGCATCACCAGTCCGCGCCGAGGATGCTGCCAGCGGATGAGCGCCTCGAAGCCGCGCACGTCGCCGGTGCGCATCGAGACGATGGGGTGATAGACGAGCCGCATCTCGTCGTTCTGCAGCGCGTGGCGGAGGTCCATCTCGATCTGCATGCGGCCGACCGCCTCGTCGTGCATCCGCGCGTCGAAGACCTCGTAGCGATCGCGCCGCTTCGCCTTGGCGCGATACATCGCGGTGTCGGCGTCGCGGACGATCTCATCCGCCGACCGGTAGCCGGTGGTGCTGATGGCGATGCCGATGCTCGCGCTGCTGTAGACGTCCTGCGCCGCGATGCGAAACGGATGGCGCAGCTCCGCGAGGATGCGCTCGGCGGTCTGCGTCGCGTCGTGCGGACCGGCGATGTTCTCGAGCAGTACGGTGAACTCGTCGCCGCCGAGGCGCGCGACCATGTCGGCGGGCCGCACGGAGCGGCGGATGCGGTTGGCGATCTCGCACAGCAGCGCGTCGCCCGCGGCGTGCCCGAGGCTGTCGTTGACCAGCTTGAAGCGATCGAGATCGAGGAAGAGGACGGCGAATTCGTAGATGTGATCGCGGCGGTTGAGCGCGATGGCGTGATCGACGCGATCGTGAAACGTCGTGCGATTCGGCAGGCCGGTGAGGTGGTCGTGCGTCGCCTCGCGGACGATCTGCGCTTCGCTCTTCTTGCGGCGCGTGATGTCGGTGAGCGAGCCGGCGAAGCGGGTCGGCGAGCCGTGATCGTCGCGGATGACGGCGCCGCGGCAGAGCGTCCAGCGGATCGCGCCGTCGCTCAGCACGATGCGGTATTCGCTTTCGAACAACGCGGTCTCGCCTTTGAAGTGCCTTCGCACCTCGGCCTCGACGCGCGCGCGATCCTCGGGATGAATCCGCTCGAACCACGCGTCGACGGTGAGCGGTTCGCTGCAACCGAGGATCGCCTTGCAGCGGTCGGTGACATAGAGCTCGTTCTCCTCGACTTTCCAGTCCCACAGACCGTCGTTCGATCCGCGAGCGGCAAGCTCGTAACGCTCCTGGCTCTCGCGCAGCTCCTTCGTCCGCTCGTGAATGCTCTTCACCTCGGCGCGCGTGCGGTCGACGACCGCCTGCAATGCTTCGCGGATGCGCGCGGTGTCGATCAGCGGGGAGCGATTGAGCAGCGCGATCCAGCCGAGCGTCGCGCCGCGGTCGTCGATCAGCCGCGCGCCGGCGTAGCCTTCGACCGACCACTTCACGAACAGCGTGTCGGCCGGGAAGCAGGTGGTCGCACCCTCCGGAAAGCAGAGGTAATTCGCCTCCAGCACCTCGGCGCACGGCGTGTTCGAGAGGCGGAACTCCCAGTTCGGGACGTCTCTGCCGTCGACGCGCACCGCGAGCATCCGCCCGCGCAGCGGCTCCTCGGAGATCACCTCCGCGACGAACGCGTAGTCCATGGCGAGCGTCTCGGTCAGCTCGCGCACGAGGGCGCGGAAGTAGTCGGCACCGGGTCCGGAGCGGGAGAGTCCTTCGAGCAGCTTTCGGGAGGTCTCGGCGATGGCTGTGTTCGGCATGCCGGGTTGGATGCCGGTGAGAGAGGCGCGTTTCGCCACGGATGTTGCGAATTTGTGAGTGTCATCACAGCCGCCTTCCTTCCGGCGACGCATCTTTCAGCACTTCCCGAACTCGGGTTGGCGGCTATGCCTCCGGAAACCATTCGAATAAGGAAACCTCATGCGTAAGCTCTCGCTGATCATCGCGGTATTGCTGTTCCCGCTCGCCGCGCTGGCGGATGCGCCGGGTGAAGTGACGTCGATCGCGCCGACGCAGTTCACGTTCGGCGTGCTGGAACAGTTCCTCACGATCAACGGCACCGGCCTCTGGGAGGAAGGTGGAACGACGATCGTGAAATTCAACGGCGCCGGCATCTCGGTCGACATCGAGCCGAGCGCCGTCTCGCCGACGCAGCTCATCGTCTTCGTGCCCGACCTCATCCTCACGAGACTCGGTCACTGCAACGCGCACGTCTTCGTCACGTACGCGGACGGCACGACGCGGAACGTCGGCTTCGGCACGTTCCAGGTCGTCCTCGCGCCTCCTCCGCCGCCGGCGCCGCCGACGATCATCGGCGCGGAAGTGGTCAACGCCGAGGCGACGGGACCGGACGGCGCGATCGTGACGTACAGCGTCGAAGTGGAGAGTCAGGTCGACCCGAACCTGCAGGCGCAGTGCACGCCGCCATCGGGCAGCCTCTTCCCCCTCGGCTCGACGACGGTGCATTGCACGGCGACCGACAGCAACGGCACGGGCACGCTCGACTTCGTCGTGCTGGTGACCGACACCACGCCGCCGGAGCTCACCGTTCCGGACGACATCACGACGACCAATCCGGTCGTCTCGTTCACCGCGACGGCGACCGACAACATCGACGGTCCGCTTACGCCGGTCTGCACGCCGGCCTCCGGCTCGACGTTCGAAGTCGGCACGACCGAAGTGGTCTGCGTGGCGACCGACTCGAGCTTCAACGAGACGGTGAAATCGTTCTTCGTGACGGTGCTCGCCGATACGACGCCGCCGGTCGTATCGAGCATCAGCGCGACGCCGAGCGTCCTCACGCCTCCGAATCACGAGATGGTCGCGGTGACGATCACGGTCGTGGCAACGGACGATCAGGATCCGAGCCCGACGTCGCAGATCGTCTCCGTCACGTCGAATCAGCCGATCGAAGGAACGGGCGACGGCGATCAGTCCCCCGACTGGGAGATCACCGGCCCGCTCACCCTGAACCTCCGCGCCGAGCGCGCGTCGGGTGAAGACCGCGTCTACACGATCACCGTGGTGACGTCGGATGCGACCGGCAACACGACGACGTCGACCCTGACGGTCACGGCGACGAATTCGAATGTGTCTTTGAATCAGGCCTGGCAGTGAGTTGAAGCGAAGGGCGGGCACGCACGTGCTCGCCCTTCCGCTCCGCACAGCGCGCCAGTTCCGCCTCGGCCTGCGCAATGCCCTGCTGGTTCTTCAGCGATGACGCGATGTCGCGCGCTGCGAGAGCACGTTCGCGCGCTGCGCTGTAATTGCCGCGCGCGACTTCCAGGCGCGCCAAGTCGGTGAGGATGCGGAACTCGAGCTCGCGGTCGCGGATCAGGCGAATCATGGCCAGGGCGCGGTCGAGCAATTTCCCTGACTCGTCGAGTGCGCCGGTGTGACAGCGCGCGCGGCCGATGAGCCAGAGGCATTCGGCTTCGCCATGCGTGTCGCCGATCGCCTTCAGCTTGCCGAGCGCGCGTCCGAGGTACGAGATCGCCTCGCCGTATTGCCCTTGCGCGAGATACGACTGACCGATGCCCATGTTCGCCTTCGCTTCGCCATCCGCGTCGCCCACGGTCGCCGCGTCGATGCGCGAGCGGGTGGCCAGCTCGATCGCCGTCTCGTAATCGCCGCGCGAGAGATAGGTCCAGTGCAGGCGGCGCAGCAGCAGCGCGCGCTCCCGGATCTCTCCCGCGCGATCGTGATGCTCGAGCGCACGCGCGAGCAGCGCGGCCCCTTCCGCGTACTCGCCGCGCTGCGCGAGCGACCAGCCCAGGATGCCGTCGGCGAGCGCCGCGATCTCCGCCGCGGGCTGGCTCGCGCGCAGGTCCTCGAGCAGCAGAGTCGCGCGCTCGTAATTGCCGCTCGCCGACTCGACGTCCGCGAGATGCACCAGCGTGCGCGCCACCGCGAGGCTGTCGCCGCGGCCGATGAAGAGGTCGAGCGCCTGCGTGAACGAGCTTCGCGCGGCGGTGTAGTTGTTCAGTGCGCTCTCGCTCAGACCGCGCAGATAGAGCGCGCGAGCGAGCGAAGCGGAACCGGCGGCGATCGCGCCGGCGCGGTCGAGGACCACCACCGACTCGCGGATCCGTCCTGCCCCGCGCCATGACTCGCCGAGGGCGAGCAGCATCTCGATGTGATCGCCGGGCGCGAGCGTGAGGCAGCGCGAGATCTGTTCGACGCGCTCGATCAGCACCACGGCCTTCCGCCATTCCGAGCGGCTGCTCGCGGCGCGCCAGGCACGCATGCCCGCTTCGAAGGCGCGTTGCGGATCTCCCGCCGCCGCGTAATGCGACGCCAGCGCCTCGGCCACGCGTTCGCTTTCCGCGCCGTACACCGACTCCAGCGCCGCTGCCGCGCGGGCATGCAGCTCGCGCTGCCTGCTCGGCGGAATCGCGTCGTAAACCACGCGCCGCAGGATCGAGTGCTGGAAACGGCAATCCTCGCCCGGCGTGAGGCCCTGAATCGAAAGCACGCCGCCGCGCACGCCGTCGCTCAGCACTTCCTCGATGTCCGCCACGGTCGTGCCGGTGATGCCGCAGAGAGTCGCGACGTGGAACTCCTCGCCGAGCACCGCCGCATGCTCGAGCACGGCGCGGACCCGCTCCGGCAGGCGAGCGATCTTCGCGCGCGCGGCCGTGACGATCGTCTCCGGCAGCGAAAGATCGCGCACGCCGATCCATCGCCAGCGTCGCGATGCACCGTCCGGCGCGATCGCTCCAGCCGCCACGAGATGGCGCAGAGTCTCGGTCAGGAAGTACGGATTGCCGCCGGTGAGGCGATACAGCGTCTCGACGTCGTCGCGCGGCACTTCGTCGCCGCGCCGGATCCCGAAGATCCGGCCGATGACCTCGCGGCAATCGCGCTCGGCGAGACGCCGCAGGCGGACGGTCGTGTAGGTGCGGCGGCCGGCCTGCTCGCCGAGCCAGGCCTGCACCCGATGATCGGCGCTGTCGGCGTCATCGGTGCGAATGACCGCGATGAGCATCAGCGGCTGGCTGTCGATCATCCGCATCAGGCAACTGAGCACGTCGAGACTCGCGCTGTCGGCCCACTGCAGATCGTCGAACACGATGACCAGCGGCTGGCGCCGGCTCAGCGCGAGCCACGCGCGGCAGATCGGAACGATGAAGCGGAAGTGATCGCCGGCGTTGCCGCCGCTCAGCGCCGCGGCGCGAGTCGGGTCTTCGAAGAGCTCGGCGGGGAGGCGAATCCCGCACACTCCTTCGATGACGTCGCGCAGCGGCATGCCGTCCGGAGGCGCGCCGTGGACGAGCGCCGCGCGTAGCAGATCGATGAAGAGCTCGTACGGCGCGAGGCGCGCGCCGCGATAGTCGAAGAAGCGGCCGTAGAGCGCGATCGCGCCCTGCTCGACGGCCCAGCGCCGGAAGTGCCGCACGAGCTGCGTCTTGCCGATGCCCCACTCGCCGATGACCGCAACCGGCCGCGGCGCGCCTTCGAGCGCGTTGCGATACTCGGCGCGCAGCGTGAGCATCTCCGCATCGCGCGCGGCGAGCTGGTCGTAGTTCGGGGCAAGCTCGCCCGCCGGCTCGGCGATGGTGTCCTTCGACGCCGCCATGTTGAACAGCCGCACCGGGGCGATGAAGCGATACCCGCGGCCGTGATACGTGGCGACGAAGCGCGACTGCTCGGCGTCGTCGCCGAGGGTGCGGCGGATCTGGGAGACCGCCTTCTTGAGAACGCCGTCCGTGGTGAAGACGTCGGACCACACTTCCTCGAGCAGCTCTTCCTTCGAGAGCACGCGGTCGTGATGCTCGACGAGGTAGCGCAGCACGCGGACCGCGCGAGGCTCGAGCGGCACCACCTCCTCGCCGCGCTGCAGCAGATCGACGCCCTGGGCGAGGTGAAAGCCGCCGAATTGCCAGACGAAACCGTCGATTCGATTCATTGGGCGCGATTTCAGGAGCGATGGAAATATATGTCGCGGTCCTTGTGCGCTCCGTGACGGGCCGCACAAATCGCCGCGGAACGAAATCGTCACCAGACCGTCAGACCTGGAACCAGCGCCAAACGCATCTTTCGCCGCATCAACTAGGAGGCAAAGTGATGCGTTCCCCAACTCGAATCTGGTTTGTCGTTCTCCTTTTCTTCGCATTGAGCGCCGCCGCGGAGGACTTCACCGCGGCAGGCGTGACGTTCACGACGGGCGATCCGAACGGCGTCCGCTTCAAGCCGCTCTCGAGTCTCGAAGTCGGCGACTCGCTGTCGGTCGAGCTGACCGGCGCGCGGCCGCGGTCGACGGTCGAGATGCGGCTGCAGGACGCGAGCGGACGCGAATGGTCGTTCTCACGCGTGCACAGCGACGCCCGCGGCAACGTGGCCCGCACGCTGTTCTGGTATCAGTCGGGCGTCATCGGCACGACCGCGCGGCGGACCGACTTCCGTCCCAACCCGTCGTTCCTCACGTTCGACGAAGCGGAGCGGTTCTTCTCCGCCACCCCGATGCGCCTGACCGTGCGCGAGCGCGAAGGCCGCACTCTCGCGATCCGGGAGTTCCAGCCGCGTCCGCGCACGACGCCGTTCGTCTATCCGTCCAATGAGTCGGGCGTGCTGGAAAACGCGGTCGACGCGAAGAACGAGACGCTCTACGTGACCGGCCGCAACTTCCCCGCCGGCGCGACGGTGCAGCTCTTCCTCGTGCCGAACCGTTTCGGCTGGGCGGCCAACGACACCTTCAAGGCAACCGTCGTGAAGACCGTCAACCTCAGGCCGACGCAGACCGGCTTCACCGCGCAAATGGTCGCCGCCGGCGGGTTGCTCCCCGGCACGTACGACATCATCGCGCGCGCCGGCAGCAGCACCACGCCCATCCTGCAGGCGTCGGACCTCGTCAGCTTCGGCGCGGACACCGGCGTCGTGTTCTACATCATCATCAACGGCAACGTCGTCATCGACGTGGCGGGGCGCCTGGCCCCGGGCATCGCGTACTTCCAGTTCTCGAACTACTTCGAGAAAGGGGAGGACGTCTGGGGCGCGGTCGATCCGACCGACGTGCCGGCCAACCATCCGGGCGGCAACTACGCGGAGTACTGGGTCGTGAACGATCAGCCGCCCGCGTACTGGGACGGCGTGAGCCCCGCGCTCGTCGACGTCTCCGGCGACGGGCCGGAGCTGCATCGCGTGAAGTACTGGTGCATCAACGGAACGGAAGTGAGGCTGTGGGCGGCCGCCACGCAGATCGCACCGATCGCCGGATACGACGTCGTCGTCGACTTCGGCGCCGTGCCGGCAAACGTCGAGGCGGATTTCGTCAAGGACAGCACGTACAACAAAGGCGTCGACTTTCTCGACGGCTATCTCGACGCCGGCTTCTCGGTGTACGAGCCGCCCGACACGATCGGTCCTTACGGCGTCGGCACCGTGGAGTACCTCGACGAGAACGGCATCTCCGGCATCACCGATCCGCAGGGGATCACCGGTCCGACGTATCCGGTCAAGCTCGGCTGGGCGCGGATCAAGTATCCGGCGACGGCTCCCGGCGTCGGCACCCCGGTCGCGCCGGGCGGTCCCTATCCGGTCGCGCTGTTCCTGCACGGACGCCACTGGAACTGCCAGGTCAACGGCTTCGACTCGAACTGCGCCCCGGCGAACCGCATCCCGAGCCACGAAGGCTACAACTACATCATGGACGTGCTGGCCAGTCAGGGCGTCTTCTGCATCTCGATCAGCGCGCACGACATCCAGGAAGACGACGGTTTCTGGAACTACGACGCGCGCGGCCGGCTGGTGCTGAAGTTCCTCGACAAGCTGCGCGACTGGACGACGATGGGCAACGATCCCTTCGGCGGTCTGTTCAACGGGCAGCTCGACATGAGCAAAGTCGCGCTCTCCGGTCACAGCCGCGGCGGCGAAGGGGTGGTGGCGGCGGACCAGCTCAACGTCAACTGGCCGAATCCGCACTCGATCGTCGCGGTCAATGCGATCGCGCCGACCGATCAGGACGTGGCCGTCGACTACAAGCCGAAAGCTCCGTATTACCTGCTCCTCGGCGCACGCGACGGCGACGTCTGGAACATGCAAGGACTGCGCACCTACGATCACTCGTATGGTCAGGGCGTACCGAACCGGAAGATGAAATCGACCGGCTGGGTCTACGGCGCCAATCACAATTTCTTCAACACGATCTGGACCGACGCCGCGAACCTCGGCATGCCGAATCCGTGGATCGGCGCCGGTGATGACTGCGGCTATGGCCCCAACCCCGATCAGCCGGACATCTGCGGATTCAAGATGCCGGCAGGCGTGCAGCGCCAGGTCGCGCTGTCGACGATCACCGCGTTCTTCCGGTGGCACCTGCAGGGCGCCGCGGGCTATCGCGAGGTGCTGACCGGCGTGCTCGAGCCGGCGGCGATGGACAACAACAACGTGTTCTGGACGTTCCAGGACGCGCAGCGCAATGCCATCGACGACTTCGAACAGCAGCCGCTCAACCCGGCGCAGAACACGGTGGGCGGCCTCGCCACCGCCATCGGTGCGTCGACCTTCGAGGAGCGCCTGCTCAACGCCGGCGGCTGGATCGGCAGCACGTCCTACAACTCGATTCCTCCGCTCGTCGACAGCGCGTTTCTCCACGACACGATCGGCCTGAAGCTGAAAGCGCCGATGCCGATCGTCTACGAGACCGACATCCCCGCCGGGCCGGCGCGCAACGTCAGCGTGTACGACCACCTGACGCTGCGCATCGCGAAAAAGGTCACGGCGCTGCCGGTCGCGGCCGGACCCGACATCACGGTCTACGTGAACATCGAGGACGGTCAGGGACACACAGGCATGGCCGCGGCAGACGCGAGCAGTTACCAGCGCATCCCGCATCCGTTCCAAGGTGCGGTCTGGCCGAACCTCGGCGTGCTGACCGGCGTCCGCATCCCGCTCCAGTTCTTCACCAGAAACAACTCCCAGGTCGACCTGACCGACATCGCGAAGATCAAGATCACGATCGACGGCACGGAGATCGGACTCGACGACGTCGAGTTCGGAAAGTGAGATCCATCATGCGCAAATTCATCGCCCTCGCACTCTTCATCAGCATCGGGTTCGCCGCCTTCGCGGCGAGCCCCACCCGCCCGCGCGAGCTCCCGTTCAAGATCGTCAGCGCGAGCGTCGACACGTTCGAGCCGGCCCAGCGCACGCGCCATGGCCGGTACACGCAGGCGCTCGTGCTGCAGCTCGAGGTCAAACGCGATGACTGGACCGGCCTCCCGCCGGACATCGCGCCGTTCCTCTACATCGGCAACCACGAGCTGCGTCCGTTCGCGAACGTCGACGGCAAGCGGGTCGTCTACACGTTCCACGACCCCGACTGGCAGCAGCTCCAGGGCGGCGAGCTGATGGTGTTCACCACCAGGCACGGCGACCCGATCCTCCACCCCGAGACGTACAAAGGCTACCCGCGGTACGACCCGCGAATGATCACGAAGAAGTAGGGACCCCGTCACGCCGGAGTGCGGCAGCTTCTGCTGCCGCACTCCCGGGTAGGGAGTTGTCCCCCTTTCGACACTCCTTCATCGAGCCCGTTCATGTCGATCGCCCGCCCGCACTCCTCGTTCGCGGCGCTGCTTGCGCTGGTGATGCCGAAGTGCCCGCTCTGCGGGATCGCGCTTTTTTCGGCTCTCGGGATCGAGCTGCGGTTCATCGGGCCGGTGACCATCGCGTTGATCGTGATCCCGGTGCTGATGATGACGCTGCGGCATGTGTCGGTGATCGTGCCGCTGGCGGCGGCGATCGGCGCGGCGCTGGCGATCTCGGGGCGCTTCATCCTCGAGCTTCCGTTCCTGTTTCACGCCGGCGTGATCGCGGTGATCGCGATGGCGGTGCTGAACACGATCCTGCTGCGTCGACAATGCCGGCAATGCGACCTGACGTCGTAATCGCGGGCGCCGGTCCGGCGGGATGCGCGACGGCGATCGCACTGGCGCAGCGCGGGATTTCTTCGCGGATCATCGATCGCGGCGGAGCGCCGCGCGGGCGGTCGGGCGAAATGTTGCAGCCGGCGGCGCGGCGTCTTCTCGAGCAATTGCATGTCGACATCACGACGCAGCCGCGCGCGCTCGGCGTTTCCTCGGCGTGGGAGTCGGAAGCGCTGGAGCAGAACGATTTCTTTGCCGGGATGTCGGGGGATGGGTGGCTGCTCGATCGGGCGACGTTCGATGCGGCGCTTGCGACCGCTGCGCGCGCGGCGGGTGTGACGTTCGTGAGCGAGCTCGATCTTCGCGGATGCTTTGTCGTTGATGCCACCGGGTCTGCCGCGGCGATCGCGCGGGGACGGGGGGCGAAGCGGATTGCTTACGATCGACTGACCGGGGTCTTCGGGGCGGTGGAGGGCGGGGGCGAGGGGGTCACGCTGATCGAGGCGGTGGAGGATGGGTGGTGGTATCGCGGGGGTGGGGTGGTGGCGTTCTTCAGTGATGTGGACATCATTCGATCGCGGCGGATGCATGAGGTGCGAAATTGGCTCGCTGGTCTTGAATTGACAGTTCATGCAGGGCGGCGGCTTGGCCGCCGCACTCCGAGGTTGAAGTTGCGGTCTGGGGCTTCGGCGATTTTGGATCGGGTGGTTGGGGAGGATTGGGTGGCGGTTGGGGATGCGGCTTCGACCTGGGATCCGCTCTCCGCGGCGGGGATTCACAAGGCGTTGCGGAACGGAATCGATGCGGCGAATGCGATCGCGAATGGGACGCTCGACCAATACGAGCGATCGGTCCGCGTGTCGTTTCACGACTATCTCGCTACGCGCGACCGTTACTACGGCCTGGTGCGGAGATGGCCGCGCAGTCTCTTCTGGGAGCGGCGGCGGGACGCGATCACGCTCGATCCTTCGACGACCCTCCACGCGCGCGGCGGCTCATCGCGCGCGGCGATGGCGAACATCGATCCGCGTCTGCGCCTCCCCGACGTCGTGGCGATGTGCGATGAGCCGCGCCTCGCGCGCGACGTCGTCGCCGCGTGCGCACCGCGGCACGGCGACGCGAGTGTGATCCTCGCGCTGCAGGCGATGCTGCGCGAGGGCGTGCTCTACGATTGCCGCACGGCGTAGAACGACACGACCACGCCGGCTGGCGACGTGCCTCCGTTGCCCGGATGCGGAATCGTGCGGATCACCGAGCCGACGATCGCTTCCACCTGATCGACGCCGTTCGGCCAGTGCGTGACGTAGTAGCCGTTGTAGTCGTAGATCCACTCCGCCTTGCCGATCACGCCCTTGCCCTGGAAGCGCGCGGTCGGCGGATTGCCGAACGTCATCCACCCTTCGAGCTTGAGCTGCCAGCCCGGGCCGCCGATGGTGCCGGCGACCTGACCCAGCGGCGCGTCGGTGAATTCGAGCGTGCCGGAGCCGAAGAGGAGATCGTTCGGCTGCGTGTCTAGATTCGGATCGTTCAGAAAGCTGCGATACGACCACTTGCCGATGAATGGGTTCATGGCTAGAGCTCCTTGTCGTTGCGCTCGACCTGCACGAACCACGGACTGGTCACCGGATTGGGCGACGTGTTCTTCAGGAATCCGAGGCTCTTCCACGCCGTGACCATCTTCAGATCGCCGGCGTTCGTCTGCGCGATGCCCTGCGCCCACTGCACGTAGTTGAGGTTCGGCGCGGCCGAATACGGCGCGTTGTTGACCTGCAGCGGACGGTGCGCGGGCCACCAGATGATCTCGCGCGACAGCAGCGGATCGTCGGTGACGTTCCAGCCGTCATAGCGCACGTCGGTGTCGTTCGTCGTGCACTCGTTGAAGTCGGACTGCCACGGCACGCCGTTGCGCTTTGTCAGGTCGCCCGCCTCGAGTCCGTCCGCGAGGTTCTCGGTCGTCGTCGCGTTGAGCTGCGGGTCCTCGTACCACTGCACCGCCTGCAGGGTGTCGCCGATGTTGACCTTCCACTCCGCCTGATGGATGCGATACGGCTTGAGCCAGATCGCGAGATTGCGGATGAACCACGTCACTTCCGCGCCGGGACAGAACGCGCCGCCGAGCGCGTTGCCGAGGACGCCGCGATCGAGCTGCACGCCGATCGAGGCCGGCGGCGGACCGACGATCTTCGACGGATCGTCCGTCGGCTGATTGCCTGCGATGAATTTGCCGCAGGCCCACTGCTTGAGGATGAAGAGCTGCGTGTCGGTGAGCGTGAGGAACTTGGAGACGATCTCGTTGGTCAGCGGATTGTCGCCGTTGAGCAGCGGCATCAGCGGCTGCTGAATCGGCGAGAGCGGCGGAGGCATCGGCACGGTGACGGTGTAGACGTTGTCCTGACCCGGCTGGCGCAGCACGCTGTAGACGAAGTTGCGGATGTACCAGTTCTTGTCGGTCGCCGGATCGTTCGGCTTGGCCGGCGGAACGGAGATCTTCGACAGGTCGAAGTTGCCGCCCGGGCCGGTCTCGTGTGGATCGTCCTGGATCAGCACCGTGGTGAACGTCTGATAAATGAAGGGCCGCGAGAGGATCGGATAGATCTCCGTGTCCCAGTACGGGAAGTAGTTGTCGTTGTAGACCTTCGGCATGCGCCGCCAGCTCGCGAGTGCGTCATCCGCTTTCGTGTCCTCCGTCCCCAACGCTTCGGTGTCGAGGTCGGGGTTCTTGAACGGCGGCGTGCCGTAGAGCCACGGGTTGTAGGCGAAGTTGCGGACGGAGAGGTCGTAGACCAGGTCGTCGAGCGTGACGAGATCGGGGATCTCCGGCGCGAAGCGCGGATAGCCGACGATGCACCACGCCGGATCGTTAATGGCGACGGCGACCTTTCCGCCGCTGGCGGACGCGTAGTAGAGCACCGCGGTCACCGGCCCGTCGGAGATGTCGTCGAACCAGCCGTCGTTGTTCGCGTACTCGGTGATCTGCGGCTCGCCGAGTCCCGTCATCATCGAGCCGGAGTTGCCGTACGCGCCGACGACGAGCAGGTGATTGTTCTGATCGGTGCGCACGGTGCCGAGGGACTCGACCGACGCGGGCGTGAGCGGCGGCGGAAACGATTGCGTGTACTGCGGATTCTGTCCCGCCGCCATCTCGCGATGACCGTGGCTCCCCTTGATGAAGATCGGGCCGGGATCGGTGACCAGCGCCTGGCGGTTGGTCACATCCGCGTTGCGCAGCACCGGCGTCGGATCGATGTAGCCATGCTCGCCGGAGAGCTCGTGGAACTCCCACCACGACGACTTCTTGTTCGCCATCCAGACGACCCACTGGATGTCGACCAGCTCGCCGCTCCCCTGCAGTCCCTGGATGACCGTCCCCTTGATGCCGCGCTTGGTGTCCTGCACCACGAGCTCGATGCCGTCGGGATTCGCGTCGTCGTACATGAAGACGCGGAAGCGCGCCGCCTGGCGTTTGATCCTGCCGCTGTCGTCGCGGAAGGTCTCGATCGTCTTCTCGCTGCCGTTCTCGATCGTCGTGTCGCCGTACTGGTTGCAGTCGATCGGCAGCGCGCTCAGTGATTCGGGGCCGATGTAGAACTCGTCGCTGTTGCCGAGGCGCGCGATTCCGATCGACGGATGAATCTTGTATTTCGTGTTCATCGTTAGTCCTTGAAATCGAGCGAAACGGCGTCGAGGCGGAGCGCGTCGGGGAGCGGTTTTCCTCCGCCGTCGACGACGACGAAGCTGACCTGCAGCGACTTCGCGCCGGCGGCGACGAGGCGTTGCGCGGTGTCGGTCGCCTTCATGCGCGCGGTCTGCGGCGTGTTGTGCGAGCGGCCGCGCAGATCAAATATGCCGCGGCGCTTCGTGAACGGATCGCAATGGTCGGGCGTCGAGCCGATGCACTCGCCGTGGCCGAAGATGGCGACGAAGCCGGCGTAATTCGGATTGTCGACGACCGGCGTCGACGCATCCGCGCCGGGATCGTTCAGGAAGACGCGGATGTAGAACGACTGCACCGGCCTGCGGATGCGATGCAGGCGGATGCGGGCGCGCGTGGTGCTGGAAAAATGCTCAGGAACCGGCACCGGCGCGGAGACGAACTTCGTATACGCCTCGTCCGGGTTGGTGATGAACTGGTTCGTGTCGGCGGCGTAGTCGTAGCCCATGTCGTGCGTGCTGAGCACCTCGCGCGGCGTGAACTGCAGCGGGCTGAGGACGTCGTCGAGGTCGTGCGGATTCGCGCCCGGATGCTTGGTCTGCCACTCGGCGAAGATCCGGTCGACGTTGCTGTGATGACCCCAGAAGATCGGGTCGTACGCGGCGGTGAGGTTGTTCGTCATGTAGCCGGCTTCGTTCGGATTGTTCGGATTCATCCCGCCGCTCCAGAGATGAATCATGTTGTGCGGATTCATCGACAGCACGCCGAACGACTGATTCGATTCGGGGCCGCCGCCGAACGAGCGCCAGTCGGGGATGTCGAGGATGTTGGTGATGTCCGCTTTCGTCGGGTAATGCAGCGACGTCATCCCGCTCCCGGGCCAGCGCTTGTTGCACCAGAGCCAGTTCTTCGAGCCGTCGGGGAGCGTGGCGTTCTGGAAGGCGTCGGGGATGATGCCGCCGACGCCGTCCTTGTACTTGTCCATCGTCCAGTCCCAGTACGCCAGCATCACGCCGGGGACCGCGTCCTGCAGGAGCTGCTCGAATTCATACAAATATGCGCGATGCCAGGTGAGGAACTGCTCCCAGCCGTGCTGACACGACGAGCCGTGGATGCGCGCCCAGTAGCCGTAACTCGTGGCGTCGATGTAGCCGGTCGGCGAGTCGTCGCGCTTCTGCACGATCTCGAATGCCTTGCGCAGTGCCGCCAGCTCGTCGGCGGTGAGGCACTCGATGTTCTTCCGCATCTTCACTTCGTTGCGGCGCTCGCGTGCCTGGTTGCCGTTCGCCGCCGGCTGGTGCTCGGCGAGCCCGAGGGAGAGCTTGCTCGGACCGAGACGCGCATCCTGCGAGCGATGCGGTTCGTCGCCCGGACAACCATCTGCAATCCAGCGCTCGATGTACTGAATGTCATCCTCGGCGATCGGCGGACGTCCCATCGGCATGCGCGAAAAATGCGAGCCGTCGAAGGGATAGAGACCGCGGATGGCCTTCACGAGCCCCGCGTCCAGTGGGGGGACAGGCGCCCCCGCCTGTCCTCCATTGGTTGAACAGCACGAGGCACCATGAGCCGACGAAACACTTCCACTTCGGTACTTCTGCGGAATCAGTTCGATCCCATAAATCGTCAACTCGACGAACTGGTCGCGCGGCAGCTCCCAGAAGCGGCCCTTCGACTCGTGGTCGGGCTGCGCGTCGCCCGCCGCGTTGGCGAGGATTTCCTGAACGTGCTGGTAACGGGTCTGCGTGTCGTTGTCGGCCATGTCTGCCTTTAGTGATGCGAGTACGGCGACTGCAGCGGCGCGACCTCGACGATCGTCATCATGCCGCGGTCCTCGTGCGCGAGGATGTGGCAATGGATGACGTAGTAGCCGTCGAAGTCGACGAAGCGGCTGCGCATCTTGAAGTAGCCGGGGACGTTGACCGGGTTCGCGCCGTTCGCGTCGTAGAACGTGTTGCCCGACGGAATGGGGAAGACGTCCCACCAGATCCGGTTCGTCGCCGGCTCGGTCGGTCCGCACGGCACCGCGTTGTTCGGATCGATGTGGCACTGCCCGGCGCGCGCGACGTTCGTCGTGTAGTACGGCACCGCGGTCTGGTAGGCCGCCGGCGTCGTCGACGAGCTGAACGACTGGTTCGGCAGCTCGACCTGCGTGTCGCTATCGACCTTGATGACGGTGGCGCGATTGCCGCCGATCCAGATCCAGTCGCCCACATTGAGTGCCGGCGAGAACGGGACGCTGGCGGTGACGATCGTGTTGCCGGTCTGCGGCGCGTTGATGGTCACGGTGCCGGCGCCATTGGTCGTCGAGAGCGCCTTGTTCGGATCGAGCTTCGCCGTGATCTGGAACGGATTGAGATGGATGTGGAACGGATGCGAGATCGGCGGGCCGTACGTCGCATTCTGGATGGTCCACTCCTCGGCCTGATTGAGCAGGACCACCGCGCCGACCTCACCGCCGAACTGCTGGCCGTTGATCGTGTGCTGCTTGCCGAGCTGCGGCGGATTGGAGGCGAAGAGGATCGTCTTCGTTCCCTTGATCTCGCTGTCCGCGACGTCGGAGAGGAACGACGGGAACGCCGGCGCGGTGGGGATGAACTTCGTCTGGTTGCCGGTGGCGGCCGGCAGGTCGACGTTGATCATCAGCAGCGTGTTCACCGCGGCGCTCGGAAGGTCCTGCGGATCGACCTCGTACTGCACCGGGAGTGAGACCGGTGAGGTGGGCGCCGTGGCCGGCGCCATCACGAGGAGATCGACGCGATTGCCCGCGGCGAGCAGGATCGGACTCGTGCCGGTCTGCTGGTAATTCGAGTCGAGGAACTGCACGCCGTCCTGCGCGAGCTGGCGCCACTGGAAGCCGGCCGGGAAGTTCGGAATGTATGCGCCGGCGCGGCTGGAGCTGTTGATGATGCGCCACATCTGCACTTCGCCGGGCCCCATGTGCACGACCGGTTTGTAGCGGCCGTTGACGGAGAAGGTCGCGCCTTTGTCCTGCCCTTTGCCCGGTCCGCCGCGCTCGAGGTTCGGGCTCGTGCCGAGCTGATTGATGACCATCACTTTCGCCGAGCGGGTCCAGTTCTCGCCGTAGAAGGCGTTGAGGTCGTCGTCGTACTGTCCTTCGATGATGAACGCGCCGGTCATGCCGTTCGAGACGTCGATCGTCGTCGAGCCGTGCTTGTGCGCGTGGTACCAATGCGTCCCGGGAGCCTGACCCATGATCAGCGGACGCGTGTCCTGCGTGTCCGCTTCAGCCGAGCCGGCCCCTTTCGCGTGCGCGGAGTGAATGTCTTTCGACGTCGCCGACGCCGTGTTCTCGACGTACGCCGGGATGCGGAAGCAGTAGGGGAACGCGCCGATGTAGTACTGCGGCCAGAGCCCCTTGTCGCGTTGCGCGCGATCGGTCGGCCAGAGCCAGAGGCTCTTGTAGGCATCGCCGAGGATCGTCTTGTCGTACTCCTTGAGCAGCGCTTCCTGGGTTTCTTTGTAGTGGGTCGGGAAGCCGGCCCAGGTCTTCGGCCACTCGCGCGTCGGCTTCGACGTCGGCAGCTCCGCCTCGCAGCGCTTGAAGAATTCGTCGAAGTCCTTCTTCACGCTCGCCTGCGTCACGACCGGCTTGTTCGCCGCGTCGCGCGTGCGGAGCGAGGGACGGATCTCGAGGAAGACGTTGTCGCCGGTGGAATTCGGATTGGTGTGCGAGCCGTGGAAGTGGAGGTTCGCGGTGGTCGAGCCGTGGAAGCAGTCGGGATAGGTGTCGCTCTGACCGCCGGCGGTCGGATAGATGCCGGTGACCGAGTCGCACTGGCCCTTGTCGAGCGACTTCGGGAAACGGTTCATGTCGATCTGATTGAGGAAGGTGAGCTGAATGAGATCGCCGACCCTCGCGCGCAGCGTGGGGCCGGGCATCGGATCGGCCACGCCGCCCGGCGGGACGACCGGATACGGCTTGTCGGTGTCGATCCCTTTCATCGCCCGCACGGTCTGCGGGTAGCACTGATCGACCGACGTTGGTGTCGGCGCCGAGATCGGCTGGCGCGTTCCGATGTTCTGCGTCTCCGCGACGACGACGACCGTCGCGCGCAGCTTGCCTTTGTCCGAGATGAGCTCCGGCACGCGCGGCAGGTCCTGGTTCGTCTTGCAGGGCGCCGACGTCTGGGCGATGGCCGCGGTGGCGAGAAGAGTGAGAGTGACAAACGCTGCGAGTCGTTTCATTGCCGTCTCCTAGTTGCTCGCCGAGACGATGATCTGTCCCTTCTCGTTCGTGTGATACCGGCAGATGTAGTTGATGGTGGTCGAGCCGGTCGCCGGAGCGGTGGTGGGAAAGGCGGGACTCGACGACTGCCACGCGTCGACGCTGTCGCAGAGATAGAGGTTCGCGGCCTGCGCGGCCGCGGCGGTCTCGAACGGCTCACCGGTGGTCGGATCGATCGCCCACGGCCAGTGGTCCGCGCCGGTCCGGTTGTTCCACGAGATGAGGTCGGCGTCCCCTGCCTGGAGCGGTTCTCCCGGCTTCGAATTCGGAACGTCGGGCTGAAAGTCGACGGTTTTCCCCGACTTGACGATCATGATCGACCAGTCCTGGTTGGACATGCGTTCTCTCCTCCGGCGTAGGAGGGTCGCGGCGGAGGGGAATCCCTACCCCCCGGCGCGAAGTTCGGCGACCATCCGCCGGATCTCCGGAATGTTCAGCGGCACCTTCTCCGTCGCCGGCACCTGGCGGCAGACGATCGACGCCGCGACGACGCCGAGCTGAAGGTGCGAGGAGGCGGCGATCTTCACCGGACCGGAGCCGATCCGCCTGCCGTCGACGAACGTGCCGTTCGTGCTGTGGAGATCCTTGATCGAGATCTCGCCGTCATGGATGCGAATCACGGCGTGACGCCGCGAGACCGAGGAGTGCGACAGCACGATACGGCCGTCGTGGGCGCGGCCGACGATGTTCTCCCCCTCGTGCAGCGGATGCTCGGCGTCTTCGCAGCGGAGCACGGCCGCGACGACGGCGGACGACGGCGCGGCAACGGCGGTGTGAAACGCGTAGCCGAAGCCGTGCACCGTGCGGATGTAGCGCGACGTGCGCGCGTCGTCGCCGAGCACGCGGCGGAGCTCCTTGACCACGCCGGCGAGATTCGTCTCGCAGACGAACGTCGAAGGCCAGAGCGCGTCGTAGAGCTCTTCGCGCGACAGCGCCCGCGGCCGCGCCAGGATCAGGAGACGAAGGAGATGCTGCGCCTTCGGCGACAGACGCAGCTCCACTCCGTTCCGCGTCAGCAGACGCGAACGGCAATCGAAGGTGAGCTCGGCGAAACGAAAGAGCGTTGCCGGTTCATCCGATGGATGAAGAGGGGAATTCATTTTTTACTCCGCTATGGAATTGGGGTGGCGCACGATACACCATTTCGACGGAATTCCGTGAATTCCTCAGAAAAACCCCACAACCCGCGGCTTCAGAACAACGACCGCTGCCCCCGCAGCGTCTCCGGCTCGACCGGCTCCTGCCCGAGCTCGCGCTGCATCTCGCGCGCGCTCGCGGGGCTGTGGCCGGCGAAGTGATTGTTGAAGAAGCCGTAGATCTCCCGGGTGTTCGCCACGCGCTTCAGCACGTCCGCCCACGCGCGGATCTCCTCCGAGCGATCGAACTGCACGCGCGAGTAGTCGGTGATCTCGCGGTCCGGGCCCATCCAGCGGACGTACAGAAAATCGGCGGTCGGATGTTGCGCCAGCTCCAGCATCGTCTCGCGCGGAATCCACCGGCCGTCGCTGAGCGCGAGCGCGACGCCGTGCTCCGCGAGCGGCTCGAGCAGGCGGGGCAGCACGTCGGCGCGCATCCAGCGGCTCTGGCGAAGCTCGATGGCGAAGCGTAGATCGCGCGGCAGAGCGGCGACGAACGTTTCGACTGCCGGCAATTCATCCGGCGCGAAGTCGGGACCAAACTGCATGAGGATCGGCCCGAGCTTCGGCCCGAGCTCCCGCGCGCGATCGAGGAACTCGCTCACGACTCCGTCCGCGCCGCGCAGCCGGCGCTCGTGCGTGATCTCCTTCGGCATCTTCAGCGCGAAGGTGAAGCCGGGCGGCGTGCGGTCGTTCCACGCGCGCACGGTCTTCGCGTCCGGAATCGCGTAGAACGTCGAGTCGACTTCGACGCCGCGGAACATGCGCGCATACGTCGGGAGAAACTGCGCGGGCCGCGTGCCGGGCGGATAAAACGGGCCGACCCACGCGGTGTAGTTCCAACCCTGCGTGGCGATGAGAATGTCAGGAGGAGAGTTCACATCGCGCCCCTCGGCAGCGCATCAATCGGAGTGCGTACAAGGTCACCGTGAGTGACGACTTCGTCAGAATCGGCATTAACAATCAACGTGAGCCGGGTTGTGAAAGGCTCGCGAAGCGCTGCTGGATATCGTGATCCGGGATCTCGGCGATCAATTGGTCGATTTCCATCCGGATCAGTGCGTCATCGGGGAACGACCAGATCGACCGTGTTGACCTGGCCACCACCGACCAGCGACAGCCGCGACACGTCGCAACCGCCAAATCGCACGCTCGAGAATGCGATGACAACGTCGACGCCGAGATCGGCTAGCGCGAGCCGTGCTCGTTCGACATCGACGCCGGTGACGGCGAAATCGGCGTCGCGCGTTTCCCGTGGCTCACCGTACATGCCGAGTACGAGGCCTCCGTAGGCCGCACACTCCGCGCCGGATCGCTCGAGCGCGGCGGCGGCGGCGAGCAACAGGGCGATCGGGTCATCGAGATCGATCGGCATGGGGCGAACGCTCCGCCGCGGGCAACGCGTCGCGCGAACCGACCGTCCGACCCGCCTCCCGAGCGGCCATTACCTGCTCACCGAATCGTTGCAGCTCACGCGTTGCACGTCGCAACTTCGTCCGGACTTCGTCGGCGTGACGGAGCATGCTGTCGACTTCGGCACGCGTCAACTCCATGGGGTGAGTGTAACTCGTCGCGCGTCCGCTGAGTTTTGATGGAAATTTGGCTGTGGCGCCTGGACTCGAACCAGGGACCACCTGATTAACAACTCATCTGGCAAATCTCCCACAGCATCACGCGATCGCGCGTGAGGTCCCGATGCTCGCCGCTCGCAAAATCTGCCTCATACTGAAGAATTATCGATGAAAGGGCAGAGTGAGTCGTGGGTTCGTACGGTAACGCAAGGGATGCTCCTCTGTTGCTGCCTGCTGTTCCTTCATCAAGGCGAAGGGAGAGCAGATCGGGCATTCAGGCAGTTGGTCGAGGCTTCTGATGAACGGTTCGTTCAAGGCCGCATCTCGGGCGGCTTTCCCTGTGGCCCGCCCGACAGAGGCGGCAACGAACGCCATGCAGCACGGCTGCGCGCCGCTACGTTGCTTCTGAAGGCGACAGCCGGCACAACTCACCATCACAAGGCCGGAATCGCGCTACTTGCCCTTGGTCGGACCGATGCAGCAATCGACCACTTCAACGCCGCAGCAGCAATAACACCACACGATGCGACCATCTGGAACGACCTCGCCGCCGCTCGCCATCAGAGGGCGATCCGCACGAATCGGCCTGCGGAGCTGCGCTGGGCGCTCGCCGCAATCACAAAGGCAATTCGCCTTGATCCTTATCTACTGGAAGCACGATTCAATCGGGCCTTGATTCTCGAGGGGCTCGGGTTGCGTTCACTGGCTGCTTCTGGCTGGGAAGCCTATGCGCGTGCGGATCTGGAAAAGGGGTGGAGCGCCGAGGCTAAGCAACACATCCGGCACCTTCGTCATGACGTGCGGCCGGACGTCCGTAAAGCCATCGTCGTTACGGGTGCCGCGTTTCAGGTGGGCGAACGAAGTGCCGTTCAACGGTTTGTCGACGCGTTCCCACAGGAAGCGAGAACGTGGGGACAAGGTCTGATTCTCGCGGAATGGGCAGCGTTGCAGCCAAGCGCAGACGAAGGCGCAGCTTCGCAAAAGCTGGCTTTCGCCGAGGCGCTCGGAAACGCGGTCGCGCGGCGCAACGGAGACACTAGTCTCTCGCGGTCTGTCTCTTCGATTCGCGCTTCGCTGGCGCGCGGACGGCTCGCTTCCGCACAACTCGAATACGCGACCGGCCGGAAGCACTATGGATCGGGAAATCTGCGACAGGCGGAAAGTGAGTTTCGTCGTGCCCTGAAACTCTTGGGCAACGTGTCGCCAATGTGCGATACCGTTCGGTATTACCTCGCAGGCGCTCTGTTTGAGCAGGGCCGCATTGATGAATCGCGCGAGATTCTTCTCGACATCCTGAATCGAATCGACGTGCGAGCTTCGGCGGGATTGTTCGCCGAAGTGAAATGGCAGGTCGCGCTGGCAGACATCGCCCAAGCTCGATTCGGCGCTGCAGCAGTCAACCTCAATCAGAGCTCACAGACCTTCGATCGCCTCGGAGAGGCAATGAATGCCGCGCGGACCCGAGAGATCCGTGCGGAGACATTGGAATTGACGGGCGAGACCGAAAGCGCGTGGCTCGGACGGCCGGCAATCCTCGCACGGCTTTCGGACCACGACGACCTGCTGCACTCCGCGCTGGCACACTTGACGATAGCGGCTATGGCGGAGAGTGAATGGGACATCGCGGATGCGTTTCTGATCCTGGAGGCCGAGCAAGCGAGACGAAGCAACAACCGCCAGCTCGCCGCTCACGCGATGGTACGCCGCGCAGTCGTCGATCTGCGCCTGGGGCGGACGGCGGCCGCCCGCCATGCCATCGTCGACGCGTATCGGGCCTGCAATACCTTATACCCTGACCTGCGAAAGCGAATTGAGATCGACCTGGGATACGCCGAGACGCTCACCTCAGGGGCATCGACGCCGTCGCGAACGACGCTCACGATCGGTCGAAGCATCAACTTCCATCGGTCCGAAGGACGACGCATGGACGTACCGGTGTTGCTTCTCGAACGCGCACGGAGCCGTCGCGCTGCCGGCGACACGCAAGGGGAATGGTCCGACATCGTCGAAGCAGTGGCCGAGCTCGAGGTTCAGCGCGGCAACGCCACGCGTGAGCATGCGGCTGACCTCGACGATGAGATCGGTCGAGCTGTTTTTGGTCGCGCAATCACGATGCGATTGGCGGCACGTGACCCGGTCGGGGCACTTGCCTTCGCCGAGCGCTTGCGTGCCTTCGAGCTTTTTGGTTCGCCCTTGCCCGTGTCCGCGCGTCGCGTCGCCGAGATCCTTCCCGAATCCACGGCGCTGATCGAATACGTCACGGCTCCAAGCCAACTGATCATTTTCGCGGTGGAACGCACTGCCGTTCACGTATTCGTGGCCCCAGTCCCAGCATCGGAGATCACGTCCCAGGTGAGGGCGTTGCGGGAAGCGATTATCGACCGTGCCCCACGAGCTTCGACTCAGCAGAAAGCACGTTGGCTGAACGATACCCTTCTGAGACCAATCGCTCCGATGCTCAGCCGAAATGCGAGGGCTGTGATCATCCCCGATCGAGCGTTGAGTGGCTTGCCCTTCAGCGCACTTTATGACGCCCGAAGGCGTCTCTACCTCGCCGAGACGCATGAAATCGCAATCGCACCGACGGCGGCCGCGTACGTTCATGCCCGCCGCCGTTCGATCTCGCGTGGTATGGATCGCCTTCTTTTCGTGGCGAATCCATTGCAGCGCGCACGTCCGGATCTTCCCGCGGCGGCGAGTGAGGCGCTGAACTCGGCAAAGCAATATCAATCCGCTTCCACTCTTTCGGGACGGAACGCGACGTTTGCCGCCTTCCGGTCGGAGACGGCAAAGGCGTCAGTCATTCACTTCGCGGGACATGCCGACGATGTCGGCACGGCACTCGTCTTTGCCGAGGATGGCGACCACACCGGCATCGTGGACGCTCGCGACATCGCCACGCTGAAGCTCACGACGACACGTGTGGTCATCCTTTCGGCATGCGCCAGTGCACTCGGAACGACGAGCGGACGTGAGCGAACGATCAGCGTTGGGCGCGCCTTTCTCAACGCCGGCGTTCCTTCAGTCATCGGAACACTCTGGGACGTTCCGGATGACGAGGCGGCGAGAGTCTTCGCGATGTTGCATGCGCATCTCGCTCTTCGGAAGTCGCCGACGGAAGCACTCCGGACGGTGCAACTCAGCCTTGCGCGCTCAACTGACGTCGACGTCGCGGTGTGGTCTGGCTTGCAGAGTATGGGAAACTAACCCACGCGAGGAGGAGCTCATGGACTTCGTGGTGCAATTTGTCGGAATCGTGCTGTTCATCACACTTTCGGCCGGCAGCGGTGACGTCGTGGCGTACAACGTGGTCATGCCTAACGAAGACAACGTTTGCGGCATCACGGATATGAAGACAAAGCATGATCACAAGGTGTTCATCCGAGTCGAGAAACTTCTTGTGGATCAAGACGCGGACTGGCAAACCGCACCGGTGGACTGCCTCAACGGTCAGACCTGCAAGCTCTATCCGCTCGAGGACTCCGTCATCGAGATCTCGAATACCGTCAACACTGGTCCGGTGGCCGGAACGCTGACCGCACTTCACCTGCAGACCGACTACAACCCAACCTCGAAGCTGAAGAAGGGCCTCGAGGACAGCGACATGACGAACGCGCAGATGTGGGTCAATACCGGAACGCTCGTAGGGAAGACGCTCACGAACAAGATGATTGCCACCAACTGGAAGTTACAGTCGGCGGCGAGCAAGAAAATCACGATCACTGCAAAACCGCGTCATGGAGGGAAAAACTCGGTCCTCGTGCTCGACCTGACGAAGGCGCCGCCGGTAGTGCAGATCGTCAACACCACCAAAGAGATGGCTCAGGAGAAGCTCGGCGAAGTGATGGGCAATGATGACCCCCACTTCTTTATCTATTACAGAATGACCGATCCGGAGCCGACCACACAGGACAAATGCAAGAAACCGCCTGCTTTTGCGTTCGGGCCGCTGCGGACTGCCACTCGCTTGGCGTCACTGAACACGCCGATGCTTATGCCGCAGCAAAACGACGACGACGACGGCGGCGCAAGCATCGCCTGCTCAAATACCCAGTGGCCGTGAGATAGCGGAATGGCATTTCGAGCTTCTTGTCTTGTAGCGCTCCTGTTCGCCGGCTCTTGCTCAAAGGAGGCGGACAGCGTTGCGCTCACGACGACTCGTGCGGTCGAGCCGGAGCGCAACGACGAGGTGCTCGAGCCCTGTCATCTCGAGTCGGCGTTCGATCAACCGCTACTGAGATACATTCGCGCGAACGTGCCCACCCGCACGGAAGAACCAAACGTCGATCGAACGGATCCAGAACACCCGTTCCTACTCACCCCCTGGCTGGATCGCAAGCGTCTTCCCAGGACCGCGTTGTCGGCAATGGTCAACATTTCGGGTGTCACCGTACCGACCACAATCGACCCCTCTGTGTCGAAATACGCGCTGTACATCCAGCGTGGACTGCTGGCGTTCGGCGTTCAGCCACCAGAGCCTGCAATCCTTGCTCCGCCGCTGACGGTGGACCGTTCAACGCCGAACGATGTTCGCAATCAGGGAGGACGTAACAGTTGCGTTGCACACGCGACGCTAGCGGCCATGGAGCGCTTTTCCGACCCGACACTCACCGTTCCAGATGATCTTTCGGAGGAGGACGCCTATCACGAGTTCATGCTGCGGCTATCGACGAACTGTTGCACCAATCGCTCCGTCAACACCATGAATGCACCCGAGTACCTTCGTACTCATGGCGTCCCGGAGGAAAGTTTTTGGAAGTACTCATCGGCGCCTCCCGGCTGCCTGACCGTGACAATCTGCAACGGAGTCGCGCTGCATCAGCCGCCGACGGCTCCGACTTCACGCTACCGCATCGCGAAGGCAACGATGCTCATCCGGCAGAAGAACGAGGCGAGCATCACTAACCCCGCCTATCTCGAAGCTCTCCTGGAGACGCACGACATTGTCCTCGGAACGTTCTTTCCCGGAATTGCCAAGACTGACAGCGAGGGAACCGTCGATATCTGGTTCGATGGCGAGCAGCCGTATTGTCCGACCCACGGACACGCGCTCCTGCTAGTCGGGTATGACCACGCTGGGCAGTACTTCATCGCCCGAGACAGCCAAGGCTCCGCCTGGGGCCACGGCGGCTACCTTCACCTCACTTATCGCTTCATCCGCGTCTACGCGAAGTACGGTTTCTTCATCACGGAGATCGCGAAGGATTCCAACGCCTGAACTGTCGAGAGCGAGAAGAAATTGGCGGTGGCGATAGGGCTCGAACCTGCGACCACCGGATTAGCACGGGGGCGGCGCTCGATCTCACCGCGCGCTGCCAGCAGCGGCCGGAACTCTCCATTCGTGCAGCCAGAGTCACAGCGGATTGAGTCGCGGGGTCAGTTCGGCCGATTGGTCCGCGACGGTCGCTGCCATCGTCGGTGACGACTCTGAACGAGCCTGGTCACCTCATCGATCGTTCTCTGCGGATCGATCCCGTATTTGCGCAGTTGTGCGTCCATTTCTTCGACGGACATCGACTCGAAGCGAGCGATCTCCTCGTCGAACTCCGGCAACAGGGTCGAGGGCGTAGGACTGTAAACGCTCTTGTTCATCGAAACCTCCCGCTGACGTAATTGTGCCCGAAAGACGTGCCGCCAAGGCCATGTCCATAACTCTTTAGTAGAACGGAGGCGGCCATGAACAGAAATATCGACAGGATGCGGCGGACCTACGAAACGGGCGAGCCGCTGTATCGCCTGAGCAATGCGGCTTCGACGAGGACGATCCTCACCGACACGATTGCACGGCTGGAGGAAATGCTAGCTCGCGCGCGTGAGTCATTCGCCGCGGAGCAGAGTCGCTGGACCGGAATGGAGTGCGCGTCACAGCGTCCGTTCGAGATCTCAGAACAGACACACAAATCGCGCTTCGCGGTTTGGATCGGCTGGACGCTCTTCACGGCGGAAGTCGTCCTGACGATCCTGCTGAGCGTCGCGTTCGACGTAAATCCCGCCGTTGCCTCGGTGCTTGCGGTTGCGCTGCCGGCAGGCATCGGCATCGGCGCCGCAGTGCTATGCGAGTGCCGTCAGAATCCGCTCGAGACGGAGCGACGGATTCAGCGGCGCGTGCTCCTGCCGGGGCTGATCATCCTGCTGCTCAGCGCCGTGGTGTTGACTGCGGCGCGAACGTTCGCCGGTCCGCTCGCCGCCGGACTCTCGAGCTACGTGAGCATCAGCCTCTGGACGCTCAGTCTCGGCTTGGCGATCACCAGCTCCGCGGTGCTGGCGCTAGCGAATCTCTGGGGCTGGTCGGCGGCGGCGGTGCAGCGCTACACGCGAGCGGAAACGCGTGTCTCGATTTATCGCGCGGAGCTCGCGCGCGTGACCGTGATCGAGACGAAGCTCTCATCTACCGCGGCCGCCGCGATCGCATGCGTCTTCCTGATGTCGCTAATCGCGTGCGGCGGTGTTCCGGCGACACCCGACGCACCTGTGTCGCCGCCGAACGTCAGCCGGCTCGAGCTAGACATTTACGTCGATCGCTCGTGCAGCCCAAGCGATGAGGAATTGCGGTCAACCCTCGGCGAGCTGCAACGCCAGCTCCCGCTTGTCGTTGCGGAAAACGGTATCACGCGCGTGAACTATCTCTCGTTCGCGGAAGACGGCTTCGGCGCGCGCGTCGTCGCCTCGGCGGACATTCCCGCAATCGCGCTCGAGTCGGAGCGAGCTGAGTCCGAAGCGACGGTGGCCTTCGGAACTATCCGCGCGGAGGTACAGCGGAAGAAAGCGCAGCGGGACGCGGCGAAGCGCGACGAACATCGCGCCGACGTCGCCGCTGCACTCTCGCGTGTCGCGGCGCCGACGCTGTTAGGCGGCGCATGCAGCACGAGCGTTGCGAAATGCACCGATGTTTCCGGCGTAATGGAACGAGTGCGGATGGGCGGCAACGGACGAATCGCGATCGTGCTGACTGACCTCGACGAGACGTGCAGCAAGCTGCCGCTGCGCCCGATCGTAGTCACGAATCCCGCGGTGATTCTCGTGTTGCCTTCGAAGGCCGGCCCATCTCCTCGGCGCGGTCTGACAACGTTCAACGATGCCCGGAAGTCATCCGGGCTCCTTGCTCTCGGCGCCGTAGTTGGTCCGTGGTTTGCGGCGTCGGATTTACAGACCCTTGTCTTCCAGGCGCGCAATGCCAGGCAACCACAACGCGACCCTGTGCAACGCGGTTCCTGAGGAGGAATGTCGATGAGCGACGACATAGCTCAGTGGCTCGCCAACGCCATGTTGCTGAAAAGAGTGGCCAAGTTGGTCTCCCGAAAGATCAACCGATTCGTCGAACCGGACGAGATCTACGACATTCTGGTGGATCACTGGAAATCAGTTCAGCCGTACGTCTGGATCCACCTCGCCAGCGGCGATAACGACACTCGCTCGAACGCAGAACGACGCGTCGCCACGACGTGCGTGCACGTGATCCAAGGGCAACTCCGAAGCCAACTCGGGGAGCCGCGTCTTTTTCTCTACCGGCAGATGCAGTTGGCCCTGGCGGATCATGAAGACTTCATCACGCAGACGTCGCATACCGCCACCTGGTATGCGCGCACCGGCGCGGAGCCGTCCAGAAGAGACGATGCAGCGTTCGAGCGCGCGTTCGGGGGGTATGCGACGTGGGCGTCTCCGCGCGAAATCGTGACACCAAAGGCGCTGATGAACCATTGGAAGTCAGATTTCAGAAAACTCGCCGCGTTCTTCGCCGATCAGGTCTCCGAGCGGATGGGCGCGGATCTCTGGATTCCTCTCGTCGCGCTGCGCGATTTCGTCGCCGAGAACTACGACCTCGCGCTGGTGTGCCCCAGCCCGTTGACGGTGCATGTTCCGCTGAACGACCACATCGCGCATTCATCGGTGATCTCTCCGTACGACCGCCTCATCATCGATGAGACATTGCAGAAGATCGAGCGCCTGCGAGCTCTTCACGCGTTTGCGACCAATGCGGCGGCCGACCAATGGCTCCGCGATGAACTGAGAAGCGTACCGTACCTCATCGAAGAAGTGCTCAATCGCATCGAAGACACAGAAAGAGGTGCGTCATGACTGAAGAAATCGACCACCGCATCCCGCAGTCGACGTTTGTGAATCCCGGCCGCAGCACTCCGCTCGCCGCGTATGAATTGTCGGCACAGTTGGCCGCGTGGCAGGAGGCATTGGAGGCCCGCAGTTGCCCGCCCCCGCCGCGTCTTCTGGACGACGAGGCGGCGACTCACCTCATGACCTGCGAACGTTGCCGGGAGCGTGCGCGCGATGAAGAACTCATTCCGCCGATGTACGACGTTCGCGTTCGACACGCCAGGGAGACAGAGCGTCCGCAGAGGGGCGAGGTCTGGACGCTCCGCTCCGCACACGAAGGATGGAAGGGCGACGGACGCTATGTCGCCTCGGCCTCGGTGTTCGCGCTGAGCATCGACGGCAAGTCGGCCGAAGTTGCACTGGTGTACGAGGACGGGACGTTTGCGGCCGAAGGGGATTTCGACCTTCCGGTTCCCGACTGGGGATTCGTCGAGGCGTGGAACGTATTCACGGTCCGTACGAGCGAACTCGAGACGCGATGGGCAAACCGGGATGATGACCTTCTGCGGGAAGTTGCCGCTTGGAGGTCGCTTCACGGTCGGAGGTTTGTTCACGCTGGCTGCATCGCCGCGTCGCCATACCTCGAAAAGTTCCGCTTGCTGGAATTGACCGTCGCGTCCGATCTCGCCGCAGATTTCTTCGAGCCTCAACCATCGGAATACTACGAACTCACGCTCACGCGTCTCATCAATCATACGGACTGGGGCACACTGACCACTCGTCTACTTTGTTATGCCGCGATGCGTACCCGGTATTACCACACGCGCCGCATGACTCCCGGAAAAATGCCGGCAGACTACGTTCAGGAAGCGATCATGCTGGTACTGGACGGGCGTCGCCGTCTGCCAAAAAGTCGCAACACCTCCTTCTTTTCATTCCTGTGCGGGGTGATCGACAGCCTCACTAGTCACGATCGCGAGCCCGCCTTGCGACAGCAGCGCTACGTCTTTCCTGCCGGAGATGATGACGACGATCCCGACACCTGTCCTGAACGACACCGAACGATGTGATGGAGGAGCCATGCGTAAAGCGAACACGAAGCCCCCTTTTGTCCTGCCTGACGAGGAGCTCGATCCCGTGATCGCGCGATACGAGACGATGCCGATCGAGCAGGTCGAAGCCGAACTGATGGAAGCCGGCATTGACCCGCACGAGACCATCGCCGCTGTGAAAGCGCTCGTGACTGAGGTCCGCCGTACGCGCAATCGGAGGTCACTTCACAACGAAGCCGTCCTAGTTTTCGTCGCGGACACCCTGATGGGAACAGTGCCGAGCGTGCGCTCGTGGTGCACTTCTCAATATCGATGAGGAAAGGAGGAAGCCGTGACCGACATCAGAAAGGTCTTCTACTCGACCGATGAAGAAGACTACGTTCCGAGACTGCTGCTTTTCGCGAAGCAAGAGCTTGGCGTCGCTCGCGATGATGCCCCTGGGCTCGTCGTGCAAGCCATCGAGGAGGCCCTGCTGGGGAAGCACCACCATCATTTCCATCGACATACGCCGGTCTTCCGCTTTTTGTGCGCCGTTCTCGAGTCCCTCGTTACGGCGCAGAGAGAGCTGAAGAGCGGAACGAATTGAGGCAAGAAGGATATTTCGCAAACTGTGTCCGCCGCGGGAGCGAGCGCGCGACGACCCTCCTCGTCGCGCTAGTACTCGCTCCCACCTTCGCCGCTGCGGCGGTGACGGCATCGACCGCCTCCTATCTGCGAGATCTGAAGCGATGGAGCGCCCAAGAATCGAACGCGCGTTCGCCGAGGCGCAGCGCACGGGTCGTTTCTCAGCACGTGGATCGCGATCCACGCCGCTCAAGCGGCACAAGTCCCACTGCGGGTAACCAGTCACGGCGAGGGCGATCATGACTCCCACCCTCGCCGTACAAGTGACTACTTGTGCTGCGAGGCAGCTGCTATAAGGCCAAGCCGTGAATTCCGCGCGTCCAGCGCATGCCGCGCTTCTGCCACTGCGGCGTCATTCACGCGAACGTAGCGTTCCGTCATCTTCGAGGATGTGTGCCCAAGAATCTTCTGAATGACTTGAAGCGAGACCCCCGCGGAAGCGAGTGTGCACGCAGCGGTATGGCGAAGGTCGTGGAACCGAAAACGACGCGTGATGCGCGCGATCCGCTTCGCGCGAAGAAAGGCACGTCGTAGCGTGATGTCGGCAACACGACTGCCATCGTGGTTGACGAAAACGTAGCGACTCATGACGCGGCGGGCGTGGCACTCCTCGAGTGCCTGTCGGCACAGCACCGAGATCGGTACGACTGCCCACTTCTTCGTCTTCTTCATAAGAAGGCGAATGAACCCGCCGTCGAGGTCGACCTGTGTCCAGTCAAGATTCAGGAGGTCCATCTTCCGAAGCCCGGTTTCGATAGCGACGACGAAGATCGGCTTGAGGCTGCGAAAGCGCTCGAACCGTTTCGTCGTGGACTCGCTGTCCGGATTCGGTCCGAAGCCGAATCGGCGGGGCGACTGGAAGTGTACGCTCTCGACGACGTGCGCTTCGTGCCGGCGTTTCGCCACATCCTGTTTGAACAGGAACTCATCATCAAACGCACCTAGGAACGCCAAGCGCTCCTCATCGTTCAGTTCGAGCTCGGGAAGCGGAACCTCTTCGAACCGGATCTTCTCGGTGAGCGGTGACGCAGCGATCAGCTGCCGCTTCACGGCGTGGTTCATCAGCGCCTTCATCGTGCGCGCGCAGTTGTTTACGTACGCCGGACTGCATTCGGCGAGCGTCGCTGCCATGAAATCCTCGACGTCGCACGAGTGAATCGTATCGAGCTGCTTGTCACCGAAGTATGGGATGAGCCTCGTAGATGCGATTGTCCGGTAGATGTCGAGCGTCTTCTTCGCCCGACGCGCGCAGACCTTCTCGAGGTATTCGGCCACGAACGTGGGGAAAGTGATGACTAGCTGCGGTGGCGGCGGTTCCGATGACGAGGCCTTTCCGCTGATTTCGTCGCGGAAGTTCTGCCATAAGCGGATTGCTTCATCGCGCGACTCGGCGTGCACTGTCCGCTCGCGGCGGAGCTTGCCGCCAGTCTTCGGCACGTAGAGCGAGAAGTGGGCGACGTGCTTCTTCGGGTTGTAGCTGAAACCAGGAATGCGGCCTTTCATGCTGAGAGATCTCCCTTGCGTCCGCCGGAGGCAGAGCGCTCTTAGGCCGGCCAAGTCCGGAGATGAATCGCTCCGGTTCACGTCTCGGACAGGCGCGGCGGTGGGTGGGAATTGATCCAGCCGTCGGACGCGAATCTCAGGTTTAGAAGGTGCGCTGTGAGGTGCTCTGGAAAAAATAGAGACTCTATACATCGCGCACCGGTTCACCGGCGTGCCGTGGATCTCTGCTAAGTCTCTGAGAAGAATTTGGCTGTGGCGCCTGGACTCGAACCAGGGACCACCTGATTAACAATCAGGCGCTCTACCAACTGAGCTACACCACAGCAAGGGGTTGGAAGGGTCGCGTATCGTCGCCGATCAGGGTTATTTTGTCAATTCCGCGCTCGCGCGCGGCGGCGCGTTCTTCACGTACCGGTCGAACCAGGCCACGGTCTCGTACAGCGTGTGCTCGACCGACTCGCGCGCGAGGTAGCCGTGCGGCTCCAGCGGCAGCATGACCAGGCGAACGGTTCCGCCGACTCCGCGGATCGCTTCGAACAGCTTCTCCGATTGCAGCGGCACGGTGCCGGGATTGATGTCGCGCTCGCCGTGGATGATCAGAAGCGGTTCGTTGATGCGATCGGCGTGGAGCAGCGGCGAGAGTTTCAGGTACGTCTCCGAGGCGCGGTACAACGTCCTGCGCTCGTTCTGGAAACCGAACGGACGGAGCGTGTGGTTGTACGCGCCGCTGCGCGCGACGCCGGCGCGGAAGAGGTCGGACCACGCGAGCAGGTTCGCGGTCATCAGCGCGCCGTGGCTGTGACCCATGACGCCGACGCGATCGCGGTCGGTGACCCCGAGCTCGACCGCCTTGTCGATCGCCGCCTTCGCGTTGGCCACGATCTGATCGATGAACGTGTCGTACGCCGTTTCCGTCGGACCGACGACCGGCATCGACGTGTTGTCGAGCACCGCGTAGCCCTCGAGCGCGAGGAAGATCGGCGAGGGACCGCTGATCGACGTGTACTTCTGCGTCGAGCCGGTCACCTGTCCCGCCGCGTTCGGGTCGGTGTAATCGAGCGGATAGGCCCAGACGATGGTCGGCAGACGCGTGCCGGTCTGATAGCCCGGCGGCAGGTAGAGCGTGAACGAGAGCTTCACTCCGTCGGGACGCTGATAGGTCACGAGGCGCTTCGAGATCTCCCGGAGCTTCACCGTCGGATCGACGAAATGCGTGAGTTGCCGCGGCGCGGCGGAGCCGCGCGTGTGCAGGAAAACGTTCGGCGGATCGGCGGGCGACTCGCGCCGCGTCAGGTACGTCATCGTGGCGGGATCGACGAAAGCGACGAACGATTCGAGGACATCGGGTGAAGAGCGGAACAACCGCTCCGACTTCAGCGTGCGGAGATCGAGACGATCGAGGAACGGACGGTCGCCGGTCGGCGATGCGCCCTGGCCCGCCATGAAGATCGCTCCATTGAGCTCGCGCACGACGCGTGCTCCGTTCGGCAGCCTGCGAAAGATGGGATTACCGGGGTTGTTGTAGGCGTCGTCGAAGTTGAGGCTCCAGACCAGTTTCGGCGCGACCGCGCGATCGTTGGCGTCGATGAGATACGTCTTGAACCAGTGCTTGTCGTAGTCCGCTTCGGAAAGAAAGGCGAGACCGCCGCGGTCGATCCAATCGACGCTGTCGAAGCGCTGCTCGGTGCGCGCGAGCTCCGTCGCAGTACCGCCGACCGGCTTCATCATGACTTTGTCGTGGAACGGCACCTTCTTGAAGGTGTCGCCGTCGTCGAGCGCTTCCTCCCAGACGACCGTCGCCGGCGCGGTGGGACGCCAGTCGTGATCGCGCGGTCCGACGCGCACGCCGTCGATCGGCACCTGCTCCGCCAGCGGCTGGCTGGCGAGCGTCTCGACCTTCGCGCCGCTCAGATCCCAGACCTCGACCTGCGTCGGGAAGCGGATGAACATCCGGACCGCGGAGTACGGACGCTCGAGCCGTTCGACGAGCAGATACTGTCCGCTCGGCGACGCGAGCAATTTCACGAGCACCGCGGGACTGCCGATCGTCGTGACCTTGCCGGACAGCGCATCGATCAGTGCCGCCTGCGCGGTGGTGTAGTACTCGAAGACGTCGGCGTCATGCGGGGTCTTCAGCAGCTCGACCGCTTCGTACGTGCTGCTCGCGGTTTTGACACCCGTGCTGTCGTCGATGCGCGGTCCGGCCGGAACGGTGATCTCGGCCGGCGGCGCTCCGCGCTGCGCGGGGACGGTCTTGACGAGCAGCGTCTTCTGATCGGGCATCCAATTGATCGCGTATCCGAGGACCGGATTCACGCGCACGCTGTCGATGCGATGCACTTTCGCCGTCGCGACGTCGCCGACCCAGAGGTCGACCGAGGTCACGGTGGTGTTGATGAACGCGAACATCGAGCCGGTCGCGTTCCAGCGCGGTTCTGACACGCGCGCGCCCTCCGGCAGCTCGAGCGCGACCTCGGGGCCGTCAGGAATGCGCTGCAGCTTGAGCGCAACGTAGTACGGAAAGAGGTGCTGTCCGTTGTTACGCGGATTGATGCGTGTGCCGGCGGCGGGCGCCATCGGCTCGGCGAGATCGGAGATCGGGCGGTAGCGCACCGGCGTGGCGAGGAGCAGCGCGTTGCCGGTGGGACTGGTGATCGGCACCGGCGGTGCGGGAGCATCGAGAACTTCGGCGATGGCTCGCGGCGCATGCTGGTAGGGTTGCTGCGCGGCGACGCACAGTGCTGCAAAGACGATCGTCAGAAAACCCGCGGCCCACCTTATGTTTTTGCGCATTGCGCGATTATCGCGCGAAGGCGCTCGGCGGCATGCTCCATATCGGCGTGAATGCAGATGGTGTCGAACGGGATGGCAATGCGCGAGCCGTCACGCGCGACGACCACGCCTTCCGTCGCGAGCATGTACGCCTGTTGCGCGGCTTCGTCGACGGTGAGCAGTGAGCCCGCGAGCTTGCGCGACATGAGCGAGCCGTCGGACTCGTAGCGGCGATCGGCGAATGCCTCGCGGATCACGCGCTGGCCGCGTGCACGCGCGACTGCTGCCATTTGCGAGGAGTCGCTGCAGACAATCGCACAATCACCGATCGCGTCGATGATCACCTCGGCCAGCACGCGGTCTTTGTGCGCGTCGTTGTAGAGCGCGCCGTGCGGTTTGACGTGATGCAGCGGCGCGAACGCGCGCAAGGCATCGAGCTGCGCGACGAGTGACGCGCGCAGTTCGTCATGCGGGATCGAGAGCGAAACGCGTCCGAAGTTCTCGCGATCGGGATACGACGGATGCGCGCCGAGACGGACGCCGTGCTCGCGTGCTCGCGCGGCGGCGTCGCGCATCGACGCTTCGTCCCCGACATGTCCGCCGCATGCGACGTTCGCGCTGGCGATGAGCGGCCAGATCTCCTCTTCGCCCGGCGCCCCTTCACCGAGGTCGGCGGAGAGGTCGATCACAGCGCGGCGCCTTTCGTTTCGGGGAGGAGCCAGATCAGGCCGCCGCCGAGGCCGAAGAAGATCGCGCTCGCGGCAAGCGGGATGGCGAGGCCGTATGTCGCGGCGGCGGCGCCGATCGTGTAGGGCGCGGCCGCCGATGCGACGCGGCCGAAGTTGTAGCAGAAGCCCTGTGCCGTAGCGCGGATGCGCGTCGGGAAGAGCTCCGAGAGCATCGCGCCGAAGACCGAGAAGTAGCCGTGACCGAAGTAGCCGACGAGCGGTCCGATCAGCACCAGCGTCCATGTCGAGCGCGCGCCGAACGCGAAGAGCGGAACGCAGATCGTCGCGCCGATCATGAACGCGGTGAACGCGGGGCGGCGTCCGAAGCGGTCGGCGATCCAGCCGAAGCTGATGTAGCCGAAGAACGCCCCTGCCTGCAGGATCATCAGCCAGAGCGCGCTCTTCGTCAGCGTCAGGCCGGTCGACGCGAGGAACGGCGGCAGCCACGACGTCAGTCCCCAGTACGCGATCAGCACGCTCGTGGCAACGATCGTGGCGAGCACCGTGCGGCGGATCAGCGCGGCGCTGAAGATCTCGGTCCACGACGGAGACTTCTCCGTCCGCTCGCGCCACACCTGCGGTTCCTCGACGCCGCGGCGGATGAAGAACGCGGCGACCGCGGGGAGTGCGCCGATGAGGAACAGCACGCGCCAGCCGTACGGCTCGAGCACGAGCGCGGTGATTCCCGCCGCGCACATCGCGCCGATGGCCCAGCCCGATTGCATGATCCCCATCGCCTTGCCGCGATGCTCCGCCGGCCACGTCTCGGCGACGAGCACCGAGCCGCACGACCACTCGCCTCCCATGCCGATGCCGACGAGCGTGCGCCACGCGAGCAGTTGCCAGAGCGCGTGCGACGTCGCCAGTCCTGCCGTGGCGAACGAATAGACGACGATGCTGATGGTCAGCGCGCGCACGCGTCCGATGCGATCGGCGAGCGCGCCGAAGGCGAGGCCGCCGAAGGCGCTGGCGATCAACGCGACGGAGGTCAGTCCGCCCATCGTCGCGGAGCTGAGTCCGAATTCTTTCTGGATCGGCGGGATGGCGAAGGTGAAGAGGAGGAAGTCCATCGCGTCGAGCATCCAGCCGATCTGCGCGGCCAGGAGCGCACGCCACTGCTTCGTCATCTTCGGCAGTTTATCCCGAGCGCAGCGAGGGATCATCGGCGGCACCGCGACAGCCGATCATGCCTCGCGGCTGCTCCATTGATCCCTCGCTGCGCTCGGGATGAACTACGAACCTCGCATCCTCGACAACAGGAACGTCTCCAATCCGACGTCGACCGGGAGTCCGCCCGACTTCCGCTTCACCTCGAGATCGGCGATCTCGGCGAGCGCACGGAAGAGCGTCGCCTCGTTCACGCCGCGCGCCGCTTCCCATTTCTTGTGCAGCGGAAACGGATGCGGGCGCTGGCGCACGAGGCCGTTGTTCTTGAGGTAATCGCCGAGGCGCTCGGCGACCGTGTCCTTGAAGCGGTTGTACTGGATGGAGCGGGAGAGGTCGAGGTTCTGCGACCGCGCGAACGAGACGATGCCGATCAGTTGCCGCAGTTCGTCGGCGAGCGGGAAGAGGAACTTGCCGTAATGAATCTCGAGCGGCGCCTTCGCGTCCTCGCGTCGCGCCTGCGCGACGAGCTCGCGCAGCTTCGCCACCGCCTCGAGAATCTTCCCCTCGGTGAAGAGCGATCCGAATTCGTAGCGCGCGCCGCCTTCGACGGTCGCCACTTCGCGCTCGATCACGTCGGCGGTCACGCGTCCGCCCACGCCGACCAGCGTCACCAGCCGTTCGACTTCGGAGAGCGGCAGGCGAAGGTCGGGGATGTCGCGCGAGAACTTGTCGGCGAGCACGCGATCGATGCCGAGGCGCTGGCGCAGACGCGCAATCGCGTTCGGATCGACCTTCACGTTCGCCTCGGATGCGATGTCGGCGATCGCCGCTTCGAGCGCGGAGTTGAAGCCTTCGCGCGTGAGATCGGCGACGACGACCGCACCGTGCTTGTCGATCAGATCGACCGTCGCGGAGTCTTTCGGTACCTCGCCGGTTCGCATCAGAAGGATCGTGCCGGGCGCGCCGCCGCGGGAGATCGCTTCGATCAGCAGCGCCGCGTCGTCTTCGCCGCGTCCCGGCTTCTTGCCGGTCGAGCGGCAGAAGGTGAGCATGTCGGCGAGCGTCGGATCGAGCGCGACACCGAGAGCGTCGGCGATCGCGCGATCGGTCATTTCGAAATCGGCGCCGACGAGTCCGAGGAGATGCAGCAGCTTCGCGGCCGCAGTGCTTCGCTTGCGATCGGTCTTCGCCGTTTTCCACTCTGAAGTCGCTTTGTCGAACAGCGACGCCAGCTCTTTCGCGGAGACGAAGGCGTTGACCTCCGGGACAATCAACAGCCGCGCGGAACCGAAGAGCGACATCGTGCGAAACGAGTCGAGGATCGCCGCTAGCTCCGCGCCCGGCTCATACGGCTCGACGGCGATGCCGGGCTGCTTCGCCACGATGGCGTCGCGAATGTCGCGGAAGGCTTGTTCGGAGAGGTATTCGGAGGTGCCGCCGACGAGGAGGGCCCGGGGGAACTTGCCCTCCGCGATCTGGGCGAGAACGGTCTTGAGGGGTTTGGGCATGGGCGACTGCCCGGTGGTTAACCGAGCAGTCCCTTTTCCTGAAGCTCCTGACAATCGATACAGAACGGCGTCCAGGGAACGGCGAGCAGACGCTTTTCACCGATCGTGGCGCCGCAGTTGGTGCAGACGCCGTAAGACTCGTTCTGCATGCGCGTGAAGGCTTCTTCGATGAGCATGAGCAGATTGCGCTCGCCGTCGGAGAGCGAGAAGTTGAGCTCTTTCGAATAGGCGCTGGCGGCTTTGTCGGCAAGGTCCTGGATCCCGTCATCGGGCTGGGCGTTGCCGGCTGCCTTGTCGCGCTCGTACGAGTCGATCAACTGCTGCTGCTTCGTCCGAAGAACGTCCTCGTACTGCTGGTACGGATTGGCTTTGACCTTTGCTTTTGCCATTGAGAGCCGCTTTCTTTACTTGTGGTATGCGATGTTGCGCATCAACGTGCATGCGCGATAGATCTGTTCCAACAGCATGACGCGTGCTAACTGATGGGGCAGGGTCATGGGCGACAGGCTCACGACCTTATCGGCCCGTTGCCGGACGGAATCGTCGAGTCCCACGTCGCCGCCGAGCACGAAATGAATTCCGTGCGGGCTGTCGATCGTCAGCCGTTCGAGCCATCGGGCAAACTTCACTGAGTCAAACATCTGGCCCCGTTCGTCGAGGACAACCGTGTACCCGCGTTCGGGGATTGCGGCCAGCAGGCGCGCAGATTGACCGCGCATCATAGCCACATCACTCTGGTGTTGTCTACCGCGCTCGCCGGGCGCCAATTCGACGATCTCGATCGGGAAGAAGTGCTTGATCCGATTGACGTAACGGTCGATCGCCTCCGCGAATTCGGCGTCGGAATTCGACCCGATCCAGATCATCCTGAGCTTCATTCGATTCCGTACTTCCGTCGCTTCTCGAGGAGCGTCTTGCGGTTGATGCCGAGGATCTCCGCGGCCTTGGAGAAGTTCGATTTCGTGATGCGCAGGATCGAGCGGATGTAGTGCGATTCGAGCTCGTCGAGCGTCCACCGGTCGCGCGTCGCGGACTCGACGAGCTGCGGCGCGTTCATGAGCGGAAGCAGCTCCGCGCCGATCTCCCTGCCGTCGGACATCAGCGCGGCACGCTCGATGACGTTGCGCAGCTCGCGGATGTTGCCCGGCCAGTTGTACGTCGAGAGCATCTCGAGCGCCTCGGCCGTCAACTTCACGCGCCGGAGAAATTGCTTCGCCAGCGCCGGGATGTCCTCGCGCCGCTCGCGCAGCGGCGGCAGCGAGATCGTCACCACGTTGATGCGGTACAACAGATCGCGGCGCAGCGCGTCCAGGTTCGCGTTCGACGACGAGATCACGCGCGCCTCGAGCTCGATCGACTGCGTGCCGCCGAGCCGGGTGTAGCGGCGCTCCTGGATCGCGCGCAGCAGTTTCGCCTGCAGGTTCGGCGGGAGCGCTGCGACTTCGTCGAAGTAGATCGTGCCGCGGCGCGCCATCTCCAGCTTCCCGATCTTCCGCGTGTGCGCGTCGGTGAACGTGCCGCGCTCGTGGCCGTAGAGCTCCGATTCGAACAGATCGCTCGGAATCGACGCGCACTCGATGACCACGAACGGCTCGTCGCGGCGCGGGCCGCAGGCGTGAATGGCCTGCGCGAGGTAGTCCTTGCCGGTTCCCGATTCGCCGAGGATCAGAACGCTGGCGTCGCGGTCGAGGACTTTGCCGGCGGTCTGCAGCACTTCACGCATCGCCGCATTGCGCGTGCGAAAGAAGTGCTGCAGTTGCGGCTCACGAGGTTTTCTGGAGGACATCCTCGGCGTATTCGGCGGTGACGTTGGGCGCATCGCCCCACAGCCGCTCCAGTCCGTAGAAGCGCCGGGCGTCCTCGGTGAAGATGTGCATGATGAAGTCGCCGAAGTCGATCAGGATCCAGCGTCCCGGCGTGGTGCCTTCGACCAGCAGCGCTTTGACGTGCAGGTCTTCGCGCAGCTTCTCCTGCACGTTGTCGGCGATGGCTTGCGCCTGCCGCTCGTTGGTTGCGGAGCAGAGGATGAAGTAGTCGGCGATCGACGTCAGCTTGCCGACGGCGAGAACGCTGAGCTCTTCCGCTTTCTTGTCGAGTGCCGCCTTCACCGCAACGCGGACGCGGCTTTGGATCGGGTCAGTCACGAGTGGTCCTCTTTGTAGAGTCGATAGTGATGAATGTAGTGCGAGACGCGCGGATCGACCAGTTCGTCGATCGATTCTCCCGCGCGCACCCGCCTCCGGATCTCGGTCGACGAGACCGGGACCGTTGCGTTCCGTGCGAATTCGATGGGGCGATTCTTCAGATCCTCGGGGACCTGCTTCTGTCCCCGCGTCAGCACGACGAAGCGCGCGAGCTCGAAGATGCGATCGAGATTGCGCCACTTGTGGAGATCGGCGAGGTTGTCGTCGCCGATGATCCAGTCGAGCGTGGCTTCGGGGTGTTCAGTATGCAGTTCCTCGAGCGTATCGACGGTGTACGAGATCTCGCCGCGCTCCAGCTCGCGCTTCGACACGTACACCTCTTCATGCTCCTCGGTCGCCAGCACGGTCATGGCGAAGCGATCGAGCGGTGACGCCGCGGCCTGTTCGGATTTGAACGGCTGAACGAACGCCGGGACGTAGACGATGCGATCCCACTCCAGCGTTTCGCGGGCCGCGAGAACCGGATGAAGGTGTCCGCGATGGAAGGGATCGAACGTGCCGCCGCAGATTCCGATTCTCATGCAGGTTGCACTGCGGGTTGCTCGGAGTCGCGATGCTCGCGCACGAAGCGGGCGAGCATGCGCACGAGCTCTTTCACGCCGTCGCCGACCACCGCGGAGATCTCGTGGTAGTCGTAGCCGTTCGCGCTCGCGTATGCGCGCAGCTTCGCGGAGTTGCCGTCGATCGCCGAATCGAGCTTCGATCCGCAGACGATGCGCGGCTTCTGCGCGAGCGTCTCGGAGTAAGCGGCGAGCTCGCGCGCGATGACTTCCGCATCGACGTCGGGCTGTTCGTTGACCGAGAGATCGACGAGATGCACGAGCACGGAGCAGCGCTCGACGTGACGGAGGAACTGATCGCCGAGGCCGTGACCTTCGTGCGCCCCTTCGATGAGACCGGGGATGTCGGCGACGACGAACGTCTCCTGATCGTCCGCGCTCACGACGCCGAGGTTCGGGATGAGCGTGGTGAACGGATAGTCGGCGATCTTCGGCTTGGCGGCACTGATGACGGAGATCAGCGTCGACTTGCCGGCGTTCGGCAGTCCGACGAGACCGACGTCGGCGATCAGCTTCAGTTCGATGAAGAGCTCGCGCATCTCCCCTTCTTCGCCCGGTTGGGCGAAGCGAGGCGCCTGGCGCGTGGCGGTGGCGAAATGCTGGTTGCCCCAGCCGCCGCGTCCACCCTTGGCGATGAGAATGCGCTCGCCGTCCTGCGCGAGGTCGGCGATCAGCTCGCCGGTCGCCTTGTCGCGCACGATCGAGCCGATCGGAAGCTCGATGGTGACCTCTTCGCCATGCTGGCCGGAGCAGTTCGAGCCCATCCCGTGCTCGCCGCGGCCACCCTTCCAGTCGCGCTGGAACTGCAGGTGGTAGAGCGTGTTCAGGCGCTTGGAAGCGACGACCCAGACCGAGCCGCCGTTGCCGCCGTCGCCGCCGGACGGGCCGCCCTTGGGGACGAACTTCTCGCGGCGGAAGGCAACGCATCCGCGTCCGCCGTCGCCGGCTTTCACTCGAATGGTTGCCTGATCGATGAAGTGCATTTTTACTTCGCCATAAAGTGCAAACGCCGCTCCGTAGTGGAGCGGCGTTCGACAATCAAAGGCAACTTGTTACTCAGCGGGCTGAGCAGGCGTGACGCTGATGAAGCGGCCACGCTGGCCTTTGTCGTGGAACTGGACGATGCCGTCGATCTTCGCGAAGAGCGTGTGATCGCGGCCGATGCCGACGTTCACGCCGGGATAAAACTTCGTTCCGCGCTGACGGACGAGAATCGATCCACCGGTGACGAACTGTCCGGCGAAGCGCTTCACGCCGAGCATCTTCGGCTGTGAGTCACGCCCGTTGCGCGACGAACCCTGTCCTTTTTTATGAGCCATGGCTTCCTCTTAGACCGTGATGCTGTCGATACGGAGCTCGACGGTGTCCTGACGATGACCGTGCGTCCGCTTCGTGTGGTTCTTGGTTCTCTTCTTCTTGAAAACGATGATCTTTTCGCCGCGGGACTCGCGGAGAACGGTCGCGACGACAGACGCGCCGGCCACGGTCGGAGCTCCGACCTTCGGCTGATCGCCGCCGATCATCAGCACTTCGCCGAACGTGATCTTGTCCTGATTCGCCGATCCGAGCACGTCGCGCTCGACGCGCACCGTCTGACCCTCAGCGACTCGATATTGCTTCCCACCGGAACGAATGATGGCGTACACAACGACCTCCGTGAAATAGGACCCCGCGTTGTAGCACACTGCCCCTGGGCAGTCAAATGCCACGGAACCGGGAAAACGACGGCAAGTGCGAGACTTATTCCGCTGACCGGAGGTGTTCTACCACCACATGAAACATCCACATTTCACGTATCTCGCGCTGATCGGGGCGGCTCCCGCGGCCTTCGCCGCGCAGACGCCGGCCGAGGCGATCGTCGCCGGCCGGACGGCGATCGAAGCGAAGCAGTTCGACCGCGCCATCATCGTCATGCAGGACGCCATCCCCGCGGCGACGATGCTGAAGGACGAGACGGAGAAGGCGAACGCCCTGGCGGCGATCCACTTCTACTCCGCGCTGGCATTCAGCGAGCTCGAGCGCGATGAGAAGGCCCGCGAGGAGCTTCGCGAGTTCTTCCGCTTCCGTCCCGAGGCGGCAAAGCTCGACGAGTCGAAGTATCCGGTGCCGTTCGTCCGCGCGTTCAACGACGTCGCGTCGACTCTGACCCGAAGCAGCGGCAGGACGCGCGGCAACTCGTTCGACACCGCGTATCCCGGCTTCAATCCGAACGCGTTGACGAGGCCGCGCGAGCGCAAGATCGCGGAGTGGGGACGGTCGCCGGAGTTTGTCCTCATCGCAAATGACGACGAGCAGCGGGCGTGGGGGAAGCTGACCGACGACGAGTCGCGCCGCGATTTCATCAGCCGCTTCTGGCAGCGACGCGATTCGAAGTTCCGCGAAGAGTTCGAGCGGCGCGTGGCGTTCGCCGACGATACGTTCGGCAACGAAGGGATGCGGGGATCACTCACCGATCGCGGCCGCGTGTTCGTACTGATCGGGATTCCGAATCGCGTCACGCTGACGCCGCTCTATCAATCACGCGTGCTGCCGTCGCGTCTCGGCGACATGTCGAACAAGCAGGGGACGATGGAGCGCTGGGTGTTCGATCGCGAACGGCTGCCGGTGCCGCTGCCGCGACAGGCGATCGAGTTCGTCTTCATCGACGCACCCGGTTACGGCGATCACATCCTGCAGCGCGACGCCTATACGCTCAAAGAGCTCGACGCGGTGAAGAAGAAGTACTCGGGGCAATAAAAAAGGGCGGCCCGAGGGCCGCCCTTCACATTCGCGTTGATGGCGAATTAGTAGGTCAGACGCAGACCAACCTGCACCGTACGCGGAGCCTGGAACACCGAGCCCGTGCCAAAGAACTTGCTGGCCGGGAGCGCGGAGTTGAACTTCGGCTCGCCATTGGCGTCGAGGTTGGACGCAGCGAACCACGGCGCGAACTGCGCGCCTTCCGCCGTCTCGATGCCCTGGTAGATGTAGTCGGTGTTGACTTCCAGCGCCTTGTTCGCGTTCGTGACGTTGAAGATGTCGACGACCGCGGAGAGCTTGGTGCTGGTGTTGCGGAAGATCGGGAGCGCGTAGTCGGCGTGGAGGTCGAGGTTGTAGTAGTTCGGGGTACGACCCTCGGAGCCGCGCGGCTTGAGGAAGATCGTGCCGTTGCCGTAACCGTTCTCGATGTCCGGACCGAGCGCCGAGATAGGAATACCCGACGAGTAGTAGAAGCCTTCCGACACGGTCAGACCGAACGGGAACATGTACGAGCTGTGGACCTTGATCTGCGCCGGCTTGTCAGCGCGGAGCTTGCCTTCCGAGTTGTTGAGGAAGGACGGGAGATCGTACAGCGCGGTGATGTTCGGATCGAGCTGCTCGTAACCGGAGACGAACAGACCTTCGTAGTTACCCTTGGCCTGCGCGTAAACGTAGGAGGCGTAGAGCTGCCAGTTGTCGCGGAACGCGCGCTGGATGGTGAACTCCGCGGCGCGGTAGTAGCGCTTCGGCTTCTCGTACGGTGCGCCGAGGGCGCCTTCGCCCGGGTTGGCGATGCCGTAGCCGGTGAGGGCGAGAGGATCAGCAGGATCGCCGAACACGCCGAAGTCTTCGACGACGCGCTTCAGCTCGCGGTCGACCAGGCGGACGCCCGCGCTCCAAACGTTGGCGAACTGGTACTCGCCACCGAGGATGTACTCATCCTGATACTGAGCCTTGAGGTCCGAGGCGATCGGGGTGATGACGTCGAGGCCGGTGAGCAGGCGGGCGCGGTACTTGCCCCAGCCGCCCGAGGTAGCGCCACCGACGGCACCGCTGCGAACGGAAGCGGGAACCGGGTTGCCGGTCGGGTTGTACCAGTAGAGCGGCGCGCCGCCGACGTGCTGGTAGTCATTGATGATGTAGTCCTCGCCGTTGAGGGCGCGGATGTTCATGTCGAGAGGCATCGCCTCGTAGAAGCGGCCGAGGTAGGCGTAGAGCTTCGAGCGGCCGTTGTCCTTCGGATCCCACACGATGCCGAGACGCGGCGCGAAGTTGTCCTTCATCGTGTAGCTGCTGATGTGCTTCGGCGAACCGACTTCCGCCGCGTTGCTCGCGGTGTAGACGCCGCGCGCGGAGCTGAGCTTCTGCTCTTCGTAGCGGAGGCCGAGGTTCAACTGGAGGTTCGACTTCACCTTCCACTGATCCTGGATGAACGCCGCGCTGTTCGTGGTCTTGCCCGAACCGTCGACGGAGTAGATGCGCTCCTGGAGCTGGTCGCAACGCTTGCCGGCGCAGTCGCCGAAGAAGCGCGAGGTGCTGGTCTCGCCGAAGTAGCGGTACCAGGTCTCATGCGTGTCGGCGGTGTACTTGTTTGCCTCGACGTCGATGCCGTAGCGAAGCTCGTTCTTGCCGAAGTAGTTGGTCAGCTTGGCGGAGTACGCATCGCGGGAGGACTTTTCCTTCGCGCTGCGCTGGAAGCCGCCGAGGGCGAGCTGCGAGTTGGTCTCGTCGATCTGACGAGGAACCGTGCGGCCGATCTCGGAATTCGGTCCGAGGTCGTTGTTGCGCTCGTGGCGGCCGATGTTCACTTCAGCCAGGAACGACTGAGTGATGACGCCGGTGTAACGGGCGCTGAGGTTGTCCGAGCCGATGTCGTTTTTGCGGTTCGCCGCGCCGACGAGAGCCGGGGTGGCGGCAACGCCGCGGATGAGCCAGCCTTCTTCCTTCGTCGGGTCGCCGAAGGCGGTGAAGACGAAGTTGTGGTTCGGGTTGGCCGACCAGGTCAGCTTGCCCGCGTAGAAGGTGGTCTCACGCTTGTAGGAGGTCGGCTGGTCGCCCAGAGGAGGATTCCACTGGCCGATGTGCACCGTGCGGTGGCTCGGGTTGTACGCACCGAAGAACCACAGCTTGTCCTTCATGATCGGGCCGCCGAGCGAGGCGCCGAGATCTTTGCTGTCCGAAAGGCTGGCGCCGACGGTGCGGCCGTTCGGGGCTTCGGAACCACCGCGCTTGAACAGCGCGACGTTTTCGCTCGCCCAATCCTTGCTGCTGTAATAACCGAAGACGTCGCCGTGGAACTCGTTGCCGCCCGACTTGGTGATGACGTTGAACACGCCACCGGTCGAACGACCGAATTCGGCCGAGTAGCCGCCGGTCATGACCTGAACTTCTTCGACGAAGTTCATGGTCAGGTTGGTGCCCGACGTGCCGTAGCGGACGTCGGTCGTGGAGAGACCGTCGATGATGTAGTTGTTCTCAGGAGCCGACGACGCGCCGACGTTCGGCGAGTTGCCGAGCTGCGCGTTGCGGGTGTCGGACATGTTCATCTCGACGCCCGGCGCCATCGTGGTCAGCGACTGGAACGTACGCGCCGTCGGGAGTGATTCGAACTGACGGGCGGTGACGTTCACACCGGTGGTCGTACGCGAAACGTCGACCAGCGGCGCTTCGGCCGTGACGGTGATGGCCTCGGAAACGGCGGCCTTCATCGTGAACTCGACGTTGGCTTCCTGTCCGAGATAGATGCGGGCGATGGTCTTCGACTGCGGGGCAAAGCCCGACAGATTCGCTGTGACCTTGTAGCCTTCACCCGGCGGAACGTTGACGAAACGGAACGAGCCCGATCCATCGGTGACCGACGTGCGGACACCCTGCATCTGGGATCCGGCCAGTTCGACCGTGACTCCCGGGAGCGCGCCGCCCGATGCGTCCTTCACGGTTCCTGACAAGCTGCCGGCGGTGGTCGACTGACCGAACACCATCGGAACAGCAAGCAGGAACACGAGCGCGCTAATGATTAGCTTTTTACCCATGGTTCCTCCTCTTAGTTGTTCGTAGGGTTTAAGTGAACCCGTACACTTGAGTGCTGAACGCGGAAATGCGGCGCTTACTATAGCCATTACCATCAAATCTGCAACAACGCCGTAACAGCAACTGCCAAAACTGGCATGGTTTGCGCCTTACCTCACCGGGCCTGTGTCAACTTGTCCGTCGTTCCGGTGCAAAGTCGGGCGCAGGTTGCGGAGATGTTACGAGTCGTCGCTAATCGACTCGCCCCGCACGGTTTCCGCGTTTTCCGCAACGCGGGTTGCCGATTCATTCCTTCAAAAAACCGTATTCGGGCTTCAACGGTCCGTGCCGCTCACAGCGGTATGTTCCCGTGCTTCTTCGGCGGGTTCGAATCGCGCTTGTTCCGCAGCATGGCGAAGGCGGTGATCAGCTTCCGGCGCGTGAAGCGCGGCTCGATGATCTCGTCGACGTATCCCCGCTCGGCGGCGATGTACGGGTTGGCGAACTTCTCCTTGTACTCCGCCACCTTCGCCTCGCGGTCGTCCGCACCACGATAAAGAATGTTGACCGCCCCTTCCGCTCCCATCACGGCGATCTCGGCGGTGGGGTAGGCGAAGTTCATGTCGGCGCGGATGTGCTTCGAGTTCATGACGCAGTACGCGCCGCCGTATGCCTTTCGCGTGATGACGGTGATCTTCGGCACGGTCGCCTCGGCGAGCGCGTAGAGCAGCTTCGCGCCATGAATGATGATGCCGCCGTACTCCTGCTCCGTCCCCGGCAGGAATCCCGGAACGTCTTCCAGCACGAGCAGCGGCACGTTGAACGCGTCGCAGACCCGGACGAAGCGCGCCCCTTTTCGCGATGCGTTGATGTCGAGCACTCCGGCGAGAAACGCCGGCTGATTTGCGACGACGCCGATCGACTGTCCGTTGAGGCGGATGAAGCCGACGACGAGATTGCGCGCGTAGTTCTGATGCACCTCGAGGAAGTGCCCTTCGTCCGCGATGGTCTTGATCAGATCGCGGATCTCGTACGGCTGGTTCGGCGATTCGGGGATGAAGCTGTCGAGCTGCGCGTCAACGCGATTGATGTCGTCCTTCGTCGCCACGCGCGGCGGATCTTCCATGTTGTTCGACGGCAGGAACGACAGCAGCTCGCGGATCGTGGCCAGGCAGTCCTCATCGGAGTCGGCGGCGAAATGCGCGACGCCGGAGATCTGGCTGTGCGTCTCCGCTCCACCGAGCTTCTCCTTCGTCACTTCCTCGTGCGTCACGGTCTTGATGACGTCGGGACCGGTGACGAACATGTAGCTCGTCTTCTTCACCATGAGGATGAAGTCGGTGATCGCGGGCGAGTAGACGGCGCCGCCGGCGCACGGCCCCATGATCGCGGAGATCTGCGGGACGACGCCCGAGGCGAGCGTGTTGCGCAGGAAGATGTCGGCGTAGCCGCCGAGGGAAACGACGCCTTCCTGGATGCGGGCGCCGCCGGAGTCGTTGAGACCGATCAGCGGCGCGCCGTTCTTCATCGCCAGATCCATGATCTTCACGATCTTCGCGGCGTGGGTCTCGGAGAGCGATCCGCCGAAGACGGTGAAGTCCTGCGCGAATGCGTACGCGAGCCGGCCCTGCACGGTGCCGTAGCCGGTGACGACGCCGTCGCCCGGGACACGCTGCTTGTCCATGCCGAAATCGCTGTTGCGATGGACGACCAGTTGATCGAGCTCCTGGAACGAGCCCGGATCGAAGAGCATCGAGATGCGCTCGCGTGCGGTGAGCTTTCCTTCGTTGTGCTGCCGCTCGATGCGGCGCTCGCCGCCGCCGAGCTCACTCTCCCGCTTGCGGCGCTCCAGCTCTTCCAGCTTCAGTTCGAGTGTCATCAGAGAATGGCGTTGCGCTCGACCGCGAGCCGGCGCATCTCCTCCATCAGCTCGGCCTCGGAGGGCTCGCGATCGCCCGATTTCATCAACCGCGCGCGCGCTTCCTGCTCCAGCAGGTCGAGCGAGGTGAAGTTCTCGCCGAGCACGTGCTCGACGACGCGAATGCCGGCTTCGGCATCGCGAAACTCCACGACTCCGCGATCCTCCAGCCGGTTGACGATTGCGCGGGCGAGAAACTCGATCTGGCCGGGGATGCTCATCGCGGCCCGATTCTAGACCAACATCTCCGCGCCGAACGATCCGCCGCCGTACGGGTACCAGCGATTCGTCGCGCGCAACGCGAGCACGCGCTCGACCGCGATGGTGGCGGGAAACACATCGTCGCCGTCGACGCACAACAGGTGCATGACGTTTCCCGCAACCGGCGCAAGCAGCGCAACAGCCTCCGGAGCATTGACATCGATGTCGTCGGACGATGCGACGGCGCGCAAATGCAGTGGCATCCGCACCGGCCGCGCGCGATAACTCGGACGAAACCAGTTCGGCCACGGCGCTGATGTCAGGCGTTGTTCGATGACCGGCAATCCCTTGCCGTCATGCTCCGCCGATGATTGCCAGAGCTCGACGACCTTCGTTCCGACGAGCGACGGCAGCAAAGCCGCGGCGACATTCGGCGCGAGCCTCGCGCGCGACGGCGCCGGACGTTCCGCGGTCACGCGCGAAAGCGCATCGATCGCGTGGCGCACGTCGGCGAGATCGAAATCGGCGAGATCGACGATCACCCGCAACTCGCGATGCGCGATAGCGACGTGCACGCGCTTAGTCTCCTCGGTCCAGCGAATGTCGCCGCACTCGTGCTCCGCGACTCCCTCGGACACGATCAGGCGCTCGATCGCGAGCGGCGTCTGAACCAGCGACTCGATTTCCGCGACGACCTCATCCCCCTCGCCCCGCGGCAGCGGGGAGAGGGTGCCGAAGGCGGGTGAGGGGCTCGGATACGCACGAAACAGCCGCCCATCGTCAACAGCCTCGCCCGACTCGATCGACCGGATGACGTGTCCATGCTCGTACCGCACGACCCGCCCTCGCTTGCGATAGACCTCGGTCACAGCAACTCCGTCGTCATCATCAGCGGCGCGAACGATCCGACCACGACCTCCTGCCCTTCGCGCACGCAGACCACTCCCGGATATCGCAACGGTTCGCCGGTCGCGCCAACAAGCGCTCGCGCGACGCGCTCACGCGGAACGCGAATCCGGAACGGCGCGAGCGGAGTCACATCATCTTTATGGATGCGATCGGCGACGGCGATCGAGAGCGTCACGATCCCGGTGAGCGGCTCGTACGCGCCGCCGGCGAGGAGATGGACTTCGATGCGATCGTCGGGAAGCGGCCAGGGCGCATCGTGCTGCCGCGCGATGAGCGTCGACATGCGTGGGATCGGAACATCGCGGAACGACTCGCGCCGCATGCACGCGGGAGGGTGTTGCGTGAGGTCGATGGCGCGCGTGTCGTTGCCTGCATCATCGACGGCGAAATCGGGCTCGTCGCGGATGGTCAGCCACGACGGCCATTTGGTTTGGTGATGGTGCTCGGCGGCGTGACCGGCGGCTTCGTGGAGGAGAACGGCGGCGGAACCGTTGCGCCACAGGATGGGGAGCCCCTCACCCGCCGGAGCCTGCCCTGAGCGAAGCCGAAGGGGCAACGCGTCGCCGGGGCTGATCACCACCGACACGCCGTCGATCGTGACGCTCATGCTCGCTTCGTCGCGCTCGTGATCGTTCACTCGCCGCGCGCTCGCCACGAGCCGCACGCGCGCGTCGCTCATGTCGCGCGCGATCGCACGCATCTCGCTCATGCGCGCCTCCGCCCGTTCGATCAGGACGGCATCGGCGACGTCAGTCGCATCGATCTCGTTGCCGCGGCAGCGCGCCTGTCCGTGCGACGCGCGCGACTCGATCAACACGCCGCCCGACCAGAGCTCGTCGCGCGCCGCAATCGAGAAGAGGTACTCCACTAGTTGATCTGGTAGTCGAACTTTTTCGAAGCCTGGTCGTAGCTGACCAGCAGCTTGTGGGTGGCGCCGGGCTGGAAGTTCTGGCGGATGGTGTGATGCTCCTGGATCGACATCGACGCCACCACGACCCAGATGTCGATGTCCGTGTTCGCCGGCGTGATCTCTTTCGTCACGTTGACCACCCGCGGCGTCTTGCGGCGGAAGAAGCGGCCCTTTTCTTCCCACAGGTTCTCGTGAACGATGACCTGGCTTCCCACGCGCACCTGGATGTAGCCGTCGTTGAGCGGACTATTGAATACGGTGGTGAGCTGCGCCGGAGCGGTGTTCGCGGGAGTCGTGGCGCCGTCGCCGCCGGCCGGCGAGTGCGTGCCGGTCACCGGCACCGTGGTGGCGTTGCGCGCGGTCCTCTGTTGCGAACGACGCTCCGCTTTCGCCTGCTCGACCTTCGCCAATTCCTGCTGCGCGAGCTTCAGATAGTTCGCCGCGTCTTCGGAATTCGGATTGATGTGGAACGACTCTTCGAGCAACGGGATCGCGCCGGCGTAATCCTTCTTGTCGTAGAGCGCGATGCCCTCGGTCAGTTTCTGTTGCGCCAACGCGAGCTGCTGATTGCTCAGCTCCTGCTGCTGCCGGATCGAGCCGAGCCTCAGCACGAGATTGCTGATCGCCGGCGATCCGGGCGCGAGCTTCAACAGCTCGCTGAATTTCGTGTAGGCGTCTTCGACCCGTCCCTGCCGGATCGCGGCATTGCCCGCGGTCCGGAGCTGCCGCTCTTTCGCCCGCTTCGCCTCGGCCTGCACGTCGACCTTCGTTACCGGCACCTGCTTTCGCTGCAGCAGGAGGACCGTCGCGAGGAGTCCGATCACGAGGATCGCGGTGATCGCGAGGAAGATCGGGGCGGCGATGCGACGACCCCACGTCGGATGCACGCGCACATTCGAAAGCGTGTTGCGGAAACCCTTCGGCCGCGCGGCCGGTTTCGCCGCAGCGGGCGGAACCGCGGCCGGAGTCGCCGGCTGACTGACGGGACGCGTCGTGTTCGGCAGCGGCGTCGGTTCGGAATCCGCTTCGGGGAACGGCACTTCGATCGTCGGCGTCCGGTCGCCGCGATCGAGGCGCGTGATCATCGTCTCTTCTGCCGGTTCGTTTACGGGCTTTTCCCCGCGCATCACGGCGCGCAGCGCATTGCCGAGATCTTTTCCGCGCTGATAACGCCGCGCCGGATCCTTGGCCAGACACTTCGTGACGACCTCTTCGAAGCCGTCCGGAATCTGCGGGTTGATCTCGTGCAGCGGCGGGAAGGGCTCGTGGACGATCTTGTACGAGATCGACGTCAGCGAGTCGCCGCCGAACGGCTTGCGGCGCGTGAGCAATTCGTAGAGGCAGATTCCGAGGGAGAAGAGATCGGTGCGGCCGTCGACCGGCGCGCCTTTGATCTGCTCCGGCGCCATGTAGTTCGGCGTTCCGAGGAACTGGCCGGTCGAGGTGAGATTCGCGCCGCCGCTGGCGATCTTGGCGATGCCGAAGTCGGTGATCTTCGCGCGCATCCCTTCGATGAGGATGATGTTCGCCGGCTTCACGTCGCGATGAACGATGCCCTTCGAGTGCGCGAAGTCGAGGGCGTCGGCGACCTGCGAAACGATGTCGCCGATCTGCTCGAACGACATCGCGCGTCCCTGCTGCAGGACCTCCTTCAGGTTCTGCCCTTCGACGTACTCCATGGCGATGAACGAGACACCGGTGGTTTCGTCCTGACCGATGTCGTGCACCGTGACGATCGCGGGATGATTGAGGATGCCGGCGGCCTGAGCCTCGCGGATGAAGCGCTGCTGAAACTCGCGCGTTTCGTCGTCGTCGGAGTGGGCGGCGGGGCGGATGGTCTTCAGCGCGACGAGCCGGCCGATGAGCGGGTCCTTGGCCAGGTAGACGATCCCCATCGCCCCCTTGCCGAGCTCGCGAACGACCTCATATCGGCCAAGCTTCAAGACCTGCTCTCCGCGACGCGTGGAAGTGCGGTTCGGGTCCGCTCCGGCGTCCATCGGAGTCTCATGAGCCGTCAATGATATCTCCTGCGGGTTCGCCGCGCCCCCATCGCGCATTTTAAATTATGATCTCCGCCGCGTTTACGAAATCCTCCGCGAGGTCATCCACATGAAGGTCTACTCCGGTTCGGAAATCCGCAATGTCGCAGTGGTGGGTCACAACGATACGGGCAAAACGACGCTCGTTTCGCAGTTGCTGTTCAACGCCGGCGTGACCACGCGTCTCGGCCGGATCGAAGATGGCACCACGACGACCGATTTCGATCCGGATGAAATCGACCGCAAGCATTCCATCTCCGCCGCGTTCGCATTCGTCGAGTGGAAGAACACGAAGGTCAACCTTCTCGATACGCCGGGATTCGGCATCTTCCTGATGGAATCGAAAGGCGCGCTGCGCGTCGCCGACTCGGCGGCGATCGTCGTCAGCGGCGTCACCGGCGTCGAAGTGACGACGGAGAAGGTGTGGAAGTTCGCCGACGAGTTCGGCCTGCCGCGCATGGTGATCGTCAACAAGATGGATCGCGAGCGCGCCTCCGCCTCGCGCACGCTCGACGCACTGCAGAAGAAGTTCAGCAAGAACGCCGTCCCCATCCAGTTGCCGATGGGCGAGGAGAAGGACTTCGTCGGCGTGGTCGATCTCGTCTCGATGAAGGCGATCAAATACGCCACCGACGGATCGGGAAAGTTCGACACGATCGACATCCCTGCCGAATACAAAGCGTCGGCCGATGAGTGGCGCGAGCAGCTCATCGAAAAGGTCGCCGAGGGCGACGACACGCTGATGGAGCGCTTCTTCGAACAGGGCGGGCTGTCGCAGGAAGAGCTGCTCGACGGTTTGAAACGCGAGGTCGCTCATCATCAGATCTTCCCCGTCGTGTTCGCGTCGGCGTCGCACAACATCGGCGGTCACGCGGTCCTCGATGCGTTCGTGAACCTGCTGCCGTCGCCGGAAGAAGTGAAGACGCTCGACGGCACGGACAAGAAGGGCGAGAAGATCACGTTCGATCGCCGTCCCGAGGCCTTCCCGTCCGCGCTCGTGTTCAAGACGTTCTCCGATCCTTTCTCCGGACGCGTCTCTCTCTTCCGCGTCTACTCCGGGACCTTCAAATCCGATACCGCGTACTGGAACACGACGAAGGACCACGAAGAGCGGATCGGCAAACTGCAGGTGCTGCAGGGAAAACAGCAGATCCCGGTGACCGAGCTGAAGGCAGGCGACATCGGCGCCGTGGCGAAACTGAAGGACACGCACACCGGCGACACGCTGGCCACAAAGGACCATCACATCGTCGTCGACCACATCGCGTTCCCCGAGGCGGCGATCGCGTTCGCCGTGGAGCCGAAGGCGCGCGGCGATGAGGACAAGCTCGGCGTGGCCGTCGCGCGCATCATCGAAGAAGACCCATCCATCCGCTTCGCCCGCGATCCGCAGACGAAGGAGTTCCTCCTCTCCGGACAGGGCCAGCTCCACGTGGAGATCGTCGTGTCGAAGCTGCACAAGAAGTACGGCGTCGACGTGATCCTCCATCCGCCGAAGGTGCCGTACCGCGAAACGATCACGAAGCCGGCCGATGCGCACGGCCGCCACAAGAAGCAGTCGGGCGGACATGGTCAGTTCGCCGACTGCAAGATCACGGTGGAGCCGCTTCCGCGCGGCGCCGACTTCGAGTTCGTGGACGAGATCTTCGGCGGCGCGATTCCGCGCCAGTACATCCCCGCGGTGGAGAAGGGGATTCAGGACGCGCGGACAAAGGGCTTCCTCGCCGGCTATCCGATGGTCGACTTCCGCGTCCGCCTGAAGGACGGCCAGTACCACGACGTCGATTCGTCGGAAATGGCGTTCAAGATCGCCGGCTCACTGGCGTATCAGGAAGCGATGACGAACGCCCGTCCGACTCTGCTCGAGCCGATCATGCACGTCGACATCAGCGCGCCGTCGGAGTACGTCGGCGACATCATGGGCGACCTCAACTCGCGGCGCGGCCGCGTGGAAGGCGTCGATGCGGAAGAGGATATGCAAACGATCCACGCCCGCGTCCCGATGTCGGAGATGCTGACGTACGGTTCGACGCTCCGCTCCGTGACGCAGGGCCGCGGCAGCTTCCACATGGAGATGTCGCACTACGAGGAAGTGCCGCGCAACCTGCAGGAGAAGATCATCACGGAGTCGAAGAAGGCGAAAGAGCAGCAGGCCGCGGCGCACTGAGGGGACGACCGGGGCGCCTCCGGCGGGCCGGCACGGCCGGCAGCGTTTGTGTTTGCGCCTTCATCAGCGCTGCCGGCCGTGCCGGCCCGCCGGAGGCGCTCTCGTCGTTACTCTTTCACGAGTGTCGTCGAGATCTTCGCCACTTCCGCGGTCGCGTTGTCGACCGCCGTCACGATGAACTGGCGATCGTGGTATCCCGGTGCGCTGATGCGGATCGTGTAGCTGCCGGGTGCGGGGAAGTCGTAGACCTCATCCGCCTTGTCGAACTGATTCGCCTGGCCGATCAGCAGATCGTTGACGTAGACCATCGCGTCGTCCGGATCGACCAGCAGGATCATGCCGCGACGCGCCGTCATGCGCAGCGTCGACTGCACGCCGCCTGTGCCGCCGCCGGTGATCTCGGCGCGCGCGCGTCCGGTGACCGGCGCGTTTGCGTTCGGCGTATTCGCGGCATCTTCGCCCGGATAGACGAGAGAAGAGCCCGGTTGCGGCTCACCCGGCGGCGCGGCGGCGGGCGCCGGCCCAGTGACACGGCGCGGCTTGACGATGTTGGTGAACGTGTTCCCCGACTCCCGAAACCGCATGCCGGTGTAGACCGCGAGCGCGGCCATCCCCACCAGCACCACGCCGATCATCACCGGAATCCACCGCGGCAGAGGTTCCGATTGCGGTTCCGGTTCCTGCGGGGGAGGCTCGGTGGTCACTCGGTTTCCGGCTCCGTCTGCGCGTCGTCCGCGATGTCCGCGGGACCTTCGTCCGTGACGAGCGTCTCGTCGTCATCGTCGAGCTGGTCGTAGTCGGCGTTGCGCTTGCGCAGCATCTCGACCGCACGCTGCTCGTCTTCCGACGAGACGTAGATGCGGATGTCCCCCATCGCGCCGAAGTTGATCGGCTCCATGCTGAACTTGACGTTCTCGATCTGCGCCGGAACTCCTTCCGCTTCCAGGAAGCCCTTCAGCAGGCGGGCTTCGTCATCGGTGCCGACGCTGGTGATCTCGACCCACGTCGTGCCGTCGTCAGCCTGAACGCTCTGATACGGCAGCTCATCATTCGCCATTTCATTTCTCCTCAGTCCGTGAGAGTCACGACCGAATCGCGGTCATTCACTCTCCCGATCTTTGCATAGAACAGGCCGCCTTCCCGGAACCGCTCCTCGAGCGCCTGCTCGTTTTCCGGCGAGACGGCGATCAGCAGACCGCCGCTCGTCTGGGCATCGCACATCAAGGTGAGATCGCTCTCGCTCACCGACGACTCGACGCGCCGGCGGAACGTCTCGACGTTGCGCTCGGTCCCGGCCGGACGGAAACCGCGCTCGAGATATTCGCGTGCGCCTTTCAGCAGCGGCACCGCGCTGACACGCAGCTCCGCGCCGACATGCGAGCCGGCGCACATCTCGAGGAGGTGTCCGATGAGGCCGTAGCCGGTCACGTCGGTCGCGGCGTTCACGCCGGTCTCGACCATCGCCTTCGCCACGTCGCGATTGAGCGTCGTCATCCACCGGATCGCTTCGTCGAGATCGGGCGGCTGCGCGCGTCGCAGCAGTTTCTTGCCGCTCAATCCGCGATGCGCGCTGATCAGGATGCCGTTGCCGATCGGCTTGGTGAGGTAGAGCGAGTCGCCGGCCTTCGCCGTCGAGTTCCGCACCAGCTTGTCGATCTGGATGATGCCGGTGACCGCGAGCCCGTACTTCGGCACGTCATCGATGATCGTGTGCCCGCCTGCGACAGGGAATCCTGCTTCGGCGGCCTTCTCCGCGCCGCCGCGAAGAATCTCCTGCAACGTCTCGAGCGGCAGCTTGTCGGTCGGAAAGGCGGCAATGGCGAGCCCGAGGATGGGGGTCGCGCCCATCGCGTAAATGTCGGAGACGGAGTTCGCAGCGGCGATCGCGCCGAAGAGGTACGGGTCGTCGACGATCGGCGTGAAGAAATCGACCGTCTCGACGATCGCCTGGTCGCCGTTTATCCGCAGCACGGCCGCATCGTCGTTCGTGGAGTGACCGACGAGAAGGTCCCCGATCCCGTCCGGCGCGGGGACCCTGGAGAGAACGGAACGCAGGTCATCCTGACCCAGCTTGCACGCTCAACCACCGGTGGTGGCGAACGACGAGAGGGCGGGATACGAGCTACGGAGCTTGTGCCGCACGCGGCGAGTTTATGCTTCGTCGAGGACCGACGCACGCGCCCCTTCGACCGCGAGCAGAATCTCCTGATAGAGATTGAACGCCATGTCGGCGTTGAGCGGCGGCCGCGCGTTGCGATTCACGATCTCCGCGATCTGCGACGCGTAGTGCGATGCCGTCGGCAGCCGCTCGCCCGAATCGATGATGTCGCGAAATCCGTCGACGAGCTCGAACTGCAGGTTCATGCGGAACGTGCCGTCGACGAGGTTCTCCTCGAGGTTCTCGTAATCGATGTTCATCGCAGCACTCCGTAAGTGACGCGCACGCTCGTGCCGTCGGTCTTCACCTGCGGCTCGATGCCGCGATCGCGCAGGAACTCGACGTACGCGTCGCGGAACGCGCTCGCGTGCGCGGCGGTGTCCCACGTCGTATCGGCGACGACGCGATCATCGCAGGTGACCGCAACGCGATCATCGACCCAGCCGCGTGCGTGATCGGCACCGACGAGGAAGTTCCAGTGGAACGAGCCGAGGTGCTCGACGGTGAGCGTGTCCGCCGGCTCATCCCCATGGAACGTCCGCGGTGTGAACGTCCGCGCGAAGTACTCCTCGGGGTGCAGAATCTCGCGCGTCGTGCGCGGAGGATTCGCGTCGATGCGATCGAGCTCTTTCCATCCGCCGCGCTTGTACGCGGCGATCACGAATTTCAAGCCGTCGAGGTAGGGGAACTTCAGCGACTCGACGAAGTAGCGCGGCGCGTCGGGATCGATCGTCTTCTCCGCGGCCGCACCTTCGGTCATCGCATTCACGAGCATTTCGTTGTTCACGACCGAGTCGAGCGACTGTCCCGCTTCGCCCAGCATCCAGCCGATCATCACCAGCGATGCTTCCCCTTCGATGACGGAGTGATAGGCGAGCTGCCCGTCCCAGTCGTCGCGCATCCGATCGTCTTTCGTCCCGATGTCGAAGTACTGATCCTGCAGTGCGTGAGTGAGCTCGTGAATGGCGACCGACTTCTTCAGCAGCTCGGGACTGACCGCGTCCTTCACCGCGTCGGGGAGCTCGCGCACGTCGAAATAGATGTGTTTCGTCGGGTCGTAGTAGGCGAGGACCTGCGATTCGTAGAGGTCGAGGAGCTTGTCGGTGAGGTCCGACGACTTGCCGTCGACGAGCTGCAATGCGCGGAGCACGGCGATGTAATCGTCGACCGGATACGGCATCTGGCGGCGCATCTCGGCGCGGACGCGTTCCGGGATCTCGCTGCGCGCGATCGTCTTCACGGCGACCGTGTGCTTGAACTTCAAACCGCGGATCTTTTCCACGGCGGCCATCTCCGCGGCGAGCGGGGATTCGGCGGCCGCGGTGACAGACCAGAAAACAAGCAGGAGGAGAAGAAGGCGAAAGTGCCGGAACATGCGGTCTATCAACACTTCACTCGCCTTCGCCGTTCCCTTAGAATGCGCGCACGGTTTCCACCGATGGAGAGAGGCGACAGCGAGCGCATCGAGATCACCATCAGCAGCAGGTTCGAGAATATCGAGCTCGTGCAGGTGATCGCCGAACATCTCTGTGAAAACGCGGGCGTCGACGAAGACGGCTCTCACTGGATCGGCATGGCCGTCCGGGAGGCGGTCGCCAACGCCATCAAACACGGCAACAAACTGGACGTGCACAAGAAGGTGCACGCCCGATTCGATCTGAACGGACCGGAGCTTTCGATCACCATCGCCGATGAAGGTGAAGGCTTCGACCCGACCCAGGTCAGCGATCCGCTCAATCCGCAGAATTTGATGAAGACGAGCGGTCGCGGGATTTTTTACATGCGGACCTTCATGGATGAGGTCCATTACTCTTTTCAGCCCGGAGGCGGAACTTCGCTCGTCATGACGAAGAACCTGGCCAAAGGAAGCGGCATCGCCAGCAGCAACGGATGAAAGTCATCGCCGGTCACGCGACCGGCGGAAGGAGAACGAATGAAAGCCACGTCTCGCACCGTCGACGGAGTCGAAATCATCAGCCTGCAGGGGAAGATCACCATCGGCTCCGGTGACTCGCAGCTCCGCGAAGTGATCACCAATGCGGTGAACAACGGAAAGAACAAGATCCTGCTCGACATGAGCCAGGTGACGACGATCGACTCGTCGGGCATCGGTGAGCTCGTCGGCTCGTACACGACCGTGACCAACCGCGGCGGAAAGTTGAAGCTCCTTCACCTTCCGGCGAAGCTGAACGAGCTGCTGCACGTCACGCAGCTCATCACGGTGTTCGAAGTCCACGAGAACGAGCAGGAAGCGGTCAGCAGCTTCTAATCGGGACAGCAGACAACGGACAGCGGACAGCGAATTTCCTGCTGTCTGCTGTCTGCCCTCTGCTGTCCGATCAATGCCGCCGGCTGCCCGGCCGCGGCGGAGCCCATTCGGCGCCCGGCTGTCCGTCTCGCCCGGCACTCCAGTGCATCGGCAGCGTGTTCGTGATCACGATCTCGTTGCGCTCCACCCACTGCGGAAAAAGCTCATTCGCAAGCTGCGGATCGCGCAGCGCTTTTTCCTGCATGTCGATCAGCTTCTCGAACGGCTTGGTGTCGCCGAGGAAGTTGACCTTCACGCGCAGGGCATTCGGCGGGCGCGAGAACGCCGCATCGGTCGGATGCACGACGCCCAGGTGCGCGGCGGCCGAAAAGCTCTTGCGGCCGCCCGGCGGAATCACGACGAGCCGCGGCAGCAACTGCTGGCCCGGCACTTCGGACCCGACCTCCAGCGTCACGGTGCGCATCTCCGGATCGTACGAGGAGATCGCCGCGATGTCGGCGATGGCGACCGCCGTCGAGCGGTCATTGATGACGTCGTAGCTGACGTTGACGTTCGACGCTTCCTTGAACGTTTCGCCCCGCACGCGCGCTTCGACGCGCACGCCGTTCTCCGATCCGATGATGCTTCGCTCCACGGCGAGATTCGCCGGCGGCGCGGGATCAACGGCGGTAGCGGCTTTCGGCGATGCGGCGGGCGGCGCCGGATTACTCGACGAGGCACAGGCGACGGCGACGATTGCGACAGCGGCTGCAGCTGCGATTCTGCAGATCTTCACGGGAGTCCTCCGTACATCGGTTCAGAGCACTCCCAGAGTACGCCCGTTGCGCGGTTTCGGCTGCCGCTGTTGCTAAAACGTTCCAGCGGTCAGGCGCACCGGCGACGCAACGTCAGCACCGCTCTGCTCGGCAGGCGAACGTCCGCTCTTCCAATGCACCGGGATCGCGTTCAGGAAGATCGCGTCGTTGCTCTGGATCCACGTCTCGAACAGCGTGTCCGGAAGCGGCGGCTGAGCGGCGTCGCGCTGTTGCGCGATGAGATCGGCGAACGGCTCGATGTCGCGCAACACGCTCACCTTCACCTGGACGTAGCGCGGGTAGGCGATGAACGGCGAGCGCACGGCGGGCAGCACGACCTGCACGGGAGCGAGGGCGGTGAACGTCCGCGTCTCTCCCGCCTTGATCACCGAGAGATGAGGCATCGTCGTCCCGGCCGGAATCTCCGCGCCGATGGAGACCGTCACGGTCTGCGATTCCGGGTCGTAGCTGCTGTCGCAGACTTTCGTCGCCAGCGCCACGGAGTGGTGTGTGTTGTTCTGCACCTGGAACGTGACGTTGACCGATGATCCGGAGCCGATCGTGTCGTCCGCGAGCTGCGCGTCGATACGGATGTCGTCGTCGAGGGCGAGGGCGCGCTTCGGATCGTTCATGTCGACGCGCGCTGCGAATGCGCCCGTCGCGTAGGAGAACGTTGTCGCTGCGATCAGAAGAAAGAATTTCGATTTCATGGCACGCCTCACGCCGAATCCGTAACGGCGAGAAACGTGCCAGCGGTCGGCGCGGCCGACAGCGTTGGTTGCCCAAGGCTTCTTCAGGATTTGCGCAAGGAGCTTGCGCCGGTCAGTCGATCTTGAGGACGGCCAGGAAGGCTTCCTGCGGGATCTCGACTTTCCCTACCCGCTTCATCCGCTTCTTCCCTTCCTTCTGCTTCTCGAGGAGCTTGCGCTTGCGCGAGATGTCGCCGCCGTAGCACTTGGCGAGAACGTCCTTGCGCAGCGCCTTCACGGTCTCGCGCGCGATGACGCGATTGCCCACCGCCGCCTGCAGCGCGACCTCGTACATCTGCCGGGGGATGAACTCGCGCATCTTCTCCACGAGCAGCTTGCCGCGCCCGTAGGCCTTGTCCTTGTGCACGATGAGTGAGAGGGCGTCGAGCGGCTCGCCGTTGACGAGCACGTCCATCTTCACGAGGTCGCTTTCGCGGTAGCCGATGAACTGGTAGTCGAGCGAGGCATAGCCGCGGGAGATCGATTTGAGCCTGTCGAAGAAGTCGAGGATGACCTCGTTCAGCGGCATCTCGTAGACGATCATCACGCGATTGGAGGCGACGTACTCCATCTTCTTCTGCTGGCCGCGGCGGTCGATCGCCAGGGCGAGAATTGGCCCGACGTATTCGTCCGTGGTGAGAATCGTCACCTCGAAGAACGGCTCTTCGATCTTCGAGATGCGCGCCGGATCGGGCATCTTCTGCGGGTTCTCGATCTCCGACCATTCGCCGTCCGTGGTCAGGACGCGATACCGCGCGCCGGGGGCCGTGGTCAGGAGCTCGAGATTGAACTCGCGCTCGAGACGCTCCTGGATGATCTCCATGTGCAGCAGCCCGAGGAATCCGCAACGGAATCCGAAGCCGAGCGCGGCCGAGTTCTCCGGTTCGAACGAGAACGACGCGTCATTCAACTTCAGCTTCTGGACCGCGTCGCGCAGGTTCTCGTACTCCTCCGTGATGATCGGGAACATCCCGGCGAAGACCATCGGCTTCACTTCCTGGAATCCAGGCAGCGCGGCCGGCGAGTCTTTCGCGCCGGTCACCGTGTCGCCGATCTTCGCCAGCACGATGTCCTTGATGTTCGCGGAGAAGAAGCCGACTTCGCCGACGCTGATCGAGTCGACCGCCACCGGCTTCGGCGTGAAGTTCCCCATCTCCGTGATCTCATACTCGCGGCCGGTCGACATGAACTTCACCTTCATGCCGCGCCGCATCTGGCCGTCGACGATCTTCACCAGACACATGACGCCGCGATAGGAGTCGTACCAGGAGTCGAAGAGCAGCGCGCGCAGCGGCGCGTCCGGATCGCCTTTCGGCGGCGGGATATCGCTGACGATCCGCTCCAGGATCTCGGCCACGCCGATGCCGGCTTTCGCCGAGGCGAGGATGGCGTCGTGCGCGTCGAGCCCGATCACGTTTTCGATCTGCTCGCGAACGCGCTCCGGCTCCGCCGACGGCAGGTCGACCTTGTTGATGACGGTGAGGATGTCGAGATTGTTGTTGATGGCGAGATACGAGTTCGCCAGCGTCTGCGCCTCGACCCCCTGCGTGGCGTCGACGACGAGGATCGCTCCCTCGCACGCGGCGAGCGAGCGCGAGACCTCGTACGAGAAGTCGACGTGTCCCGGCGTGTCGATGAGGTTGAAGGCGTAGGTGTTGCCGTCTTTGGCGCGATAGCGGAGGGTGACGGCGCGCGCCTTGATGGTGATGCCGCGCTCGCGCTCGAGATCCATGTCGTCGAGCATCTGCTCGTGCATCTCGCGCTGTTCGACGGCTCCGGTCATCTGCAGCAACCGGTCGGACAAGGTGGTCTTGCCGTGGTCGATGTGCGCGATGATCGAGAAATTGCGGATGAATTGCGGATCGGGCATGAGCGAGCGGGCGATGTAACACGAAACAGATGAGTTGTCATCCCGGCGGCAACGTGCCGCCGCGTTTGTTGGCCCAGCCTTCTTCAGGTTAGGTCCAACAAACGCGACTCGCGCAGATTCACAAGGGTCTTACGTGTGCGTCTTCGATGTGCTGCCCGTTGGGCCGGTCATGCCGGTCGTTCCGGTCCAGCCGGTCGAGCCAGTCATTCCGGTTGAACCGATCGGTCCCGTTGACGACGTGTCGGTGCTCGACATCGTGCCGGTGCTCCCCGTGTCGGTCGAGGAGACCGTTCCCATCGTGTCGGCCGGGACGATCGTCGACGACGTATCGGTCGCCGAGGTCGTCGTCACTTCCGACGACGTGGCGCTCGTCTCGCTGGTCGTCGTTTCAGTCTTGCTGCAGGCGAACATCAACACCGCCGCGAGGGCGGCTGCACTCATCCACTTCATCATTCATCTCCTTCTTCACTCCCACGAGCTGTTGTTCATCCGGGCGACGATCTTCGCGACTTCGATGTAGTCGGCGTCATCGCCCAGCTCGTTGAGGGCACCGGAGAACAAATGCTGGGTCAGTGCCAGCATCGGGGTGGAAGCGTGTTGCTGATGAGCCAGTTGCGCCGCGATGCGGATGTCTTTGTCGTGGTGCAGCAGCTTGAAGACGAGCGGCCATTTGTGGTCGCGCAGGCGCATCGGGAGGAGGTTCTCCGATGCGTTCGAGCGGCCGCTGCCGGCGTTGGTCACTTCGAGCGCGGTCTTCATGTCGATGCCGAATCGCTTCGCGATCAACAGGCACTCCGACGTGATCCAGACGGTCGCGCCCATGATGGTGTTGGTCAGCACCTTGATCGCGTGTCCGGCGCCGGTCTCACCGACGTGAATGATCGTCTTGCCGCAGAGGCGGAGGATCTCTTTCGCCCGCTCGAAGTCGCTCGCGCTGCCGCCGATCATGATCGTGAGCGTGGCGTTCTCGGCGCCGACGACCGCGCCGGTGACCGGCGCATCGACGAAGTGGACGACGCGCTCCTGCAGCCGTTTCGCGGTCTCGCGGCTGACGTTCGGATCGCCGCTCGTGGCATCGATCCAGAGCGTCCCTTCCTTCAGCGACGGCAGAAGCTGATCGACGATCTCGTCGACCTCTTTGCTCGTCGGCAGCATGGTGATGATCGCCTCGGCGTCGGCGCATTCGGCGAGATCGCGAGCCTGCGTCGTGCCGTGCTCATGCGCGTGGCGCGCCGCCTTCACGACGGTGCGGTTCCACACCACGACCTGATGCTCCTTGGAGAGGTGACGGGCCATCGGATAGCCCATGGCGCCCAGCCCGATGAATGAGAGTTTCATGGGGGCGCATCATATCTTCGAGATACTCACTGAGACCCTCCGGCCCGCGTTGCAGAGAGAGAGAGGTAGCTTCAGCAATTGGTCCCACGGAAGCACGCCCATTCGCCCGCTTTACCGTGGGGTTGGGTCCGAGGTGGGCACGTAGCTGAAGGGTCTCGGTCAGTATCTCAAAGAAAATCGCACCGAATAAAAAAGGGGCGTTACGCCCCCTTGTTGCCGTCAAACGGCGCGAATCAATTGCTTGATCCTTAGATTACATCCTTGCGGAACGAATAGTAGTGAGCTGCATCACAAAACTCAAGCTTTCGCTTTGTACCAGTCGGCGTTGATCGCCGTGAAATGAGCCCACTGCGCGGGCACCAGATCCTGCGGGAAAATGGCCTGCACCGGGCATGCCGGCTCGCACGCGCCGCAGTCGATGCAGACTTCCGGATCGATGTAGAGCATCTCCGCTTCGGCGAAGCCGTCCTCATCCTTGCGGGGATGGATGCAGTCGACCGGACAGACATCGACACAGGCCGTGTCTTTGGTGTTGATGCAGGGCTCAGCGATCACATAGGTCATAAAACCGGGACCCTCCGACGATGAAGTTGCGGGCCATTTTACGCTACGTCTCGTCGCGTGGAGTGGCCGCTGTCACAAGGGATGGTGATCAATCGGTCCAGCGGCGGATCGTCTCGATCTGGTAGTCGTTGCCCATGAACGAGACGATGTCGCCGGTGGCGTGTCCGATGAGTTTGTTCGCCACCTCGGACTGGTTCGAGTAGATGCCGTGCTCCGGCGCCGACTCCCACGGCCCGAGGATCGTCACCTCGCGGCGAACATCACCGTTCGAGAGCTCGACCTTCGTGCCGACGTGCACGACCGTCGTGTCGACCTGCGCCGGATCGAGCACGCGGACGCGCGCGATCTCGCCCGCCAGCTCGCCGACGCGCGCCGACAGATACTCGGCACGCGCACGCGCTGCCTTGTACTCGAAGTTCTCGCGCAGATCGCCCATCTCGCGCGCGGCCTGCAGCGCCTTCGAGTTCGCGGGGATCTCGACCGATTTCAGATGCGTCAGCTCGGCGCGCTTTTTCTCCAGCATGTCGGCCGTCGCGTAGATCGGCTCGGCCTGCGGCTCGCGCAGGTTTGCGTACTTCATGTTCAGCGCGTTCTTGATGTTCTCGCGGCGGTACTCCTCGATCACACCGTAGCGATCGAGCACCTCGGCGAGCTTGCGCGCCTGCTCTTCGTTCTCGACGCCCATCACGATGCGCAGCGCGAGGCCGCCCTTGTCGAACATGTCCTTCAGCCGCGCACGCACCGGCGAGAATTCGTCGGACGACACGGCGTCGAGGATCTGGAACAGCAGCGCGTAATTCGCCTTCTCCGACAGCGCTTCGTCGTCGTTGAGCTGCTTGGCGTACCAGTAAAAAGCACGCGGATGGCGGCGCGGATAGCGCAGCGTCTCGTCGAAGAGACGATCGCGGATGTCGGTCTGGCCTTCCTTCTCCAGAGTCGATGCGATCACCGAAAGAAGACGCGGCTCGTCGTCGAGGAAGAACAACTCGCTGAACACCTTCGGCCAGTCGGGATGCGACTCGCGCACGACCTGGATCGCGCGCTCGCGCAGCGCCTTGTCGCCGATCGCCGCGACGGTGCGCGATGCCATCGGACCGGAGAGAAGCGACGTCGGCTCGATCGACGGCGTGTAGGAGCCGGGGAGCGACTCGAGCGTGGTGAGGATCTGCCACGCGGTCGCCGCATCGGTGCGCGCGACTCGCGCGGCATCGGCGGCGAGCGTCGATGAGAAGTAGTCGGCGAGATCCTTGTTGCGCGCGCTGTGCTTCCGCGCGAGATCGAGCTTCGTCTTGATGTCGGCGCGATCGAAGTCGCGGCGGATCATCGACTCGGCGTCGCCGGCGGAGGCGTTCCACGAATACGTCGCTTTCGCGCCGGTGCCGCTGACCACGATCTGCGGGTTCTTGCGTGCCGCCGTCCACCACGAGGTCCACTTCTCCTCGGGGACGATGCCGATGACCGCATCGCGCACTTCGGGCATCGTCATCGGACGTCCGAAGCTCTGGAGGATCTTCGCGAAGAAGTCGGCGGGCTTGCCGGTCGCCTCGGCCTTGATCTTCGCGGCGTCGGTGAACTTGCCGCGCAGCACGTGACCTTCAGGCAGCGGCGTGAGGTACTTCGCCGCGGCGCCGAGGGGGACGGAGACGCGTTTTTCCTTCTCGAAGTCGAGGCGGCAGATGCCGAGCTCCGGATTCAATTCGGTGACGCAGCCCGCGCCGCGTCCGGCCATGTAGAAGCACTCGCCTTCGTCGTAGTTCAACCAGTTCTCGATTTTCTCCGCGCGCTCGATCGGGTTGCTCTGCGGATCAGCAAAGCCGGCGAACTGAAACAGGCGGGGGAAGCTGCGATGCGAGCCGACGCTCTTGCGAAGCGCCTCTTCGATCTGCGGGCGGAAGGTGGCGGGATGCTTGGAAAGGCGGCCGAGCTCTTTCAGCACCTGCAGGCGCTGGGACCAGAGGCCTTTCTCTTTGAGTGCGTCGGCGAGGAGGCCGAGGAGGGTGTCGGACTGGGTCCGCTGCTCGGCTTTGCGCAGCGCCTTTGCGGCGGTGATGAAGGCGTCGATGTCGCTCGGATCGCGATCGAGCTGCTCCATCCAGAGCGCCTCGACGTCGTCGAATTTTTTCTGATCGATCAGCGCGGTGGCGTCGTCTCGAAACGGCATGGGGCGCACATTGTAGTGTAGGGCAGGCACTCGTGCCTGCCCCCTTAGTGGCGCAGCTTGACGAGCGCTTTGAACACGTCGAACGGGAGCTGCTCGGCGTGGACGATGTGGCGGAGGTGATGGAGCGTCGTCTTGCGCTGCTGCACGTCCTCGAGGCGGATGTTGTGCTTGCGCAGAACTTCGTGTGCTTTGTTTTCAGGCATGGTTCGCAGCGGAACGGACGTGTCCGGGTCACTATTCCGCCCGCAGGCGCTCGAGAATCTTCTCGTGCACGCCGCCGAACGCGCCCGAGGACATGACGAGGATGACGTCGCCATCCTTCGCCTCGGCCGCGACACGCGCAGCGATCGCGTCGAAGTCGTCGATCTGCTCGGCAGGAATGCCGTCGCGTCCCAACTGCTCGACGATCGCCGGCACCGACATCATGTGCTCCAGCCCGTACCGCGTCTCGTAGCGGTCGCGATGGAAGATCGGCCCGACGATCACACGATCGGCGCCGCGGAACGCGTCCTTGTAGCCGTCCTCGAATTCCTTGCGGCTCGAGGAAATCGACCGCGGCTCGAACAACGCCCAGATGCGGCGGCCGGGATAGTGCTTGTGCGCGCCGTCGAGCGTCGTGGCGATCGCCGTCGGGTGATGCGCGAAGTCGTCGATCACCGTGACGCCGCGCTCCACGCCGCGCACTTCCATCCGCCGCTTGATGCCTTTGAACGTCTCGAGCCCCTGCTGAATCTCCTCGGTATCGAGACCGGCGAGCCGCGCGATCGCCGCATCGGCGAGCGCGTTGAGGACGTTGTGGTTTCCCGACAACGGCGTCCGGAAGCGCGACCATTCGCGCCCTTCCCACCAGGCCGTGAACGCCGTCCCTTCGGCGCTCATCTCGACATCCGACGCGTACACGTCGCGCGCACGATCCCAGCCGAACGTCAGCCAGCGTCCGCGCGCCGACTCCTGCAACGGCGCGACATGCGGATCGTCTCCGTTCGCGACGATCGTGTCGTTCGGCGCCACCTGTTCGATCGCCTTGCGGAACGCGGAGATGATCGCCTCGAGGTTTTCGTAGATGTCGGCGTGATCGAACTCGATGTTGTTCACCAGCAGCGTGTTCGCGTGGTAGTGGAGGAACTTCGGCCCTTTGTCGAAGAACGAGGTGTTGTACTCGTCGCCTTCGATGACGAAGTGCGGGCCGTTGCCGAGCTTGAAGTTCGCGTTGAAATTCACCGGGATCCCGCCGACCACCATGCTCGGATCGCGGCCCGCCGATTCGAGGAGCCACGCCATCAGCGACGTCGTCGTGGTCTTACCGTGCGTGCCGGTGATGACGATCGAGTGTTTGCCGCGGATGAAGAGCTGATAGATCGCCTCCGGCATCGAGATGTACGGCAGATCCATCTCCAGCGTGGCGGCCGCTTCGGCGTTGGTTTTCGCCGCGACGTTTCCGATCACCACGAGATCGGGGCGAAACGCCTCGAGGTGGTCGCGCGTATACCCTTCGAGCACCGAGATCCGGAGTCTTTCCAGGTAGGTCGACATCGGGGGATAGACGTGCTCGTCGGAACCGGCGACTTCGTAGCCCCGCTGCTGCAGCATCCCGGCGAGGGAAGCCATGGCGGTCCCGCCGATCCCGATCAGGTAGACGCGTTTTACGTGCTCAACGGAAGTGATGTGTGGCATCGAGTGAACGGCCGAGCAAGAACCATGCTTCAGGCCGTCGAATTGTAGAATCAAAGCTTGTGCGCCCGGGGAATGGCCTCAGAAAGGGCTATGTTCGAATCCGTCGCACATCCGGAACAAACCACGTATCAAACAGGAGGATTCAGCGCATGTCTAAAGGACTTTTTGCAGCAACGCTGGCCTTCCTGGTGACGGGCTCGCTGGCCTTCGCTCAGGCGCCAGCAAAGCCTGAAGCCAAGGGAGAAGCGAAAGCGGAGAAGGCGGCCGAGAAGGCCCCTCGCCTCACCATCATCGAGCCGGTCAAGGACTACGGAACGGTTCCCAAGGGCGACAAGCTCGACTGGGCGTTCCTGGTCAAGAACACGGGCGATGCCGACCTCAACATCATCTCGGCGAAACCGGGCTGCGGTTGCACCGTCGCCGACTTCGACAAGGTCGTGAAGCCGGGTCAGACCGGCAAGGTCACGGCGCACGTCGACACGACCGCATTCGCCGGTCCGATCGCCAAGACCGTCACCCTCGAGACCAACGATCCGTCGACCCCGACCGCGCAGCTCACGATCCACGCGATCGTCAAGCCGTACGTCGAGGCGTATCCCGCCGGCTTCGTCCGTTTCAACCTCCTGCAGGGCGAGACCGACTCCCAGGGTGTGACGCTCTACTCGGAAGAGGATGAGCCGTTCACGATCGAGAAGGTCGAGTCGCCGGTCGACTGGATCAAGGTCGAATACAAGAAGATCGAAGACGCCGCGCAGATGGCGCCGGGCGTCGGCAAGGCCGGCCAGGCCCAGTACAAGTTCAACATCTCCGTCGGCGGCCCGGATGCGAAGATCGGCCCCATCGCCGAGAAGGTCAAGATCACCACGAGCTCCAAGCACCAGGCCGAGTACATGGTCAGCGTCTCGGGCGTCGTCCGCCCGACCTACCGCGTCGAGCCGTCGAACGGCGTGAACTTCGGTGAAGTCGCTCCGTCCGACACGGGCGCGGTCCGCTCGGTCATGCTCCACTCGAACAACCTGAAGATGCCGGACTCGTTCATGGTCACCAAGGCCGAGTCCTCGACCCCGTTCGTCACGACCGCCGTCAAGCCGGGCGCGAACAAGGGCGATTACGAAGTGACGCTGCAGATCGCCAAGGACGCGAAGCCGGGCGACCTCGACGGCACGGTCAAGATCTTCACCAGCGACAAGGTGAATCCGGTCGTCACCGTCCCGGTCCGCGGCACGATCAAGGGCGGCGCGGTTGCTGCTCCCGCAGCAGCGAAGACCTCGAAGTAATCGACATCGACACGCTTCACTCGAAAGGGCGGCTTCGGCCGCCCTTTTTCATTTCTGGTGAACGATCGAAATGCCCGTGCCGTCGCCGAGCGGCAGGATCGACGTCACGAGCCGCGGATCGGTGGCGATGCGCTTGTTGAAATCGCGCAGCGCGTCGGTCGCGGCGTCGTGCACTCCCTCCGCCACCCGCCCCTTCCAGAGCAGGTTGTCGCAAACGATCACCGCACCGCTCTCGAGCTTCGGGAGCAACGCGTCCAGATAGTCGCCGTACTCAGTCTTCACGCAGTCGATGAAGACGAAGTCGAACGGCCCCTGCAGCTTCGGGATGACCGCGAGCGCCGCCCCTTCGTGGAACACCACCTTGCACTGCAGCTCCGCATCGGCGACGAAGCTCTTGGCGCGGGCGAGTGTCCCTCGCTCGATCTCGATCGTCTCCAGCGTCGCGCCGGCGTCGAGCTCGCGCCCCATCACGATCACGGAGTAGCCGATGTTCGTCCCCACCTCGAGGACATGCTTCGGCCTCCGCGCGCGCAACAGCACGCGGATCAGTTGCGCGACTTCGGCGTCGGCGATCGGATGGTCGTTCTCCTGCGCGAACTCCTCCATGCGCACGAGCAGCGCGTCACGGTCAGGAGTGAGCGTCTCGAGGTATTCGGCCTGGGAACGCTTGAGGATGGCGTCGATGCGGTCCTTCATGAATCGCGGAGTGTAGCGCGAGCCGCCGCGCTCTGAGCGCCAGAGACGGATTCGACCATTCGATCGACGCGGGTCTGGCGGCCAGACCGCCTCTCCTGCGTGCAGGCTTCGCGGGTCTGGCGGCCAGACCGCTCGGTCACGAGCGCTGGCATCCGGGTCTGGCGCTCAGACCGGTATTCGAGGCGTGGAGACATCCCGATCAACGGTTAAGGCCTTACTGGTGTGGGTTTTAGCGGGATTCGACCGCTTCCCGCAGTTTCTCCGCCTGGAAGTGGTTGATCAGCGGATCGATCACCACGTCGAGGTAGCCGTTCATGATGTCGGGAAGATTGTGGACGGTCAGGCCGATGCGGTGATCGGTGACGCGGTCCTGCGGGAAGTTGTAGGTGCGAATCTTCTCCGAACGATCGCCGCTGCCGATCAGCCCTTTGCGCGTCGCTGAGAGCTCGGCCTCGCGCTTCAGTCGCTCGATGTCGTAGAGGCGCGCTTTCAGCACGCGCAACGCCTTCGCGCGGTTCTTGATCTGCGATTTCTCGTCCTGACACGACACGACGACGCCGGTCGGGAGGTGCGTCATGCGGACCGCGGAGTAGGTCGTGTTGACCGACTGCCCGCCCGGGCCGGACGAACAGAACGTGTCGATGCGCAGGTCCTTCTCGTTGACCTGGATGTCGATGTCTTCCGCTTCCGGAAGCACGGCGACGGTGATGGCGGAGGTGTGGATGCGTCCCTGCGTCTCGGTCTGCGGCACGCGCTGCACGCGATGCACGCCCGACTCGAACTTGAGCCGCGAGTAGACCTTGTCGCCTTCGATCTGCAGCGTGGCGTCCTTGATGCCGTTGACCGACGAATAGTTCGCGTCGGTGATGTCGACCTTCCAGCGCTTCATCTCGGCGTAGCGGATGTACATGCGCATGACCTCGGCCGCGAACAGCGAGGCTTCGTCGCCGCCGGTGCCGGCGCGGATCTCGACGAAGACGTTCTTCTCGTCGTTCGGATCCCGCGGCTGCAGCAGGATCTGGATCTCATGCTCGAGCGGCGCCTCTTTCGGCTCCAGCTCCGCGAGCTCCATCTCCGCGAGCTCTTTCATGTCGTCGTCGTTCTTCAGCATCTCGCGCGCATCGGCGACGCGCTTCCGCACGTCCTTCAGCTCGCGATACTTCGCCACGACCTCCTGGATCTCGGAGATCGCCTTCATCGTGTCGCGATAGGCGGCGACGTCGGTGACGACGTCCGGCTCACCGAGGCGGTGCTGCAACTCGTCGTAGCGTCTTTCGATTTCGGCTAACTTTTCGTACATAGGCGTAAGAGCGGTTCAGCGGTTCAGCTCTTAAGCGCTTGAGGAGTTGCTCAACAGCTTAAGAGCTCAAAAGCTCAATAGCTGCGAAGCGTAGCTAGGCGACGGCCGCTTGCTCGGGCTCGATCACGTCGTACATGAGCGCTTCTTTCAGCGCCACGATCGCGATCTCGAGCTGCTGATCGTCCGGTTCCTGCGTGGTGATCTTCTGCAGCCACATGCCGGGGCGCGTAAGGGCGCGGCAGACCGGATTGGCGAGATGACGCGCGGAGAAGCGGATGATCTCGTACGCCAGGCCGGCGATGACCGGCAGCAGGACGACGCGCGCGGCGACCTTCAGCAGGAACGGCGCGGTCGACGGCACGAGCGAGAAGACCAGGATCGAGATGGCCATCACGAACATCAGGAAGCTCGTGCCGCAGCGCGGGTGGAGCGTCGATTTCGTGCGGGCGTTCTCGACCGTCAGCTCTTCGTTCGCTTCGAACGTGTAGACCGTCTTGTGCTCGGCGCCGTGGTACTGGAACACCCGCCGGATCTCGTTCATGAACGAGATCGAGAGGATGTAGATGAAGAAGAAAAGCGCGCGGATCACGCCGTCGACGATGTTGTACGTGATGTTCCCCATCCCCGGCAGCAGGTAGTTGCGGATGAGGTTCGTCAGGCCGAGCGGCGCCAGGATGAAGACGCCGACGGCGAGCACGAGAGCCATGGCCATCGTGCCGGCGATCGCGGCGTTCGACATCTCCGGCTCGCCCTCTTCCCCTTCGCTCACCACGCTCGCCGAGTAGTTCAGCGCGCGCATCCCTAGGATCAGCGACTGGATCAGAACGACCGAGCCGCGGAGCACCGGGAACTTGAGGAAGGGGTACTTCTTCGCGATCGAGACGAGCTTGTCCTTCTTGATCGCGACGCCGCCGTCGGGCTGCCGGACAGCGACCGAGTAGCCACTGAGCGAGCGCATCATCACGCCCTCGATCACGGCCTGGCCGCCGATCAGCATGTCGACGTTTTTGTCAGGAACGGACGAAGTGAGGCCGTTCGTGACGGCACCGAACGTGCCGGCAGTCAGCCTTGCAACCCGTACCCATGCCTGACGGAGGGACATTACTTGGCAGCCTTTTTCGCGTACTTCTTCTGGAAGCGGTCGATGCGGCCGGCCGAGTCGACCAGCTTCTGCTTGCCGGTGAAGAAAGGATGGCACTTCGAGCAGATCTCGACGCGCAGCTCTTTCTTGGTCGAGCCGGTGGTGAAGACTTCGCCGCAAGCACAGTGAACCGGAGCCTGCTGGTAGTTCGGATGAATCTCTGTTTTCATGAATTTAACCTCGATGCGATCGTTGCCTAGGCCGTAGAAAACGGCGAGTATATCGTAATTATTCTCTCGCCCCGACGAGCATGAAACACGCGGAAACGCTTCTGCCACGGACGCTTGCCGCCGCCGTCCTGCTGATCAGTCTGTCGATGCTCGTACCGCTCGGCAAGGCGGTGATGGCGGTCATTCACGGCGCGACGCCGATCATCGCGATGTGGCTCGCGCCCCTGCTGATCCTCGCCACCGGACTCGCCCTGCTGCTCGCCCTCGGGCGCCGGACTGCGATCGCGCCGCTCTTCCTGATGGCGCTCGCTCTGTGGGTGATAACAGCCGGCTATTTCCTGGTGAGGCTGGTGTTCTAGGTCGCGCCGAACAACCGTGCCGCCCAGAACGCGCACGCGCCGATGGCCGCGGCGGCGGGGATGGTCAGCACCCACGCCCAGACGATCTGGCTCGCGATGCCCCACCGCACGGCCGACAACCGCCGCGTCGCGCCGACGCCGACGATCGAGCCGGTGATCGCATGCGTCGTCGAGACCGGGATGCCGAAGTGCGTCGCAGTGAAGATCGCGATCGCCGCCCCTGTCTCGGCCGCGAATCCGCCGACCGGCTGGAGCTTCGTGATCTTCGAGCCCATCGTGTGGATGATCCGCCAGCCGCCGAAGAGCGTGCCGAGGCCTATTGCCGCATAGGCGGCGAGCTCGACCCAAAACGGGATGTCGAACGTTGGGATCATCTTCGCGGTGAAAAGCACGCCCGCGATGATTCCCATGGTTTTCTGCGCGTCGTTCGCGCCGTGACTGATGCTGAACAGCGCCGCAGAAACGAGTTGCAGCCGCCGGAACCACTTGTCGACGCGCGCCGGCGAGAAGCGCCTGAAGATCCAGAATGTCGCGGTCATTAGTCCGAGACCGCCGATCAATCCGATGAGGGGCGACACGACGATGAAGATCAGCGTTTTTGTCCAGCCCGACGGAAGAATGACGTCGAACGAAAAAGCGCGCGCCACCGCCGCACCTGCATAGCCGCCGATGAGTGCATGCGAGGAGCTCGTCGGCAGCCCGAAGTACCAGGTGATGAGATCCCAGATGATGGCACCGAGGAGTCCGGCAAAGATGACGCCGAACGTCACGACGTTGATATCGATCATGCCGGTGCCGATCGTCTTCGCCACCGCGGTGCCGAAAAAGAAGGCGGCGACGAAATTGAAAACAGCGGACCAGATGACCGCCTGACCAGGCGAGAGCACACGCGTCGACACCACGGTGGCGATCGAATTGGCGGCGTCGTGGAAGCCGTTGATGAAATCGAACGCCAGCGCGACGAAAACCAGGCCGCCGACGATGAGCAGTTGATTCGACATCAGCCGTGCTTCACAACGACGTTCTCGAGCAGATTCGCGACGTCCTCACAACGGTCGGTCGCGTCCTCGAGCAGATCGAAGAATTCCTTCCACTTCATCACGGCGATGGCATTCGTCTCTTCCTGGAAGAGCTGCCCCACCGCTTTCTGATGAATCCGATCGGCCTCGTTCTCCAGCCGGTTGATCTCGACGACGCAATCGAGCACGCCCTTCCGCTTCTCCAGCGCCGCAAGCGCCGCGCGGACCTGATCGACGGAACGGGCGATGACGCCGGCGAGCTCGCGCGCGCCCGGCCGCATCCGCTCGAGGTGATAGAGCGGGATCAGCGCGGCCGCGTCGTCGATGGCGTCCATGATGTCGTCGAGCGAGCGCGCGAGCAGGTGAATGTCCTCGCGATCGATCGGCGTGACGAACGTCTGATTGAGCCGCTGGATGATGTCGTGGGTGAGGAAGTCGCACTTGTGCTCGACTTCCTTGATCTCATGCGCGCGGTCGGCGATGGGGGGATCGGCGGCGAGCATCTCGTCGAGCAGGCGCGCTCCCGCGCGGATCTCGTCGGCGATGGCCACGAAGTCGGTATAGAAGCGTTCTTCACGAGGAAGCAGACTGAAAGCCAACGGATCCTCCCTGACGAAGCGCGCGAATTCTAATGGTCAGCCCGTTGTGAAGTCGATGTAAATCCGTGTAAATCACATCGCCGGGAGGGGGAGACAAATCGTGAAACACGCCCCCTTCCCCTCTTCGCTGTCGACGCTGATCGCGCCGTCGTGCGCCTCGACGATCGCCTTGGCGATGTAGAGGCCCAGCCCGAGGCCGCCGTAGTAGCGGCTGGAGACGTTGCGCGCGCGATGGAAACGCTCGAAGAGCTGCGGGATCTCGTCCCGCGGGATGCCGATGCCGCGATCGGTGACGGACGTCAGCATGATCCCGCCCGACACCTTCGCCCGCAGCTCGATCCACGTCCCCTCGGCCGAGTACTTGACGGCGTTCGAGAGCAGGTTGTCGACGACCTGGCGCATCCGGTCGGGATCGGCGTAGACGGTCGTCTCGACGCTCTCCGGTTCGAAGCGAAATTCGCGCGTCGGATTCTGCACGCGGAAGGCCGAGGCGCGGCGCTCGAGGAACTCCAGCCAGCGGATCGGTTGCGGGTGAATCTGCAGGCGGTTGGTCTCGATGCGCGACACGTCGAGGAGCTCGGAGATGAGTCCCATCATCCGGTCGATCTCGCCGAGCACCGCGTTGATGTAGGTGTGGCGATCCTCGGACGAGAGATCGTCGACCGTCTGCCCGAGAAGCTGCGTGTAGCCCTTGATCGTGGTGAGCGGCGTGCGCAGCTCGTGCGAGGCGACGGAGAGAAACTCGTCCTTCTTGCGATCGAGCTCCTGCAACGCGGTGATGTCGCGGATCACGAGGACCGCGCCGACGATGCCGCCGCTTTCGATCGGCGCGGCGGCAATCGAAAGATCGAGATCTTTGCCGGTGATGAGATGGCGTCCGATGGCGAGGTAGTCTGGAACGGTCATGCCACGCAGCGCACGCGCGTACGGGAAGTCCTCACCCGGCACTCCGCGCCCATCGGGATAGCGAAGATTGAACGCTTCGAACGATCCCTGCTGCTCCGCCTCGGTGCGCGACGCAAGACCGAACATCGTGAGTGCCGCCTGATTGACATCGACCACGCTGCCGCTCGCGTCGTACACCCAGAGACCGTCGGTCATCGACCCGAGGATCGAGTCGAGCCGCGCGGAGCGCTCGGCCATCATCTGCGCCAGCGCTTCGATCTCACGCTTCGCGCGCACCTGCTCGGTGACGTCCTGCACGAGGATCGTGAGGCTCTGCGTGATTCCGGAGAAACGTCCACGGACCGCGGAGATGATGCGATTGACATAGAGCGGCGGCGCGCCCGGAATCTCCCACGCTTCGTCGATGCGCGTCTCGCCGGTCTCGGCGACCTGCCTCAGCGTCTGTTCCCAGCCGGGCAGTACTTCGTTCACGCGCAGCCCGACGAATTTCGTGTCGGGCGAAACGCGACCGAGCCGCTCGGCGAGATCGACGATGCGGACGTTCGCAAGCTCGAATCGCAGCTCGTCGGCGGAGACGACGGCGACGCCGATCGGCGCGGTTTCGAGGACAGCCTCGAATCGGACGCGGGCATCGACCTCGCGCCGCGCCAGCTCTTCCGCCGCGCGGTGGCCTTCGAGCGAGATGCGCGTCAGGCGCTGGATGTGGCTCGCGGCACCGATGCGCTCGGCGACCGCCTGCACGAACTCGAGATCTTCCGCGTCGAAGTTGCGCCGCGGGTCGGACTGCGAGACGACGATCGCGCCGATGCGCTCACCGTACGACTCGATCGGCGAAGCGATGAGGCTCTGCTCGCGCATCGCCGCCTTCACCCGCTTTTCTTCGTCGTCGCGCGCGAAATCGAGCACGGCGTTGCCGCGGATCTCATAGAAGAAGAGCGGACGCCCGATCTGGAACACGGTGCCGGCGAGTCCTTCGCCGGGCCGATACGGATGCTCCGCAAAGTACGGGCGGAAGTGCTCCATCTCGGCCGGCTGCGCGGCGAAGCCGACGAGATCGAGCAGGCCAGTGCCGGGATGGTAGAGGTAGATCTTGACCGTCCCCGCGACCGCGTGCGCGACGCGCGCGGCGGGATCGTTGAGGTCGTCGAACGTGGTCTTGACCATGTCGAGACCGAGGTTCGCAAGGCATTCCGCGCGGCGCCGGCGCCATGCTTCGCGCTCGGCGTTCTGACGCTCGTCGGTGACGTCGCGCGACAGCACGACGGAGCCGATGATGCGCGCCTGATCGTCGCGGATCGGCGCCGCTTTGAGGTTCACGACGCGATCGTCGCCGCTGCGTTGATCGTGCACGAGGTAGTCGGATTTGACGTTCTCGCCGCGCAGCGCGCGCATCGACGGCATCTCGCTCGGCGTGAGCGGACTGCCGTCGACATACCGGTGCCTGCTCCCGCGCAGCCGCGCCTCGGAATCGGCGTGGAACAGATGTCCCGGCTCGCGCTGCGCCGCGGCGTTCATCCGCTCGAGCTTTCCCTGCGCGTCGTAGATCGCGGCCGATTCGGGGATCTGATCGAGGATCGCGTTGACCTTCGCCATCTCGCGGACGGCACGGTCGTGCAGCAGCGTGTTGTTCAGCGCCAGCGTGGCATAGCGTCCGATCTCGCCGAAGAGATCGATCTCTTCATCAGACCAGACGCGCGCCTTGTCGCTCTGATGCATCCCGAACGCCCATGGCTCGTCTTCGCGCGGCCGCAGAATCTGCACCATCTGCGAGCGGACGTTGAAGCGGCGCGCGAGCTCGGCGTCGAGCTCTTCTTCCCCTTCGCGAACGACCACCGGGCGCGTCGACGCCATCGCCCGCCGGATCAGCGGCAGCGAGCCGCCGAGCGGAATCGGCCCCCTGTCGAGATCATGCGAGAGCTCCTGCGGAAGATTCGGGCCGGAAACGGAGAACGCGACCTTCGCGTACTCCGACTGCTCGTTGACCGGATGCAGCAGCCACGCGCGATCGGCGCCGAAGTGCTCGCGGGTGATCGTGACGATCCGGCGCAACACCTCGCGCAGCTCGAGCGTGGCGGTGAAGGATTCGAGGATGCTGGAGAGAAACCGGTAGCGCTCCTCCGCGCTGAAGTGCGGGCGCGCGGGACTGCGCCGGTCGAGGTAGCGCTCCATGAGCCGCCGGACCGCGCCGTCGTCGCCGTTCTCGTCCGGGATCTCCAGCACGCGCGCCATCGGCTGCTTGCTCTCGGCGGCGTCGCGCAAGTGTTGCGCCGCGGTGGCGCCGGAAATGGCGATCAACGTGAAGCGATGCCGGTCGAGCATCGCCATCGCCTCAGCTTCAGTCGCGACGATGACCGGGGTGTATTCCAGCGAGCGCGCGACGTCGGCGGACATGCGTGCAACCGGATCGGTCGCGACGATGAGGACCTGGTTCGGCATGGGCACTGGGTAGTGGAGCTAACGAGCTGCCAATCGTAACAGAAGCAATGTGATGCCCATGGGTCACAACCGGCGACGATCACCGGTCACGGCGATGAGATCAGCGCGGTAGCAACGTGTGCGTGAAGGGAGGGCCTATGAGCCAAAAACGACCGCTGATCGCTGCCGCCCTCTGCTGCCTGGCGATGACGCTCATCGCATGGGGACAGACGACTCAGCACAATCCGTACACCGTACCAGGCGCAAAAATCCGCATGAACATGGTCATTCCGGTTCCGGAGGCGGACGGAATCCGGTACGAAGCGATGGGACCTGCCGTGTTCCAGGAAGTCACGCCCTGCCGCGTGGTCAGCACCCTCGCATCGGATGCCTACCCGCCCGAATGGGGCGGCCCGCCGTTCCTTCCGAACGACAGCCGCGTCTACGTCGGCACCGGCATCATGAGGACGCCGGAATGGGTGAACCCATGCTCGGGCCGGATTCCGGTCGGCACGGCCGCGCTCGCGGTGCGACTGACCGTCGTCAATCCGCAGGGTGACGGCATCATCTACCTCGCACCCGGCACCTGGGCGCCGATCGCCGGCCTGCCGGTGCTGAAGTTCTCGACGGGACCGACCGTCTCCGAAGAAGTCGGCGTCATGCTCCGCAGTGACACGTTCGCCGTGATGTCCGCGAACGCACCGGCCGACTTTTCGATCGATGTCCTCGGCTTCTTCGAGGAAGACACCCTCGGCGGCGCGGGACCGAGAGGAGCAGCAGGCCCGCAAGGACCACAAGGCCTGATCGGACCGCAGGGCGAAAAGGGGCCGGCCGGCGCTGACGGCATCGCAGGAGCCGCCGGGGCGACCGGTCCGATGGGAGCCACCGGACCGCAGGGACTTCAGGGTCCGATCGGACTGCAAGGTTTGACCGGTGACCAGGGTCCGCAGGGCGCCACGGGTCCGCAAGGACCGACGGGAACCGAAGGACCGGCCGGTCCGCAGGGTATCGATGGCCCTGTCGGCGCCACCGGACCGCAGGGCGAACAGGGACCCATGGGTGAGAACGGAATGCCGGGCGGGCCGGGTCAGACCGGACCTCCGGGACCGACCGGACCGCAAGGCGAGCAGGGACTTCAAGGGCCGGCCGGACTTCAGGGACCGGCAGGTCCGACCGGAGCCACCGGCGCAACAGGTCCAACCGGACCGGCGGGTGCCGCCGGCGCGGACGGCAGCTCCTACATCCTCTCGATGGGGACCGGCACGTTCACGTCCGGCACGCTCCGGATTTACAACTCCAGCGTTCACGGCAACGCGACCTACGTCTTCCTGCAGTACAACCACCCCGGCTCGCCGGGCAACGCCTGCTCGGTCGAAGCGATCGGCGAAGGGTGGTTCGACGTCTCGGGCAGCACGAACAAGAAGTTCATGTACCTCGTGCTGACTCGACAGGCACCGTAGTGGTCGCGCCACGGGCGCCGGCCATCGGCGCCGGCGCCCGTCCCGTAGAATGCCGCGCATGCCGAAACGCTCCTTCGAAGACCTCGTCGAGCTGATGAAAACGCTGCGCGGACCGAACGGCTGCCCCTGGGACCGTAAGCAGAATCTCCCCGACCTGAAGCCCTACGTCATCGAAGAAGCCTACGAAGTCGTCGACGCGATCGATCGCGATGACCGCGACGGACTGCGTGAAGAGATCGGCGACTTCCTCCTTCAGGCGGTCTTCATCACCGAGATCACCCGCAGCGAAGGATCGTTCGACATCTACGACTCGATCACCGCCATCCACGACAAGCTGGTCCACCGCCATCCGCATGTCTTCGCCGACGTGGAAGCGAAGGACGCGGAAGAGGTGCTGGTGAATTGGGAAAAGCTGAAGAGCGAGGAACGAAAAGCAGAGGAGAAGAGCGTGCTCTCCGGCGTTCCGCAATCGCTCCCCGCACTTTTGAAAGCATCCCGGCTGACGGAAAAGGCGGCGCGCGTCGGCTTCGACTGGCGCCGCACGGACGAGGTCTTCGACAAGCTGCATGAAGAGATCGCGGAGCTGCGCGAAGCGATCGACTCGGGCGACAAATCGAATGTCCACGAGGAGCTGGGCGACCTCCTCTTCACGATCGCGAACATCGCGCGCAAGCTCGACGTGAACGCGGAGGAGGCGCTGCAGTCGACGAACCGCAAGTTCTCGCGCCGCTTCGAATCGATGGAGAAGAAGGTCCACGGCACCGGCCGCAATATCGATCAATTGACGCTGGAAGAAATGGACGCGCTGTGGGACGAAGCCAAGGCCGCCGAGCGGGGCTGATCGCCCTCGCACTGCTGATCGCGCTGCAGCTCTTCGGCACGCGCCCCGCGATCTACGCGATCGACGTCTACCGCGCGCATCTTTCACCGCACCTGCACGGCATCGTCCAATGCCGCTTCACGCCGTCATGTTCGGCGTATGGCCGCGAATCGATCCGCAAATACGGCCTGATCGTCGGCGGTGTGAAGACTACGTGGCGGATCGTCCGCTGCAACCCGTGGACGCCGCTGAGGACAGAGGACCGACCGTAGCGCCTCCGGCGGGCGGGCGCGGCCCGCAGCGCTTGTTGGCCAAGCCCTGAAGACTAACGCTGCGGGCCGGGCCCGCCCGCCGGAGGCGCTCCCGTCGTCCTCAGTCCTCGGGGGGAGCCTCGGCGCTCGGGCAGACATCGTTCAGCACGCACTCGGCGCACTTTGGCTTGCGGGCGATGCAGATCTGACGGCCGTGGTAGATCAGGCGATGGGAGAAGGCTGTCCATTCCTTCTGCGGAATCAGCTTCATCAGATCTTCTTCGATTTTTTCGGCGTCGGAATTCGACGTCAGTCCGAGGCGGGCGGAGACGCGTGATACGTGCGTGTCGACCACGATGCCGACCGGCGTCTTGAACGCGTTCGAGAGGACCACGTTCGCGGTCTTGCGTCCGACGCCGGGGAGCGCCGTCAGCTCGTCCATCGTCCGCGGTGGTTCGCCGCCGTGGCGTTCCATGATCGCCTTCGACGCCGCGATCACCGCCTTCGCCTTGTTGCGATAGAAGCCGGTCTGTTTGACGTCGCGCTCCATCTCCACCTGGCTCGCGGCCGCGAACGCCGCGGCGTTCGGATATTTGCGGAAGAGCGACTTCGTCACAATGTTGACGCGGACGTCGGTCGATTGCGCGGACAGCATCGTCGCGATCAGCAGCTCGAACGGGTTCGTGAAATCGAGTGAGCACTTCGCCTTGGGGTAGGCCTTGCGGAGGCGGTGCGTGATTTCCACCGCCCGCTCCTGTTTCTTCGTCGCCATGGACATAAAATCAGATCATGACCACGACGATCGACGAAACCCGCGTGATTCGTGCGCCCCGCGGAACCGAGATCTCCTGCCGCGGCTGGCAGCAGGAAGCGGCGCTGCGGATGCTGATGAACAACCTCGACCCCGAGGTCGCCGAGCGGCCGGAGCAGCTCATCGTGTACGGCGGCATCGGCAAAGCGGCGCGGAACTGGGAGTGCTACGACGCGATCGTCGCCACGCTCAAGCGATTGAAGAACGACGAGACATTGCTCGTGCAATCGGGCAAACCGGTCGGCGTCTTCCGCACGCATGAGAACGCGCCGCGCGTGCTCATCGCGAATGCGAATCTCGTCCCGCACTGGGGCACCTGGGACGAGTTCCGCCGGCTCGACGCGCTCGGTCTCACGATGTACGGCCAGATGACCGCCGGCTCGTGGATCTACATCGGCACGCAGGGCATCCTGCAGGGAACGTACGAATGCTTCGCCGCCGTCGCGAAGCAGCGCTTCAACAACACGCTGCGCAACAAGCTCGTCGTCACGGCGGGGCTGGGTGGGATGGGCGGCGCGCAGCCGCTCGCCGCGACGATGAACGAAGCGACCGCGCTGATCGCCGAGGTCGACCGCAGCCGCATTCAACGCCGCATCGACAAGCGCTATCTCGATGAAGAGGCGCCGTCGCTCGACGCCGCGATCAAGCGCGCGCTCGAAGCTCGCGACAAAGGCGAAGCGGTCTCCATCGGCGTCGTGGCCAACGCCGTCGAGCTGCTCGAAGCGCTGATCGCTCGCAACATCGTCCCCGACATCCTCACCGATCAAACCTCGGCGCACGATGAGCTGAACGGCTACGTGCCGGCCGGGCTGTCGTACGACTTCGCGCTCGGAATGCGCGAGACGAATCCCGACGCGTACATCGAGGCGTCGTACGACACGATGGCGCGGCACATGCGCGCGATGCTCGAGCTGCAGCGCCGCGGCGCGATCACGTTCGACTACGGCAACAACCTTCGCGGTCAGGCGAAGGACAAGGCAGGCGTGACCGACGCGTTCGAAGTCGGCGGCTTCGTGCCGCTCTTCATCCGGCCGCTCTTCTGCGAAGGAAAGGGACCGTTCCGCTGGGCCGTGCTGTCGGGCGATCCGAACGACCTGCTCGTCACCGACGAGGCGATCCTCGAGCTCTTCCCGCACGACGAGCCGCTGCATCGCTGGGTGCGGATGGCGCAGAAGCGCGTCGAGTTCCAGGGCCTGCCGGCGCGCATCTGCTGGCTCGGTTACGGCGAGCGCCATCGCGCGGGATTGCTGTTCAACGATCTCGTGCGCACCGGCAAGGTGAAGGCGCCGATCGTCATCGGCCGCGATCATCTCGACTCCGGCTCCGTCGCCTCGCCGAATCGCGAGACCGAGGGGATGCGCGACGGGTCGGATGCCATCGCGGACTGGCCGATTCTCAACGCGATGCTGAACACCGCGTCGGGGGCGACGTGGGTCTCGCTCCATCACGGCGGGGGCGTCGGCATCGGCTACTCGATCCACGCCGGCATGGTCGTTGTCGCCGACGGCACCGACGCCGCGGCGGAGCGACTGGAGCGCGTGCTGACGGCCGATCCGGGGACCGGCGTGATGCGTCACGCCGATGCGGGTTACGAGATCGCGGTCGATGTGGCGAAGGAGCGGGGCGTCGACCTACCGATGGTCAAGTAGCTTCTCCAGCACCTTCTTCGCATCCTCGATCGTCGGCTGATCGGCCCGCGGCTTCAGCGCGATGTAGCGCCGCAGCGCCTCTTCGCCGCGCTCGAACCGGCAATGGCAGAACTGCGCGGTCCGTCCGATCTCGTACCACGCCTGCGTCGCCGCCGGGTCGATCGTCAACATGTTGTCGAACGTGGCGAACGCGGTGTCGTACTGCTGCGACTCCTGCGAGAGCCACCCGAGCCAGGTGAGCGCGAGCACCTTCGTCTTCGCCCCGCGCGCAGTTGCCACCGCCTTCTGCAGCTTGACGCGCGCCGGACCGAACTGCTTCGCGCGATACGCGAGGTACCCATCCGCCCACGCGCCGAGCGCCGCATCGCGTTTCGCCAGCTCGCGCGCCTGCTGATGCGCCTTCGCGTTGCTGCCGCCGACGATGCGCGGCGTCATCGTGTAGTACTGCACCAGCCGCACGCGCGCATCGAGCAGATTCGGATCGAGACGAACCGCCTCCTCGAGCTCCGTCCCGATGTTCCATCCGAGGAACGCGAGGCGGACGGCGTTGGACGATTGCTTCGCCTCGGACGTGTAGCTCCGCGCCAGCCAGTCGTGATACTCGGCGCGCTTCGGCGCGAGGGCGACCGCCTGCTCGAACAGAGGCGAGGCACTTGCAGCGTCACCGGCGTCGAGCAGCGCGCGGGCGCGCTCGAAGACAGCGGTGGCGTCCGCCGTCGCCAGCGTCAGCAGCAGAAATAGATGTGACAGTCGAATAGGCAGCATCAGCACCCTGTTGTGGGCGTCACTCCGACACGCGTAGCATGACTCCGCTCGTCGCGAGCATCGGGAGGAAATGGTGCAACAAGTTCAGAAGAAAGACTGGGTGAACATCGCGTTTCTCAGTCTCACCCCAGTCATCGGCGTCGTCGGCACAGCGCTCTACACCTGGCGTAACGGCTTTCATCTCTGGATGCCGCTGCTGACGATCGGCCTCTACCTCTGCGTGGGGATGTCGATCTGCGCCGGCTATCACCGTTTCTTCTCCCACAAGAGCTACGAGTGCTCGCCGCTCGTGCAATTCTTCTACGCGTTTTTCGGCGCCATGGCCGCGGAGAACTCGATTCTCTGGTGGTCGTCGAGCCATCGCGTGCATCACAAGTACGTCGACCGCGACTGGGATCCGTACAACATCAAGCGCGGCTTCTGGTGGGCGCACATCGTCTGGATCTTCTACAAGAATGACGAGCGCGACGAGACGTTCGAGAACGCGCGCGACCTGCAGGCGAACCCGATCGTGATGTGGCAGCACCGCTGGCACAAGGTGATCCTGATCGTCGCCGGCTTCGGCATCCCCACACTCATCGGCGCGGCCTTCGGCGATCCGATCGCCGGCCTCCTCTGGGGCGGCTTCCTTCGCATCGCGGTCATCCACCACACGACCTTCTTCGTGAACTCCCTCGCCCACTTCCTCGGCAAGCCTCTCTTCAACGCCGAGGTCTCGGCCCGCGATAACTGGATGGTCGCTCTGCTGACGCTGGGCGAGGGCTACCACAGCTTCCATCACCGCTTCCCCGCCGACTTCCGCAACGGCATCCGCTGGTACCAGTGGGATCCGGCGAAGTGGTTCATCCGCACACTTCGTTACACGGGACTGGCGAAGACGCTGGTCGCCACCCCCGAGCCGCAGATCGAACAGGCGCGCATGAGCGCCGCGATCCGCCTGGTCGAGACCCGCATCGCCGCCGCGCCGCAGACGGTGGGCGACGAAGTCCGCAAGAAGATCGCCGACGCGATCACGCACCTCGAGACTGCGTTCGCACTCTGGCGCCAGCACATGGAAGAGAAGGCGCAAGGAGTGTCGAATTCGTGGCGCGAGACGCGCCGTCATGCAAGGCAGAAGGTGCGCGTGGCGCGCCGCGAATGGAAGACGGCCGTGCGGATGGTGGCTCGGATTCCGGCAGCGGCGTAGGGGACCGACGAGGAGCGCCTCCGGCGGGCGGGCGCGGCCCGCAGCGTCCGTTGGCCAAGCCCTAAAGACTAACGCTGCGGGCCGGGCCCGCCCGCCGGAGGCGCTCCCGGTCGTCCTTACTCCACGCCCAACTTGCGCAAAGCACGTTGTGCCGTGCGCGCCTGGCGCGGCAGCAGACAGCGCTGATCGAAAACGCGGCGATACATTGCGATCGCCGCGTTTTTTTCGCTCGTTCGCGCGAGATCGAGCAGCTTGTCCGCTTCCTCCTCGCGTGAGCGCACCTCGTCGCGCACGATCCGCTCGATCGTCGCGATCCGCAGCGCGCCTGCTTCGTTGTCGATGTGCGTCAGCTCGCGGCCGTCGCCGTCGAGCAGCAGGACGACCGGCGCGCGGCCGTTCGCGCCGAGTTTCGCCACGCGCTCGAAATCGTCAGGACGCACCACGTGCATCGCGACGCACTGCGACGAGAAGAGTGTGAGCGTGCGCGAGGTCAGAAGCTCCGAGTGGCGCATGTCGTCGCGCGATGCCGGGAGCCAGTAGACGATGAGTTGCGCGCGCGGCGGCGCCTCGCCCGGGTTCAGTACCTTCCACGGCACGAACCAGGCGGGATCGGACGGTTGTCCGGCATGCGCGGCGAGTGCGTAGATCGCGAGGGCGGCCAGGCTGCGAGCGTGGAACCGGCGCATGTCGATCCTTCGGGAGGAGTCGAATTATACGGCCGCTACAGTCCGGCCTGCTGCGCCACCGCCCGCACCACCTCCGCGCGCGGCGTGCGGCCCTGCGCCTCGAGATCCTCGGCCAGCCTGCGCAACTGGAACCGCGTCAGCGCGAGGATCCGTTGCGCGACCGCGGCCTCGTAATTCGCGCCGCTCGCCTGCTTGCGCAGGTGCGGCAGGTCGAGCTCGTGCGCCAGCGTCGTCCCGAGCTCGGCGTCGTTGCTGACGAACTCCTGAACCGCGCGCACCATCCGCTGCTTCGCGGTTCGCTCGAATTCATCGCCATTGCGCTCCTCGCGAAGCGCGCGCTTCACGTTCGCCGAACCACGCAGCTCGTCCGCTTTCTTCTTCGCCATCGTAACGTCGGCGAGTCCGTCGTACGTGCGCACGATCGCGTCGTAGCGGCGCAGCGCGTTGAGATCATCGAGCTTCGCCGCGGCCGCGAGATCGGCGTCGAGCGATCGCGCGATGAACGCCTCGCCGCGTGCGCGCGTCCCGCGACGCATCGCCTGCAGCTCCATCCATTCGACCGCTTCACGGATCGTCGATGACGGAGGCCAGCGATGACCACCGTCGACGATCTCCACGCGATACGTCGCATGCGCCGCGGCGAGCTTCGACTCGATCAGTCGCGTTTCGTTGTGATTGAAATCGCCGAGGCCCGCGGTGCCGAACCAGTCGAAGGCGATGCCGTCGGTGTCGTGATCATCGGCGAGGCGACCACTGCATCCGATCACGCCGGCCACCGCCTTGCTCGTCTTCGCCAGCGACCAGGCCATGATCGCGCCCCCCGACATCCCGGCGGCGTAGATGCGTTTCGTGTCGACCGAGAAGCGGCGCTGCGCGTCGGGCCACATCGCGTTGATCGCTTTCGAATTCGGACGCCAGTCCGCCGCGCTGCTGGTGTCGTTCGAGCTGACCACGATCCAGCCGTTCGCCTCCGCCGCTTCGCGGAAGAGCTCCGCCGCGAGCGGGCCGCGCTTGCCGGGATCGAAGACGTAGACGATCGGCCAGCGTTTCGATGCGTCGTAATTCGCCGGCAGGTAGTAGGCGTACGTGATCGACGGGTCGATCATCGTGGCCAGCCGTTCGACCACGCGGCCGCGCTCGTAGGACTCCGGTTCCTGCGCTGTCGCGAACAGAAGTAGGAACAGCAGAACCCGCATCGGAGCCGAGTTTAGTGGGCAAGGGCATGCTCCTTGCCCGTCTTCACCGAACATGAATGAGTTTCGTGACCGGCGAGGCGGACTCGTCGCCTTCGGCATCCTGCAGATCGTCGTCGGATTGATCTGCGCGCTCTTCGTTCTCGTCCTCGCGGCGGCGCTCGAGCTCACCGCGCGGCGCGGCATGGCGGCACCGACGAACATCGCTCCGGCGTTCGTGATCTACGGCGCGGCCGCGTTCTACTTCATTACCGTCGGCATGGGCTCGATCCGCTTGCGGCGATGGGCGCGTGCGATGAGCGTCGCTTTTTCCGCGGCGTGGCTCGCCATCGGCGTGGCCATCGTCCTCAGCTCGATCCTCTTCGTGCAGCGGACGCTCGTCTTCGTCCGGCCGTCGGAGACCGCGCGCGTCGTCGGCATCACCGCGGCGATCCTCATCGTCGCGTTCATCGTGCTGCCGCTCGTGCTGTTTTTCTTCTATCGCCGCGACGACGTGCGGATGACGTGCGAGACGCACGACCTCACGATCCGCTGGACCGATCGCGTGCCGTGGCCCGTGCTGGCCGTCGCCACCCTGATGGGATTCATGGCCTTCACCACGCTGGCGAATGTCGGCGCGACGGTCGTGCCGTTCTTCGGCATGGCGCTCACCGGCGCCAGCGCCGCGCTGACGATGCTCACCTTGTCGGGACTCTTCGGCTTCCTCACCGTGCAGTGGATCGTGCTGCGGAAGTCGGCGTGGTGGACGACTCTCATCCTGCACGTCATCGGCGGGATCGTCGCAATGGCGACACTCGCCACGGGCGATGTCGGCGCGGTCTACGCGCAGATGAACGTGCCGCGCGAGCAGATCCAGGCGATGCGCCTCGACACGCTCGGACACAGTCCGCTGCTCTGGACCATCGTGATCGTGGTGTGGGCCGCGTACCTCGGCGTCCTGCTCTACACGCGGCGTTACTTCGACACGCCGGCGCCGCGCACTCGCGTCACCGATGCGACGCGAGTTGCGGCTGCCTGAGGGAACGTTATCGGGTGATGTTCTCGGGGAACGTGGCGATCTTGCTGCTGGCGCGAAGCTGATTGGTCAGGCGCGAGACCGCCTCGACGACGTCGGTCGCGTGCTGCGTCATCAGGTACTCGCGGATCTGCGGCTTCGCTTCCTCGAACGTCATCGTCGTCGCGTCCTTGCGGTCTTCGACGAGGATGAGGTGATAGCCGAACTTCGTCTTGATGATGCCGCTCATGACGCCCTTCTTCAGCGCGAACGCGGCCTCTTCGAACTGCGCATCGAGGACGTTGCGTCCGACCCAGCCGAGGTCGCCGCCGCTCTCGCGCGCTGCATCCTCGGAATACTTCTGCGCCGCATCCATGAAGTTCTTCAGCACGACGCGGTGCGCCGTCTCGATGTCGGTACCGGCCGGGAGCACGTTCTTCTGATGCAGCTCGGCGGCAACCGCCTGGATCTTCTCCAGCGCTTCCGCTTCGGTCTTGCGATGCGGGCCGTTGTCGGTCGGCACGATGATGATGTGCCGCACCTTTACCTTCTCCGGAATCTCGAATTCCTTCGGATTCTCGTCGTAGAACTTCTTCAGCTCGGTGTCGGTGACGATCGGCTCGGAGACGACGTCGCGCACGTAGCGATCGAACAGCGTCGACTCCGCCGAGGCCTGCATGTCGGCCTTCACGTCGGGACGCTGATCGAAGTTGTGCTTGATCGCTTCCTGAACCACGAGGCGCTTGCGGAGGTAGTTCTCGAGGAACGCCGCCTTGCCCCCCTGGCTCTCGTACTGCGCGCGCATCTTGGTGCCGAGCCGGTAGTAGAGCAGGTCGAGGTCGCCTGCCGTGATCGTCTGACCGTTAATGATCGCGACCGGCTTCTTCGCCGGGTCGACCGGGGCGGGCGCCGTCTGCGCGAGGAGCGGCAACGCCGCCAGTGCGGCCATCGCCGCGAAGAGATGCTTCATCGAAAGGCCTCCAGACACGTGAGGTGTGACGAATCGAGGCGCGCAAGGTATTGCACGCAAACGGGCGGAGCAACGCCGCGTGCCTGTTCGCCATTCCGAGCCGGGCACCGTTCTTGAGATCAAAAACAGGAGGAGGCTCACCATGGGAATCGTCGACCAACCAAAGCCGAGTCAGCCGGGATCGCCTGTTCCCGATCAACAGCCGCTGCAGCCGGGCGGCACGACCGACAGCAAGGTGAATTCGTTCTCGGCGGAGCGAAACAACCCGCAGACTCCGGAGATCACGAGGGAGGAGAGCGGGGAAGAGGAGCATCGGCGTAGCCGGTAGAAGATTCATTCGCTAAGTGGAATCTCGGAAACGATCACTTCGACGCTTTCGTAGCCATGTCGCTCCAGAAGGTCGCGCGCAAACCGGATGTTGCTCGACTGGTTGAGCGACGGACCGACGTAGATGGCGGTGATGGGAAGCCGGCGCCCCTCTGAGGAGCCCCGCAGCAGGTCGACGAATGGCCTCGGAGATGTCACGTCATGGGGCGGGAATCGAATTAACTCAGATGTGTCGTAGTCAGATGCGTCGATGATCGATCGCCACTCATTTTCTTCGCGAAACGCCTGATGCTTGATTCGGCAGCTAAGCTCGAAAAGCCTGAGTTTGAGAGCGAAATCCACATCCGAAATTGACAATTGGCCCGCATCTGCCGCAGCTAGGATGCGCTCAACCACCCTCCCGACCGACTGCCGTTGCTCGTCGGGTTGATACAGGACGCGTAGCGGCCAAAAAAGCCCGACTCCATCGAGCCTGCGCACCTCGATTGCGATGGCATATCGGCCAGACCGTGATCCGTAGGCGCGCCATTGGCTCAATCGATCCACATCGCCGCAGAACGACGTGATGTAGACGTCGAGAACCTCCCGGTCCAAGACATCTCTCCAGCCGTCTTGCAACATGTCCTTCACCTTCTGCAGCTCACGTTCGCGATGTGAGAAGGTCACGATCAGCGAGTCCAGAACGCCACTTACCACGCTCCGTCCAAACCGAAGTTCCGAGGCATCGTTGACGAACCGGTAATTCGATGCACGAATGACATGGGAGGAGAGAATCCCTTCCAAACCCACGGCGTTCGTGTAGTGGTACAGGAGGCGTTGATCTCTCAACTCCGACATTGCGCGTCGAAGCTCTTCGAGGATCCAGGAAATGACATCGCGCGTCATCGCCAAAAAGAGTGTCAAGCAACCTGCGGGAAAGTGGAAATCAAAAACTCTCCTCGCGACGGGGCAAGAAACTTTGCGTTGCGGTTGTTGAAAAGCTGTGGACGTTTCGGAGTGCCCTTAGCATTCCACCCCAATCCCAATGTCGGTCTCCCAACTGGAAGTCAGTATCGACGAGCGGCCACCGCACAATCCGGACGCAGAGCGTGCCGTCCTCGGTGCGATTCTCATCGACAGCAATTGTTTCTACAGGGTGATCGACAAAATTACCACGGAAGATTTTTTTCGTGACGCGCACCGTGCGATCTTCGAAATAATCCGTTCCCTCGCCGAAGAGAGCCGTCCGATCGACATCCTCACGGTCAAGGACGAACTGGGCCGAAAACGCACCATGGATCGCGCCGGCGGCAGCGCCTACGTCTCGTCGTTGCTCGACGGCGTGCCCGACATCGTGAACGTTGAGCGCTATGCGTGGATCATCAAGGAAAACTCCACGCTGCGTCGGCTGATGTTGATGGGCAGCCGGATCATTCAGGCTGCGAAGGATTCGCCGAGCGGTCCGGGCGAGGTGCTCAACATCGCCGAGAAATCGCTCTACGAGATCGCCGAGGGAAGCATCGACAAAGGCTTCGTCGGCCTCGATCGCATCACGCGTCACAACATGACAGCGATCGAACAACTGAATAGCGCCGGGAAGCTGATCACCGGCATTCCGACCGGCTACGACCGCTTCAACGAACTGACGTCGGGCTTCCAGCCCCAAGACCTGATCATCATCGCGGCGCGTCCCTCGATGGGAAAGACGTCATTCATGATGAACATTGCGGAGGCGATCGCGATGCCGGGCAAAGACGGAGCACCTCGCAACCGCGGCGATCGTCTCTATTCCGTCGGCGTCTTCTCTCTCGAAATGTCGAAGGAGCAGATCGGCCTGCGCATCCTCTCGTCGGAGTCAGGAGTGCCGAACCAACTCGTGCGCGCCGGCATGTTGAGCGAGCGGAACTGGCGCGATCTGGCGGAAGCATCGGGACGCATGGCCAAGGCGAAGATTTTCGTCGACGACACGCCGGGCATCGATCCGATGGAGATGCGCGCAAAGGCACGACGCCTGAAGATGGAGGCCGGCCTCGATCTCCTGATGGTTGATTACCTTCAACTCATGTCGATCAAAGGAAAGATCGAGTCGCGGCAACAGGAAATCTCGCAGATCTCTCGCAGTTTGAAAGGAATCGCAAAGGAGCTGAATGTACCGTTGATCTCGCTGTCGCAGCTCTCGCGGCGACCGGAACAACGCACCGGCGATCACCGCCCCCAACTTTCTGATCTTCGCGAATCGGGATCGATCGAACAGGACGCCGATGTCGTCGCGTTCATTTACCGCGACGAGGTTTATAACAAAGACAGCGAGGAAAAAGGGATCGCTGAGATCATCATCGGCAAACAGCGCAACGGCCCGATCGACAGCTTCAAGCTCGTGTTCCGGAACGACATCACGAAGTTCTTCAACTACGAGCCGCAACCGGACTTCATGCCGGAGTAGCCAGCCCGATCGCGCGCTTCACCCGCGCCGCGACCATCTCCGCGTCCCGCTTCGACTGCACGTACTTCGCGGCGGTGAACTTCTTCTCCCCGCACTGCACGATGACGTCGTATGTCGGCACGCCGTTCTGCACGCCGCCGATCGAGGTTGTGATCGCGGTGACTTCGCGCGGCGGAATCTCGCGCGGTGATCCGAAGCCGATCCAGGTGCGCAGGATCGACAACGACTGCCGGTCGGCGCGGATGACGCTCTGGCCGAGCATCCAGTCGAAGCCGACCCAGACGATGATCAGGCCGACGAGGCCGAAGAACATCGGGAAGAAGCGTGGAAGCTGAAACGCGAACATCACGATGATCACGGCGTACCAGATGATGCTGAAGACGATGAAGCCGAAGCGTCCCTTCGTCGCGGGGCCGACCGTGATCTCGTCGCCGCCGCTCGGCAGCAGCGCGATGGCGATGTGCGACTCCGGATCGGGCGTCCACTTCGAGAGGTCGGCCTCCGGCGCGGGCCACGCCGGTTCGACGACCGTCTTTTCGCCGGTGGCGAAGACCGGCAGGTCGAACGTCGCGCTGTAGTCGACGCCCGGCACTTCCGCCGATGCGAAGAGCCGCCACACGATGCTGGTGCGGCTGACCATGCTTTGCGTCGGCTCCGCATCGGATGGGATGGCGAACGTGAACGGCACGTGCGCCCCTTCGTAGCTCGGCGTGGCGAGCGCGATCTTCTGCGTCTCTTCCCAGAGGATCGTCTCGTTCGTCGTCTTGTTGCCGGTCACGCGCTTCACGCACGTGAGGCGCAGCACGAATCCCGCGGGCGGCATCTCGCGGACGCGCGTCTCGAGCTCGCCGTGAAACGCGCGGCCGGGGACGATCGGCAGATGATCGATGTGGCAGACCGACGCGCCGAACTTCATCCGCTGCGCGGTGAGATAGCCGACCACGAACAACAGCACGACGCCGATCGTGGGAAAGAGAAACGGCAGGATCACGACCGGCGAGTCACGCACGTCCCGCCACGGAAAGACGAAGAGCAGCGGCGACGAGATGAGGTTCCAGAAGAGCGCGAAGACCCACATCGCGCCGACGGCAAGTCCGCCGCGGTCGGTGATCGCGTTCGCCGCCCAGTCGCGGCGCCACATCCACGGCTGATCGGGATAGCGCTTGCGCAGTTCGTATGCGTCGGCGGTCGAGCGCGTGGCCACGATCGCTCCGAGCATGATGGCCAGTCCGCCGACGATGAAGACCGAACCGGCGGCGATGCGGACGGCGAGCGCCTGACCGGTGGCATGCGGCGCGCTGAAGATAGTGGCGATGCCGCCGGCGCAGAACGGCAGCGCAATGAGGGTCGCACATCCGACGGCAGCCCAGCGGCCCTTCCCCATTCCGTTCATTGTCCTACACTGTTCGCATGCGCCGCCTCACGCTCCTCCTCGCCGCGCTTCTCCTCGCCTCCACCACCCAGGCCTCGGTCGTCCGCGTCGAAGTCGACGACGTGATCCATCCGATCAGCGCCGAATTCATCGGACGCGGGATCGACGAAGGGGCAAGGACGCACGCCGAGCTGGTGATCATCGAGCTGCGCACGCCGGGCGGCCTGGCGGATTCGATGCGCACGATCGTGCAGAAGATCCTCAAATCCTCCGTGCCGGTCGCGGTCTACGTTTCACCGAGCGGCAGCCGCGCGGCATCGGCCGGCTTCTTCATCCTCGAGGCGGCCGACATCGCGGCGATGGCGCCCGGGACGAACACCGGCGCCGCGCATCCAGTCATCCTCGGCGAAAAGATGGACGACGTGATGAAGATGAAGCTGGAGAACGACGCCGCGGCATTGATGCGCAGCGTCGCGCAGAAGCGGCAGCGCAACGTCGCGGTCGCGGAGAGCGCGGTGCGCGAGTCGAAGTCGTTCAGCGATCAGGAAGCGCTCGCGCAGAAGCTGATCGACGTCATCGCCCCCGACGTCCCGTCGCTGCTGCGCGCGCTCGAAGGGCGCAACATCACCCGCTTCGACGGCACGCACGTCGTGCTGCACACCGCCGGTAAGCCGGTCGTGACGTACGAGATGTCGCTGAAGGAGAAGATCCTCGGCGCGATCCTCAATCCGAACATGGTCTTCTTCCTCCTCGTGATCGGCGGCCTCGCGCTCTTCGCGGAGTTCAATCATCCGGGCGCCGTCGTGCCGGGCGTGGTCGGCTTGATCTGCATCCTCCTCGCGGCCTTCGCGCTCGAGATCCTGCCGACGCGCTTCGCGGCGCTCGCCCTGCTGATCGCCGCGTTTGCGCTCTTCGCACTCGAGGCGAAGTTCGTCTCGCACGGCGTCCTCGGCATCGGCGGTGTGATCTGCATGATCCTCGGCGGACTGCTGCTGATCGACGGACCGATCCCCGAGATGCGCGTGCGTCTCGCGACCACGCTCGCCGTCAGCATCCCGATCGGATTCATCACCGTCTTCCTGATGAGCCTCGTGCTGCGCGCTCGAAAGACGCCGGTCACCACGGGACAGGAAGGGATGGTCGGCGAGATCGGCGTCGCGCGCACGGCGCTCGAACCGGAAGGAAAAGTGTTCGTGCACGGCGAGCTGTGGAACGCAGTGGCGAAGACGGCGGTCGCACAGGGCTCGCGCGTGAGAGTGAAGTCAGTCGACGGACTGCACGTGATGGTCGAGCCGGCGGACTAGTTTTCCTTCTTCACCCACGGCAGTTCCCAGCGCTCCTCTTCCTGATCGAGCTCGGGCAGCGGCACCGGCTTGCCGAGGCGCTTGAGGCGGGTGAACTCCCACAGCTTCGCGTATTTCCAGAACGTGTAGTAGACGTGCATGCCGACCGAGATCAGGCCGGGCGCGCCGTCGAGGAAGCCGAAGTTGAAGATGTAGTCGCGGATGAATTTCGCGAGCGGGTGGCCGATGATGTCGAGGACCGACGCCTCTTTCCCCTCGATGAACATCTGCGTCCCGGCCCAGTTTCCGTAGCGCGTCATCTTCGCGATCATGTGATCGAACGAGCGGATGTAGAGGTGATCCATCTTGTGCACGAGGCGCCCGGTCTCGCCGTCGACGAGCAGGTCGGCGTGCACGCGTTTGTTCGGATAGCGCGCGTGCTTGCGATGGAAGAGCCGCGTGACGCGATCGCGCTGCAGTCCGCTGAAGCGCACCGGCCTGCCGAGCATGAAGTTGAAGCGGCCGACTGAATACGCCCACTTGTCGAGTGGACCGTCGAGCGTGCGGAGCATCTCGTCGCGCAGCTTCGGCGTCACGCGCTCGTCGGCGTCGATGACGAAGATCCAGTCGTGCGTCGCGCGATCGATGGCGTAGTTCTTCTGCGAGGCCGCGCCGAGGTATTCGCGCTGCTCGATGCGGACGCGGGGGAACTTCTCGCGGACGCATTCGACCGTCCCGTCCTTCGAGAACGAATCCATCAGGTAGATCTCGTCCGCCCACTCGACGGAGCGGATGCAGTCTTCGATGTAATCGATTTCGTCGAGGGTGTGGATGAGGGCGGTGACGGGGACGCGCATAAGAACGTGCTGAGTGCTCGGTGCTGAGTGCTGAGCTGAGTGCGGAGATTACCTCAGCACGCAGCACCCAGCACGCAGCACATTTTTTTACAGCGTGTAATTTTTCTCGAGCAGCACGCGTGCGCGGCGGTCGCGCAGGTTCTTGATCTGCGACTCGATATCGCGCTCGAACGGGATCTTGCGATGGCTGGCGTAAACCGGCGCGTCGACGACGATCTTCTTCAGCTCATCGCCGAACGTCTGCGGCGAGAGATGCGCGGTCTCGTCGGCGAGCGATTGCTGATCGTTCGGAAACGACGCCTCGGTCACGACCGCGACGACGTTCGGCGTCTTGTTCGTCCGCTTCCAGATCTCATCGGTCGGGCCGGTGTCGCCGGTGAACGTGATGGCCTGGCCGTTCATCTCGACGATGACCCCCGAGGCGGGGATCTGGTGGTTCACGGCGACGGGAGTCAGCGAGACGCCGTTGAACGCGATCTTTTTCCCCGGGGCGAGCGGGCGGTACTGCACCGCCGGTTTGTTCGTCAGCGGGGAGATCAGCGTCGAGAAGTCGGGCCACACGAAACCATTGAAAACATTGGCGATGAGCAGCTCCATGACGTCCTTCGCCGCGAAGATCGTCAACGGGCCGGTGGCCTGGCTGAAGCGGTTGTGGATGAGGTGCGGAAGGTCGCGGATGTGATCGGCGTGCGAGTGGGTGATGAAGACGCCCTGGATGCGCGCCTGCTGCGCAAACGAGAGCTTGGAAGTGAGCGTTCCGGCATCGACGGCGAACCAGTCATCCAGCAAATAGCCGGTCAGATTGTGTTCCGCATCCGACGCACCGTAGGCGCCGAGCACCTTAAGCCGCATTCCCGTCCTTACACCCTGTCGTCGCGTGGAGACTGGCTACTATTCTTGCAGTGGAAAGAGTTAATGTCCAGCGACTCCGTTCATGCAAGGCAACAGGTTCACATGTTGACCATCTCATCGCGCGCCGTTGAAAGGGTGTGAGATTGCTCACATCTTTTCACCCCGCCGTCCGCGACTGGTTCAACGCCTCCTTCGGCGCTCCGACGCGCGCCCAAGGCCTCGGCTGGCCGGCGATTTCGGCGGGTGACTGGGCCCTGATCACCGCGCCGACCGGCAGCGGAAAGACGCTCACCGCCTTCCTCTGGGCGCTCGACCGGCTGATGTTCACCGAACGTCCCGAAAAGCAGCGCCGCTGCCGCGTGCTTTACATCTCGCCGCTCAAAGCGCTGGCGGTCGACGTCGAGCGCAACCTCCGCGCGCCGCTCACCGGCATCGCCAATCTCGCGTCGTCGCGCGGCGAGAAGTTCGTCATGCCGGAGATCGCCATCCGCACGGGCGACACCCCGCAATCGGAGCGCGCACGCTTCCAGCGCGACCCCGCCGACATCCTGATCACGACCCCCGAGTCGATCTACCTGATGCTGACGTCGAACGCGCGCGAAGTGCTGCGCGGCGTGCAGACGGTGATCATCGACGAGATCCACGCGCTCGTGCCCACGAAGCGCGGCGCGCATCTCGCGCTGTCGCTCGAGCGGTTGTCGATGTTGTGCGAGGAGGAGCCGCAGAGGATCGGGTTGTCGGCGACGCAGAGGCCGTTGGATGAGGTTGCGCGGTTCCTGGGAGGCGCCGTGGAGCGACGGGCGCCTCGCCCGTCGAACAACAGCCGACAGGCGAGGGCGCCTGTCGCTCCACCAGAGGGTCTCCACGACGAATTCACCGACCACACCAAACCCAAGTGGCGCAAAACCCACATCATCGACACCGGCGAGCGCAAGCACCTCTCGCTCCGCGTCGAGGTGCCCGTCGAAGAAATGGCGAAGCTGCGCGAGCGGGACGACATCCCGAGCGGCGCCGCCGCGCAGTCGCCGCGGCAGTCGATCTGGCCGGCGATTCATCCGCGGCTGCTGGAGATCATCCGCGAGCATCGCTCCACGCTCATCTTCGTCAACTCGCGCCGGCTCGCGGAGCGGCTCGCGGCCGCGCTGAACGAGCTCGCCGGCGAGACGCTCGTGCAGGCGCACCACGGCTCGATCGCGCGCGCACAGCGGATGGAGATCGAGGACAACCTCAAGTCGGGACGGCTACCCGCGCTCGTCGCCACGTCGTCGCTGGAGCTCGGCATCGACATGGGCGCGATCGACCTCGTCGTCCAGATCGAAGCGCCGCCGTCGATCGCGTCGGGCATGCAGCGCATCGGACGCGCGAGCCACCAGGTCGGCGCGGTGAGCGAAGGGATGATCTTCCCGAAGTTCCGCGGCGATCTGATCGCCTGCGCCGCGATCACGCACGCCATGCACGAGGGAGCGATCGAGCCGACACGCTATCCGCGCAATCCGCTCGACGTCCTGGCGCAGCAGATCGTGGCCATGGTGGCGATGGACGACTGGCACGGCGACGAGCTCTATGCCCTGGTCCGCCGCGCCGCGCCGTTCGCGGAGCTTTCGCGCTCCGCGTTCGACGGCGTGCTCGACATGCTCTCCGGCCTCTATCCGTCGGATGAATTCGCGGAGCTCCGCCCGCGCCTGACGTGGGACCGCGTGGCGAACACGCTCACCGCTCGGCCCGGCGCGAAGAAGATCGCCATCACCAGCGGCGGCACGATTCCCGACCGCGGCCTCTACGGCGTCTTTCTCGCCGGCGCGGAGAAGATCTCCAGCGCGCGCGTCGGCGAGCTCGATGAAGAGATGGTCTTCGAGTCGCGCGTCGGCGAGACGTTCCTCCTCGGCGCGTCTACGTGGCGCATCGAAGAGATCACGCACGACCGTGTGATCGTCTCCCCCGCGCCGGGCGAGCCGGGGAAGATGCCGTTCTGGAAAGCCGATGCCGCGGAGCGGAGCGTGCCGTTCGGCGAGGAGATCGGAAAGCTCGTGCGCGAAGTGCGGGAGATGAAGCCCGCCGCGGCAGTCAACAAGTTGATCAAATCGCACGACCTCGACCGCCGCGCCGCCGACAACTTCCTGCAGTACCTGCGCGATCAGGAGGAGGCGACCGGCGCGGTGCCGGACGACCGCACGATCCTCGTGGAGCGCGTGCTCGACGAGCTGGGCGACTGGCGCGTCTGCGTCCTCACGCCGTTCGGCGGGCGCATTCACGCGCCGTGGGCGATGGCGGTCACGGCGAAAGTGCGCGCCGAATTGGCGATCGACGTCGAGACGATGTGGAGCGACGACGGCTTCATCGTCCGCTTCCCCGAGACCGACGCGCCGCCGCGCGCGGAGCTGGTCGTCCCCGATGCGGACGAGATCGAGCAACTGGTGATCCGCCAGCTCGGATCGTCGTCGCTCTTCGCGGCGAAGTTCCGCGAGGCGGCGGCGCGCGCGCTGCTCCTGCCGCGCATCCGCATCCAGGGGCGCACGCCGCTCTGGCAGCAGCGCAAGCGCGCGTATGACCTGCTGCAGGTCGCGTCGCGCTTCGGCTCGTTCCCGATGATCCTCGAGGCGTACCGCGAATGCCTGCGCGACGTGTTCGATCTGCCTGCGCTGATCGCGACGATGCGCAAGATCCGCGAGCGGCAGATCCGCGTCGTCACCGCCGACACGCAGAAGCCGTCGCCGTTCGCCGGCTCGCTGCTCTTCCGCTACACCGCGAATTTCATCTACGACGGCGACGCGCCGCTGGCCGAGCGCCGCGCACAAGCGCTGGCCATCGACCACGCGCAACTGCGCGAGCTCCTCGGCGAGCCTGAGCTGCGCGAGCTGCTCGACAGCGACGCGCTGCAACAGCTCGAGCTGGAGCTGCAGCATCTCGATCCGAAGCGCAAAGCGAAGTCGATCGACGCCGTGCACGATCTGCTGCTGCGCCTCGGCGATCTGACGCGCGACGAGATCGCCGCGCGCTCGCTCGTCGACGCCGTCGATGAATTGGTGAAGTCGCGGCGCGTCATCGAGATCGGCGTCGCCGGCGAGCGCCGCTTCATCGCCATCGAAGACGCGAGCCGCTACCGCGATGCACTCGGCACACCGTTGCCGCACGGCATCGCGGAGCGCCTGTTGCAGTCGGTTGAAGATCCGGTCGGCGATCTCGTGCTCCGCTACGCGCGCACGCATGGCCCGTTCACGCCGCGCGACGTCGCGCATCGCTACGGCATGGGTGAAGCGGTGGTGCTCGGCGCGCTGGAGCGCTTCGTCGAGCGCGATCGCCTGATCGAAGGAGAGTTCCGTCCCGGCGGGACGCAGCGCGAATGGTGCGAAGCGGAAGTGCTGCGCGCGATCCGCCGCCGTTCGCTCGCGAAATTGCGGCACGAGGCGGAGCCGGTGGAGCAAGCGGCGCTCGCGCGCTTGATGACGTCATGGCAGGGCGCGACGAAGAAGCGCCGCGGACTCGACGCCCTGCTCGAAGTGATCGAGACGCTGCAGGGCTATCCGATGGCCGCGTCGATTTTCGAGAGCGAGATTCTGAGCGCGCGCATCGACGACTACAAACCGTCCGACCTCGACACGCTCAGTGCCGCGGGCGAGATCGTCTGGGTCGGCCTCGAACCGCTCGGCGAAAAAGACGGGCGGATTGCGCTCTACCTCACCGATCACCTCCCGCTGCTCTACACGCCCCCAGGTGAGATTCCAGACTCATTGATCCTCGATTATCTCCGCACGCACGGCGCCTCGTTCTTCGACGACATCCAGGCCGCCGTCGGCGGATTCCCGAACGAGACCGTCGACGCACTGTGGGACCTCGTCTGGCGCGGCGCCGTCACGAACGACACCTTCCAGGCTTTGCGCGCGTTCACCCGCCGCGCGCCGGCATCGAAGCGGACGACCGCGCCGCGCGGCGCGTTCCGCTCGCGGCGCATCGTGCCGCCGTCGACGGAGGGACGCTGGTCGGTGATCCGCCCGCCGAGCGCGAACACGACGCAGCGTGCGAACGCGATGGCGCATCAGCTCCTCACGCGGTACGGCGTGCTCACGCGCGAAGCGCCGGGCGCGGAGAACGTCATCGGCGGATTCAGCGCGGTCTATCCGGTGCTCAAGGCGATGGAGGAAGCGGGCCGTTTGCGCCGCGGCTACTTCGTCGCCGGCCTCGGCGCGACGCAGTTCGCGATGCCGGGCGCGGTCGATCTTCTTCGCTCCATGCGCGATGAGAACGACGAGCCCGAAACGCTCCTCCTCGCCTCGACCGATCCGGCGAATCCGTACGGCGCGATTCTCAAGTGGCCGGGCGAAGGGCTTTCGCGCAGCGTCGGCTCGAGCGTGATCCTCGCCGACGGCGCGCTCGCCTGCTGGATCGGCCGCGGCGAGAAACAGATCGCGACCTTCATCCCCGAAGACGAGCCGTCGCGCTCCCGCGTGGCGCGTGCGGTGGCGAAGGCGCTCGCGTCGCTCGTCGCAAACGGCGTGCGCCGCGCGCTCCTGATCACCGACGTGAACGGCGAGAAGGCGGCGAAGAGTGTCGTCGCTCCGTTTCTGGCCGAGACGGGGTTCGTGGCGACGTCGTTGGGCTATCAACTGAGGGCGAGATGACATGCCCGAAGGCGACACCATCTTCCGCACCGCCCGCACGCTGCAGCGCGCGCTCGGCGGAGAGGTGGTCAAACGCTTCGTCACCGTGCTGCCGGTGCTCGCGCGCGTCGACGATCAATCGCCGATCGCGGGACAGACGATCGTGCGCGTGCACGCAGTCGGGAAGCATCTCCTGATCGACTTCTCCGGCGGACTCACCCTCCGCACGCACATGCGGATGAACGGGAGCTGGCACATCTACCGGACGGGCGAGCGCTGGCAGCGGCCGCGCGACGACATGCGCATCGTGATCGAGACCGGCACGTTCGTCGCGGTCGGCTTCAACATCCCGGTCGCGGAGTTCACGACTGACACGCCGCAACTCGGACCCGATCTTCTCGGCGAATCGTTCGACATGAACGAAGCACTTCGCCGCGTTCGCGAAAGGTCATCGGAGGAGATCGGCAATGTGCTGTTGAACCAGCAGGTCATCGCCGGCATCGGCAACATCTGGAAATCGGAATCGCTCCATGCCGCGGGCGTTGATCCGTTCAGGCGCGTCGCTGATCTCGACGACGCGACGATCATCAACATCCTGACCATCGCGCGGAAGCAATTGCGCGCGAGCGCGAACGCGACGTCGCGCGTGCGCCACTCCGTCTACCAGGGAAAGCTCTGCCGGAAGTGCGGGACGAAGATCGAGTACCGGAAGCAGGGAGAGGATGTGCGGGGGACCTGGTGGTGTCCGAGGTGCCAGGGGCCGCCACCCACCCGAGACAGATAGCAGAGAGCAGATAGCAAAGGACGCCGGGCGGGTTGCTATCTGCTATCCGCTATCTGCTATCTCTCGCTCCGTGTCTTACAATCCAAACCATGGCCATCATCATGTCCCACCCGATGACCGCGCAGGAGATGCGCGTCCTGCAGGAGTTCCGTCGTGTTGCTGCTGAAACGCTTCCGGTCGCCGCGATCAACGCGATCAAGCATCCAGCGGGCGGAGGCGAGGCGCCGGCCGCGTCGCTGGTGTCGAAGGGCTACCTGACCGGCGACTCCGGCGGATACGCCCTCACCGAGAAAGGCAAGGAGTTCCTTGCCTTGGACGTGAAGCCTGAATTCGAAGAAGCAGGCTCGGCCGAAGACGCGGCAGAATAGACTGCACACGAACCAGTGCAACCCTTAACTCGTCCCTTTTCAGCGACTTAGCCGCTGAGCTCGCATTCCATTTCAAGTGGGTCAAGAGTTGAGATGGGCCGCAAATCCCATTGACTCAAAGACTTAACAGTCTTACGATATAGGACTGAGGACTGAAATGAAGCATGGCGACAAAGCAAAAAAATCAGCCAAAGCCGTCCAAGCCTCAGGGAAAAAAACCGGTAGCAGCAAAGAAGCCGTCGCCAAAGCCAGCAGCAAAGAAAGCGGCACCGGCAAAGCCAAAACCAGCGGCAAAGAAGCCGGCCCCAAAGCCGGCGCCCAAAAAGCCGGCGGCAAAGGCGTCGAAGCCGTCGCCAAAGCCCCAGCCAAAACCGCAGCCAAAGCCCCAGCCCGCGAAGCCGACAAAGCCGGCGGCAACGGCAAAGCCAAAGTCGCCGACTCCGGCGGCCCCTCCTTCGCCAACCCCGCCGTCGCCTCCTCCTTCAAACGTGCTGTTAAGAAGTACGCCACCGCTTTTCGGCGCCTCACCGACTGACGGCACGCGTTACCTCACGGTGCAGGATCTCGTCGATCTGCACAAAGCGGTCAGCGTCGAGTTCGGCGGCAACCAGGCGCATCCCGGCGTGGTCGAGTCGCAGTTCGGACTCGTGCAGGCCGTGCAGCGGCCTCAGGTGACGACGCTCGGTCGCGAGGCGTATCCGACGTTCCCCGAAAAAGTCGCCGCGTTCCTCTTCGCGCTGCTGCAGAACCGTCCGTTCCGCGGCGGCAACCGCCGTGTCGCCCTCGCTTCGCTCTTCGCCTTCTGCGAGATCAACAACAAGTCGGTCGACTCGCGCGTCCTCGACGAAAAGACCGCGGAGAACCTCCTCCGCCGCGCCTCGTCGTTCCGCGAGCTCAACATCCCGCCGGAGAATGTTTTCCGAGAGATGCGCGAAACGATGTCGAAGGCGATCGTGGCGGCGGCGTAGCCGGGAACAACTGCCGTGGCGGTCCCGTTGTCGGCTGAGGTGTCCAAAATCTTCAAGGAGGCTCGCCTGATGCGCAGGTTCGCAACATTTGCTGTTGCAGCAATCCTCGCCACCGGTCTCGCGAGCGCGCAAACGGGCGAACCTGGGCTCGAGACCGCGCGCCGGATCGATCTGAAGGAAGCGACCAGTCTGGTCGAGAAGCACAAGGCAATTTACGTCGATGTCCGTCCCAAGGATGCGTTCGAACAGGGTCACATCAAAGGCGCGAAGAACATCCCCCTCGGTGAGTTGATGGGCCGCCTCGGCGAACTCCCCAAGGGCAAGATGATCATCACGTACTGTGCTTGACACGAAGAGCACACGAGCGCCCGGGCGGTGCTTGACCTCAACGCAAAAGGCATCAAGAACACAGCTTGTCTACTCGGCGGTTGGAATGCATGGACCGCCGCCAACATGCCAACGGAGAAGGGTCCAAAGTAAATGCGACGTTTGACGATGATCGTGATCGCGATGCTCGCCGCCGGTGTGGCGGACGCGCAGACGAGAGTGATGACACCCCAGCCGGTTCAGGTCGGAAACTGGGAGAACGCCCGCCGCATCCCGCGTGAAGCGGCGATCCGCCAGGTCGAAGCCGGCAAAGCAGTGTTCGTCGACATCCGTTCCTTCGAGACGTACAGCAAGGGACACATCAAGGGCGCCATCAGCATCCCGCGCAGCCAGTTGATTCACCGGCTGCGCGAGATCCCGCCCGGCCGATTGATCGTCACCTACTGCGCCTGCGTCCGCGAGCACACCGCGGCGCTGGCCGTGGTCGATCTCGCCGCGCATGGCGTGAACAACGCCGCGGCGCTCGCCGGCGGCTGGAACGAGTGGACCGCGGCCAGGCTGCCGACGGCCACCGGACCGAAACCGAAGTAATCGTCACGTGAACATGGCCTCGAATAGAATCGGGGCCATGTTCAAGATCGACGAAATCTTCGCGCGCGAGATCCTCGACTCGCGCGGCAATCCCACGCTCGAAGTCGACTGTGTCCTCCAGTCCGGCGCGCTCGGACGCTTTGCCGTTCCTTCCGGCGCGTCGACCGGCTCGCGCGAAGCGCTCGAGCTGCGCGACGGCGACAAGAAGCGCTACCTCGGCAAGGGTGTCACCGACGCGGTGCACAACGTGAACGCGCGCATCGCCACCGAGGTCGAAGGGATGGACGCACGCGAGCAGGTCATGATCGATCTGGTCATGAAGCAGCTCGACGGCACCGACAACAAGTCGAAGCTCGGCGCGAACGCGATGCTCGGCGTCTCGCTCGCGGTCGCACGCGCCGCAGCCGAGGCATCGGGACTGCCGTTGTTTCTGTACCTCGGCGGACCCGGCGCGCGGACACTGCCGGTGCCGATGATGAACGTCATCAACGGCGGCGCGCACGCCGACAACAACCTCGACGTGCAGGAGTTCATGATCATCCCCGCCGGCTTCGACTCGTTCAGCGATGCGCTGCGCGCGGGCGTCGAGACGTTCCATCAGCTCAAGAAGACGCTGCACGACCGCAAGCTCACGACCGCGGTCGGCGACGAAGGGGGCTTCGCGCCCGACCTCAAGTCGAATGCCGAAGCGCTCGACCTCATCCTCACCGCGATCGACAAGGCGGGCTACAAGGCGGGCGAGGAGATCTACCTCGGGCTCGACGTCGCGGCCTCGGAGTTCTTCAAGGACGGCGGCTACGCGTTCGAAGGGAAGCCGCACACCTCGGCGGAGATGATCGCGTACTACCAGCAGCTCACCGCGAAGTACCCGGTCATCTCGATCGAGGACGGCCTGGCGGAAGGGGACTGGGACGGCTGGGCCGCGCTCACGAACGCGATGGGAGCGAAGACGCAGCTCGTCGGGGACGACCTCTACGTCACGAACACGGAGATCTTCGCCAAGGGAATCGCGCGCAACATCGCCAACGCCATCCTGATCAAGGTCAACCAGATCGGGACGCTGACTGAGACGCTGGAGGCGATCGAGATGGCCAAGCGCGCCGGCTACCGCTCGGTGATCTCGCATCGCTCGGGGGAAACCGAGGATTCGACCATCGCCGATCTGGCCGTGGCGACCAACGCGGGGCAGATCAAGACCGGCTCCGCCTCGCGCAGCGACCGCATCGCCAAGTACAACCAGTTGCTGCGGATCGAGGAGGAGCTGGGGGACGCGGCGGCGTTCGCGGGGAAGGCGATCTTCAAGTCGATTTGACGCGGCGGCGAGTAGTCAATATATTGACTGACACATGCCGGGCACAACCGAACGCGATCTCATCGTCGGCGTCATCCAGCTCGCAAACCTGCTCACCAGGCGCCTCGCGCCGATCTTCGAGAAATCGAAAATCACCCCCCAGCAATGGGCGGTCCTCTCCGTTCTCGGCGATTCCGACGGGCCGATGACGCTGGCCGGACTCGCGCGCAAGCTGCTGGTCTCGAAGCAGAACATGACCGGCATGGTGGCGCGCCTCGAGCAGCTCGGCCTCGCGGAGCGGAGCGACGATCCGAACGATCTCCGTTCGTCGCGTGTTCAGCTCAGCCGCCGCGGCCGCGCGCTGGTCGACAAGCTCCGTCCCGCCTACAACGAGTGGATCGGGACGCTCGGCAAGGACGTGTCGGAGCGCGACATGCAGTCGCTCACGCGGACTGTCGACCGGTTGATCGCGGAGCTGGGGGAGAGCTCGTAACCACCCGGTTCCGGCCCCGCTCCTTCGCCTCGTACAACCTCTCATCCGCCGTCTTGAACAACGCCTCGGCGGACGCTCCGTCGACCGGATAGATCGCCGCGCCGATGCTCACCGTCACCTTCGCGCCGCCCGCCGGCGCGGGGAGCGCCTCGATCGCGGCGCGCACGCGCTCGGCGATCATCGCGACCGCGGCCGCGTCGATCTCTGGCAGGATCACCGCGAACTCCTCGCCACCGTAGCGCGCGGGGAAGTCGACCGAGCGCACCGTCTCGCGGATCGCGCGCGCGACGCGTTGCAGTGCGTCGTTGCCGGCGAGATGGCCGTACGTGTCGTTGTAGCTCTTGAAGCGATCGAGATCGAGGACGAGCACGCCGAAGCGCGATTCGTAACGCGCGGCGCGGTCGATCTCACCGTCGATGTGCTCGCGGAACGCGCGGAAGTTCGGCAGCGACGTGAGGTCATCGGTCCGCGCGCGCGCCTTCAGCTCGTCGGCCATGTGATTGAAGGCCACGCCGAGGCGCGCGATCTCGCGGTCGCCCGCAACGGGAGCGTGGGCCGTGAGGTCGCCCTCGGCGATGCGATCGGCCGCGGCAGAAAGCTCTTCCAGCGGACGGACGACTTTGCGCAGCGTCACCTGCACGACGGCGAAGCTGACCAGTACGACGATCCAGGCGACGGCCAGTCCGCTCGACATCATCGCGCGCGTGTCGCGCTGCAGCTCCGGGATCTGTCCCGCGATCACCTGTTTGCGCGCGTCGATGATTCGCTGCGCGTCGGAGATCACCGCGAGCGACGCGGCGTCGAGATCCTCGGCCCGCGTCTCGGGATCATCGAGCATCGCGCGGAACGCCTTCACGCGAGCACGCAGGCGTGCGACGTCGATCTCGTCGAGCGCCGGATCGTTGAGCAACTGCGCGACGACGCGGTAGTGCCCGTGCCGCGCGCGGAAGCCGTTCTGCGCGCGGATCAATTCCTCGAGCCGCGAGATCGCCTGCGTCTCCACGTCGAGCAAGCGCGTCCACCGCTCCTGCGCCAGTTTCGCGCGCCACGACAGACCGAACGTGATCGCGAACAGTGCGACGGCGAACGCGCACGTCAGGAGCAGCACGCGTGCACGGAGGCGTGGGCGCTGGCTCATGATCGGACAGGCGAGGGCGCCTGTCCCTCCACCCGGAGTTTCCGCAGGCGCTCGCCGACCGCGTGCACCGTCATCACGTACGCGGCGTGGCTCCAGGTCAGCGGCGACACCGACATCGGCTTGCCGTCGTACGGATGCACCTGCTCGGCGAGGACGCCGCTCTGCAGCGCGTGCGACGCGGTCCACTCCAGCACGTCGATCGCTTTCTGCAGCTCCGCTTCGCTCTTCGCGCAGCGCGCGTACCACTCGCCGATGGCCAGCGTGCAGAGGATCCACGGATTGCCGGCCACGTTCGCCACGTCCTGCGAGACCTGGTGGTAGTAGTCGTTCTCGTAGCGGGCCACGCCGCCGATCTGGGTCTTGATCGTCAACCTGTTGACGACCTGTGTCATCGTCGAAATGATGCGCGGATCGTCGGCCTCGAACATGCCGAACATCCAGAGTCCGCTGAGCGAGCAATCGATGGTCGGATCGGCCTGCACCTCGCCCTCGCGCGTGACGTTCACCATGCGGCGGAAGCGTCCGAGCTGTTCGTCGTAGAGATGGCGGATCGTCGCCTCGCGGATCTCGCTCGCCGCCTTGCGGTACTTCTCCGCCATCGACGTCTCGCCGAACGCGTCGGTGAAGCGCGCGGCCGCGGTGAGTCCCGCCCACACCGCGCCGACGGTGAAGGCCTGAATCCCGCGCCGCTCCTCCCACAGGTCGTACGACGCCGCGGGAAGCAGCGTGTGCGGCTCGCGGTAGCGCGTCATGAAGTTCGCCGTCGTCTTCACCAGCGGCTTGTAGAGCGGCTTCACGAACTCGACGTCGTGGAACTTTTCGAAGTGATTCCAGAGCGCCCACACCACGAGCGCCGTCTCGTCTTCCTGGATCGGCAACTGCCGCCGCCCGTCCGCCGACATCCACGGATGCCACGACGAGCCGACCGAGCCGTCGGGGTTGTACTTGTGCAGGAGGAATCCTTCGTTCGTGAGCAGCGACGAACAGAACTGGAAGAAGCGCCGCGTGATCTCGGGATAGCCGGCCTGCGTCATCGCCGCGGTGACGATCGCGCCGTCGCGCGGCCACATGTACGTGTACGTGTCGCGCCCGAACTGCACGATGTCGGAGTCCGTCGCGGCGATGACCGCACCGCCGTTATCGATCTGCGTGCGGATGATCAGCAGCGACCTTCGATACAAGCGCTGCACGGCCTCGGACAATTGATCGAGTCCCGCCGAGTCGCGGCGCTGCACCCAGAGATGCCAGTAGTCGCGCGTGCGGCTGAAGAGCGACGCGGCGCCGCGCTCGTGCAGCATGCCGTCGAGCGCGCTCACTTCGACGTACGTCTTGCCGAAGGCCCACCACACCCATGCCACGCGCGACGATGACGCTGCGAGCGTCAACTCGATCATGCCGGTCGCGTCGACCGAGCCCTGCGCGATCGGGTTGCGCCCGAGGTTGCCGTCCTCGGCGTCGCGCCAGGTCCCTTCCGCGCCGTCGCGTTCTTTGTTGCCGATGGCGAACGACTCGAAGCCGTGCACCTCGTCGGCGGATGCGTTCATCAGCACGTAGCGCGATGACTTGTAGGCGACCAGCGCGCGATGCTCCGGATCGTAGAAGACCGTGTCGCCGATGTTGTTGCCCCAGAGATGCGGATCGAAGTGCACGTACAGGCGGATCGTCCGCTCCTCTTCGCGCAGGTTCGTCAGCTCGATGCGGCGGATGAAGACGTCGCGATCGAAATCGACCGTGTCGTTGATCTTCATGTCGAGCCCGAGCGCCTCGGAGTGCGCGGTCATGCAGGTGACCAGCGTGTCGTCGTCGTAGTCGAGCTTGCGCGTCCAGTCGTGGCTGTCGATCCAGGCGAACTTGCCGTCGCACCAGACGCCGAAGTGCGAGACGTCGCCGATCGTCTGGTTGTCCTGGCCTACGTGCGGGTAATAGACGTCGCGGATGTTGTACGCATGATCGAAGTTGATCATCAGATTGCCGTTGGAGATCGGCAAATCGCGAGGCATTGGTGTAAGGATAACCGGCCGTGCTCGAAAGCATCTACTTACAAACTCTCGAACGATGCAGACCGGAGACGCTCGTTCATGTTCCCGACGACGCGCCGCGCGACGTCGTCGCCATCGGCAAGTGCGCCGCGGCGCTCTTTCGCGGCGTGCGCGAATATCGCGACTCGCTGGTGATCGTGCCGGAGGGCTATCCGGGTGTCGGACAGCAGACAGCAGACAGCGGACAGCAGGAGATCGTGGTCGATCCTTTGGTTGCTGTCGGCCGTCCGCTGTCCGCTGTCCGGCGCGTTGAGTGTTTAACCGGCGGACATCCCGAGTACACACCCGCGAGCTTCGCGGCGGGGAAGCAGTTGCTCGAATTCGTCGACGCGCACGACGACATCCTCTTTCTCATTTCCGGCGGAGGATCGGCGTGCGTCGAGTGGCCGCTGCCGGGGTTCACGCAAGAGCAGCTCACGAAGATCAATCACGAGCTGATCACGAGCGGGCGTCCGATCGGCGAGATCAATGCGGAGCGTCGAAAGTATTCCGCGATCAAGGGCGGGCGGTTGGGCGCGCGGGTGCGGGGGCGATGCCTGGCGCTGATCTACTCGGACGTTTCGACAGGGAGGCTCGAAGATGTGGCCTCGGGGCCGGTGCTGAAGAACATGCAGCTCATGGCCGACAACGCGACGCTCGTGCGCGCCGCGGCGGAGCTCGCGGGCACCGCCATCATCTGGAACGAGCAGATCGAATGCGACGTGCAGACCGCGGCGGAACGACTCGCCGAGGCCGCGCGAAAGTTGAAGCCGGCAGAGGTTCTCGTCGCGGGCGGGGAGCCGACCGTCGAGCATCACGGCAGCGGAAAGGGCGGACGATGCTGCGAGCTCGCCGCGCGTTTCGCGCTGCAGCAGGTGCGCGACGTCGACGCTTTGTTCGGCAGCTCCGACGGCGTCGACGGCAACAGCGGCATCGCCGGCGCGGTCATTCCGGCGAACGCGGCGGTCGATCGTCACAGAATCGAATCACACCTCGCCGACTCCAACTCATTGGCAGTGGTGGAGATGTACGGCCGGGCGATTATGATTCCGCCCACGGGGAACAACCTCCGCGACCTCGTGCTACTGGCCCGCGCTTAGCAAGCGCCACTGTTTGCCGCAATGACGGACTCGCCGACCCCGACCGAACATCACGAAGGCCACCACCGCTCGGCGCGAGAACGCCAGCGGAAAGGCCCGATGTGGGGCTGTCTGCGCACGATCTTCATCGGCAGCCTCGTCATCATCGCTCTGCTCTTCCTGATCATCGGCGGCGGCTACTTCTACCTCGGCTCCTCGAGCTTCGCCGGACTGGTGAAACTGCGCATCGAGAACACTCTCTCCAACCGCCTCGGACGCGCGGTGACGATCGGCCAGGTCGAAGTCGTCCGCTCCCGTCCGCAGAAGATCATCATCCGCAACCTCCGCATCGCGAACTCGCCCGGCGCCGTGAATCCCGACTTCGCGACGGTGAAGGAAGTCGTGCTCACCGGCGGCGTCGAATCGCTGTGGGGACGCAGCGTGAAGATCAGCCGCATCGACGTCCTGGAGCCGCATCTCTGGTTCGAGGTCTATCCCGCCGGCGCGCCGCTCGTGCACAACTTCCCGCACTGGCAGTCCGGTCCGCGCGGCAAGTACGAGATCGTGCATCTCGATCTCGACACGATGTTCGTGAAGAACGGCGCGTTCAACTTCCTCGATCGCAAGCACACCGTGGCCGCCGACGCGAGCGGTCTCGAATCGACGATCAAGGTCACGCTCGCGGAGAACGTCTACGCCGGCACGTTCACCGGATCGAACGTCAACGTCCGCATCCAAGACTACGTGCCGTTCGACGTCGATCTGCGCGGCGGCTTCCGCTTCACGCCGAACGTCCTTGCGCTCGACTCGGTCGCGCTGCGCGGACCGAACCTCGAGGCGTTCATCAGCGGACGGCTCGATCCGCTCGCCGACGCCGTCTACAACCTGCGCGTCCGCTCGAACCTCGGGCTCAATCGCGTGAAGGAGATCTTCCGCATCAACAAAGAGCTCGAAGGGATCGTGTCGCTCGACGCGAACCTCAAGGGAAAAGCGGGCGACTTCACGCTCGACGGCGGCTGGGTCTCGAACAAGCTGAAGGCCGACGTCTACGAACTGGCGAACGCGCGCGGCAAGTTGGCCATCACCGGCGAAAACGCCCACGTCGACGTCGAGACCGCGCGTTACGGCGGCGGCACGATCGGCGCGCATTACGTGCTGCCGCAATACGCGGAGCCGTATCCGCAGGCCATCGAGCTTCGCTACAGCGGCGTCTCGCTGGAGAAGCTCTTCAGCGACTGGGGCATTCGCGACAGCGGCCTGCGCGGCGGCGCGAGCGGCAAACTGACGTATCGTTGGAACAAGGACAAGGTCCTCGACGGCGAAGGGAGTGGCAACGCGACGCTGGCGAAAAACGCACAGGCGTTCTCGGACGCGAAGTATCCGATGCCGCTCGCCGGCGCCGCCGATTTCTCGCTCGACCACGGCACGGTGAAGTTCAAGACTGCGCATCTCGAGACCGACAAGACGAAGATCGATTTCACCGGCTCGCTGCGTATCGAAGACGTCTTCACCGATCTCGCGCTGAAGATCCACAGCAGCGATTTCTCCGAGCTCGATCGCATCGGCTACAACTTCGCGCGGTCCGCCGGCAAGACGACGTACACGCTCCTCGGCCTCGGCGGCGCGGGCGACATCAGCGGGTCGGTCAAAGGAAAACTGAAGACGCCCGACGTCGTCGCGCACATCACCGGAACGCAGCTCGCGTACAACAACGTCGTCCTCGGTGACGGCGACGTCGATCTCAAATACGACGGCAACCGGAGCCTGCTGACGTTCGACCGCGCGGCCTTCCGCGAAGGCGCGGGACGGATCACGCTCACCGGCACGGTCGCCTTCCCCGAAAACGGCGCGGTCAAATTCGACATCGCCGCCGATGCCGTCGACTACCCGGTCGATCGCGCGATCAAAGCGGTGAGTCTCAAGCTCGCGATCGGCGGCATCGGCACGGGGCGGCTCATCGTGACCGGAACGCCCGATGCCGGCACCACGCGCTTCGTCAATCTGATCGTGCGGCAGGGCGCGTCGGAGATGCGCCTCAACGGCGACGTGCGCTGGTCGCCGGGCAAAGGGAACATCGACTTCAACCTCGACATCGCGGCGCGTGCGTTCCCAGTCGCCGACATCGCGAAGTTCCTCGACCTCGGCACGCTGCCCGTGACCGGCGAGATCACCGGCACGCTGCATCTCGAAGGACCAAAGTCGAGCCTCGAGGGCGCCGGCGCGGTGACGGTGCGCAACGGCACGATCGCCGGCGAGCCGGTGACGTCGGCGTCCGCGGAGATCGTCTTCACCAAAGGAACGCTGAAGGCGACGAACGTCAGCGTCACCGCTCCCGCCGGCACGATCACCGGCCAGGCGGAGCTGAACCTCAACACGAATCAATTCACGTACGAGATCACCTCGAGCAATCTCGACCTGTCGAAGCTGAAGGTCCTCGAGTCACTGCAGAACCTCCTCGGCGGACACATCACACTCGTATCGCGCGGCGGCGGCACGTTCGATCAGCCGGAGCTGATGGTGCAGGCGACGCTGAACGAGGCGACGATCAAAGGTCTTTCGCTGCCGCCCGACACGCCGCCGCCGACGCTCTACATTTCGATCCACAACGGAAGGCTGACGATCAAAGGCTCCGTCGCCGACGTGCTGACCATCGACGGCGACGGCACGATCGGCGCCGACCTCGCGGTCGACGGCAACGTGAAGATCGCGGTGAGCGACATCGCGAAGCTCGCGTCGTTCTTCCCGCAGACGCAATCGCTCCCCGCCGCGGGCAACGTCACGATCGAGGCGAAGCTCGGCGGAAAACTCTCGTCGCTCGAAGCGCTCTTCGTCGACGCGACGATTCCGTCGCTCGACCTCAAATTCGCCGAGCATCAGTTCACCGCGCCGCAGGTGCCGCACGTGATTCTGCAGAACGACGTGCTGCGCATCGTGTCGTTCGAGCTCGATCAGGAAGGCTCGAGCTTCGCCGTCACCGGCACCGCGGAGCTCGCGGGCGCGAAGCGGCTGGCGATCAATCTCAACGGCAGCATCGAAGCGGCGCTCCTGCAGCTCTTCATCACCGGACTGCGCGCCGACGGCCACATCACGGTCAACGGAACGGTCGCCGGCACGCTCACCGATCCGCGCATGACCGGCAGCGCGGAGCTGCAGGACGCGCAGTTCCGCTTCGCCGGATTCCCGCAGATCATCGATCACGTCGACGGACGGCTCACGTTCCGCGGCGATCGCATCGACATCGAGCAGCTCCGCGCCACGCTCGGCGGCGGAACGATCTTCGCCGGCGGCTTCATCACCGTCGAAGGACTGACGCCGAAGAACATCCGCCTCACGCTGCAGGGGACCGACGTCGCCATCCGCTACTTCGAGGGACTGACCATCGAAGGGAACTTCAACCTGCTGGTCAGCGGCGGTGTCGATCGCGTCGTGCTGCAGGGCGACGTCGCGGTCAATCGCGCGCTCTACTTCAAGGACTTCGACATCAACCAGGCGCTGGTCAACGTGCTGCTCTCGCGCAGCCGCGTCACGCCGATCGTCGCCGCGTCGTGGCAGGACCGCGTGGATCTCCGCCTCCATCTCACCGCGCCCGACACCATCGCCGTGCGCAACAACATCGCCGACGTCACCGGCAGCGCCGACATCGACGTCAACGGCACGCTGGCCAATCCGGTCGTCCTCGGACTGGTGACGCTGAACGAAGGAGGCAAGGTCCGCTTCCAGAAGATCGACTACCGCGTGGTGCGCGGCACGATCAACTTCCAGAACCCATTCCGCATCGATCCCTACTTCGACATCACGGTCGAAGGACGCATCTCCGGCAGCATCTCCGAAGTCGAGAGCGGACCGGTCGACATTACGGTGAACCTCACCGGCACGATCGACCGCATGACGCCGTTGATCACGAGCGATCCGCCCGCGTCGGACATCACGCTCTTCTCGCTTCTCGGCTTCGGCAGCTTCGGCTCGGCGCGCGACGGCTCGACCACCAGTCCTGGCGCGCTCACCACCGGCACGTCGCTGCTGGCGACGAGCCTCACCGGACTGCTCGGCTCGAAGATCCTGCCGTTCGCCGATTCCTTCACCATCGATCCCGGCCTCCTCGACACCACGACCGGCTCGGGCACGAAGGTGACGATCGAGAAGCGCATCTCGAACAACATCCGCCTGCTCGTCGTCTACAACCTCAACGATCACCAGAACAAGGAAGTGGTGGAGTGGTCGATCAATCCCGAATGGACCGTGCAGTTCACGCGCGACGAGCCGCGCAAAGAGTGGCGCAGTGAAGCGCGCTTCCGGAGGCGTTACGAGGGCCACTGGACGTTGGGCTCGCGCGGGAGGAATCCATTCGAGGTGTTCAGCTTCGGCGTGAGCAACGCCGTGAGCGGCACCGTCGCCACCTCACGCCCCTCTCCCGCCGCAGCGGGAGAGGGTGCCCGAAGGGCGGGTGAGGGCGCCCCTCTCGTACAACAAATCTCCTTCACCTCCGACGGCCACTTCGACACCTCCGTCCTCAACCAATACATCTCCATCAAGCCCGGCCAGCCGCTGTCGTTGCGCGACACGCAGGACTCGATCAAGACGCTCTTCTCCACCGGCAACTTCCGCGACGTGCGCGTCGACGAGACTCCGTCCGGCAACGGCGTCGCCATCACCTTCAACCTCTCGCTCAACTATCGCGTCGGCAAGATTGCGTTCGAGGGCTTGAAGACCGCCGACAAAGTGCGCGCCGGCAAGGAGCTCACCATCCGCGAAGGCGATGTCCTTTCGCTGAGCGCCGTCGATCACAGCGCCGTCGCCATCCAGGAGATGCTCACCCGCAGCGGCTATCTCGAGGCGACGGTCGATCCCGCCACCGACTACTTCCGCGATCGCAACCTGGCGGAAGTGAAGATGTACGTGACGCCCGGACCGAAGGCGACGATCGGTCACGTCAACTTCGAAGGCACGACCGCGCCGTTCAATCCGGAGGAGCTCGCGAAGCAGATGAAGCGCGGGCCGGGAAAGACGTTCGTCATCAACGACGCGCGCACCGACGCCGAGCGGATGCAGCGCTATCTCCTGCGCCGCGACTACCGCAAGGCCGACATCCGCTTCCTCGGGCACACCTACGACAAGACGACGCACACAGTGCTCCTCCGCTACTCCGCGAGCGTCGGACCGAAGGTGCGGGTGGAAGTGGCGGGCGTGCCGCGCCGTGACGTCCGCCGCCTGATTCCGTTCGCTCGCAATCAGGAGTACAGCGAAGACACGATCGATCGCGCCGCCGACGAGATCGTGAAGTCGTATCAGCAGCGCGGCTTCTACAACGCCTCGGTCGACACCGAAGGAAAGCTCGAAGGCGACACGTGGGTCACGACCTTCAAGGTGAATCCCGGTCAGCACTACAAGCTCACGGCGGTCACGTTCACCGGCAACGAGAAAGTGCCGGACGACAAGCTCTCCGAGCTCGTGACCACGACGTCGCACGGCGGCTTCCTCAATCTCGTCTCCACGCTCTTCCGCCGTCCGACCGCGCCGACGCGCTCCGAGCTGGGCGGCGATCGCGACGCCATCGAATCGTTCTATCGCCTCAACGGATTCTCCGAGGCGAAAGTGGCGACGCCGAACGTCGACACGAAGGCCGACGGCACGATGACCGTCGACTTCCCGATCATCGAGGGGCCGCAGACGATCGTGACCGCGGTGACGGTCGAGGGGATGGAGAAGGTCCCGTCGAAGAATCTGCCGACGCTGCTGATCAAGCCGGGCGATCCGCTCAATCCGGCGAACGAGCGCGCCGACACCGTCGCCCTGCAGACGTTCTACGGCGAGCGCGGATACGCCGAGATCCAGGTCACGCCGCGCATCGACGTCTCACCCGATAAGACCGCCGCGCACGTCACGTACGTCGTGGCCGAGGGACCGAAGATCAGCGTCGGCGAAGTCGTCGTGCGCGGCAACACGTACACCAAGCCGAGCGTCGTGCTGCGCAAGTCGGAGCTCGATAAAGGCGATCCGTTCAGCTACACGAACATCTTCGAAGCGCAGCGGAATCTCTACCGCCTCGGCATCTTCCAGCGCGTCGACGTGCAGCCGGAGCAGGCCGGCACTTCGGTCGCGTCGCGCAACGTCGTGATCTCGGTCGAGGAAGGAAAGGATGTCACTGTCTCCGGCTCCCTCGGTGTGACGAAGCAGCGCGACCAGAAGATCTCGCCGCGCGTCACCGCGTCGATCGCCCATCGCAATCTCTTCGGCACCGGACGCTACCTCGGGCTGGAAATCGTCCGCGCGCGCAACGACCGCGAAGCGTTCCTCACCTTCCGTGAGCCGTTCGTCTTCAACTTCAACATCCCGGTGCAGGTCACGGTGTTCCAGACCGACGACGCGACGAAGACCGAGACGCACATCCAGCAGCGCGGCACGTTCATCGAGGCATCGAAGGTCTCGCGCTACCAGACGCGCTGGTCGGTGCGCTACGAATACAAGATCAGCAAGTGCTTCGAGGGGAAGGTCTGCCAGGAAGCGGAAGAGGCGCTGATCCCGGGACTCGACCGCTCGCTGCTGAACATCAAGATCTCCAGCATCTCGCCGACGTTCTTCTGGGACAAACGCGACGACGCGATCGATCCGCATCACGGCTTCTTCACCAGCGCATCGCTCGAGTACGCGTTCCGCGCGCTCAAGGCCGATGCGAACTTCCTGAAGGAGTTCGCGCAGGGAGCGTGGTACATCGGCTTCACGCCGCGCACGACGCTCGTGCTGTCTGGGCGCGCCGGCTTCATCCAGCAGTTCGGCGACGTGGACGTGCCGCTGTCGGAGCGCTTCACCGCCGGCGGCGACACGTCGAACCGCGCCTTCCCGCTCGACCTCCTCGGCACGACGTGCAAGGACCCGAAGGAAGATCCGAGGGATTGCCGACCGACGCTCGCGCTAGTCGGCGACAACAAGGACATCGTCGCGCCGATCGGCGGCAACGGCCTGCTGCTGCTCAACGCGGAGTATCGCTTCCCGATCTTCGCCTCCGTCGGCGGCGCGGTGTTCACCGACATCGGCAACGTCTATCGCCAGAGCATCCGCTTCAACGATCTGCGGTACGGCGTGGGAACGGGCATTCGCTACCTGTCGCCGGTCGGCCCGATCCGCTTCGATGTCGGCTACAACCTCAACCGCCGGGTCCTGCGGTTCGACGCGGATGGGAATGCCGTGCGCGAGCGCGGGCTGTCGTACTTCCTGACGCTCGGCTACGCGTTCTGACGCATTGAAGTGCCACGGCGGCGGTGGGAGAATTCCGACTCGCGATGGAGATTCGAACGTTCGCCGACTTCTGGCCCTACTACGTCCGCGCCCACTCGAAGGCCCGCACGCGCCTGCTGCACGCCATCGGCTCCGTGCTCGCGCTCGTCATCCTTTGCTTCGCGCTGGCCCTGAACCGCTGGCTGTTCATCGCCGTGCCGGTCGTCGGATATGCGTTCGCCTGGTACGCGCACTTCTTCGTCGAACACAACAAGCCGGCCACGTTCGGCCACCCGTTCTACTCGCTCGCCGCCGATTACCGGATGCTGTTCCTGATGCTCGCCGGACGGATGGACGCGGAAGTAAAACGTTTCGTATGAACCCGTTCGGGTGACCCGGCGCACAATGCCGCGTGATGCTCCTCCCGACACTCCTGCTCGCGGTCCTCACATGCAATCCCTGTCATGACGATCACTCCGCGACCGGCAATCATCCCGTCGGCGTGACGTACGACAGCTCCCGCGCCGATCTGAAGCGGCCGGCGCCGCGCGAGCTCCTCATCGACGGCCGCGTCGAGTGCGCGTCATGCCACGTGCCGCATGAAGAAGAGAGCGCCGCCGCTCACCGCTTGCGCGCGGAGAGCACGACGGCGCTCTGCATGAGTTGTCACGTGGTGCGCTAAGGCGTCGTGGAGCGGCGGGCGCCCTCGCCCGCCGGAAGTTCGACAGGCGAGGCGCCTGTCGCTCCACGAAGGCTACGGCTTCGCCGGCTCCTTCTCCGGCTCGACGCGCTTTCCGGTATCGACGTCGAACACCTGATTGCGGAGGAACTGCTCCGTCGTCCACGGTGCCGCGTCACCGCCGAGCCACTGATGGAACCACTCGAGATGCGCCGTGTAGTACAGCGCCATCTCGTACCAGCTCGGCCAGTGGCCGGCGTTCGCGTAGACGATCAGCCGCGACGGCACGTGCATCTTCTGCAGCGCCGTGTACATCTGCAGGCTCTGCGTGTACGGCACGCGGTAATCGCGCTCGCCGGTGATCACGAGGCAGGGCGTCTTGAAGTTCTGCACGTAATTCGACGGCGACCACTTCTGATAGAGCTCCGAGTTCCACGGCTGGCCCTTGAGGTCCCACTCCGGGAACCAGAGCTCCTCGGTTGCGCCGTACATCGAGCGCAGATCGAAGAGTCCCATCATCGACGCGATCGCCTTGAAGCGCGTCGTGTGCCCTTCCGTCCAGTTCATGAAGTAGCCGCCGTACGACCAGCCCATCGCGCCGATGCGATTCGCGTCGACGTACGGAAGCTTCTCCAGCGCATCGACGACCTTCATCACGTCTTCGTACGGCTTGCCGCCCCAGTCGCCGGAGATCGACGCCGTGTAGTCCTGGCCGAAACCGGTCGAGCCGTGCGGATTCGGGAAGGCCACGATGTAGCCCGCGCCGGGATAGACCTGCCAGTCGCCGCGGAACGCATCGGCCCATTGCGACTGCGGGCCGCCGTGCACGTTCACGATCAGCGGGTACTTCTTCGCCGGATCGAAGTTGTGCGGCTTGACGATGTAAACCTGCACCTTGATCCCCTCGGCGCCGGTCACCCACATCACCTCCGCCGGACGGATGTCGACTTCATTCGCAATCGCCTCGTTCACTTTCGTCAGGCGACGGCGCGTGGCCGGCGTGGCGAAATCGGCGGCGTAAATCTCCGTCGGCTCGCCGACCGCACGGCCGATGTAGTAGACGCTCTTCTCGTCGTTCGAGAGCGAGAACGTGTCGATGGTGCGGTCGTCGTAGAGCCTGGCGATCTTTCCGCCGTCGACCTCGAGGCGGTAGATCGGATTGTGTCCTTCGACTTCCGCGCCGAAGAAGATCGTCTTCGCATCGGCGGCCCACTCGAATTCATCGATCCAGTTGCGGAACGACTCAGTGAGCACGCGCGACTGTCCGCTCTTGCGGTCGTAAATCGCGACGCGGAAGAGATCGGACTCGTAACCCGGCTGCTTCTGCGTCCGGTAGCCGATGTAGCGGCCGTCGGGCGAGTACTTCGGCGAGCCGTCGTACGCCGGATTCGACGCGGTGATGTTGCGCGGCGCCGCGCTGCCGTCGGCCGGCACGATCCAGAGGTCGTTGTTCGTCGACGACGCCGGCTCCGCGTCGTGATTGGAGACGACGCAGAGCTCCTTCGAATCGGGCGAGAAGTCGTACTGCACCGGACCGCCGAGCTGGAACGGCGGATAGTCGAACGTCCCGGGCGTGAGGTCGCGCGTCTTGCCGCTCTCGACGTCGACGACCCAGGTGTGCGTGACGGTGAAGTCGCGCCACGCCGTCCAGTGGCGGTAGAGGAGCTTGTCCGCCATGTGCGCGTTGACTTTGCCCGCGGACCACTGGTCGGCCTTCTTCTTGTTGCACGCGTCGTCACCGTTGCACTCCGGATAGACGTCGGTCGAGAACGCGATGAGCTTGCCGTCGGGCGACCAGAGCGGATCGGAGACGCCGGTGGAGACCTTCGTCAGTTGCCGCGACTCGCCGCCGTTCAGCGGAAGCATCCAGAGATTCGGCGTGCCGTCGGTGGTGCGGACGAAGACGATCGTCTTGCCGTCGGGCGAGAAGTGCGGCGCCGCATCCTTTTCGCCTCGCGTCACCTGGCGCATGTTGCTGCCGTCGCTGTTCATCACCCACACCGAGGTGGAGCGCTTCGCGCGTCCCAGGTCGGAGGTGGCGATGGTGAAGGCGAGCGTCTTGCCGTCGGGCGACATGGCGAGGTCGGCCACGGTGCGGATTTTGTAGAGATCCTCGAGACCGAACGGTCGCTTCTCGGCGAAGACGACGGTTGCGGCAAAGAGAATTGCGAGAAGCGTTGCGGCTCGTTTCATGGCGCGAGAGTCTATAAACTGCGCGCCGAAGGAGCAATTGAATGGGCCTGCTGGACGGAAAAACCGGAATCATCTTCGGTGTCGCCAACAAGCGTTCGATCGCCTGGGCCATCGCGCAGGCGCTGTCGCAGGAAGGGATGCGCCTCGCCTTCACGTATCAGGGCGAGCGCCTCAAGGAAAACGTCGGCGAGCTGACCTCGACGCTCACCGATGCGTTGCTCCTCCCGTGCGACGTGACGATCGACGCGGAGATCGACGCGGTGTTCCAGGAGGTCGACGCGAAGTTCGGCCGCCTCGACTCGCTCGTCCACTCCGTCGCCTTCGCGCCGCGCGAAGATCTGGAGGGCGATTTCGTGAAGACGTCGCGCGACGGCTTCAAGCTCGCGCACGACATCTCCGCCTACTCCCTCGTCGCGCTCACCCGTGCCGCGCTGCCGCTGTTCGAAAAGACAGGCGGCGGCTCCGTCCTGGCGCTGAGCTACTACGGCGCGGTGAAAGCGGTCGAGGGCTACAACGTGATGGGCGTGGCCAAGGCCTCGCTCGAGGCGTCGATCCGCTACCTCGCCGCGAACCTCGGGCCGAAGAACGTCCGCGTCAACGCGATCAGCGCGGGCCCCGTGAACACCCTCGCGGCGCGCGGCATCAAAGGATTCACCGGCATGCTCAAGCACCACGCCGAGCGCGCCCCGCTCCGCCGCAACGTCGAGCTCGAAGAGATCGGCAGCGCGGCGCTCTTCCTCGTGTCGCAGATGTCGTCCGCGATCACGGGGGAGGTCATGTATGTGGATGGCGGGTACAACGTGATCGGGTTGTGACGCGGCGCTACGAATTGCCCATCAAATAGAAATTCGTATTCGTCGGCTGTTCCACTCCGCCGCGCGGCTCGAGCGTGACGGCGAGCGCCTTCATCTCCGTCGCCACCGGGAGGTTCTCGATCACGATGCTGGCGCTGCCGTTGTCGGCGACGTCGAACACGCCCGCGCTCATCGGGTTGGGCTGATCGGCGCGGATGATCCAGAGCTGGTAGCTCTTGTCCTTCGGATTCGACGGCAGGTTCTGGAAGAAGACGATGGCGCGGCGCTTCTCGGGCTCGAGATAGACGCGCGCCGAGGCCGACGGCGAGATCTGCTGGCCGGATAGCGCGATGCTCCGCGTGCCGGGCGCGGCGAGCGCCGACATCTCCACGGACAGCTTTTGCTTCTGGTCCTGCAGCAGCGCGTTGGCCGACTTCAGCTCTTCGATCTGCGCCTGCTGCGTGCGGATGTTCTCGCGCGCCACGCGGATCCCGAACTCGCGCCAGCCCCACAACGCGAGGAAGAGCGTTGCGGCGGTGGCCAGCCACCACGGATTGATGAAGCGGCGGCCGGCGTCGATGACGTTGTCCTCCCCCGCCTCCTCTTCCTCGATGATGTCGACCACGTGCTCGCGCACCTCGGGCGGCGGCGCGACGGGATCGAGGTCGCGCGCCAGCAGCGTCGCGGCCTCGGCGAACTCATCGCGCGCGCGGCGGCAGCTTTCGCACGAGGCGAGGTGCTCTTCCAGCATCCGCGTCTCTTCCGCCGTCGCGGCGCCGATGGCGTCGAGCGCCGCGATCGCTTCGAATTCCTCGTGCGTCATTTGAATGCCTGGAGGCGTTCCCTCAACTTCTTCATCCCGAGCTGCATTCGTGTCTTGATCGTGCCCAGCGGCTCGCCGAGCTTCGCGGCAATCTCCGACTGCGACATCCCCTCGAAATACGCCAGCTCGAGGGCGACGCGCTGCGCTTCAGGCAGCTCGGAGAGCGCGCTTCGCACCGCGCTGCTTTCCTGCGACTGGACCGCCTTGTCGGCGCCGGTCGTTGATTCTACGAATGCCGAGTGGATCGAGATTTCCCGCCCTGCATCATTTTCACGATCGCCACGAATCTTGCGCGAGCGCAACCGGTCGATGCCGCGGCTGCGGGCGATGGAGATCAGCCACGCCACTTCGCTGCCGCGCGCGGCGTCGAACATCTTCGCGTTCGTCCAGGCCTTGACGAATGTCTCTTGCAGCACTTCCTGGGCGTCTTCAGGATTGGAGAGGATGCGGAGGAGGAGGGCGTAGAGGGTCGAGGAATAGCGGTCGTACAGCGACTCGAACGCGGTGGTATCCCCGCGTGCGACGGAGGGAAGCAAAGCCTCGTGCGTCGTTTCCATCGATCGATGCGCTGAAGACCTGAATGTTACGGCCGGGGAGCGGTCGTGGATTGGTTTACTTCTTCGGTTCCTGCTTCGTGGTGACTTCGGGAGGGAACTCGACGTCGGTGCGGATGCCGGCGGTCTTCGGCGTGCGCGTTCCGGGGAAGCCGCTGGGGCGTCCCGCGGTCTGGGAATTGGTGCTGTGTCCGGCGGCGCCGCCGTCCCAGAAACCCTTCCCTTTTACGTTCTCACGCGGATTGCCGGCCATCGAAATTCTCCTCTGAAAAGTCATTCTACTGGCACCCCCCTCGCACTACAAATGAATGAGAAAAGGAGGAGCAGATGGTCGATAACACTAATCCGACGAATCAGTTCCACCCGTATCAGCCGCCGGAGGTCGAGAAGCAGCCGCTGGCGGGAAATGGCTTCAGGGACATGCTCAACAAGGCGGGCCTCGGCAACATGGGCAACATGTTGAACAAGGCGAACGTTGGCGACGTACTCAACAAGGCTCGTACCACGGCGCGCAACAATCCGGGCGCGCTGCTCGGCGGCCTCGCGGCACTCGCCATCGGCGCCGGTTTGCTTCGGAAGAGACGCGCGGCTTGACACACGGGGCGGGTCGGAGGACCCGCCCTACGTTTTTCATTGCGAGTGCCGCGCGTAATCGATGTGCACTTCGTTCCCCTCGAAATGCCCCTCGATGAAGACCGTCGCCTTCTGATGCAGCAAACCCTTCGTCTCCGCTTCCCCGTTCACCTCGAACATCTCGCCTGACGCGCCGGTGCCGGTGCGGTGATACGCGCCGCGCATCAGCCCCTGCTTGTCATCGAGCTGCGCCATGCCCGACGGCAGGTTGACCATCTGCGCGCACGCCAGCTCCGCCGCGTTCTCCGCGAGCGCGGCTGCGACGACCCGCGCGCGATAGCGCTGCGCCTCCGCCTGCGCGCGCGAGGAGTCGATCATCACCAGCCCCATGAGCATGAAGTAGAGGATCGCCAGCACGAGGGCGATGACGAGCACGAATCCGCGCTGCGATTCAGTGCGCGCGCGGCTGAAAAATCTGATCGATGGCAAGCTTGCCGTCCTTGTCCGTGGCCTGAATGCGAACCGAGTCGGGATGATCGGGAATCGGAAAATCGGTGATGCGGAACGTCGGCGTCCCGCGCGCGGTCCACGACGAGGTCTGACCCGACACGTCGGTGAATGCACGCCGCGTGACTTCGCCGTCCGTGTTGAAGTCCCACACCACCGTCTCCGCCGACCCCTGCGCCCGCAATGAATAGAGGATGAGCGTCTTGTCCGACATCGTGTAGGTGTTGTAGCTCTCGCGATAGTAGGGACGCGTCGCGTCCTGCACGTCTTTTCTCAGCCGCGAGACGACGGCGGAGATCTGCGGGTGGGCCATGAAGTTGACCGGCATCCGCTTCTGCCATGCGCGCATGTCGGCGGTGAGCACGACGACGATCCAGAGAAACGCGCCGAAGATCGCCAGCACGACGACGATCTCGATCATGGTGAAGCCGCGCTCGCGCTTCACCACAGTCCGCCTCCTCCGGTGTCGACGCGCGTGATCGACACACGCTCCACGCGCTGCGCCCCTCGCCAGCGGACGCTGATCGTCACGATCTTCGTGTAGCTCTGCTCCGGCGAGACCGCGACCGTCGCGGCATACGGCTTCAGCGGCGCGAGGATGTCGGAGTCCTCGAGCGTCACGAACGTCGCCGGCGCGGCCTCGAGCTGTTTGTACGGAATCCGCCGGCGGTATTCGATCTCGTTCGCGATCGCCTGGTAGGCGAGGATCGTCTCGTTCGCCGTCTGCATCCGCTTCTGCCGCTCGACGAACATCGCCATCGTGGTGGTGATGACGAGCGCGAGCACCAGCAGTGCTGCCAGCACCTCGATGAGCGAAAAGCCGCGCTGGCGCTCCATCTGGCGATTGTAGCCTCTGGCGTATAGACTCTTCCGCCCGCGCCGCAGGCGCGCCAAAAGCAATGAAACTCCGCTTCGCCCCATCGCCCACCGGATACCTGCACGTCGGCGGCGCCCGCACCGCGATCTTCAATCTGCTGCACGCGCGGCGTCACAACGGCGCGATGCTGCTGCGCATCGAGGACACCGACGTCGAGCGCTCGCGTCAGCATCACGCCGAGCAGATCGTCAGCTCGCTGAAGTGGCTCGGCGTGGAGTGGGATGAAGGTCCGATCTACCAGAGCGATCGCCTCGATCGCTATCGCGAGCGCGCGAACAAGCTGGTCGAGCTCGGACTCGCGTATCGCTGCTACTGCACGGTCGAGGAGCTCGATGCGGACCGCGCGGCGGGCGAGGCGGCGGGCCGCGCCTACCGCTATTCAGGCCGCTGCCGCACGCGCGCGGAAGAGGGCGAGGCGCAGCCGGCCGACGTCGCGCACGTGATCCGCTTCAAGGTGCCCGAGGGCTCGATCGACTTTCACGATTTGATCCGCGGCGACGTGCATTTCGACGCGAAAGAGATCGACGACTTCGTCCTCATCCGCTCCGACGGCTATCCGACGTATCACCTCTCGGTCGTCGTCGACGACATCGACATGGAGATCACACACGTCGCGCGCGGCGACGATCACCTGTCGAACACGCCGAAGCACATCCTCCTCTTCAACGCGTACAACGTCGACGCCCCGGTCTTCGCGCACCTCCCGCTGATTCTCGGCAGCGACAAGAGGCGGCTGAGCAAGCGCAGCGGCGCGACGTCGGCGGAGGAGTATCGCGACCTCGGCGTCGTCCCCGAGGCGCTGTTCAACTTTCTGATGCTGCTGGGATGGTCGCCGGGCGGCGACCGCGAATTGATCACGCCGGACGAAGCGGCGCCGATCTTCGATCTCGGTGACGTGCACAAAGCGCCCGCTGTGTTCGACGTCGAGAAACTGCTCTGGATGAACGGGCAGTACCTGATGCGGATGTCGGCCGATCAGATCTATCCGCACCTCGTGCCATTCCTCGGCGAGCACGTGAAGCCGCTCGACGAGATCCGCGCGCTGATCGATCTCAACAAACCACGCGGCCGCACACTGAAGGATGTCGCGGCGCAGATGATGCCGTACCTCGCGGACGACACCTCGGTCGTCTACGAAGACGAGGCGGTGAAGAAACATCTGAAGGGCGACGACCTCGCGCCGCGCATGAGCGAGCTGCGCGATGTGCTTGCGGCCGTCGAACCATTCGACATTCACACCTCGGAGCAGGCGCTGCGCACGCTCGCCGAATCGAAGGGCCTCGGCGCGGGGAAGTACATCCACCCGCTGCGCGTCGCGCTTCTCGGTCTCGCGTCGTCGCCGCCGATCTTCGACGTCGCCGTCACTCTTGGTAAGGAACGGACCCTTCGGCGACTCGACGCATTGATCGCGCGGCTTTCTTCGTGATCAGGTGAATCACGTAGGCCACGACGAAGAGCCCTGACGAGATCCAGTGCGCGATGGCCATCGCCTGGCGCGTGGCGTCGGCGGTCGCGACCTGCAGCAGGTAGCCGCTCATCACCATCGGCGCGATCGCGCCCATCGACCAGAGCCCGCTCTTCCTCTTCCGTGCGATGCCGCTCGCGAAGCCGGGCCAGATGTGGTTGGTGAAGACCCAGCCGAATCCGAAGACGAGCAGCGGCGCGAGGACGACGTGCGCGGAGAGCATGTACGGCTGCAGCGGATGATTGACCACCGCGAACGGGTCGTCGCTCTTGAGGGCGTACTTCATCACGGCGAAGACCACGCCGGTCAGCGCCGTGATGAGGACGCAGAGTTGAAGGTAGACGACCTGCGCGCGCGACATCATTTGATTACATGGTGCAACGCCAGCACCTTCCTCGTGGCATTCACGATCGCCTGGCCGGTGAGACTGGCGCCGGAGATCGGACGGATCGCTTTCTTCAGCGAGAGATCGTCGTCGAGCCGGCGATGCAGCAACTGATCGAGCCAGCGACGCTTCGGGAAGTAGTCGGTCGGCTCGTCGAACGAAAGGATCTCCACGCGATCGATCTTGCCGTCGGGCGTCACGACGATCATCACCGTCTCCGGCAGCGTGCGCACGCGATGCGTGTCGAAGTAGGCGAAGCCGTTCGGTCCGGCGTAGCGGATGACCAGTTGCTCTTTGAAATCGACGCCGCTCTCTTTGCGAGCGGCGTCGAGCTGCTGTTTCGTGAGGAAGAAGGTCTGCCGTGCCGGCTTCGCGTTCGGAAACACGCTCGCCAGCGCCTGCTCCTGCGTCATGAGGACGCGGGCAGACGCGGCGAGCGCGACGAACGCGAGCGCCAGCGCGATCAGAAGATGTAGCCGAGCGCGATGTTCCATTGGTTCTCTTCTCTCGCCTTCTCCCAATCCACCTTCACCACGGTCTGCGAGATCGGCTTGAACGCCAGGCCGAACGTCCAGATGCGGCGATTGTTCTCCGGGTTGCGCTCGAATCCGAGGGGGACGCTGCGCTGCGTGTCGAGCCGCTCGTAGCGGAAGTACGGCGTGAGCGACATCGCTCCCTTCTGCATCAGGTCATATCCGGCCTCGGTATACCAGCCGCCGAACGTCTTGCCGACGCTTTCGTCGCCGACGAGACCGTTCTGCTCGTTGATCAACGCGGCGTCGCCCATGCTTCCGCGCGCGGCGAGCGCGCGAAGCGAGACGCCGCGGAACTTCGCGTCGGCGTGAATCTCCGCGAGACGCACGCGGCCTCTGAAACCCGCCCCCTGTCCCGATCCGCCGTTGTAGATCGACGCACCGAAGACCGTCCCTTCGAACGGATGCCAGTCGGCGCGCGCCACGATCGCCAGATCGTCCGCTCCCGCTTCCGATCCCGACTGCTTCCCTTCGTGAATTCCTTCCTCCGCCTCGAAGCGGGTAGAGCTCATGCCGGTGGTGATGTACGTGCGATAGCTGACGCGTCCGATGTCGCCGAAGACGCCGGCGCCGATCTCGCTCCACGTCGTCGGGATGATCACGTCCTCGACCAGCGGGCGGCGCGTCGGCAGATACGACGTCGGCTCATGCTGCTCATTGATGATGCCGACCGGCATCAGCACGATGCCGCCGCGCACGTTGAGCTCGGGACGCACGAGGTAATCGAGATAGGCGAACTCCATCGACACCGCGCCTTCGTGCTCCGTCGACGCATGCTCGACCTCGAGCTCGGAGTTGAACAGCACTTTCGGCGAGAACTTGTAGCCGGTGTAGAGGACGCCGCGCGTCATGTCCGCGGTCGGCTCGCCGTGCTCCGGCTTGTTGTAGCGGAACTCGCCGTAGCCGCCGAACGAAACGCCCGACTCCGAGCGATAGACCTTCGACGCCGCGGCGCCGAGTCCGTACTGCGCCTGGTCCGCTTCGACCGGCTTGCGCGTCGCGCCGCTCTTCAGCGTCTCGATCTCCTGCGTGAGAACGTCGATCTCGCGCTTCATCTCCTCGATCGTCGCCACTTTGTCCTGTAGGGCCTTCAGGCGCTGCTCGAGATCCTCCGTGGTCTGGGCAAATGCCGACGACGCAATCAGCATCGTCGCGAGGGCTACCGTAAATCGTTTGAACATCATTCAGTCCTTTAGTTTGAAATGCGGGTCGAGCACGCGAATCCCCTGAATCGGTGCCGACGCCTGGATGAAACCGTCGTCGATGAAGATGGCCGTGACGTTGTGCGTGCGCGCCCACTGCAGTCCCGCTTCGCGCCCCATGACGTAGAGCGCGGTGGAGAGGATGTCCGCCTCGAGCGCGGAGTCGCTGATGACGGAGACGCTGCCGCGTGCGGAAACCGATTCGCCGGTGCGCGGATCGACGATGTGTCCCGGTTTCTCCGACGTGGAGCTGGTGGAGAGCGAGCGCTTCGCGAGGGTGAACGCAACGATCGGATGATCGCGATGCTTCGGATCGGCGATCGTCACCTCGGCCGGCGTCATCGTTCCGATCTGGCCGCCGAAGTTGATGACGGCCTGCGTCGCGCCTTCTGCTTTCAGCACCTCGAGCATGCGATCGATCGCGTAGCCCTTGCCGAACGCCCCTTCCTCGTAGCCATCGCCGGTGCCTTTGCGAATGCCGCGCTGGATCAGCAGCGCGCGAATCTTCGGATCGAAAGCGCCGCCGGTCTCCTGCTTGTACCGCTCCGTCGTTTCGAGCAGCTTGCGCAGCTCGGTCGACGGCTTGCCGCCGCGGTTCACGCGCGACAGCTCGCTGTCGTCGCGCCAGGTCGAGAGCACTTCTTCGAGGCGTGAGCACTCTTCGAACGCCGCGTCGGCGGGCACATCCGCGGTGATCTCACACACCGTCCCCATCCGGTACTGAGCCCGTGTGAGGATCGAGGCGAGAAGCGCGGCGACTATGGCCGCGCGGGTCATCTGACCTTCACCGCCACATGTTGCTGATGCGTGCGAATGCGATCGATGAGCGAGACGCCCATCAGCCACATCGCGCAGAACGCGACCATCGCCACCGAGAACCACTTTCCGTACAAGCCCTCGGGCGAATACATCTCCGTCGCGTTGTGAATCGCTTCGCTGTTCGGTAGGAGTCCAGCTTCCGAGAACTCGTGGATGGAGTAGAAGACGATCTGCACGGTGAAGAGGAGGAGGAAGAGTCCGGTGACCTGGAAGAAGCGGCGGATGTTGATGCGATGGCCGTAATGGGCCCACATCCACGCCATCGCCGCGGCGAAGGCGATGCCGATGATCGATCCGATGATGAAGTCGCGCTGCGCGACCTGGATCATCATCAGCGCCGTCTCCATCCCTTCGCGCGTGACCATCAACACGGTGAAGCCGAAGACGCCGAGGATGGCGAACGTGCGCGATTCATTCGACGCCTTGCTTTCGACGTGCGCTTCGACGGTGCTCTTGATGCGCGGCGCGGTGCGCCACACGTGAATGACGAACGTGGCGACGAGCAGCGCGGCGACGAGCCCGAGGATCCCTTCCCACAGCGGCTGGTTCACGCTGCGCAGGACCCAGCCGAGCGCGAAGCTCGCGGCGATCGAGACGCCGATCCCCCAATAGACCGCGGGACGGAGCCAGTCGCGGCCGGTCTTGCGCAGGTAGGCGAAGATGATGGCGACGGTGAGGAAGGCTTCGAAGCCTTCGCGGAAGATGATGATGAGTGCGTTGAGCATGGTTTCGCGGGGGTCCTTTACTTGCGCAACTGCATCGAGCCGGCCGAGATCATCTGCACGCGGTCGGGAGAGTCGGGCTGCTGCCCTTTTTTCCTGCAGTCGGCGCAGACGCCGAGGATCTGCAGGTTGTGAAACGTCGGAGTGAAACGCTTGCGCTCGCAGATCTCGCGCTGCCGCGCCTCGAGCACGTCGTCGTGGAACTCGATCACCGCGCCGCACGTGGTGCAGATCAAGTGATCATGATGCGAATTGCCGGTGACGTGCTCGTAGTGGTAGTGGTCTTCACCGAGATGGACGCGGCGCACCATGCCCGACTTCACCAGCAGCTCGAGCGTGCGGTAGACCGTGGCGCGCGAGATCTTGAGCCCTTTCTCCTTCATCTTGAAGAGGAGCTCGTCGGCCTCGAAGTGGTAATGCGTGGCGAAGATCTCGCGCACCAGCGCGCTGCGCTCGGTGGTGAGCTTCAGCCCCTGGTCCTGGAGAAAGCCGGCAAAACGGGTGATTTCTTTTTCGGTGCGCATGTCGCTGAGATCAATTGAGACTGAGTCTCAATTGCATGTGCAGAGTGTAGCGGCACGCGCGGCGCGGGGTCAAGTGATGGCGGGCACAGGGGTGTGTGACGCGGCGTTACAACTGCGTCCGCGCCGCTTCCGCCGCCGCGCGGATCTGCGGCTGATGCGCGTCGATCGCCAGCGAACGGTTCCAGAAGTCGAGAGCGCGGGCGTAGTCCTTCCGCTTCACGAAATAGAGCCCGATGTTGTTCAGCGCCGACGTCGATGACGGCTGCATGCCGAGCGCGCGCTGCAGTTCCGGCAACCCCTCGGTGTATCGCTCCGCCGAGACGAGCATGCTCCCGAGGTTCGACGCGATCAGGAACGACTGCGGGAAGAGCTGACGCCCTTTGTACAGCAGCGCGATCGCACGCGACTCCATGTTTTTCTGCCGGTAGAGCGCCGCGAAGTCGACGAACCAGCGGTCCGGCTCCGGCAGTCCGCGCTCCACCGCCTTCACGAAGAAGTCGTCGGCCATCGAGTACTGCTGCCGGTCGAACAGCACCATCGCTTCGTTGAGGTACGGAATCGGGCGCGTCGGATTGATGTCGATCGCGCGATCGAATGCATCCACCGCCTCGCTCGTCTTGCCTTGCTTCTTCAGCTCGATGCCGAGGTTGTTGAAGTACGCGTAGAGCCCCCAGCGCTGCGGCGAGATCGGCGCATTCGCCGCCGGCATCTCGCCGTCATCGAGCCGCGGCACGAGCGCGCGCGACGGATCGCTGAGGTGTCCCACCGCCTGCAGCGTCGTCTGATAGAGCTTCGGATCGAGTTGCACCGCCGTCGGGATCGGACGGATGTCGAGGAACTCGCTATAGCTGACCACCTTCACCGTCTCCACCGGCTGCACGCCGTTGAAGGCCCAGGTGGCGACATGTCCCGGCATCTCGCCCGACTGCGGCAATCCGAGGATGGCGAGGACGGTCGGCGCGAGATCGAAGATGGAGAAGGGGTGATTCGCGCCGCCGCGCACGACGTGATTGCCGTACGCGATGAAGACGCCGGGATTGCGATGATCGCTGAGTGCCGTCACGCCGTTCGGCTGCCGCCAGGGGCGAGCCTTTCCCCAGCGGAAGCCGTGCGCCGACATCACGATCACCGTCGTGTCGGCCGGCAGCACCGTCATCCATTCGCCGATCAGGCGGTCGATCTCGGAGTAGTAATTCGTCACCGTCGGCCAGTACTTGCGGTAGTTCTCCTGGCTGATGCCTTCGCGATACGGCGGGTGGTACGGCGCGAAGAGGTGATTGACGACGTCGGTGCCGTCGTACTCCATCATCAGGAGCGTCGGCGACTGATCGCGATAGAGCTGAATCGCGGCGCGATGATCGCTCCACGTTTTCGCCAGGACGCCGCGGAAGACGTTGATCGGATCGGCCGGCGTTCCCTTGTTGACCGCGCGGTCGTATTCGTCGACGGTGATGTTGAGAAAGCGGCGGACCTGCGGATAGCCGACGGTCGAGACGGGGACGATCAGCGGCTGCAGTTTCGCTCCCTCTGCCGCCGGTGCGACGGCGCGGTCGAGTAACTGCGAGGGCGAATCGAAGACGCTGACCGCGCTGTTGGTCGGCGGCCAGGCCGTCCACCAGTTGACCACCGCCGAGTGACGTCCGAATGCTTCCGCGATGTCCCACAGCGCCGGCGCGCGGCGCGATTGCGATTGGATCGGCACGCGCCGGGAGTGATCGATGAAATCGAGCACGCCGTGCCGGTCGGGAGTGAGGCCGGTGGCGGCGGTCGTCCACACCAGCGGCGAGACGGTCGGCTCGATGGTCTGCGTCGACGCGGTCGTGCCGCCGCGCGAGAGCGCCTTGAGGTTGGGGAGGTGATCGTCGTCCGCGAGCTCGTTCAGGAGGTCCCAGTCCGCGCCGTCGATGGCGAAGATGGCGACGCGTCCCACGACGCCGCGCGCCTCGCGGCGGAGATCCATCTTCTTCCGCTGCAGCAGCGCCGCTTTGTCGACCTCGATGCGCGCGATCTCGAAGGCCGTGACTTTCAGTCCGCTCTGCGACAGGTAGTTCGCCACCGCGCGACGCAGCGTGCTGCGCTGCACGCTGTTGAATTGCGAGTTCGGTGAGAGGAGGTCTTCGATCGGCACCTGCCGCGTGACCGCGTCGACCGCCTCCGCCACGCGCTTGCCGACCCACGCGCTCCAGCCCTGCGCCACGAGCGTCCGCGCGTCGGGCAGCCGATTGCCCGCGATGCCGAAACGGAGCCGGTACGTGAGCGTCACCGGCACCTGCTCCTGCGACATGATGCGGATGATCCCGTCGCGCTGCGCCCAGCCGTCGCGACGGTCGAACACGAGCCGGTAAAACTGCATCGGCGGGAGGAAGGTGACGTGATTCTCCACCACCCGCACCTCGCCGCTTTTCTTGTTGACGCCGAAGATCAGCCGCCGCGACGACGGCAGATAAAGGCTGGCGAGGATGTACAGAATGGCGGCCATGCCGGCGAGCATGGCGAAGGCCCGGAAGAGACGGCTACGAAGCATGCGAGGTGGGCAACTGCAAAAGGGTTGCTAGGTTGCTACTTCTTCCGTTTCACCAACTGCTTCACCTCGTCGTTCCCGATCGAGCTCTGGGCCGAGATGATGACCGCCGCCGTTCCTTCGCGGAAGGCGGGGATGGTGCAGCGGATGATGGCGGTACCGTCGCCGGCGGTCTTGCCGCGGAAGACGACGCGCGGCGGCTCGACGGTCGAGATGACCTTCACCTCGATCGCCGCGGCGGCGATCGGATTCTGCGAAAGGCTCTTGCGCGCGGCGACGCGCACTTCGACTGCCGCGCCGGCGTAGAAGTCGACGGTGTTCAGCAGCGCGAGCTCGAGATGCTCGCTCTCCGCTTCCGACGCGAGGTAATCGATGATGACCTGATCGAGCGTCTTCTCTTCGTTGATCGGCGGCATCGTGGTCGTCGTCGGTTTGACGACGTCGCCGGCGACGGTCGGCACCGCCGCCTGAAGCCCGCTCTTCGTTCCCTCGGCTGGCTGATCGAAGCGGCCGCGCTTGATGGCCGCGATCATTGTCCGATGCTGCTGCTCCATCAGACCGCCGATCCACTTCTCGTCGACACCGTCTTTCGCCTGCTCCGCGTACGACGTTTTTTTCGACGCCAGAATCTCGCCGCCGACGTACACGAGCGACTCGATATACGGGTTCGCCAGACCCTTATCTTCGGTCTGTATGTGGTAGACCTTGTCGTTATGCCGTATGTCGGTGTTGAAACCGGTGATCACGCCAGGCTCTCGGTCGAAGGATGCTGAAGTGTAATCAATTCTGATCGATCCACGCGCGCAAATACGCGATCTGCTCGCGGACGCGCGTGACGTCGTCGGCGTGCGGTTGCAACGCGAGATATCGCTCCAGACATTCGATGGCCACGGCGTATGCGTGCATCTGCATGGCGAGCGCGGCGCGGTCGCGAAGCTCGAACGCATCGCGGTCGTCGAGGATGAGCAAACGGTCAGCCGAGGCCGCCGCGCGGGCGAGATCGTGCTGTGCGAGATAGGCCGATTTGAGATGCGCGAGCTCGCGCGCGACGATCTCTTTCCGCGACAGCGAGCGGAGGTGATGCTCGCGCAGGCGGACGCCGCCGCCGTACACGCCGTCGAGCAGTTTCTGCAGCTCGAGCGTCGTGAGGATGCGGCCGCCGTCGTACGGATCGACGACGATCTGTCCGAACGCGCCGCTGAACTTCACGAGGAATCGTCCGGGCAGCGAAACGCCGACCGCCTCGAAGCCGACGCGGCGCGTCATCTCGAGATAGAGGATCGACAGCGTGATCGGCGTTCCGGCATGCGTGTCGAGCAACTCGTTCAGCAGCGCGCTGCGCGGGTCGTAATAGTCCTCGTCTTCGCCGTGAAAACCTTCCTCGTCGAAGAGGATGCGATTGATCGACTCGACGATCCGCTCGACGTCGCGCGATCCTTCCAGACGATCGCGCACCACACCGCTCCACGCGCCGACCTCATCGAGGTAGTGCCCGATCTCCAGTCCCGGCCGGTCTTCGAGCGCGATGACCAGCGACGCCTCGACGAGATCGATGCGTTGCTCCGGCAGCTCCGCGATCTCGCGGAAGCGCTGGCGGGCGAGCGCCGGATGAGTCAGAACGCGTCCTGGCTGCATCAGTTCGCCGCTCCTCGCCTCAGTTCACGCCGAGCGATGCGAGGCGTCACTGGAGCACCCTCGCGGCCTTCGCCCGAAGGCCGGCCCTGCCGGCGCCGTCGCTGATCCCTCGCTGCGCTCGGGATGAACTGCACGAACTGCATCAGTTGCCTCTCATCTTGTGACGTAATTCGTCAGAGACCGGTACCTTTTGTTGTCGCTCCCAATCGAAGAGCACGACTACAACTCGTCCTGTAGCAGCAATTTGCCGGCCATCCTCGCGGCGAATCTCGGTCAGAAATTCGATCGACGTGTTGCGGATCTCGCCGATGCGCGTGCGGATCTCGATCGGCTCGAGCGCGAGTTGTTGTTTGAAGTCGCACTCGGCGCGCACGACGATGAAGCCGATGTCGCGCGGGATGCCGGCGCTGCCGTTCAGCGCGAACCAGAGGCGCGCGCGGCCCCACTCGAAGTAGGTGAAGAAGGTGGCGTTATTGACGTGGCCGAAAGCGTCGAGGTCGCGGAAGATGACTTGCCAGGGAACGATGAACCAGCCGTCAGACCACCCCTCAGCAATCACGACTCATTATTGCACCGCCGTGCCCGCGGTCGCGAACGGCATCGTCCCCTTTGTGCACGCCTGCAGGTAGCGGCCCGGCAGCGGATGATCGAGGTACGGTGCGATGATCGCCGAAGCGCGCACGAGCCGGTTGAGATCGACGCCGGTGTCGATCCCCATCCGATCGAGCATGTAGACGAGATCCTCGGTCGCGAGATTGCCCGATGCACCGGGCGCGTACGGACAGCCGCCGAGTCCGCCCGACGACGCGTCGAATGTCGCGATCCCCATTTCGAGAGCCGCGAGCGTGTTCGCCAGCGCGGTGCCGCGCGTGTCGTGGAAGTGCATCGCCAGCCGGCTTGCGGGGACGACCTGCAGCAGGATGCCGATCACGCCCTGCACCTGCGTCGGAGTGCCGACGCCGATGGTGTCGCCGACCGAGACCTCGTAGCAGCCGAGGTCGAGCAGGCGCGCCACGACCTCGAGCACTTTCTCCGGCGCGACGTCGCCCTCGTACGGACAACCGAACGCGGTCGACACGTAGCCGCGCACGCGAATGCCCTCGGCACGCGCGCGCACCGCGACCGGCGCGTAGTTCGTGAACGATTCGTCGATCGACATGTTGATGTTGCGCTTGTTGAACGTCTCCGACGCCGCGGTGAAGATCGCGATCGATTTCACGCCCGCGTCGAGCGCCCGGTCGAGGCCCTTCTCGTTCGGCACGAGCACCGGATACTCGACGCCCGGATCCTTCGGGATGTTGCGATAGACCTCGGCGCTGTCGGCCATCTGCGGTACCCACTTCGGACTGACGAACGCGCCCGCTTCGATCACGCGCAGGCCGGCGTCGCCGAGGGCGGTGATGTAGTCGATCTTCGCCTGCGTCGGGATCGTGACCTTCTCGTTCTGCAGGCCGTCGCGCGGGCCGACTTCGACGATCTTTGCTGCGTCAACCAGGATTCTCATTGAGTGTCACCAGTTCCACGCCCGGCTGCACGAGCTCGCCCTCGGTGCAGTTGATGGAAGCAACCGAACCGTCGCGCGGCGCGTTGATCGTGTGCTCCATCTTCATCGCCTCGAGGATCAGCAGCGGGGCGCCTTTTGCAACAACATCGCCGGCCTTCACCAGAATTTTCGTCACCACGCCCGGCATCGGCGCGCTCATCGAGTGATCGCGATGCTTGGCTCGCGTGCGCGCGCCCTTCTCCGCGACGTCGGCGGTGTAGATCTCGCCGCCGAACGCGAAGCTGACCTGCGTCCCCTGCACGACGTACGGGACGCTGTGCGCGCGGCCGTCGACCACGAGCTCTGCGATGTGGCCGCGCATCGAGACGATCTCGATGAGGTGCTCGCCGGCGCGGAACTTCGCTCCTTCGCGCTCGATCTCGAGCTCGCGCGACTCGCCGCCGATGGTGATGGTCTTCTCGCTCATTTCGAAAACCGCGAGCCGGGTGCATCGAGCGTGACGTCGTTCGCGCACGCGGGACACGCGCTCTCCTCGTACGTTTCCAGCGCCAGCGACATCAGCGATTCGTACGGCGCGTCGAACGGATTCTCTTTCCCGCTGCGGTTGAGGATCGACGCGAATCCGCTGACCACTCCGCCGCAGTGCTCGACCACCGCCGCTGTCTCGCGCGTCGACTTGCCGGTGGTGACGACGTCCTCGACGATCACGACCTTCTCGCCGTCGCCGATGCGGAAGCCGCGGCGCAGCGTCATCACGCCGTCCTTCCGCTCCGTGAAAATCGACGGCAGATCGAGCGCCTCGGCCACCGTGTATCCGATGATCACGCCGCCGAGCGCCGGCGCGACGACCTTCTGCACGCCGAGGCCGCGGATCTTGTCCGCGAGCGCGGCACCGAGCGCTTTCGCATTGCGTGGATGCTCGAGCAGCTTCGCGCATTGCACGTAATTCGGGCTGTGCAATCCGGATGAGAGACGGAAGTGGCCGCTGAGGAGCGCGCCGGTCTCAGCGAGCAGCGCGGGGAGGTCGAGGGGCATGGCGGCCGAGAATAGAATGGCGCCTGAGAGGAACGCAAATGGGTAATTTGAGCGATCAGGTCCGCGCCGACCTCACCGAGTCGATGAAGGCGCGCAGCGCCGAGCGGACGTCCGTGCTGCGCATGCTGCAGGCGGCGATCAAGAACGAACAGATCAACCTCCAGCACGAGCTGGCGGACGAAGAAGTGATGACCGTGATCCGCAAGGCGGTCAAGCAGCGCCTCGACTCGATCGAGCAGTACACGAAAGGCAACCGTCCCGACCTCGCGGCGAAGGAGCAGTCGGAGCTCGAGATCCTGAAGACCTACATGCCGCCCGAGCTCACGGACGAAGAGATCGAGTCGGGCGTGCGCGAGATCGTCGCCTCCACCGGCGCGCAGTCGAAGAAGGACATGGGCAAGGTGATGAAGGAAGCGACCGCGCGCTACAAAGGGCGGGTGGACGGGAAGAAGATCCAGGAGATCGTGTCACGCCTACTTCCTTGAACCGCTACTCGCGCCAGATCGCACTCCCTGAATTCGGCGAGGAAGGCCAGCGACGGCTCGCCGCGGGCTCCGTGGCGATCGTCGGCGCGGGCGGACTCGGCTCGCCCGCCGCGCTTTACCTCGCGGCCGCGGGCGTCGGCCGGATCGGCATGATCGATTTCGATGCGGTGGACGAATCGAACCTGCATCGGCAAGTGCTTTACACGACAAAGGACATCGGCCGTCCGAAGCTCGACGCCGCGCGTGCACGCCTGCACGACGCAAACATCGAGACGCATCACACGCCGCTCACCTCGGAAAACGCGCTGGAGATCCTCGGCCAATACGACGTCGTCATCGACGGCACCGACAACTTCCCGACGCGCTATCTCGTCAACGACGCCTGCACGATCCTCGGCAAGCCGAACGTCTACGGCTCGGTCTTCCGGTTCGAGGGCCAGCTCTCGGTGTTCGACGCGCGCGTCGGCCCGTGCTATCGCTGCCTCTATCCCGATCCCCCTCCGCCGCAACTCGTCCCCAATTGCGCGGAGGCGGGAGTGCTCGGCGTGCTGCCCGGCATCATCGGAACGATGCAGGCGAATGAAGCGATCAAGCTGCTCTCGGGAATCGGAGAGCCGCTGATCGGACGTTTACTGCTCTTTGATGCGCTGCGCACGACGTGGCGCGAAATGAAACTGCGCAAACGCTGCGATCAACATGCGGCAGTCAGGCGGCTGATCGACTACGAAGGATTCTGCTCACAAATGAACGAAAACGACATCACACCCGATCAACTCGCCGCGAAGCTCGGCGAGGTCACGCTTCTCGACGTCCGCGAGCCGTACGAATGGGACCACAGCCATCTCTCCGGCGCGATCCACATCCCGTTGCAGCAGCTCGTGCGCCGCCTCGACGAAGTGCCGCGCGACAAGGAGATCGTCGTCTACTGCCGGATGGGGGGACGGAGCGCGCACGCGCAGCACGTGATGCTGGAGCACGGCTTCACGCGCGTGCGCAACCTGGTGGGGGGCCTCATTGCCTGGGCGAGGCAACAGGACCCGTCGTTTCCTGTTGCCTGACCGGCAAGACCCGTCGCGTGACCGTCACTTCGACGAGCTCGACCATCGGACGTCCGAAGAGAACGACGATCGACTTGCCGGTCGCGCGTCCCTTCGTCGAGCCGTCGATGATCGCGACGCCGCAGTCCTGGTAGAGCGGCGAGAGGATGTTCTCGCGGTGTCCCGGCGATTCCATCCACGACTCGAGCAGCACCTCGGCGGTCTCGAATCCGGCGGCGAGGTTCTCGCCGGCGTTCGAGAAGTTGTAGCCGTGAGGCTTGAGCCAGACGAACGGCGTGCGGCCGTCGGGCGCGACATGCGCCCAGTAGGCCTGGTCTTCCATGTCCTTCATCCGGTCCTCGGCCGCGCCGTCGAGCCGGACGTCCTCGATCAGCGGCCCGAGTCCCGCCTCCGCCCGCACGCGATTCATCTGCGCGATGACCGAGTCGCGCGTGATGTCGGTGTGCACGCGCTGCGCGAATAGCGGCAGCGCGACAACGGCGATGAGGAGCAGTCTGCGCATGAGTGTTGAAGGAAACGATACGACCGGTTGAGCGCTTCCCGCGGCAACGTTTCTGTGCCTACCGCGCGCCGTCCGGCCGGACGCGCAGGAAGAACGTGCACGCCTTCCCCGTCTTCGACTCGACCCACACCGAGCCCGCGTGCGCGACCGCGAACTCGCGTGCACGGAAGAGGCTGCGGCCCGTGCGGTCGGGCGACGACGGATTCCAGACGTACTCCGGCTCGAAGATCGCTTGACGCAGTTCCTCGGGGACGACCGCGCCGTTGTCCATCACGAAGAAGAGCAGCAGCGGCCTTCCCTTGTGCTCCATCCAGCGCACGCCGACGACGACCTGCCCGCCCGACGGGACGTAGTGCATCGCGTTGTCCATCAGGATGCCGAGGGCATCGGCGAGCTGATCGTGATCGGAGAAGCGCTCCTCGAGATCCTGCGCGTCGACCTGCAACTGCACGTTCTTCAGATCGGCGAACGGCACGAAACGATCGGCGACGCGGCGGACGACGTCGGTGACGGTCAGTTGCCGTCCCGCCGTTGCCGGCTCTTCGACTTCAGGCGCCAGCTCGAGGGCCGAGAGGATCTGCTCGACCGTGCCCGCGGAATCGGCGAGGAACGGATCGTTGCCGCGCGTCCGCGATGCCGCGAGCAGCGAGTCATGCAGCGCGCGCAGCGGACCGAACGCCGTCTCGCGCACGTACGTCGCGAACGACGCATGCGATTCGGCCGCGGGACGGAACACGAGCACCGCGCCGCTCGCGCCGCCGGAGAGCGGGACGAGCGAGTAGAGAACGTTGCGTCCGCCGATGTGCACGCCCGACGTCGCCGGCACGGAGAGCTCGCCGATGTGCGTGCCGATCTCCTGCTCGATGAACTTCAGCGACTTCATGTCGGACTGCGCGGCGTTGAAGAGCTTCGTCGCGTCATCGCTGACGAACTTCACGCTCCGGTCCGCTCCGAGCAGCACTGACGGCACCGCGGCCGCGATGAGCAGGCTCACCACGCTCGTCAGCGCAGGCGACGCCGACTCGACCGGGAACGGCAGCACCGGCGCCTTCGGAAACGCATCGAGGGCCACCGCCGTCGTTTCATTCGAACGCGGCTGCGTGACCATGACGGGTGGCGGTGTGGGCTTCGGCGTGGGTCGGGGGGCGGGAGGTGCGGCAGGAGGAGCGGCGGGAACTTCGACTGCTTCGTGACTCGCGCTCGACTTCGATTTTCGGGGTTTGTCGCATTTCTCACACAGGATTCCCTGTGAGATCTGCGTGCCGCACATGAAGCATTTCTGGGGCATAACCGGCGCTCCGGACGCACGATGTTACCTGCGTTCCCGAGCCCCCGCAACGTGATATAGAGTCCGGCCGCTATGGAAAATATTGTTGTGATCGGCGCCGGCACGATGGGAAACGGCATCGCGCACACCGCCGCCGCGAGCGGCTTCGCGACGACGCTCATCGACGTTTCCGACGAGTTTCTGCAGCGCGGGATGAAGACGATCTCTTCGAATCTTCAGCGCGGCGTCGACAAGGGAAAGATGACCACCGAGGAGAAGCAGACGATCCTCGACCGCATCCAGTCGACCACCGACATCGACGCCGCCGTCGCCAATGCCGACATCGTCATCGAAGCGATCATGGAGAACCTCGCCGCCAAGATTCAGCTCTTCGAGAAGCTCGACAAGCTGACGAAGCCGGCGTGCATCCTCGCCTCGAACACGTCGTCGATCTCGATCACCAAGATGGCCGCGGCGACGAAGCGTCCGGAAAAAGTCATCGGCATGCACTTCATGAATCCGGTGCCGGTGATGACGCTGGTCGAAGTGATCCGCGGCATCGCCACCTCCGACGACACGTACCAGCGCGTCGAAGATCTGTCGAAGCGGATGGGGAAGACGGCGATCGAAGTGAACGACTATCCCGGCTTCATCTCCAACCGCGTGCTGATGCCGATGATCAATGAAGCGATCTTCGCGCTGTACGAAGGCGTCGCCACGGCGGATTCGATCGACGGCGTGATGAAGCTCGGCATGAATCACCCGATGGGTCCGCTGACGCTCGCCGATTTCATCGGCCTCGATGTCTGTCTCGCCATCCTCCGCGTGCTCGAAGAAGGCTTCGGCGATCCGAAGTACCGGCCGTGTCCGTTGCTCGTGAAGATGGTCGATGCCGGATGGCTCGGAAGAAAGAGCGGACGCGGCTTCTATGACTACCGGAAGTGACCACGGCATTGCCGTGTTTTAATCCGCACTAACAATGCTCTGCCAGACCTGCAGTGCCTATAACGACGACGATCGCGAGTTCTGCTTTCGCTGTCAGAACAAGCTCCTCGTGCTCTCCGGCGTCACGTCGTTCGAAGAGGACGACGTCGAGGATTACGAAGAGGAAGAAGACCTTTCACTCGACGAACATCTCCTCGAGCGCGTCTCCGCGATCGAAGAGATCGTCAAGCGCTCCGCCGACACGCTGCGCAGCCTCGTCGATGCCGTGCAGAAGCACGAGCGCGCGATCTTCATCAATCAAACCGGCCTGCTTTCGGTCAAAGAGCTGCTCGAGAAAAAGAACGTCGTCTCCGCCGACGAACTGGTCGAGCTGTGGGAATCGAAGATGGGCGAGCAGATGCTCGCTCTCGAAAAGAAGCAGCGCTTCATCGACCGCAAGGACCGCATCGTCTCGCTGTTCCACGGCGACAAGAAAGACCGCTTCCTGCAGTACGTCGCCGAGGCCGAGGCGGCAATCGACGCGTTCGATCCCGAGCGCGGGATGAAGGCGCTCGAGGAAGGATTCAAGCTCGATCGCGACAACTACGAGCTCTCGTTCTTCCTCGGCGAGATGTTCTTCAACGACGGCGATCTCGACCGCGCGAAGTCGTACCTCGAGCGGACGCTGGAAGTCCTTCCCGATCACTTCGACGCGGCGGTCTTCTACGGCGTGCTGCTGCACGAGCGCCAGGATCTGAAAGGCGCCGAGCGCTGGCTGCGCCGCGCGATTCAGATCTCACAGGAATCGTTTCTCCCGTACTTCTCGCTCGGCGCGATCTACGCGCGCAAAGGGAAGCTCCTCCGCGCGCAGAAGTTTCTGGAGAAGGCGATCCAGCTCGAGGGAATCCCGCAGGCGCACTTCCTCCTCGGCACGATCTTCTACGAGAAGGGCCAGCTCGAGCGCGCGATCCGTTCGTTCCAGGCCGCGCTGAAGCTCGATCCCGATTACGAAGAGGCGATCTACCACCTCGGACTCTGCTATCTCGACCGCAACTGGAACCGCAAAGCGATTCAGTGCTTCCAGGAAGCGCTGGAGCTCAATCCGAACAAGATGGAGTACCAGCAGGCGGTCAAGATTTACGAAGGGATCTCCGGACACGTGCCGCCCGAGGGTCCGGCCGCCGAGGCGTTCAAGGAAGCCGAGGGGCTGGTCAGTCAGGGAAGCTACAAGGAAGCGCTCGATCTCTATCGACGCGCGTCGCAGAACGATCCCGACAACGTAAACATCCTCATGCCGTACGCGCTGCTCTGCTCGCATCTCGACATGAACAGCGAGGCGATCGGTGTCGCGCGCCGCATCCTGCACGAGCATCCGACCGAGGTCGTCGCGGCCGCCGCGTACACGACACTCGTCGAGGCGCTGCGCGCGGAAGGCAACTTCAAGGAAGCGAACCGCGCGCTCGAAGAGATGCTGCGCGACTATCACTCCAACTACGCGAAATCGATCGCCTACTACGAGAAGGCGTACAACTTCGCGGAGATGGAAGAGAACCTCGACGAGGCGCTGGAGAGCGCGCAGCTCGCGTTGCGCTACTCGCCGAAGGAGCTCAAGCAGTTCCCGCTCGCGGCCCTCGGCTGGGTCTACTTCAAGCGCCGCGACTTCGCGAACGCCGTCGATTTCCTCAGCAAGTCGGCCGACCTCGGACCGACCGCGACGAACCTCATGCACCTCGGCATGGCGCTGCTGGAGAGCGGTCAGAAAGACCGTGCCCGCGCCGTCTTCCGTCGCGCGAAGTCATTCTCGATGAAAGGCTCGGGCCTGGAGGAGAAGATCCTCGAGCAGGTGCGGTCGAACACGAAGCTGATGGACCGCCTCCACGCGCGGCGCCGGCGCCAGGCGAAGACCTAACCTAACCTAAACGTACGCTCGCACCGCGGCGTATCACCCTCATGCTCCTGGTTGCCCTCGGATTCCTCCTCTCGGTTCACCTCGGTCCCGAAACCCCGATCGGGACGCGCGACTCCGGCGCCGCCGCTTCCTTCCAGTACGCACCTTCCGTCGCATGGAACGGCCGCACGGGACTGGCGGTCTGGACCGATGAGCGCGGAACGTATCCCGCCGACACCTACCCGCCGCGCGTGTTCGGCACGCGGATGCTGCGCGTGTCGCCGATGCGCGCCGACGGCTCGCTCGTGATCCCGGGCGGCACGCCGCTCTTCCGCGCATGGAAGGCGCGCATCGCTTCGAACGGCAGCTCGTTCATGCTCGCGTACCGGACCGACACCGAAACGCACGTCGTGCCGCTGGACGAGAACGGACATCCCGACGGCGCCGACACGCTGGTGGGCCGCGAGTACGGCTTCGATTTCGACATCGTGTCGAACGGCCGCACGTTCCTGTTCGTCAGCCCGGCCAGCGCGCATTCGATCCAGGCGATCGTCTTCCAGCCGAGCGGCGTGCCGTACGCGGCGAAGACGTTCGATACCGGCCTCTACGCGCCGGCTCCTCCGGCCGCGGCCGCAATCGGCGATATCTACGCCGTCGCCTACCGCGCCGGCGACATCCATCTCGCGGTGCTGGCGGAAAACGCCGCGACGACCGACAACGTAGTCGTCGCCGCGGAAGACGCCAACGGCAACATCTCGCTCGCCGCAAGCGACGATCGCCTGCTTCTCGCGTTCGTCAGCAACGGGAACGTCCGCACGCTCATCGCGGGCCGCGACGCCAAGGCGATCACGCCGCTGAAGCTGCAGGCGACGCCGAACAACTACGCCGACGTCGCGGAGGCGGCGTTCTGGGACGGCCGGAGCTTTCTCGTGACGTGGCACGGCGCGAACCTCGAGGCGATGCGTGTGTCGCGCGACAACGAGCCGCTCGACGCTTCACCCGCGGTGCTCGGGGAGAAGTTCCCGAGCCAGATTTCGTTTGCGCGCACGAGCGACGGCATCGTCGCGCTCTGGACTTCGAACGGCGACGTGCTGCGGCGTAGCTTCGCGTCGAACGCGGAGCTCTTCACGCGGCCGGCCGAAGGCACGCCCGAAGTGCTGAGCGTGCGCGCGCAATCGCAGATCTCGCTCGCGCAATTCGGCAGCGCGCCGTTGCGCGTCTGGCGCGAGGGCTCGTTCGACGCGCACGTGATGTTGTCGCTGAACGGCACGACGATCGACGTCGCCTCATCGACCGCGCGCGAGCTGCGCGACCCATCCGCCGCCCGCGGCGGCAACGTCGTGCTGGTCTTCTGGCGCGATGTGCCGAAGTCCGACTATCAGGCCCTCGGCACCACCGGCTACCGCACCTACGCGCGGCGATTCGCACTCGACGGCACCGCGCTCGACGCGCAGCCGATCCTGATCCACGACGACCCCACGCCGTTCGTCGAAGGCATCCTCGAAACCGCGACCGCATTCGACGGCCGCAATTTCATCGTCATCTGGAGCGGTCCGCGCATGCGCGCAACGCGCATCTCGCCGAACGGGACGCTCCTCGACGCGACGCCGCTTTCGATCGAGAGCCCGGCGGAGGTCGGCATCAACAGCGGCATGCACGCGGTCTGGACCGGCAGTGAGCTGCTGGTCGCCTGGGCGAGCTGGGCCGATTACCGGAATCTCCTGATCTCGCCGCGGCCGCCGGCGCGCAGCGCGGCACTCATCGCGCGACTCGACACTCGCGGTACGGCGATGAAGGTCAACGACGTGCGCGCGGTGTGGCAGGGACCGGGCCTTTCGAAGCGCATCGACCTCGCCTGGAACGGCGCACACGCGCTGCTCGCGTCGGTGCATTCCGGCTGCGCCGAAGCGACCCTGCTCGACGCGACTCTCGATCCGGTGACCAGCGCGCAAGGCGACTGCCTCGCGACGTATCCGATCACTGAGCCGGCGGCCGCCTGGAACGGCGGCGAGTTCGTGCTGGCCTGGTCGAGCGACACCGTGCACGCGATGCGCTTCGACGCGTCGCTGCAGAAGCTCGATGCAACGCCGTTCGAGGTCGCGCCTGCAGGCGTCATCGCGTACGAACCCGCCCTTGCAGCGTCGGGATCAGGCGTCGAGATCACGTACGTCAGGATGGACGAGCTCGTCCCGCGGCTCTTCGCGCGGACGCTCGACCGGATCAGCGCAATTCCGCGCGGTCGCGCGGCAGGACATTAACGTCATGACCACGCTCGTTCTCGGACTTCTCCTTTCCACACTCTTCAATCTCGGTCCCGAGACGCCGGTCGATCCTCAACCGACGTTCGGCGCCGCCGCGGGAGATCAGCGCCGGCCAACGCTGGCGTGGTACGGCGACTCGCTCGCCGCCGCATGGGTCGATCAGCGCGATGGTCAGTATCCCGACGTCCGCATCGCGCAACTCGACGCGCTAGGCCATCCGACGGGAATCGCCGCACGCGCCTACGGCTCGGTCAGTGCCACACGCCTCGCGGCGAATGGTGCGGCGACGCCGCTGATCGCGCTGGGTGACGGCAGTGGAACGTGGGTCGGCCCTGCCGGCAGGTCGGGTCGCGGCATCAGCGGAGATCTCGCCGATCTCGTGACGGATGGATCGACCTACCTGGTCCTGACCTACGACGGAAGGATGCACGCTGAGATCCTCGATTCGCTCGGAGAAGAGATCGCGACCGCGAGTTTCGGCGCGAAGAACAAGATCGGCGGCAGCGCGCAGGCGGTGGCGCTCGGCGGCGCCTATCATGTCCTCTACACGCAGGACGATTGCGTCGTCGGCTGTTCGCGCGCGATCTACGACACGATCGTCGAAAGCGACGGCACTACCTCGGACCAATTGATCGCGAACGGCCTTTCATCCTCCGTGAGAGTCGCCGCCGCGGCGACAGCGGATCGGCTGCTGATCGCGTGGAACACTCCGGCTTCGATCGAGTTGCTGACGCTGACCGCGTCGCGCACGCTGCTCACGCACACTTCGATCGCGACGACGGCGCAGCAGATCTTCGCCGGAAGTGACGGCGACGAATTTCTCGTCGCGTGGAATGACACGCACGCTCTTCAGGTGACACGCGTCGGCATCGACGGCCGCACCCAGGGCGAGCCGTTCACGATCGGATCGGCGTTCGCGTCCGACGTCACGTTCGCCCGCACGCCTCGGGGCGTGGTGATGGCCTGGAGCGACGGGCAGCCACTGAACGTCTTTACGCGCGGCGCGGCCAGCTTCGCGGCGATCGCCGCGGCGCCGGCGGTGCTCGCCAGCATCGGCTACGTGCAACAGGATGACCTCTCGCTCGAGGGCCTGCCGGTGTGGAGCGAAGGAGAGACGCATTCGCGCATTCAGTCGCTCGACGGCACGATTGCCGAAGCAGAAGCAGGACACGCGCTGCGGCAACCGGTCGCCGCGCTCGGCGCGGGATCGAGACTCGTCGCGTGGCGCGACATCGATCCCGACGGCAAGTCGCGCGTGATGGCGAAGTTCGACGATCGCGCGCCGGTCCTCATCGGCGAATCCTCGGCGCTCTCCGATGTCGACGTGGCGTTCGACGGCTCGAGCTTCTTCGTCGCCTGGTCGAACGGGCGTCTCTACAAGACACGCTTCGCGACCGGCGGTGCGCAACTCGAGACCACGGAGATCGCATCGAACGGCCACGTCGGCGGTCTCAGCGCGGCACGCATCGGAGACCGGGTGGCGGTCGCCTTCAACGATGGCGGAACAATCATGTATGACGGCGAGAATCACCGCACTGTCGGCACCGGCGCACCGCTGGCCGAGCGTCCTTCGATCGCCTTCGACGATCAGGAACAGCCGTTCATCGTCTGGCGCAGCATCGAGCCGGGAAAGTCGTGCGTGATGACCGGGCATCGCATCGACAGCGCCTTGTTCGCCGCGCTGCCGCTCACGTGCGGCACACAGACGCTCGGGTCGACGGCGGTTGCATGGGACGGCAGCCAGTTCGTCGTCGCGTGGAGCAGCGACGTCGGGTTCGGCGATCACAACATCCACTACATGCGCGTGCAGCGCAACGGCGCCGCGCTCGATCCGGCGCCGGCCGACGTCAGCCGCAGGTTCCGCGATACGTACGGCCCCGTGCTCGTTTCGTCAACCAGCGGCGTGGTCACACTCGGCTATGTGCGTGTCGCCGTCGAAGAACCGTTCGACGACGTCGCGCGCGTCTTCACGCGCACGCTCGGCAATCTCGGTCCTCCCCGAGGCCGCGCGATCGGACATTGAGCGCATTGATTCAGACGCGCGTCAGCTTCGCGTACTTCGCGATGAACTTCTTCGAGCCGACGCGATCGAAGTAGACCGTCAGCTTCGCGTCGGGACCGGCCCCTTCCATCGTCAGGATCGTTCCGTCACCGAACTGCGCATGCCGCACGCGCGCGCCGCGCTTGAGCTCCGCCGGCGTCCCATCGCCCGCCGGTTTCGCGGGCCGCACGGCCGACGGATCGAATTGCACCGGTCCGCTGCCGAAGAACGACGAGATGCTCTTCACCGCATCGCTGCCCGCACGCGCGCGCGACGTCGGCAACGGACGCTCGCGCCACGACGGCTGCTGCTGCGGTGGCGGCGAGTACGACGGCCGTCCGATCCGCACGCTCTCCTTCACTTCCTCGGGGATCTCCGCCAGGAACGGCGACGGACTCTGCTCGCGGAAGCGCCCATGCAGCCGGCGCTCGTGCGAATGGAGGCAGTAGAGCTGCTCGCGGGCGCGCGTCATGCCGACGTAGCAGAGGCGCCGCTCTTCCTCGACGTCGTCGTCCTCGTCCATGGAGATCGAGTGCGGAAGAATCCCTTCCTCCATCCCCGCGAGGAAGACGACCTTGTACTCCAGCCCCTTCGCCGAGTGCAGCGTCATCAGCGTGACGCCCTTCTCCTTCTCGTACTTGTCGAGGTCCGACATCAGCGTGACGGAGTCGAGGTAATCGGCGATCGCGCCGCCCTGGTTCTGCTCCCAGAACTCGCGCGTGGAGTTGAGCAATTCGTCGATGTTCTGCAGGCGGGACTCGTCCTGGATGTCGCGCGACTCGGAGAGCATGCGGCGGTAGCCGGTGCGCAGCAGGAGGTAATCGAGCACTTCGGGCAGCGGATTGCTCGCCGCGCGCTGCAGGTCGTGGACGATCTCGCGGAACTCTTTCACCGCCTTCGACGCGCGACATCGCAGGAACGCGAGGTCGCCTTCGATGATCGTCCAGAGCGAGACGTTCTGCGCCGTCGCCTGTTCGTTCAGCGCGGCGAGCGTCGTGTCGCCGATGCCGCGCGACGGCACGTTGATCACCCGCTCGATCGACGGCGTGTCGTGCGGCCGGATGGTCAGGCGAAGGAACGAGAGCACGTCCTTGATCTCGGCGCGCTCGTAGAACTTCACGCCGCCGACGACGGAGTACGGAGTGTTCGCCCGCAGCAGCTCTTCTTCGAACGGCCGCGACTGCGCGTTCGTCCGGAAGAGCACCGCCACGTCGGTCAGCTTGTAGCGCGAGCGGAGCGCGTGGATCTTGTCCATCACGAACTGCGCTTCCTCCCGCTCGTTGCTGCAGGTGACGATCCGCACCGGATCGCCCTTGCCCAGGTCGGTGAAGAGCGTCTTCCCCTTGCGGGCGACGTTGTTCGACACCACGCCGGTGGCCGCGTCGAGGATGTTGCCGGTGGAGCGGTAGTTCTGCTCCAGCTTCACGATTTTTGCGCCTTGAAAATCGTGCTCAAAATTGAGGATGTTATTGATGTCCGCGCCGCGGAAACGATAAATGCTCTGATCTTCGTCGCCCACCGCGACGATGTTGCCGTGCTTTCCGGCCAGCAGCTTCACCAGTACGTACTGCGCGCGGTTCGTGTCCTGGTACTCGTCGATCAGCAGGTGTTGAAAGCGGTCGTGCAGCTCCTGACGGACGTCGTCGTGCTGCTCGAGGAGCTGCACGTAGTTGCCGATCAGGTCGTCGAAGTCCATGGCGTCGAATTCCTTCAGACGCTGCTGGTACTTGCGGTAGATCTCCGCGACGCGCGCGCCGAAGAAGTCGAGGTTCGTCTTCTCGTACTCCGCCGGTCCCATCAGCTCGTTCTTGGCGTGCGAGATCCGCGAAAGCACGGAGCGCGGCGGAAACGCCTCGTCGTTGACATTCAGCTCGCGCATGCAGCGCTTGAGGAGCGTCAACTGATCGGACGTGTCGTAGACGGCGAACGACTTCGTGAACCCGAGGCGGTCGGCGTAGCGGCGAAGGATGCGAAGGGAGGTCGAGTGGAACGTGCCGATCCACGGGCGATAGCCGCCGGCGGGGACGAGCCGGTCGACGCGCTCGAGCATCTCGTTCGCCGCCTTGTTCGTGAACGTGACGGCGAGGATCTTCGAGGGGTGAACGCCCATCTCGCTGATGAGCCAGGCGATGCGGTAGGTGATGACGCGCGTCTTGCCCGATCCGGCGCCGGCGAGGACGAGAAGCGGGCCCTCGCCGTGGGTCACGGCTTCGCGCTGCTGTGGGTTGAGTCCGGTGAGATCGATCATTGTTTTGCGCGGCGCATGGTAACAGCCGTCACAACCGGAAGTTCCCCTCCGTCATTGCTGTTCCCGGCCTTGCGACATACACTTCGTCTCGCGTCGAGGGGAAGACGACATCGCCACCTCGGAGGCACTGAATGTTTGGACTTGGATTTCCGGAACTTCTGCTGATTCTCATCATCGTCGTCGTGCTCTTCGGCGCGGGCAAACTCCCGCAGCTCGGCAAGGGACTGGGGGAGGGCATCTCCAACTTCCGCTCCGGCCTCAAGGGCGACGACAAGCACGCTCTCGACGAAAAGAAACCGTCGTAACACCTTCCCGGAGCAAGGCGAGTGACCTCGTCGAACGAACATTCTCCTTCCCCCGCCCCGCAATATCAGACGGATCTCGCGCAGATACCTCTGCCCGAGATCCTCTTCACCATTCATCGTCACAAAGCGCCCGGCATGCTCGAGTGCAAGCGCGGCGATGAGATCAAGAAAATCTTCTTCGATCAGGGCCAGGTGATGTTCGCCTCGTCCAGCAGCCTCGCCGACTCGCTCGGCGACAAGCTGCTGCGCGAAGGAAAGATCACGCAGGAGCAGTACGACGAGAGCGTCCGCCGTCTGAAGAGCAGCAGCAAGCGGCAGGGGACGATCCTCGCGGAGATGAAGGTGCTGGAGCCGAAAGAGCTCTTCATCTCGGTCCGCGAGCAGATCCAGGAGATCGTCTGGTCGGTCTTCGGCTGGGACAAGGGAACGGTCGCGTTTTCGCCCGGCCGCGACAAGCACCTCGAGTTCGTGAAGCTGCAGATCCCGATTCCGCAGGCGGTGCTGCAGGGCGTCCGCCGCATGCCCGATGCCCGCGTGCTCGTCGCGCGTCTCGGTACCCGCGCGACGGTGTTGCAGCGGACCGAGGTCACGACGGACGACCTGCATCCCGGCGCCGACGAGCTGCATCTTCTCGAAGCGATCGACGGCCGCCGGCCGCTCTCCGATCTGGTCAACACGCCGCCGCTCACGCCGGGAGAAAACGCGCGCATCCTCTACGCCTTCTTCGCCCTCGGACTGGTCGTGGTGCGGCGTCCGACCGGCCAGATCAAGGTGCAGGTCAAAGTAGGGACGCCCACCGAGTGAGGTGGCTCATTACCGGCGCCGCCGGCATGGTCGGCACCGATCTCCGCAAAGAGCTCGAGTCGCGCGGTGAGGAAATCGTCGCGCTGGCGAAGAGCGATCTCGACATCACCAATCGCGATGAGGTCGTCCGTTTCGTCGATGATGCGCGGCCGAACTTCATCGTCAACTGCGCCGCCTACACGAAGGTCGATCAGGCCGAAACGGAGGAGCCGCTCGCGAACGCGATCAACGGCTCGGCCGTCGAGTTCCTGGCGAATGCCGCCGATCGCATCGGCGCGCACCTCGTGCAGATCTCGACTGACTTCGTCTTCGACGGCAGCTCCACGCGTCCGTACGACATCAACGATCCGACGGCACCGCTCTCCGCATACGGGCGCTCGAAATTGATCGGCGAGCACGCGGCTGCGAAGCACACGATCGTCCGCACGTCGTGGCTGTTCGGCATCCACGGCCCGAATTTCGTGGAGGCGATTCGCAACCAGATCCGCAAGGGAACGAATCCGCTGCGCGTCGTGAACGATCAGCGCGGACGTCCGACGTACACGCCGCACCTCGCCCGCGCGATCATCCGCATCGCGAACCTCGGCGCGCCGGGAATCGTGCATTACGCCGACGAAGCGGAGTGCACGTGGTTCGACTTCGCGTCCGCGATCAACGATGAGCTCGGCTCGCTGGTGAACGTCGAACCGGTCACCTCGGATCAGTTTCCGCGACCGGCAAAACGTCCCGCGTACTCGGTCCTTTCGACGGAGCGCTACGAGCACCTCACCGGCGTCAAGCCGGAGTCGTGGCGGGACGGTCTGCGCGAGTACCTCGCGTTGCGTGCATGAGGAACTCGACGTTCCCCTCCGCCCCCTTTACCGGACTCTCGATCACACCCTTCACGTCGAACCCGATCTCGCGCGCGAACGCCACGACCGACTCCACCGCCTCGGCGCGCTTCACGTCATCGCGCACGATCCCACCCTTGCCGACGTCGCGCTTCCCCACCTCGAACTGAGGCTTGATCAGCGCCACGAGCTCGCCGTCGAGGAACTTCACCACGGCCGGCAGGATCAACTTCAGCGAAATGAACGACACGTCGATCGACACGAGCTCGATCCGCTCCTCGAAATCGCCCGCCTCGAGATGCCGCGCGTTCACCTTCTCGCGATTGATCACCCGCGGATCGTTGCGCAGCGAGACATCGAGCTGCCCATAGCCGACGTCGATCGCGTACACCTTCCGCGCCCCGTTCTTCAGCATCACGTCGGTGAAGCCGCCCGTCGACGCGCCGATGTCCGTGCACGTCTTCCCCTCGACGCTGATCCCGAACTGTTGCAGTGCGTGCGCGAGCTTCATCCCGCCCCGCCCGACCCACGGATGCTCGAGCTGCTCGATCGCCAGCTCGTCGTCGTCCGTCACCACCGCCCCCGCTTTGTCAACGTGTTGACCATTGACCAGGACGCGCCGCGCCATGATCAGCGACTGCGCCTTCGACCGCGTCTCCACCACTCCGCGCTCCACGAGGGCGACGTCGAGGCGCTGCTTCTTCATTCGTTGACGACGGTGAAGCCTTCCTGGCGGAAGTGGTGGTCGTTGGTGAGGACGTGGGTGAGGCCGAGGTCTTTCATGACGACCATCGACATGCAGTCGACTAGCGAATACTCCTTGTCCGGCCGCCGTGCGTACAGATCCAGTGCCGTGAGAAAGAGTTGCCGGTCACCAGGCACAACGTTGATCTCAGTGAGCATCGATCGCACGGTGAAGACGGCGCGTCCCCGGATGACGGCACCTTCGCCGGAAAAGAACGTCAGGACCTCGACCAGAACTGCGTCATGCGTTACCAGGTCGCGGCGAGGAATACGGTCGTCGAGACGTCTTACTGCCGTCGCCTGCGCATCGAAAGGATCGATGCGCGCTATGAAGTACCAGGAGTCTGCGAAATACCGCGGCATTACTTCGCCACGCGCCGCTTCATCCCGTACACCACTTCATCGATGTTGTCGGAGGTTTTCCCCTCAGCGTGCATGCGGCGAAACTCCTCTTCCGGCACGTCCTTCCAGATCTCGTCGAGAACTTCGCCGAGCGTGCGCCCGTCATCGATGCGGCCCTGTACTCCGAACTCCTTCACCCTCTTCGCAATCCCCTCCGCGTGCAGGTCGTACTGCGCCCGCAGCACGTCCTGGGCGCCGTGGTGCACGTACTCGTCGGGGATGCCGATGCGGTGGAAGTCGACGTTCGTGATGCCGAGCTGTTCGCAGCGCTCCATGATCGCGGCGCCGAAGCCGCCCGCGAGGGAGCCTTCTTCGACGGTGATGACTTTCGTGCCGGGCTTGCAGAAGCGCTGAATGAGCTCGTCGTCGAGCGGTTTGATGAAGCGCGCGTTCACGACCGCGACTTCGATCCCCTCGGCGGCGAGAATCTCCGCTGCCTTCATCGAGGGCCACACTTCGTTGCCGATGGCGAAGATCGTCGCGGCGGTGCCTTCGCGCATCACCTCGCCTTTGCCGATCGGGAGCGACTGAAGCTCGGCGTCGAGCTTCACGCCCTGGCCGTTGCCGCGCGGGTAGCGCAGCGAGGTCGGGTGTCCGGTCTCGAACGCGGTCTTCAGCATGTGCCGAAGCTCGTTCTCGTCCTTCGGCGCCATGCAGACCATGTTCGGGAAGACGCGCAGGTACGCCATGTCGTAGATGCCGTGGTGCGTCGGGCCGTCCTGACCGGCGATGCCGGCGCGGTCGAGGGCGAAGACGACCGGCAGGTCCATGATCGCGACGTCGTGGAACACCTGGTCGAACGCGCGCTGCAGGAACGTCGAGTAGATCGCCGCAACCGGCTTCATTCCCTGCGTGGCCAGGCCGCCGGCGAACGTCACCGCGTGCTCTTCGGCGATGCCGACGTCGAACATCCGGTCCGGGAACGCCTTCGCGAACTTGTCGAGCCCCGTTCCCTCGGGCATCGCACCGGTGATGGCCACGATCTTCGGGTCGCTCTTCGCGAGCTCGATCATCGTGTCGGCGAAGACGCCGGTGTACGACGGCGGCTGCGGCTGCGACGGCTTCTTCACCTCGCCCGACGGCACGTCGAACGGCGTCACGCCGTGCGACCAGATCGGCTTGTTCTCAGCGTGCTCGTAGCCTTTCCCCTTCTTCGTGATCACGTGAATGAGGAGCGGGCCGTTGTAGTCGCGATTCTTCTCGAAGATATCGAGCAGCGCGGGGAGGTCGTGACCGTCGTACGGTCCGAGGTACTTGATGCCGAGCTCCTCGAAGAGAGTGCCCGGCACGATCATGTTCTTGAGGATGTGCTCTACGTCGTGCGCCACCTCGTGCAGCTTGCCGCCGACGAGCGGGATGCGATCCATGATGCCTTTGGTCACATCCTTGAGCTGGTTGTAGCGCTGACCTTTGATGATCGAGTTGAGGTAGCCCGACATCGCCCCGACGTTCGTCGAGATCGACATGTCGTTGTCGTTGAGGACGATGATCATCTTCCGCTTGAGGTGGCCGGCCTGATTGAGGCCCTCGAGCGCGAGGCCGCCTGACAGCGCGCCGTCGCCGATGATCGCCACGACGCGGTACGGCTCCTTGCGGAAGTCGCGCGCCACGGCGATGCCGAGCGCGGCGGAGATCGAAGTCGATGCGTGACCCGCGTTGAAGACGTCGTACTCCGACTCTTCGCGCTTGCAGAAACCGGAGATGCCGTTGTGCTGGCGGATCGTGTTGAACGTTTCGCGCCGCCCGGTGATCAGCTTGTGCGGATACGACTGATGGCCGGTGTCGAAGACGATCTGATCGCGCGGCGTATCGAAGGTGTAGTGCAGCGCGAGCGTCAGCTCGACGATGCCGAGATTGCCGCCGAAGTGGCCGCCGATCTTCGACACGGTGTCGATGATCGTGTCGCGGATCTCCTGCGCCAACTGCGGGAGCTGGCGGCGATCGAGTTTTCGGAGATCGACCGGCGTGTTGATGGTGTCCAGAAGTCGAGCCATATCAGTCCGTTCCAAGCAGCTCCAAGCCTAGGAGCGGCGTTCGCAGATGTAACGTGCGATGGCGGCGAGATAGTTCACCGGACCGCCGATCATATCAGCGTTGGCCACCGCCTCCCCGAGGAGACGACCCGCCTCGGCACGTGCAGCTTCGACGCCGAGGAGCGCGGGATAGGTCAGCTTGCCCTGCTCGACGTCCTTGCCGGCGGTCTTGCCGAGCGTCGCGGCGCTCTCCTCGATGTCGAGCAGATCGTCGACGATCTGGAACGCGAGGCCGGTCGCTTCGCCGTATCGCTGCAGCGCCGCGAGCTGATCGTCGGACGCGCCGGCGAGCAGCCCGCCTAGGAAGACCGAGGCGGTGAGGAGCTTGCCGGTCTTGTTGCGATGGATGAACTGAAGTTGCGCGAGATCGTTCGACGCCGGCGCGATGTCCGCGACCTGGCCGCCGATCATCCCCGTCGAATCGACCGCCCGCGCGACGTCCGCGATCGCGCGCACCTGCCGCGCGGCATCGACGCCGTCGATCGGCGACGCGAGCCACGAGAACGCCTCGGTCAGCAACGCGTCGCCGGTGAGGATGCCCATCGCTTCGCCGAACACGACGTGCGTGGTCTTTCGTCCGCGGCGGAGATCGTCGTTGTCGAGCGCCGGCAGATCGTCGTGGACGAGCGAGTAGGTGTGAATCAGCTCGAGCGCGGCGAACGGTTTCAGCAGCGCTGTCGCCTCCGCGCCGCACGCCTCGGCCGCGGCGACGGCGAGAATCGGACGAATGCGCTTGCCGCCGCCGAGGACCGCGTAGCGCATCGCTTCGTGAATGACGGCGGGCGGCGTGCCGGGCGGCGGGAGATGCGCGTCGAGCGTCGCGTCGACGAGCGCGCGGCGCGACTTCAGGTATTCGTCAAGGTTCATCGGCGTCCGGCAGCAGCTCTTCGTCGTCTTCTTCCTCGGGCTCGAAAGGTTCGACGCGCGGCTGACCCTTGGCGTCGGCGAGGATCAACTCGATCTTCTTCTCCACCTCTTCGAGCTTCTGATTGCAGAAGCGCGAGAGACGGATCCCTTCCTCGAAGAGCTGCAGCGCTTCGTCGAGCGGCAGCTCCTCCGCCTCGAGCCGTTTGACGATCGACTCGAGCTGCTGGAACGACTTCTCGAATTCGTTGGATTTGCGGGCCATTGCTGGCGCTTTATAGCTCAGTGAGCGTCGAGTGCGCGCGTCCAGTTCGTGATGACGCGCATCGGCAGCGCCGGAAGAGGCGCGTGGACGGAGACGAAAAAGGTGTTGCCGTCGTTCGTGTCGTAGTCGTACGACGCTTTCTCGATGAGCACCGACGGTTTTCCGAAGTCGAGCTCGTTCCCGCGGGCATTGACCGCTGCCGCGGCAATCGCCTCGCGAGGATCGACGAAGTAGATTTCGCGGCCGTCGGGGCGCCAGCGGGGCGAGTCGCCTCCGTCGATCGAAACCTGCCACTTCGCACCGGTCGCCGGAAACGGCTGCACGTAGATCTGGTTCTTCCCCGACTCGTTCGCCGTGTACGCGACCCAGCGGCCGTCGGCCGAAAAGCGCGCGCTTTGTTCCGAGAACGAAGTGACGGCGAACGGCACTGGCTCCGGCTTCGCCGCATGCAGGTCGAGGTAGTACAGGTCGTTGTTTGTCTGCCCTGTCGTGAACTCGACCAGCAGGTAACGCCCATCCGGAGACCGGTCGACCGGCTCGATCTGGAAGACGCCGCTCTTCACTGCTTCCGCGTCAGCCATCGCGTAGACCGTCTGTTCCGCGCCCGCTCCTCCGGCGGGCTTTCGAAGCAGCATGATCCCGCCGTCGCGGATCGCCAGATAGATGATCTCCCGGCCATCCGGCGACCAGACCGGACCCGTGTCGTTTCCGGTCGCGCCGACCGAGACGGGATTGCTCGCCTGCCGCGCGACGTCGTACGACCAGATGCTGTACCGCCGCGTCTGCGGGTCGTACCGCGACGTCGCGACCTTCGTTCCGTCGGGGCTGATGTCGATGTTCAAGCCGGCCGCATTCGGCAGATCGATTCGTTTGCCGTCGCTGCGGCCGATCCGCTGCAACGTGCCGTTCGTGACCGGCGCGCGTGGAAAGAAGAGCAGCGTTCCTGTCGCGGCGCTGTACGCCGGCGCGCCGAGGACGCGCATCAGCTCGACGTCTTTCGCTACGAGTGAAGGCTCGCCGATCTTCTCGATCGACTGCGCATCGAATTTCTGCGCGTAGAGGTCGTCCCCGTCGATGTAAAGCAGGTGGCCGTCGCCGTACACGGCGATCGTGTCGCGATCGAGGATCTTCTTCCGGTCGAACGAATCGACCGAGCCGCACCAGACCGCCGTCATGTCCGGGTCGGCGCTGCGTGCGGTGTAGAGGAAGTGCTTTCCGTCGGGGAGGAAGAACGGCCGCCAGTGGCCGATCTCCTTGCGCGAGGCATCGAGCTTCGTCACCGCGCGCGACGGACCGCCTTTCGCGGGAATGGCAACAATCGCGGCCGCCGTGCCGGCCGCGTAGACGATCGTGTCGTCCGCGCCCCACGATCCGCCGCGGGTGTCGCCGCCGCTCGCCAGTGTCTCCATCGATCCACCGTTCGCCTGCATCCGGCGCAGCTTGCCGTATTGAAAGAACGCGATCTGCTTGCCGTCGGGCGACCAGAACGCGTCGTACGACTCCTCGGTGTTCGGCAGGAGTTGAATATCGAACGAGTCGATCGTGCGGATGCCGAGCTGCGCGCCCGTGGGCTTGCTGTCGATGCCGACGATGAAACGCCTGCCGTCCGGCGAAATGACCGGCGGCTGCTGATCGACTCGGAACGGGCGATCGGGCGGAGAGTCGAACGACAACCTGCGCGACTCAGCGGTCGCGCGGTCGGAACGGAGATGCATCCACGCCGCGGCTCCGCCGATGACGGCGATGAGGAGCGCCGCGGCCCATCCGAGCCAGGCGATCTTCGCGGTTCGCGCGATCGACGCGGCGGGAGCGCCTGACACGATCGCCTCGAGCTCGAGCCGGACATCCTGAACGCTCTGCCAGCGGTCGTCGGGCTTCTTGCGCAGACAGATCGAGATCACGCGATCGAGTGCCGGCGGCGCCGCCGCGATAACGGAGGTGATCGGCGCCGGCTCGCGATCGACGATCGCCGCGATGAGGCTCGTCTTGCTGCTCGCCTGGAACGCGAGCTTGCCTGTAACCATCTCGTACAGCACCGCGCCGAACGCGAAGATGTCGGTGCGCGCGTCGGCTTCGATTCCTTCGAGCTGCTCCGGCGACATGTACTGCAGCGTGCCGAGAATCGTTCCCTCGGCGGTGAGCGGCGTCATCGACGGCGTGGCCACCGCGGTCGGCGCATCGGGCGCGACGATGGCGCTCGACGCCTGCTTGGCCAGGCCGAAGTCGAGCAGCTTCACGCCGCTATTCGTGATCATCACGTTGCCCGGCTTCAGATCGCGATGCACGATGCCGTGGCGATGCGCCTTGGCCAGCGCGTCGGCGATCTGGATCCCGTAGCGCAGCACCTGATCGAGCGGCAGCGGACCGCGCGCCAGTCGCGCGGCGAGCGTCTCGCCCTCGATCAACTCCATGACCAGGAAGTTCTGACCCGCGTCGCTGCCGACGTCGAAGAGCGTGCAGATGTGCGGATGCTGCAGTTGCGAGATCGTCTTCGCCTCGCGCTCGAAGCGCAGCCGCAGTTGTGCGTTGTTGGCGAGCGATTGCGGCAGCATCTTGATCGCGACGCTGCGGTCGAGGCGCGTATCGCGGGCGCGCCAGACTTCGCCCATGCCGCCCGCGCCGAGGCGCGAGACGATTTCATACGGCCCGAGGCGCGTACCGGAATCGAGCTGCATGGAAGGCGTCAATTATGCCTCAGCGTCTTCGCGGACCTCGGGCCACACGCTTTCGATGCCGAGCGTCTTCGCGTCGACGGTGCATTGCAGCGCGCCGCGCTTGAGCTGCACCTCGATCGCATCGCCGACTTCGACGCGGTTCGAATCGAGGATCGGCTTGCGCCCGCGGCGCGTGCGCGAGAACGCGATCGCGTAGCCGCGCGACAACACCGAAAGCGGCGAGACCGCCTGCAGGTGTCCGGCGACCGACTCGAGCCGCTGCCGCTGCTTGATCACGCGCGACGGGAAGCGCGCCAGCGGCTCATTCGTCGCTTCGAGGCGGCGGCGGAGCTGCTTGGCGTGCGTGTCGAGCATGCGGAAGAGACCGACGCGTCTTCGTTCGAGACGTTCGCGCGCGACGGCAATCCGTCGCGGCAATGCGAAGAGGCGATCTGATGACGCGAGGTGCCGCAGCTCGTGGCGGAAATTGCGCACGCGCGATTCGATGACGTGGCGGATGCGGCGGACGTCCGCGTCGACCTGCATGCAGATCTCGCTTTTCGCGCGGATCACGATCTCCGCCGCGGCCGACGGCGTCGGCGCGCGCAGGTCGGCGACGAAATCGCAGATGGTGAAATCGGTCTCGTGTCCGACGCCGGAGATCGTCGGGATCGCGCACTCCGCGACGGCACGTGCCAGCGGCTCTTCGTTGAAGGCCCACAGATCCTCGAGCGAGCCTCCGCCGCGGACGATCAACACGACGTCGTGCAGTTGCCAGCGCGAGAGATGACGAATGGCGTTTGCGATCTCTCGCGACGCTGTCGGTCCCTGAACGCGCACGGGGTAGATCTGCAAGTGCAGTCCCTCGAAGCGGCGACCGAGGACGTTGAGGATGTCGCGGATGGCGGCGCCGGTCGGCGAGGTGACGACCGCGATGCGCTGCGGCAGCATCGGGATCGGCTTCTTGCGCTCCGGATCGAACAACCCTTCCGCCGCGAGCTGCTTCTTCAACTGCTCGAACGCGAGCTGCAGTGCGCCGAGGCCCGCCGGCTCCGCGTTCACCGCGTTGAGCTGGAACTCGCCTTTCGCTTCGTAGACGGTGAGCCGCCCGCGGACGACGAGCTGCAGTCCGTTCTCGATGCGGAAGCGGAGGAAGCGCGCGTTCGTGGCGAAGAGCACGACGCGGATCTGCGACTTCGCGTCCTTGATGGAGAAGTAGCAGTGCCCCGCGGTCGATCGCGTGAAGTTCGTGACCTCGCCTTCGACGGCGATGTCGTTGTAGCGAAACAGATCGAGATTGATCTGCCGGATCAGCTCACTGACCTGCCAGACGCGCGCGCTCAATCGTCCCGGCCCCGCAGATTTTTTCTGCTGTCGGTCGTCCAGACGACCGGCTGTTCCGTCAACGGCCCGTCCGCGCGTCCCTCGATGAACTGCTGCACGATCTCGTTCGTCGAGCGCTGAAACTCCTCGGGAGTGCCCTGCTCGATGATGTGGCCCTGGTACAGCATCGCCACGCGGTCGGCGATCTTGAACGCGACTTTCATGTCATGCGTGATCGTCACCGTGGTCGTGGCCAGATTGCGATCCATCTCGCGAATGAGGTCCGCCACGACGTCGCTGATCACCGGATCGAGTCCGGTCGTCGGCTCGTCGAAGAGCAGAATCTCCGGCTTGAGCGAGATCGCGCGCGCGAACCCGACGCGGCGGCGCATGCCGCCCGACAGCTCGCTCGGCCTTCTGCCGCCCGCCGCCTGCTCGAGATGCACGAGCGAGAGGCACTCGTCGACGCGCGCTCGGATCTCGTCCTCTTTCATCTTCGTGTGCCGGCGCAGCGGGAAGGCGATGTTCTCGAACACCGACATCGAATCGAACAGCGCCCCTTCCTGAAACGACATCCCGAAATGGCGGCGGAACTTGTTCAGCTCCTGCGCGTTCAGCGTGCAGATGTCGGTGTCGTCGACGAAGATGTGCCCCTTGTCGGGACGCAGCAAGCCGATGATGTGCTTCAGCGTGACGCTCTTGCCGGTGCCCGAGCCGCCGACGATGACCACCGACTCGCCGTCGGCGACCTCGAGCGACATGTCGACGAGCACCTTCTTCTCGCCGAATGACTTGTAGAGATGTTGTAGCGAGATCATCAGAAGAGCAGTTTCGTCAGAAAGAAATCGGCGAGCAGGATGATGAGCGACGCGCTGACGACGGCGTTCGTCGTCGAGCGCCCGACGCCTTCCGCGCCGCCGCGCGTGTAGTAGCCGCGCACGCAGCCGGTGAGCGTGAGGATCAGACCGAAGACGGCCGCCTTGATCAGGCCGCTCCAGATGTCGTTGAGCTCGAGGAACTGGAAGGTGTTCTGTTCGTAGAGCACCGGGTTCGCGTCCATCATCTTCACGGCGACGAGATAGCCGCCGCCGACGCCGAGCGCGTCGCCGAGGACGACGAGCAACGGCAACATGAGGATGCCGGCGATGACGCGCGGCACGAAGAGGTACTGCACCGGATCGGTGGCCAGCGACTTCAGCGCGTCGATCTGTTCGGTCACGCGCATCGTGCCGATCTCCGCCGCCATCGAGGAGCCGACGCGTCCCGTGACCATCAGGCCAGCGAGCACCGGCGAGAGCTCGCGCAGCATCGCCAGCGCCACGACGCTGCCGACGAAGTTCTCCGCGTGCACGCGCTGGAAGCCGTTGAAGGTCTGCAGCGCGAGCACCATTCCGGTGAACATCGAGGTGAGGAAGACGACGGGGATCGAATCGAATCCGAGGCGCACCATCTGCCGCAGCCACTCGCGCAATTCGAACGGCGGGCGCACAGCCGCCTTCATGGTTCGCCACAGCATCCGGAACCAGAGTCCCGTCTGCTCGAACATGTTCGTGAAGTAGTAGCCGAAAAGCTCGAAGACTGCGGTCATGGTTCGACGTAGCGGCGCGGCACCCGGGCGGTGAGGCCGCAAAAAATCTCGTACGAGATTGTATTGGCTTTCGCCGCCAGCTCGTCGGCGCTGATCGAATCACCGAGCAGCACGACCTCGTCGCCGGCCGCCGCTTCGACGTCGGTGACGTCGATGGTGACGAGATCCATCGACACGCGTCCGACCACCGGCGCGCGCTGTCCGCGCACCAGCACCTCGGCATTGTTCGAGAGCGTCCGTCGATAGCCGTCCGCGTAGCCGACGGGGAGCGTGGCGATGCGACTCTCGCGTGCGGTATGGAACGTCGTGCCGTAGCCGATGGCCGAGCCGCGCGGGAGCGTCTTGAGGCGGACGATCTCCGTCCGCCAGCGCATGACGGGCGACAACGTGTAGAGCGCGATGCCGGCGCGCGCGTAGTCGCCCGGCCGCACGAGGCCGCGGATCGTCGCCGCGCTGTTGGCGATGTGATGCAGCGGCGCGTCGATGCGTGCTTCGCGCAATCCCGCGAGCATCCGGTCGAAGTTCGCGATCTGCGTCGCGCTGTACGAATCAGCCGGCTCGTCGGCGTTCGCGAGATGCGTGTAGATGCCGTCGATGCGCAGCCGCGGCGCGTTGCGGATCATGTCGATCACGTGCGGCAGTTCGCTTTCGACGACTCCCATCCGTCCCATGCCGCTGTCGAGCTTGAGGTGGATGCCGAGGTCGCGATGCCGCGCCACTTCGCAGACCGTCGCCAGATCCTCGGGGCCGACGACGCCGAGAGTGATGTCGTTATCGAGCGCGACGTCGACCGCATCCGTCGATCCGAAGACGAGGATCGGCAGCGTGATCCCCGCGCTGCGCAGCTCGAGCGCTTCCTCGAGCAACGCGACGCCGATCATCGCCACGCGCTCCGGATCGCATTTGCGCGCCAGCTCGATCGCGCCGTGGCCGTAGGCGTTCGCCTTCAGCACGGCGACGAGCCGCGCACCTGTTGGGAGGCGCGCGATGATCGCGTCGATGTTGCGCGAGAAGGCGCCGAGGTCGACGTCGGCGCGCGTGGGACGAAACTCAGACCGACCAGACATTCAGGTTCTGCCCGTTCATCGGCCGCGAGCGCTCGCTCGCCAGAAACGCGATCGCCTCCGCGATCTCCCGCGGCGTCATCGACGCGGGCGCGCCGCCGCTCACGTCGGCCCACATCTTCGTGTCGACGGAGCCGGGGCTGATGCAGTTCACGCGGATGCCGTGCTCCTTCACTTCCACCGCCAGCGATTCGGTGAGCGAGATCAATGCCGCCTTGCTCGCGCAGTAGGCGACGAAGCCGGGAAACTTCTCCGGTCCGATCACGCCGGAGATCGACGCGACGTTGACGATCACACCCGAGCGCCGCGCGATCATCGACGGCAGCGCGGCCCGGCAGGTCAGATACGCGCCGCGCACGTTGACGGCAAACGTGCGGTCCCACGCCTCGGGCGACATCTCGTGCAGTTTCGCCACTTCGATGGTCCCGGCGTTGTTGATGAGGATGTCGCAATTGCCGGTTTCCGCGAAGAGACGGGCGACATCGGCCTCATTGCTGACGTCGCCGCCGGCCGTTCTCGAAAACCGGACCACGCGCGCGCCGCGCTCCTCGAACAGCTCGGCGGTCGCGCGTCCGATACCGTTCGACGCGCCGGTGACAATCGCTACTCGCCCCTCGAATTCGCCTTCCATCGATCCCTCATATAATCGCCGAGGCTACCCGACAAACGTGAACGCAACAAAGTTCTGTGAGGAGAGGCAATGCCAAACGAAGTGAACACTGTTCTGCAGCTCCTTTTCCGATGGGCCCACATCGTCGCGGGCATCGCATGGATCGGACACCTCTACTTCTTCAATTTCGTCAACGGACCTTTCCAGGGAAAGATCGACGGGCCGACGAAAAAGGCCGCCAATCCCGAGCTTCTGCCGCGCGCGCTCTTCTGGTTCCGCTGGGGCGCGGCGTGGACGTGGATCACCGGCTTCCTGCTCGCCGGTCTCATCTACTACCAGACGAAGACGGTGCTGTTCGAGACCGGTGAAGGCAATCCGTGGCTCTGGCTCTTCTTCGTGCTGGTGATGTGGGCGCTCGGCTTCGTGATCTACAACGCGATCATGAAGTCGCAGGCGAACAAGACCGTCGCCGCAGGCATCTGCCTCGTGCTCTACGCGCTCGTGTGGGGCATCCTGGAGTGTCCGAAGCTCGGCCACTTCAGCGGACGCTCGCTTTACATCCACGGCGGCGCAACGTTCGGCACGATCATGGCGCTGAACGTCTGGATGATCATCTGGCCGATGCAGAAGAAGATCATCACCGCGCTGAAGGAAGGGAATCCGCTTCCCGCCGACTCGCCCGAGGTGAAGATCGCGGGCCTGCGCTCGCGGCACAACACCTACATGTCCGTGCCGCTGATCTTCTTCATGATCAGCAACCACTATCCGACGATGTACAGCACTCAGTTCCGCGACGCGTGCGCCGCGGGCGTGATCATTCTTGGCTTCATCGCCGTGCGCATGATGTACGGCAAGGCGGGGAAAGTTCCGGGATTCTAGGCGCGCTGCGCGCGCGTTGCCGGTTGCCGGTTTCCAGTTCCCCGGCAACCGGTAACTGACAACGGGCAACTGCTTTATGCGCATTTTTCAGGTCGACGCCTTCACCTCGGAGCCGTTTCGCGGCAATCCGGCCGCCGTCTGCATCCTCGACAAGGTGCGGACGGCGGATTGGATGCAGAGCCTCGCCGCGGAGATGAATCTCTCCGAGACGGCGTTCCTGCTTCGCCGCGATGACGGCTTCGCGTTGCGCTGGTTCACTCCGGCCGTCGAAGTCGATCTCTGCGGCCACGCGACGCTCGCGTCCGCGCACGTGCTGTGGCAGGAGAACGAGCCGAGCGCGGTGCTCCTCTTCCACACGAAGAGCGGCATGCTCAGCGCCGCGCGCGACGGCGACTGGATCAACCTCGACTTCCCGGCGAAACCCGAGGAACGTGCCGATCCACCGGCCGAGCTGCTCGAATCGCTCGGCGTGACGAAGCCGGTCTACGTCGGACGCAACGCGTTCGATTACATCGTCGAGGTCGAATCAGAAGAGGCGGTGCGCGCGCTGGCGCCCGATCACGCGCGGCTGCGGCACATCCCGGTGCGCGGCGTGATCGTCACCAGCCGTTCGTCGAACGACGAATTCGATTTCGTCTCGCGCTTCTTCGCCCCCGGCTCCGGCGTCGACGAAGATCCGGTGACCGGCTCCGCGCATTGCTGCCTCGGGCCGTACTGGGCCTCGCGCCTCGGCAAGAACGAATTCCTGGCCTACCAGGCCTCGGCGCGCGGCGGCGTGGTGCGCGTGCGCGTGGAGGGCGATCGCGTGATGCTCGGCGGCCGCGCGGTGACGATCCTGCGCGGCGAGCTGCTGCCATGATCGAGGCGGCGACCGACCTCGCCGCCGTCCGCGAGCTGATCATCGAATACGCGAGTTCCCTCGGCGTCGACCTCTCGTTTCAGCACATCGAAGAAGAGCTCGCGTCGCTCGAGACGTTCTACGACGCGATCCTCGTCGCGAACGAGCACGACGGCCTCGCCGGCTGCGTCGCGCTGCGGCACATCGACGACGACGTCTGCGAGATGAAGCGCCTCTACATCCGCCCGCACTTCCGCGGCCGCGGCATCGGACGCCAGCTCGTGCAGGCGATCATCGACGCCGCCCGCGAGCGCGGCTACGCACGCATGCGGCTCGACACGCTGCCGTCGATGAACGACGCGAAGCGTTTGTACGAATCGTTCGGCTTCGTCGACATTCCGCCGTATCGTTTCAATCCCGTGGAGGGGACGCGCTACATGGAGCTCGAGCTCAGATGAACATCCGCGAGATGCTGGAGCAGATCGAGCGCGACACGCTCGCGCCACGCGCGGCGAAGTCGGCCGACACGCGCGGCCGTGATCGCGAGGAGCCGGAGGACGATCTCCGCCCGTCGTATCAACGCGACCGCGACCGCATCATCCACTGCAAGGCGTTCCGCCGCCTCAAGCACAAGACGCAGGTGTTCCTCGCGCCCGAGGGCGATCACTACCGGACGCGGCTCACGCACGTGCTCGAGGTGACGCAGATCGGACGGACGATCTCGAAATCGCTCCGCCTGAACGAAATCCTCACCGAGGCGATCGGACTGGGACACGACCTCGGACACTCCGCGTTCGGACACGCCGGCGAAGCCGCGCTCTCGAAGCTCGCGCGCGGCGGCTTCGATCACTACCGGCAATCCGTGCGCGTGGTCGAGAAGCTCGAAGACCTGAACCTCACGGTCGAAGTACGCGACGGCATCCTCAAGCACTCGAAGGGTGAGAAGGGTGAGCTGCTGCGCAAGCGGCCGAAGTCGCGCGCGCTGACGCTGGAGGGCGACGTCATCCGCATCTCCGACATCATCGCGTACGTCAATCACGACATCGACGACGGCATCCGCGCCGGCATCATCAGCGAGGACGACATCCCGAAGCCGATCCGCGACACGCTCGGACGCAAGGCATCGCAGCGCATCGACCGCATGGTGCGCGACGTCATCGCGCAGACGCTGGCCTGCGATTACGCGGCGATCATGATGTCGCGCGAAGTGCTCGAAGCGCTGGAGGAGCTGCGCCGCTACATGTTCGAGAACATGTACCTCACGCGTCAGATCCGCGGCGAGTTCGAGAAAGCGCAGCGCATCCTGACCGCGCTGTTCGAGTACGTGACCACGCACCCGGAAGAGTTTTTCGGGGAAAAGCTGGACGACTCGGTGGAGCAGTTGGCGATCGACTTCATCGCCGGCATGACCGACAGGTACGCGATCAAGTTGTACGAGAGATTGTTTATGCCGCGGCCGTGGGCGGATTAGTTACTTCTTCTTCCCCGCCTTCTTCACGTTCAGCACGTCGCGCAGATCTTTTCCCGCTTTGAAGCGCACGTTTTTCGACGCCGGGATATTGATCTTTTCCTTCGTACGGGGATTACGGCCTTCGCGCGCCTTGCGCTGACTGACGGCAAAACTGCCGAGGCCGGGGATAGAGCAACGCTCACCACGCTGGCAGGAGTCGGAGATGTAACCGACGAACGCGTCGAACGCCGCGGCTGCCTCCTTCTTGGAGATGCCGGCCTGCTCGGCGATCGCGGTGATGACGTCACTCTTACCTGCCATTTGACTGCCTCCTGTACGCGGGAAACGCTGGTTTTTCGCGGTGTTTCGACAATCTAGGTAACTGCCATTCGATTGTCAACGGCATCCGCCGCGCGCAAATGTCGCAATGCATCGAGGTATCCCCGAATCACTGAAACGACCTGCGCGTGACTCCATGTGAGCGGTGCAACGGACAGCGCCGAGCCGTCATACGGATTGATCTGTTCGGGCAGAACGAGCGACGCCGGAGCCTTCGCGCGCGCCCAGCGCACGAGGTCGAGCGCCGACTGCAGCTCCGCCACGGAGCGCGCTCTCGCAATGACGTGCTCGGCCAGCCAGAGCGTGCAGATCAGCCATGGATTTCCCGGCACGCGCTGCGGCTCGTCGGCGATCTTGTGATAGCCGTCCGATTCATAGCGCGCGATGCCGCCGATCTCCGTCTGCACCCAGAGCCGCTCGCGGATCGCCTTCATCGTTCCCTCGACCCACGCGCTCTCCGGCGGGAAAACGTCGAAATAAAACGTTGCAAAGCAGGAGGAGTCGACGATGCGGTCGAGCTCGAGGGCGCCATCGCGCAGCAGAAGCCCGCGCGCGAAGCGGTTCTCGTCGTCGAGCCAGAGATGCTTCTTCATCGCCTCGCGGATTTCGCCGGCGACTTTCAAATACTCCGCGCGATGTTCCTGGTCGTTGAAGAGGTTCGCGAGATCCGCCGCCTTCTGCAGTGCGGCGACGACCGTCGCGCAGGTGAAGGTGAAGACACCCTGCCGCTCCTCCCACATGTCGAAGCTCGGCAGCGGCAGACAGGTCTCCGGATCGCGGAACGACATCAGGAACTCGGCCGGCTTCGCCACGAGCCGCTGATAGACCGAGCGCACGAGCTCGAGGTCGCGCGTCTGCTCGTAGTAGCGGCCGACGAGCCAGATCACGAGCGCCGTTTCGTCTTGCTGGATCGGCAACTGCGGCACGCCGTTGTGCACCCACGGATGCCACAGCGACGCAAGCGAGCCGTCGGGGTTGTACTTGTGAAGGAAGTAGCCGTCGTCCTTGATGAGCTTCGCCGCGAACGGCAGGAACTTCTGCGTGACCTCGGGGAAGCCCGCGCGATTGAGCGCGTCGCAGACGAACGCCGCGTCGCGCGTCCACATGTACGAGTAGTTGTCGTTGTGGCCCCACTGGATGTCGGAGTCGTTCGCCGCGAGGATCGCGCCGCCGTTGTCGCATTGCGTGCGGATGATGAGCAGCGATCGCCGATAGAGCTCGACGATCTCCTCGGGCAGATCGCTCAGATCGTCCGACGGCTTGTTCACCCACGTGTACCAGTACGACGCCGTGCGCGCCATGACGCGCGCCGCGGTCTCGCTCGCGACGCGCCGGTCGAGCTCGCGCACTTCGCCGTAGCGCTTTCCGGCGCAGACCCAGTACATGACGGTCTGGCTGCCCGACGGCTCGAGCGCGACGTGAATGGCGAACGTCGAGTCGACCGCCCCCTGCGCGATCGGCGCCATCGACAGCACGCCGTCTTCCGCATCGCGCCACGTTCCTTCCGATCCGGCGATGCCGCTGCGGCCGCACGCGTACTCGGCGATGCCGCCCTCGGTGTTGATCAGGAAGTAGCGCTTCGTCTTGTAGTGAATCAGTCCGCGCGACTCCGGATCGAACATCGCGGTGTCGCCGATGGCGTGGCCGTAGATGCCGAAGTCGTGATGGAGGAAGAGCGTGACGTCGCGCTTCCGCTCGGTCAGGTTGCGCACCACGATTTTGCGGATATAGACGTTCGCGTCGACGTCGGCGACGTCGTAGCAGCGGAGCCGCAGTCCGAGCTCGTCGTTCTGACAGTTGACGTCGGTGACGAGCGTCTCGCGCAGGTAGCCGAGCGTCTTCTTCCACGCCGCGTCTTCGATCCAGGTGTGCGCGCCGTCGACGCGCACGCCGAAGCGGAAGCGCGCCGCGGCGTGGTTTTCCATCCCGACGTGCGGGAAGTAGAAGTCGGCGAGCCGGTACTGCGAGTCGAACGCGACGAGGAGCGACCCGTTTCCGATGACTAAATCCCGCGGCATGGCGAAGCGCGCAGTTTAGCGGCGTATCAAGAAAGCCGTAAAGCCATCCGCGCCCGAATCGGGCGTCAGTCGCAGCACGCCGTTCTCGATCCACGGCTTCGCGCCGTCGGGAGCGAACCGCGCGATGTCGTCGCGCGCAAATCCGTCGACGATCTCGTCGTTCTCTTCGCGCTCCAGCGAGCAGGTGGAGTAGACGACGTACTCGCTCGCCAGCTCCATCGCCGATTCGAGCAGCTCGCGCTGCAGCTTCGCGAACGACGGCAGATCGTCCTCGCGCAGTCTCCACTTCAATTCGGGATTCTTGCGGATCGTGCCGGTCGCGCTGCATGGCGCGTCGAGCAAGACCGTTCCGAACTTCCGCGCAAACGGCGGACGGCGACCGTCGCTCACCACGCCCTTCACCGTTCGCAGCCGCGCGATCGAGATGTCGTTGCTGACGACATGCGCGCCGCGCGCGCGCATCACGATCGTCTTGCCACCCGGTGCGGCGGCGAGATCGAGCACGTCGTCGCTCGTGTTCGCCGCGATCGTCGCGATCAGCGCACTTCCTTCATCGAGCGCGTAACCCTCGACCTCCGCACTCGATCGCTTCAGCTTCCAAATGCCGGAAACGATGCCGGATGCCTCGGCATCGGGCGGCGGCGCGTCGGTGAAGACGTCGGGATACGACAGCTCCTGATTCGCCTCCGCGATGCGCGCCGCGCGATCGGCGCCGTACATCCGCGTCCAGCGCGCGATCAGCCATTCCGGATGCGCCGTCCTCGTCGCGAGATCCTTCGGCTCCGGGACTTTCCCTTCGCTGATGCGCCGCAGGATCGCGTTCGCGAATCCGCGCGCGCGATGCGGTGCGAGCTGCACCGTCTCCGCGACCGCCGCATACCGCGCGACGTCCATGTAGCCGAGCTGATACGCGCCGAGGCGGAGGATGTCGCGGATCTCCGGCTCGATCTTTCCCTTGGCCAGGAAGTCGATCGAGTAGTCGAGCCGCGAGCGCCAGCGGAGCACGCCGAGGACGAGCGTGCGGACGAATCCCGGCTCGTGGACGAGGAGCGGCGCTGCGAACGCCGACTCGCGCTCGATGCGACGGAGCAATTGCAGCGCGCGCTCGCGCTCGTTCATGCGAGTCGTCCGCCGCCACGCACGAAATCGACCGCGCGCACCGGCGATTTCCCCGGCCGCTGCACCGAGATCACGCGCAGCGATCCTTCGCCGCATTGCACGACGACGCCGTCATCGCTCGCATCGACACGCGCGAGCTCAATCAACTTCAGATCGCCGACGAACACGCCGGGCCACGGATAGAACGCGCGGAACTTGTCGTAGATCGCGCGCGCCGGCTCGCTCCACGACACGGCGCCTTCCGATTTCTCGATCTTCGGCGCGAACGTCGCCTGCGCATGATCCTGCGTCGTCTCGGTCCACGGACCTCGCAGCGTCGCGACCATCGCCTCGGCGCCGATGCGCGAGAGCCGCGAGGCGAGGTCGGGCGTCCGCTCGTCGGGACCGATCGGCGTTCGCGCGACCGTCAGCATCGCGCCGTGATCGAGCTCCTCGTCGACGCGCATGATCGTCACGCCGGTCTCCGTCTCGCCTCGTTCGATCGCGCGCTGGATCGGCGCCGCGCCGCGGTACTGCGGAAGGATCGAGCCATGGACGTTCAGAAATCCCTGCTTCGGGATCTCCAGCAGGGCGGGCGGAAGGATCTTGCCGTACGCGACGACGATCCCGATCTCCGGCTTCGCGGCGCGGATCGCGTCGAGTCCTTCGCGGATCTTCGGCGGCTGAATGAGCGGAATCCCGAGCTCCTTCGCTTTCACCGCGACGGCCGGCGCGTGCATCTTCATCCCGCGTCCCGCCGGCTTGTCCGGCTGCGCGACGACGAGCGCGATCTCGTGCTCGCGCGCGAGTGCTTCCAGCGTCGGAACGGCGAATTCAGGGGTGCCGAGAAAGACGATTCGCAAGGCGGGCGCGATTGTAGTCGCTACGGCTTCGACGTCGTCGTGACGGTGGTCGTCGTCGTCGCGGTCGTCGCGGTCGTGTCGGTCGGCGCCTGATCCTTCAACTTCGGATTCTGCGGCGCCGCGGTCCCTTCGACTCCGGAATTCGGCTCAGGCGCCGCCGCAGGCATCCCGTGCTGCGACGGCGTCTGATTCTTGTTTTGAGGCGAGTGCGTCATCGCCGGAGGGTTGTTCTGGTAATCGCGCGGCGGCGTCTCGCCACGACAGGCGAGGAGGGAGAGCGTTGCAGCCGCCAGCGCGATTTTTCTCACGGTACGGATGAGTTCAAATCATTTGCCAAGTACGGCGTTCTTGAAATCTTCGCCCGGTCCCGGCTTCGGTCCGAGCCACGTGGAGAGGATCGCATCGGCCGTCGCCTTGCCCGGCAGCGTCCCCTTCATCTTGCCGTTCACCTCGACCGTCGTCCCCGTGCCCGGCACGTACGTCAGCACGAGGCGATTGCCCTTCGGGATCGCTTCCATCAGCGAGCAGAGGGTCTTGAACGAGCCGCTCACTTCAGCGGTCGGATGCGGCGTGTTCGCCTCCAGTCCCTCGCTCCACGCCTCGCACATCTGGTCCTTCGAGACGCTGTAGAGGAAGTGCATCACCATGCGGCGCGGCGTGTCGGCGCCCATGATCGCGGTGGCGTTGTTGTTCTTGGCCGGCAGATAGAGCCCGCCGACGTAGATCTTGATGAAGAGCTTCTTGCGGATGCCTCCTCCGTTGAGCACGAGGGGCGATCCGTTGACGGTGACACTGTTCTCCAGATTCACATCGGCGATGGTTGCGGCGATGAGCGGCAGAGCGAATGCGAATGCAAGCAAAGTCCTGGTTGTGCGGCGCATTGGTGAACCTCCCGCCGGAACGCTAACCTAGAATGACCGGATGAAACAAATCTTCGTCGTCCTCGCTCTCCTCGCCGCGATGCCGCTGGCCGCGCAGGTCGCGGAAGGCGATTCGCAGTGGGCCGCGCGCGCCGAGGGCTCGCAGAGCGGTCATGCGAAGCCGGCCCGCGTCGACGCCGCGATCGCCGCGTATCAGCGCGCCATCGCCGCGAATGCCGGCGATCTCGACGCGCACTGGAAGCTGCTCCGCGCGATCCGTTTCAAGGGCGCATACGTCGCCTCGACGAACGACGAGAAGAAAGTGATCTACGCGCAGGCGAAGAAAGCAGGCGAGGCCGCGCTCGCGCGTCTGCAGACGAAGGGATCGGAGAAGGACGTCGCGAATGCGAATCGCGCGATCGCCGGCGCGGGCGAGATCTTCTTCTGGGATTCGGTGAACTGGGGCGAGTGGGCGCTGGCCTACGGCAAGCTCGCCGCGGTGAAGGAAGGGGCGGCGGACCGCATCAAGCGCGAGTCGACGATCGCCATGCTGATCGATCCGAAGATGGAGGCCGGCGGTCCCGCCCGCGTCCTCGGGCGACTCCACGATCAGACGCCGCACGTCCCGTTCATCACCGGCTGGGCGTCGAACAAGGAAGCAGTGAAGTTCCTCAAGCAGTCGCTGGCGCTCGACCCGGCGAACAAGATCACCAAGGTTTTCCTGGCCGAGGCGATGGTCGACGACGACAGCGACACGAAGCCCGCGGCCATCCAACTGCTGCGCGACGTGGTCAACGCGTCGAACGATCCGGAGTTCATCGTGGAGTGGGAAGCGGCAACGAACGACGCGCGGGCGCTGCTCAGGAAGTGGAAAGCGTAAGGGCGACGATCAGATCGCCGATCGCCACCGTCTCCACCACATCGAACCGCAACCCATCGCAGCGCGACTCGATGAGCGCGATCGGCGTGCGCTTGAGCGTCACGGTCCCGCCGCCGTGGCGCTTCCACTCCGCCTCTTTCGCACACCAGAAGTGCAGCAGCCGATGCGCGACCGCGCAGCGCGACATCGCCTCCGTCTCCTCCTCAGTGAGAAAGAGATGCGCCATCCGCTCGCTGATGTCGCGCACGACCTGCACGTCGATGCCGACCGCCACGTCGTCCTTCGCCGCCGCGGCGTACGGCTCGGAATGCGAGTACGACACGAACCTCGCGTCGGGCAGTAGCGCGGCCGCGGCACGGCTGAGCATCCATTCGCGGCGGCGCTTCTCGAGCTTGAACTCCGGCGCCTCGATCAGCGGCGGCTCGCCGCTCACCAGCACGGCGCGCGCGCGCCACGACTCCGGCAGCTCGATCACGTTCATTGCTGCTGCGCCGGAACCGCGGCGATGAACTGATTGTCGCCGCTCGTCGAGACGATCGAGGCGAAGGCGACTCCGGTGCCGGCGATCGGCGTGATGCGGATGTTCATCGATTCGTCGATGGTCACGCCGAGCTCGTGCTCGATGTCGGGCACGATCCACACCTCGTCCTCGGCCACCCCCTGCTCGATCGACTTGCCGCCGACGACGATCCGGAACGTGGCCGGAATTGTCCCGGTGTTCACGATGCCGACGTTCACGCGGCGCGGCGTGCGTGGCTCCGGGATGCCGATGATGGTCAGCTCCGCCGCGTCGCCGCCGGCGGTGGCGGAGTCGCGCGCGGTGAGCGCCGGCTCGATCGAGGCGTGCGAATCGTGCGCGGCGTCGTACGTCTTCACCGAAGCAACAGGCGCGCGGTTGACGCGGTGCTCGATCCAGAGCGTGCCGATCGCGTCGTTCGTGCCAAAGAGCGTCCCCGCGACGTCGGGCCAGAGCATCGTCTTGCGCGGCGCGAGCGTGACGCGGCGGTCGATGCGCACCCCGCCCGCGACGTAGCGCAGCGACATCGAGATCGGCTCGCGAAACGGGTTGTGCAGCGTGAGGTCGGAGACCCAGCGCGCGCCGGCGATCCCTTCGTGATTGCCGACCAGCGGAAAGACCGCGCGGTCGCGCGACGACTCGACGAGCTCCCTCGGTTTCGGCAGGCGGATGCGCTTCAGGTATTGCGCGACGGTCAGCGGGCGCGGCGCATCGAGACGCGTCCAGAGCTCGACGCCGCGCACCGACTTGTAGAAGCGGTAGCAATCGTCGATGTACGCCGACACCGCCTGCGCGCGGAGATCGTTCGGCACGCCGTCGAAGCGATCGAGCTGTTCGGGCGAGGTGCGGATGATCACCTTCGGCTTCGACTTCTCCAGCGCGGCGATCGTCTCCGCCTGGAAGTCCTTCGGCGAAAGGATCGGCACCTGGTAGAAGCGCGTCGGGTTCGGGCGGTCGGCGAAAAAGTAGAACGCGGGCTGATTGGAGAAGTCGAAGATCGGCTCGTTGCGCTTCGTCAGCTTGCGGATCTCTTCTCTCACCGCGTCGATGCGGAACTTGACCTCTTCCGCGTGTCCGTCGCGAATGACGTGCAGCACGCGGCGCTGATAGTTGAGGAGATCGTCGATGCGGACGTTGATGAGATCGGGGATCCAGAGCAGCACGCCGACGACCGGCACGAGCACCGCGACGATCGCGGCGACGAACGCGGTGCCGCCGTCACGCGCGGTCTCACGCAGCTTGCGCGTGAAGAGGATCGCCAGCATCACCAGCATCGGACCGACGAGGAACGCGGCGAAGTACTGATGCCGGAACTCCGCGCGTCCGAATGCCGTCCGCTGCGTGACCGCGGCGAAGACCGTCAGCACGAGGAGCGCGGAGTCGAACGTATCGAAGCGTTTCCGCAGCCAGCGTTGGATCAGATAGACCGCGGCGATGGCGATGACGAGCGGCGAAAGAATGAGGTGGAACTTCTCGAAAAGGACGAAATCGGAGAGCGTGTGGAGATTGAGGTTCTGCCGGAACGTACTGACGACGTCGGGGAAGGGCAGCGACCAGACGGCGTCGATGATGCGCGGGATGACGATGAATGAGGTGAGCGCGAAGTCGCCGAAGGCGCCGCGCGCGATGAGATAGATGACGAAGGGTGCGGCGCCGAGCGCGACACCGGCGAAGAACGCCCACATGCGTCGGCGCATGATGAGAAGAACGAGAATCGCCGCGGCGATCGTGTACAGCCCGATCTCGTAACTGAAGAACAGCGCGAGTCCAGCGAACACCCCGCTGAAGATCGCGCCCCAACGGCTGTTCCGCTTCAGCGCGTACCAGAAGAGCGCGACGGCGGCGACCTGGAAGAACGTCCGGTTGTTCTCCGCGGTCGTCCACGCACCCATCGCGACGCAGAGCATCGCCAGCGGTATCGATTCGAAGACGGCGAGCCCGAGGAACCAGATCGACACCGCGAGGAAGCCGCCGACGATCACGCCGCTCACCACCGACACCTCGAGCGAGCGCCCGAAGAGCTGCATCAGCCACGAGTCGAGCACGCCGTCTTCGAGCATGCCGTGCAGCGGGAAGGTGTCGCGATATGGCACTTTCCCGCGCAGGTAATCCGAGGCCGGTCCGATCGACTCGCCGCGATGGAAGAGATCGATCCACTGCGAGCCCTGCGCGGTCGAGGCGTAGCTCACGAGGTAGATGAGCGCGGGGAGGATCACGAACGCGCAGAGCCGCCACGTGGCTCGCGGCGGGAGCGGCTTCCTGATCAGCACACCGATCAACAGCGCGATGAGGATCGCCAGCCGCGGTTGCGTCGTCGGAATCCAGAAGAGCGGCAGGAACGGAAGCACGACGAGCGGAAGACCCGCGGTCACGACCCGCTCGAACGGCACCTGCGCGATATGCGCGATGAACAAGGCGACGGCCCAGAAGAGCGCCAGCAGCGCGGCGACGAACACCACCTCGAGGAAGAGCGTCGGGATGTGCGCGAAGCGGCGCCCCGTGGCGAGGTAGCGGAAGAGAATCCAGGAGACCGCTTCGCAGAAGAGGAGAGCGTGATAGGGGCGGAGCTCTTCCCGGAAAAGCGAGCGCGGGATGTCCAGCATGCGCGGCGCGAGAATCGACAGCACGATCGGCAGCGCGAGGATCCAGCCGGCCTTGCCGGTGGTCAGGTAGAAGAACGGCGCGAGCAGATACGGCGCGAGGAAGAGGATGGCCGGAAGTGTCCTCTTCGGCCTGAGCCGCTCGCCGTATCGATGAAAGAGAATCGTCAGCGGCGGGACGGTGAGGAAGAAGAGCGCGATGCCGAGGTAGTCCCGCAGCTTGGAGTAGCGCAGGACGGTGACGAGGCCGACGGCGACCGGCTTCGTCGGCGGGAGCGACGGGAAGAAGAGGGTGAGAGAAAAGAAGACGCCGGTCGCGAAGCAGAACGCGGCGGTCCAGAGAAGCGCGGCAATGATCCGGTCAGAGAGCGGGCGCGCGTTCATTCGCGCCGGAGTGTACCAATGCCTCCACCACCGCATCATGCAGCGCCGCGATCGTCGCGCTCTTCGACTCGACCTCCGGCGTGAACCCGAACCTCCGAATGGCCTCGGTCGTCGTCGGCCCGATGGAGAAGAACTTCGCGTGCTCCGCGACCTTCTTCCGCTCCTCGGCATTCAACTTCCCGAAGAAATGATCGACGGTCGACGCGCTGGTGAAGGTCACGGCGTCGATGGAGTCGAGCAGCACGCGCAGCTCGTCGAGGTCGTAATCGGCCGCCTTCGTCTGATAGGCGATGCCGAGGTCGACCTGGCCTCCGCGCTTGCGCAGCTCGTCGATCAATTCGTCGCGTCCTTCCGCGGCGCGGATCACCGCGGTGCGGACGCCGGTCTGGTTGGCGGCGAGCATCGGCAGCAGCGAGATCGACTGGAACTTCTCGGGGATGAGATCGGGCGCGATGCCGCGCGCGCGCAGCTCGGCGGCGGTGGTGTCGCCGACCGCGGCGATTCTCGCGCCGGAGAGTCTGCGCGCATCGAAGCCGCGCTCGAGCAGACGATCGAAGAAGAACTTCACGCCGTTGACCGAGGTGAAGACGTAGAGGTCGTAACGGCCGTCGATGATGTGATCGAGCGAGTCGAACGTCTGCGGCGGCGCGATCTCGATGGTCGGGAACTGCAGCACCTGCGCGCCCGACTCCTCGAGCATCTTCTTCAACTCGGAGGCCTGCTCGCGGGCGCGGGTGACGACGACGCGCTTGCCGAAGAGCGGCTTGGTCTCGAACCAGTTGATGACGTCGTGCATCTTCACCACTTCGCCCACCACGATCAGCGCCGGCGTCGGGATCTCCGCGTCGCGCACGATCCGCTCGATCGTGGCCAGCGTGCCGGTGACGCTGCGCTGCTCGCGCGTGGTGGCCTTCGAGATCACCGCGACCGGACGGTCGAGGGCGCAGCCGTACTTCGTCAGGTTGTTGACGATCGCCGGCAGGTTGCCGAGTCCCATCATGAAGACGATCGTGCCGTCGAGCTGCGCCAGCGCCGACCATTTGATGCCGGTCGATTCGTCGGCTTCGTGTCCCGTGACCAGCGTGAGCGACGTGGCGTAGGAGCGATGCGTGACCGGGATGCCGGCGTAGGCGGGGCCGGCGATCGACGAAGAGATGCCGGGGACGATCTCGACCGGCACACCGGCCGCGACCAGCTCCTCCGCCTCTTCGCCGCCGCGTCCGAAGACGAACGGATCGCCGCCTTTGAGCCGGACGACGCGATGTCCCTTCTTCGCTTCGTCGACGAGTAACTGATTGATCTGATCCTGCGGCAACGCGTGCGCGCTGGCGCGCTTGCCGACGTAGACGACCTTCGTCGCCGGCGGGATCTTCGCCGCGATCTCCTTCGACACGAGCGCGTCGAGCGCCACGACGTCGGCGGTCGCGAGCAGCTCCGCGGCGCGCATGGTCAGGAGTCCGGGATCGCCGGGGCCGGCGCCCACGAGAAAAACTTTTCCAGTCATTGATTCACCAGCCGTTCGTAAACCTCGTCCACGGTTGCGCCGCTCGCGCGGACGCCGTTGAAAAATGCGCGAATGATTCCGTTCGCCGAGTGCACCGCGATGCACGAGTAGCAGTCGAGCTGCTCGCCGAACTTCTGCAGCACGCCGCGCTCGTTGCGCGCCGCGAGCGCGCTCGGCTCGTGAGTGATCGATTGCGCGACTTCGATTGCCCGCGCATCGTCCGCCCGCGTCTCGATGGCGATGATTCCCTGGCCCGCGGCAGGTAGCAGCTCATCCGTCGAGAAGTAGCTGGTGATCTCCGATGCGCGTCCGAGGCGCGTCAGTCCGGCGCTGGCGAGGATGATCCCGCCGTACTGGCCGGCGCGCGCCTTGTTGATGCGCGTGTCGACGTTGCCGCGGATGTCCTCGATCTTCAATTGCGGGAAGAGCGTGCTCAGTTGCGCGCGGCGCCGCGGCGCGCTCGTCCCGATGATCGAGCCCGCCGGCATTTCGGCGATCGGCGTGTTCGTCGGATGGACCCACGCGTCGCGCGGATCGGCGCGCTCGAGGAAGCCGGCCAGCACGAACTGATCGGGGATGATCGACGGCACGTCCTTGAGGCTGTGCACCGCGATGTCGATCGCGCCGCGCTCCAGCGCCTCTTCCAGTTCCTTGATGAAGAGCCCCTTGCCGCCGATCGTGGCCAGCGAGACGTCGTGGCGTTTATCGCCGGTCGTCTTCAGCACGGTGATCTCCGGCTCGCAGCCCTGGGCGCGGAGGAGGTCGGAAACGCGGTTGGCCTGCCAGAGGGCGAGCGCGGAGCCGCGCGTGCCGATGCGTACGTTGTTCATGAACGAAGTCCGAAGATCTTGCGGATCGTCTGCCGCAGCGATTCCCGCTCCTGCGGCTCGTCGGACGCGTCCTTGAGCTGCAGGATCGGGTAATGGAGGATCTTGTTGATCATCTGCGAGGAGAACATCTCCACCGCGGCGCGCTGCTCGGGCGTCATCGGCCCCATCTTGCGCAGGCATTTCTCCAGCTCCGCGGCGCGGATCTCCTCCAGGCGTCCCTGCAGCTCGAGGATCGTCGGGACGGCATCCTGCGCCACGAGCCGCTTGCGGAAGGAGTCGACTTCTTTGGTGATGATCTCCTCCGCCTGCTGCGCCTTCTTCTGCCGCAGCTCGCGGTTCGCGTCGGCGACGTGCTGCAGGTCGTCGACGTTGTAGAGATACGCGCCGTCGATGCCGGCGATGTCGGGATTGATGTTGCGCGGGACGGAGAGGTCGATGAGGAAGAGGTTGCGGTTCTTGCGCGTACCGAGCGCGCGCGTGACCTGATGCGGCTCGACGACGAAATGCGGCGCGCCGGTCGAGGCGATGACGATGTCGCACGTCGCGAGGTGCTCGTCGATCGATCCGAACTGCACCGCCAGCCCTTCGAATCGCGCCGCCAGCTCCACCGCCCGCTCGTACGAGCGATTGGCGACGAAGACCTGCTTCACGTTCTGGCCGTGCAGGTGCTCGGCGGTCAGCTCGCCGATCTCGCCCGCGCCGAGGAGCAGGACCTGCAGCCCTTCGAGCTCGCCGAAGATCTTCTTCGCCAGCTCGACCGCGGCGTACGGCACGGAGACCGCGTGCTCGCCGATGCCTGTGTCGGTGCGCACGCGCTTGGCGACGCGCATGGTCTGTTCGTAGAGCTGCGTGAGGAGCGCGTCGAGCGTGCCGTTGTCCTGCGCGAGCTGAAACGCCTTGCGCACCTGGCCGCCGATCTGCGGCTCGCCGAGGATCATCGAGTCGAGGCCGGAGCAGACGCGGAAGAGATGCTTGACCACATCGCCATAGCGAAGGATGTAGAGGTGTTTCTCCAGCTCCACGCGCGCGGCCCCGGCGCGCTGCGCCATCCAGTCGACGATCTGCTCGATGACGTCCTCGCTCGGCGCGGAGAGGATCGCTTCGACCCGGTTGCAGGTCGAGAGCATCGCCACGCCGTGCATCGGTCCGCACGCGAGGAGCGATTGAAGGATCTCGTCCATCTTCCGCTCGTCCATCGAGAGGCGCTCGCGCACTTCGACGGGGGCGGTGCGGTGGTTGAGGCCAACCAGCATTAGAGGCACGGCACCCTCCGCACACCCAGAGCAGATAGCGGATAGCGGATAGCAAAAGGCGCCGCGTGGATTGCCTCCGTTGCTATCTGCTTACTGCTATCTGCTATCTCAAACATGATGAATCCCCAGCATCGCGACCAGGATCGCGATGAACGCGCCCGCGCCGACGAGCATCGTGCGGCGCGTCCGATACGTGCCGCTGATGTACGACTGCAGCACGACCGCGAACAGCACCCACGCCACGATCGCGCCGACTTCTTTTGTGCGCATCGCGACGATGCCCGCCGTCGTTTTGTACGACCAGAGGACGCCGGTCACGAGGCCGAGGGTGTAGACGCTGAAGCCGATCGCCAGGGCGCGGTAGCTGACGTCCTTGCAGACGTTGAGGCTCGGAATGAGATCCCACAGCCGGCCGCGCGTCTTCGATTTCAGCGCGCGGTCCTGCAGGTGCGCGAGGAGTCCGAAGGCCAGGCCGATCAGCAGAGCGGCGACGCCGATCGTGGTCAGCAGCAGGTGCGCGGTGAAGAGCCGCGACAGCAGTTTCGGCGAGTGCGCGAACGGCTCGTGCACCACCGCCGTGACGGAGAGCAGGATCAGCACGAGCGGATAGACGAAGAACGACGCCGCGTGCACGCGATAGACGATGAAGAGCACGAGCTCGGCGAGAAACACGAGCCAGGCGATGAACGACGCGGTCTCCGGCAGGTTCGTCAGCGGCGGATGCCCGGTAATGGTGCAGATCGTGCCGATCCAGACGGTGTGGCTCAGGAATCCGACGACCATCAGCCCGAGACCGGTGTGCTGCATCGGCTTCTCGCGCGCGAAGAGCGACAGCAGCGCGACCAGTGTTCCGGCGCCGTAGAAGCCGAGCGCGATGTAGAGGGTGAGGTTGGGGTTCATGAGGGCGCCAACTTCTTGCAGAACACGACCTTATCGTCTTCGATTCTGTAGAAATCCTTGATCCGCGAGATCTCGTCGTAGCCGCTCCGCTCGTAGAAACGGAGCGTCGGCGCGTAGCTTTCTTTCGACGACGTCTCGATCAACAACATACGTCCGCGCTGGCGCCGCACCTCGTTCTCCACGAAACGGAGCAGCAACTGTCCGAAGCCCTGTCCTTGCTGCTTCGGATCGACGGCGATCCAGTAGAGGTCGAAGACGCCGTCGGTCAGCGGGGTCGGTCCGTAGCAGACGTAGCCCTGGACCATCCGATTCGGTCCGCTGTCGGGATCGTCGAGGACGTAGACGAAGTAATCGCCGCGCTCCGGATGCTCGAGCGCGATGTCGACCAGCTCGTTCGCGCACTTCACTTCTTCTTCGGTGAAACGCGCGACGCCGACCAGGATCTCGTGAATGCGGTCGCGGTCTTTTGGTTCGACAGGGCGGATCTTCATGCCGTGCGTCGCGAACCCCGCGACATGGCCGACATCATAAGCTCGTCGAGAAAGTCCCGAAATCCGATCCCGGCGGCCGCAAGCGCCTTCCTGAATCCTGATTGCGGTCCGATGTCCGGATTGGGATTGATGTCGACGATGCAAAGTTCACCCGTGGGCCTCTGCCTGATGTCCATCCTGCAGTAGCCGCGGATTGAGAGTACGTCGGCCGCTTTGCGGCATAAGTCGGCGAGATCACGCCGCAATGTGTCATCGATCACAGCCGGGGTCTGGTTGACGGTCGCCCGGTCCTCCCGTGATCCCTCCGCCCACTTTGCCTTCCACCCCACGACCCTCTCCTCGGGGGCGAGCTCGTCCGCGAAGACGATCTCGCCCGGCGGCAGGAGCCTGCCGAGGTACATCGCCTGATTGAATTCACGGCCGTCGATAAACTCCTCGATCAGCGCGGGTTGGCGGTAGGTCTCTTCGATGAATCGCGCGCGCGCCTCCGCTTCCTCGCGCGTGGCGACCACTGACGCGCGGTCGATGCCGACGCCGGCGTCCTCGCGCGACGGCTTCACGATCGCCGGAAAGCCGTCACCCGGCATTGTGATGCCGCACGACGCGAGCAGCCGTTTCACGAGCGTTTTGTCGCTACAGAGGCCGACCGCGATCGGATCGGCGCCGGTGAACGGTATGCCGAGCATCTCCAGCGCGAGCGCGAAATGCATCTCGAAGCGCGGCTTGCCGAGGACCCCTTCGCAGAGGTTGAAGACGAGATCCGCGTGCCGCAGTTTGCGCAGGGCTTCGCGGACGTCGCGCACGGGACAGAGCTCGGCGCCGAGGAGCTCAGCGATCTCGCGCGCCGCTTCGCCGCTCTCCGCCTCGCCGATTTTTTCGATGTCGTTGAGGTGCGGCTTGAGGTCGACGTCATCGTTGTAGGCGACGAACAATCGAGCCGATGAGCTCTTCATACGCAACCCCCGCCAACCTCGCCATGATCACGAGATCGCTGTTGACCGGATGCACGCCCGGCAGCGGATTCACTTCGATGAAGCACGGCACGCCGTCGCGGTCGCGGCGGATGTCGATGCGCGCGACGTCGCGTAATCCGAACTCGCGCCACACGTCGAGCGCCACCTGCGCGACGTCGGGCGCGTCGACGAGCCGGTAGTCGACGAGGTTCAGGTAGTCGCGCTTGACGTCGATCGAGTAGACGAAGTCCTTGTCACCCGATCGCGGGACGACCTGCATCACGCCGAGAACTTCGCCCTGCACGATGCCGACGGTGTACTCGTCGCCGGGAAGGAACTCCTCGATCAGCACCGGTCCGTATTTCTCGAGCTGCGCCACGACGGCGCGCAGCTCTTCCGGAGTGCGGCAGAGGGAGGATTTCGTGATCCCCATCGACGAGCCTTCGCACGCGGGCTTCACGAAGAGAGGGAAGCGCGTGTCACCGGCGACCGCAATCCAGTGCGCCTTCGCGTACGTCTTCGCCAGCGCCTTGTCGAGCGTGATGCCGATGATCAGCGGATCGGATCCGCTGCACGGAATGCCGAGCAGCTCGCACACGGCCGGCACCTGCGATTCCCGTCCCCGTCCTCCGAACCCCTCGGCGATGTTGAAGACGAAATCGACCTCGGCATCGAGCAGCGCCTCGCCGTAGCCGATGCGCACAGGCTCGTGGCCGTTCGCGCGCAACGCGTTCTCGAGCGCTTCGATGGTCTCGATCGAGTCGAACTCTTCGAACTCGTCGCCATGCGCATCGGCCGGTTTGAGGTTGTACGTGAGACCGATGCGACGGGTCAGAGGACCCGTCCTACGTTTTTCTTGATGTTCACCCCGCGCGGCGTTTCGCGGACCGGCTGCGGCTCGAAGCGATCCGACGTCCGGTTGAGCAGCCGCGCGATGCCGCGCTCATTCGCGCTCTCGCGGTCCTCGCAGCGATCGCATTGATGCGGCTGCGACGGCACGTCGTCGTAGCGGCCGACCACGCCCTCGAAGTTGCGATAGACGACCGCGTCGCTGTAGTGCCCGAGGATGTACGTCGGCATCAGCGGGATCTTCCCGCCGCCGCCCGGCGCGTCCATCACGAACTGCGGCACCGCGAGCCCCGACGTGTGCCCGCGCAGGAACTCGATGATCTCGATCCCTTCGCCGACCGACGTCCGGAAGTGCTCGGCCCCCATCACCTGATCGCATAGATAGAGGTAGTAGGGACGGACGCGGATCTTCATCAGGCCTTGCACGAGGTCGCGCATCGTGTACGGGCAGTCGTTGATACCGCGCAGCAGCACCGCCTGGTTGTTCACCGGAATCCCCGCGCGCAGCAGGCGGTCGCACGCGGCCGCCGACTCCGGCGTGATCTCGTTCGGATGATTGAAGTGCGTGTTGATCCAGATCGGGTGGTACTTCTCCAGCAGCGCCGTCATCTCCGCGTCGATGCGCTGCGGGAGAAAGACCGGGACGCGCGAGCCGAAACGGATGATCTCGACGTGCGGGATGGCGCGCAGTCCGGCGAGGATTTTTTCGAGATACGTCAGCGAGAGCGACAACGGATCGCCGCCGCTGACGATCACGTCGCGGATCTCCGGATGCTCCGCCACGTACTCGATCATCCGCTCGATCTTCCGCTGGCCGGTCGTCCCGTCTTCATCGACCCACTTCCGCTTGCGCGTGCAGTAGCGGCAGTAGAGCGGGCAGTACGACGTGACGAGGAAGAGGCAGCGGTCGGGATAGCGATGGACGATGCCGGTGACCGGAGAGTCGCCCTCTTCGTTCAGCGGATCCCAGACCAGCTCCCCCGGATTGATCATCTCCGCCGCGTCGGGGACCGACTGCAGGCGCAGCGGATCGTGCGGATCATCGAAGTCGATCAGGCAGAGGTAGTAGGGCGTGATCGCGGTGCGATAGAGCTCGAAGACCTGCTCGAGCTTCTGCGAATCCGTGTCGCCCGCGGCGCCGAAGAGCTGCGTGATCTCCTCGAGCGTGGTCACGCGATTCTTCTGCTGCCACTTCCAGTCGTTCCACTGTTCGTCCGTGACGCCCGGGTAGAGGCGCTCACGATTCCGGCGATAAATGTCGAGATGATTTTTCCGAGGGAGGAGGGGGGATTGCGGAGGCTCGTCGGACACCGGGATTGAGCTCATGCAGTGCTCACTTTTCTCCTTCCGGATAACGGCACCGCGGCGTGTGCTTCGAAAAGATGCACGAACTCCCGCGGCACCCAGGCAGTGAACGTCGTCATTTCTTCGCCTTGCGTCTGTTCATAAACCTCGGCCACATCGTGCAAGCGGGCCGCCAGTCGCGATTCGGCGTGCGGGATCTCGAGGTGCATCACCTCGCCCCCTTCGAGCTCGCGGTCGCGGATCATTTCCACGAGGCGCTCGATGCCGCGCCCGGTCAGCGCGGAGACGGCGACGGCATTCGCGCGGCGCGGCTCGGGGAACCAGTGCTGCGACGTCTCCGCCAGGTCGAACTTGTTGTAGACCTCGAGGGTCTTGTCGCGATCGACGCCGAGGTCCGCGAGGACCTGCTCGCCGATGGCCTGCTGATCTTCGAACTGAGGATGCGAGCCGTCGATGACGTGCAGCACGAGATCGGCCGCCACCGCTTCTTCCATCGTGGAGCGGAACGAAGCGACGAGATGATGTGGGAGCTTGCGGATGAATCCGACCGTGTCGACGATCACAGTCTCGCGCGGCATCTCGTATGCGATGCGCTGCGTCTTCGAGTCGAGCGTCGCGAACAGTTTGTCGACCGCCTCCGCGCCGCCGCGCGTCAGGCGGTTGAAGAGCGTCGACTTGCCGGCGTTCGTGTAACCGACCAGCGCGACGGTGTACGCGCCGGCGCGCGACTTCCGCTGCGTCAGGCGCGTCCGCTCGATGTGCTCCAGGTCGTCCTTCAGGCGCGCGATGCGCGTCCGGATGATGCGGCGGTCGAGCTCGAGCTGCGTTTCACCGACGCCGCGCGTCCCGATGCCGCCCGCCTGCCGCTCGAGGTGAGTCCAGGCGCGCGTCAGGCGCGGCAGCATGTACTCGAGCTGCGCCAGCTCCACCTGCGTCCGCGCCTCGCGGCTGCGCGCGCGCCGGGCGAAGATGTCGAGGATCAACGCGCTGCGGTCGATGACCTTCACGCCGATGACCTTCTCCAGGTTGCGCACCTGCGCCGGCGAGAGGTCGTCGTCGAACACGAGGAGCGTCGCCGCGTGCTGCTCCACGAGCCGCTTCACTTCCTCCGCTTTGCCCTTGCCGATGAACAACGCGGGGTCGGGTGAGGGGCGGTTCGCGAGGATCTGCGCGACGACTTCGCCGCCCGCGCTTTCGATCAGTTTGGTGAGCTCCGCGAGATGTTCTTCAGCGACGCTGCGCGCCAGATCAGGGAGGACGAGACCGGCGGCGATTGTCTTTTCTGTCACGTGATGTATGTCCTGCAAATATACATGATTGTTGCCAGTTGGCGGTTCGCAGTTGGCAGTAACACCCGGCCCTTCTGCCAGCGGCCAACTGCCCACGGCCAACTGTCAACTATCATCCCCCCATGTTCGTCCTGTACGAGGTACTTCTCTACCTCGTCTTCATCATCACAGCACCATTCTTCCTTCTGACGGGCTTCCTCCGCGGGAAGTACCTGTCGAATTTTCCGGAGCGAATGGGCTTCTATCCGACGAAGGCGGACGCACATGATTTGTGGATTCACGCGGTGTCGGTCGGCGAGACCTTAGCCGCGCGGCCCGTGGTCGCCGAGATCATGCGGCAGCGGCCCGCGACGACGATCGCGTTCACGACGACCACCATCACCGGCCAGGCGCAGGCGAAGCGGCTCTATCCCGATGCCACGGTGACCTACTTCCCGTTCGACTTCGCGTTCGCGGTCCGCCGCTTCCTCGATCACCACCGCCCGCGCGCGTTCGCCACGATGGAGACGGAGATCTGGCCGAACGTGTCGCGTATCGCGAAGGCGCGCGGCGTCCGCCTGATCCTGGCCAACGGCCGCATCTCCGACCGCTCCTTTCCGCGCTACCGCGCCTTGCGCGCGCTGGTCGGACGCGTGCTGCGCGATTACGACCGCGTGCTCGCGCGCGAGGAGACCGACCGCCAGCGCTTCGTCGCCATCGGCGCGCCGGCGTCGATCGTCGAGACGTCGGGAAACGTGAAGTTCGATTACGAGCCGGACATCGCGCCGCTCGAGGTGGCAACGGAGCTGACCACCCTCATCAACGGCCGCCCGGTGATCGTCCTCGGCTCGACGATCGAAGGCGAAGACGAATTGCTGATGCCGGAGCTGGAGCGCTTCATCGCCGAGACGAACGCGTTCGCGATCATCGCGCCGCGCAAACCGGAGCGCTTCGAGATCGTGGCCAGCATCCTGGCGACGACGTCGCTGACGTACGTGCGGCGCAGCGAGTTCCCGCCGCACATGACGGCCCACGTCCTCCTCCTCGACACGTTCGGCGAGCTGGCGAAGATCTACCGCTTCGCCACCGTCGCGTTCGTCGGCGGCTCGCTGGTGCCGGCGGGGGGACACAATCCGATCGAGCCGGCGGCGGCGGGCGTGCCGGTCTGCTTCGGGACGTCGATGTCGAACTTCCGCGAGATCGCGCAGGTCTTCATCGATCACGAGGCGGCGCAGCAGGTCGAGTCGGCGGCCGAGGTCTTCGCCTTCGCGCGGCGGATGTTCGCCGATGAATCGCTGCGCAACGCGTGGGGCGAGCGCGCGCGGCTCGCCGTGACCCAGAACCGCGGGGCGTCGGAACGGACCGCGCGCCGGATCGTCGAGTTGCTGGCGTGAAAGTGCTCGAGCTCCTGTACCGCGCGATCAATCGCCTGTGGCGGTTTCTCTTCCGCAGTGGCGTGCTCCGCGCGAAGCGGCTGCCGGTGCCGGTGATCTCGATCGGCAACCGCGCGGTCGGCGGCAGCGGCAAGACGCCGGCGACGATCGCCATCGCCCGCGCGCTGCAGGAGCGCGGCCTGCGCGTCGCGGTGCTGACGCGCGGCTACGGGCGGAAATCGGACGAACAGGGACCGGTCACCTCGCTCGACACCGAGCGCTTCGGCGACGAGCCGGTTTTAATCAAGTCGAAAAATATCGACGTAATCGTTGGGCGAAATCGGTATGAGAATGGGTTGCGCTATTCGGCCGACGTATTCCTGCTCGACGACGGCTTCCAGCACCTCCAGCTCCATCGCGACTGCGATGTCGTGATCGAAGCGCCGGCGCGCTACTTCCGCGAAGGTCCCTCTTCGCTGCGCGACGCCGGCTTCGTCCTCGAGCGGAAGATCCGCGTGGTGAACGGCGACGCGTTCCGCGGCAAGCGCGTTTTCGCCTTCTCCGGTCTCGCCAACAACGCACAGTTCTTCGACACGCTCCGCGACCTCGGTGCGGAGGTCATCGGGACGCGCGAGTTCCCCGATCATCACCGCTACACCCTCGCGGACCTCCGCGGCATCCGCAACGCCGCGCGCGGCGCCGAGGTCATCGCCACCACCGAAAAAGACGCGGTGAAGATCGGCCCGGCGGATGACATCATGGCGCTCCGCATCGAGATGGAGATCGGCGAGGACGTGATCGCCGGCATCCTCCGGTGTATCGCCAAATGAGCCGCAAGAAATCCCCCCTGCTGCAGCGGATCGAATACCTCGCCTATCGCGGCGTGACCCGCGCGGTCGGCGCGATGTCCGAACAGTCGGTCATGCGTTGGGGAACACGCTTGGGGGCGCTGGCGAGCAAGGTGCTGCGCGGGCGCGACCGGCTGGCGATGCGCAACCTCCGCGGGGCCTTCCCGGAACGCGACGAGCGCGAGCTGCGTCGAATCCTCGATGATTCCTGGCGTCATTTCGGCCGCGAGATGCTGCTCTACCTCAAAGTGCAGTCGATGTCGCTGGAGGAGGTCGCAGCGCGATGCCCGTACGTCAATGACCAGATCCTCCAGGACGGACGGGCGCGGGGCAAGGGCACGCTCCTCCTCAGCGGACATTACGGCGGCTGGGAGATCGCTCACCTGGCGTTGATGGCGCACGTCGACAACGTCCGCACGGTCGCCCGCCCGCTCGACAACGAGCTGCTGGAGGCCGACCTGACGCGCATCCGCGCGAAGTCCGGCGCGCAGGTGGTCGACCGCCGCAAGGCCGCGCGCTTCCTGCTGAAAAGCCTCGCCGAGAACGCGGTGATCGTCCTCCTTCCCGACCAGGCGGTGCAGCCGCGGGAGGGGATCCTCGTGCCGTTTCTGGGACGTCCGGCGTGGACCACCGACGCCCCCGCGAAGATGGCCGCGAGGCACGGCTCTACAATTGTGTTCGCTTTTTGCATTCCCGACGCTTCCGGACATCGTCTCGAGTTTGAAGAGCCGATTCGTGTGGACCAGTTGAGCGAGGAAGAGCGGGACCCGGTGGCGCTGACGAGACGGATCAACGACGTCATCTCTCGCCGCATCGCCGCCCGGCCCGAGCTCTGGCTCTGGATGCACGATCGCTGGAAAGGGACGACGGGCGAAGGCGAGGCAAATGGCTAGTGCCGAAACAGTAGTGATCGGGCTCAATTGGGTCGGCGACAACATCCTCGCGCTGCCGACCTTCCGCGCGCTGCATCATCGCTTCCGGAGCGAAGGCGGCATCGCCGTCGCCGCGCCGGAGAACATCGCCTCGCTCCTCGCGGCGTCGGGAGTCTTCCGCAAGGTGATCCCCTGGAACGGCTCGACGCGCGCGCGCATCGACGCCCTGCGGCGCGGCGGCAAGTTCCGGCGCGCGGTGATCCTCCCGAACTCGTTCCGCGCGGCGATGGTGACGTTCGCCGCCGGCATCGGCGAGCGCTGGGGCTACTCGACCGACTGCCGGTCGATGCTGCTCACGCATCGCGTGCCGCGCGAGCTGACGCGCGGACATCAGCTCGAGGACTACACGCCGCTCCTCGCCGCGATCAACGCGCCGCGCGTGGTCGACGAGATCCCGACGATGACGCTCCCCACCGCGACGCGGGAGAAGGCGCGCCGCCGCCTGCGCCAGCTCGGCATCAAGCTCGATCGTCCGCTCTTCGGCATCCACGCCGGCGGCCTGTACGGCCGGGCGAAGCACTGGGGCGATGACCGCTACTGCGAAGTGGCCGACCGCCTCCGCGCCGACGGCTGCAACGTCCTGCTGCTGACCAGCCCCGGCGAGCGCGTGCAGGCCGAGACGATCGCCGCGACCTGCAACAACCTCCCGATCATCGGCGACGACGGCGACGTGCTCTCCCTCGCCGCCGCGATCTCGCATTGCTCGGTGGTCGTCACGAACGACAGCGGCCCGCTGCACCTCGCGGCCGCCCTCGCCATCCCCTCGGTCTCGATCTTCGGTCCGACCGATCCCGGCCGCACCGTCATCCCCGGCGCCTCCCGCGTCGTCCGCCGCGAGCTCTCCTGCGCCCCCTGCTACGCCCGCGAATGTCCCCTCGGACACCACCGCTGCATGCGCGACATCGGCGTCGACGAGGTGTACGCGGCGGCGGTGGGGTTGTACAACGAGGTCGAGGGACGGGTGACGGCGAAATTACTTCAGCGGTGAAACGCCCTTCTCGCGCATCAGTTTCATGACCGCCTCGACCGCCGGTTGAGGATCGAGGTTCGCTTCGGCGAGCTCCTTCGTGATTTCCTCGAGAGACTTCGACCAGAACAGTGCGATCTCATCGTCGAGAGCATCCATCACCGCCCCTCCCGCACCACGATCTTCACGGGACAACTTCATCGCATCCTCTGGACACACGTTTATTGGGGGCCGCTTTGGGGACCGACCTGTATCCATATGCCGGAACGAAGGGGCGTATTTGCCGTTCGCCGAAAATATTTTTTTTGAAATTGGCGCGACGTTGATCAGTCGCACCAGATGCCTTCGTCTTCCATGATCCCTTTTGCGAGATAACAAAGGGTGCGGAAGGTCTCCAGGCGCCAATCGGGATTTCGATTCTCGGAGATGAGCTCCAGCCATGCCTGCGTTGTGACACGGTCGATCGCGCTCTGCGGATCCTGCACGTTCGGACACAGATGCGTTCGCACCCAACCGAAGAGCTTCTTCGCCATTTCCATGGCGGGCGACATCGGCTCTCGTTCGCCCTCGTGTCTCATGATCTCTTGCGCCGTACCGCACAAAACATCGAAGACCTCGCGGTTGCGCCAATCGAGATTTCGATTTTCGGCGCTGAGCCTCTGAACGGCCTGCACGGCAACCTCCCCAGCGGCCGTCAGATGTTTGTGAGGATCTCGGGTCTGGATCCAGACAACGAGCTCCATCGCCATTGCGACCGCGTGCGGGATGGGGTCTAGTTCACCGGCCATCGATTCCTCGCTCTTGTGGGGATTCCCATCAGAGAAACGACGCTTATGCCGCTTTACTTCCCGCCGTCCGGCACTGCGCAAAAATGAAAATCATTCTTCGGAAATGATGGAACCTCCGGAGCAGCGCCCGAATCGCTTCCACCGTTGGTGCCGCGTCGAGGTTTGCTTCGCTCAATTCGGCTTCGAGCTCTTCGCGTGACTTCTTCCAGAATTCGTTGATTTCTTCATTGAGTCTGTCCATTGTCGTCTCCCGTCACCATTGAGCTCTCCGCCGCCGAAGGCGACGGTCCATGTTGCGAACATCCTCCACTGAGGTGCACAGCGCTTCGGCATGCTCCTCGGTTGTCGCGCCATCATCCGCGGCGCGCATGAGTGCATATTTTTTCAGGCGGCGATCATCGAGAGATGAAAGGAACGCGTCGAAACGGTTTCTCAGGACCGCGTCACCTTCGAGATCGTCGGATGAAGCCAGACGATCTTCACGGATCTCGCCTTGTGTCTCTTCCTCGGAGCGGCTGTAGGCCAGCGAGAGATGTTTTCCGCGCCTGCGGGCCTTCTCCAGGTCATGGCTCATAAGGCTGTCCACGACGCCGCAGAGAAATCTGAAGAGCGCTTCCTCATCTCCCTGAAATTGACGCGTGCCGTCGAATAGCCGCTCGATCGCCTCCTGCACGTAGTCCTGGATCGTCTGCCGGAGAGACGGGGCACCGCCAAATTTAGTGACGCGATAGGAGCCGTACGCCAGCAACTTCCTCGTCGTCAGATCCCAATCGATCTTCTGCAGCAGTGCGCGGAGGTCGGCGTTCATCTCTACTCCTGCATAAGTACGCCGGACGCGAGGCGGACTTTTGCCGCCTCCTCTTATGCAGGCCGAAAAAATATTTTTTCAGGCCGTGGCAAAAACCCCGGACTCGGCGGGCATCCATTCATTGAAAGAAACGAAGGAGAGAACGAACAGATGCGAACCCTCAGAACAATCTTCATGGTCTTCGCCGCACTCGGCGCCTCGGCCTGGTTCCTTCCCGCCCGCGCACAGCAGCACCTGAACGACCACGTCGATCACTCCCACCACACAGCCCACCTCGCGCACCTCTCCGCCGTTCCGCACGATCACATCGCCCTCGCCGACATGCACGCGTACGCCTCTCACCACCTCGGTACGGTCACGGAGCTCTCCGACACGTACGGCGAAACGAATCACTGGACGCACGAGTGGGAGCTGCGCTGGGTCGACTACAACGTCTCGGGCAACATCGTCCGCGTCTATCACGCGATCAACAAACACGACGACGGCGTCAGATTCGCGGCGTCGTGGGACGGCCACCAGGCGCGCTATCACGACTGGGAGCCGATTCACTGAAAGAAAGGAGGATGACGGATGTGGCGCCGCCTCGGACGAGGCGGCGTTTTTTTTTAGCGGGCCGGTGTGCCCTTCCAGGCGCGCCGTCTTCTGCGGATCGCTTTATCCATGGCTCGGATGTCGGCCACTGTGACCCCGAGGCGTTCCGCACATTCCGCCGCCGTGTCACACACGCCGGAGATCAGCAGCTCGACATACGGCTTGTACCCTTCAGGCAGCGTACGGACGAAATCACGGGCCAGATCCTCCGCAGTGAACAGCTCGTCGAACATAGTGCTCTTGTGATCGACGAGCTCACCCTGGTCCGCGGCGGTACGGTCGTCTGAGACAAAGGCGTGCGGCTGACGGTTCTCCACTCTCTCTGCGTCGTGTGTGACCAGCGACCGGATGACGCCCAGAACGAAGCGCACCGAGTCGACGTCGGAAGGGCAACGGCGCTGACCCTCGAAGATCAGTGCCGCCGCGCGCATCACATAGTCCTGCGCCTCTTCTCCACCCGCGGGTGCGTCTGCATAAGAACCGCGCCAGCGGCGTCTGACGATCAGCGCACGGGCAAAAGAGAGAAAGCGGGGTGTCTGGCTCGTCCAGAACTGCTCATCGCGAAAGTCCGCGCGCAGCTCCGAAGGATCGAACGTCACGAATTCATCCTTCGGAAATGGCAAATCCGCATTTCCGGCGGGCAGTACTCATTGAAAGGAGATACAGACATGACGAATCATCGCAATCACATCATCCGCAATCTGACCATCGTCGCACTCGCTTTTGTCGTCGCTCTCTTCTTCATCGGCGCTCAGCCGTCATTACAACACGCAACGCATCCCGCCGATCACGATCCGCATCACGTCGCGCCGGCGATCGCCCACGTCGACAATGAGCTCGAGGCACACTCCGATATGGAGGCGTTCGCGGCGATCCACTTCGGCAACTTCGTGGAAGTGCCGGACACGTTCGGAGGAACGTCGCAGTGGCATCCCGATTACGACCTGCACTGGTTGCAGATCGAGCATGACGGCCACGTCGCAATGCTCTATCACCTCTCCAGCAAGCACGCAGACGGACACCGCCTCGTGAATGTCTGGGACAGCAGCGACCACTCGTGGACCGGCTGGAATGCACTGCAGTAGCGCGACGGGAGCGACTCTGATGCGACTCGACATCAACAACGAAGTCACGGTCGGTTCGACTGCGTGCGGCGAGCCGACCGCGACGCTCTTCGTCTTCGGCACCGGCGGGCGGCGCGAACAGATCGTCGCCGTTGCCGGGGGACAGGTGTCATTGGATCCGGTTCACCGCCGCCTGGTCGTGGCCGGCGAAAGAGAAGACGGGCCTGCGGCCATGATCGTGAACGAGTGGAGTGGGGTCTGCGTCTATCTCGATGAATGGGAAGCCACGTCGGCGGCGTTGATCGAGAACGCGTTTCTGCGGACGCGACGTGCGTCCGCTACCGATCTCTGCCCGGGAACTTCTCCTTCATGAGGTGGGTGATTGCATCGATCGTGGGCTGCGGATTGATTTTTGCCGCCTTGAGCTCGGCTGCGATCGCGGCTGGATCTTTTTTGTAGAACTCTTCAATTTCGCGATCGAGCTCGGCAGTGCGTTGAACAGGCGCTTTCGTCCTACTCGGCATTTATCCTCCGCAAACCAAAGCAGCAATCCTGACGCCACCCAGCGTCATGGAGAAGAAACATAAAAAGATGGCGAATCTTGCCGCATGTCCATTAGGAATGCAACGTCAGTGTCGCCACACAGCCTCTTCCATTGCGACGGTTCTCCAACGTGAACGTTGCCCCGTGCGCGTCCGCGATCTGCCGCACGAGCACGAGGCCGATGCCGCTGCCGTTCGGTTTCGTCGTGAAGAACGGGACGAAAAGGTTCGATGTCGACGCGATGCCGGGGCCTTCGTCGAAGACCCTGATGACAGAGCCATGACACTCGATGCGCACGCTGCCGCCGGTTTCGAGTGATGCGTCGACGGCGTTCTTCAGCACGTTGATGAGCAACTGCTCGAGTTGATCTTCGTCCGCGTCGATGACGACGGGAGCGCCTTCATCGACCACGACCGGCAGTCGCGTTTCGAGTGCGGCGACGCGCTTGACCAACGCCACGAGGTCGACCGGCTTCTTGCGCGGCTGCGGGAGGCGTGCGAGTTGCGCGTAGCCGCGCATGAAACGCGTCAGCGATTCGGCGCGCGCGGAGATGACGCGCATGCCGCTGGCCGCGTCGTCGCGCCAGTCGTCCGGGAGCGGATCGCGCGCGACGAGGCGCGCGGTCGAATCGGCGATCGACTGGATCGGGGCGAGCGAGTTGTTGAGCTCATGACTGAGCACACGGACGATGCGACGCCACGCCTCCGCCTCTTCTTCGCGCAGTGCGCGGCTGATGTCGGCGAGGAAGAGCAGCGTGTGCGGCAGGCCGCCTTCGCGGAACGTCGAGCGCCGCACGCTCCAGCGCTGCTGGAAGACGGCCGGCGCGTCGTCGGTCATCAATTCGCCGAGGCCGATCTCGGTCGCCGTGCGGCCGATGAGCCGCATCGACGGGCGATCGAGGAGGCGCTCGCCCGCGCGATTCACGAGGCGGACGCGCTGCTCGGGATCGAACGTGAAGATCGCGGCGTCGATCTCCGCGAGCACCGCGCGCAGCAGTGCCGTCGCTTCGATTGCTTCCAGCTTCCGCTGCTCGATCGTGTCGCGCAGCGCGTCGAGCTCGATCATCGCCTCGCCCAGGACGTCGTCGCGATCGAGGTCGCGCGGGCGGAGCGTGTAGTCCTCCTCGCGCAGCGCCGAGATCAGATTGCTCAGCGTCCGCAGCGGATAGACGAGCCGCTCATGGAGCACATGCGTGGCGACGAAGATCGAGACGACGCCGAGAAACGCGACCGTGCCGAACGTCTTGCCCGAGGCGTGCGAGGCGATGAGCAGCATCAGCAGCGCGATCAGCAGCGGGACGACGGCGACGAGCGCGGTGACGACGATGCGCGTCTCGTACGGCAGGCGCCGCCGCGGCTTCATAAACCGTAGCGCTGGATTCGCCGGTAGAGCGCGCTGCGGCTCAGCCCCAGCGCCTCCGCGGCGCGGCTGACGTTGCCGTCGTATCGCACGAGCGCCTTCCGGATGAGTAGCGCCTCGACCTCTTCGAGAGTCATGTCATCCATTCTCTGAGCCATGCTTTCACTAGTCGTCGCCTGGAGTCCAAGATCGGCGCGCGCGATCGACGGACCGTTGGCCATCAGCACCGCGCGCTCGACGACGTGCTCGAGCTCGCGCACGTTGCCCGGCCATGAGTGCTCGAGCAGCGCCTTCATCGCCTGCGCGTCGAAGCCGCTCGTCGACTTCCGGTACTTCGCCGATCGCTCGCGCAGGAAATGTCCCGCCAGCAGCGGGATGTCCTCGCGCCGTTCGCGCAGCGGCGGCAACCGGATCTCGACGGTGTTGATGCGGAACAGCAGGTCCTGTCTGAATCGCCCCGCCTGCACTTCGTCTTCGAGCGCCGCGTTGGTCGCGGAGATGAGCCGCACGTCGACGCGCCGCGTCTGCGAGGAGCCGACGCGCTCGAGATCGCCGCTCTCGACGACGCGCAGCAGCTTCGCCTGCTGCGCGGGCGGCACGTTCGCGATCTCGTCGAGAAAGAGCGTGCCGCCGTCGGCGAGCTCGAAGCGTCCGACGCGATCGCTCTTCGCATCGGTGAACGCGCCGCGCACGTGGCCGAACAACTCGCTCTCGAACACGCTCTCCGCGAGTCCGCCCGCGTTGACCGAGACCAGCGGCTTCGACGCGCGCTTCGACGCCGCGTGAATGGCCCGCGCCACCACGCCTTTCCCAGTGCCGTTCTCGCCGCGAATGAGCACGTTCGCATCCGACGGCGCGACGCGGCGGATGATGTCGACGACCGGCCGCATCGCCGCAGACTCGGCGACGAGATCGAGACGGTCGCCGTCGCGCGCGAGCGAGCGCTCCAGATCGCGCGACCGGCGCAGCGCGCGCCCGAGGTCGATCTGGTTGCGGACGATCGCCAGGAGGCGCGCGTTGTCCCACGGCTTCTGCACGAAATCGCGCGCGCCGCGCTTCATCGCGTCGACGACCACCTCGATCGTCGCCCACGCCGTCATGACCACGACCGGGAGCGTCGGATCGTACGCGTGCAGTTGCTCGAGGAGGTCGAGCCCTTCGATGCCGGACGTCGTGTCGCGGCCGTAGTTGAGATCGACGAGGACGAGATCGAACTCGCGCGCGCCGGCCGCGCGGATCACCGCCGCGGGCGACGACGCGGTCTCGACGTCGAGACCCTCCGGCTTGAGGAGGAGCCGGAGAGCCTCGAGGATGTCGGGCTGGTCGTCGGCGATCAGTACGGTCGGCATCGCTAGTCGTAGCGTATCGCCACCAGCGGATCGACGCGCGACGCACGCCGCGCCGGGAGCCAGCTCGCGATCAGCGCGACACACGCGATCAGCACGCAGATCCCGACGAACGTCACCGGATCATTCGTCCCCACACCGAACATCATGCTGGCCATGACGCGCGTGGCGATCAACGCCACGACCACTCCGATCGTCACGCCGATGACGACGATCTTCAGCGCGTTGCCGACGATCAGCGCGAAGACGTCCGACGTCCCGGCGCCGAGCGCCATGCGGATGCCGATCTCCGAGGTGCGCTGCGTGACGGTGTACGACATGACGCTGTAGATGCCGACGGCCGCGAGGATCACGGCGAGCGCCGACAGCATGCCGAGGAGCACGAGATTGAAGCGGCGCGCGCCGAGGCTGATGTCGCGCTGCTCCTGCATCGTGCGTACGGCGCGCACCGGCTGCTCGCGGTCGACCTGCCGCACCGCCGCGCGCAGTGTCGGTCCGAGCGACGCGGCGTTCGGCGCCTGCACGGCATAGTAGAGGTGCGCCGTCGAATCCTGCTTCTGCGTCAGGTAGACGATCGGCGGCGGCTCTTCCGTCAGGTCGTGAAACTTCACATTGCCGACGACGCCGACGATCTCGCGTTGCACCGGAGGCTCGAGATCAGTCATGAGGAGCCGCTGCCCGATCGGGTTCTGGTTCGGGAACCACTTCCGCGCGAACGCCTCGTTGACGACGATCACGCGCGGCGACGACGCGTTGTCGTGCTCGCTGAAATCGCGTCCGAGGCGGAGCGGGATGTCGAGCGTACGGAACAGGCCGGTGGTCGCGACGCTGACCGTCGACGACGGCGCATGCCCCACCGGAGCGGGCGGACGGCCGGCGATGTTGAAGGTGAAGACGCTTTCGTCGGGACCGAGCGGCATGGTGTCGCTCGCGCCCGCCGCGGTCACGCCGGGGATCGCGCGCAACGCGGCGAGCATCCGGTCGGTGAACGCCGACTGCTGCGCCGCTTCCTTGTACGCGTTCTGCCGCGCCGACACCTCGATGTAGATCGTGTCGCGGTAGTTGAAGCCGGGATCGATCCCCGTGACGTGCATGAAGCTGCGCAACAGCAGTCCCGCCCCCGCGAGGAGCACGAGCGACAACGCGATGGTCGCGGTGACGAGCACGTTGCGCGCGCGATTGCGGGCCCGCCCTTCGGTCGAGCCGCGCGTTCCTTCTTTCAAGGTCTCATTCAGATTCGGCTTCGAGGCCGTGAGCGCGGGCGCGAGCCCGAACACGATGCCGGTGAGGACCGACAGCGCGAGCGCAAAGCCGACCGCGCTGGTGTCGAGCGCCACGGCGTCGAGCATCGGCACGTCGGCCGGCGCGAGTGCTTTCAAGACGTCGACGCCCCACGCAGCGAGCAGCAGTCCGCACGCGCCGGCGACGACGGCGAGCAACACGCTCTCGATCAACAACTGCATGACGATGCGCGCCCGCGTCGCGCCGATGGCGGAACGGATGGCGATCTCGCGCCGCCGTCCCGCCGCGCGCGCGAGGAGCAGGTTCGCGACGTTCGCGCATCCGATCAGCAGCACGGCGAAGACCGCCGCGGTCAGCAGCAGCAGCGCCGGCCGGACGTCCTGCACCAGGTAGTCCTGCAGCGGCTCGAACGTGAAGGTGAAGCCGCTGTTCGAGGCCGGATACTGCGCCTCCAGCCTCTTCGAAATGACCGCCGCTTCCGCCCGCGCCTGCGCCAGCGTCGCTCCTTTGCGCAGCCGCGCCACGGCCTGCAGGAAGACCTGATCGCGAGGCACGATGGCGCCGGGCGGCACCTCCGCGTGCAGCGGCAGCCAGTACTCGCGGCGCGCGCTGGCGAGCGGAAACTCGAAGCCGGGCGGCATCACGCCGATGATCGTGCGGATCTTGCCGCTCGTCCCGAAGTGGCCGATGCGTCCGATGATGTGCGGATCGCCGTTGTAGACGCGCTTCCAGAGCGCGTCGCCGATGATGATGGTCGGCGCCGCACCCTTGCGGTCGTCGGCATCGGTGAAAATCCTTCCGAGCTGCGGCTTCACCCGCAGCATTCGCATCCCCTCGGCATTGATGAACGTCCCCATCACCGGCTCCGCCTCATCGCGCTCGCGGACGAATGAGCCGTTGCCGAGGTAGATGGCGAATCCCTCGAACGCATGCGACTGCGCGCGCAGATCCGCGAGGTTGGGATAGGAGAAGACCGGGTCGAGTGTCGCGGCACCGTGATAGTGCCCTTCGACTTTCATCAGCCGGCCGGAATCGCCGAATGGGAGCGGGCGGATGAGGATGCCGTTGACGACGCTGAAGATCGCGGTGTTCGCGCCGAGGGCCACCGCGAGGGTGACGATGGCGACGAGGGTGAAGGCGCGATCTTTTGCCATCGTGCGGAGGCCGAAGCGGAGGTCGTTGAGAAGGTTCGTCATGTGTTCGTTCCTCTTCGGTTGCCGGTTACCGGTTGCCAGTTGCCGCGCGCCCTTCGGCAACCGCTAACTGGCAACTGGCAACTCGTCTACGCAAGCGCAAACCCCGAATCCGCCAGCTTGATCTCCGCCTCCCGCTCATGCGTCTCCTCGACGATGCGTCCGTCGAAGAGATGCACGCTGCGGTCGGCGTAGCGCGTGAAGCGCGGGTCGTGCGTGACCATGCAGATCGTCGAGCCGGCGGCGTGCAGCTCCCGCAGCAGGTCCATCACCGCCTCGCCGTTCTTCGAATCGAGGTTGCCGGTCGGCTCGTCCGCGAGGAGGATCGCCGGCTCGCCCGCGAGCGCGCGGGCCACGGCGACGCGCTGCTGCTGGCCGCCGGAGAGCTGCGCCGGATAGTGCTTCATCCGATGCAGCATGCCGACGCGCTCCAGCGCCGCTTCGATGCGGCGCTTGCGATCGGCGGGCGCGAGCTTGCGATATGAAAGCGGCAGCTCGACGTTCTCCGCGACGGTGAGATCGCCGATCAGGTTGAAGGCCTGAAAGATGAAGCCGATCTGCCGGTTGCGGATGCGCGCGCGGTCGCCGAGACCGAGGGTCTCGACCGCTTCACCGGCGAGTTGATAGCGCCCCGACGTCGGCGCGTCGAGCAGGCCGAGGATCGAGAGCAGCGTCGATTTGCCGCAGCCGGAGGGGCCGGCGATGGAGACGTACTCGCCGCGCCGGATCTCGAGATGGATCGAGGTCAGCGCATGCGTCTCCAGTTCATCGGTGTAGAAGACTTTGCTCACATCGTCGAGTCGGATCAGCGTTTCGTTCACGGTGTCTCCTGGCGCAGTTTGATGCGCGGGTATTTTTCGTAGGCGGACGTGTCGGAGATCAGCACCTGGTCGCCTTCGCGCAGTCCGCCGCGGATCTCGATCGAGGTCGCGGAGAGACGGCCGAATTCGACCTTCACGCGCTCGGCCGCGCTGCCGTTCGCGGTGAGGCGGAAGAGCGTCGCGGCGCGCCCTTCCTGCGCGTTGACCGGACGGCCGATGGAAAGCGCGTCGGGAATCCGCTCCAGCTCGATCGTGCCGTCGATCGATAGATCGGGCCGCGCGCCGGCGGGGAGCGCGCCATCGATCGCGAGGTCGACGACGACCGAGCCCTCGACCACTGCGGGATCGATGCGCGAGACGCGCGCACTCACGACGCCGTTGCGCGTGTCGATCGACGCCGCCTGTCCGATGCGGACGTCCTTCGCCTGCGTCTCCGCGACGCGGATCTGCGCTTTCAATTTGTCGGCCCGCGCGACGCGCGCGATGTTCGTGCCGGTGGCGAGCCGCTGGCCGGCCTGCACGCTGACCTGCTGCAGCACGCCGTCGATGCCGGCGCGCACCTGCAGCGATCGCGTCCGCTCCTGCTGCAGCTCCAGCATCGCGCGGCGCTGCTCGACCTGCGCGCGCTGCACCGCGAGCCGCGCGCTTTCGCCCGACCTGCTCACGCGAAGCCGCGTCTGCTCCAGCTCGACGCGCCGCGTCAGCTCGTCCGCGGTGGTCTGCGACACGCGCCGCGTGATGTGCGCGACGAGTCCCTGCCGCTCCAGCTCCGCATCCGCCGCCGCGCGCAGCACGGCCTGCTCGCGCTCCGCCTGCAGCCGCGCGATCGCCGACTCGCGATCGAGCCGCTCGTTGTCGAGCTGCGCGCGCGTCGATTCGTACTCCGCTTCCGCCGCGCGCAACTGCCACTCCGCATCGCGCGCGCTCTGCTGCTGCTGTGGATCGCTCAGCTCGAGGATGACTGTGTCGGCCCTGACCTCGCTCCCCGCCTGCACCAGCACGCGCTCGACACGCGCGTCGGTCGTCGCCGGTATCCAGCGCACGTCTTCGGGCACGAGCGTCCCCGCCCCGCGCACCTCGCGCAGCATCGGTCCGCGCTTCACCGTGTCGATGACCGCGCCGCTCCGCTCCACCGCCGGCGCCGCCGGCTTCAGCCGCGACAATCCGACAGTCGTGAGGATGACCACGACCGCCGCAATCGCCGCCGCCGCGTAACGGCTCGCCTTTTTTCTCGATTGTTGTTCCCGGGCGATGTCCATGTTGGCCGCCACTCATCGCAAGGCGGCTGCCGCGGCTAAGTCGTTGAGAACGCTGGGGAGGGCTCGCGGGAAGTGTCCGTTTGTGGGACGCGCTTGTCCATTTCAGAGACGATTGATGTCCTCGGATTCGAGAATCGTCTTCGGCGCGCCGTTCGCCGCGACGTTGATCATCGCCCGCCCCACCTGCTCCGTCGTCGTCACGTACTTCGGCAGCATCCGCTTCAACACCGGCAGCAACGGCCGCGTGATGGCGTAGAAAACGCGATACGACGTCGTCCGCGACCTGATCCCATGCAACGGCTGAATCAATGCCGGCCGGAACATGTACGCCGCCTTGAACGGCAGCGCGAGCAGCGCGTTCTCGGTCGCACCTTTCACCCGCGCCCACATCGTCCGCCCCCGCTCCGTGCTGTCGGTCCCCGCGCCGGAGACGTAGATGAAGGTCATCCGCGGCGTAGCGATCTTTCGCGCGACATCCAGCGTCAGGTCGTACGTCACGCGTCGATAGTCGTCCTCGGACATCCCCGCCGAGGAGACCCCGAGGCAGAAGAAGCAGGCGTCGTACGCGGCGAGGTCGAGCGAGTCGAGATCGCGGATGTCGGCCTCTTCGAGCTTCGGATGCTGTTGTCCCGTTTTGCTGCGGCCGAGGGAGAGGACTTTGTCGACGCGCGGATCGAGGAGGCATTCGCGGAGGACGCCTTGTCCGACCATGCCGGAGGCGCCGAGGAGGAGGACTTGCATGGGGGCATCATCGCGCGTTCGCGCGACGTCACCACCCCAAAACCAACATCGCCACCCCCACAAACACGATCACCCCGCCCGCCACCGCATCGCCGTAGTGATCGGCCCAGTGCAGCGTCATGCGCTTCACTCCGGCGAGCATGCCGGTGGCGAGGACGATCATGGTGGCGATGGTCGCGATCTCGTACGCGAGGGTGACGAGGGCGACGGAGGTCCAGCCACCGGCGGAGGCGGCCATGATCATGGGAATGACGGCGACGCATGGATCCGCCGAGTAGACGAGGAAGAGGCCCCACTCGGTGATGTTGGTGCCGGGGCGGGCGTGGGCGTGGACGCTGCTGCGCCAGAAGCCCCAGAGCATGTAGGCGAGGCCGAAGGCGATGAGGAGCACCGTGGCCCACGACTCGAGGCGCGAGCCCAGGGCGTGAACGGCGTTGAGTCCGACGACCAGCGCGAGGATGCCGAGGGCGGCGGAGACGGTGACGTGGCCGAAGCCGCAGAAGAAGGTCGTGCGGGCGGTGCGGGCTGCCGACCAGCCGCGGGCGCGCGCCAGCGCGGCGAACGGCACCCAGTGATCGGGAGCGAGCGTGTGAATCGATCCGATCAGCGCGGCGGTGATGATGAGCGTCCAGGTCATGCGTAGACCTCGAACTGCTCCAGCGCCGTGGCGCGCGCGGTGGCCAGCCAGCGGATCCAGGCCTCGATGCCGAAGCCGGTGCGCGACGAGACGGAGATCACGCGCGGATTCGGCATGACGTGCGCCAGCGCGTCGGTGATCTTGTCGACGTCGACGAACGGGAGGTGCGGCAGGAGATCGGCCTTGGTCAGCAGCACGAGATCGGCCTTGGCGAACATCGTCGGGTATTTCAGCGGCTTGTCTTCGCCCTCGGTGATCGACAGCGCGACGACGTTCAGCGCCTGCCCGAGGTCGTAGACCGCGGGGCAGACGAGGTTGCCGACGTTCTCGATGAAGAGGTACTCGACGCCGGTGAGATCGAAGTGATGCAGCGAGCGATGCACGAGCTCCGCGTCGAGATGACACGCCTGGCCCGTGGTGATGGCCTTCGAGCGGATGCCGGCGGCGATCAGGCGATTGGCGTCATTCTCGGTGGCGAGATCGCCGGCGATGGCGGCGACTTTTTTCGGATTCTGGAGCGCGTGGCCGGTGGCCTCGAGCACCGCGGTCTTGCCGGCGCCGGGACCGCCCATCAGGTTGACGGCGAGGATGCCGTCGCCGAGGAAGTGCTCGCGATTGTGCGCGGCGGTGCGGTCGTTACGCGCGAGGATCTTCTGCTGCACTTTGACGGGAACGACTTCCGGATCACCGCATCCGCAGTCCTGACACATCGGGGACCTCCATTTCGATCTGGCGGAGAATGATTTCGTCGCCGCGCGTGAGGCGCGCCGGCTCATGGCAATTCGGACATTGAAGGATTGCGCCGTTCGCGATCGGGCGGTCGCAGGATGGACAGACCCATTGGGTCGAGACTCGCTCGATGAGGAGCTCGGCATCCGCGCAGCAGGTGCCTTCGCGGAAGGTTTCGAAGGCGGTGGTTAGCAGGTCGGTGTCGACGCCGGAGAGGTCGCCGATTTCGATGTGGACGCGGAGGACGAGGGCGGCGGCGTGGCCGCCGCACTCCGAGGTGACGGAATCGACTAGCGACTGGATGATCGAGTACTCATGCATGGTGAAAGTCCGGCTGGCGCTTTTCGAAGAACGCGCTCAGCCCTTCGGCGAACGCGGGACCGTCGGCGATGCGCGCGAGGTGCTCGAGCTCGCGGTCGAGGTGATGGTCGAGGCGATCGACTCCCGCCGCTTCATTCATCAACTGCTTCGCGATGCCGAGGGCCTCGGTTGGTCCGTCGGCGATCTGCTTCGCCATCGCCAGCACGTCGGCGTCGAACGTCTCGTTCGGCAGCACACGCGTGACGAGTCCGTACTCCTGGGCGCGATGCGCGCCGAGGCGCGGGTTGAGGAGCAGCAGCTCGAGCGCGCGGCGGAGGCCGACGAGGCGCGGGAGGAAGAACGTCGAGCTCTCCGCGCCGGTCAGACCGGTTTTCGAATACGCCCACTCGAACGTCGAGCGCTCGCTGGCGATGACGAGATCGCAGCAGATCGCGATGCCGAGGCCGCCGGCCGCGGCGACTCCGTCGACGGCGGCGATGAAGGGCTTCGATGCGCGGCGGATCTCGGAAATGGTGCTGTGGATGTATTCGAGGATTTGTTTAAAAACAGGACCGTAGCTATTGAGCTGTTGAGGTGTTGAGCTGTTGAGGAGATACGCGAGATCCTTCTGATCGCCGAAGTTGCGGATGTACTTCAGATCGGCTCCGCTGCAGAAGATTCCGTTGGTGCCTTTGAGGATGACGCAGCGCACTGCGTTGTCGCGGGCTAGTTGCAGGCCGGCTTTGCGGAGGTCTCTTGCGGTCTCGACGTCGAGGGAGTTGAAGCGCTGCGCGCGGTCGATGGTGATGATGCCGACGGCGCCGTCGTGCTCGATGCGGATGTGGGTCATGCGAACGCCTCCTCCGGTGCGGCTGCATACGCGAGCGCGGCGGCGGCGAGGTCGCCCCAGGAGTCGCGCATCATCCATTCGCGATGGGCGTAGGCGTAGGCGCGGACGATGTCGGTGGCGTTCCAGCGCAGGGCGTCGCGCACGAGGGGCGAGACCGGATAGTCGCGGCTCACGGCGACGACGGGGCCGGCGTCGACTTCGGCGGTGACGATGTGCGCGCTGCTGCGCGTGGCGCGCTCGCCGGCGAGGATGGCGTCGCGCGTGGCGTGCAGGCCGCGATAGCGGCCCTTCGAGACGTCGGCGTCGTGGATGTTGAAGATGCGATCGGGAAAGGCGGAGAGCATCGGCTCGGTGAGGATGTAGAGGTAGCCGAGACAGACGACGGCGTCGACACCGAGGGCCTGGAGGATCGAGGCGGTGTCGGTGTCGTAATCACAGCGCCGCACGCCCTTGATCGGATGGGTAAGCACCGGCACACCGCATTCCGGAAAACTCTCTTCCGTCGTCATCACGCAGACGAGATTGAACTCGCGATGCTGCAGCAGAGCCTCGAGTCCGGGGGCGCGTTTCGAGCAGAGGACGGCGACGTTCAACATATGCGGGGCAGCGGCTCGCCGTCGGGCTCGGCCAGCAGTCTCCTTCCGAATCCGGTGTCGAGGATGATCGAGCCGGGGCGTTCGTTCGTGACGGTGCCGATGATCGCGGCGTCGCGGCCGCGCTCGTGATTGCGGATGATCGCCAGCACGCGCTCGGCGTCTTCGGCGCGCACGCCGAGGACCGCCTTGCCTTCGTTCGCGACATGCAGCGGATCGATGCCGAGGACTTCGCCCGCGGCGCGCGCAGCATCGGTGACCGGCACCTTGCGCTCCTCGAGCACCACGCACACGTTCGACTTCGCCGCCATCTCGTGCAGCGCGCTGGCGAGGCCGCCGCGCGTCGGGTCCTTCATCGCGGTGATCGCGCCGGGCGCGCCGTCGACGATCGCGGCGACTAGCGAATTGATCGGCGCGACGTCGGAGACGAGATCGCCTTCCAGATCGAGCGAGTGGCGGAGCGACATCACGGCGAGTCCGTGATCGCCGATCGTGCCGGTGATGATGATCCTGTCGCCGGCGCGCAGGCCGTTGTCGCGGATCGGCACTTTCGTCAGGCCGATGCCGGTGGTGTTGATGACGATGCCGTCGACTTCGCCGCGGCCCATCACTTTCGTGTCGCCGGTGACGACGACTCCGCCCGCTTCCCGGCATGCCGCGACCATCGAGCGCTGGATCTTCTCGAGATCTTCGAGCGGGAAGCCTTCCTCGAGGATCACGGCGCAGGTGAGCCCGAGGATGCGCGTCGCGCCCATCATCGCCAGGTCGTTGACCGTGCCGCTGATGGAGATGCGGCCGATGTCGCCGCCGGGGAAGAAGATCGGATGGATGACGTGCGAGTCGGTGGTGACGACGATGAACTCGTCGCCGAACGGGATGCACGCGCCGTCGTCCATCGCGCCGAGACCGACACCTTCGAACGGCATCGCGGCGAAGTCGCGGATGAAGACGTCTTCGATGAGGCGGCGCATCGCGCGGCCGCCGCCCCCCTGCTTGAGGAGAATGCGATTCATAACGCCACCACTCCGCCGTAGAGGTGCCAGATCTTGCACGTCCCTTCGTTCGAGACCATGCAGGCGCCGACCGGCGTCTCGGGCAGGCATTCGTTGTTGAAGAGCCGGCAATCGACCGGGTTGCGGATGCCGGCCATGATGTCGCCGCAGATGCATTGATTCGCGAGCTGCGGCGGCGCGAAGTCCCACAGGCTGCGCAGATCGATGGTGAAGCGCTTGCGCGCGTCCCACTTCGCGAATTCGTCGCGCAGACGGAGATTGCCGTTCGGCACGTGCGCGATGCCGCGCCACCGTCCGCCGCAGGGACGGAAGACTTTCCAGAGCTGCTCCTGCGCCGCGAGGTTTCCTTCGCGCGACACACAGCGAGGGAAGGTGTTGACCACCGTGCGCTCGCCGTCGCGCACGAGCTTCACGAGCTCGACGAGTCCCGCGAGGATGTCGAGCGGCTCGAAGCCCGCGACGACGACCGGCTGCGCGTGACGCTCGACGAATTCTTCGAAGACGCCGTAGCCGGTGATCGCCGCGGCGTGGCCCGCCGCGAGGAAGCCTTCGATCTTCGTGTCGGGCATCTCGGCGACGATCTCCATCACCGGCGGGATGTACTTGTGCGCGGAGAGAATCGAGAAATTCTCGGGAGGACCGGCCATCAGGATCGCCGCGGTGGCGACCGCCGTGGTCTCGAAACCGGTGGCGAAGAAGACGATCTCCTTGTCGCTCTTCTTCGCGATCTCCACCGCCTGCGACGGTCCGTAGACGATGTGGATCTTCGCCCCCGCGGCCTGCGCGTCGGCGAGCGAGCCGACGGTGCCTGGCACTTTCAGCATGTCGCCGTATGTCGCGATCTCGACGTTCGGCTGCTCCGCGAGAAGCACGCCTTCGTCGACCTCGGGCACATCGGTCACGCAGACCGGACAGCCCGGTCCCATGATGACGTTGAGTTTTTTGGGGAAGAGCGAGCGGAGTCCGAACTTGGCGATGGCCTGCTCGTGACTGCCGCAGACGTGCATGACCGAGACTTCGCGGCCGATCTCGTTCATCAGCGTTTCGAGCTGATGCGCGAGGGCGCGGGCGAGCTCGGGATTGCGGAACTGGAGCTCGTTCATGCGTTCGTCGCCTCGATCTCGCCGAGGACGTCGGCGGCCATCGGATCGTTCTCGTCCGGCTCGGCGAGCAGCGTCTCGTAGTAGGCCAGCGTGGTGTCGATCGACTCGGCCGGAATGCGGCGGATGGCGAAGCCGACGTGATTGAGGATGTAGTCGCCGACGGCGACCGGCTCATCGACGATGTCGAGGCAGACCTGCCGGCGGACGCCCCAGAAGTCGACCGTGGCCATCGAGCCGTTGATCTCGACTACTTTGCCTGGGACACCGAGACACATGTGAGCTCCTCCGTCGTCTGAGCGACTGCGTTGGCGATGACGGCCTGCCCGAGGGCAATGCCGCCGTCGCCGGGCGGGACTTCGCGGCCGATGAAAATGCGCTGCTGATCGCGCAGCGCTGCGGTGATCGATTCGGTGAGGCGGGCGTTCTGGAAGCAGCCGCCGCCGAGGACGACCGGCATGTCGCCGTCGGTTGTCTGGATCAATTCGACGGTGATCGCGGCGAGCGTGTTGTGGAAGCGCGCGGAGATCGTCGCGGCATCGCGGCCGGCGATCAGATCGGAGACCGCGGCTTTGACCATGGGGCGAAGATCGACTTCCTCGCCGATCGCCGCGGGATAGCGGCGACGCTCGCGCGGATCGGCGACGACGTTCCACTGGAACGCGACTTCGCCTTCGTAGCGCGACTCGCCGATGCCGAGGAAGAGCGCGCCGAAGGCATCGAAGTAACGTCCGACGCCGCGCGCCAGCGGCGCGTTCACGTCGTTCGCGATCATCCGGCGGACGGCTTCCACGCCGCGGCCGCGGAAGAGCGGGAGATGCTCGAGCGGCGACTCGCCGTCGAATGCGTCGTCGAGGAGCGCCAGCGCGATGCGCCAGACCTGGCGGATGGCCTGGTCTCCGCCCGCGAGCGCGATCGGACGGAACGTGGCCACGCGGCGGAACTTCGTGTAGTCCGCGATCATCACTTCACCGCCCCACGACGTGCCGTCGAGGCCGTAGCCGGTGCCGTCGTACACGACGCCGATGACCGGCGCGTCGAGTCCGTGCTCGGCCATGACCGCGGCGATGTGGGCGTGGTGATGCTGCACGCCGACCAGCTTCACGTTCGGGATCGTCGACGCGTAGCGCGTCGAAAAGTAATCGGGATGGAGATCGTGCGCGACGACGCGCGGCTCGATGCCGACGAACGTCTTCATCTTCTCGACCGACTGCTCGAACGAGCGCAGCGTCTCGACGGTCTCGAGATCACCGATGTGCGGTCCGAGAAACGCGCTCCGTCCCGCGCCGATGCAGATCGCGTTCTTGAGATGCGCGCCGACCGCGAGCAGCGGCTCGTTGAACGCTTGCTTCACGGTGATGCCGCGCGGGACGTAGCCGCGCGCGCGGCGGAGGACGACCGGCGCATCGTCGATGACGCGGACGACGGAATCGTCGACGCGCGTCTCGATGTCGCGGTCGTGCATCAGGAACATGTCCGCGACCGTCTCGAGCTGCTCGAGCGCGCCGGCATTGGTGTACGCCATCGGCTCCTCGGCGATATTTCCCGACGTCATGACGAGCGGACGTCCGGCCTCGGCGAGGAGCAGGTGATGCAGCGGGGTGTAAGGGAGGAAGAGCCCGACGAGCGGGTTGTCGCCGGAAACAGAAGGTGCGAGCGGAGCGCCGGCCCGACGGGGTAGAAGGACAATCGGGTGTTCGACGGAGGTGATCAGCCGGCGCTCGCGCTCGCTGAAAGGGGAGATCCGCTCGGCCTCGGCCAGGTCTCGCACCATGACCGCGAGCGGTTTTACTTCGCGATGCTTGCGCTCTCGCAGGCGCTGCACCGCGATTTCGGATGTCGCATCACAAGCCAGGTGGAAGCCGCCGAGTCCTTTCACGGCGACGATGAATTGCGCGCGCAGACTGCGCGCGGCGAAGCCGATCGGATCGACGGTGTCGATGGCGCGGCCGGTGGGCGTGACGACGAAGACTTTCGGGCCGCACACCGGACACGCATTCGGCTGCGCGTGGAAGCGGCGGTCGTCCGGATCCTCGTACTCGCGCCGGCAGTCGGCGCACATCCTGAAGCTCGCCATCGTCGTGTGCTGGCGGTCGTACGGGATGTCGCGCGCGATGCTGTAGCGCGGTCCGCAGTTCGTGCAGTTGGTGAAGGGATAGCGATAGCGGCGATCGAGTGGATCGAGGATCTCGCCGAGACAGTCATTGCAACTGGAGAGGTCGGCCGGGATCGATACGTTGCGCACGTCCGCTTCCGTGCTCGCGCCGATCTCGAACGCATCGCCCGGCTGAAACGGAATCGCGACCCACTCGATCTCGCGCACGCGAGCGGCGGGAGGAGCGTCGCTCTCGATGTGCGCGATGAAGGAGTCGAGCGCGTCGTCGCGGCCGAAAGCGTCGATGACCACACCCAGCGAGTCGTTCCGCACCCGCCCCGCGACGCCGCTGCGCCGCGCAAGCTGGTAGACGAACGGGCGGAAACCAACGCCCTGAACGATCCCGCGAATTTGAATGTGGCGCCCTTCGAGAGCCATCACACGACCTCGTGACGACAAGGTAATCAGTCAGCAAGTTCGCGGAGATGCGGGTTGATACGTTTCGTTGTGATGATGATCACGTGGGGAGCCGTTGAGCTATTAAGGCGTTGAGGCGTTGAGGAACACCGAAGCTCAATAGCTCAACACCTCAACACCTCAACAGCTTGCTATGCCGCTTCCCACCACGGCGCCGCGTCGCTCGCATCGGCGCGCAATTCCGCCCTCACTCCCACCCGTTCCGCCAGCTCGAGGACCGCGGCGGCGGCGGCGGGGATCGCGTTGCGCACGGCGTCCGACAACCCGAGGGCCATCTCCGTCTGCGCGGCGACGACGCCGACCATCTTCACGTCGCCCGGCGCGCCGCCGGCGAGGTCGAGGATGAGCAGCGTCTCGGTGAGCGCCGGGTCGTGCGGCGAGAGCCGCAGACCCGGCGGGTTGTTGATCAGATCTTCGCGTTCGTAGAACTTCACCGTCCCCGGCGCGTCGGACGAGGCCACGGCATCGACGAAGATGACGTGGCGGTGTCCGGCGAGATGTGTCGGCATTTCCAGCGCCGGCGTGCCGAGATCTTCCACGGTCACGTCAGGCGGAAATTCATAGCGGCTCGTCAGGTAATGGATGACCGTCGGCCCGAGGGCGTCGTCCTGCGCGAGCACGTTGCCGATGCCGAAGATGGCGACGCGGCTCATCCCTGCACCTTCACGCGCGCCAGGCGCTTCTTCTCCGGATCGAAGACATGCACCGCGCACGACATGCAGGGATCGAACGAGTGGATCGTGCGGAGCACCTCGAGCGGATGCTCGGCCTGCGCGACCGGATTGCCGACGAGCGATGCTTCGTACGGACCGACCTGGCCCTTCTCGTCACGCGGACTGGAGTTCCACGTGGTCGGCACGACGGCCTGGTAGTTCTTGATCTTGCCGTCCTCGATGACGACCCAGTGCGACAGCGTGCCGCGCGGCGCTTCGTGGAAGCCGACGCCTTCGATCGACCCCTTCGGGAACTCGGGCCGGTTGTAGATCGTCGTGTCGCCCTTGACCACGTTGTCGAGCAGCGACTGCCACTGCGTCAGCGCAAGCTCCGAGAAGACCGCGGCGCGAATGGCACGGGCGCCGTGACGTCCGAGCGTCGAGTGCAGCATCGCCGGAGTGGCTTTGACCTTGGCGATGGCCGAGATGTTCGACAGCGCCGCGTCGGTCCACTTCTTCATCAGCGGATCGCCCGCCGCGTAACCGCAAAGGACGTTGGCCAGCGGTCCGACCTGCATCGGCTTTCCTTCGAAGCGCGGCGACTTGACCCACGTGTACTTGCCGTTCTCCTGGAAGTCGGTGAAGTTCGGCTCGGTCTTCCCCTGCCACGGATGCAGCGGCCCGTCGTCTTTGTAGTACGCGTGCGTGCTGTCCTCGGTGACCCCTTTGCGCCAGTACGGATCGGTCTGACCCTTGATCGGCTTGAAGGTCGAGATGTCGCCGTTGACAATCGTGCCGCCCGGCAGCGCGAACTTCGTGTTGCGGGCATCGAGCGGGATCTCGGGGACGGAGAGGTAGTTCGTGACGCCGCCGCCGTAGCCGAACCAGTCGGGATAGAGACCGGCCACCGCGCAGACGTCGGGGACGTAGACCTTCTGCACGAAGTTGATCGCCTTGTCGAGCAGCGGTTTCATCATGTAGAGGCGATCGAGATTGAGCGTGGCCGGCGAATCGAGATTGATCGCGTTCGCCACGCCGCCCACCGCGACGTTCTGGATGTGCGGCGTCTTCCCGCCGAGGATCGCGACGACCTGGTTTGCGTAGCGCTGGTACTCGAGCGCCTGCAGGTAATGCGACACGGCGATGAGGTTGACCTCGGGCGGGAGCTTCATCGCCGGATGTCCCCAGTAGCCGTTGGCGAAGATGCCGAGCTGGCCGCTGGCGACGAGGCCTTTGACCTTGTCCTGCACCGCCTTCATCTGCACCTTGGAGTTGCCTTCCCAGTCGGAGAGGCTCTCGGCGATCGACGAGGCCTTGGCCGGATCGGCCTTCAGCACCTGCGTCACGTCGACCCAGTCGAGCGCGGAGAGCTGGTAGAAGTGGACGATGTGATCGTGCAGCGCGTGCGCGATCATGATGATGTTGCGGATGTACTGCGCGTTCATCGGGATCTCCAGCCCGAGCGCGTCTTCGACGGCGCGGACGGAGGTGAGCGCGTGCACGGTGGTGCAGACGCCGCAGAAACGCTGGGTGAAGAGCCAGGCCTCGCGCGGGTCGCGCCCGATGAGCATCGATTCGATACCGCGCCACATCGTCGCTGACGCCCAGGCCTTCTGGACTGAGCCGCGGTCGATTTCGACGTCGATACGAAGATGTCCTTCGATGCGGGTAATGGGATCGATCGTGATTCTCTGCGACATAGTCAGTCCTTAGTCCTTCAGTCGATCGGGAAGAATTGCGTAGCGGGTGGCGGCGAAGATGAACAGCGAGACGGCGAGCGAGATGTAGCCGACGCACATCAGCAGCTCGGCGACGGACGGGAAGTAGATCGACGTCCCGCCGGCGCGGAACGCGAAGGTGGTCGGCGAGAAGCGGTAGAGCAGACCGCCGAAACCGGTGAGGATCGCGGCGATGAACAGAACGCGCGGCGTGCGCCGCATCGCGTCACTGAGCAGCACGACCGCCGGCACGAGCAGCAGCAGGTTCTCGGCGTGGAACATCAACGTGTACTTGTCGAGCACGAACGCCTGGGCAAGCACTCCGCGATATCCGAGATCGACGAAGCGGAGCACGAGGAAGGCGAACGAGACCCACGACATGTACTTCGCGATCTGGCTGAGGACCGGCACGTCGACCGGACGGCGCCAGGCGAGACACGACACCAGCAGGATGACGATCAGCGATGCGAAGCCGCAGATCACCGCCTGCACCAGGTAGAAGAGCGGCAGCATCTGCGTCTGCCAGAGCACGTGCACTTTCGGTCCGGCGATGACCATCAGCGTGCCGAGCGACGACTGGTGCATGGCCGGCAGCACGAACGCGGCGGCGACCATGTACGGATAGGCGAACTTGATCTTCCGGAACCAGCGCTCGGGGATGAAGGCCGGCAGGTTCTCGTAGAGGAGGAAGACCGCGGCGTACGCGGTCATGCAGACCGCGACCTCGAGCAGGGCGGAGTGCGGATTCCAGCGCCACGGCAGAAGCACGTTGTAGAAGTTCCAAGGACGGCCTACGTCGAAGCCGAGCGCGAACATGCCGGTGCCGTAGAAGAGGATGCTCGAGACGAGCGCGGTCCTCATCACGGAGTGGAGCTGCTTCTGATCGAAGAGCCAGACCACGATGCCCATCGCCAGCGCGGACGAGCCGAGCGCGGTGAGGGTCATGACGTTGAAGGTTTTCCAGACGCCCCAGGCGAAGTCGTCGTTCATGCCGGTGAACGCGAGTCCGCCGAGGAGCCGCTTCGCGGAGAGCAGGATCCCGATGACGGCGAGTGTGGAGAAGAAGACGAACGGCGCCGAGAGGAGCGGCCGCTTGACGGGAGTGTCGTACTGCCAGCTTGTAACGCTCATAGTTGCACCGGCCGGCCGGTCTTCGACTCCTCGTGCCGGGCCTCCTCCTCGTGTGCCTTGAAGCGGCGCCGCATCAGGAAGGCGACGCCGGCGTAGACGATGGCCGGAATGGCCATGCCCTTGTAGACGACCTCGTGGACCTTGCTGCCGTAGTGCGCGCGCGACTCGGTGCCGGCTTCCGGCAGTCCGATTTTTTCGAACGGCACGTGCGACAGGTAGAGCACCTGCGTGCCGCCGAGCTCGAATTCGCCGTAAACGCGGTCCTGGTAGTACTTGCCGGGGTTCTCTTTGATGCGTTTGTGCGCGTCGGCGAGCAACTGCTCGCGCGTGCCGAAGACGACCGCGCTGGCGGGACAGACTTCCGTGCAGGCGGGCTGCTTACCGTCGGCCAGACGATGGCGGCAGAGCTCGCACTTGACGATCTTCGGATTGAACTTCGCCCATTCGAAGCGCGGGACGTCGAACGGACAACTGATCTCGCAGTAGCGGCAGCCGATGCAGCGGTTGGGCTCCCACGAGACGATGCCGTATTTCGTTTTCTTCAACGCGCCGAACGGACAGCCGGAGACGCAGGCCGGATCGATGCACTGCATGCACTGGCGTTTGACGAACGAGGCCTCTTTGCCGTCGGCCGATTTGTAGACCTTGATGATGTTCTTGGTCTGCGCGCTCAGATCGGTCGGCATCTGCCAGATCCCGCCGGAGAGCTCGGTCTCGGGAGTGAGGTCGTTCGCCGCGGTGCAGGCGGCGACGCATGCCTTGCAGCCGATGCATACGGTGGCGTCGTACAGAAGTCCGAGCGCGTCCGCGGGCGCTTTTGCGCCTTCCGCTCTGGCCACGTTGGCTACGGCCGTCGCGGCGATCGCTCCCGCCGAAGTGCAGCCGATGTTCTTGAGCAGATCGCGTCGCGAGAGGGTCACGATGCCGCCCCCTTCCCGTCTTCATCGCTGTCCGACGGGATCGATTCGTCGCCCGGTGTGTTCGAGAACTTGCGCGAGGCGACGTAGCCGGCGCCGAGGAGGACACCGCCGACGAGTCCAGCGGTGCCGGTGGCCGTGGCGGCGAGCATTCCGCGCGAGGTCTCGACCGGCGGATACATCGCGGTCGGAACGGCGTCGTTGATCGGCGCGAGGGAGAAGAGGGGGAGCGTGTAGCCGATCGATTTCTCGGTGCAGCCGAAGCAGGGATGTCCGATGCCGATCGGCCACGCGTCGGTGATCTCGTTGAAGTGTCGCGTGGAGCAGGGAGCGTGCGTGACCGGTCCCTTGCATCCGAGGCGGTAGAGGCACCAGCCCTGCTGATGTCCTTCGTCGCCGAAGTTCTTGGCGAAACGGCCGGCGTCGAAGTGCGGGCGGCGCGGGCAGTGATCGTGGATCAGCCGGTCGTACGCGAACTTCGGACGGCCGAGCGCATCGAGCGCCGGCGGCTTGCCGGTCTTGGCGACCTGCAGCGCGACCGCGAGGAAGGTGTACGGATTCGGCGGGCAGCCGGGGATGTTGACCACCGGCTTGTTCTTCACCAGCTCGCCGATGCCTGCCGCGCCGGTCGGATTCGAGCCGGCGGAGGCGACGCCGCCCCACGAAGCGCAGGAGCCGATGGCCACGACCGCGGCCGCGCGGCTGGTGACCTCGCGCAGGAGGTCGGTGCCTTTCTTTCCGGCGACGTAGAGGAACGTGCCGTCGTTCTTCGTCGGGACCGCGCCTTCGACGACGCAGATGAATTTCCCGTCATTCGCTTTCATCGCCGCCTGCAGCGCGGCCTCGGCGTCCTTGCCGGCCGCCGCCATGACGGTCTCGTGATAGTCGAGCGAGATGACGTTGAAGATCAGATCCGCGAGGTCGGGCTCCGACGTGCGGATCAGGGTTTCGGTGCAGCCGGTGCACTCCTGGAGGTGCAGCCAGATGACCGACGGCCGCTTCATCGCTCCGAGCTCCGCCGCCATCGCTTCCGGCGTGAGCCGGCCCGCGATGGACATGCCGAATGGAGCGACGACGGCCAGCTTGCCGCAGAAGGCAAGAAAGTCGCGTCTGTTGACGCCGCTGCGTTTGAGATGTGCTGCGATCGAGTCGTCCTGGGGTCGTTTGTTCATCGCCTCTCCTTGGTCGCAGCGGGCCACGCGACCACCGTCGCGGACGATGCGCTTTGCAACAAATCGCAGCAGCGACGCGACGCACGCTTCGATGTGATCGGACGACACAGTGGCGGGTGCGCTACAGCACGGCGTGATGTCTGCGCGCACGCGACGATGTGCAATGGAGGCGGGTCATGCCCATTCCGACGCTCTGGTCTCTGCTCGGCTTTTCCGTCGTCGCGATCGCGCTCTACGTCTTCTTCGGCGAGTACCTTCGCAACTGGTTCCGCTTCCGCGGCGTGCGGTTGATCGTCTGCCCTGAGAACTACCAGCCGGCGGCAGTGAAGGTCGACGCGAAGCGCGCCGCGCGCTGGGCCGCACTGGGCGGCGATCCCGATCTGCATCTCAATGCGTGCTCGCGCTGGCCGGAGAAGGAAGGCTGCGACCAGGCGTGCCTGTCACAGATCGAGAATTCACCGGAGACATGCGCGCTGCACTCGATCGTCGAGACCTGGTTCCACGGAAAGCGCTGCTACTTCTGCCGCCACGTCATCGATGAACCGGCCGCCGTGGTGACGCCACACGGCGGCGTGATGGAGTGGACGGCGATCCTCCCGGAACAGGTGCCGAACGTCTTCGCGGTGTCCGATCCGGTCTGCCGCCGCTGCTTCATGGTGGAGTCGTTCCGCCGCGAGCATCCGGAGATGGTGATCGAGCGCGTGCATCCGGCGGATCACGCGAGGACGATTCCGCCGACGCCGAACGCCGTGTTCTAGGCGGACAGCAGACGGCGGACAGCGGACAGCAATACGCACCGCCTGAACTCCTGCTGTCCGCTGCCTGCTGTCCGCTGTCATAATTTCCTCGTGGCCGCGGAGAAGGAGCTCTACAAGATCGGCGAGGTCTGCCGGATGGCGGATGTACAGCCGTACGTCCTTCGCTACTGGGAGACGGAGTTTCCGCCGCTCGCGCCGAACAAGAGCGGCGGCGGCCAGCGCCTCTACACGCGGCGCGAGATCGACATCATCCTGCGCATCAAGCAACTGCTCTATTCGGAAGGGTTCACCATCGGGGGGGCGAAGAAGAAGCTGGAAGTGGAGTTGACGGAGCCGGTGGCGCCCGCCGCGGCACCGGCGCAGAAGATGGATCTTGCGGGGGTGAAGAAAGAGCTCCGCGAGATCCTGCAGTTACTGAAATAGCGCCACGATCTTCTCCAGCCCCGCCTGATCGACCTCATCGAACGCATCGAGCCGGTCGCTGTCGACGTCGAGCACTGCGATCAATTCACCTTCGCGGCCGAAGACCGGCACGACGATCTCCGACTTTGAATTCGCGTCGCAGGCGATGTGTCCCGGGAACTGGGTCACGTCGGGCACGATCACGGTCTCGCGTTTAGCGGCGGCGGTGCCGCAGACGCCGCGGCCGAATTCGATCTGCAGACAACCAACCGTCCCGATGTAGGGGCCGACGACGAGCCGGTCGCCGCAGACGCGATAGAAGCCGGTCCAGAAATAGGCGTCGAAGCGGTTGGCGAGGACGGAGTTGATCGTCGCCATCAGCGCGATCTCGTCGAGCGCCGCGCCTCCTTCATCGCTCCAGATCGCGGTGATCGCCTGGTAGCACTCTTCGTATGCAGCCGCTTTGTCAGTCATGCGCGCGCCGGTATACCTCGTCGTATTGCTTCGCGGAACGTTCCCACGAGAAGTCGATGTCCATGCCGTTGGCCTGCAGCGTCTTCCAGAGACGTGAATCCTTGAAGTTGAGCATCGCGATCCAGGTCGCGAGGTAGAGATCGGTCGGATTGGGCGGACCGAAGCCGAAGCCGGTCGCTTCCGCGCGATTGGTGCCGTCGAACGGAATCACGGTATCGACGAGACCGCCGGTGAGCCGCACGATCGGCAGCGTCCCGTAATGAGACGCGTACATCTGATTGAGTCCGCACGGCTCCCACATCGACGGCATGAGCAGCAGATCGCTCGCCGCGTAAATGCGATGCGCGAGCGCCTCGTCGAATCCGATGATGACCCGCAGTGTGTCGCGATGCGCGGCCGCCGCTTCCTGCAACTTCTCTTCGTACTGCGGATCGCCGCTGCCGAGGACGATCAGTTGCGCGCCGGCGCGCACGATGCTCGACAGGACCGGCAGCACGAGCTGAAAGCCCTTCTGATCGACGAGGCGCGAGACGATGCCGATGAGCGGCGTCTTCGGCTTGTACTTGAGGCCGAGCTCCCTGGTCAGCATCCGCTTGCAGATCGTCTTGCCGTGCAGCTTTCCCGGCTCGAAGTTCGCGGGGAGATGCTCGTCGGTGGCCGGATTCCATTCGTCGAGATCGATGCCGTTGAGGATGCCGCTGTATCGCTCGCCGACGTGGCGCAGCACGCCGTCGAGTCCCGCGCCGCCCGCCGGCGTGCGCGTCTCGCGGCCGTAATTCGGTGACACCGTAGTCACCTGATTGGCGAGCAGGATCCCGCCCTTCATCAGATTGACGTCGCCGAAATGCTCGACCGCGTCAGGCGCCCAGTAGCGGCTGTGCAGTCCGAGGAAATCGAATTTCTCGCGCGGCGCGACGCCCTGATAGTTGAGGTTGTGAATGGTGTAGACCGATCGCGCGTCGCGGAATGCAGGACTGGCGCGCAGGCCGGAGTCGAGATAGACCGGTAGCAGCGCGGTGTGCCAGTCGTGCGCGTGCACGATCTCCGCGGGGAACTCGATCAGCTCGCAACCGCGGATGACCGCGCGACAGAACCAGGCGAAGCGCTCGACGAGATCGTCGAAACCGTCGGGACGGATGGAGTAAATCTGCTCGCGATCGAAGAAGTAATCATTCGCCGCGAGGTAGAGCGGGATGTCGGTGTCGGGGAGCGTGGTGCGCAGGAGCGTGAGGTCGGAGGTCCAGTTGGCCCACGTCATCGGCGTCGACGCGACGTGCTCCGGCTCGATGCCGTTCTTCAGAAACCACTGCCTCGCCTGCCGGTGGTAGGGCATGAAGATGACGACGTCGTGTCCGAGCGCGCGCAATGCTTTCGGCAGCGATCCGCACACGTCGCCGAGACCTCCGGTCTTGGCAACGGGAGACACTTCGGATGTTGCGAAGAGGACTCGCATTGATCAACTGACGATGATCGAGGCGTAGCCGACGACGTGGCCGAAGTCGTGGTTGATGTCGCCGCTGGTCGCGTGCTTCATCAGTCGTGCCCGCGATGCGCCGAGGGCGCGCGCGGCGATGAGCATCGTGGTTGTGGGGACGATGCCGCACATGGAGACGTCGAGCTCGTTCACGACGCGCCACAGCTCGCGGGGATTGAGCGCCAGCACCTGCTCGATGGCCAGCGCATCCTTCACCAGCGTGGTCTTCTGATCTTCGTAGTGATTGAGGTCGGAGCTGGCAAGCATGCCGACCGGCTCGTCCTGCGCGGTGATGACGTCGGCAAGGGCGTGGCCGATCTGTTCGCAGTAGTCGTAGCGCGGCGCGCCGAGACAGATCGGGACGAAGGTGAAGTCGTTGCCGAGGAGCTGCTGGAGGAACGGGAGCTGGACTTCGAGCGAGTGCTCGCGTGCGTGCGCGAGCGCGTCATCCGCGAACAGCGCGCACTTCTGCATCAACGCGTCGGCGAGCTCGGTGTCGATGTGCGCCTCGCCGAACGGCGTCTGCCACGTGCCTTCGCGATTGAGCGCGGCGAAGTGCCCGAGGCCGGTGTGGTTGGGGCAGAGGATGATGAGCCGCTTCGGGAGCTCCGCGACGGCATAGAAGGAGGCGGCTACATGCCCGCTGTAGAGCAAGGCGGCGTGCGGGACGACCGCGCCGATGAAGCGTTCTTTCTCCTCCTGCACCGGCGATTCGCGAAAGCAGAACGCGACCTGCTGGCGGAGGCGGTCGCGTGAGCCTTCGTAAAAAGTGCCGGCTACTGCGGGCGGGCGGATCATGCGTTGAGTTTATCCCGGGGGAACGACGAGGGCGCCTCCGGCGGGCGGGCTCGGCCCGCAGCGTCTGTTGGCCTAGCCCTAAAGACTAACGCTGCGGGCCGGGCCCGCCCGCCGGAGGCGCCCCGGTGGTTTTTACTCCCTGGGAAAACTGGGCGAATAGAGGACCGCGTTCAGGAACAGCGGGAGCGTTCCTCTCCAGAAGAGACGGAAGTTCGGCTCGTCGGCGAACGTGATGACCTGGCCGTCGCCGTACGGTTCCGAGATCAGGTACGGCGATCCCTTCAAGCGATCGATCGACTCCGGCCACGCGACGCCGGAGGCGAGCGGCGTCTTCTTGTCGATGGTCAAGATGTTGTCGACCTTGTGCGCGACCGGCTGGTAGGCGGCGGTTCCTTCGATCAGCACCAGCGGCGCTCGCGGGACGCCGAACGTCAGGTACGAGCGCGAGCTCATCTCGGTGCGGAAGGCGGAGCCGGGGACGCGGTACTCGTTGTAGCGCTCGTCGCTCTTCTCGGCGTCGTCCTTGTCTTTGTCTTTGTCGTCTTTCTTCTTCGGTTCTTCCCAGACCTTCAGCTTCGAGAGCTCGACGTCCTTGTCGCGCAGGAACGCGCTCGCGCCCTTCACCGCGACGAGCGTGCCGCCGGCTTTCACCCACGCCTGCAGGCGGGCGACGGTGTTCTTGTCGAGGCGCGCGTAATCGCCGTCGGGCAGGACGAGCACGCGGTAGTGACTGAAGTCGGTGCGGCGGAGCGATTCGAGCGCGATGCTGGTGTGCGGAATCGGCGTGTCGACGTCGAGCGTGTGCCAGAGCATGCCGTACGACGTCGAGCCGGTGCCGTTGCCGCCGACCAGTCCGATCTTCGGATCGCGGACGAAATGAATGCGCTCCGAGCCGAACGCCGTGCCGCCGGTCCAGCCGCTTTCGAGCGGCACGACGCTGACGCCGATGGCCCGCGCGTCGCGCTCGAGCGTCAGGTCGAGATCGGATTTATTGTTCCCCTTCAGCACGATCAGCGAGCCGCGCGCGTACGTGCGGTCGCCGAACGAGACCTCGTCGTCGCTCACGCTGAAGTTCACGGCGTCGCGCAGCAGCGCGCCGGCTAAGCGGTAGAGATTCGCATCGAGTCCGTCGACGAGATAGCCGTACGACGCCGCGCGAAACGCCGCCGGCATCGACTTCACGTACGGCTTGATCTCGGCGGCGACCGGCGTGGTGACGACGAACGTCTCGACGTTCATCGCCAGCGGCAATGACCACGACGTCAAGTCGTAGAAGTCGTCCGGCTCGTCCTGCTGCGCCTTCGTCCGCTGCTCTTCGAGGAAGCCTTTGGAGAAGACGGGCGACTTCTCGAGCAGCGTCTGCGCCAGTCCGCCCAGCGGCTGCTTCGTGGTGATGATCGCGGTGCCGGCGGGGAACGTGCGCGTCTCGGGCGTTTCGAGATCGACACGCGTCGCCTTCACCGACACGGGCGCGGTGAGCATGTCGACGCGGATCGCCTGCTTCTGCAGGAGGTCGAGCATCGGCTCGAAGTTCGGCGAGCCGGCGAGGACGAGATAGGTGTGCTTCGCCGCGGTGAGCTGCGCCTGCACGGCGTCGAAGGTGTAGCGGATGAGCGCCTCGTGATTCGCGGCCGCGGTCTTCAGCGTCGCCATGCCGGTGGTGTAGTGCCGCGCGATGCGATCGGCGAGCGTGAGCACGGTGCCGTCGTCGCGCGTCACCGCGCTGCCGGCATGCGAGTGACCGGCGACCTCGTACGTCATGCCGATCGCGCCGTGCAGCGACGGCCACGAATCGCCGTAGCCGGGATAGAAGAGATCGAAGCGCTCGCCGACGAAGAACGGCCAGCCCTTCGACGAGAACGCCGCCGCGTTGGCGCGGCCGAAGACGTCGAGCCACTTCTCGACCTCGCGGGGAAGATTGGCGTTGATCGGCTTCGCGTCGGGCGGGAAGAAGTAGGTCGACTGATAGCCCATCTCGTGGAAGTCGACGAAGACCTGCGGATTCCACTTGCGGTACTCGGCGACGCGCGCCTGCGTCTCGCGCTGCGAGAGCCAGGTCCAGTCGCGGTTCATGTCGACGAGGTAGTGATTGAAACGTCCGCCCGGCCACGGCTCCTGATGCTCGAAGGCATCGGGATTCGGATTCGGCGCGACGCCGCGCGTGCGCGTGAACCACTGGATGTACCGCTCGCGGCCGTCGGGGTTCTGCAGCGGATCGATGACCACGACGAGGTCGTCGAGCATCCCCGGATCACGCACCAGCGTCGACGCGACCTGCATCGCCGCCTCGGCCGATGACGATTCATTGCCATGCACTCCGAACGCGAGCCAGACGATGGCGGGATCGTTCTTGGCGATCGACGACGCCTTCGTTGCGTCGGCGCTGCCGTCGGCGATCGAGGTCAGGTCGTTGCGGATCTCGTCGAGCCGCGCGCGGTTCTTCGGCGAGGTGATGACGGCGAGGACGAGCGGGCGGCCTTCGTAGGTGTGGCCGAAGGTCTGCACCGTGATGAGATTCGACTTCTTCGCCAGTTCGTTGAAGTAGTCGAGAATGCGGTCCCACGACGTGAAGTGATCGCCGGGCGCGTAGCCGAGGAACTCTTCCGGTGTCGGCGTCTGTGCCAGCACGGTGGTGGCAAAAACGAGGACGAAGAAAATGACCAGCAAACGTCGCATCATCATTCGCTAATGATCTACCAGATCATCTCCCTGCTAGGCGCGATCCTGATCCTCTTCGCCTTCGCCGCGGTGCAGATGCGGCGGATGCAATCGGAGAGCGCGCTGTATCAATCGCTGAACCTGTTCGGCGGAATCTGTCTCTGCATCGCGGCGGTGGCGTCGATGCAGTACGGATTCATTCTGCTGGAGGGAAGTTGGGCGGTGCTGAGCGCGCAGGGGTTGTGGCGCGTCACTCGGCGACTGTGACTTCGTCCTCGATCACGGCGTTCGACTTCGCGTGAATGCCGAGGCGCTTCATCATCTCGTTCAGCGTCGAGGGCTTGAGCTGCAGCAGCTCGGCGGCGCGTTTCTGCACGCCGTTCGCGAGCTCGAGCGACTGCAAAATCATCGCGCGCTCGTACCGCGACACCGCATCCTTCAACGACAGCCCCTCGGCCGGGACGGTCATCGCCGGCTGGTCGGTGTTGACCGGATAGCGGAGGTAATCGGGGAGCAGATCGGGGCCGATGCGGTCGGTGGTGCAGAGGACGACGGCGCGCTCGATCGTGTTCTCCAGCTCGCGCACGTTGCCGGGCCAGGAGTGATCGAGGAGGATGCGCATCGCTTCCGGCGTCACCTCGCGCACTTTCCGCTTGTTCTCATCCGCGTACTTCTGCAGGAAGTGCGTGACGAGCAGCGGGATGTCTTCGCGGCGGCGGCGCAGCGGCGGGAGCGGGATGGTGATGACGTTGAGGCGGTAGTAGAGATCCTCGCGGAAGCGCTGCTCCGCCATCAGCTTGTTCAGGTCGGCGTTCGTGGCGGCGATGATGCGGCAGTCGACGCGGATCGTCTCGACCGATCCGAGGCGCATGAACTCCTTCTCCTGGATCACGCGGAGGAGCTTGGCCTGCGTCTCGAGATTGATGTTGCCGATCTCGTCGAGGAAGATCGAACCGCCGTCGGCCACTTCGAAGAGTCCGCGCTTCGTGGCGATCGCGCCGGTGAACGCGCCCTTCATGTGACCGAAGAGCGACGACTCGAGGAGCTCCGGCGGGAGCGAGCCGGAGTTGACGGTGACGAACGCGTTGCGCGCGCGCGGCGAGGCGTGATGAATCGCCTTGGCCACGAGCTCCTTGCCGGTGCCCGATTCGCCGGCGATGAGGATGTTGGAGCGCGACGGCGACGCGAGGCGGATGAGATCGAAGACGCGCCGCATCACCTCGCTCTTGCCGATGATGTTCGAGTACGCGTACTTCTCGGCCAGCTCTTCCTTCAGACGTTCGTTCTCGTTCGACAGGCGCCGCTGTTCGAGCGCCTTGTTGACGGTGAGGACCACTTCCTCGTTCTTGAACGGCTTCGGGATGTAGTGAAACGCGCCGTGCTTCATCGCCTCGATCGCGCCGTCGATGGAGGAGAAGGCGGTGATGATGATGACCGGCAGCGACGGAGTGGAGACGCGGATGGAGCGAAGCGTGTCGATGCCGCTGATACCGGGCAGCATGATGTCGAGGATGACGAGGTCGATCTCGTCGGCGCCGTCGAGAACGCTCAGCGCTTCCTCGCCGCTCGAGGCGAGCAGCACGTCGAATCCTTCGCGGCGAAGCACTGTCTCCAGCACGTCGCGCAGGACTTCTTCGTCATCAACGATGAGAATGCGCATGATCTTCGCGGCTCAGGATGACACCGGCACCTGTCGCTCTGGGCAAAGAAATCGAAAACTCGGCTCCCATGCCGACGGTGCTCTGCACGGTGATGTCGCCGTCGGACGCGTGAAGGATGCGGCGCGAGATGGCCAGCCCGAGGCCTGTGCCGCCCTGGCCGCGGCGCGTGGTGACGAGCGGATCGAAGATGCGATCGATCAACTCGGGCGCGATTCCTTTGCCGTCGTCCTTCACGCGAATGATCACCCGTTCTCCGTCTTCGAAGGCATCGATCCAGATGTTGCCATGCTCGGCGACGGCGTCGCGTGCATTGAGCAGGATGTTGGTCAGCACCTGCTGCAGGTCGTTGAAGTTTCCGTGCACCTGCAGCGGCGCGAGGTCGCCGCAATGCACCGCGATCTGCTTCGGCGCCATCACGTCTTCGTGCAACGCGATCGTCGCCAGCACGAGATCCGGAATGGAGACCAGCTCGCGCGTGCGCGGACGGTTGGCGATCAGGTCGAGCAGGTTGTTGACCAGCTTCGACGCGCGGAACGTCTGCTGCTCCATCTTTTTCAGCACGCGGTATTTCGGATCGTCGGGCGGAATGTCCTTCAGCAGGATCTGCGCGTAGGACGAGATGCCGGTGAGCGGCGTGTTGACCTCGTGCGCGACGCCGGCGGCGAGGAGGCCGAGCGAGGCGAGACGCTCCTTGTCCTCCAGCTCGCGCTCCAGGCGGACGCGATCGGTGATGTCGGCGATGACGACGACGCGCGCACCGTTCGGATCGTCGGCGTGCAGCGCGCTCGCCGTGACCGTCACTTCCTTCTCCACGCCGAGACGGTTGACGAAGTGCGTGGCCAGCGTGCGCGCGGCACCGCGGCGGAGCTCGACGAACGGGGGGAAGAGATCGGCCATCGGCTCGTCCTCCCCTTCCGCCGCGACGAGCTCCCAGAACGCGCGGTTCGCGGTCAGCACCGTGCCGTCGCTGGCGACGACCGCGATGGCTGACGACGATGACTCGATGATGTTCTCGTTGTACTCCTTCAGCGCGCGGATCTCTTCGAGCTGGCGGCGCAGGCGTCCGTAGAGGCGCGAGTTCTCGATCGCCAGCGCGACCGGCGCGGTGAGCGATTCGAGGAGATGCAGGTCGTCGCGTGACAGCGGCTCCTCACCGCGCTTCGTGCCGAGCACGAGGAGTCCCTGCAATTCGCCGCGATTGCGCAGCGGCAGGAGATAGCGGTAGCCCGACTTGAGCAACTGCCACGGCACATCCGACGCATCGGGAAGCCGCGGCTCGGTGAGGATCATCGGCCCTTCGTTCGGGATCGCGCCGAAGTCGTCGGACGTCGCGCGCCGCGGCAGCGACGTCTCGGGCTGATAGATCACGAACGTCACCCCTTCGCGGAGGAAGAGGTTCATGCGCTCGATGTCGAGCGCGGCGCGCAGGCGGTCGCGCATCATCGAGATCAGCTCGTGCACGTCGTTGAACGTCGCCAGCTCCTGCGCGAAGTCGGTGATCGCTTTGCGATGCCGGTAGCTGTCGCGGTAGAGGAACATCTCGATCACCGATTCGATGCGCGACTTGACCGGAATCAGCACGCCCGCGATGAGCAGACCCGAGGTGAAGGCGAGGAAGTTGCGCTCCATCGCCGAGCGCTCCTCGATCACGTGCGACAGCACGAGGTTCACGGTCGAGAACGCGATCATGCCGAAGGCGAAGACGACCGAGTAGGCGAGGACTTCCTTGATCACGACCTCGACGTCCCACAGCTTGTATTTGAGGATGGAGACGGCGAAGGCGAGCGGGATGAACGCCAGCGGCAGGATGGAGAGCGTCGAATAGACCGGCTGGATCGGTCCGGAAACGAGATACGGAATGATGTAGATCCCGAGGAACGGGAGGAAGCCGATGATCATCCCGAAGTAGATCCACTTGATCTGCTTCTTTCCGACCGCCGCCGCTTTCCGGTAGGTGTACGCGAGCGCGACGACGGCGAGCGTGAAGTAGATCGCGAAGTGGGTCAGCTCCCAGCGGAAGATCAGCTCGAACGAGTGCGCGACCGACGAGACGGGGACGACGTTGTTGAAGATGAGAAGGTCGGTGTCCCACGCCGCGAGCAGCGCCGGCGGCAGGTAGAGCGCCGCGAGAATGCCGCGGTGATGGACGATCGGCCGCGGGAACAACAGGAAGAAGTTCAGCGTCAGCGGCGGGAGGAGGATCATGGCGATCTCCTCCACGACTTCGAGCAGCTTGTAGACGAAGTCGATGTCGCCCGCCGGCGTGTAGACGTAGACGACGAACGACAGCAACGTCACGAAATAGAAGAGCGCGCTCTCCCTCGTCGGTCCTCGGAACAACGTGAAGAGTCCAATGGCGAGGTAGAGAAAGCCGATGAAGCTGAGGATCAGGTACGGGTAATCGATCTTCAGCTCGGGCGCGCGGTAGGTGAGCGTGAGCGTCTGCGCGCCGCGCTGCACGAGGATCGGGACCGGCGTGCCGATGCGGCGGAGGGTCTTCTGCAGTCCTTCGATCTCGGTGGTCGGCGTCCCGCCGATCAGCCAGATCGCATCGCCGGGCCGGAGTCCGGCGACGGCGGCCCCGCTGTCGGGGTCGACCGTTTTGACGACGATCACGCCCTTGTTGCGGCGGAACGTGAAGTCGATGCGTTCGAAGGAGGAGCGCTTGCGCTGGAACGAGGCGAATGCTCCGGCGATGATCGCCAGTGTCAGCAACCCGATCACCACATTCGACAGGAGCGATCTGCGCATTCGAGAGCCGATTGGAGTATTCAACGGAGGTGCCGCGATAAATGTGCACCTAACTCGCTGAATCCAAACGTTTGGACGGGCTGCTTCAGTTCCTTGAACGGCGCGTCATCTCCAATTGATTGGAGGATGACTCCAAACTACCGTACAGGAAACCGGCAGACGTCCCTCAATAAACAGACGTCGCAATTCTCTTTTTTCCGCTTGCGGCTGCAGAGATCGAGGATGCCGAGGCGGCAAAGGGCGAAGTCGTAGCGGACGGGATCGGCCGGATCGAACTTCGCGAGGCGGTCGGTGATGGCGCGCGCGGCTTTCCAATCCGCCGACTTGCGGCGGCCGAGTCCGAGGAAGGTGGCGATGCGGTGGATGTGGGTGTCGAGCGGCATGACGAGCTTCGCCGGATCGACGAAGGTCCAGAGGCCGAGGTCGGGGGAGGTGCGGCGGACCATCCACCTCAGATAGAGGTTCATGCGCTTGCAGGCGGAGCCGTCGGTTGGGGAGGTGAGGAGGTAGGCCGTTGCGCGGGTGCGCGGGTGCGCGGGCACGAGGGCTTCGACGAAGCGGGCCAGCGTGGGGCCGATGTCGTCATCGTCGTGGCGATAGCACTTCTCGAACAACGCGCCGAGGGAGCCGTGTTTCTTTACGGCCTTTGCGATGCAGGCCAGGAAGTCGACGAGCTCGGGCATCTTCTGGAAGCGGTGGGTGAAGCCGGCGAAGCGTTTCTCCGCATCTTTGCGATTGAACTTCTTGATGTACGCGTACGGCGACGGGGTCATCGCGTCGAGGACGCGTCCGATGTTTGCGACGACGATGTCGGCGCGGCCGTAGGCGAAGGCGGCGGCGAGGAGGCCGGCGATCTCCTGGTCGAGGGGATCGCGGTAACGCAGCACCAGCTCGAGCGGATCGGGAGTGATCGTCGAGACGTCGAACGTCGCGACGAGCTGGTCGAGCCTTTCGTGCAGGATTTCCTGCCGTACGGGCTTGTTGATTGCCATGGCTCACGCAACGCCGTCGCTCGTGCAAACTGTTCCGGAAGTCACCCGTCTAATTCAGCGAACTCCATTCGAGGTCGTAGAGGATCTATGCGCGCACGTCTCTTTCTTGTCGTCCTCAGCCTTTTCTCCCTTCCTGTTTTTGCCGCGATCACCGGCACGGTGATCAACCCTGACGGCCAGCCGGTGGCCGGCGCGAAAGTCTCGGCCTTCGCGCTCGAGTCGCTCGACGCACGCCGCGCGCGCCTCGCGTCGGCCGAAACGGCGCGCAAGCCGCTGGCGACGACGACGACCGATTCGAAGGGGAACTTTTCCATCGACGCGCCGAAGAGCTCGGTCGTCGACCTCCGCTTCGACGCCGCCGGCTTCGGGCCGCTGGTCGAGCGCGCCGCGGCGGACGACGACGCCGGCGTGATCCAGTTGCAGCCGGGGCAGCTCAAGCAGGGAACGATCACGGCGAACGGCAAGCCGCTGGCCGGCGCGCAGGTGCTGGTGGCGGGCGACTACGGCGAGATCATCACCACGACCGACGAGACGGGCCGCTACTCGCTCCCCGATCCGGCGCACAACAACTCGCGCATCATCGTCAGGCATCCCGACTACGCGATCGCGAACCAGACGATCAGCCGCTTCAGCACGGCGAAGACCGACATCGCGCTCGAGCCCGGAACGTCGCTGAGCGGGCGGGTGGTGGCGGAGGATGGGACGACGCCGGTGGCGAACGCCGCGGTCTCCGTCGATGAAGTGCCGGTGACGAAGACGGCGGAAGACGGTACGTTCACCATCGCGCATCTCCCGAAGAAGTTCGAACAGATCGAAGTGCACGCCGACACGCGCATCGCATCGCGCGCATTCGCCAAAGACCTCAAATCGCCGGTCGAGCTGAAGCTCGCGCGCGGCGCGTCGCTGACCGGCACCGTGCGCGATGCGAAGACGCAGCTCCCGCTCGCCGGCGCGGAGATCCGCCTCATCACGCCGCGCGCGATCACGCTCGCGGGCGGGCTCACCGCGATCAGCGACGCGAAGGGGAACTACTCGTTCACCGGACTCCGCGGCGGCGACTTCGACGCCACGACCTCGCGCCCGAACTACGCCATGACGAACGTCACCGTGCATGTCGCCGCAGGCCAGGCCGCGCAGAAAGCGCTCTACGGAACGCCGCTGGCGCGCATCTCCGGAACGGTGGTCGACGAAGACAAGCGCGGCGTCGCCGCGGCGCACATCGAGCCGCGGCAGGTGAACAACGAGCCCGGGATGATGATGTCGCCGCGGATGCGCATCATGGACCGCAACCGTCCGACGCTGACCGCGCCCGACGGCCGCTTCCTGATCCGCACCGAAGAAGGCGAGCTGCAGCTCGAGGCGATCAAGAAGGGGCAGCCGGGCGCGCGCTCGAACACGTTGAAGGTCGCGGCGGGCGAGCGGCGCGGCGGCGTGGTGATCGCGCTGCCGCACGGCATCGCGGTGACCGGCCGCGTGATCGACGGCAAGGGCAAACCGATCGCCGGCGTCGCGGTCGCGACATCCGAGACGCGCGCGGGCGGCGGCGGGCGGGGCGACGTGCGGCGGATGATCATCAACACCATCATGCGCGGCGCGGACGAAGACGTCGTCCGCACGTCGAAGGACGGCACGTTCTCGATGCGCGTGAAGGAAGGGACGTACGACGTCGGCTTCAAGGCGAGCGGGTACGCCGGCAAGACGCTCCGCGCGCAGCAGGTGAGCGCGAGCAGCAAGCCGCTCGAGGTCACTCTCGAGCCTGGCGTGGAGATCAGCGGCCGCGTGACGCGCGCCGGCCAGCCGGTAGAGAACGTGAACGTGATTCCGATCGGCGCCGATTCGATGATGCCGGTGCAGACAGGGCCGGACGGCAGGTTCCGCGTCGGCGATCTCGCGCCGGGCGAGATGATGCTGGCGTTCAGCAAGCGCGAGGAGTTCATCCAAATGAACCGCGCCGTCACCGCGCCGGCGACCGACATCAACATCGACCTGCCGCCGGGCGGCCGCATCAGCGGACATGTCGTCGACAAGAGCACGCACCAGCCGGTGAAGTCGTTCGAGGCCGGCATCTCGCCGTCGCGCAACGGCGGCGGCATGGTGATGATGATGGCTCCGTCGATGCAGAACTTCACCAGCGACGACGGTGGGTTCGTGCTGGAGAACGTGCCGGTCGGCGCGGTGACGCTCGCGGTGAGCGCGCCGGGCTACGTGCAGGAGCGCGTGCCGAACCTCACGGTCGAAAACGGCAAGGCGATCGAGAACGTCGAGGTGTCGATGGAGACCGGCGTCCGCGTGACCGGCCGCGTCACCGGTCCGGACGGCGGAGCCGCGGGCGGCGCGCTGGTGCGCATCGACCCGATGGCCGGCGGCCGGATGATGCGCGGCGGCGGCATGAACGATCCGTACACGGTCGCCGATCCGAACGGCGAGTACACGCTGGAGAACGTCGAGCCGGGCGAGAAGACGATCGTCTTCAGCCGCAGCGGGATGATCTCGACGTCGAAGACCGTCACGCTGTCGGGCGATCACATGCAGGTCGACGCGCAGCTCTCGTCGGGCGTGCGCGCGACCGGCGTCGTAGTGAATGAAGGCGGCACGCCGATCGCCGACGCGCAGGTGCGCGCGCAGTCGGCGGCCGATCCCGGCTTCGGGCGCGGCGCGCGGACCGACGCGAGCGGATCGTTCTCGTTCGAAGGCCTCGCGCCGGGGCATTACGAGTTCACCGCGAACAAAGACGGCTACGCCGACGCGATCGCGCGCGACGTCGACATCACGGCAGCCAACACGATCCGGCTGACGCTGAAGAGCGGCGGCACGATCGTCGGTCACATCACCGGACTTTCCGAGGCCGAGCTGCAGAACGCCATGGTGATGGCGAGCTCGCCGAACGGCAATGCGTCCGCCCCCGTCGATTCGACCGGTGCGTATCGCATCGAGGGCGCGCCGACCGGCACGGTCCGCGTGAACGCGAGAGCCGGCCAGATGATGACGTCGAGCCGCACCGCGCCGGCGAAGTCGGTGCAGGTGGAGCCGGGATCGACGATCACGGTCGACATCGATTTCTCCAACGACACGAAGATCACCGGCCGCGTGACCCGCAACGGCGCGCCGGTCGCCGGCGCCTCGGTCAACTTCTCGGGCGCGGGACGCGGCGGACGGACTTCGACCGACAACAACGGCCACTACGAGATGACGGGGCTCGATGACGGCAGGTACAGCGTCACGGTGATGGATCCGAACCGCGGTCCGTACTCAGCGCTCTACACGGTGAGCGGCTCGGGGACGTTCGACATCGACATGCGCGGCACGGTGCTGCGCGGACGCGTGGTCGATGCGGCGACCGGCGAGCCGATCAACGAAGCGACGGTGACGATCCGCAAGAAGGACCCGAACCTGGCCGGCCCGCCGGTCAGCATCACCGGAAGCGATGCCGGCGGCAATTTCTCGTTCGACATGATTCCGGCCGGCACCTATTCGGCGAGCGCGGAAAAGAGCGGCTACGGAGCCTCGACGTCCGAGGTGCCGGTGAGCGACAGCGGCGCGGACCCGATCGAACTGAAGATGACGTCGTCGGTCGGCATCACGCTGCTCGTGGTCGACGCGCGCGACAACCGGCCGATCAGCGCCTGGTACCACGCCGTGTCGTCGACGGGCCAGCAGTACGACGACTACATCCGCATCATGGCTTCGAGCACCGAGCCGGTTAAGATTCCGCTGCCGGCGGGCTCGTTCCGGATCACGGTCGGCGCGGAGAACTACGCGCAGCGCACGATCAACATGAACTCGCCCGGGACGCAGACCATCGGCCTCACGCCGGGCGGCACGATCGTCGTCTCATCGACGAACCACAGCGGCATCCGCGGACGCCTCATCGATTCCACCGGCTCCGGATACGGACGTGGACGCGGCGGCGCCCCGAGCAACTTCCCCGTGGAGCTCGACCCCCTGCAGTCGACGCTGGAGAACATCGCCCCCGGCATCTACACGCTGCAACTGCTCGACGACAAGAACAACGTGCTGGAGTCGAAGCAGGTGACGGTGGCTGAAGGCGCGACGGTGACGGTGAGGATGTAGCGATTGAGCGGTTGAGCGGTTGAGCGATTGAGCTGTTGAGCTGTTGAGCTGTTGAGCGGCTGAATCGCTCAATCGCTTAATAGCTCAACAGCTACTCTTCATCATGCTCATCGATCTGCGGCGGCTCCGGAATCTCGGCAACCGCCTCGAGCGTGACGCGCTCGGGGCGGGCGGCGCCTCCCATGAAGAAGTTCTTGCGGTACTTCTCCAGCCGCTTGAACAGGTGATGCAGGTCGTACGTCAGGCGCATCACGGTGCGGCGGAGCTTGTACTTCGCGCGCTTGAACGCCTCGAGGTCGTCGCCGCGCAGCGTCGGCAGGAATGACTCGATCTCGGCGATCCGCTTGCGCACTTTCTCCAGGTCTTTGTCCTGGATGTTGACGAACACTTCCTCGCCGTCGATGAGCATCGGCTCGACGGCCGACATCTCGTTGTCGAACCACTTCCAGAGCTGGATGATGTCGATGCGCCGGCCCTTGGAAAGAAAGCGCGTCTCCAGCAGGTCCTGGCGGAAGTAGCCGAAGAGCTTGCGGTCGTCGGTACGGTTGAAATCTTCGTCGGAGAGGTTCCGGATGTTCCAGACGCCGAAGCGGATGATGTCGTTGCGGGTCGAGCGGAGCTGCCGGATGACCTCCTCGAGGACCTTCTGCGGAACCTGCGAGAGCGACTGAGGCTCCGGGAGGACGGGGGCGGACATGGCCGCGAAGGATACAACATCGGTTATTGGCCCGAAATGAAGGTCGGATCGCCGGTCCGGTTATCGACCAACGACCCGTACGCCAGCACCGGCGCGCTCGCCTCGACGTGCACCCGTCCGTTCACCACCGCGGTCGTGAGCGGGAGCTGGACGAGCTGCAGCGGCGCGATCGGAAAGTCGTATCGCGCGACGACCACGCCGGCGGCATCGAGCTGCGTCACGGTCACGCTCGCAGCATTCGGAGACATCACGCCGATGTTCGTCCGGAAGCGCGACGACACCTCCACCTGCACGATGTCCTGCGCCGTCTTCGCTTCGTTCTCGTCGCGAAACGGGATGAACTGGCCGTATGCACCCGTCCACGTCCGCGTCGTCGCGATCGCGCCGGCGGGGAGGCTGGCCTTCACCACGCCGCTCGTGTTGGGAGCGTGAAAGAACGTGCCGAGGACATCGGGGATGATCGTCGAATCGACCACTCGTTCCGTCGTGCCGAAGCGGAGGACGGTCTGCGGCGACGTCGTGCGCACATCGGTGTGCCACGCCGGTGAGTTGATCGCGGGCGCGAATGCGAAGCGCGCAATCGGCGGCGGCGGCACGCCGGGGATGTAGATCGGATCACCCGAGCTGTTGTCGACGACACTCGCGTAGCCGAGGATCGGCGTGTTGCTGGTCATCACGAGCACGAAATCGCCACGCGCCAGCAGCGGAAACTGGCCGTGCGAGAACGGCGCGACGACGTGATCGAGCGTGGCCACCGTCGCACCGCTGCGCGCGTCGAGCACGGTCACGTGCACCGTCCCTCCCGATCCCCCGACTTCCGCGAATCCGTAGTTCGTGCGGAACGCGTCGTCGACCTCGGCGTGATTGACGACGAGCGGCATCGCAGTCGCCTCGCCCGCCGGTACGAATTGTCCGAACGTACCGATCGCCGTCGTCGTGTACGTGCGCGACGTGATCACGAGCTGCGCGACGTCGCCCTGGATCGCGAGCTGGCCGATGCCGACGCTCTGCAGCTCGTTCGCCACGACGTCGTCAAAAGCGACGACATGACCGGCGTCGATCACCGCGTTGAACGCGGCGAATACGCTGTTGCCGTTCGCGCCGCTCGGCGTGTAGATCAGCGTGATGTGCGCCGGCGCATTGCCGCGGTTGTAGAGCCGCACGTCGCTGATGAATCGCGTCCCGTTCGCGCCGTTCACGTGTCCGACCACCGCGATCGTCTTCGCGGGCGCGATCGGCCGCGACGTCGCGGGCGCATCGCCGACGAACTCGATGCCGAGCTCCCACGACAGGAACGTTCCGACGTCGGTCGGCAGGACATCCGCCACACGCAACTGCCACGTTCCCGCCGCCGAACGTCCGCGCAAAACATCGAGCGACTGCAACGGCTGCGCGTCGACGCCGTACGTGACGTCGAGATCGGGCGTGATGTCGAGCGTCTCCTGCTTCAGCACGATCGACGTGCCGCCCGGCGCGGTGAGCGTGATGCGCAGGTTGCCGCGCGCCGGATGCGTAGCGCGCACGTGCACGAAGAGCCGGCTGATGGAGCGCGCGTCGTTGATCGTCAGGCTGGAGACGATGCCGTTGGCGTCGTTCTCCGGAATGGCGATCCCCTGCTGCGGACTCTGAAAGTACGTCACCTCGCCGCGCGGCGCGCGATCGCAATCGGATGCGCTGAGCAGTCCGCGCAGCGTCATCGCCGAGCAGATCGTCGCCGCGTTCGCGCCGCCGTTGAGCTGGCGGTCGGCGTCGAGGAGCTTCTGCGCCATCACGCGGAACGTCGGCGACGGCGGCGTGTCGAAGTACGACTCGATGACCAGCGTGTCGGTGACCTGCTTGCCGGCCTTCAGAAATATCTCGCGCAGCGCGGACGACCAGATCTCGCCGTTCTTGTGCTCCGTGCCGCTCTGATTGCTGTCGATGTAATCGGCGATCGTCTTCGTGCTGTCGACGCGGCGCAGACAATCCGATCCCGCCGGATAGCCGCAGGCCTGCGAGGAATCGTCGGTCCAGCAGCGCGCGTCCCAGTCGCCGATGCAGAACGGATCGCGGCCGCTCTTCACCGTCTCCGCGTAGGTCGAGGAGAAGGCCCAGTAGTCGGCGTAGCCCTCGCCCATCGCACGTGACTGCTCGCGCGACTCGCCGCCGAACGCGCCGGGCGCAATCCAGTCCTGCACGACGTGCATGAACTCGTGCAGCATGATGTCGGAGTCCTCGGCGTCATCCGTCCCGCCGTCGCCGAAATAGAGTCCGCCGTGACCCGGCGTGGAGCTTGGGATGTAGTACGAGTTGTCGGTCCCGTTCGCGGCGTGCGGATCGACCGGCAGCAGGTAGTCGACGAGCCGCCGCGAACCGGTGTAGCCGAGCGATTGCAGGTAGCGCTGCGCGCGATCGATCTGAAAGTACGCGTTGACCTGCTCGAACTGCCGCTGATCGCGATCGAAAAGCAGCGGCTGCGACGGATCGATCGGCGCGTTGGTTGGCTGTTCGAGATCGACGATCGCGCAGTTCGCGCCGCTCAGTCCCGCGTCGACGTCGACTTCCTTGTACGCCGCTTCCGGCACCGCCGCTTTCTGATCGTTCTGATCGAGCAGCGACGGATCGTTGAGCTGCGCGACCGGGTTCACGTCGAAGACGCGTGCCTTCGCCGTCCAGAAAAGCGGGACACGACGCAGCAGCTCGTTCGTCGTGATGTCGCGGAACTCCGCGTAACGTTCCAAAGGACGCTGCTGCACGATCGTTTTGCGCACGAAGCGCAGCTCGCCCTTCACGTGCAACGCCGCGCGCTCGAATTCGACCGCGGTGTTGTCGCCGTCGAGCAGCGGCATTCCATCCACGAACTGCTGATAGTGGAAATGCGGTCCGGTCAGCGACTCCTGCACGCGCTCGAGCCGGAAATCGGGAGTGGCGGTGAGCAGTGCGGCCGCCGTGAGGAGAGCGAGCATTCCGAAGAGATGTTACGTGGCGGCGCCGGCGGCCGCTTGTGCCGGAGCGGTGACCTGCGTCGCCGGCAGCGAGAAGTAGAACGTCGTGCCCTGTCCTTCGCGGCTCTCCACCCAGATCTGACCGCCGTGACGCTCGACGATCTGCTTGGTGATGTAGAGCCCGAGGCCGAGGCCGCCGTAGTTCGTGGATGACACGTGGCGTCCGCGATGGAAACGCTCGAAGACCTGCCCCAGCTCGTCGGCCGGGATGCCCATGCCGCGATCGCTGACCGCGGTGACGACGTGATCGCCGCGATCGTCGACATCCACACTGATGTCGCTCCCCTCGGGCGAATACTTCACCGCGTTCTCGAGGAGATTGCCGAGGACCTGCTCGAGGCGATCGCGGTCACCGTTGACCACGCGCTCGTCGCCGTCGACGTCGACGCGGAAGTGCCGGTCGCTGAACGCGGTGTGATGCCGGTGCACGACGTCGCGCACGAAGTTCGACCAGGGAATCGACTCGCGCCTGATCTGCAGGCGTCCGGTCTCGATGCGTGACACGTCGAGGAGCTCGAGGATGAGCCGCGACATGCGGTCGATCTGGTCGAGCGCGATGTCGAGATACTCCTCGGAAGTCGCGAGGTCGTTCTCGCGGATGAGCGTCTTCGCGAGCTGCGTGTAGCCCTTGATCGAGGTGACGGGCGTGCGCAGCTCGTGCGAGGCGATGGAGAGGAACTCGTCCTTCAGCCGCGAGAGGTCTTCGACCTTGCGCCGCGCTTCGACCTGATCGGTGTAGAGCTTCGCGTTCTCGATCGCCAGCGCGGCGCGCTCCGCGAGCACTTCCGCGAGCGGGAGCTTCTCGTCGGTCATCACGCGATCGGGATCGTTCGCCGCGATGACGATCGCGCCGAGCATCTCGCGCCGCGTGCGGAGCGGGAGGATGAGCAGCGAGGCGAGCTTCATCGGATTGGCGTGCTGCGACGTACCGACGCGATAGCCGGTGTCCTCGGTCGTCACGCCCGCGATGTTCGTGGTCAGCGAGGGGAAGCCGGTCGCGACGACCTGGCCGATGATCCCTTCGCCGACGATCAGCGGCTGGCGATAGATGTACGACCAGGCCAGTCCGAGCGAGGCCATGTCGCGGTGGTAGATCGACGCGACGCGCAGCTCGTGCGAGTCGGCCGACTTCATGATCACAGCGGCCCAGTCGCCGAGGACTTCGGCCACGCGCTCGGCGATGGCCTGCGTGACCCAGACCGGATCGATGTTCGAGGAGAAGAAGGCACCGGCGTCGGCGAGCGTCTGCGCGCGATCGGCCTGCAACTGCATCTCGTCTTCGAGGCGGCGGCGCTCCGTGATGTCGCGGAAGGTGACGATCGCGCCGGTGGTGAGGCGGTCCTCGTGCAGCGGCGTCGCCGACATCGAGATGGCGAGGCTGCGGCCGTCGCGCTCGATGAGCATCGTCTTGTCGTGCACCGGGCGGCCGGTGGCGAGTGCCTGCGCGGCGGGTAGATCGTCGGGGTTGATCCGCTCGCCGTTGTCGTTGCGGAGGTGATAGACGTCGGGCTGCTTGAAGATCGGGACGCCGATCTCCGTGCGTCCCAGCAATTTTTCGCCGGCGGGATTGATGAAGACGGTGCGGCCCTCGGCGTCGACGAGCATCACGCCGTCGGCCATCCCCGCGATCATCGCCTCGGTGCGCTTCACCTGGCCTTCGATCGAGCCGACGATGGAGCGCTCGATGCGCAGGATGGCGATCGCCGCGGCGGCGATGATGGCGACGCCGATCAGGACCATCAGCAGCATCACCCACTGGCGCTGCATGGTCATGGCATCGACCTCCGCCGCCTGCTGCCGGCGAAGCCGATCGGTGAGCATGCCGGCATAGTCGGGCGCGGCGCGGCGGATTCGTGCGACTTCGAGCATCGCCTCGGTGTCGTCTTCGCGGTTGGTGTCGACCTGCCTGTCCATCGGGCCGCGGATCTGGTCGAAGTGCTTCTTGAAGGCTTTGACGGCCTTGATGTCGGCAGAATCGACGGCAAGCTGGCTCGCGGCGTCGTAGTTCTTCTCGAAATCCCGGACCGCATCGGCGTACGACTGGGTAAATTCGCTCCGCTGGTTGATGACGTAGCCGCGCGCCGAGGCCACGGCCTGAATGACCGCGCTGTCCATCTCCTGGACGGCGTCGATGAGCGGCTCGGACCCGCGCACGATGCGCGTTTCCTCGCGACGCTCGCTCTGCAGCACGAGGAGCACGAGGGAGACGCCCGCGATGACGAGAATCGTCAACGCCGCGAAGGCGCCCCAAAGCATTTTATGGATGGAAGAGGCCATACCCCAAAGACCAGCTCAGCCAGATGCAAGAACGAGGCCGTACCGCTTCGATTGTAGGCGCCCAAATCACGGAAAACAAGGCACTTCCGGTCCGATTTTGGTGGAACGCGCAATGCACTACAGGACGTCGGAGGCTCTATGGCACTCAGGCCTTTACGCAACGCGACAATCACATTCGGACTGGTTTCGATCCCCGTCCGCTTCTACACGGCGACGAAATCGGAAGATATCCATTTCAACCTGCTGCACGAGAGCTGCGGCTCCCGCGTGAACCGCAAATGGTGGTGTCCGAAGCACGAGAAGATCGTCGATTCGGATGAACTGATCCGTGGTTACGCGCTGTCGAAGGGGAAATACGTCACCTTCACCGACGACGAGATCGAGACGCTCGAAACGGACGACAACCGCGCGCTCGACATCGTCGAGTTCCTCACGCTCGATCAGATCGATCCGGTCTTCTTCGAGAAGGCCTACTTCCTCGGGCCCGCCCCCGGCGGCGGCAAGACGTACAAGCTGCTGTCGTCGGCGATGAAGAAGGAAGGGAAGGTTGCGCTGGCGCGCTGGGTGGCCGCGGGACGCGAGCACCTGGTCGTCATCCGCCCGTACGAGGACGGCATTATCCTGCACACGATGTACTACGCGGACGAGGTGCGCGACTTCGGCGCGATCGAATCAGAAAAGGGCGGCGAAGCGAAGGACAAGGAGATCAAGCTCGCCGAGATGCTGATCAACGAGTTGAGCGAGAAGAAGTTCAACCCGGTGCAGTTCAAGGACGAGTACCGCGAGCGTCTGCTCGACCGCATCCGCGCGAAGTCGCGCGGCAAGACGATCGTCGCCGAGGAGAAGGAAGAGGAGAAAGGCGGCGAGGTCATCGACATCATGGAAGCGCTGCGCCGCAGTCTGGAAGGCGGAAGCGCGAAGTCGAAGCGGCCTGCGCGCCGCGCCGCCAAGTCGTCGAGGACGCGCGCGAAGACGACTTCGAAGAAGAGGAAAGCGTCGTAATCCATGGCCGGCAACCTTCTCAACAAGTACCAGAAGATGCGGGACTTCGGCGTCACGCCGGAGCCCGCGGGGAAGGTCAAGCCGGTCAAAGGGAAGAAGCCGATCTTCGTCATCCAGAAGCATCACGCGTCGCATTTGCACTACGACTTCCGCCTCGAAATGGAGGGCGTGCTGAAATCGTGGGCGGTGCCGAAAGGGCCGTCGTATGACCCGACCGTGAAGCGGCTGGCGATGATGACGGAGGATCATCCGTACGACTACGCGAAGTTCGAGGGCGTGATCCCCGAGGGCAACTACGGCGCGGGGAACGTGATCATCTGGGACCAGGGGACGTGGGACTTCGTCGAGCCGGGTGACGACGCGGTGAAGGCACTCAAATCCGGCAAGCTGACGTTCCGGCTGAACGGCAAGAAGATGTTCGGCGAGTGGGCGCTGGTCCGCATCAGCGGGCGTGGCCGCACGGGCGACAAGGGCAACGAGTGGCTGCTGCTCAAGCACAAGGACGAGTTCGCGAACGACAAGATCGACATCACCGAGTTCGCGCCGCGATCGGTGGTGTCGAACAAGACCGTCGACGAGGTGTCGCCGAAGAAGGTGTGGATCAGCAACCGGACATCGACGCGCGCGGCGCCGACGATCGCGTCGAAGCTGGCGGCGGAAAAAGGCGCCGGGCGCAAGGCGCGGGGCGCGAAATCCGCGGCGCCACGCGCCAAGCGCCGCGCGCCTGTCACTTCAGCGCGATCAAAGCCATCTCCAGCAGCTTCTTCTCGGAGTCGAAGCTCGCGCGCGCAATCGCCTGCGAAAGCTCGACCCACTCCACGTCGTCGACCTCGCTGAGCTGCGGCGTCATGGTCCCGCCGGTGTGGGCCATCAGGTAGAAATCGACGCGCTTGCGGATCAACGTGTCGCCGACGCGGAAGTAGTACTCGATGGTGTCGAGCGGCTTGAGGATCTTCGCTTCGAGCCCCGTTTCCTCGAGCACTTCGCGCAGCGCAGCCTGCTCCGAAGTCTCCCCCTCGGAGACCGCGCCCTTCGGCAAACCCCAGCGCGTGCGGCCGCGGGTGGCGATCAGCGCGACATACGGTTGACCGTCGCGGAGGGCAATGACCGCGCCCCCCGACGAGTGCTCGTTGCGCACTTTCCGCTTCCCCCCAGGCATCGCGCGGGCATTTTATCCGTCTATCTCTTTTCTCTGAAAAGGCGTACATTTTGGGAAAACGCAGCGACATAAAGAGGGAGGCACTCACTGTGACTTCGCTTGGCATCTTCACCGTCGTCGGACTCGTGGTTCTCGCCGGCCTGATCATCCTCTTCATGCGCACTCGCGCGAAGGATCTGGTGGAAGACATCCTGAACAAGCGCCGCCCGACGTCGAAGCTGGTCAGTCGCGCCGACTACGTCGAAGGCCTGGAGCGGATGCCTGTCGCTCTCGCCCTCACGGATGACAAGTTCTATTACGAGAATCCCGACTTCGAGGCGATGTTCGAGCTGCGGACGATCGACGAGATCGAATACGACGATGAGCTGGCCACCGGCCGCCAGGTCGACCAGGGATGCCGCGCCCTCCGTCTCCGTTCGCACGGCACGACCTTCGAGTTCATCCTCACCCCCGACGTCTGCGCCAAGTGGATGGAAGCCCTCCCGCCACACCGCATGAACGAGGAAACAGCCAAAGCCGTCTAGAGGAATCGGGGTCCCCCCACTCCTGTTGGCTGTAACCGCGTCGGGGTGTAGCGCAGTCTGGTAGCGCACCTGCTTTGGGAGCAGGGGGTCGGAGGTTCGAATCCTCTCGCCCCGACCACTTTCCGCCTCCCTCCGTCCCCGTAGCTCAGCCGGATAGAGCAACAGCCTTCTAAGCTGTGGGTCGCAGGTTCGAGCCCTGCCGGGGACGCCAGCTAACCTCTTCTTTCGCTGAAAGATACAGGCGGTTTCGTGCCGCGGAGACACCACCCGCATCATACCAAAATTGGGCCAATCCAAGGGTGTCAACGAGCGTCCATAGACACCAAAATAGACACCCGCTGGACTTCTCGCTGAGACCTGCGAAGCCACGATGAGGTTCAGATCGCCGAGCGACAAATGCGGCTTCCAGCCGCTCCCTCTCGTGAGAGTTGTCGATCTGCGCGCGCGGAGATCTCATGAAGCGCGCGAAGCCCGAGCCTAGCTTCGAGACCCGGGTAACCAGCGTCGAAATAGATCCGGGCGAGCAAATCCAGTCCGATACGCGATTCCACTTCCTCTGCCAGCGGTACAAGTTCGACATAGGCGGGCGATGCCGGTTGGTAGGCGCGCTTCGTGAGAAGCTCGGTCACTCCTTCGTTGAGACCGCGATGGTAGATCGCGATGACATGCTCACGATCGGGAGTGAGTCGCTGAATTTCGAATCCACGGAAACTCAGGATCTCATCGCGTCCGGTGTCATCAGGAAGCCAATCATCGCTGAAGGCATTTGCGTGAAGCAGTTCATGCACGGCTGTTCCCAGCGGGTCAATTTCAAGATTCAGACGAAGCTTGTCGTCCCACGCGTCGAAGCTCCCCAAGTCATCCGTTGCTGCGATGCGGGCTCGTTTCGCGCGATCTTCCACGTTGAACCGCGCGCCGCGTCCGGAAGGAAAATCGGGATAGGTCGATCGCAGGAGACGTGCAGCCTCGCGCAATGTCGCCCGAACGGAGTTCATCGGACACCTGCTTGCCGAGGCGTCGTACCGCAGGTGCTGCAGGGCAAATCGAGCCATCGCTCGTACGCCGCATCGTCACGAGCCACGTCATAGATCACCTCACGCGGATCAAACCATCCCCCGATCTCCGCGCCACATGTAACGCATGTGAATCGGGCAACGCTATCGTCGCGCTTCTCTTCCACGTTAAGTCTCTGCTCGCTTGCTGAAGATCGGGCTCGTGATCCCCAGTTGATGATGCACCGGATGAGACGCTGAGGAACACGCACGCCGGCTTCCGGAGACTTCGACCGGTTCCGCGTTACACGATGAACCAGAGCGCACAGTTCGAGCCTTCAGGCGACGGAACACACCACCTCGCCGGAAAGGATCGAGCGATGGCGAACACCCGACAACCCATCAGTTCACCCATCCAGTTCTACAACCTGATAGGTACGCATCGCGCTGCTACTCGCCGCATGATGCGCAAAGCCCCAGCGCGCGAACACGTTGTCCGGCAGCGCGAGTCGATGCTCATTCACTCGCGTTCTCGCGACTTACCCTCCCACACTCCCCTTCGCCGCACCCCACTCCACCTCGCGGCGCTCCTTCTCCTGCTACTCGCATTGTCCGCCTGCACCGCCGCTGCTTCACCGGATCGCCACCCGATCGTTTCGCTGCTCGGCAACGTGCCTGCCGTCCCCACCCGTTATCTCTTCGACTTTCCCGCGCGGACGACGTTCACCATGCTCTTCACCGCGGGTCTCCTCGTCGGCTTCGTGCCTGGCGTGATGTGCGGCATCTGGCTCGCCATCACCCTCCTCCGCGCCGCCGACTCCGCCGCCAACCACTACCACCTCCGCATGGTCGCCATGGTGCTCGACGCCTCGAGCAGCGTCCATTCGCTTGTCAACGAAATCGTCGCAACCGCAACCGATCGCATCGCGGCGCTGCGCCGCGAGCTGCGCCGCATTAAGGAGGCCCAGTCATGAGCAACAACATCGTCCTCCATGGCCGCCGATCCGACGTCGCCACCCGCACCACCGATGGTGTCCGGCACGAGCGCGTCACCGACACCGCGATCACCGCCGTCGAAGACCTGATCACTGGTGTCGGCAGCGGCGACATCTCGCTGCGGCAAGCGCGGAAGATCGGCGAAGCCGCCGAGACCGTGCATGGCTTCACCCGGCAGGTGTCGCGGATCGTGCACGACACCGCCGACATCGCACGCATCGGCGCGACCTGCGTGCGCGACGTCGCGCAACTGCACGCGGAAGTCAGCGCGTACAAGGCCGTGCAAGCGAAGAACGACGCCGACCGCGAAGCGGAGGATGCCCGTGGAGGGAAGATCGGCGCGGTCGTTGCGGCGGAACTCGAGACGCGCGAGCTCACCGCGGAAGTGAAGAACCTGCAACTCCGCCAGCAACTCGCAACGCTGAAAGCTGAGCAAGCGAAGACCGGCGGATCGGCACACGTCGCGGCCCCGCCGCCGGCGCCTACCCGGATCTCTGTCCCGAGCGACGAAGAGGCGACGCGCGCGCGTCTCACGACGGAAGCCGAGGAGGTCCTCCGGCACGTCCAGACCGGCAACATCCCCGCCGGTGCGCGCTTCCCCTTCCACGCCTTCGCCGGCTGCCTCTACCTCCGCCTCCAGCTCGACGGCAATGACGCGTCCGCGGCGGCACGAATGGTGACGAAAGAGCTGGTCGCCCACATGCTCCACGGCGGCGACTTCACCGCCGCGCAAATCCGCGAGTTCGCCCGCCAGCATGAGGAGCTAAAGAAGCAGCTCCGCGCGAAGGCCGATCGCACGCACAGCGACCAGCTCCTCTCCTCGCTCGGCAAGATCGGCGTCCATCGCGCGCCGGCAAACGGAGACGGGGTCCGATGAGCGCCGTCGTCCCCCGCCCCACGCCCACCGCCCCGCGGCAGCGCACACTCATCCCTCCGGACGCGCTCCACCTCGGCACCAATCTCCGCACGGGCGAGGCCTTCTATCTGCCCGCCGAGGCGATCACGCGCGGCGTGCATGTCCGTGGCGGGATCGGCTGCGGCAAGACCTCCCTGCTGCGCCAGCTCCTCGCCGAGCGCCGCCTCGCGAAGCCGTGGGTTCACTTCGACTACATCGGCGTCGGCCACACGGAACTCGAAGCGATGATCGCGTTCCACGCGACGACCTGCGCCATCGCGGAGCAGGCGTCGCCGATGCTCGCCGGCATGACGCGCGCTTTCGTCCGCCGTTTCGGCTTCGTGAACGTCGGGGCGCCCGATCCCGCCGTGCGCTTCGACCTGCTCCGCCGCCGGAGACTCCCGGACGGATCGCGCGAGCGCATCCGCGATGTCGTCTCCCGCGCCGTCGAAGTCTTCTACGTGAAATTAAACGATGTCGATGCGGGGCTCCGGGTGCGCTTCGACCGCATCGTGACCGCGCTTCTCACCGCACTCGTGGCCGCGGAACGTCCCGTGACCGAAATCTTCGACGCGCTGTATTGCGAACCCTACCTCTCCTTCCTCGATCGCGAGCTCGAGAGGCACCCCGTGCCGCCTGGGGAACGTGAGTACGTGTCCCACCAGCTGCGCGTCCTCGCACAGGTCTACAACCGTCGCCCCTCCGATTCGCGGAAAAGCTGGAACGCATTCGAGGACAGCACGGAATCGACGTACAACGCGCTCGCCGCCTTCGCTCCCGGCACGGTGCTCGGCGACATCTTCGGCGAAGAGACGTTTCCCCTCGAGGACGTGGCCTACGGCACGGCGTGCCTGAGCGTCACGACCCGCGAGGCGAAGGACCTCACCAAAGTGGCCGCCTATCAAGGCATCCACGCGATGCTCCACGCGCTCTGCCTCCACCGCCAGGATGTCCCCGGCCTGCCGAACCTCCTCGCCGTGATCGACGAGCCGTGGTGGTTGCGGCGCAACGTCCCCGGCATCCTCGCCGTCTCGCGCAACCTTAACGTCTCCTACGTGCTCTCGCACCAAGCAGACCTGCAGTTCGAGGACATCGGCCTGCGGTCCCTCCCCGGGCAGCTCCCTGCGCTCACGAACCTCCAGATCCGCTTTCGGCCGGCCACATTCGAGGATGCCGAAGACGAAGTGCTCCACATGGAGGAGATCCAGCCGGATGGCCTCGTGCTGCGGTTTGGGACGTCGAGCGCGAGCGAGGCGGACACGAATGGGGGCGCCATCGCCCGCTCCTGGGCCAATGCGCGTCGCTCCTCGCCGTACGGCGAGTTCGAAGGCGCCACGGAGACCGGCGGCGAGGTCGACACGTCGAACGCGGCGCACACCTCGACCACGGTGGAGCATGAGGTCTTGAACGTCGTCGGCTTCGGCGACCAGGTGAAGTACCGCGCGCAGGCGAAGCTGCGGCGGCCGCGCTTCACCGGCGTGGTGAACCGTGAGGGCTGGGGTACGGAGATCGCGTTCGCGCCGGGGCCGCTCCTCCCGCACGTCCTCGACGGCGTCCCGATCTTCTCGATGTTCCGTGACCTCCACGACGAGGTCCATCGCGAGCACTTGCTCCCGCGCACGCCCTACGCGCCGCAGCTCCGGCTCTCGCGCGCCGATCCTGATGGCGCGGAGCCACGTTCACCACGCACCGCAACCACTCCTCCCAACGCGAACCAACGGCAGCAGGCGGCCACACCTGCACCACCTGCACCGCGTGCGGCGGCGCAGCGAACTGCATCTCCGCCGCATCAGCACCACGGCGACCCTGCACCGGCGAGAACGCCGCAGACCTTGGCGGGCACCGACAACGTTCCGATGCCTTCCGCATCAGGGAGTGCAGGACCGCATCCCGACCCCGCGAGTTCACGCACCACGCAGCCCGCCCCGCTCAACCTTCCCGCAGGCGCGGCAACGCCCTCGACGCGCCGGAGAAGGCGGCGCCGCGGCCGGGGGCCCCATGCCTGAACGCCGCTCCCGCTCGCGCCTCCACAGAGATCCCCAGCTCGCAGCGCTGGAGCTCCAGCCGCGCGACCTTGTCGTCCTCCGCGACCTCTATTACTTCCGGTTCGCGGCGGCTCCCGCGCTCTACCTCTCCGCTGCCTGGGCGAGTAACGGCAAAGGCATGGCCTACTTCGCGAAACGCCTCACGCAGCTCTGGCGCGCCGGGTACATCTCGCGGTTCCATGCGGGCTACAGCCGCTACCTCCGCGGCTCGCGCCACTTCCTCTACACGATCGAGAGCGGAAAGGCAGCAGGGGCGGCGCGCACGGGACGCCGGCCGGAGGACATCGACTCTGACATCTGGCGTGGCATCTTGCGCGAGTCCACGGCCGTGCAGGAACGCGTGCGTGAGGCGCTCCTAGCCTGCGGCTTCGCCTTTCGGGAGATCAACCGGGTGCTCCACAACAACACCGAGCTTGCGATGAAGTTCTACACCGGCGAGAGCTCGGGCGTGCGGCATCATGTGCTCGCGGCGGAGTTCCTTTCGCGGTTTTGGTTTGAGGCGCGGATGCGCGGTGAATCGGTCGAGGACATTCAACCGGACGGGATTGCGGATCTTTCGTTCCGCGATCCCCAATCGCATCGGCACCGCGATCTCGTCAGATCTGACGGCATTGTGCCGATCAAACCCGATTGCCTGTTCACGATCGGCGACACCCGCTACGCACTCGAAGCAGAGACGGGCACATCGAGCGCCGCGAAGGTTTGCCTGAAAGTGCGCCGATACGCGCGATGCTTCGACGTCTTCAAAGCGTGCAGCAATACGACACCCAACCTTCAACTGATCGCACTATGCCAAGCGCGATCACACGCGGACCTCGTTCGAGCCGTAGTCGACAACCATGTCCCGCCCTCGACAGCGTCTCGCGTGTTCATCGAAACGCCCCCCGCGCGAAGTGAGTCCGTTCAATGCTTACGTGTGTCCTCCCCGTAGGATGCATCGCAAAATGAGGCGGCGCGCGAAGTGTCTTAGGCTCTGCCAGGCAAGTGTTTCCACTTGGCCTGTCGAGGCCTCCGGTCTGTTTGACGGCAGGCAACACAATTAACGTCCTCCACGGACCATGAACGGGTACTTCGGATCGTTCACCGCTTCCAGGAACGCCAACGTCTGAACTTGCAGCGGCGCACCATAACGACCCGGAACTTTCAGCAGCCCCGGAAGCTCCGTGGCGTATTTCTCTAGGTAACTCTGACTCCATTCCATGAGCGCCCGGATAAAATCGGGAGTGAGCCGCGGCCGTGGTCCGGCGCCATCGATAGCAACCGGAATGTAGACGATTTCCCGAACTCCAATCGAACGCGCGAAACACGGCACGACGCACCATTCGAGAAGCTCCCAATCTGGATATGCTTTCATTACTTGGCCCGGGGGCAATTGCCGGTAGTAATGCGGCGGAAACTCAGCAGGTAGCAGGAGCGAGTCCGGCGTGAAACTGCGCCGAACACCGAAACGACGGCGCTTACGGAACACTGCCTTTGCCGCGCGAACATTTGAATTCTGCACAAAACGCACGCCGCGTCCGGCCAGAACCATCAAGTAATCTGAGATTTCGATGGCCTCCTCGTCAGTTAGATTCGGTTCGACGTCAATGTGTACAGCATTTTTCCCAAGCCACGTCAGATGGAGCTTTTCCATATGCGATTCCTTCTTGAGAGTGTGTGTAAGTCTGAGTTCGAGGCTGGTGATACAACGTGAGGCGTCTCACCATCCGGCCGAGGCTCTCCCGCAAAAGGGGATTGCAGACTCACTTCGGAAGGAGTAGAGCTGAACTGGTTGGTGTCTCAGCTCGACGATGTCATCCAACGGCATCGACGCGGGAAATACCTCTTCCTGTGCGAGCAGTACAACCCCCCGGACGGCGTGCGCCGTCCGGGGATTTGCCTATCCACGTGACCGAGCATGTATGGCGCGCTAGGTTAAGTACCCACGCACGCTCAGGCGTCACGTTCGAACTCGACATCCAAAACTTGAGGTGAGGCTTTGGCCCCCGCTTCGACCCGATAGAGCCAAAGTTGATGTCGCTCGACGTAATATAGCCTCGCTTACGCCTTGTGTCATTACTCTCAAGACTGTCACTTCGACGGCTCGGTGTGTGCTGAAATCCTCTTGATACTTTCTAGGCCGCAGGCGTTCCTCTCGCCTAGGAAGGCGGCGTCTCTTGTTGGGCGCGCCGAACGCCAACGCTGCCGTTCAGATCGACCGCTGCTGCGCGTCGTCCATTGCCGCACCACGTCGCGGTCGGACGCTATCGCAGAACTCATCAGCAACATTGCGTCCGCCCGGCGCTCCGTTTGCCTTCTCAACGAGGGGATATCTGTGGCTTAACCCTACTGATCCCGCTGACCTCCAGACGGTGAACCCCGCAAGCATCCGTGCCGTATGGAACTCAATGGCCACGATTGATCCTTGGAGTGGGCCGCAGCCCGTGCGGGACGCTCGACGAGAGCCTAGCTGTCATCGAAGCGGTACGAGATGGTTACGCGACCCTCAGCGCGGACGATTCGCATCCGCTCCTCGCGGCCCATCTCAGCGCTGTCAAATCGGCCCTGAACGAGGGAGCGACCACCATACGAAATTGCCAAACCGTCGACAGCGCTCAGGGCACCTCTGATTTCGCCGTCGATCTCGGGTGCTTTTTCGCCAAGGACCCTGAGCGGTGTAAGGAGGAGTGGAATACCGCCCGTCAAGTTGGGAATGTCGTCGAAGGAACGGCAGCGTACGCGTGTCGTGCATCGGTGAAAGGGCTCAGAAATCGTTTCGACCAATTGACGCGTGAGCGCCAAGAGCTCGAGGTCCACCTGCGAAATTCGTACAATCTCCAACTGCCATCAACGACGCCTGTCGTGGCCTGCCGTTGATCGCATGGGTGACTGGCTCTTGCTTCCTGCGCCATTTCTTACGCGAACGCCATGACGAACGTCTGCAGTCAGAGAGATCCGAGGAGCTGACGATCTAGTCGCCTTCGGCCTCCGGCTCCTCCCACTGATCGAGCGGCGTCCATACGTCGTCATCGTCCACCTTGCACTTCGCTTTTGATGCGAACTTACAGACGTCGATCGCATACACCGGGTGGATCTCCCAGATGCTGAAGCGGGCGGGATTTCCGGCGAGGCCTTTGCCGTCTTTGCACGGCTTGTGGCTCGCGTCCACGAAGAGCTGGCCGGTAAAGCGCATCGGCACCTCGGGACTACTGATGCGGGCCGCGTCCCAAGCGGTCGGACGGAAGTGCGGGATCGCCTCCGCGGTCACGCTCTCGCACTCTTCCGCATCAGGATTTGGGACGAGGACGATATGGAAGTCGAGGAGCGCGGTGGGCTTCGTGACCTTGCAGTTGACGCTCTCCTTTCCACCGCGTTTCACCTTCGCGACGTACGCGACGAACTGCACGAGTGTGCCCTCGCCGACCTTCTCTTTGTTCGTGGTCGTCACGATGTCTTCGAAAACCGAGCGGTCCTTCGGGAGGCTCTTCGACGAGAAGTTCGCGATGCCCCGCTTCTCGATCGTGGCTTGCAGTTTTCGGAACGTCACGAACGTCACGACCTTCGGTTCTCCCGGCGCGCACAGGTTGTTCTTCGCTGCATTCTGGAGCGCATGCGCGGATGTCGGATCGTCGCCGGCGTCGCCGAAGATGCCGCAACTCTCGTTCGCCTGCGTCGAGAGTTCGAGGTCCGCTGCGAAGGGCGGCTTGCAGTCCATCGTGAATTCCTGGCCGGACACGGCAAACGCACCGAGAAGCACCACGAGCGCGAGCTTTCGCATGGAAGGACCTCCAGTGAAGCGATCATCGCGCATCCGCTGTCAGTGCGCAATTTCCGCCGATGCGGATCGGCGGACGCTGGTTTCCCGTGGGATGGCGCGTCGTACAATGAACGTACACCGTATCGAAGGAGAGCCCGATGGACGTGAAGGAGTTCCTGAACGCCAAGTCCATGCTGACACCTGGCGTCGCGGGCCTCGTCGCGATGCTCATCACGAACTCACTGCACGCGCAGTTCGGGATGCCGAGCCGGTGGATCGCGCTTGCGTTGAGCTTCCTCATTGGCTCGCTGGTCTTCGCGGACGCGGCCACACGGCTGCTCCCGCGCGTCGTGCTGTACGTCATCAATTCGCTCATCATCTTCTCGATCGCGGTCGGCTCGAATGTTGCCGGCGCTGCGGCCACGAAACCAGAAGGACAGGGCATGTTCCCGCCGAGTGCGCAGGAGCGGTCATTCTTCGCGGACTGGTTCGATTCTGAATGAAGCGCGGAGGCGTTCTTGCTGCAATGCTGCTGCTCGCCGCGTGCCGCCCGAGCGTCGCCGAAACGGTGCTCGCGCACGCGAAGCTGGTCCCGCCGTCAACACAGCTCCAAGCGGACGTCGCGCGGTTTGCGCGCGTCGGCATGCAGGCGAACGTCGTCTTTAACCGGTTGCCCTCGCACAAGGACATTGCGGTCCTGCTCGTCGATCCGACGACCGATTGGACGAAGCTCGCAACGCACAATACCCTCACGCTGAACGTCAAAGACAATTGCTACACGAGCGCCCAAGGTCGCACCGTCGTGTGCGATGCGGGGGTGTTCGTCGCGCGGCCTGACGCGATTCTCGGGATGCCCGCAACGAAAGCGCAGCGGACGGCGTTCGCACGTTGGATCCTCGGCCATGAGCTTGGCCACATCGCGACGGCGACCACGGGTTTTCACAGCGATCCCATGGCTGATGCGAGCCGCGCGCGCGATCTCGCGCAGCAACGACGCGAGTACGCGGCGGACTGCTGGATGGTGGAAACGTTCGACCGCGCGGCGCCGCACTCTGAGCAGATTGCCTTCGAGCAATTCGCAATTGACGCGATCAATGAGCACTTCCGCGTCGCCGAGCCGAACCGCCCCCCGGGCGTCGGCTTGCTCTTCGACTACACCTCGGCCGATCCCTACGATTTCCGCGCCGGCGGCACCCATCCCGACGCGATGCTGCGCTCGATCCGCCTGCTGCACATCGCGGCGGAAACACGGCACGATGCGATGCTCCGGAGCTTCATGTCGCCGCTCGTCCGGAAGCTCGTGCCGGATCCGCTGTGGACAGGACGCGGCCCGTGCGGCTTGTCGTAAGCGGTCTAGCAGCACTTCGACCGAGTCCGCATCGCTCTTGATCGCGGCGATCAAACTTGCCGAGCGACGGGAGATTTGCAGCACCTCGGTAGGGCTACGCGCCGCACACGGTCTTTCTCAATTTCTTCATCCCACTTCCACGGCGATCAAACTTCGCTTCCTGGGCACGGTCACATCCACGCCGCGCAACCTGACGTACACGCGCTCGGGTGTGCCCCGGCTCACGTTTGGCGTAAAAGTCGGAACGCTGCGCTGGAAGCACTATCTGATTACCGCGTACGGCACGATGGCGCGCTTCTGCGACATCTACCTGCGGACGGATCAGCGCATCTCGGTTGAGGGCGCGTACCTGCGGCGGTATCCGGCCTTTGACGGGCTTGTTCGCGCAGACACGATCCGCCACATCGGAAACCCGTGCCGCCCTTTTCCGGGACGTTCGTGCGCTTCGTTCCCGCGCGGCCGCCGATTCCGGAGGACACGCATGCCGTTCGTCCAATCCCGCAGGAAGCCGCCGGCAACGACAGTTCCTCGCGCGAAGCGGCAGCAGTCGATGATGCGATTGCCGCCGCCGTGAACTGACCGGGAGATCGCTCCCAAGGGGCGATCGTAGCCCGCAAATCTCCGTCGCCTCTCTTCTCGAATGGGATGACGTCACCCCGACTGATGTCGCTGCCACTTCGACGGACTCCGCGGCGCGCTTGAGCACTGGGCGATCCTATAGACCGCGAGTTCGTGAGATTGCACACAGCTGGAGTCCAGCCGCTCACGCGGTTCTTTCTCAACTTCATCACCCACACCACCATGCGCAGCGTCAACAAAGTGATCCTTGTCGGCCACGTTGCCGCCGACCCGGAGCAGTCCACCACGAAGGCGGGTCGCATCCGCGTCACGGTTCCAATCGCAACGCACCGGGACACGACCTCCGAAGGCGCGAAGAAGGAAGTCACCGATTACCATCGCGTCGTTTGCTGGGACAAGCTCGGCGAAATCTGCGCGACGTACTTGGCGAAGGGCCAAGGCGTCTACGTCGAAGGCATGATCCTCAATCGCGCGTACGAGAAAAATGGTCAGCGTCGCTACGTGACCGAGATCCGCGCGGACGAGGTGAACATGCTCACGTGGAAGAAGCAGAGCGGCGTGACGAAGGTCGCGCTCGATAGCGCGGAGGCCGCATAGCGCTCTTCTCCACGGGAACGAGTGCTCTGTGCAATCTCACACTCGCTCCCTTCGCTGCGCTCAATCGCAAGTTCGTAGGGCCTGCACTTCGACGGAGTCGGTCGTGCCGACCCGGCGCTGTGATGAAGTCGCGGGCGCGGACGACTTCCACCATCGACGACAGCCTTCGGGCTCCCGCCGGCGATCTTTGAAAACCAACACCCACATCGCGCGCACCCTATCCCCTCTCCTCTTTGTATGGATACGCAACGCTACACGCACGTCGTGATCGATCACGATTCGGGTGAACCGCTGGGCGCCGTACGCGACATCGACGAACTGGAGGACGGCACGCAATTCGGCGTCGTCCGCCTCTTCGATTCTTCGGAGCCTCCAACATACACTTGGCTCCACGGTCTCTTGCTGCTACCAGTCTCCGAGGCTGCGCCACACGTGCGGAACCACCTCGCATGGGCGCTCCGAACGAAGCGCGCCGTATGACCGCGCTCGAGAAGCAGCACACGTATCGCGCCACGCTGACCCCTTGCCCGCGATGCAAACTTCAGCCGGGCAGTCATGATTGGGGACCATCCTGGTTGAATGAAATTTCGATCGCGGACGGCATGCACGCCGTTCATGCGCTCGTGTGCCGGCGACCGTCCTGCGCGTTTGCGGAAATCATCGGCATTCGGACTCCCGAGCCGCAGGCGCCCGCGACAAGCGAGCGCCGATTTTGGTTCCGCAAGGCGATCGTGCGGTATCCGCTGACGTTCGCGGCCGCGGCGGTCCTGAACGGCATCGTGCTCGGACTCATGATCGCGCTGACATAACAGCGCTTTCGGTGCGGTTTCCGATGTGGAAGTCGATCCGCACCTTCTTTTCCGTCGAGACGGAGCGTTTCTGCAGATGCTTGGTCGTTAACAATCACTTCCCGCGACCGAGGAACCAGAGATCGGCCGGACGTCCCGATCCCGTCCGGAAGACCCAGAGGACGTGCGGCGGCTCGGAGACATAGACCGCGGTCTGCCTCACGCGGAGGAGGAGCGATAAATCGACGCGCTTCATGACGCGCATCTGCCGGTGGGTCGACCCGACGAAGGCGCCGTAGTCGTCCCATGCATCACGCTTCACTTCCGGCTCGAACCGCACGTAGTAGAAGGCATGCCCGGAGATGAGATCTTGCTTCACTGCGCGTGCGCTTTCGGCGCTCGCCACCGGAATCTCGAGCCGGCCAACGTCCTGGCGCATTTCGCACCGCAGTGGTGCGATCACTGCGCCCTCGACGAGGAGTGGTGTGCCGTGCAGTTCGGCACGTGCGTTCGCCTCGAGATAGCGCGATGCGTACTCGGTCGCGAGCAGGTCCGCAATTCCCGGCACGGGTGGATACGGAAGCACGACGACGCCGGTGTTCGCGTTGTACCAGACATCCTCTGCGCGCACCGGGATGCCGAACACCTCCCACTGCCTTTGCTTGAAGTGCTCCGCGAAGATCGACTGCGCCGAATCCATCCATCGTTGGAGTCGAGCGTCATATTCGGCGCTCGGCTCGAACTCGTCCTGCGGCGCGAGCAGCGCCTGATGGTTGCTTCGGCGGAGCGCATCGGTCAGGGCGGCAGCGTGCTGTGCGAGGAAGTAGTCGTGAAGCGACGCGTACGCAACTGCGTCTCGCTTCCCGAGGGCATCGAAGCTGATCCGCTGGTTCGTGAGGCGCGCAACGCGGGGATCGTTCGAGCTGATCGTCTGTTCGCCCGACTCGAGTTCCGCGACCGTGTACGAGGACTGTGCGCTCGGCGGCGGTGCCGCCGCCTGAACGGTGGCGACCGTGACGCTTGTGTCAGTACTCGCCGTAGACGCTTGCGGAACCGGCGTTGGCGCTTCAGCGGATGGTCTTTCTGCAGCGTGGCAGCCCGCGAGGAGCAGCGAGACGACCGCCGCAAAGAGGAGTCGTCTCTGACGCAGTTGTAAAGAGAGCGTGCAGCGTTTAGCAATGCCGCCCCGCGGCTTTACGTGGGAGCTTGCGAGGCGCACAGTGGCTGCGGCCGACCATTTGCCATCACCATAATGATAGAAAGCGTCAATATCGCGGCCCACGACGTGGCCACAACGCGATCCCCTTCGACGCCGAAAGACGTCGTCCGCTATGTGCCGAAAGAGCTCGTCGAACGGTTCTTCCAAGCGATCCCGCCGACGAATCTCCGCGATCGGCTACTCTTCGATCTCGTCTATCGTCACGGGCTTCGAAGGCGCGAAGTGGTTCTCATTCGCGTGGACGACATCTCGCTCGCCGAGCGATCGATTTGGATCAGCCGCGTCAAGCGTGGAATCCCGGGAAGGTATCGGCTGCATCCACGTACGCTGCGACTCCTCAAGGACTACTTGCCGTTGCGTGACCTCGGCGCGAGTCGGTTCTTGTTTCAAAGCCCACGACACCACGGCGCGTCGATCTCGCCGTCGCTGGTCTATCACTTGTTTCGCCGCTACGCGACGGCGGCGGAATTGCCGAGTGACCGCCGACACGTTCACGTGTTTCGGCACAGCATCGCGGTCCATTTTATGAACGAAGGCGTCGACTCCGCGGACGTGAAGGACTGGCTCGGCCACCGCAACATTGCTTCAACGATGATCTACGCGCAGGTGACCAATAGGCGCCGTGACGCTACGTTCGATCGGGTGCGCACATCACGGGAGATCGCGAGAACATGACCATTGACGCTTTCTATCAAAAGCGTCAATCGTGATGGCGGCATTGGCTGACGCCGACGGTGCAAACCGCGCGAGTTGCTGCGCAGCGCGAATTGGGCCGACGCCGTCCACCGCTTGCAATTGCAAAAACGCGGGAAAGCGCTGCGCTTCCGCGAGCATCGCCTCCCGAACCTGCGTCTGCTGTCGCAGGAGTTCATCTAGTTCGTCGCAAAGGCGTCGGAATCGCTTGCGCTGCACAAAACCTAGCATCCGTCGTTCACACGCGCTTCGTTTCGCGCGCGCGTAGATATTGATTCCGCGCGTGTTGATCGCGCACTCGCGGAAGATCGATCGAATGCGGACCTTCGCGGTAGCAACTTCGGATGTGAGGAGCCGGTACTGGGCGACTTGGACTTCGAGCGCGCTTGGCGACGCGGCCGCTGCGACCAAGCGTTGAAGAAGCCCGGAGGGCTCAGCGATGTGCACCATTGTTCCCATGAACGTACCAACAAATCCATAATTGGGTCAATTATGGAACTAATAAGTTACTGACCATGATGCGGCGGCGTGCCCCTCATCACTACGCTACAAGCGACGACGCGCCACTTTGGTCTACGCAGCGTGGATGTTCTGCTCTTCGGTACGCTGACGGAGAGATGGATGAGGAGCGGGCGGCACTGCGACAGACCATACGAGCGGCACTCGCGTACTACGCGCATGGCCGCTTCGAGACCGGCGGCAACGGGGGCGCGGATGGGATGCTCTTTTTTATCGACTCCCGTGGCCGCAAATTCTTCATCGGGGGCCTGAACCGAGAGCACGCGCAGCGCGTCACCGATGCGCTGAACGCGGTTCTACGGCTGCTGGAATCGCGCGCCGGCTGAAACTCGCTTCATCCGCGCCGCAGGCAGGACGCCGTCTCGGCATCCGCCTCCTCCTACCGCCACCGTTTCGGATCAGCGGCCCATGGAAACGGCGCATGGTCCGGCGGGAGTTCGACTCCCGCACGCGCCGCGGCATCGACGATTTCCGCCACGGTCACCTTTCCCGCTTCTTTGATACTGCTCAGCGCACGAGCGCTCCAGCAGCGGAGATCCCAGACGCTCCGAATCTTCGCGCCCGCAAGGCAGCGCAGTGCGCGAGCCGACAGCGGCCCGAGCACCTCGTGAAGCGAACGAAGGTCGATGAGCGCTTCGATTTTTCCGACCCCTTCGGGCAGGTCCGTGCGCTTCGGTGGCAGGATCGTTTCGATCGCTGTCGCATGCCAGGTCCGGTGGAGGGGCGAGCAGACGTAGGTCAGCTCGCCGATAAGCACGGCGTTCGGCATCGAGGGGTCGCGCTGCACGACATCCTGCACGCGTCGCAGGTACTCCTCGGCCGCGGCGCCATCGATCGTGCGGTGCTTCCGCAGCAGCTGCGCAAGGGCGACGACGAGCTTCCATCGCCCCGGCCACGCAAGAAGCGTGTACGTGCGCTGCCAGAGGTAGTCGCACCACGTGATGTGGGTGGAGGCGTCATCCTCCACCGTGTACATCTCGTCGTGAAGCACGTGGTGATCGGACGCGGCATCGGTCTCGGCGCTTCCGGGGCGCAGGAGCTGCTCCGCTACGTTGCCGGCGAGACGCACAATCGCGTTCTGCTCGATGATGTAGCGCTTCGTCCTGCGATCCGTCGCTGCCGCGACGTCGTAAACCCGTGCGGGCTCAGCGTGAACGAGCCTGCCGCCTTCCGGCTCCATCATCACGCGCTGGATGCCGAGGCCGAGCTTCCACATGGCGACAGCGTGCGCGGCCTCGTGGTAGGAGAGCCGCTCCTCATCACGCACGATCTCGCCCGGCATCGACACCTCCGCGTGGTCCCGCGTCCGCATCAAACTCATTCCTCCTCGTTTCGGTTGTTCGGTAACCACACATCGAAAAGGTCGAGAGGACGGACGCGCTCCCGCGCAAATCTCTCGCATGCAGCGGAGATGGCAAACGCGCAATGCTTCCTCGGAAGGATGTGTCCCATCCGCAAACCGAGCAGAAATTGGCGGCTGTACCCGGACTCCCGCGCGAGGTGCGCGGGCTTGATGCCACGGCTCCGCAGGAATCGCTCGAGCTTCGTGGGTTGAGTCCCAAGGGTCAGCGGCTCCGCGTCGACGGTCGACGTGTCCGGCGCATCTGTGAGATCAATCTCCGAAACAAGCGGCCGTCGGACAGCGAAGCATGCTGTCGCGATTGCACGTGCGATCTCGAGCAGCCGCCGGCGAGTGACGCTCATGATTCCTCCCGATCGAGTTCCGGCATGCCGTCTTCGCCGAGATGCATCTCCGGCTCGTGCCGCCGCTTGCAGTCGTCGCACATCTCTGGTCCCGCCACGCGGGAGACACGCCCACAGAAGCGACAGAACGTCGTCTTCCAATAGTCGTCGCAGGGAATAGAGGAGGGGTACTGGAGGGCCGCGGCGAAGCCGGGAATCGCCATCTCCATTTGATTCACGTCCACGCTGCTCGCGAGATCGACGAGCTGCTGCTCAAGGATGTCGCTCGCATTGAGCCGCATCCGGAAGCCGGCGCCGCGCGCCTCCGCGAGCACGTGCAGGAGCCGTATTTGGTACAGGGGCAGATGCACCGCGATCTGCTTGACGCGATTGAGCGGCGGGAGCGCATCCATGCACCCGACACCTAGCGCAGCGGCCACCATGCGTGGCGTCCAGCGCCGCAGCGCAAGCTCCGCGACGTCCTCCCACAACCAAACCGCGTCGCTGACGCGCGCGACGTCCAGGACACCGCACCAGATCGCAGCGGCGATCTCTTCTTCGCCACTGCGAGTGAGCCGGAGCACGTCCGCGAGGTCGTACTCCCGCTTGCGCTCTGCGAACAATTCGCGAATGAGGGCGCGATCGGCGACGCGTCGTATAGGTGTCTTTGCTGGATCGACAGCGCTCTTGCTGGGCTTCGGCATCGGCGAGTTATCTCCGGCGCACTTGCAGCGAGGGTCGCAGCAGGGAGCGACCGTTTACGAATTGAGGCGGCGGGTACAGACTGACGGTGGCCTTCCTTCTCAGTCCTCCCCACCGAACGCAAATGCGGGAAAGCGCTAGAGTCCCTTCTCGTGCGACGAGACATGGCGGAATGGCGCAGCGAGACTCCGACGATGAGGCGATCAAGTACCTTACGAAGGATGAAGTGGAGCGCCTGTTCCGCGTTATCCCGAAGCGGAATGTTCGGGATGTGCTGCTCTTCGATCTTGTGTATCGCTATGGCCTTCGACGAAGCGAGGCATCGCGGCTCACGCTCAACGACGTCCGCGACGACAAGATCTGGATCGCGCGCCGGAAACACGGCAGGTCGAATGCGTATCCGCTCCATCCGCGAACGCGTGCGTTACTCGCGCGGTATCTCCGCGAACGTCGCTCGAATGACGAATCGCCATTCCTCCTTCGGAGTCGACACAGCGCATCGATGGGACTTTCAGGCGGAGAGATCAACCGACTGTTTCGATGCTACGCCGCTGCGGCGGAGCTTCCCGCAGATCGGCGGCACGTCCACGCGCTGCGCCACTCAATCGGCGTCCATCTCGCGAACGCAGGGTGGGACGTTGCCGACGTACAGGACTGGCTCGGGCACCGCGACATCGGGTCGACTCTCATCTACTTCCGCATCACGAACAAGCGACGCGAAGCCCGCTTCCGCCAGACGCTCCGCTCCCGCGAGATCGCGCGCACGGATCGGCAGCGGTAGGGGCGAGCGCACGCTTTCCCGCAAATTCGTCAACTGTATATCGAGGATGACCACCTTCGGTGTCCCCTTTCGCGTGCCGCTGGATGAAGGACATCGGCGACAGCACCCAAGCGTCTGGTGCGGCCCGCCGTTGTACTGGAGGAGCCATGGGAGGAGCTTGCGGTTGAAGAGCTCCACGTTGTCCGTGCGGTTGCCGAAGTGGAGGAACTCCTCCTAGATGGTGCGGTTGAAGCGCTCGTTCGTTGCGTTGTGCTTCGGGGTCTGCACCCGGGAGTGGTACTGCGGAATGCCGAGCTTCTCGCACCCGACGCGAAAACCGCCCTTTGAACTCCGAGCCGTTGTCATTGCCCCCGCGCGGCGCGAGCGGAAACGGAGGCCAACGCGACCTACCCGTCCACGGGTAGGTCGTCGAGGCTGACCCACTTCTCCGCGTCCTCGTCCCACACCTCGATCTTCGTAATCGGGTGGATCTCCCAGAGCGTCGCGCGGTACTTGTTCATGTGGTTCGCATGCTGCGGATCGAACAGCAGCCAGCCGCTGATCCGCACCGGCTGGTCACTGTTGAGCCATGGACTGAGCATCGCCTTCGTCCACTTCGGGTGCCGCTTCTTGATGCGTGGCGTTGGCTCCATCACGACGCTCGTCTTCTCGCCGTCGCCGACGTGCTCCACGAGCGCGATGTGCCAGTCGGTCGCGCGCTCGCCGTGCCAGCCGCAGTTGCACGACTCGCTGTTGCTCGCCTGCGGCTTGATCGCGACGACGTACCCGACCGTCTGTACCGCGGCGCCCTCGAACGGTGCGATCACCGCGAGCTGCTCCGGAGAGAACTTCTCGCGGCTCTTCGGCGCCTTCTCGGGCGCTGGGAGGTCGCGGATCGCCTTCCACGTGACCGCGTGGTACGAGGTGGGGATGTCAGTGCGGTTCTTCCGCCGGTTCGTCCCTTTGTCGCGGGTGTTCCCGCTGCCGTCCGGACCGCACGTTTTCGCGTCAATCGTGAACGTGCCGACCTGCGGTGCTGGCTTAGCCCACGTTGTCGCGATGCTCGTGGACGCGTGCGCGTTGACTGCCGAGGCGGCGGTGTGCTGCGCCGGGTGCTCCGCGTCGGCTGGGGGCGCTTCCTTCACGTACTTCGCGAGCACCCAGCCTTGCAGGTTGTCCTCTGTCTCGACGTGGAGGTACTCGTCCTCGGGCGTCGGGTCGAGGATCTCCACCTCCTCGCGCTTCTCAAGGGACCGGAGCGCGTCCGCGGTCTTCGACGGACGTCGGCGACGGGACGGGCAAGTAACGCATGACTCGTTCCATACAGGCCGGGGGCCAATGCCGATGGTCGCGATCGCGGCGCCGCAACTCTTTGTCACGGCCGAACGTCGGATCGAACGAATGTGATTTTTCGCGTCCGTGACGCGTGACCGTCCAACACTTGCGGCTCCTGAACGAGCTACGACGACGGCCAGACACAAGCCCTACGACGCCGCACCAGACGACGGTTTGACGGTCGCTCTCTTGAGCAACAACCATCTGAGGGTCAGTTCAGCCGCTGCGAGAAGGTCGATGTCGCACGGGGCACCTCCCGCACCTCGAGTCGTGGCGCGGTGCCATCCCGCGAGAAGTCGACGACGATCCAGCCGTTTGCCATGGTGCCGAACACGAGGCCCTGGACGTTGCAGCGGACCGTGGTCGGCGCGCGCACGAAACCCGCTCCGCTGATCACATGGAACTTCGCGGTTCCGCCCGCGAGGAGCTGCAGGGAGTGGTCGTGCCCCGCGGCCCAGAGGAGCGGCGTTCGGCCCGAGGCGCGTACGGCGGTTTGCAGCATCGTCCGCATCCGCTTGTTCTCGCTCCCACCGAAGTCCTGTTTGTCGAGGCCACTCGTTCCGTGCTTGCCGGCGCTCCGCTCGAATGCGTGGTGGCTCACGACAATCACCGGGGTTGTGAGGCCCGCGAGCGTCGTCCGGAGGCGGTCCATCGCCGCCGCCTCGCCTCCGCAGGACGGGCGGTCTTGGCTCGGCTGCAGGATCCACGCGGTGTCCTCGAAGACGAGCGTTGCGGTCGTGCCGAAGCGCTCGATCTCCGGCCCCGGACAGGCATCCCGCGGGCGCAGCGCGACGCGCGGTCCGCTTGGCCCCGCCGCCAGAGCGGCGAGGTGCGCCGCCTCAGCGCGGATCTTCGTCTGTCCGCCGACGTCGTTCAGGTTCCAGTCGTGGTTGCCGGGCACGAAGAACGCGCGCACGCCGGACGGCCGGACGACGTCTACCTGTGCGTCGAGCCGCGCGACGTTCGCGGCCGCAGCGTCAAACCCCTCGGGATAGACGTTGTCGCCGAGGAAGACCACAACGACGTTGTCGCGCCCGAGCGTGGTCGCGCGCGCTGTGACATCTGCCTGCAGCGCCGTCAGGACAGCGTCCGCGCAGAGCGGACGATGGACGCAGTTTCTCCCCGCGAGGCCCGCGTCACCGACGAGGAAGACGGTGAGCGCGACCTGCTCCGACGGGATCGGCGGCGCGGTGCTCCGCTGGCCACACTCCTGCGCGGCGTGAACCGGGATCGTAAGAGCGACGAGCAACACGAGAACCTTGTGCATGGCTGTCCTCCGCAAAGCGCCTGTCCCGATCAGTGTGCCGTACTGTCACTACCCGAACGTTCGGCGAGGTACGTGACCCGTGCGGCACGGCCGGAGGCCGGCGTAGCTGCACCATAAGGAAGGAGGGACATGTTCGACACTTTCCCATCGCCTCGCCGACTGGCTGCTCTGCGGTCATAGCCATTGCCGTGCACCGCCATGATGTGAGCAGGTGCCCCGCCGATGGCGCGAGAAACTGTACGTGCCATCGTTGCAACGGGCCGATGCGCCCGGTGGTGGACCACTCGGACTGTGCTGCGGTGAGGGCACCCACTCGCCATCAGCATTCACGTAGCCACGGCCGACCCGATCGCGCGTTGTCGACATAACGGGCGTGCAGTAACGCCGGGCCACACAACCACTCAAGCCATTCCAAGACGCGGAGCACCAGGCGCCAGAGCAGGAAGAAACGTCGACGACCGTGCTCTCTGGAATCACGGCGATAGTCGTTGAACGAGCGCTCGGCTCTTCGTGGAGCTTCAGTCGCGACGTCGTGAGCCACGGCGCTGCATTCGCTATAGCCGGAAGAGCGAGCGCGGCGAAGATCAACGATCGCGCACATATTCTCCGTATCGCAGCACCAACCCTCATGCGGCTCTCCGTTTGGGTGACATCTGCTTAGGAGAGACAAGTCGTGATCTGTTCCCTACCTTCTGGCCGGCGCCCCGAACTCTTTCGGCGATGTCGAGGTAGGGAAAATCCGGCTGGGGTCCCTCCCTATACAAAGAACAACATCTCCGGAATCGAGTACGTGAGATCGCGCCGTCAATACGCGGTGTCTCAACGGGAGGTATCTATGGTGACTACACCCAATGGTGAAGCGGCGTGAAAGGCTGGGTGCTCGCGCAGAGCCTTCGAGATGAGGACGAGTAGCGCCAGCGCGTCGCAAACGGCGCGAGGCTAGGCATGACTTCATCCCACAAAGAAAGATGCTCGAGGGTAGGGAAATCCGCTTCTATGTCACTCCTTACACGAGAGGGATAAAATGGCGGCACGACGCAAGTATGGAAACACTACCCCCCGCCCCGTGCGTGCTCTTGTCACGCCGCACCGCGCAGTGGCGGCAATCGAGGAGTATCGACGAGGCGTTGTGCTCCCGTTCGAAACGCCGGCTCTTGCGCCCAACACGCCGGCAGACGTGGCATACGCGGACGAAGTCGCGCGTCGAATCGGGAGCCGGCGCCGAGGTTAATGCGAGCGGTTTGTCTTGCTCGCCGTTGGCAGTGGGTCGGTCGCTCGTAGGTCCGTGGTCTCGTCGTACAGCTCGATATCGTGCAAGATCACGAGCCTTCGCGCGGCGTGGTCGAACTGGACGCCACGATTCAAGATTGCCGTGTACGCGACTCGCAGCCCAGGACAGAGACGATCGTCGGCGAGTCGGTGACTCGGGAGTTTCGCGACGCGGATGCCCCGCGCATTCGGACGGCAACGCTCTGGATCTTGCATGATCTGGTCGATCACCGCGTTCACCGACAGCTGGACTTCCTCCGTGTCCGGAAGTTCCCGCAGCCGCCGCATAAACGCGTCCGTTGCGTCGTAGTGTTGATAGCGAGGCATTCTCGCCGCTCTCTTCTCCGAACCCAGACGGCCCTAATCTGACCGTGCGTCAAGCATGCTATCACCCACCTCGGGATCGCTACAAGATTTCCACCAGCTATCCAACGGAATGCCATTCCCATCTTTTAGCTATCTATTTACCGTATGCTGGTGGTATCCTTTGCTTCCAGGGGGTGCTAATCGATGGTGCAGAAGAGTCGAAAGTCACCGATGGTGAAGACGACGGTCACATTGCCGGTCGATGTGCTTGACCACGCTCGTAGCGTCGCGCAGACCAACGGTTCGACGGTGTCGGACGTGCTTCGCCGTGCCGCCGAGCTGGCGCGATATGTTGAGGCGGCGACGAAGGACGGCGAAAAGCTCCTCATCGAACGAAGCGATAAGACGCTTCGCGAACTCGTCATCATCAAGTAGTCATGCGTCGATCGTTGGAAGCTTCCACACGCGACCATCTCGAATGGGTGCGTAACGCAGCCATCGCTTCGGACCGCGCTGCTGCGCTCTTCGCCGAGTTACCACTCAAAGAATGGCCAGCGTACCTTCGCGATCACCGAGAGCTGTTCACCATCCCTGTTCTTGAGTACGTCCTGGACGAGGCGAAGCTCGCACTGGATGACACACCGGAAGACACGCTCGCGCTCACATCGTTCCTCGTTGCACGATTGGGCCGCGTTCCGCGCGCGCCGAATTTCGGCACGGATCGCACATTCCGGGGCCGGGTGCTCAAGGAGCACGCGGGTGCCCTTGCGACAAATGGAAACCTTCCTCGTGCTCGGCGCGTCCTCGCGCGAGCGTACGCACTCCTGAACGGCGTAGCAGGAGCCGGATTGCAACTTGCGGCGTCTCATTTGCTCGACGCGTTCCTTCGCCATCTCGGCGGCGAAACCGATACCGCGCTCGCGCTCATTCGGCGCGCGTCGCACATGTCCGCGCAACACAACGATGAGCGCGGCATCTCGTACGCGCGGCTCCTCGAAGGCTGGATTGCGTTTACGAGGAACGATTACATCGTCGCTGAAGAACAGTTCGCGTGCGCACTGGAGATTGCTACCGCGCTCGACGACGTCCGCACGATGGCGCGAGCCTACGCGAACCTAGGGAACTGCGCGGTGGAACGCGGCGAGGACGCCCAGGCGTTCGAGTATTTCGCGCGCGCGACGCCGCTGTACGCGAGGCTTTCCATGAACGCGGAGCGGCAACGCATCCTCTGGGGCATCGGCCGCGTCGCGCTGAAGCGCGGGCATCTCGATGACGCTCTGTCCGTGCTGGGCTCCGTGCAGCAGGACTTCCTGCGCCGAGGCCAGATCATTGCGGCCGCACTCGCGAAGCTGGACGCGTTGGATCTCCTCGTCATGCTCGGCCGGCAAGACGAGGTGCGAGCCCAATGTCAGGAACTCACGACCACGTTCGCCGCCGCCGGCATGCCTGCCCAGGCGCGGCGCGCCTTCACGACGCTGCAGCGCCGTGCCACGCGCGGCACGGTGCAGCTCGACATGATCGCGAAGGCGCGCGCGCCCCTCATCAATAGGGAGGCGGCGTGATTCGGCGCTATGGGTGGGGCACCGAGATCTGGCCGCCGTCGAGCGGCATCGGAAGCAGGTGCTTCACGAACCTGATCACGCGCTGGTACAGCGGCGGGTCGGGGAGCCGTCCTTCACGAGGTGCGGCGAACGTGGTTCCGGCAAACAGGGAGAGCGCGAGAGCAACAGCGGCGGTGTTCCGCATACACAATCCTCCATTCAGGCGTGTGTCACGCCTTCAGATGTCCGTGATGAAAAGGGGAGCTCCGGCTTTTACTAGTAGAGTGACGGATAGTCGGAATTCCCTAAGAGCGTGGCCCGCAAGGCGCTCGCACGAGAGAGAGGCGGCGTGACGAATGGATGCGCCCTCCGTCGTCCTCAAGCTCGGTGAGCGGCGCGCTCGGGACGTGGTTGACGTGACCGCTCTCCTTACAAGGCCACTGAAGGCGCGCCGCCAACAATTCCACTGCGTTGACGAAGGCGAACTTGGACGCGTGAATACGACATCCTGTTGCCACATCCAGCTTCAGCTTCGGGTACCCGCCCTCGGAGGGACAACACCATGGTCGAACACATAAGTGGTGAGCTGTGCACACATGTCCAAGCGCTGCTGCAGTGCGATCCCTCAGAGGTCGCCGTGCTGAGTGTCCGGCTCGTTGGCGGGTCGGATGACCAGGGCGTCTCGGCCGCGCTGAGCATGCCGGTCGCCATCGTGCAGGAGGCGCTCGCCTTCCTCGAGCGCTTCGAGCCTGTCGACACGGCGTCAGAAGCGCTGCGCGGGTACGATTTGGACCAGTACGGAACCGTCCTCGTGGCTGCGGACGACGCGGGCCTCCGGGTCGTCGCGCGGATCGCGGTGTTCGAGACCGACGGTGCGCTTCAGATCCTGAGTGAGCTCATCTCGCAGTCGATCGAGATTGGCCGCGCTACCGCGGCGGCTCTTCACGGCAACGGCCATGCTCCGTCGAGCTATGCGCTCGCCGTGGACATCGCGACGGACAAGGTCAACTGGCGGGTCGCCACGGTCGGACTCGACGATGCCGCGGAGGAGTCGTACGCGTTCGCGCTGCGTGCCGATGTCGCCGAGCAGCTCGATGACCTGCCGGTCGAGATCGGCGACATCAGCCTCGTGTCCAGCGACGCGCTGCCGCACGCGGCGCATGATGAGACGCTGCACCTGTTGCAGCAGCAGAGTCACCAGGACAGTACCGCAAACCGCACCCCGTCGTCGGCGCCGGTGCGCGTCTCGGTGCTGTTCGCGACAAACCGCGCGCCGGGAACCCGAACGCGGCCGCGACACCACTACGGGGCGGAACGCGGACCGGTCTCGTACGGACGGTGCACCGTGTCACTCCCGGCGGACAAGGCGCTGGGCGCGCTGCCGAAACCGTTCCGGATCTGGAAGCTGCGCCTCGGTAGCAATCTGGCGCGCCACGTGGTGCTGCTCGACGTCGCCGAAATGCAGCGAGGCGATTTCTTCGACGAGCTACGGAAACCGACGGCGAGCGGTCGCCGACGCTTGCTCGTCTTCGTCCACGGCTTCCGCGTGACTTTCGAGGACGCGGCACGCCGGACTGCGCAGATCCACTTCGATCTGCAGTTCGACGGCGTCCCGGTCTTCTTCAGCTGGCCGTCGCAGGCGAAGCTGTTCAAGTATCTCGACGATGAGGCGACGACCGACTGGGCGCTCGAGGACGTGCGGCAGTTTCTCCACGACCTCGCGCTGAACTCGGGGGCGGACGAGATTCACGTGCTCGCGCACAGCATGGGCAATCGTCTCGTTGCGCGCGCGCTCAAGGAGATCGCCATCGTCGAGGGGCGAGACCGGCCGATGTTCGACAAGGTCGTGCTCGCGGCGCCGGACATCGACGCCGATGAGCTACGCGGCGTCGCGGAGCGCATGCGAAAGATCAGCAGCCGCCTGACGATGTACGCGTCGTCGGGGGACGTCGCGATTCGCACGTCGACGAAGTTCCACGGCGCGAGCCGAGCGGGCGTCGGCGGCTCGAACCTCCTCCTCCTTCCTCCGCATCTCGACTCGATCGACGCGTCGAACATCGACACGTCATTCCTTGCGCATGGATACGCGACCGAGACGTCCGCGGTGCTCGCCGACATCCACGAGCTCATCAACGACGGGAAGCCTCCTGAGAGTCGCTTCGGCTTGCGCCGGCGCGACGACGGCGGGTGGGAGTTTCGGCCGCGGTGACGCTCTGAGGCTTTACTCGACGTCGTCGAGGAGCGTGTGCGGCACCGCGAACTCGTCGTCGTTCGCGTCGTCGACGATGACGGGCGCCACCGGTAGTGCGGCGATGCCCGCGAGGACGAAGTCGTTCAGCTCCGCGCGGGTACGCCGAACGAGCGCGCGAGCGCTCTGCGGCTTGTCAGCAGGCGTCTCGGGGGCTCCAGCGGCGGGACGAGGTTGGGTGGTCACATGGATGGGGGCGAAGGAACACTTGGAACACCTGAACCTTACACCTGCGCCAGCGTCGGGACAACGTTGAGCAGGGAGATTCCGAGCAAAGTTTGCGTGTCCGCGACCACGTCGCTCGCCCCTCGGAGGCAGTCGACGACGAACTCTTGGATGTCGCTCACGTCGTCCGCGCGCGTCACGAGGAGGAAGTCGAACGAGCCGAACGCGTAGGCGACGTCCACGAGGCGCACGGAGGCGCACGGATGTCCTTCGACGTCCTTGTGCGTTAGGCAGACGTGGCCGTCCTTCGCCGTCTCGAGCGTGGCGAGCACTTCCTGGATGCGCTTCTCTTCTCCGTGCATGCCCTTAATGAGGATGACTGCGAATGCCTTCATGTCTCCACCGCCGTTTCGTGGTATTGCTTGTGGCAGTTGCGCAGCGCCACCCGCCACGCGAGTCGGTTTCTCGGGCGTTGCCCCGGCGAGAGGCAGCGCTTCCACCAGATCGCGTTGATCAGATCCGCCGGCGAGGCGCCCGCGAGGTCCTCCGGAGAGAAGCCGTCCGTTTCCTCGATTCTGGTCGCGATCGCCTTCCAGCGCGTGAGGACCTGCCCTTCCTCCTGCCCCTGGCTGACGAGGGAATAGCAGCCGGAGGAGGAGCTCGCACTCGCAACGTCGATAAAGAGCTTCAGCACCTCGTCGAGCAGCTGCCGCAGGTGGCCTCGCCGCAGGAACGAGTCGTACTTGCGGATCAACTCGGGACCAGCCGAGAGTTCCGCCCAGTCGCCGCCCAGGCCAGGCGCGGCCTTCTGAGCAACCGTCTTGAAGCCGAGCGCGAGCAGCACGCGATGCTGCAACGCGCACCGAACGACCGTGGGAGGGTGCCGCGACTGATGCAGTTTCACGAGGTTGGGTTGGAGGATGCGCTGCGCCTCGCGGTGCGGCTGCGAGAAGTACATCGTCGTATAGGCAAACAGGAACGCCGGTCCAGCGATGACGGACGCGCCAGTGTCAGCGAGGAACTCCGCCGCGTGGTGCGACGCGATAATGCGCTGCAGCTTCGCGCGCAGACCCGGCGCAACGCCGGGCAGCGTCGGGATGTCGTTCTCGATCAGGAACGCGCGAATCTGCTGCGCGAAGAGGTGTGCGAGCTTGTGCAAGGCAAGGATGCGTTCCCCCACCTCTTTCTCGAAGCGGTCGGAGACGTCGAGGTACAGCTGCATCGACGCCTCATCCGAGCCGGCGTGCCGTTCGTCCGCGTGACCGCCCGTGTCGTCGTGGCTGTTGTTCGGCTGTTCGGTGGCGCGCTGCTCGATGACGAAGACGGAGTCAATCTCCTCCCGCGCGAGCTCGACCAGGCGAAGCACGCGGTGGATGTGCTCGTGCGCCGCGATCGCGAACATTCGGATGTGTTGCGGCGACCAGCGCGGCAGCGTGATGCACGAGAAGTTGAGCATCTGGCGGCACGAGTCCTCCAGCTTCCGGCTGATGCGGATCTGGGTCTGTGTCTGGAGACTAGCTGCTGTGCCCCCGGCGATGTTGACGAGTGGGGGTCCGCTGCCCGGCCACGGTTCGTAGAAGGCACCCACGCGGGAGTGATAGTCCTCGTTGAGCGCTTCAGCGGCGCGAATCGTCACGGGATACTCGATTGCTACTTCGCTCGGAGCGAACATCGTCCTCGCGTCGCCGATCACCGGCCGAGGAAAGGTGTCCTCGCGGCGTTGGGTCATCGCCGCGGTCAGGGTCCGCATCAGCGCCGGGAAGTTCTCGAGGAATGTCTGTAGTTCGTTCGCGATCTGATGCGGGCGAGACGGCGTCGATTGGAGCGCAGCGTCTTTCGCCTCGCGGAGCGAGCGCAGATAATTCTCGGCCGCAGGTGCGAACAACCGGTCACGATGATCGCCGCGCTTTAGCGTGGAAACCATGTATGCCGCGTACGCGAACTCGTTTTCGATGAAACGGAGCGTCTCGTCGAGGTACTCGCGACGCTCCCACGTCCGGTCAAAGTCGGGCGTCACGAACGCTCGCGGCCCAACTCGTGCTCTGACTCTGGCTCGGTGACGTCCACGTGCCCGCACCCGCGATCGAGCTGCGCGAGGCTGGGGTCGATGAAGCTGTAGGTTTCGTCCTCAGGGCTAGGGTCGGTGAACGCGATATTCAACGCCGTGAACTCTTTGAGTACAAAGGCGTTTAGGGCGTTAGTCTTTAGACGAGTCATCGCGCTCCCCTTTCGAACTCCCCCGCCCGTCCCGTCCACGCCTGTGAGCCCAGAAACCTTCGCCTGTGCCCGGCGATCGAAAAGGCCGGCAAGCCTAACACCAAAAAAGGGCCATTGCAAGACAAAGTGTCGAGGCATGATATCACTTCCGAAAGCTCACCCAGCACTGCTCTCTACGGAACCTCTACTGAACTGCTCAATCCGAACCCAACTTTTTCCGAAAGACAGGCGTGATTGTAACTGATTGTTCACAGTTTCACCTCAAGATTGACCGGTGCAAATCGCGCGCACGGATGCCGAACTAATGCACGACCTGCGATAAAGATCGGTCGGTTTCCGTTGGCCGTGGTGTCAGCTGTCATGCATGGATGTGACATATCACCGTCAATCGTTACGCCCTCAATAGGTTGGACCCCAGATCAGCTCGGAAGGAAACGCTGAACCTCGCAATGAGGTAAGCGGCCTTCGTTAACTATCGGTGGGGTTCTGTACTCTGTGGAGGGTCGAAAAGTCGCAACTTCCCTACCCGCCAGTGGGTGCGACGCGCGGCGCCCCGTCAGCGGCAATATCGTTTGGGGTGTCCCAGTCCAGCCGGCGCTCTGGCGACAGGGCGCATTGGGGAAAGGCTTCGGCTGCGTCCCTCTAACAGATCCAGAGGCATGACGATCACACAGCCTTCATCCGTTCCTTACGGGTCGGTGCGTGTTGCTGCGGAGCGACTGGCTCCGGCCACGGTATCGTCACTTCCACTGGCCATCCCGGTCTGTGACGTCGCCTCGACGAATCCTGCAATGCCGGTGACGCGCGGGGTAACCCCTCCAAGTACGAGCGGTGTGTTCTCCTCCGCACTCGTCGATCCTGCGCTGCGTCGTCGCGATGCCCAGTCGTTGACCGCACCGAGCAGTTCGTCGAAGCTCGCTGCGACTTGCTTGTTGGCATCACTCGCGTCACGAACCGCCGCCGCCAGAATCGAGAGCCCGAGAGCAACAAAGCGTTGGCTATGCCCATACGCGCTCACCGCGAGAACGATTGCGAGGAGCGTGAGGATCGGGTGGTCGTTGATCTCACGCCACCATTCGGATGTAGGCAACGCGGGCGGAGGCGCGCCGTGCGCCACCGCTGCCTGCGTCGAACGTTGCGGAGGCGACGACGCGACGTGATACACGAGTGCGCTGATGAGCGAGACCGTGAGAGTGTGCGCGAGAACCGTTCCCGCCGATCGCCCGCGCGCCACCCGCGAGACGAGCAGCGTATCGATACATCTCCACAGTCCTTTCATAGATCACTCCCCGCCCAGGGCTCCTGGGAAAGACCACGGTTGATTCGCTTCTTTCGACCGTTCGTGGTCGCGCCGTCCATCCACCTCGGTACGCTCCGTTATACCGCGCATCGAATGCGCTTCAAGCGTTACGGGCCAAACGGCCGCAGCGCGCACACAATCCGTCCGCGTACGCGTACAGGTGAAATCACGAAGATGCACAGGAGACAATGCCTCGTCCAAGCCTAACGACGACTCTTAGTGATGCTCTGCGTGCCGTCCGCAAGGGTGACCATGCAGTTGCGAAACACCTTTTGCAGCCGCTGCTTGGCGAGCGCCGGAAGGACCTGCCGAAGTTATGGGCACGCGGAGGAACTGGACAAGTTCTGCTTCTTCGCCTCGTGACCGTGTGGGCAGAGATCGCCGATCACGACGGGCGGTACGGCGAGGCTGAGCGAGTCTTGGAGCCCTACCGCGATCTGGTGACGGAGCTTCGAGGAACCAGCGGCGATCCCGCCGCACGGCTCGAGTTCACGGTCCGAAGCGATCCAGATTGGAGGCTGCTCCGGCAGAAGCTGTACTACGTGTGGCAACTCTCCGTCGTTGACTACCGCAAGGCACGCTTCCACGACAGCGATCTGCTCATGCAACTTGCGATGGATCTCGCCTTGCGCCTCCAACCCAGGGCCGAAGGGCTCCTGACGCAGCTGTACTACGGAGCTGCGAAACTTGCCCTCCACGAGTCCGATTTTCTTCGCGCGACGATGTTGTATCGACGTTCGCTGACGAATGCGGCCGAATTGCTGTCAGCCGAGCGGCGGTATGCGGAGAGCGATGCGGGCGCCGCAGCTCCCAAACCTGCGCTCATGGACGCACGCACCGGCAGCACGGTCGGCGAAGAAACGCTCGCCGCGCAATACACGTTGGGGAAAGTGCTCGCCCTGGGACTCGGTCAATGTCTCCGCGAGCAAGGTCGCTTGGAAGAGGCGCAGATGGTCGTCGTGGCCGGCAGGTTGCTCCTTGACCTCAGCCACGATCGCGACCTATCGCATCACGCACGTCTACTGCTCGCATCCATTCAGCGCGGCGCGGCCGGTGAAAAGGATCTTGAGCTCCTGCGTTCCGCGCGGGCGCATGTGGATGCATGCGCTGAGTACTTCAAACACCATCACGGTGACGTGTGGTATCGCGCGCGGTACGAGCGCGGTCTCGTGCTGATGCAGGAGGGCGAGCTTGACGCAGCGACCGCGGAGATGCGCACCCTCGAGCAACGTGCCCGTGATCGCGGCCGTGATCGTTGGAGCGCGAACGCGGCGATCGGCCTCTCTCGCATCGCTCGGCGTGCCGGTTCCTATGCCGACGCTCTCGCCATGGCACGCGAAGCCCGGAAGATCGCCGGTAGCGATGCGCTCCGGAAGATCGAGCGCCGCGCGCGCATCGCCGTCGCACTCGCGCTCTACGACGCCGCAGAAATTGACACGCCGCGCGCGGGTGAATTTCTTGCGGAGGCTGACCGCGAACTCGACCACGCCCTCGCGACGCTCGACGAGCACGATATTCGGAATCGCGTGATGCTGTTCTTGCTGAAGGCGCGCGTTCTTAACGCCAAGGGCGACGGGCGAAGCGCGCTCCGCGCGTATGACGAGTATCGGAAAATCGGCTACCTGGTCGAGGTCGGGCGTGTTCGCGCACTCGCTGAAGACGTCGAGCGCGAACTCCTTCCGGTGATGCGGAGCCTCCGCGTCCCTGTTGATGGCGATGATCCGAAATACGAACTTCACGCAAATGTGCTTGCGACGGAGCTGCACGTCTTTGAGAAGGTGCACATGTTGCCGGGCCTCTCCGAAACCGAGAAGGCGAAGATGATGGGCGTGAGCAGAACGAAGTATTACGAGCTTCGCGACGCGCACCGTAAACGGTCGCGACGCAGCCGAGGAAAGGTCTAGCGCATTTCTGGAGCACGTATCATTTCGCCATGCCCGCAACATCGGATAGCGTCACCCTCTGGCTTACGGATCGTCTGCTCGCCGACAATGTGAGCGACGCCGACGCGCTCGTCCTTGAGCGCATGGCGACGAAAGTCGATCGGGGTTCGCCGCTCGACGAACAGCTGCGAGCGTTCACGACGCGGCGCCCGGAGTCCCCCGGAGAGTTCGGGCTCGAGCACGCCGTCGTGTGGCTGCTGCCGTTCATCGTCTCCGCCGTGAAGAAGTTCATGGACGGCTTTCTGAAAAAAGTCGGGGAGAAGACGGCGGAGATGTCGGTCGAGGCCGTGAAAGATCGCGTGCGAACCTCGCTGACGACCGATCGCGAAACGTTCGCGCTGCTCGAAGCGAGCTTCACGGAACGAGCTGCAGCGATGAACATCCCGCGCGCGACCTACGCAGCGTACCTCGAAGAGTTGCGACGCCATCCCGAGATGCTCTTGTCGGATCGATGAAGGACGAGCCGCACGATGCTCTGCGGCGGATCGCGGGACTACCGAGCGAGACCGCAATCCACTTCATCGTGTATTGCGCCGTCATCGGCCTCGTCATCGCGTACGTCATCGGGACGCCGGCGTACGTCCTGTTCTTCGGGGAGGGACGCCGCGGAACAGGCCTTTTCGTTCTTGCCGGTCTCGCCGTGGTTGTCGCAACGGTGACCGCTCGCCGGCGCGGTCGTGCTGGCGATCTCGAGCTGTTTCCGACGTCGCCCCGCGCGGCGCCGTTTCGCGCGCTGTATGCGCGGACGGCGGCGGATGCAGGCTTCTCCGACCCCCTTCCCCCGCTGCTCTGGTCGTACAGCGATCAGCGCACGGATGCGCGCACGGTGCGATGGAACGGCGCGCCCGCGGTCGTCGTGAGCGCCGGCCTCGTGCAGCACGCGCGCACGGCACCGGACGACGTGCGCGGCTATCTCATGCACGAGTTCGGACACGTCGCGAACGGCGACCTCACGGTCTTTGAGTGGACGCTCGCGCTCGCGAGCGCGTTCCGGCTCGTTACCGTTCTTTCCGTGCTCGCCGCGACGGTGCTGGTCCTCCTCCCCACCGATCGACCATCGATCCTCTTCTTTGCATCGCCGGACACGCCGGTGTTCTTCTTCTTGCTTCTCATGGTGGGGACGCTCTGGCTCCTCACCATCGCGCTCGCGTGGCTCCTCGTCGTCCGCTACGCCGGCGTTCTGACGTCGCTTCGTGAACTGCACGCCGATGTCCGCGCGGCCGCGTGGATGGCGCCTGGGGCCTACGTCGCGACGATCCGCGGAGCACACGATCGCGGACGCCGATCACGGCTGCGGTCATTGCTCACACCACGGCTCATTCACCTCTCCGCGCGTGAGCGGGTCGATCTCCTCGAAGACCCGGTCCGCCTCGCGGCACCAAAGGTGCGGTACTTCGCGCTCGTCGCCGTCGTCGTGCTGCTCCTGCAATCGAGCCCGTTCACCGTGGGCACCGACGAGAACATCATGCGCATTGCGCCGCTCTCGCTCTGGGCCGCGCTTGCGGTCGCCTACCTCCTCAATCTCATCCGCGTCGCTGCAGCACGACCATTCATCGCAGGGCTTCGGACGACCGGGCGCTCGACGGCACTTGCCGCCACGACCGGGATTCTCTTTGCGCTCCCGGTCGTCCGATCGCCGCAGCTCTACCCGTCGATGTTCACCTTCTTCAGTGACCGCGCGGGGACGCTCGCCGTTCTTAACGACGAATGGTGGCAGTGGAACCACGTGTGGGGTGGAGCAGCAGCGGTCTTCGCCGCAAGCGGCATCGCGGCGACATTCGCCATGCTTCGGTGGATGCGCTTCCGCGTCGACCGCCTCCTCACGCGCCACGCTGGGATCGCCGCAGGCATCGCTGCCGGCGTCGAAGTCGGCGTCGTCGGACTCGCACTCTTTATGTCCTCAGTCGTGACGCCGATCGATGCTGTTTCCAGCTTCACGTACAGCCATCGAATGGCCCTCGGGGCGCTTCCTGCCATCTCGTTCATCACTGTCTTGGCACTGACGGCCCGCCGTGCCGCCATCGATACCTGATCGGCGAGGTCGCTCACCTCCCAGTAGCGGTTCGACTGCGTCAATTCGAGCGCACAGCCTTCTTTCAGGAATACCGTCGCATGGGCGATGTTTCGGAAGAAGTTATTGTGATGAATACCGAGCGCCAGTCGCAGGGCGCCGTCCACGGTTCACTAACTGACAACGACTCCCAGCTTACAGGTCAACACGCATGAGCAATAAGACTGGTCTCTTTGCCGCTGCTGTTACGGCAGCATGCCTTGTCTTCCAAACGCCATCAGCCGCTGCTGCGCAGACGAAGCCATCCACCACCACTACTTGGTATGTGTACGTGACGACCGATGAGTCGGACAGCGCCTTCCTTTCGTGGATGTACAACAAGGGCTATGAAGCAGGGCAGAAGGATCTCGCTCTTCCCGGTACACAGAACGGCGTCGCCATTCTCGACTTCGGACAGCCGTGGGTGAACTCGGCCGGCACCTACGGCACGTGGAGCTTCAACGCGACCTACGGCAAGTTCATGAGCACCTCACTCATCCTGCAAGGCCTGAAGAAGTTTGCCGTCGGCTACTGGGACGGCACCGGCTCCGATCTCACGTCCACGATGCGGGTCGTTGCCGGCACGAACAACCACAAACCGTACGTGACCTACCGCCACGGTCAGGAGTGGGGGCGGATGGTGAACGACTTCGGAACCTGGCTGTCGCAGTCGGCGTACGGATCGCAGGTACTCGCGCGCGGCGGGAACGACATGGAACCCGACTACGCGACGGCGATCGACACGCGGTCATGGGTCAGCGGGTACGCGAGCGTCTGGAACCACGTTTTGTACGACTACGGGTCCGCGAACGGCTGTCCGCAGTCGGGAACAACGACAACCGCTGGCGCGTGCAACAACGGCTGGACACAGGCTGACGAGCAATACCTGGCGTGGGGCGCGGCGCCGTCGTTTCCGTTCCCCGAGATCTACTCCACCGCCGGAGGAAACGCCAAGCAATGGCAGCAGATCTCTCTGTACTCCTATTTGAAATCCGGCGGCGCGATGGGCATCCTCGGACCGCTCTCGCAGCAACAGGCTTGCGCACTACGGCAGAACTGCTACGGTATCAACAACACCTTCGACCAGGCTTGGTCGCAGCTGTGGTCAGCGCTCAACGCAGACCCGCGCACCGCGCAGAGTCTCACCTACTCATCCGATATTAAGTGGCGTAAATAGCGAGGATGACCGTCCTATGATCACGAACAGCTCGCGTCTCACCAAGCGTTTCTTCGTTTCCATGATCTGTGTCGCCGCAGTCGTCGGCACGGTCGCCGCGGTCGCCGCCGTACCGGGGCCGGAAGGTGCTGAAGCGCGCCTGCTCCGGCAGCTCCTCGCAGCGCACCCGGGCGATGCGGACCTGCAGCAGAAAGCGGCGGCGCTCGCACCGAAACTCGCCGCAGAAGCATCGCGCCTTAACGCCGCAAAGCCGTTAACAGCCGACGAGCGCCGACAGATGATGGCCGACAAATCCGCCGCAGCCGCCGTACACGCCGCGGCCGCCGCAGACGAAGCGGCGCGCCCGTCCTCCGACGTGGTCGAGCCGAATCCGTTTCTCGGGATTCACGACGCGGCGGAGGTGCCGAACGACTTTGCTGCGGACGAATTCGTCCCGCTCACGTACTGGGGCGGCAGTTTGAACGGCCAGCCGATCGGTGTCTTCTCCGGGTACCGGCCGAGCGATCCGTCACACGGTGTCGTCGTCGTGATGGCGGACAAGGCGGATCCGCACGGGACCTTCTACGAGGTACCGAGTCCAGCGCCGCGCATCGTCGCCGTCACGCGTGATCGCGTCACCCTCGCGTCCGCGTCAGGACGTGTGCAGTTTGATCTCGCCGCGAGACGGTTAGCGCCTGCACTTGCACCGATGCCGTAAGCGTCTCGTCACAGATTCGCGAGGCTCGTGCTGCCGTGGGACTACAGCACGTGCGGCCCGCGTACCTGCGCATTCGTCGCACGCCGGGCTGTTGATGGGAGACATGGCTACCCCGCGATCGATACGCTCGAAAGGGCCGTTCGTCACCGCGGAGTCAAACTCCCTCGTCTGATAATGATGTTGATGCGTGCGAGCATCCCTCCGGGATATCGTTTCTCGCGGGTTTCGATGAGACGATTGACGTCACGTAGAGCATCACCCACCCCGAACGTCGCGACTACGCCGCGTGTTCAAGCCGCTCGCCGAGCGTCGCAGCCTCACGACGGACCTCCTCGTCGAGCTGCTGCAGCGACGCAATCGCGGGAGTCGCCTCTGCAGTTGCCACGTCAAGGATCTTCTGCGAACGTGCATCGAGTGTTTGCCGCAGTTCCTGATATTGCTGTTCTGCTGTCGCGCGATGAGTGGCGTTGATTTGATCGATTCTTTGACCAAACTCGCGTTCACGCTTCGCGCAAGTGATCAACGCGGGCATCAGCACCAACAACGGATCGTGCGCAGCAGCTTCGCGAAGAATCGGCCACACCACCTCAATCGTTCGCTCCGTGCTGCATCGCCTTAGTTCCGACGCCGCATGATCAAGACATGCTCTCGTCCGCCTCAGGAACCGCCGCTCAAGCCAAAGCGCCACGTTGGAAGAACTCGGCCACCAAATCGTGCGTCGGCATACGACGTACGCCGCATCAAGTTCCGCCAAGCGTTCATGTGTTGTTCCGCGCGCCGATTCCAGGAGCGCCGGAGCTTGACGTGCGAAAGACGCGAGCGCGGCATCGCGCTGTTGGAGCACGCACGCGACGTCGGCTCGCCAGTTCGACTCCGTCGCGTCACATAGGCCAACCCGACGCTGCTCGACGCGCCGCAGCAGCCACTGCAACCGTCGTCGCGTTCTGCTATTGACGCATTCAAGCCTCTCGCCCGTCTCGACCCATGCGCGGAGGTACCGCTCAGCAAGTTCGTCCAGGCGGAGCCGCTTGATCTTGCGCGCAGCGCGCGCGCCAACGACTCCGCCACCAATTCCCCCCAATCCCAGAAGCGCGGTCGCGACTCCACCTGTCAGCGTTACATCTAAGGCGACCGCGAGGAACGTCGCTGCGATCGTCCCAAGCCATACGCCAGTTGAGACACCCGCGACATCGATAGTGGCGTTCCGGAGAGCCCGATCTAGCGTCGTTTCATTGCGGCTCAGTAGTCCAATCTCGCGGATCGTGCTGAGAAATAGCGTTACCCACGCCACATGCGGACCCGGCAGGTCAATGCCAGACTCTGCTCCCCCGGGGTGAAATTGGATGAGGTGCCCGCTCTCAAGTGCAGCGATCTTCGATTGGACGACATGCGCGAAATTGACGAGTTGCGTGTGTTCGAGCCACGACACCATCTCCGGAGGTAGCACGGCACCAAAGAGCACGTCGATGCCGCTTGTCAGGTGGGCGAGATGCTCCATGCTCACACGGAGCGGCTGATTCAACAGGAGGACGTACGGTTGCATGCGCTCCACGCTGTCGGTGAGGAGCACGATGCCCTGCTTCGTAATGCTCCAGCCTAAGCGTGCGGTCGCGAGAGCGTCGAGGACCGCCACGAGCTCCACGACATGACTGTCTGAATCCAGCAGAGCAAGTTTCGGAACAGACCAGCCATGCTTGATCGCGTAACGGCGCCGGAGCGCTACCAAACGAAACCGGGGACTCTTTTTCTGCGGCAGATCGATTGGCAGCTGCGTTACTACGCTTCTGACTATTCGTCGTCGAATGCGCCACGCCTGAAACAGCCACGTCAGCACCATTGTGGCGACAAGTCCAAAGACTCCTCCCGCGAGCCATACGGCAATCACAACGATGTGTCCATCCGACCCGACCATTGTTTCCTCCAGCTGAAAACAAAAACCGCCGTCGGAATGGGCCTGACGGCGGTTCGTAACTCCCGTTGCGGACCGCCGCCTATGGTCCGGAGGTATTACCGAAGCCTAGTGCGAGGTCGTTGCGTTGAAGCATGCTCACAACCTCCGTTCGGCTCTGGAGAAGGTCAAGGACCAGCTATCGCCAAACATCTCCGAGGCCCCGCCTGTTGCCAAAATGTTCCAGCTAAATCGTCGCCGGCTGACGGCATACTTGTTCTCTGCGCTAGCCTTGTCGTTCGCGTCATCGAATTACCACGCTGATTACCGGCAACTATTCCAAACGGATCCCTCAATACGCTCGTCGATATTCTGAATCTCGTTTTCGAGGCAGGCTGGCCTGAAGCACTGCGGTCGGCAGCGCGGCTGGACGAGGTGTTGGCTAACCGGCAGTACATGATCTCCCCATGCTGATGGATAAAGCTCTGGAGGATGCGCGTGAGTTGCAGCCTCTCGACGCGCATCTCGCTACGTCAACGGATCACCAACTGGACTGGTAGTAGAACCTGCCATCGTCGGCCTCCGCGAGAGCTTTTGTGAGGGTACCGCGCGTGTATTCCAGATCCGCGTAGTAGTACTGATCGTAGTCAGTGCTGCCGAAGAAGAACCCTGCCTGCGTCGGCAAGAGCGCCATCGCAATACTCGGATCTGCAATGCGGCGTCCGTCCTCTAGGATCGGTTCTTCGACGATCTGGTTGCCCTTGAAGGTCACGGTGTAGCCATTCGTGATCTTCGACGGCACGAGCTGACTCCCGTGCAGAACCGTGTTCACCGTGTCGAGAAGTGCTTTGAGGTGCTTGCGAGAGACGTAATACTCTCGGCAGTCATCATTGCCTTTCTGCACATGGTCGACGAACCACTTGTGAATGTGGTTCGCTTTGCGCCAGTAGGCCACTTCGTCGATCCTGGACGCTTGGTCGTCGTCGCCCGTGTGATTCCTGCTCTTTGCATACCGCTTCTTGGACAGATACATGTCGAGCCCCATGGATGTGTGGTTAGCGAGTAGGGGGTGATGGCCGCCTCCTTCGTCGGGCCGCTCGGCTAACGAGTTGTGCGCATGTGTGATCAGCATTAGATGATGTTCCCGTCTCCACGGGCGTGCTGCGATTGAGGCTGCAATCTCACGTCGCGTCTGCATTCTCGGCGCTGCTTTTGACGAGCAGACGAATTCGGTCGAAGTCGCGGAAGGAACGTTCCCCATTTGTTGACGGAGCAACGGCCGACGGTAAAAAGCCGCCTGCCGTCCGCGCTATCAAGCTCGCGCCCATAGAGGCGGCGCGGAGAAGAGATGGCTTGTGTCCCGTGAACTCAATACGTCTTCTCCAGCCAAATCGCCTCACCTGTGGTCAACGCCCGAAGGCGCGCCACAAGTGACCGTCGACGCTTCACGACATCATGTGCGTGCCACGAGCGTGCCCACGGAGGACACCGCGCAAGTTCCGCCGCGAGCTCGTTCCGCCGCGTGAGCGCATTCCACAATGACGAGATACTCTCTCGAGGATAGTGGGGGGGCTTCGCGGCGGTCCGAAGCGCCGTGCCCAGCTCCGGATTCGCCGAGACGAAAGATTCAGCGCTGCGACGTACGATCCGCGAAGGCGTACGGAACAACCGCAGCACCGTCACCGCGTCCCCATGACACGCGAGTGCTGCCGCCGCGCGCGCGGACGCGCGATCGGTGCCGTGCAGAGCCTCGACGAGTTTTCCCTGAAGTCGCCGGGGCACGTTGAGACGGCAAATTGTTTCTTCAAAGTCGTCGAATCCCTCGTCTTCGATTCGCGAGAGAAGTGCGCCGACGGCACGATCGTGATCCTGCTCGGCCCACGCGAGGTAGGCGGCGCGACGCAAGGAGACGTCGGTTGAGTACAGCATGTCATTCGAGATCGCGACGCGCTCATCCAGTGCCCGCAGCGTGTCGACCGCCCACGCTCGAACAATACTTTCGTCATGGTGCATCGCAATCGCGCGCGCGAAGGGTATTGCCGCCAACAATCGCCGTTCCTTAATAAGCGCGAGCGTGTCGCGGAGGTATGCCGCGTTCACGCCGTCTGCATCGAGTGTGATCTCGAGCCGCGGATCAGTCGTGCGGAGAAGCAGGACCCGCGGCGCCGTCGGCATTACGACCATGTCGAAGTGCGCGGCCGGGCAACCATGTGCGAGCGCAAACAGTAATTGCATCCGAAGCCAGAGAAACTTCGGATCGTCGGTCCAGACGCCGACCGCATCTTTCGGACATGTCGGCGGCATCAACCCTGCGGCGAACGTTGACCACCGTGCGACCGCAGACGGCCGGTCAGCTATCCGCCGTTGCTTCTCGGCGAGCGCACTCAGCGCCGGAATACCTGCGATCGACGCGAACCGAGCCAGATCATCGACTTCGTCCGCAGCGGTGGTGCGGTTTTCGACAAGAAACCAGAGCGCCAGCTCGTCGACACCGCACCCCAAGCGCAGCGCCACATCCGGAACATCGATATGTGCGGTCGGGATCAGAGAGGCCTTGGAAAGATACGCTGCGAGATCCGGCGTGCATGGCGGTTCGACGTAGTCGAGGAGCGCTCCGTGGTCGAGTCCTGTCCCCTCGCGCAAGTCGTTCGTGAGCAGTGCGAGGCCTTCAGGTTGATTGAGACGCAGGACAGCACGAACCGCACTTTGGCGTACATCGGGCCGCGGGTGGTGGGTCAGACCGCGAAGCCGCGGAAGATCGGCCGCCGTTGCAACCTCGGCGAACAGATGAAGGAGGAGGACATCCTGTTCGCTCGCAGGAGCGGTATCGCGAGGCAGGTGTTCGAGTGTGATCGTTCGTGCATCTGCGAGCTTCCCTTCACGAAACGCCCAGGTCGCGCGACCGACGGCGTTCATCTCATGTTGCAGGAGCGGCTCAATCGGCGCATTGAGCGCGGCAATGATCGCGCCGCCATGCCGAAGGGGGCTGGCCGGATCCAGCAGGTAGTCCTCAAGTTCGTACTCCCACACCACGCGCGGGTAGCCGGGAAGGTTCCAATCCGGATACCCGCGAAGTACCTGAATTACGCGCCCATTCACCCGCGCATAGAGGTGGTGATCGATCCATGTGTACAGCGTCAGGAGCGTGAAGGCGACCGCGATCACGACGCCGATACCTGCGCGGCGCAGCACGCGCCGAAAGCGCGTACGGCTTACGCGCTCACTGGCAAGCGTGAGACCCTGCGCCCGGGCAACTGGCTGCAGGAAGAGCAGCGGATCACGCGTGAACGCCGCTGCTGCGATCGGCTGCTGGCGCGGCACGTTTGGATGCAGCGTCGCGAGATCCTCGTTGACGCCGAAGTCAATCGCATCCAAAAGCCCGGTGAAGGTGATGGCGCCAGGGGTTGGACCTGCGGCGGCTTCACCGCGCAAGGCGCGCAGCAGATGCTTGGTGAAGAGCGTGCCGCGTCCGTCCGCGAGCTCCCACGAGCGTTCGTCTTCGCGCGAAGCACAGAGCAGGATATGGAAGTCCGCTCCTTGGAGCCGCCGGAAAAATCCGCTCGCGTGTTCGGCAAATCCGGCGCTGATGCAGCAATCAAGGACGACGAGGACTCCACGCGCTTCACAGTGCGCGAGAAGGTCTTCGAGCTGCGTCGCGGAGATTGCACTGTTTGGAAGGTCCTCGAAGACGGCGTCGCGCGGCGCCAGAAATAGCTCTCCATCGCGCCGAAACGCATGCCCCGCGAAGTAGATAGCGATCGTCTCCGACGCACGCGCGAGTAACGTCGAGAGCGTGGTGACAAGCTCTGCACGTGTTGGGTCAGCAAGGTGGGTGACGTTCTCCGGTGCGAGACCGATTCCGTGAGGATCTCGCAGGGCAGCTGCCACGTTAGCTGCATCACGAAGCGCGCCTGGCAGCGGTTGGATAACGGCGTCGTCATATTCGCCGACGCCGATAACGAGCGCAGTCACAGACGCATTAGGCGTCGCGTCTGTCGCGGCTAGAACCACGGACTGAAGAAGCGCCTGCGATTCGTTGCTTTTCGTGCGACCGTGCCACGCCGGACGTCTTCTGCAGACACCGTGGTATCACCACGTGCATGTGCGCCGCTCCCACCACCCATCGATGTGACGCCGACTGCTGAGCTGAAGATGAGAAATCCGTTCACGATACCAACGAAGTAGTCGAGCCCTTTGCCGCCGCTGTAGTAGACACCGACCAGCGCGATCACCTGCGCCAACGCTAGACCCAACCACCGCGGGTTGAAGTTGAGTGCCACTTGAAGCCCGTTCGTTATCACGAACACCGCTCCCGTCGCACCCGCGAGAGTCAGCATGCTTTGCAGAGTAAAGAAATCGGTTGGCAGAGCCGGCGTTGCTTGCATCGTGAATTCCTTGCGAGATAGATGGAGTCTCTCTTGAAGGAGTGACGGAACTCAGCGATTCCCTACCTCAGCGACTGCTCTCTGGCAGCGAGAAGCGTGGTGAGACTGCGTGTCACGCGGCGCTTCTCAGGCGTTCTTCCCGATCGAAGAGTGAACGGCGATGAGGATGCTGTGCGCTGTTCCTCGTCGATGCCCCGTGGCGCTGTGTCGTACCCCGGCAGTCTGGTAATAAGTCGATCCCGAAGTGCCTGACAGATCGCGTACGCCTCCGAGCTGCGCCAACCCGGATGCTGACAGGATTGGTACTCGTAGCAATCGATCGTCTTCGGGAGCGTCGCGGGTGAAAAGAACGCCAGGTTGTCGTCGGGCGGCGTGTTCGCTCAACACCCATCGAGAGCGCTTCGCAGACGACCGTTCCGCTACGCATGTGTGCGCGGCGACGCCCCCTAGGTAGGAAAACCTGCCTTCGAGTCACTCCTTTAGATGTAAGCCAAACCACCAAGGTGACTTGGGAGTCTCTGCGAAAGGAAGCCGTATGCCAAATGGCCGAATCGTCGTCTCGACGTTCATCCTCCTGCTCTCGATCGTGTGCCCGCGCAGCGCCGAAGCCTGGAACGGGACCGGTCACGAACTCGTCGCCGGAATCGCGTGGGACAACATGACGCCCGCTGCACGCCAGAAGGCGATCGAGTTGCTCGAGGCCGCTCCGGAGAACGCCTGTCTCCTCGACCTCTTCCCGAACGATGCGCGGCCGCTGGAGGTTCGCCAGCGCGAGTTCTTCATGCGCGCGGCGACGTGGCCTGACGTCATTCGGCCGCGCGGCGACAACGACTCCCGCCGATGCACGCGGTTCCACCAGCGCGATTGGCACTTCATCGACCACTTCTGGCAGGGCGTCTCCGATGGCACGGGCAGCAGGGCGCCACGCGACCGCACGGACATTGAGATTCCCGATGTAAACGCGACCGAGCGCTTGGGCGTGTTCGACGACACCGTTCCGTGCACGGGCAACGGGTGCCCGTCGGCGGGTCGGCGCGCGATGCAGCTCGCGTGGATCCTCCATCTCGTGGGAGACATCCACCAACCGCTTCACACGGCAGCCCGCGTCACCCCGAACCACCCGGACGGCGACCGCGGCGGAAACTCCTTCCCGTTGGCGGGCGATCACCCCCAGCTCCACTCCTACTGGGACAACATCGTTGATACCGCCGTGCCGCGGAGAGCCGGCGAGTTCGGAAACCAGCGCACCATCGTTTACTTGGATCGCGTCATCGCGATGATCGTCGCCGACCACCCGCGCGCGAGCGTGGAAGATCGCATCGACCCCCGGCATTTCGACGCATGGGCGCTCGAAGGCTTCGAGACGACCAAGCGATCGCTCTACCCACGGAGTCTCCACATCAACGAGGAGCCGAGCGATGACTACCGCGATAGGGCTTTCGAAATCGCGTCGGATGCGATCGCACTCGGCGGCTACCGCCTCGCCGATCTCCTGAACACGATCTTGCCGCAATGACGCGAGGCAGCCGAGCGGGTATCGCGTCCGCTCGCCCGGTTGACGTCGGATGACCAGGACGTCGTCCAATGCGTCAGATCCGTCTGTAAGGAGGTAGCCCGATGCTTCGCAGATGCGCATCGATCGTACTCGCGTTGTCGGCACTGTCGTTCTCCGCGTATGCGCACTGCGTCGGAAAACAGCGGTGGGACGTGAAGTCAGCAACCGACGCCGCGGCGGCAGACATCGATGATGATCCGGTCGATACCACGATCGCGCAACTCAATCGGTTGGAACGACCCGACGACCTGAAGCGCAACGGACCTCGGACGGAGGGCTCCGAGCAGACCGTCTACACGGTCGAAGGAACGCTCATTGGATACCTCTCCGAAGCAGACCACGACCGGCATCTCGTGCTGCGCTCGCGCGGCAAGTTCATCGTGGCGGAGCTCGCGGATCCGGTGTGCGTGGACAACTCTTCCCGATTCTTCGTGCAGATCCGCGAGGCGCGGCAGACGTTCGATGACCGCTTCCGGAAGCCGAACGGAAAAGTACCTGTCGAGATGCTCGATCTTCGCATTCGGATGCGCGTCACGGGCGTCGGTTTCTTCGATGCACGGCACAACGTTAGTAGCGCGGCGGAGAACTTCATGGAACTCCATCCGGTGATTGCGATTGAGTTTCTTGACCAATGAGGCGCTTGTTCGTTCCGCCCCCGCATGCGCGCGACTTTGTTGGCCGACGCTCTTTCCAGATCGCTCGACGGCTGGGTTTCTGGACAGACATCACGGCGCCGCCGCTCGAGATGCGCGAGGCGCCGGTCACCCCGAGCTGCTCGCGAAGCTGATCGACATACCAGACTCCGTGCGCCAAGCTACATGAAGCACGAATGCGAGTTCACGAAACACGAAAGGAGCGTTGACCAATGATGCCGCCGAAGAGTCCCTCACCGCAGGCTGAGTTCATGGACGTTGCCGCACCCCTGCCGTACCTGCGACGCGGCGTGCCGGCCGACTCCTTCCGCGCTCTCCGCGCGAAGGTGCTCGCGGATGCAGGCTTCGACTTCCTCGCAACGTGCGCGGACATGATGCGCCGAAAGAACTTCACGAGCACGAAGCCCGGCGTCGCGCAACGGAGCCGCCACAAGTGCGGTGACGCCTTCGACTACGACATCGACAACCTACGGGTCGTGGCGGTGCGCGAAGACACTGGCGGCCACACGTACTTCCGCTCGTACCTGAAAGTCGCCGTCCAGGATGGCTCGCTCGGGACGCTGCGGACGCTCACGGACTACGCCGGAACGAAGGTGAAGGCGTACGTCGTCGACTTCACGGATCTCGCCGGATCACTCGGATGGCTTCGCATCCCGGCCCACGCCGGCTGGACGACGAAGGGAAAGAACTTCTCGAAAATGGAGTACTGGCATTACGAGAACACGGAAGGGCGGAGCTGGGACGCCGCGATGGCGATTCTCTACCCAAAGTGACGGCGCCGTTTCAGGTCGCGGTAACTTTCGGCGAAAGGCGGGAAATCGCGCGGTGCTGTCCATCTAGAAGAACAGCACTGCCGAAAGGAGACCTCCATGGGACTCTGCCGCGACAACGTCACGAATTACCTCGCACAACTCGGATTCTCGGTGGTCCGAATTCCGCGTGAGGACATTAAGCCACTCGACATCATCGGCCGCGACCGCGACCAGATGCGGTTGGGAACGATCGACCAGCTCCTCGTCAACCCCGGCGCGAACTTGCCCTCGGTGAAGACGAACGTGCAAGCCGCGGAGATCAACGGGCAAGTGTCGAGCAAGTTGGACGCCGCAATCGGCGTGAACATCCTGGGCAGCGTTCTCGGCGCGCTCGCCGGCACCGCCGTCAAAGTAAAAGCGGCGTACAAACAGGCGAAGAAGGTCCAATTCGAGTTCAGGGACGTGCACCTCGACACCGTCGCTCCGCTCACCGTCGGGCAGTATCTCCGTACCGCCGAGGTGGACGCCGAAAACTTGGTGCTGCAGCGGTACGTGCTCGGCAAAGGCCAACTCTTCCTCATCACGGAGACCCTGAAGTCGAAGAGCATTACGGTCCGCGCGGAGGACAGTCAGGGCACCGACGTCGGGCTCGACGTACCGGCCGTCAAGGAGCTCCTCGGAGCGGAGGCGAAGATCGGAATCGAGCGAGGAGCAGCCGGTGGCCTCACGTACTCGGGCGACCGCGAGCTCGTCTTCGGGTTCAAGTGTTTCCGCGTCGGCGTTGAGGACGGAGTGCTGTCGCTGTCGGCTGCTCGCCCCGGCGAAGTTGCGATGGCCGCGGGGTCGGGTGCGCCGGAGTTTGTCCTCGGCGCTGGTCTGGTTGATCTCGACGCCGGGAGGTTGGACGCGACCTCGTGAGCGAACTGCAGTGGTTCACAGACTTGGTCGTCGAGGCCGAGCGCGACCCTCGCCGCCTCATGCGCACCTTGCACGGGTTGTCGACGCACCAGCTTCCGCTCGGCATCCGAGTGCTCGACTATGTCCACAACCCAGCGGCACGTGTCTTCGGGTACACCGCGCTCGCGCGGCGCGGGTACCGCCCAGGCGAGGTCATTGAAGGCGTCGCGGGCGCCATTAAGGAACTTCCCGAAGACGACCGCGCCACGATTTTCGTCACGCTCAAGAAGCTCATCCCGGCGAAGGAGCAGGGGCTGATGGCGCAAATCGTCAAGGAGCTGGAGCCGCGCCTCCCGAAATACGAACGGAAGAAGCTTCAATCCCTCGCGACGTATCGCGGCAAGTCCTTCGACCAGCACCGTGCCCGAAAGGCTGGGACACAGCTCCCACTGAAGGTCGTGGCAAAGTACTCAGACCAGGCGGGCACCGAACGCCACATCGAACGCGACGCCGTTGACGGAACGGCTGCAGCGCTTGCGCGCGAGATTCGTCCGCCGATGAGGTTCGGGAAGGTCACGTTCAGCGCGCTCGATGACCTCCCGAATGCACCCGACGGCGCGACGTCTGAGCGGCAGCGCGCAGCGGCGGAACGCGTCGTGAGTAGCGGATTCGCGATCTCCGCCGCACCAGCGGAGCCGTCCGACGCACCACTGGCGCCGGACGCTGCGTACTGGTTCTGGGTAGAGATCGGCGCGCCGGTGGCGCGGTCGCTCGAAGTCGAGCGCGTCCAGCTGCAGCCGTTCGTGGGCCCTGGCATGACGGTGGACGTGCTCCTCTTCACGAATGACGAAGGGCTCGTGATCGACGGGCCGGTCGCGGGTTCGTTCATCGTGAGTTCGACGAACGACGTCGTTGTGGCGACGTCTGCCGCGCGGCCGAATACCGCGGACGAGGAACTCCTCACGCGGCGCCTCTTCTTCTCCATCCGCACACCGCCCGGCAAGACCCGCTGCGCGATGCGCTGCAGCTTCTACTGCGAGGGTGTGTTAATTCAGTCGCGTGACGTGCAGATTCCGCTCGACGGCACTCGCCCGCCCAGCGTGCGCGCAGACTACGTCCTCGCACGAAGCCTCGCCGCCGAGCATCTCGCGGCGCTCGCGCCGCCACAGCTTTCGATCATGCTGAACGAGAACGCCGACGGGACGCACGCCTTCCGCTTCTACGCGCGCGGCGAGACGCCATTCATCCGCAGCGTGCACTTTAGCGAAGCGGCGCTGCAGGACCTCATCGAAAAGACCCGCAAGGGCTTACGGCTGGTCTCCTGGGCCAGCGAGGAGGAATGGTCGGGGCAACCGTACCGCCACGACCTACCCGGGACGGTGGACACCATCCTTCCGGATCTGATCGTGCTGGCGAAGCGCGGGCGCGTTGCGTGGGACGGCATAGTCGATCGGTTGGGACGGGGGCAGCGCGGCAGTGACGTGCTCGAGACGCTGATGCGGCCATCCGGCGTTGTGCACCTCGCCTTGCGCGAATCGCCGAACGCGATCGTCCCCCTCGCCGCCCTGTACGACTACCCGCTGGATACGGCGCTTCCGGACGAGCAGATGGAGCTGTGCAGCGGGTTTCGGGCGGCGCTCGCACGGCCGACGTTCGACGGCCATCCGTGCTTCGACGGCCGGTGCCCGAGCCTCAGCTCTGAGAACGTCGTGTGCCCGGGTGGTTTCTGGGGATTCCGCCACGTGATCGGCCTCCCCGTCTCGATCGGCAGTGACCAGGATTCTCCGCCCGACACGCCCGTCTACGTCAGTGCGAACGCAACGGGGATGAATGCGCTCCTGTCGATGGATCCGGCGTTGCGACGGAGGGATCGGCACATTGAGGATCTTCGCGCCCTCCTCCTTCCGGTGGCGATACGGGAGGCGAAGTCGCGGAACGACGCGCTTGCGGCAATGCAGACCGCCACGCCATCCGTGGTGTACTTCTACTGCCATGGCGGCGATGACCCGGTGGATGGGCCGTACCTGCAAGTCGGCGCGTTGAACGAGCCGTGGATCGCGCGGAACACCTTCCGGCTCCGCAAGATCCGCTGGACCGATCCGCGGCCGCTCGTCTTCATCAACGGCTGCCACACCACGAATCTGGAGCCGGAACGTGCCATCGACCTCGTCAGCGCGCTCGTCGCAAGCGTCGGTGCGGCCGGCGTCATCGGCTCGGAGATCACCATCTTCGAGTCGCTGGCGGTGCAGTTCGCCGAATACTTCTTCGAGGAGTTCGCGACGAAGCGCGCGAGCGCGGGGGTCGCCGTCCGTCGTGCACGCCTGCGCATTCTGAAGGAGACCCTGAACCCGCTCGCGCTGGTCTACATCCCGTTCGTGCTCCCGTCGCTGTACCTGCAGCGTCCAGCTGCGTAACCACGGCAAGAGGAGTCGTCATCCGCGCGAGAAGCCGACGTCGAGCGAAGGCCGGTTTTCTGGCTGGCCGGCGGCGATAACGACGTCATCATTGCCTCCAAGCGATGACTGATCACGACCGCTCGATTCTCGTCTAGAGCGGGAGCGCTCGGCGAATCTCATCAACCCATTCGAGGGAGTCGGGAGCCCTTCCCGCCAATCGAGCGAGTACGTCGCGATTGTCTTCATCGAACGCGTCTGCGCTCACGAAGGACTCACTGAGATGCTCGAATGGACCAAGGAGCTTCTCGTGGTGGTCGCGCATCAAGCGGGCAATGGAACGCTGCATGCCCGCGGTGATCTCATCGTTCGACAGGAGCCGGCCGAAGTCCGGCGTTTCGTTGAAGACATGAATGTCGATCTGCACCCGAAAGACACTCAGTAGGACGTGCGTGAGCGCGTTGGTCCGGGCGGTCATCTCGATCATTCCCCGATGGAGCTCGTCGGAGCCGACGGTAATGTTGGTGCCGAATTGCTGCACACCCGTCAGAATCTGCAGATACCTGCTTGTCTTGATCGCCAGATACAACAGGTCGCCGAGTTGCCGTTTCGAGAGGGGCATTGTGCGCTGTGCGTTGACGTCGAAGACGTTGATGCCTGCTTCAAAGTTGATGAGCGCAAGCGCCGCAACGAGGTCGCAAGTGACTTCCTCTTCGAGCTCCTCATTATTCCGGATCGTCGCCGCGTACGATTCGAGCTGGCGTTTCAGTCGCGCCTGATCGTAGTCCGCAAACGGAACACCGAGCGTCGAGCCGTCCGCGATCGGCGGTCGGCCCGTCGCAGCCTGTTCCGCAGATGCATCTGCAAACTTCGCGAGCGCAACACGACAGAACTCGCGCAACGGACCCACAAACGCTTCACCCCTGCGGTACGCGACATGCGCCAACTCGTGGAGAAGCACCGGGGCGATCGCCGCGTGAATCGGGGGCCCTTCCTTCGGCAGCGACGCGAGTCCTCGCAGCGATTCCGCGTCCCCGAGCGCTTTGAGCACGCAATACCGATACCTCACGAGATCTCGATGCCGCCGGAACACATCGCTGAGAAGGACGACAAAAAATGCATACACCCAGTCGGGCTTCATCGAGGAGATTTGTGCGAGAAGATCGAGCTCGATCAGACGATCAGAGAGCTCGAGATCGAGAACGACGAACCCGCTGCTCCCGATCGATCGGTACTCGCACTGCCGATTCCGACTGCGCACCAGCACGTAGATGCATTCCATCTCGACGTCCGGAAACGCTTTTGCTGCGATATACCCGGCCGCCGCCGTTTCCGGCCCTTCGACGAAACGGCATTCGTGCCGCGTCGCTTGCAGGTACCGATGCAAAGCGCGAGATCATGATTTGTCATCGCCCTGGTGGAGCTGCCTTTCAAGGAACGCGGATATTTCGTCCAGCGATGCGCCCGTGACCGTCATCCCGTCGACCTCGAGCTTGACGTTCTTGGCTCTCTCCCAGTGCGCCTTGAGCAGATCGACGAGCGTTTTGATCGTAAGGTGTGCGAGAGGAATCAATAGAACGAGATACTCACTGCCCCCATCCATCCCGGCACCGCCAAGATTCGTGGCCTCCAGCGTTGGATCGCGCTCCAGCAGCTCCGCCAACGCGTCTTCGCTCTTCGGAATGCGCAGCACAACATCCTTCGCCATCGAGCCTCCCGGTTGATACACCTTGAGTCCTGCACGCCGACAGATGGTTCGTTCGCATCCACCCAGCACGATTACCACGAGTGTAGCTGCGATCAGGGTCGTACGACCGTACGTCCGATGCGTAGCACCGCGAGGCGGTGCACATCCTCCAGCTACTCCCTCGCGCAAACCATCCACGCATCGTCGAGGTCCCGCTCAATATCTCGATCGATCTAAGGGAAATCCGGCGTTACGTCCCTCCGTATAGCTGCTTTCAGCACACAACATCAGAACGGAGCGCCGGCATGCCGATCACGACCCGAGTCGTCGCAACAATCTTCGTCGCGTTGACCACGCTCGTGGCGACGCTCCGCGCCGATGCCCAGATCAAACTGCCGAAGATTCCAGATCTCCGAAAGCTTCCCGAGAAGATCGGGACGCAGGCAGCCTCTGATGCGCTGCTATGGGCCGCCGCGAAGACTCTCGGCATCAAAGACCCGATCACGGAGCGACGGCTTACGCCTGACGAGCAGCGGTCCGCCGCGACCGCGCGCCAAGTATTCGAGCGCGCGTACGACGTCGCGCGGTCCGCGACCTACGATCCAACCGATCAGGCGCGTGCAGACGAGCAGGTGGCACGTGTCCGTGGTGTCGCTGAGCGGCTCAAGCGTCGCAAGGTCGTCACACGCGCGGATCTCCAGGATTCTGCCACGGCACTCCTCCCGTTCCTTCGCTACGCCATCGCTGCACGCGGTGACAGCGGGAACCGCGCCGTGATCCTTCCGGGCCAGGCGCGCCGTGTCACGTTCCAGACGTACTGCATGGACCTTGGTGTGCCCGCGCCGCGGAGCGACGAGAACATCCACCTCGTCAACCGCGGCCGGCTCATTCCACCGCACGGCGCCGCCCTCTACGCTGCGCTCATGGAGTACTCGGCAGCGCATCCCGACGCACACGGAGCGGTTCAGAACCTCGTGTGGGGAATGCGCCACGCGCGGGCACAAGCGCCCTTTCTCAAGGAGCTCGCTCCGGAGCAAGCAATGCTTCTGAACGCCACCACGCCGGACGGCGCGAGCCAGTTCCGCCAGTACCTCGCGAAGGAAATGGTGTCCGGCCGAATCGACGAAATCAAATGGAAGATTTACCAGCGTGCTGTCTCCTCGGTAGAACGAGCGATTGGCAAGCCGCTCCCGCCGCCCTCGGGCGTCGGCTACTCCGTATCGGACGTGAACACGGCTCTCCGGTATCTCGAGCAGGCCCTCGTAACGGAGGGCGATTTCACGGTGGACAGCGACTACACACTGCTCGCTCCCGGCGTCGCTGCGCGGTCAGTCTCCGGCACTATCGGCATCCATACCACGCAGTTTGATGTCGTGAACGATTCCTGCGAGCCCTATACGCTCGACGGCGACACGCTCGTCGGACAGTCGACACGCGTCACGCAGCGGCTCGCACTCGGGGGCATCGTCCAACCGTCACTGACGCAGGCGGTCGCGGCCCCCGTTGCGGCTTTCGGCCGCGACATGTTTCAACGGCTCGAGCGACGTCTCTATCCAGCCGCCGACGACAAGATCTCGGCCGCGATCGCGGAGGCGCTCCGCATGGCGCTTCCGGTGCTGCAAACCGGTGCGAACGCGATGCCGCCGACCGTAGGCCTCGGCCCCGCGATTCACTTCCTTAGCGACGGACCCGCCTGCGACCTTGATGTCTGCGACACGGCGCAGCGGATCGAAAACCTGCCAGCTTCCCGCGCTGACAAGAAGCGGCTCCAAGAACTAACCCGCGAGCTGCTTGGTGCGCTTACGGTCTTGCACGGGTACCGAGACGCCTTCCTCCGCGAAGGTCGTCCAATCAATGTTTTTCCAGACGCGTACTATCACGTCACGGCAATCGAGCTGCAGCGGATCGCGAACGGCGAGTTCCACCAGCCGATCCCGAAGATGGAGCAACTGCTCGCGTTCTTCAGCGCGTACCAGTCGAACCGCTTGGCGTGGGACCGTGGCGGAAGCGGCGTAGACGAGCACTGGCAAAAGCACTTCTCAGAACTCCAAGGATCGGGGCTGGCTGCTATTGACTACGCGCACGCGCTTCGAACTGGCATCACCGCCCATGTGGACTTCGACCTGCCACGCGCTCTGAGGGCCACCGTCAAGTTCCCGGCTACCGCACAGCTGCGCGATGAATTCCTCATGACGAACGACACCCTTCGCGCCGCCAACGAACCGTCACTTAACGATTGGCTTGCCGTTGGGAGCGGTGATCTACCGGTCGGCATCTTCGCGTGGCTCGGTAAGCACTCCGACAGCGAAACGGAGGACGTCATCGGCCGACGCGAAAATGCTTGGAACATTGCGAGCGACGGTAGCCGTGCTCTCCCCACGAAGGATGTCCCGCAACCGGTAACCGACCATGACGGACTACGGCGCGCGTGGAACGCGGCATGTGGTCATTGAGGCAGGTCTCGTACCGTTGTTGGGCGATGCTGCGCCAGGACGCTCCCTTCTCCCTCAAAGGGTAGGGATCGAGATCGCGGAGGACTCTCCTCGTGCAGGAGATTCCGCTCGTCGGGAGCAACTGCAGGTTCCTTTCTTGTCGGTTGGGGAACCCGAAGGGGCGGAATCTCCATCCGGCGAAGACACTCCACGCACACGTAGCGCCACGCGACCAAGGCGAAGAGGCGAGGTGAGATTGCAGTCCAATCCCCGCCTCGAGTGCCGGCGCTACATCGCCGTTCGTGCGCGGTCTCGAACGATCTCCGCTTGGCTCGGCGTCAGGTCGTAGACGCGGCAACAACCGGGCGTGCACTCGTCGTGGAGCTCCGGCCCCCACAGTGTGGCGCCGTCCTCATCGAGCGCGATGCGAATCGAGACGTCATCCGTAAACCGAAAGATGTAGACGGTGTGGAGAACCGTATGGGTCTCTGGCTCAATATCGCCAAGATCCGCGAGCAGCGCATCAACATTCCCCGACAATTCGGAATCGGTAGCGAGAATCTGGTCGCTTGACATGGGACGATTGAGGTAAGGAATTGAGAAAGAACCGTGCGCGAATTCGCCAACATGTGCGAATGCAATCTCACTTCGCGCGAACAGTTTCGCGGCTTTTCCGCGCGTTGCGCAAAGTTGGTCGAAGTCATCGCGCGAGTCGCAGGTAACGCGCTAAGGGTCGAGCTGCGGCCTCTTTCCGCGCACCGGGTGCCTTCGACGTCGGCTAGCCGAGTGGGTTGGACTACGCGGTACAACTATTCCCGCGCCGAAGAGCCTCCGGGTTCCATTCGCCGGCATTGTTTAGACCAGCGAATTATCAACCTATCCTCAGCTCCCGTATCGAACGGCGTCGAGGCGTCTGATTGTCCATTTTTCGCTCTTCCCCAAAAGCGTCAATCCCCGCTTCCGTGCCCTCTATCTTCGAAATATTTCGTCCCACGTGCGCGCTGCTCTAGCAGCGGCTGCAGCATCCCGGGTCGCTTTCTTTTCCTGCGCTGTCATGGTCTCGGCGAGGTCGTTATTCGAGTTCGCGGGGTCGATGATCCGACGCACCTCGATCCCGTCCCGGATGTGCGCGAGCGCCGCGCTGACTTGCGGCCCGAGATCCGTGAGTGATGTGCCTTTTGCCCCTTCAATTCCGAGGATCTCGAGTACGAACGACTTGACCGGAACTCGGCGCCGGACTTTCCACAGCTTGAGTACGCGTATGAGTTCGCGGCGGCCGCTCTTCCGAACTGCGTCAATATGCGCCTTGATGCTAGTTTGGAGCGTGGAGCCGGTCGTGCTCCGGTACAGGTTCGCATATCGAAAGGCTGGGTCGATCGCGCGACCAGGAACGATGTCAATGTGGAAGCCGCCTTCGAAGGGAAGACTCCATGCCACATTCTTCTGATTCACAGCCTTCCAATGCTTCTTCAACTCGCGGCCGACCGCTTCGAAGAGCGCGGCGAGTGAATGCGTACAGGTCGTGGGCCAGTACATGACGATGTCGAGGTCGTAGTTCGCCCGAATGATGGTGTCCTTGCCGTAGGAGCCGGCGTAGTAGAACCGTGGACTACCTTCGAATCGAGCCAGCTGTCCTTCAATGCGCTCGCGGAGCGATCGTAAGGCCTTCATTTCCGCCTCACTGAGAGCTTGGCCATCGAGAAGCCGCCGTAGGTACTGGTCGGCGGTCATGGTGTCTTCGGCAAGGCGCCGCCCCAGTTCTCGGCGTACTCGTACACGGCGTTGAAGAACTGCTGGATCGCCTTGTGATCTCCCATGCGGAAGGCGTTGAGGAGTTCCTCGAGGTTTGTTACCACCGAGTTGCTGATGCGCATGAGCCGCTCGTCTTCCAACACGAGCGCCATCGAAAGCTGATCGCCGGGAAGCCGCTTTGTGAGACTTGCAAAGTGCCGCCTTCCCGCGATGCGCTGCCGCATTCCAGCGAGCTCGATCGAAGGCCTCCGGGCGAGGGCAGCGATCGCTACCCCGAGGTTTGGTGACGCACGTTTGACTTGCGCGTGCCGCCAGTACCAGTTGAGGTACCGACGCAGACGCCGAACTTGCCATTCGTCGAGCGGGAACGGTCGCGGCTCGAACGCCCAGAAGGAGCGGATGATAAGGTCAATTTCTCTCGCGAGAAAGTCGCACCGGAGCGCGTCGGTGGAGACGCTCGCGCTGTCGTAGATCGACGCCCAGCCAAGCTGATGAAGCAGGGCGTAGAGGTCAGCGGCATAGTCGATGTGCTCCAAGCTGTTCGGGTAGCTCCCAACCTCTTTCGCCGTGTACTTCGTCAGCGCGTTGTAGTCGTGGACGTACTCATGGAACAGGAACAGCTGAATCAGGCGCTGGAGCGAACCGTCATCGCCCGCGGCATCGGCGAGACCGAGTAGGAGTTCATCCCGCAAGCGCCAAAGGTGGTTGTCCTTGTCGTGGCCGTAGCCGTCTTCGCCATCGAAGGGTGTGTCATCCACCTTGTCGCGGCCATCCACGACTTGCCACAACGGCGGCAGTGCGGGAAACGGGCGTGCCTTCGCGACCGCCGGGCCGACTCGCAGCGTCCCGTACCACTTGTTCGGCGGATCAAGCGCCTCCTTCTCGCGTGCGGCCGCATACGCCTGCACCGAGAAGAGTGCCTTCGCAAACACCGCCCGCACATGCTGCGCCCGTGAACGATCCTCCTCCGACAGCGGTTGCGGCGCTTGCTCTGCCGCTGCCGCGGACAGGCGAATCGCCTCGACGTATGCAATGTCGCCGTCACCCCGTCGAAACCGATATGTCTGGACAGGAACCGTGCTTCGGAGATGCAACTCCTGGCCGATGACGAAGCAGACTGAAACAGGTGCTGCCACGAAAAGATGAATCACCTCGACGCCGGGCCGCGCGGCGAGGATCGCGCTGAGCGCGGAGCGGACGACGCCGCGGGCATGCTCCACGTCGGCCGGCGAATGAACGAGACCTACCTGCGGGACGACACCGCCTGCGGGACTGACCGTCACGTCCGCGAGTGTTTCCCGGCCAACGGCCGCTTCCACATCCGCATCGCTGATGGCGGCGGAGATCGAGACACGCACGACGGCGATGCCTGGCTGCGTCAACCGTTCGGTGGGGAGCGGCGTCGTCGTGAGCATGAGCGTCTGTTCGCTCGACGGCCACGCCCATTCCTCACCGTGCCGGTCATAGTCCACGACCCGCACGAAACGCTCATCACCGATGAAGGCGCCGAGCGCGACAACGTGCGGGATCTCGGCCAAGCCGAAGTACCGGAGTTCGGTCGATCGCTGATCCTCGTTCGCGAGCTGATGGATCGTCGCGGCACGCTCACGCAGGTACGCGGTACTCCTGTCCCAGTCGCCCGCGCCCACATCATCCACGAAGCTCGTGGTATCGACCGCGATGACTTCCCGTGGGAGAGCGAGGTCACCGTCCCGCAGCGTTGCGATCACCTCCTGTTCGCTGACGCTGCGAAGCGGCGAGGAGTGGCGGAGGAGGATGAGTCGTTCGGGCATCATGCGGCTCCGGCGGTGACGAGTTCTTTCCGCCGCGCGGCTTCGGCAATGCGCCGCGCGAATCGGGGCCGAAGGCGAGGATGCGCTCCACCACCCAGCCATTCCCCGGTCGCGTGCCACATCTCATAGTGGTACAGCCACAGGGCTGCCCACGGCACGATCGTCTCTGCGATAGACATCGTCGAGTCCCATTCGTCCGGCAGATGCAGGCAGAGGCTCCCGTCGCCGTGGCGGTGGGGAATCTCCGCATCGGGCCGACGCTGGAGTTGCGGCGCCATCACGAACACCTGCGGGCGCCGGCTGAGACGATAGAGGATGGTGACGGTGTACGTGGCCGAGGCGTCGGTCGGGCGGATCGGACCCCTCCACCGCGCCTCGCCGCATCGCCACGAGGTCATGCGAAGCAGCGGATGCCGGCACTGCATCTCCCGAATCTGGGCGGCGACGGGAACACGGGCCGGGGCGCGGAAGCGAGGATGCCTAGTCATAGAAGGTATTGTTCCGGACCGGCGTAGCGCCGCGAGCTGCAACCGTGGACAGCCCGCTTGCCGTGCCGAGGAGGGTCAGGCCACCGCGCGTACGTGAGTCCTCGATCGCGCGGGCCTGATCGCGGAGAGCGCTGGGCGCGGCATCCCCGAAGAGGTCTTCGAGAAACTCGCGCAGCCGCGGAAGGCCTTCGAGCGACGGCGCGGTGGTCAGTTTGCTATTGAGGTCGCGGATACCGGTCACGAAGGCGCGGTAGGCCGCCGGGTTGCGATCCCACCGTTCGCTCAGATCTTCGGCCGGGTGCGCGGGGTTGCAGACGACGAGCCGTTGCCCCGGTGGCGGGATGGCCGCCTCGATCCGTCGCACGATGCCGATCAAGGCTTGGAGAGGATCCTCCTCGCCGAGGTAGTGATGGCCGGCCAACGTCGTCAGCACGATCGAAATCGGCGCGAGGTCCGGGTCGTCGTAGCGCACATCGCGCCACCGCTTGAGGAGTTGCACAACCAGCTGCAACGGCGTCTTGTCTTCGGCGCCCTCGGGCTGTGGGAGCGGTTCGATCGCCTTCTGCATGGCGATCACGCGGCGGTAGGCCGACTGTGCCTCGAACCATGCCGCGTAGCCCTTCGGATTGCTCGGCTTCCATTCTTCGAGGCGTCGGTCAGGCACAAGGAGAAACGTGTCACCGTAGGCACCATCCGGCCTTGCGGGCAGGATGTCCAAGTGGAACTGGCCGGCAAAATTGAGGCGCACACAGCGGTTCATGCGCTCAACCATCGGGCCGTACGTCCCGTGGGCGCGAAGCTGCCGTTCCACGAGGTCGAGCACCCAGACCGGGTCGGCGGTACCAAAGAGCGCAAGCAGTGCCAACACGAGGTCGAGGTCGTACTCGTCGCGGCCGATCGGCCGTACCGTCGTCCCGATTCGAAGCGACCCCTGCGGGAAAATGTCGGGCGCATAGCGGGCAACCAAGCCGCCGGGCTCGCTCAGGTACTTCGCCACGGCCTGGTAGTGGCGAACCGCCTCGCGGTACTGCGTGGCTGTAAGCTGGAGGCTTACGGCGATCCGCACGAGGAGGTCGTTCAGGTAGCCGGGAGAAGACGGGGTGAAACGGGGCGTGATGGCGGAAGCGACGGTCATGGAATACCTCAGCTTGTTGGTGCGACCGCGTTCTCGCAGCGTCGATCGCATTTTCAGTGATTCAGGCTGCAACCTGATGATCGACCTCATCCTAGAGGCGGGGCGAGCCGAATGTCAACAACAGGCATATTTTACATAGTTTCCCTCGCAAACTGTTTCCCGTGTTGACATCTGGTGGTGCGTACAGCTACAGTGCACTCGTGGCGGCTCCCCAAGACCCCTTCTACGTAGAACTCGGCAGGCGCATCCGCACCGCGCGCAAGGAGAAGAAGCTGACGCAAGAGAAGCTCGCGTCCGTCGTGCAGCTCACCCGCACGTCGATCACGAACATTGAGTGTGGCCGCCAGCCCGTGCTCGCGCACCATCTCGCCGCACTGGCGCGGGCGCTCGATGTCAGCATCGAATCGCTCCTGGCGTCACCCTCTGATACGCCATCTCCGCAGCTCGAAGCGAAACTCCGAAATCTCCAGCTCCCCGAAGACAAACGAGATTGGGTTACTCGCGTCGTTTCCACTACTTCTTAACCATCGAGGAGATGCCTATGGCTCCCCGCTACAACCTCGCAAAACGCAAGGCGCGTCAGCTCCTCACTCAATCGGGTGTCACGTCAGCGCCAGTTCCGCTCGATCGTCTCGCGGCGGAGATCGGCGCGCGAATCCGCTATGAGCCTTTCCCCGGTGAGAACCTGTCAGGCATGGCATACCGGCAGCCCGACGGACAGCGCTTCATCGGCGTGAACGCTCTTCACTCCAAACGACGGCAGCGGTTCACGATCGCGCACGAGATCGCGCATCTCGTCCTGCATCAGCAAGAGGATCTTCATATTGACGAGGCGTTCCCGATCGACTTTCGGACAGAACGGTCGAGTCTCGCGATCGACGACAAGGAGATTGAAGCCAACCAATTCGCCGCCGAGTTGTTGATGCCGGCCGAGTGGATTCTCAACGATGTCAGCGAGCGACATATCGATTTTGAATCCGACAATGAAGCAATCACGGAGTTGGCTGCGAAGTACGACGTCAGCGTTCAGTCGATGACGATCCGCCTTTCAGCGCTCGGCACTCACAAGGGCTAAGGGACACATCAGGCTGTGCGGGCCAATTACGCCGCTCCTGCTGCGGAGAACTCATCCCTTCAGGGTTGATGAACACCCAAGACGAATTCCGCAACTTCGTTCCAAGTGCTCCGCCCCTCCCGGGATTGGAGGCACGAACGCTCCGACCTGCGATCGAATCTCTAGACCGTATCAGGATTACTAGAAGGATCTTCAAGTATGAGCGCGCAGGGTAGTAATTCTTTGCTACACCAAGCGACGTTGCGCGCTTGAAGTTTGCGGCAACCTATGCCGATAATTGTTTGATCATCTAAATCCCGCCTCTATGGCAGGAAAGGATCACCTCGACGGCTCGCCTGACGAACGCGAGCAACACGGGTCTCCAAAATCTATCCTCTACACCTCGCGCGGGCGCCGACGCCGAGAGCACAAAGAGTTCGACCTTGCCGGCATTGTGGTTCTGAACCGATTCGATATCCTGAATCATCACTCCCTCCCATAACCTCTCATACTCATGCCCCCTCGGAATCCCGACAAGCCGGGCAGCCCTAGGACCTTCGATGAGGTGCTAGACGGCATGCCCGACCAAGATCTGGCGCATTCCATCCGCGAAATGAGGAAACGTACCGACCGAGCGAACGAGGAAATGCGCACGAAGGGCGAGCTGAGCCCGGAGACGATCGAACTCCTGAACCAACCGATCCCACCGCGTGAGGGCACAGACGCGAAGGGTGCCGACGCCGACCACGTCGACAAGAAGTTCGATCTCGCCTCGAAGAAGCCGGCTGCTCGCGCCTTTGTCGCCGAGCAGCTGGGGATCGATGTGCGGAAGGTCGCGGTGGGGATCGCAGGTGATGCCATCGCGATTCGCATTACGACGGAGGAGCGCCCCGCCGGAACGTTCCCGACCGAGTTCGATGGAGTTCCCCTCCAGGTGCAGTGGATCGGCCCAGTGGAGGTGCTCTGAACCCCATTCAGCGATCTCGCAGATCGACCCTCGCCATGGAGAGGGTCGATTTGTTTCTGTGTCACGCGTAGACCCTCGCTTGTCCTCGCCGTCTGGTGGTGGTATCGATTGCAGCGTCCCTTCGCACCTCCGGGCGTACCGAGAATTGGCGGCCATCAGAGTAGCTTCTGAGGGTCCCGAGCGGTTCCGCGACTTCCCTGAAACGGCATCCCGAAGCGCTGCTTGCCGCCTCCTGCACCACGGGACAGGATTGAGGAGCTTGAGGCCACGCTTCGAGTCCGGAGACCTCAGCGACGCCGGTTGTTCTCGCTAAGCACACGTGACCCGACACTCGTCGTGCGTGCCACCACCAAAAGCACGAAATTTTGTGAGGTGCACTGGTACGCGTGGGAAGGCAGAGAACTCCCAAGCTGGAGAGATGTCGCAGACCTCCGTTGCCCGGCACGATCGATCGCCGAGTTAGCGTACAACTTTGTTGGTTCGGCGATTGGCGAGGTAGGGAACTTGCGCGTCCCACCACTCCTCTAAGTAGGGACACTCCAATGATTCACGCCAGCAGATGGCTGCCTTCGCTTCGACTACGCTACTCGCATCGCGACGACACTCCGTACATCGCCGAGTATGCCCCGGCCGGAAGCGACACGGCGAATCCAGAACTCGATGCCTTTGCTGGCATTATCCTGGTGCACACCGCGGAGCATGAAGATCACCGAAAGGTGATTACGTATTGGCGTTCACGAGAACATTTCGATCGTGATGGTGTGGCGTTTGGACGAGCGATCGGTACTCCGGTCAGCTGGCATGGCCACGTTCGCGACTATCGCGAGCGCCGCGAGCGCTTCTTGAAGCGATTTCCGTGGTACACGGCACTTATAGCCGTCATTGCGATTCTCGGCGCGCTCGAAAGCGGCCGGATATTCTTCCACCGGCTTTTTGCGGCTCCAGTTCTGAACACGTGGTTTGCGTACGAGGGAGACAGTAACTATCTCCCGAATGATCCGATCGACGAGGTTCTTCAGATCACGAATCATGTTCCCGCCGAAGAACGTATTGAAGTTACCAATGCAGCCTTCCGAGGCCGGGGCACGGTTCTGCGCCCCGTCTACGAGCCCCGCATCCCTGAGCTACGAGAGAACGAGACTGTTCCGATCAAGTTTTCAACGCGCATCGGGACGCCCGGCGAGTACATCCTCAAGGTAGACCTTCGCGTCCGCGCTGGCAGGTTCCACGACATCGCCACAGTGACTGCCACGCGATCCCTCGTCGTTTGGTCGCGCGGACCAGTTGTGGTGAGCAAGAACATCGCTCAGATCCGAGGAGACGCCTGCGTGATCTCCTGTGAGATCCGCGTCGGAAATCCGGCGCCGCGAGGATTGGCGATCGATGTGCGTTTGCTACGGCACCCAGAGATTTCGGAGGCCATGGTCACTCTGCCCGGCGCACGCGTGACTGATCCGTGGAAAATCTCAGCTGGCGCTGGCGCAGAGGTAAGTACATTCACGGTGACCACCCAGCCAGTACCGGCGTTTCAGCGACTCAATTTTGCAATCGTGCTGGCAGGTTCTATGTCGACCTCGTGGAATGACGTCATCGAACACCTCGATATCGAACCGCACATCGTCGGACAGGAGGGCATGCCATGAGAGTGAGCACCTTCATCACGATTACTTTCATGACCATGCATTTGGACGCGGCGACGCTGGTTGGAACGGTGACGGAGATACTGTCCGGCTCCGCCATTCCGGGCGTCAGCGTGACGGTCACTGCTCCGAACACGACTGCCATTTCGGCCAGAAGCGATGCCAACGGAAGCTACTCGATCTCGGTGCCCGCAGAAGTACCTTTGCACGTGGAGTATTCGCTAAAGGGATATCAGGGATACCCGACTCCGCACGACCGGACCGTGCACGGCCGGTCGCTGATGCTTAACGTCCGACTGGTTCGCGAACAACAAGACGACGCGTCGCTACGCAAGATCGCAGAAATGATTCGACTCGCAGCGTCGGCGAAGGTCGGCACAGAGATCCGTGAAGCGATCCGGCACTTGGCGAGCCGCGACCGCGACTTCATCGATGCTCTGCTGAGCGCCACTCCACCTGAGCAGCCGAAAAGCAAATCTTCGAGCGTGCCAGCGCAAACGGCTGCCGCCGATCGAATTAGAGTCGACTCGGCTAGTCAGTCGATGACAACCTTGCGCTCCTCCGCACTCTCGTCTTTCCACGCCGCGACTGCTCAGCGCGAGTCAGATACGAAAGCTCGCATCGCGGCCGAGAATGCGTTCGACGAAACGGGGACGGCGTATCTTGCAGCCCTCCAATCGACAGACGAACGGGTCGTCGACAGCACACGCAGTGCACGTTCGAATCGCCGCTCCGCGCTCGAGACGATACGGGAACGCGAGAGGCTCGACGAACAAACGATACAAACGACGGTCGAAAACTTGCGTCACCTTGCCGAGGTTGCACAGGAAGGTGTCGTGCCCGACGAGCTGATCATGGATCTTCAGTTCGACGTCACGCGGGCGGGCGCGGAGCTCAATCTGTTGCGGAGGGAGCGCGAGTCGGCGCTGGAGCGTCGCGAAACGATCGAGCGTATACAGCAATTTGAGATCGCGCGGGCTGAACGAGCGCATCCGTCACTGACACCCGAACGACGCGAAGAGGAGAAGTTCGCGAGCGATCCGGAACGCGACGCGAAAACACTTCGGATGGAAGCGGAACTCGCGCGCATCGCGCAGACCCGCAGTGACAGGCGTGCGTTTATCGTGTCGTTACCGGGTGGCCTTTTATTCGATACCGGAAGGAACACGCTGAGTAGGGGCGCGGAGGGGACGCTCACTCGAATCGCGGAGCAGCTCAAGATCAATGGCAAAGCCAAAGTCATGGTCGAGGCGCATACCGACAACGTCGGGTCGGCGGAGAAGAATCAACAGCTTTCCGAGATGCGCGCGAAGGCGGTTCTCGACTTCCTCGTCAGCATGGGGGTGGCGCCCGAGCGGATCACTGCGATGGGCCGAGGCGAGGAAGAACCCATCGCAACGAACAAGACTGCTGCGGGACGACAGCAGAACCGACGAGTCGACCTCGTGATCCATTGAGGAGACCGCGACGCCGACAGTAGGCGCGACCCCGCATCGATCCCAAGTACGGTGAGCCGCGCGGGGCATGCGGGAGGTCATGGGTCCCAGCGTGACGCTGATCAGAGCATCCTGTCTGACCGCGAGTTCGCGCTTAGGCACGACCAATATCGATGTAGAGTACAAATTTATGGCTGGAGATGCAGAGATGCGGCATTCCTTACGTGACATTTCCGACGCTCGTGTCGCGCCCGTCGTGGCGACGAGCAACATCCATGAGCAGCTCGAAAGCAACGCGTGGGGTACTCGGTGGCAGTCAGCAATCTGCACAGGCCGTCGCGAGCTGGTGTGGACCCGCCGGATGTACCTCGCGAGTCTTTTCGCACTCGCGGCGCTCAGTCTCGCGATGGCGTCGCAAGCATCCACGCCGGACGATCCCGCATTCCTGTGGCCGCTCCACGACGGGACATACCGTGCATATGAAGCGAATCATCCCATGCACGGGGGCGAACTCACCTTTAGGAAGCGCGGTGAGAACGTGCTGGGAATCTTCGCAACACCAGGCGGCGTCATGTGCTATCAAGGGACGCTCTCTGGAACCACCATTCTCGTTGCCGACGTCGTACGCCGCCAGGAAGACTATGCGACGAAGGTGGTCACCTTCGTCCCCGTGTTTGAAAGTGACCGAGATCGCTTCCATCCACTGCAGTTCGGGGCGGATGTCGATCCATATCCAAACCCATTCGCTCTGCTGGGTACCATCCCCTATATTCTCGAGAGAGATCGCAAGTGGCTTAATGAGTGTGCAAAGCACTACAGAGAACCCGAAGAGGAGCCTTTCCCTTGTGGCGATCCGGCCCTCGTCAACACGCAGCTCAACGAAGGCCCCATTAAGTACCTGGAATCTGGAACGGTCTGTCTGTATAACGAGAGCAAAGCTTGCACCGTCGAGAATGTGTTCGCGGTCATGCTTGACACTCCCGGAGCGGTTGCGCCCGTCAAGGACATCGGGCATCCGCAGACCGTGACGGACTGCGGGGTTCTCGTGCTGGAATCAATTCCCGGAATCGCAGAGAACCGCGTGAGGACGGAAATCAACTACAAACACCACTTAATCCGGAACTACACGCTTCCCGGTCACGTCTTCTATCCCGGAAGTGTTATCCGATTTGTCGTTCTTGGCGATTACGGTATCAACGTCAACACCGAGGGCTTAGGGACTGAAGCACTTGCCCCAAAAACCGCGAACAAGATAGCCGCTCCGGCAGTCTGGAAACACGCAAACGAACTGCTTCGCAGGGCCTTCTTTGCGAAATACGGATCGCCAACAATTACGAGGAAGCCACCGCATAAGAAGCGCTAGAGCGCTCGCGCCGCTCTTCGTGTCGCTCGTGTGAGTGAGCTACCATCGGAAGCGTCGCGTTCACGATGATTGCTAACGAGTCAATCTGCTTCGCCGACATTTGCTTGCGCCAGTGAACGACAACGAGAATAGTGGAGATGCCCTTTTGCAGTTCGTTCGCGCAGCATAGAGAATTTGTGATCGCGCCGCAGCGTGCAGAGCGGTCGAATCTTGCATCGTGTGTCGAGGCCGCGGCTTCCGCAACGCATCGCGCGGGAAACCTCACGGATCGGACACTTTGCAACCAGGAGGTCAGGGGTTCGATCCCCCTCGGCTCCACAATTGGCATCTGGATGCCAAGATCACCGCTTTCGGCAGCAGCGTCCGTTCTCGCGACTGACCTCCTGCACCGCAATGAAGAGCAGGTCAAACCAGTGCTGCATATGAACGGCTGCTGGAAGGGCGTATTACCCCCTTCCTCCTATGTTCCACCCCTCCTCTCCGCGACCTCCTGCGTCCGGCGATTCCGTGCGACCCCCTGTGCGGATGCAGGCGCCCACTAGCACATCGTCCGACGGTGCCGCGTTCGCATCGCTCACATCAATTGATCGTCTCGATCGTCGCTTTGACGCCTTCTGCGACTACGCGCAGTACACGCTCGGGCATAGTCTCGCCACGCTCGCGTGGTACCGGACGGGATACCGCACGTTCCGCACGTTTCTCATTGGCCGAAGCGCGACGCTCGGTGCCGACATTCGCCGCGATCTCTTCGCCCTCGATGACTTCATAGCGTCGATTCGTGCCCGCGGCTGCCAAGCCTCGACGGTTGTGAACTACTACCGCGGTCTGAAGGCGTTCTTCAGCGACCTCGAACGTCGCGATGGCATTCCGTCGCCGTTTCGCGGGCACCGGCCGCCGATGCTGCCCTCACGCGTGCCAAAGGCGCGTAGCCCGGAAGAATGCCGCCGGATCCTCGACACCGCCGCGAACATTCCATGGAAGTGCTCCTTCGAGCGCACCCGCGCGGTCGCGCTCCTCGGAATCATGATGTACGCGGGGCTCCGCAAGGGTGAAGTTCTTCGTCTGCGGGTCTCTCATGTGAATCTCGCCGAGGGAACGATCTTCATCGAGCGCGGTAAAGGCCGCGGCGGTGGAAAGGATCGCATGGCGTACTGCCCGCCCGAGCTCCCGCACCTCCTGCGTGACTACGCCCGCGAGCGGTCGCGGCTGAACATCGAGCCGCCAGAGTTCTTCTGCGGTTTGCGCGGACGGCCACTCTCCGACTCGACACTGCGCCGTACGATGCGACGTATTCGGCGTGCCTCTGGGGTGCCGTTCTCGATGCACTCCCTCCGCCATAGCTTCGTCACGATGCTCCTCAAGAGCGGTGTTCCGCTGCACGTCGCGAGCGAGCTGGCCGGGCATACCGATCTGCGGACGACCGCGCACTACCTCCGTGTGTTCGATGAGGAAAAGCGGCAAGAGATTCGCCGTTTTCGCCTTTACTAACGAGCGGCTAGAGATCGAAGCGGAGACGCTCGGCTTCGGTCGCACATTCGCCCTCGTACACATGCGAATACCGTTGCAATGCGGCGAGGGAGCTGTGGCCGAGGAGTTCCTGCGCCACCCGATCGCTGACACCGCTCTGCCGGAGCAGCGTCGCGTACGTGTGGCGCAGCATGTGTGGCGAGATATGCGTTCCGACGACCGTCGACAGGCTTCGAAACAGACGCCGCACCGTCACTTCGCCAATCGGCCCGTCTGCTCGGATCGAGGTTATGAACCGTTCAGTGGTTTTCCCGGCACGCTGGCGCTCCGAGCAGTAGGTGCGGAGAATGTCGGCGAGCTGCGGCGTCATGTATGCCGTCCGATCTTTCCCGCCGTACCGCCCTTTGCCGCGGTGCACATGAATCGTCCGGTCGCCAACATTGACTTCACCAAACCGCAGCCTGAGTACCTCACCACGCCGCAAGCCGGCCATGAGCAGCAGCCCGACAAGGGCAACATTGCGCGCACGTTCAAACGGCGAGCGCCACTGCTGATGCTGCACTGCCTGGAGCAGTCGATCGGCGGCGGCGCGCGTCAGGCAGCGCGGCAGCGCGCGACCGGGCTTCGGCGCTCGAAGCATCGCGAAGGGATTGAACATGCCCGTTTCCGCTTCGAGCCGTTGGAACGCCGCCATAGCTCCGCGCCAATACGTCGCGATCGTCGTACGGTGAAGCTCCTGACGACGTTGCCAGGCGATCCAGTCTTGAAGCACGGCAACCTGTTCCTGCGCGATGCCGCCGATGAACTGTGGCTCGCGGTTCTGTCCGACGAGATAGCGTGTCAAACAGCGGATACCCGAGCGCATCCACGCAACGGAGCGAGGCGACAGTCCCTCTACGTCGCCGGCACGTCCCGCGATGGCGTCAAGTCGCGCCTTCAGGTGCGCGGCCGACGCGAATTGCAGAGGCACCGGTGTCAGATTGAATCTGCGGTCACGGACGGTCGGGAAGGCAGCCTCGTCGTCTTCAAGAGCTGCCAATCTCGCAAGCGCGGGTTCGCCTTCGGCAGCCATCATCGAGATGAAAATGAAGAATAGGGGCGAGAGATTTGAATGCGCCGCGCCTTGTACCGGCGTCCTTTCAGCAGCCAATAGCACGCGCCCACGGGCAGGTTCGCAAGTTCGCGCGTCCGCGCCGCCAGCTCCTCCACCGGCGTGAGCAGCGGATCGCCGAGGTCGTCGTAGGGGCGCACGGGTTCGCGCCGGATCGTACCGAGCGGCTCGAAGAGGTCCGGGGCGAGCGCGCGCGCTTCGACGTACGCCATGCGGAAGAAGAACTGCCGTGCGGTGTTCCCGAGAAGGTGCGGCCGGAAGCGCGGCGGGAAGAGCGAGAGCCCTTGCGCGGCGAGCGTGAGATACACGCGGTACTTGCGCGCCGCCACCAACAAATCCTCTAAGCCGCTCTCGGGTGCCGCAAGGTTGTGCGCCTCGTCGAGAAGGATCGAGAAGGGCGTCCGCCGCTCCATCGGCAGGCGCTCGCGCCGCAGCGCCGCGAGTTGGAGTGCATTCACAAGGAACCGGCCAAGGACATCCGCGGTCGGACCGAGGTTTCCGCGCGCGAGGTTCACGAGCACCGTCTGTCCCGTGTCCACGGCCGCGAAGAGATCGAAGGTCGAGGTAGGGTGCCCGAAGAACCGCTGCACGGCGAGCGACCCGAGGAACGGATCGAGCTTGTTCAAGACCGCCGAGACGTACATCTCTTCGCGCGCACCAAAGCGATGCGCGAAGTAGTGCTGCGTCTCCGGGCTCGCCGTCACGAGAATGTCTCTGCGCACGGTCGGGATGAGGAGAAACGACCGCAGCTCGATCAAGGTCGCGGGGACGCGGCTCTCGATGAGCGCGCGCAGCGTCGCGCGCACGATCTCCTCCACCTTCACGCCCCACGCCCAGGACGCCGCGGTTTCCGAGGCATACAAGCGCTTGAGGACGCTCACGAGGAGATCGACCTGCCGTCCGATTTCGACGCCCGCAAGCCGCGCGAGCGGGTTCCACGCCGGGAGCGACGCGGGATGCGTGAAGTCGAGGAAGACCGGCAGAAACACGCCATGCGCTTCCGCAAGCGCGCGGGTCCGCACGAAGAGATCGCCGTGCAGGTCGATGAGCGCGACGCCTTGCCTGCGCATGAAGTGTGCCTTCGCGATGAGCTCCAGAAGCGACGACTTCCCGCAGCCGGTCGCGCCGAGGACGAGCGTGTGCTGGTGGAGATCGGCGGGCGTGAGCCAGCAGGACACTTCCGCGCCGTCCGGTGCCGCGTACGTCGCGAACGGCACCCCCGATCCGCGCCGCCGAAGCTGCTCGTGCAGGAAGCGGTCGCGCGCGAGGTAGAAGTCGTAGAGCCCTTGCATTGTCCGCACGCGCGTCGTCTCGTGCCGAATCGGGAGGAGCGTCATAGGGGCTTGCGTGTCAGCAGGAGGATCGCGAGCAGGAGTGCGAGGAGCACCACGATGCGCCCGACCCAGCGCGTGATGACCGCGTACCCATAGCGGCGCCGGAACCGAAGCCGCCTCCTCGCAGCCGGGGTGAGGGGCGGCGGGTCGCGCACGACGAGGCCGCTGCGTGCAGGATCGCGCGCGATGAGCCCAAAGCGGCGCAACCGCCAAAGGGAGAGCCGCGCATGCAGCACGGTGCGGAGCCCGACCGCGTGCGCAAGCAGCGGCAGGAGCAGGGTCGCTGGCGCCTGGGTCCCGTCGCGCGTGAGGAGGTACAGGTAGACCGCAAACGCCGGACGCCCGATGCGCGGCAGCACGTGGATGAACCAGTGCGTCGGAAGCTCGTAGCGGAGAAGCATGTGCGGCGGCTGCACCTCCGCGAACGTCGCGAGACCGCTTTCGCGCACCTCGACATCGATCGTGCCGTTCGTCGCGTCATAGACCACCAGGTCCGCCGCCGCGAGGCGGTCGAGCCAACAGCGAATCCGCAGTGGCGAAGCGCCCATGATCCACGCGAGGTCTGCGAGCCGGACGCTGCTCCCGCTGCGCTGCCGAAGCGCCCGCACGGTGAGGAGCAGGAGCGCCGGATCGCGCCCGACGCGTCCGACCATGCGAAGCAGCTCCGCGAGATCCGTGCGAAACGTCGTGATCCCGTCCGGCGGCGCGCCGCGCTGCCGGAGGATGCGAACGGCGATGGCGTCAGGCCTATGCATGCGGCGGTGGGGTAGGAGGAGATGAGGCGTGCAGGGCAAGAGTGGTCGTCGTGCGGAGCACGGGCGCGAGGTCGGTGTCGTCTGCGAGCGGCCGCAGGCTCGTGAGAAGCACGGGCTTCCGTACGGCGGCGCGCTCGCGTAGCACGGCGCGCACCGGCTTCGAGGCGAACTCCACGCGCTCCGCGATCACGAGCGGCGCCGCGAGCGCACTCGCGCGGTGCGACCCCGCAAGTGGTGCCTGCGCTGCGAGCACCACGGGAGGAATCCCTTGCGCATCGAGCGCTGCACGGACGTAGCCGGTCGCAGCCCGCAGCGCGGCATCGTCCGCCGCCGTGATGCAGAGACCACGACCGGACAAGAGGTTCTTCCGCAAGAAGTGCGCGACGAAGGCGCGCAGCTCCGTGCGCGTCCGCGCGCCGAATGGGAGGCTGGGCTCCTCACGCGTTGACGCAATCGGCGCAGCGTCGAGCGTCGCTGCACGCTCGATCGCGAGCTCGTGTTCGAGGAAGTGCAGCACGAGTTCGCGCACGTGCAGGTTCCCGCCGAACGCGCGCAGCATCGCGCCGAGCACCTCGCGCGATGGCGCGCTCGTCCCCGCGCGCAAGCGGTTCAGCATCGACACGCTCACGCCGAGCGCTTCGGCGAGATCGCATGCGCGCCACTTCGCGCGGCGGGCAAGCTGATCGACTTCGCGGATGACGAGTGCGGGACGCGGCACAAGTGCGGGTGGGAAACGAGGCTCAAGGATGCCGACTTGAACCCGCTCCGAGCGAACGCGCGAACCGTCGTCGCGCAGACGCTGCGCACGTTTGGGCGCGTCTGGATGCGGTCGCACACGCGCATGCGATGCGCGTGTGGGGCAGGGCAGGGCGAAACGGTGGACGATGCCTCACTACGATGTCGGGTGTGTTTCTTAGCCCCACCTTAATGCCATCCGACATCGTCGTTCCAGACTCGGGCGCTGCGCCATCACACGACGTGCACGCACGCACGCGTGATCGCGCCGCCATGGACCTCTCTAAACCGCATGTGGACGCAACGAGTGGCGCAGCAACCCTTTCGCCTACAGCATTGCTTCCGCGAAAGGAGCAACGTCGTCGAACGCGACAACAGAATTCGACGCTGACAGTGACGGATCGAGCGGTACTCGAGGCGCTCGCGGCGTTCCGGGTGCTCTCGTACGCGCAGCTGCAGCGGCGCGTCTTTCCCACTCGCTCCATGCAGCGAGTCGGGCAGCTCCTGCAGCGACTCGGGGCGGCCGGATGGGTACACATCTGGGACGACGTATCGGGGCCGACCGGTCGGCCCCGATACGTCGTCCCGACGCGGCGCGGGCTTGGAGTTGGCCTCGACATGCTGGAAGCGGCGAGCGCTGGCACAGCGCACGAGCGGCTCGTTCGCTTGATGCTGCCCCAACACGCGCGGCGGCCGCTCATCCTGCATCCGCGGAAGACGCCCGCGTTTCTCGCGCATCAACGCGAATGCAATGACCTTCTTCTGGCGTACTCCACGATCCCCGACGTCCACATCAGCTGGGCGTCATCGTGGGATCGGCCATTTCCGCTTGCGGCGCGGGGCATTGCGCTGCCACAGCCCGACTACGTTCTCGTCCTTGAGCGCGGCGGCAACACATCTCTCATTTTCGGCGAGCACGATCGTGGCCATGAATCGCTGGCGCACTTTCGCCGCACGAAGGCGGAACGCTACGCCGCGCTTACGGCGCGATCGGAACTCCTTGAGGAAATCTTCGGATATACGTCGTTCGGCGTCTGGGTCACGGTGCTCGACGCAAGAGCGGGCATGCCGGCTCAGCGGCTCGCGCGGCTTACGCGACTTACGCACAATGCCGCAGCCGGAGATGTGATTGCGTTCGCGCTTGCTGGACAGGCCGCGGCCATCCCAGCAACAACAATCTTGCAATTGAGCGCTCAGATCAACCCGTTCGCGAACACCCGTTCGTAGCGCGCTGATGAATAGCCTCAAATGCGTCGCGAACCCGCTCACGTTTGCGCTAAGTCGGAATCCATGGTAAAATCCACCCTGCCGTATTGCTATTCTTCTGGCGCCAGTGCGGACCGCATCGAGCCCAAGCGCGCCACACCTAGCACCGATCTCAAGCACGTCTGTGGCGATGACTCATCGCTAAGGAACTCTTTATTTATGCCTACTGTCGATGATCAGTCCAAACTAGCCGTTGTCACGGGCGCGGCAAAACCCGGCTATGGCTGCGCAATCACACGTCGTCTCCTTACCGACGGCTTTGCAATCCACGGAACCTTCGAAGCGGAGGACGCCGATAGCGCCCAATCTCTCCAGCGCGAGTTCGGCACTGCACGTCTCCATCTCGAACAATGTGACCATGGAAACCCCACCGCTTTGACAGCATTTGCGACGAACCTGCACGCAGGCATTCAAGCGCTAGTTAACGCACAGTTCTTCTTCAATATGGAGTCTCCTACGGCGTTCGATCATGCGCTATGGAATCGCAGCCTGGCAGTGAATCTATCGGCGCCAAATCTTCTGGTGCATGAGCTTAGTGCAAAGCTGGCAAGCGACTCCTCCATCGTAACAATCACGAGTACCGAAGGGTTCATTGGCTCTTTTGGCGCGTCCGCCTACGCGGCTAGCAAGGCTGCGATTCATAACCTGACAAAAACATTCGCTAACAACCTGGGCTCGCGCGGAATTCGCGCAAATGTCGTCGCCGCCGGTTGGATCGGCGGCGTCATGGACACGGACGAAGTGTTCAACATGTCACGCCGCATTACTCCGCTCGGGCGGCTGGGCTTACCCGAGGAGATCGCGGCAGTTGTTTCGTTTCTTCTGTCCAAGGACGCGAGTTTTGTTAACGGCTCCGTGATCACTGCCGACGGCGGGTACTCCGGCGTCGACACGATCGCCAAGTATGAATTCGAACAGTTCGTAAAGAGCCTGTAAAAGAGGCTGCCGCTCGGTATAAGGATGCGATGGACCGTTTTTCATGGCGAAGTTATGACGTTACGACCCTCCTGCCCATGGGATGGGCACAGGATGCTCTGCGGGTTGCGGAGCTGGCCGTGGCGCGAACGCTACGCCCGCGTTCGGTGACCTCACGGGAGGGAAATCCTGATCTCAGAATAGACACGCTGACCGTAAACGGAATCGTTCTTCGTAGCGAGCTGCCATGGGTTCATGCGCTGTATGCCGGTCTCTTCCGCGAATTTGGTCAATCGTGCGCGGGCGAGGCCCTCGCATGCGCGGATAACGATTTATTCGGCGCTGTGCTTGGTGTTCAGCGTGGGTCCAAGATGCGCTACGAAGCCCACGTCGATTCGAACCCGCTGGAAGGTTTGCTCTACGTTACGTCGCACCCGTCGGGCGCCGGTGGTGAATTGATTGTTGCGAACGACTGCAATGCAAAATCAGTCGCGGAGATCGAAGCTGATTGCTCAACGGTGTTTCCGATGGCCGGACATCTGCTTTTTTTTGATGCCCGGCGATTTCCACATTACGTGCGCCCCTTGGTAGACCCAAATGGCACACGAGTCGTTGTTGCCATGAATTACTACACGGCCAGCTGCCCTGAGAGCAGTCGTCCTGCGGATCTGACATCCCATCTTTTCGGTGAGCAGACGCTGGCTGGCCAGGAGTGATAGAGATGCCATCCGAGACATCGATGACACCGATTAGGATTGGTGCTGAGACATGGCTTCATCATGCCTGGCTGGAGTTTCTCGTCGGCACCGTTATTGGCTTCATTCTCCTACTTATCGATAAACGGGACTTGGCGGAGTGGGTTTGGATTATTGGCGCGGCTCAGAGTTTTGGCAGATATGCGATTTCAAGGATGCTGAAAGAGGAGCTACATGCCGTTCAACAGTTGGCGAAGGTAATGGATCTCGAGATGGACAGCGCATCGGTGCAGTTCCATGCGATGATTACGACCTACCTCCGCATTGCCGAGCCTGAATTTCGGCAGGTTAAAGAATGGGCCGTCACCGAAGCCTTGCAAAAGCTCAAGCGCTTAGCGGATTCAAAGACATCAGACGAACTCGCCACCGAGGACTTCTACCAGTGGCTGTTGCCACGCGTCGAGCAGGCAGCGTCCGGCTCCAAGATTTGGGCCGTGTCGATGCTGCTCGACTGTGAGTGGGATGGATCTGCAGTGGAAGACAGTTTCCTCAAAGAAAACCTGCTAGCTGCAGAACGCGGCGTTACGATCCAGCGCGTCTTCATTGTTAAGGCCGATCCCGATAACCTGTGGCTCCAAAATCGTGGCATTCAAGCGCATTACGCGAAACGAAGCGCGCACTTGCAGGCAAAGGTAGTGACTCGCGAATATCTTCTCCGCCACAGCTCGCTATTAAAGGGCCTAGGCGATGGACTGATAGCGTTCGATCTTCGTGTTCTTCAAATGGACATTTCTACTCCTGACGGCAGCATTCGTGGTCGTGTGACGATGGATCCCGCGGAGATCACGCGCGTACATGGCTTATTCGTCGGCCTTTGGCAACTGGCGCGGGAAATCTCGGAAGTTGTCGAGTCAAAGGGAACTGCGGTCTAAAGGGATAGCGGCTCAACCGTGCGGGTTCTTGGCTGCAATGGCTTGACGGTAGATGTCCATTTTGTTCCAACCGAGCGACCGTAGCGGGGCCGACGGCGTTACGACCGATCGAATAGAAGTCACATATCTGGCGGCTAGGCGCGTTCGCTTGAGGTCGCGACGAGACAATCCCCGCCCCCGAAGAGCTTGGCAATGATCTTCTTTGTCCCTCGGCACTAGATAACGTTACCGGCGCATCGCATGCGCACCATGGATTACATTTCGACGCCGTTTCCTACGGGTACGAGGCGCACCAACACATGCACCCGATGGGTCAATCGAAGTGCCGGCATGGTTCACTGACGACCTCCACCGCCCGCACCTTTCTAATTCGATTCCGCCCGCGCTGCGCCGTCTCGTCCGACGCCGCTCCTGCGCGGCCGACGTGAGTCTTCCGACACGCCGTCGTATCACCCACGCGCCCTTGTGCGCGCTCGATCGACCGTGCAGTGCCGCCCCGACTTCCCACGTCGGCCGCCCGGGGGCTGCACTCGGATGGATGGCTGCGGCCGGCCCACCTCCCACGCATGTCCCGACTACCTGCACCGTGAAAGGAGGTTTCTGCGATGTCCCTGCTACCAGCCAATCTTCGGCACGCTGCGAACGGAGGCCCCTAATGGATCTCGTTCTCCGCCTCCGCGAACTTCGGCGCGCGAGCGGCCTCTCGCAAGACGTCGTCGCCGCGCGCGCCTCGATCGGTGTAAAGACGTTGAGCTCCTTTGAGACCGGTGCGCGCATCGCCTCCATGAAGCTGTCGCAGCTGCACCGCCTCCTCAGTGTCTACGGCATCACCGAGGCAGAGTTCTTCGGCCCCCCGTTCGCCTGCCGCTGCGATCCGCTCGCGGATCAGACACCGCTCGAGGAGGCGGTCGTCACCGCCTTCACTGCGCTCTCCGAATCCAACCGCGCCGTCGTCTACGCCCGCATCACCTTCACTTTCGTCCGTCCATGGCAACCCGACAAAACGACCGAAAGGAGCCTCCATGCATCCGATACTCTCTCCCGTTCTCCCGACCACCCACACGCCGCCCTTCAAAGCAGGTAAAGACCTCGCGACCGGCACGGCCTCGCGCGCGTCCGAGCGGAACGACGTTGCCGTTACGACTGCTCCACGGAGCCATCCATGACCGCTGCCGAAGCACTTCCTCTTACCGCACTCACGATCCCGATCGCGCACCTCATCGAGAGTCCCTTCAATCCGCGCAAGCACTACGCCGAAGGGCCGCTCGCGGAGCTCCAGGCCAGCATTCAGGAGCACGGCATCCTGCAACCGATCCTCGTGCGTCCGCTGGCGAAGGAGCGCTACGAGATCGTGGCGGGACATCGCCGCACGCGCGCGGCGACGGCCGCTGGCCTCACCGACATCCCGGCGACAGTGCGCGAGCTCTCGGACGCGGATGCACGCAAGCTGCAGCTCGTCGAGAATGCGCAGCGCGAAAACCTCTCACCAACCGACGAAGCGGACGCGTATGCAGCGCTCGCAGATGTCGGCATGAGCGTACGTGAGATCGCCGTTGCCGTCGGCAAGAAGCCTGGCGAGATCGCCGTGCGGCTGACGTTCGTCCATCTCGCGACCGCCGTGAAGTCGGCGCTCGCCTCTGGTGTTCTCTCCGTCGACCACGCCGAGCTCCTGACGCGCATCCCCGACCCCACACTCCAGGAGCAGGCGCTCGCCCGGATCATCATCCACGACGAAGTCGGCGCGAAAGACGTCCCGCTCGCACGCTCGCTCGCTTTCACGAAGCGGCTCATCGAGACCGAGTTTCTCACTGCTCTTTCCGCTGCCCCGTTCGATCCCAACGATGTGACGCTCTCCCCGCTCGGCGCGTGCGCCACGTGTCCGTACCGGAGCGGCAACAACCGCGACCTCTTCGGCGACATCCGCGGCAAGAACGTCTGCACGAACGTCGCGGACTTCCGCCTGAAGATCACGAACCTGCTCACGCGCATGCGCGACGAAGGCGCAACGGTGCTCTTGTCGCCCGCGGAAGTGCGACAGGCGTTCCCGTACGTCAATGCGCACCTCTCGGAGCGCTACATCGATCTCGACGCCGTCTGCGCGGAGGATCCGAAGAAGCGGACCTACGACGCGCTCCTTGCGGCCGAACCGAAACGCCAGACAGTACACGTCTACTTCGCCGGCCGGATGTGGCGGCTGTTCCCGCGCGAGCTTCTCATCACGGCGCTCCGCGCGAGCGGCCATGCCTTCGTCGATCGGCGTCCCACGCCCGTGCCGCCAGATCCGGCGGCACGCGCCGTCCGCGAGCGGCAGCGGATCGAGCGCGGGATCCGCACCGCCATTGCGACCGAGTTCGCCACGAAAGCGGCGACGGCGAAAGTGACGCAGTCCGAATTCCTCGATCTGCTCGCCGCCGCCATCATCGAAGAGCGCAGTTGGATGCTCGATGACGTGCTCCTCCGGCATGGCTACACCGGTACGCGCGCCGCGCTGCAGCCGCAGCGCCTCAAGGTCGCGCACCACCTCGTTTCGAAGATGTCGGATGCCGAGAAGCGTGCGTTCCTCCTTGACGCCATCGTGTCGGCCTGGAACTCGCCGCAGACGAGTGATCGCAAGCGATCCGTCCACCGCCGCGCGATGACCGTCATGGGCGTGGATGTTCGCGCCATCGAGAAACGTGTACGCACGGCCAACGCCGCGAAGCGCGCGCAGTAGTTCCCCACCCACGCTTTCGTCTGCACCCACCCCACGTCGCACCCCTCACATCGAAAGGAGATGTTCGTATGACCGCAGTCGTTGAAGGACTGCTCGCCCACCGAGGCGCTGAGCTGCTCGGCCGCCACGATCTCCGTGGCCTGCCGACGCCAGCGCCGACCACGACCCACAAACCGCTCCCGCACATGGAGGTCGTCGAAGCGCTCATCGAAACGCTCGACTTCCGCCGCCTCACGGTCGTCGCCGACCAGTACGCGGTGACGCCGGACGGTATGCGCATGTTCGGCGTCCTCGCGCTCGACGTCGAGGAATCCGGCGTCCGCCTCGCGATCGGCCTGCGCAACTCGCACGACAAGACCATCGCGCTCGGGCTCACCGTCGGCTACAAGGTCTTCGTCTGCGACAACCTCGCGTTCCACGGCGACTTCTCGCCGATTCTCAAAAAGCATACCGCGCGCGTGGACATCAAGGATGTCATGGCGGTTGCCGTCGACCGGATGCAGCGGCACTTCGCACCGATGACACGGCAGATCGACGTCTGGCGCGGCCACGAGCTTCCCGACGCGCAGGCGAAACTCATCATCTACCGCGCGTTCATCGAGGACGGTCTCGAGTTTCCCAAGCATCTCGCGCGGGACGTCCATCGTCACTACTTCGAGCCGACCTTCGAGGAGTTCCAGCCCCGGACGATGTGGAGTCTGTCGAACGCCTTCACATCGGCCGTGAAGACGCTCGATCCGATTCCGGCGTTCAAAGCGACGGCGAAGCTCGCGCCCTTTCTCGAGCAGTTCCACTGATCGAGGAGAACGACGCTGGCGTAGAAGGGAGGTGCTTAATGTCAGCCATCGCCGCGGCGGCACCAATCCTCGCGACGGATGAAATTCCCCTCCACCGCCTTCGCAGCCATGGCGCCGGCGTGCTCAGCGACGCGGAACTCGTCGCGGTCCTGACGCGTACACGCGTCCGAACCGATGCCGATCTCTATGCGGCGCGAGCGCTCCTCCGCGATGGTCTGGCGGCACTCGTTCGACTCGTCGATGACCGAGCGGCGACCCTGCCGCCGCTCCACGCCGCTCGGCTCGCTGCAGCCTTTGAGCTCGCGCGTCGGGCGTTCAGCGTCGATCTCTCAGTGCGTCCGCTGTACGACACTGATACTGCCGGCCGAATGCTCGCGGCACGCTACGGTCTACGCGCGCAGGAACACGTTGGCGTGCTCCTGCTCGATGGAAGAAACCGCATCGTCGGACATCGTATTGTCTTCGTCGGAACCGTGACGAGCGCGTTCGTGAGCACGCGCGACGTCGTGCGGATTGCGCTGGCGAACCAGGCGGCGAAGGTCGTCCTGTTTCACAACCATCCGTCCGGCGATCCCGGTGCGTCAGGTGAGGATCTCGCCTTCACCGTGCGGCAGCGCGACGCGCTGCAGATCTTCGACATCGCGCTCGAAGATCACCTCATCGTCGCGGGTGAGCGCGTTGTGTCGCTGCGTGGCCGTGGATTCCTCTAGCCGGGAGCCGGGATTGTTGGTTACCTACTGGGAGCGGCGGTCGTTGGGACCGCCGCTCCCTCTTGTGTCTGCAGGGGTTCTCCATGCCGTGGAACAGGGCATGACCCTCCATCATCATTGCTGTTCGCAACACGCGTACTGCACGTTCATGATCACGCGGTACTGTACGGGCGGTCCCGTGATGATCTGCGTCTCCACGCCGATGGCAATCGGGACCTTCCCACCGCTCACGCACTTCGCGGCAGGCGTATGATCGGCCGCGAATTGGCGCATCGCGGCGACGATCTGATCTTGAGTCACGATCGGGACAACCGGCGAATTGCCCGGCAACGGGCCCTGCCACACCAGCAGCTTCAGGAACTTCGGACCGGTTGGCGCGGGGACCCACTCTCGCTCCGAATCGCCAAAGGGACACGCTGGCGTCGAAAAGACGCAGGGCGATTCGAACAGACGCTTCAATTCGGGCTGGATGTCGGACCACGGGATATCTTTCGTCCGCGGACAGGGATCGTTAGGCGTGATCTTTTCCGCACACTCGCTGACGATTCCGGTACGCACGAGAAGCCACTTGGCGTCCGAGCCTAAGTCGTTCGTGGCGAGGCCGACGCGGTAGAAGCGCGGCTTCGTGAGCGTGCCCTTCATGGTGAACGGAACGTTCGCAGGTTTCAGTCCATCCGGATGCGCGGCGATCAGCTGATCAAGATTCAGCCCATCCTTTGCTTCCAGCCCTTTGAACCAGCGCTCCCACGCGTGTGTGTTCGTCTGCTTCCAGTTCGCATCGCTCTCCTGAACCAGCAGCAGGTAGCTCGTTTCGCATGACGTCGCTGCGGCGTCGACGATCATCTTTCCGGGGCAGACGGTGATCGGCGCACTCGCGTCGCCCAAGCCCGCCTTCGCCGCGGTCCTCACCTTCCCGGTGCGGTCCTTCATCGTGAACGCTGGCGACGAAGCGTCGAACGCGATCCGCTTCGTCGTCGACGCGACCGCCGGCGTCGTCCGCAGCGTGATGTCGTAGCTCTTGCCGGATCGAAAGTATCCCGCCGGCACGATCCCGCGCAGGTCGAAGTTACCAAGGCTCTGGGCTTCGGCTGCCGTAAGCGTATGTGTGACATTCGGTCCCGCGGGCGCCTCGCGAATGTCGATGATGTACGAAGATTGGGTTGCCGAGCCGATGCCGTTGGCGAGGATCGGATTAGCAATCCCGCAGTATCGATACGCATCGGCCGCCGTGCCGCTGCCGCTAATGAAGTTGTTCATCGAAAAGACAGCCTTGGCGGGGAAGCAGCGGATTGCCACCGTGCGGCTGCATACCTTCTGGCCCGCGAAGTTGAAGACCTGGATGACCACGACGTCGCCCTGTGAACTGCACGTCGTTCCGGGAATCAGCGCGCCGATGTAGAACTTGAGCGGAACGGTGTACGAAAACACTTGACTAGCGAGATTCGTGAGCGTCGGACCAAGGCCGCTCTGGAGGTTCTCGGTCAGCGTGCCGATCTTATTGATCTTGTACGTGTATTTGCCGGGCACGCCGAGGTTCAGGGTTCCCTCGAAGCTCGCGATCTGTCCGGGCGCGCCCCAGATCTCGTTAGGGAGGTCAAGGCACTGCGCTGCGGCAGAACTGGCGATGAACAACACTAGGAGCGGAACGATCGACCGGTATGACATGACACGACCCTCCATCACAAAGTAGTGTCGGGACGGCCGCGTTCGTTTCAACCCTATCTCCCAACAGACACTTGAGAAGGGGCGTCGATGATGCCCGAAGGACTTCATGAGGTTTTCAGGGGTTTGCGAGTTCAGACTCCAACTGTCCACTTTGCCAATCACTGATCGCGATCCAACGCCCCGACGATCAGCCGCATCGATTCCTCCGACGGACGTGCGTAACGTTCCGCCATCTTCGTGGTCGTGTGCCCGAGCGCTTTCGCGATCATTTGCAGCGGCACGCCGCCACTCGCGAGTCGGCATCCGAAGGTATGCCGGAGATCGTGGACACGCAGTCGCCGCGTGATACCTGCAAGCGCCTTCGCGAGTTTAAACGCACGCTTGATGCGTGAAGGTGATAACCGCCGACCTCCGGCGTCGATGAAGACGTTCTCGCCCGCGCCCCGGCGCGCGTGAAGGCGGGCAAGCACGGCACCGCACGCGCGTGAAATTGGGATCGTCGCTTCGAACCCGGTCTTCTGCATCGTCAGACGAATGAAGCCGCCTTCAAGGTCGACCTCGCGCCAGCGAAGGTTTCGCAGGTCGCTACGGTTGCGGAGGCCTGTTTCCACCGCCACGATGAAGAAGTCTCGCAGTTCCCGATACCGCGCGAAGTACGCGCTCGTAGCCGCGCTGGCCGCGAGCCTGCCGTTGCGTCGGCGATGCGCCCCAATGTGATCACGAAACGCCTGTTCATCATCAAAGGTCTGGAAGAAGCGAACGCGTTCGGCCGGCGTGAGCTCGAGACGGAGGAGCACCTCGCGTTCCTTGGGAATCTTCTTCTTGATCGGGTAGTCGGCGAGCGCGTCGCGTGAACCATTTCACCCTCTCACCACAGCGAAAGGAGTCAATCTCGTGACATCAGTCGAAACCCGTGGACGTGCCGCCGCTTCACCAAGGACGGTGCCATTGACCACGAGGAGCAGCACATCACGAAGGCATCGTGCCCCGCCTGCAAGCGGGCGTACGAGTCGGTCGTCGAGTCCTGTCCCGCGTGCGGCGAGGTCAGTGAGTGGAGCGGCGGTCACTGCCGCGCCTGCGGTCATCAGGCGTGGACCGCCTCTGGCGATGCCCGCCAGTGGCCGGCCTACAAGCGCATCAAGAGGCTCTTCGGAGCGATGCTCGTGGACGAGGCGCAGATCGCGAAATCCAAGAACACCCTCCGCGGACGTGCCGTGCGGGCGATGCGGCCAAAGGGCCGTCTCATCCTCACCTTCGTTTCATTGCATTAGCAGACGGTTCGTTCGAGACCGTGCGCGTCACGGACCCGGCGTACGTGGTCGTTGTCACATCGTGTCGTCGCAACTCCGACATCGCAAGGAGGCTCTCTCATGCCGACCCTCGGCGGTGCATCCGCCTTCGCCGTCTCGCTCGATGAGCATCCGGAAGCGCCGGGACAGCGCTGCGGGCCCCATGCCCTGAGTGATGCCGAGCTCGTCGCGCTCCTCACACAACCGCGGCTGCGAAATGCGGGCGATCTGACAGCGGCGCGCGCGCTCGTGCGGGACGGCCTTCCCGCGCTCCTGCGGCGTGTCGACGCGGGTGCGAGCGGCATTCGGCCAGCGCATGCGATCCGTCTCGCCGCCGCGCTCGAACTCGTTCGCCGTGCGTTCAACATCGAAGTCGCAACCTTGCCTGCATATGACACCGATGCCGTCGGCCGCATGCTGGCCGCGCAGTACGGTCTCCACGTGCAGGAGCACGTCGGCGTGATGCTGCTCGATGCGCGTGATCGCATCATCGCGCAGCGACTCATATTCGTGGGTACGCTCCAGAGCGCGCTCGTAAGCACCCGTGACGTCGTCCGCGTCGCGCTCGACATGCACGCCGCAAAGCTCGTCCTCTTTCACAACCACCCGTCAGGCGACACACTCGCGTCCATGGAGGATGTGCTGTTCACGCTGCGACTACGAGACGCGCTCAAGCTCTTCGACATCACGCTCGAAGATCACCTCATCGTCGCCCGCGCACGCTACGTTTCGCTGCGCGCGCGCGGATACCTCTGATGTTCTCTCCGTGTCGTTTGTTCCAAGCGGAGCGGTGGCGTCGGCCACCGCTCCGCTCTTTGTGTTCGCCATGCCTGGCGAACACACATCGGAACCCGTCGGAAGCCGATTCCCCGCTCTCGACTCTCCGGACGATTCCGGACAGACAACGTCGGCCGACCTCTCCCCTCGCAGGTCGGAGGATTGTCCAGCCCGGCAATTACGGCATCCGCTGCACGACTTCGCGTGCGCGGACGCTCTTCGGGAACGATGTCACGAGCCGCTGCCGCAACGACCGCACGACCGCCGCGCGGTCCTCCGCACGCCGATTCGCAGGCAGAGGATGCCATTCTCGGCCGCGATCACTATGTCATAGAGCACCTCGGGCGCGAGGAGCGACTTCGGGAACTTCGCAAGAAACGCCTCGTGCTGCTCGAAGCCCTCGCGTCGACGATGCTTCCGAGTTGCGCGTAGGCTTGTGCTTCCACGTGTTGCCGGGGTAATCGACTGCAGCGCTTGCTATTCTCCTTTCGTTACTTCACCAAATTAGCTGCGAGACCCAGCCGGGGAGGATTTGAATGACTCGAAAACAGAAAAGCCTCACTATTCGCGTCTGGACCGATCCAGCCTTCCGCGCAACGCTCACTAGCGAAAAGCTCGCGGCGTTGCCACCAAATCCCGCGGGGTCATCGGGTATTGTTGAAGACGACCTTTCGATCGCTGTCGGCGGCTGGACGTTCACGAACGGCTGCACAAGCCTTGGATGTGACACGAGTCAGGAGAATTGTACGTGCCAAAGCTTCTGCTCGAAGACGGGATGCATATCCGATCCAGTTTGTTGCGATACGTCAATTCCCGGCTGCAGCGCATAATGCACTGCGTCATGCCGACGCAATTCGCTCCTCCATAAGCATCTCCTTGCGAAAGATTGCCGGGATCGATATTCTCCCTCCGTTCCCTAATGGAGAGAGAGTCGTGCCGCGCATTGCGGACCGATTAAGGAGGTATTGAAAAATGACCCGGAAAACGAAGAATCTAACGATTCGCGTCTGGACTGATCCCGCCTTCCGCGCGAGTCTCAGCGGCGACGAACTCGCCGCGTTGCCACCGAATCCTGCCGGATCGTCGGGTATCGATGAAGACGACCTGTCAATGGCTGCGGGCGGCTGGACGTTCACGAACGGCTGTACGAGCCTCGGGTGCGATACGAGCCAGGAAAACTGCACCTGTCAGGGTCTCTGCTCCAAAACAAGCTGTCCGCTAGACGTCAACTGCACCGACACCATCACGCCCGGTTGCTCTGGGCTACGAAGCTGACGCTGCGTACTGCGTCGTGACTTCGCGGCGCAGTACGTTCTCATTTACCCTGCATGCGGGCACTCTTTCTCCGCTTCATCATTGCGGCTGTGTGGTTGGCAGCCGCATGCAGTCACCCGGACAATTCGCCCACGTTTCTGGCCGGTTGGAAGAAGGCTGGTTCCGTGCCGCGCGACTACGTGCTTCGCCTGGAACGGCAACCAGGACGGCAGCGACCGGTTGTCGTTCTTTCGCATGCGGCGAGGCGCCCTGACGGGTTTGGAGCGATTCTTCGCCAGTTATCAGCCTCACCGTTTCGCGGTAATCGTGTGCGTCTCTCTGTTCCGTTCGCAACGCGTGATGTCGTTCAGAGTGCGACGGCATGGATGCGCATCGACAGGAAGCGTGCGATGGTTGCGATCGACAATATGGAAAACAGACGCGTTCGCGGAACGACGCGCTGGACGACCTATGACATCGTTCTCGACGTGCCTCGCGATGCAGACGAAATCTTCTATGGCGTTTCCCTCAAGGGACGGGGGACCGTATCCGTTGGGGATCCTGTGTTGAGCGTCGTTTCGAACGATGTGGCGGTGACTGACCTGGCACCACAGATTCTGTCGCGGGCGCGGGGCTGCTCATGTTCGACTCGGACCCGTTGAGCGAAAAAGGAAAACCCGTTGGTGCCCGCATCTTTCGGGAGTTGTCCTCACCTGCCGCGGCTCGCGGTTTGGAACTCGACCTGCCAAAAGCCTCCAGGCTCGCCGTCCCGCTGCTCCTCGCGGCGCATATTCTTCTGGGCGCCGTGTACGTCTTCGTCCCGATTTCGCGCGAGATCGAGGTTCCGGCACATATTGAGAACCACACTCCCGGGCCGGTGCGGCAATTCGACGCGGAGATCGAGACGAACGTGAGCATCGATGAACTTCCGCCGTATAAAGCCGCGATCCGGTTTCCGAACGGCGCAGAACGGGACGCGGAAATCCTCGAGGTAGAGCGTTCTCGCGAGGGCAATTTACGTACTGTCACAATCGCGCTGAATGAGGACGCGAATGCCGCCATGGGAACGCCGCTGACGATTCGGTTCCACACGCTCGCGCCCGCGCTGGTTGCGAACGACCGCCACCTCCGCAGAAAATAGTCTCAATTCGAAAGAGACCGCTGATCCTTCATCGAACAAGAGTTCCGGTGCTCCAGGGCTCGACGACGTCAGAGTGCGGAGCGGTGTGCCTGGCGATGATTCTGGCGTACTTCGGGCGCTGGATCGACCGTGCAGCGATCCGTGAAGAATGCGGCGTCAACCGCGATGGAACGAATGCGCAGGTGCTGCTGCAGATTGCACGGCAGCACGGACTGATGACGAGTTTCTCGACGGCACTCGAGCCCGAGCACCTCGCTTCGTCGCCGCTCCCTGCCATTCTTCATTGGGATTTCGGCCACTTTGTCGTGCTCGAGCGGGTGCACCGCGGCCAAGCGACGATCGTCGATCCGCTCGTCGGCCGCCTGAGAATGTCGCTGGAGGAGCTGGGGGCGCATTTCACCGGTGTCGCGCTCTACTTCAGGCCCTCGGCTGTCTTCGAGCGGCGGCCGCGCCCTCGCGTAGCCCTGCAAATGCACCTGGCGCGACTGCGCCCGTATCGAACGACGCTGATGTCGTTGCTGGCCCTGAGTCTGATCGCACAAACGATTCCGATCGGAATTGCGCGCGCCACACAGGTTCTCATTGACGCCGTACTTCCGGGCCGCGACCGCACGCTCTTTGTGATTCTTTCCATTGGATTCGCGGCCGTGTGCGTGCTGCAGCCGATCATGATCATCGTGCGGTGGCGGCTGCTGTTGTACCTCCGCACGAATCAGGACCGCGAACTCGGCCTCCACTTCGTAGAGCACCTCTTGAGCCTCCCGTTCGGATTCTTCGAACAACGCCTTTCGGGCGATCTCGTCATGCGCATCGGAAGCAACTTCACGCTTCGCGAGCTCGTCTCCGAACGCCTGCTCGGTGTCGTCCTCGACGGCGCGACCCTCATCATCCTAGCCGTGGCCCTCGTATCGATGAACGCGCAGCTCGGGTTCCTCGTGATCCTGCTCGGCCTTCTACGCTTTGCGACGATTGTCGCGATACGCCCGAGGCAGCGCGAGCTGTTGCAGAAAAGCCTGTACGCGCAGGGAAGCGCCCAATCGTACGCAGTTGAAGTCGTCCACGGCATCCTTGCAGTCAAGGCGGCGGGAGAAGAGAGAAAGGCCTTCGAACGCTGGGGAAGCCTGTTCGTCGAACAACTGCGCGTTTCGGTGGCGCTTGGCCGTGTGCAGATCGTGGCCGATGCAATCCTCGCGTTTCTTGGGATGGCTGGTCCGGCAGCAGTGCTCCTGTATTGCGGCCTGATCGTCATGGCGGGCGACATGAGCGCAGGACAGCTCGTCGGATTCACGACGCTCGCCGCCGCATTCGCGGCCCCGTTCGCCTCACTTGCCGGAGCCTGGACGGCGTGGGAAACCGCAGCTGTGCACCTGGAACGGCTCCGGGAAGTGCTGGAGGCGACACCCGAGCACGCCGGAACATTGGAGCCCGCGCTCCGCGGAGCCATTGCGCTCGAGGGCGTCTCCTTCCGGTATGGACCATTCAGTCCGCTCGTGCTCGAATCGGTGACGATGGCGGTGGACCAGGGCGACTTCATCGCCATCATGGGACCGTCAGGCTCCGGCAAGAGCACGATCGCGAAGATTCTTCTCGGTCTCCATCAGCCAACTCGAGGGCGCGTTCTCGTCGACGATTGCGATCTTCGTGAGATCCGCCCGTCGTATTTGCGGCAGCAGATCGGAGCCGTCATGCAGGAATCGTCGCTCGTAAGCGGTCGAATCGGCGAATACATCGCCGGCGGTGCCGAGGTTCCGTGGCCGGATATCGAGTGGGCTGCGCGCGTGGCGGAGATCCACGACGAAATCCAGGCGATGCCCCTCGGGTATCGCACTGAAATCGGAGAGAATGGCGGCAACCTTTCGGGCGGACAACGTCAGCGGATTGCCATCGCGAGAGCGGTGCTTCGGCGCCCGACGATCATTCTTTTCGACGAGGCGACGAGCGCCCTGGATCCGGAAACGGAGGAGCGGATTTTTGAAAACATCGCGAAGCTGCAATGCACGAGGGTTCTCATTTCGCATCGCCTCGCCACGGTTCGTCACGCCTCGAGGATCGTCGTTGTCGATCACGGCGCTGTCGTCGAAAGTGGGTCGCCGGCGGAGCTCCGGAAGCGCGGCGGCGTCTATGCTCGCGTGTTTGCAGCCGCCGGCCAGGAGTAGTAGCTGAATGCATTCCGAACGGAAAAAGCAGCGAGGCGGCTCCGCGCGGTGGGTGTTCTGGGGCGCGATCATTACAGTGACGCTGGTGTTCGCCGGCATCCTTGCCGTCGCGAAGATGTCCCAGGGCTCCGGGAAGGCAGTGAAACACCGGGTCGTCGACGTGCGCCGCCGCGACGTGCAGAAAACGCTTCGACTGTCCGGCCGCGTCAGGCCCCTGAAGGTGGCCGACGTCAAGTCACCGGTGTCCGGTCGTCTCGTCGCATTCCTCGTAAAGCAAGGCGAGGTCGTTCAGAAGGGACAGTCGATCGCTGTTCTCGAGCCGGATCAAAGCCAGTCGCTCCTTCTGGAGCAGGCGCGTATTGAGGTGCGGGTGCGTCAGATCGCGTTGCAGCAAGCGGATCGAGACTACGTGAGAAGCCGCGAGCTGGAAAAGAGCGGCATTGCGGCACACGGCGATTTCGAACGCGCGCGCGATACGTACGACACGGCTCGAGAGTCACTCGCGCTTGCGAGCGCGCAGCTCGACATCCTGGAACGGCAGGCGCCTCGCGGCGGCCACGGTGCGCCGGGAGGGTTCCATCTCGTCGCGCCGGTCGCAGGAACCGTTCTCGCTGAGCAGGTCGCGCCGGGTGAGACGATCATCTCCGGCACGAGCGGTCTGTCGGCGGGTGGTACGGTCGTCATGCGGATCGCAGACGTGTCGTCGTTTGTCATCCACGTCGATGTCGGAGAGATCGACGCGCTCAAAGTACGACCCGGCCTGCGCACGGAGATCAGTGCTGCCGCCGAACCCGGGGTGAAGATCCGCGGCCATGTGGCAAGCATGGCGGTCGAGGGGACGACGGCCCAGAGCCTCACCACGTATCGTGCCGAAATCGCGCTCGATGAACCGACACACTTGCTGCCGGAAATGAGCTGCGATGTCGACATCGTCGTGGCGGAGCGGCCGAACGTGCTCGCGATCCCATCATCGGCCGTGATCCGGCGAGGTCATGAGACTCTGGTCCGGAAGATCAATAGCACTGCACCCACGCCCATCGTAACGGGGCTTGCCGGCGACGAATACATCGAGATCACGTCGGGGGTGAGCGAGGGCGACCGGCTCGAAGCGCAACCCGTCACCATACCTTCGACTGGAAGCCGCGATTGATCTGGTCGGCCATCCTCGAGGCATTCGCCGAAATGCGGCGCAACCTGCTGCGCACGGTTCTCACCGTCTGCGGCGTCCTGATCGCCATCAGCTCGGTCGTCGGAATCGCGTCGATGCTCGGTTCCGTCCAGAAGCTGATCCGACACATTCTCAGCGAGTCGTCCGGCGTCCGCACCGTCACGGTCGCTTACAAGGAACGCAAGCTCGTCAAGGGACGATGGGTTGCCGCTCGCCGCGTTAACCCGTTGTCGATAGCCGATTCGCTGGAGATTCGCAACCGGCTCGGCGATGAGATCGACGCTGTCACGGCAGCGGTGGTTTTCCCAGGCGTGGTCACGTTGCATGACAACGGCTGGCAGTGTCAGATCCACGGTGTGGAGCCGGACTACTTCCGGGTGTTCAATCGCCGCTTGATCGAGGGGCGGACGATCGCCGCACCTGATCTCGGCGAGGCTGCGCTCGTCGCCGTGGTGAGTCAGTACACGGCAACCACCTTCTTCGGAACGGAAGCCCCGATCACGGGCGAGGTTCGCATCAATGACGTACGCACGCAGGTCGTCGGGGTGATTGCCGACACGGCGCTGGCTCAAGGTCGGCAGATCGAGCTCTATATCCCCTTCACCGCTGCCCTGTTCCGGGTCCCTGTGGCAAGCGCGCGCGGGCAATCGAAGGTCATTTACGTGCAGGTTCGGGACGGTGTCGACCTGCGGTCCTTTCGGCAGCGGCTGCTCGAAACCGCGGTGTCCCGTCACGATGGCTACAGTGCGGAGGATTTTGACGTTCAGTCCGCCGATCAAAGCCAGCGCGAGATCGAACAGGGGATGTACCTCATCGGGTTCGTGTTTCTCCTGATCTCGGGATTGGGCCTCATCACCGGCGGCGTCGGCATCATGAATGTGCTTCTCGCAGCGGTCGCAGAACGGACGCGCGAAGTAGGCGTTCGACGCGCGGTGGGCGCAACTTCCCGAGACATTCTGATCCAGTTTCTCGTCGAGTCGCTCTGCCTCACGGGCGTCGGCGGAGCAGGCGGCATCGGATTGGGTTATCTCGTAGGGTTCGTCCTGTCGTGGGTGGTGAACAAGTTCATGGCGATCGGAAGCAGTTACGCATATGGCCTGCGTCCATCGCTCAATCCCTTCGTGCTCATCCTCGCGGTTGCTACGAGCACGATGGTCGGCATCGTCTTTGGGATGTACCCCGCCTTGCGCGCGAGCCAGCTCGATCCCGTGGAGGCGCTCCGCCATGAGTAAGGCCACGCGCAAGAGACTTCCTCGCGCGTTGCGCTGGGACGCGCTCGACCTTCAGGAGAGACTGTCGCTTCTCGATGAGCTCAGGTTGCCCGTCAGCGCGACGAGCGCGGCGGAAGCGAAGGGGCGACAGCTCGTCGATCTCATCCTGCCAGGAGAGGCTCAAAAGGCCTTCGACGCATGGCTCGAATCGAACGACGGCAACCCCGCGCGGTTCGCGGCGGCAAACGAATTCCCTGTTGCTCTGGTCCGCAGGTCGCTCCCGGTGACCCCGTGGCAGGAACTCGCCGACTCGATTCTGTCGCCCCGGTTTGTGGAAGAGAGCTTCGGGACGATTCCGCCGACGGCGGCGCCGACCGTGTTTCTGTTGCTCCGGCCGTTTTCCTACTGGGCATCGAAGCACGTCGACGAAATCGAGCCGGGACTTCCGAGCGCGTGGGGCCGTGCGCGCCTGCATCACGATCTCATCGATTTGTTGATGCATCGCCTCATCCGCTTCAGTCGCCGCACGCTGTACCTCGAGGTGAATGTCCAGGCGTTGAAGGGTCAGCTGACAGGCTCGACGTCGCAGGAGCTCAGCGCGGCCTTCGTGCGGCGCAATGGCGGGCGCGCCGCGCGAACCTTGTTCCTGCGCTACCCGGTGTTGTGCCGGCTGCTCGCCAACGCGTGTCTCGATTGGCGTCGCAACATCCGCTCGCTCGCCGAGGCGTACGGCCGCGATCGGACCGCGATCGTTGAAACGATCTTCGAAGGACGTGATCCAGGCCGGGTTATGTCGATTCAGCGGATGGGATCCGATCCGCATGCGGGTGGCAAAGAAGTCCTCGTCCTGAAGCATGAGGCAGGGAATGTCCTCTTCAAACCCCGCGACCTCCACGTCGATGTGGCGTTTGCGGCACTGCTGGAGTGGTTCAACGGTCGCGGTGTGGCGCACAGGCTCTCCGCCGTGCGCGTTCTGCCGCGCGACGAGTATGGCTGGGCAGAGTACATCGAAGCCGCGGAAACGACCGCCGACGGTTGCTCCCGCTTCTATTACCGGCAAGGTGTGTTCGTCGCCTTGCTTCATCTGCTGTACGCCACCGACTTCCACTCCGAGAACCTCATCGCGGCGGGGGAATATCCGTACCTCGTCGATCTCGAAGCGCTCTTCCACGCGAAACCGGACTTCAGCATTCCGTTGTCTCCAGGACTGAAGACGATCCATGACTCGGTGATCCGAACCGGGCTTCTTCCGATGATCACGTCGGGTTCCGGAGAAAACCCCGGTGTTGACTTCAGCGGTCTTGGCAATCCTGACGGACAGATGTCACCCGACGAGATCGAGGTCCCCGACGAGAGCGGCGACACACCGTCGATCGTCAAGAGGCGGATGCCGATCGAGACGCGGAAGAACCGGCCCGTCGTGCATGGAAACGCGGCGGACGTCTTCGATTTCGAGACCGAGTTAGTAGCTGGGTTTACCGACGCCATCACCATCGCGCGCGCCGATCCGAACGCGTTCACGGCCGCTCTGGATGCATTCCGCGGAACGGAAGTGCGTCAGATCGTTCGATCGACACGCTCTTACGACAGTGCGCTCACGAGATCGTGGCATCCCGACTACCTCCGCGATGCGGTCGCGCAGGAGGTGTTCCTCTCCCGGTTCTGGCTCCTGGCTCTGGCGGAGCCTGCGTACGCGCGAACGGTCGCTGCCGAGATCTCGGACATGCGCCACGGCGACGTTCCGAAGTTCACGTCGATTGTCGGGTCGCTCGACCTCCGCGACAGCGGTGGCCACCGCATCTCCGGCCATCTCGGCCGCACGGCTCTGGAGCGCGCCCATGAGCGCTTCCATCGCCTCGATGCGGCGGAGCTCTCGCGGCAGCAGTACATCATTCATTCCTCGCTCGTGAGCCTGAAGTGGCTGCGCCAGCGTGACGGACCTCCGCGGCCCGCTTCGAGCGATAGCGTCGCCGAAGAGAGTCTTCCGACCAATGAATTCGTCGATGAAGCGATCGCCATCGCCCGAGGCATCGCCGACGGTGCGATTCGCGACGGCGACGCCATCGATTGGATCGCGCTCAATGGCGGCGCGAATGATGACCTCCGGCTTGGATCGATCGGCGACGATCTGTACGGCGGGGCCGCCGGCATCGCCGTCTTTCTCGCGTACCTCGGCCGAGTTGCGCCGACGCAGGAATTCGAGCCCTTGTTCGGCACGATCGTCCGCTCCCTGCGGAAGGCGCTGCCGTCGTCGTCCGCAGCGTGGTGGGGCGGTGCATTCAATGGCCCCACGTCGGTTCTCTTCGCGCTGCGGCACGTGACCGCAACGACAGACGACGAAGACCTGATGCCCGCCGTCATTGAATCGGCCGTAGCTGTGGCGAACGGTCCGCTCGACTCGCAGTTCGATCTCCTCGCGGGATCTGCCGGCGTGATCGCCATCCTCGCCTCCCTCTACCGGCAATGCGGCGATTCCAGGCTGCTGGAGGGTGCGATCCGGTTCGGCGACCACCTTCTCGCCGCCGCGGAGCCGCAGGCAGTCGGCATCGGCTGGCGGCCCGCGAAGGTTCCGATCACCGCACCACTCACCGGAGCTGCGCACGGTGCATCGGGCATTGCGTGGGCACTGGGCGAACTCGAACAGCTCGCGGGCGACAGGCGTTTCGGCGATGCTGCCCGCGCAGCGCTGCAGTATGAGGATTCCGCGTACCTTGACGACGAAGGGAACTGGCGTGATTTCAGGATCCTGCCCGAGCGCTTGCGAACAGAGCACCGGGTGAACCCCTGGGGATGGTGCCACGGGGGACCGGGCATCGCGCTGCTGCGAACAGCGATGCTGAACTTCGATGCCCGGGCCTCGCACATCGAGAAGGTGTTGCGCTACTGCGCGGAGAAGCCGCTTGCCAGCTCTGATTGCCTCTGCCACGGTGAACTAGGGAACACCGAAGCGCTCGTTGCGTTCGGACTTCGGTACGACCGTCGCGACTACCTCGACGTCGCGCGTCGCCGCGCGAGCGCGGCGATCCGCCGCCGTCGCCGCACCGGACTATGGCAGTGCGGCGTCGCGTACGACGAAATCGTCCCCGGTATTTTCGTGGGCACGGCTGGGATCGGTCTGCAGTTGCTCCGGATCGCATTTCCGGACCGGGTGCCGTCCGTGCTTTCACCCTAGCGCGGTTCCGGTCCCTTTCAGAATCGGCACCCACTCGAAGCTGCGTCCGCGACACACTATGCCGTCTCCGATCCCCCACGGCACGATCTGCGTCCTTCCTTGAATACTCGCGATGCTGTCGGCGAGCTCCCGAAGTAGCGGCACCTCCCCCTGCGGGTCCTCCGCATCCTCGCCCCCGCCGCTCTCTCCGAGGCGTCCCCACCAATGTGCATACGGGAGGTAATAACGCGCGTCGACGATTGAACAGATCTCCGCGACTTCGGGCGGGCCGAGGGTGAGCATGTGATTTGTCATTGACGTCAACGCCTCGATCTGTGCGGGCGACAGCGTCAACCAATTCAACCCCCCATTGATGTACAGCGCGGCGTGAACCCAGAACCGCCGCAGATTGCTGAGCACCATATCCACACGGCCGAACCGATTTCGGACGTAGTGGCTCACTTCCTTCATCGTTCCTCGCGCGTCGCTGCCGGAATCGATGAGGAACCATGAGGTGTAGTCCGGGGATCGCACGACGTACGAATTGCCCCAGTTCTGAAACGCGTGATGCGACGGCCGGTCGTACCGCAGTGGCTGTTCGCCGTAAAACGGAAGCACATGAACTTCGATGTCTCCGAAGGTGAGCGGCTCGCTGTACCACTCGACGGCGCGAACGTCTGCGAATCCGCAGTCCCGCAGCATCTGCTCCATATGCCCGCAAATGATCGTCGACGCCGGCACTTTGGGCACGATGATCGGTGTATCGCGAGGGAACATCATCAGTGTGGATAACGACCAGTGATCACCATGAAAGTGCGAGATGAGGATCGCGTCAACGTGACCGGCCAGATCGTGCCGGCCGATGTCTGTCGAAACGCTGTGCCCCGAGTGCAGATGCGGATCGACGATCACGCCGGCGCGCGCGGTGCGGTAGAGGAGAGATGCGTGCTGCAGGCGGTAGATGCCGCTCGCTCCGGCGTAGACGAACGGCGCAGGTTCATGCGGCGCGGAAACGAATACGCCCGCCTTCAGGAGCTCGTCAAACACGCCGTACTGATCGTCGGTAAGGAGCCTTCGGATCTGTCGTGCGTTATAAGACCCGGCGGCGCCGAGGCTGAGGATTGCCTGCAGCGAGCGAAGACCCTCGATGTCGTCATCGAGCTCGATTCTCGACATGATTCCCGGAGCTTTCGCGAACATCGACGTGACGCGCCAATCGCCGAAGAGATACTCCGGCTTCAACGCGAACGACGCCGCCGAGTTGAGGTTGAAGAATCGGCTGGCGTTCGGAAATGCGTTCGCCGCAATCGGAATCGCCGCCTGGAGTTGTCCTGTGTCCGCGACGCGATCCGCGATTTCCTGAATGAAGGGCCGGAGAATGGCCAGCCACTGACGCGGGGCATATTCGACGCCGAAGGCGGCGTAATCTGCGGTGCGGATGGTTTCCGTCAACAGCCTTCCCCCTGTCACGGTGAGCACACCTTACACGGGCGCGGGGAGGAAGGAAAGAAGTGCGACGGTCGGACACGCCTGTTCCATGCCGCCGAATATTTGACGCTCCCGGACCGGTTCACTACACTCGCTGTCCGCCTAGACCCTCCTTGTGTCTCGCTCGTGAAGTGAGCGCAAGAAGCTTGCGGTGATCGCGGGCGATTGTTTGGGCGGAGATTTCTGCAGACGCCGGGCGCCAGGACTCCGAATGGGGTTCAGCCGATTGTGAGTTCAAATCCCACCTGCTCATTCTGGCAAGCATTCATCACGATCAAGCGCGCCAACAATTATCCGCATCGATTCCTCCGATGGACGTGCGTAGCGTTCCGCCATCTTCGTGGTCGTGTGGCCGAGCGCTTTCGCGATCATTTGCAGCGGCACCCCCCCGCTCGCAAGCCGGCACCCGAATGTATGCCGGAGATCATGGACGCGAAGCCGCCGCGTGATGCCGGCAAGCGCCTTCGCGAGTTTGAACGCGCGCTTGATGCGGGAAGGCGATAACCGCCGACCTACGGCGTCGACGAAGACGTTCTCGGCCGCACCGCGGCACGCATGAAGGCGAGCAAGCACCGCACGGCACGCGCGTGAAATCGGGATCGTCGCTTCGAATCCGGTCTTCTGCATCGTCAGACGAATGAAGCCGCCAGCAAGATCGACTTCGCGCCACTGAAGGTTCCGCAAATCGCTGCGGTTGCGGAGGCCGGTCTCAACTGCGACGACGAAGAAGTCCCGTAGCTCGCGATACCGCGCGAAGTACCCGGCAGTGGCCGCGCTTTGCGAGAGCCGGCCATTCCGTCGGCGATGCGCCCCAACGTGGTCACGAAAGGCCTGCTCGTCATCAAACGTCCGGAAGAAGCGAGCGCGTTCCTCGGGCGTCAGCTCGAGCCGTAGGAGCACCTCCCGTTCCTTTGAAATCTTCTTCTTGATCGGATAGTCGGCAAGCGCATCGCGCTCGACCGCTTGCCGGAGGAGGGTCTTCAACAGGCGCACGGCGTCGTTGATGTAGCTCGCCGAGCAGCCGCGGTTCCGCATATCGGTTTTGAAGTCGAGCACGCGGACCGTCGTGATCTCTTCGAGGAGGATCTTGCCAAAGACGCGGCAGAGGTGCTGGTCGATGAGGCTGCGGTAGGTCGCCGCCGTGGTCGGGGCGAGCGGCGCCGCAATCGCGGCCCAGTGGACCTGCAGAAATGCCGCGAACGTCAGCGGGCCGCGCGTCGCACGGCCTCTTGCAAGCTCCGCCCGAAAGACGCTGTACTCGTGCAGCGCTTGCGCGCGCGTCACGTTCGCGATGGTCTTCCGGCGACGCACCTTGCCGGAGGAGCCGGCCACGTAGCCGTCGAAGATGGCCGTCTTCGTCTTCCCGTGATAGCGGAAGCTCATCGCGCCACCTCCGCGGCGGTCAGTCGCCGTTCGATGTCGATGCCTCCGGTGAAGCGAGAAACGAGCGGATGCTCTCCACGGAGTAGGTGACGAGCGTTGGCGTGACGCGGATCCAGCCAACCGGCCCCTTGCCCTGCCACCGCCACTTCGCGAGCGTCTGCGTCTTGATGCCGATCATGCGCGCGGCGATGGTCGACGGAACGCGCTCCTCCATGCCGCACCTCCATCGACAGCATAGAAAAACGCATCCCTATCGATGCGGAATCAGTCGAAGTAGCGACAACAGAACGAGGGGCGGATGCGAAGTGGGTTCTGATGAACAGCGGCACCAGCGGAGAGGAATTGGACAGCACGATGGACACTCCTGCACGTGAAGTCGTGTCTCGTCAGCCGTAACATTCTGCTCTTCAACGAGTTGCGAATCCGAGGTCAATAGGCCCGCTGGGCTTCTAAGCTGTGGGTCGCAGGTTCGAGCCCTGCCGGGGACGCCAAACGAGAAGCTACTCGCCGCGTGGCGCGGTGACAACTTCGACGCCGAGAGCCTTCGCGATTTGAAGGGCGCATGCAATCGGATCGCGCGTGACTTGGTGTTCCCAGAAGCGCAGCACGACCCAACCGTTCTGCTGAAGCTCGGCCGTTCGTTGCTCATCCCGGTCGCGATTTCGGCGCCGCTTCTCTGTCCAATACTCCGTATTCGACTTCGGAGGCCGGCCGTCGGTGCAGTGAGGGCATGCGTGCCAGAAGCAGCCGTCCACGAATACTGCCAGCCGCTTTCTACCGAACACGATATCGGGACGCCCCGGCAGCTTCGAATGTATCCGGTAGCCTCGAAGTCCGCAGAGCCAGAGGAGCTTGCGGAGGATCATTTCGGGCTTGGTATTCGTCGCCCGAATCCGCGACATATTGAATGACCGTGTGGCGCGATCGTGAACGTCCATGATGGTCTTCGGATACCTAAAGTAGAAGTTCTTGCGTGGTCAAAAGCTTCCGCTACACTGAGATCGCGATGCCGACTGTCTTCGAAATTTGCGCAGGCGCTGGTGGCCAGGCTATCGGGCTCGAAGCTGCAGGCTTCGACTGCGTCGCAGCCGTCGAACTGGATCGTCATGCCTGCGAGACGCTCCGCCTCAACAGGCCGGAGTGGAACGTCATCGAAGACGACGTTCGCAAAGTTGACGCCACGGACTACAGGGGCCGCGTCGACCTGTTTGCGGGCGGCGTACCCTGCCCCCCATTTTCTATCGCCGGTAAGCAGCTTGGCAGTGATGACGAGCGTGATCTCTTTCCGGAGGCGCTGAGACTCGCGTCCGAAATCAGGCCGCGCGCAATCATGCTCGAGAACGTCCCCGGATTCGCGTCCGAAAAGTTCCGCGAGTACCGGCGTGGCCTCTTCGCAAGACTGAAAAGAATGGGGTATATCGCCGACTTCCGTATTCTGAATGCCTCGAGCTTCGGCGTTCCGCAACTTCGACCACGCTGCGTCGTGGTCGCGTTGAAAGCTGACGATGTCGACTACTTTCGCTGGCCCGAGGCGAACGGACATGTCGTGTCGAGCGTCGGTGACGTGCTTGGCGACCTCATGGCAGCGGGCGGTTGGCGCGGGTCTGCAAAGTGGATGCGGCGAGCGAACGGCATTGCGCCAACGGTCGTTGGTGGCTCTAAGAAACACGGCGGCCCTGATCTGGGCCCAACGCGTGCGCGAGCTCAGTGGGCACAATTGTGTGTCGACGGCCTAGGGATAGCTGATGCGCCGCCTGATCGCGACTTCCCCCTCGATGCCATGCCGAAGCTCACCGTTCAGGCGGTCGCAAGAATTCAAGGGTTCCCAGACTCGTGGCAAATCGCTGGACGAAAGACGGCGGCATATCGGCAGGTGGGAAATGCCTTTCCGCCACCGGTCGCAGAAGCAGTTGCGACTGCGATCCAACGCGCGTTCGAGCACGTGTATGAAATCCCGCGCGACCGGGAGCAGATTCGCATATTCGACGGAGACGAAGCGGCTGTCTAGCTACTTCTTCTTCAGTCGGTTTCGTCGCGCGCGCTCAGCCTCAAAATCGCGTATCCACTTCGTCGGATTCTCTGGCCACGGCTCGAACGACCTTAGTGTGTAGAACGACTCCATCCGGCCTGTCTGCGGGTTTTTCTTGTTGCGAGCGATCACGTCCCAACCTAGATATCGAAGGTCCCGCGTCCGCTTCGGCCAATCTGTCTGATCCTGAGCGACGAATTCGATCATCCACGACGCGACAGGCTTGTTGATGAACAACTTTAAGAGCTCGCCAATACGCATGTGTGGGCTTTCGTACTTCATCACCTTGTTCATGACCGCGGGATCGAACGACGCGAAGTAGTTTTTCTTACCCGCGTTGCACGGCTCGCAGATGGCCCACAGATTGTCGGCGTCGTCGGTGCCTCCCCATTCCTGAGGAATCTTGTGATCGACCACGAGCGTAATTTTGTGTTTCTCGATCGTCATGCCGCACATGCCGCAACGTCCATGTGCTCGATGCAGCACCTCCGCTCTTATTCGGAGGCTTGGCCCGGTCGCGAGCGGCTCTGCGCGTTCACCTCGATAGATATACCGGACCACGTTCCCATGTTGCTCGCGGTCGATAAGGCAAAACTTATCGAGATCGCGGAGGCGCCGATCCAGGTGTATGTGCTCGTCCGCATCGAGATTCAGCATCAGTCGCATCTGCGGAAGCGTTAGCCCATTTGGTGCGCCCTTCAGCAGCTCGAGCATTCGCAGCGACACTCCCGATGGTCGTTTTATCTTTGCAGCCAACCTCACCCTCGACGTAGCCGCTTTGCGCGTTCTACCAAATGTAGAGAGTAGCGGATTGAGCGGATTTGACGAGGTCGAACTGGCGTTCTTGGTCGCGCCGGGGACGCCAAATCACCGCCGCCGCCCCTCCGCCAGCCGCAACGTGTCCAATCGATACTCCGCCTCTTCGCGCGGGGTGAGCGTGCGCACGTTACCCGCCTTGTCGACGAAGCACTTCCGGCCCGGCAGCGCGGCGAGTCGGAGCGACTCGCTCATCCTTCGGTTCACGCTGCGGTAGGGGATGAACGGGACGTGCGGGTTGCTCAGCCACTCGAATTTGTGGGCGACCCAGACGTCGGCGTAGCAGACGGTGTAGTGGCCGTCGGCGACGGCACGCAGGCCGGGACGCGGATCGAAGCCGCCCCAGTTTTCGAACTGCTCGCGATGCGCGGCGACGACTTCGCGCACGTCGTGGTGTCGCGGGATGAACAGCGCGAACGCGACGGCGGCGGCGAGCGCGGTGCCGGCGAGCGGGGGCCGCAAGCGAACGAGCTCCGCGGCGGCGAAGGCGTAGAGGATCGGCAGCGCGACCATGATGTAGCGCACGGCTCCGCGGTATGCGAGCGTCGAGAAAATCCAGAATCCGAAGGCGACGATCACGATGCCGGCGGCGAGCATCGTCTCGCGCCGCGGCTCGAAGTGATGGATCGCGCTGACGAGCAAGGCCACGAAGACGACGCCCAGAAACACGCCCGCGCCGAGGAGCATCCATAAATCGTTCGTCACCGTGTCGACCATTCGCTCGCGGACGAGAGCCAGACTCCACGGCGGGTTCACCGGCTCGTAGAGACGCTGATCGAGCGTGAGGCGTCCGAGGATTGCGGGCAGGTAACCGAGCGCCGCGCCGGCCGCGAACGTGAGCGCCGCGATGACGACGTTGAAGCGGTCGTACCAGAAGATGACGACGAGCGCCGGCACGACGACGAACAGCACGCCGCGATGAATCCAGCATCCGAGGCCGGTCATCAGGCCGAGGATCAGCCAGTGATGCAGGCGATCGAAACGGGTCCGCGTGACGTACCAGAAGATCACCGCGCCGAGGAAGAAGTACTGCTCGGCGCTGAGCGGCGCGTAGGTGAGCTTGAAGAGAAACGCCGGACCGGCGCAGAGCCAGAGCGTCGCGATCATCGCCGCGCGCGGATTCGTCGCCCGGCGCAGCGCGGCGTAAAAGAACACCAGCGCGGAGAAGACCTCGACTGCCGTGCCGAGCCGGAGCGCGAGCGGGCCGATGCCGCCGATGACGTTCCCCACGCCCGCCGCGAACAATGACGTCAGCGGCCAGAGATAGTCGCTGCCCCAGAAGATGAGCGGGAGATCGCGCGCCATCAACCCGAGAAGCGCGGCGTCGCTGTGCCATCCGAGCACGAGACCCGGTTGCGTGTAGAGCGGGAAGCGCAGCACTACGAACGCGAGGCCGCAGAGCGCGACACCGGCGTACTCCCACCAGGTGACTCGCGGCGGAGCGCTCATCGTCCGTGGCGGTACAGCCAGTACCGCTCGTCGATCGGACGGCCGTCGGCGTCGATCGTCTCCATCAGCGGCTCGTGCGTCGCGTAGAGCAGCGTCAGTTGTTGCTGTTCCGGATGCGGCAGCGGACTGGTGGAAAGGAACAGCCATTCGCGATCACCGAAATGCTGCGCCGCGGCCATCGACGCAGCGTCCGTCCGCGTCACCTGACCGATCCTGTAACGCTTGTCCCACTTCATGTAGCTGCCGTTCTCGCCGAGGGCAGCGTACCAGAACGACTTCCGGCGAAGATGCGGCAGGACCGCCTCGCATTGCGCGGGCTGATGCGCCGCGATCTCTTCGGATTCGAGTCCGTTCCGCGCGAGATAACCCGCCATCTCTTTCGATGCGGAGAAGTTCGCGCGCAGATCCGACACACCGAATCGCATGGCCGCGGGGATCGACGCGAGCAGCGAGAGGTTGAGCATCACCATCGCGGGAACGAGACCAGGCGTGCGCTCCGCGAGCCACAGCGTCGCAATGACCGCGACGAGCACGAGACCGTAGTGCCGGAAGCCGGCGATCCAGACGTACGTGAAGATGATCGCCAGCGTCGACAACGAGCAGACGAGCAGCGTCAGCGCCGCGGCATTTCTCCTGATGGCGACGACGAGCACCACGAGAAACGCGATCGCCCACAGAGTCGTCCAGCCGTTCGACATCGACGGGATGAAGGCGCGGCTCGCGGCTTCGAAAAACGCTCCATCCCAGGGCGCGCTGATGACGTGCTGCGCCGCGGAACGGAGCTGCACGAACGACAGCAGCATCCCTCCGCACATGATCGCGAGCGCGCCCCAGTAGCGAAGCTCGCTCCGCCGGCGCGTCACCACCTCGATGGCGAACAGCAGGATCATCGGCGCCGCGATCCCGATGCTGTGCGCATTCGCATTCGGCAGGAGCGCGACGAGAAGCGCGTACGCAACGAGATGCTGCTCGCGTCTTCGATGCAGCGCGAGCAAGCCGAACGTGAGCAGAATCGCCAGCGCGTAATTCCTGGCGATCGCGCCGTATTCATAGAGCGGGTAGAACGAGAAGAGAAACAGCGCCTTCGTCGTGATGCTGAACGGCGCCTGGGCGAGGAACACGGCCGCCGCGGCGAGTACGATGACGAGATGCAGCATGCTCTGCGTGGCGAACGGAAAACCGGCGCGCGCGAACGGCAGCAGCAGCGTGTACCAGAGGAACGGTGTGCCGCTGTGTTGCGTCCAGGAGAGGACGTCGGGGAGCGGGAGGTCGCGCGCCACGAGCCACGAATCGGCTTCATCGCGCCACGGCTCGTGGTGCAGCGTTAGCACCAGAGTCGCCACCGCATACGCCGCGAAGAGCACGACGAGTAACCAGCGCTTCGGCGGCGTCTCCTGCACGCCGCCATGATTGCAGAACGCCGGCGCGGGTAGGGATTGAATGCCCTCCATCACTCCTATTTCAGGGAGGCGTCATCCAATGCGAAAGATCTGCTGTCTGGGAATCTCGCTCGCTCTCGTCGCGTCGGCCGGGCTTGCGGCAGACAAACCGAAACCGAAGCGCGCCGCGGCGACCGTCACGCCGACGAACATCACCGTCACGAACAACTCGTCGTCGTCGGTCTACGCCACATTGGTCCTCGGACAACCACCGACTACGAATCCGCCGAACTGCACGAACCTCGGGCAGCAGATCCAGTCGATCGCCGACGCGCGACTGGTCTTCAAATCGAGCGTTCAGGGAAAGAAGGTCAAGTTCACGCCGCAGGCGACCGGCATCACCACCAAGGGCTACTACGAGATGGATGCGAACGAGGTGATCACGTACGTGCCGAAGACGTTCACCTGCGGATCGAGCACGTGCAGCCCCGCCGTCACGTTCAACTTCTTCTTCACGCCGTCGGCCTACGACGGGGATCCGAACAACGGCTGCGGCGGATCGACGACGTTCCCCAACGCCACGAACCTGGCCGAGGCCTCGATCAACTTCGGGATCAACGGCTCGTCGGGCACCGGCTGCGCCAACGCGGACGCCACTGACATCAGTTGCGTCAACGGGATCAACGCCTCGCTCGCGCTGGCGCTCACCGGCACGGGCTGGCCGTTCCTCGCCGCCGACAACGGCAACTTCGGCTCGAACGCCAACGCGCCAGGGGTTTACGGATGGGCGGCGACGAATTGCGTGAACAGCGCCGGCTATCCGAATCCGGCCGCCAACTGCGCGCCGCCGGCGAACGCGCCACGTGCGCTCAACGGCAAGTGCAAGACGCCGGGCGGCACGTCGTACGCGCCGATCACCGATCCGAGCACCAACATCGAGTACTGCGCCGAGATCAGCGATCCCTCGACGACGAATCCTCAGGGACTCTGCGTCAGCCAGCGTCCCGGCGGCGTGACCGGCGGGACGATCGCCATCTCGTTCAACGGCTTCCTCTGATCCGCGGCCTTCTCAGATCGTCACGGACGCCTGCAACGCGCCGGCGTTCGTGACGAACAGGGTCGATCCCTTGACGTCGATGAATTTGCGGCGGCGGAAGTCGCTGAGCAGGCGCGTCACGGTCTCGCGCGTGCTGCCGATCATCTGGCCGATCTCTTCATGCGTGAGGAGCACTTTCAGGCGGATGCCCTTCGGCGTTTCGTCGCCCGTCTCGGTCCAGTCGAGGATGAGCTTCGCCAGCTTCTCGGTCGACGACTGCGACAGGCCGAGCGCGCGGACGCCGCGCTGCGCGGAGTGATGCTCGGCGCTCAGTTGCTGCGCGGCATTCATGCAGGCATCCGAATTCGTGGCGAGGAACTTGAGGAAGTCGTCGCGGCGGATGAAGTTCACCTGCGACGGCTCGACCGTCTCGGCCGTGACCTCGTACGGAGTGCCGAGGATCGAGGCGCTGACGCCGATGATCTCGCCCGGCTCGGCGATCTTCGCGATCAGCCGCTTGCCTTCCGACGACGACATCGTCAGCTTCGCCCGGCCGCTGCAGAGCACGAAGACGCCGCGCGGCTGTTCGCCTTCGACGAAGAGGAGCGAGCCCTTGGGATAAACGCTCGTGTACTTGATGTGGTCCAGGGTCTCGAGCGACGCGTGCGGCAGTTTGCAGAACGCGCCTTTGGGTAGCGTGCAGTCGGTGCAACGGTCCTGGATGTTGATGTTGTACGGAGTGGGCATCACTTGCTCCTTTTCGATGATCACAAGATGCGCCCTCCTCGTCCGCCGCGCGCCACCCGGCCGGGTAGTTGTGCGCACATCGACGGGTGATGCAGCGCACAACCCCATGTGCGGGGTCATACGCCGACGGTTGTGTCCGCTCACTCGTGAAACGTGACGTTTCCCCTCGATTTCCCACCCATCGGGGTGGGACCGGCCCGCCCGCCGGTGCAAACCGGCACTGCCTGATCGGAGATGGCCGCCTCTCCCCCGCGGACGAACAATGGGAACATCCCATGCGGACCGAGACACTTCCGGCATACTCTCCCGAAGAAGAGCTGCTGGTGACAGTCAAACATCTTCGTTGGGTGGCGGTGGTTGCACCGATCGTGCTGGTTACGGCGCTGGAGCTGAGCCGGCAATCACTGATCGGTGTGACGTCGATGCCGCGCCGCATCGCACTCGATGCCATCGCCGCGGCGGTCCTGATCGCCGTCTCGTTCCTCATGGTGCGCGCGATCGGACGGATGCAGTCGCGGCTCGAGCGCCACAACGAGGAGCTCCTCGCACTCCACGGCGCGGGTCTCGATGTGAGCGCCGAGTTGTCGCTCGATGCAGTGCTCAACAAGGTCGTGAGCAAGGCGTGCGCGCTGGTCGGCGCACGCTATGGCGCACTTTCAGTCGTCCGCGACGACGGCTCGATCGAGGCGTTCATCACCTCGGGCATCTCACCGGAAGTGCGCGCGAAGATCGGACCTCCTCCGGTCGGTCACGGTCTCCTCGGCGTGGTGCTGCGCGAAGGCGAACACCTGCGCCTGACCAACATCGGCGGCGATCCGCGCTCGCACGGCTTCCCTCCCAATCATCCGGCGATGCGATCGCTGCTCGCCGTACCGATCGTCTGCAAAGGTCCGTTCAAAGGAAACCTCTACCTGAGCGAGAAGCCAAGCGGCGCGGAGTTCACGACGAGCGATGAAGAGACGCTGGAGCGTTTCGCGGTGCAGGCGGCGATCGCCATCGACAACGCACACCTCCATCGCCAGGTCGCCGACCTCGCGGTGGCGCAGGAGCGCCTCCGCATCGCGCACGAGATGCACGACGGCATCGCCCAGGTGCTCGGGTACGTGAACACGAAAGTGCAGGCGGCGACGGAGTACATCCTGCAAGGCAAAACCGACGACGGCCTCGGGCAGTTGCGCGAGCTCGGAAGCGCCGCGCGCGAGGCGTACGGCGACGTGCGCGAGGCGATCGTCGATCTGCGCACGCTCCCCGGACCTTCACAATCGTTCGAGGAGGTGCTGCGCGATTACGCCGATCGCTGGATGGACCAGACCGGCATCGCCACGCAGCTCCTCGTCGACAGCACGTTGAAGCTTTCGGCGGGGATGGAGCTGCAGCTCGTGCGCATCATCCAGGAAGCGCTGACCAACATCCGCAAGCACGCGAAGGCGACGACGGCGAAGATCGATCTGCGCCAGCGCGACGGAATCCTGTTCGTCACCGTGACCGACGACGGCATCGGCCTGCAGCAGACCGCGCGCACGCCGGCGGTCTTCCCGCGCTTCGGCATGGCCACCATGCGCGAACGGACCGAGTCGATCGGCGGACGCTTCGTCATCGAGAGCACGCCGGGGTCGGGGACGCGCGTGCGGGTCGAAGTTCCGCTGCCGTCGTAAACTGCCGCCGTGCGGATTCTCATCGCCGATGACCACGCTCTATTTCGCGACGGATTGCGCAGTCTCCTCCAGTCACGCGGCCACGAAGTCATCGGCGAGGCGCGCAACGGCCGCCAGGCGATCGAGCTCGCGCTGCAGCTCAAGCCCGACCTCGTGCTGATGGACATCCAGATGCCGGAGCTCGACGGCGTCTCCGCGACGCGCGAGCTGACGGCGCAACTGCCGGACGTGAAGGTGGTCGCGCTCACCGCGTCAGAGCAGAACGAAACACTGTTCGACGCGATCAAAGCCGGCGCGCAGGGTTATCTCCTCAAGAACCTCGAGGCGGACGAATTCTTCGCCCTGCTCGATCGCGCGAACAACGGCGAGCCGGCGCTCACGCCGAATCTCGCGCGCAAGCTCCTGCAGGAGTTCGCCAAACCCGCGGCGCGCCCGCAAACCGCCGAGCCGGATGCCGATGCGCTGACCGATCGCGAGCGCGAGGTGCTCGAGCTGATGGTCGAGGGCGTGACGTCGAACCGCAAGCTCGCCAATCGCCTCGGCCTGAGCGAGAACACGGTGAAGTTTCACGTGCGCAACATCCTCGACAAGCTGCGGCTGCACACGCGGGCGGAGGCGGTCGGCTACGCGATGCGGCGGAAGATGGACCCTAAATCCTGATCGAGTGACGCTGGTAGAAGTTGTACTCGCCGAGGCGCGCGCGCAGCTTCTCGATCACATCCGCCGGCAACTGTCCCTCGGATGCGGCGACGTTCATCTCGATCTGATGCACGTTGCGCGCGCCGGGGATGACGGTCGACACGGCGTCATGCGCGAGCACGAAGCGCAGCGCCCCTTCCGCGAGATTGCGCGCCGTGCCGCCGATGATCGACTTCACTTCATCGACGCGATCGCTCGCTTCCTGCAGACGCCGCGGCGTGAGGAAGTTCTGACGGACGTCATCGGTGGGAAAAACGGTGTCCGCGTGGAACTTGCCGGTGAGCAGCCCTGACGCGAGCGGCACGCGCGCGATGATCCCATAGCCCTTTTCCTTGGCCAGCGGAAAAAGGTGCGTGGCCGGCGCCTGATTGAGCACGTTGTAGAGGACCTGGAGCGCGTAGCCCCAGCCGTGCGTCATGATCTCGATGCCGTCCTCCGGCGAGGAAACCGAGACACCCCAGAAGCGGATCTTCCCCACTTCCTGCAGACGCTCCATCGCTTCCTGAATCTCTTCGCGCCGCAGGTCCTGAATCGTCGGATTGTGCAGTTGATAGAGGTCGATGTAGTCGGTGCGCAGCCGCCGCAGCGATCCATCGACGGCGACGAAGATGTGCTGCTTGGAAAAGTCCTTGCGCAGCTCGCCGGCGCCGGTCCGCGCGTTGCCGACCTTCGTCGCGATCACGACGTCCTGCCGCTTGCGCGACAAGACGATGCCGAGGAGCGACTCGCTGCGCCCGAAGCCGTAGCTGTCCGCGGTGTCGAAGAAATTTACGCCGAGGTCGCGCGCGCGCCGGATCGCCGCGAGCGATTCGTCGTCCGAGGTGCGCCCCCAGCCGATCGGCACACCAGAGGCCTCGGTCGGCCCGCCGATGGCCCACGCGCCGAAGCCGATCTCACTGACTTTGATCCCCGTCTTCCCGAGCTCGCGGTACTGCATCGGCCCGCATTGTAGCGGCAGCCATCAACGCCGTTAACACTCCGGCCGCGAGCGCGAGCCAGCCGGCGCCACGCATCAGCGAGTTGCGGAGGTACGTTTCGGTCGGCTGGTGTACGTCGCGCTCGAGTGTGGCCATCGCACCGCGATCGACGAACAGCGTCTCGCCGCCGTTCACAAGGGTGACGCGGTGGTCACCCCGTCGCGAAATGCGGAACGACCGCGATTCCCATAGCTGAATACCCTGCCTTTCGCCGGTCCCGCTCAACTGGTCGAGATGCACCACGGTCTTGCGTTCGGCGTCGTCGGTGATCACGACCTGCAAGTTACAAGCGACGGAGCTCGAGTCGTTGGTGGTTTTCGGCGTGTCGACGCGCAGATGAAACGAGCCGGAGGTCGAGATTCGAAACCACGACCCGGCCTGGATGCCTTTCGCCGGTAACGGCAGATGAACCGGCTCCCAGTTCGCCTCGCTGTTGACGTACGTCGCGTAGATGAAGACTCCGCAGGCGAAGAGCAGCGAGGCGACCGAGCAGCCCCAACGTCTCACTACAAGTGCACCAGCTTCACTTCTTCGATCGCCGGATTCAATCGCAACGCCGCCACCGCATCGGCACTCAGCGCGGAGTCGATCGTCACGATGCCCATCGCCTTGCCGCCGCTCGTGGTGCGCGCGAGGTTGTATTCGGCGATGTTGATGAGGAACTCGCCGAGAATCGTGCCGACGCGGCCGACCACGCCGGGGACGTCCTTGTTGATGATGTAGAGCAGGTGCCCTTCCGGTTTGAACTCGACGCGGAAGTTGTTGACCGACACCACGCGCTGGCTCCGCTCGCTGAAGAGCGTGCCCGACACGCAGACGTCGTCGCGCTGCGATGAGGCGCGGAACGTGATCAGGTTCGCGTAGTCGCGCGGATTCGGATCGGAGCTCGTGCCGATGGTGATGCCTCGCTGCTGCGCGATCTGCTCGGCGTTGACAAAGTTGACGTTCGCCACGTGCGACGCGAGCAATCCCCTGAGCGCCGCGATGGAGAGGATCTTCTGCAGCCGGTCGGGGACGCCGAACAGCTCGATCTGCGCGCGATTCACCGGACCGTTGATGATCTGCGCGGCGAAGGACCCGAGGCGGTCGGCGAGACTGATGAGCGGCGCGGCGTCGGGATCGCCTTCGAACGGCAGGTTCACCGCCGAGACGAAGATCGAGCCGCGCAGCGCTTCGACGACCATGCGCGACGTTTCGACCGCGACGCGATCCTGCGCCTCGATCGTGTTCGCGCCGATGTGCGGCGAGAGGATGATGTTCTTCGCATTGAGCAACGGGTGATCTTTCCCCGGCGGCTCATCGACGTACACGTCGACCGCGGCAGCCGCGATCTGACCGCTGTTGAGCGCATCGGCGAGCGCCTGCTCGTCGTAGATGCCGCCGCGCGCGATGTTGAGCGCGATCGCGCCCGGCTTCATCTTCGCGATCTCGTTCGCGCCGAGCATGCCGCGCGTTTCATCGGTCAGCGGCGTGTGCACGGTGACGACGTCGGCGCGCGCGAGCAGCTCGTCGAGCGAGACGCGCTCGACCGAATGCTGCTGGAACACGCTGTCCGCGATGTACGGGTCGTACGCGATGACGTGCATGTCGAACGCGCGTGTGCGCCGCGCCAGACGCGTGCCGATGCGCCCGAAGCCGATGATGCCGAGGGTCTTCTTCTCGAGCTCCGTCCCCATGAACTTCGCGCGCGTCCACTCGCCGCGCTTCACGCTCGCATGGGCCTCGGGGATGTTGCGGCAGACCGCCAGCAGCATCGCCATCGTGTGCTCGGTCGCCGACATGATGTTCGCCGTCGGCGCATTGATGACCAGGATGCCGCGCGCGGTGCAGGCGTCGACGTCGACGTTGTCGAGCCCCACGCCCGCACGCCCGACGACGCGCAGCCGCGAGCCGAAGTTCACCAGCTCCTCGGTTACCGCGGTGCCGCTGCGCGTGATCAGCGCGTCGGACTCGGCGACGGCGCGGAGCAGCTCTTCGCCTTTGAGGCCGGGGCGATAGTCGAGATCGACGTCGCTCGCGGCGCGGAGGATGTCGAGGCCTGATTCCGCGAGGGTGTCGGTGACGAGGACTTTGAGTTGCTGCGCCTCAGCCAAGCGCGACCTCCTCGAGCACATCGAGCATCGCGTTCAAATCCTCGAGCGGGATGTCGCCCATGTGTCCGATGCGGAACGTCGTTTCCTTCCAGTCGCCGTAGCCGCCGCCTAGGGTGTAGCCGCGCTTCTTCATCTCGCCGCGGATCGCATCGGGCGATTTCACCGGCTGCAGCGCGCTGACCGTGCACGACGCATGCGCCGCATCGGACGCCGCCTTCGCGTACTTCGCGGTGCGCTCCAGCGTGATGTCGCGCATGCGGCGATGCCGCTCGTAGCGCGCGTCGAGCCCTTCCTGCCGCACGATGTGATCGAGCTGCGCGGCGAGCGCGTAGAAATGCGAGATCGACGGCGTCGACGGCACGCTCATCTCGTCCGCCTTCTCCTTGTACTGCACGAGATCGAAGTAGGTGCCGCGATACGGATGCTTCTTCGCCCGCTCCAGCGCCGCCTTCGACATCGCCGCGACCGTGATGCCGGGCGGCAGCGCGAGTCCCTTCTGTACGGACGCGAGACAGACGTCGAGTCCCCATTCGTCGACGCGCATCGGAATGCCGCCGAGGGACGAGACGGCGTCGACGAGGACGAGCGTGTCCGGCGATTCGTCGCGCACGATGCGCGCGAGCGCGGCGACGTCGTTCGTGACGCCGGTCGAGGTCTCGTTGTGCGTCAGCGTGACGGCGTCGTAGTGCGCGCGGCGCGACGCGAGGTGATCTCCGAGCGCCTCGGGATCGATGGCGTTGCCCCAGCCTGCATCGAGCCGGTCGACTTCGAGGCCGAGCGACTGCGCGATGGCGAACCAGCGCTCCGAGAACGCGCCGCACGTCGTGACGAGCACGCGGCGCGCGACGCAATTCTCCAGCGCCGCCTGCATCACGCCGGTGCCGGACGAGGTGACGACGAAGGTGTCGCCGGTCGTGCCGAACAGCGGCTTGAGGTTCGCGAGGATGCCGGCGTAAAGGTCGCGGAATTCGGGACTGCGATGTCCGATCACGGGGCGCGCGAGCTCCTGCAGGATCTCGGGTCGCACCCACGTCGGACCGGGAACGAAGAATTTACAGGTCATGATCAATCAATTCGTCTGGTGCAGCAGATACGCGAGTAGCTCGCGCATCGTCGTTACGTAGACCTCCGCATTGTCCCTCACGCGCTCGCGCACGCAAACGCCGCCGAAGCCGATGAAGAGGTCGACAGCCGGCTTCGTTTCGAGATCGCTGACGCCGTCGCCGACGAACGCGGCCTTGCCGTGAGTCCGTGCACGCACGTCGCGCACCACGAGCTCCTTGCCTCCGGGACGCGTGAGAAAGGAGCGGCGATCGAAATCCTGATAGTCACCGCGATCATCAAATCGCAACGCGACCGCGTGCACCGCGCGCGCCGGCACACCCAGGTGTGACGCCAGCGGCTCGATCGCCTGCGCGATGCCGGCGGTGACGAGGTGAATCAACACCCCCGCCTCGCGCAACGCGCGGAACGTCTCTTCCACGCCGTCGACGATGCTCTCGATGTAGTGCTGGGCGAGCGCTTCAACCGCTTCGCGCCGCGGACGGATCATCTCCAGCCGCCGCGCGTAAACCTGGTCGAGCGGGATCTCGCCGTTCATCGCGGCGTCGGTGAGCTTCGCGATTTCAGGGTTGCCGCCCGCGAGGACGTCGATGCCTTCGATGGTGACGAGAGTGGAGTCGACGTCGAAGAAGACGAAGCGGTATTTCATGCGTCATCCCGAGCGGAGCGAGGGAGCGCCACGATCTTCAGCAGGTCCGAGAACCGGTCGAGGTAGTGATCAGGACGCGACGCCCGCAACTGCTCCTCGGACGACGATCCGGTCGGCACGACCGCGACGTCGATCCCGCTCGCGCGCGCGGCGTGCACGTCGATCGGCATGTCGCCGACGAAGAGCGCCGATGCCGGCGGGCATTGCGTCGACTCGAGCGTGCGCAGCACGTGCTGCGCGTCGGGCTTACGCGCACCCGCGACGTCGGGCCCGACGATGTCGCGGAAATACGGCGCGAGGTTCAGGAAGGCGAGAATCTTTTTCGAGAACGACGTCGGCTTGTTCGTGCAGACCGCCATCTCGACGCCGAGCTTCTGCAGCTCTTCGAGCGTGATCTCGACGTCGGCCAGCACTTTCGATTCTTCGCAGCAGATCTCGTCGTAGCGCGATTCGAATGCGTCCTGCACGCCGCGCGGCACTGTCGTCACGTTGAATGCGCGTTGCAGCAGGCGCTCCAGACCGTCGCCGACGAAGTCGCGGATGCGCGCCGCGCTGAGCTCGTCGAGCCCGTGTTGCCGCCGCGCGTAGTTCACCGCCTCGGTCAGCGCCGCGTAGGAATCGACGAGAGTGCCGTCGAGATCGAAGAGGACTGCGCGGTACCGGAGCGGCTGGGGCATGAGGCTGCGGATTCTACCGATTTGTCACCGGTAGCGAATTCCGGGCCGATTGCTTGCTGGTACGGTGGAAGGTCCATGAGAACGTCGCTCGCAGCGCTGCTCACGTTGCTCCTCCTCTCGACCTCCATATTCGCCGAAGACAGCAACGAAAATCGCGCGGCGCTGACGATCAATCTCGAAGCGGTCGGCGACAACGCGGAAGGCGTCGTCACGCGGACGGCTTTCAAGTTCAACGTCCCCTCCGATGTTCCTCCGCAGATCCCGCTCGTAATCGTCGGTACGATCTCGCAGGACGGGAAAGTGCTGAAGAACTTCCGCTATCCGATGACGTCCGGCGCACGCAGCGAGCTCACGGCGATTCAGACGGTGCCGGCGGGCAACATCGAGGTCGAAGCACGCCTGATGATCCCGCTCGAAGAAGCGGCGCCGGTGATCCTCGGCAAGCTGGCGAAGACGTTCACGGTCGCGAAGACGAACAAGCCGTACACGGCGAACCTCGAAGAGGGCGCGGAGTCGGTGATCGCCGAAGGGATCGTCCCCGAGGCCAGTGGGACGGTGCGGATCCTGACGCCGCGGCGCGACGTCGCGCCGAACCTCTTCATCGTCGACGTCGACGTCACGCCGCCGGTGAAAAAGGTCGAGTTCTGGGTCGAAGGCAAGAAGATCATGACCCGCAACGCGCCGCCGTATCACGCGGAGCTCGATCTCGGAAATCTTCCAAAGCGTGTAGAGGTGAAGGCGATCGGCTACGACGCGCAGGGGCATTACATCGACGCCGATGCGTTCGTGGTGAACGAGCGCGAGACGCCGCTGGAAGTGAAGCTGACGCGCGTGGTAACGCCGGACAACGTCTCGCACATCAAGCTCGCCGTCCACAATCCGAAGAACACGACGATCAAGTCGGCCGTGCTCTTCGCGGGACAGAAAAAGATCTTCGAGTGGAGCGGTCCGCCATACGCCGTGAACCTGCCGGCGAGCAAACTGACCGGCGTCGATTTCCTCCGCGCGTCGGTCACCGACGATACGAATTACGAGGCATCCGACCTTCTCTTCCTCAACGGCGATCGCTTCATGGAGGAGATCGAGGTCAACCTCATCGAGCTGCCGGTGTCGGTCAGCGACGCGGCGGGCGCGCCGATCTCGAATCTCAAGCAGGAGAACTTCTCCGTCTTCGAAGACGGCAAGCCGCAGAAAATCTCCAGCTTCAATTACGCCGCGAACCTGCCGATCTCCGCGGGCGTGCTCGTCGACCATTCCGGCAGCATGGAAAAACGGATGAAGGAGACGAAGGAAGCCGCGGTCGAGTTCTTCAAGGAGATCATCAAGGGACAGGACCGCGCATTCATCGCCGGCTTCGCGTTCGACGCGACGAAAATCGCGCCGTTCGTCTCCAGCGTCGACCTCCTCGAGTCGCAGGTGAAAGCGATTCCGGACGCGGGCGGCGGCACGTCGCTCTACGACGCGATCATCACCGGCCTCTATCGCTTCCGCGGCGTGCAGGGACGCAAGGCGCTGATCGTGCTGAGCGACGGCGAGGACACCACGTCGCGCATCAGCTACGACGAGATGCTGACGTACGTCCGCGCGTCGCGCGTCCCGCTCTACTTCATCGGCATCGGCCTCGGTTTCGGCGATTTCTCCGGCACGTCGAAGATGAAGGCGATGGCCGCCGAGACCGGCGGCGTCGCGTACTTCATCAAGGATGTGAAGGCGCTCCCCGACACGTACGTGCAGCTCGAGAAGGAGCTGCGCACGCAGTACCTCATTACTTACAACGCCGAGGCGTCGAAGAAGGATCAGCGGTACCGGACGGTGGAGGTGAAAGTGGATCGGCCGGACGCGAAGGTGCGGACGATTCGGGGGTACATACCGTGAGGTAGTTGGCAGTTCGCAGTTGGCAGTTGGCAGGAGAACGAGGTGCTACTGCCAACTGCCAACGGCCCACTGTCAACTCATCTACTGATTCAACCGCCGGTACGTCGCCGAGAGAATCGTCACCCTCTTCACATACGTCCTCGTCTCCGAGAACGGCATCGACTCGACGAACTCGTCGATCGGTTTACGCGGGGCACCGCGGCGCCAGTTGAGCACATTGCCCTGACCGGCGTTGTACGACGCGACGGCGAGCTGCGGGTTGCCGCCGAAGAGATCGGTGAGGTGGCGGAAGTGATACGTGCCGAGCCTGATGTTCACTTCGGGGTTCTCGAGATCGCCGGATGAGTGGAGCTTCTGCGCGAGCTCCTTTCCGGTCGCGGGCATGAGCTGCATCAGGCCGGTCGCGCCGACGCGTGATTTCGCGCGCGGGTTGAAGTAGCTCTCCTGGTGGATGAGTCCCATGATCAGGTACGGGTCGACGCCGTTCTTCTTCGAGTACTCGCGGATCTCGTCCTCGTACTTCGCCGGGTAGTACATGCGGAGGAAGTACGGCGGCACGGCGTCCTGCTCGACGGTCGCGAGCTGCGGAAACGCGCGGCGGATGGTCATGAACATGAGCTGCGTGTTGCCGTTCGCGTGATAGAGGTCGGTCAGCAGCGCGTCGGCGTACGCCTGATTCGTCTTGTTGACGTTCTTCTGAATCTCCATCCGCGCGTTCTTCATGTCGGAGAGCGCGGTGAGCTCGTACGCGAGGCGCAGTTCGGGCGGCATCATCTTCTCCGCGAGCTGGCCCCAGTCCGGACGATTGATCTTCAGCGGATTCGTCGTCTCCTGATGTCCCGGCACGCCGCGCGACTTCGCGAAGAGCGCGTAGAGATCGTCGTACGGCGCGGAGGCGAGCGAGCGATAGATCGCCGTCGCTTCATCCTTCTGGCCCGCGCGCTCGATCGTCCGCGCGTACCAGTACTGCCCCTGCCGCTTGATGCCGACGCTCTGATACGTGTCGGCGATGAACTTGAAGTTGTTCTTCGCCGTGGCGAGATCGCCGCGCGCGTACGCCGCCCACGCCTTGTCCCAGAAGTGCTGCAGTCCGGGATCGGCGAGGCGATCGAGCTTCACCAGTTGTCTGACCAGATCCTGTTCATACTCGTCCTGATTCTTCGCCTCGGCGAGTCCGATCAGCGTCGTCAGCACCTCGACACGCACGGAGTGCTCGAGCGGCAACGAGAGCAGATCCTTCAGTCGCTCGGTCGACAGCCGGTCGTACTCGTCCTGCTTCGCCTTCTTCGCCAGGTCGATCAGCTTGACCTGCGTCTTCACCTTCGCGAACTTCGGCCTGGTGATCGTCCGCGCTTTCTTCCCCTTGCCGCGCCGCACCTTCGTCACGCCGACCTGCTTCCGCTGCAGGACGGTCTTGAGCACGACCGGATTGATCGACGACGCGAGCGCGCGATAGCTCTTCGACGCGTGATAGATCGCGGGGATCGCGACCTTGAACGAGCTCGAGGCGAGTGGCTCGAGCACTTTGTTCGCGTCCTCGTAGCGATGCAGTTGATAGAGCGCGAGGCCGCGATTGAGCGCCACCGCCTCGTGCAGCGCCGGCGGCGCGACCGGCTCGAGCGCGGTGAGCTCTTCGAACGCGTTCTGCGGATCGCCGTCGCGCAGGAGGTTCACGGCGCGCTCCAGACGCTCCGCGGGCGTGATGCGAATCGCGCCGTCCTTCGGAACGGATGAAAGCGAGCGGACGATGGAGAGCGCATCGCCGCTCTGCGCGGCGCGCGGGCTCTTGATGGCGATGTTCCGCGCGGCGAAGAGTACGGCGTCGAGGTCGCCGCGGACGAAGCGGTCCTCGATCACGTTCCAGCGCGCCGTCGCGGTGACGGACGGCGTCTCCGATCGCACCGCGATGCCGGCGAAGACGTCGGCGCTACGATCCCAATCAGCGACGTTTCGATAGAGACCGCCGAGGTTGAAGGCGGCGTCTTCCCAGAACACGAGCCGCGGCGACATCGACCACAACTGCGCGAGCGTGGTGCGCGCCGACTTCCGGTCGCCCGCGACCTGATGTCCGTTGGCGAGGAGGTACAGCCGGTATTGCTCGACGGCGCGCGAGCCGAAGCGGAACGACGAGAGTTGCTTCACCGCATCGGGACCATCGCCGCGCTGCAGCGCCTCGACGCCGGCGGTGTAGACGTCGCGCAGTTTCGCGAGATCGGGGGGCGCTTCGGGCTTCGATTCAGCGACCTTCTCGCGCTGCCTCGCCGAGGGAACGAAGCGGTAAATGCCGATCGCGATCAGCACGAGGGCAACCACGACAGCGATCGAGACGACGAGCCAGCGCTTACGCATCCGCTGGCGAGAGTGCGAAAGGGCTGCCCGTTACAGCCCCAGCGATTCCGCGTGGCCGTCCGCGAGTATCCTCACCAGCTCGTCATAGAAGTAATTCGACGTTTTCCGCACTTCGTCGGCGATGCGGTCGTCGTACATCTGACGGCTGCGGTCGATGTCTTCCTTGAGCCGCTCGTACAGGTCGCGGTTCTTGCGGCCCTGTTCGACCTTCGACTCGTTGTAGAGCTTGATTTCGGAAACGAGCAGGCGCGCGAAGCGGCGCGCTTCGTCGTGTTTCTTCGCGTCTTCGCTCTGCGGCGTCTGGAACGCGGCGCCGCGGCCGACGCCGCTGGGCGGCACGTACTGCGTGCTCGGACGTCCACCCTCGTCGCCCATCGACGGTGCCGCGGGAGGCGCGGCGGGGGGCGGCGCGGGGGCCGGCGCGGGACGCGGCGGTGGGGTGGGACTGGAGAACTCCTCGGCCGACGGGATGTTGAACTTCGGTGCGGGAGACGCGGCACCGGCCATCAGCTCTTTGATCTGTGCGGCGTCGAAGCGCATGGTCTCGGTCCGCTGCGGCTCCGGCGCCGGAGGCGGGGCGGCGGGACGGGGCGGCGGCGCGGGCGCGGGAGGCGGAGCCGCCTGCGGCGCGGGTTTCGGCGGGGCGGGGGGCGGCGCGGGAGGAGCCGGTTTCGGTGCAGGTGCGGCAACCGGCGCGGGCTCGAGACCGGCGGCGGTGCTGCCTCCCTCGATGAGACTCGGCGACGGCGTTTTCTTGCGCAGCGCGAGCGTGTCGATCAGGAGGCCGGTGGCGAAGACGAGCAGTTCGACCGAGGGAGCGTCGAGCTTGGCGATGTCGGCCTCGACGGCGTCGATGTAGACCGCGGCCGCGACTTTGTCCTTGATCACCATCGGCACGAGGATCGCGCGCGTCGATGCCGGGACGCCGAGGCGCGTCGAGATGTTGGCGCCATCCCAGATCACCACGTGCTCGTCGCGCAACACCGTGTCGAGCTCCGGGATGAGGCCGGGCGCCGCATTGAAGCGCTTCACGTTCTCGTCGCTGCCGCCGGCGGCGGTGAAGCCGACGCCCTTCCAGCCGCTGAACGTCTCGCCGCGCAGGATCAGCAGCGCCGCGCGCGAGCCGAACTGCAGGCACTCCTCGAGGAGCGCGTTGAGGACATCGACCTGCGACTTCCCGCGCTCGACCGCGACGACTGCGTTCTTCACGCGCGAGGCATCGGGGCCGCCGGCGGGAAACATCTGCGGAACGAGAGTGGGGGACTCGACCGGCTCCGGCTTGAACGACTCTTCGAGCTCGCCGATCGACTTCTGAATGTGCGGAAGAAACGTAATCGAGTTGACGTCAGCCTGAACGCTCTGGAGGGCGGCCTTCAGTTGTGAGTCGACGACTTCGCGCACGTCTTCGATGGAGGACCTGATCTCCGCGACCATCCGGTCGATGGACTCGCGTACGTGCGCCTCGATGGAAGTCGCGACTTCCTCTCCCCTCACGGCCATAAATCCTCCAGGTACCGTAGCTTGAACCTGCCCAGACGAGGGCGCAGCGATTATTGACCCCGGTTTTACGAGCTGTCAACTTGCGGCGGCGCGGTGGAACGGGCGGTGTGCTACTTTTGTCACCAATGTCTCGGTCTCTCATCGCCACACTCGCTGCACTTCTGCTCGCGGCCTGCGGTGCCGGTTCGGACGGCGCGGACCACAACGAGTGGCTGCACGTTCTCAACTCCAAGAAAGCAGCGATCTCCCCGTCCGCCACGGCGCGCGAAAAACAGGTCTACGCCGACACGCTCGCCGCGTTCGTGCAGCGGCATCCGACGCACAGCCGCGGACGCGAGGTCTACGAGCACATCCAGCTCGATTTCGCGCGCGAGCTCGCGTCGCTCGGCCGCTACCAGGACGCGATCCGCTTCTATCGCGCGATCCTCGCGCACGATCCGCAGCACGCGGACGCGCTGACCGGCCTGCGCGATGCGGTGGAGCATCTCGCCGTCTCGCGGCAGAAGCTCCTGGCGCTTGAAAAAGGGATGTCACAACACGACGTGGCGAAAATCCTGGGGAAGCCGATCCCGGGCTGGAAGGTTCGTACTGAACGGCGCGACTCGGTGATCGAGTCGTGGTACTACCGGACGAGCGACGGACGGGTCGCCGGCGTCTATTTCCGCGATGGCGAGCTTTTCGCAGCGGAAGAGAACTCGCAGGCCCGTTTGACGCTGCCCTCCGGCGCCGCACAATAGACAAGGATCAACAACGCATGCCTCTGTACGAGTATCAGTGTCAGGCTTGTGGTGAGCGTGTCGAGGTCATTCAACGGCACAGCGATCCGCCGTATGCGCATTGCCCGAAGTGCGGCGGCGACATGAAGAAGCTGCAGTCCGCGCCCGCCATTCAGTTCAAAGGCTCCGGTTTCTACAAGACCGATTACAGCTCGTCGTCGAAGCCGTCTGAATCGAAGTCGGAATCGAAGACGGAGACGAAGAGCGAGACGAAGACCGAAACGAAGAGCGACGGCAGCAAGACCTCCGACTGATGAAAATGGTCACCGCGAAAGATCTGAAACGACGCGCCGACTCGGTGCTCGAAGAGGTCTTTCGATCGCTGTTCGAAGAGATCGACACCGACCGGATCCGCCGCGACGTGGAACTGATGCGCGCGAGCGAGCCGGACTTCGACGCCGCCGATCACGCGAAAACGCTCGCCCGCCGCACCGCGATCCGCTGCGCCGCCGCCGGCGCGATGACCGGCATTCCGTCGGGACTCCTCGCCATCGGCACGCTCGGCGCCGATCTCGCCTATCTCGTCTTCCAGCAGTTCCGCCTCGTCGTCGGTATCGCCACGATCTACGGACACGAGCCGCATGGACGCGAGCGCTTCGCTGAAGCGCTGTCGTGTCTCGCCTATTCGTCGGGGGTCGGAATCGGCAAGCAGGGGATCGCGACGATGCTGGAGTCGGCGGTGCTCGAGGGCGGCATCGTGGCCGAAAAGATCGGCGCGCGATTCGCGCGCGAGCGGCTGATGAAGTTCGTGCCGATCGTCGGCGCGATCTCCGGCGGCGCCTTGAATTACGCCTCGGTTCACGCGGTCGCGCGCGCCGCGATCCGGTACTACGAGTCGCGCGTGGACGATGCGGTGGCGGATGAGATCTGGGCCGAAGGCGATCGCGAACACGCGTGATTTGCAAAGGAATGCAGCCCCATAGACCCGCGTTAGCTGGCCTGACTGCACAATGCCTAAGTTCGAGACCGAATCCATGACGGAGGTTCGCTCCGCGTTCTTCGAACGGCGGAGACTCCGCCGCATTCGGATGATCGTCGAACTGACGATGAATCTCGTCAGCAGCGACATGACGGTCACCTATCGCGAAGCGTGCTGCCTCATCGATTGCGCGCGCAAAGCGATCCTCGAGCTGCATCCGTCATTCGAAGATCGTTACGAGCGCGTCGTCCGGCCGCACTTCGAATGTCTGCTCGCCGAGCGCTGGCCGCAGGCCGAGCTGCTCCGTCCCAGCGCCTCCGAACTCGTCAATTGATCGCGTCCGGCACCACGCCCGTGATCTCACACCTCTGCAGCACATCCGGCGGAAACGCCGCGCGCCTCGCAAACACCATCCCCACATCGTCGTATCCGATGAGCGCCCACTCCGCACGCGGCCAGTAGACGAGTGACGCGGGCAATTGCCGCCGCTGCTTCGTTACCGCGTCCATCACCGTCACCTTCTCGCGCCGATACTCATCGACCGCCAGATCGATCCGGTATTTGCGCAGGAGCGCGCGCCAGGCGCGGCCGTCGACGCGAGCGCGGGCGTACTCCGCGTTGAACGTGCGATAGAGCTCGTTGCGGCCGTCGGTGAGCGCGCGCCGTTCGGGATGGAACGACCAGATCAGGAAGCCGCCGAACTGATCGGGGTTGTAGATGTGACCTCGCAATCCGCTTGCTCGCAAACGCGCAACGGCGGCGAGCGGCCAGCGATGCTTCGCCAGGCCGAAGCCGTGCGGCACCATGACGAACGCGAAGATGACCGCCGCGGCGGCGACGGCGTATGCCACCGGCTTCTTCCATTCGATCGGCGGCAACAGCAGCGGCAACGCGGCGAAGTAGAGAGGCTGATGGCGCACGTGCATGATCGCCAGCACCGCGAGAATCGCGAAGAGCACGTACTCGCCTTTGCGCATCTTCACGAAGAGCGTGATCGACGCGATGATCGTGAGGTAGAGCAGCGGAAAGACGAGCGGCGAGCTGCGCTGCCATTCCGCGTTCGTGAATGCTCCGCTCGTGGCGAGCGCGTTGAGCGAGATCGGCGCGGCGATCGCGCGCCAGCCGAATGGGTTCACGAGGAGCGCGGCGCAGGAGGCGAGCGTGCGGGGGATGGAGCGCGTGAGCACGAGCATGATCAGCGGAGCGAGCAACGCCGAGGGATGCACGTTGATCCAGAGCGCGGTGAGGAGGGCGAAGGCGATCCAGGAGCGTCTGGCGATGGCGATCGCGATCGCGAGGAAGGCGGCGGCGATCGACGACGGGCGCATGTCGAGTAATGGGTTTGCGCCGGCGAAGGCGACTGCCGCCAGGACAGGCGAGGGCGCCTGTCCCCCCACTGGAAATGCGAAGAGCGCGGCGACGAAGAGGGCGCGGAGGATGGTGAGGACGCCGAAGGGGATCGCGTAGACGCCGACGGCGAAGAGCCACTCGCCGTTGATCCACGGGACGTGATCGCTCGCCACCGCAAACGGATCGCTGGCCGGCAGCGCGCGATGCTCGACGATCCAGCGGCCCGTGGCGAGATGCCAGAAGAGGTCGTAGCTGCGGAGCGGGACGAGCGCGACGATCGCGAAGACGGCGAAGAGCAGGACCGTGCGGCGCACGCCGCGAGTGTAGGACAGGCGCCTCGCCTGTCCTCAACTTACCGCGTCGTCGGTGCGGGACTCGCCGGTGGAGCGGGCGGCGCCGGGATCGCGGTCGGCGCCGGAGGCACCGGCGGAACGCCCTGCACCGCGGGAACCGGCGGCGGAACCGGCGGGACGCCGTTCTCGAGGCGGATGTCGCCGTTCACGGTCGAGATCCGGAGCTCGTGCCGTCCGCCGTTCACGTCACCCGACACGCGGCGGCTGCCGGGATGCGAGTGGATGCTCAGCGGGAAGTTCGCCTCGAAGTCGCCGTTGACCTGCGACAGATCGCATGCGAACGACGCGCTCGGCGGCAGCACCGCGACCACGCGGCCGTTCACGGTCTTCAACTTCGCGCCCTGGAAGTCGCGGACGAACTTCGCCATCACGCGGCCATTCACGGTGTGCGCGTAGACCTCGGCGCTGCCGGCGTTCTCCAGGTTGATCTCGCCATTGACGCTCTTCGCCTCGGTCGGGCCGTCGATGCCGTGCGTGGCGATGCGGCCGTTCACGGTGCGGAGCTCGAGCTCGAGCTGCGGCGGCACGCGGAGCGAGTAGTCGACCGTCACTTCGTCGCCGAAGTTGAAGCCGATGAAGTGGATCTTGTGATGGCGCTTCCGCCCGATCTGGAGCGTGTCGCCGTTCACTTCAGTCTTGAAGTAGCCCTGATTCTCGACGTTCGGCTGCGGTTTCTCGTATGCGCGGACGTGCGCCACGAGGGTGATCTCGTTCGTCGTTCCAGCCTCGACGTTGACGCTGCCGTTGACCTCGTTCACATGGAGGCGATGGATTCCATCGGACGGCCAGGTGCGGTTGATCGTCACCTCCCGCCGCTCGCCGGCCACACAGGCCATGAGCAACATCGCGGGCAGTAAATAAAGGTAGCGGTTTCGGCTGTTCATTCGAGTCACCTGCAACGGGTTACTACGGACACCAGGGGCGAGAGTTTCAATTGGCACTGATCGATACCTCCCAGACCACCCTTCTCCGGATCGCCGCCTTCCTGGTCGATGCCCTCACGATCTCGATTCTCCTCATCCTGCCCGCGTCCGCCATCAGCTACGGGATGGCCTGGGTGGGAGGGTCGGTGAAGGCGATCCAGATCGTCTGGTGGGTCGCGCTCTTCATCTTATTGACAGCGCTGCTGATCCGCGACGGCTTTCGGGGCCGCTCCCTCGGCAAGCAGATGCTCGGCCTCCGGCTGCTGACCCCCCGCGGGGAAGGATGCGGCTGGTGGCGGTCGGTGCTCCGCAACCTGACGGTCGTCGTCTTCCCGCTGACGCTGATCGAGGTGTTCCTCGTCGTCGCCGGAAAGCCGCGGCTGGGGGACCGGCTCGCGAAGACGACGGTCAGCGAAGAATAGTTGGCAGTGGGCCGTTGGCAGTTGGCCGTAGCCCGGTTCTACTACCCACGGCGAACTGCCAACTGCCAACGAATCCGCTTCTCCGTCAGCATCGCCCCGAACGTCTCCGCCATCGACTCCCGCACATCGAAATCGAACGTGTTCGACTCGCCGAAGTTCTCGGCGACGAGCACGACGTCGGGCGGCGCGACCATCCGGTACACGGTGCTCAGAATCTCGAACGGCACTTCGAGCGTGAAGCGTTTGTAGACGTAGCGATCGACCAGCGGCGTCGCGCGCAGAGCCTCGGCGGCGGACTCGCGATACGCGCGCGACAACCCGCCGGTCCCGAGCTTCACGCCGCCGTACCAGCGCACGACGACCACGCCGCATTCGTACAAATCGGCCCCTTCGATCGCGGAGAGGATCGGCTTCCCCGCCGTTCCCGACGGCTCGCCGGCGTCCGAGCTGCGCGTCCGGCCACCCCAGAGTCGAAACGCCCAGCAGTGATGCGTCGCGTCGAAGTACTTCTTCTCGATCCGCTGCAGCTCTTCGAAAAACGCTTCCTCGCTCGACACCGCGAAGACGACGCCGAGGAACTCCGAGCGCTCGATCTTCAGCCGCGCTTCCGCCGGCGCGGCGGGCATGCGGTAGTGGTCAGCGGGCATAGCGATAGGCCGAGACGTAGCGGTTGCCGTGCAGGAAAAAGCGCAGCGGCCAGTGCGCGGCATCGCCGGAGTTCTCGACGCCGATCCGCTTGCTGACCGCGATCTCCGTTTCCGGCACGTCGAGGTCGCGCTCCGTGATCCACAAGCGACCGCCGTCGAGCGGCTCGCCGTCGCACAGCTTGTCGACCGCGAGCGCCGCGCAGACCTTGCCCGGTCCGTTCATCAGCTCGAAATCGTTCTTCGCCTTCGGCCGGCGCTTGCGCATCGACTCGATCCCTTTGACCGGCACCGCCGCGCGAATCAGCACGGCCTCGGCGATGTCCGCTTCCTGGCAGACGACGTTGAGGCACCAGTGCATGCCGTAGCTGAGATAGACGTAGGCGTGGCCTCCCTCGAGGTACATCGATTGATTGCGCTCCGAGCGCAGGCCGCGCCGCGCGTGACTCGCCGCATCGTTCGCGCCGAGGTACGCCTCGACCTCGACGATGCGCGCGGCGAGCTGCTCGCGTCCGAGCCGGCGCCAGAGCACGCATCCGAGGAGCGCACGCGCGACCGTCACCGTGTCCTGGAGATAGAACTCAGGCGGAAGCTTGTCGGGCACGATGATCGAGCTCGTCTTCGCCAACGTAGCGATTGATGATGTTCAGCAGATCCGCGTGCACGCCGGGCGGCGCGCCGATGATGTTGCCGCGTGAGAACCAGCGATCGCCGCCCGAGAAATCGCTGATCGTGCCGCCCGCCTCGGTGACGAGGAGCGATCCCGCCGCGACGTCCCACGACGCGAGGTGCATCTCGAAGAATCCGTCGAACACGCCGGCCGCGGTGTAGGCGAGATCGAGCGCCGCGGAGCCGGGACGCCGCACACCCTTCGCCACCATGATGATGTCGCGGAAGATGTTGGTGTAGATGCCGACGTACTGCTGCGCGCGAAACGGAAAGCCGGTGGTGAGGAACGACGCCTCGACCTTCTGCTGATCGGAGACACGCATCGGCTGGCCATTTCTGAATGCGCCCGCGCCCCGCTCGGCGGTGAAGAAGAGATCGCGCAGCGGCTCGTGCACGACGCCGGCGACGATCTCATCGCCCTGCTTCAGCGCGATCGAGACCGACCAGATCGGGAAGTGCTGCAGGTAGTTCGACGTGCCGTCGAGCGGATCGATGATCCAGGTGCGACGATTCGCCGACGCGCCGCTGCTGCCGGTTTCTTCGCCCAGCGTCGCGTCGTCGGGACGCTCCTGCGCCAGAAACGCGTTGATCGCGGCCTCGCTCTCGCGGTCGGCGGCCGAAACCCAGTCGTTGCGCGCCTTGAGGTCCGCCTGTTCCTTGCCGATCCGTTCCCAGTAGCCGAGGAGGACTGCGGCGCCGCAGCGCGCGGCTTCGATGGCGATCTCGATGTCAGTCAAGCGAAGGGCATTCTAGTATCCTCCTGTCAATTCCTTTTTGATGGATCTAGCGCAAATCTCGCACTACCGCGTTGAACGCCTCCTCGGTGCCGGCGGCATGGGAGAGGTCTACCTCGCGGAGGACGCGAAACTGCGGCGCAAGGTCGCGCTGAAGGTGCTGCCGGAACGCTTCTCCGCGGACGAGGAGCGCATCCGCCGATTCCAGCGCGAGGCGCGCGCCGCATCGGCGCTGAACCACCCGAACATCATCACGATCTACGAGATCGGGCAGGCGGACGACCGGCACTACATCGCCACCGAGTACATCGAGGGCGAGACGCTCCGCAGCCGGGTCACGAAAGAGCGTCCGATGTCGCTGGCCGAGGTGCTCGACGTCGCGATCGGCGTGGCGAACGCGCTCGCCGCCGCGCACGAGGCGGGGATCATCCACCGCGACATCAAGCCGGAAAACATCATGCTGCGCCCCGACGGGTACGTGAAGGTGCTCGACTTCGGACTGGCGAAACTGCTCGACGGCCCCGGCTCCGACACGAATACCGGCGCGGTGATGGGGACGCTGATGTACCTCTCGCCGGAGCAGGCGCACGGCGCGACTCCCGACGGCCGCAGCGACATCTACTCCCTCGGCGCGGTGATCTACGAGATGCTGACGCGCCGTCCGCCGATCGTGACCAACTCGTTCGTCGAGCTCGCGCACGCCGTCGCGTACACGCTGCCCGATCCGCCGTCGAGGCACATGCATCGCCTGCCGCCCGATCTCGATCGCATCGTGATGAAGACGCTGGAGAAGGATCCGGCGAAGCGCTACCAGAGCGCCCGCGAGCTCCTCGGCGATCTCCGCACATTGCGCCGCGAGCTGGAGATGGAAGGAAGCCTCGATGATTCGGCGGACGTCCGGCATTCGTCACCGGTGCTCGCGCATCAGGCGACGCTGCCGCTCACGAATCCGTCGCTCGGCGGCCGTCAACGCCGCGTGATGCCGCTGCTCGCCATTGCCGCCGGCATCGCGCTGCTGGCGATCGTGGCGTGGGTGCTGGCGCGCGGACTGCTCGACGCCGACGGTCCGATCAGCACCGTCGCCGTGCTTCCGTTCATCAATGCCTCGGGCGATCCGAGCTCCGAATACCTCAGCGACGGCATCGCCGACAGCATCACCGACTCGCTTTCGCAACTGCCGCAGTTGCAGGTTGTCGCCCGCAGCCGCGCGTTTCACTACAAAGGCGTGACGGTCGATCCGCTCACCGCCGGAAACGAGCTCCGCGTGCGCGGCGTGGTCACGGGACGCGTGTTCCTGCGCGGCGACATGCTCGTGATCCGCGCCAGTCTCACCGACGTCCGCAAAGGGACGCAGATCTGGGGCGAGCAATACGACCGGCGTTTGTCGGACGTGCTGTCGGTGCAGCGCGAGATGGCGCAGGAGATCTCGAACAAGCTGCGGACGCGGCTCTCCGGCGACGAAAAGAAACTGCTGCAGAAGCGGAGCGCCTCGAGCAGCGACGCGTTCCAGCTCTATCTCAAAGGTCGCTACTACCGCCGCAAGTACAGCGAAGAGTCGGTGCGGAAGGCGGTCGCGTTCTTCAATCAGGCGCTGGAAAAAGATCCGACGTATGCGCTCGCGTACGCCGGTCTCGCCGACGCGTACTACGGACTCTCGAACCTCTACCTGCCGCCGCGCGAGGCGATGCCACGCGTGCGTGAGGCGGCGCAGCGCGCGCTCGCGCTCGACGATTCGCTGGCCCAGGCGCACACATCGCTCGCGCTCGTCCTCGTCTGGTACGACTGGGACTTCGCGGCGGGCGAGCGCGAGTTCCGGCGCGCGATCTCGCTCAATCCGAATGATTCCGAGGGACACCGGCTGTACGGCAACTTCCTCGCGGCGACGGGACAACTCAATCGCGCGCTCACCGAAATGAAATTGGCGGAGCAGCTCGATCCGCTGTCGGCGCCGGCGAGCTGGGATGTCGGCCGCGTGTTGTTCTATTCGGGACGTCTCGCCGAGGCGCGCGCGGAGGCGCGCAAGGCACTCGAGCTCGACGACCGTTTCGCGCTCGCCTACATGCTCCTCGCGCAGATCGCGGAGCGCGAAGGAAACACGACCGACGCGCTGTCGCTGATGGAGAAAGGGATGTCGCTCGCGGGACGCACGCCGCTGTTCGTCTCGATGTGGGGCTTCGTGAACGCGCGCGCCGGCAAGACGCAGGAAGCGCTCGCGTCGATCGAGGAATTGAAGCGGCGGCCGAGCTACACGCTGCCGCTCTTCCTTGCGCGCGTCAACGCGGGCCTCGGGCGCTCCGACGAGGCGATCACGTGGCTCGAGCAGGCGTACACCGACCGCTCGGAATCGATCGTCTGGCTGAAGGTCGATCCATCGCTCGAATCGCTGCGGACGGAGACGCGATTCAAGGAGCTGGTGAAGCGGGTCGGCGTCTAACTTTCCACAATTGAGGGTAGGGAAATAGGAACTTTTCCGCTCCCCATTTGCGATGGCCCGTCGTGCTCGCAACGTGGTCGTTGTGTCTCCGCACGCGTTCGCGTGGGATCGCGCGCTGATCGCGACGCTGCGTCATTCGACGCTTCCGTTCGGTGCGGAGCTCGATCTCGAACCGTTGAACGAATGGAGCCTCGGCGCGCGCGAGCGGCTCTCGCTGGTCGCGCAGTTCGCGGCGCATCAGGCGCTCCTGCAGTTCGCCAGCATCGCGGACGGTGAATTCATCGCCGATGAATGGCGCGTCGTGCGGAAGCGCGGCAGCGACTGCCGGCTCGTACGCGTCGCGGCCCGGCATCCCGATCCGTCGACAGCGCCGCCTGTGCTGACGCTCATCCATCAATTCACGGATGCGATCGACGCGCCGCCGCTCGACGTGCTGCGGCAATCGTGGGGCCGCGCCGAATCGGTGTACGCCGAGGCACATCGCAGATTGCGCGAGGACGTCGCGTCCGATCTGCGCTGGACGCAATCGGCCGCGGCCGGATCGATTCTCGCGCCGGGACCTGAAGCGCTCGAATCGCTCTGGTCGACGCGCGGCGGACGTTACGAATGCAGCGACACGACCGCCATCCGCGCGATGGGCGATGCCATCGTCCTCGGCGGCGGCTCGCCGTTGCGCCGCTACTCCGCGCTCGACGCGTTGACGCCGCTGATCGGCGAGCTCGAACAACTGAGCGAGAGCGACGTGGCGGAGCGCGTCATCGCGCGGTTCGACGAACGGCACCTCATCTTCATTCTGGAAGAGGTGTTCGACGCGGCGTCGAAGCAGGTCGTGCAGATGATCTCCAACGTCGACGGCGCGACGTGGATCATGCCGGGCGGGACGCCGCTGCCTGCGGCGCGACACCTGGTGATCACGCAGCACCTCGCAACGCAGCGCGCGCTCGAATCGCGCTCGTGGCCGTGGATCGAATCGCTCGTGATCTCGCCGGCGTACGAGGCGCTACTCGATCGCGGGACGCTGCCGCCCGACGACATCACGCTCTCCGAACCGAGCCGCTCGTATCTCGGCGCGCTGTCGCTCCTCGGGCAGCGCATCCCGTGCGACGTGGCGAAGACCTTCCTCGGCGAATTTCTCTTCACCGGCTCGCTGGAGGAGCTGCTGATCGACGGCGTGACGTCGATCGAGAACGATTGCTTCGTCCTGACGCGCAATCTGTCGCATCTCGTGCCCGAGGCTTCGCGCGCGGCGCTCTGCCGCGTCGCGGCGGAGAAGCTCGAGTCGTTCAAGTGGAGCGGCGCGGAAGAGATCGTGCGCGTGCTGCGCGATTTCCCGCGGCATGCGCTGACCGAAAGACTCGCGGAGACGCTCGCCGCGGCGCTGATCGATCGCGCGCGCTACTCCGAGGCTCGAGCGATCACGAAGAACGAAACGCTGATCGCGAAGTGCGAACGGCGGATCGGCGACTACGACTCGGCGCTCGCCCGTCTGGAGCGGATGGAGTACCGCGACTTCGACGCCGCGCTGTTGCGGAGCGAGCTGCTGTTCGTCGAAGGGCGTTACGACGACGCGCACAAGGCGCTCACCGAATGCGAGCCGGTCAACGACGCGGAGCGCGCGCGGCTCTCGTATCACCGCGCGATCCTGGCGAACGAAGCGGGACATTCATTCGCCGGGCGCATCGAAGATCCGTACTGGCTCGCGCGGCACGCGACCTATCGCGCGATCCGCCATCGCAACGCGCACGCGGCACTCGAATCGACCGCGGTTTCGCTGGAGCTCGCGAAGACGGTTCCGGATCGGATCGACGTCTCGCTCGACCGCGTCTTCGTCCTTTTCACCGCCGGCCGCTGGCGCGAGACGCGCGCCGAGGCGATGAGCGCGCTGGCGCTGGTGGAGGAGACGGACGGCGATCGCGCGGCGGGCGGCATCCTCTTCACGCTCGCGTTTCTCGTGGCGGACGACGGGCAGTGGGTGCACGCGTCGCATCACATCGAGCGGCTGCGGCATTTCTACTCCGGCGTCGGCGACGCGCGGCGGCTGCGCGAGCTCGACCTCCTCACCGCGCATCTCGATTTCTGCCGCGGACGTTTCGAGCGCGCGCGCATCGCGGCGTCGGCGGCACTCGAAGCGGAACTGTCGTCACAGATGCGCGAGGCGGCGCACCTGATCCTCGACGAGATCGATCGCATCGAAGGGAACGCGACACCGCTTCGCTCGACCGGCAAAACGCCGAACGTCGAGCTGACTCGCCGGCACAGGCGGCTCCTCGGCGAAGTGTCCGACGCGACGGAGCTCGAGCGCTTCCGCACGGCGCTGACGAAGAATGATCGCGCGACTGCCGAGCGTCTCGCGCGCGAGCTCGGCATCGAGATCGAGATGCCGTCCGCCGCCGCCAGCGAGCTGCATGTGCTCCGCGCCGCGGCGACGCGCGACTTCCCGTTCGGTCCGCACGATCTCGGCGCGGTTCGCTGGCGCTTCGCCACGCGTAACCGGCTCGGGCACTGGAGCGAGATCGGCTCGCTGCCGCCGCTCGCATCGACGGACCTCGATCACGCGATGTCGGCGCAGGTGCCCGACTGGATGGCCTGCAGCGAGCGCGAGCTGCTTTACATCGACGGGCTCTGGCGCTGGCCGCCCGAGTCGCGTGACGCGATCGCGGCGCTTTTCCAGACACGTGCGGAGAACCATCGCCTCCGCCGCCTCCTCGAGCAGGAAGAGCCCGCGCACGCGCACAGCACGACCGTCGAAGGGGTGATCGGCGACTCGCCCGCGATGCACGAGGTCTATTCGACGATCACGCGCGTGGCGAAGCGCGACGTCGCGGTCTGTGTGCTCGGCGAGTCGGGCACCGGCAAGGAGCTCGCCGCGCGCGCGATTCATCGCCATTCCTCGCGCAGGCAGAAGACCTTCACCGCCGTGAACTGCGCGGCGCTTCCCGAGAATCTGATCGAGAGCGAATTGTTCGGCCACGTGCGCGGCGCGTTCACCGGCGCCGATCGCGATCGCGCGGGCCTCATCGAGACGACCGACGGCGGCACGCTCTTCCTCGACGAGATCGGCGAGATGCCGCTCACCGCGCAGGCGAAGCTGCTCCGTTTTCTGCAGGAAGGCGAGTTCCGGCGCGTCGGCGACACGGTCAATCGCACCGCCGACGTCCGCATCGTCAGCGCGACGAATCGCAAGCTCGACAACGCGGTCGAGGAAGGGCGTTTCCGCGAGGATCTCTACTATCGAATCCGCGGCGTCGAGGTCGCACTGCCGCCGCTCCGCGAGCGCGGCAACGACGTCCTGCAGCTCGCGGCGCACTTCCTCGCGGCGGAGCGCGAGAAGCATCGCGGAGGCGCGTCGTCGTTCACGCCCGACGTCGAGGCGATCCTCTCGTCGTACGCGTGGCCGGGGAACGTGCGAGAGCTGCAGAACACGATCCGCGCGGCGCATGCTCTCGCGGGCGACGGACGCGCGATCGACGTCGAGCATCTTCCCGAACGATTGCGCCAGGTCGTCGCAAAACGCGGCACCGCGGGCTCGTATCAGGAGGCGGTCGCGCGCTTCCGGCGCGATCTGATCGAGAAATCGCTCGCTGCCGCGGGAGGCAATCAGAATCAGGCGGCGTCGCTGCTGCGGATGTCACGGCAGGCTCTGGCGTACCAGATCCGCGAGCTCGGGATCATGGTTCGCGTGTAGGCGCTTTGGTACATGGCTGTGTTCGGTCGTTCACAGCCAGGCGCGTAGAATCCATTGCATCGTGAAACGGCTTCTCGTCGCAGCAGTCCTGGCATCGCTGACCGCGGGTTGCGCGCTTTATTCGGACGTCTCGATCGCGCCTCTGTCGATCAATCCCTCGGGTATCGATCGCGGCTCCGACCTGCAGTCGATGATCCGCAAGTACGACTACCTCCGCGCGATCGAGCTGACGTCGTCGGTCGAATCGCGCCAGCGCAGGAACAGCAACGACCTGATGGCGCTCGGCGAGGCGGAGCTCGCGGCCGGCCGCTACGACGCCGCGCGCCAGCATCTCCGCGCGGCCATCGATCTCGATCCGTACCGCACGGCGTTCTCGCAGATCGCGTGGGATCTCTCGCAGGTCGAGTACATGTGCAACAACTTCGAGTCGAGCCTGGAGTGGGCGCAGCTCGCGCAGAAGCACGGCCTGTCGATCAAGCAATGGCATCTCGATTACCTGCAGGCGCTGGCGAGCACCGACATCTACCACTTCACCGGCTCGCAGAGCGATCGCGTGGCGATGCAGATCGGACGTCCGAACGTGCCGCGCATCGACGTGCGGATGAACGGCCGGAAGAACACGTTCGCCATCGTCGATTCCGGCGCGGTGCTCTCGATCGTGTCGGAGAAACTCGCGCAGTCGCTGCCGCTTCGCCGCCTCGGCAAGTTCCAGGGGACGTTCTTCGGTCTGCTCGACGAGCCGATCCAGGTCGACTTCGGCCTGCTCGACTCGCTGGAGATCGGCGGCATCCACATCGAGAACGTGCCGGTGGCGATCATGCCGAGCGACAAGATGCGCTTCCTCGTGGCCACGAACGAGCCGTTCGAAATGGACCTCCTCCTCGGTGCGAACCTGCTGAAGGAGTTCCGCATCGAGTTCGATTACCGCCACAGCAGCGCGTTCTTCACGCACCTCACCGCGGCCGATCATCAGCCCGACGCCTCGCAGAACCTCTTCATCGAAGGCTTCCGCCCGATGGTGCGCGGCACCGTGAATCGCAAGGGCTGGTTCCTCTTCGTCCTCGACACCGGCTCGGAAGTGACCTTCGTCAACCAGTCGTCGCTCCCCGCCCTGCCGGTGCAGTTCTACGCGCCGAAGATGCACGGCGCGCTGCTGCAGGGCCTCGGCGGCGCGAAGAAGCGCGGCGAGAAAATCGAGAACGTAGAGCTCGGCATCGACAAATGGGGCGGGACGTTCAAGACGCTGCCGATGTACGAGTCGGACGACCGCGCGCACGCTGTGGGCATCATCGGGGAGAACTTCCTGATGAATTTTCGGGTGATCGTCGACTTCGGACGGATGCGGGTCGAGCTGATTCGGGGATGACAGGCGAGGGCGCCTGTCCTACACCTTCTTCTTCCGCTCCGCCCAACCCTCGATCGTCTTCTGCGGTGTACGGCTCAGCGCCAGCGCTTCGGGCGGCACGTCCTTCGTAATCGTCGATCCCGCTCCGACGTACGCGCCTCTGCCGATGCGCACCGGCGCCACGAGCTGGCTATCAGAGCCGATGAACGCGCCTTCCTCGATCACCGTCTTGTGCTTCTTCACGCCGTCGTAGTTGCACGTGATCGTGCCCGCGCCGATGTTCACGTTCGCGCCGATCTCCGCGTCGCCGATGTACGACAGGTGCGACGCCTTAGCTCCTTCGCCGAAAACCGCCTTCTTCGTCTCGACGAAATTGCCGACCTTCACGTGACGTCCGAGCTGACTGCCGGGACGGAGATGCGCGTACGGCCCGACCGCCGCTTCATCCTCGATGATCGCGTCCTCGGCGACGGTGCCGGTCTTGAGATGGACGTCGTCGCCGACCGTGACGTTGATGAGATGCACGCCCGGCTCGACGACGCAGCCTTCGCCGATCTTCGTCGTCCCTTCGAGCGTGACGAACGGATAGACGACGGTGTCGGCGCCGATGGCGACCGTGGAGTCGATGACGACGGTGCCGGGGTTGCGGAATGTCACGCCTCCGCTCATCAGCTTCGCGACGACGCGCCGCTGAATCTCGCTTTCGACCGTCGCCAGATCGGCGCGCGAATTCACGCCCGCCGCCTCGATCGGGTCGTCGACGATCACCGCTCCGACGCGATGGCCGGCGCCGCGCAGCAGGCCGAGGAGATCGGTGAGGTAGTACTCGCCCTGCGCGTTGTTTGTCGAAAGACTGCTGAGATTTTCGAAGAGCCGCTCGCCGTCGAACACGTAGATCCCCGCGTTCACCTCGCGGATCTGCTTCTCCGCATCCGTCGCATCTTTCGCTTCGACGATGCGCGTCACGGCGCCGCTGTCGTCGCGCACGATGCGGCCGTACATCGCCGGATCGTCGAGCTTCATCGTGAGGAGCGTCAGCGCGTTGTTCGCGCGCTCGTGCTCCTCGAGCAAGTTGCGCAGCGTGCCAGGACGCGTCAGGGGGACGTCGCCGGAGAGGATGAGCACGCGCTTGCCGCTCATGCCTTCGCGTCCGAACACCGGCATCGCCTGCATGACGGCGTGGCCGGTGCCGAGCTGCTGCTCCTGCACCGCGTAGCGCGCGCGGTCGCCGACCTGCTTCTGCACCGCTTCGCGCTGATGGCCGATGACCATCACCGGCGCGCTCGCGCAGACTTCGGACGCGAGGTCGAGCACGTAGTCGATGATCGGCCGCCCGGCGGCGCGATGGAGGATCTTGATCGTTGCCGATTTCATCCGCGTGCCGAGTCCGGCCGCGAGGATGATCACTTCGACGTTTTTAGTCATCCTTCGTTTCTCAACCTTCATTTCTACGCATGCGTTCCAGCGTCCGGCCGTACCGGTCGTAGAGCCGGAAGATCGTATCGGCAAGAGCGCGAGAGTCGTGCCTGACGTAGTTCCCTTCCGCGATGATGTCGCCGAAAAACGGCGTCACGCCGAGCTCGCGGACCGCGTTCACATCGAACGGCACCGGGAACGCGCCTTCCTTGGCGTAGGTCTCGAGGATCTGCTCCGAGGGACGGCGTCCGTTCATGATCATCACGTCGACGACCAGGCCCGCGTGCTCGATGATCGCGGCGAGGTGCTCCTCCGCGCTGTAGCCGTCGGTCTCGCCCGGCTGTGTCATCACGTTGCAGATGTAGACGCGCAAGGCCTTCGACGCGCGCAACGCATCGGCCAGATCCTTGATCAGCAGGTTCGGAAGCACCGAGGTGTAGAGCGAGCCGGGACCGATGATGATCATGTCGGCCGCGGCGATCGCCTCGATCGCGCCGTCGACCGGGCGCGCGTCGGCGGGATCGATCGCGAGATGCACGATGCGCGCGTGCTGGCGCGGCGTGCGGCGGCGGTCGCCGAGGTAAGAGCCGCTGATCGCGACTTCGCCGATTAGTTCCGTGCCGTCCTCGAGGATCGCGCGGAGGCGGACGTCGCTGAGCGTCGACGGATAGATCGCGCCGCGGATGGCGAGGATGTTCGACGCGCCGAGGATGGCGTTGTCGAAGCTGCCGGTGATGTCGGTCATCGCCGTCAGCAGAAGGTTGCCGAGGGAGTGGCCCTTCAGCGGACCTTCCGTTTCGAAGCGGTAGTTGAAGACCTGCGACAGGAGTTGCTCTTCTTCCGCCAGCGCCACGATGCAGTTGCGGATGTCGCCCGGCGGGAGCATGCCGAAATCGCGCCGCAGCTCGCCCGAGCTGCCGCCTTCATCGGTGACGGTGACGATCGCGCCGAGACTGGAGATCGACCAGGTGCCGGCACCACCGACGAAGGTCTTGAGGCCGCGAAGGAGTGTCGAGAGTCCCGTGCCGCCGCCGATGGCGACGATGTTCAGGCCGGAGCGCATGAGTGCGCGGCAACCCTACTTCTTTTTCAGCTCGGTGAGAACAAGCTTCGCCACGGCCTTGAGTGTGTCGAAGACGCCCGTGCCGTTCATCGCCACCGCCTCGAACGTCGGCTCACCTTTGAAGTTGAGCTGGCGATACATCTCGTCGGCGGGGAGGGCGGTGGGGAGGTCGCGCTTGTTGAACTGCAGCGCGTAGGGGACGCTCTTCAGGTCGTAGCCCTGCTCTTTGAGGTTCTTCTCGAGGTTCTGCAGCGACTCGATGTTTGCCTCCATGCGCGGCTCCTGCGAGTCGGCGACGAAGATCACTCCGTCGACGCCTTTCAGGATCAGCTTGCGGGAGGCGTCGTAGAAGACCTGGCCCGGAACCGTGTAGAGATGGAAGCGGGTCTTGAAGCCGCGCACGGTGCCGAGGTCGAGCGGGAGGAAGTCGAAGAAGAGGGTACGGTCGGTCTCCGTCGCAAGGGAGATCAGCTTTCCCTTCGCCTGCGGATTCGTCTTGTCGTAGATCCACTGCAGATTCGTGGTCTTACCGCAGAGACCGGGACCGTAGTACACGATCTTGCAGTTGATCTCGCGCGCCGCGTAATTGATGAACGTCATTGCTATTCGCTGAACAGGCTGTCGATGTCCTCGTCCGTGATCTCAGCGAACGGCGAGTCGAAACGGTTCGCCTGATTGCCGCGATCCGCCTCCGATTTCTTCAGCAATACCTCGAAGGTCTTCTCCAGCTCTCCGGAGGCCTTCTTCACTCTGAGCCGCACGAGGCCGAGCGACGACTTTTCGTCGAAGATGACCACGAGGATGACCCGCTGCGCGACGAGCGAGATATGGATGTTGTCGCGCTCTCCCTCGTGGAAAAGGATCGAGAACTCCTTCTCGCCGATCAGCTTCGCCAGCCCGTCCGTCGCGGCGACGTTGCCGGCGGTCAGGGAGGCAAGGGACGTGGCGTCAACGCCACGCATATCTCCCTGCGAGGCGATCTGCTGGCCGTTTTTATCGACCAGGAAGACGATTTTCGAGTTGGAGTCGACCTGCAGACGATGAAGGATTTCCTTGATCTGCAGGTACTCCTCCTCGTACATCACGAGATCAGGAGCGGCCATTGTTCACCAGGTGCCCGAAAGTTGGGACGGACCGAAGTGTATAGCACAGGAACGAATTAGGAACCTAGCGCTAGATTTCACGACGTCCCTCCAGTGCCTTCGACATGGTCACCTGATCGGCATACTCCAGATCGCCGCCGACCGGCAGGCCGAACGCGAGTCGCGTCGTCTTCGTATCGAACGGCCGGAGCTGCTGCGCGATGTAGAGCGCGGTGGCCTCTCCTTCCACATTCGGGTTCGTGGCGATGATCACCTCGCGCACCGAACCGCCATGGACCCGCTTCAGGAGACCGCCGACGTCGATGTCCTGCGGACCGATTCCCTTCAACGGCGAGAGCGCGCCGAGGAGGACGTGGAAGACGCCTTTGAAATCGCGCGTCTGCTCGATCGTCGCGATGTTGAACGCCTCCTCAACGACACAGATCACCGACGGATCGCGCCGCGGATCGCCGCAGATCGCGCACGGCTCGACGTCCGTCATGTTGTTGCAGATCGAGCAGCGGAAGATCTTCGACTTCACCTCGAGGATCGCCTGCGCCAGCGCCTCGGCCTCGCCGGCCGGACGCTTGAGGATGTGGTAGGCGAGCCGCGACGCCGACTTCCCGCCGATGCCGGGGAGTTTGGTCAATTCGTTGATGAGGTTTGCTAGAGGGGGAGCAGTCATGGTTGCCGGTTGCCTGTTTCCGGTTGCCGGCAACTGGCTACCGGCAACTGGCAACTCATCAGAACATCCCCGGGATCTTCATGCCGCCGGTCATCGCGCCGATCGAGCTCTGCATCGCTTCGTCGACCTTGCGGGAGGCTTCATTCACGGCGGCGACCACGAGGTCCTGGAGCATCTCGACGTCGTTCGGGTCGACGGCTTCCTTGTCGATGACCACGCCGAGGAGCTCTTTCGAGCCGCTCATCGTCGCCTTCACCATGCCGCCGCCGGCGGAGCCTTCGACGCGCAGCTCCGTCATCTGCTTCTGCATCTGCTCCTGCATCTGCTGGACCTGTTTCATGAGCTGCTTGGGATTCATTTCGTTCTCCTGCTCTCGACGATCTCGCCGCCGAGATGTTTCTGGAATGCCTTCACGATCGGATCTTCGCGCAACGCCGACGGCTTGTCCTCGGCGCGCCGCGCCTGTTGCTGCTGCGCCCCTTCGAGCTTCGTCTCGATCGTCATCTTCTCGCCATACACGTCGAACGCCAGTTGCTCGATCGTCGACTTCGCGTCATTGACGTAGTCGGCGAAGGTCTGGTCGTCGAAGGTCCAACTGATCTTGTTGCCGTCTTTCTTGCCGGAGGTGGCGTGCTCGAGGTAGCCGGCGATGAGGGGGCGGGATTTGGCCAGTTTTTCGGTGAGGGCGGAGAGGTCTCCGCCGCTTGGGCGCGCGGGTGCGGGGGTGCGCGGGCGCGGGGCCGCAGTCCCCTCGTGCCCTCGTGCCCTCGTGCCCTCGTGCCCACTTCCCGCAAGCACCTCCTCCACCGCCTTCAACTTCGGGAACGTCGCCGCCTTGAGCAGCGCGAGTTCCACCGCCAGACGCTGGTGCTCGGCGCGGTTGACGGTTTCGTCGTCGCGCAGGAGGAGGTTGGCGATGCGGAGGAGGTCGGGATACGAGAAGCGGTCGGCGACGCCGCGGATCGTGGCGAGATCCTCGGGGGACACGGCGAGCATCGACTCATTCGCGCCGCCGGACAGCAGGAGCAGGTTGCGGACGAAGTTCAGCAGGTCGCGGTAGAGAATCTTGAAATCGCGGCCGCTTTCCGCCGCTTCGTTGAGGGTCTCGAGGATCGCGCCGTGATCGCCTTCGCCGATCAGCGTCACGATGCGGGCGAAGACGGAGATGTCGGAAAGGGAGAGCACAGTCGCGACGTCGGCGGCGGTGATCTCGCGGCCGGAGAAGGCAATGACCTGGTCGAGCAGCGACAGCGCGTCGCGCACGCTCCCTTCGCCGCGGCGGGCGACGATCTCCAGCGCCTCGCGATCGGCCTTGATCCCTTCCGAATCGCAGATCTGCTGCAGGCGTCCGATCAGCTCATCGAGCGTGATCTTGCGCAGGATCTGCTTCTGGACGCGCGAGATGATCGTCTGCGGGACCTTGTTGATCTCGGTCGTGGCGAACATGAAGATCACGTGCTCGGGCGGCTCCTCGATCAGCTTGAGGAGCGCGTTCCACGACTGGATCGACAGCATGTGCGCTTCGTCGATGATGAACACGCGGTAGCGGTCGCGCGCCGGCTCGTACTGCGTGACGTCGCGCAGCTCGCGGACGTTGTCGACGCCGGTGTAGGTCGCGGCGTCGATCTCGCGGACGTCGAGGTCGATCCCTTCCGTGATCTCGCGGCAGATCGTGCATTCGTTGCACGGCTCGGCCGCGGGGCCTTTCACGCAGTTCAGCGCCTTCGCCAGGATGCGCGCGCTGGTGGTTTTTCCCACGCCGCGGACGCCGGAGAAGAGATACGCGTGATGGATGCGCTTCGACTCGATCGCGTTCTGCAGCGTGCGGACCGTGGTCTCCTGACCGACGATGTCGCGGAACGATTGGGGACGGTATTTGCGGGCCAGCGCCTGGTAGGACATTGAGGAGGAAGTCTAACGAATAAAGCCCGCTCGGAAGAGCCCAGGCCGATCTGTGTCACGCAGGTGGAGCACCTTATCGCTGCTTCCTTCCGGACCTGACGAGGTTCGGTGCGCCTGCTGCACAGGACCCGAGCTCACCCCAGCGGGCTTTGTTCGGACTTGGGGTAACGGTTCCCTGAGCGCACCTATTTCGCGCTTCGGTGGTAGTCTCATTGCTTCGTTTCCGCCCAACGACACTTCAGCAAGCCGGAGCCCCGATATGCGTGACGCGATCCGTGGTGCTGCTTTCCGTCGTCCAATCCTTTTCGTTTCATCGCTGCTGACCCTCGCGCTCGTCGCCGTGCTCGGCGTCGCCACGGCGTACGCCATCTGCGTCCCGACCGCGTACAGCGTGACCGCCAGCGCGCCGCCCCCGCTGGCCAACTGGACGACGACCGTCGGCGTCTGGCAGCCGAGTGGCGGGTTCCCGGGATGTGCGACAGGCGACAGCGCGTCGGACACGAACTTTTCGCCGACCACGCTCATCATCGACAGCTCGATTCCGAATCCGATCGTCGGCCTGAACCTGAGCTGCAGCGGCTGCGGCATCTTCATCCAGTCGGGCGGTTCGCTGACGCTCGCCGGAGCCGGCTCGATCAGCAGCGGCTCGAGCCTCGTCGTGCAATCGGGTGGCTCGCTGATCCTGGCCAACGGCGCTTCGCTCACGATGCAATCGGGATCGAACTTCAACGTCGCGGGCGGCGTCGTCGACGTGCAGTCGGGCGGCCTGCTCACGCTGCACACCTCGAGCAACGTCACCAGCAGCGGCACGTTGCAACTGAGCGGCGGCGAAACGTCGATCGATCCGGGACTCGACGTCACGCTCTCGAACGGCGGCACGGTCCAGGTCAACGGCGGCGGCACGCTCAGCGGCGGCGGCAGGATCACCGGCAGCGGCAGCGTCGACGTCAACAGCGGCACGCTGAACCTGAAGGATGGTACCGGCGACGTTCCGTTCGTCATCGCCTCCGGCGCGTCGGCCGATTCCGTCTCCGGCAACTACACGCTCACGACCAACGGCACCGTCTCCGGCGCCGGAACGCTGGGCGTCAGCGGCGGCACCTTGCAGATCGGCGGCGTCACCTCGCCCGGCGGATTCACCATGAGCGCCGGCACCCTGACCGGCGCCGGCTTCCTCGACACCGACACGCTCAACTGGAGCGGCGGCACGATCACCGGTAGCGGCGGCACGCAGCTCAACGGCAGCGGTACCGGCACGATCGACGGCTCGGTGAGCGGGATGACGCTCGACGGCCGCACCTTCAACAACTACGGCTACATCGACTTCACCGCGACGACGAATCCGCTCACGCTCGCGAACGGCGCGACGTTCAGCGTCTACGGAACGATGGTCCTGCAGGATGACGGCACCATCGACGGCAACGGGACGTTCGCCGTCGCGCCGAACGGGCTGCTCTGGAAAGCGAACGGCAGCGGCACCTCGACGATCTCCGCCGGATTCGCGAACAGCGCCAGCGTCCAGGTCACCTCGGGCAAGCTGCAGATCTCCGGCGACGGCACGAGCACCGGCAACTTCTATGTCGCCTCGCCCGCCGTGCTCGAGTTCAATGCATCGACCACGACGCTCAGCGGCGGAGCCAGCGTGAACGGCACCGGCACCGTCTCGTTCCCGGCGGGCGCCTCGACCATTTTCTCGGGATCGTCGTATTCCGTCACCACGACCGCGCTCGGCGGCGGGCTCACGATGCTCGCCTCGGGCGACACGGTCGATATGACCGAGCCTTCCGGCACGCTCAGCATCGGCGCCAACCAGACGTTCACCTTGACCGGCACTGGAACGTGGTCGGCCGGCAACATCACGGGCAACGGCACCTTCGTGGTGGCGACCGGGGCGACACTCACCATCGACGGAGCGACCGGCCCGCCGACGCTCAGCGGCCATCTGCAGAATGACGGCACGGTCTACTACACCGCGCCGGCGCCGTACGAGCTCGACACCTTGAGCGCCACGATCGTCAACAACGGCCTGTTCGACATCCAGACCGATCAGCCGATCTCGGAGTTCTTCTTCGTCGGCGACTTGAAAACCAAGCCGAAGAAGACGGGGAGCGATGGTCTCATCATCATCTCCAGCAGCACGATCCAGAACAACGGCACGTTCCAGAAATCGGCCGGCACCGGCTCGACCGTCGTCGATCCCGACTTCACGAACGCCGGCACGATGAACGCGCAGAGCGGCGAGCTGCACTTCACCGGCTCCTACACGCAGACCGCCGGCACCACCACCCTCGGCGCCGGCAACATCAAGGTCGACAGCACCATGCAGCTCAGCGGCGGTGAGCTGAACGGCATGGGCACGGTCACCGGCGACGTGCAGAACGACGCGAAGGTCGCTCCGGGCAGCCCGGCCTGCACGATCACGATCACCGGCAACTACACGCAGGGCTCCACCGGAGAACTGGCGGTCGATCTCGACAGCGCCTCGCTCTACGACGTCCTCGCGGTCGGCGGCGCGGCCACGCTCGACGGGAAATTCACCGCCTCGCTCAACTACGCGCCGGTCATCGGCACGCAGTTCACCGTCCTCACCTTCGCCTCGCGCACCGGCGACTTTTCGACCTACGTCCTTCCGTCGATGATCGCCTCGAGCTACACGCCGACCGCGCTCGTCCTCACCGCGGTCGCGCCGGTGACCGATCTCGCGGCGTTCATGAACGGACCCGCAACCGTCAGCGCCACCGCGCCGCTCAGTTACCCGATCGTCATTCAGAACAACGGACCCAATACCACCGCCGGCACGACGACCGTCGTCGACACGCTCCCCGCCGGCGTCACCGGCGCTTCCGGCTCCGGCACCGGCTGGACTTGCGGCGCGCCGTCGGGCGGCACGATCACCTGCACCTCCACCGACGCGATCGCGAGCACCTTGTCGTATCCGACGCTCACGATCTCGATGACCGCGCCGCCCAGCAGCGGCAGCATCACGAACAGCGCGACCGTCTCCTCGCCGTTCGACGGCAACGCCACGAACAACACCGCGAGCAACAACACCACCGTCAACGGGGTTGCCGATCTGCAGATCGTGAAGACCGGTCCGGGCGGCGTGATCGCGGGACAGAACGTCGTCTACACCATCACGGTCACGAACAACGGTCCATCGACGGCGAATGGCGTGTCCGTCTTCGATCCGTCGGTGGCGAATCTCACCTTCGTCTCGAACTCCGGCGATTGCACCTCGAACTTCCCGTGCTCCCTCAACACCATGACCGCGGGTCAGGTGAAGGTCATCACCTCGACGTACAGCACGTCGCCGAGCTTCTCCGGCAACGTCACGAACACCGCCGGCGTTTTCCAGGCTGCGCCGACGACCGATCCCAACAACTCGAACGACTCCTCCAGCGTCACGACGAACGTCGGCGCGCAGGCCGATCTCGCGGTCAGCAAGACCGGTCCGGCGTCCGCGGTTCCGGGCCAGAACGTCACCTACACGGTCACCGTGACGAACAACGGCCCGTCGCCGGCGACGAACGTCATCGTCAGCGATCCGACACCCGTCGGCGTCGCCTTCAGCCAGAACACCGGCGCCTGCGTCACCGCGTATCCGTGCAACGTCGGCACGCTGGCCTCCGGACAGTCGGCGACGATCAACTCGACCTACTCGATCCCGGCGAACTACAGCGGCGCGTCGGTCGTGAATACCGCCTCCGCCACCTCGGACATCAACGATCCGAACACCGCCGACAACAGCGCGTCCGCGACGACGAGCGTCACGCAGCAGGCCGACCTCTCGATCGTGAAGAGCGGTCCGCCCTCCGCGTCGCCGGGAAGCCTCGTCACCTACACCGTCACGGTCACGAACCTCGGTCCCTCGACCGCGAGCTCCATCGTGGTCACCGATCCCGATCCCGCCGGCCTCACGTTCGTCAGCAACAGCGGCGCGTGCACCGGCGCCTATCCGTGCAATCTCAGCCCGCTGACGTCGGGACAGTCGGCGACGATCACCACGACCTACAACGTCCCGGCGAATTACGCCGGCACGTCGATCCCCAACACCGCCTCGGTGAGCTCCGCGGCGGTCGACAACAACTCGTCGAACAACAGCTCCTCCGTCACCACGCCGGTCACCGCGAGCGCCGATCTCTCGATCGTGAAGAGCGGTCCCGCATCGTACAACCCGGGCTCGAACGTCACCTACACGATCACCGTCACGAACAACGGTCCGCTCAGCGCGGCGAACGTCTTCGTCACCGATCCGACCCCCGCGGGCCTCGGCTTCGTCAGCAACAGCGGCGCGTGCACCGGCAACTATCCGTGCGCGCTCGGCGCGATGACCGCGGGCCAGTCGAAGGTCATCACCACGGTCTTCAGCGTGCCGGCGAACTACTCCGGCCCGATCACCAACACCGCGTCGGTCAGCAGCTCGACCAACGACGGCAACGGCTCGAACAACGCGTCGACCGTCGTCACGCCGCAGGCCACCGGCGGCACGGTCGATCTCCTGATCGTGAAGAGCGGTTTCCCGACCGCTGAGCCGTCATCGCTCGTCACCTTCCAGATCGCGGTCAACAACAACAGCGCGGTGACCGCGACCGGTGTGACGGTGAACGATGCCACGCCGTCCGGCCTGACGTTCGTCTCGAACGCCGGCGATTGCACGACGCCGTTCCCATGCGCCATCGCCTCGATCGCCCCGCATCAGACGAAGTACATCCAGGCCACCTACTTCGTGCAGGCGACGAGCGGCAACATCACCAACACCGCGTCGGTCAGCAGCGCGGCCTCCGATCCGAATCCGTCGAACAACAGCAGCTCGTTCACGTTCAGCGTCCAGACCCCGCCGCTCTGCCCGGCGTTCGGACCGCAGCTCATCGCGCCGGCCGATCACGCCACCGTGACGTCGCCCGTCACGCTGAGCTGGAGCGCGGTACAAAACGCGACGCAGTACGTCGTCACCATCAACGGCGGCGGACCTCCGATGACCATCACCACCGGTTCGACGTCGACGACGATCGACCTCGCGAACGGCACGTACAACTGGTCGGTCGACGCGATCGCCGGCAACGGCTGCCCCGGTCAATCCTCCGCGCACGCGGTCTTCTCGGTCTGCACCGCGCCGACCGAGGCGCCGTCGGCCGGGATTCCGGGACAGATGACAACGGGTCAGAACTACACGCTCGAGTGGACTGCCGTCACCGGCGCCGCGACGTACGAGGTCCAGGAATCGGGCGACTCGACGTTCGCCAATTCCACCAGCTCGACCGCGGGCGGACTGCAGAAGACGTTCTCGAAGAACGTCACCACGCCGACCGCGTTCTTCTACCGCGTCCGCGCCGTCACCAACTGCAACGCGGTCGGCCCGTTCTCGCCGCCGACAGGCGTGGTCGTCGTGCCGTTCCCCGCGCCGAACACGCCGTCGCCGAGCGTCAACGTGCCGCTCGGCAGCACGAAGCCGGTGACGTTCCAGCTCTTCATCCCCGGCCTCCCCGGCATCACGACGTCGTTCTTCGTCACCACCGACAAACCGTGGATCTCGATCACGCCGATCAGCGGCGTCGTCGGACCGGAAGGGGTCAACGTCACGATCTCGCTCGATGCGAGTCATCTCGACAATGGCACGTGGACCGGCACGGTGATCGTCGTCTACGGCAGCGCCGGCGTGTCATCGAAGGTACACAGCGACGGCTCGGCACCGACCACCTCGATCCCGGTCTCCGTCAACGTCGTCACGCCGGTCTCGCCGCAGCCGCTCACCGGCGCGTCGCAGAGCGCGCTGGTCGTCCCGTCGCTCGGCTTCCTCGCCAGCGGCGGCTCGACGTGGCGCAGCGACATCCGCCTGGCGAACATCGGCTCGGCGCTGGTGAAGTACCAGCTCTCGTTCAACAACGGCTCGAACACGATGAAGCAGACGTTCATCAACATCGAGCCTGGCGCGACGACGGCGCTCGACGACTTCGTCCGCAACTGGTTCGGCGTCGGCCCGCTCGGCGATTCGTCGAACGGCGCGCTGACGATTCAGGCGCTCGACAGCAACGGCAAGCCGGTTGCGAAGAACCTCGCCACCATCGTCTCCAGCCGCACCTTCAACGCCATCGGCACGTCGACGCTCGGCCAGTTCATCCCCGCCACGCCGTTCACGAATTTCATCGGCAAGGCGGCGAGCGGTCCGGCCTCGATCCTCACGCTGCAGCAGATCGCGCAGTCGAGTCTCTTCCGCACGAACCTCGGGCTGGTCGAAGGAGCGAACAAGTCGGCGAACGTCATCGTCAGCGTCTTCAACGGCACCGGCTCGAAGCTGCTCGACATCCCGACCTCGCTCAAGGCGGGCGAGCAGAAACAGCTCAGCTCCTTCCTGCTGGCGAACGGCATCGCGCTCGACAACGGTCACGTCGAAGTGCAGGTCACCGGCGGCGACGGCCGCGTCACGGCATACGCGTCGGTCATCGACAACCAGTCGCAGGATCCGTTCTTCGTCGCCGGCGTGCCGCTCGGCGCGACTACGGCGAACCACTTCGTCGTGCCGGGCGTGGCGGAGGTGGAAAGCGACAGCGCGCACTGGCGGAGCGACCTGCGGGTCTTCAACGGCGGCAACGCGCCGCAGACCGCGACGCTCACGTTCATCCTGTCGAACGCGACCATCTCGCAGCAGATCACGCTCAATCCGGGCGAAGTGAAGGCCTTCGACAACGTGCTGCAGTCGGTATTCGGTCTCACGAATGTCGGCGGCGTGCTGCACCTGACGACCGGCAACAACGCCCCGCTCGTCGTCACCGCGCGGACATACGACCAGACCGCGCACGGCTCGGTCGGCCAGTTCATCCCCGCCATCACGCCGGCGGAATCGGTCGGCAGCAGCGACCGCGCGCTGCAGATCCTGCAGCTCGAGGAATCGCCGCGCTACCGGACGAATGTCGGCATCGCCGAGGTGACCGGCAACCCGGCCGTGGCGGAGATCTCGGTCGTGCTGCCTGATTCCAAGGTCTCGCCCGTTGTGCAGGTGCCGCTCGGCGCGTACGAGTTCGTGCAGCTCCCGGTGCTCAGCAACATCGGGATCGGCAACGTCTACAACACGCGGCTCAGCGTCCGCGTCATCGATGGAACTGGAAAGGTCACCGCGTACGGATCGGTGATCGACCGCAATACTTTGGATGCGACCTACGTCCCGGCGCAGTAACAACTGCGCCGGGTTTCCCTTATCATCCCCTCGCAACACGCGCACAGGCCACGCTACGACCACCGCACGTCCGCTGGAGGGAAATGTCCATGCGTCGTTCCGGCCCCGGTCTCGTCCTCGCAGCCCTGGTGATGCTCCTCGGTTTCGATGTTCACGCGCAGTGCGGCGTTGAACGCTGGTCGATCAAGACCGGCACCGACTCGCAGGCCCCGTCGATCAATCTCTCCACCTACATCTCCACCACGATCTACAACTTCTGGTCCTCGGCGAAGCCGGCGTCGCTGCCGTCGAACAGCCGCCTCTCGCCGCGTGAGATGAATCAGTACCGCGTCAGCGGCACGCTCACGAAGTACAAACGGGAGACCGACTCCGATTACCACCTCGTCATCCAGGACGGCTCCGGCCGGACGATGATCGTGGAGATCCCGTCGTCGAATTGCGTCGGCGGAGGGAGTCCGTTCGGCAGCGGCGTCTCGCACGCCCGCGCCCAGTTCGACGCGCGGCTGACCGCGACGTCGACGATGAAGACGACCTCCATTCCGGTCACCATCAAGGGGATCGGTTTCTGGGACTTCATCCACGGCCAGACCGGCGTGGCGCCGAACGGGATCGAAGTGCATCCCGTGCTCGACATCGTCTTCAACAGCGCGAAGACCGGCGAGGACGACGTCTCGGTGCCGCAGGTCGCGCTGCCCGCCGACATGGTCGAAGACGACGACGGCGGACGCGTGCAGGTCTATCGCGGCGGCGCGGCGCTCAACGACATCCTCTTCCACGGCGGGCCGGTGATCGAGCATCCGCGGCTGCGGATCGTCTTCGCCGGCGACCACTGGAGCGACAGCGCGAAGGCCGCGGTCGTCGAGACGGTCCGCTCCATCAACTCCGATCCGCAGTTCGACGCGCTGCAGCGCTACGGCGTTGAGACGTGGGGCATGCCGATCGAAGGACGACATCTCCTTCCGCGTAACGTGCAGATCGGCGGAACGGGCGCGGAGCTGAACGACCTCGATGTGCAACGCCTGTTGTCGACGGCTGTCGACGAAGGCCGCATCCAGCACACCAGCGCCGACGTGCTGACCATCGTCATGCTCGATCCCGACACACAGCTCGCGGTCGGCCAGACGCGCGACTGGCAGTCGTATCACTCGCTCTTCCATCCGACCGAGCTGGCGATGCCGTACGTCGTCGTGCGCGGCGGACTGGAGCCAGCCGCGCTGCGCGAGTCGCTCTTCGGCAGCGTCTTCCGCGCACTGGTGAACCCGGCGGGCGACGGTTGGTTCTGAGGCGCCTCGCACTCATTGCCGCATTGCTCCTGGCGGAGGCGTGCACGGTCTTCGTACCGCTGCACGCCTTCCGCCTCGCGGAGCAGAACCAGCAGCACGTCGATCGCATCCGCATCGGACAGACGCTGACCGAAGTCGAGCGTGTGATGGGACACCCACCCGAGCGCCGCAGCACGCGTCTCCGTTTCGACGGGCTTTCGATCGAGGAGTGGAGCTACCTCACCGATTACATCCACCGATCCGACACGACGATCACGTTCGTCGGCGGAAAGGTTGAAGAGATCCGCGTCGTCCCCTGGGACGAAAAAGATTAGGGGTAGTTCGAGCTCGAGCAGGCGACGGTCGAGACCTCGATCGTCGATCGGGCAGCACCTCTATACTCGCGCCGATGTCCATGCGGCGCTACGCGAACGGCCTCCTGGCGCTGTGCCGGCGACGCGCCTTCTGGAACGCGATGCTGCTGCTCGCGGTGCTCCTCGCCATCGGAACGATCGTTCCGCTACGGCATGACTCGAACATACGCAGCGAATACCTGCTGACACTCGCGCTTCACGACGCGTTTCTGCGCGGCCGTCACTTCGGCAGCGAGCTCGCCTTCCCCTTCGGGCCCTGGGGGTTCTTCGTGTCGGGCGTTCATCCCGGCACACTCGCGCTGTCGCTGTTGCTGCGCGTGATCATCGTGCTCGCGGCCGTCGTCGTGCTTCAGAGGAGAATTGCGAAGGAGGCCGGCACCGCGGCCTCGGTTCTGGCGATCGTGCTGCTGTCGCTCGTGGTCCATATCTGCTGGGCCGACACGCTGCTCTGCTTCGTTCCACTGCTGCTTCTGTTCGAGGGCTTCGAGCGAGCCGATGACGAACGGGCGTGGTCGCCGTTGTATCTGCTCGTCGTGGCGGCGGCCTTGCTCGGTCTGGCCAAGTTTTCGTTCATGACGTCGGCGGTCGTCGCCGTGAGCGCGGTGAGCGCCGACGAGCTGCGCCGGCGGACGGTCCCCTGGACCGCGGTCACGTTTGCCTCTGCCACCGCGCTGTTGTGGCTCGCCGCGGGTCAGCGCGCCGCGGACTTTCTTCCTTTTCTGCGCGATTCGGTCGAGCTGTCGTCGGGCTACGGCGAGGCGATGGGTCTCGCCTCGCGTCTGTACGCGCCTTCGACCTTCGTCCCGTTTCTGATCTCCGCATGCGCCTTTGTCGTTCTCGCTGCGATGATCGAGCTTCGACGGCACGTTCGTCGCGGCCTTCTCTTCAGCGCCGCGCTCTTCGCCGCGCTGCTCGTGCTCTTCAAGAGCGGTTTCGTACGAGCCGACTTTTTCCACATCGCGCCTGCCTGCGGCGCATTGCTCTTGCTTCAGCTCTGGTATTCGGCCGTTCGGCTCCGAACCACCCGCCGTTTCGAGCAACTGCTCCTGCTGATTCCGATTCTGCTCTCGCTGCACCTGGTCGGTGTGTTCGCGATCGGCGGATTCGTATCCGAGTCGGTGGCGACGGTCGGCGACGCCGCAAAGTCGATCGCGCGCGTGGTCAGATGGCCTTCGTTTCGGCGCGACGTAGCCGATTTCCACGCCAGGTTCGTCAGCAGCGAGCCGATGCCACCTCCTCCCTTGCGTGGCGCGTTCGTTCCACGGCCGGCCGCCTTCGCGTTCAGCGACCGCTTCTCCTATCAACCGTTTCCGGTCTTCATCAGCTACAGCGTCTACACGCCGGCGTTGTCGCAGCGCAACCTCGCCTGGCTGCGATCGAATCTGCCGCAGCAGGTGTTTTTCGATCTCGATCCGATCGATCGCCACCTGCCGTCGCTGGAGGATGGTGAACTGTGGCCCGTTTTCCTGGCGCGCTATGCCGCGACCGGCAGCGTCGGAAAACATCTCGTGCTGACGAAACGAGCAGCGGACGCTGGTGAGCCGCCTCGAACCATGACCACGATCCGGGCGCGCCTCGGCCAGAAAGTCACGCTGCCGCCGCAAACCGGCGCCGCGCGTTTTGCGCGCGTCCACATCAATCTGACGACGCGGGGGAAGCTCGCGCGCATCCTGTACAAGACGCCGCCGCTCACCATTCGCGTCGGACTCGAAGACGGATCGGAGAAGCAGTACCGCTTCATTCGCGGGATGGGTGAGAGCGAGTTCCTGCTCTCGCCGCTCATCACGAATCGCCAGGCATTCGCCGATCTCGTCAACGGCCAGGCGGTGAACACACGCGTGTCGTGGATGAAGATCGAGCCCGAACGAGCGGGGGCGTACGAATCAGATTTGGGGATTGATTTGCTGGACCAGCGATGAAGTCCCGGATCGGTGAGAAATCCTGAAGAAGGCTATGCCAACCAACGCACCGGCACGTTGCCGGTGGCGGAGAGAGTGGGATTCGAACCCACGGTACGCTGTTAACGTACACACGCTTTCCAAGCGTGCGCCTTAAGCCACTCGGCCATCTCTCCGGGTAACGCAATCGCGGGTCATTTGAATCAGGCCGGAATCCTGAAGGAGGCTATGCCAACCAACGCCGTCGCTCGTAGCGACTGGCGGAGAGGGGGGGATTCGAACCCCCGATACCCGTAAAGGTATAACGGTTTTCGAGACCGCCGCGTTCAACCACTCTGCCACCTCTCCGTTCCACGATTCCGCTCGCGCAACTGCCGGAAAAAGCGCTGGAGCAACTCCTTGCTCCGCTCCTCCATGAATCCCGTCTCCACCACCAGGCGGTGATTGAGACGCGCGTCCTGCACGAGGTTTCCAAGCGAGCCACAGAAACCCGCTTTCGGATCGTTTGCAGCGTAGACCAGCCGCTCGACCCGGGCGTTCACCAGCGCGCCGGCGCACATCGCGCACGGCTCGAGGGTCACGCACATCGTCGTCCCTTCCAGCCGCCAGTCGCCGATCGCTTCCGCCGCCTGGCGGATGGCGTAAAGCTCGGCGTGGCCCAGCGGATCTCCCGACTCGCGGCGATTCCGCCCGCGTCCGATCATCCGCCCGTCCCGGTCGACGATCACGGCCCCCACCGGGATCTCCCCGTCGTTGGCCGCTTCCTCGGCAAGCGCAAAGGCTTCATTCATGGCTTCCGACAGCCACTGCGCCTGACTCATTTCTCAAAGAGTACAACGGCGGGCTCGTTGCCCGCCGTCGTTGTCAGTTCTATTTGGTGCACCCACGAGGACTCGAACCTCGAACCTTCTGATCCGTAGTCAGATGCTCTATCCAATTAAGCTATGGGTGCGAGCAAGCGACATTAACCTTGACGCCGGAAAGTGAATTCCACTCTCGAACGTGGGCGCGGATTGTATTCGGCGCTTCCGGCACGCGCAAGTTGTACCCCCACCGATTCCACTTGGAGTAGACTTGGTCGCCTCAGCAAAAAGCTCAGCAACAAGCTGATCACAGCCTCCACAGTTGGCTACTGCCTACCCCACCCTTCCCCAGCCAACTGTGGAGGCGTGATTTTTCTGGGGGAATTCCACTCCTGTGTCCCTCCTGAAGAGTGGACTTGCATTAAAGTAAAGCCTTCCCGCCATGGACCGGTTCGCGTTCGACGACGACTACGTCCGACGTCTGCGAGAGCACGACGCGCAAACGGAGCAACATTTCTACGAGGTCTTCCAGCCGTGGCTCTTCTCTCATCTCCGCAAGCGCGCCCGTTCGAGAGCCGACGTCGAGGACCTGCGCCAGGACACCCTGAAACGGGTCCTGCAGAAAATCTACGACGGTGAGCTACGCGCCGGAGGCGCGCTCTTCGGCTTCGTCTCCAGGGTCAGCGACATCGTCCTGCTGGAGTACTACCGGCAAAACGCGCGGGTCGAGCCGATGGGCGACCACCCTGATCCGGTGTTCGAACACGACCCCATCGCCGACCTCATCACGAGAGAGAGACAGCTCCGGGTGCAGCGCGTGCTCGCCGAGCTCCCGGCTCCCGATGCCAAGCTCCTGCGAGACGTTTTCATCCTCGCGGTTCCGCGACAAGAGGTCGCGAGGAAGCGCGGCGTCACCCCCGAATATCTCCGCGTCCTGTTGCATCGGGCCCTGCGGCGCTTCGCCGAAAGATTTCCCGATGATGAAACGAAATAGCACCCAGCGTCACTAAGCCGGTGAGAGGACGAATGGACCACAAGCTCGCAACCGACTCGATGGCCGTGGAGCGATACCTCCTCGGCGAGCTCTCTTCCGACGAGCTCAAACTCTTTGAAGAACATGCTTTTGTCTGTGACGAATGCGGGGACGCAATCGACAACGGAGTCGCGTTCCTCGACAACGGACGCGCACTCGTCGAAGGGGAGCGGAGATTTTCCTGGGGGCGAGTAAAAGCCTGGGTCCCCACCGCCGTCGCGGCAGGACTGGCCCTCGTCGTCGGGATGCAGAACCTCGTCACGATCCCGGCGTTGCGGCAGGCTGCGACCTCCGGTCCGGCGATCCAGGTGGTTCCGATGCTCGAAGCCGAGCGGGTCCGTGGGTCCGGAGACCAGCATCCACCGGCAGGTAAGCCGTGGATTCTCGTCGTCAACATCCCGTCCGAGCCGACATATCCCAGCTATCACTGTGAACTGCGCGACGCATCGGGTCGTGTGCGCGCATCGCTCATCGTGACCGAAGAACAAGCCAAACAGGCGGTCCCCATGCTGCTCAGTCCGTTGCCGGCGGGCAGCTACATTCTGTCGATCGAGGGCGTCCGTGAGGATGGCAACCGCACTCATGTCGACAGCCATCCAATCAAGGTCCAGGGTCCATAACGCAGAAGGAGAGAGCCATGGTGGGTCATTACGTTTTCAACGCCAGTGCAATCGGTCTCGGCGGCGTGCTCACGACGCCCAGACGCAAAGTCATTCCCAGTCTCGCCTCGGTGCATCTCGCTCCGACCGGCGGCGAAGGCTCCGCGATCGTCACCAACTACGACGAAGGCGACGGCATCACCTTCGACCGCGCGGAAACGCGCGTCTGGGGCTCCAGTCACAGCGGCAACATCTACGCAACGCGCGCCGATGTGATGGTCAACAACCTCGACGTCTTCCATCAACTGCAGGTCGAATCGATGTGGGCGTCGGTCACGTCGATCCGGGAGGTGCTGGAGAACGGCGACGTGCTCGACCGCCGCTTCACGTTCCAGGCGGAGTATCTCGGCGTACGCGTGAACGGCAGGGAGATCGACGTTCCGGTCGACACGAAGGTGTTCGACGACAACGCCTCGTACGACGACTTCCTCAACGCGCTCGGCACGGCGGAGATGTCCGACTACCGCAAGCTGATCGGCATCGACGAAGCGGCATCGCAGTCGTTGAAGCGTTCGGACGGATCGGAGAAGCCGGCCAACCCGAAGACCATCCGCTGCACCGCGCTGTCGCCCAAGGTGAAGAAGGACGACGATGGGTTCCACGTCAAGGTCAGAGGTCTCGGCAAGGCCCATCTCGCCGAAGTGCTGATCAAGCCGGGACACCGCCGCCTGACGCTGCTCCGCCTCGAGCTCACCGAGCCCGTGATGCGTCCCTTCGACAGCTTCGCTGAGCGCTCGCTGACGACAGATTCCGTGATGCTGACGAGCGCGATGACCAACGGTTCGATGAGCGTCGCCTCCGTGGAGGGAAATGGGACGAATTCCTGGCCGCCGTGATCTGCTGCTGGTGCCGCTGCCGATCGTGCTGCTTCTCAGCCTTTCGGCAGCGGCTCAGACGCCCTCGCAACGCGCCGCCGCCGAGGTACGAACGGCGGCGGATCGCGGCCTCTGGCTCATGGCGGAGGCAAAGGCGAGCGAGGCGCTTCGCAAGCTCGGGTCGTCTGATGACGACTCCACGTGGGAAATTCGCATCCGTCGCGGTGACGCTCTTCTCAATCTGACGAAGTTCGACGACGCGCGTCAGGCTCTCGAGCCCGAGCTTCCGAAACGTCTCGCGCACAGTGCTCTCGCGGTTCGCCGATTGCTCGGCATGACGGCGATCACATACCGAGCCGGAGATTCGGCTGCAGGGAAGCGCTACCTCGCCGAAGCACTGCGGATCGCGAGATCGCATCAGCGTTCGATGCTGCCCGAGGTCATGTTGACGCAGGGCGCGATCGACAAGAAGAACAGCGAGACGATCCTCCGTGATGCTTTGCAACTGGCGCGAAAGAACGGGAACACACGGATCGAGCTGCGCATCGCGCATCGGATCAATCACAGCCGCATCGCCGAACGGCATTACGTCGAAGCCATTCGCGGCAACGAGAAGCTGACTCGAGTCGCACACGATCTTCCCTACGAGGGCATCGAGCAGAGGCTGGAAGGGGACCTCGGCTGGGCGCTGATGGAGATCGGCGACTTTGATGAGGCGGCGGAGCACTTCACGCGTGCCGAACGGATCTGCGCAAGCATCGGCGCGATCCTCGATCGCGTCCCGTGGCTCAACCAGCTCGGGAACGTCGCCTATCTTCGCAACGACCTTGGGGCCGCGGAGCGGTATTACAGGCAGGCACTCGCGCTGGGAGAACCGATCCAGCACGAGCAACTCGGGTTCGTCAACGCGAACCTGGCAACAGTCGCTCTCGAGACAGGCCGCTACGACGAGGCGCGCCGCCGGAACGCCGCAGCGATGGAGCTCAAGAAGAAGCAGCCCGGTATGGCCGATTCCCTTCTGCGCTCGCGAATCATCGACGCGCGCATCGCCACGGCCGCGGGCGATTACGCCGCGGCCCGCAAGGCCGTCGCGACAGTCGCGGCGGAATCGGACAAGCCCGAGACGCGCTGGCTGGCTGAGGCGCAACTGGCGATCGTGTACGCGGCAGAGAAGCGCGACGCCGATGCCGACAAGCAATTCCGCCTCGCGATGTCGACGATGCGCAAGGCCCGCGCGGCGATCACCGACGAGATGCTGCGGCTTTCGTTCAACAACCTCCCGCGCGACGTCATCGACGACTACCTCGATTTCCTGATCGCCACGGACCGCAAAGAGGACGCGCTGTCGACCAAGGAAGAAGTGCAGGGGCAGACGCTCGAGGAAGGGCTCGCGGTCAAAACGAACCTCGATCCGCGAACCATCGCCCGCCAGACCGGCGCCTCCATCCTCTACTACCACCTCGGAGCGCAACACTCGTACGTCTGGAGCATCACGCCCGATGCGATCCGCGTGGCCACGCTTCCTCCGCGCGCGACGATCCGCGCCGCGGTCGATGCATACGTGCGCGATCTCGTCGGACCGATCGGCAGCAGCGAATCGCGCGGCATGGCCCTCTATCGAATGCTCGTCGAGCCGGCGTCGATCCGCGGCGGACCGGTGATCGTCATCGCCGATGAGCGCCTGAACGTCCTCAACCTCGAGGCGCTCGTCGTGCCCGGTCCGAAACCGCACTACTGGATCGAAGACGTTGTCCTTCGCAGCGCGCCGTCGCTGCAGATCCTCGGGCGTGCGCTCCAGGCCCGCAAGCGGAACGATTCCGTGCTGCTGATCGGCAACGCGCCGCAGGCGGATCCGGCGTATCCCGCCTTGCCGCGCGCGGGCATCGAAGTCGGCCGCGTGCGGAAACGCTTCGCCCGCGCGGTGGTGCTCGAAGGAGCGAAGGCGACGCCGGCCGCGTATCGCCAGGCATCACCGGAAACATTCGACGTCGTGCACTTCGTCGCGCACGGCGAAGCGACGATGACGAAGGCGCTCGACTCCGCCGTGATCCTCGCCCGCGATCAGAGCGGCTACAAGCTCTTCGCCCGTGACATCGTCCAGCAGCCGATCACGGCCCGCCTGGTCACGATCTCGAGCTGCTACGGCGCGGGGAAACGGACGTTCGTCGGCGAAGGGCTCGTCGGCCTGGCCTGGGCGTTCCTCCATGCCGGCGCGCGGCAGGTCATCGCGGCGGTCTGGGACGTCAGCGACGTCGCGACGCCCGACCTCATGGACGCGATGTACGAGGGCATCCACGCGGGGCAGGAGCCACCGGATGCACTGCGCGCCGCGAAGCTGAAGCTGGTTCGCAGCAAGGGCCCGCATTCGAAGCCGCGGTTCTGGGCGCCATTCGTCATCTATTCGGGCATGTGAAGAGCGCGCAATGCGTTCTCACGTGGTCATGCCTTCTCGCAGGATCGCGATCCGCGGCGCGCGGACTCACAACCTCAAGAACGTCAACGTCGAGATTCCGCAGCGCCAGTTGACGGTCATCACCGGCCCGTCCGGTTCGGGGAAGTCCTCGCTCGCGTTCAACACGCTCTATGCCGAGGGGCAGCGGCGCTTCGTGGAGTCGATGTCGACCTACGTGCGGCAGTTCCTCGAGCGGATCGACCGGCCCGACGTCGACGAGATCGACGGCATCCTCCCGGCCATCGCCATCGAACAGAAGAACTCGGTCAAGAACGCGCGCTCCACGGTCGCGACCGCCACCGAGCTCGCCGATCACATCCGGCTCTTCATGACCTACTGCGGCGAGACGTGGTGCGCCGACTGCCAGACGAAGGTGCGCAAGGAATCGCCGGAGTCGATCACGCGGGAGATCGCGTCGTCGCTGAAAGGCAAACGCGTCGTCGTGCTCGCGCCGGTCTTCTTCGATGCGGCCAATCGCGACGAAGTGCTCGTGCAGCTCATCAAAGCCGGCTACTTCCGCGCCTGGATCGACGGCGCGGTCGCCGATCTGAAGGAAGTGGAGACGAGCGGCACGGCGCTGGAGATCGTCATCACGCGACTGCGCGTCGATGAAGACAAGCAGGGGCAGATCACCGAGGCGATCGAGCAGGCGTTCGAGATCTCGAAGGGGACCGTGAATGTCCTCGAGGAATCGGAAGAAGGGTGGCTGTCGCACCGCTTCACGTCGCGCTTCGCGTGCAACAAATGCGGAACGGAGTTCATCGAGCCGACGCCGCATCTCTTCTCGTTCAACTCGCCGCTCGGCGCCTGCACGGTGTGCCAGGGCTACGGCCGGATCATCGGCATCGATATGGAGAAGGTGATCCCGAACCGCGCGCTGCGGCTCGACGAGCAGCCGATCGCGCCGTGGAACTCGGCCGGCTACGAGGATTGCTACGAAGACCTGGAGAAGGCGTCGAAGAAATACGGCCTGCGCCTCAACGTCCCGATCAATGAGCTCACGCCGGCGGAATGGGATCTACTGCACAACGGCCGCAGCAAGTGGTACGGCATCAAGGGCTTCTTCGAATGGCTGGAGACGAAGAAGTACAAGATCCACGTCCGCGTGAAGCTGGCGAAGTACCGCAGCTACGAGCCTTGCCCCGACTGCCACGGCTCGCGCCTGAAGAGCGCGGCGAACAACGTGAAGTTCCGCGACCTCTCCATCGCCGACCTCTTCGCCATGAACGTGAAGACGGCGCGCCGGTTCTGGGAGTACCTCCCGCTCGACAAGCAGGAGGAAGCGATCGCCGGACATCTCCGCCGCGAGATCGTCAACAGGTTGACCTATCTCGACGAGGTCGGTCTCTCGTATCTCACGCTCGACCGCCAGACGCGCACGCTCTCCGGCGGCGAGGCGCAGCGCATCAACCTCGCGGCGGCGCTCGGATCGTCGCTGACCGAGACGATGTACGTGATCGACGAGCCGACGGTCGGCCTGCACGCGCGCGACAGCGAGCGGCTGCTCGCGGTGCTCAAACGCCTGCGCAACGCGGGGAACACCGTGATCGTCGTGGAGCACGACCCGACGATCATCGCGGGAGCGGACCACAACATCGAGATCGGGCCGGGGGCGGGGGAGTATGGCGGGGAGATTCAGTACGAAGGGAAGCCGCGTGCCCTCACCCGGCACTTCGTGCCACCCTCTCCCGCTAACGCGGGCGAGGGGAGCGGCAGCATCCACATCCGCGGGGCGCGCGAGCACAATCTGAAAGATGTCGACGTCGCGATTCCGCTCGGGCGGCTCGTCGCCATCACCGGCGTCTCCGGCTCCGGCAAGTCGACGCTGATCCGCAACTGCCTCTTCAATCGCTACCAGCGCGACGTGCGCGGCACGAACGGACTCGACGTCGGCAAGAGCGTCCTCTCCGGCACGGAGCTGATTTACGACATGGAGTTCGTCGATCAGTCGCCGATCGGCCGCTCCTCGCGATCGAATCCCGCGACCTACACGAAAGTCTGGGACGACATCCGCAAGCTGATGTCGGAGACGACGGCGGCGAAGCTCAACGGCGTCACCGCCGGCATGTTCTCGTTCAACACCGACGGCGGGCGCTGCGAAGTGTGCGAGGGAGCGGGGACGGTCACGATCGACATGCAGTTCCTTGCCGACGTCGAGGTCACCTGCGAGAAATGCAACGGCCGCCGCTTCGGCGAGCAGGTGATGAAGGTCCGCTACAAAGGTAAAGATGTTGACCAGATCCTCAATCTCACGGTCGACGAGGCGACGAAGTTCTTCATCGACAAGCGCGGCATCCTGAAGAAGCTAGCCTCGCTCCGCTCGGTCGGTCTCGGCTACCTCCGCCTCGGTCAGTCGACCGACTCGCTCTCCGGCGGCGAGGCACAGCGCCTGAAGCTCGCGTCGTTCCTCGCGGAGTCGGCGGCGAAGGCGCACGAGAACGGCGGACGTCTCTTCCTCTTCGACGAGCCGACCACCGGCCTCGCGGCGACCGACGTCGCGCAGCTCATCGCCACGTTCCGCGACCTCATCGACCGCGGCAACTCGGTCCTCGTGATCGAGCACAACCTGCAGTTGATCGAGTCGGCCGATCACATCATCGACCTCGGCCCCGAGGGTGGGGACGGGGGCGGCGAGGTGGTGGCGGTCGGGACGCCGGAGGAGATCGCGGCGAACGAGCGGTCGATCACCGGGCGTTACCTGAAGGCGTCGGCGACAATTACGGCGTGAAGATCCTCGCCATCTCCGGCAGTCTCCGCTCCGCATCGAAGAACACTTCACTCCTCCGCGCGCTCGCGGCGCTCGATCCGTCGATCGCGCTGTACGAGCGGATCGGCGAGCTGCCGCACTTCAACTCCGACGTCGACGACGCCGGTGCGCCGCAATCTGTGCTCGACTATCGCGAGCAGCTCCGCGAGGCCGACCTGATCGTCATCTCCTCGCCCGAATATGCGCACGGCGTTCCGGGAGTGATGAAGAACGCGCTCGACTGGGTGGTCGGCAGCGGCGAGCTGATGGAGAAGCCGGTCGTGCTCATCAATACATCGGCCGCATCGAAGTTCGTCGGTCCGCAACTGTCCGAAATATTGACCGTCATGTCCGCAAAAGTGCTCAGAACCTGCACGATCTGGCCGCCGGACGAAAGCGAACTGCGCGCCCTGATCGCGGAACTTCACGAGCGTGAAACGACCGCTCGTTCCACATAACGACCGCTCGTGTTCCGAGGCGCGAAAAGTGCACACAACCGGGTGCTAAAATGGCCCGCCCACCAGGTTTAGTCAGGAGAACTTCATGAGCATTGCGGAGAAAGAGTTTCCCGACATCGTCGGAGCGGCTCCGGACGTTCCGGCCGCCGCGGCATTCGAGCCATACATTCCGGCGAACCGGGAGCTGCGAGAGCTCACGGTGCTGCCGATCATCATCGGCACCCTCCTCGGCATGATCTTCGGCGCCTCGTCGCTGTATCTCGTGCTGAAGGTCGGTCTCACCGTCAGCGCGTCGATTCCGGTCGCGGTCATCTCCATCACGTTCTTCCGGCTCCTGTCGAAGATGGGTGGGAAGGACGCCACGATCCTGGAGAACAACATCGTGCAGACCGCGGGCTCCGCGGGCGAGTCGATCGCCTTCGGCGTCGGCGTCACGATGCCCGCGATCCTGATCCTCGGCTTCGACCTCGAGATCACGCGCGTGATGCTCGTCGCCGTCCTCGGCGGACTGCTCGGCATCCTGATGATGATTCCGCTGCGCCGCGCGCTGATCGTTCAGCAGCATGGACTGCTGAAGTATCCCGAAGGCACCGCGTGCGCTGAAGTGCTGAAGGCGGGCGCCTCGGAGGAGTCGATTGCCGCCGCATCCGACACCGCAAAGGCGGAGATGGAGAAGCTCGGCGGCCAGACCACGAGCGCGAAGACCATCTTCACCGGCTTCGGCATCGGCCTGCTGTACAAGGCGCTGAACGTCGCCTTCCGCGGATGGAAAGACACGCCGGAGAAGGTCTTCGGACCTCCGTTCGCCGCCGGCTCCATTTCGGCGGAGATCTCGCCGGAGCTCCTCGGCGTCGGCTACATCATCGGACCGCGCATCGCGTCGATCATGTGCGCGGGCGGCGTGCTCGCCTACCTCGTGCTCATCCCGGCGATCAAGTTCTTCGGCACCGGCCTCCTCACTCCGCTCGCGCCGGAGACGACGCGCCTGATCAAGGACATGTCGCCTGGCCAGATCCGCAACGCCTACATCCTCTACATCGGCGCCGGCGCGGTCGCGGCCGGCGGCATCGTCTCGCTCCTCCGCTCGCTGCCGACCATCTGGCACGGCATGCGTGAGGGCATCAAGGACTTCCGCGGCGGCGCGGCGGCACGCGAAGGCATGGCCCGCACCGACATCGATCTCTCCATGAAGCTCGTGCTCATGGGCAGCTTCGCGCTCGTCGCGGTCATCGCGCTGGCGAATCCGCTCTACGTTGGCGGCACCGGCTTCACGGCCCGCATCATGGCCGCGATCCTGATCGTGATCCTCGGCTTCCTCTTCGTCACCGTCTCCTCGCGACTGACCGGCGAGATCGGCTCGTCCTCGAATCCGATCTCCGGCATGACGGTCGCCACGCTGCTCATCACCTGCCTCGTCTTCCTCGTCATCGGCTGGACCGGATCCGCTTATTACGTGACCGCGCTGTCGATCGGCGCGATCGTCTGCATCGCGTCGTCGAACGGCGGCACGACCTCGCAGGATCTGAAGACCGGCTTCCTCGTCGGCGCGACTCCGCGCAACCAGCAGATCGCGATCCTCATCGGCGCGCTCGCCTCGGCGATCATCCTCGGACCGATCCTCCTCAAGCTCAACAGCGCCGCCGGCGTCATCCTGCCGCGCGTCAGCGCCGAGCCGACCACCGACGCGGAAGGCGCGCCGCTCAATCAGGTCGAGAACTGGCCCGCCGATCTGCATGTCGATCCCGCCACGCTGACGACGCACCATTCGTACGAAGGCAAGGACTACATGGTGTGGCACTACACGCCGCCGGGCGGCGCGTCGGCGCAGCAGTTCCTCGTCGACTCGACCGGCACGCCGCAGTTCCTCGTCGACCCCGGCATCAACGGCACGCACAAGTTCCTGGCGAACGGCAAGCCGGCGATGAAGAAGTTCGACGCGCCGAAGGCGACGCTGATGTCGTACATCATCAAGGGCATCCTCAATCACAAGCTGCCGTGGGGACTCGTGCTCCTCGGCGTGATGATCGCGCTGACGCTCGAGATGTCGGGCATTCCGTCGCTCGCGTTCGCCGTCGGTGTGTACCTCCCGCTCTCCAGCTCCAGCCCGATCTTCATCGGCGGCATGATCCGCTGGCTGACTGACCTGTACGTCCGCAAGAAGTACAAGGGCATGAACCTGACCGAAGAGCAGCTCGTGGCGGAAGGGGACAAGAGCCCCGGCGTGCTGATGGCTTCGGGCTACATCGCGGGCGGCGCGATCGCCGGCATCCTGATCGCGTTCATGGCGGGCGTCCCGTTCATGGCCGACTTCAACAACAAGCTCGACAAGCTGGCGGAGTCGAACCCGTTCGTCTCCAGCGGCAATGCCGACATGCTGTCGTGCATCCCGTTCGTGATCCTCGTCGTTCTGCTCTACCTCGTCGGACGCGAGAAGCTGCTGGCGCCTGCGAAGGTGAAATGACGACCTGAGAGGTTGTCGTACCTGACGGCCCGCTTCGGCGGGCCGTTTTGTTTTCGTCGTATCCTTACGACACTTCGGTCCTTATGACATTCGTCGGCTGGTTGTTCGCGACAGTCATCAGCGTGATCGCGCTCGTCTCCGCGAAGAGCGCGAAGAAGAGGGCGGAAAACGCCGAGGATGAAGTCCGGCACCTGCGCATCGCGCTGGAGAACCTCGGGAAGCGGGTCGCGGAGCTGCGGAAGGCGGCGGCGCCGCCGCAACCGGCACCTCCCGAGCCGGAGCCAGTCATCGTGGAGCGACAGGCGCCCCCGCCTGTCGAAGTGCCGATCGAACCGGCAGGCGAGGCGCCTGCCGCTCCACCAGAGCCAATTCCGGAGCCTGTGCCCGAGCCGGTCATCGCGGTGGAACCCCCACCCCCACCACCGCCCACCCCCCAACCCGTCCCCGCCCAACCCGCGGCGGCGTTCGATTGGGAAAACTTCATCGGCGTGAAGCTCTTCGCGTGGATCGCGGGCATCGCGCTCGTGCTCGCGGCGATCTTCTTCCTCAAGTACTCGATCGACAACGGATGGCTGACGTCGCGGGTGCAGGCGGCGATCGGCATCCTCACCGGCGCGTTGCTGATCTGGATCTGCGAGCTGCGCATCGCGCGCGATTACAAAGCCACCGCGAACGCGATGCACGGCGCCGGCATCGCCATCCTCTACGCCACGCTCTTCGCGATGTACGCGCGATGGCACCTCATCATCGCGGCGTTCGCGTTCGGGATGATGATCCTCGTGACCGCGGTCGCGGTCTGGCTCTCCATCCGCCGCGAGTCGGTCTTCATCGCGCTGCTCGGGCTCCTCGGCGGCTTCGCCACGCCGGCGATGCTGTCGACCGGCGAGAACCGTCCGATCGGACTCTTCACCTACCTGCTGCTGCTCAACATCGGACTGGCGTGGGTCGCGTGGCGGCGGCGCTGGACGACGCTCAGCGTCGTCAGCCTGATCTTCACCGCGATCTACCAGTGGGGCTGGATCGCGAAGTTCCTCACGGCGTCGCAGCTCCCGCTCGCCGCGGGGATCTTCCTCGTCTTCGCCATCGCCGCCGCGTCGTCGCTGATCATCAGAAGAAAGGACGACGGCAAGCAGCGCACCTTCGACGTCGTCGCCATCGCAGGCGCGGCGCTGCCGCTGCTCTTCGCCGTCTTCACCGCGGCGGTGCCGGCGTACGGTTCGCACTACAACATCCTCTTCGGCTTCCTCCTGCTGCTCGCCGGTGGTCTCGCCGCGATCGCGTTCGCCCGCGGTCCCGCGTGGCTGCATCTCCTCGGCGGCATCGTCACGTTGTTGGTTTTCGTGATCTGGCGCGGCGCGTCGTACACGCCCGAAGCGTGGCCGGTGATCCTCGCCTGGGTCGTCGCGTTCTTCGCGCTCTACCTCGGCGTGGGGATGAAGTTCCGCACGAATGCCGTCTTCGCCGCGCCGGCCTTGCTCTTCATCTTCCCGACGCTCGTCGGCGCGGCTGACGGCGCGCCGGGACTGCTCTTCACGGTCCTCTTCGTATTGCTCGCCGCCGCGGCGGCGTACGCGATCCGTTACGAGAACGGCATCGTCTACTACCTCGCGGCGTTCTGCGCGATCGCGACCGAGGGGATCTGGTCGTCGCAGTATCTGACGCATGAGCGGTTGCTGCACGCGCTCGCGATCTACGCCATCTTCGCGCTCTTCTTCCTCGGCGTGCCGCTCATCGCGCGGCGGATGCAGAAGCAGCTCAAGCCGCAGGGCGCGCTGACGTTCCTCGTGCTGCTCAGCATCGCGATGCTCTTCTTCCTCGACAACGGCACCGTCGCCGACGCGTCGCTCTGGGGACTCGCGCTGCTGCTCGCGATCCTCAACGCCGGCTCGATGATGGAGGCGCGGGTCATCCACACGCCGTTCATGTCGATTGCCGCGGCGCTGCTGTCGTGGGTCGTGATCGGCGTGTGGTGGGGCGCGGCGACGATCTCGCTCTCGCTGATTCCGGCGCTCTTCGTCGTCGGCGCGTTCGGCGTGCTGATCGTCGTCGGCAATGTGCTCGCGAGCCGCGAATCGGACAACGCATCAGCGTTCGAAGGCAGCACGTATCTCGGACTGGCTGGACATCTCTTCCTGCTGTTCGTCGCGTCGCAGAAGCAGCTCGCGTTTCCGCCGTGGCCGCTCTTCGCAATCCTCGCGCTGCTCGATCTCGCGATCGGCGTCGCCGCGATCTACCTCAAGCGCGCGAAGCTGATGACCGCGGCGATCGGCGCATCGCAGGCGGTGCTGATCGTGTGGGCGACGCAATCGTCGGTCGCGCCGTGGCCGAACACGGCACTCGCCGCCGCGGTGCTCGTCGTGATCCTGGCGAAGGTGTGGCACGCGATCGACCGCCGCTTCGGCCCGAGCGTCGTCGCCGGTGTGTTCCTCGGACAGTTGGTCTGCATCGTCGCCGGTCGACATCTCTACGGAACATTGCTCGCCGCGCACGTGCTGCTGCTGATCGCGTTGTTCGTCGTCGCCTGGATCGACGAGCGGCACATCGTCCTTCCGTTCGCAGCGCTCACGGCGGCGGTCGCAACCGCGGTCGCGGATCTCGCTCCCTGGTCGCATCTCCTCACGTTCGCAACCGTGATCTACGCGCTTTTCCTCGCCTATCCGCTCGTCCTCGGCAAGCGCGCGAAACAGTCGATCAGCCCGTACCTCGCGGCCGTCTTCGCGAGCTGCTCGTTCTTCGGCTTCGCGTACAGTGCACTCGTCGACGCCGGCTACAAGCCGTACATCGGCGCGCTGCCGGTAGCGCAGGCGGCGCTGATGATGCTGCTCCTGTGGCGCGTACTGCAGATCGAGCGCGACGTCGAGCGGATGCTCTCGCGGCTCGCGCTCGTCGCCGCGACGGCTCTCGGATTCATCACGCTCGCCATTCCGCTGCAGCTCGACAAGGAATGGATCACCATCGGCTGGGCGCTCGAAGGGGCCGCGCTGGTCTGGCTCTTCCGCCGCATCCCGCATCGCGGCCTTCTGCTGTGGGGCGGCGCGCTGCTCGCCGCGGTCTTCACGCGTCTCGTCTTCAACCCGGCGGTGCTCGAATACCACGCGCGCTCCGCGACGCGCGTCTTCAACTGGTACCTCTACACCTACCTCGTCTGCGCGATCGCGATGTACGTCGCCGGTTATCTCTTCCCGCGCACGACGAAATGGGCGATCGCCATGCTCAACGTCGCCGGCACCGTGCTGCTCTTCCTGCTCGTCAACATCGAGATCGCCGACTACTACTCGACCGGCTCCTCGCTGACGTTCAACTTCTGGTCGGCGCCGCTGCCCCAGGTGCTGTCGTACACGCTCTGGTGGGCGCTCTTCGCGCTGGCGATGCTGGTCGCGGGCATCGTGCTGCATCAACGCGCGGTACGCGTCGCGGCGATCGTGCTGCTGTCCGTGACGATCCTCAAGTGCTTCCTCATGGACCTCTCGCACCTCGGCGGTCTCTATCGCGTCGGCTCGCTCCTCGGCCTCGCGGGCTCGCTCGTGCTGGTCGGACTGCTGCTGCAGAAGTTCGTCATTCGCAAGACGGAGACGAGCGCCGCTTGATCCCGCTGCTGCTCCTCGCCGCGACGCTCAACCGTCCGATCGTCCCGGCGCACGCCGGTCCGAATCACGTCGATCCCGACGTCGAGCTGCTCGCGCATGCGCGATCCGATCTCGGCGATCTGCGGCTCTTCGATGCGAACGGCCATGAAGTGCCGTACCTGCTGATCGCACCCGCGTCGCGCGAGCCGCGCTGGACCGATGGCCGCGTGTTGCCGGTGGCCCGCACGAAAACCACCTCGGGCTTCGAGCTCGATCTCGACAGCGTCTTCACCGTCGATCGCATCCGCATCGAAGGGATCGCCACGCCGTTCCTCAAACGCGCGCGGCTCGAAGGCAGCGGCGACCGCGCGCACTGGACGCTGCTCGCCGACGACGCGACGATCTTCGATCTTCCCGACGACAAGCTGCGCAACGTCGAGATCGCCTTCGACACGGGCGCGTACCGCTACCTGCGCGTGACGTGGAACGACCGCAACAGCGCGGTGGTAACGCACGTCGGCGGCGCCTCCGCGCGACTGCACGACGCCAACACGCCGTCCGAGCCGATGCGCGTGCCGCTCGCGTTCCGCAAGATCTCGAGCGAGCCGCAGAAGAGCCGCTACCACATCACCCTGCCGGGCGCGCAGCTTCCGATCGCGGCAATCGAAGCAGCGGTGACGAACGGCGAGGTGTTCCGCGAGGCCTCGGTGTTCCAGCCGTCGCTCGAAGGCGGCCGCATCATCCCGCAAAGCCTCGGGACGTCGACGCTCAAGCGCGCGGAGCGTTTCGGCGGCGTCGCGGCCGACATGGGGGTGAAGATTCAACATCCGACCGGCGTCGATCTCGAGCTCGTCGTCGACGACGGCAACAACCCGCCGCTCGCCATCACCAGCATCGACGCGCGGCTCGAGCCGCTGCCGTGGATCTGGTTCGAGAGCGCCGACGGCTCCCCGGTCACCGCGCGCTACGGCGACCCGCAATTGAGCGCGCCGCGCTACGACCTCGAGGCGTCGCGCGCGACGATCGCGAAGAGCGCGCCGCCGCTCGCGCGCTGGGAAGGAACGGGCAAGAGCGCGTCGAACGCGAGCACCGAGACCACGACGATGGCATCGTTCCGCGGCGCGGCGGTCGAGCGCAACGACTTCCGTTACGCGCGAGCGATCCCGGCCGCGCCGGCCGGCGTGACGAAGCTCGCCCTCGACGCCGACGTCCTCTCGCGCAGCCGCGGCATCGCCGACGTGCGCATCGTCGACGCGAAGGACCAGCAGGTTCCGTACATCGCCGAGTACGAGGCAGCGCCGCTGAAGCTCACGCTGAAGGTTCCGGAGCGGACGGCCGAAGGAAAGCTTTCGAAGTACACGTTCGAGCTGCCGTACGACACGCTTCCGGAGTACTCGCGCATCGTCTTCACCACGCCGTCGCACGTCTTCGAGCGGACCGTGTCCCTGCGCCTCGCGGCGGACGAGAGCCGCGGCCGCGAAGCGACCGTCATCGGCAGCGAGACGTGGAGCAGCAGTCAACCCGAGGCCGTACCGCCGGTGCTCGCGTTCCCGCTGCCACATGCGAAACGGGTCGAGCTCGTGATCGACGAAGGGGACAACGCGCCGCTGCCGGTCACCTCGGCGACGATCGACGTCCCTGCCGTCTCGCTGCGCTTCTACAACCCCGGAAGTCCGCTCACGCTGCTGTACGGAAACGCGCGCGCCTCCGCGCCGCAATACGATCTCGCGCTCCTCGCGCCGCGCGTCCTCGGCGAACCGGCGCGCGATCTCACGCTCGGCACGGCGACAGCCGCGGCGAAGGAAGAGTCGGCACTCGACGCGAAGATCTTCTGGGGCGCGCTCGCCGTGGCCACGATCATCCTGCTGGCGATTCTTGCGCGGCTCGTGCGGTCACGAACGTAGACGCGCACGCTCTGCCGGCGCCCACGTCGACGCGATCCGCCGCGCCGACCACTTCGGGAACGCGCGTGTCAGCCAGACGTAGCCGATCATCAGCACGTTCACCGCGGCGACCAGCATGATCGAGTCGTAGCGCGTCAGCATCGGCACGTGCGCCGCCGGCCAGCGGATCAGCAAGGCATCGACGGCGACGACGAGCAGCAGTTGCGAGATGTCGCGGAACAGCGCGCGGCGGCGTGCGCGACGGATTGCCGGCCGCGGGTCGCAGTGAACGACCGGCGGGCAGCCACGATGGGAGATTCCGGGGAGGAGCTCTGGTCGGGGCATCGCACCCGGTCCGACAACCGGGTGCGTTCGATTATTTCAAATAACTGATGAGCTCACCGTATCCGGATGGTCTGCCCGATGTAGTTCCCGTCCGCATCCCGGAAGGCCTTCACCACCACCGCATCGCCGTCCTTCAGCCGTTCCGCCGTTGCGTATGCGCCGCTCTTCGTCTTGATCGGCAGATCGTCGGCAACGTTGATGCGGAAGACGGCGTTCGTCTTCGACTCGCGCACGACGAGCAGCGGCCCGTTCGCGAGCGATTCGCTCACCGTGCCCCAGATCGTCACCATCGGCAGTGTGGCGTTTACCGCGGGGGGCGGGAGGGGGTTGGGCGTGGTGTTGTCGTTCGCGTCGAGGAAGCGGACGGTGGTCGCGGCGAACTGATCGGCGGCGTTGCCGAACGATCCGGTGATCTGGACGCGGTCGCCGGCCTGCAGGTCGCGCGCGCGGACGCGGGCGCCACTGGCGTCGAACGCATTCGTCAGATCGACGCGAATCTCGCCGCGTCCCGTGTCGACGCGCACCATCTCCGCCGTCCGGTCGACGCGCGTCACCGTGCCGCTGACCTGCGTCACGCTGCGCGTCGTGCCGCCTTCCTGCACGCTGGTGATCACTTCCATCGAGCGCGCGGTCACTTCGCCGCCGCTCGTCGAGGTCGACTGCGGCTCGATGCGCACGCGGTCGCCGGTCTCGAGGTTGCTGATCTGGTAGGTCTGGCCGCGGTAGTAGACCGGCGTGTTGCGCGTCGCGCGGATCGTGATCATCTCGCGCCGGTCGGTCTCCACCACCACCCGCCCTTCGTCCGCGTTCACCTGGCGCACGGTTCCTTCGACGCGGCCGTACACCGTGATGTCGTTCGACGGCGGTGCGTTGGTCGGAGTCGAGATCGTGTTCGGCGGACGCGTGTCGCCGACGCCGGTCTGGCTCGCCGGCACGGAGCGGCCCAGGAGCGTGATGAATTCGGCGCCGACCGCGTGGTTGCCGCGGCCGATGCCGCGCACTTCGACGCGGTCGCCGAGGCGGAGATTGCTGAAGCCTTTCGTCCCGACGAAGATCTCGGGCTGGCCGTTGATCACGCCGCCGAAGCCGTTGTACTGCGTCGACAACGTGTCGGCGATCACCGGAATGCGGCTGTGGCGATCGTCGTCAGCCGTGATCTGGAGCCGGCTGGAGCCTTCGTCGATGTCGACGATCGTGCCGACGATCGAGCCGCGGCTGCCTTCAGAAACGTCGGATGCGGTGCGCCACTGGGCAAGCGCGGGGAGTGCGAGCAGACAAAGGAACAGAGCGTGTTTCATGAGGCCTCCAGGGTTGAGACGAGCAACTAACGGGCCGCGACACGGCGTCCGGCGATCCACGCCTCGCTGACGACGCGATCGTCGCCCATGAAGATGAGACCGGCGAGCAGATCCTCGAGCGACGAGGCGCGGTCGCTGCGCATCGAGATCAGCGGCGTGGCGTGCAGATCCATGACCAGGAAATCGGCCGATTTCCCGACCTCAATGCTGCCGGTCTCCTTGTCGAGCGACAGCGCGCGCGCGCCGCCGAGCGTGGCGAGATACCAGAGCTGGAACGGGCTGAGCGACACGCCCTGCACCTGCTGCACTTTGTACGCGTCGGCCATCGCGTTGAGCATCGACGGCGTGGTGCCGGCGCCGATGTCGCTGCCGAGGCCGACGACGACGCCCGCGTTCAACACGCGCAACAGCGGGAAGAGCCCACTGCCGAGGAACAGGTTCGAGTTCGGGCAGTGCGCGATGCGCGAGCGGCGCTGATGCAGCAGATCGAGCTCTTCGCTGCTGAGGTAGACGCCGTGCGCGAGCACCGTCTTCTCATCGAGCAGGCCGTAGTCGTCGTACACATCCGCGTACTCGGCCTCGGCGAAGAGCTGCTGCACCCACAGCACCTCGTTGCGGTTCTCGGAAATGTGCGTGTGGACGTACGCGTCGGGAAACTCGCGCTTGAGATCGCCGGCGTAACGCAGCAGGACAGGCGTCGACGTCGGCGCGAAGCGAGGCGTGATCGCGTACTGCAGCAGCCCGCGCTTGTGCCATTTCTTCAGCAGCGCGCGGCTCTGCTCGTACGACGTGCGCGGATCCTCGAGCAGGAAGTCGGGCGCGTTCCGGTCCATCATGTTCTTGCCGATGATTCCTCGGAACCCGCGCCGCTCCGCCTCGGCGAAGAAGATCTCCGTCGCCTCGTAGTGGATGGTCGAGAAGATCAGCGCGCAGAGCGTGCCGTTGCGCAGCAGCTCGTCGAAGAAGACCTTCGCCACCGCTTCCGCGTGCTTCGGATCGGCGAATTTCGCCTCGGTCGGGAACGTGTAGCGATTGAGCCACTGCAGCAGATCGCCGCCGTACGAGCCGATCATCTCGAGCTGCGGCGCGTGGAGGTGCGTGTCGAAAAATCCGGGCGAGATCAGCTTGTGCGAACCGAGCTCGACGACCTCGCCGCCTTCGGGACGCTCGCTCCAGTCGCCGACGCCGGTGATCCGTCCGTTCTCGACCGCGAGGTAGCCGTCGTCGAACGTGCGATACGACGTCGCGACGTCCGTGGCGAACGGATCGGCTACGGGCGTGAAGATTCTCGAACGGAAGAGCTGCACGCGCGAATTGTACGGTGCTTCACTTTTTCAGGACGTCGATGCGCCAACTGAATTGGTCGACCAGCTTCTCCGTCCAGCCCTCTTTCTTGAAGGCGATGCGTCCGTGCGGATCGAGGAACCAGGTCGTCGGAAAGGCGGAGACGCCGGCGCGATGGACCCAGCCGTCGTCGAGGAGCACGGGGAAGTCGTAGCGATTCTTCGCCATCCACTGCTTCACGACCGCCGGATCGCTGTCGGTATCGACGGTGAGAATGCGCACCTGCTTGTCGTTCTCATAGAGTTTTGCCAGCTTCGCGAAGTCGGGCATCTCCTTCACGCACCAGCCGCACCAGACGCCCCAGAAGTTGACGACTGCGACCTTTCCTTTGAGATCGGCGAGCGACACCGTCTTGCCGTCGAGTAACTTCAGCTTGAAGTCCGGGGCGCTCACCGGTTTGGCGATGCGCGTGGCGAGCACACGCTCCCGGCTCGCCGCTTCGCCGGTCGTGTTGACGCGTTTGAGATACGCCTCGAAACCGTCGAGCGACTTGTGTTTCCGTCGATAAAGCGCTTCGAGCGCGACGCGATTCAGATTCACGCCGTTCATCTGCAGCGACAGCCCTTCGCGATAGAGCTGCTCCGCTTTCGTCGTCATCTTCTGCGCCTCGAAGCTGCGCCCGAGGTGGTAGGTGATGGTCGAGCTCTCGGGGAGGAGGACGCGCGCGGCGGTGAGCTCCTTCTGCGCTTCCTTCACCTTGCCGCGCGCGAGGAGGACCCAGCCGAGCGTGTCGAGCATCGTCGCGCGCGACGTGCGCTCGATGCGCTCGCGAAAGTCCGGCGGTTCCATCGCAAACGAGAGGAGATCGCGCTCGTTGAGCGCCGGCAGTTTGCGTGCTGTGCTCTCGGCGTATTCGAGATCGAGCTTGCGGTCGGCGAGCTTCTGCAGCGACATCGCCACCTGACCGAGGTACTGCACCGACACCGGGATCGCGTGCGCGAGCTTGATGAGCTGCTGATCATCGGTCTCTTCGCGCAGCAGCGCGAAGCTGGCGGAGGCGATCGCTTCGGGATTCTGGCGATACGGGTAGTTGAGAACATCGAGCAACATCGGGCGCGCTTTCGCGCGGCTCAACAGAACGTTCAGCGCCTGCGGACTGGCCGGCGCTTCGAGCAGGATGCGGTCCTGCAGCTCGCAGACGCGGTCGTCCATCTTCAACGTGCGAAACGCGCGCGACGCGACGGCGAGGACGAACGGATCGCCGCCGCTCTCCGCGATCCACGCCTCGAGCGCCGCGGCGTTCGGGAGCTGTGTGGCCATGACGTACGGCGACAGCTTCGCGGCGCGCTCGAGCAGGGGCGCCGCTTCATCGCGGCGGCGCAGTAGCTTCAGCATCGTGCCGAGCCGCGTGAGCGCGGGGAGGTTCGACGGATCGAGCTTCAGCGCTTCGCGAAACGCGGCGATCGCCTGCTCGTCGGCGCGTTTCGCCTGGTAGAGGCCCGCCTTCGTCACGAGGACGCGCGGCGTCGCGGGCAGCGCATCGAGGGCCGCGATCGCCGCATCCGGCTGCATGACGCTGCTCAGCGCGATCGCACGCGCGATCACCAGCTCCTCGCGCGTTTCGTTCGCCAGTCTCTCCCCGATCCGCTTGTTGTCGTCGAGATGATCGGGATCGTCCTGGTACGCGTAAGCCAGCGCGAGCCAGCTCCACGGACTCTCCGGATGCGTCGCGCGCATCTCCTCCGCGATGCGCTCCGCTTCGACGCCGTCGACGCGCAACAGCGCGGTCACGTACCACGCGCGTTGCTCGAGGTCGGCCGGCATTCCGGCCTGCGCGGCCGTGGCGAAGTCGTACGACTCGGACAGTTGCTGCAGCGACGCGAGGAGCAGAAGCGCGGCGAGCATCGTCAGAACCTCACGCCGAGCGAGATGCGGAACGTGCGCGGCTGTTGATAGGCGAGCTTGTTGTTCGGCTGGCCGAACGTCGGCGAGAGCTGGAAGTTCGCGATGTTCTTGCACGTCGCGCTCGACGTCGCGGTTCCTTGCGGACACTCGATCGGCGTCGTCGTGAACGGGTTGAAGATCGCGAGGTTGCGGTCGGTGCGGTTGATGATCACCCGCTTGTCGACGCCGCCGGGATTCTCGATCGACTGCGCGTTGAAGATGTTCTGCACGTCGGCCTGCGCGAAGAGCTGCGCGGCGCGGATCGGGATGGACCAATTGAAGCCGAAGTCGGTCGCGCTCACGTCATCGACGCGCAGCGAGCCGCGCGGAGCGAAGTAGTACGTCGCGCTCGGCGTCGCGACGTAGCCGGGGTTCTTCGTCACGATGCGGCGCATCTCGAGGAGCGCCGTCGCGTTGTAGTTGCGCGCGCTGTGATAGCGCTCGAGCAGCGTGAGATCGAACTGGCCGAAGCCGGTGCGCTGCGTCCAGGCGAGCCAGACGTTCGCGCGATGGCGGACGTCGGAGCTGAGATATCCGACCGGCGCGCCCTGCGCGAAGCTCGTGTACTCGGGATAGAACGCCGCCGGCTCGGCAACCGACGCCGCGACGCCCGAGGAGTTCTCGTTCTCCACGTTGCCGGTGAGGCGCGACCAGGTGTAGTTGCCGCCGAGCGACAGCGCGCGGAAGAAGCGGAACGTCCCCTGCAGCAGGACGCCGTTGTACTTGCGCAGCAGATCGTCGTCGCTGTTCTCGACGACGATGCGATCGACGACCTGGCCGCCGGACGTGGTCACGCGCCCGAGACCGAGCGTCGCGCGCCGCGCGTAGAAGCTTCCCCAGCGGCGGCGGACGTAATCGGCGCGGACCATTCCCTTCGCGCCGAACGTCATGCCGTAGCCGAGCGACATCTCGCGCGCGAACGGCGACTTCAGCGGACCGGCGAATTCCTCGCCGCCGGGGTAGGACGAGTCGATCAGATAGTCGTCGCGCTCGACGCTGTTGAACCAGGCGAAGACCCGGCGCAGCACTTCATCGGTCGGCAGCGGCGGGCCCGACGTGTTGAGCTCCGGACCCTCGTAGTCATAGAGGACATAGGCCGGCTGGCCCGCGACCGCGGTCTCGAAGGTCAGCGGCTGCGCGATCTTTGCGGCGTAGACGCTGTAGCTCGCGTTGATGCGATGGCGGCCGTCGCCGCGCACGTCGAAGATCGCGCCGATACGCGGCGAGATGCGGCTGTCGTCGATGGCGCGCACGCCGTTCACGTCATGGCCGCTGTTCGCGTCGTAGCGCAGTCCGGCGTTGAGCGAGAGGTGCGTGCCGAGGTCGATCCGGTCGTTCAGGAAGCCGGCGAAGGAGCGGAACTTCGTCGGCGACCCCGGCGCGACGAGCGGCTGCCAGAGGATGAACGTTTCGCCCGGGATGGCCTGGGTGATGACGTTCGGTCCCGAGTAGGTCAGTGACGTGATGAGGAAGTAATCGCTCGCGCTCTGATGATTGTTCTCCAGCAGCGTTTCGTGGAAGTCATCGACTCCGGCAACGACGTTGTGCGCTCCGAATCGGGACGTGGCGGCGAACCATGTCGCCTTGGCGATGAAATCGTGATTGTTGCGATAGGGGCTGCCGCCGCAGACGGCGCAGAACATCGGTGCCCAGGCATGCGCGCCGGTGGCGAGGTCTTCGACCACCGTCCCGAGGACCAGATCGGTCGACGTCCCGCCGATCGCGCCGAGCTCGTACGTCTTGCGGCTGTATTGCACCTCGCCGACGAGGTCATGACTGAAAACTCCGGTGTATTGCAGCGCGGCGAGCGTGTTCGGGACGCTCGCCGTGACCGTGCCGCGCAGGTCGGCGATCGTGCCGGTCGGGTCGTTGACGCGCCGCGACTTCGCGCTGATGAACGAGCCGACGAGGCTGTGCTGCCGCGTCAGAAAGCCGGTCAGCTTCGCCTCGTAACGATCGTCGTCGAGGCGGTGCGTGTAGGGGATGTTCGTGCCGAACGTCTGCCGCGCGTCGCTCCGTCGCGCGTAGCGGCCGGCGGCGAAAAACCAGAGGCGGTCGCGCACCACGCGGCCGCCGAGCGTTCCCTCGTAGTTGTGATCGATCTGGTCGAGATGCTCCGGCTCGGGGAACGGCGTGCGCGCCGTCCACTTGTCGCTGGTCAGCGTGTCGCGCAGCGAGCCTGACAGGTCGTTGCCGCCCGACTTCGTGATCACCGTGACCACGCCGCCGGTGAAGCGGCCGTACTCCGCCGAGATGCCGGCGGTGAGCACGGTCGTCTCCTGGATCGCGTCCTCGATGAAGAGGTTGTGCGGCTGGCCGTTGACCTCCTGGCTGATCGTCACGCCGTTGACGAGGTAGAGATTGTCGTACGACTGCGCCCCGTTGATGACGAGCTGGCCCCCGCCGCCGCCGGTGTCCTGCACGCCGGGCGCGATGCGGACGGCGTCGAGGATGGAGCGGCCGATGGGGAGGATCTCGGCGAGGTGCGCGTCGAAGGTGGACGAGACCTGCGGGGTGTCGTTGAAGCCGACCTTCGGGTAGATGGTCAGCGAATCAAACACGCTCTCGCTAAAAATCATGTCGATGCGGAGAGTGTCGGCGGCGTGCAGGGTGAACCTGCGGACCTGCAAAGACATCTCTTTCGGCTCGAAATGGATGACGTACTCGCCGGGAGGAAGCGCGGCAAAACTGTAGTCCCCGTTTTCTGACGTCTTCGTGACCTGCACCGACATCGTCGTAACTCCGCTGACCGTGACCTCGACGCCGGCGAGCGGGTAGAGGGTCGGGTAGCCGTAGAGGCTCACGTGTCCCGTCACGCTTCCGGTCGGCGTCTGCGCAAAAACGACCGCGGCGGAGAAGAGCAGCAGCACGCACGACACGAGTCGACGCATTCGGAGACTCCTCCTCGTGTCGAGCAGACGTATGGAAAGCGGGAGATATTACCGGGGTCAAAACACTTGCAGCATCGGTTCGCGCACACGATGATCGGCGCTGCGATGCGCGAAGGCCTCGATCCCCAGCTCGAATCGCTCGTCGCCGCGCGTGACGACGCCGCGCGCGCCGCGGCCATCGAGCGGCTGCTCACCGAGGTCGCCGATCCCGTGATCCGCCGCAGCCTCTTCCACCGCCTCGGCGCGCGCGAGCCGGAGCTCGAGGATATCCGCGGCGGCGTGATGCTCCGCCTCGTGCGCAAGCTCGACGAACTGCAGCGCGGCATCAGCGATCCGATCGGCAGCTTCGCCGATTACGTCGCCATCGTGACGTTCCACGCCGCGGACGATTTCCTCCGCCGCAAGCAGCCGCAGCGGGCGCTGCTCTCGAATCGCATCCGCTACCTGCTGACCCACGACGCCCGCTTCGCGCTCTGGCAGTTCGAGCGCGAGCTCGTGTGCGGCCTGGCGAAATGGCGCGACCGTCCGCCCCAGCCGCGTCCGCTCGATCCGGCAACCGCGGACGAGCGCCAGCTCGGCGAATCCCTGGCGAAGATCTTCGCGCGCGCCGGCGGGCCGCTGCCGTTCCAAGAGATCGTCGCGCTCTTCGCCGCCTCGTCGACAGTCTCCGAGATCAACATGCCGCTCGAAGACGCCGACCTGCACGAGCTCGCGCCGTCGGCGTTCGAGCAACTGGCGTCGAAGCAGACCGCGGCGCACCTCTGGCGCGAGATCGAAGAGCTCCCGCCGCGGCAGCGCGCCGCGCTCCTGCTCAACCTGCGCGAATCGGGGGGCGGAAGCGCGATTCCGCTGCTGACTTTGACCGGGTTGGCGACGGCGGAACAGGTCGCGGAACTGGTCGGGATTCCGGCGACGGAGTTGGCCTCAATCTGGAACGAATTGCCGCTCGACGACAACACGATCGCCTCCCGGCTGGGGGCGACGCGGCAGCAAGTCATCAATTTGAGAAAGTGCGCCCGGGAACGGCTGGCCCGGCGCCTTTCGAAACGGTAATCACAGCCAAATGCACGCGTCTCTGTGAGGTGACCATGAAAACAGACGAGAAGGAACGGCAGGCGCTCATTCAGGCGCTGGTCGCGGAGCTTTCGGCCGCTGAGCCGCTCCATCTCGACTACGACCTGATCGAGGCGTACGTCGACGGCCGGTGCGACATCATCGATCAGGAGATCGTCACCAGCCACACGTCGATGTGCACGATGTGCGGGCGGGAAGTCCGGGATTTACAGACATTTGCGACCCAGTACAGGCGCCGGCGCAACTGGCTGCCGCTGTCGGTCGCCGCGATCGCGGCGGGTCTCGTCATTGCCCTCGTGGCGCTGCTCCGTCCTTCCGCAACGGTGGTGACACTGCAGGACGGCAGTCGCGAAGTCCGCCTCCTGCGCAACGGCCAGCTCTCCGGGATGCGCGGCCTGACCGACGAGGACGCGCGGCGCGTCACGAACGCGCTACGCAGCGGGACGCTCGCGATTCCGGTGGCGGCGACGCAGCTCGCGCGCTCGGGCGAACTGCTCCGCTCGACGTTCACCGGCACAGCATCGTTCGAGCCTCTGGCGCCGATCGGATGCATCATCGTCAGCGACAGGCCTACCTTCGAATGGACCGCCGTTCCCGGTGCTCGCTATCGCGTGGAAGTCTTCTCCGACCATTCCGTCCGGTCGCCGACAGCGGCCTGCTCGACACGACGCGCTGGACGGCGCCGCAGTCGCTGCAGCGCGGCGCGACGTACGTCTGGCAGGTGACGGCGATCCGCAACGGCAACCAGACGACGTCGCCTGCGCCGCCGGCCCCCGAGGCACGCTTCGCGATCCTCGACGAGACGAACGCGCAGTCGATCGCGCGCCTCGAGCGGATCGAGCCGCGCTCGCACCTCGCCCTCGGCGTCGCCTACGCCGAAGCGGGAGTGACGGCGGAGGCGGAGCGCGAGTTCCAGGAGCTGGCGAGCGAAAACCGTGGCTCGGCCGATGCGCGGCGCTTGCTGCAGTCGTTGCGCTCGCACTAGGCGTCTTCGCCCAACCCGATCCACGCACCCTCGCGCAACGCGCGATCGATCTGACGAACGAGCTGCGTCTCGAGGAAGCGGCGAAGCTAGCGGCCAGGGCGCGTGCTGCCGCGATCGCATGCGATGACCTGATCGGGGTCGCGCGCGCGGCCGATGCGCAGGGCGTCGTCGCCCGCGCTCGTGGCGATGCCGCCACCGCACTCGATTACACGACGGAAGCACTCGCAATCGCTGAGGCGACGCGAGACACCGCGATGATCGCGCGGGCCTGGAACGACCTCGGACGGATCGAGCTCGATCTCCGGCACGATGCCGATGCGGCGCGCGACGCGTACCTGCGCGGCCTCGACATCAATCCGTCCGACGCGCGCCTGCTGAACAACCTCGGCAACCTCGCGCGTGCGCAAGGCGATTTTCGCAATGCCATCGCGTACTACACCCGCAGCGGAGCGGCGGCGAAGAAGGCGCACGATCGCTACGGCCAGATCAGCGCCGAGCACAACATCGGGCTCGTGTACACGCAGCAGAACGATCCTGCCGCGGCGCTCGTGCATCTCAAGCGCGCACTGGCGATGGATCGCTCCGCACGAACGCTGCTCTCGATCTCCGAGGCGCGGCGTGCACTCGGCGATACGGCCGGCGCGATGCGCGATCTGCGAAGTGCGCGCGCGGCGGCGAAGGACGATCTGACGCTGGCGACGATCCTCTTGCGCGAGGGTGATCTCCGCCTCGACCGGCGCGACTTCGCCGGCGCGGCGCGCAATTTCGATCGCAGCATCGGCCTGGCGCCGACGCCGCTCGCGATGACGTATCGCGCAAGGTTGCGGCTCGCGCAGAAGCGTTATGCCGACGCAGCGGCGGCCGCACACATCGCGGCCGATGGCGCGAGCGACGCCGACACGATCGCCATCGCGCAATCGATCGCCGGGCAGGCGTATCGCGCGATGCCGGATCGCGACAACGCGAAGCGGGCGTTCATCGAGGCGATCGAAGCGATCGAGCGGCATCGCACGGAAGTTGCCGGCGGCGTGGAGTCGCGCGAGCGGTTGTTCGAGGCGAAGGTCTATCCGTACCTGGCGATGGTCGATCTGCTGGCGGAGAAAGACGAGGCAATGCAGGCGCTCGATTACTCGGAACGGGCGAAGGCGCGCGTGCTTGTCGATCTGCTGCGCGGTCGCATCGGCGCACCGCCTCGGTTGCGAATGCGCGATCTCACGGCGTCGCTGCCTGAGACGACCGACGCGATCGTCGAGTTCACCGTCACAGACGAGGCGTTCTACGCGTTCGTCGTCACGCGGGAGGGTGTGCGGATGTTCACGACGGCCATGCCGCGCGCGGAGCTGGCGGCGGTCTGCAATCAATTCGCGCGCGAGCTGGCCAGCCGGAATCTCGCGTTCCGGCGTACGGCGCGGCATTTGTGGGATCTGTTGCTGGAGCCGGAGGCTTCGCTGCTACGCGGGAAGAAGCGCGTCTGCATCGTTCCGGATCAGGAGCTGTGGCGGGTGCCGTTTCATGCGTTGATCGATCCGAGTGACCGGTATGTCGCGGATGACGTGGCGATTTTTTATGCGCCTTCGATCGCGGCGATTGGCCGGCAGGCGAGGGCGCCTGCCGCTCCACCAGAGATGCTTGCGGTCGCGAATTCTTCGATTGTTGAGGCGCGGAGTGAAGTTGCACAGATCGCGGCGATCTATGGGGCGCGTGCGCATGTCGAGATCGGGGCGCAGGAGCAGTTGGTGAAGGAATCGGCGCCGCGTTACGGCATCCTTCATTTCGCGACGCACGGGGTGTTCGACGACGGTGCGCCGCTCGCGTCGCATCTCCTCTTCGGCCGCGGCGGCGGCGACGACGGACGGCTCGAGGCGCGGGAGATGATGTCGATGCGCCTCAACGCGCAGCTCGTCGTGTTGTCCGCGTGTCAGACCGCGTCAGGACGTCCCGCGCCGGGCGAGGGGATCATCGGCATGTCGTGGGCGCTCTTCGTCGCCGGCTGTCCGACGATGGTGGCGAGCGAGTGGAAGGTCGAATCGACGAGCACGACGGCGATGATGGTGGCGTTCCACCGCAACGTCGTCGAGCGCGGCATGAGCCCTGCGCTCGCGCTGCGCGCGGCGCAGATCGACGTGCGGAAGTCGTACGAGCACCCGTTTTACTGGGCGTCGTTCGTAGTGCTGGGGCGGGGGTGGTGAGTCAGTGCCGGATCGGCTCGAGAGCGTTCGGCGCCATCGGCTGACCGAGGGCGGTCTTCATCGCCGCGCCGGGCAGGCCGCCGCCGAACGGTGAGATCGCCGGGCCGCCGGTGCCGCGCTGCGCTTCGAACTTGTCGGCGATCTGGAACGACGCGACGAACTTCTTGAAGTCGTCGATCGAGCCGCGCGTGTCCGAGGCGTACTGAATCGTGTAGACGCGATTCACGGCCGCGAGATAGCCGTCGACGTACGACACTTTCCCGTCCTTGCCGACGCGCGTGTACGAGTAGGTGTATGACGGAAAGATCGGCGACGTGCTGCGGATGTGATGGAACTCGGAGACGCGATATCCGGCGTCGGACGCGTCGCGGCGAATGGTCGACTGCAATTCGTAAATCGTGTTCTCGTCGAGCCGGAACTTGCCGGTCGGCGAGACCGACACCGAGAACTGCTCGCCGTTCGGATGGGTGACCACGACGATCCCGTCGCACCCGCCGAGGTTCCTGCGCGGGACCTGCCCCCACTTCCAGTCCGCCGCCGGCGCGAGCACGGAGAAATTCAGGTCGCGGTCGACGAAGCGTTCCTGCGCGACGAGCGAAGTGGCGAAGAGGAGGAGCGAGACGATCAGTCGAACGGTTCGCATGGCGGTCAAATCCCGGTCGGAATCTCTTCTTCCGGCCGCTCATCCTGCACCAGCTTATCGAGGATGACGGCCTGATGCTTCGACGTGACTTTTTCCTGCGGCACTTCGATGCGCTCGAGCGCCGCCGTCAGTTCTACGGAGCTTTGCTCGATCGCGTCCATGAACGTCTGCTCGGAGCGCGGCAGCATGATCGGCAGCTCGGCCTGTTCGACCGGCGCGCGGCGCGACGCCCGCTCTTCTGAATCGCGGAACTCCTTGTTGAAACCGAGCAGCGTCGGCGCGAGCTTTTCGTAGAGCTGCGCCGTCGCGCGGACGTCCTCGAGGCAGTAGTCAGCGATCTCGCGATGGCGTCCGGCGCGATACCACGTCTCCACCGAGCGCCCGTCGATCCCCTCGCTCTTCGACGTCTCGACGCCGAAGGTCTTGCAGGCGAGATCGAGGTTGAACTTGAACTGGCGGCTGTTCGTCGTGCCGAAGAAGTTCAGCGCCTCGCGCAGATCGCAGTTCGGGTGATAGCCGTAGCGATAGCCGACGAGATCGCGCTTCGGGACCACGCCGTGAATCGCGGAGCGGATCATGAGAAACGGCCCGTCGAACTGGCGGCCGTTGAAGCTGATGAAGCGCGAGTCGTCGTCGAAGAACTGCCAGAACTTCTCGAGGATCTGCTTCTCGCTGCCGGAGATGTAGGTGCGCCCGCCGACTTTCTCTGTTCGCAGCTCGGTTTGTCCCGGCACCTCGTACATCGCGCAGGAGCGCCCGTCGCCGAGGCGGATCACACCGATGGCGACGATCCGTCCGCGGAACGGCGACAGCCCGCCCGCCCGCCGCGTCTCCTCGGCATCGCCCTCGGACAATCCCTTGATCAGATACTCGCGAACGTATGGGTCGAGCTCTTCCCAGGGAATGCCGACGGTCTCGATGTCGATGACGAGTTTTTTCATGATGGGTAGACGGCGGTTCATTTTATGACACCGATCACCGCCTACCCATTCCGGGACTACTGAATTTTCAGCTTATCCACGAGTTCTTTCACCGCGTCTGCCGACTTCTGCAGTGCGGCGCGCTCGTCGTCCTCGAGCTTGATGTCGATGATCTGCTCGATGCCGTTGCGGCCGAGTTTGACCGGGACTCCGACGAAGAGGTCGTTGAGCCCGTACTCGCCCTGCAGGAACGCGGCGCAGGGGAGGATCTTGCGCTTGTCCTTGAGAATCGCGTCGACCATCTCGACCGTCGACGCGCCCGGCGCGTACCAGGCCGAGGTCTTGAGCAGGTTCACGATCTCCGCGCCGCCGTTGCGGGTGCGGTCGACGATCGCGTCGATGCGCTCTTTCGAGATGAGCTCGGTGATCGGGATGCCGGCGACGGTCGAGTAGCGCGGCAGGGGGACCATCGTGTCGCCATGTCCGCCGAGGACGAAGGCGTGCGTGTTCTCGACGGAGACGTTGAGCTCGGCGGCGATGAAGTAGCGCATGCGCGCGGAGTCGAGCACGCCGGCCATGCCGATGACGCGCTCGCGCGGGAAGCCCGAAACACGGCGCGCGACTTCGCACATCGCATCGAGCGGGTTGGAGACGATCACCAGGATCGTGTTCGGCGAGCGCTTCACCACTTCGCGCGTCACGCCGGCGACGATCTCCTCGTTCTTCCACAGCAGGTCGTCGCGGCTCATGCCCGGCTTGCGCGGGAGGCCGGCGGTGATGACGACGACGTCCGAGTCCTCGGTCGCGTCATACGTGTTCGTTCCGCTCAGGAGCCCGTCCGACTTGATGACCGGTGCGGTCTCGTTCATGTCGAGCGACTTCCCCTGCGGGACACCTTCGACGATGTCGACGAGCACGACGTCGGCGATCTCCTTGATGGCGATTCCCTGCGCAACCGTCGCGCCGACGTTGCCCGCGCCGACTACTGTGACTTTCGTTTTCATGGTGTTTCCTCGTTCCGGGTGTGTAATTTGCGGCGCGGATTCTATCTCATGCTTTCTGACTTCACGGTGACGGCCAACGCCATCAGCAGTACGACGAAAAAGCGCGAAAAAGAGCGGATTCTGGCTGATTATCTGCTCAGCCTCGATGACGCTTCGCTCGAGCGCGCGGTGGTCTTTTTCGCCGGCGCGCCGTTCGCGCGACGCGAGCAGCGCGTGACCGGCGTCGGCTACTCGACGATCGGCGACGCGGCGATCGAAGCGAGCGGCCGGAGCGCCGAGGAGCTCTGGGCGGCGTGGCCGAAGTACGCCGACCTCGGCGACACGATCGCCGCCACCTGGCCCTCTCCCGCCGCAGCGGGAGAGGGTGGCCGAAGGCCGGGTGAGGGCATCACGCTGACCGAGCTCGGCGAATACTTCGATCGCCTCGCGGCCACGTCCGGCTCGATCGAAAAGAAGAATGTGCTCGTCGAGCTGTTCCGCAAGGTCGACGCGCAGGGCGCGCGCTACATCGCCAAGATCCTGCAGAGCGAGCTGCGCATCGGACTGGTCGAAGGGCTCGTCGAATCGGCGATCGCGAAGGCGTTCGGCCGCACGCTTGCCGATGTCCGGCGCGCGAACATGTTCACCGGCGACATCGGCGCGGCTGCGCTGCTGGCGAAAAGCGACGCGCTTTCGTCGGCGAAGATGACGCTCTTTCATCCCTTCGCCTTCATGCTGGCGCAGCCGGAGGAGGATCCGGCGGAGATCGTCGCGGCGCTCGGCGCGGGAGCGATCGCGGACGACAAGTACGACGGCATTCGCGCGCAGATCCACACCGACGGCAGCGAGGTGCGCATCTACTCGCGCACGCTCGATGACGTGACGCATCGCTTCCCGGAGATCGAAGAAGCGGCGCGCGCGATCGGCCGGGGAGCGATCCTCGACGGCGAGATCGTGGCGTATCGCGATCGCATACTGCCGTTCGCGATCATCCAGAAGCGGCTCGGACGGCGCAAAGTGACGGACAAGCTCCGCGAGGAAGCACCGGTGGTGTTCTTCGCGTTCGATCTGCTCTACCTCGACGGTGAGCCGCTGTTCGAGACGCCGCTGCGCGAGCGGTTAGCGCGCATGCCGCACGGCGGAGCGATCCGGCGATCCGATTCATCCGAGGTTCGCGACGCCGCGCATGTCGACGAGCTGTTCGACGCCGCCCGCGCACGCGCGAACGAAGGACTCGTGGTCAAGGACCCGAATTCGATCTACACGCCCGGCCGGCGCGGGAAGTCATGGCTGAAGTACAAGAAGGCGCTCGCCACGCTCGACTGCGTCGTCACCGCGGCGGAGTACGGCCACGGCAAACGGCGCGGCGTGTTGAGCGACGTTACGTTCGCCGTGCGGCGTGACGGCGAACTGGTGAACATCGGCAAGGCGTACACGGGACTCACCGACGCGGAGATAGCAAAGCTCACCGAGTTCTTCCTCGCCACGACGATCTCGCGTCACGGACCGGTGCTCGTCGTCGAGCCGAAGCTCGTGCTGGAGATCGCGTTCGATCGATTGCAGGAGTCGAAGCGCCACAAATCGGGCTACGCGATGCGGTTCCCGCGCATCGTGCGCGTCCGCGACGACAAGACGGTGGAGCAGATTTCGACGATCGACGAGGTGCGACGCATTTACGAAGGGCAGCTTAAACGAGAGAATCCGTCGTAATGGTTTCAACGACGTTCGTTTCAGCACCGCCGAAGGAGCTCGTCCTCGACGAAGGCTTCCGTTTCACGCACGGCCAGACCATCAAGCCGTTCCACATCGCGTACGAGACGTTCGGTGAGCTGAACGCCGACAAATCGAACGCCATCCTCGTCTGCCACGCGCTCTCCGCCAGCCCGCACGCCGCCGGCACCTACACCGACAACGACGACGAGCGTCCCGGGTGGTGGGACGGGCTGGTCGGCTACGGCAAGGGGATCGATCTCGAGAAGTACTTCGTGATCTGCGCGAACATCCCCGGCTCGTGCTACGGCACGACCGCGCCGAAGTCGATCGATCCGACGAGCGGCACGCCGTACGGCTCGCGCTACCCGTGGCCGACGATCGAGGACATGGTGCATTCGCAGAAGCTGCTGCTCGACCGCCTCGGCATCAGGCATCTCCGCGCCATCGCCGGCGGCTCGCTCGGCGGGATGCAGGTGCTGATGTGGGCGGCGCTCTATCCCGACTTCGCCGACACGATCATCGCCATGTCGACCGGACCGGCCGTGCCGGTGCTCGGCATCGCGTGGCACATCATCGGCCGCAAGATCATCGAGAGCGACACGCGCTTCCACGGCGGCGACTACTACGACAAGCCCGATCCGCTGCGCGGACTGGAAGTGGCGCGGATGGTGGGCCACATGACGTACCTCTCCGCGCACGCGCTGCAGACGAAGTTCGGCCGCCGCCGCCGCGGGAACACGCGGCAGTTCGAGATCGACTCGTACTTCGAATACCAGGGGAAGAAGTTCGCCTCGCAGTACGACGCGAACTCGTACATCCGCGTGCAGGCGGCGATGGACGAGATGGATCTCGAGGAGCAGTTCGGATCGCTGCAGGCAGCGTTCGCGAAGTGGCGCGGCCACACGCTGATCATCTCCTTCGACACCGACTGGCTCTTCCCGCAGGTGGAGTCGGAGCGCGTCACCTCCGCGCTGCGCTCCCTCGGCGTCGACGTGCAGCACGAGCGGATGACTTCACCGAACGGACACGATTCCTTCCTGATCGATTACGATCTGATCACGCCACCAGTTCGCGACTTCCTAGGCTGATGATCGCCCCCGGCAGCCGGCTCGGCCCTTACGAGATCGTCTCGCGTCTCGGCGCGGGCGGCATGGGAGAGGTCTACCGCGCGCGCGACACGCGCCTCGACCGCAGCGTGGCGATCAAAGTGCTCCCGCCGAACATCGCGCGCGAGGAGCAGGCGCGGGCGCGATTCGAGCGCGAGGCGCGCGCGATCTCGGCGCTGAATCATCCGAACATCTGCACGCTGCACGACGTCGGCAACGACAACGGCGTGGCGTACCTGGTGATGGAGCTGATCGAGGGCCAGACCCTCGCGCAGGTGCTCGCGCGCGGACCGCTGCCGCTGCACGACGCGCTGCGCCATGCGATCGACATCGCGACGGCGCTCGATCGCGCGCACAGGCAGGGGATCGTCCATCGCGATCTGAAGCCGGGCAACATCATGATCACGAAGACGGGATTGAAGCTGCTCGACTTCGGTCTCGCGCGGCTGGAGATCCGCCCGCAGGTCGCATCCGACGCGCCGACGGTGGTCAACCCGATCACCACCGACGGCATGATCCTCGGCACGCTGCAGTACATGTCGCCCGAGCAGCTCGAAGGGCAGCAGACCGACGCGCGCACCGACATCTTCTCCTTCGGCTGCATCCTCTACGAGATGATCACCGGCCGCCGCGCGTTCACCGGCGGGAGCCAGGCCAGCATCATCAGCGCGATCATGACGAGCGATCCGCCGGCAATGGCGACCCTGGCCCCGGTCACGCCACCGCTGCTCGAACGGCTGGTGAAGAAGTGCCTGGCGAAGTCGGCCGATGACCGCTGGCAGAGCGCGGGCGATCTGGCGACGGAGCTGCGCTGGATCACGGAAGAGCCGTCGCTGGAAGCGATCGCGCTGCCGCGACGCAAACGCCTGCTGCCGTGGCTCGTCGCCGCCGCATTGCTGGTCGCGCTGATCGGCGTTCTGGTTTCGACGCGACTGCATCGCACCACGCCGCCGCCGGCGGCGCGTCTTTCGCTGACGCTCGATGCCGATGAGCTCTTCCACGGCCTGCAGCCAGGCATCGCGATCTCGCCTGACGGTACCGCCATCGTCTACACCGGCGGCCGCGGCGGAACCGCGATGCTCTGGTATCGCCCGCTCGCGGAAAAGGCTGCGACTCCGATCCCGAACACCGAGAACGGCATAGCGCCCGCGTGGTCACCGGACAGCAAGGAGGTCGCATTCCTCGCGAACGGCAAGCTGCGGCGCACCACGCCGCGCGGCGAGCGCGCTTCGACGATCTGCGACGTGAAGGCCTCGCCGCTGTTCTCGATGGACTGGGGTGCGGACGGAATCGTCTGGGCCGGCGATGACGACCACACCGCGCTGATGCTCGTCTCGCCCGCGGGCGGCCAGCCGCGGCGCGTGAAGATCGCGTCCGTTACGGAGAAGCAGTGGATCACCTGGCCTCGCTTCGATCAGGCCGGCCACATTCTCTACACGGTGTTGTCGGCGGAGCCCGGCCTCGCGTTGCGGCGCGTGTCGATCGACGGAGGGGACGACCGCGCGATCGGAAGCATCGAGACCCGCTTCGAGCTCGCCGGAGATTGGATCGTGTCCGGCCGCGAAGGCTCGCTCTACGCGCAGCGGATCGAATCCGATGCGCGACACAGCGGGGAGCCGGTGATGCTGGCTCGCGACGTCTACACGTACGTGGGGGTCAGCAACTGCGCGTTCTCTGCATCGCCCACGGGTATCGTCTACATCGGCGCCGGCACCGACAGCCGGCCGACGTGGTTCGATCGGAGCGGACAACTGTCCGGCACGATCGGACCGGTGGGCGCGATACGAACCGCGCGCATCTCGCACGACGGAAAAAACGTCGCCGTCGCGGTCGAGGATCCGCACACCGGCACACGCCAGCTCTGGGTCTGCGACATCGCGCACGGCACGGCGCTGCGCGTCACGAACGACGATGCCGATCACGAGGACGCCGTGTTCTCGCCCGATGATTCGAAGCTGGCGTTCGGCTACACGGTCGATGGTCCGCCGCGGGTGGCGATCGTCCCCGTCACCGGCGGCACGCTGGTGAACGTCACGCCGTCCGCCGCTCCGCAGGATCATCAGGAGTGGTCGCCCGACGGCCGCTTCATCCTCTACGACATGCCGTCGGTCGCGACGAAGGGCGACATCTGGCTCACCGCACCGCAGCCGGGCGCGCTGCCGCGAGTCTGGCTGCAATCACCCTTCGACGAAGCCTTCCCGCGCTTGTCGCCCGACGGGCGCTGGGTCGCGTACGTGTCGAATGAGTCGGGAAAGTACGAGGTCTACGCCGCGCGATTCGACAAGCCGCTGGAGCGCGTGCAGGTCTCGAACGGCGGCGGCGCGAATCCGCTGTGGAGTCCGAACGGCCGCGAGCTGTACTACATCAACGAGCGCAAGCTGTACGCGGTGCCGGTCACGTACACGGCGACGTCGCTCGAGCACGGTGAGCCGCAGATGCTCTTCAGCGACAGCGCCGCGGACTGGAGCGGCATCGACATCACGCCGGACGGCAAGCGCTTCCTGATCACCCGCGTCTTCTCCGCGCCGACGACGCGTCCGCTCAATGTGATCGTGAACTGGCAGCAGTTGCTGGCGAAAAAGTAGCTTCGAAGTCGCGCAGCCGCTGCTCCAGTCTCCACTGCTCGCGCGCCTTCGCGCTCTTCGCGATGAATCCGTCGCAACGCTTTCCGCAGACGTAGGCCTCGTACTTGCCGTTCTTCCACAGGCTCTCGCCTTCGATGAACGAGTACTGCAGGCTGTTGCGCGCGAGGCGTTTCAGCTCGACGTATCCGAGGTTCTGGTCTTCGACCGCGCGCTGAAATTCGGTGGTCAGGTCGCCGCGCGAGACGCCCGGATCGTCGCTCCCGAGGACGACCGGGACGTTGTTGCGCATGTAGAGGCGAAGCGGGTGGTTGCGGCCGGTGATGCCGAGGATGTAGGCGTTGCTGGTGAGACAGATCTCGACCGCAATGCCGCGCTCGGACATCGTGCGCAACAGCTCGGGCATGCCCGATTCGCGCGCGATGTCGACGCCGTGTCCGATGCGGTCGGCCTTCGCGATCATCACCGTATCGCGGATGTGATTGCGCAGACCCTCGGGCGGCACGAGTCCGGGCGCGAGCTCGCCGGCGTGCGCGGTGAGCCGCACCTTCGGGTAGATCGAGCGCAGGTAGGCGAACATCGCCATCTGCTCGTTGAAGTTGGTCATCGATCCCCAGCCGTCTTCCGGCATGACGGGATTGAGCCCGACGACGCGCGGATCGACGCTGGCGGTCTCGAACGCGACGACGAGCTCCGCGAAGAATCGTTCGCGGGGAAAGCCGCGATGCACCTCGAATAGATAGCGCAGGGTGGTGTCGGGACTGGCTTTGTGCGCCGCGGCGTCGATCGTGTCGAGCGCCTGTCGGGCGTTCGCCACGACGGCGGCGACCTTGCCGTCCTTCAGCAGTTCGTCGCGCATGTCGGCGAATGACGCGCCGGGCGTGAGTGTCGTGCCGAGCTGCTGCGCGGCGCCGCCGTCGGGGCCGAAGATCGATTCGATGTAGTCGACGTTCTCCGCCGCGAAGCGCGTCGCGACCTCGGCCTGCATGTCGGGCCTGTGCTGAAGGGTCGCGGCAAAGAACTTTCCGAACGTGGCGAAGAAGTGATCGTGTCCGCTCTCCGGACCGTTGAACTGCCGCATCGAGAGGGCGTCGATCATCCGCGAGTAGAGCGCCGGCTCGGTGACGAGGGACTTCGCCGGCACGAGGCCGTCGCACGGCGGCGCGGCGATCGACAACTTCGTGCGATCGATGCACAAGCCGTCCTGCATCGCCCAGCCGAGATACGACTCGGCGTAAACGGATCCGGAAAGATGCTCGTGCAGATCGCCGCCCTTCGGCATCTCCTCCAGGAACCGGCGGAGGAGGAGCGGATCGCCGCGCAATTCGTCGAGACGGCGCGCGGCCGATTGCTCATCGGCGAGCGCGGTCGATGCGAATGCGAGAAGGAGAAAAAGGACGCGGATCGCGCGGTGCATCCGCGAATGTTAAGCCGCGTCGTTGATGGGCGCGCGGTAATCGCACTCCGGGTTGTTGCAGTACTCGATGTGTCCCTCGCGCTTGGTCGTCTTCTCCAGGAGGTACGGCGCCTGGCATTTCGGGCACGGCTTGTTCAGCGGCCGGTTGTTCAGCGCGAACTCGCACTTCGGATAGCGCGAGCAGGAGTAGAAGACGCCGCGGCGCGAGCGGCGCTCGACGAGCTCACCTTCGCCGCACTGCGGGCACTTCACGCCGGTCGGCTTGGGAGGCGTCGACTTGCCGCCGCCGATCTTGCGGATGTTCTTGCAGTCGGGATAGCCGGAGCAGGAGAAGAAGGGGCCGTAACGGCCGCTCTTGAGCACCATCTCCTTGCCGCAGTTCTCGCAGGGGGGCTGCGGCTCGGTCGGGATGTTCGCCTTCATCAGGCGCGGATCCTTGGTGTTCTTGCAGTCGGGATAGCCGGTGCAGGCGTAGAACTGGCCGAAGCGCGAGCGCTTGAGCTGCATCGGCTTGCCGCACTTGTCGCAGATGATCTGCTCTTCGCCTTCCGCCACTTCCGCGGCGTGGCCCTTGGCCATTTCCTTCGTCGTCTTGCACTCGGGGTAGTTCGAGCAGGCGAGGAACTCGCCGAAGCGGCCGAACTTGATGACCATCGGCTTGCCGCAGGTCTCGCACTTCTCGTCGGTCTCCAGGCCGGTCCCCTTGACCGACTGCATCTCGCTCTGGGCGCGAGCGAGATCGACGGTGAACTTGGAGGAGAACTCGCGCATCAGCGCGGTCCACTCGATCTTGCCGTCCTCCACCTCATCGAGCTCCTCTTCCAGGCGCGCGGTGTAGGTCTCGTCGATGATGTCGCCGAACGATTGCTTGAGGAGCTTGGAGATCAGCACGCCGAGCTGCGTGGGGAAGAACTTCCCGTCGTGCTTGTAGGTGTAGTCGCGGGTCTGGATCGTGGTCAGGATGCTGCCGTACGTCGACGGACGTCCGATGCCGTTCTCTTCGAGCGCCTTCACCAGCGTCGCTTCCGTGTAGCGCGGCGGCGGCTGGGTGAAGTTCTGGCGCGTGTCGAGATTCAGCAGCTCGAGCGTGTCGCCTTCGTTCATCGGCGGCAGCGCCTTGTCGTTCTCCTGCTTCTCCTCGTCGTCCTCGTCGTTCGCTTCCTGGAAGACGGCGAGGTAGCCGGCGAACTTCTGCACTTCGCCGGAGGCGCGGAAGATGTAGTTGCCGTTACGCGCCGCCGAAGGCGGCCCCACCCGGATGTCGACGTCGGTGACGTCGAAGAGGGCCGGTTTCATCTGCGAGGCGACGAAGCGGTCCCAGATCATCTTGTAGAGGTTGAACTCTTCCTTGGTCAGGAAGTCCTTGATCGCCTCGGGCTCGAACTCGGTCGACGTCGGGCGGATGGCCTCGTGGGCCTCCTGCGCCTGTGCAGCTTTTTTGACCTTATATACGTTCGGTTTTTCGGGAAGAATATCGGCACCGTATTTCGTGCCGATATACTGTCGCACTTCCGTGAGCGCGTCGTCCGAGATGCGCACCGAGTCGGTACGCATGTAGGTGATGAGACCGACTAGGCCGTGCGGCCCGAGCTCCTTGCCCTCGTAGAGCTTCTGCGCGATCGACATCGTCCGCTTCACCGGGTACTTGTAACGGTTGTACGCGGCGCGCTGGAGTGTCGAGGTGATGAAGGGCGGTGGCGCGGACTGGCGTTTCTCTTTGCGTGCAACGGTGTCGACGACGAACTTGCCGGTCTTGACCGCCGTCTCGATCTGACGCGCGAGCGTCTCGTTCGTGACGTCGGCCTTTTTTCCTTCGACCTTCGTCAGCTTGGCAACGAACGGCGGGGGAGTCTGCGCCGCGAGCTTCGCCGCGAACGACCAGTACTCCTCGGGGACGAACGCTTTGATCTCGTCCTCGCGGTCGGTGATCATCTTCAACGCCACCGACTGCACGCGGCCGGCGGAGAGACCGCGGCGGACCTTGTCCCAGAGCAGCGGCGAGATCTTGTAGCCGACGAGACGATCGAGCACGCGACGCGCCTGCTGCGCGTTCACCTTGTTCATGTCGATCTCGCCGGGGTTGTCCATCGCCTTCCGGACGGCGTTCTTGGTGATCTCGTGGAAGAGGACGCGGCGGACCTTCTTCGCGTCGTTGCCGAGGAGGCTCATCACGTGCCAGCCGATGGCTTCCCCCTCGCGATCAGGGTCGGAGGCGATGTAGATCGTTTCGGCCTTCTTCGCGGCGGCCTTGAGCTCGCTCACGACTTTCTCTTTCCCTTCGAGGACCTCGTACTTCGGCTCGAAGGTGTCTTCATCGACGCCAAGCTCACTCTTCGGCAGATCGCGTACGTGACCGACCGAAGCCTTCACGACGAAATCTTTGCCGATGAATTTGTTGATGGTCTTCGCTTTCGCGGGAGACTCGACGATGACGAGATTTCTGGCCATAGCGGAACGCCGAACTGCGTGGCGGACACTCGAAATTCCTCGCGCGCGCATTATGCGCGAGGGCGTCAGACCATATCAGAGGCCATCCACACTCGCAAAAAGCTACGCGCTATAGAGGATTCGGAAAGCGGCCTCGGCGCCCGGCGGCACGTCATCGATCGGCTCGAATGAGATGCCGTCGATCGACGTAGCGGCATCGCGAACAGCCTTCGTGACGAGGATCTCACTCGCCCGCGCGATGTCCTCGCCGAGCTTCGACGCGGCATTGACCTCGGCGCCGAAGACGTCGGCGTCGCCGATGCGCAGCACGCGTCCGAATCCGAGTCCGACGCAGAGCAGCACGTGCTCCTGCGGCACGCGCGCGGCGTTGTAGCGAACCGTCGTTCTCTGCATCTCGATCGAGGCGCGAATCGCCTTCTGCACGTTGCGGAAGATGACGAAGAAGCTATCGCCTTCGACCTTCAGCAGGATCCCGTCGTGCTTCTCGATGACCGGGATGAGGATCCTCTCCGACTCGTAGATCGTCTGGAGAAAATGAATGATCCCGAACTCCGCGACGTTGCGCGAGAAGCCGGCGAGGTCGGTGGCCATGATGCACCACTCCTCACCGAAGAGATCCCAGATGCGCTGATCGATGGAGTCGCGATCGGCGGCCGCTTCGATGCGCGCCGCGATCAGCTTCTGCAGTCGTTCTTCGGAGGCGCCGTGGACGATGCGGCGGCGGAAGGACACTTACTCCTCGTCGTCCGCGCCCGCCGCCTTGTACTTCTTCGTCTTGTTGTACAGCGTCTTGTACGAGATCCCGAGGATCTCCGCTGTCTTGCGGCGGTCGCCGTCGGTCATGTTGAGCGTCTCTTCGATGACGATGCGCTCGACCTCTTCCATCGGCTGTCCGAGCGGAATGGAGACCGCGTTGCGCGAGCGGCGCTTGCGCGCGCCGAGGAGCTTGTCAGGCAGGCACTCCACGGTGAGCGTGTCGCCGCGGGCCATGATGAACGCGCGGTTCATCACGTTGCGCAGCTCGCGCACGTTCCCCTGCCATTCGTACGCCTGCAGCGCCTCGATGAAGTCGTTGTCGATGTTCTCGACCTTCTTGTCCTCGGTCTCGTTCAGCTTCTGCAGGAAGAAGTGGGCGAAGAGCGGGATATCCTCGAGGCGCTCGCGCAACGGCGGCACTTCGATGGGGAAGACGTTGAGGCGGTAGTAGAGATCCTCGCGCATCCTGCCGTCCTGAATCGCCTTCTGGGGATCGCGGTTCGAGGCAGCGATGATGCGTGCGTCGATGTTGATCTCGTCGTTGCCGCCGACGCGCCGGAACTTTCCTTCTTCCAGCACGCGCAGGAGCTTGACCTGCAACTCGATCGGCATCTCGGTGATTTCGTCGAGGAACACCGTGCCGCCCTTGGCGGTCTCGAAGTAACCCTCGCGGCGCTTGATGGCGTTCGTGAACGCGCCCTTCTCGTGGCCGAAGATCTCCGACTCGATCAGCGTCGGCGAGATCGCTCCGCAGTTGAACGCGATGAACGGCTTGTTGCGGCGGCGCGAGAGCGAGTGAATGGTGTTGGCGACGACTTCCTTGCCTGATCCCGACTCGCCGACGATGAAGACGTTGGCGTCGGTGTTGGCCACCATCTCGATCTCTTCGAAGAGCTTCTGCATCCGCGGCGATTTGCCGACGAGATGCCCGAGGGCTCCCATCTTCTGAAGCTGACGACGAAGCTCGAGGATCTCCTGCTTCATCATCTGCTTGTCTTCGATCGACTTCAGGATCACCTGGAGGCGAGGAAGATCGACCGGCTTGGTGACGTAGTCTTCGGCGCCGACCTTCAGCGCTTTGACCGCGGAGTCGACGGTGGCATGTCCGGTGAGGATGATGACCGAGACGTCGGAGTACTGCTCTTTGATGCGATGCAGCAGATCGAGGCCGGAACCGTCGGGAAGTTTCAGGTCGACGATCGCGACGTCGGGGACCAGTTTCGAGATCGACGCCCATCCGGCTTTCACCGAATCGGCGAGCTCCGGCTCGTAGCCCCACTCCTCGACTACATCGGCCATCCCCGCGCTGGTCGCGCGGTCATCATCAACGATCAAAACTCGTTTCATCGTTCTCCCAGTGGAAAGGACAGCCTCAATATGACCTTATCACTTTCCTGCCACGCATTCAGCTCGCCGCCGTATGTTTCGGCGATGAGTCTGGCAGTCGCGAGCGAGAGGTCAGGATTGCCGGCCGGGTCTGTGTAGTAGAACTTGAAAATCTTCGTAAGCTCGAAGTCGTCACCGACCGGAAATCCGATCGCGGTGATCCGAAGCTCCTGCTCTTTGTGTTCCGCACTGGCTTTGCGCCCATTCAACGCCAGCACTTTCGCCGCACCGTCGAAGAACATCTTCAACGCCTGACGGATTCTCGATTCGTGTGCGATGACGATCGACGGTCCAGCGGCCTCGAGCGTGAAGCCGCCTCGCTCCGCGGCCTCGATCGAGATCGGCGCGACGTCGACGCGCGACGGCGGCTCATCGCCCTTCGGCGGCGTGGAGAGAAGAAAGAAGCAGTCGAAGATGCGCGCCATCCGCCGCAGCTCAGTCTCCAGCGCGGCGGTGTATTCGAAGAGCTTCGCGTCGTCGTTGCCGTCCGTCAGTTTGCGGACGCGCATCCGCAACAGCTCGAGATTGAGCACGGCGACGTTGAGCGGCGTTTTGAGGTCATGCGCCGTGTCGCTGCTGCGCTTGAAATTCGCGCGCGCAAAATTCTGGAGCCAGGAGTCCAACCGCGCCAGCTTAATGCAAGCGCCGTGACATGCTCAGCAGTGCGACCTAGCGATCTAAGTTGATCAGCGCGATCGACTCTTCGAGCTTTCCTTCAGCGACCTGGAACTCCGGATCTTCCGACGAGAGATACAGGAGCTCCTTCTCCGCTTCGACCCGTTCGCGCTCCGCGGTTGCCGCGTCGAACTCGCCCGGAAGGATGCCGCGCTCCGCGAGCACGATCACGCGATCGGGAAGGACCTCGGCGAAGCCCCACGACAACACCATCCGCTCGACCTTGCCGCCGCTTCGGTAACGCATCTCGCCGATGCGCAGCGTCGTCAGCAGCGGAGTGTGTCCCGGCAGGACGCCGATTTCGCCGTCCGTCGCCGGGAGCACCACTTCGTCTGCCTCGGTGTCGATGATCTTCCGCTCGCGCGTGACCACCGTGAGGTTGATCTTTGTCGGGAGGAGGTCCGCCATCGGATTTCCTTACGCCGCCTCGGCCTTCATCCGCTCGGAGCGCTCGAGCACCTGCTCGATCGTTCCCTGCAGCAGGAAGGCCTGCTCCGGCACTTCGTCGTGCTTTCCTTCGACGATCTCGCGGAAGCCGCGGATCGTGTCGGCGATCTTCACGTACTGTCCTTCGATACCGGTGAACTGCTGCGCCACGAAGAACGGCTGCGAGAGGAAGCGCTGGATCTTGCGCGCGCGGTTGACGATCACGCGATCCTCTTCCGACAGCTCGTCGATACCGAGAATGGCGATGATGTCCTGGAGGTCCTTGTACTTCTGCAGGACAGCCTGCACGCCGCGCGCGGTGTTGTAGTGCTCATCGCCGAGGATGCGCGGGTCGAGAATCTTGGAGGTCGACGCCAGCGGATCGACGGCGGGATAGATGCCGAGCTCCGCGATCTGGCGCGAGAGAACGGTCGTTGCGTCGAGGTGAGCGAACGCGGTCGCCGGCGCCGGATCGGTGAGATCGTCGGCCGGAACGTAGATCGCCTGGACCGACGTGATCGAGCCCTTCTTCGTCGAGGTGATGCGCTCCTGCAGCTCGCCCATTTCGGTCGCGAGGTTCGGCTGGTATCCGACGGCGCTCGGCATGCGGCCGAGCAGTGCCGACACTTCGGAACCGGCCTGCGTGAAGCGGAAGATGTTGTCGATGAAGAGCAGCACATCCTGCCCTTCCTGATCGCGGAAATACTCGGCGACGGTGAGTCCGGTGAGGCCGACGCGCAGACGCGCACCCGGCGGCTCGGTCATCTGACCGTAGATCAGCGCGGCCTTCGACTTCGACGGATCGCCCGGCACGATGACGCCGGTCTCGGCGAACTCGAGCCAGAGATCGTTTCCTTCGCGCGTCCGCTCGCCGACGCCGGCGAACACGGAGAAGCCGCCGTGCTGCTTGGCGACGTTGTTGATCAGTTCCATGATCAGAACGGTCTTGCCGACGCCGGCGCCGCCGAACAGTCCGGTCTTGCCGCCCTTGGTGTACGGCTCGAGGAGGTCGATGACCTTGATGCCGGTCTCGAACATCTCGATGTTGGTCGACTGCTCATCGAAGGGCGGAGCCTCGCGATGGATCGACCAGCGGGCCTCGGCATTGACCGGACCTTTTTCGTCGACCGGCTCGCCGAGAACGTTGAGGATGCGGCCCAGGGTCTGGCGTCCGACCGGAACCGTGATCGGCTCGCCGAGATCGATCGCCTTCATGCCGCGGACCATGCCGTCGGTCGGCTTCATGGCGACGCAACGCACCTGGTTCTCGCCGATGTGGTTCGCCACTTCGACGACGACGTCGATCTTCACTTTTCCGAGCTCGCCGTCATCGACGATGCGGATCGCGTTGTAGATCGCGGGAAGGTGTCCTTCCTGGAATTCGATGTCGACCGCGGGGCCGATGATCTGAATGACTTTGCCGATCTGCTGGTCCGTTGCCATGTTGTCTCCGTCTTTACTGTGCTGCCGCGGCGCCCGACACGATCTCGATGATTTCCTTCGTGATCGCGGCCTGGCGGATGCGGTTGTAGGTCAGCGTCAGGTGGCTGATCATGTCCGACGCATTCTTCGTTGCCGCTTCCATCGCCGTCATGCGGGCGCCCTGTTCGGCCGCCGCGGACTCGAGAAGGAAGCGATAGAGCTGAAATTCGATGTGCTTCGGCAGGATGTCTTCGAGGATCGCCGCAGGACTCGGTTCGTACAGATAGTCGACGACGTTCTGCACTTCGTCCCAGGCGCGCTCCAGCGGGAGCAGCCGCACGATCCGCACCTGCTGCGCGATGAGCGACTTGAACTCGTTGTAGATGACGTAGACCGCGTCGATCTCGCCGCTGATGTACTCGGCGATGAAATCCTTCCCGATCTCCTGCGCCGTCTGGAGCGACAACGCCTGGTAGACGTGCAGCGCGTGACGGCGGATCGGGTACGAGCGGCGCTTGAAGAAGTCGTACCCCTTGCGGCCGAGCGGCAGGAGCTCGACGGCGGGGAAGTTCTTCTCGCGGATGAAGTTCATCGTCGCCCGCGTGATGTTCGAGTTGAACGCGCCGCAAAGTCCGCGGTCCGCGGTGATCGGAATGATCAGGATCTTGCTGTCAACCTCACGATCCTTGAGCAGCGGATGCGCGGTGACATCGACGCGCGTCGCGACCGATGAGAGCACCTCGCGCAGCGCCGCCGCGTACGGACGCGCGGCGAACATCCGCTCCTGCGCGCGGCGCAGCTTCGCCGCCGCGACCATCTTCATCGCCTTGGTGATCTGCTGCGTGTTCTTGACGCTGCGGATCCGGCGCCGGATGTCGATTGTGCTTGGCATGTTCGTTTATGCGGCGACGACGTTCGGGTTGTCGCGGACGTAGCCGTTCTTGAATTCGGTGATGGCCGAGCGGAGATCGCTCTCCAGCGCCTCGTCGAACTTCGACGCCGTCTCGAGCCGCTTCAGCAGGTCCTGCTTCTCATCATTCAGATACTGGTGCAGCGCGGTCTCGAACGGACGGACCGCGTCGACGTTCAGGTTGTCGAGGAAGCCCTTGACGCCGGCGTAGACCGAGGCGGTCTGCAGTCCGATTCCCATCGGCCGGTACTGCCCCTGCTTCAGGATCTCGACGAGACGCTTGCCGCGGTTGAGCTGCTGCTGCGTCACCTTGTCGAGGTCGGAGCCGAACTGCGCGAACGCCGCGAGCTCGCGGTACTGCGCGAGGTCGAGGCGGAGCGTGCCGGAGACGGTACGCATCGAGCGCACCTGCGCCGCGCCGCCGACGCGCGAGACCGAGATACCGACGTTGATCGCGGGACGGACGCCGGAGTGGAAGAGGTCCGTCTCGAGGAAGATCTGGCCGTCGGTGATGGAGATGACGTTGGTCGGGATGTACGCCGAGACGTCGCCCGCCTGCGTCTCGATGATCGGCAGCGCGGTCAGCGATCCGCCACCCTTGGCGTCGCTCAGCTTCGAGGCGCGTTCCAGGAGTCGCGAGTGGAGATAGAAGACGTCGCCGGGATACGCCTCGCGGCCGGGCGGGCGGCGGAGCAGCAGCGAGATCTCGCGGTACGCCGCGGCGTGCTTGGAGAGATCGTCGTAGATGCAGAGCGCGTGCTGGCCGTTGTACATGAAGTACTCGCCCATCGCGCAGCCGGCGTACGGCGCGAGGTACTGCAGCGGCGCCGGCTCGGAAGCGGAGGCGTTGACGACGATGGTGTAGTCCATCGCGCCGTACTCCTCGAGCGTGCGGACGACCTGCGCGACGGTCGACTTCTTCTGACCGATCGCGACGTACACGCAGATGACGTTCTTGCCCTTCTGATTGATGATCGTGTCGACCGCGACGGCGGTCTTGCCGGTCTGGCGGTCGCCGATGATCAGCTCGCGCTGACCGCGGCCGATCGGAACCATCGCGTCGATGGCCTTGAGGCCCGTCTGCAGCGGCTCTTTCACGGGCTTGCGGTCGACGACGCCCGGCGCGAGTCGCTCGATCGGATAGCGCTCGGTCGTGTTGACCGGGCCCTTGCCGTCGACCGGGATGCCGAGCGGATTGACGACGCGGCCGACGACGGCCGGGCCGACCGGGACGGACATGATGAGTCCCGTGCGCTTGACCTGATCGCCTTCCTTGATCGAGCTGGCCTCGCCGAGGAGAACGACGCCGACGTTGTCTTCCTCGAGGTTGAGCGCCAGGCCGGCGATGTCATGCGGGAACGAGACGAGCTCGCCGGCCATGACGCGATCGAGGCCATAGACGCGGGCGATACCGTCGCCGACGGAGGTCACGGTGCCGACCTCGGTGACATCGACGCCGCGGCCGATGCCCGTCAATTGCTGACGGATAATTTCTGTGATTTCTTCTGCCTTCAAATCGACAGCCATAAGGTCTCCGTAATTGGCGACGGGATATTGTTTACGCTAAAGAAGCGCGAAATTTGTTGATCTTGCCGGCGACGGATGCGTCCCAGATCTCGCTGCCCACCTGGGCCACGAATCCGCCGAGAAGCGTCGGGTCGGTCGCGAGCCGCAGCTCGACCTTCTTCCCCAGCTTCTTCTCCAGCGTCTGCCGGAGCTGGTTCTGTTCGTCGTCATTGAGCTCGTGCGCGGTGCGGACGTCGGCGACCGCGATCTGCAGCGCCTCGTTCACGTACGCCGCGAGCGCATCGTTGATCGCGCCGAGGTCGTTGATGCGATGGTTGCGGGTCAGGACGTCGAGCACCTTGACCGCGAGCGCGGAAAGGCCGGAGCGCGACGCGATCTGCTCCGTGACCTTCAGCTTGACGTCGTTCTCGATGCCGGGATTGGCGTATAGCTCCTGGAGGTCGGTCGCCTTGCGGCGCTGCGCGTCGAACTGCTCGAGCTCGCGGCGAAGGTCATTGGCCGCCGCCGGCGAACCGGTGATGTCCATGATGGCGCGGGCGTAAGGGCGGGCGAAGCGACGGATCACGAGCGCACCCCCTCGAGCTCTTTCACGCTGTCGGCGAAGAGGTTGTGGCGATCCTTGTCGTTGATCTTGTCGCGGAGCAGCGCCTCGGCGCGCTCCGACGCGAGCTCGCCGGCGTACTCGGTCAGCTCATGCCGCGCGCGCTTCAGCTTGTTGTCGACTTCGTTCCGCGCGGCGGCGAGGATCTTCTGCGCTTCCGCTTCAGCCGCGGCGATCAGCTCGCGCTTCTGGCGCTCGCCCTCGGCCTCGGCGCGCTCGCGGATCGCGCGCAGTTCGTCCTCGATCTGAGCGAGACGCGACTGGATGTCGCTCGCGAGCTGGTCGGCTTTTTCGCGGCGGGTGCGAGCCTCTTCGGCCGCGTGGCGAATCTGCTCGCTGCGCGCAGCGAAGGCGCTCTTCACCGGACCGCCGATCAGCCATCCGAGCACGCCGAAGAAGACGATCATGTTGACGAGTTTCAGAATCCAGGCCGGGATGCCGAAGTAGGTCTTCGGTGCCTCGTGTCCTTCGCCGTGAGCGCCCTCCGCATGCTGCGCGAACATCGGAATCGCGATCGCGAGCAACAGGAGCATGAGAACGAGCAGCTTGCGCATCACACCGCCCTCCCAAGGATCCGCTCGGCGGCCTCGCGGGCCAGCGATTCGGATTCGCGGACGATCTTCTCGCGCGCTTCCTTCACGTCGCGGCTCAGGTGCTCGTCCGCTTCGCTGACGATGCCCTTCGCATCGACGTTGGTCTTATCGATCATCGACTGGCGCTGCGTCGCGGCTTCACCGCGATAGCGCTCGCGCAGTTGCGCGGCATCGCGTTTCGCGATGTGCAGGCGCGCTTCGATCTCGGCAGTCGCCGAGTTGAAACGGGACAGTGCTTCGTCGTGCAGACGGTCGGCAGTCTTCGTTTCGGTCTCGCGTGCTTCGAGGACGTCGTTGATCGGCTTGAGAAAAAACTTACGCACGATCAGGTAGTTCAAGAAGAACATCACCATGATCGCGGGCAGAGACCAATCGGGCGCAAGATTGATTTGCATAGTTCAGGAGGATTCGGCTCTGGCGGCGTAGGGCGGGCTCGGCGAGCGCGCTGCCCCAAAGCTGCGGGTATATACCACAAGGGAAACAACGGTGTCACGGGCCCGGTTGACGGACTGCGGTGGCCGACGAAACCTACAAACGCATCCTCTCGCGGGCCGACGAGTTCTTCGACTCCGTGATGAAGACGCAGCCCCGGAACCTGCAATGCGGGCAGGGCTGTTCCCTCTGTTGCTACGGCCTGTTCGAGATCGGGTCGGCCGACGTCGCGGTGATCGCCGACGGACTGTCGAGGCTCAATCCCGCACGCCGCGACATGATCATCCGCCGCGCCGTCGACATCGTGGCCTCGAGCCGCCACCCTAACCTCCGCGAATGCTCGCCGATCGAGAAGGAGGAGTTCTTCGATCGCACCGCGTCAACGCCATGCCCGAACCTCGACGACAAAGGGCTGTGCATGATCTACGAGCACCGCCCGCTGGTCTGCCGCACGTTCGGACTGCCGCTGCGCGACGGCTCGCGCTACATCGGCGACGTCTGCGAGTTGAACTTCGAAGGAGCGACGAAGCAGGAGAAGGTCGCCGCCGCCTGGGACCTGCAGTGGGAGGACGAGCTCGGGCCGGAAGACGAGTACACGATTCCGGAGGCGATCATCCTCGCTGCGCGCATGCGGCAGTGGCTACGATGACGCCTTGATGCTGGCGACGTTGCTGCCCTTCGACTTCTCGCCCATTACGCAGTTGCCCTGGAAGATGGCGCCCTCTTCGATGATGAGCGCCGGCGTGTCGATGTCGCTGTAGACCTTTCCGTTGCGGTGAATCTCGACGCGCTGATCGGCGACGATCTTGCCGATGACCGTGCCGCTGATCGCGACGCGTCCGACGTGGATCTCTCCCTCGATCTGTGCGCTCTCGCCGACGACGAGCTCATTCTTCGATGTGATGCGGCCGTTGAAGCGGCCGTCGATGCGCATCGTGTCCTCGAACTCGAGCTCACCTTTGAATGAGGCGCCTCGATCGAGGAATCCGTTCAGTTCACCGCTCTTGCCCTTCGTCATTTGCGTCTCCCCATCAGGTCATCGACCACGCGGATCAGATCATCCTCGCTGGAGAAGCGGATGCGAATCACGCCCCCTCTCCGCTTGCGATCGATTTCTACTTTGGTTCGTAAAGTCCTTTGCAACTTGTCCTCGGCGTCGCGCGTGAAGACGTCCTTCTCTTTTTCTTTCTTCTCGACCGTCTTCGGCGAGCTCTCCGAGGCGAGCATCTCCGTCTGGCGGACATTGAGATTGCGCTTCACCACGCGATCGGCGAGCTGCTCCTGCTTTTTCGCCGATTCCACGGCCAGGAGAGCGCGGGCGTGGCCCATCGAAAGCTGGCCGGAGGCGAGCAGCTTCTTCACCGTATCCGGTAACTTCAACAATCTCAAGAAGTTAGCGACAGTCGAGCGCTCTTTCCCGACCTGTTTCGAGATCTCTTCCTGGGTGAGGCCGAACTCCTCATGTAATTGATGATAGGCAAGCGCCTCTTCAATCGGGTTCAGGTCCTCGCGCTGGATGTTTTCGATGAGGGCGATCTGGAGGGCGTCGCCCTCGCCCATCATCTCCTTGACGACGACCGGCACGGTGGTAAGGCCGGCCTTCTGCGCGGCGCGATAACGACGCTCCCCGGCGATCAGCTTGTAGCGGTCGCCCGAACGCGTGACGACGAGCGGTTGCACGATCCCGTGTTGTTTGACCGAGCGCGCGAGCTCTTCGATCGAAGCCTCGTTGAAGGTCTTGCGCGGCTGGTACGGGTTCGGCGCGATCTGGTCGATCGCGAGCTCCATGAGGCCCGAGCTCGGAGTGGCCGGAGCGGGAGCAGCTTCGGCCGGGCGCTGCGGGATGAGAGCGCCAAGGCCACGGCCGAGGACTTTCTTCTGATTCACCGCATCCACCTCAGATCACATTCTCCGCGCGCTGGATGAATTCCTTCGCGAGGCTGATGTACGCCTCGCTACCGCGCGAGCGAATGTCGTACAGGATAATTGGTTTGCCGAACGAGGGCGCTTCGCCCAGCCGGACGTTGCGCGGGATGATGGTGTCGTAGACCTTCCCCTCGAAATGCGTCCGCACTTCCTCGGCGACCTGCTTCGAGAGGTTCATCCGGTCGTCGTACATCGTCAGAACGATGCCCTCGATATCGAGGCCCGGATTGAGAAGATCGCGGACGCGCTCCACGGTGTTGACGAGCTGCGAGATGCCTTCGAGCGCGAAGTACTCGCACTGCATCGGGACGAGGACGGAGTTCGCAGCAGTGAGACCGTTGATGGTCAGGAGTCCGAGCGACGGCGGCGAGTCGAGCAGGACGTAATCGAACTCGCCGTTGATCTCCTGAAGCGCGCGACGGAGATGGAACTCGCGCCCGATTGCATCGCTGAGCTCGAGCTCCGCGCCGACGAGATCGACCGACGACGGAGCAAGGAAGAACGTCGGCAACTCGGTCTCGCGGATGACCTCGCGGATCTTCATCCCCTCGGTGAGGACGTTGTACATCGACTTCTCTTCGTTCTTGCTGATGCCGACGCCGGAGGTGGCGTTGGCTTGCGGATCGAGGTCGACGACGAGCACCTTTCGCTCACACGCGGCGAGCGAGGCACCGAGGTTGATGGCCGTCGTGGTCTTGCCGACGCCACCTTTCTGATTCACGAGCGAGACGATCTTCGTCATTCGGTTGTTCCACGTGGAACGTTCAGCGTGACGAGGAAGTTTGCGTCGCCGCGCGGCAGCCGGAAGACTTCCCCGCGCGCAAATCCTCGCAACTGCGGCATGTCCGGCGAGCCCTGAAACAAAGCCACTCGGGCATCCTCCGCCAGGTGCGACTCGAGCGACGGCACCCACTCCTCCGGATTTCCAACTGCGCGCGAAATGACGAGGGAGAACTTCAAATCAGGTGGGAACCGCGCCAGAGCGCGCGTCAATCTATCACCGTAAACCCGCGCGTTCAATCCGCATTCACGGACGACATGCTTCAAAAACGCCCATTTTTTCTGATCTGCTTCGACCAGGTGAAACGTCGCGCCGGGCGAAACAATGGCCATCGGAATGGCCGGCAAGCCGCCGCCGGAGCCGAAATCGAGGACGTCGCCGGACGGCTTCAGGAGCTCCGCCGCGGCAAGCGCCTCGGCAATGTGCTCGTCGAGATGCTCCCGCGCTTCGGGCCCGATGAGGTTGATCTTCTCGTTCCAGGTGAGCAGAAGGCGTTGATAAACGCTAAGCAACGGATTCATCGCACTTCCACGGCTCGGCGGAGGTGCATCCGGAGAATCGCGATGGCGGCGGGCGTAACGCCGGGAATCCGGCTCGCCTGTCCAAGCGAAGCCGGCCGTACGAAGGAGAGCTTCTCTGTCATCTCGCGCGACAGTCCGGGCAGCGCGTAGGTCATCGTCGACGGAATCCGGAGCTCTTCGTCCGCGACGAGTTTCGTCGCTTCGCGCTGCTGCCGGTCGATGTAGCCGGCGTAGCGAAGGTTGCTGACGACCCCTTCCCGCTCTTCCTCATTCAGCTTCGCGAATGCTTCGCTGACCTCGGGCATCACGTCGGCGGCGGCCGCGATGAACGCGTCGACATCGAATTCGTGCCGCTGCATCAGCTTCGCGACGGTCGCTTTTTCGCTGATCGCAATCCCCGCAGTCGCCAGCCAGGCGACGGTCTCGCGGTCGGGCGTGAGGGTGGACTGGGTGACGGTGCGTGCGCGATGCATCCGCGCGACCCGCGCGTCGACACGGCGTTTCCGCTCGTCGTCGACGATGCCGAGGCGTCCGGCGATCGGCGTCAGGCGTTCGTAGACCGAGTCGCAGCCGAGGAGTAGCCGATGCTCCGCGCGGCTGGTGAACATGCGGTACGGCTCTTCGGTACCGACGGTGACGAGGTCGTCGATCATCACACCGGCGTACGCTTCGTCGCGGCGGAGGATGAGCGGCTCGGCGCCGCGCACGAACTGGAGCGCGTTGATGCCGGCGAGCAGACCTTGCGCACCGGCCTCTTCGTATCCCGACGTGCCGTTGATCTGACCGGCGAGGAAGAGGCCCTCGACGCCGCGGACCTGCAGCGACGGCTCGAGCTGCTCCGGATTCACGAAGTCGTACTCGACCGCGTAGCCGTAGCGGGCAATGGTCGCGTTCTCGAACCCCGGCAGTGAGTGGACGACTCCGTCCTGAACATCGGCCGGGAGCGACGTCGAGATGCCGTTCAGGTAGAGCCACGGATGCTGGAGGCCTTCCGGCTCGACGAACACCTGGTGGCGCTCCTTGTCGGCGAAGCGGACGACCTTGTCCTCGATCGACGGGCAGTAGCGCGGACCGGTCGCCTGGATCTGGCCGGAGTACATCGGCGCGCGGTGGAGGTTGGCTCGGATCAGCTCATGCGCAAAGGCGCTGGTGTAGGTCAAATGACAGAGCACCTGCGGCTGCGGGAGCGCGTCGGTCAGGATCGAGAACGGACGCGGCTGCGCGTCGCCCGGCGCTTCATCGAGCTTCGCGAAATCGACGGTGTCGCGCGCGACGCGGGGCGGTGTCCCGGTCTTGAGCCGGCCGAGCTTCAGGCCGAACGTGCGCAGCGAATCGGAGAGGCCTTCCGCCGATGGCTCGCCGAAACGGCCGCCGCGGGTCTTCGACTCTCCCGAATGCATCAGCGCGTGGAGGAAGGTGCCGGTTGTGATGACCACGGCTTTGGCGTCGAGGACGGTTCCATCGCCAAGGGTCACGCGCATGTCGGGCGACACGGCGGTCACCGAGCCTTCGATGATCGTGAGGTTCGGTTCGGCTTCGAGGATCGTCCGCACGGCCGCGGCGTAGAGGTCGCGATCGCATTGCGCGCGCGGCCCCTGGACCGCCGGACCCTTCGAACGGTTGAGCACCTTGAACTGGATGCCGGCCTGATCCGTGGCTTCGCCCATGAGTCCGCCGAGGGCGTCGATTTCTTTGACGAGGTTGCCCTTGGCCAGACCGCCGATCGCCGGGTTGCACGACATCCGGCCAATCGCTTCGCGCTGCATCGTGATCATCGCCACGCTAGCGCCGCCGCGGGCGCAAACGCGCGCGGCCTCCGCACCTGCGTGGCCGCCGCCGATCACGATCACGTCGAAGCGGGTCATGTTCCACGTGGAACAGACGGGGAACCGGCACTACTTCCCGATGCAGAATTTAGTAAATATCTCCGTAAAGACGTCATTGCGCGTGATCGCGCCGGTGAGAAGGGCGAGCGAGTTCGACGCACGGTAGAGGTCGACGAGGACGACATGCTCATCATGTGTGTCGGCGAGCGATTGTCTTGCGGTGACGAGCGCGGCTTGCGCTTCCGCGACGGCGATTCGCTGCCGCTCATTCACGAGCACGGCCGACGCTTCGGGCGCGGCGAATTCTTCGCGAACCAGCGCGTCGAGCCGTGCGAGCAGCTCAGTGATTCCACGATCCGCCGGCACGCTGATCCCCAGCTCCCCTGCCGGCGCGGGCGCCACGTCGATCTTCGTGTAGACGCGAACGGCGATGGCCGCCGACTCGAGCGCGTCCGGTTCGACGGGATCAGTCGCGTCGATCAGATAAAGAATGATGTCGGCGCGGCGCGCGGCTTCACGCGCTCGCTCGATGCCGATGCCTTCGACGACGTCTGATGACTCGCGCAGACCCGCGGTATCCGCGAGCGTCACCGGCAACCCGCCGATCTCGATCGTCTCGCGCACGATGTCGCGCGTCGTTCCGGGGATCGGCGTCACGATCGCCCGCTCGCTCCCGACCAGCCGGTTCAACAGCGTCGACTTGCCCGCGTTCGGCCGCCCGAGGATCACGGCTTCGAGTCCGCGCGTGGTGGCGCGGCCGCGGCGGAACGTGTCGCCGAGCTGCCGTGTCGCCTCGATTGCTTCATCGATGCGGCGCAGCGCGTCGTCGCGCGTGATGAATTCGTAACCCTCTTCGCTGAAATCGAGTGCCGCTTCGAGTCGTGAGATCACGTGCAGCAACGTCTCTCGAATCGCGGATGCGGTGTTGCTCAGCGCGCCTTCGAGATTGACGAGCGACAGCTTCGCCTGGAGCGGCGTGCGCGCGTTGATCAGATCGGCGACCGATTCCGCTTGCACCAGATCGAGCTTGCCGTTCAACACCGCGCGCTCGGTGAACTCGCCCGGCTCCGCCATCCGCGCGCCGAGCGCGACCGCGGCTGCGATCACACGCTGCACGAGGAGCGGATTGCCGTGGAGCGTCAACTCGACGAGATCGTTGCCGGTGAATGAGCGCGGCGCGACGTAGCGGATGGCGACGCATTCATCGAGCAGCTCGCCGTCGTGATGGAGCCGCGCGAATGCGGCGTGCCGTTCGTCCGGAAGGACGCCGGCGAGACGTTCGAGGATTGTGGAAGACGCGGGGCCGTCGATGCGGACGATGGCGAGCGCGCTGCGGCCGACCGGCGTCGCCGGAGCGACGATCGTATCGGCCGCGACGCTGGTCACGACTCCGTCGCCGTCCGACGGATGATCGCCACCCGTTTGAAGAAACCTTCGCCCCGCGACTCGGTGGTCACATCGGCGTCCTCGCGGAGCGCCATGTGCACGATGCGGCGCTCGATCGGACTCATCGCCGGCAGGAGGAACTCGCGGCCGTCCTCGCGAACGCGATCGGCGACTTCCCGCGCGCGCTCCTCGAGCTCTTCGACCCGCTTCCCTTTGAAGTTCTCGCAATCGAGCTCGATGTCCTTCTCGATCTTGCGCCCGACCAGCGACTTGTTTGCCAGAACCTGCACGGCGTCGAGCAGCTCGCCGTGACGATCGATCATCCGCCGCCCGTCCGCCCCATACAGCCGGACATTGACCTGCGTGTCGTTCTCCTCGGTGCGAACCGCGAGGTTCAGCTTTGCGAGAGAAAGTACTTGTTCGCACCAGGCGCGAACCGCCGCCGCGGTCTCCGACTCCGGACCCTGCTCCGGAATCTCCGCCGCGAACTGTTCGAAATCACCCGGCTGCAGCGTATCTGGATCGGGCGTGTCGTCGAGCTCCCGCCGCCGCCCGCCCCGCCGTCCCCCGCGTCCCCGCGCGTCGCCGCTCCGAGAATCGCGACCACGCCCACCGGCCGGGCGCGGTCCGCGCTCGCGGCGAAGCGGAGGCGCGGCCACAGCAGCCGGCCGCGATTCCGGCGCGGCAACAGCAACAGGTGCCGGCGTCGGCGCGACAGCGTTCTCGTTCACCTCGGCTTCGATGACGATGCGCTTCACGCCGCCGAGGAAGCCGCGCTTCTCAGCCACGATGGCGTGGCGCAGCTTGTACCGCTCCACGCCCAATGTGTCCGCGGCGTGGTTCAGCGCTTCTTCGAGACTCTTTCCTTCGAATCGCTGCATCGGCTCCTCGTTACGCGGGCTGTCCTTCGTCGGGATGATCCGCCCACCACTTGTTCATGATCAACTGCTGAATGATGGACAAGATGTTCTGCACAAGCCAGTAGATCACGAGGCCGCTCGGCAGCTCCTTGAAGAAGAAGCCGAAGAGCAGCGGCATGATCATGAACATCCGCTTCTGCGCCGGATCGACGGTGCTCGGCGTCAGCGTCTGCTGGATGAACATCGTGACGGTCATCAGGATCGGCGTGATGTAGTACGGATCCTTCGTCGAGAGGTCGTGGATCCAGAGGATGAACGGCGCGCCGCGCAACTCGATGGCGCGCGACAGCAGGCCGTAGAAGCCCCAGAAGATCGGGAGCTGCAGCAGCATCGGCAGGCAGCCGCCCATCGGGTTCACGCCCTCCGTCTGGTACAGCTTCATCACATCCGTGTTCATCTTCTGGCGTTGTTCGGGATCGGACTTCGCCTTCTTGTACTTCGACTTGATCGCCTCGACCTTCGGCTGCAGCTTCTGCATCTTGCGCATCGAGACGATGCTCTTGTGCTGCAGCGGGTAGAGCACGATCTTGATGAAGATCGTCAGGACGATGATCGCGAAGCCCCAGTTGTGGGTCCAGGTGTTGATCCACTTCAACGCGACGAGGAAGAAGCGGGCGATCACGCCGAACGTGCCGAACTGCAGCGTGCGCTCGAGGCCGTAGCGATCGACGACACCGGTCTCCTTCGGACCGAAGAACGCGTTGCCGGAGACGACGCCGTCCGGAGCTGCGTTGATCGCGGCGTAGAGCTCGCGGCGCTTCTCGTTTTTCTCGCCGACGACCTCGACGCGATTCAGGACTGCGCCATTCGCCTTCTCCGGCTTGAGCACGGAGAGGAAGTAGTTGTCCTCGACGCCGATGAACTGCGTGTCGCTCGGATAGATCGCGACGTTCTCGGCTTTCTCGCGCTTGATCAGCTTGAGGCTGTCGTCACGCTGCACGACCGCGTCGCCGGTGATCGTGAGCTGGCTCTGTCCTTCTTCCGCGTCGAGCGTCCGGATGCCGGGGCCGATCTGCACGCGATACGGCGCGGCCGGATTCACCGCCATGGCGAAGTGGAAGAGGTACTCGGGGCCGACGCGGAACGTCTTCGAGGCCGACACGCCGTTGCCGGCGTAGCGGTAGTCGATGATCGTGTTCGGTCCTTCGTGCGATTCGCTGACTGCCCAGAGCGCGCCGTTCAACTGGTCGGCAACCTGGCGATTCGCGGCGGCGATCGAGAAGGGGAAATCGGTGCGATCGGCGGGGCGCGCCTTCACCAGCTCGACGTGTCCGCCGCTCTTCGCGCGATAGCGCTTGAGCTGGAACGAGACCATCTCCGCGCCGCGATTGGAGAAGACCGCGATGAAGTCGGGCGTCTCGACGCGCGTGAACTGCTGCACCGACGCGCTGACGTTCGCCGCCGGCGTGGTGATCGACGGTGCGGCGACCGCGGCGACTGGCGCGGGAGCGGCGGTGGTGGTCGATGTCGTGGATTTCGAAGTCGTCGCGCTCGAGGCACTGCCGGTCGTCGCGGTGGCGGTGACGGGCGGCTTCTTCGGCGCTAGATTCGGGAAGAGCTTCGGCGCGAGCACTCCGTACAGATAGAGGATCGCGAACGACAGCAGAACGGCGACAAAGATTCGTTTTTCCATTCGTCAGGGAACGGGGTCCCAACCTCCCGGATTGAAGGGATGGCAGCGGGCGAGCCGGCGCAGGCCGAGCCACCCACCGCGGATCAATCCGTATTTTTCGATCGCCTGCATCATGAAGATCGAGCAGGTCGGCTCGAATCGGCACATCGGCGGTAGTAATGGAGAGATGAAGCGCTTGTAAAAGCGAAGGAGGAGAAGAGCGGCCGCGCGCATGGAGAGGGGCTCACTCGGCAGCGCTCGTCACGACGCGGCGCAGGACCTTGGTGAGGTCCGCGCTGTAATCGAGAAAGGTTGCGTCGGCGGCATTGGGCTTCACATTCACGACGACGTCGAGCATCCGCGCGTCGAGGTCGAGCGGCTCGCGCTGCCGCCGGTAAACCTCGCGCGTCCAGCGCTTGAGACGATTGCGAACGGTCGCTTTTCCGACCTTCTTCGTCGCGGTGATGCCGACTCGCGAATGCGGCAGACCGTTTCCGGCGAAGAAGACGACCGCATATCGGGAAAAGATCTTTCGGCCTGTTTCGTAAACCCGAAGAAATTCGCGGCGTTTCGCCAGCCTCTTGTCTTTGGGTAAAGAGGCGTCGAGGGCGGCGTCAGCCACGGGCTGACTAGACCGCCAGGCGCTTGCGGCCCTTGCGGCGACGGCGGGAAAGAACTGCCTGTCCATCCTTGGTCCGCATGCGGACGAGGAAGCCGTGCGTGCGCTTGCGGCGACGGTTGTTCGGCTGAAAAGTACGCTTCATTACAGTAACCCCTTGAAAAGACAGCGTGAAAGAAAGCGCTGAGTATAGTCACCGCCCCTGGGATGGTCAAACGTAGGGCGGAAAGCATGCGGGCAAACTGCTCTGAATGGGGCCTTATTCCAGTGTAGCGACGGCGGTTTTTGCGTGCTAGACTCGCAGGCCCATCAAAAGGGCCACATTTTCCACAGTTGTGGAAAACCTGTGGATTTTCAAGCAGATAGCTCCGCTCCTTCCCCCTCATGAACGTCTGGAATCAGCTCCTTGCCCGGATCGAGCAAACCATTGACCGGACGGACTATGAAACGTGGTTCGCCCCGACCCGGTTTCTCGCACGCCGTGGTGACACGATCGATGTCGGCATCCCGACTCAGAAGCATGTCGACGCCGTCCGCGACCGCTTCGGCTCGCACGTTCGCGAGCTGCTGAACGAGCTCTCGTCCCCCGAACGGGTGCAGGTCCATTTCGTGGTCGAGGCCGCCGGGGACGACCTCCCGATGCTCGCCGTGCAGACCGTCCGCGACGAGCTCCCGCCGTCGATCTTCAACCCCCGCTACGTCTTCTCCACGTTCGTTGTGGGCAGCTCGAATCAGCTCGCCTATGCCGCGTCGCTCTCGATCGCCGAAAACCCGAGCGGCTCGTTCAATCCGCTCTTCATCTATGGTGGCGCGGGCCTCGGCAAGACCCACCTCATCCAGGCCGTCGGCCAGAAGATGAAAGAGAAGGACCCGAAGAAGAAGGTCGTCTACATGTCGGCCGACAGCTTCGTCACGGACCTGATCACTTCGATCCGCTACGACAAGATGGCGTCGTTCCGCGATCGCTATCGCACGCTCGACGCGCTGCTGCTCGACGACATCCAGTTCCTCGCCGGCAAGGAGCGCACGCAGGAAGAGTTCTTCCACACGTTCAACGCGCTGTACGAGAACCAGAAGCAGATCGTCTTCACCTCAGACGCCCCGCCGAAAGACATCCCGACGCTCGAGGAACGCCTCCGTTCGCGTTTCGAGTGGGGACTCATCGCCGATATTCAGCCGCCCGATCTCGAGACGAAGGTCGCGATCCTCCGCAAGAAAGCGGAAGAACGGAAGATCGATCTGCCGCAGGAAGCCGCCATCTTCATCGCCGATCGCGTACGCTCGAACATCCGCGAGCTCGAAGGTCACCTCAACCGCGTCGTCGCGTTCGGATCGATGGTCGGTCACTCCATCGACATCGACCTGGTGAAGGAAGCGCTGAAGGACCTCCTGTCGAAAGAGAACAAGCCGATCACCGCGCCGGAGATCCTCAAGGTCGTTGCCGCGCACTACGGCATCAAGGTGATGGACCTGAAGTCGAAATCGAACGCGAAAACGATCGCCTATCCGCGGCAGGTCGCGATGTACATGTGCAAGCACCTCACCGATCTCTCGTATCCCGAGATCGGAAAGCTGTTCAACAACAAGCACCATTCGACCGTCATGTACTCGGTCGACAAGATCGATCAGTTGATGCAGGACGATCAGCAGCTCGCGCGCACGATCGACATGCTCACGAAGCAGTTCAGGTAAGGTTGTGGAAAGCACCCACCAAAAGCTGCGGATGAAAAACGGCGAGATCGGCCAGACCTCGGAAACTGCGGAAAATGCTGAACTTTTCCGGTGTTTTTCCGCGATGAAACCCGCAGATTCGCGACAGGTAGAACTGCTATACTTTCGAAACCTTTGCAGCGTGCCTGAGCGTTTTCCGCACGGTTCTACTGCTAACACCACTACAAGAATAAAGATTAGGTTCAAGGAAGAGACATGGAGCTGACAGTCGGAAAAGCTGATCTTCAGAAAGAGTTGCAGCTTTGCCAGGGCGTCGTCGAAAAGAGATCGACGATTCCAATCCTCTCGAATGTGCTGCTCAAAGCGGCCGACGGAAAGCTCCAGGTTGCAGCGACCGATCTCGACGTCACGATCCTCACGTCCTGCGCCGCGAAGATCACCACGCCCGGCGGCGTCACGCTCGAAGCACGCCGTCTGTTCGACATCGTCCGCAGCCTTCCGGATGACGACGTCCACATCGCGCTCCAGGAAAACAACCAGATGCTGATCGAGTCGGGAACGGCGAAGTTCCGCCTCCTCGGATTGCCCGCCGAGGATTACCCGACGCTGCCGACGGTGAATGTGACCGAGGGCTACACCATCCCGCTCGATGAGCTGAAGACGATGGTCGCGAAGGTCAAGTTCGCGATCACGCACGAAGAGACGCGCTTCCAGCTTAACGGCGCGCTGCTCAAGATGCAGCCTCAGAAAATGGAGATGGTCGCGACTGACGGCCATCGCATGGCGTTGATCAACTTCCCATACGCGAGCGCCGGCAACGGCCGCAAAAAAGGAAGCGACCTCACGATCCTCATCCCTCGCAAGGCGCTCGATGAAATCCTGCGGCTCGAATCGGGTGAAGAAGGGACCGTGAAGTTCGGCGTCTCCGAGAACCAGCTCTTCTTCGACGCCGCCGATCGCCGCCTCATGGCGCGCATGATCGACGTCAACTTCCCGAACTACATGGAAGTCATCTCCCGCGACAACGACCGCCACGTGATGGTCGATCGCGAGCGGCTGCTATCGACCATCAAGCGTATTTCCCTCGTCGCCAATGAACGGACGCGCGCCGTGCGCTTCGACTTCGCGCCCGGCAAGCTGACTGTGTCGTCGACGAATCCGGAGCTCGGCGACGCGCGCGAGACTGTTCCCATCGACTACGCCGGCCAGCCGTTCTTCGTCGGCCTCAACGCGGCGTACGTGATGGATTTCCTCAGCGCGACCGATACGCCGAGCGTGTCGCTCGATCTCAAGGACGAGAACAGCCAGTGCATCGGACGTCCCGCGTCGACGGCGGAAGATCTGCCGTATGACTACCTGTACGTCGTAATGCCGATGCGGCTGGCGTGATCCTCACGCGGCTCACGACGCAGACGTTCCGCAACCTCGACGCCGCGGATCTGGCGTTCCATCCGCAGGCGAACATCGTCGTCGGCCGCAACGGCCAGGGGAAGACGAACCTCCTCGAGGCGATCTACTTTCTCGCCACCACGAAGTCGTTCCGCACGTCGCGCGCGGCGAGCCTCTTCCGCTTCGATGCGCCGAATCTCTTCGTCAGCGGTGCCGTGGAGCGCGACGGAATCGAGCGGACGATGTCGGTCGGACTCGAAGCGGAGTCGAAGCGCCGGGTGCTCACGATCAACGCGGAGAAAGTGCCGCTGGCGGCGTATCTCAACGCGTTGACCGTCTTCGCCTACTCATCGTCGCGGCTCGACATCCTGCGCGGAGCGCCGGAGGAACGGCGGCGTTTTCTCGATCGTGGCATCGCCAGCATCAATCCGGCGTACCTCGAGCTGCTGACGCGTTACGGACGCGCCCTGAAGCAGCGCAACGCGCTTCTGCACGATGTTGGATCCGGCAGTGCCACCGCCTCGATGCTCGATCCGTGGGACCAGGAGTTCGCCGCGGCCGCCGCGCCCGTCTGGAGCGCCCGCGCGGCGTACGTGCAGCACCTCGCGGAGACGTTCCGCGAGATCGTGGCGATGCATCGCTATCACGTCGGCAATGTCGAGCTGGCGTACCGGCCGGCTACGAGCGACGTGCCGCGGGTCGCGGAGATTCGCGCGCGGATGTCGCTCACCGGTCCGCAGCGCGACGTGCTCGACTTCGAGGTCGATGGACGTCCTGTGGCCGAGGTGCTGAGCGGAGGGGAGCAGAAGATGATCGTGCTCTTCCTGAAGTTCGCAAAAATCGAGCTCTTCCGGCGCCGGACGGACGAGTCGCCGCTCTTCCTCCTCGATGACATCGACGCCGAATTGGACCTCGATATCCTGCAGGAACTATTGCAGAATCTGCCGCCGAAAACGCAGGTTTTCGCCACCTCTGCAAAGGAGCGTTTCCTCGACGTTCTGGAGACCGCTCCGCACCGTCGCTTACTCATTGAAAATGGACGAGTTAAAGGCACACAAGATTTCGCCTGAGACGGGATTTTCATAGTAAAATTCAGCGTTTCCAACTGCGACGTAAAAGCCCGCTTGTGACCTGCCGGCAAACACACCAACTGCAGACCGAAAGCTAACGACTGAATGGCAGACGACTACACAGAAGACGGCCCGATTACGCCAGAAGAAAAACGCGTTGCGCAGGATGCTGCCGACGTCCTGAACGGAACGACCTACACCGCCGAAGACATCAAAGTCCTCAAGGGACTCGACGCCGTTCGCAAGCGTCCCGGGATGTACATCGGCGACACCGACGACATCACCGGACTGCATCACATGGTCTACGAAGTCGTCGACAACGCGATCGACGAGGCCCTCGCGGGCTACGCCGACCGCGTCTCGGTGACGATCCATCAGGACAACTCGGTCACGGTCGAAGACAACGGCCGCGGCATCCCGGTCGACCTGCACAAGGAAGAGAACCGCTCCGCCGCCGAAGTCATCATGACGGAGCTCCACGCCGGCGGTAAGTTCGACAACAACTCGTACAAAGTCTCCGGCGGTCTGCACGGCGTCGGCGTCTCGGTCGTCAACTTCCTCTCCGAGTGGCTCGAGCTAGAGATTCATCGCGACGGCAACATCTGGCGCCAGCGCTACGAGCGCGGCATCCCGGTCGCGCCGATCGACAGGGGCGAGAAGACCACGCGCCGCGGCACGCGCGTCACGTTCAAATCCGACTCCACCATCTTCTCCGTCACGGAGATGAACTACGACACGCTCACACAGCGTCTGCGCGAGCTGGCGTTCCTCAACTCGGGCGTCCACATCGAGATCCGCGATGACCGCACGGAGAAGCACCACGAGTTCCGCTACGAAGGCGGCATCGTCTCGTTCGTGAAGGACCTGAACAAGAACAAGACGCCGCTGCACGACGAACCGATCTTCATCCGCGACGAAGTCGACGGCGAGGCGATCGAGATCGCGCTGCAGTGGAACGAGGGCTACTCCGAGAACATCTTCTGCTTCACGAACACGATCAAGAACCTCGACGGCGGCACGCACCTCGTCGGCTTCAAGGGCGCGCTGACGCGCACCATGAACAAGTACGTCGAGGAGTCGGGAATCCTGCAGAAGCTCAAGCTGACGCTCGAAGGCGACGACATCCGCGAAGGACTCGCCGCCGTCATCTCCGTCAAGGTCCGTGACCCGAAGTTCTCGTCGCAGACGAAAGACAAGCTGGTCTCCTCGCACGTGAAGACGTGGGTGGAGCAGGTCGTCGGCCAGCGCCTCGGCGAGTTCCTCGAAGAGAACCCGCGCGAAGTTCGCAAGATCGTCGACAAGGTGATCGAGGCCGCGCGTGCGCGTGAAGCGGCGCGCAAGGCACGCGACCTGACGCGCCGCAAAGGCGCGCTCGACTCCGCGTCGCTGCCCGGCAAGCTCGCCGACTGCCAGGAGCGCGACCCGCGTTTCTGCGAGATCTACTTCGTCGAGGGTGATTCGGCAGGCGGCTCGGCCAAGCAGGGACGCGATCGCCGCTTCCAGGCGGTCCTTCCGCTCAAAGGCAAGATCCTCAACGTCGAGCGTGCACGTCTCGACAAGATGCTCTCCTCCGAGGAGATCCGGCTGATGATCACGGCCCTCGGCACAGGCATCGGTGCCGGCGACTTCGACGTCGCCAAGCTCCGCTACCACAAGATCATCATCATGACCGACGCCGACGTCGACGGCTCGCACATCCGCACGCTGATCCTGACGTTCTTCTTCCGCTACATGCGCGAAGTGATCGACCGCGGACATCTCTTCATCGCGCAGCCGCCGCTGTTCAAGGCATCGCAGGGAAAGAAAGACACCTACCTCAAGGACGAGGTCGAGAAATCGCGCTTCCTCCTCAACCGCATCGCCGCCAGCGTGCAGGTCACGCCGCAGGAAGGCGGAGCGATCGCCGGCGAGACGCTCGTCACGATGCTCCAGCGGATGGAGGAGTACCGCTCCCACGCGAAGAAGCTGCAGTCGCGCGGCATGCCGGGTGAAGCGCTCGACGTCCTCTTCGCCGAGGGCTTCAGCGATCGCACGGCGCTCGGCGATCCCGACAAGGTCGATTCGCTCACGCGCGCGCTCACCGCGCACGGATTCGAGCACGTCCGGCCGATGACCGACGAAGTGACCGAGACGCCGATCGTGCAGTTCTCCTTCGGCGGCAACGGCACGGGACGCAAGGTCACGATCAACAACGAGCTCCTCTCGCAGTACGAGTTCCGCCAGATGGCGAAGGCGTACGAGCAGCTCTCCGCGTTCGGCCTTCCGCCCTACGCGCTCGAGCACGACGGCGAGACCACGACCTTCGCCCGCGTCGACGATCTCATCTCCGAGATCTATCGCCGCGCGGAGAAGGGGCTCGCCATCCAGCGCTACAAAGGTCTCGGTGAAATGAACCCCGAGCAGCTCTGGGACACGACGATGAATCCCGAGACGCGGCGCCTGCTGCAGGTGACGATCGAGGATGCCGTCGGGGCCGAGGAGTTGTTCACGATCCTGATGGGCGACCAGGTCGAGCCGCGTCGCGTGTTCATCCAGGACAACGCATTAGAAGTAAAAAACCTCGACATTTAATCGTGACGAATATTCATGTCTGATTCCGATTATCAGAATTTCAACGACCAGCGTCTGCCCGTAAACATCGAAGACGAGATGCGCAAGTCGTATCTCGACTACGCGATGTCGGTCATCATCGGCCGCGCGCTTCCCGACGTCCGCGACGGCCTCAAGCCGGTGCACCGCCGCATCCTCTACGGCATGTACGAGCAGGGGAACACCGCGGGCCGCGCGTACAAGAAATCGGCGCGCATCGTCGGCGACGTCATGGGCAAGTACCACCCGCACGGCGACTCCGCGATCTACGACTCCGTCGTGCGCATGGCGCAGGAATTCTCCATGCGCTACATGCTGGTCGACGGCCAGGGAAACTTCGGCTCGCTCGACGGCGACAACCCGGCGGCGATGCGTTACACCGAGGTCCGGCTCACGCGGCTCGCCGAAGAGCTGATGCGGGACGACATCGACAAGGAAACGGTCGACTGGGTCCCGAACTACGACGGCACCGAGCGCGAGCCCGCCGTCCTTCCGGCGAAGTTCCCGAACCTCCTGGTCAACGGCTCGTCCGGTATCGCGGTCGGCATGGCCACGAACATCCCTCCGCACAACCTCGGCGAAGTCATCGACTGCTGCCTGATGATGATTGAGAACCCGAAGGCGACGGTGAAAGAGTTGATGACCGTCATGCCGGGTCCCGATTTCCCGACCGCCGGCTTCATTCACGGCATCGACGGCATCCGCCAGGCGTACGAGACCGGCCGCGGCATCATCCAGGTCCGCGCGCGGGCCATCATCGAAGAGTCGAAGAAGCAGGACAAGCAGCAGATCGTCGTGACGGAAGTCCCGTACATGACGAACAAGGCGCGCCTGCAGGAGAAGATCGCGGAACTCGTGAAGGACAAGCGGATCGAAGGCATCTCCGATCTGCGCGACGAGTCGGACCGCGACGGCATCCGCGTCGTCATCGAACTGAAGCGCGGCGAAATCCCGGAAGTCGTGCTGAACAACCTCTACTCGATGACGCAGATGCAGACGACGTTCGGGATCATTTTCCTGGCCATCGTCAACAACAAACCGGAAGTGATGGATCTCCCGACGATGATCCGCCACTTCATCGAGCACCGGAAAGAGATCGTCGTCCGCCGCACGCGCTACGATCTGCGCAAGGCGGAAGAGCGGGCCCACATCCTCGAAGGACTGGTCAAGGCGCTCGACCATCTCGACGAGGTGATCGCGCTCATCCGCGGCAGCAAGACGCCGCCCGAAGCGAAGGAAGGCCTCGTCTCCAAGTTCGAATTCAGCGAAGTGCAGGCCCAGGCGATCCTCGACATGCGCCTGCAGCGCCTCACGGGACTGGAGCGCGACAAGATCGTCGCGGAGTACCAGGAAGTGCTCGCCCTCATCGCGAAACTGCGCGAGATCCTGGCCTCGGAACAACTCGTCCTGGAGATCATCTCGAACGAGCTCCGCGCCATCAAAGAGCAGTACGGCGATCCGCGGCGGACCGAGATCATCGCCGAGTCGAGCGACATCTCGATCGAAGACATGATCGCCGACGAGGACATGGTCATCACCGTGTCGCGCGGCGGCTACATCAAGCGCTCGCCGCTCTCGCTCTATCGCTCGCAGCGCCGCGGCGGCAAAGGCCGCATCGGCATGCAGACGAAGGAAGAGGACATCGTCGAACACCTCTTCGTCGCCAGCGCGCATTCGTACATCCTCGTCTTCACCGACAAGGGCCGGCTGTACTGGCTCAAGGTGCACCAGATCCCGGAAGTCGCGTCGAACGCGCGCGGCAAGGCGATCGTCAACCTGCTGCAGGTCGAGCAGGGTGAGAACGTCCGCGCGCTGCTGACGGTGAAGGACTTCACCGAGGCGAAGTACGTCGTGATGGCGACGCGCGCGGGCAAGATCAAGAAGACCGAGCTCGATGCGTTCTCGAACGTGCGCGCCACCGGCATCATCGCCATCGACATCAACGAAGGCGACGATCTCTACGCCGTCCGTCTTTCCGACGGCAACAGCGAGATTTTCGTCGGGACGCACGACGGCCGCGCCATCCGCTTCCACGAATCCGACGTCCGTCCCATGGGACGCGGCGCCGCGGGCGTGAAGGCGATCTCGCTGCGCGAAGGCGATCACGTCGTCGAGATGGACGTGTTGCCGCTCGGAAGCGAAGTCGCGTTGCCTGAAGAGGCCGCGGTCGTTGCCGAAGATGTCGTCGAAGTCGCCGAAGAGCCGGAGAGCGAGTCGGACGAGGAAGTCATCGACACGGCCGACACGCGCGGCCAGATGCTCACCGTCACCGAGAAAGGCTTCGGCAAGCGGACGCCGGTCTCGATGTACCGCCTGCAGAGCCGCGGCGGCATGGGCGTGACGAACATCAAGATCACCGAGAAGAACGGCAAGGTCGCGGGGATCGCGCATGTCGTCGGCGACGAACAGATCCTGCTCATCACCGAGCAGGGGATGATCATCCGGACGGACGTCGCCAATCTCCGCCCGATGGGCCGCTCCACGCAGGGCGTGCGCGTGATCAACCTCGACGAGAACGATCGGGTGGTCGCGGCGGTGAAGGTGGTCAGTGAATCGGAGCCGGAGGGCGAGGAGCCCGAAAGCTCCGCGCCCGACGATGAGCCGGTGCAATAATCAAGCAATGCTGAAAATGTCGCGCGAGCGGGTCAACCAGCTCGCGCGAGACCTCCTCGAAGTCCTCACGCGCGCGCAGTCGGTCGTGCTGTTGAAAGACCGCGAGGCCGTGCGTCAGGCCATCGCGCATGCGCTCGACGACGAGCTGCGGCGCGAGCAGGAGCGCGAGGAAAACGTCCGCCGCAAGCTGGCCACGATCAAGAAGCCGCCGGCGCCCGGATCGGCGGAGTACGAGCAGCTATTCAGAAAATTGCTCGAAGAAGAACACGTGCGCGAAGGACTGGAGTGAGCTAGTTCGGCTCGTCCTCGGGCTCCGACATCAACTTCCGCCAGCGCTGTGCCTTCATCCGCTCGAACACCCCGCCGCCGTTTCCGGCCGGGATCCAACTGTTGCCGCCGCACTTGGGGCAGCGTCCGCGGAACGCGATGTTCTTCCCGCAGTCGGGGCAAATGATCACCAGCGAATGAGATAGCTCGAGCTTCTGCTCGCCCTCGGTATCCAGGCTGTTCAGGAAAGACGCCAGATTGGTGAAGGTATCTTCGAGGGCCATGCTACTCACGGGCCTTCAAAGTGCACACGACGTGCCCGTCAGATGCGCATGACGTCGAACTGCTCGTGGTGCAGGGAATCATCCGGCTTGAACACGAGATGAATCCCGAGGTTGCGCTCCGTCTCCTCGAAGATCGGATCGGTCGGCTGCATCGATGAGTAGACCACCGGGTTCACCCGCACGATGACATCCTGTCCTTCGTGGAGGTCGCGCAGCTTCATCAGCTCGCGCCAGATCTCCAGCGCGACGGTCGTATTCGACTTGATTCGTCCGCTGCCCGCGCAATACGGACACGCCTGCGTGAGCGAGCGCTCCAGCGACTGCCGCACGCGCTTGCGCGTCATCTCGATCAGGCCGAACTCCGAGATCTGCAGGATCTTCGTCTTCGAGCGATCCTTCTTGATCTCGTTCTCCAGCGCTTCGAAAAGCCGCGCGCGATTCGTCGGCTCTTCCATGTCGATGAAGTCGAGCACGATGATGCCGCCGAGGTCGCGCAGGCGGATCTGCCGGACGATCTCCTTCGCCGCCTCGAGGTTCGTGCGGAACACCGTCTCCTCGAGATTGCGCTTGCCGACGTACTTGCCGGTGTTCACGTCGATCGCGACGAGCGCCTCGGTCTGATTGATGACGATGTAGCCGCCCGACTTCAACCACACCTTCGATTTCAGCGCCTTCGCGATCTCCGGCTCGATTCCGAACTCGTCGAAGATCGGCTCCTCGCGTCGGAACAGGCGCACGCGCGACACGAGGTTCGGCTGGATCTGATCGAGGAACTCGACGATGCGCTGGTACTGATCGACCGAGTCGACCCACACACTCTTGAACTCGGGCGAGAGGACGTCGCGGATCGTGCGGAGGACGAGATCGAGATCGTGATGAATCGCCGTCGGCGCGGAGACCTTCTCCGCTTTGCGCTTGATCTGGTCCCACACGTCGGTGAGGTACTTCAGATCGGCGCGGAACTCTTCTTCGTTGCGCTCCTCGCCCGCGGTGCGGACGATGAAGCCGCCGGTGCCGGGTGGACGGATCGCCTCGAGCATCTCCTTCAACCGCTGCCGTTCCGTTTCGTTCTCGATGCGCCGCGAAACGCCGATGTGATTCACCGTCGGCATGTAAACGAGGAAGCGTCCGGGAAGCGTGATGTGGCTCGTGATGCGCGCGCCCTTGCCGGCGATCGTGTCCTTCGACACCTGCACCACGATCTCCTGCCCTTCGCGCAACAGATCGGAGATCGACGCCTCGGGACGCTGCTGCGGAACTTCATCGAGGTGCAGCTCGTCATTCGCTTCGCTCTCGTAATCCTCGAGGTCTTCGATCACGTCGGAGACGTAGAGGAACGCGTCGCGCTCCAGCCCGAGGTCGACGAACGCCGACTGCATGCCGGGGAGGACTTTGGTGACGCGGCCTTTGTAGATGTTCCCGACGATCGTGCGGTGGCGGGTCCGTTCGACCCAGAGCTCGACGACCTGTCCCTCGTCGAGAACGGCGATGCGTGACTCGTGCTTCGTGGCATTGATCACGATCTCGCGCGCCATGTGGAACGCGATTGTACTCAGCGCGTGACCGATTTCACCGTCTTCGCGATCTTCGCCTCCGCGTCAGCGTGCAACGTCGGCGGCGCGCCGAAGTACGTCGTGACCGCATTTCCATTGCGATCGAACAGGAAGAGTGTCGGCAAACCGCCGATGTCGCCGAACTGCCGGACCAGCTCCGGGCTCCCCATCGTCCAGGTCACCGGTAGGCCGAGCTCCTGCGTCATCTTGCGAACCTTCGGCTCTTCCGACTCGACCGCCACCGCGACGATGGCCACGTTGTTGCCGAATTTCTTCTTCACGTCGCCGAGCCAGGCGAGCGTGCCGCGGCAGGGCGGACACCACGTCGCCCAGAACTCGACGAGCACCACGCGGCCCGCGAGATCGGCCGTGTTCAGCTTCTTTCCGTCGAGATCGATGATCGTGAGCCGCGGCAGTTTCGCGAGCGGCGTTCCCTTCGACGGCGCAGCGACCGCGCGGGCGGATTCCTTCTTTCCTTTGATGAGGAGCGCGATCATCCGCGTGAGGTCGGAGCGCAGGCGCTCGTGCGTCGCGGCCGATTTCAGCGGCGAGTAGCGCGAGCCTTCGGTCGGCTTCTCGTTGCCGTAGAAGCCGAAATCGTTCGGCGTCGCGACGAGCACGTCGTCCACGAACAGTGCCGGATAACGCGTCACGCCGTAACGCTTTGCCAGTTTCGACTCGCCGTAGTTTTCCGTGACGAACCGCGCCTTACCGCCGAACTCCTCGACCGCGCTCTGTGCCAGCAGACCTGCTGGATCGGAGATGTTTCACGTGAACGGCCAGCGGACGAGCGTCACGGTGACGACCGGCGTGACCTTCCGCGCCGCCGCGGGAGCGGGTCCGATTGCAGCGAAGTATCGAGGGAGGACTTCTGTCGCGATGGCCACCGCGTTCGCCGGATCCATGCGCGCTGCATCGAGGAACTGCCGGCCGATGGTGTGATCGATCGAGCGATCCGAAAGACGCGCTTCGAACTCGTCGAGCCGTTTCGCGACCGTCGCTGCATCAGCCGCCGCCGGCGCTCGCAACGGCGCGACGCGGAGCGCCGCCTGGAGGTAACGCAGCAACGCGCCGTAACGCAGCCCGCCTGCGTCGAGCTCGCGTGCCTCCTTCAGCAACGAGCTCGCGCCGATGAACTCCCCGTGGCGATCGATCGACGCCGGCGGCTTGTACGCGAGGAGCAGGTCGTGCTGCAGCGCGGCGATGTCGCTGGTGATCGCGCGCACCGGCGGCGCGGCTTTCGACGTCGGCGTCGACAGTTGCCGGCACAACGCGGCGAGCTGTTTCTGCGCGATCGCGGAGCCGACGTAGAAGAGACCGGCAAACGGATCGGTGTTCCGCGAGTAGTCGAGACTCGCGTCGTAGAAGATCCGCACCTGCGGCTGCGTCGCCTCGGCCTGCGCGCGGATTGCGGCCGGCTGCAGCGCCGCGAACGCGTTCGGCGCGGTCGGTTTCAAATCGTCGCGCAGCAAGGCTCCGGCGCGCTTCCACTCGGCCTCGAAACTCGCCTGGTCGGTGCGATCGGCCTTCGGTCGCGAATTCACGTACTCGGAGGCGGCGAGATACAACCGCGCCGTCGCCAGCCGCTGAAGCGCCAGCTCGCGATGACCTTCCTTCAGCGCCGCCTCGGCCCGAGCCAGGATCGGCGCCATCCCGTCCGTCATCTGCTTCTGCTGCTCGTCCGTGCTGTTCTTCACCGACTCGAGGTACGCGTTCCACTTCGCGACGTCGTCGACCAGCGGATCGGACGTCGCGGTCGCGAGGAAGAGTGTGAGCAGCAGTGCTCCGCGCATGCCTCTGTTGTACGGCCAACAGTGGCCGAGGCCGGTCGCACTTCGGTGAATAAACTCCGCAGGGCCTCGGTTTACGCGGCTTGCCTGCCTTGACGGGTCCCGACCGCAATGCTATTTTGCGGCGCCTTTCGAGCAAGTACTCCGGCATAGCTCAGTCGGTAGAGCAACGGACTGTTAATCCGTGGGTCGTAGGTTCGAGTCCTACTGCCGGAGCCACTCCCACCCTCCTTTCTCGGGACTTTTGACACTTGCGGTCGTCTAATCCCTTGAGAAATGTCCAAAACCCCGGCAATCCTCGCGGTCCTTGCGCTCGCCGCTTTGCGATGCGGCACGCCCGTGCAGGGATCGCCGCATGACGCGCAGTCGAAGATCACACGCGGCGATCTCGTCGACGTCGTCACGCTGACCGGTGAATTGCAGGCCAGCCGCGGGACGGCGATCGCGGTGCCGCGCATGGAGTCGTGGCAGACCAGCATCCGCTGGATCATCGACGACGGCTCGCGCGTGAAGCGCGGCGATCGCCTCTTCGAGCTCGACAACACGGCGGTCAGCTCGACACTCGATCAGAAGCGCACCGCCGTGCAGACCGCGGAGCACGAGCTGGCCGAGGCGCGCGCGCGGACCAAAGCGGAGATGCTGGAGAAGCGCTTCGACCTCGATCGCAAGCGCGCCGATGCGGAGAAGGCTAAGCTGAACGCCACCGTTCCGGAGAGCGTCGTCTCCGCGAAGGAGATGCGCGACCGGCAGCTCGCACTCGAGCGCGCGCTCAACGAGGAGCAGAAGTCGAAGACGTCGTACGAGGCCGCCACGCGCGGTGTCGCGGCCGATCTCCGCAATCTCGAGCTGCAGGTCGACGCGGCGAAGCGCGAGCTCGCGGTCGCGCAATCGTCGATCGACGCGCTGACGCTGACTGCGCCCGACGACGGCCTCGTGCTCATCAACGATTACGTCTTCGAGCCGCGCAAGCTGCAGGTTGGCGATCGCGTCTGGGTCGGCATGCTGCTGGCGCGCATTCCCGACCTGAGCAGCATGCAGATCGTGGCCATGCTCTCCGACGTCGACGACGGCGCGCTGCACACCGGCGATCGCGCGACGGTCGTCGTCGACGCGTATCCCGCGCGCCGTTACGAAGGCACCATCGTCTCGATCGCGCCGGTGGCGCAGGAGCTCGCGCGCCAGAGTCTGCGCCGCGGATTCAAGACGGTCATCCGAGTCGATCGCCTCGACGCGACGCTGCTGCATCCCGGCTACTCCGTGCAGGTGACGGTTCCGCGCGTGCTGCGCCGCAACGCGCTGCTCGTGCCGCGCGAGCTGATCGATTTCTCCGGCGCGAAGCCGAAAGTCGCGGGACGCGACGTGAAGCTCGGTCCGTGCAACAGCAAGGTCTGCGTGGAGGAGGAGCGATGACGATGAAGCGCCGGATCCTCATCGCCGCCGCGATCCTGCTCGCGATCCTCACCATCGGCGCGGTGCGCTCGAAGATCGCGGCGAGCCACGCCGGCGAATGGGTGAAGGTCCGCCACGACGATCTGATCCTCGGCGTCGACGTCACCGGCGAGCTCGAATCGGCGAGCTCCAGCAGCCTCGGGCCGCCCCAAGTTCCCGACATGTGGGACTTCAAGATCGCGATGCTCGCGCCGGAAGGGACCGACGTGAAGCGCGGCCAGCCGGTGCTCGGATTCGATGCGAGCGATCTCAATCGCCGCCTCGAGGAGTTCCGCGCGGAAGCCGATTCGGCGGCGAAGGAGATCGAGAAAACGACCGCCGATCTCCAACTGAATCAGAAGGACGAGCAGCTCAAGCTCGACGATGCCGAGGCGCGGATGAGAAAGGCGGAGCTGAAGCTCGAAGCGCCGCCGGAGCTGGTCGGGCGCAATGAACGAAAGCAGACCGAGATCGAGCGCGAGGCGTTGCAGAAAGAGATCAAGCTGCGCCGCGCGAAGCTCACGTCGATGAAGACGTCGACCGCGGAAAAGCTGCAACTGCTGCAATCGAAGCTCACCTCCGCGCGCACCCGCGTCACCACGATCGAGAAGAGCATCGCCATGCTCACCGTTGGCGCGCCGCGCGACGGCACGGTCGTCTACGTCATGAACTGGCGCAACGAGAAGAAGAAGGTCGGCGACTCGACCTGGATCGGCGAGCGGATCATCGAGATCCCCGACCTCGCGCAGATGCGTGCACGCGGCGAAGTCGACGAATCGGACGCCGGACGCGTCTCGATCGGACAACGCGTCACGCTGCGGCTCGACGCGCATCCCGACAACGAGTACCACGGCCGCGTCGCGTCGATCGGCCAGACGGTGCAGCGCGCGCGCGGCTCGAAGAAAGCGCTGAAGGTGCTGACCGTCTCGATCAAGCTCGACCGCTCCGATCCCGCGCTGATGCGTCCCGGCATGCGCTTCCAGGGGATGGTAGAGACCAATCGCATCGCCGGCGCGACCGTCGTGCCGGTCGATGCGCTGCAGATCGAAGGACAGTCTCTGCTCGTCACGCGCCGCACGCCGCTCGGCATGGAGACGAAGCCGGTGACGATCGGCCGCCGCAACAGCGAGCTCGCGGAAGTGCTGCATGGGTTGAAGGCGGGCGACGAGGTCGTGCGGCAGCAACCGGCGAAAGAGACGACGGAATGAGGCGCGCGATCATCATCGCCGTCGCGGCCGTGGCGATCATCGCGTTCGTCGTCGTCGCCGCGCGCTCGTCGACGGCGACCATTCCGTCGGTCGTCGTGCATCGCGAAACGGTCGTGCGTCATGTCACCGCGGAAGGGACCGTCGAGGCGGAGCAGGCGACGCCGATCGCCGCGCCGATGGACGCGCGGCAGCCGATGAAGATCGGCTGGATCGCCGACGATCAGACGTTCGTGCACAAGGGCGACGTCGTCATCCGCTTCGATGCGACCGACTTCGACAATGCGCTGCGCGTCGGCACGATCGCGCAGCAGAAGGCGGCGAACCGCGCGACGAAGAACGAGGTTGATCGCGCCGCGGGAGCGCACAACCTCGACCGCGATGCGCGACAGGCGCAGCACGAATTGGAAGTCGCGCAGGACGTGCGGCTCGAGGACGCCGATATCTATTCGCGCTACCAGCGCGTCGAGTCGGACATCGATCGCACGTTCGCGAAGCAGAAACGCGACTACAGCAAGAGCGTTCGCTCCATCAAAGACAACGTCGCCGGCGCGGACGCCGCGCTGATCGGCATCGAGCGGCGCAAAGCCGACTTCAGCGTGGACCAGGCGCAGCGCGCGTTGAACGCTCTCGTCGTCACCGCGCCGCACGACGGCGTGCTCGTGCTCAAGCGCGACTGGCGCGGCGAATTGCCCGGCGTCGGATCGACGGTCTGGCCCGGCACGCCGCTCGCCGACATGCCGAAGCCGGGCGGGATGAAAGCGGTCGTCTTCGTGCTCGAAGCCGACGCCGGCGGCATCACCAACGGCGATCGCGCGACGGTGACGATCGAGTCCGCGCCGGGCAAGCCGGTGAGCGCGACAGTCTCGCAGATGAGCAAGGTCGCGAAGCCCCGCTTCCGAGAGGTGCCGGTGCAGTACTTCGAGGTGACGTTGAAGCTCGCGCAGGCGAACGGGATCACGCTCAAGCCCGGTGCACGTGCACGCGCGACGATCACGCTCGCGGCGCAGAAAGACGTCATCGCCGTGCCGCGCCAGACGGTCTTCGCCAGCGGCGGCGAGCAGGTCGTTTACGTCCGGCGCGCCGGACGCTTCGTCGCGCAGCGCGTGACGCTCGGCAGCTCGACGGCGGGACGCATCGTCGTGACCAACGGTTTGAAAGACGGCGACGAGCTCGCCCTGCGGGATCCGCGATGAACGTCAACGAGGCCTTCGCCGGCGCGGTCCTCTCCCTCGGCAAGCACAAGCTGCGCACCGCGCTGACGATGCTCGGCATGGTCTTCGGCGTCGGCGCGGTCATCGCCATGTTGTCGATCGGCGGTGGCGCCGCGAAGAGCGCGGTCGCCGCGGTGGAGAAGCTCGGCGCGCACAACGTGATCGTCCGCAGCACGAGGATCCGTTCCACGGAGCTCGCGGACGTGCGCAAGAAATCGCTCGGCGTTTCGATGCGCGACGCGGAGGCGATCTCCGAATCGGTCGCTGGCGTCGAGCTGGTCGTGCCGCGCATCGAGGTCGAGACCTACAAGATCATGTCGCGCGAGGCGAAGGCGAAAGGAAAGCTGATCGGCATCTCCTGGCGGCAGCCGTACGTCGCGGCCGTCGCGCTGAGCGAGGGGCGTTTCTTCCAGCGCGATGAAGAGGAACAGCATCGCCAGGTCTGCGTCATCGGCGATGCGCTGCGCCGGGATCTCTTCGGTCTCTCGCCCGCGATCGGGAAACAGATCAAGGTCAACGACGTCTGGCTCGAAGTCGTCGGTGTCCTCGCGGCCTCCGACTCCTCGCGGAAGAACAGCCTGCTCGGCAGCGTGCCGACGACGTCGACCGCGCGGCAGATCCTGATCCCGTTCACGACGGCATCGCGCAAGTTCGATCGCGATCCGCTCGAAGCGCCGGTCGACGAGCTGACGATCAAGCTGAAGGAAGACGCGCAGCCGACGCAGGCCGCGGAGTTGATCCGTCCGTTGCTCGAGCGTCTGCACAGCGGCGCCGAGGATTACGAGGTCGTCGTGCCGGAAGCGCTGCTCGAGCAGAGCCGCAAGACGCAGCGCATCTTCGACATCGTCATGGGCTCGATCGCCGGCATCTCGCTGCTCGTCGGCGGCATCGGCATCATGAACATCATGCTCGCGTCGGTGCTGGAGCGGACGCGCGAGATCGGCATCCGCCGCGCGGTCGGCGCGAAGGCGCGCGACATCCGCAATCTCTTCATCATCGAGTCGTTCGCCATCAGCATCATCGGCGGCGCGATGGGGATCGCGATCGGTATTGCACTCGCCGGGTTCGTCGCGGCGTTTGCGGGATGGCCGACCGTCGTCAGCGCCTGGTCGATCGTGCTCGCGACCGGCGTGTCAGCATCCGTCGGCTGGTTGTCGGGCGTTTATCCCGCGACGCGAGCGGCGAAGCTCGATCCGATCGAAGCGCTGCGGTACGAGTAGCTACAACGTCGCCGTCGGCGCGAACGCGGGCGAGCTGAGCACCGAGCGATCGGGAAACCCGACGCGCGTCAGCATCTCGGAGAAACGGTAATCGCGGCGCAGCGGCGCGAAGCGCGGACCGACGAGCAGTTCCGCGAGCTCGCCGCGCATGCGGAACCACTCCTCGGCGTGCTCGAGCGACTTGTCGTAGTCGCCGAGGGCGAGATAGACCTCGGCGAAGAAGCTCGGCGCGACGAAATCGTTTTCCGCCATGGCGCGCAGCTCCGTGAGAATCGCGCGCGCCTTCTTGTTGTCGCCGCGCATGCCGTAGATGTATCCGAGACCGGCGACGAGCTCCGGATAACGCCCCACCATTCCGATCGCCGTTTCGATCGATGCCGTCGCTTCGGCCCACATCTCCTTCACCGCGTAAATGCGGCTCTTCAGGAGATGCGCGAGGAAGTAGTTCTCGACGTCGAGTGTCTTGCGGACGTGCTCCAGCGCGTCGTCGTAGCGTCCGCCGAGGTAGAGGAGATCGGCGTAGTTGACGTTCATCAGCAGCGACAGCGGCTCGAGCTCGATCGACTGCTGCGCCTGCACCAGCGCCTCGTCGAGGCGATTCATCCAGCCGAGGAATGCCGAGTACCAGTGATGCGCGGTGGCATAGCTTGGATCGAGCGCGATGGCGCGGCGCAGCTCGTGATCGGCGTCGATCCAGTTCCACTTGTAGCAGAGGCTGACATGTCCGATCGTCGCGTGCGGCTCGGCGAGCGTCGGATCGAGCTCCACGGCGCGGCGCGCTTCCATCTCCGCGCGGGCATAGCCCTCCGCCGGCGAAGCGAGGAAACGGCTGCTGATGATCGCGTAGCAATCGGCGAGGCCGGAGTGCGCGAGCGCGTACAGCGGATCGATCTGGATCGCCTTCTCGAACTCCTCGATCGCGCGCTTGACCCCTTCGATCGTCCGCTTGTTCGCGTGGTAGCGGCCTTTGAGATAGAGCTCGTATGCCTCGCTCTTCTTCGTGGCGCGATGCGCGAGCCGTTTCTTTTCGACCGACGTGAGCTGCAGCCGGAGCTGATCGGAGATCTGCGTCGCGATCTGATCCTGCACGTCGAAGATGTCGGAGAACGGCGTGCGGAACCGGTTGCCCCAGATCTGCGAGCCGTCGCGCGTGTTCACCAGCTCGAGGCTGATGACGATCGTCGTGCCGACGTGCTGCACGCGGCCAGTCACGACCGACGTCACGCCGAGCTCCTTGCCGAGCTGCTGCGGCGTCGGCGATTTTCCCTTGTAGGTGAAGACGGTGCTGCGCGCCATCACGCGCAGCCGCTTGCCGACGCGCGACAGCGAATGGATCACGCTTTCCGTGATGCCGTCGCTGAGATACTCCATCTCCGGATCGTTGTTCGCGTTCGCGAACGGCATCACCGCCAGCGATTTGATGCGCGTCGACGTACGCGTGCTGACGGCGCGCGCTTTCTTCACCGGCGGGCGCATCATGCCGTCGTAGTCGCGCAGCGCGTCGCGGATCGCCGCGGCCACCGCGCGCATCGTGTCGAATCGTCCCTCCGCTTGTTTGGCCAGACACTTGTCGACGATCTTCCGCAGCTCGACCGTGATCTGCCCCGGCAAGGTGGGCGGCGGCGAATGCAGGATGTGATGCAGCGTGTCGACCACGCCGTCGGCCTCGAACGCGCGCTTGCCCGACAGCACTTCGTAGAGGATGCAGCCGAAAGAGAAGATGTCGGAGCGGCTGTCGAGCGGACGTCCCTGCACCTGCTCCGGCGACATGTAGCCGAGGGTGCCGATGACGATGCCCTGCTGAGTCTGGAACTTCTCTGTCGGGCTCTTGTCTTCTTCCTTGCCCGAGACCCACGCGCCGACGAACTTGGCCAGGCCGAAGTCGAGCACCTTCGCGTAGCCGTCGGTGGAGATCATGATGTTCTCCGGCTTGAGGTCGCGATGCACGACGCCGGCGGTGTGCGCCTTCTGCAACGCGTCGGCGACCTGGGCGAGATACTCGACCAGCTTGCGGCCGTCCGTCTCCTTCGACATCAGGTCGCGCAGCGTGACGCCGTCGATCAGCTCCGTGACCATGTAGTGCGTGGCGCGCCAGTCGCCGCGCACGCGCACTTTGCCCACCTCGTGGATGGTCAGGATGTGCGGATGATTGAGGCCGGAGATGACCTTCGCTTCGCGCTCGAAGCGGGCCATCGCGTCTTCGTCCTGCTGGAGGTGTCGCGGCAGGACCTTGATGGCCACTTCGCGGCCGAGCTTCGTGTCTTTCGCGCGGTAAACCTCACCCATGCCGCCTGACCCGAGCGGGCCGACCACTTCGTAGTGCCCGAGCCGGGTGCCGGTGCGTATGGTGGAGGACACGTTGCGCCTTGAATCCGAATTGGAGATCGAGGCAGATTATGTTGGTGCCACGGGCAACGTGCAAGCGGGGATGAAGCGGCCGGAGCCCATGGCCCCGGCCGCCTCGGATCACGTTAGTCCTGACCGTTGAAGATGTCGGCCTTCGGAGCCTTCTTCTTGGTGCCGCCCTTCTTCTTGGCCGGAGCCTTCTTGACGGGGGCTTTCTTTGCTGCCTTTTTGGCCGGAGCCTTCTTTGAAGCTGCTGCCGCCTTCTTGGCGGGGGCCTTCTTGGCCGCTGCCTTCTTGGCCGGGGCCTTCTTTGCTGCCTTCTTCGCTGCTTTCTTTGTAGCCATTTGAATCTCCTTTCGTCTGTCAGCGGATGAACAGGTACGAACCTTCGACTTTGAATTGGGGAGTCGAAATTGATTGCTGTTTGATGCGCGGGAAATGTGGAGCACCCTTGGCCTTACGGGCACCGTTCAACGGCACCGCGATGCCGTCATTCGTCGGAACGCCGATGCTCTTCACCACGCCATAGAACTGCTTCACCACCGGCTGCGCCGGCGCGTATTCGCCGACCGGCACTGCAAGCGCGAGATAACGCCCGCCGTCCTGCAGCACGAGCCCGTCCGCGAGCAGCGGCGCGAGCATCGCCGCGATCTCGTCCGCATTGCGCGGCGCACCGAGCGAGGCGAGTGTTTTCTCGATCTGGCGGACGTCGGTCACCGCATCGCATGCGATGTAAAGCAACCGCTCCGCACCGCTGAGGACCGTCAATGCGCGTCGCGCGACGGGACGCAGGTCCCACACCAGCAGATGATCGCCGGTATCGATGGAGAAAAGATCGCTGCTCGCCGTCTGCTGATGCCATTCATGCAGTGCGTGCGCGACCGGTGTCGCATACGCGGCGACGTCCTGGGGCCGTTCGTAATCGAATTCGAAGTGATAGGCGATGTTGCGCAAGGCCTCGCGCGGGACACCGCGATAGACGTACTGATACGCACTGAGCGGCTCCACCTTCGCAATGCCGAGCTTTTCGGCCTCGAAGTAATTCGGACTGAAACGATCGAGCCGGATCGGGGCGATGAAATTCGCCGGCGGAAGGTGCGACAGGAGCGGAATGACGCTCGCCATCCACGCATACGATTCGGGCGATTCGCCCGGAAATCCGACCAGGATGTTCCAGCGCGGCTCCACGCCGAATTCCTTGCACCATTTGAGGAGCTGGATGTTCTGCAGCGCCGACACGCCTTTGCGCATCAGCTTGAGCACGGAATCGTGCAGGCTCTCAATGCCGGGCTGAATGGCGCGGATGCCGGCGTCGCGCATCATGCGGAGCTGCTCTTTGCGCAGATTCGCTTTCGTTTCGTAGAAAAGGCCGTAATCGATGCCGCGCCGCGCGAGCTCGGGGATGAAATCCTTGAAGTAGGCGAGGTCGAGGATGTTGTCGGTCATTTCGACCTCGCATCCCGGATGGCGGCCGGTGAGATGCGTCAGCTCGTCGAGCGCGCGGTCGGCCGATTTGCTGCGGAACTGCATCGTCGCGCCATTGAGGCCGCAGAACGTGCAATGCATCTTCTCGCCCCACCAGCAGCCACGCGAGGTCTCGAAGAAAATCCGCGGCTGCCAGCTCCGCGCAAACCGGCTGCGGCCGAATTGCTCGAAATAGTCGTCGTAATCGGGATACGGAAGGTCGTCCATCCGCAGCACCGTCGGCGCGTTTGTGATCGCGGCGAAATTGGACGCGACGCTCGCCTGTGTGCGAACGCCCGGCAGTCCTTCGACCGATTGTCCGTCGAGGACGCGACGTACGAGCTCGCTGATCAGCAGGTCACCCTCGCCCGAAACCGCGGCGTCGATGAAATCGAATTGCCGCACGGCCTCGGCGCCCATGACCCCTTCGACATTCGCGCCGCCGAACACAATGAACGTTTCGGGACGCAGCGCCTTGATCCGTTTCGCCAATGCGAGCGATGCCGTCTGCTGCTGGAAAACGCTCGTAAATCCGACGATCGGCGGTGCGTCGCGCAGCACTTCCTCCGCGCACAGTTCGACGAACTCACGCGCCTTGTCGCGCGCACGCAGAACCTCGGCCACCTGTGCGCGAGTCGGACGGCGCAGCGTCACGCTCGTCGCCGGCGGCCGGCGGCGGAGCACCGTCTCGACGTACGCCTCTTCTTCATCGGCGGTCATGTCGGACAGTGCCGCACTGAAAATCCATTCGCCGGCGAGCTTCGTCATCGAGGGGCGGATGCCGCCTGCGACATTGAGATAAAAGCGCGAGCCGACGAGCTCGGCGAAGCGCATGGTGAAGTAGTGGATTTGTGAATCGATGCCGTTCCGAGTGAGGCCGGCTTTCAGGAGGGACAGCGCGATCGATGGAGAGAAAAGGGGCCCAAACGGCATCGATACAAGGCCCACGCTCCTCACCCGCACTCGCCTCCGGATTTCACGATTGCTGTAGCTATGAACCTATTGTGCCATGGTTGAGAGCGGTGTCAACGCTCAACGTCGTTGTTTGACAGTATTTTGCAAGCACGCCTTTGACGGTGAATAATCAAATCCGTCCAGTACGTTCAATTCATCGAGGCCCAGCCATTCTTACGATCAACCAGCTTCCCGACAGCCGGCGCGCGATTCTCATCGCGCTCAAGCAGCAGGGCCCTGCCACGATTGCGCAGCTCGCCGCGGTCCTGCAGCTCACCGGCGAAGCGGTTCGCCAGCAGCTCCTGCAACTGCAGCGCGACGGCTGGATCGAAGCGCGCGTCGATCGCGCATCGGCGGGACGCACCGGCAGGCCGGCGACCGCGTACAACCTCACCGCGGCGGGCGATCATCTCTTCCCGAAACAGTACGACGCACTGAACGTCGCGATGATCGACGCGATCGCCGACGAGCTCGGCCCCGAGGCCGCGACGCGAGTGCTCGCGCGCGTGGCTGACGAAAAGGTCAACGTCATCGAGCCGATGCTGCGCGACCTCACGCTCGAGCAACGGATCGCCGCGCTGAAGAACTGGTACCTCCAGGACGATCCGTACATGGAGACGGAAAAAACGGAGGACGGCTTCCGTCTGATCGAGCGCAATTGCCCGTTCTACAACACGGCGATGCGGCGCCCGAATCTCTGCAGCGTCTCCGTCAATGCACTGACGCGCGTCCTCGGCGTGCGCGTCTTCCGCGAGGAGAAGTTCCAGAACGGCGACGGCCGCTGCGTCTTCCGCGTGATGGCGAACGAGCCGGTCGACGGCGAGTCGCACGCGTTCGCGCTCGAGTCAGCCGAATAGCGCACGAAACGCGCGCTCGCCGCCCGGCGAGAAAATCACCGCACGTCCATCGAGCTCGCGCCGCGCCCAGCGCAGCGCGAAGATCCGCTCCAGCATCGCCGCGCCGAGCGCGCCGCCGAGGTGATGCCGGCGCTCGCTCCAGTCGAGACAGGTGCGTGTGAGCGGGCGGCGCAATGTCGCCAGCGCGTCGAGATCGATTCCGAGCTCACCGAAGAATTCGCGCGACGACAGAAGCTTGCGATCGCGTAATTGCTCGAACATCCAGACGCCGCGCTCACCCGCGAGATGGTCGTAGCAGACGCGCGCGGAGCGCAGTGCCGGATCGGCGGGACCGATGCGCCGCGACGGTCCGCGTCGTGCCGCGACCTCGGTCAGCTCCTCGAGCATCGACGCGACCTCGGCGTCGAACAGCCGGAAGTAGCGATGCCGTCCCTGTTTCTCGATCGCCAGAATTTCGCCCGCGGTGAGCTTCGCAAGATGCGAGCTCGCGGTCGACGGCGAGACGTGCGCCTCCATCGCCAGCTCCGTGGCGGTCAGCGCGGTGCCGCCCATCAGCGCGCGCAGCATCCGCGCCCGGGCGGGATCGGCGATCAGTGACGCTAGTCCGGCGAGATCGATTTCATCCATTGGTCCGATACCTCGCGGCCGCGCGCCAGGTCGTCGACGACCAGCACGAGGTTGTGATCGTGATCGCTGTACTGCACCTCGATGTTCACGCCGGCATCGGCCATGCGCCGCGCGATCCTGCCGAGCTGTCCCGCTTCGTCCTGGCGCAACCGCGGCATGAGCACGTCGTGCTCCGCGATCACACGGATGCCCGCCGTATCGAGCGCCGCGCGTGCAGCCGCGCCGTCGGCGAACAGGAAATGCGCGACGTCGCCGAACACGCCGCCCCCTTCGATGCTCACGCCCGCGCGGCCGAGTGCTTCGCCCATTTCCGCAAGTGCGCCTGGACGATTCTCGAGCGCGATCGCCAGGTCCTTCACGCCCGAACCTCGGCCACGTGATGGATCGGCACGCTGCACGAATTCGCGATGAAGCAGAGCTCGTGCGCGCGCTCGTGCAGCTTCTCCGCGCGCTCGATCTGCTCCGCGTTCGCGATCCTCACGACCGGATGCAGCGTCACTTCCTCGAAGCGTCCGCCGCCCTTGCCGTCCTCGCGCATGATGCCGGTCGCGCGATCCTCGTACGAGAGCACGTTGATGCTGTACTTCGCGCAGAGTGCGAGGTACGAAAGCATGTGGCAGCTCGAGATCGCGGCGAGGAAGATGTCCTCGGGATTGTGCATCTTCGCGTCGCCGCGAAACGCCGCGTCGGCCGTCGCGGTGATCGGCGGCTTGCCGTCGATGAGCAGGCGATGCTGGCGCGTGTACGTCGTGTAATCGGTGGTGTTGTCGCCGTCCCAGATCAGGTGCGTGTTGTAGTGATGCTCTTGCATCCGTCCATGCTAATCGCCTGCGGGCGTCGATACTTCGACCGCCATCGAAGCGATCCACACTGTCTTGATGTTCACGAACTCGCGGATGCCGAAAACGCCGAGCTCGCGTCCGAAGCCGGAGTGCTTCACGCCGCCGAACGGGATGCGTGGATCGGACGCCACCATCGCATTCACGAACACCTGTCCCGACTCGATCCCGTCGATGAAGCGCTCCGCTTCCGCGCGGTCGTTTGTCCAGACGCTCGCACCGAGGCCGAACGGCGTGGCGTTCGCTAGGCGGATCGCGTCGCTCGCATCCTTTGCGCGAAAGAGTGAAGCGACCGGACCGAAGATCTCCTCGGCGTACGCGGGGGCGGATTCGGGGATGTCGGCGAGGATCGTCGGCGCGTAGTAGTTCCCGCCGAGGCGTTTGCCGCCGGTGACGAGCCGCGCGCCGGCCTCGATCGATTTGCGCACCTGCTCGTCGATGTCGTTCACGATCTGCGGCATCGCCAGCGGACCGACGTCGGTCGTTTCATCCATCGGATCGCCGACCTTCAGCGCCTCCATCGCCGCGCTGAACTTCGCCTCGAACTGATCGGCGATCGACTCGTGCACGATGAAGCGTTTCGCCGCGATGCACGACTGTCCGTTGTTGACGATGCGCGCCTTCACCGCGACCTTCACCGCCTCGTCGAGATCGGCGCTCGGCATCACGACGAACGGATCGCTCCCTCCGAGCTCGAGGACGCTCTTCTTGATCTGCTTCGCCGCGTTCGACGCGACGCTCGCACCGGCCGGCTCGCTGCCGGTCAGCGTCGCCGCCTTCACTCGTTCGTCGTCGAGCAGCTTCGCCACCTGGTCCGCGGAGATCAGCAGCGTCTGAAACTCGCCGGCGTCGAAGCCCGCGTCGACGAAGATCTCCTCGATCGCAAGCGCCGACTGCGGCACGTTCGACGCGTGCTTCAGCAGTCCGACGTTGCCGGCCATCAACGCCGGCGCGGCGAAACGGAACACCTGCCAGAACGGAAAGTTCCACGGCATTACCGCGAGCACGGCGCCGAGCGGCTGGTAGCGGATGAACGAATCCGCGGCATCGGTCTGGACGTATTCATCAGCTAAATGCTGTTCGGCGTGGTCGGCGTAGTAGCGGCAGACGAGTGCGCACTTCTGCACCTCGGCGATCGCCGCCTTGACCGGCTTTCCCATCTCTGTGGTGATCAGTTTTCCGAGCTCGTTTTTGCGCGCGTCGAGGGCCTCGGCGGCAGCGCGCATGCGCGTCGCGCGATCGGCGAACGAGCGTGCGCGGTTGATGGCGAAGGCCTCGGCGGCGCGCTCCAATTTCGCCTCGATTTCACGCTCGCTCAGCGCCTCGAACGTGCGCAGCGTTTCACCATTTGCGGGGTTCACTGTTGAGATCGTCATGGCTCGTTTTCCCATGCTATTCTTCGCCGATTCGTTCCGTCCAAAATTGTTCAATTCAAGAAGTTCCCATGCAAGGAGACCGCATGAAATACGCGAAGTTTTTCCTTCTCGCGCTTCTCGTCGCTCTCGCGCCGGTAGCGCTCTTTGCCCAGAGCTCCAACGGCTCGATTTCGGGCATCGTCAGCGATGATTCCGGGGCGGCGCTTCCGGGCGTCACCGTCACCGCGACCAACAGCGCGACCGGCGTTTCGCGCACCACCGTCAGCAACGCGGCGGGTCACTATCAGGTCGCGCTGCTGCCGCCGGGCACCTACAACGTCGGCGCCGAGCTCTCCGGCTTCCAGCCGATGAAGCGCGACAAGGTCGTCGTCAACGTCGCCACCGACGTCACGATGAACTTCTCGATGAAAGTCGGCGTGACGGAGGTCCTCACCGTCTCCGCCGCGGCGCCGGTGATCGAGACCTCGAAGTCGCAGGTCAGCTCGGTCGTCAACGAGAAGGCGATTCAGAACCTGCCGACCAACGGCCGCAACTTCATCGACTTCGTTCTCACCACGCCGGGCGTGGTGCGCGACACGCGCCTCGGCGACATCAGCTTCGCCGGCCAGCGCGGCACGCTCAACTCGCTCGTCGTCGACGGCGCGAACAACGACAACACGTTCTTCGGCCAGTCCGTCGGCCGCACCGGCTCCGGCCGCGCGCCGTACCAGTTCTCGCAGGACGCGGTCAAAGAGTTCCAGGTCAACAACAACGCTTACTCGGCCGAGTACGGCCGCGCCGGCGGCGCGGTCATCAACGTCGTCACGAAGTCGGGCACGAACGAGTGGCACGGCTCGGTCTTCGACTACTACCGCGACAAGAGCCTCAACGCGAACAACTACATCAACACGATCCAGAACCCGCCGCGCGCCAAGAGCCCGTATCACTTCGATCAGTACGGCTTCTCCCTCGGCGGTCCGATCGTCCGCGACAAGCACTTCTTCTTCGCCAACTGGGACCGCCAGCGGAACTCGACGCCGAACATCATCATTCTCGGCAACGGCCGCGTCACGTTCCCGACCGACGCCGCGAGCCAGTCGGCTCTGGCCACGCTCACCGCGCTCGCGGGCGATTACAGCCAGCAGCAGAACCAGGACGTCTACCTCCTCAAGACGGATCACGAGTTGATGGTCAACAACCACCTCTCGCTCCGCTTCAACCGGCAGCGCTTCCACGGCATCAACTTCGAGAACAGCGGTCCGACGAACGCGTCGCAGCACTCCGGTAACTCGAACGTCTTCACCGACTCGTTGTCGGCCGTGTGGGACACCGTCGGCAACAGCTCGTTCTTCAACGAAGTGCGCGCGCAGTATCTGAAGGACCGCGAGCCGGGCGAAGCGAACAGCGACGCGCCGGAAGCGACGATCCTGCAGGGCGGCAACACCGTCCTCGTCATCGGCCGCAACTCGTTCTCGCCGCGCGAGACGACGATCAAGCGCCATCAGCTCGCCGACACCGCCACGTACGTCCTGCAGAACCACACCTTCAAGGGCGGGTTCGACTACAGCAAGGACAACATCCTCAACTACTTCCCGGGCAACTTCTTCGGCGTCTACCGCTTCAACAGCCTCGCCGATTTCGCGAACAACAAGCCGGCGCTCTACACGCAGGCCTTCGCCGGCCCCGGCACCACCGGTCCGACGACGCATCCCGATCTGAAGGAAACCGGCATCTTCCTGCAGGACGAGTGGCACGTCCGTCCGAACCTGACCCTCAACGGCGGCCTCCGTTGGGACAAGCAGGGCATCCGCCAGCCGACCGTGCTCAATCCGGATGCGGCGCTGCAGGCCGCGGGCTATCGCACCAACAGCATCCCCGAGGACACCGACAACATCGGACCGCGCCTCGGCTTCGCCTGGACGCCGGGCGGTGACAGCCGCACCGTCGTCCGCGGCGGCTACGGCATCTTCTACGGCCGCACGCCGTCGATCATGATCGGCACCGCGACGTCGAACAACGGCATCAACGTGCAGACCTTCACCTTCACCTCGAACATCCCGGTCAGCTATCCGAACACGCTCAGCTCGATCCCGAGCGTCGCCGGCGTCACGCCGTCGATCTTCGTCTTCGATCCCGACTTCGAGAACCCGCGCGTGCAGCAGTCGAGCCTCGGCGTCGAGCACCAGCTCGGCAGCGACTACTCGATCGGCGTCACGTATCAGTACGTCCAGGGCGACGACCTGCCGCGCTCGCGCGACATCAACGTCAGCACCCCGACCACCGTCACCGCCACGATCGGTTCCACGACCGGTACGCCAGTGTCGTTCACGAGGTACACCGGCCGTCCGTTCACGAACTTCAACCGCGTGATCGCGTTCGAGAGCAGCGCGAAGTCGAAGTACAACGGCCTGACGGTCGACCTGCAGAAGCGCTTCTCCAACAACTGGCAGGGGCGCATCGCCTGGACGCATGCGTCGGTCAAGGACAACAAACCGGATGCCACCGCGGTCGTGCCGTTCTCCTCGGGCGACGACGGCAAGTACATCAGCGATCCGCTCAACATCGCCAGGGACTACACGCATGGTGACGTCGACGTCCGCGATCGCATCGTGCTGAGCGGCGTCTGGTCGCTCGACGGCTACGCGCAGCACATCAGCAACAATGTCCTCCGCGTCCTCGCTTCGGGCTGGACCTTCAGCGGCATCGCCAGCTACCAGGGCGGCCAGCCGTACTCGCCGACCGTCAGCACCGATCTGAACAACGACGGCAACTCCGCGAACGACCTCGCGCCCGGCTTCACGCGCAACTCGTTCCGCCTGCCGTCGATCATCTCGGTCGATCCGCGCATCACGCGCGACATCAACTTCTTCAGCACGATGAAGCTGCAGCTCATCGCCGAGGCGTTCAACGTGCTGAACCGCCACAACATCAGCAACGTGAACCGCACGTTCTACAGCTACAACGCGACCACGAAGGTGCTCACCCCGAACGCCACGTTCGGAGTCCCGACCGCGACGTCGGGCCAGCGCATCATCCAGTTGGCGGCGAAGCTGACGTTCTAACCCCGCACTGGTGGAGCGACAGGCGCCTCGCCTGTCGAAGGGCCGGCCTTCGGGCCGGCCCTCTTTTTTTGTGCGCACCCCTTGACAAACCTCATTTGTAAATACACATTCATTTACAAATGGGCCGTCCCCCGACCATCAACCGCGAACGCCTCATCGACACCGCCCGCCGCGTGTTCGCCGCAAAGGGCTTCGCCGCCACCACCCTCGCCGACATCGCCGGCGAGCTGAAGGTCACGCCGGCCGCGATCCTGCGTCATGTCGACTCGAAGCAGGCGCTGTTCGGGCTGGCGATGCAGAGCGGCATGCTGCTCGATCCGCCGAACTGCATCCTCGAGCTCCCGCACATCGACGCGAAAACCGATCCCCGCGTCGTGCTGCGGCGCATCGCGCAGGAGTTCGTCCCGTTCATCCAGCAGGTGTTGGCCACACGCATCGTCGTCGCCATGCACGCGACGTCGGTCGTGCTGCCGTTCGACCCCGAGGCCGACAATCCGCCGCGCCGCGGACTCAAGATCGTCGCCGATTACTTCCGCCGCGCCTCCGAGGCGGGCGTGCTGCGCATCCGCGATCCGCATGCCGCGGCGCTGCTTTTCATGGGATCGCTGCAGGGCTACGTCCTCTCGCACACCGTGCTGAAGATCAACCCGCCCGTGCCGCTCAATGACTACATCGACGCGCTGCTCGACCTCTGGACGAGCGGCGCCATTCGCAGTGGAGGAAGCCGTGCCATCAAAGGGAAACTCGATCCGGATCGTGATCGCGGTCGTGGTGCTCGCGCTCGCGGTGACCGGCCTGCTGTTGTACATGCGCGAAGCGCGAAAGCCGAAACCGCTGGTACTGAGCGGGTCGCTCGAAGCGCGGACCGTGCAGGTCGGGTCGCTCGTCGGCGGCCGCGTGGTCCGCGTTCTGACCGATGAAGGAGCGCACGTGGTCGCCGGCCAGCTCCTGGTGACGCTGGAGACCGAGACGATCGATCGCCAGATCGCGGAACAGCAGGCGGCGATCGACGCCGCGAAAGCGCAGCTCGCGAAGCTCGTCGCCGGCCCGCGCTCGGAAGAGATCTCCAAGGCCGCCGCCGTCGCCGCGAACGACGAGCGCGAGCGTCATCGCATGCAAGTGCTCTATCGCGACGGCATCGTGGCGAAGCAGCTCTACGAAGACGCGGCGACGAAGGCGAAAGCGTCGGGCGATGATCTGCGCATTCTGCAGAAAGGCTCGCGTTCGGAAGACATCGCCGCGGCACGCGCGCAGGTCGTGCAGGCGGAGCGGCGCGTCGCCTCGCTGATGAAGAACCGCGCGGAGAGTGAAGTGCGCTCGACCGTCGCGGGAGTCGTGCAATCGTTCGGCCTGCGTCCAGGTGACCTCGTCGCCCCCGATCAGCCGGTCGCGGAGATCCTCGAAGCGGATCAGTTGTGGGTTCGCGTCTACGTCCCCGAGACGATGCTCGGTCTCGTGCACGTCGATCAGCCGGTGCGCGTCAGCGTCGACACGTGGCCGAACCAGTCGTTCGCCGGCCACATCGCCACCATCGCCAGCCAGGGCGAGTACACGCCGCGCAACGTGCAGACGCGCGCGCAACGCGCGGAGCAGGTGTTCGGCGTGAAGGTGCTCGTCGATCCGAATCCGAAGCTCCATGCCGGCATGGCCGCCAACGTCGACCTCGGCGTGAAAGGACGCGCCGAATGAGCGCGGAAATCGGCATCGACGTGCAGGATGTGTCGAAGGACTTCGGCACGTTCCGCGCGCTCGATCATGTGACGCTGCAGGTGCCGCGCGGCGAGATCTTCGGCCTGCTCGGGCCGAACGGCTCCGGCAAGTCGACGCTGATCCGCATCCTCTGCGGCCTCCTCGCGCCGACGTCGGGACACGCATCCGTCGACGGCTACGACGTCGAGCGCGAAGGGGAAAAAGTCCGCCAGCACATCGGCTACGTGTCGCAGGCGTTTTCGCTCTATCGCGACCTCACCGTCGATGAGAACCTCGATTTCTTCAGCTCGATCTATCGGCTGCGCGGCAACGAGCGGCGCGAGCGGAAGGAGTGGGCAATCGAGCTGACGCACATCGGGCCGTACCGCGATCGTCTCGCGGGCGCGCTCTCCGGCGGCTGGAAGCAGCGCCTCGCGCTCGCAGCGGCGTTGATGCATCAGCCGCGCGTCCTCTTCCTCGACGAGCCGACCGCGGGCATCGACCCCGTCGCTCGCCGCGAGCTCTGGGATCTCCTCTTCGGACTGGCTGGTGAAGGCGTGACGATGTTCGTGACGACGCACTACATGGACGAGGCGGAGCGCTGCGGCACCGTGGCCTACCTGTACTTGTCGCGCCTGATCGTCGGCGGACATCCCGAGGAGTTGAAGAAGCTGGATGAGGTCACGCCTAAGGGGACGCGGCGCGTCTCTGCGGAGGCGCAGGAGAGCGTCGCCACGCTGATGACGTCGGCGAAGAAGCTGCCGTACATCCGCGCGGCGACGATCTTCGGAACTTCGATCCACCTTCTCATCGATGCCAACGTCGCGAACGACAAGGTCGAGCACGATCTCGAATCGATCGGCACGAGCGACGTCATGGTCGTCGACATCGCGCCGACGCTGGAGGACGTGTTCGTCCAGCTCACCGAAACGCGCGGCAAGGAAGTGGAGGCGGCGCGATGAACGGCTTCACCGCGGTGTTCCGCAAAGAGCTGACGCAGATGACGCGCGACCGCGCGACGCTGATCTTCTCCATCCTCGTGCCGGTCTTCGAGCTGATCCTCTTCGGCGTCATCGACATGAACGCGAAGAACATCCCGACGATCGTCTTCGACCAGAGCCGCACGCAGGAGAGCCGCCAGCTCGTCGATCAATTCACCGCGACGACGCTGCTGAAGGTCACGCAATACGCGAGATCGCGCGAGGAGCTGCAGCACGCCGTCGTCGCCGGACACGCGCAGGTCGCGATCGAAATCCCGCCCGACTACGCCCGCAATATCGCGATGCGCCGACAGGCAGACGTGCTGGTGATGATCGACGGCTCCGACTCGAGCGTGGCGTCGCAGGCCCTCTCCGCCGCGAACGGCGTCGTCCTCACGAACAACATCCGCAAAATCCTCGGCGAGCGCGCCGCCCCACCGGTCGAAGCGCACCCGGTGATGATGTTCAACCCCGACATGCGCAGCGCAAACCTGCTCATCCCCGGCCTGATCGCCATCCTGCTCACGTTCTCCGGCACGATCCTGTCCGCGTTCGCCATCGTGAAAGAACGCGAGCGCGGCACGCTCGAACAGTTGATGGTCACACCCGTCTCGCCGCTAGCCGTCGTCCTCGGCAAGATCCTCCCGTACCTCGGCGTCGCCTACGTGACGTTGATCATCGTGCTGACGCTCATGCGCTGGGGTTTCCAGGTCCCGATCCACGGCAGCCTGACCTTGCTGCTGCTCTTGTCGTCCGTCTATCTGCTCGCGCTCTTGTCGTTCGGCCTGCTCATTTCCTCGCGTGCGAAATCGCAGATGGAAGCAATGCAGCTCGCAATGGGCATCATGCTGCCGAGCGTGCTCCTGTCGGGCTACATCTTCCCAATCTCGTCATTGCCGTTGCCATTGCGCGGAATCTCTTATGTTCTACCTGCGACACACTTCATAAGGATCGCGCGCGGCATTGTGATTCGCGGCGCCACATTTGCCGATTTGTGGGAGCCGGTGTTGTCACTGCTCGCGATTTCGGCGGTGTTGATTGCGGTTAGTACGCGAGCGTTCAAGAAAACCGTGGTTTAGGTGTTGAGGTGTTTAGGTTTTGAGGTGTTGAGGATTGTGAGGTTGAGTTTTCTCAGCCAGTTGTTGATACCGACGCCGATCTTCTGCATGCGCGGCAGAAGATTCTCGTAGGCATGCGGCTCGATCAGGTTCAGTTTTCGCGCAATCTCGAGTTGGGTTTGCAACTCGAACAGTGATCCTCGCGCTATGCAGACGAAATGTCGTAGTTCTCTGGTTGTGAGACGACCCTTACCTTCGGCAATGTTGCTCGGCACGGAGATCGCGGAGCGCTGCATCTGGTCGATCAGCGCAAAGCACTTCGGCTTCGGAAATTCGTCCGTCAAAGTCACGATCGAAGCCGCCACCTCGACAGACTCCCGCCATACAAAAAGATCACGGTATGACTCGCCCATAAGAACTCGCTGAAGGAGCGCCGGGCACTCAGTGGAGGGCGCAGATAATACCCTCAACACCTCAATACCTCAACACCTACTTACAACACATACCGCGACAAATCCTCATCCTTCACCGTCTCCGCCAGTACCCGCTGCACATAAGCAGCATCAATTGTCACGCTCGCGCCGCTCATCTCACTCGCGTCAAACGACAATTCATCAAGCAACCGCTCGAGAATCGTGTGCAGCCGTCTCGCGCCGATGTTCTCGGTCTTTTCATTGACTAATGCCGCATAGCGCGCGATTTCGGCGATTGCGTCGTCGCTGAACTGCAGCGTTACGCCCTCGGTGCCTAGTAGCGCGGTGTACTGCATCGTCAATGCGTTTCGCGGTTCGCGGAGGATGCGGCCGAAGTCGTCTTCGGTCAGGGACTCGAGCTCGACGCGGATGGGGAAGCGGCCTTGTAGTTCGGGGATGAGGTCGGATGGTTTGGAGACGTGGAACGCGCCGGCGGCGATGAAGAGGATGTGGTCGGTTTTGACCATGCCGTACTTCGTGTTGACCGTCGTTCCTTCGACGATCGGCAGCAGATCGCGCTGCACGCCTTCGCGGGAGATGTCGGGGCCGTGCGAGGCGTTCTGGCGGCCGGCGATTTTGTCGATCTCGTCGAGGAAGACGATGCCGCTCTGCTCGACGCGTTCGATCGCTTCGCGCGCGACGTTCTGTTGATCGACGAGCTTCTCCGCTTCTTCCGCGATGATCACGTCGCGCGCATCGCCGACGCGCATCTTTTTCCGCTTCGAGCGGCCGCCGAAGAGGCCCGGCATCATGTCCTTGATGTTGAGCCCCATCTCCTCGACGCCCTGCGGGGTGAAGATCTCGAGCGATGGGAAGCCCTGCTCCTTGACGTCGACTTCGATCTCGCGCTCGTCGAGCTTTCCTTCGTCGAGCCAGCGCCCGAGCTTTTCGCGCGTCTCGTTCGGCGACTCCTCGCCCGGCGTCGACGCCGCGACGAACGCGGGGCGGGCGGTGGGGCGGCGGGAGTCGGGGAGGAGGATGTCGAGGATCCGCTCGCGGGCGTTGCGGATGGCAGACTCGCGGACCATCTCGTTCTTCTCATCGCGCACGAGCTTCACGCCGATCTCGGTCAGGTCGCGGATGATCGACTCGACGTCGCGTCCCACATAACCGACCTCGGTGAACTTCGACGCTTCGATTTTGAGGAAGGGGGAGCGGGTTAGGCGCGCCAAGCGGCGGGCGATCTCGGTCTTGCCGACGCCCGTCGGGCCGATCATGACGATGTTCTTCGGCGCGATCTCGTCGCGCAGCTCGGGCGGGAGTTGCTGCCGCCGCCAGCGATTGCGCAGGGCGATGGCCACGGCGCGTTTCGCCGCGCGCTGACCGACGATGTACTTGTCGAGCTCGCGCACGATCTCGTTCGGAGTGAGGCGCTCGGGTGCGCTCAGATCGACGTCACCGGGAAGTTGAATGACCATCAGAGAGTCTCGACCGTGATGTTGTCGTTCGTGTAGATGCAGATCGCGGCGGCGATGTGCATCGCCTCGCGCGCGACGTCCGCCGCCGGCATCGACGTGTGCTGGATCAGCGCGCGCGCCGCGGCGAGGGCGTAGGGGCCGCCGGAACCGATCGCCAGGATGCCGTCGTCCGGCTGGATCAGATCGCCGGTGCCCGAGATCAGATACGCCTTCTCGGTGTTGGAGACGATGAGCATCGCCTGCAACTGCCGCAGGTACTTGTCGAGCCGCCAGTCCTTCGCCAGCTCGACGACGGAGCGCTCCATATTGCCGCGATACTCCTCGAGTTTCGCCTCGAAGCGGGAGAAGAGTGCGAAGGCGTCGGCGGCGGAGCCGGCAAAGCCCGCGAGGATCTTGTCGTGGTACAGCCGCCGTACTTTCGCCGCGCCGTGCTTCATCACGGTGTTGCCCACCGTGACCTGCCCGTCGCCGGCCATCGCCACCTGACCGTCGCGGCGGACGCAGATGACGGTCGTGGCGTGAATGATCGGTAGGTCCATCACGCCGCGGATCGTATCGCGTGCGGCGGCGGTGCGACCAGTTCACCCAGTTGCGGATGCGACAACTTCCACGCGTGCAGCATCAGTCGCGGTGCGCCGAGTCCGCCATAACGCTTGTCGCCGAGGACCGGATGACCGATTCCGCTGAGGTGGATGCGGATCTGGTGCGTCCGCCCGGTCTTGATCTCCACCTCGACGGCGTCACCCGCGGGACGAACGAGAGTCACGGCGTCCTTGCCTTCGATTGGCGTGTCGATGGTCAACTCGTTGACGATCGGCGGTGCGACGCGCGCGAGATAGATCTTGCAGATTTCGCCCTCGGCGAAGAGGCGAGAGAGCTCCGCGGCGGCCGTGCGGGTGCGGGCGAAGATCACGACGCCGCTCGTCGGCGTGTCGATGCGATGCACGAGGTAGATCTCGCGATAGCGGAGGCGCAACAGTTCTTCGAGGGAGCGGACGGCACGGTCGCGCGCCGGTTGGGTCGGCATGCCGTCCGGCTTGTTCACCGCGATCCAGTCGGGAGTCTCGCGGATGATCTCCAGCTCCGTGTCCGCTTCGACGACCGCGATGCGATCGTCGTCGGCGACTTCGCGTGATGCGATGGAGACGAGGCGCTCGTTGACGAGCACGCGGCCCGCGGCGATCAGTTCGCGGGCCTTGCGGCGGGAGTATTGAGGAAAGCTGGCGGCGATGGCCTGGTCCAGACGCATCGCCGCCCCGAGCAGTTATTTACGAACCATCCGCTCCGGTTTCGCCGGCGCGGCGGCGGCGGCCTCGCCGCCTTCGATCACTGTCAGATCGGGACCGCCCATGCCGAGGGCCTTGCGGACCTTGTTCTCGATCTCGGCGCCGAGGTCGGAGTTCTCCTTGATGAACATCTTGGCGTTCTCGCGGCCCTGACCGAGGCGGAGGTCGCCGTACGAGAACCAGGAGCCCGACTTCTCGATGATCTTGTTCTCGATGCCGATGTCGATCAGCTCGCCGGTCTTGGAGATGCCCTCGCCGTAACCTACGTCGAACTCCGCCTGGCGGAACGGTGCGGCGCACTTGTTCTTCACGACCTTCACCTTGACGCGCGAACCGACCACTTCCTCGCCTTCCTTGATCTGGTTGGTGCGGCGGATGTCGAGGCGAATGGAGGAGTAGAACTTCAGGGCGCGGCCGCCGGTGGTGGTCTCGGGGTTGCCGAACATCACACCAATTTTTTCACGGATCTGGTTGATGAAAATCATGCACGTTTTAGACTTCGAAACGATGCCGGTTAACTTGCGCAGAGCCTGCGACATTAAACGTGCCTGTAATCCGACATGAGAATCGCCCATCTCGCCTTCGAGCTCCGCGCGCGGCACGAGGGCGGCCACGGAGTCGATGACGATGACGTCGATCGAGTTGCTGCGCACCAGCACCTCGGCGATCTCCAGCGCCTGCTCGCCCGAGTCGGGCTGCGAGACCAGGAGATTGTCGATGTCCACGCCGAGCTTCTTGGCGTACTCGGCGTCGAGCGCGTGCTCGGCGTCGATGAACGCGGCCAGTCCGCCGACCTTCTGGGCCTCGGCGATGATGTGCAGCGAGAGCGTCGTCTTGCCCGACGATTCCGGTCCGAAGATCTCGACGATGCGGCCGCGCGGCACGCCGCCGACACCGAGCGCGGCATCGACGCCGATGGAGCCGCTGGAGATCGAGCTGATGGGCAGGAACTCCTTGGCGCCGAGGCGCATGATCGAGCCTTTGCCGAACTGGCGCTCGATCTGGGAGAGCGCGGTCTCGGCGGCTTTCAGTTTGTCTGAGGGAATGGTGGCCATTCTGCCTGCTCCTTTTAGAGGTTGATGTTCAGGAAGGTTGTCGCCGAGGAGAGGCGCGGATGAGGGTCGACCTGAGTGGACATTCGTGTGGTGAAGCGAGTGTACGGGGAGCTATCTGACAGGTCAAGAAATGCCGGATTTCCTTGAAAAATGCGTATCGGGCTCCACAATTTGTAGAGTGCGCGATCGAGCTTTTGCGAGCCGTTGAGCTATTGAGCCGTTAAGCTTACGCGCTCATAGCTCAACGCCTGAACAGCCGAACGGCTCAATAGCTTTATCGAATGTCTCGACCGCCGCGCATCGCGATCCTTCTGGCCGGCTCCGGCTTCTGCGCCCTCGTCTACCAGACCACCTGGATGCGTCAGTTCCGGCTGATCTTCGGTGCGTCGACCTTCGCCACCGCCGCCGTCCTCGCGATCTTCATGGGCGGACTCGGACTCGGCTCAGCGCTCCTCGGACGCCGCGCGGACAACCATCCGCGTCCGCTTCGTTTCTACGGCAATCTCGAGCTCTTGATTGCGCTCAGCGCGGCGCTGTCGCAACCGCTGCTCTGGCTCGTCGGGAAGGTCTACATCGCGCTCGGCGGCTCGGTCACGATGGGGACGTTCGGCGCGACGATCGTCCGTCTGATCCTCGCGTCGCTGGTCCTCGCGATCCCGACGATCCTGATGGGAGGCACGCTCCCCGCCGCAGCGCGCGCGGTCACGACGAGCGACGACGCCGGCCGCCGCAGGCTCGCGCGCCTCTACGGCATCAACACGCTCGGCGCGGTCGTCGGCGCGCTGGCGTCGACGTTCTTCATGCTCGAGACGTTCGGCAACCGGAAGACGCTGATCATCGCGGTGCTCCTCAACCTGCTCGTCGGCATGATCGCGCGCAGCATGCGGAGTGCGGACGTCTCGTCCGCACCGGTCGAGGAAAGCAGCAGCGGCCTGCCTGCGTACTTCGTCTACGCCTCCGCCGCCATCGCCGGCTTCGCCTTCCTCCTGATGGAGCTCGTCTGGTACCGCATGCTCGGACCGCTTCTCGGCGGCACGACGTTCACCTTCGGCCTGATCCTGGCGATGGCGCTCCTCGGCATCGCGCTCGGCGGCACGGCGTACTCGCTCTGGAGCGGCGGCGGCGCCGCGACGGTCGGCGGATTCGCGCTGACCTGCACGCTCGAAGCAGCGCTGCTGATGCTGCCGTACGCGCTCGGCGATCGCATCGCCATCCTCGCGAATTACCTCCGCGTTCTCGGACACGCCGGCTTCGGCGGCTTCGTCTTCGGCTGGACGATCATCACCGCGATCGTCGTCCTGCCACCCGCGATCATCGCCGGCGTGCAGTTCCCGCTGCTCATCGCGCTCCTCGGCCGCGGCCGTGACGAGATCGGCGCGCACGTCGGCCGCGCCTACGCGTGGAACACGCTCGGCGCGATCGCCGGATCGCTGGCCGGCGGCTTCGGATTCCTGCCGCTCTTCTCCGCGCCGGGATGCTGGCTGATCGCCGCGATGCTGCTCGTCGCGATCGGACTCGTCGCGGCGTTCTACGCGAGAAGCATTCCGTCGATCGTCATCGCCGCCTGCGCCGTCGCGTTCGCGTTCGCGCTCGGTCCGACCGCGCTGTGGCGGCACTCGGGTATCGGCGCGGGGCGTGGGGAGATGCCGCAGAACCCGAACGAGATCCGCAACTGGACGAACTTCGCGCGGCGCACCACCACGTGGGACGCCGACGGCCGCGAGAGCGCAGTCGCATTGGTGGACGCCGACGACCGCTCGTTCATCGTCAACGGCAAGTCGGACGGCTCCGCGCGCGCCGATTCGGGAACGCAGGTGATGGGCGGACTGGTCGGCGCGATGCTCCATCCCGATCCGCGTCACGCGCTCGTCATCGGGCTCGGCACCGGCAGCACCGCGGGCTGGCTCGGCGCGGTGCCGTCGATGGAGCGAGTGCAGGTCGTCGAGCTCGAGCCGGTCGTGCTGCGCGTCGCGCAGGCGTGTGCCGCGGTGAATCACGACGTGCTGCACAACCCGAAGGTGCACATCAACATCGGCGACGCGCGCGAAGTGCTGCTCGCATCGCGCGACCGTTACGACATCATCTTCAGCGAGCCGTCGAATCCGTATCGCGCCGGCATCGCCAGTCTGTTCACGCGCGACTTTTACGAAGCAGCCCGCGCGCGGCTCGACCGCGACGGAATCTTCCTGCAGTGGGTGCAGGCGTACGGCATCGACGCCGAGACGATGCGCACGATCTACGCGACGATCGGCGCGGTCTTCCCGCAGGTGACGACGTGGCGGACGGGCGAAGGCGACCTGTTGATCGTCGCGACGAGCGAGCCGGTCACGTACGACCTCGCGCGCATTCGCCAGCGCGTCGCCATGGAGCCGTATCGCTCCGCGCTGCACGCGACGTGGCGCGTCGAATCAGCGGAAGGATTTCTCTCGCACTTCATCGCCGACGATCGTCTGACGCGCGTCGTCTCACACGATGCGCTGCTGAACACCGACGATCAGACGCCGATCGAATTCGGCTTCGCGCGCAACCTCGGCGACAGCAGCCGCTTCCACATGGATCAGGTGATCGCGCTCGCCGCAGGCCTCGAAAGCGCGAAGCCCGAGCGCGTGAACGGCGCGATCGACTGGCATGCCGTGCTGCTGCAGCGCGCGCACGAGACCGACGTCACGCCCGTGCCCGCGATCGCCGGCGCGGACGAGCGCGCGCATCACGAATTCGCGTTGATGTGGGACAAGGGCAACTTCAGCGGCGCGATGGCGGCGTGGACGCGGAGCGGACGCTGGCAGCCGGTCAACAGCGCCGAGGCGGCGATGGTGGCGGAGGCGATCGTGTACTCCGGAGCGGCGGACGATCCGGCGCCGTATCTCGCGATGCTGCGTGCGTGGGAGCCGCTCGAAGCGGACGTGATCGAAGCGACGCTCGCCATTCGAAAAGGAGATCGCACCGCGGCGGCCGCGATGTTGCGCCGCGCGTTCGTGGGCTATCGGCAGACCGCGTGGCCGCAGCCGGAGATCATGGGACGCGGACTCGCGCTCGCGAAATCGGCCGGCGCGCCGGCGGAGATGTACGCGGCGCTCGAGCAGCCGTTCGCCGCGGCGCAGCTCAACGAGGTGCGGGTGCGGACGCTGTACGACCTCGCGCGGCAGATCGATCGTTGCGGACCGCGTACGCTCGCCGCGCTGAAGCAATTCGAGCCGTGGGCGCCGTGGCATCCCGCGCTGCTGCGGGAGCGTGCAGACTGCTACGCGCGCGCCGGACTGCACGATCTCGCGGACGCGGCGCAGAAGGATCTGAGCGATTACCAGGCGAACATGCCGGAGGCGCTAGCGCGCTGACTCGATCGCGGCGCGGATCTTCTTCAGGTCATCGATGAAGCGCGCGGTCTCGCGGTGCCGTGCGTCGTCGGTCGGAGCGCGGAGGATCGACGACGGATGCACGGTCGCGGTCACGAACTCGGCGAGGTCGGATTCGACGAACTGTCCGCGCTGGATCGAGACGCGGAACTTCGGTCCGATCACTGCCTGCGCTGCCGTTGATCCGAGGCAGATGATCGCGCGCGGCTTGACGACGCGAATCTCCGCGTCGAGCCACGGCCGGCACGCCTGAATCTCGCCCGCGTTCGGCTTCTTGTGGATGCGCCGCTTGCCGCGCGGCTCCCATTTGAAGTGCTTCACCACATTCGTGACGTAGACCTTCCTGCGATCGATCCCCGCCTCGGCGAGCGCCTTGTCGAGCAATCCGCCCGCCGGTCCGACGAACGGCTTCCCGGCGAGATCTTCCTTGTCGCCCGGCTGCTCGCCGATGAACATCACGGTCGCGCTCTGCTTCCCCTCGCCGAAGACGGTCTGCGTGGCGTGTTTGTAGAGATCGCACGCGGTGCACTCCGCGGCGTCATCGCGCAGCTTCGTGATCGCGCTCACGACGTCGGTGACAGTGCAACAGTCGAACCGACCCACGTGAACTGCTTGTTGAAATCGACGCCGAGCATCTTGCCGCGCGAGAGGCGCACCAGGTTCTGCGAGAGGATCGGCTTCGCCTCGTCGTCGGGGCGGAGGAACATCATCCGGATCTCGACCTTCACGCCGCCGTCGGGCGCCTTCAGCGCCGGCTCGTATTCGATCTTCTCCTGGATGCACCAGGCGTGGCGCTCGTCCGCCGGAATCGCGTCGAGATCGGCGCGCGTCGGCTCGACGTTCACGCCGCCGCCGGCGAACGAGAAGAGCGGCTTGAGCACGTAGCGCGATTCGAAATCGTCCGGCACGCCGTCGAGATCGGAGACGAACGTCGCGCGCGGCACCGACGGATGGTCGAGGAACGGCAGCGAGTACTTCGACCAGACCCAGTACCAGTTCGGATGCGGCGCCCATTCGACGTCGAGCGCATCGCGATAGTCGAACGGCAGCTCCAGTCCCTTCTTCAGCAGCTCGTCGAAGACCACGCGGTTGTAGATCCGGCGCACCGGCGTGCCGTCCGCGCGGAAGAGCCGGTTGCCGCGCTTCACGAGATGTGTCGGATCGACGGCGTCGACGTTGAAGAGTAATTTCGTCGCGGCGAAATCGGGATACGTCTTCTGCCGCGGCGGATCGATGTCCATGAGGATCACTTCGGCCGGATCGTGATCGCCGACGATCGTGCGCCGCGCGAGCTCGAGGAACGAGTCGCGGTCGTAGCCGCTGAACCAGCACGACCAGTCGCCTTCGAAGCCTTCCAGTTGCCGCAGCGTGTCGACCCAGACGTCCCGCTGCACGATCTGAAAACTGGTGAGCGAGGGGAAGCCCTGCAGCTCGATCAGCTTCGGCACGAGCGTGCCGTTCTCGTTGACGACGGCGAAGTCGACCTGCGAAAGATTCGGCAGCGCGTCCATCCCCGGCGTGTTCCAGCGCTCCGGGATCGCCGCCTTCATCTGCTCGATGCGCTGCGGATCGGAGAGCTGCTCGACGATCGCCGTCGCCGCTTCGACCGCGCGCTCCTTGAAGTCGTCGGTCAGGAAGAGCGGCGTTTCCGCCAGGCGGAACTCGAACTCGACGTCGAGGCGCGCTTCGAGCTCCTGCTGGTACCACTGATAACGCGCGTCATCGATCTGATCGTTGAACAGAGCGCGATATTGCGGATGCATGCGCCGAGTCTATTGCACTCGGAAGTTCGACGCGTGCATGTGCGTGATCAGCCAGCGTCCGGCGGTCCGCCGGAAGACGAACGTCCGGCGCGCCGTCGAGCCGCCGGGGATCTGGAACGAGACCAGCGCCAGGTCGCCGCCGGTCTCGATTTTCATGTCCTGCGGGACGATGTTCGTCTTCTTCCCCTGCTGCCCTTCGAAGTAACGGAGGAAGACGGCGTCAATCTCGGCGCGGCCCTGCGCGCGCTGCGGCTGCGCGACGGGAAAGAACGCCGTTGCATCCTCGGCGAACGAAGCGCTGATGCGCGCGGCGTCGAGATCGTTCAGCGCGGACATGAAGTTCATCATCGCCGCGCGGACGTCCGCTTCGTCGTTCGGGTGGGTGGCCGTCGCGCAGCCGGTGAGCAGAAGCAGTGCGAGCAGGACGCGTTTCACCGCGCCGACACCAGCGCCGCGAGGTGATGCCGCAACACGCCGAGGAGCGTGTACTCGGACGTCAGGCGGCTGCGGCGCACGTTGTCGCCGATCATCTCGTTCTCCAGCGTGTGCAGCCGTTCCTCGTACCACTTGCGCGACACCTCGCCGTGACGCCACTTCTCCTCGATCACCTGCAGCACGTGATCGCGATCGATGATCTCGGGGTGATGGTTCACGCCGAGGATGCGCGGCATGTTGTCGTGACGGGCGAACTCCGCCATCGTCATCGCGTCGCTGTCGTCGCCGTCGAAGGCGAGCGGCGTGACGTCGCCACCATCGAGCACAAGGTCGAATAACCGGTTGTCGACGACGACGAAATGCCGGCCGTCGTCGAGCTTGCGCGCGAACTCCGCGAACCACGGATGGTCGTTCGCCGCGGGCGAAAGCGCGTTGATCGGCATGCCGTCGCTCTTCCGCTCGCGCTGCCGCGGGTGCGCGACGCCCGACCAGCGGCAGACCAGTCCGAACGAATGACAGACCGCGAGGAGACCCGCGCTCGGATGTTTGAGGATGTCGTCGAAGAGATGGAAAAGCGGCGCTTCCCACTTCGTCGTCTCGTTGATGCCCTGCGAGACTTCGCTCACGCCGTCGTTGAAGCGCGGATCGAGATGTCCCGGCCCGCCGGTGCCGATGTAGAAGCGGAAGCGTCCGTTCGGCGACGGGGGGATGGCGAGCTTGCGACGCACGTCGAACGAGACGACGCGAATCTTCAGTCCGCGCGCGGCGAGGTCGTCGCGCATCTCTTCGGCGGTCTCGAGCATGGCGTGGACGAGCGAGTCGTGGCCGACGTTCGGCCACGCATGGTTCATGTCGAGGATCGCGATGTCGATCTTCGACACGTCTTCCGGCGGGAGCGAATCGTCCTGCAACTGGACGTATTCGAAGAAGTCGTAGCTCTGGTGGATGTCGCGGCGCATCACTTCGAGGATGTCATTAGGCAATGCCGGTGCCGAGCTCCGTTTCCTGGACGATGTAGTCGACGACGTCGCGCAGATCCTTCCGCTTTTCGTAAGCGGCGAGCTGGCGGTCGGCGCCGGTGTGGTTCTTCACGATTTCACGCGCGTAGTAGACCTCTTTGCGCGAGCCGAGCTCATCGACCACGTCGTCGACGAACTCCAGCAATTCATCGAGCAGCATCGTGAACGGAACCTCGTCGGTCTTGCCGAAGTCGATCAGCTTTCCTTCGATTCCGAAGCGCGCCGCGCGCTGTTTGTTCTCGTTCAGCAGCGAGCGGCGGTAGAGCCGCCAGCCCATGTTCTTCGAGTAGATGTTGTAGAGCTTCTTCGTGATCGCCTGGAAGAGCGCGGCGAAGCAGATCGTCTCGTCGATGCGCATCGGCACGTCGCAGATGCGGTACTCGAGCGTCGGGAAGAACGGATGCGGACGGACGTCCCACCAGATCTTCTTCGGGTTGTCGATGCAGTTCGTCCGCACCAGGACGTCGACGTACTGGCTGTACTCCGACCAGTCGCGGAAGTAGTCGGGGATGCCGGTGCGCGGGAAGCGCTCGAACACCTTCGCCCGATAGCTCTTCCAGCCGGTGTTCTGGCCGCACCAGAACGGCGAGTTCACGGAGAGGGCGAAGACGTGCGGCAGGAAGTAGCGCGCCGCGTTCATCACCGCGATGCGCGTCTCGTTGTCTTCGACCGCGACGTGCACGTGCAGGCCGAAGACGAGGTTCGCGCGGGCCAGCATCTGCAGCTCGTACACGATCCTGTCGTAGCGTTCGTTCGAGGTGATCGGAACGTTCGCCCAGTGCGAGATCGGATGCGAGCCGGCGGCGGCGATGCGGAGGCCGTTCTCGCGCGTGAGGCGGATGATCTCGCTCCGCAGCCGCGTCACTTCGCGGCGCGCATGCGCGATGTCGGTGCAGATCGGCGTGCCGACCTCGATCACCGCCTCGTGCATCTCGCGCTTGATCTCGTCGTTCAGTCGCTTCTCGCCCTCGGCGAAAAGCTCCTGAATGTGCGACTTCAGCTCACGCGTCTCCGGGTCGACAACCTGAAACTCTTCCTCGATACCGAGGGTGAAGGACGGTTGCGGCATGAGGGAAGGATATCGCGAATGTTGCCTTCGTCATCCCGAGCGTACGCGAGGGACCTGCGTGTGAGGGGGCGCGCTGCTCGTGTCGCCCGGCCCCCAGATCCCTCGACTGGCGCTCGGGATGACGGCGGGGCTACCGCGCCACGACCGGCGAATCGGGAGACTTCGTCGTATCCATCACCGTGGGCCACGATCCGGTCAGCTCGAGCTTCCTCTCGCCCGTCACCAGCTCGATCAGCACCTCGGCCATGTTCGTGACCATCCACTCGAAGTTCGTCTCGCCGACGGAGGCGCGATCGGCGTCGGGAGCGCAGTTCATGAAGTCGATGGCGTACGGGATGCCGTCGCGCACCGCGAACTCGACGGTGTTCATGTCGTAGCCGAGTCCTTCGCAGAGCGCGAGCGCGTCGCGGTGGATGCGCTGCTCGAGCTCCGGCGGCGTCTTGTAGTCGGCGACGTAGCGGAGGTGATGCGGCTGTTTCGGGTCGTACATCATGATGCGGACGCGCTTGCGGCCGAGGACGTAGCAGCGGTAGTACGAATCGAACTCGATCGCTTCCTGCGCCATCATCGTCAGGTCGCGCGTCTGGTCGTACGCGGCGAAGAACTCCTGCGGGTCGTGGACCTTGTACACGTCCTTCCAGCCGCCGCCGTACGCCGGCTTCATGAAGATCGGCCAGCCGAGGTAGTTCCAGACCTCTTCCCAGTTGACGAAGCGCATGTTGCGGAACGACTTCGCCTCGGTGTTGGGCGGGTACTCCTTGTGCGGCAGCAGCACGGTGCGCGGAACGGCGACGTTCGCGGCCTTGGCCACGAGGTTGTCGAAGAACTTGTCGTCAGCCGACCACCAGATCGGGTTGTTGACGATGCGCACACCCGAGGCCGCGGCGCACTTGAGGTAGGTCCGGTAGAACGGGACCTCGTGGCTGATGCGGTCGAGGATGAGGTCGTAGGGGAAGACGCCGTCGTCCTTGAGATAGGAGATCTCCATCGGTCCCGCTTCGACCTGATCGCCTCCTTTGGAGTTGATCGCGTTGATCAGGGCCCAGGGGAAGGTGTCTTCCATGCCGAACAAAATGCCGACTTTTTTCTTGCGCATGCTTGCCGTTCTCCGAAGAGGGGATCGTATAGAATCGAGGGCCAGAGGACAATGGAATGAAGAATTAATAATTTCGAATGAAGAATTAAGCGCGCAGAACTCATTCTTAATTCTTAATTCGAAATCCTTAATTCGTTTTCATAACTAATTTATGTACCGCGAATACGTCCGCTGGTTCTCCCCTTCCCTCGGCCGGGACATGGAGTTTCTCTGGTTCGGCAAGTTCGGCCGGCCGGTGATTCTCTTTCCCACCTCGGCGGGACGCTACTTCGAGAACGAGGACTTCCACCTCGCCGGCTCGGTCTCGGACAAGGTCGACGCCGGCGAGATCCAGCTCGTGCTCGTCGACACGGTCAACGACGAGAGCTGGCACAACAGGAACGTCCATCCGGCGGTGCGTGCCGCGCGGCACGTGCAATACGACTCCTACCTGCGCAACGAGCTGGTGCCGTACATCTTCAATCGCGCGCAGCGCGGCGACCTCGCGGTCTACGGCGCGAGCTTCGGCGCGTATCACGCCTCGAACTTCGCCGCGCGCTACCCCGACATCGTCAACCGGGCCATCCTCTTCTCCGGCGTCTACGACATCTACTCCGCCATCGACGGCTGGTGGGACGAGAACTGCTACTTCAACTGCCCCACCGCGTACATCCCGAACATGAACGCGGAGTGGGTGGGCAAACTCTCGCGCGTGAACTGGGTGATCGCCACGGGCGAGTACGACTCCATCGTGCAGAAGAACCACGACTTCAGCCAGCTCCTCTGGGCCAAGGGCATCCCGAATTACCTGGAGATCTGGCCGGGCGTCTTCGGCCACGACTGGCCCTGGTGGCGCGAGCACCTTCGCCGTTTCGTCTGATCGTTGCACATGCATCGCGCAGCGCTTGCGCTGTTTGCGCTCTTCGTCTCTGCGGCCGCGTACGCGCAGGAGACTTCGATCGATGTGATCGTCGAGTTCCGCGATCCGCCGCTCGCGGTGCGTCCCCTCCCGATCGCGACCTACCGCGCCAACTTCGACCGTCTTCGCCGCGACGTCGCCGCACGGCAGGGAAAAGCGGCGCAGTCTGAGGCGATCGTCCGCCGCGAGTACTTCGAGGCCTTTCACGGAGTGGCGATGCGCGTCCCGCGCGGCACGCTCGCTCAGCTCCGCGCGCTCCCGTACGTGAAGCATGTGCATCCCGACATGCAGGTGCAGGCGCTCACCGAAACGAACATCGAAGCGGTCGGCGCGGTGCGCACCTGGAACACGCTCGGCACGCGCGGCGCGGGCGTGACCGTCGCGATCATCGACACCGGCATCGACTACCGGCATCCCGCGCTGCACAACGTGACCGGCGGCTGGGACTTCGTGAACGACGACGCCGATCCGCTGGACGATCACGGACACGGTACGCATGTCGCCGGCATCGTCGCCGGCAACCTCGACGACTTCACCGGCGTGGCGCCCGATGCGACGCTCGTCGCGTACAAAGTGCTCGATTCGCACGGCAACGGAACCGACTCGAACGTCATCGCCGCGCTCGAGCGGGCCGTCGATCCGAATCAGGACGGCGACCTCTCCGATCACGCTTCCGTCGCGAACCTCAGCCTCGGCGGCGCAGGCAATCCCGACGACGCCGTGTCGCTCGCGGTCGACAACGCCGTCGCCGCCGGCATGGTCGTCTGCGTCGCGGCCGGCAACAGCGGCGCGTATCACGCCGTGGCCAGTCCGGGAACGGCGCGCGACGCGATCACCGTCGGCGCGGTCGACAACAGCGACAAGCTGGCAACGTTCAGCTCGAAGGGACCGTCGGCGAAGCTCGCGTCGATCAAGCCCGATGTCGTCGCACCCGGCGTCTCGATCCGTTCGACGTATCTCAACGGCGGCTACGCAACGCTGAGCGGCACGTCGATGGCGACGCCGCATGTCGCGGGCGCGGCGGCGCTGCTTCGCGCGATTCACCCCGGCTGGTCACCTGCGGACGTGAAGTCGGCGCTGATGCTCTACGCGAAGCCGCTCGCGTACGAGCAGATGGCGCAGGGGGCGGGACGCATCGACGTCGCGCGCGCGGCGGAAGGAACGATCTTCGCGTCGCCCGCGAGCATCAGCTTCGGCCTCGACGCGCTGACCACCGGCGCGTTTCAGAAGGCCCAGCGGATCCGCCTCACGAATCGCGGCACGAAGAGCGAGAGCATCACCGTTTCGATCGACGGCGCGCGCCGCGGCGTGACGTTCGTGGTCGTGCCGCAGAAGCTCGACCTCGCGCCCGGCGCGTCGGATGACGTGACCGTGAGCATTCAGGTCGCGAACGAAGACGCCGCGCCGCTGACCACCGACGCGTACTCGTTCAGCGGTTTTCTTTCACTCGCGACCGCGACCTCGACGACGCAGCTCCCGTGGGCGGTGGTGAAGGCGTCGCGCGCGACGGTGACCACTGACCTGCTCCTCCTCGGGCAGTTCTGGCTGAGCGGCGTCCGTGTCCCGTCGCCGGCGCTGCTCGACGACACGACGACCGAGACGCTGCTACCGCCGGGCGATTACGACCTGCTGCTGGTCGGTCTCGTGAAGCCCGCCGACTCGGCCCCGGCGTTCGATCAGGCGCTCATCGCGTTCGACACCTACCCGGTGCGCGGTGAGGTCACGCTCGCGGCGAACCGCGCGCTGGCGAAGCACACGCTGACGTTGAGCGCAGTCGATGCGAACGGCGCGCGCCTCTACCGCGCGGCAACGGCAGGCGCGTCCTACCTGCAGCGAATACGGCTCGCGATGCCGGCCGGCTCGTATCTCGGCACGGTCGATCTTCCGGTGACCATCGTGCCGACGCTGAACGTCTCCGATCTCTCCTCGCGCTGGGGTGTGCTGGCGGCCGAGACGCTGTTCGATCGCGAGCATGCGACGTTCACGCAGGTCGCACATGCGCCGCTCCGCGGCATCAGCGGCGACGTCGCGCTGACGAACGCGCCGTCCGATCTGCGGCACGCGCCGGTGAAATTGCCGGCCAGCTACGAGGTCATGATCGGCTCGATGGTCGGAACGAAAGGACTGCTGACGAAGCTGACCGCGGCGGCCGTCGATTTCTACATGAACCCGCCCGACGCGGCGTTTCCGGTGGCGTTCAGTCTCACCGCCGCACCGGACGTGGCGATCCCGTCGATCGTCGCGCGCGGCGATCGCATCGAGGTCGGCAGCGCCTACTCCGCGGCCGACGGCGAGCAGCTCGACGTCGGCGTGGGACCGCTCTATCCGCGGCAACCGATCTCCATCCGCAACTCGCTTTTGCAGCCGCCGTTCGGATTCATCGGCCAGGTCGGCGACTACCGCACGCGCTACGACACGGCCGGCTATTTCACGGTGACGAGCTCCGGCGGCACGCTCGCGGGATCGGGCACGCCGCTCACGAACGCGTTTTACGTCCCGCCCCGCCAGTACACGGTCGATTACACGACGTCGATGGGCCCGGTGAGAGCGCAGGTGACGGCGACGATCGACGCGACCGCCGGCGACGCGAACGCGCCGTGGCTCACGTCGATGTACCTCGCGGACGGCAACGGCCGCACCGCGACGAAGTTCGCGGCGGGCGGGAGCGGGACGCTGCGCTTCGCGGCGAACGTGACGTCGGCGAAGGTATCGATCCGCGACGGCGCCGCGTGGCGGGAAGTGCCAGTGGTGTTCGACGGAGAGAACCGCTACCACGCCGAGCTCACGGACATGAGCGTCGCGGCGGTCGACCTGCGGATCGAGCTGGTGGACGCGAAGGGGAACCGGATGACCTACACGCTCGCTCCGGCGTTCACGGTCGGCGACGTTCCGATGCCGCCACGCCGCCGGCCGTGATGGGGTCGCATCTGGACAATTAACTTAACGCTCCTCCACCCGCACGTTAAGTTAATTGTCCAGATGCGACCCCACTGTCTTACTTGTGATTCGCGAACTTCTTCAATGATGCCGCCGGGACCGTGCCGCTGATCGTCACCGAGTCAGTCGCGCGCTTCACGTCGAAGCGGCGAAGCACCGAGACGAGCTCCGGCTGCTTGTCCTGGACCGCGAGGCGCATCGCCGCGAGGCCGCCGCGCAGCGTGTCCTCGAGCAACTGCAGCGTCTCCGCGTCGTTTGCCATGCCGAAGGCGCTGATCTTCAGCGCGTCGCCGGTGTCGGTGGCCCAGAGCGCGACGGTCGAGACGTGATTCAGCGCGGCGCTGATCTGCTGCGCGGACGAATTCTTGTTCTCGATGCGCGGCGCGTTGGTCAGGCGTGATGCACGCGTGACGTCGACGAGCGCCCAGGCCGTCGCATTCGTGTCGATGCGGCCGAGCTCGTGCGCGAGGCCGCCGTGCGTGCTGAACGACGTGCCGCCGTTCGCGCGGTCGGCGAGCGCCTGCGACACCGACGCCTCATCGCCTGCCAGCGCGAGGTGCGCGTCGGGGAAGGCGACCGCCCCGTGCTTCGAATCGTTCTCGGACTCCGGCAGCAGGTAGTACGAGCCGCCTGCCGTCTTCTTCTCCTTCGCTCCGCGCAAGGTCAGCGCAGTGGTCAGCCGCTCGACGCTAAAACGTCCCTCGGCCGCGACCAGCACCTTGCTCTCGTTGCCGAGGGTGGTCTTCGGCGTGACGGAGACAACGAGCAGGTCGACGTCCTTCGACAGCTTCAGCCCCGCCTCGGTCAGGAAGCGCTCGGCGTCGCCGTTCGCGCTGACCTTGTCCGTCTGCTCGAAGAGCATTCCGGAGAGCGGGCTGGTGCGCATGTCGGAGATATGGACCACGCCGACGCTGACGGCGTCGCGCGGGATGAGGGACATCGCACCGTTCGTGGTGCCGAACGCCATCGGCGCGGCGACGAGCAGCGCGATAGCAATCATGTGACGCATTTTCAGTTCCATTTGTCAGAACTCCTTTTTGTGGAAACGCCAGATGGCGAGGGTGAGTGAAGCGAGACCGAATGCGGCGGTGGTGATGAAGGGACTGGCGGAGAGCTCGATCTTCGAGCCGAACGAGTTCGCGGAGACGAACGTGAACACGGCGGCGCCGAGCTCCGCGGTCTTCGGGATGACCCAGTAGAGCGTCTGGATGATCGCCGCCTGCCACTCGCGCGACAGCGCGGCGGCGATGCGGTCGTGTCCGACGAGCATCCCGGAGAACATGAACACGCCGACGCTCGCCATGATCGAGACGGCCGTCGACGAGGTGACGACGCCGATGAGAAACGCGAACGCCAGCAGGACGGCGATGACGAACAGGATCACCGCGCCGGCGACGAGGAAGCGCGGATGCACCACGTGCGTCTTCCAGATCACGATCAGCCAGATCGAGCCGAGGAGGTAGAAGACGTTCGAGCCGGCGAGCAGCAGTCCGGCGAAGTAGCGCGACAGCAGGAGCTTCGTCCGCGACACCGGCCGGGAGAGGTAGAGATCGATCGTCCCCTTCTCCTGCATGCGCGGCACGAGGTGCGCGGTGGCGAAGATCGAGAGGAAGGTGCAGAGGAGGTAGAGACCGGCCGAGAAGCCCGATTCCACGCCGAGGACGAGCTTCTCGATGCTCACCTCGCTGCCCCGCATCTCCACTTCCTTGCCGAAGAGTTTGGCTCCTGCTAATGCACCATCAACAATGTCGAGGTTAATTGCCGACGCAAAAATGATGATGACAATCGTCGATAAGAAGAAGTAGGCGATTAATGTCCATCGGGCGGCCGCTTCACGCCAGACGTCTTCGATGTTGGCCCAGAGGACTCTCATTGGCGTTGCTCCGTCGGTTGATCCACCGCCTTCACCAGGTCGACGAAGACGTCTTCGAGGGTCGAGCGCACCGGCGCCAGCTCGCTGAGCATGCCGCCGCGCGAGCGGAGGCCGTCGACGAGCGCGTTGAGGTGCGCGAGGTCGGTCACTGAAAGTACGAGGTGCCCGTTCACCCGCTCCACGCCGGCGCCGCTCTCGCGGAACATCGCCACCAGCGATTCATCGAGGGGCGACGCGATCATCTTGTACTTCGCTGTCCGCCGCGTCAGCTCGTCGATCGTCCCTTCGGCCGCGACCTTGCCCTTGCGCAGCACGGCCACGCGGTCGCAGGTCAGCTCGATCTCCGACAGCAGGTGCGAGTTGAGCAGCACCGCGGTGCCGTTCTTAGCCTCTTCCCGCAGTAGGTCGCGGATCTCGCGGCGGCCCACCGGATCGACGCCGTCGGTCGGCTCGTCGAGCAGCAGGACGTTCGGGCGATGCACGAGCGCGCAGGCGAGCCCGAGGCGCTGCGTCATGCCCTTGGAGAACTTCTTCACGCGGACGTCGATCCATTGCGGCAGACGGACGCGCTCGAGCAGCACGGGGATGCGCTGCTTGATGTCGTTCGTGCTCATCCCGGACATCCGTCCGAAGATGGTCATCGCCTGCCGCGCCGTCAGATAGCCGGGGATCTTGTGCCCCTCGGGGAGGTATCCGGCGCGGCGCCGGCTCTCGGCGTTGCTGACCGGCAGGCCGCCGATGAACGCGGTACCGTTCGTTGCAGCGGTCAGCCCGAGGATGATCTTGACGGTCGTGGTCTTGCCGGCGCCGTTCGGGCCGAGCAGGCCGAAGAGCTCGCCTTCCCGGACCGTGAAATCGATCCCGTCGAGCGCCGTGATCGGCGGTTTCCGGATTCCGGCGCTGTACTCCTTGCGGAGAGAGCGCACTTCGATGAGCGAATCGGTCATGATCTTCATTACGTGAAAAAGGGGATTCGGTTGCTCGACTTCCCTGTTTTGGCCTGAGCAGTGTCCGATCACGCCGTATTTTTCGATCCGTCGCGCAGGCGATGGTGGTGGATCAAAAGGATCAGCACGATCCTCGGATTGCTGTCGGTGGTCGTCTTCAGCCTCTTCCTGCTCAGCGTCCTGACCACTCCGTTCCTGCCCGACATGCCTGGTTTGACGTCGGAGATCAAACGGACGTTGCGCCATGCCGTGCGGCTGCCGCGCCATCAATCGCGCCTGCAGCAGTACATCGCCGTGCGCGCCCGCAACAAACTGCTCGCGCAGATCGCCGCCGAGCAGGCGGTCCGCCGGAAGAAGACCGCGCTGCCGCCGGTGAAGGGAGGCAGCATCGTCGCCGCCTTCTACGCGCCGTGGCAGGAGACGGGACTGCACTCGCTGCACGCGAACGCATCGCACATGACGCACCTGCTCCCGGCGTGGGTGCACCTCAAGAAGGACGGCAGCGGACTCGATTTCCGCGACTGGGATCCGGAGACGGTGCCGCACAACCTCGAGGTGCTGAAGGTCGCGCACGAGAACAACCTGAACATCGTCCCGGTCTTCAGCAACGCGCAGCAGTCGGACTTCGATCAGCAGCGCGTGCACATCTTCCTGACCAATCCGCAATTGCAGCAGCGGGTGATCCTGCAGCTCGAGAACTGGCTGCTGGCGAATCACTTCCAGGGGATCAACGTCGACTTCGAAAATCTCGCGCCGGCGGACTATCCGCTGTTCATCACGTTTCTGCAGCGGCTGAAAGCGGACTTCGCGCCGAAGGGTCTGCTCCTCTCCGCCGATCTCGAAGCGCCGGTGCCGCTGAACTGGCGCGCCGTGTCGGCGATCTGCGACTTCGTGGTCGTGATGGCGTACGACGAGCACGCCTCGACGAGCCAGCCCGGTCCGATCTCGTCGATGAAGTGGTACCGCCAGGTGCTGCTGCGCGCGGTGAGCAGCATCCCGCGCGAGAAGCTGGTCATCGGCCTCGCGAACTACGCGTACGACTGGCAGGAGAACCGCGACTGGGCCGATCCGCTGACGTATCAGGGCGCGCTCGTCCTGGCCAGCCGCTACCACCCCGGCGAAACGCCGGAGAAGATCATCGACTTCGACGACCAGGCGCTGAATCCGACGTTCTTCTACGTCGACGACGACGGCGTGGAGCACGAGGTCTGGATGCTCGACGCAGTCACCGCGGCGAACGAATGGATGGTGGCGCAGCCGTACGGTCCGCGCGGCGTCGCGATCTGGGTCCTCGGGTCGACCGATCCGTCGATCTTCAAGTTCCTGCGCCGCGACCGCCTCACGTTCAAGCCGTCGCGCGCGCAGTTGCGCGAGATCGCGTTCCCGTACGACGTCGAGTTCGTCGGCGACGGCGAGATCGCGCGCGTGGCCGCATTGCCGCGGCTCGGCGCGCGCGACATGGAGGTCGAGCCGAACACCGGCCTCTTCCTCGACGAGGTCTACCACCGCTTCCCGACGTCGTACGTCATCCAGCGCAGTGGCTACAACCCGGACCTGATCGCGCTGACGATCGACGACGGCCCGGCCAGTCCGTACACGGGTGAGATGCTCGACGAGCTGAAGAAGCTGAACGTGAAGGCGACGTTCTTCCTCATCGGCGAGAACGCCGACCGCTATCCGGGACTCGTGCGGCGCATCTGGGACGAAGGCCACGAGATCGGCAATCACACCTACACGCATCCGAACATCGGCGCGATCTCGTCGCGCCGCGCGGACTTCGAGTTCAACGCGACGCAGCGCGTGTTCCAGAGCCTGCTGCATCGCTCGACGCTGCTCTTCCGTCCGCCCTACAACGCCGACGCCGAGCCGACGGCCGCGGAAGAAGTGCAGCCGCTCGTGCAGGCGTCGGAGATGAACTACATCACCGTGCTCGAGTTCCTCGATCCGCAGGACTGGAAGCTGGAGGACCGGCTCGAGGACGGAACGATCCGCAAGCGGACCGCGCAGGACATGCTCAACGTCGTGCTCGAGCAGATCGAGACGGAGCACGGGAGCTGCATCCTGCTGCACGACGGCGGCGGCGACCGCAGCGAGACGGTGAAGCTGATTCCGCTGCTGGTGCGCGAGCTCCAGAAGCGCGGCAAGAAAATCGTCCCCGTGTCGGCGCTGGTCGGCGCGACGCGCGATGACGTCAACCCGCCGGTGAAGAGCGCCGACACGCTGATGCTGGCGAACGACCGCTTCGTCTTCGAGACGATGTACGTCGTCGAGCTCTTCCTCACCATTGCCTTCATCACTGCGATCGTCCTCGGCACGATGCGCATGCTGTTCGTCACCGTGCTGGCGCTCATAGCGAGGCGAAAAGAACGGAAGCATCCGCCGTTCGACGAGTCGTACGCGCCGGCCGTGACGGTGGTGATCGCGGCGTACAACGAGGCGAAGGTGATCGTGCGGACGCTCGACGCGGTGCTGGCGAACGATTACGCGGGTCCGCTCGACGTGATCGTCGTCGACGACGGCTCGGCGGACGACACCGCGGCAACGGTGACGGCCGCATACGGCGACGATCCGCGCGTGCAGGTGATGCGGCAGGAGAACGCGGGGAAGGCGGCGGCGCTGAACCGCGGCATCGCCGGCGCTACCGCGGAGATCATCATCGCGCTCGACGCCGACACGCTCTTCGCGCGCGACACGATCCGCAAGCTCGTGCGCCGCTTCGCCGATCCGCTGGTCGGCACGGTCGCGGGGAACGTGAAGGTCGGCAATCGCATCAACCCGCTGACGTACTGGCAGGCGATCGAGTACATCACCAGTCAGAACCTCGACCGTCGCGCGTACGCGCTGCTCAACTCCGTGTCGGTCGTGCCGGGTGCGGTCGGCGCGTGGCGCCGCGAAGCGATCCTGCAGGCGGGCGGCTACACGAGCGACACGATGGCCGAGGACATGGACCTGACGTGGCGCACGCGCCGGATCGGGTGGCGGGTGGAGACGGAGACGGAGGCGGTCGGGTTCACCGAGGCGCCCGACTCATTCAGCGCGCTCTACAAGCAGCGCTTCCGCTGGGCGTTCGGCACGCTGCAATGCCTCTGGAAGCATCGCCGCGCCCTCGGACGCTACGGCTGGTTCGGGCGGCTGATGCTGCCGTCGCTCTGGTTGTTCCAGATCGCGTTTCAGGCGCTCTCGCCGCTGGTCGATCTGCAGATCCTCGTGGCGCTCGCGCTGACCGTCGAGGCCGGGCTGCGGCATCTCTCGCAGGACTGGCAGCCGCTGCCGGTCGCGGCGACGCAGCTCTACGTCGTCGCGTTCATGTACTCGTTCTTCTTCGTCATCGAGCTGATCGGATCGGCGGTCGCGTTCAAGCTCGACCGCGAGGATCCGAAGATGCTCGTCTGGCTCTTCTGGCAGCGCTTCCTCTACCGGCAGCTCATGTACGCCGTGCTGCTGAAGTCGATCAAGACAGCGATCTCCGGCATCCGCGCGGGATGGGGAAAGCTCGAGCGGAAAGGGACGGTGGAGCTCAGCGCGCCGTCGCCGTGACCTGCACGCTGCTCAGCCGATTCTCCACGACGCTCCAATCGACATTCGCCATGAACGCCTCGATGTACTTCGGGCGATCGGCCGGCTTGTAGTCGAGCAGGAACGCGTGCTCCCAGACGTCCATCACCAGCAGCGGGACGAAGCCGGCGACGTTGCCGGTCTCGTGCAGCTCGATCCAGTGATTGGAGACGTGTCCGTTCGCCGGATCGAGGTAGCAGATCGCCCAGCCGACGCCGCGCATCTTGCCGACGCTGACGAAGTCCGCCTTCCAGATCTCGTAGGACGGGAAGCTGCGCGTCACCGATTGCATGAACTCGGAACGCTTCTCCGGATCGCCGCCCGCGCCGCTCCTGAGGTTGCCGAAGTAGTACTCGTGCAGAACCATCCCGTTGTACTCGAAGCCGAGGCGCCGGGTGAGCTCGGAGTAGGCGGGCATCTCCTCCTGGTCGACCTTGCCGTCGGAGAGGATGTCGCCGATGCGCTGCGTCAGCGTGTTGGTGTTGGTGACGTAGCCCTCGTAGAGCTTGAAATGCATCTCGAGGGTCTTGTCGGAGATACCGGTGAGACCGCTGAGGTTGAACTGTTTGGGCTTGTAGGACTTCAGTTCCATGATGCGCGTCGTAAATGCACGACGCTCACCAGTTTTTCGCCAGACTCTCGAGCTTGAAGTCGGACGGCAGTCCCCAGTAATGAGCGACGCCGATGACGTGCTCGACGCGCGTGACGGCGAAGTCCGCGGGTGCTTTTGCGACGGCCGCGAATGCGGCGTGATTCGCGCTGTCGACGAGGAGCAGAGAGTTGTCGCGGAGCTCGACGTTCACGTGCGCCCAGCGGAGGTCGAGCGCCTTCTCCAGCGCCTTGTCCATGCCGACGACGAACGCGCGGTCGGGCGAACCGTCGGCGTTCGTGTCGAGGCCGATCACGACGGTGCGGTCGTAGCTGCGGATCGTGACGTCACCGTTGCCGGTGTAGTCGTTGTTCCCGCCATACGCGCAGACGGCGATCAGGAGCGCCGCAAGGACTGCAATCCGTTTCATCGAACGGCGCATTTTAGCGGCCGGACGGCATTCCGTAAAGGCGCCCCCCACCTCCTTCTCCCCCGCCGAGCGGGGGAGAAGGTGCCGCAGGCGGATGAGGGGGCCGCGTCTGGCGCAAGCAGAGACCCTCACCCGGCCTTCGGCCACCCTCTCCCGCTGCGGCGGGAGAGGGCCGAAGGGGGTCTACCGTCCGTCGTACCGCAAACAAGTGCAATTGCCGCAGTTGCAGCAGGCGTAGTAGCCGTTGACGCAGCTCACCGAGCAGTCGTTCTTGTACGACGACGCGGCGCAGCCGCTGACCGAACAGGAGGTTGCTCCTCCGCCTCCCGACGTGCAGCCGCCGGCGGCGCCGTCACCGCTCCAGTCGTTCTGGAACGGCTGACGCGTCCAGCCGTCCGCCATCGTGTTGCTCGCGAGGCGGTGGGAGCGTCCGCTGCCCGAAGGCATCGCGTCCATGTAGTAGATGTCGCCCAGGGTGCTGTGATGCGCGAGGCCGATGGCGTTGGCGACGCGCGTCGTGTGGAACTCCGCCGGCGCGGCGAAGTTCGCGCGCGGAACGTCGCGCTTGAACGTGACGATGAGCGCCTCGCGATCCGAGGGCGACGTCACCATCAGGCCGCTCGCCTTGAAGACCAGCGTCGCGTTCGTCCAGCGATAGGTGACCGGCGTCACGAACGACTCCGGCGTGGCGACGACGAACACCGAATCGGCGACGCCGTCACGCGAGCCGCCGGCGTCGGAGTCGATGGCGATGACCATCACCTGGTTGTAGCTCTCGGCGTAGATCGCGCCGTGAAAGACTTTCGCCGCGTCCGAATCGGCGGTGGCGAGCCCCGCGACGAGGCTCAGGAGTATTGAACAGAGCAGGACTTTCCCGGGGTTGTAACTCATTCCGTTTTTCCTTTCGTCGGTTTGTAAGGGGGGTTGGGGAGCGCGGATTTTAGGGACGAGCAGGAACGGCGTCAACGCGCAATTACGTCAACAGGCAGGGATGGAAACTAGCGGTACACGCAGCGGAACTTGGCGTACACGTACGGATAGTTCCCGCGGAACCAGTTGCGGAAACTGGGGCGGATGAGCTGCGGCGACGTCGCGGGCGACGCGCCTTTCATCACGAAGTGCTGCCCGTCGAAGAAGTCGGACGAATAGACCGGATACGACGGCATCGGCTCGAAGCCCGCGAAACCGTCGAAGATCGTCGACGTCCACTCCCACCCGTTGCCCACGAGATCGTGCACGCCCCACGCGCTCGCACCTGTGGGATACGACCCGGCCGGCACCGGATCCCAGTTCGTGAAGCCGAAGTTGCCGCGCGTCGCGTCCGCAGGCTCGTCGCCCCACGGATACATCCGCTCCTCCCCCTCCGGCGTGCCGAATGCCGCGCGGTGATACTCGCCCTCGGACATCACGCGCGCGCCGCGCCAGCTCGCATACGCCGTCGCCTCGTCCTGCGTGACGTACACCGGCCAGTCGGGCGGCAGCGGGATGAGCGAGAACATGCCGCGCCAGTACCACGCACCGTCGCGCTCGAGCCAGAAGTGCGGCGGCTTCACGCCCTCGGCTTTCATGAACTCGAGGTACTCGCCGTTGGTCACGCTGTAGCGATCGATCTCGAACGCGTCGACCTCGACGCGATGCGCGGGGAACTCGTTGTCCCAGCCGAAGGTGTCGCGATCGGCGCCGAGGGTCGCAGTACCTGCAGGAATGACGACAGGCGAGGGCGCCTGTCGCTCCACCGTGGAGCGGCGGGCGCCCTCGCCCGCCGAATGGAACGGCGCGCGCTTCACCTTCCGCTCGTACGGCATGTTGTGAAACATGTAGAGCAGCGTCTCCTGATGCATCTGCTCGTGCTCCAGGATCGCCAGCGCCGCCTCGCCGCCGCGGAGCTGCGGAACCGAATCGTCCTCGATCACCGCGTAGCGCAGCGCGTCTTCCACCATCGCGTCGGCGGTGCGGCCGTACGCCTGCACCTCGTGGCGTTTCGGCCAGACGTCGGTCGGATCCCTCACCGCGTCGACGCTGTCGGGATCGATGCCGCGCGCGAAGAGGAGCTCGTAATCGTCATTGATGCCGTGCCCTTTGAGCGCGAGCTTGATCAACGTGTTGACGTTGAACGCCGGCAGATGGCCTTCGTAGAAAACGATCGGATTGCGGAGATCGATCGGGCGGTCGTAATACGCGCTCTCGATGGGAATGGAGAAGACGGCCTTCGAAGTCTGGCGTCCAGCGCGATACCACTGGCCGAGGTCTTCGCGAGTGATGCCGCGCGGAAACGCCGCGTGTTTCACGGGCGCATCTTACCCCGCGAATGCGGGCTCACCGATTTCCACTTCGATGACACGGAACGGCGCACGATCGGGGAAATTCGCCGACAGCAGCGGCATTGCCACGTTGTACACCGGCGCGTTCGCTTTCGTCCTTCCTTCCAGCGAGCCGCGATGCGCGTGGCCGTGAAAAACAGCGGTCACGCGATAGCGGTCGAGCGGCTCCTCCAGTCGCGATGAGCCGAGGAACGCGACGATCTCCAGAGGCTCGCCGGCGACCGTGGCCTGGATCGGCGAGTAGTGCAGGACGCCGATCTTCTGCGGAGTCCGCAGCCGCACGAGCGCGGCCTCGAGCTTGAGCGCTTCCTCCACCGCTTCATGCACGAAGTCTTTGATGATCTTCTCGCCCCACGCGCCGAGGGCGCGGCGTCCGAAGCCGCCGCCGAAGCCTTTCACGCCGGCGAAGCCGACACCGTGCAATTCGACCGTGTCGCCGTCGAGCATCGTCACACCTGCATCGGTCAATATCTTGACGATCTCATCCTGATGATTCGATTCGAAGTCGTGATTGCCGAGCACGCCGATCGCCGGGATGCGCAGCGAGGTCGTGATCTCCTTCGCCAGCACGCGCGCTTCGTCGATGGAGCCGTAGTCGGTGAGGTCGCCGCACAGGAGCATCACGTCGGCCTCTTCCGTGGCCTTCGTGAAGAGCGTGCTGAACGCGCCCTGGGACGTCTTCTTCACGTGGATGTCGGCAACCGCGGCGATGCGTAGAGTCGTTCGTTCGTTGTTCATCACGTCGGGCTTCCGTCCTGCGCGATGCCGGCAGTCCATTGCTCGATCTCGTCTTTCGACATGCTGCCGAGCGGCTGCAGGCGCGCGTCACGGTACCCCCACTCCTCGATGTCCTTCAGGTATTGCTGCCGTGAAATGATCGTGCCGAAACAGATCCTTTCCGCGCTGTCGGGCTCCGCCGTTTCGCGTTTGACGCGCTCGTTGAGCTCGCCGACGACCCACGCCGGGATCCGCGAACGATCCGACGGATAGACGTAACCGAACAGCACGACGTGCGCGAAGAGAGCGCGCCAGTGAACGCCGTAGCGATCGATGAGGCGCCGCCAGTCGAGGTCGGGCCCGAGCGCGCGCATGACGTGCAGCACGTCGGCCCCGTCGAAGCGCTCGCGCTCCATGATCAGCCCCTTCGACCAGATCATCTCCTCGGCCGGAATGAGATTCACGTCGACGTCGAAGACCTGTTCCGCCACTGCATGCTCGAACCACGAGTCGTCGACCATCGCCACGCCGTTGCCCGCGCTGAAGATGAGGTCGACGAAGTCGTCGCCATGGAAGGCCTTCCCCAGCCAGTGCGGAAAGGTCAGCTCCGCGTCATATCCCGCTTCGCGAAACGCGGTCGCCGTTTTCTCGAAATCGCCGCGGCGGATGAAGACGTCGAAGTCCTTCGTGTGCCGCTCGATGCCGGTGTAGCGCGCGAAGGCATACGCGCCGCCGACGAGCGCCTGCACACCCGCATCGCGCATGACCTTCAACGCGTGGCGGTAAAACTTGATGGTCGATTCGGCGAGGAAGGTGCCGGCGGTTGCGCTCACGGATGAGTCAGACTGCAACCCTCATTCCCTCGGGACTCAGATGACCTGGGCTTCCGCCCAGGGCATCCCGAACCAGATCGCCGCATCCGGCCGCTTCGCCCATTCATCGACCTCGCGCATGACGACGTCGAATGCGCGTTCGTCGAAGAGATCCATCGACACGATCGCTTCGCGCGCGGTGCGGACGACGCCCGCCATGTTCGCGGCGAGAATCGGAAAGAGGTCCATGCCGGCGCAGCCGCCGAAGAAGATCAGGGTGTTGCGCACCGGTTGTGCGCCCGCTCCATGCAGCAGTTGCACGAGCCGGCGACCGATGAACGGGTCGTTGCCGATGCGGTCGTAGGTCCGCATGTAGGCGCGCCACAGCTCCGTGAATCCGGGAGGCTCGGGCCACATGCGCAGGACGTCGTGATCGTCGTCCGCGAGGATGATGCGGCCGCCCGGCTTCACCGCGCGCACCATCGTCTTCACCACGCGCAGCGGATCGGGGACATGCTCGAGCACGAAGCGCGTGTGCGCGACGTCGTACGTCCCCCACTCCAGCTCCGCGTCGAGCACATCACCCTGCCGGAACTCGACGAGCGACGCCTCTCCATCGTCCTCGGCCAACCGTTTCGCCAGCGACAGTTGTTCGTCGCTCCGCTCGATGCCGACGACGCTTCCGCGCGGCACCGCGCGCGCCATCGCGCGCGAGAACTGCCCGAGTCCGGAGCCGAAGTCGACGATCCGCTCGTCGCCGCGCAACGCGAGCTCGCGCAGTGACGCGGGGTTCAACAGCACGTCATTTAACAGTGACAACCGGCGCTGCTCGTCGGGCGCGGTGCCGTGGATGTACGTCGATTCGACCATACTCGAGATCGTACTGCCCACCATGCGCCGCCTCGTCACACTTCTCGCAATCCTCGCCGCGCTGAACGCCGCGGCGCAGCGCAGACGCGCCGTCGATCCGCAGCCGGTGGAGCGGGAGAAGCGGATCCTCTTCATCGGCAACAGCCTCACCTACACGAACGATCTGCCGGCGATCGTCTGCCAGCTCGCGATCGCGGGAGGAAAGCAGGCGGTGTGCGAGTCGGTGACCGGCGGCGGTTACGCGCTCGAGGATCACTTCGGAGACGGCCGCGCGGTGCAGCGCCTCCGCAACGAGCAGTGGTCGATCGTCGTGCTGCAACAAGGGCCGTCGGCGCTGGAGGAGAGCCGCATCAATCTTCGGGAATGGACCGCGAAGTTCGCGGAGCTGATTCGCGCCGCGGGCGCTCAGCCCGCGCTCTACGCGGTCTGGCCGGAGAAAGCGCGCTCATTCGATTTCCCGCGCGTCTCGCAGTCGTACCACCTCGCGGCCTCGGATGTCGGCGGTCTGTTCTTCCCCGCGGGAGATGCCTGGCTCGCCGCATGGCGCCGCGATCCGTCGCTCCCGTTGTACTCGGCGGACGACTTTCATCCATCGACGATCGGGTCCTATCTCGCCGCGCTAGTGATCTATCGAGTGATCTGGGGCGAGCTACCGCCGCGATCCGTGGGTCTGCAGCTCGGTCTCGACAACGCACGCCTGGCGATGCTCGAAGCAGCGGCGAACGAAGCGGTTACTCCGTGAGCTCTTCGACCGGATACCCGGCATCGACCCACGCATCGAGACCGCCCGCGAGCGGACGGACCTCGACGTATCCCCGATCGATCAGCATGCGCGCCACACGGGCGGCTGAGGCCTCGTTTGGTCACGTGCAATAGAGGATGATCGGACTCGTCGGCGGCACGCGCTCCAGTTGCTCCGCCACCTCTTCCGGCGACGACGCGACGATCGCGGAGGGGATGCGGCGGAGGTCGCGCTGGCGGGAGCCGCGGGTGCGGACGTCGAGGACGATCGGCGACTCGCCGCGGTCGAACATCGCCTTGAGATCGTCGACGGTCACGCGCGCGATGCGCAGCTTCCTGTAGAAACGAAGGCGCTGCCACCACTTCAGCAGGACGACGAGCACGACGATCGAGGCGATGAAGACCACCGACCACCACCCGAGGTCCTCGAGGCGTTGGAGCAGGCGGGCGATCGCGTGATGGAACGCGCGGCCTGCGGCGACCGCCGCGCCGGCCCAGATGAACGCGCCGATGGCGTCATAGATCAGGAACTCGAGCGTGCTCGCCTTCATCGCGCCCGCGAGTGGCGGCGCGACCGTGGAGAAGCCGGGGATGAACTTCGCGAAGAGCAGCGACTTCATCCCCCAGCGCTCGAAATACGACTCCGTCTCGCGCACGCAGGAGTCGGGTGAGAGCGAGATGCGGCAGAGCGTGCTGAGGATGCGATGGCCGTAGCGGCGCCCGAGGAGGAACCAGATCCAGTCGGCGAGGAGGGAGGCCAGGAGGGCGGCGGTGAGGACGTACGTCGACGACATCTCCCCGTTGCGCGCGAGCGCGCCGGCGACGATGAGCGTGGGAACCGCGGGAATCGGCGCGCCGATCTGCTCGAGGAAGACGTTGGCGAAAACGAGCGGGACGCCGTAGCGGAGGATGAGCTCGATCAGGTGGTGCAGCATGCGCGCTGCATCATCGTACTTGATCGATCACGATCGGCGCGCTGGTCGTCGACAGCCTGAACGACGCCGTCCCGGTGCCGATGCGGAGGTGCTTGTGATTCGCGCTGTAGTTCTCCGCGCGGCAGAGGCGCGGGTTGCAGAGGATCTCGCCGGCGTCGGCGATCTGCGCTTCGAGCGACGTGTCGTGATCGAGCTTCACGGAGATCGGACCGTTTTCCGTCGCGGCGTCGATGCGGCCCGACGTCGTGGCGATGGAGATGCCGCCGTTCTTCGCGCGGGCGGTGATGCTGCCGCTCATGTTGCGGATGGCGATGCCGCCGTTCGACGACGTCACGTCGAGGCGCGCGCTCTTCGGGACGCGGAGGATCATGTGCACCCACCACGCCTGGCTCTCGTCGATTGCCGGCCCGGTCGCGTTGATCTCGCCGTTGCGGAACGAGATGTTGATCGAGCCGAGCGTCCGTTGTGCGCCCTGCTGCGAGAAGCCGACCGCTTCCTTGCACACGATGAGGCGGGCCATCGGCTTGTCCCAGCCCTTGATCGACACGCCCCCCTGCTCGCTGCTGTGGATCTTGAGGATGTCGATCCCCTGAAGCTGCATGTCCTGCTGCTCCTGCGAGCGTGAGGTCGCGGGGAACGAGGTCACGTTGCGGGTGTGGAAGTGCTCGCAGTCATCCGCGAGGAGGTTCGAGAAGTCCTGCGAGGTGACGATCATCGAGCGCTGCGGCGGGGTGGGGGCGGTGACCGCAGCGGTCGTCGTACCGGCGACCGGCGGCGCCGCGAGCGCGGGCAACGCCGCGATCGAGAGCATGAAGCCGATCGCCGAGAGTCTCATGGTCGTGTGTACCGTCTTAATGACGTTACGAAGCAGCGAAGGTTAGGTTTCGGTGCGATGAACAGGATAACCGATGGAAGTGAGGTGTTAAGGTATTGAGGTCTTGAGGGGAGCTCAGCAGCAACAGCCCTAAACACCTTAAAACCTCAACACCTAACCGCTTCCTCTTTTCCGAGTCTAACCGTCCGACATGGAGATGACCGACGTCGCAGCCGTCAGCCGTGCGCGTGATGGCGACGCGGAAGCGTTCCGGCTGCTCGTCGAGCGGCACAGTCGCGCCATCTTCCGAGTCGCCTGGCGTATGACTGGAAACGAACACGATGCGGACGATGTGGTGCAGGAGACTTTCCTGCGCGCCTACCGGCAGATCGACCACTTCGAGGAGCGGGCGAACTTCTCCACCTGGCTGCATCGCATCGCCATCAACTGCTCGCTCGATCTCCTCCGTGCGCGCGGCCGTCATGACAAGCAATACGGCGGCGACGTCGATGCAGTCGATCTGAGCTCCGATGCGCCGGAACCGGACCGGCTCGCCATCAGCGCGGAGCTGCAGCAACACGTCGCCGCGGCGATGAAGCGGCTCAGCGATAACGAGCGGACCGCATTCGTGCTCCGCCATTTCGAAGGAATGCCGGTCGAAGAGATCGGAAAGACGCTCGGTATCCAGGTCAACGCGACGAAGCACACGATTTTCCGCGCCGTGCGCAAGCTGCGCGATGCCCTGGAGCCGTTCGTGAGGTCGACCCCATGCAACACCTGAATGACGAAGAACTGATTGCCCATCACTACCGCGACGCCGACGCGTCGGAGCACCTGCGCGCCTGCGCCGATTGCAAGGCGCAATACGAGACGCTCTGCCGCGTCCTCTCGCTCGTCGAGTCGGTCCCCGTGCCGGAGCGCGGCGCGTCGTATCCCGACGAAGTCTGGAACCGCCTCCGCTGGCGGCTCGAGCGCCGCCGCAGACGGACCTGGCAGTGGATGGCGAGCGCCGCCGCCGTGCTGGCGATTGCGTTCGTGACGGGGGAGTGGTGGCATAGCAGACAGCAGACAGCGGACAGCGGACAGCAGGTCGCCGCCGCACGGCCGCTCAACACCTCAACCGCTCAACCGCTCAACAGCTCAACGCCTGACACGAACAAGGTCCTCGTCTACGTCGTCGGCGACCACCTCGACGCCGCGGAGCGCGTCCTCGCCGAGCTCTCGAACGCCGATCCGAAAAAAGGGCTCGACGTCGGGGAGCAGCAGAAGCGCGCCGAGGAGCTGGTCGATGCGAACCGCATTTACCGGCAGACCGCGGCGAAGCGCGGAGACGCGCGCATCGCGGCGCTCCTGTCCGACATCGAACCGATTCTCGTCGAGCTATCGCACTCCGGCGCGAAGCTCACACCCGATGAACTGACCAGCATGCAGAGGCGCATCGACTCGAAGAACCTGCTCTTCAAGATGCGCGTGATGAGTGCGCAGGGCGAAGGACAACACAACAGCGACACCGTGCTCGCCTCGCAACATCTCAATTCGCTATGAGGAAACCCGACATGACCCGCATCCGGCTTGCCGCACTTCTGTTTCTCGCGCTTCCCGCGTTTGGAAGCGTCGTTTTCAGCTACACCGAATCGCGCGAGCGATCGCGCGAGTCGCGCGCCGACCGCGAGGGCGAGCAATACGACCGCGCGACCGAGGCGCTCGACGATCACGACTGGCAGCGCGCGGCGGCGCTCTTCCGCTCCGTTGCGGATTTGCGCGGCGAGCACGCCGACGCGGCGCTCTACTGGCTCGCCTACGCCGACAACAAGAAGGGCCTGCGCGGCGACGCACTCTCGGCGCTCGATGAGCTCAAGCACTCCTATCCGAAGAGCCGCTGGATCGAGGACAGCAAGGCGCTCGAGGTCGAGATCCGGCAGTCGTCGGGGCAGCACATCGAGGTGCGGCGTCTCTCCGACGTCGACGAAAAACTGATCGCGCTCAGCGGTCTGATGGACGTCGATCCCGATCAGGGTGTGCGCGTCGGCGAAGAGATTCTCCGCACGACCGACGTGGCGAAGGTGAAGGACGGCGTGCTCTTCGTCTTCAGCCAGTCGGGCTATCCGCAGGCCATTTCCATCGTGACCAAAACGGCGAAGGACACGAAGAGCCCCGAGCTGCAGAAGCGCGCGGTGCGTTATCTCGCGATCGTCGGCGGCGACGAGACGAAGAAGGCTCTGAACGAGGTGTATGCGACGTCGAAGGACGTCGTGGTCCGCCGCGCGGTGATGAAGGCGTACCTCATCACCGGCGACCGCGTGCAGTTGTTGACGCTGGCGAAGACGGAACCGAACGTCGATCTGCGCGCCGATGCCGTCACCCAGCTCGGCGCCCTCGGCGCGAAGAACGAGCTCGTTGATCTCTACAAAAACGAGCCGACGACGCCGATCCGCAAGCGGATCATCCAGGCGATGTTCATGAGCGGCGACTTCGACAAGCTGCTGGAGATCGCGAAGACGGAAAAGAATCCGGAGCTGCGCGGCGCCGCGATCCGCAACATCGGCTTTACCGGCGGCAAGGCGGCGTCGCTGGTGTCGCTGTACGACGGCGAAAGCGACGTCACCGTGCGCCGCGCGATCGTGAAGTCGCTCTTCTTCATGGGCGGCGAGAAGCAACTGCGCGAGCTGGAGCAGAAGGAGAAAGATCCGGACCTGCGCGAGGAGATCGGGCGGAAGCTAGAGCATCTGCGCAAATAGCCAGCAGAGGAGCAACACCACCGGCGCGTGAAACATCAACTGCAGGATTGAATAGCCCGCGAGGTCGCGCGCGCGGACGTTGAGGATGCCCATCAGCGGCAGCATCCAGAACGGATTGATCAGATTGGGCAGCGCCTCGGCCGCGTTGTAGATCTGCACCGTCCAGCCGAGGTGCTCGCCCCAGGCTTTCGCCGCGGCCATCACGTACGGCGCTTCGACCACCCACTTGCCGCCGCCCGACGGAACGAAGACGCCGAGGATCGCGGAGTAGAGCGCGACGACGATCGGGAACGTCGACTTCGTGGTGATGGCGACGAAGACGTGCGCGAGCCGTTCGGCGATCCCGGTCTTCGAGATCATCCCGAAGATGCCGCCGTAGAACGGGAACTGGATCAGCACGCCCGCGGTCGCCGGCACCGACTTCGCCACCGCGCGCAGGAACGAGCGTGGATGCCAGTGCAGCAGCAGACCCGCGGCGATGAACGCGAAGTTGAAGTTGTTCAGATCGAGCGCCGCGAAGCCGCCCTTCTCACGGAAGTTCATCACCAGGAACCAGAGCATCAGCGCCGCCACGAGCAGCATGAGGATCGTTTCTCCTCGTCCAGTGGGGGGACAGGCGCCCTCGCCTGTCTCATCCTCGACGAACGTCACCCCCATCTCCTTCGCCGTGCGCGCCGACGCGTCGTCGGGCGCGGAGAAGTACGCGACGATGATCGAGATCACGATGAGAATCGCCGCCATCGCCATGCTCTGCCAGAGGAAGATCGTCTGCGTCAGCGGGATCACGCCGGTGATCGGCAGGAGCGACGTGGGGATCGACGACTTCGTCGCCTGCAGCAGCGCCGCGGATGACGAGAGCCCGAGGGCCCAGACGCTGCCGAGGCCGAGGTAGGCGGCGGCGCCGATGGCGCGGTAATCGACGCGCTCGACGCGGCGCACGATCTCGCGCACCAGCAGGCCGGTGAAGATCAGCGAGAGTCCCCACGAGATCAGCGACGAGAGCATCGCGAACGCCGCGACGAACGCGACTGCGCCGCGCGGCGTTTTCGGGATCGAGGCGAGCCAGCGCGTGAGCCGCGCCACCGGCGGCGACGACGCGACGACGAAGCCGCCGACGATCACGATCGCCATCTGCATCGTGAAGTTCACCAGCGACCAGAAGCCGTTGCCGAACTCGGTGGCGAGCTTCGCCGGCGCGACGCCGATCGACAGTCCGCCGATGAAGACGAGCACGATCGCGGCGAGCGCGAAGACGAACGCATCCGGGAACCAGCGCTCGCAGAAATCAGCGGTGCGCATCCCGATTCGCGCGAGGAGATTCGAGCGCATGAGGCCGATTGTGACGGCAATCTCTTTGCAGCCAAAGCACCGCGTGAGTCAGACCACTTCGCTCTTCCTGCTCGAGCGTCTCAAGGAATGGGGCGTGCGGCGCATCTATGGCTATCCCGGCGATGGCATCAACGGGATCATGGGCGCCTTCGAGCAGGTGGAGGAGCTCGACTTCGTGCAGGTCCGCCACGAAGAGATGGCCGCGTTCATGGCCTGCGCGCATGCGAAGTACACGGGCGAGGTAGGCGTCTGCCTCGCCACGTCCGGGCCCGGTGCGATTCATCTGCTCAACGGCCTTTACGACGCGAAGATGGATCACCAGCCGGTGGTGGCGATCGTCGGCCAGTCGTCGCGGCTCGCCATCGGCGGCTCGTATCAGCAGGAAGTCGATCTGCCGTCGCTGTTCAAGGACGTCGCGTCGGAGTTCGTGAACACGGCGATGGCGCCGGCGCAGGTGCGGCATCTCGTCGATCGCGCGGTCCGCATCGCGCTTTCGGAGCGCACTGTCACCTGCATCGTCTTTCCGCACGACCTGCAGGACGAGAAGATGGAGGAGCCGCCGCACGCGCACTCCACGATTCACACGGGCGTCGGCTGGACCTCGCCGCGCGTCATTCCGAAGGACGAAGATCTCCGCCGCGCCGCCGCCGTGCTCAACGCGGGAAAGAAGCCGGCGATCCTCGTCGGCGCCGGCGCGATGCGCGCCACCGATGAGCTGATCGAGCTGGCCGACGTCCTCGGCACGTGCATCTCGAAAGCGCTCCTCGGCAAGGCCGCTGTCCCCGACGACCTGCCGTTCGTCGCCGGCTCCATCGGCCTCCTCGGCACGAAACCGAGCTGGGTGATGATGGATGAATGCGACACCTTCCTCATGATCGGCTCGGGATTTCCGTACTCGGAATTCCTGCCGAAGGAGGGGAAGGCGCGCGGCGTTCAGATCGACATCGACGGCCGCCAGCTTTCGATGCGCTTCCCGATGGAAGTGAACCTCACCGGCGACAGCGTGGAGACGTTGCGCGCGCTGCTGCCGCTGCTCGAGCGCAAGACCGATCGCTCCTGGCGCGAGAAGCTCGAAGCGGAGATCCGCGACTGGTGGGAGCTGATGGAAACGCGCGCGATGAGCGACGCGAATCCGATCAATCCGCAGCGCGTCTTCTGGGAGCTTTCGCCGAAGCTGCCTGACAACTGCATCCTCTCCGCCGATTCGGGCTCGGTCGCGAGCTGGTACGCGCGCGACCTGAAGTTCCGCCGCGGCATGCTCGGCACGCTCTCCGGCAATCTCGCCACGATGGGACCGGGCGTGCCGTACGTGATCGCCGCGAAGTTCGCGTTTCCCGACCGCGTGGCCATCGCCTGCGTCGGCGACGGCGCGATGCAGATGAACGGCATCAACGAGCTGATCACGATCAAGAAGTACTGGCGCGAGTGGAGCGATCCGCGGCTGATCGTCGCCGTGCTGCACAACGACGACCTGAACATGGTGACGTGGGAACAGCGCGTCATGGCAGGCGACCCGAAGTTCAAAGACTCGCAGGTGCTGCCGCAGTTCGGTTACGCGAAGTACGCGGAAATGCTCGGCCTGCGCGGCATCCGCGTCGACAAACCGGAGCGGATCGCCGACGCGTGGGACTCCGCGCTCGCGGACTCGCGCCCGTGCGTGCTCGAGTTCATCACCGATCCCGAGGTCCCGCCGCTGCCGCCGCACGTCACGCCGGCCCAGGCGCGGGCCTTCATGTGGTCGATCCTGCGCGACCCGGCGCGCGGCGCGATGATCAAGCAGTCGATGAAGCAGATGCTGGACGCGCTGAAGTAGGGGGGTCGCATCTGGACAATTAACTTTACGCCGTAAAGTTAATTGTCCAGATGCGACCCCAACTCTCCCTGCTGTTCGACGGGTTCGTAGCCGTCCTTGGTGGAGCGACAGGCGCCCTCGCCTGTCGGCCCCGGCGGGCGAGGCGCCCGCCGCTCCACGAGGGAGTGGGACTCGTTACGTACCGGCTTCCGTCGGCAGCCCCGCGCTGATCCAGCCGCTGATCCCCGCCGACATCACACGCACGTCGTTGTAGCCGAGCGTCTTCGCGCGCTTCGCGGCGTTCGGCGCTTTGCGGCAGAGCGGATTCGAACAATAGAAGACGAGCGCTGCCGACTTGTCGGGCGGCAGGTCCGCTTCGCTGTTGAACGGCACGGCCCCCGGCACGTGGGCGCTCATCCAGCTCTGCGGCGAGTTGACATCGAAGATTGTGACGCCGGACGCGTCGCGCAGCTCGCGCGGCGAGATCGTCTTCAGTCCCATCAGTCGCGCAAACATTGCTTTTCTCCCATCGCCAGCAGGTAGGCGTAGACCATCCAGAACGCGCCGTGAATCCATTCGGTCCAGTGCTGGTGGCCGAAGAGGTAGACGACGATCGCGGTGGTGAAGAGGTAGATGAACGTCAGCAGGAGCATCACCGAGATCTGCGATCCGCGGAACCGGAGCGTGCGCAGTTGCGGAATCCACTGGATGGCCACGAGGAGCAGCGCGCCGATGCCGATCAGCGCGCCGGCGCGTCTCGCCAGGTCGAGCGGGGCGAAGGCGAACAGCGCGACGAAGGCCACGCCGGCGGCGACGAAGACCCGTCCGGCAAAGCGTTCGGCGGACGGCGAGCGCAGCGGCCGCATCTTCGGCAGGTAGTTGCCGATCACCAGCGCCAATGCGCCGATGACGAGACCAATGGCGCGCTTTTCGGCGATGCGATCGATCCAGCCGAGGCGGCGCGCGACGTCGGACGCGCCGGCGAGGATCACGAGAGCGAGAAAGGCGATCACTGCTTTCTTCATCGATATGCCTGCTTTTTCGTTTCCTGCAATTTCCAGCCGAAGGCTTTGGCGAAGCTCAACAGCGCGTCTTCCAGAACCGACATCTGCAGCTCGTACACGACCGACTTCCCCTGCTTCTCCGAGGCGATCAGGCCCGCTTCGCGCAAGACGGCGAAGTGGGCCGACATCGTCGGCTTGGAGACGTCGAAGTGATCCGCCAGCTCGCCCGCGCTCATCGGCCCCTGCCGCAGCAGCTCGAGCACGCGGCGGCGCGTCGGGTCGGAGAGTGCTTTGAAGACCATGCTCACAGTTCGATATTTAGCCAATCATCGAAATGAAGTCAAGTGATATTTTGACCGCGATGCAGAAGAACGAGCGGAATCGCTTCCCGTCGATCGAGTTCCCGCACGACGAGCGGCCGGTCTACTCGCCGTTCGTCTACCGCGATCGCATTCAATCGCTCGAGCTCGACGCCGAAGAGCTGGCGGCGCGGCTGCGGCGGGAAACGACCGCGGAAGTGCGCTTCGACAACGGCGCGCGGGCGCTCTACTCGACCGACGCGTCAAACTACCGCCAGGTGCCGATCGGTGTCGTCGTCCCGCGCACCGAAGACGACGTCATCGCGACCGTCGCGTTAGCAAAAGAATTCGGCGCGCCGATCCTCTCGCGCGGCGGCGGCACGTCGCTGGCGGGACAGTGCTGCAACGTCGCGGTGGTCATCGATTTCTCGAAGTACATGCACGGGATCATCGAGATGAACCCGGACGAGAAGTACGCCTGGGTGCAGCCGGGCATCATACTCGACGATCTGCGTGACGCGGCGGAGAAGCATGGCCTGACGTTCGGTCCCGATCCGGCGACGCACACCCGCTGCACGATCGGCGGAATGATCGGCAACAACTCGTGCGGCGTGCACGCGCTGATGGCGGGAAAGACCGTCGACAACATCGACGAGCTCGACATCCTGACGTACGACGGCGTCCGCATGCGCGTCGGCGCGACGAGCGAGGAAGAGCTCGCGCAGATCATCCACGCCCGCGACCGCCGCGGCGACATCTACGCGGGCCTGAAACGGATCCGCGACACGTACGCCGACGAGATCCGCGCGAGGTATCCGAAGATCCCGCGCCGCGTCTCCGGCTACAACCTCGATTCGCTGCTCGAAGAAGACGGCTTCAACGTGGCGAAGGCGCTGGTGGGAAGCGAGTCGACGTGTGTCGTCGTGCTGCGCGCGAAGTGCCGCCTCGTCTACTCGCCGCCCGCGCGCTCATTGCTGGTGATCGGCTACCCGACGGTCTACGACGCGGCCGATCACGTGCCCCGCGTCCTCGAGTTCGAGCCGATCGGACTGGAAGGGCTCGACGATCTGCTGATCGAGGCGGAGAAGGCGAAGAACCTCAATCCGCGCGGCATCAAGCTGCTGCCCGAGGGTGGCGGCTGGCTCTTCGCGGAATTCGGCGGCGAGACGCGCGACGAGGCGAACGAGAAGGCGCGCAAGGCGATGGACGCGCTGCGCTCGGACGTGCAGTCGATGCACCTCTTCGATCACCCGCACGATCAGAAGCTCGTCTGGGCGGTCCGCGAATCAGGCCTCGGCGCCACCGCGTACACGCCGCGCAAGACGCGCACGTGGGAAGGGTGGGAGGACGCGGCGGTCGCGCCGGAGAAGCTCGGCGGATATCTGCGCGACCTGCGCAAGCTGCTGGAGAAGTTCGAGTTCGGCGGCGATCTGTACGGACATTTCGGCCAGGGCTGCGTGCACACGCGGACGAATTTCGATCTGCAGTCCGAGAGCGGCATCGCGAAGTACCGGCAGTTCATCGAGGAAGCGGCGGACCTCGTCGTCTCGTACGGCGGCTCGTTCTCCGGCGAGCATGGCGACGGCCAGTCGCGCGGCGCGCTGCTGCCGAAGATGTTCGGCGAGCGGCTCATCGGCGCGTTCCGCGAGTTCAAGGCGCTATGGGATCCGCAGTGGAAGATGAACCCGGGCAAGGTGATCGATCCGTACGAGCCGACGGAGAACCTTCGCCTCGGCGCGGACTACAAGCCGTGGTCGCCGGAGACGCACTTTCAGTTTCCCGACGACGACGGCAGCATGGCCACGGCGATCCTGCGCTGCGTCGGCGTCGGCGCCTGCAGACGCATGGACGGCGGCACGATGTGCCCCAGCTTCATGGTCACGCGCGAGGAAGAGCACTCCACGCGCGGCCGCGCGCGACTGCTGTACGAGATGTTCGAGGGGAAGGAAGTGCCGGCGTCGTGGCACAACGAAGAGGTGAAGGAGGCGCTCGACCTCTGCCTCTCGTGCAAGGGATGCAAGGGCGATTGCCCGGTGAACGTCGACATGGCGACGTACAAGGCGGAATTCCTCTCGCACTACTACGAGGGACGCCTGCGTCCGATGCCGGCATACGCGATGGGTCTGATCCACATCTGGGCGCGCTTCGCGTCGCTCGCGCCCGATCTCGCGAATTTCGTGATGGCGCTGCCGATCATGAAGACGATCGCGCGCATCGCGCCGCAACGGCAGATGCCGCGGTTTGCGAGGAAGACGTTTCGGGATGGGTTTGGCGGGGAAGGGCCCCTCATCCGGCCTTCGGCCACCTTCTCCCAGGGGGAGAAGGGCAGGGTTTTGCTCTGGCCGGATACCTTCAACAATCATTTCTCCCCCGACACCGCCCATGCCGCCGCGGAGTTCCTGACCGCGAGCGGTTACGAGGTCACGATCCCGCGCAAGCAGCTCTGCTGCGGGCGTGCGTTGTACGACTGGGGGATGCTCGACGGCGCGAAGAAGCTCCTGCGCGAATCGATCGATGTCCTGCGCGAGACGGGGGACATCCCGATCGTCGGGCTCGAGCCGAGCTGCGTCTCGGTCTTCCGCGATGAATTGCCGAATCTCTTCCCCGAGGACGCGGACATCGCGCGGCGGTTCTTCACGCTCAGCGAATTTCTGCAGCGCGAGAACATCGAGCTGCCTCAACTGAAACGGAAGGCCGTCGTCCAGGGGCACTGCCATCACAAGGCGATCATGAAGTTCGAGCCCGAGGAGGCGATGCTGAAGAAGATCGGCCTCGAGTTCGAGTCTCTCGACTCCGGTTGTTGCGGCATGGCAGGGGCGTTCGGCTTCGATCGCGAGAACTACGAGATCTCGATGCGCATCGGCGAGCGGGTGCTGCTGCCGGCGGTGCGGTCGGCGTCGCGCGACACGCTGATTGTTGCCGATGGTTTCAGTTGCCGGGAGCAGATCGAGCAGAGCACGGACCGCAAAGCGCTGCACCTCGCACAGGTCCTGCAGATGGCTCTGCATGAAGGACCGGCGGGGCCGGAGGGCGAGCTGCCGGAACGGGAGTACGTCGAGACGCCGCCCGCGCCCGACCTCGGGCGGACGGTGCGGCATGTCGGCGTGTTCGTGGCGAGCGCCGCGCTGTTCGCGGCCGGCGTGGCGGTTGTGCGGAGATGGCGGAGAAATACAAAGCGATCGCGGACTACGCCGTCATCGGCGACACACGATCGTGCGCGCTGATCTCGCACGACGGCTCCATCGACTGGCTCTGCTGGCCGCGCTTCGATTCGCCGTCGCTCTTCGCCGCGATCCTCGACGCCGATCAGGGCGGCTGCTTCTCCATTCAGCCGTCGATCCCGTTCCGCGCGACGCGCCGCTACGTCGACGACACAAACGTTCTCGAGACGACCTTCACCACCGAGCAAGGCGTCGCGAAGCTGACCGACCTGATGCCGGTGGCGCGCGAGAGCGAGAAGCGCACGCTCCTCACGCCGTTCCGGCAGTTGCTGCGGCGCATCGAAGTGGTCGACGGCGAAGTGCCGGTCGTCGTCCGTTTCGAGCCGCGTCCGAATTACGCGCGTGATCGCGTTCCGCTCACGGCGAGGCAGAACGCGATCTTCTGCATCGATCGCTCGACCGTGCTCCATCTCCACAGCGACGTCGCGCTCGAAGATGGCCATGTGACGCTGCGCCGCGGCCAGCGCGCCGACTTCGCGCTGGCCTTCGACGATCGGACGCCGGCCGTCTATCCGATGACCGGCGACGGCGCGACCGCGGAGATCGAGCGCACGCTCGCTTTCTGGAAAGCGTGGTCATCGCAGCTCGCGTACGACGGGGATTATCGCGAGGCGGTGATGCGCAGCGCGCTCGTGCTGAAGCTGCTGACGTATGCGCCGTCGGGCGCCATCGTGGCGGCGCCGACGACGTCGCTGCCCGAGCAGATCGGCGGCGTGCGCAACTGGGACTATCGCTACTGCTGGCTGCGCGATGCGGCGTTCACCGCGAGCGCGCTGTACGACTGCGGCTTTCATCGCGAGGGTGATGCCTTCGTCGGCTGGCTGATCTACTCGACGCGGCTCACGCATCCGAAGCTGCAGATGCTGTACGACGTCGCGGGTGAGTCGCGCATCCCGGAGACGGAGCTCGGGCATCTCCAGGGTTACGCCAACTCGAAACCGGTGCGCATCGGCAACGCCGCGCACGATCAGTTCCAGCTCGACGTCTACGGCGAAGTCCTCGGCGCGATCGAGGAGTACTCGCAGCGCGGCAGGAAGCTGAATCGCGATGAGCGGACGCTCGTGCGGCGACTCGCCGACATGGTGGCGAAGCGCTGGCGCGAGCCCGACGACGGCATCTGGGAGAAACGCTCCGGACGCAGGCAGCATGTGCACGGCAAGGTGATGGCGTGGGCCGCACTGGATTGCGCGGAGCGGCTGCTCGGCACGACGCGCTGGCGCGACGAGAAGGAGAAGATCTGCGAGCTCGTGTTGTCGCGCGGGTTCGTGAATGGGCGTTTCGTCGGCGAGCTGGATGGCGACGAGGTCGATGCCAGCCTGCTCTACGTCGTGCGCGTCGGGATGCTCGAGGCGGACGATCCGCGCATGCTGGCGACGATCGACGCGATCCGCGGTCAGCTCGGCAAGGACGATCTCGTCTACCGCTACGACACGCGGACGACGAAGGACGGCCTGCCGCCCGGCGAAGGAGCGTTTCTGCCGTGCAGCTTCTGGCTCGCCGAAGCGCTCGAGCTCGCGGGACGCACATCAGAGGCACGCGAGCTGTTCGAGAAACTGCTGGCGCGGCGCAATGACGTCGGCCTGTTGCCCGAGGAGATCGATCCGGAGAGCGGCGCATTCCTCGGCAACATGCCGCAGGCGCTCACGCACATCGGCCTGCTCAATGCCGCGATCTGCATGAATCAGCGCAACAAATAGAACGCGCCGAGGATCGCGCCGTAGACGCCGTGCGCGACGAGCAGCACGAGCGGCGTGTAGTGCCCGTAGTTGATGGCCAGGAATCCCGGCGGCTCGAGGAGGCGCATCGGCTCGGGGCCGCGCGACTCCGACACCATGCGCGGATGCACGCCCGGCAGCGCGGGCAACAGCACCGTCACGACGAAGATCCCCTGCACCACGCCGATGGTGGCGCCGAGCGGGATCGACGGCGCGTGCAGATTCTCGAAAAAGAGCGCGTAGACGAACGCGAAGATCCAGCCATTGATGATGTGGATGACCACGCCGACGATCTTCGCCTTGTCGCGATCGGGCGTGAACATCGTCCCGACGATGAACGGGATGTCGATGCGCGTGAGGCCGAGCGACTGCCCCGCGATGGTGAGCGTGGTCAGCACGATCGTCGCGCCAAATCCCCAGAGAAGAATGCTCGGCAGATTCATTGCTTGGTAGATAGCGGATAGCAGATAGCGGATAGCAAAGGCCGTGGGGCGGGTTGCTATCTGCTATCCGCTATCTGCTATCTAACAAGCCATGCAAGAACAACGCGAAGTCGTCGTCATCACCGGCGCGTCCGCGGGGGTCGGGCGGGCGACGGCGCGCGCGTTCGGACGCCGCGGCGCGCGGGTCGCGCTGATCGCGCGGGGACGCGACGGGCTCGAGGCGGCGAAGCGGGAGATCGAGTCGTTCGGCGGCGAGGCGCTGGTGCTGCCGCTCGATGTGTCCGATCACGGCGCGGTGGACCAGGCCGCGGCGACCGTCGAGGAACAGTTCGGTCCGATCGACATCTGGATCAACAACGCGATGCTCTCCGTCTTCTCGCCGATCATGGAGATGGAGCCAGACGAATACCGGCGCGTCACCGACGTCACGTATCACGGCTACGTCTGGGGGACGCTCGCGGCGTTGCGGCGGATGAAGCCGCGCGATCGCGGGACGATCGTGCAGGTCGGTTCCGCACTCGCGTATCGCGGCATCCCGCTGCAGTCGGCGTACTGCGCGGCGAAGCACGCGGTGCAGGGATTTCACGACTCGCTGCGCAGCGAGCTCATTCACGACGGCAGCAACGTGAAGGTGGTGATGGTGCAGATGCCTGCGTTGAACACGCCGCAGTTCCGCTGGGTGCGCAGCAAGCTGCCGCGCAAGGCGCAGCCGGTGCCGCCGATCTTCCAGCCCGAAGTCGCGGCCGATGCGATTGTCTGGGCCGCGTACAGCGATCGGCGCGAGGTGAACGTCGGGTGGCCTGCGACGAAAGCGATCCTCGGCAACAACTTCTTCCCCGGCTATGGCGACCGCTACCTCGCGGAGCACGGATACGAGGCGCAGATGATCGACGAGCCGGAGGAGTCGAATCGTCCCGACAACCTGTGGCATCCCTTGCCCGGAGATGCGGGAGCGCATGGCGTGTTCGACGAGCGCGCAACCGGCGTCAGCATTGAATTCGAGCTCAACAAGAAGCGCGGCTGGATTGTTGTCGCGGCCGCCGCGGCGGTATCCCTCTTGCTCCTTTTGCAAGGCAGGAGGTGTTTATGCGAGAAGGAGCGAAACTCTTAGGGCATCCGATTCACCAGATGCTCATCGTGTTTCCGCTTGGATTGCTGGCGACGTCGTTCTTCTTCGACATCGGCTGGCTGATCACGAAGGCGGAGAACCTCGGCATCGTCTCGTACTGGATGATCATGGCCGGCATCATCGGCGCGTTGCTCGCGGCGGTCTTCGGCTTCATCGACTGGCTGGCCATTCCGTCCAACACGCGCGCGAAGCGCATCGGCGCGTTGCACGGCATCGGGAACGTCGGCGTGGTGCTGCTGTTCATCGGAAGCTGGCTGCTGCGCCGCGGCGATCCTGCGACGCCGCCGACGTCCGCGCTTGCGCTGTCGGCGATCGCGGTCTGCATCGCGCTCGTCACGGGCTGGCTCGGTGGAGAGCTGGTCGACCGCATGGCGATCGGCGTGGACGAAGGCGCGCATGTCGACGCGCCGAGCTCACTCAGTGGCCGTCCGGCCAGCGAAAACGCAAAACCTTCTCCCCTCCGTTGAGGGGAGAAGGTGCGGAGTGAGCGTCAGATGTTGCCGCGGCCTGAGTACGGATTGTTCTCGGACTGAGAATCATTCCGCTCGTTGCGGGAGACGCTGCCGCGATCCTGTGCGGCGAAGGAACCGCGATCGCGCTCCGGACTGCGCTCGGTGTTGTTGCTGATCGGGCGGTTGATGTCGCCGGTCGACCGCGGCTCGAAGCCTGATCTCTCCGTGGTCGTCTGCCGCTCGAAGGACTGCTCGTTCGGTGCGATGTTGGTGCCGGCCAGATTCGATCCGCCCTGCGCCGCCGCGCGTGCACGTGCGCCTCGGCTGTGGCCGCCTTCGCGTCCGATGTTGGACATGTGCTGGCGATCGCGGCTGACCGCTTCACCGCCTTTACGGCCGGCGACGCGCGCTTCGTCCGAGGTGAACTCGTGCGCCGTCCCCTTTGCGTGAGCGGCTCGTCCGCCTTTGCTTGCAATCTCACGCTGCTTGGCCGCATCCATCGACGCAAAACCGCGCTTGCTGGTATTTGCCATAGGGTGTCTCCTTGGTTTGCTCTTGAAGTACTGCGTGAACTGCTAACTGCGTTGCGTCAGGCCACTTCGAAATCGAGCACGAAATGTGCCGAATCGCACTGCCTGCCAGCAAGTGATTGGAGGGACGCGGGTTGGGGGATTGCGCGCTACGGTACGTAGCGGCGCGGCGCGCCCGCGGCATCGCTGCCGAGGCTGACAGCGGCCATGCGCTGGATCAGCCGGCGGCCGTCGGAATCGGTCCGCTCATACACGCGGCAGAGCCTGTCGATGCTCGGGACGGGCTCGCTTGCGCGGATGGTGAAACCGATGGGCGGCTGCTGTGGATCGGAAGTCGTTACTTTGCGCCAGATCCCGCGCAGCAGCTCGCAGCGGATGAAGACGTTCTCGACCGGCTGCGGCTCGTCGGCATCGACCGGCGTCTCGCCGTGAGCGTCAGCCTTCTGCTCGTCGAGCGCGCGCGTGACGTGCCACGAGATCAATTGACGCAGCGCCGGCGCGGAACCGTTCGGCGCTTCGACGATTTTCAGGCCGGTGTGGAACTCGGGATGGCCGGATCGCGCGAAGGCATGAAGGCGTGAACGCACGATCTGGCACCACGCTTCGATCGGACGCTCTTCCCAGCGAAACGTCAGCAGACAGGTTTCGCCGACGGGTAGCGGTTCTTCGTGTGCGATGCGCGAGCCGCGCAGTGAGATGTCGAGGATGCGAACGGCTGTGCGGCCAATGCGCCCCTGCAGAGGTGCGCGCGGCGTAATCCGGCCGAGGTTACGACGGTCGTCGTCCAGGAAGTAGTCAACGCTACGCAAGTTGTATTGGACCCGGGCACCAATATGGAGACCCTTCGCTGTATATGCAACAACTAAAAACGGTATTTCTGTTGCGGAAACGTATTTCAGGACATACCTTTCTCGTCGGGTCCTGAACCAACACAAGGAGCGTAGCCAATGGTCCACGACGACGTGAGCGTCCGTGAGCAGGAGTTTGCCGTTCTGAACGAAGTGCGTCCGCTCGAGCCCGAGCTCAAGCGCGCGCTGTACTCCGCCTACGAGCTCGCAGCCGCGACGAAAGCAGCTCTCTACCTCGCTTCTTCCTACGTCAACGAGCGTTACGAGCTCGTGACGTCTTACGCGTTCAGTCCCGCGGACCGCCGCGTCATCGACGGCAAAGACGCGCTGGTGCAGCGCCTCAGCACGGTGCATGGACCGATCGTCGTCAACGCGATGAACGAAGACGAGCGGATCGCGGAGATCCTCTTCCGCCACAACAACGAGCGCCTCCTCGCGGTGCCGATCTTCGGCCGCGGCCGCCGCATGGTCGGCTTCATCGATCTGCGCGACAAGGCGGGACGCAAGAACTTCGATTCGTCCGACGTCGTCGCCGCGGAGAAGATCGCGCGCGACGTGATCAAGGTGCTGGCGACGAAGAATCTGTACGGCGTGGGCCGCGTGCCGCTCGTCGACATGCCGGCGAAGCGGACGAAGAACAGCGGATCGTGGAGCTCGCCGCGCATTCCGATCGCGCGCAAGCCGGAAGGCGAGCGGCCGTCCGCGGCGACGCTGTCGGCGCGCGCGCTCGAGGTGATCAAGCGTGCGCACGAGCGGATGACGCATCGCGACCTGGCGATCGACCGCAGGCGCCGCATCCTCACCGCGGAAGAGTTCGAGCGCGTGCGTGTGCTGCTCCCCGCGGCGCTGTCGATCCCCGGCGTGGCCGCCGCGGTGCTGACGAGCATGACGCACGACGAGATGCAGGCAGTGGTCGCGCACGGCGAGCTGACGCCAGAATCGATGAAGCTGATCCAGTTGAAGATCGGGCAGTGGGCGAAACGTGCGCCGCGCGAGTCGGTGCAGAAGGCGCTCGTCATGCCGTCGCGCAACTGCGGAACGATTCATCACGATCAGTTGCGCACCGTCGCCAGCTCGCAGCTCGCATCGCGCGCCGTCGAGCGCCTGGTGCTGACGATCGCATTCGAGATCACCCCCGACGACACGGCCCGCCAGCAGATCGAGAAGTTCGCCGAATACCTCGGCGATGCCGTCGAATCGATCGTCGGCCGCACCGAGCTGCAGTCCGAGCGCCGCGCCATGGCGCATCTCCTCCTCGAGCCCGACTTCAATCGCTACGAGGGACTCGCCGATCACTGCAAGCTCGTCTCCGACGTCGCGCAGCGTTTCGCGCGGGTCGTCGGGCTGCCGGCGCATGACGCGGAGACGGTGCGCATCGCCGCGCTCGTGCATGACGTCGGTCTGCGCCTGCTCGACTACAACGAGCTGACCGCGGCGAAGGAGTTGTCGGAGGACCAGAAGCGCGCCGTCACCGAGCACCCGCTCGTCGGTGCCGCGCTCGTCGAGCCGATCCTCGGATCGGAAGTCGCGCTCGCCGTGCTCCGCCATCACGAGCGCGTCGACGGCACCGGCTATCCGGGACGCATCCCGAGCGATCGCATCCCGATGGCCGCGAAGATCATCGCCATCGCCGACGCCTGGGTGGCGATGACGTCGCCCTGGCCGTACGTGAATTGCGTTCCGCCGGGAGATGCCGTCACGCGGTTGCGCGATGGCGCAGGCACCCAGTTCGACGCGTCGCTGGTGGGGACCTTCCTCGCGTCGCGAACAGAAATCGTCGGTGAAGACGAGGAATCCTGAAGGAGGCTAGGCCAAGTAACGCAGCCGGCCGTGCCGGCCGGAGAGAGAGGGATTCGAACCCTCGGTAGAGCTTTAGGCCCTACGACGGTTTAGCAAACCGTTGGTTTCAGCCACTCACCCATCTCTCCACATGGCCTACGCAGAACGTCTGAAGAAGGTCGGATGGAAATCCGAAATTCCCCGGCATTCTATATCGCGGGAATCGGAGATTGCTGCAGCGTCGAGATCACGCGCGCGAACTCCAGCGGATCGACCGGCTTGCGGACGTACGCATGGAACCCCGCATCGCGCAGACTCTTCTCCGCGTGCGGCTGGCCCATCGCCGTCAGCGCGACCATGCGCACCTCGTGCGGCGAGCCCTTGCGGCCGCGGAGGTGACGCAGCAGTGCGAAGCCGTCCTGATCGGGCATCGCGATGTCCGTCACCACGATGTGCGGCATCTTCGTCTCGAGCAGCGTGCATGCGTCGATGACGCAGCTCGCCGACTCCACGTCGGCGCCGCAACGGCGAAGCATCGCCGTCACCACGTCGCGCGTCGGCTCATCGTCGTCGACCAGGAGGATCGACACGCCGTGCAGATCGACGATCTCGTCTTTCGGCGCGGCGTGGACCATCGAGCGGCGCGCCGCGAGCGGCAGCGTGACGGTGAAGGTCGCGCCGCGTCCGGCGCCGTCGCTTTCGGCGTGGACCGAGCCGCCGTGATGCTCCGCGAGGTACTTCACGATCGCGAGGCCGAGCCCGAGGCCGTTGTACATGCGCGTGCTCGCGCCGTCTGCCTGGCGGAACGCCTCGAACACATGCGGGAGGAACTCTGGCTTGATGCCGCGGCCCGCGTCGCGGACCTCGATTCGGACGTCGCCGTGCACGCGCTCCACCGAAAGCGAGACGCGGCTGCCGGCATCCGAGAACTTGATCGCATTCGACAGCAGGTTCCAGACGATCTGCTGCAGGCGGGTTGCGTCGCCGATCACCACCGCGCGCTCCGTGATGCCGGCGACGTCGAGCGTGATGTTCTTCGCGTCGGCCGCGAGCTTCGTCGTCTGCACCGCGTTGTAGATCACGGTGGAGAGATCGACCAGCTCGTTCTGCAGCGTCAGCTTGCCGGTGACGATCTTCGAGAGATCGAGCAGATCGTCGATGAGCGACGCCTGGCTGCGCGCGCTCCGCTCGATCGTCTCCAGCGCCGTGCGCGTCGTGTCGGCGTCGAAGCCGCCGAGGAGCATCATGCGCGACCAGCCGAGGATCGCGGTGAGCGGCGTGCGCAATTCGTGCGAGAGCGTGGCGAGGAACTCGTCCTTCGTCCGGTTCGCCGACTGCGCCAGTTGATAGAGGCGCGCGTTCTCCAGCGCGATCGCGGCGCGTTGCGCGAGCTCGGTCGCCAGCGCGACGTCGACTTCGTCGTAGGGATTGCGATCGACTGCGGTGAACGTGATCGAGCCGAGGCAGCGATCGCCGCTCATCATCGGGACGACCATCGTGTCGTCCGTCACGTCGAGCGACGGCGTCTCGCACTCGACGTCCACCGAGCAGCGGTCCGCCAGTCGCGGCACCGCGAGCTTCGGGATCTCGTGCAGACGCGTTTCGAAATCGAGCGTGCGGTTCAGCGCGGTCGTCGCCTCGAGCAGGAAGGCGTTGCCGTCCTCGAGGCGCTTGCGGTGGGTGATGTCGTGCGTGAAGCAGCGCGTGTGGACGAACTCGCCGTTCACGAACAGCGCGTTCGAGGTGATGGCGACGTGCTTGATCGAGCCGTTCTTCCCCACGAATCGCGCCTCGTAATCGTGGATCTCCTCGTTCCGTTTCAGGCGGGTGAGGATGTCGTTGAGGACGTCGCGATCGGCGTGGAACTCGCCGATGTGATGCCCGACGTATTGCTCCCGCGTGTAGCCGAGCAGCGTCAGCTCGGCGTCATTCGCCCAGAGGATCCGGCCGTCCGGTCCGACCCAGTGCAGGCCGATCGGCGCGTTGTCGACAAAGTCCTGCAGCTCCGCTTCGCTGCGCTGTTGCGCCACGAGCGCCGCGCGCAACGACGGAACGACCTGATCGTGTCGCCGGCAGATCGACTCGAAGCCGGCCGCGTCGCACTCGCCGAAGAAGCGGTCGAGCGAATACGCGCAGAGCAGGGCGAACGGAATCTCCTTTTCGATGTCGTTCCAGAGATCCTCGAGCTGTAGGGCGGCCTCGGTGTTTCCGCCGCGCCAGAGCACGTCGACCATTTCGCCGTAGATGCGCAGCTTTGCATCTCCGCCGATGAGCTGTTTGCGAAGCGCTCCGCCGATGTGGTCGTTGAAGCGGCCGGCATCGGGCGTTCTGCCGACCATGAACGAGCTGAGGAGCTGCTCGGCGTCGAGCATCACGAGGCGATCGTCTTCGTAGACGATCCGTTTCGCGCGCAGCTTCGCGGTGAATTCGCGGCGATGGGGCTCGGTGGCGACGATGAGGACGCGTTCGCCGGCAGTCAGGCCTTCGGCGATGTATTCGGAGACGAGAGAGGAAAGAGCTTCTTCAGTTTCATAGAACTGTACGGTATGGGTCATGGTGGGGGCACGCAGTGGTTTCTGCGCAAAAACCCAGCAAAAACCCTGCCTTTGCTACGGTTTTGCCGCCGCGGCCGCCTGCCGGCGCTGCGCCTCGCGCACCATCCGGTAGTACTTGTCGGCGGCTTTCTGATTGCTGCTGCGGCGGTACGCCGTGGCGAGAAGCGTGTAGGTCGCGGCAACGCCCGGCAGGTCGCCGATCTGCTCCTGCAGCTCCGCCGCGGACTCGAGAGTTTTGATCCCGCCCGCGAAATCACCCTTCTGCATCAGCGCGTAGCCCTGCTGCGCCAGCACCGCTCCGAGGCGCTTGTTGTCCCGCAGTTTCTGAAACAGCTCCGCCGCTTTCGCATACAGCGGAAGTGCGTCGTCGTTCCGGCCGAGATCGTGGTTGAAAAGGCCGTACTGAAAGTAGGCCTCCGCGAGGGTGTGCTGCTCGCCGAGCTGCTCGTAGAGATTGATCTCGTTATCGAACGCGTCCGTCGCCTGGCTGATGGCGCCGCTTTCGCGATAGGCCACGGCCAGTCCCGCCTGCGCTGCCGCTTCGTGCCCGCGATCATTGAGCGCGTGGAACCGAAAGGCCGCGTTCTCGAATACCGCCGCCGCGCTCTTGAACTCCTTCTGCACGAGCAGACGGTTGGCGTGATCGAGCGCGGCGCGTGCTTTTTCGGCGTCCTCATTGACCGCAACGGTCGCGGTGGTATCGGTCGGTGGCTCGACGATCGGTGCCTGAACCGGAGCGGCCGTCGTCGTCGCGAGCTGTTGCAACGCGTAGCTCGTGACCAGGTTCTCCGCGTTCTCACGCTCGCTGCGGAGAACGTAGTAGCGCCAGGCGCCGATGCCGAAGACGATCACGCCGAGGGCAACGGTGGTGAGCCATCCGCCGAGAATGCGCGCCCGCCGCTTGGCCTCCAGCAGTTCGTAGGCCCGCGTGCGCTCGCGCTCCGCCTCCAGCTTCGCTTCGCGGTCGCGAAAGCGGTTCGACCAGCTCGTGACGGAATGAGAAAGGACGTCGTGATAGAGCTCGTATTGCGTCGTCTCGGACGATTCGATGCGGCGCAGGAAGCGGCGGTCGGGATCGGACAGGATCTGGAGCAGTCCCGAAAGGTGGCTCACCAGATCGCCCGCCCAGACGCGCAGGTCGCTTTCGAAGCAGGCGATCTTCTTTCCTGACGGCGTCGCCAGGCGATCGAACAGGCGCGCGCAGAGCCGGCGCTCCGGCGCGGTCAGCGACTCCATCACTCCGTCGACGTGGTTCTTGACGATCGTCGCCGTGCCTCCGAGCGCGCTCAGTTGCGCCACGCTCATGCCGGTGCGCTTCACGCGTGCGTCGTTCCAGAGCCGCGTCATGACGATCTGCAGATACGGGGTGGCCACGCGGCGGATCAGCGACTGGCTCCGCGTGGCGCTGTCTGCGATCTCGCCGCCGCCCGGCCAGCGCCGCGCGTCGAGCTCGCTGAGGATCGTCTCGACGAGCGCCGGCTCGATCGGCATCGGAGTCTCGTGTCTGAGCTCCGCCCATTTCAGCAGCGGCTTCTCGATCGCGTTCTTCGCCGCGGCGCGATCGAGATGATCGATGCGGATGCAGTTCTGCAGGATCGAGGGGATCCGCTTCTGCAGGCGGCCGAGCGCGGCGAGCGAATCGTCGCGCATCGAAAAGACGACGTTGAGGTCGATGCGCTGGTTGTTGATCGCCAGCGCGAGCTCCGCATCGAACCGCGAGTTGGGATCGGGGTTGTAGAGGAAGTACTCCTCGAACTGATCGAAGATGAGGATCAGTGTCGCTTCGCTCTTCGGCCTCGCCACGGCGGCGGCGATGATCCGCTGCTGGATCGTCTCGCGGAAATTGACGTCGTGCCAGTCGCGGAAGATCACCGGGATGGCCGATCTCTCGCGCTCCAGGATCGGCATCACGCCTGCGAACAGCACCGAGCTTTTCCCCACGCCGCTCGCGCCGAGGAACACTGTGATCGGCGCGGTGAGCGCATTCGCGGCGAGAGCGGCCGATTCCTTCTCCCGGCCGACGAAGTAGTCGCCGTCTTCCGCGCGATAGGGCTGCAGACCGCGATACGGCTCGTTCACGGCCGCTTCGCCTCGACGCCCGCGACGAACGTGCTGACGTCCATCTGATAAAGCCCGACCTGGCGGCGCCGCCACAACTCTTCTTCGACCTCGGTGACCTCCCACTGGATGGCCCACGACATCCGGTCGGACCCGGAGCCGGCCGACTTCAGCGCGCGCGCCGGTTTCAGCGTCTCCAGCATCACGCGGAAGTTCCAGTCGCGCAGTCCGTAGCCGAGAAAGAGGAAGTGGCAGTTGCGGCAATGGGCCATGAAATGCGCCGGCACCGCGGACGACGCCATCATCAGCGAGAGGAACGCAACATAGTCCTCCTCGGTGATGACGAAGTTGTCCTCCGGCGTCGCCCGGCTCTGATCGAACTCCGGACGCGCGCTGCCGTGCATCTTGTAGATGATCGACGCCTTCGTGTCTTTCGGGCTGAGGCTCAGCGTCGACGGAGAGTGGCTCGTCGGCTCCGTTTGTCCCGGCTCCCACCAGAGCACCTGGCCGGCGATGTCGAGCCGGTCGTTCGGATAGACCACGAGGTGAAACTCTTTCCCCGCTTCGCGGAACGCATCCTCGATCAGCGAGTCGTAGTTCGTGGTGATGATGAGCATCGGCGTCGGCACGGACGCGAGAAAGCGGTGGACGGCGCCGAGGGCGAACTTGCGGCGGAAGACGTTGCTCAGGCTCTCGCGCAGCGGCGCGCGGCCCGATGTCACCTCGTAGTACGACGCGACCTTCGGCAGGTCGTTGCTTTCGGACGTGAGTCCCGCCTGCTGGCCGAGCCAGTTCGTGAGCTGGCCGCCGGTCGGCGGCATCGTCGCCTGATCGTTCCATTCGCCTGCCGGCGTGCCGGTCAGCGAGGCTCCGGCGCCGAGAAACGGAACGACGTGTCCCGCCACGATCTGGTCCCAGATCACCTTGTACGGAGGGTCAGCCATCAGTAAGGAGGGACGGCAGCGAAGGGTTTCCCTACCGGGTGACTACGTGACGAGCCGGATCTGCCGCCGCTCCTCGTCCTCGTCACCGGCGTGCGCCGCCGCCCAACCGAAGCCCGCGACGCAGGCGAGCGTCGCCGGAATCGCCGGGATGGAGAGGTTGAACTCCACCAGTCCGTGCAGCGTGAGGGAGAGCAAGGCGCCGAACGCGGCGAGGAGCATCGCGCTCTCCTCCCGCCGCTGCTCGCGATGCCAGCGGCGGATCAGCACGGCCATCAGCGCGATGAACGCGATCGCGCCGAGCGCGAAACCGATCGCGCCGCCAGTCACCAGCAGTTGCAGCGGATCGCTGTGCGCGAACTCGACGTAGAAGTTGAAGTCGCGCGGCTGCACGCGGCGGAACGCCTCGCGAAACGTGCCGAGGCCCGAGCCGAGGACGGGGAAGTTGCGCCACGCGTCGATCGAGAGGCGCCAGAGCGAGAGGCGGAGGTCGCTCGCCGGATCGCGCGGATCGGAGCCGAGGAAACGAATGACCGGCTGCTGGCGGACCGTGAGGATCGTGAAGCCGATCGCCGCCGCGACGATCGCCGTTCCCGCTCCGGCGAAGCTCCAGCGCCTCTGGTTGATCCGCGGATGCGCCGGCGCGATCGACAGCAGGATGAACGTCACGAGCACCGCGACGAGAATCCCGGCGCGCGATTGCGTCAGGCCGAGGCCCGCGGCGATCGTCCCCCACAACACGACGCGCAGCGAGATGCGGATCAACACGTTCTCGAACCGGTGCGCCCGTTCCGTGACGCGGCGCGCGCCGTCGCGGTAGTGCAGCACTTCGCGCCAGAGCACGCCGAACGCGACGGCGAGCGCGAGCTCGAGATAACCCGCGAAGTGGTTCGGATTCACGAACGAGCCATGCAGGCGGTCGCCCTCGCGGAACGCAGCGGCGATCACGATCTGCAGCAGCGCGCTGCCGAGGAGCACCGCGATGAACAGGCGCCGCCGCGTGCGCGAGCGAAGCAACAGGATCGCGGAGACGAAGAGCGCGACGAACGCGAGCGTCAGCAGGATCGTGTCCCACGTCTCGGTTGGCGCGATCGAGATCCGCGGCGTCGGAGCGGTGCGGCCGAACGTCTTCAACGTCGCCGCGGCGTCGCGGTAGATCCTGCCGCTGAGCCCGACGCTCATCGGCGTCAACTGGACGATTCCGAGGATCGCGATGCCGAGCAGCGCCGCGATCGTCGTCCTCACGCCGGTCAGTCGCTGCAGCCGCGGACGCCCGAAAAAGGTGAGTGCGAATGTGCCGAATGCAAATAGCTCGAGGGCCAGTGTTCCGCCCCGTGTAATGGCCCCAAACGGGATCGGAGCGACGGCGACATACGCCAATAACATCGCCAGCGCGCACAGCTCGAGCGGAGAGTCGGCGCGTATCTTGTTGAGTAGATTGGCGCTCCGCAACGGAGGTGTCGAATTGTGGTCGATTTGACTATCGTACTCCTTAGGCCTAGTGTTTCCTTTCTATGTCGCGGGGCGTGGCTCTCTCTCTCGCCTTCCTCGCCGGCGTGCAGTTGCAGTCGATGTCTGCGGCGCCGACGATCACCCATACGCCTCTGGCCTGTCTGTCGGCCGAGACGAACGCGAAAATCGTTGCGCACGTCGAAGGTCAGCCGTCATCCGTGCGCGTCTACTTCCACGCCATCGGCCAGACGAGCTGCGGCGAGTACTACGTCGAGATGCGCCGCAACGACAAGGATCCGACGCTCTACAGCGCGATCATGCCGATCCCGATGCCCGAGGCCGACGTCGTGATGTACCAGATCCGGGCGAAGACGAACGGCGGCAACGAGACCGCGATCGCGCCGGTCGCGGCGACGGTGCGGAAGGAATGCACGATCCCCGCGCTCGCCGGCGCCGATCTCCAGGCCGCGCAGTCGATCGTCCTCGGCCTGACGCAGCCGTCGCAGAAGCCGGTGCCGTGCAGGTTCCGCTGCAACGGCGTCACGCACTACATCACCGCGGCGGGCGAGATGAAGCCGAACGAAGAATGCCGCCTGCTGCTCGCGTCGCTCCTGGGCAAAGGCCCGGTGCAACCGTGGTATCGAACGCCGGCCGCGGAAGTCGCCGCGGGCGCGTTCGTCGGCGCGGGGGTTGGCGTGATACTCGACAACGGGAGAAATCATCGCCCGCCGTCGCCTGCACGTCCATAATTAAAGACTGAAGCTCATGGCCGGCTTACAACAGGGTGGAGGGGTGTCGTCGCTTTTTCGCGATGACGAACGGACGATCGGTCCCGCCGAGGCGTGGGCGATCATCGTCAAAGGGCGGAAGCTGATCTTCTTCTCGCTCGTCGCGGGCCTCCTCACCGCGATCCTCATGTCGCTCTTCGCCGAGCCGAAATACCGCGCCGCCGTCACGCTCAACGTCGAGCGCGACACCGGACGCTTCTTCGAGGTCGGCTCCGAATCGCAGTCGTACACCTTCTACGATCCGCAGTTCTTCGCCACGCAGACGCGCCTGATGCGCAGCCGCGAAGTGGCGGAGCGCGTGATCACGCGGCTGAACCTCCTCGGCCATCCCGAAGTCGCAGCGCCGCGCAGCGGCTTCTTCCGGCTCTTCGGCGGCGCGGTCGGCACGACCACCGGCGACCTGGCCAAGGCGGCGGGACGCATTCAGCAATCGGAGACCGCGACGCCGGTCCCGGGCACGAACCTCGTCGAGCTCGCGTACGTCGGCCGCAATCCGAAGGTCACCGCCGACATCGCGAACGCGCTCGCCGAGTCGTACATCGACTGGACCCTCGAGTCGAAGTTCCAGGTCGTCGGCCAGGCGTCGAAGTTCCTCGGCACGCAGATCGAGCAACTGAAGTCGGACGTCGATCTGAAAGAGCAGGAGCTGCACAACTACGGCCTGTCGAAGGACATCATCTCCGTCGATCCGAAGACGAACGTCACGCTGCAGAAACTCGAATCGCTCAACCGCGACTACGCCACCGCCGTCTCCGATCGCGTCACGAAAGAAGCGCACTACTACGAGGTGCAGAGCTCGCCGAACGACGCGCTGGCGCAGGACTCGAACGATGGGACCGCGCTCGGTTTGAAGGGGGAGCTCTCGCGACTGCAGCGCACGTACAACGAGAAGCTGCAGGTCTACAAGCCGGAGTGGCCGGCGATGCAACAGCTCCGGATCCAGATCGAGGAGACGCAGAAAGTCGTCAACAAGGCGGTGCACGATGCCGCCGTGCGCGTCCGCGACGAAGCACGCCGCGACTTCCTCACCGCGCAGCGCCGCGAGCAGGCGTTGCAGAACGAGCTGACGACGCAGAAGCAGGAGGCGATGCAGCTCAACAGCAACGCCGTCGAGTTCAACAACCTGCGCAATGAAGTCGAGACGAAGCGCAATCTGCTCGACACGCTGCAGAAACGCCAGGCGGAAACCGAGGTCACGGCGCGGCTGCGCGGACAGCGGGTGTCGAACATCCGCGTCGTCGATCGCGCGCTCGTCCCCGGCTCGCCGATCAGTCCCTCGTACCCGAAGAACATCTGGGCCGGCCTCTTCTACGGCCTGATCATCGGCATCGGCCTGGCGATCTTTCGCGACTTCCTCGACCGCAGCCTGCGCACCGTCGAAGACGTCGAGCATCACCTCGGCCTCCCCGCGCTCGGCGTCATCCCGGCCGTCGGCACCGTCCTCGCCGCGCATCGCTGGTACGGCTACGGCGGACGCTCGAAGAAGAAACAGAAGGATGCCGACCCCGACGAAGCAAAGATCGAACTGCTGCCGCACATGCATCAGCGCTCGGCAGTGGCGGAGGCATATCGAGCCGCACGCGCGGCACTGCTGCTGTCGCAGGCAGGCGGTGTCCGCTCGATCGTCATCACGTCGTGCCTGCCGGAAGAAGGAAAGACCTCCACCGCGCTCAACCTGGCGATCGTTCTCGCGCAGCTCGACAAGCGCGTGCTGCTGATCGACGCCGACCTGCACAAGCCGCGCGTGCACGACGCGCTGCGCCTGACCAATCGCGCAGGACTCGTTTCGATCCTCGTCGAGAACGTCTCGCCGACGCGCGTCATCCAGCCGACGCAGATCCCCGGCGTCTCCGTCGTGACCTCGGGACCTCCATCGCCCAATCCCTCCGGACTGCTGTCGTCGGAGTCGATGCGCACGCTGCTGCAGTTCGCGGAGATGAACTTCGATTACGTGCTGCTCGACAGCCCGCCGCTCGATTCGGTCGCCGACGCGATGCTCATCGGCGCGCAGACCGACGGCGTCGTGCTTTGCGTCGAAGGCGGCAGCACGCCGCGCGACCGCGTCCGCCGCATCTGCAACCGCCTCCGCGCCGGCAACGTCACGATCCTCGGCGTGTTGATCAACAAGTTCCACGAGCAGGTGTTCGGCTACGGATCGAACAAGGCGTACCGGTACTACCGCGCGGGATACGGCTACGGCGAGGAGAAAAGTGCTTAGTGCTGAGTTCTGAGTGCTGAGTACCCAGCACCCAGCACTCAGCACCCAGCACTGGTTCAATGATCGACATCCACTTCCACTGCCTCCCCGGGATCGACGACGGTCCCGCGACGTGGGATGACGCGGTCGCGCTCTGCCGCGCGGCGGCGGAGGAAGGAACGGAGACGATCGTCGCGACGCCGCACGTGATGCGCGACCCGTGGATCAACGAGGACCGCGCGGAACGCGATCGATTGCTGGTGCGGCTCAACGCGCTCCTCGGCGGCGAGCCGGCGATCGTGCCGGGTTGCGAGTACTTCTTCGCGTCCGAGGTTCTCGAGCTGTGGGAGCGCGGCAGCGAAGGTCCGCTCGTCGGACTCAATCGCGGCTCCGCGCTGCTCATCGAATTTCCGGCGTACGCGGTGCCGACGAACGCGGAGTTCATCTTTCACGAGCTGTCGGTGATGAACGTGCAGGTCGTGATCGCGCACCCGGAGCGCAACGGCGAGCTGGCGCGCAATCCTGATCGCCTCGCGTCGCTCGTGGCGAAAGGAGCGCTGACGCAGATCACCGCCGGCTCGCTCCTCGGCGAATTCGGACGCGGACCGCTCGCCGCGGCGGAAGAATTTCACTCGCGCGGACTGGTGCACATCATCGCCTCCGACGCGCACTCGCTGAAACGCCGCCCGCCGCGCATGGGCGCCGCGCGGCGCTGGGTGGAGAAGCACTGGGGACGCGCCGCCGAGATCGCGATGTTCGAGACGAACGTCGAAGCGGTCACACGCGTGGGAGTCGCGGCGCGATGAAGCGGATCCTCGCGGTCGTCGCCATCGCGCTGGCGATCGCGTCGATCGTGAGCTATCGGGACGACCGCCGCGCGCGCGCATCGGCCGAAAAATTCGTGCGCGACTTCGACGTCGTGGAACGGCGTCCCGAGATCGCGTCGACGCTGCCGCTCGTTCCGTCCGCGGACCTCGGCGCGAACGTCGTCGCCGATGTCGCGCTGAGCGACGCATTCGGCACCGTGCATCTCGCGGACGTTACTCCCGAGCTGCGCGAGAAGTGGCTGCGCGCCGTCGAGCGGCTCGGCAGCGAGCTCGATGCGGCGCGCGACATCACGCTCGATGCACTCGCCGCACGTCCCGGCTGGCCACGTCACTGGACGACGCTCGGCGAGCTCGTTTACGCGACGCAGCGACGCTCGTTCGGCGCGAACGACGCGCGACTCTGGCAGACGCCGCTGCGCATCGGCATCGAGGCGTTCCCCGGCGACGACGGCGCGACGACGTTCGCCTCGACCGCCTACCTCGAGAGCTGGCCCGAGCTGACCGACGCGGCACGCGCGGATGCGATGAAAGGCTTCCGCCGCGCGCTGCTCGATCCGGCGTTCGCCGCGCGCGGCTTTCCGCTGCTCATCGCGGCGATCGGTCCCGACGAAGCGATCGCCATGCTGCCGCCGGTGGCCGACACGCTGCGCTCCGCGTTCGAATCGTTCGCGCGCGACGGCGAGGTCGCGAATGCGGCGGCGATCTATCGGCGATGGGAAGAGGCGGAGTGGGCGTCGCGCATCAGCGACCTGCGCGAGCTCGAGGAGCGCGATCGTCTGAACGACGTCGAGAAACAGCGAGAGCTCGCGCAGTCGTGGCTCGCGCGTCATCGTCCGACTGATTTCGATTCGCCCGCGGGACGCCAGCAGGTGCTCCGCGTGCTGCAGCTCGCGGTCAACGATCGCGTCGGCACATGGCAGGGCGACGTGCGCGGTCCGGCGATCCGCTTCCTGCTCAATCGGCGAATGACGCCCGGCACTCCGGGACGCCGCGGCATCGAGACCGCGCCCGGCGGAGCGACGGTCGCGACAGTCGTCGCATCGATGACTGCCGTGCCCGATCCGATTCGCGCCCGCGCTCGTCTCCTCGGCGGCGACGTAGAAGGGGCCCGCGCGATCTTCGACCGCTCCGACAGCGCCGGCTCGTTCGAGTGGACGCCGTTCCTGCTCGATCTCGCTGAGTACCGCTTGTCGCAGGGCGCCGCGGACGGCGTCCGTAACGCGCTCGATGGCCTCTCTCCCGCGACGCACGACGAATGCGACGTGCTCGCGGTGAGGCGCAAGCTCGCGCAGCTCGAAGGTGCAACGTCGACGGCTTCGCCGAGTCCGCAGTCATTGCCGGCGACCGCGTGGAGCACAAACGGCGCGCTCTCGCTCTGCATCGATGAAGGCGCGTCGCGCGAGCTGATCACGACCGTCGACGCGCAGCAGCCGGCGCTCGTGTCGTGGGGCTGGAACGACGGACGTCACGGCGTGCTCTATCTGCAGCCGGGCCGCACCGGCGTGCGCGTGTCGACCGCGGGCCGCACGGGCCGCCAGACGTTTTTCATCCGCACGCTGGCCGGCGGACCGGTGACCCTCGGCGCGACGACGCTGTAGACTAGCTCTCCGGTTCCCAATGTCACGACGAGTTGTGCGCTCGGTCCTTCTCGCGACCCTGCTCCTGTCGCGCCTTGCCGCGGCGGAGGAGCTCGAGGCTCTTCTGCGCGTGCTCGCCGAGGAGACCGACCTCGCCACGCGGACGAAGATGAACCGCGACTACGTGCCGGGCATGATCACCGTGCTCGAAGGCGACACGCTCGAAGCGCTCGGTTGCCGCAACGTGCTCGACGCGCTCTCGCTCGTCCCCGGCATGCAGATCTTTCGCGAGCTCTCCGGCGCGCCGAATCTGAGCATCCGCGGCATCGCGTTCCCGTTCAACGCGGGCAATACGAAAGTGCTGATCAACTCCGTCGCCATCAGCCGCGAGGACGCCGGCATCAACTCCGCCGCGCTGCTGACGCCGATCGAGCAGGTCGATCGCATCGAGATCGTGCGCGGCCCGAGCTCGAGCCTGCACGGCGCATTCGCCTTCGCCGGTCTGATCAACGTCGTGACGCGCGACCGCGGTGGCAGAGTGTTCGCCACTGCGACGAACGGCGGCGGCGTGGCCGGCGGCTACTACGCGACCGGCATCGGCAACTGGCAGCTCGCGCTGAGCAGCGCGCCGTACGCCGGAGAAGAAGGCGAAGGCCCGGTCGGACTCGATCCGCACGCCCATGGCTCGACGTCGGTGCTGCGTCTCTCGCACGAAGGCTTCTCGCTCACCGCGCAACATCTCAGACGGAATCAGGAGATCACCGGCGAGCAGGCGCTCGAGCGCTCGACCGGCATCGAAGCGCGACAGCGTTTCGCGATCTCGCCGACGGTGAGCGGCGAAGCGCGCGTCGATCTGCTCGACGACGAATTCCGATCGACGTCCGTCGGTCAGCGATTCAAAGGGAGCGTGTTCGAAGCGGCGACGACACTGCAGTGGAAGGCCTCGCGCCGGCACAACGTCCTCGCCGACCTGTCGTTCGCGCGCTCGCACATCGACCGCGCGCAGCTCGAGCTCGTGCCGCTGCTGCGGACCGACATCCGCGACGTCAATCGCGACTTTTCCGCGCTCACGCTGCAGGACCAGATCGAGCTCGGCACGCGTCTCACGCTGACGCTCGGATTGCGCGGCGATCACTACGAAGACGTCGGCGACCGCATCACGCCGCGCGCCGGCGTCGTCTACCGCGCGAGCGACAACCACATCTTCAAGGCGCAGTACGCCGAGGGCTTCCGTCCACCGACGTTCTGGGAGCTCTACGCGCCCGGCCACCTCGACACCAACCTAGGATTCGAGTCGATGCGCACGACGGAGCTCGGCTACGTCTATCGCCGCACCGGCCTCGTCGCCCGGCTCACGCTCTTCCGCTCGCGGATCGACGACATGCTCTTCCTCGTCCTCCCGCCGCCCACCCTCCCGACGTACTTCGCGAACAACACCAGCGCGCGGATGAACGGCGCGGAGGGCGAGGTCGAGTGGCAGCAGAGCGAGCGCCTGCGGATCATCGCGAACGCGTCGCATGTGAGCACCGAGGATGGGCGCGTCACCAGCAGCCCGAGCGGCGACAGCGCGACAGCCGCCGACTGGCTGGCGAACCTCGCCGCGATCTTCCGCCCGTCGCCGCGCACGATCGTCGGCGCGCGGCTGCTGCACGTCGGCACGCGGCACACCATCACCGGCACGACCGGCGGCTACGACTCGCTCGATGTCACCACGTCGTTCGCTGTCACACCGGACTGGACGCTGCGCGCGGGCGTGCACAACCTGCTCGACGACGACGTCACGTACCTGCTGGCGTATCCGAACGCGACGGCGCAGGTAGGGTTCGGATCGCGGACGTTTTCGGTGGCTGTGTCGCGCGTGCTGCGGTGATCAACTGAGCTTGACTTCCGCCCTGGAGTTGCGGAGGCTTGTCGGGAAATCCACATTTCGGTACCGGAAAACCACCATGCCGTCATCGACGCGGAGTATCGCCATCGCGTGCACAGTGACGGCGGCTGTTTGCCTGTCTTTCGGAGTCCGTACTCAACCAACATCCTACGGACCACTGCAGGAACTGATGAGGGGTGACGGTGTCGCGATTCGCAGCATCGAATCGCGATTGCACGGATTTCGCTGGAAGCCGCTCTCCACCAAACCGCAGGATCGTTTGGGACAAATGCGCGCCGCGCAGATTCTGCGTGATCACGATGACAGGAGGTCCGCCGATTCACTACGAATGAGCGGCGTGGCGTGGCTCCTGGCGGGCAATTCCGAAGCCGCGGTTGGTCGCCTCGAGCGTGCGACACGAATTGCTCCGGAAGATAGTGCGTTGTGGAGTGATCTTGCGGCTGCTCGTTGTGTGGTCGCGGATCGGACGGGGCGCGCTTCCGATCTGCCGCGTGCGCTTGCGGCGGCTGATCGAGCCCTGGAGCTGAATCCGGAGTCGGCTACCGCGCACTTCAATCGGGGTGTAGTGCTCCAGAAACTCGGGCTGGAGCGGTGGGCGGCTGGCGAATGGCATCGGGCGGCAGCATGTGATGGGGACGAAGAGTGGGCGAGCGAAGAACGAAGCCGGTTCCGACGGTCCGCGAAAGAACGTCACGGCTTTCGTGAGGGCGTTCGAGCCGCGTTGTTCGCGGCACAGAGCGGCGACATGAGAGCTCTAGAGCAACTCGTCCGGAACGATCCACAGGGAGCGCGAACGTACGGGGATGGAGCTGTCCTGATCGCGTGGCAGAAGGAATCGGTCCGTCACGACGGCAACACTTCTCTGGCGCTGAACGATGCGCGTAATCTCGCCGCGGTCATCGCCGCGGTGAGTCACGACTATCTCCTGGCGGACTCGGTTGCGACAATCGACGGCCACCAGATACAAGCCGTTGCGTATGCAAGCTACTTTGAAGGCCGCGCCTTGTATGCCCGGCGCCTCGCCGCGGAAGCAGAAAAGAAATTCCGCGCCGCGGCGTCCCTGGCTCCCGAAACGCCGCTGGAACTGTTGTCGCGCTATTACGCGGCCAGCGCGATATTCGATCAGGATCGTATCGCCGAGTCGGACGCGATTCTGAACGGCCTGCTGGCGCGTATCGATTCGCGCCGTTATCCGGGACTCGTCGCTCAAATCAGGTGGCAGCTCGGACGATCGGCCGGCTATCGAGCACAGTGGGCTGCCTGTCTGGCCCATCTCGAAGAGGCGCATTCGATTTTCCTGAAATTGCGGGAAAACGAATACGCCGCGTTCATGGACGCGACGATTGCAGAGGCGTACGACCATATCGGGCAGGTAAGCGACGGCTGGCAGCATCGGCGCGCGGCTTGTCGCGTTCTGAGCAACGGCAGTGATTACAGTGCAGACCGGATTTATCCGGTAGTGACGGGTGGAGTACGAGCAGAGCTCTTCGAAAAGAGATACGACGCTGCGCTTGCGCTCTCGAATCTGCTGATCGAACGTCTCCTTTACAAGCGAGACGCCGTTCTGCTCGCTGAAGCGCTGGTGCGTAAGGCCCGCGTCCTTCAAATGTCGGGTGATCGGGCCGCCGCCACTGAAGCAGTCGCTGACGTTCGCCGTATTGCGGCGACGATCGCCGACGACAGCGCCCGGCGATATGCCCTCGCGGAGGCGGATGTCGTCGATGCCCTCAACATTCGCGATCAACAGCCCGCGAAGACGGTAGCCATGCTGACGCCGGTGCTGCAGAGCCATGTCGCCGCCCGTCAGTCGATGTGGATTCCGCCGCTGCTCCTCGAACGCGGCCGTGCGCTCCGGCGGCTTGGAAAAGACGATGAAGCTTTCCGAGACTTCAATGCAGGCATCGTCGAGCTCGAGCGACAGCGCCAGACCGTAATCGGCGACGATCTTCGCGCCGGCTTTTTCGACGTGGAGCCTGAGCTGTTCTCGGAGGCGGTGGCAGTGCTCATCGAGCAGCGCAAGTGGGATCGCGCGTTTGCGACGATTGAACGTGCGCGGGCACGAACGCTCATCGAGCAATTGGACATTGTGCAGCCGACGATTGCTTCTGTCTCGGCGATCCGAAGAGCTCTCCAGCCCGGCGACCTCCTTATTTCGTACGAGCTCCTTCCGGACGGTCTCGCGATCTTCGCGGCCGATCATGGTTCCCTGACCGTGCGGACGGTGCAGGTGAAACGCGACGATCTTCGTGAAATCGCGGAGGCCATGCGGCGGGCGATTTTCACGCACGACGACGTTGCAGGCGTCCAACGAAGCGCGTCGGCTCTCCGGCGCCTTCTGATCGAGCCGGTTCAGGATCGCGTCGACAGTGCGAGAACCTTGATCATCGCGCCGGACCGCTTCCTGTTCGACGTGCCGTTCGCGGCGCTGTACGACGAGCGCAATCGGCGATATCTCGTCGAAACACACGACATCGCCATCATTCCAGGCGCGACTTTCATCCTCGGTCGTAAAGAATCGTTACGCCTTCAGCCTGCGCTCGTGATTGGCGATCCGGAATCGGCGAACAGGCCGTCTCTGGCGGCTGCCCGAGCCGAGGCGCAACGAGTCGCTGCGTCCTACACGCCTTCCACGCTTCTATTGGGGCGGCAGGCGACAGCGGCGTCATTTGTCCGCGAGGCCGCCCGTGCGTCGTTGATTCATTACGCGGGACATGCCGAGTCAGGGAAAAGACTTCCCGGCGTTCTTCCTTTCAGTCCTGACGGCGGCAAAAGCATGCTGACCTCCGCGGACATCTCACGCCTTCGCTTGAAACGAGCACCCCTCGTGGTGCTGGCTGCGTGTGGAACATTGCGAGGAGACGCTGAGCACATCGAAGGGATGCCGAGTCTTGCACGGGCGTTTCTCGCGTCGGGCGCGCAAGCCGTGGTTGCGACATTGTGGGATGTCGATGACGATGCCTCCGGGCAACTTTTCCGCAGGTTTCATCTGCAGCTCCGCACCGCGAGAAGCGCAAGGCGCGCTCTGGCGATGACCCAGCGGGCGTTCATACAACGTCACGACGATCGATCTCATCCGATCTTCTGGTCGGCGGTCGAAGTGTTCGGCGAAAAATAGTCCGGAAAAGTGGCGGGCAATCCGTCTACATCTGCGCGGGCCGCGATTTCAAAAACGCAGAGGGACTGGAGGACGCAATGAAAGTCGATTTCCTTGGTATTTGTATGTTCGATCCGGCACAGACACCGATTCAGGCATTCCTTCCGAATGTCAGCAACGGCCTTCCGGAACATCCGAACGCGAGACCGCATCACGCCTTCATCGCAGTGCCGCCTGATAGTGTCGATCACAGCGGATGGGGGGACCCTGTCGTTCGCGATATCGTCGCCCTCAACAACGAGACGTTCTGGACGTTCGATCTCGAAGGTGTGAACGTCACGTTCGACCCGCCGCCCGGCGGCAATTCATCGACGGTAAACCTGGCAGCATTGCCGCAGACTCGAGATGCGGTGTTCGGGAGCTGCATGGACAAGACGGAGTTGCGCCCCGACATCGACTCCGTGCTGAGTGCCCGCGTCTCGATTCCGGGCGGACCCCTGCAGGTTGTGCCGGTCCACGTCGAAGGTGCTCCTGCGGGAGACGACACCATGTTCTACACCGAACTGACGGTGGACGACGACGTGACCATCAAGGCCACGGACGCGAACGGGACGAAGACCTTGACAATGGTGAGCCCGGCGACGTCGATCTACATCGCCAATATCGACCTGGTGCCGGTCGATATGGCGGACATGGCCGACCGCGCTCTTTTTTGCGTGATGCTCCAGGAGCCGCCGCAGGTTGCGACAACGGCCTTCGCATCGTCGAGGAAGGGCGTGAGCGCTTACAGCAAGCGGGCGACGAAAGGTGTGGCCGCAACTTCGAAAACGGGGACGAAGGGCGGTCCGGCCCACCGGGGCGTCCGGCTGTCGGTCATCACGCTCGGACCCGGTTGCTCCAACACGCAGTGGCCATGAGCGAAAGCGGAGGTCGTCATGAACGAGAACATCTACACCTACCGCAATGGACGGCGCGTTCAGTTGATCGCAAGTCCGAATCGCATCGTATCGCGCGCGTCGCGGCGTGACCTGATCCGCGGGAACTTTCAGATTACGGAGAGACTCTCGCCTCACTCGTATCGCATCGCCGTGCCGGATGGCGCGGTCAAGGAGGCAGTTCAGGCAGCACAGACACTCGGCGCCAGCGCGTATCACGACTACTGGATTCCGGATGACGACGGGTCCTTCGAAGGAGCGAGTGAATTTCGCATCACCGACCGCATCCTCGTGACGTTTCGGAGCCCGCTTTCAGTCGACGAGTTGACCGCGTTTCGCGAGAAATACGACCTGAGCATCGACGAAGAGGGCACGACGAATATCAGACACGGCGACCCTCGCCGTTTTCTGATGCGCGTCGGCCCGTCGACAGATCCGGTAGTCGTGGTGCGGCAGCTCAATGAGAAGGAGCGTGCAGTCGTGCGCACCGCCGAGCACGACGTCAATCATCTCGTCAAACCGACCCAGATCGCAATTCCGAGGGATCGCGGATATCGAGGCCAGTGGCATCTGCATCTGCACACGACCAACGACCTGCTCTTTACAAGGGGGGGATCGGTTCGCGCAGAAGAAGCGTGGAAAAAGCTCGGTCGCTTTGGTAATCGCGACGTCGTCATCGGCGTGATCGACGCAGCCTTCGACTACGAGCATCCGGACATCGACGCGGATCATAAGCGCGACGGGTTTGCCTATTTCGACGAGTATCGGCTGGTTGCGTCCGACGATTCCGACGCCGATATCCGCGTACTGAGGGAAGGTCCTCCCTTCCTGATCAATCACGGAACGGCTTGCGCCGCGCTCGCCGCGGCTGGCGTCGACAATCGGCCAGTGAGCAGCGTCGGTGTGGCTCCGGCCTGCCGGCTCCACCTCGTGAAACTGCCGCTCGATGGAATGTCGTCGGCGGTCATCGCGGACTCCCAACTCGTCGCCGCGATTCGTCATCTCCGTGACAAGGTCGATGTCGTGACCTCATCCTGGGAGGCGGTCGATCCGCGAATCGAGTGGTCCGACGACCTCGTCGAGGCGATTACGGACGCGGCCACCCATGGTGGACGGAGGCCGGGCAAGGGAATCGTTTTCTTCTGGGGAGCCGGTAACTCCGATCGGCCGCTCGCAAACGATTTCACATCGGCCGTACCGGTCCCGTACGAGGTGCTCGTTCACAACAGAGGAATCGACACGGTTCGGCGCGCGCGACGGTTCATCAACAACCTGGTCGGCCTGCCGAACGTCATCCATGTCGCTGCCTCGACCAGCCAGGGGCGCCGTGCGCACTATTCCAACTATGGATACGGCATCGGCCTCGCGGCGCCGAGCAACAACAAAGACCCGTTTTTGACCTGCACACCGGCACCAGGCATCCCGATCCGTACGTCCGGTTTCGACGGATCTTCAGCGTTGACAGGCGAATTTGGAGGAACGTCGGCGGCGGCGCCGATTGCGGCGGGCGTGGCCGCGCTCGTGATCTCCGCGCATCCGGAGATAACGGCCGCCGAAACGGTGTCGCTCTTGAAGCAGACCGCCGAGCGAGATCTCGACGTGACGACGCAATACCCCCGCGCGCCGGTCTCCTGTCTCGGCAGGAACGCTGCCTTTGACGTCTCACCCGTACATCCATTCGAGGACGGAAACTTCAGGCCCCAGGGTGTGGACGGGACATGGAGTCCGTGGTTCGGTTTCGGACGCGTCGACGCGCTGGCCGCTGTAACCGAAGCGATGCGACGAGCAGAAGAAGTTTCTGCGGCCGCGGTTGAGGTCGCGACAGTTTGACTCAGGTACTCCTCCCGACTGTTGAGCAGGCATCTCGGGAGGGGTACTCACCTTCGCATCCCGTACGGGTTTTGTGACGATTTCGCGCAGGTTCTGACGCTTAGAATCGCGTCGATGCACGCGCTTCTCATGATGTTGCTCCTCGCCGCCGACCTGGCCGAGGTGCGCACGGCGGGCGATGTGCTGCACGCGTTCCGCAAGCCGTCGCAGGTGCGCGTCGTGAGCGTCTGGGCGACGTGGTGCGCGCCGTGCGTCGCGGAGATCGGCGACGTGCAGGCGATCGCCGATCAGTTCCGCGACAAGAGGGTCGAGGTCATCGGCCTGTCGCTCGACGACATGATCCCGGGCGAGCGCGCGGCGACGAAGACGAAGGTCGCGCAGTTCCTCACACAGAAGAAGGTCCGCTTCCGCAACGTCTACTACACCGGCGCGGCGAACGAGCTGGCGGACGATTTCCGCTTCGACGGCTCGATCCCCATCACGCTGGTCTTCGATGAAAACGGCCACGAGCTATTGCGAAACGAAGGTGTGCTCGACAGGAAGTGGTTCACCACGCAGCTCGAAACCCTGATCGCCAAACGGAGGACTAAGAAATGAAACGGATCGCGCTCGCGGCAATGCTTCTGCTCATCGCAACCGCCGGCTTCGCCGCGGAGATCGAAGTCGGTACGAAAGCGCCCGGATTCACGCTCACGAATGCGACGGACGGCAAGACCGTCAGCTTCAAGCCGGGCGACGGCAAGCTGTCGGTCGTCGTCTTCACCTGCAACCAGTGCCCATACGCGAAGGCCTTCGAGCAGCGCATCATCGACCTCGGCCGCGACTACGCGACACGCGGCGTGGTCTTCTACGCCGTCGACTCGAACGACGAAGCGAAGTATCCGGTCGAATCCGCCGCCGAGATGAAGAGCCGCGCCACGTCGCGCAATTACCCGTTCCCGTACCTCAAGGACGGCAACAGCGCCACCGCCCGCGCCTACGGCGCGCGAGTCACCCCGCACATCTTCGTCGTCGACGGCACCGGCACGGTGCGCTATCGCGGCTACGTCGATGACTCCGCGAAGACCGAGGAGCGGAAGCACGAAGGCCTGCGCGTGGCGCTCGATTCGCTGCTGAACGGGCGGGAGGTGGAGACGACGGCGACGAAGGCGTTCGGGTGCACCATCAAGTTCAAGTCGTAGCGCTGACGTTGTTCCTGGCGGCGGGCTGTGCCTCGTCCGTTCCGGTGCAGACGGCCACGCGTGCGGTCAAGGCTGCGCGGAAAGGCAGACTGACTCAATACCAGGGCCTGCTGACAGCGAAAGCGCGATCGACGATCGGGACGGAGCAGGCAATGCTCGCGATCCGCCAGACGCTGGCTCGCTACACGAACCCTTCATTCGGACCGGCACTCCTCGTCTCTTCCAGGCAGGGCGATCAGGGTTACGGACATTTCGGCGATGTTCAGCGAACTTACGAGACGACCCTCGCCGCCTCCCCGCGGCGAGGCGCTCCCCGTCAACCGATCTATACCCTGCGCGTGAAGTGCCGGATCTCGTACGAGAGCGTTCACCACGACGAGGTCCCGGACAGTTGCACGACCACGATCGACGACAACGGCATCCCGTGGACGACCTGCAGCGGCGCATCGCCTGCCTACGATTCGATCGACTATCGCGAGACGTGTTCTGTCGCCCGGATCGAAGAGACGCGCTTGCGCTAAGCTCGTGCCGGCGGTGTGCCGATGAAACCGCGGCGGGTCTGGAAAGGACTGCCACCTCATTTCGCGATCGTGGATGACGCGGCGGTCGCGCTGTCGGGACTCGATGCGGCGAATCTGGTCATCCTCGCCGGCGCCGGCATTTCCGCACAAGCCCCGGCGTGCCTGCCGACGGCGCTGCGATTCCTGCAGGCGTTCTACGAGGTTTGCCTTCCTCGCTCGTGCGACCGCACGCGACTTCTCCCCGATCCATCGCCTTACGCGGCGATGCGCCCGCAGTCGGGAGCGCTTCGTTTCGAAGCCGCGATGGGCGTGGTGCAGCATCGTTTCGATCACGAGCTCGATCTGCTCGACGTGTTCGCCGCTTCGCGCGCAAACCGGAATCATCGCTGTCTCGATGAGCTCTCCCGCCGCGGTGCGCTCATCATCACGACGAATTTCGACACGCTCATCGAAGACGCGGAGGATCGATCGCGGTACACCGTGCGGGCCTCCGATCGCGACTTCGAAAACGTTCCCGCCGAGGTGCGCGGCCGTGAGGTGTGGCATCTGCACGGCGTCGTGAGCGACCGCGACACGATCGTCGCCTCGGCCCGCGACTGCTGGAAATCGCGCGACCTCTTTCGCCTCGACCGCGTGAAAGGAGAAGCCCTCGCTCGCGTGCTGGCGAAGCGCGACCTCCTCGTCGTCGGCTACTCCGGATCGGACGACTTCGACATCGCGCCGGCGCTTGAGTCGGCGCCGTCGGAGCGGCGTGTCGTGTGGGTTCATCACACCCCCGGCGAACATGACGTCGTGTTGCCCGACGGCATCACACCGTTGGTTCGTGAATACCTGGCCGACGGCACGACGTGGTACCGCGCCGCCGCCGCGAACACCCTGGCGACGATGATCGGGGACGAGATGCGCCGCGCGGACCGAGTCGTCATGTTGCGGCATGAAACCGGCCGCGTGCTCGATCGCCTGTCAGGTCTCGAGGATTCGCCGTCCCCGGTGAGTCATGCTCTCGATCTCGAACAGTACTTCGCGGCCTGGCGCGATCGTCATGGGGCCGATGAAGCGTCGCGTTATCTGCTGGCCGTGCTGCTTTGCAAGGCGGCCGCGGACGAGCGGGAGGTGGAGCGCCTGCTGGGAGAGTTTCACGAGAGTGTCTTGCCGCGGCTCGAGCCGCCCGATATCGAGAGCGAGGCGTCAGCGGTGTTCGAGCTCATCCTGCGGAGCGCCGAGAATGTCCGTCTCAGTCCGATCTCGATTACGAAGATCGCCGGAATCGAACAACTGCTGAAAGAGCAGCCGGCTCTCGCCGCCGCCTTCCGGACGGCCGATGCACGACGGTACGCGGCCGCGGGTCGAATCGACGAGGCGATCGCCGCGGCCACGGAGTCGCTCCGCATCCGCCGCGCCAATCGGCTCAACGAGGGAATCGAAGTAGCCGAGTACGATCTCGCCCTCGCGCTCTTCCATCGCGATTACCCGAGCGGCACGCTGCGGGAAGCGGCGGAGATGGCGGATGCGAGCCGGCGATCGTCGGTAGCGGCGACGAATCCGGAAGGCGTGGCCCGAGCCGCGCTTCTCCTGGCCCGAATCCATGAGCGGGTCGAAGACACCCTCAATGCGCTGGAGTGGTATTTGACCGCGTGCGATGCCGCCTTCCATAGCGGACTCGATTCGCTGCATGCCGAGACGCATGGAGAGATGGGCATCTTCCTCTGGATCAACGGTGAGGCCCTCGACGACTGGATCAAGTCCGCCGAATACCTCGGCGAGGCCTTTCGCATTCACGATCGTCTTCAGGAATGGAGCAGCCTCGAGATCGTCTCCAGCCATCTCGCGCTCTGTCACGAGGCACTCGGACATCCCGATCAAAGCCTGCTCGCCGATTGCGTAGCCTTCAACTGCGCGAGCGGATTGGGCGAGCGCGATACCGCGTCGATCGCGCTCCAACGCATCAAAGCGAGAGCGCCGGAAGTTCTCGGCAAGCGCGTAAAAAAGCAGGCCACCGACGAGGAGCTCGTCACGCACATCCACAAGATGCTGATCGAGGACGGGGTGGGGATTTGAGACGGATCCTGGCGGAGGAGGTGGGATTCGAACCCACGGTACCGTTTCCGGTACGGCGGTTTTCAAGACCGCTGCCTTAAACCACTCGACCACTCCTCCGGGGTTGTGGACAACAGGGGGTCAGGGCAAAAGATTCACGTCGAGCGTGATCTTCAGCTTCAGCCGGCGGTGATGGCGCAGCTCATCGACGGAGAGGTTCAGCGGGATGCTGACCTCCTTCACCAGGCCGTCGCTCGAGCGGCGCTCGGGGGCGGGTGGGGCCGCGACGGCGGACGGCGCGTTGTCGAGCGCCGGGAGTGAGTCGAGGATGCCGGGCGGGAGGGGGATCTCGATCGACGTCATCGGTACGTCCGTGACCTGCATCGACGCCGGTCCGGGCGTGCTGAAGTAGTCGGTCACGTCCTCGAAGGGACTGCTTTGCGACGCGCTCGAGCCGACCAGCTCGGTTTCGACTAGGGGGATCGACTCGTCGTCGGCGGAATCGTCGACGAAGAACGACGGCGTGGTCGATGGTGCAGCGGTGGCGGCAGCAGCGGCGCGGGGGGCGGGGGCGGCCGGCGCGGGAGCCGGCGCGGCGGCCGCGGGCGGCTCCTCGTCGTCCCACAGCGAATCGGTCGCGGGGCGTTCGGGCGAAATCGGATTGAGGATCTGGATCTCGCGATCGATCGGCTCGGAGCCTTCGAGTCCGTACTTCTTCACGAGATGGGTGAGGACGAGCTGGGTGATTCCCTTCAGCGCCTCTTCCACGCCGATGCCGGTCGTGGCCACCGACTCGAAGTACGGCACGTGCTGCTTGTTGATCGCGTCGTCCATCTCCTTCACCGGCATCGCGTTCGGGAGATCGCGTTTGTTGTACTGGAGGACGAGCGGGATCTCGCGGATGCGGACCCCCTGGCGCTTGAGGTTGTCCTCGAGGTTCTGCAGCGACTCCTGGTTCGCGTCGAGCGCGAAGTCCTGCGAGTCGGCGACGAAGACGATGCCATCGGCGCCCTTCAGCACGAGCTGGCGCGTGGAGTTGTAGTAGACCTGCCCCGGCACGGTGTAGAGCTGGAGCTTCGTGCGCATGCCGCGGATCTTGCCGAGGTCGAGGGGGAGGAAGTCGAAGAAGAGGGTGCGGTCGGTCTTCGTCGCCAGCGAGAGCATCTTGCTCTTGTTGTTCGAGGGCAGCGAGTCGTAGATGAACTGCAGATTCGTCGTCTTGCCGCAGAGGCCGGGACCGTAATAAACGATCTTGGCGGTGATCTCTTTCGTCGCGTAGTTGAAGAGGACCATGGTGGGTCGTACCCGAGTCTGTTGAGGGTAATCTGCGGGTTGGACGGTGTCAAACCAGCGCGGTGCTATGATCGCCCTTCGGTTCTTTCACAAGTCAACCCGAATGGTGTAGGGAAGCCGGTGTGACACCGGCGCGGCCCCCGCCACTGTAACCGGATACGACTCGGCGCTACGGCGATGCGCCCCCACTGCGGCAACGCGGGAAGGGAGCCCGAGAAGGATGACCCGGAAGCCAGGAGACCGACCACTTCGGGCGCTTCAAATCCCATGAACCGCTTCGGAGGGAAGTGTCATGAAGTCGATCCTCGCGTTTTTCCTCGTTTTCTCCTCATTTTCAGCGTTCGCCCAGACCTCACAGGCCGTCTCGGATGAGATCGTCGTCACCGCCTCCGCCATCCCGGAGACGGTCGAGTCGACTCCCGCGACCGTCACGGTCATCACGCAGAAGGAGATCGAGCAGCATGCCGCGCGCGATCTCGCCGACGTGCTGCGCGAGGTGCCGGGGCTGACCATCAGCCGCACCGGCTCGCCCGGCAAGGCGACGTCGCTCTTCACGCGCGGCGCGAACTCCACGCACACGCTCGTCCTCTGGAACGGCATCGAGATCAACAACCCGTACTTCGCCGGCTACGACTGGGGACGCTTCTCCACGGCGGGAGTGCAGCAGGTGGAAGTCGTGCGCGGACCGTACTCGGCACTGTACGGATCGGACGCCGTCGCCGGCGTGGTCAACGTGTTGACCAACCCGGTCAAGAGCGGCGTGCGCGGCGATTTCGAGCTCGGCGGTCACGGACTGCGCAACGCGATGGCGGGCGCCGATTACGTGACGCCGTCGACGCTCTTCAGCGCGTCGTACGAGCATCGCAATGACGACGGCTTCGACCCGAACGACGATTTCGCGCAGAACACGGCGAACCTCTTCTGGAAGTGGACCGCGTCGAATCACTTCTCCATCGGCGTCGCGGGACGCCGCACCTCCTACGACCTCGGCATCCCGACAAACCTGAACTTCGACGGTACGGAGCTCGTCCCGTCGCCGAACCGCCGGCAGGAAGGGACCGAGCGCCAGATCGCCGTTCCGATCGCGCAGAGCATCGGCCGCTTCTCGTACGAGATCGCGCTGTCGGAGAGCCGCCGCAACGACGACTTCACCGATCCGGACGATCCGTACGGCTACGTCAACGGCACGACCGACTCGGTCACGCGCCGCGCGCGCCTCACGACGCGCACGTCGACCGCGATCGGCACGATCGTCGCGGGCGGCGAGTACGAGCGCGCGACGGTGAACGACATCACGACCTTCGGCCCGAATCTCGATCACGACCGCCGCCGCGACAAGGGGTTCTTCATCGAGGACCGCATCGAGCACAACCTCGATAACGACTCGCGCCTCGAGGTGAGCGTCGGCGCGCGCCGCGACGACTTCGACGAATTCGGCAGCGAGACCTCGCCGCGCGTCGCGTTCGCGTGGATCATCGGCAGCAACAAGGTGCACGCCGCGTACGGGCAGTCGTTCCGCGCGCCGTCGATCGGCGAGCTCTTCTTCCCCTTCTCCGGCAACGCGTCGCTGAACCCTGAGCACGGCAGCAGCACGGAGATCGGCTACGACCACGCCTTCGGCGACAAGGGACTCTTCTCCATCACGCTCTTCCACGCGCGCTATCGCGACCTGATCGTCTTCGACAACGTCACGTACGCCTTCGCCAACATCGGACGCGCGCGGACGCAGGGGGCCGAGATCTCGCTGACGCGCAATGTCGGGCAGAGCTACTACTCGAGCATGAATTACACGTACCTCGACACGAAGCAGGACGACACCGGCGAGGAGCTGCTGCGGCGGCCGAAGCATTCGGGCTCGATCTTCATCGGACGCCGCGCCGGCAAGACCGACACGAACATCGCGCTGGTGCACACCGGCTCGCGACTCGACGTCCTGCCGGTCGCGCCGTTCACGCATGTGAGCGACAAGGCGCACACGACCGTCGACGTGAACGTGCAACTGCACGGCGACCGCTACACGCCGTACATCAAGCTGGAGAACGCGACGAACGAGCGGTACGAGGAAGTGCGGGGGTATCGGTCGCCGGGACGGCGTTTGATCTTCGGGCTACGCGTCGGCGTGTAGCGTGTTCGTCGCCAGCGTCGTCAGCATCGCGACGAAGGCGACGAGCGAGTCGCCGCGCGCGCGGAGGTCGAGCGCGGCGACCCGTTTGATCAGGTGATCCGCGAGGGCGCGTACCACGTGCGGTTGCACGCCCGTCCAGTACGCGACCTCGCCGACGATCAGCTTCTTCTTCGCGCGCAGCATCGCCGCGGCCGGCTCATCGCCGTCCGTGGCGAAGATCCGCCGCAGATCGCCGTCGAACCAGTTGGGGAGCTGGATGAACGGCGGCTTCGCAGCGATCCGGTCGTAGTGCTCGGCGACGGTGTAGGTCATCTCCTCGACCGGCATGTCGCGGCTGCGCGGCTTGACCAGCGGCGGCTCCGCTGCGAGCTCGCGCGCGACCGCGTCGACATACGTCAGCTTGCGCAGCGCCGGCGTGCCGGCATACGCGTCGCGCCAATGCGATTGCGGATCGAGCCAGACCGCGAACGTCTCGGCGAAGTCCTCGTCCGGATGTTTCTGCGCGTACCAGCCGGCGATGTGCCGCACGAACTCGATGGCGAACGGATTCGGCTTGTACGCCTCGACGTACGGCCGCGAATACGGACCGAAGAGCGCGTGCCACTCCTCGCGCTCGTAGAGGCGATACGCATAGTTGAACGCGTGGCCCGCCTCGTGGCGGAGGTACATCATCGTCTCATCGCGCGACTCGAGGTTCTCCGCCAGCTCGTCCTCGAGCGCCGCCAGCCGCGGATCGGCGAGATAGAACGGCACGCCGATCACCGGGATGCCTTCGGGGCAGCCCCACTCATCGCTGAGATAAACCGGCGGCTTGAACGCGATGCCGCACGCGTCGAGCTCGCCGTAGAGCTGCGCGACGAGCGGCTCGAGCTCCGTCCCGTCGATGCGCAGACCGAGCTCGCTGATGCGCGATGCGAGCAGGCGCTCCCGCTCCTCGTGCCACGTCATCGCTCGCTCCGCGGCCGGATCGAGCGCGCCATCGCCAGATCCACGATCCGCTCGACTAGCGCGCCGTAGTCGAGCGAAGCATGCCTTGCCGCCATCGCGAATTCGGCGTTCGCGTCGAGCCACGGATTCGGATTCACCTCGATCACGAACGGCGTGCCGTCCTTCGCCAGGCGCAGGTCGACGCGCGCGTAATCGCGGATCAGCAGCGCCTGCGCGGCGGCGATGGCCACACTGAGCAGCTCCTTGTGCTCCAGCAGATCGAGCGGAATGAATTCGTTCGACGCATCGGTGTCCTTCCACTTCGCTTCGGTTCCGGCGATGCCGCCGAGCTTGGAGAGATCCCACTCCACCGGCGGCAGCGTTGCGAGCGGATTGCCGAGGAGGCCGACGTAGATCTCGCGGCCGTCGATGAACTCTTCGACGAGGGCGGGCGTGTGGAACTCGTTGTGGATGGAGAAGACGCGCTCCAGCATCTCGTCGATGCTGTGCACGACGGAGCCTGCGTCGATGCCGATCGAGGCGTCGGTGGCGATCGGCTTCACGATCAGCGGAAAGCGGTCGAGCTTCGGTGCGCCTTCGATGTGTCCCGGCGCGATGATGGCGAAGTCGGGGGAGCGGATGCCGTGGAAGGCGAAGAGTTTTTTCGCCAGCGACTTGTCGCCGGCGAGCGTGAGCGCGAGCGAGCCCGAGCCGGTGAAGCGTTTGTCGAGCAGCTCCAGCATCGACGCCACGCGCCGTTCCTCGCCGCCGTCACCGGCGAGCGATTCGCAGACGTTGAAGATCAGGTCGGACGTGTCGTCCGCGAGGCGCTGCATCAGTACTGCGACCGGCGCCTGCGCCGCAAGGCATTGGATGGCGTAGCCGCGGTCGCGCAATGCGTCGTGCAGTTGATCGACGACGAGGCGCGGAAAGGTTTCCCCTTTGGCCAGCGCTTCGGCGCGGACTTTTTCTTCGTCCGCGTCGTAGAGGATGGTGATCGACGGCTTCACGTAAGCCGTTGAATGAAATTACTTTGCCAGTCGCTCCAGGATGCGCCAGGCATCGGCGTGCGAGTCGAAGAAATGCGAGGTGTCCTCGCCGATCGAATGCAGTCCCGCGGCGATGAGGTGCTTCTGAAAATCGGTCAGCCGGGCGTCGGCGATTTTCAGCGGATTGAACGTGGGCGGCTTGCGCGGTTTCAGCGTCGGCAGATCGGTGCGCGCGCTGGTGCAGGTGAGCAGTGAGCCGAGGTTGTTCGCCACCTGGTCGCGCGCGAGGAGATGCGTCCCGCTCGGGAGGAACGTCGCGCAGATCGTGTTGATGATCGAGGTGTGGTCGAAGACGGTGTTGCTCACCGTGCCTTTCGGAATCCAGGGCGACATCACCACGGCCGGCACGCGCACGCCGTAGCGGTCGAACGTGAAGCCGCTGTAGCCGGGCTGGCCTTGCGCGATCACGACATTGTCGGGACGCACCGCGGTCGAGGGCTGCGGCGCGTAGTGATCGTACGTGCCGCCATGCTCGTCGAACGTGACGATGAAGAGCGTCTGGTTCCAGAGATCGGTCGCCGCGAGCGCGTTGAAGACGTCGGCGATCAGCTCTTCGCCGTACAGCACGTTCGACGCGCCGTCGAGCGTGTCGACGGTCTGCGGATGCTCGTCGTTCTCCGGTCCGATGAACGGCAGGCTGAAGAAGTTCGGTTCGATGAACGTGTACGACGGGAACGGATACTTCTCCGGATCGCTCTGATAGTTCTTCAGGTCGGTGTAGAAGTCCGACATCGGATAGAAGCGGCGCTGCGACGAATCGACGCCGTACGGCTTCAGTTGCAACTGGCACGTGTAGGCGTTGCAGAGAAACGAGAGGCCGCCGTAGTAGACGCGCCAGGAGCCGGGGCTGTTCGCTTCCATCAGGTTGAAGATCGTCGGCGTGTCGTTCTTCCAGATGTCCCAGACGTGCGCGCCGATCTGGTTGTCGACGTAGCCCGACGCAGTGCCGGCGTGCACGAACGAGCGGTTGGTGAACGTCTGCGACGGCACCGACGCGTACCAGTGATCGCAGACCGAGTACCAGTACGCGAGCTCCGAGATCACCGGGACGTCGGACGGCTGGAAGCAATTCATGATGTTCGGCGTCTGCGTCGGGTTCGTGACTTTCGCCGCGGTCGCGTAGTCCGCGAGGAACCCGAGCATCGTCGGCTCCGGGGCCGGCGGATTGCCGAACATTTGATCGGTGACGTGCTGATAGATCTCGTTCGGATCGGGATTCGGCTGCGTCATGTCGGTGCCGTGACGCGGCTGGATGGCGTAGGTCTTCCCGTCGTACTGCCAGACGTTCGCCGGCGGCAGCGGATCGAGTCCTTCGAATGATTGATTCCGCGGCGGCGGATTCGTCGAGTCGTACAGCCATCCGAGCACGTTGTCGAATGACCGGTTCTCGAACATCAGAACGACGATGTGCTTGATGTTTTCTAAGGCGCTTGCCATGCGGACAGTGTAGTGATGTCCGCAACGGCACGCTTCGCCTGGCGCTCGCGCTTCTCGATCTTCTTCGCCCGCCCGATCACGTCCTCGATCAGCGCCCACGTCACGTTCGACGGCTGGTAACGCTCGGGCGACGACTCGGCGACGTGGCGTCCGAGTGCGCCGAGGGCCGTGTGGTACGGCAAAGGTCTGATGTCGTTGTGGCGTGCGAGCTCGTCGATGTAGCGCGCGGTGAGCAGTCCGACCGCGGCCGACTCCACGTAGCCTTCGACGCCGGTGATCTGGCCGGCGAAGAAGATGCGCTCGTCTTTCTTCGTCTGAAACGTGTTGCGGAGATGGCGCGGTCCGTTGATGAACGTGTTGCGGTGCATCGATCCGAAGCGCGCGAACTGCGCGTTCTCCAGGCCGGGGATCATGCGGATCACCTGCTGCTGCGCGCCGACTTTCATCTTCGTCTGGAAGCCGACGAGGTTGAAGTACTCGTCGGAGAGATCTTCCTTGCGCAGTTGCACCACGGCGTGCGGACGCTCGCCGGTGACCGGATGCTCGAGGCCGACCGGTTTCATCGGACCGAAGCGCAGCGTGTCGATTCCTCGGCTGGCGATCTCCTCCACCGGCAGGCAGCCTTCGAAGTGCACGGCGTGCTCGAAGTCGTGCAGCGGATAGAGCTCGGCGGCGAGCAGCGCGGCGACGAACGCCTCGTACTCCGCCTGCGTCATCGGCGCGTTGAGGTAGTCGGTGCCGGAGCCCTTGCCGTAGCGCGATTTCCAGTAGAGCTTCGAGTAGTCGAGCGAATCGGCGGCCACGATCGGCGCGATCGCGTCGTAGAAGTAGAGGCCGTCGCGTCCGAGAAATTCGTCGATGGCGTGGAAGAGCGGCTGCGAGGTGAGCGGGCCGGTGGCGACGACGACGAAGTCGTAATCGCCGCGATCGAGCGACTCGACCTCTTCGCGACGCAGCGTGATGTTCGGCTCGTTCGCGATCGCGCGCGTCACCGCCTCGGCGAAGCGTTCGCGATCGACGGCGAAGGCATCGCCCGCCGGGACGCGCGCGTCTTCGCCGCAGCGCATCACCAGCGACTGCATCAGCGTCATCTCGTGCTTCAGCAGGCCGACGGCATTCGTGACGTTCGACGAGCGGAAGGAGTTGGAGCAGACCAGCTCCGCGAGGTTGCTGCTCTGGTGCGCGGCGGTCGATTTCGCCGGGCGCATCTCGAACAGGTCGACGCTGTGGCCGCGGCGCGCGAGGGAGAACGCGCATTCCGAGCCGGCCAGACCGGCGCCGATGATCTTGATGCGGGACATGGGGATCAGTTCGACGGTTCGTTTGTGTCGAAGGAGTGCTGCTCGTTGCGGATCTCGCCGAACTTCTGCTCGAAGATCGAGACGTTCGCCGCCAGCGCCTCGAGGAGCTGCTTGGCGTGGAGCGGCGTCATGACCACGCGGCTGTAGACCTTCACCTCGGTCTGGCCCGGCATGATCCGTCCGAGGTCGATCACGAACTCGCTCGGCGAATGGATGATGTGCGCGAAGTTGACGTAGTGACCCTGTGCGGTCTGCTCGTCGATGGCGATGCGGAGCGTCTGTTGCGGCTGCTGTTCCATTGCGCTACCAGACAGGAGGCCTGTAATGGCTATTCCCCGCATCCCCCGTGGAGCGGCGGGCGCCCTCGCCCGCCGAGGCCGACAGGCGAGGCGCCTGTCGCTCCACCATGGTCAGTGGATCGTGTAGAGGCAGGCGTCGATTGCCTTGGTCGTAGTGGAGATGACCGCGGCGCGCAGGCGGAGCTCGGTCTTCATCTCGACGATCGATTCGAGACGTCTGTCGGCATCCGATGCCAGCGCGTCGGCCCTTTCGCTGTGTCCGCGCATCTCGTTGTCGATCGCCTCGATGGTCATGTCGACGCTCACGTCCATCGATTCGCCGGCCGTCCGTTCGATCGCCTCGACCGGCGCGCCGCCGTGGTAGTAGCGCGTCGCTTCCATCATGACGTTGGCCAGGCGGTCGTACGCGTCCCGCGACGGCTGGTCGGCGAACACCTTGTCGAGCGCGCGATTGTCCCGCATCGCGGTGATCGACGACTGGATGGCCAGGAGGTCTTCGCCGTTGCGCACGCGAGTCGGGATCGCCGCCCGCGCTTCGTTGAGCCGCGCGCGGATGTAGGCGCGGCCGAGCATGAGAGTCGGTTTGTCGGTCAGCCGTTTCTCCAGCTCGTCGGCGCTGCCGCTCAGGTCTTCGTTCTGAAAGGCGCGGTTGATCACCGGAGGCTGCGTGCCGGTCATCGCCAGGCGCTCGACCTTCGTCGTCGGCAGGTTTGTCGCCGGCGCTTCATTGCCCCCTTTGATGATTCGCAGACCCATCGTGCCGATGGCGATGATGAAGATGACGAGCGGCGCAAACGGCGCGTAGCGCCACAGCGAATCGGGCGAGGCGTTGCGATGGCCCTTGCGGCCCAGCTCATCGATCAGCCGGCTGTTCTCGCGCTGCGGCTGCACGGAATGCGCGGCGCGCGCGAACATCGACGCGAATTCGAAGTTGCGGTTCTGGTACTCGAGGTTCGCCAGTCCGCGCAGCAGTTGCGCGTTCGTCACGACGTTCTGTTGGCCGCCAGTCAGATTCGCGCGCACCGCGGCGATCGTGAGCGCCGGTCCGCGCAGCGACCACCAGCCGGCGAGGAGCGTGATCGCCGCCGCCTTCGCCGATTCGATGGCGCGGCATCGCGCACACCAGACACCAGTGCGTGCGCTCTGATTCGCCGTGACGAGCACCGAGACGACGACGGGATGCCCGGAGCAACGGAGCGACGCGTCGTACACGCCGCAGCTTTGACAGGAGACTGCCGAGAGGTCTTCGATGTGCATGGGAGGCGGCAATTATGCCAGCAACCCGTTGTAATCGACGATTGCGCCGGCCGCCTCGCCGAGCGCGTCGCAGTCGCCATTCGCGAGGAATGCCGAGGCGGCGTCGTGAACCGTTCGCAGCGCCGCGCGCGCCAGCCACGCGGCCGCGCTGAGCCGGCGGACGCCGAGCCGCTGCAGCTCCGCGGCGGCCGGCACGCCGGGACGGGCCATGATGTTGAGCGGCAGCGCGATCTCCTTCGCCAGCGTCGCGATCTGCGCGGCGTCGGAGACTCCCGGGACGAAGATGCCGTCGGCGCCCGCATCGGCGTAGCGCCGCGCGCGGGCGATCGATTCGGTGAGCGCGTTGTCCTGCTTCTTCAGGTACATGTCGGCGCGCGCGTTGATGAAGATCGGACCGGCCGCGCGCGCCTCTTCGATCTTCGCGCAGAGGAGGTCGGGCGATTCGCCGCGGTCCTCGATGTTGATGCCGGCGACGCCGAGGTCGAGCAGCGCGCGCACGGTCTCACCAACGACTGTCGGATCGTCGCTGTAGCCCGACTCGATGTCCGCCGTCACCGGCACCTTCACCACGCGCACGATGTCGCGCAACGTGGCCAGCAGCAGCGGCACCGGCAGCGCGTTGCCGTCGGCGTAACCGTGCGACCAGGCGACCGCCGCGCTGCTCGTCGCGATCGCCTTCGCGCCCGCGTCAGCGACGACGCGCGCGGTGATCGCGTCCCAGGCGTTCGGCAGGATGAGGATGTCGGGGCCGGCGTGGAGGTCTTTGAAGGTCATCCTTTAGTGTAGGTCTCGGTCATGAAACCTGGAGAAATTCGTGCGTGCTGATCAACGGCGCGCTTGCCGACGGGATTTTTCGAAGGTCGATCGAGGCGTGGATGGTGCTGAACGCGATCTGCGCGTGGTGCCAGACCATGACCGGCTGGTGGCCGATCGACTGTCCGTCGACGAACGTGCCGTTCCTGCTGCCAAGGTCCATGATCGAGCATGAATCGTCATGGATCGTGATCAGAGTGTGGCGCCGGGAGATCGTGGGAGCGGTGAGCACGACGCGGCAGTCCTGTCCACGGCCGACGACATTCTCCCCCTCGCATAGCGGATAGCTCTTTCCCTCACAGTACAGCGTCGCGGCCACCAGATTCATGGCGACGGCGGGTTCGAATGCGCCGCAGAACGCATAGCCGAAGCCGTGAACGGTGCGGATGTACTGCGATGTGCGAGCGTCATCGCCAAGGGCGCGCCGCACTTCGTTGACGAGGCTGGCCAGATTGGACTCGCAGACGAATGTCGAGGGCCAGAGTACGTCGTAGAGCTCTTCCCGCGGCAACGCGCGTGGCCGCGCCGCGAGCAGTACCTGGAGCAACTGCTGCGCCTTCAGCGAGAGATGCCGCTTCACACCGCCGCGCGTCAGCAGACGCGAGCCGCAATCAAATACGAACTCACCAAACCGGAATGTGGCCGCCTGGTCATCGGTCGGCTGGAAATCGGCATTCATAGACCCTCCGCTGGAATTGGATGAGCCCTGTAGGGCAGCCCACCCCTGCTTAATTCCCGAACTTTCCATAGATGGATAGTCCGGAGCCATACCGCCAGGATCGGCTCCGCGGTGACTTCAGATATGGGCCAATTGTGGGAAATTTATGGAAGTAAGCAAAGTCTGACGCGCATGCAGCGGCCCCATTTCTCCATGAATTTCCCATAAAACCCTCACATCCAAGCCTCTTTCCGCGCCTAGTTTGGACAAAACGAACACGTCGTGAAATCACCGAATGGAGGCTTGAATGTCCCGTTTATTGAAACTGGTGTGTGTAGGGCTTTTCCTCGCGTCAACCGTGTACGCGGAGCCGAAACCGCACAAGATCAGGAAGCATGAAGCTCAGGGCGTACCCGACGAATACATCGTTGTCCTGCAGGAAGGCACTCGCCCCGAAGACGTCGAGAGGATCGCACATGAAATCGCCGACGAATACAAAGTGGAGCTGAAACAGCTCTACGCCTGGTCGCTGCAAGGATTCCTCGTCAATGGCAAACCCAAAAAAATCGAAGACCTGACCGCGGATGACCGGATTCTTTACGTAGAACAGAACGCTACCGGCAAGGCCGATTTCGAAGATCCGGCGGAATCCGCGCTGGTGTCATCGACACAGTGGACAAGCTGGAACAACGAATACCAGTGGCATCTCGACCGCATTGACGAGACCAGTTGGGCCAACCGTGACAGCCAGCACAACATGTGCACGGAGGGGCGAGGCGCGTACGCATACGTCATCGATCAGGGCATCTGGGCCGGACACAGCGAGTTCATCGAGCCGGTGCCGAGTCGCGTAGTTCGCTCGCTCGACTTCGTCGGCGCCGCGAATGGTGCACCGGACACGACCAATGGCTGCGGAGCACCACGTCAGGTTCTGACTTCCTACCACGGTACGGCGGTCGCCTCGGTGCTCGCCGGAACGCACATCGGCGCGGCAAAGACGCAGCTCGTCTCGCTTCGCGTTTTCGGTTGCGACGGTAGCGCGAACATCGCGGATTTCATCGAGGCCCTCGACTGGATCGCAGGACCGAACAACCCGTACCGCGGATCGCCCGGGGTGATCAATCACAGCGGCTTCGTTCCCGTCACGGACGCGTTGTTCACGGCGTACGGCGACGCGGTGAACCGCACCGTCAACAGTACGAACATCCCGTTCTTCACCTCCGCCGACAATTTTTCTACCGACGCATGCCGCTTCTCGCCCAACAATCGCCCATACACGCGCTACAACAAGACCGGACGGGCGTTTGTCGTCGGGGGAACGAGCGTTGGCACCAGCGCCACCGATCCGAATGACTACCGCTGGCAGACGTGGGAGACCGTCGACGGCCAGACATTACCGCGCATCGGCCGCGACACGGGCTCGAACGGCGGACCGTGCGTCAGCATCTATGCGCCAGCGTGCGATATCTACGTCGCCATGTACACCGGCAGCACCGACTACCGCCGCCTGAGCGGGACCTCCTTCTCGTCGCCGCTCACAGCAGCCGTGGCCGCACGGTACATGGAGCGCCAGCGCAACACGACCGGCGTAATCCCCACGGCCACGCAGGTGTACGAATGGTTGCTCGGTCAGTCGACGAGGGTCGTTCAGAACACGACCACTGCGCCGACATACTGGATGTGCGCACGGACGACCGCGACGGGCGGTTTTGCGATCGCTAATACGTTGTATCGGACGTATCCGGGCGCGAACGTCTGCACGACCGGATACACGCTGCTCGAGATGCCGCGGGCGACGAATACGTCAGACGCTCGCCATCTGTACTGGGACGAAGGGTACTGCCCGTAAACGGTTCTCGATCAGGACTCGCCGCCGGCTGCGGCTGGCGGCGAGTCGCCTGTTTAGGAGGCGTTAGTACCGGACCCCCATGATGATCGACTCGTGCAATTGCTCCAACTTGTTGTCGTCGAACTTGTTCCCCTGGCTCGCCGCGACGAAGACGTATTCGTCGCCGGCGACGACGCCGATCGTCGGCTCGTCCATCAGCGGGTGGTTCATCTCCACGATCTCCCAGCGGTCGGCGCGGAGGCCGCCGGGGGCGAGGTGGAGGCGGACGACGCGGTTCGGCTCGACGCCGTTCTGCACGCCGTACAGCCAGCCGTTCGCGTACGCCAGGCCGTCGATGCCGTAGGCGGGGAAATCGGTGGGAAGACCGAGACGCGTGACGTCGCGCGTTTCGCGATCGACGACGGCAACTCCGCCGCCGTAGTCCGCAACGTAGAGCAGGCGGCCGTGCATGGTCTGGCCTTGCGATGAGCGGATCGCGCCGCGCGGGACGAAGAGCTGCAGCTCGTTCGCATCGGGCGGCAGCGTCAGCACGGCGCCTTGCGAATCGGAGACGAAGAGCGTGCCGTCGCCGCCGAGCGTGAGGTCGTCGAGCGCGTTCGCGCCGGCGGGTGGCGTGAGGCGTTTCACGACGCGGCCGGTGTCGAGGTCGAAGGCCCAGACGGCGGTCTCCTGTTCCTGCGTCTTGTCGACCTTGCCGCCGCGGATGAACGCTCTGCTGCTGGCCCAGAGGAGGCGCCGCTTCGCATCGACGGCGAGTCCGTTCGCGCCCCAGAAGCCGTCGGTTGGTTTGACGAAATCGGAGACGCGGCCGCGTGCGTCGATCCGGACGATCTTCCGCGGCTTGTTCGCGCTGACGTAGAAGCTTTTCGTCTTCGCATCATAGGCGATCGCCTCGGTGAGCAGATCTTTCGGCAGCCGGAACTTGATCGAGGCGTGCGAGATCTGCCGGTGCCGCAGGGCGTCGACGTCGCGCTCCAGCGCGCGGAAGTCGTCGCGGGAGCGGAGGGCGTCGAAGTCGTGATCGGAGAGGTCGTCGGCCACGCTCATCGCCGCGATGCGCCGCAGCTCCGCCATCGCCTCGTCGCCGCGGCCGTTCAGCGCCAGCGCGGCGGCGTAGTTGTGGGCCACGGCCGGATGTCGCGGAAGGAGACGGACGAGCGATTCCATCGACCCGAGGAAGGCGGCGAAGTCCTTTTTGTCGTAGGCGGCCCGCGCCGCCTGGAACAACTGCGACGGGGTCTGGGCGGCGGCGGAGAGGGCGAGAAAGAGGGCGATAAAGAAAGCTTTTCGCATGTCGGATATCGAAATACGCCCCGCCTCACATCATGATAGAATTCATTAAACAATCACTCAGATTCATTAATTCGGTTTAGGCGGGGACGGTTGTCCGCGACGCCCGAGCCGATTGACGAACCATCGGTCGCAGACGACGAGGAGTCTAAATGCGTAACGCCGGACTCGTACTGATTGTCCTCCTGCTGACAGCCGCGGCCCCCGCGATGGGGCAAACAGTTCCCGATCCGCCACCGAGCAAGAATCCGCACGCCTGGGCCGACGCCGACAAGCAGTACCCCTCGGCGGCGGTCTGCGGCGAGTGCCACCCGAACCAGTACAAGCAGTGGAGCATCTCGTCGCACGCGTACGCGGCGCTGTCGCCGATGTTCAACAAGTTCGAACAGCGGATCAACGACATCTCGCGCGGGACGGTCAACTACTTCTGCGTTCGTTGCCACGCCAGCGTCGGCACCGCGCTCGGCGAAGAACGCGCCATCGCCTGGTGGGACCGGGCGCCGGCCGCGCGCGAGGGGATCACCTGCGTCACGTGCCATCGCGTCGGCGAGGGATACGGCAAGGTCAACGCCGCGCGGCGCATCACGCCGGGCTCGATCCACGAGCCGGTCTTCGGTCCCTTCGACAGCATGGGTGGCCTCAAAGCGATCACCGATGCGAAGAACAACGGCATCCTCGTCACCGCCGACGAGCCGGACCGGCCGGCCGAGGGCGACAAGAAATGGATCCGGATGCACCAGACCGCGATTCAGTCGGACCTGATCAAGAAGTCGGAGTTCTGCGTCACCTGTCACCAGGTCGCGGTCTACCCCGGCATCAAGCTCGAGACGGTCTGGGAAGAGTACAGAGCGTCTCCCGCCGCCAAAGAAGGCATCACCTGCCAGCAGTGCCACATGAGCAAGGACCCCGGGCACGACGCGGGCTTCGAAAAAGGGTGGGTCGCGCAGGTCAACGGGAAGCATTTCAACGAGGAGCGCGATCGGACCGACCACACCTTCGTCGGCCCCGGTTATCCGATCAGCCATCCGGGTCTCTTCCCCTTCCGCCGCGAAGAGTCGCCGTTCACGCCGCAGCAGTGGCTGACGTTCGACTATCGCGCGAAGTGGGGGAGCGACGAGTTCGAGAGCAACGTCCCGGCCTCCGCGAAGTTCCCGGCGGAGTGGCAGAACGCCGCCGACCGCCGCAAGGCGTGGGTGATCGTTCAGGAAAACTTCGTCGCCTGGAAGGATCGCGAGCGGCAGCGCTACAAGCTGATGGAGGGTGCGTCGCGACTCGACGGTCCGTTCTTCGATAAGCCTCCCGAGGCGGGCAAAGACTTCTCGTTCACGTACAAGCTCTCGAATCTGAACAAGGGGCACAACCTCCCATCAGGCTCGCTCGGAGCGCAGCCGGAGTTGTGGCTCAACGTGGTGCTCGTCGATCCCGATGGAAAGCGAGTCTGGGAATCGGGCTACGTCGACAGTCACGGCGATCTTGCCGATCTGCAGTCGGTCGAAGTCGGCGATCAGACGATCCCGCACGACAACCAGCTCTTCAGCATGCAGAGCAAGTTCCTCACGACGAACCTCAAGGGAACCGATCGCGAGATGTATCTGCCGATCAATCTCGACGGCGATCAGGATCCGTTCATCCGTCCCGGCGGCGCACCGACGTCGATCCTCAATCACCCGCCGAACGCGCGTCTGGAGAAGCGGAGCATTCCGCCCCTCGGCAGCCGTGTCGCGCACTACAAGGTGCCGGGAAAACTGCTCAAGCCAGGCACCTACCGGCTCGGCGCGCGGCTGCGCGGCCGAACGGAGCCGATCTACTTCATGGACTTCGTCTTCGCCACGACGGAGATGAAGCGGACCGAGAACGAATGGGTCACCGACACCCATGCCTACGCCGTCGCGATCGACGTCCATTGAGAGGAGGGCGAACATGAACGCAAAAGCACACGCTCTGCTCGTCGGTCTTCTCATGATCGGCGTTCCGTACGCCTTCGGTGACGAGCCCTGCACGCCGAAGCCGCTCGAGGCCAGCACGAGCGAGCACGACATGTCGCCGCAGGCGAAGCTCCTGCCGGGCGCGCCCGATCCGAACTGGTTCAAGGCCGATCCCTGCTACCCCCAGCCGTACGACGCCGAGGCGGAGCTCGATATCTACCGCGGGAAGAGCATGATCGACAGGCCGCGGCCGCCGATCGAGATCGGCATGCGTCTTTACGACCGCGGCGCGTACACGCCGCGTCCCACCTGGCTCGGCCAGAAGAATCCGATCGGCTTTCACTTCCTGTCGTACGGCGATCTGCGCGTCGCCGGCGCCTACAACGACAACGGCGTCGCGGCCGCGAACGGCAAGACCGAGCAGACGTCGGTCGCCGCGCGGCTGAACATGGACATGGACATGCAGTTCACGGCCACGGAGCGCATCCATGCGTTCACGCGGCCGATCGACAAGAACGGCTCGTTCACGCGCTACCTGATCGGCGGCGGGACCAGGAACACGGCGGTCGACAACTTCGACTTCAATCTCGACACACTGTTCTTCGAGGGCGACGCCGGCGCGATCCGCCAGGGAATCTCGGGCAAGACAAACGGAATGGATCTGCCGTTCGCCGTCGGCAGAGTTCCGATCACGACGCAGAACGGCGTCTGGATCGAGGACGCGATCGACGGCGGCGCGTTCAGCATCACGGCGAAGAACAGCCCGAAGTACGACATCAGCAACACGGACCTGATGTTCTTCGTCGGCCTCAACAAGGTGACGACGGCCGCCGATCCGGGCGACAAGGCGCGCGTCTTCGGCCTGGCCGGATTCGCAGACCTGCTGCGCGGATACCTCGAGTACGGCTACGGCTTCCTCGACGCCGACGTCAACGGCCACAGCTACCACAACGTGACGGCCGCGTTCTCGAAGCGGTATCGCGGGCGGCTGGCGAACAGCGTTCGCGTGATCGGCAACTTCGGTCAGAAGGGAGTCGGCGGCGTGAAGACGGCCGACGGCGCGCTGCTGCTGATCGAGAACTCGCTCGTTCCGCGCCGGCACTTCGGCTACGACGTCTCCGCGTTCAACCCGCTGAATTTCGTCCCCTACTTCAACTTCTTCGCCGGCTTCAAGAGCCCGCAGTCGCTGGCGCGCGGCGGCGATTCGGGCGGCGTGCTGCGGAACACCGGACTCGCGTTCGAGTCGGACGGACTGACCGGCTATCCGACGCTCGATGCCACCGCGAAGGACTCCTTCGGCGGCGCGGCGGGCGTGGAGTACCTCTTCAAGCTCGATCGCCAGATCGTCTTCGAGCTGGCCACCGTGCAGCGCCGAGGCAACAGCACGCTCGGGACCGAGCACTCGATCGAAGCGCGCTATCAGCATCCGTTCACGAAGGTCTGGATCCTCCGCCTCGACGCGATGAAAGGATGGCGGCAGGGGCGGAAGGACATCTTCGGCGTACGAGTGGAGTTCCGTCGCAAATTCTGAGGAGGGTCAGATGGCCAAATTTCAGCTCCACGTCAACGGCAGAACGCACACCGTCGACATCGACGGCAACATGCCTCTGCTCTGGGCCCTGCGCGACATTCTGGGACTCACGGGCACGAAATTCGGCTGCGGCGTCGCGCAGTGCGGCGCCTGCACCGTGCACCTCGACGGACGCGCGGTGCGCTCCTGCTCCGTCGACGTCGGCGTCGCCGCGCTCTCCCAGATCACCACGATCGAGGGACTGTCGTACGACGGCAGCCACCCCTGCCAGAAGGCGTGGGTGGAGCTCGGCGTGCCGCAGTGCGGCTTCTGCCAGCCGGGCCAGATCATGTCCGCCGCGGCGCTGCTCGCCGCGAATCCTCATCCCGATGACACGCAGATCGACGCTGCGATGCGCGGCAACATCTGCCGCTGCGGCACCTATCCGCGCATCCGCGAAGCGATCCACAAGGCGGCCGGAGACACGACGTCATGAGCAGCTTCAGAGTGAATCGAAGGGATTTTCTTCGTGCCGCAGGCGTCGGCAGCGGCGCCGTGGTGTTCGGCTCGTATCTGACGCCGTCGCTGCAGGCGCAGGGCCTCATTCGCAATCTGATCGACGGGTTCCCGGTGAAGGATGTTCCGGTCGTTGCCCTCAAGGTGAATGGCGACGTCGTGATCATCACTCACCGTCCGGAGATGGGGCAGGGCATCCGCTCCAGCCTGGCGGCGGTACTGGCCGACGAGATGGAAGCCGACTGGAAGCGGGTGACGTTGCGCCAGGCCGACGCTGATGCCGTGAAGTACGCGGTCGCGTTCCCGTCCGAGGTGCCGGAGAGCTATACGCTTCCCTACCCCTACGAAAAAATCCCCGGCATCAGAAAACCGAAGGTGCAGTACCTCGTCAGTCCCGAGGGATCGCAGTTCGCCGACAGCTCGCGGAGTATGACCGCGTTCTTCCAGGTGATGCGTCTCTACGGCGCCGGCATCCGGCTGGCGATGATTAGCGCGGCCGCCAAGAAATGGGGGGTCAGCAAAGACGAGTGCCATGCGGAAAAGCACAGGGTGTACGGCCCCAACGGCCGTTCCATCGACTACCGCTGGTTGCTTCTGCGCGCGCAGAAAGAAACGCCGTCGTACGAAGACATCAACAACGCGCTCAAGAAGCCGGAGGAGTACCGCTACATCGGGAACGGCAAGGAAAAAATGCCGTTCTACGACGCGTCCGACATGGTGCAGGGAAAGACGGAGTACGGCGCAGACGTCGATCTCCCGGGCATGTTGACGGCGATGATCGAGCGCTGTCCCGTGGCGAACGGCGCGCTGGTGTCGTTCGATGCTGCGCCGGCGCTCGCCGTGCCCGGCGTCAAGGCGGTCCTGCCGATGTTCGCTCCGGGAGTCCGAGGCGGTGGTGTGGGCCAGGCTTTCCTGCCGCACGCCGGTGTCGCCGTGATCGCGACGAACACCTGGGCCGCGCTTCAAGGCCGCAGGGCGATCAAGCCGACCATCCGCTGGGACTACGGTCCCCATGGCACCTACGATTCGAAGGCGCACCGGAAAGAGCTCGAAGCGGCGACCACCAGCGCCAACTCGGCGAACAGGAAGGTGCGTAGCAAGGGCAACGTCGACGCGGCGTTGGGGCCAGCCCCTTTGCAGGCCACCTATTACATTCCGCTTCTGGCCCAAGCCCCGATGGAGCCGCCGGTAGCGGTCGCGCTTTTCAAAGACGGAAGGATGGAGGTCTGGGCCCCGACGCAGAATCCCGATTCGGCGCAGCAGTTGGCCGGTCAGGTCGCGCTCGGCCTTCCTCCCTGCGCGACGAACGACGAGGCATGCATGGAAAAGGCGCGGGCAGCCGCCACGCTGCACATGACCATGCTGGGCGGCGGTTTCGGACGCAAGTCGAAACCGGACTACATCGTCGAGGCGGCTATGCTCGCGAAGCAGATGCCCGGCGTGCCGGTCCGCGTGCAATGGACGCGGGAGGACGACGTCAGGTTCAGCTACTACAACGCGGTCAGCAGCCAGCACCTCGAGACCACTCTCGGCGCCGACGGACTGCCGGCGGCGCTGCTGCAGCGCAGCGCGTTTACGTCGTTCTTCGGCACGCTTTTCAAGAACTCCGATACGCCCGGCCTCGGAACTGGCGAGGTCGCGGCCGCCGCGCAGGAGCGCGCCGGAGCCTACGGCGGCGGCGAGTACCCGTATGGCTCGGGCATCGAGCGCGCGCAGGGTCTCGAAGACATGCCGTTCGACATCCCGAACATCCGCATCGAGAACTGCGAGGCGAAGAATCACATCCGCGTCGGCTGGATGCGCTCGGTGGCCAACATCTACCACGCGTTTGGCATCTGCTCGTTCGCCGACGAGATGGCGATCGCCGCCGGACGCGATTCGAAGGACTACCTGCTCGACCTGATCGGGAAGGGACGGATTCTCCCGCTGCAGTCCGAGGAAGTTGCGCTGTACCGCAACAACGAGCTGCCGATCGAGATCATCAAAGTGCCGTTCGAGGGCGGAAAAATTACGCAGGTCGTCCCCGGTTATCCGCCCAACACGGCGCGGCTGCGCGGCGTGGTCGAAGCGGTGGCGCGGGAATCGGGCTGGAACGACAAGGTCAGGCAGTACAAGAACATGAAGGGGCGCGGACTCGGCATCGCCGCGCACCGCAGCTTTCTGAGCTACGCGGCGATCGTGGTCGACGTCTCGCTCAACGACAGAAACGAGCTGACGATCAACGAGATCCACGGCGTGATCGACTGCGGCCTGGCGGTCAACCGCGATCGCGTCATGGCGCAGATGGAGGGAGGCATCATCTACGGCCTGAGCTACGCCCTCCTCGGCGAGATCACCGTGAAGGACGGAGCCGTCGTTCAGAACAACTTCGACGACTATCCGGTGCTCCGCATCCACCAGACGCCGAAGATCTCCGTGCACATCGTGCCGAGCACGGAAGCTCCTACCGGCGCCGGCGAGCCGCCGACTCCGGCGGTCGCTCCTGCTCTGGCCAATGCCATCGTCGCCGCGGGCGGGCCTCGCATTCGGGAGATCCCGTTCAACAAGAAGGTCGTGGTGGTGTGAGCGCGCGACGGAGCCGCAGACGCTTCATGCGTGACGCGTGCGTCGGCGCCGCGGTTCTCGCGACCGGCTGTTCGCTTCGCGGATCGCGGCCCGTAACGCCTGGAATGCAGGGCTTCGGCGGCGACGACAAGCACGTCGTCGCCGGCTCGCGGTTCAGCGTCGTGCGCGATGCGATCTTCGCGAATCCGTATCAGAAAGTGTGGGGCGCGGCGGGGAACGCGCCGCTCGAGCGCTTCCCGGTCACGTATGCGCCGCTCGTGAGGGGAATGCTGCCGGGCGGCGAGCCGTGGCAGTTTCTTTCCGCCGCGCGGCGCGTGCTCGCTTCCGACACCGACCTGCGCTGGGGCCCGGACGGCAAGGGCTATCAGCGCATGCTGCACTCCAACGGCATCTGCATGACCGGCCTCTGGGAGATCACGGCCGACACGCCGTACACCGGCTACTTCCACCAGGGGAGCCGCGGCCTGATCATCGCGCGCTACTCCACCTGCTGCGGCGAGACGCGCCGCGGCAACATGCGATCGCTGTCGATGATCGGCCGCATCTATCCGACCACCGATCCGAATCACGCCGAGCCGCTGCCGACCGCGAGCTTCATCACGCAGGAAGACATCGGCGGCGAGATGACGCCGAACATCAACGGCGCGAAGCTGCGCAACGCGCCGAACACCACGGTCAGCCGCCGCGGCAGCGGCATGCCGATCCTCCTGCTGTCAGGACTGGTGTTCAACATGGCGGAGAAACGCCCGACCATCCGGCAGGTCTACCAGATCGCGGAGCTCGGGAAAACGCCCGGCGAGCCGACGCGCGCGCCCGAGTTCATGCAGCTCACCGTCGCGCCGGGTCAGCCGGTGATTCCCGGCAACGACCTCGATTTCCGGGACGAGATCATGGCCCACATCTACGATCCGGGCGATCCGACGCCGAAGCGGAAGCTCGTCTTCGACATCGAGACCTCCGACACCGGCAAGACGCACGGCCTCCCGATCCGGGAGCGGCGCGACATCACGAACTGGAAGAAGATCGGGACGATGACGTTCGATGCCGCGGTGGTCTCGTTCAACGGCGATCACGTCTTTCACGTGAATCATCCGGCGTGGCGCGAGGATCGGAACGATGCGCGGACGGTGGTGAAGTCGAAGGTGTGACGCGTTAGGCGCGCTGTCCAGGCTTAACCGTCGGACAGTCTTCGCCCGCGATCTCGCGATTCCCTATGCATCGAACGAATGGTCCTTCGCATTACCCCAACGTCGGCGACGGACGCTCACGCTTCATCTATTTGTCAAGGTCCTGCAGAAGTCTTCTCGTCGAATCAAGGTTTCGCTCATACAAACCCCGGTCATTCTGAGCAAGGGATTTATAAACTTCTTTATGGATGGCGAGAGCTTCGCGAAGAACTCTGCGCGCCTCGTCCATCCGGTCTTGGTCGCGATACAGGATGCCAAGATTGATAAGCATTCCCGCCACATTCGGCAGATAAAGCGTTGAATCTCGTTCCGCCAGCTCGCGGTTCGCCGACAACGCGTCAACGAGGGTCGTCTCCAGGCGTCGTTCGATCGATATGAGTTCATCCCGGTCCGTGGTTCTGCGCACTAGAAGCTCAAATATGTCGAGAGCCTTTCGCCCATGCTGAGGGTTATTCTTTGCCATAGCTCCATAAACGAAGATCGCTTCACTAAAGGCCTCCCGAGCCCGTTCCGGTTGATTCCGTTCGTACTTTAGGATGCCGATATCTTTCAAGGTGTCCGCGACATAAGGCAAATAGGCTCCGGGTTGCATTTGCGCCTGGTTGCGATACGACCGTAGTCTCTCAGAGAGGGCTGACTCCAGTCGCTCCCGCGCCGATTCAACCTCTCGTTCATACTCGCCAGGATTTTCTCTCGCTAGAGTTTCATAGATATCGAGAGCCTCCTTGAAGGCTTGACGCGGCATCTCCGGCTTTTCTTCTTCGGGAGTTAGAATGCCGAGATTGTTTAGAGTCTCGGCTACGTGTCGCATATAAGTATTCGGATTCAGTTGTGCCAACTGGCGATACAACAGCAGCGCCTCGTTGAAATCCAATCGTGCTTCTTTCGTCCGGCTCTGTTTGTGGAGAAGCGCGCCGCGATTGTTCAGCGTCAGGGCGACGTTCGGCAGATAGGTTGGGTTCTGATGAACGAGATCACGACTAATTTTCAGAGCTTCGTCGTAATCCTTATGAGCCTCGTCGAGCAGGTTCTGGTCGGTTAGCAGATCGCCGAGATTGTTCAGTGTGTCAGCGACGTCTGGAAGATAGGTGGCGGGGTCTTCTTGCGCCAAGGTTCGACTAATTTTCAGAGCTTCGTCGTATTCTTTCCTCGCCTCCTCCCCCCGGCCCTGACGATAAGAAAGTGTAGCCGCTCGGTTTAGAGCTAATGCTTCGTACGATCGGTAGACGGGAAGACTCATGCGAGCGTTCGACGCATTTTCGGCCTTTTCCCTTGCTAACCTCTCATCTGCTGCCGCCTTCATAGCCAGATCAAGATCGACTCGAAGCTGTTCGCCCTTCGCCTGGGAGTTCTCGAATTTCCTTCGATAGGTGGAGTCGTTGCGGTCGATGCCATAGTAGCGGCTCCTCAAATCCTGAAGGTCGGCTTCCTTACAAAGCAGAAGAGTCACTGGAGCAGCATTTGCGGCCTTGGACAGAACAAACCGCAGCTCAAAGGAGTTCACTACGACCATTCCTTGTCGCTTCACCGTCAGTTGGACGGTGTCTCCCGGCTGCTTGTTCGGGATCTCCAGAAGAAACGTGCCGTCAGAAAGTGACGATGTCGGATTGGCGTCTCCAATGGCGCCAACTTCGACATTCGGGACGCCAGGTCCTCCCTTGTCGTTCGCTAGGATGATTCCCGTGACGGTCGATCCGGCGAGCGGATTCAAGCCTGCCACTAGCAAACCGACGAGGATTGCGCTGAACCGCATATTACATTTCACCGATGCAGCATCGCCGTGACGGGGCGACCGTCTGGTGTCACCCTCCAGCTCCCTGGACTGTAGCCTTTTGCACTGGCGTGCAGGACCATCCCCTCGCTAACCTCGTCGGAAGACAACATAAGTTCGAACCGTCCCTGGCCAACGCTCATGGTTGATAAACCAGCGACGCTAACCGTGGCGCCTACAATCGGTGTCCCGGTCTCGTCGATGACGTTGCCCGCAATGCGGAGCGATTTCCGTCTTATTGGAAGGTATAGGCTTGTTTCGTCGAGTTCCAGGCGACTGTTGTCTGAGCGTTCATATCCCGGCGCATCCAGCGCAACGTTAACTTTCTGTCCCCGGAAATTGGCAGGAATTTCCGAGAAGAAAGCCTGACCCTTACTCCCGATCGACGCGCTTCGGCGGTCGCCACCCAGATCCAGCAGAACCTCACCATGATTCCGCAGCAGCAAATCTTGTTGCCCTTCGGGTCCATGCACATAAACCGTAAGCGGGAAGTTCGACGAGGGCCGTGGGAGAAAGAAACCACCAATGACGACAAGCGCGCTGGCAACGACGGCGCCTCGCAGCTCGAGCGTACCGCCGGCATACTTTCCCCGATAGAGGGCGACAGAGCGAAGCGCGCCAAAAAGAACACCAGAGACGGCCACTGCCAAAGGTAAGAGCGCGAAGTAATAGAAACGGCCCTCCAGACCGAGAGAAACCAGAAGGCGCGCATGCTTCAGAAGCAGAAGGACTAAAAAAGAACTCAGAACAAAACTGACGAGAGAAAGCAGAGCATATGGCGCGATCTTGGCCCAGCTACTACTCGCGCCGGACGGTTTCTCCGGTCTCTTGAGGGGCGGCGACTCATTGCGCATTGACGAAGACCCAACGAAGTGTCGGAACTTGCTATTACTTCATTACCCAAGGGATGAGAGACCTCAGCAGTTCAAGCTGGGGTGTTGAATCGGGAATTGTGGAGGTCAGTAAATAGCAATTCTACGCCCCCAATTGAATCGTCTCAATCCATATGAATGGCAAGTCTTCTCGACGGACCGTCGTGAAGAAACGTGGCGCCGTTCTCTAACGCGCTGGCGTACAGGTCAGGGGACGCGCTGCGCGTCTTCCACGATCGCGTCGAACGCCTTCTCACTGATCATGTAGATCGGCGTGACGATGAAGAGGCCGGGGATGCGCGGGAACACCGAGGCATCGACGACGCGCAGGCCTTTCGTCCCGATCACGCGGAAGCGGCTGTCGACCACCGCGTTGCGGTCCTCGGGCCGGCCCATCGGGCAACTGCATGAGGCGTGATGTCCCCAGGCGTTGTCGCGAATCCAGGTGCCGAGGTCCTCGTCTTTGACCTCCGGGCCGGGGATCGTTTCGTGCTTCACCTCGGGGTTGAGGCGATTCATGCCGCGGACGAATTTCACCGCCTCGACCACCGCGGCGAGGTCTTCGCCGCTCGTGTCGTTCCCTTCTTCGAAATAGTGGAAGTCGACGTCGGGAGTGTCGCGCGGATTCTTGCTCTTCAGCCTGACCGTGCCGGCCGTGTTGTTCGTGTGCGCCTTGAGGACGGCCCACGTGAGCATGTTGTCCTTCGCCACGACGGGGCGCGCGAAGCCGGGGTAGTAGCCGTGAAAATTGCCCGGCAGCGCGAAGATGAAGAGATCGGGATCGGGCTTCTCTTTTTCCGACTTCAGAAACACCGCGGCCATCGTGCCGTTCGAGGTGTAGAGACCGTTGCCGCCGCGCCATTCGACGAAGCAGCGGTCGCCCGGATAGCCGGCCTCGGGGTAATCGAACGTCGCGCCCTTCAACATCGAGAACGAATGCTTCATCTCCGAGACGATGCCGACCTCGTAGCGGTCCTGCAGGTTCGTGCCGACGCCGGGCCGGTCGACGAGGCACGTGAGACCGATCTTCGGGTCCTCGATGTGCTCCTTCGGCCCGATGCCGGAGAGCATCAGGAGCTGCGGCGTGTTGAACGCGCCGCCCGCGAGGATCACCTCGCGCGTGCAGCCGTAGATTTTCTTTTCGATCAGCGGCGCGCCGGTGGTGAGCGGTGACGCGCGATAGAGGTTCTTCCCTTCCCAGCACTCCACGGCCACGGCGCGCTTGTCGTCATCGAGAAGCACGCGTGTGGCCAGCGTGTCCATGCGGATGGTGAGGAATTGGGGGAAATCTTTCTGCGTGCGGCGGATGAACTCGCGCGCCCCGTTTCTCTTCCCCTGCTCGGTGGCCAGCGGAATGGCGGTGGTGATTCCCTGCTGCGACGCGCGGACGCGGCGATCGTTCGGGTCCCACATGATGCCGCGCCGGATCCGGCGCCAGATGTGGCGGAACCCGAGGCGGCGGGTCGTCGCTTTCATGAGGGAAACGACCGTCAGCAACGCGTTTTTGTCGCCCTTCGCGATGTTCGCGTCGACGCGGCTCGTGCGGAGCCAGCCCGAAAATCCATGACCGGTCGGATCGTCGGCGCCGGGCGCCGGCGGCGTTTCGTAGAGACATTTCTCGACGCGCTGGAAGTACTGCCACATGTTCGACGGCTGCCACGACGCGTCGCCGGTGAGCTCGGCGATGTGCTTCCAGTCGTTGTCGTGCGGCACGATGGTGATCATCGCGTTGTGCGCGGTGCAGCCGCCCAACGTGCCGGCACGCGGATAGAGGATCCCTTTGCCCGGGACGTACTTCTCCTTGTCGCGCTCTTCGTCGCGGTCGTAGTGATGGACGAAGAAGTCCCACGCCATGTCCTGGTCTTCGGTGGACATGGCGTTGAAGCAGGGGACCTGGTAGTTGTACGACTCGGGGTCGGAGCCCGCCTCGATCAGCAGGACACGGAATCCCTTGCGGGCGAGGTTCGCCGCGAGGGGACCGCCGCCGGCTCCGGAGCCGACGACGATGTATTCGTATGTCTCATCTGCTTTTTCGATCGCGTTCTCCTCAGAACGTCTTCAGCAGCTCGATCAGCGCCCGCTTGTCCTCGAGCGGCAGATTCTTGCCGAACTCGTGTCCCTTGTCCTCGTAGAAGTCGGGGCACTTATTGAGTGAGAGGAACCTCGGCACGAGCTCGGCCCGCATCAGCTCCTTCACCTGCTCGTCGCTCATGTTCTCCTTCTTGATCTTCGCCAGAACGTCGAGGGTGGCGGCGACCAGTTTGAGACGCTTCACCCCGTTGACGAGGCCCGGATCGAGGTTCGTGTTGGCGATCAGGTTGACCGGTGTGCCTTCCGGAATCGGACCGATCTGCAGGCTGTCGAGCGTGTGATCGATCAGTTCGTCGTGATGCTTGCGGACGAAGTCGGCCAGCTCGTCGGGGAGATACCCGAGCGGAACGTAGATGAACGATTTCTTCGTCGTCTTCCAGATCTGCGTGCCGCGCGGCTGGATCCAGAGCATCTTTTCGATGCCGTCCTGGAACGCCTTCATGCGCCCGGCGACGCTCACGTCACCCGGCATCGCGGTGGTCGGATCGATGCCGACGGCGTTGTTGTGCAGGTACGGCGCGCTCGACCAGAGGCTGATGAGCGAAGGCGGACGATAGTAGCCCGGTCCGTTCAACTCGCCCGGCAGCGGGATCGTGATCGTGCTCTTGCCGGTCGGCGAGTAGGGGTTGTCGACGTCGAACGAGCCGATCGGCGCGAGGTTCTTGTAGGTCTCTGAGGAGAAGTTGTCCCAGATGTGATTCCGCGTGGCGTTGGTCGCCGCCGCGCGCGTGGCGTTGGTGCCGATCTCCGTGACCGGGTGCCGCCGTTCATCGCTGAGGAAGTTGTCGGTGAAGAAGTCGGGCTTCATCACTTCGGTGCGGAACCACGCCTTCGCCTCTTCGGTCATGCCGTTCGGCGTGAGCGGATAGAAGGACGGCTGCTTGCTGGAGTGACAGCCGGCGCAGTTTTCGGCGAAGACGATCTTGCCGCGATTGAGCTTGCTGTCGTCGATGTAGCTCGAGCCGCCCGGCGCGTCCCGCAGCAGCAGCGGCTTCGCGTAGTTGATGAAGTAATGCGCCAGCGACGGCGAGCGGTCCTCGCTCCAGTTCCAGGACGCGGAGTTCGTCTGCAGAGCGACCACCGGCACCGGCGACTGCGAGGCGAGCTTCGGATTCTTCTTCGTTGCTCCGCCGACGAGCGGCCGGAAGTGCTTCTGCCACTCCGGCCAGCCGTGGCCGATGTTGACGTAGACACGGCTGAGCGCTCCGACGAAGCCGACCGAGTCGTCGCCCTGTTTGAGCACGCGCGGAATGAGCTCGCCGTGGTCGAGGTGCAGGTTCTTCAGGCAGAGCGCGCCGCCGGTGAGTTGTTCGACCATCGGATCGTATGGCCCCGACGTCGTCACGCCTTTCGCCGCGCGGTCGAGGCGCTGCTTCACGTTGAACACGCCGTTCATCGTGCCGGGGTTGTTGAGGTAATCAGTGGCGATGAACGAGGTGTCGAGCGCGCCCGAAACGCTGGTGTGGATGAGCTGCCAGACGAAGCTCGACTCGTCCGGCGGATCGACCTTCACCGGCTGGCCGTTCGTGCCGCCGGTGACGCGGCGCGGCACGAAGAATTCGCAGACGTTGAAGTATTGAGCGCCGACGTAGTCGTTGAGGTTTTCCCACTTCGGGTTCGCGACGTCGGCGGGCGGCCGGGTCGGATCGAAGCTGACGTGGCAGAGCGAGCAGGCCATGCCGACGCGATAGGGCCGGACCAGTTTCGGGTTGTTGTAGTAGCTCGGGTTTTCGTAGAAGTCGTGATTCACGCCGTCCGGGCCGATGTGCTTCATCCAATCTGCTTTTGCGGCGGCGTTGAAGTTGGGATTGTCGGCAAGCCGCAGGCCGATGACGCCGGAGGAGCGGCCGTACGTGGCGTAGTCGACGATGTCGTCGATCTTGCCGGCCGGATCGTTCGGGTTCGGGACGTCGATGAAGAGACCGTACTGGTCGGGCTTCGTGGCCTGCATGAAGCCTGGCTGGTTGATGATGCCGATCTCCTGGAATCGCGTCGGACGGCGGCGCGAGTCGACGGTCTTGATCAGATCGGCCGTGCCGAAGCCGTTCTGGGCGAGCCAGTCCCACATCTCGCCGCTGTCGCCGACCCAGAGGTTCCAGACGATGCGGCCTCGCAGCGCGTCTTTTTCATCCGGCTTGCTCGGATCGAGGGTGATGCCGTCCATGCCCGGAAAGACGTCGACTTCCGTCTCTTTCCACTCCGCAGGGATCGGTTTGTATTGAGTCTGTCCCGGGATGCATACCGGACCCGCCGGCCTGCAGGAAACGATCGCGAGGATCCCGAGAACCGCCGTTAGAACACCGGCGAGAAATCCGAAACGGATTCTGGACATTGGGTGCTCCTTCCCCCGCGCCACGAAGCGCAGATGATCGATATTGGATGGATGTGTCTATTGTAGGAGTGACACAGAGATGTTTTTCCCTACCCACGCCCAAAATCAGCGTTTTTGACGCAATTTGTCGATGCTGCGGCGGACGTCGTCAGGCAGCGGCTCGTACGGAGCGAGGCTCGGGCGCTCCGCCAGGAACTGCAGCGCGTTGTCGGGGCGGTATTTGGCGTCGATCCGCATCTTTCCGACCACCGACGGATCGAGATCGGCGTTCAGACCGCCGATCTTCCGTTTTCCCTTCCCCATGCTGAAACGAATCGCATCAAGAACCTTGAAGCCCCAGGTGTACGACTCGTAGACCTCTCCTTCCGGATGTTCCTCGAACGGCTTCAGGAATTCGTTGTCGAGCTTCAGTCCCGCGGCGACCGCGCCTTCGAGGATCCAGTGCAGCGCGATGTTCGCCAGGCCGTCGGTCTTCAGTCCGCCGCCGACGTTGGAGTGGACGCCGGGGAACCAGCGCTGCTCCATCGTCTGCCCCTCCCGCACCTCGCTCCAGACCTCGGGGCGGAAGTCGAAACGCTTTTCGTCGACCGCGAGCGCCTGCCGCGCGTTCCGCACACACGTGGCCGGGGCCTTGCCGGTGTGGAACGAGCGTCCCGCCGGCGTCGTCGTGTCGCCGGTCGCCTTCAAGCGCGAGCCGAGCGAGAGGACCGTGTCCCAAACGCCGATGTATTGCACCGGCACGAGCTCGAAACGGAGCGGCTCGCGATTCGTCGACGTGCGCCGCGTGTTGATCTGGTTCAACAGGTTCGTCATCGCGTCGGGATCGCCCTTCTTCTCGATGTACTCCCGGTAGAAGAAGGGGAAGTAGTACGCGTCCTTCTTCGGCAGCAGACCGCCGCTCCATTCGAGGAAGCGGGTGATCGCGCGCGCCGTCGCCGCCCCTCGGCTGAAGCCGAAGATGAATATGTCGTCGCCAGGCTGATAGTTGACGTTGAGGAAGTGCAGCGCGCCTTCGACGTTTGCCTCGAAGCCCGCGCCCCACACGCCGCCGAGGATGCGGTCGGCGGTGTGCAGCAGGTCGTTGGAGGGGCCGCTGTACTTGGCCAATGAGCCGACGCCGATGTGGTAGTACGTGAGCTGCTGCACGTCCGCGAACGGCAGCACCGCGCGGCAGAGTTTCAGCGTGTTCGTCGGGCGGAAGACCTTGCTGTGGTCCTCGCGCTCCCGCTCATTCGCGGTGCTGTTCCAGGTGCCGTCGAGACAGAGAACGAGTCTGCGATTCGTCATGATGATCACACTCCGCGCTGGGGATACGGGAACGCCGTCGCCGCGAACGCCGCCTGGTCGTAGTAGCTGCGGATCGCGCGCTCGGCCATGCCGTACCCGAAGTTGATGATGCGCTCCTGCCTCTCCGCGGGCAGTTCCGCGAGACGCGTCGGCGTCTCCGCCAGCGTCCGCGCGTTTGCCTCCGGGATGTTGAGCGCGGTGACGGCCGGATACTCGGCGGGCTTCGTCCACATGCTCCAGTACGCGCCGCTGTGATCGTCCTTCGGATCGATGAACGCCTTGACGACCTGCCGCTTGCGCAGGCTGCGCACCTGGTTGTCGATCGTGGCGTTGATGCGAAGGGCGTGACGCGCCCAGTCGGCGTGCGGATTCTCGTCGGGCTGATACCGTCCGCCGCCGTCGCTGACCAGCACGCGCTTGCAGCGTTTCCACGGATTCTCGATTCCCATGTTGTCGTACACGCCGCCGTCGCTCAGCACGACGCGCGTGGTAAACGGCGGCTTGCCGCACTCGCCGGTGTTGAGCTCCGTCCACTGGCTGTGCTGGAAGTCGAGCCGCGCCGGCGACAGCACGGGCGGAAACGCGGACGACGCGGCCACGGCCTCGGCCACGCCGGTCTTCGGATTCGGAATCGTGCCGATCCGCCAGTCGCCGATCAGCGTTTTGGAGAAGCGGAACAGCGATCCGGTCTGCACGTTCGTGGCGTTGATGACGAACATCGGCTTGTCCGGAAAATCCTGAAGCGTCGCGGAATCGAAGACGACCTTGCGGTAGCTCTTGATGACGCGATCGCTGATGGAAGTGAACGGCGTGAGGATGCCGCCGATCACCGAGCCTGCGTCGATCGTGGTGCCGGCGAGCTTGCGGATCGAATCGACGACGATGTTGAAGTTCGTCGCTTTCCCCGCCGCGTCGAACGTCAGCTTGCTCCAGCGCAGCGCCAGGACGCCGGCGGTGATCGAGCCGCCGGAGACGCTCGAAACGCGGTCGAGCTTCGGCAGGTAGCCTGCATCGTTGAGATACCAGAGCGTGCCGAGGTGGAACAGCATCGCGCGATAACCGCCGCCCGAAAGACAGAGTGCGAGCGTGTCTTCCAGCTTCTCCTGCTGCAGTGGATCGCTCGTCAGTGGCAGGTTCTCAGGCATCGATTCCTCCTCACCGCGCCGTGGCGGTGGCAAGTGTCGCGCAGGGCGTCGGCTCTTCGTCGAGCGAGCCGGGCGCTGTGGTCGCGGACTGCTTCAGGAACTCGCGGATGTACGCCGTCAGGAACGTGATGAAGCGCGGCGTGTAGATGTCGCTGTGCTGCGAAATGATCTCCGGCGCGACGCGCGCCACGATGTACGGCGAGTGCGGATCGCGCGGCTTCCGCGGCCGCAGCGTGAGATTTTCGTTGCTCGCCATCCTGACGGAGCCGCTGGCCAGCGTGAGGTTCGTGCGTTCGTCCGTCGACGCGAGCAGTTCGGGAACGTCGTACTCACACTTGCACGTCGCAAGGTCGCCTTCCTTCACGTTGAGGTGGCAACGCTCGGTCGTTTTCTCGTCCGCCGGTTTGACATCAGGCCGCTCGGCCAATGGCGGATGAATGAGGTTGTTCGCGTCGTCGGCGACGAATAGATCGTGCGTCGTCTGCGGGTCGTAATGTCCCGCGCCGATGATGTCGCTCATGCCGTGCAGCCGCCACGGATGAACGGCGAAGTAGAGGCTGCGGCCTGCCGGGAAGGCGACTTTGACCGCGTCATCACCCTCCGACGCGACGGTCAGCAACACGGGAAGCTGGCGGTCGGCGTAGCGGCCAGGCGTGCGCTCGTCGTCGACGAATTCTTCGTAGCGCCTCGCCTCGAACGCGGGATTGACGAGGACCACGAGATCGCCGATGCCGGGACGGATCGGACGCACCTGCGTGCCGTTGCAGTCGACGGCGCGTTTGCCGGTGACCAGGACGCTGCCCGGTCCCTCGAGCTTGCGGAGCTGGCGCACGAGCGCCCCTTCCACCGCGGAGTAGACGAGCGCGCCGCCGAAGCTGTGGCCGGCCGTCACCATCGTCACCGGATGCGGTCTCTCCGGCGTGGCGATGCGGTCGTTCAATTCGCGGTAGAGATTGTCGAGGTCGAGCAGGATCTCGCGCCCGGCTTCGTGGCCGATGCGATGCGCGGTCGATTTGCGGTCGTAGAACGAGAGGAAGCTCGGGTTCTCGATCGAGTCGCCGCGCCAGCCGATGTAGATGCCGAAGACCGGACGTCCTCCGACTTTCGGCTGCGCCTCGCTCAGCGCCTGCAGCACGCGGCGGAAGCAGGCGAGGTTGTTGTCGCAGACCTTCGAGCGATGGTGCCAGCCATGGACGAAGGTGATGATGATCGCACCCGGTGCGTCGTGAACGGTTCCGGACTTGCGCTTGCCGCCGAGGGCGATCTCGCGCAGCCGGGCCATGACCATTTCCTTCTGCACGTCGTCGGCGACGTGGCCGTTGTCGCTGATCTCGATGACGCCGAGGTCGAATTCTTTTCCGGTGCGGTCGGTGAAGCGCTCGATCGACGTCTGGCGGAGAAGCAGATCGGAGCAGACCGGATTGCTGTTCGCGTCGGGGACGTCGGCGCGCGTTTCGAGGGCATCGAGCGTGATCGGCGACGCGAGGACATGCGTGCCGCGGAGCGGAGGAGGCGTCGTCAGCTTGCAGGCGGAGAGGCTGAGCACAACCAATGCGGCTGTCAGGACCTTCATCGGTACGTCCTCCTGTTCGGGTAGAGCGACCAGTCTATAATTCCGGAGAGACGTTGGAAAGGAGTCTGCGTGGAGCTGCTGTGCATTCTCGAGGAGTGCCGCGCCGCGGGTGGCGGCGACTGCGCCCTCGCGACGGTGGTCGAGATCAAAGGCTCCGCGTACCGGCGTCCCGGCGCGCGACTGCTCGTGCGCCGCGACCGCAAGACGTGGGGCGCGATCAGCGGCGGCTGCGTCGAAGCGGACATCGTCGAGCGAGCACTCGACGTCATCCGCCGCGGTGAGCCGTCAATCGCGCGCTTCCGTCCCGCGGAAGACGATCTGATCGTCGGCCTCGGCAGCGGCTGCGGGGGCGAGCTGGTCGTCTTCATCGAGCCGCTCCCTGAATCGCTCCACGACCAACTGACAAACGCCGCGAACGGCGATGCGCTGATCACGACCGGCATGCGGACGTCCATTGGACGGCCGTCCGATGCACCGGACGGCGCCTTCGTCCAGCCGATCGTCGCGCGGCTCACGCTCTTCATCTTCGGTGCGTCGCCCGCGGCGGAGCCGCTGCTGCGCTTCGCGAAGCAGCTCGGCTGGTGCGTGCGCATCGCCGATCACCGTCCGGTCGTGGTGTCCGATGAGCGCCTGTCGTCCGCCGACGCGATCGAGATCGCGCCGACGGAAGAGTTGCCGTCGCGCTTCGCGTATCCGTCGCCGTCCGCCGCGGTGGTGATGACGCATCACTATCTCCGCGATCTGGAGCTGATCCGCGCGCTCGTGCCGTTGCGGCTCGCGTATCTCGGCCTCGTCGGCTCGCGCGACCGCGCGCAGCGGCTGATCGGCGAAGCGACTGCGATGGGCGTCGACTCCGATCTCCTCTCCGCGCTCCGCGCGCCGGCCGGTCTCGACCTCGGCGCCGACGCGCCGTCGGAGATCGCGCTGTCGATCATCGCGGAGATCCAGGCAGTGCTCAGCCGCACCACCGCCACGGCGCTGCGCAACCGGCACGGCCGCATTCACGCCGGATCGGATGAAAGCGCGGTGGTGATTCTCGCCGCCGGCGGCTCACGCCGGCTGGGACGGCCGAAGCAGCTCGTGGCGATCGCCGGCAAGCCGCTGATCCGGCGCGCCGCGGAGGCGGCACTGTCATCCGGCAGCGGAAGCGTTCATGTCGTCGCCGGCGCGGAAGTCGCAGGAGTGCACGCGGCGCTCGACGGCCTGCCGGTCGACGTCGTGATCAACGAAGCGTGGAGCGAAGGGATGGCGTCATCGATCCGCGCGGCGATCGAGGCGATCGAACGGCGCGAGCGTCCCGTCGAGTCGCTCATCCTCATGCTCTGCGATCAGCCCGGAGTCTCCGCCGACGTTTTGCGCAGACTGCTCGACGCCTATCGCGCAACGCGCGCCCCGGTCGTCGCCTCGCGCTATCCCGAAGGCCCCGGCGTCCCCGCGCTGTTCCACGCCGACCTCTTCCCGGCGTTGAAGACGCTGCATGGCGACGTCGGCGCGCGGCAGCTCATCCGGCATCTCGATCGCGAGGTAGTGACGATTCCGCTCACGCTGCCGGACGACGTCGATACGCCCGAGGATGTGCTGCGGTACGAAGGAATCAGAAGCCGCGATCAATGAATGTCGAGTTGAACGCGAGTACGTCCTTCAACACCATCTTCATCAGCGTTGCCTCTCGTGTTGCAGCAAGGCCGCCGCGACATCGCGGCAGCCGGCCGGCATCAGGTGAAAGCCATCGTATGTCCGTCCCGGCGGAATGGTGATCACGATGACCTCGGCGTACGGCGCGTAGGCGGCGTTGAGCGCGGCGAATCGCGAGTCGTCAACGTGCCTGCCCGGGTGCTCGAACACGAGAAACACGATCCGCTTCTGGTGGGATCGCGCGAGCTCGGCGAAGTCGCGAAGCAGCAACTGCTGCCGTGTCGATCGAGAGGGAACGGCGGAGAGGCGGGGAACACGCAACGTGATCGGTTTCCCGCTGTCGAGCCACGTATGAGCCGGCGGCGGAGAGGTGAGGTCGCGGATGCGGCGATAGAGAAAGTTGCGCGTCGAGGTTCCGAACATCGCCGCCTGCAGCCGGGCGTTCGATGCGTACAGCCGCCACGTGCGACCGGCAATCGTTTGCAGCCTGCGCTCGAACGGATCGGGTCCGGTGATCCCGAACAGGCGCGCGTCCGCTTCGTCGACGGGGATCAGCGCCGGCAACATCGGGTTGGCCGCATCACCGGCGATCTGCACGTACATCACGTCGACGGAGCCGATGATCGACTTCGCGATGAGGTAGTTCGTGGCGAGTGTCTCGCCGTTGATCGCCGCGTTGAATGCGCGGACGCCGGACTGCTGACGCTCGTACTGGCCCGGAATCGACTCGTCGCTCTCGAGCGCATAGGCGAACATCATCGAGTTGCCGAAAAAGACCACGCGCCGGCCGTCGCCGCGCGGATGATCGCGGAGGTACGACACGAATGGTCCGAGGCCGAAGAGATCGGAGCTCGCGAATCGAAACGTGGAGCGGCCCTCGTAGCGTTGCTGTTCGAGCCGGTGCAGAAGCGGTGGGACGAAGGGATCGAGAAGGGCCAGCCAGAGCAGGGCGAAGATCAGGCGGCGCGTGAATCGTGTCGCGGGATTCGTCAGGAACGCGGCGAAGGACATGCCGTCTCGCATCACTGAACGTATCCAAGCGCGCGGAGCCGGCGAAGCATTTCGGGATCGATCGCGCGCGCCGGCGTCGCCGCGTTGATGCTTCGCAGCGACCGGCGCCATGCCGTGATCTCCGCCGCCATCCGCTGGGAGTCGGCATTCGGTGCGAGGTTATGCGTCTCGTCCGGATCGGCGGCGAGGTCGTAGCTCTCAACGCTGCCGTTCACGTTCACGATCGTCTTCAGCGTCCCCTCGATCTTTGCCGTGCCGGACCGGCGCGACGGAAGCTTTACGCCCGATCCGCGCATCGGAAACGACTCGGTCATGATCGCGAAAGGTGCATGCGGCATCGAGGAGATCAGCGGCCATACGTCGAGCAGACTGACGGGCGTCGCGATGACACTACCGGCGGTCTGGCCCGGGCTCTTCACGATGAGCGGCACGTGCGTCTCGGGGTCGTAGTTGGCGAGACCGTGAGTGATGACGTCATGCTCGCCGAAGCACTCGCCGTGATCCGAGAGGACGATGATCAGAGTGCTGTCGTAGACGCCGCGCTCCCGTAATTTGTCGATCACGCGCGCGACTTCGAGGTCCTCGTATGCGAGCGAGCCGTCGTATTGCGAGATCAGGTGCGCGCGCTCGCGCGGCGTGATCTTCGGCGATCCCTGATTGAACGCGGCGATCAGCCGGTCCTCCAGCTCGACCGGCAGCGTCGCGTCGTGACCCGGGAACATCGTGTCGTACGGTGCCGGCGGGAAGTACGGATGGTGAGCGTCGAGGTAATTGAGGACCAGGAAAAACGGCCGCCGCTTGCCGGCCGTGCGATCGAGATACGCGATCGCCTGATCGCTGATCTCGTCGCCGCCGCGCGCGAGGTGCCGCGTGCGCCGAGGAAGCTCGATGACACGCGAGGCGATCGCGGCGACGCGAGACCGCAGATAGAAGTCCGACGCCATGCCGTACGCCATCCTCGGCGGCCGCACGTCGAGGTGCTGGAAGCCCTGATCGAGACCGAACCCCTCGCCCAGGTAGCCGTTCGCGGCGATGCAGGCAGTGGCGTAGCCGCGCGCGGAGAGGATCTCCGCGGCCGTGAGCGCGTGCGCGGGAAGCGGCCGTCCGAGAGGCCAGCCTTCGTCGATGTGCGCGGTGTGCTCGCTTCCGTAGAGACCGGTGAAGAGCGACGCGTGGGAAGGAAGCGTCATGTTCGCCGGAGCGTAGGCCCGGGCGTAGAGGGTCGCCGTCTTCGCGAACCGCGCGAGATGCGGCGTCGTGTTTCGCGAATAGCCGTACGCCGAGAGGTGATCGGCGCGCACGGTGTCCATCACGATCAGCACGATGTTCGGTGCGGCGACGTGCGGCGGCGGCTGTTCCGGCGCGAGGTCGCGCGGCGGCCGGACGTTGACGAACATCGCGGCGAGCATGATCAACGCGAAGATCGCGATCGTCGCGAGGGGCTTCACTGACCAGCGCCTCTTCATGGCGAGGTAGCCGAGCAACAGGATCGCGATCATCGCCGCGCCGGCCAGCAGTGCCTTCGTCCGAAACGTGTAGAAGAAGCCGAGCTCGCGCACCACCCACATCGGCATGAGCAGGAGCAGACTCGCGGCCCACGGACTCTTCCGGAACATCACAGCCGCGATCGCGGCGCACACGAGCGGAACCGCCAACGCGGGGCCGCTGACGACGGCGATGGCATTCGCGGCGAATGCGATCGCGAGACCGGGAACGGCGAAGCGGCCGAGCAACGCGCCGACGAGCGGATAGAGAAGCAGAAGGAAGAGCGTGAACCGATCGTCGGGCGGAACGAACGCCGCCCCGAACAATGCGCGCCGGAGCATGATCGCGAACAACGCCTCGACGGCGCCATAAGCCGCCCACGCCGCAGCGCCTCGAAGCAACGTTTCGCGCGACAGCATCAGAAGCCGCGATAGATGAACGTGGAGTTGAACGCGGCGAACAGCAGCAACGCGACGACCGCGCACGCAACGGCGAGGCCGATGAGCGCGTCCTTCAGCAAGGTCTTCATGGTGGGAGGTGGGGAGTGATTTGGTCGGGCAGGGGGGATTTGAACCCCCGACCACCTGAACCCCATTCAGGTACGCTACCAGGCTGCGCTACTGCCCGACTCGGGATCGATGCTAACACGAACGCGTTTCGTGAATTCCGGTGGAGGGACAGGCGCCCTCGCCTGTCAGGGGAGCGCGGTCGCCCAGAGGATCAGGTACTTGGTGACCTCGATGTTCCGCGCCGACGGCGCGACCTCGATCTCCTCGATCGAGCGCGCGCTGGCCATCAATTCATCGCGCAGCGTCTCGAGCTCCTTGTCCCAGGCGCGCTGGATCTGCGCGATGTTCTCGAGGTAGTCGACTTCACGCACGGTCGATGCGCCGTCGCTCACCGCGGCAGGACGGCCGCTTGTGATGTTGTAGAGCGCCTGGCCCCAGGCGACGCCGACGTTCTTCGACGAATCGTCGAGCGGATCTTCGTTCTGCGCGTCGCGGTCCTCGCGCTCCGCGCGCTGTTTGAGCTGATCGATGCGGCGGCGGAACGTGCTCTCCAGCCGCTCCGATGTGTCGTTGAGTCTGCGCCGCGCTTCCTCGAAGCAGCGCTCGAGGAACGACTCGCGCGGCTCGTTCGCATTCGAGTACATGCCGAACGCCGAGTTGGCGTAGACGCGCAGGCGCTCCGTCTCCTCGACATGCTGCTTGAACCCTTCCTCCGATTGCGCCGCGCTCTGCACGAGCGCCTCGGGGGTGATGGAGATGTTGAGGTGATGCGACGGATCGGGCACCGCGCGGATGTCGAGCTTCTCCGGATCGATCGTCGATGCGCGATCCCACAGCACTTTGCCGTCCGTCGGCTCGATCGGCGCGACATACGTTCGCACGGCGCTGATGTGCACGCCGCTGCGCGACTCGCTGTGCGTGACCACTCCTTCCGCGAGGATGAACGGCCGGTAGTCGCCGCTGCCGCCGTAGACGTAGAGCTGTTCGACCGACTCGCCGGTGAAGCGGACCGGAAGACGGCCGCGTCCCGTGGAGATCGGCGCGAGCGCGTCTTCGCCGCGATCGACGACCAGTCCGTGCGGAACCGGTACTGCATCGAGCACGCGCCCCGGAACCGTCGACAACGCGCGGACGATCGCTCCGCGGCGCTCGGGTGGAAAGAGAAACACGACGCATCCGCCGCCGCCCGCGCCGCAGACTTTTCCGCCCCAGGCGCCGGCCTCGGTCGCGGCGGTGATCGCCGAGTCGATCTCCGGCGTCGAGATGCCGTCGATCAGCGCTTTGCGGTTCTCCCACTCCCTCGCCAGCGCGCGGCCCGCGGCTTCGAAGTTCGCCGTCTCCAGGGCGCGCTCCATCTCGATCGCCGTCTCGGCGATCTGCGCGAGGCCGTGCGTGACTTTCTTCTTCTTCTCGATCTGCCGCTTGTACATCTCCCAGTTGTTGGTGCCGGAGAAATGGGCGATGCCGGTGTAGTGCAGCAGGAAGCGATCCGCGAGGTCGTGGATCGGAAGCGCGATGGTGTGATGCGCCGGCGCGCCGGGCTCGAGATGCAGCGCCGCGAGGCCGCCGTAGACCGGCGGGTAGTAATCCTGAATGCCGGCCGGGACGCCGAGGAGACGCGTTTCGAGATCGCGGACCGTGTTGATCAGCAGCTCGCCTTCGAGTGCCGCGCCTGCGATCTCGGAGAGCGCGCGGACGAGCGTGATGGCGAGTGCCGACGATCCGCCTAGGCCTGAGCCGCGCGGCGCGTCGGTGCGGGTCGTGATGTGAATGCCGGTGAGGTGGAAATGCTCGACCGCGCGGAAGATCAGCGCCGCTTTCGGATCGGCGCCGAGCTCGTTGATCGATTCGTAGCGCTGCCGGTATTGCTGGTCGGTGAGGTGGATCGAGATCGCGCCGTCGCCGGTCTCCACCACTTCCGATTCGGCGTAGTGGGAGATCGCGACGTTGACCGTCCGCGATCCGGGGTGAAACAGGTACAAGGGCCAGAGGTCGAGAGTGCCTCCGGCGAGATCGGCGCGCACCGGCGCCCGGACGATGACTTTTTTCATGAGGGAAACCGGTTCGTTGCTAGAAGAGTGCCCGCCGTTTCGGCGCGGACGCCTGCGCGATCGCGTTCGCCGGCGCTGCGAGGCGCGGCGTCAGGCGGGCGACGTCCGAGCGGAATGCCTGCAGTGAATTGCCGCGCAGCGGATCGGGAGTGATCGACCGGAGCTTCAGCGGATCGAGCCACGAGCCGCCGTCCGAAACGCGATAGTCGAGATGCGGACCGGTGGCCAGGCCGGTCATGCCGACGTAGCCGATCACCTGTCCCTGCGTGACCTTCGTTCCGCGCTTGATCCCTTTGCCGAAACGCGAGAGATGCAGGTACGACGTTTCGATGCGCGACGAGTGGCGGATGCGGACGAAGTTCCCTTCGCCGCGGTTGTAGGTTGCTTCGACCACCGTGCCGTCCGCCGTCGTCATCACCGGCGTTCCCACCGGCGCGCCGTAATCGACGCCGTGATGCGGGCGAAACATGTGGAGGATCGGATGGTAGCGGCGGTTGGAGAATGACGACGTGATGCGCGTGAACGCCAGCGGCGCGCGGAGGAACTGCTTGCGCAGCGGCGTGCCGTTCGCGGCGTAGTAGCCGCCGTGATCGCCGGAGTCGCAGCGGAACGCCTCGTACTTGTCGCCCTCGTGGATGAAGCGCGCCGCAGTGATCGGTCCGTAGCCGACCGCATCGCTGCCGGCGTATCTCTTCTTCACCACCACGCTGAACGAATCGCCCTTCTTCAACGCGAAGAAGTCGATGTCCCACTGGAAGACGTCGACGAGCTGCTGCACGAGCTGCGGCGTCTCGCCTGCGTTGCGCAGCGCTTCGTAGAGCGAGCTGTCGATGCGCGCCGAGACCGTCGTCTCGATCTCGCGGATCTGCGCCTCGTGTTTCGTCACGTCGAAACGATTGCCGTTGCGGAGCGCGTTGACCTCGCCCCAGCCGACGATCTTCAACTGGATGCTGTCGGCCTTGCCGTTCGGGTCGTAGTGGAAACGCACGAGGTGTCCGGGGCGGAGGCGGCGGACGTCGATGCTCTTCGCGAATTCGGTCGTCAGGGCTGCGCTTTCCTGGCGCGTGAGGCCGCCGCTAAGCAGCACGGCGTCGAGTGTGTCGTCTTCTTCGATCGGGAGGATCACCGAGTGATCGGGGAGCTGCGCCGGGGAGCTGGCCGCCATCAGCGCGGCGTATTGCAGCTCCGGCACGGGCGCGGGAGCCGGTGTGGCCGGCATGGCGGCCGGATCGTGCAGGCTGACAGTCGCGAGCAGGAGGGGGATGGCCAGCGGAAGGGCAATCGCGAAGAACGCCGGCTGCCGCCGTAAGACCCCACCCAGACGTTCGCCGATGGCGAGCAGTTTACGCATCAGTGCTGTGCTTCAAACCGGGGACGAACTACTCGGACGATGGTATCAAAAAGTTACCGGTTGCCAGTTCCCGGTTACCGCGGGCACCGGCGACCGGTAACCGGCAACCGAATCACGGCTCCATCGAAAGCGTCTGGATCTGCGTCTGCGCCAGCTTCTCGTCGCCCGACTCGGCGCGGTGGTAGTTCGCCGGAACGGTGAACGTGCTGCCGCCGACGTCCTGCTGGCGGATCGACGTGATGATCATCTCCCGCGTCTGCGTGCGGGTGCGGCTGTAGCCTCCGTCGCGCGCCAGCGCGGCGCTCGCGGCGCTGCGGACGTCGGTGGTGATGGTCTGCATCGTCTCGCGCAGGGGGAAGCCTTTGATCTTCGTCGTTTCGATCTGGATGATCTCATCGAGCTTCGGGTTGCCGGTGCGGATCCCGCTGTTGGCGAGGAAGAGCTCCGAGATGTCGCCGAACATCACGGTCGTCCACTTGTCGATCGTGGTGTGCACGTTCTGCTTGAGGACGATCGTCCCCATCGTCAGCGTGATGTCGTACGTCATCGTCAGGCGGTAGTGATCGGTCGGGACGCCGGCGATGACCGGGTGGTCGTCGATCTTCGTCGCCGACGAGCTGAGGTTGTCGATCGCGATGTTGCTTTGCCCGACCGATGCCGCGACGTTCCCCGCATTGACCTCGGCATACAGCTTCTTCGTCGGGTCGACGAAGGACATCGTGCGCGAGCCGTTCGTCGAGATGACGTAGACGCCGGGGGTGTAGGCGTTTCCGGAGATGACGTCGACGCGGGAGCGGTCTCCGTCGATCACGGCGCGGCCGGTGTACTGCGTCGGCGCCTGACCGCCGTTGTCCGAGCGCGTCGTCTGCTGAAACTCGTACACAATGGCCGCGCTTGCCGCGTGGCAAATGAAGAGCAACCCCACCACCAACCCACTCTTCGCGATCATAAATAACTCCTGGAACTCCTCTCAGTATACCGGAGAAATTTTAGTCAGGCGGGGGGACGTTCGGAGGCCCATGTCTACAACGAGATACTTCGTCGCGGCAGCGCTCGCCGCGACCATCGCGGCCCCCGTCTTCGCCGCGCGAAAAGCCGATCCGAACTCGCTCGAAGAAGTGGTGAAGAAGGTCCAGCAGGTGCAGAAGAGCACCAAGACGCTGCAGGCCGACTTCCGCCAGGAAAAAGAGCTCGCCCTTCTCAACAAGCCGGAGGTTTCGACCGGCACGTTCACCTTCTCCCGTCCGAGCAATGTCCTCTGGGTCTACGACGCCCCGAAGCGCGTGCAGATGCTGATCGCCAACGGAATGCTCACGACCTACTACCCCGATCTCCGCAAGGCCGAACAGATCGACGTGAAGCGCTTCCAGGACCGCATCTTCAAGTACATGGGAGCGAGCGGCGCGATCGATGAGCTGAGCCAGTACTTCGACTTCACGTTCGTCGACAACGCGGCGAGCTCCACCTGGACGCTCGACCTCAACCCGAAGAACCGGATGATCGCCAAGCGCGTGAAGCACATCAAGCTGGCGATCGACAAGAAGACCTACCTGACGACGAAGATCGAGTACACCGAGGGAGACGGGGACATCACCCGGTACGAGTTTTCGAATCTGAAGATCAATCAGCCGGTCGCGCAGACCCGCTTCACCCTTCAGCTTCCTCCGACTGTGCGCGTCGAGCAGATGAAGTTGCAGTAGTGTTCGAGCTGCTGCATACGGACGGCGCCGCCCGCCGCGGCGTCGTCACCACGCGCCACGGCACCATCCAGACTCCGGTCTTCATGCCGGTCGGTACGCTCGCCTCGGTCAAATCGCTCACCACCGAGCAGCTCGCGGCGCTCGGCCCCGAGATCATCCTCAACAACACCTACCACCTGATGCTCCGCCCCGGCATCGACCTGCTCGAGCAGCTCGGCGGCGTGCATCCGTTCATGAACTGGGACCGCGCGGTCCTGTCGGACTCCGGCGGCTTCCAGGTCTTCTCTCTCGCCTCGATCCGCAAGGTGCGCGAAGAGGGGGTCGAGTTCCGCAGCCACATCGACGGCAGCGCGCACTTCCTCTCACCCGAGCGCTCGATCGAGATCCAGTCGCGGATGGGCGTCGACATCGCCATGGCCTTCGACGAATGTCCGCCGTACGGGCTCGGGCACGCCGAGGTCGAGAAATCGATGGAGATGACGCACCGGTGGGCCGAGCGGTCGCTGCGCGCGCGGCGTGAAGGCGGCCCCGCGCTCTTCGGCATCGCGCAGGGAGGGATCTACCACGACCTGCGCAAGCGGAGCGTCGAGACCATCGCCGCGATGCCGTTCGACGGGTTCGCCATCGGCGGAGTGGCGGTCGGCGAGTCGAAGGACGAGATGCTCGACATCATGCGGTACACCGCGCCGCTGCTTCCGGCCGACAAGCCGCGCTACCTGATGGGCGTCGGCACGCCCGACGATCTCCTCGACGGCGTCGAAGCGGGCATCGACATGTTCGACTGCGTGATGCCGACGCGGAACGCGCGGAACGGATCGCTTTTCACCAGCCACGGGAAGGTCGCGATCAAGAACGCGAAGTACGCCGCCGACCGCCGGCCGCTCGATGCGAACTGCTCCTGCGTCACCTGCCGGACCGTTTCACGGGCCTATCTGCGGCACCTCTACGTCAATGACGAGATCGCCGCGATGGTCTACAACACGATCCATAACGTCTCGTTCTACCTTGACTTGATGAGGGGTATCCGGCAAGCTATCGCGTCCAATTCTTACGGGTCTTTCCGCGATGCCGTGCGCGCGCGGATGGCGAGCGGGGAAGGCGACGCAGCGTAAGACCGCCATCGCCGCCAAATCAAAAAACAAAAAGTAAGACATGCATACGATTGCTCTGCTTCAAAGTGCCGGCACCGCCGCCTTTCTCTTCAACATCCTGCCGATCGCAGCAATCGGTCTGGTTTTTTACTTCCTGGTGATCGCCCCCGCGAACAAGCAGCGGCGGCAGCAGGCGGACATGCTGAGCGCGCTGAAAAAGGGCGATCGCGTCCTCACCAGTGGCGGGATTTACGGAACGATTCAGGGCGTTGAGGCGGACGTCGTCTACCTGAAGATTGCCGAGAATGTAAAGGTCAAAGTCGCGCGTTCTGCCGTTTCCGGTGTGGTCAACACCGGCGACGCCGAGTAGCCCGCGGCGCTTTTTTCCGGAGGAACTCTTGAACAGAAACGTGATGTGGAAGGTCGTGCTGATCCTGGCGATACTCGTGGTCTTCGTCGTGGCCATCGTGCCGACGACGAACAACCCGGAGCCGATCAAGCGCGGCCTCGACCTCAAGGGCGGCACGCATCTGGTGATGCGCGTCAACGTCGGCGATGCCGTCCGTCTCGAGACCGACCAGGCCGCCGAGACGCTGAAGACCCAATCCGCGAAGCTCAACCTGCCCGCGCCGATCACCCACCGGGTCAATGACGCGACGTTCGTGGCCGCGCTGCCGGCCGGTGTCACCAGCACCGCCGAGTACGAAAAGCTCGCCAAGGACTTCCTCGGACAGTTCGACATGAGCCGCACGCCGGAAGGCGCGATGCAGTTCAAGATGAAGTCGCTGTCCGTGACGGCGATCGAGCGTGACACCATCACGCACGCCGTCGAGACGATCCGCAACCGCGTCGACGCCCTCGGCGTCACCGAGCCGATCATCGCCCCGGAGAGCGGCAACCGCATCGTCATCCAGCTCCCCGGCGTCGACGATCCGGCTCGCGTGAAGGACATCATCAAGACCACCGCCGTCCTTCAGTTCCGCCTCGTCGAAGGCTCGACGGGCGCCGACGCCGCCAGCACGCTGGCCACCGTTCCGGACGCCATGAAGAGCGAAGTGGAGATCCTCCCGGGCACCCGCGAGGACGAGCTCGGACGCCCGGTCGGCGTCGAGTACTACGCGATCCGCAAGTCCGTGCCGGTCACCGGCACCGACCTGAAGAGCGCCCGCGTCCAGAAGGGCCAGCTCGGCCAGCCGAACGTCGGCATGTCGTTCACGCCCGACGGCGCGCGGAAGTTCGGCGCCCTCACCGGCGCGAACGTCGGCCGCCGCCTGGCCATCGTGCTCGACAACAAGGTCATGTCCGCCCCGAACATCAAGTCGAAGATCGAAGATCAGGGCGTGATCGAAGGACAGTTCACGCAGCAGCAGGCGGCCGACCTCGCGCTCGTCCTGCGCAGCGGCTCGCTCCCGGCATCGCTCACGACGCTGGAAGAGCGCACCGTCGGTCCGTCGCTCGGCCGCGATTCGATCCGCCAGGGTGTGCTCGCCTCGGCCATCGGGTTCATCGCCCTCATCGGCGCGGTGCTCCTCTACTACCGCGGCGCGGGCATCAACGCCATCCTCGCGCTCTTCCTCAACCTCATCATCCTGCTCGGGATGATGGCCTACTTCAAGGCGACGCTGACGCTGCCCGGCATCGCCGGCATCATCCTGACGCTCGGTATGGCGGTCGACTCGAACGTCCTCGTCTTCGAGCGCATCCGCGAGGAGCTGCGCGACGGCAAGACCGTTCGCGCGGCGATCGAACAGGGCTTCTCCCGTGCCTTCGGCACCATCATCGACACGCACATGACGACGATCATCTCGGCGCTCTTCCTCTTCCAGTTCGGAACGGGCCCCATCAAAGGATTCGCCGTCACGCTGCTCATCGGTCTGTTCGCGTCGGTGTTCACCGCGTTCTTCGTGTCGCGCGTGATCTTCGACGTCGTGTACAAGCCGGAAGATCGGCCGAGCGCGATCAGCATCTAGGAGACAACCATGCAGATTTTCGTCAACACCAACTACGACTTCATCAAATGGCGCATGGCCGCCGTTGCGTTCTCGGTGGTCTGGATCCTGGTCGGCGCCGCCTTCTACTTGAAGAACGGCATCAACTGGGGCATCGACTTCGCGGGCGGTGCGAACATCGTCCTGAAGTTCAAGGGCCCCGTGCCGATGGACCGCCTGCGCGCCGACCTCGGCGACGCGTCGATCCAGCAGTACGGCAAGCAGGAAGAGAACTCCGCGCTGATCCGCCTTCCGCAGCTCGGCCGCGAAGGTGACTACGCCGGCCAGACGGTCGATAAGCTGAACAAGGACCTCAATCCGGAGTCAGCCGATCCGAACAAGCTCGATCTGAACTTCCACGGCCGCGACCGGATCTACGACCTCCTCCTCACCTCCGATCCCGATGCGAAGGGAACGAACGACGCGGCGAAGAAGTACTACGCCGACATCGCCCAGAACGTCATCAACAAGCGCTCGGAGCTCGGCCTCTTCACCAACATGAGCCAGGTCAGCTCCGTGCCGGGCGTGACGGCGAACGCTTCCCGCGTGATCAATCAGCGCGCGTTCCTCGGCGCGTTCAACGTGCTCAATCAGGAGACCGTCGGACCGCAGGTCGGCCGCGAGCTGCAGATGAAGGCCATCTGGGCCGTCATTCTTTCGACGCTGGCCATGGGTGCTTACCTCTGGCTCCGCTTCGACCTGATGTTCGGCTTCTCGGCGATCGTCTGCATCGTGCACGACGTGCTCGTCTCGCTGGCGTTCCTGTTCATGATCCACGGCGAGTTCTCGCTGAACATCGTCGCCGCGCTGCTGCTCGTCGTCGGTTACTCCATCAACGACACGGTCGTCACGTATGACCGCGTCCGCGAGAACCGCCGCAAGCTGAAGCAGCGGATGACCCTCGAGGAACAGCTCAACCTCGGCGTGAACCAGACGCTGTCGCGAACGATCCTCACCTCCGGATCGGTCGTCATCGTCCTCATCGCCCTGATCCTCTTCGGCGGCAAAGTCATCCACGAGTTCGCGTGGATCCTCCTCATCGGCGTCCTCGCCGGCACGTACTCGACCGTGACCATCGTCCCGGCCGTCGCCATCGCCTGGAACAACCTCACCGGCCGCAAGCACGACATCGCCGGCCCCGCCCGCAGCGCGCGCATCGAAGAGCCGCGCGGCGAAGCGACCACCCCGCGCAAGCGCAAGGCTGTGTAGCCACCATCACATCGCAACGTGAAGGCCGCCCCACGGGGCGGCCTTTTTGCTTTTGGTAGACTCCGCCGCCATGAGCGATAGCGATACGTTGCGCGACGAGGCACTGGAGTATCACCAGGGGGAACGTCCCGGAAAAATCGAAGTCGTCCCCACGAAACCGACCGCCACCCAGCGCGACCTCTCGCTCGCGTATACCCCCGGCGTCGCGAAGCCCTGTCTCGAGATCGCGCGCGATCCGGGCGAGGTATACAAGTACACGAACAAAGGCAACCTCGTCGCCGTCATCTCCAACGGCACCGCGGTCCTCGGACTCGGCAACATCGGTCCCGCCGCCGGCAAGCCGGTGATGGAAGGAAAGGCCGTCCTCTTCAAGCGCTTCGCCGACATCGACGTCTTCGACCTCGAGATCGCTACGCGCGACACGGAGCTGTTCATCAACGCGGTGAAGGCGCTCGAGCCGACGTTCGGCGGCATCAACCTCGAGGACATCGCCGCCCCGGAGTGCTTCGAGATCGAAGACCGCCTGAAGAAGGAGATGAACATCCCGGTCTTCCACGACGACCAGCACGGCACCGCGATCATCTCCGCCGCCGCGCTGAAGAACGCGCTCGAAGTCGCGGGGAAAGACATCGCAAAGGTGAAGGTCGTGATCTCCGGCGCCGGCGCCGCGGCGATGGCGTGCCTCCGCCTCTACATCAAGATGGGACTGACGAAAGAGAACGTCATGCTGACCGACAGCAAGGGCGTGATCTACAAAGGCCGCACTGTCGACATGACGCACTACAAGGAGGAGTTCGCGGCCGACACCGACAGCCGCACTCTCAAAGAAGCGCTGCAGGGAGCGGACGTCTTCGTCGGACTCTCCGTCGGCGGCATCGTCACCGGCGACATGATCCAGGGCATGGCGCCGAACCCGATCATCTTCGCCATGGCCAATCCCGACCCCGAGATCCCGTACGACGACGCCGTTGCGGCGCGTCCCGACGTGATCATGGCCACCGGCCGCAGCGACTTTCCGAACCAGGTCAACAACGTCCTCGGCTTCCCCTTCATCTTCCGCGGCGCGCTCGATTGCCGCGCCACGACGATCAACGACGAGATGAAGCTCGCGGCCTCGGAAGCGCTGGCGAATCTGGCGAAGGAAGACGTCCCCGATTCAGTCCTTCGCGCGTACGGCAACGATCGCTTCACGTTCGGACGCGAGTACCTGATCCCGAAGCCGTTCGACTATCGCGTGCTGCTCAACGTGCCGGTCGCGGTGGCGCGCGCGGCGGCGGACACGGGCGTGGCGCAGCAGCCGATCCAGGACTACGACGCCTATCGCCGCCGCCTCGAGGCGCTCCTCGGGCGCTCGCGCGGCGTGATGCACCTGATCTTCGACCGCGCCAAGCGCGATCCGAAACGCATCGTGTTCCCCGAGGGCGATCAGGAGAAGATCATCCGGGCGGCGAAGATCCTGATCGATGAGGGACTGGCGCATCCGATCCTCCTCGTGCGCCAGGAAGAGATCGCGCCGCTGCTCGAGAAGTACCACATCGATCGCACGAAGCTGACGATCATCGACATCACGGCGTCGCCGCACCAAAACCAGTACGCGCAACGCTTCGCCGAATTGCGGCGCCGCGACGGCATCACGGTCGCGGATGCCCGCCGCATTCTGAACAGCCGCAACTACTTCGCGATGATGATGCTCGATCAGGGCCATGCAGACGGCGTGATCTCCGGACTGCGCGCGTACTACCCGGCGACGCTCAGGCCCGCACTGCAGATCCTGAAGACGCGTCCCGGTGCGCGCTGGGTCTCGGGCGCGTATCTGCTGATGTTCAAGGGCGGACGCACGCTCGTGCTCGCCGACACCACCGTGAACATCAATCCGACCGCGGAGCAGCTCGTCGAGATCGCGGAGCAGACGGCGGAGACGGCGCGCCGCTTCAACATCGAGCCGCGCGTGGCGATGATCTCGTTCTCGAATTTCGGATCGACGAAGGATCCAGCGACGGAGAAGGTGCGCGAGGCGGTGCGGATGCTGAAGGAGCGCCGGCCCGATCTCATCGTCGAAGGAGAGATGCAGGCCGATACGGCCGTCGTGCCGGACATCGCGAAGGGCGACTATCCGTGGAGCGCGATCCAGGGCGACGCGAACGTCCTCGTCTTCCCGAGCCTCGACGCCGCCAATGCCGCCTACAAACTGCTCTGGCGCCTCGGCGGAGCCGAAGTGATCGGACCGATCCTGCAGGGACTGGCGAAGCCGGTCCACGTACTCCAGCGCGGCGTCGACGTGAACGACATCGTCAACATGGCCGCGATGGCTGTGCTGGATGCGCAGGAGATGGCGCGGGGATAAGACCGACGAGAGCGCCTCCGGCGGGCCGGCACGGCCGGCAGCGTTTCTACTTCGCCGGTACGCAGGACCGCACAAGCGCGGACAGAGCGCCAATGTCGAACGGTTTCGGCAGGAACGCGCAGATCCCTTTGTCCACCGCGCTCGCGATTTCGGGATCGCGGTTCGCGCTGATCAGGATCACCGGGATGCGCATCAGCTCCGGTTCGCGCTGCCGTTCGGCGAGTACGTCCCAGCCTGAGAGGATCGGCATCATCAGATCGAGCACCACCACATCGGGATGCTCGGCGCGCATGAGGTCGAGCGCTTCGCGGCCGTTCGGCGCTTCGAGGAATGCGTAGCCGTCGCGCTTGAGCGCGGCCACGATCATGCGCCGGATATTGCTGTCGTCGTCCACGACCAGCACCCGGCACTCCCCGGTTTCTACTGCATTTGCGATTGCTGACACGACGGTTCTGAGCGGGAATTATGCCGTATGGCGGCTCGTATTCGACCTCGCCATCATGAAGATTGCAGTTGCCATGTCGGGCGGCGTCGATTCATCGACGGCCGCGTATCTCCTCAAGTCGCAGGGGCATGAGGTCGTCGGACTGTCGATGCAGATGTACGACAACCTCGCGAATGCGGACTCGACTTACGGAGGCTGCTGCACGATCGACGATCTCGCGGATGCGCGTCGTGTCGCTTGGAAGCTCGAGATTCCGCACTTCACGTTGAACCTCGAGTCGGGCTTCCACGAGAAGGTCATCACGCCGTTCGTGCAGAGCTATCTCGCCGGTACGACACCCAGCCCGTGCGTCCTTTGCAACACGCACGTGAAGTTCGATCTCTTCCACCGCAAGGCGCAGGCCATCGGTGCAGACCGCATCGCCACCGGCCACTACGCGCGCATCACGCGCGACGGCGGCGGCCGCTTCGAATTGCGCAAGGCCATCGACCTGGCGAAGGACCAGTCGTACTTCCTCTTCGAGCTCTCGCAGCAGCAGTTGTCCGAGGCGCTCTTTCCGCTCGGCGAGCTCACGAAGCCCGAAGTGCGCGCCATTGCGGAGGAGGGCGGGCTCTCCGTCGCGCGCAAGAAAGAGTCGTACGAGATCTGCTTCGTGCCGGAGAAAGATGGCTACGGCGCGATCGTCGAGCGCGAGGCCGGCATCACGCCGGGCGAAGGCGCGGGCGAGATCGTCGACGTCGACGGCAACGTCGTCGGCCGGCACGACGGCTACTACCACTTCACCATCGGCCAGCGTCGCGGCATCGACGTCGGCGGCACCGCGGAGCGGATGTACGTCGTCGACGTGAATCCGTTCACGAAGCGCGTGACCATCGGCCCCGCCTCGGCGCTGGAGAAGCAGGAGCTCATCGCGGAGCGCGTGCACTGGATCGGCGAGCGGCCTTCGGGTCCGATCGACGTGCAGGCGCGCGTCCGTTCGCGCATGGCCGACGTCGCGGTGACGATCACTCCGCTCGACGGCGATCGTGCGCGCCTCGTCTTCGCGCACAAGCTGCGTGCGATTGCGCCAGGTCAGGCGGTCGTGTTCTACGATCGCGACTTGTGTCTCGGCGGTGGTTGGATTTCGAGATAGTCGTGCTCCATGAATCCGATCTCCGCGCGCGCCGCGTCGCACTGAACGTTTCCGGCGCCGCGCTGTTGCTGGCGATCGCGAAGGCCGCGGTCGGATTCGCGGCCGGATCGATCGCGCTGCTCTCGTCCGCGCTCGACTCCGCCGGCGACGCCATCGCCTCGTTCGCGAACTTTCTCTTCCTCACCGTCGCCGCCAAGCCGCCCGACGAAGACCATCAGTTCGGTCACGGCAAGGCCGAGCATCTCGCCGCGCTGCTGCAGGGCGTCATCATCCTCACCGGCGGCGTGCTCCTCGGCATCAAGGCGATCGATCGCATCCGTCACCCGGTACCGGTTGAATCGTCGTTCGTCGCCATCGCCACGATGCTCGCGTCGATCGCGGCCACGATCTTCGTGACCACGTATCTCAAGCGCAACGCCGCCCGCTCCGAGAGCTCCGCGCTCGCCGGCGACGCGCTGCACTACACCTCGGACATCGTCTCGAATGGGGCGACCATCATCGCGCTCATCCTCGTGCGCTTCACCGGCAACCCGCTGTTCGATTCGATTCTCGGCATTTCCGTCGCCTGCTGGATCGGCTGGAACTCGCTCTACCTGATCTGGAACGCCGGTGCCGACCTGATGGACCCGGCGCTGCCGGAAGAAGAGATCGGCTCGATCATCGAGGCGATCGAGCGCGCCGACGCGAGCGTCGCCGGCTATCGCGAGCTGCGCACGCGCCGCGCGGCCGGCGTCCGCTTCGTCGAGTTCGAGCTCTGCATCGACCGCAGAGTCTCATTCGAGAAGGCGCACGACGTCACGGAGCTGGTGAAGGCGCGCATCCGCGACGTGTTTCCGCGCGTCGTCGTCACTGTGCACGCGGAGCCGGTTGAATCAAATGGGGAGCGGACGTCTCGTCCGCTCCAGTGCTGAGCGGACGAGACGTCCGCTTCCCTCCGCGACCCTTGCGTACGACCGCGTTGCGGCGGTCCGCATCCTCTTGGTTTCAGAACAACTTATGTCCCGCGATCCGCGCCTCGTGATCGAGCAGCCACCGCTTCACCGGCAGGCCGCCGCCGAAGCCGGTGAGCGAGCCGGTCGATCCGATCACGCGATGGCAGGGGATGACGATCGGGATCGGATTCGCGCCGTTCGCCGCGCCGACCGCGCGCACGGCGTCGGGACGGCCGATCGTTTTCGCCAGCGTGCCGTACGTCGTCGTCTCGCCGTACGGGATCTCGCGCAGCGCGTTCCACACGGCGAGCTGGAACTCCGTCCCGCGCGGCGAGAGCGGGAAATCGAAGTCGCGACGCTTGCCGGCGAAGTAGGAACGGAGTTGCACGCTCGCGTACTTCAGCGAGGCGTCGTTGCGCGTCCACTCGTCGTGCGGCGTCGCCGGCGCGAAGTGGATCACGTGCACCGCGTCGTCGTCGCCGGCGACGAGGATCTCGCCGATCGGCGTCTCCACCATCGTGTAGTTCACGAATTTCTCCAGAGCAGGATCGCCGCGTACGCGCGCCACGGACGCCACGCTTCGGCGCGCCTGCCGACATCGTCCATCGCTTTGCGCAGCACGAGATCGGTTTCCGGAAATGCGTCGGGATCACCGCTGCGCATCGCGATGTAACTGCGCGTCCACGGGCCGATTCCTTTCACGTCCAGCGATCCATGCGCGATGCGCCGAATCGTCTCCGCACGCGACGAAGGCATGCCGTCGATTGTCGCCTCCCGCAACACTTCGGCGGACGGAAACACATGAGTCAGCGCCGGATCGCCAGTGTCGATCGGCGTGCCGTATCGCGCCGCGAGCCGTCCCATCAACGTCGTCGCGGCCGCGACGCTCACCTGCTGCCCGACCACCGCCCGCACCGACAGCTCGAACGTATCCCACGCGCCCGGCACGCGCGCGCCCGGCCAGCGGCGGACGAGCGGACGCAGCGTCCGGTCGCGCCCGAGGTCCTCGGCGATCGTGTCGGGATCGGCGAAGACGTCGAAGAGACGGCGCACGCGATCGACGATCGGCTTCAGCGTGTGCGTAAACGCGCGTGGTACGGAGAGCAGCAGCGAATCCTTCGCGTCGCGCACGCGGATCACACCATGCACGTCTCCGACGCTGATCGTTCGCCGATATTCGTCGTGCGTCACCGCCTCGACTCCCGCGATCGCGCGCGGCCGCAGGAACGCGAGCAGGCCGTGGTAATCGAACGGCGCGCGATACGGCAGGCGGACGACGATGTCGCCCTCGTCGGCCACGCGTCCGCGGCGCATGTCGCGCGGCGCCATCCGGTACGCGCGCTTCATCTCCGCGTTGAACCGGCGCACCGAACCGAAGCCCGCGGCGAACGCGACGTCGGTGATCGGCAGCGACGTGTCGGCGAGCAACGTCCGCGCGAAGTGGATGCGCCGCGACTGCGCGATCGCGATCGGTGACGCGCCGAGGTGTTCTTCGAACAGGCGCCGCATGTGGCGCGACGTCACGCCGAGCCGTTGCGCAAGCGCTTCGACGTCACCGTCGTCGAGCGCGCCCTCGCCGATCAGCCGCAGCGCGCGCGACACAGTCGTCGACGTCCCGTTCCACGCCGACGTCCACGGCGCGACCTCCGGACGGCAGCGCAGGCACGGCCGGAATCCCGCCGCTTCCGCCGCCGCGGCGGACGCGTAGATCCGCACGTTCTTCTTCAGCGGCCGCTTCGCCGGACAGATCGGACGGCAGTAGATGCGCGTCGATGTGACCGCGATGAACAGGCGACCGTCGAATCGCGGATCGTGACTGCGCAACGCCTCGTACCAGCGGCCGTGATCGAGTTCCATGAAGGCAGTATCGCCGAGATGACGAGCATCGACTCGCCATTTTCGGACATTGAACGAAGGGTTGGCAGTTGATCGTTGGCCGTTAGCAGGAGCTCGTTTCTACTGCCAACTGCGACCTGCGAACGGCCAACTACTCCACCGTCACGCTCTTCGCCAGATTCCGCGGCTGATCCACATCCTTCCCCAACCGCAGCGCGATGTAGTACGCGAGCAGTTGCGTCGGGACGACCGACAGGATCGGCTGCAGCGGCTCGGGGGCCCACGGGATCTCGATCACGTCGTCGGCGAGCTTCTTGATCGCGTCGTCGCCTTCGTCGCAGATCACGATCAGCTTGCCGTCGCGTGCTTTCACTTCCTGCAGGTTCGACACAACTTTGTCGTACACCGGCGTGTGCGTGGCGATGGCGACGACCGGCATGTTCTCGTCGATCAGCGCGATCGGTCCGTGCTTCATCTCGCCGGCCGGATAGCCCTCGGCGTGGATGTACGAGATCTCCTTCAGCTTCAGCGCGCCTTCCAGCGCGATCGGGTAATGCACGCCGCGGCCGAGGAAGAGGAAGTCGTGCGACTTCGAATACTTGTGCGCCAGCTCCTCGATGTGTTTTTCCTGATGCTTGAGGATGTGCTCGATCTTGTGCGGGATCACGCGCATCTCGTGCATCGCGTAACGGCGGTCGTCGACGTTCTCGCCGCGCAACTGGCGGATGTAGAGCGACAGCAGGTAGAACGCCGTGAGCTGCGTCGTGAACGCCTTCGTCGACGCCACGCCGATCTCCGGTCCGGCATTCGTGTAGATCACGCCGTCCGACATGCGCGTCGCGGCCGCGCCGATCACGTTGCAGATCGTGAAGAGCTTCGCGCCGTGTGACTTCGCTTCCTGCATGCCGGCGATCGTGTCGGCCGTCTCGCCCGACTGCGTGACGCCGATGACCAGCGTCGTGTCGTCGACGATCGGATTGCGGTAGCGGTACTCCGATCCGTAATCGACGTCGATCGGGATGCGTGCCGCGTCCTCGAGCAGGAATCGGCCGATCAGTCCCGCGTGCCACGACGTGCCGCAGGCGATGATCTGCACTTTCCGGATCTTCGCCCAGTCGTCCGGCGTGAGCTGCAGATCGTTGAAGAAGATCTCGCCCGACTCCTCGAACATGCGGCCGTTGAACGTGTCGCGCACGGCGCGCGGCTGCTCGTGGATCTCCTTCAGCATGTAGTGCCGGTAGCCTTCCTTCTCGGCCATCACGGCGTCCCACATGATCTTTTTCGGCGGGCGGTCGACCTGCTTGTCGTTCTGATCGAAGACGCGGACGCTCTGTTGATCGGCGATCGCGTACTCGCCGTCCTCGAGATAGATGATGTTGCGCGTGTAGGCCAGGAGCGGCGCGACGTCGGAGGCGATGATGTTCTCATTCTCGCCGAGGCCGACCACGAGCGGCGGTCCGTGCTTCGCGGCGATGATCGTCCCCGGCTCGCTGCCGTCGATCATCACCAGCGCGTAGTGGCCGTCGAGCTCCTTCAGCGTCTTCGTCACCGCGTCGACGAATTTCGCGCCGCCCTTGATCTTCTCTTCGATGAGATGGGCGACGACTTCCGTGTCGGTCTCCGTCTTGAACTCGTGTCCCGCTTTCTGCAGTTGCTGCTTGAGCGGGAGGAAGTTCTCGATGATGCCGTTGTGGATGACGACCACCTGACCGGTACAGTCGCGGTGCGGGTGGGCGTTGTTCTCGTTCGGCTTTCCGTGCGTCGCCCAGCGCGTGTGGCCCATGCCGAACGAGCCGTGGATCTCCTTGTCGCCGAGCTTCGCCTCGAGGTTCGAAAGTTTCCCCTCGGCGCGCACGACTTCGACGCCGCTGCCGTTGACCACCGCGATGCCCGCGCTGTCGTAGCCGCGGTACTCGAGCTTCTTCAAACCGCCGATGAGAACCGGCACCACATCACGTGAGCCGACGTATCCGATGATTCCGCACATGTTGTCTCCATTACAATCGCCGCCGTGAAACGGCTCTGCGCGCTCGTCGCTCTCGCTCTGATGCTCGCATGTGGCAAGCGAGGCGATCCCAAACCGCCCGTTCCAATGATCCCGCAGGCGACGAGCGACCTTGTTGTAACACAGCGCGGCTCGCGCGTTGTTCTCGCCTGGAGCTACCCCTCGTTGACCACGGCCGGCAAAAAGCTCGGACCGATCCGCCGGGTCGATGTCTTTCGCTACACGGAACCGCTTCCTGTTACGCAGGGCGCGCCGCTCGGCACTTTTTCGACAGTCCCGGAAGTCACGCCCAGCCAGTTCAACAAGCTCAAAACCAAGATAGACAGCATCGAAGGTGCCAGCTTGCCCGCCGCGAGCAACGGCGCGAAGCTGACCTACGAAGACAAACCGCCGACGCAGAGCGAGGACAAGCGTCCGGTGCGGCTGACGTACGCCGTCGTCACGGAGGGCGGAACCGAGCGGGGCGCGCTGTCGAACCTCGCCGTCGTCGTGCCAATCGAGCCGCCGGCCGTGCCCGGCTCATTCGCGGCGAAAGCGAAACCGGAAGGGGTCGAGCTGACGTGGGAAAAGCCGCCGAGCGGAACGGTCATCGGCTACAACGTTTACCGGACGCCGGCGAACGAGTCGTTCGATGAGCTGGCCCTGCCGATCAATCCGGCGCCGGTGACGAAGACGACGTTCACCGACGTGCCGCCGTACGGAACGTTCGACTACCGCGTGACCGCCGTCGCCGCGCCGGGGCCGCCGCGCATCGAGAGCGAAGTGTCGGCAGCGGCGAACGCGCAGTTCAAGGACCTCCTCCCGCCGCCGCCTCCGACCGGGCTCGCCGCGCTGCTCGAGACGAAGGCGGTGCGCCTGGTGTGGGATCCGGTGGACGTGCCCGATCTGTCGGGCTACTTCGTCTATCGGAACGAAGGAACGGCGCGTCTGCAGATGACGCCGATCATCATTCCGCAGACGACGTTCCGCGACATCTCGATCCAGCCGGGCGTCGAGTACACGTACGAGGTCGTGGCCATCGATCGCGCGCACAACGTGAGCGCGCCGGCGAAGACGACGCCGGTGCTCGTGCCGCGAACGCCTTAGGTGTAGGACAGGCGCCCCCGCCTGTCCGCTCGATTCGACAGGCGAGGGCGCCTGTCCTACACGCTCAACAGTTCCCGCAACCGCTCCGGATCGCTCGTCGGCTCCTCGCACGCGTAGCCGTGGCAGACGTATGCCATCGTCCGGTCGTGCGGCCGTCCCTCCATCAGCGGCAAATCGGCTGATGCTTCACCAGCGACGAGCACGCGATGCGGGAGGAACGTCTCACCGATGACGCGCTCGAGCGCCGACGTGTCGCTGCCGGTGAGCGCGATCTCCTTCGGCTGACCGGCGCGCCAGGCGGCGACGCCGAGGAGGAAACCGAAGCCCGACGGGTAGCGCTCGGCGAGCGGCCAGACCGACGCGATGGCGCGCGTGGCGATGCGCGCGTACTCCTCGTTGCCGAAGAGGATTGCCATCCGCAGCAACAGCTCGCACGTCACCGAATTGCCCGACGGCGTGGCGTTGTCGAAGAGGTCCTTCGGGCGCGTGATCAGCTTCTCGTGATCGGTCGGCGTGTCGTAGAAGCCGCCGTTCTCGTCGTCGATGAAGCGCGCGACGATCTGGTCAACGAGTTGACGAGCGGCATCGAGGTATCGGCGCTCGTGCGTCGCCTCGTACGCCAGCGTGAGTCCCCACGCCGCGCCGGAGTAGTCCTCCAGCAGGCCGGGGATGCGATCGGTGCGCATGCCGTTGCGTTTGATCAGAAACTCCGCGTTCGCGCGCACGACGTCCTCGTATTTGCCGAACGCGATCTTCGCCTCCGCGAACGCCGCGAGCATCCAGCCGTTCCAGCCGGTGAGGATTTTGTCGTCGCGCGACGGCGCCACGCGCTCGGAGCGCGTGCCGTATAACTTGCAGCGTCCGCGTGCGGCGATCTCGAGCAGCCGGTCCATCGTGATGCCGAGATCTGCGGCGACCGCCTCCGGCTCGCGCGGGACGTTGAGGATGTTGTGGCCCTCCCAGTTGCCGTGCTCGGTGATGTCGAAGAGCGCGCAGAAGATCCGCCCTTCTTCCTCGCCGAGGATCGACATCACCTCGGCGCGCGACCAGACGTAGAACTTCCCTTCCACGCCTTCCGAATCGGCGTCCTGCGACGAATAGAAGCCGCCGTCGGGTGAGGTCATCTCGCGCTGCACGTAGCCGAGGATGTCGTTCGCGGTGCGCGCGAAGAGCGGCTCCTTCGTCCACTGCCAGGCCCGCGTGTAGACGCGCGCCAGCAGCGCGTTGTCGTAGAGCATCTTTTCGAAGTGCGGCACCAGCCAGCGCGCGTCGACCGAGTAGCGGTGGAAGCCGCCGCCGACGTGGTCGTACATCCCGCCGCGCTCCATTTTGGTCAACGTGTTGACCACGATCTCGCGCAACGACAGGCGAGGCGCCTGTCGCTCCACCTGCATCAGAAAATCGAGCGTCATCGACGGCGGGAACTTCGGCGCACCGCCGAAGCCGCCGTAGACGGGGTCGTAGTTCTGCGCGATGCGCGCCGCGGCCTGCGCGAGGTTTTCTGACGTTGCATCGGACGTCCCCTCGGCTTTCAATCGTTTCCCGATAGCCGCGGTCACTTCCTTCGCCGCCTCCTCGACATCCTCGCGACGCATCCGATACGCCTGCGAGACATGTCCGAGGATCCGCCGGAATCCCGGCATGCCGTGCCGGTCGTCAGGCGGAAAGTACGTGCCGGCGTAGAACGGCTGGCCCGTGGGCGTGAGGAAGACCGACATCGGCCACCCGCCGTGGCCGGTCATCAGTTGCACCGCTTCCATGTAGATCGAATCGACGTCGGGCCGCTCCTCGCGATCGACCTTGATCGACACGAAGTGCTCGTTGAGGATCGCCGCGATCTCTTCGCTCTCGAACGACTCGCGCTCCATGACATGGCACCAGTGACACGCCGAGTACCCGATCGAAAGGAACAGCGGCTTGTCCTCCGCGCGCGCTTTCGCGAACGCCTCGTCGCCCCACGCATACCAGTCGACCGGGTTGTGCGCGTGCTGGAGGAGGTAAGGGGAGGATTCGTTCGCGAGGCGGTTGGTCATGACGGGAGGTTACGCCGGTCTTTGAATCGCCTCCAGCATCTGCGGCGGAAACGCGCGCATCTCGAAGTACTCCGACTCCAGCTCCTCGATCTGAAACCGGTCGAGTCCCGAGTTCGAGAGAAAGTCGCTGCGCAGCTTCGCGTCCTGCTCGTCGATGATCCGCGGCAGAAGCTGATTGATGTAGAAGGCCTCGAGGCGGATCTTCGTGATGACGTCCTCGAGCAGCGACTCGTTGATCAGGTCGTGCAGGTCGCGCATGTCGTCGTCGCGCGAGATCTCGTCCTTCATCTCCCGCCGGAACGTCTCGCGTCCCTCGGGCGTGTTGAGCTCGAGATAGAAATTCATCATGCGGCGCCGCGCGAGCTTGTAGACCGCGAAGTACGCGCGCTCGTGGCGGTTGAGCGAGACGATCGACTCGACGACGTTCGCGATCGACATCTCGTTGTTCTCGATCGAGATCAGCCCGAGCGTCAGCGCGTAGAGCTTCTTCTTGCCGTACGACAGCGCGTATTCGTTCGCCACGATCGGCTCGATGAAGAGCAACTGGAACAGGCCGCGCCGCAGTTTCTCGAACACCTGCATGTTGCCGAGGAGCGAGCGCACCTGTTCGGAGGAGAGCTCGACGTCGTCCATGAACGCGAGCTTGTTCACGAGCGTGGTGGTGTGATCGATGCGGTCGAAGAGCGTGATCAGCTCGCCGAATGATTCGAGGCGCTCGAAGTCTTCTTCCTCGCGCGAGATCTCGTCGATGAGGCGGCCGGTGTCGAGCAGCAGCTCCTCGAACGTCTGATCGCGATTCGCGGCCGCTTTCTGCTTGTTCTCCATGAGCTGGACCATGTCGAGCGAAGAGAGCTTGCGCGTGATGTTCTTGCCGAGGAGGAAGCCGCCGAGGATCTCGCGCGTCGACTGGATGTACTCGGGCTCGTGCTCGGCCGTGGCGACGCGGGTCTCCTGCAGCACGATCTCTTCGAGCGTGTCGAAGATGGAGAGCGGCACTTCGTTGCGCAGCGAGAGCGTGCGGATGCGCATCAGGCGTGCGCGTGCCGAGGGATTGATCGTCGAGCCGGCGCAGGAGGCGAGGATGCGCTTGTACTCGTTGATCAGTTCCTGGTTGTCGGTGTGGTGGTAGATGACGTCGATCTGGATCCGCTCGCGCTGGTACGTCTCGACCCCTTCGCTCGGCATCGTGGCGATGTGCTCGAGCGAGCGATGGCTCGCGTACGCCTGGCGGCAGGCGTCGGAGAAACGCTGGTTCGCGCGATGGACGACGCGGAGGATGACGATCGTCGTCTCCGGCTCGGCCAGCGCTTCGAGGACCTCCGTGCCGAGGGCGATGAACTTTCCTTCGCTCACTTTGCGCGAGCGCTTGAGCAGCTTCCCGGCGTTGCGCAGCGTCTGCGCCTGGCGCTCGGTGACGTCGCCGAAGCGCTTGCGATCGTCGACGAAGAAGAAGTAGTTCGCGATCGCGTTCCCCTGCAGGAAGAGGTTGTCGTAGGTCTCGAAGCCTTCGGTGTGCAGCGTGAACTTCAGCTCGTGCGTCTTCTGATCGGTCGTGGCGCCGAAGAGCACGAGACGGTTGACCACCTCGTCGTTGAGCAGATCGCCGACGGGAAAATGTCCGCCGAACATGTACTCGCCGAAGATGCCGCCGTTGCCGCGGAAGCGCACGCCCTCGGGGTTGAGCGTGATCTCCGAGTTGCCGCCGAAGTAGCGGACCACGTCGCCGCGTCCGGTGGAGATCTGCTCGAAAAAGAAACGCCGGTCGACGTCGGGGCCGGTGACGACCGCGAAGTATTCGATTGTCTCTCCGATGAACCCCTGGTGGACGATCGCCCGGATCACGCAGCAAGCATAAACTGCTCAACGTGCAGGTCGAGACCTACGAGCGGACCGGTTTTCCCGCGCATGTGACCGGTTCGAAGCGCTCCGGCGCGTATTCGGTGGTCACGACGGAGTACGCGGGCGGCACGGCGCTGCCGCCGCACGCGCATCGCGAGGGCTGCCTCATCGCGGTCGTTTCGGGTCGATTCGACGACGTCGTCGGACGCAGGCCGCGCCGCTTCGGCGAGGGCGCGCTCTTCACCCGGACGCCGGAGCAGAAGCACGCGAATCGCTTCGACGCCGCGATGACGATCTGTCTCAACGTGCCGGTCGAGACGGACCGCGATCGCGCGACTCACGACCCGCGGCTCGTCGCCTCGCTGCTCGCGGCCGATGACGATCTGGCCATCGAGTGCGCGGTCCGTGAGGCATTGATCGCGCTGAGCGAAGCGGCGATGACCGCGCCGTCGCCGCGCGTGGCGCTCGCCCGCGAGCTGGCGGAGGATGCGTTCGCGTCGCCGCTGACGCTGAGCGACGTGGCGCGCGAGGTGGGGATGCATCCCGCGCATCTCGCGCGCGATTTCCGGCGCGCATACGGAAGCACGTTCGGCGAGTACGTTCGGGCGCGCCGCGTGGCGTTCGCCGCGGCGGAGCTGCGCGCGGGCGTGCGGCCGCTCGCCGACATCTCGCTCGCGGCCGGCTTCTGCGATCAGAGTCATCTGACGAAGGCGTTCCGCCGGATCGCCGGCACGACTCCGGGCCGCTTCCGCCGCAACTGTTAATCCTGTCCAAGATCGCCGCGGCGTGCCGCCGCTATCTTCCGGCGCATGATCGCCGCGATTCTGACTGTCACCCAGATCCTGAATCTTCCGAGCGCTTCGTCGCCGCAGATCGCGCCTGACGGAAGCGCCGTCGTCTACTCGATCTCGCGCGAACTGTGGCGCGTGCCTGCGAAGAGCGGTGAGCCGAAGCGGATCGGCGCTGGCAGCAATGCGCGCTGGTCGCCCGACGGCAAGCGGCTCGCGTACATCGCGTCGTCGCGAGTCCACATCGACGGCAAGCCGGTGAGCGATGAAGGTGTGCAGGCATTCGAGTGGTCGCCGGACGGGATGTCGATCGCTTACGTCGCATCGTCATCGTTGCCAAAGGACGACGCCGACTTTCACGTCGTCGGCGAGGAGAAGCGCGCCGCGGTCCGGCTCTTCGTGCAGCGGATCGGCGGCAAGGCGATCGCACTTACGGATGAAGCGCTGTCGATCGATGCATTCGCCTGGTCGCCCGACGGAACGCTCATCGCGTTCGGCGCTGCGTCAGCCGACGCGGACGAAGCGTGGCGGAAGTCCGACCTGTACGTGGTCAACGTCGCCGACAAGTCGGTGAAGCAGCTCACGCAACGTGAGGGCTTCGACTCCGCGCCGTTCTGGTCGCCCGATGGAAACAAGATCGCGTACGTCACGTCGAACGTCGCACTCGGCCAGACGTTCAGCTCCGCGGCGAACTCGTACCTCGCGATCGTCGACCGCGACGGTAGCAACGACCGCGTCGTCACGCGCGACTTCGACGAGCGTCCATCGCCGGTGGCGTGGATCGGCGGCGACATCTACTTTCAGGCTCGCGCGCGAACCGACGAGCAACTCTACCGTCTTGATGCGACAAACGGCCGCATCACGCGCGTGACCACGCCCGGCGTCTTCCGGGACTTCAGCATCACCGCCGATGGAAAGAGCGCCGCATTCATCGTTGCGCGGAGCGGCGCGTTGCCGGAGATCGCGATCGCCGAGCTCGCAGCGTTTGCGCCGCGCATCATCACGAACGTCAGCGCCGCGTTGCGCGACGTCGTTGTGAGCAGCCGCGAAGTGATCGCATGGACGGCGAGCGACGGGACGCCGATCGAAGGCGTGCTGGTGAAGCCGGCGGACTTCGATCCGGCAAAGCGCTATCCGCTGCTGGTCGTGCTTCACACCGGCCCGATCCGCACGGCACAGCCGGTGCTCGAGTCCGAGCTGCCGTATCCGGTCGAGATCTTCGCCGCGCGCGGCGCGCTGGTGCTGGAGCCGAACTATCGCGGCTCGGCGGGCTACGGCGAGCGGTTCCGCAAATTGCTGATCGGCCAGCTCGGCGCGCCCGAGGTCGACGACGTGATCACCGGTGTCGACGCGCTGATCGCGAAAGGCATCGTCGATCCGAAGCGCGTCGGCGCGATGGGCTGGAGTCATGGCGGATATCTGGCGGCCATGATCGCCACCTCGACCGATCGCTTCGCTGCCGTGTCAGCCGGCGCGGGCGTGTCCGATTGGCAGACGTACTACACGCAGAGCGACGGTGGGCCGTGGGCCGCCGAGTATCACAACGGAACGCCGTGGGATGTCCCCGAGGCGTTCCGCGCGAGCGCTCCGCTGACGTATGTGAAGAAGGCGCGGACGCCGACGCTGATCCAGCACGGCGAGCGCGACCCGCGCGCGCCGATCGCGAGCTCGTACGAATTGCGCCGCGCGCTGCTCGATCAGGGCGTGCGCGTGAAGATGATCGTGTACGACAAGGCGGGGCATGCCGGCGGCGGCTTCACGCCGAATCAGTTGCGCGAGGTGATGGAGCACAACCTCGAATGGTTCGAGCCGCTCCTCGGCCATCATTGACGGAAGCGTTGAATTGGGGATAGCGTTCTGGCAGTCCGCGTTTCGGTCAGTAATCCAGATTGCAATCGGAGGCTCCCCATGCGCACTGTCACCCGCACAGCGCTCGCAGTCGCTCTGTCTTTTTTTGCCGTTGTTCCCTGCTTTGCCCGTACGAAACCTCTGAAAGGGCCTGTGGAGCGCATTCGCGATGCCGTTGCCCGCGACAGTGTGGTCCGCATCATCATCGGACTCGACGTGCCGGGGTATGAGTCGGAAGGAAGGTTGAAAGGGCAGGCGATCGCGGAGCAGCGGCGGAACATCCACGCCGCACAGCAGCGGGTACTGCATCGACACCGGCATCTGACCGCGGTGCCCGGACATCAGTACGTGACATTTCCGTCGATGGCGGTCGACGTCGACCGGGTGACGTTCGAGGACCTGATCGACGACGATGACGTGACGAGCGTCGAAGAGAACACGATCATGCGGCCCGCTCTGCGCGACACGACGAGCAGGATCGGCATGAATACCGTGTGGCCGCTCGTGGACGGCTCGGGGTACTCGATCGCCATTTTCGACACCGGCGTCGCATCAAAGGATCCAAGCAAAGCGCACAACTTCCTGAAGAATGCCGGCGGAAGCCGCGTGACGTTCGAGGCCTGTTTTTCGACGACGTTCGGCGATTTTCAGTCGACGTGTCCGAACGGCGGACCGTCGAGTTTCGTGCCCGGATCGGGCGATCCGTGCGACGTCACGCAAGCGCCCATATGCGGGCACGGAACGATGGTGGCGGGTGTCGCCGCGGGTTACGTCAACGCCGCACCGGACAATGGCACGCCGCTTTCCGGTGTCGCCAGGGGGGCGTCGGTGATGTCGTTCAAAATCGCGGCGCTTTTCGCCTCGCAGAACATCATGCAGCTCACGGACATCGATGCGGCGATCGATTACATCAACGAGAATTACACGACCTCGTTCACCACGCTCGCTGCAATCAACATGAGCCTGGCGTCGTCTTACGCTCCGGGCACGACTGACTACTACACGACGCGCGAGCAATGTCAGAACGCGCACCCTGGATTTCTTCAGCGGGTCAACGCCATGCGCGACCACAACATCGCCATTGTCGCGGCGACCGGTAACGAGGGGAAGCACGACAGGTTTTCATTTCCGGCCTGCAACCCGGGCGTCATCGCCGTCGGCGCCACGACCAAGGCCGACATCTTGTGGCCCCTGTCGAACGGCACGTGGGAAGTCGATCTCCTCGCGCCGGGAGCGGGACCCGACGATACTCACGGCATTTACGCGGGCGTGTTGCGCAATGTGGGCGGGTCGATCGACCCGAATGCCTTCGACATCAGCATGGACGCCGACGGACAATTTCCCATCCAGGGCACTTCGATCGCCGCTCCACATGTGGCCGGCGCGTTCGCGGTCATGCGACAGCGCACTCCGCTGAAGACCGTCGCGGGAATCAGGGATGCTCTCGTTCGTACCGGTACGCCGATCGAGGATCCGTACAATGGCTCGGTCCTGCCTCGCATCAACCTGGCCCTCGCCACGGACAATACGCCGCCGAGCGCGCCTCAGAATCTGACCGCGGCCGGAAGCTCCTCGTCGGTCGTCCTCATCTGGGACGCTTCCTCTGATGAGCATGGGGTCGATCATTACGCGGTTTTCCGGCGCGCCGCCTACACATTCGGTTTCCAGGACATCGCGCACACGACTTCGCCCGCTTATACCGATACGGACATTACGGCCGGGCGTATGTACGAGTATTACGTCGTGGCCTTTGACCCGGCACAGAATCAGGCCGCAGGGGGCCACCGGTATGGTGTGACGGTGTCTTATACGAACGAGCCAATTGGCAATTCGGTCCTGATCTATGGGCGCCACATCGGCGAGCTACGTCAGGCAGTCGATGCGTGGCGCAGATTCGCGCTGTTGACCCCTCAGTGGTCGAGTTACGACGCCCTTACCGGTCTGATCTACGCGAACGACGTCAATTCGCTGGTGACCGCGCTCGATCCTGCGCGACAGGCGCTCGGAAAGGCTTCGTTCACGTACAGCATCGGCGTGACGTCGCCGGCGATCAACGTAATCATCAGCAGGAGGCACGTCCAGGAGTTGCGTGACGCGATGAAGTGATCACGCGCGCGGATGCGCCTTCTTGTACACCGCGATCAACTGCCAGTCGTTGAGGTGCGTGTACTTCTGCGTCGTCGAAAGCGACGCATGCCCGAGGAGCTCCTGGATGCCGCGGAGATCGGCGCCGGCATTGAGGAGGTGCGTGGCGAACGAGTGGCGCATCGTGTGCGGCGAGATTCCGGAGCGGAGCGACGCATCGCGCAGATAGCCGTCGAACAGACGCCGCACGCTGCGCGTGGTGATGCGGGCGCCGCGATAGTTCAAGAACAGCGCGTTCTCCTCGGCGTCGCCTTCGCGCACCGCGAGGTACGCGCGGACGGCTTCCTCCGCTTTCGATCCGAACGGGACGATCCGCTCCTTCGAGCCTTTGCCGCGCACCTTCACCAGCCGCGCGCGCAGCTCGATGTCGTCGATGTCGATGCCGACCAATTCGCTGATGCGGAGTCCCGAGGCGTAGAGCAGCTCCAGCCAGGCGCGATCGCGGATGCCGAGGTTCGTGGAGAGATCGGGTTGCTCGAGGAGCAAGGCGATCTCGCTCGTCTGCATCACCGAGGGAAGGTGCTTTTCGCGTTTCGGAGTTGCCACGCTGCGCGCCGGATTCACCTCGGCCAGCCCTTCGCGCATCAGGTATTTGAAGAATGTCCGCAGCGCGGAGAGATGCCGCGCGATCGACGTGCGGGCGAGCTTGCGACGCGCGAGATGTGCGAGGTAGGCGCGGATCGTGAGGTGGTCGACGCTGCGCAGGTCGACGAGGTCGCGGCCCATCGTGAAGTAGTCGTTGCAGAGGAATCCGACGAACGATTCGAGGTCGTCGCGATACGCCCCGATGGTGTTGATCGAGACGTTCCGCTCGTACGTCAGATAGTCGAGAAAATCACCGATCTCACTCTTCACGCCCGCGCTCCCATTCCGTGCTAGTTTACCCGGCGCCATGAAAAAGACCCCTCTCAATGCGACCCATCACGAGCTCGGCGCCAAGATGGTCGACTTCGGCGGCTGGGAGATGCCGGTGCAGTACGCGGGCATCCTCGAGGAGCACGAAGCGGTGCGCACCGGCGTCGGTCTCTTCGATGTCTCGCACATGGGCGAGTTCACGTTCCGCGGTCCCGATGCGCTGAAGATGCTGCAGTCGGCGACCTGCAACGACGTGTCGAAGATCGCGAACGGCCGCGCGCAGTACAACGGCCTGCTCTATCCCACCGCAACCTTCGTCGACGACCTGCTGATCTACAAGAACGCCGACAACGACTACTTCGCGGTCCCGAACGCCGGCAACATCGACAAGGACTTCGAGTGGTTCACCGAGGTGGCGAAGGGGATGGAAGTCGAGCTCGTGAATCGCAGCGACGACTACGCGCTGCTCGCGCTGCAGGGACCGCGCGCGGTCGCGCTGCTGCAGCCGCTGACCGACGTCGACCTCTCAGCTCTGAAGTACTACTCGTTCGCTCACGGCGCGGTCGACGGCGCGAAGGCGATCGTCTCGCGCACCGGCTACACCGGCGAGGACGGTTTCGAGATCTTCCTCGAGCCCTCCGACGCGCCGCGCATCATGAAAAAGTTCGTCGAGCTCGGCGCCAAGCCGTGCGGCCTCGGCGCACGCGACACGCTGCGCCTCGAGGCGAAGATGGCGCTCTACGGCAACGACATCGACCACACCACCACCCCCCTCGAGGCCGACCTCGGCTGGATCGTGAAAATCGAAAAAGGGGAGTTCAACGGCCGCGACGTCCTGCAGCGCGAAAAGAGCGAGGGACCGGCGCGGAAACTGGTCGGATTCGAGATGGTCGACCGCGGCATCGGGCGTCACGGATACCCGATCGTCGACGGCAGCGAGGAGATCGGCGTCGTCACCAGCGGCACGCATTCACCGACATTGAAAAAAGCGATCGGACTCGCATATCTTCCGCTCGACAAATCGGCGCCCGGCACCGAGTTCATGGTCCTGATCCGAGGGAAAGAGACTCGGGCGCGCGTCGTCCCCACCCCGTTCTACAAGCGCGCGAAATAAAGGAGACGCCTGATGAGCATCCCCCTCGACAGCAAGTACGCGAAGAGCCATGAATACGTGCACTTCGATGAAAAAGAAGGCGTCGGGACGATCGGCATTACCGACTACGCGCAGAAAGAGCTCGGCGACGTCGTCTTCGTCGAGCTACCGCAGGTCGGCTCGCCGCTCGAGGCCGCCGACGAGCTCGGATCGATCGAATCAGTCAAAGCCGTCTCCGAGCTCTTCGCTCCCGTTTCCGGCGAGGTGGTCGAAGTGAACGAGGCGCTCTCCGACAAACCGGAACTGGTCAACACCGATCCGTACGGCGATGGCTGGATGATCAAGGTGCGTCTCAGCGATCCGAGCGAGATGGACGTGCTGATGACCGCGGAAGAGTACGAAGAGTACATCCAAACTGAAGCCGGCCACTGATGTCACTCCCTGACCCTCTCACCTCACAACATCGCTACATCCCCAACGCCTCCGAAGACGTCCGCGAGATGCTGGACGTCATCGGTGTCGACTCGATCGACCGCCTCTTCGACACCATCCCCGACGCGGTCAAGCTCACGTCGTTGCTCGACGTCCCCGGCCCCTGGTCGGAGATCGAGACGCGGCGCTGGTTCCGCGCCCTCGCGGCGAAGAACAAGACCGCGGCCGATCACACCTCGTTCCTCGGCGGCGGCGCGTACGCCCACTACCAGCCGGCGTGCATCGATCAATTGCTGTTGCGCGCGGAGTTCCTGACCGCGTACACCCCGTATCAACCCGAGGTCTCGCAGGGAACGCTGCAGTCGATCTTCGAGTACCAGACGCACCAGTGCATGCTGACGGCGCTCGACGTGGCGAACGCATCGCTCTACGACGGCTCGACCGCGCTGTGCGAGGGCGTGCTGCTCGCGGAGCGGCTGCACAAGAACAAGACGAAGGTCGTCATCGCGAAGTCGGTCCATCCGCACTACCGCGAGACCGTGCGGACCTACGTGCAGAACCTCGGGCTGGAGATCGTGGAAGTCGGCTGGATGGCCGACGGCCGCGTCGATCTGACGGAGCTGCGCGGTGCGACCGACGGCGCGTTCGCGGTTGCGATTCAGTCGCCGAACTTCTTCGGCGTCGTCGAGGACTACGAGGCCATCGTCGAGGCCACCGAGGGGTTGACCAGGATTGCGGTGGTCGCGGAGGCCACGTCGCTCGGCATCCTCACGCCGCCCGGCGCGCACGGCTTCGACATCTGCGTCGGCGAAGGCCAGGCCTGGGGCGTGCCACCGCAGTTCGGCGGACCGTACGTCGGCTTCATGGTCGTGCGCGACGCGCTCAAGCGGCACATGCCGGGACGACTCGTCGGCGAGACCGTCGACGTCGACGGCCGACGCGCGTACGTCCTCACGCTCGCCACGCGCGAGCAGCACATCCGCCGCGGCAAGGCGACCTCGAACATCTGCACCAACGAGGCGCTCATCGCGCTGGCCGCCAACATGTATCTCTCGCTGATGGGGAAGGAAGGGCTGCGCGAAGTCGCGCTGCAGTCGATGCAGAAAGCGAACTACCTGCGCAACCGCCTCGCGCAGATCGCCGGCGTCGAGCTGCCGTTCTCCGGTCCCGTCTACAACGAGTTCGTGGTCCGCACGCCGTTCCTGGCGCGCGAGATCCTCGCCGATCTGGAGCACGAGAAAATCCTCGGCGGCATCGCCCTCGGCGACTTCTTCGAAGGCTTCAACAACGATTTCCTCGTCGCGGTCACTGAGCTGCACACGCGCGAACAGCTCGATCACTTCGTCTCCGCGCTCAGCGCGGCCATCGCACGGGAGCGCAGATGAGCACCGAACCGAAAATGAATCGCGAAGGCCTCATCTTCGAGCACTCCAAGAAAGGGCGCCGCGGCTACCGGCTGCCCGCGCTCGACGTCCCCGAGCAGGAGCTTTCGATCGCCGCCAACCTGCTGCGCGACGAAATCGCCGACGAAGTCGAAGTCTCGGAAGTCGATGTCATCAGGCACTTTACGCGCCTGTCGAAGCTGAACGTCTCGATCGATGCAGGATTGTACCCACTCGGCTCGTGCACTATGAAGCACAACCCGCGCATCAACGAAGAGATCGCGCGGACCCCCGGCTTCGCTCAGTCGCATCCCCTGCAGCCCGACCATCAGGTCCAGGGAAACCTCGAGCTCCTCTGGTGGCTCGAGCAGACGCTGAAGGAAATCTTCGGGATGCCGCGCGTCACGTTGCAGCCGGTCGCCGGTGCGCACGGCGAGCTCACTGGCATCCTGATGGTGCACAAGGCGCTGGCGAAAAGCGGCAACGCGCGCAAGTACATCCTCATCCCCGATTCCGCGCACGGCACCAACCCGGCCTCGGCCGCCTTCGCCGGCTACGAGATCAAGGAACTGAAGTCGAACAATCGCGGCACCGTCGATCTCTCGGTGCTCGAAGCAGCGGTCACCGAAGACGTCGCCGCGCTGATGATCACCGTCCCGAACACGCTCGGCGTGTTCGAGCGCGAGATCAAGGCGATGGCCGACATCCTTCACGCGAAGGGCGCCTACCTCTACTGCGACGGCGCGAACCTCAACGCCTACCTCGGCATCGCGCGCCCCGGCGACATGGGGATCGACGTCATCCACTCGAACCTGCACAAGACCTTCTCCACGCCGCACGGCGGAGGCGGTCCGGGCGCGGGTCCGGTCGGCGTGAGCGAGCGGCTCGTGCCGTGCATCCCGACGCCGACGGTCGAGCGCCGCGAAGACGGCACGTTCTATCTCGACTTCGGCCATCCCGACTCCATCGGCCGCATGCGCGCGTTCAACGGCAACTTCAACGTCCTCGTGCGCGCGCTGACGTACATGCGCTCGATGGGACCCGACGGCATGCGCCGCATCGCGCAGATCGCGGTGCTCAACGCGAACTACATCCGCGCGCGGCTCAAGGGCACATACCACCTGCCGTACGACGCGCCGTCGCTGCACGAGGTCGTCTTCAGCGACAAGAACCAGACGGCGAAGGACGTCCACACGCTCGACATCGCCAAGCGTCTGATGGACTACGGCTTCCATCCGCCGACGATCTACTTCCCGCTGATCGTCTCCGGCGCGCTGATGATCGAGCCGACGGAGAGCGAGCCGAAGGAAGAGCTCGACGCGTTCTGCGATGCGATGCTGGCCATCGCCCGCGAATGCGACGAGCGTCCGGAGCTGGTGCGGACGGCGCCGCATACGACGCCTGTGAGACGGCTGGACGAGGCGAGGGCGGCGCGACAGCCAATCCTCAAATGGAATCCGACGCCCTGAGCGCTTGTCCTACGTAATAATTATGTTCATGCGTGCGCGTGCTGTGGCGGTCGCGGCGGTCCTCCTTCTCTCAGCGTTTGCGGCGTTCGCGGTCACGAACCCTCCGGTCATCACGCAGTTGTCGCCGGTCGACACGATCGCCGGCACCGGACAGCTCGACGTCGAAGTGTTCGGCGCGAACTTCATCAGCGGCGCGGTCGTCCGCGTCAACAACGCGAACCGTCCGACGACGTTCGTCGACAGCGGACACCTCCGCGTCACGCTGATCACGACTGACGTGCAGACGCCGGGCACGCTGAACTTCGTCGTGGCGAACCCGAGCGGCGGCGGCGTTTCGGGCGCCGTATCGTTCACGGTCCTCCCGAACAATCCGACGCTCACCTCGCTCAATCCGGCCACCGTCCTCACCGGCAGCGGCGCCTTCACGCTCCACGTCACCGGTTCGAACTTCGCCAGCAACGCGATCGTGCGCGTCAACAACGCGAACCGCACGACGACCTTCATCGACAGCAGCCATCTCGACGCCGCGATCCTCGCGTCCGACGTCTCGTCGTCGCGCACGCTGACCATCACGGTTCTCAATCCGAACAACAAGACCTCGAACAGCCTGACGATCACGGTCTCGACGACCGTGCCGTCGCCGACGATCACGCAGCTCTCGCCCGACACCGTCCCCGCCGGCAGCCTGGCCTTCGACCTCACGGTCCTCGGCACGAACTTCGTCAGCGGCGCGGCGGTGCGCGTGAACGGCAACGCCCGCACCACGACCTTCACCAGCGCGACGCAGCTCGTCGCGCACATCAACACGTCCGACGTGTCGGCCGCCGGCACGCCGGCGATCACCGTCCGCAATCCCGACGGCAAGATCTCGAACAGCGTGAACCTCACGGTCACGGCGGCGAATCAGCCGCAGCTCACGTCGATCTCGCCGAGCTCCGTCATCGCCAAGAGCGGCGCGTTCACGCTGACCGCAACCGGGACGAACTTCATCAACGGCGCGAAGATCAACGTCGGCGCCACCGCGCATACGACGACCTTCATCAGCGCGACGACGCTGACCACGACCATCACGTCGTCCGAGATCACGAATCCCGGCCAGCTCTCGATCACCGTCACGAATCCGGGCAGCGGCGCACCGACGTCATCGGCGCAGATCCTCAACGTCACCGCCGCCGATGCTCCGGTGGTCAACAGCATCAATCCGGTCTCCGTCATCGCCGGCTCCGGTACGGTCAACGTGCTGATCAACGGCAGCGGTTTCGTCAGCACCGACACGGTTTACTTCAGCGGATCGCAGCGCGTCTTCTCGTTCATCAACTCGACGCAGGTAGCGATCTCGCTGCTCGCGTCGGACACCGCGACGGTCGGCCAGTTCCCGATCACGGTGAAGCACATCAACGGCTCGACCTCGGCGCCGGCGATCTTCAACGTCAGCGACGGATCGGGCGGCCCGGTCGTCACCTCGATCAGCCCGAACACCGCCGCGGTGAACGGCGCGCCGTTCACGCTGAACATCAACGGCACCGGTTTCACCGATGAATCGATCGTCTCCTTCGACGGCACGCCGCGCACGACCACCTTCGTCAGCGTCACCAAGCTGACCGTTCCGGTCTTCGCCAGCGATCTCACCTCGGCGCGTCAGATCGCGGTCACCGTGCTCACGCCCGGCTTCCCGCAGTCGACGCCAGTCCCGCTCACGATCGCCGTCATTCCGCCGGTGATCACCGGCATCAATCCGAACACCGTCACGGCGGGAAGCTCCGGCTTCACGCTCACCGTCAACGGCACCGGCTTCAGCTCGTCCGCGGTGATCAACATCAACGGCACGTCGAAGCTCACGCAATTCGACTCGGCGACCGGCAGCGTTTCGACGTCGCTGATTGCCAGCGAGATCGCCACGGCCGCATCGCTCGCCGTGACCGTCACCGACCGCGGCATCACGTCGAATACGTTCAACCTCACCGTCGCGCGGCCGTTCATCGCCCTGCTCTCGCCTCCCTCGGCGACCGCGGGCAGCGGCGACCTGACGCTGGTCGTGCAGGGGAGCGCGTTCCTTTCGACCTCGATCATCACGTTCAATGGCGTCGACAAGCCGACCGCGTTCAACTCCGCGTCGGGCACCTTGTCGACGACGCTCACCGCCGCCGAGCTCGCGCTGCCGCGCATCGTCGCGGTCACCGTTCGCAACACCGCGACCGCGGAGTCGATCCCGGTGCTCTTCTCGATCGTCTCGCCCGGCGCGCCGCAGATCCTCTCGCTCACTCCGTCGTCTGCCGACGCCGGCTCGGGCGCGCAGATCGTCATCGTCGGCGGCGTGAACTTCCTCAGCAGCTCGCAGGTCGCGGTGAACGGAACGATCCGCACCACGACGTTCGACAACGCGAATCAGCTCGAGTTCACGCTGACGCCCGCGGACCTCGCCGCGGCGGGGACGCTGTCGATCACCGTCGTGAATCAGGACGGCACGATCTCGCCGGCATTTACGTTCGTCGTCAACTTCAACGGACCGCCGCCACCGCGCCGCCGCAGCGCGCCGCACTGAGCCGATTGCGGCGTTTCGTTTGCAGTAGACTGGCGCGGAGCCCCGCGGAGCGTGTGTGTATCAGGACGACGAGGACACTGACGATCTCGATCGAACTCTTTCACTGAGGCGGCGATCGTCGGATGCGACGTCGCTGTCGGTGGAGCAGTACGCCGACAAACGCGCCCAGGACCGCCGCCAGTCGAACGCGCGCACGCTCCTCACCACGCTGATCGTCATCGCCGTGCTCTATCTCGCGCGGCCCGTGGTCGTGCCGATCGCGCTGGCCATCCTCTTCGCGTTTCTCCTCACGCCGATCGTGCTGCTGCTCGAGCGGACGATTCTGCGCCGCACCGGCGCGATCGTTCTTTCGTTGGGACTCGTCGTCGCCGCGATCTCGTTCGGCGGTTACTGGCTCTACCAGCAGTTCAGCGGCGTCGCGCACGAGCTCGCGGCGAGCAGCACGAAGATCGAAGAAAAGCTCGGCTACTTCCGCCGCTTCAACATCAGCATCGCCTGGGTCGAAAAGACCGCGCAGCGGATCGCGGAATCGACGGAAGTCGCGGAGAAGCCCGACCTCAAGGTCCGCGTGATTCCGGAGAAGCGTCCGATCGCCGACCAGTACAAGAAGGCCGCGCCGACGATCGAGTTCGTCGCCGCCGGCTTCCTCGTCATCGTCCTCGTCTTCTTCCTGCTACAGGACCGCGAGTCGTTGCGCGACAAGATGCTCCGATTAGCCGGGCGCGCGCATCTCACCGTGACGACACAGGCGATCGGCGAGACCTCGCAGCGCATCAGCCGCTATCTGCTCACCATCGCCTTGCTCAACATCGGCTTCGGCGTGCTCATAGGATTGGGACTTTTCGCCTTGCGCGTGCCTCACGCGCCGCTGTGGGGCGTGCTCGCGGGATTGCTCCGCTTCATCCCGTACGTCGGCGCTGTGCTGAGTGCGGCAATGCCGACGGTCCTCGCGCTCGCGGTCTTTCCCAACTGGTACACCGCGCTCGCTGTCCTCGGGCTGTTCGTGCTGAGCGATCAGCTCATCGGAGGCTTCGTCGAGCCGATCGTCGTCGGCCATCGCGTCGGCGTCTCGCCGATCGCGCTGCTCGTCTCCGCGATCTTCTGGGGCTGGCTGTGGGGACCGGTCGGGCTGCTGCTCGCGACGCCGATCTCGGTCTGCCTCACCGTCGGCGGCGAGTTCATCCCCGCGCTGCGGATCTTCTCGATCATGTTCGGAACCGAGGATCCGCTCGAAGGGTATCTGTCGTTCTACAACCGCCTGCTGCTGCGCGACCGCACCGGCGCGATTGCGATTGCCGACCGGTACGCCGAGGCGTCGACGATGGAGGAGATGTTCAACGACCTCTTCATCCCCACGCTGACGTTCGCGCAGGAGGAGTTGAACCGGAAGCGGATCACGCAGCCGCACGATCACTTCATCAAGGACATCATCCGCGAGCTGATCATCCGCTTCGGCGACCGCAACGCGATGATCGGCGATTCGGAGCGTCATCTCGTCGCCGTCTCCGTCGCCGGCGAGCGTCTCTCCCTCGGCACGCTGATGCTCACGCAGCTTCTGCGCAGCGAGGGCTTCTCCGTCGATTACTTCACCGATCTCCCCGACGCGGAGCTGATGGCGTTCCTCGCCGAGGTGAAGCCGGAAGCGCTGTTCGTCTCGTGCTCGAACAACGATCACCTCGATGCCGGTTACTCGCTGCTGCAGCTCATCGCCGGGAACTTCCCCGACCTGATGATCGTGGCGGGCGGATCGTCGTTCGCGAACGATCAGCAGCGGACCATCGGCGCCGGCGCGACGTACATCCCGAGCACGCTGCGCGAGGCGAAGGACGATTTCCTGAACCGCCGCAAGGGTGCGCGCCGCAAGGGTCAGCGCTCGATGACGTTCTCGGGAACGCGGTTCCGCGTCCCGCCGCCGGCGTGAACCCTCGTGGAGCGGCGGGCGCCTCGCCCGCCGAGGCCGACAGGCGAGGGCGCCTGTCGCTCCACCAAGGCTACCCCGGGGGCCAGCCGAGATTTCTTCCCCCGATGATGTGGAAGTGGACGTGGAACACCGTCTGTCCCGCCGCTTCTCCCGTGTTCACCACCAGGCGATAGCCGTCCGCATTGAGCTGCAGGTTGCGCGCGATGTCGGCGGCGCGGGCGATGGTCGTGCCGAGGATCGCGGCGTCGCCGTCGCTGAGATCGTCGAGGCTGGGGATGTGTTTGCGCGGAATGATCAGCACGTGAGTCGGAGCCTGCGGGTTGATGTCTTCGAAGGCGAAGACGTCGTCATCTTCGTAGACTTTGCGCGCCGTGATCTCGCCGTTCGCGATGCGGCAGAACAGACAACGGTCGTTGCTAACCATGGGGCGATGATACGACGACGCGCTCGATTCCCGCGAGGTCGCGCAGCACCTCGTCGACGCGATAGCCGTGCGACTCCGCGACACGTTTCACCGCCTCGGTCTGACCGTACGCGATCTCCATCATGACCATAGCGCCCCGAGCCGACGCGTAGATTCGCTCGATGACCTCCGTGCCGCTCGGCCCCGGCGTCAGCGCCATCCGCGGCTCGTGATCGCGCACCTCGGTGGCGAGCGTCGCAATCTCTTCCTCCGCGATGTAAGGCGGGTTCGAAACGATGAGGTCGAAGGAGCGCACGGCATCGAGCACATCGGAGGCGATGAGTCGCACGCGCGCGCCAAGCGCATCGCGATTCCGCTTCGCGACCGCGAGCGCGGCGACGCTCCTGTCGACGGCGAACACGTGCAGATCAGGACGCTCGAGCGCGAGCGTCACGCAGATGCAGCCGCTCCCCGCGCCGACGTCGATCACCTTCGCGCCGATCGGCACCTGCGCGATCACCGCCTCGACCAGCACCTCGGTCTCCGGCCGCGGGATCAGCACGCGATCGTCGACGTAGAACTCGCGCGAGTAGAACTCAGTCCGGTTGCGGATGTACTGCAGCGGCTCGCCCGCGAAGCGGCGCTCGACCAGCGCTTCGAAGCGCGCCGGATCGAGCTGTTCGTCGCCGTGCGCGAACACCCACGCGGGCGAACGGCCGGTGACGTCGGCGAGGAGCAGGTCGACGTCGCGCGGCGAGATGCCGCGGCGCAGCGCTTCCTCACGCCAGTGGTTGCGGAGTGTGCTGATCGTCTTCGTAGGTCAGCTCCAGAAAAATATCTTCCAGCGCCCGGTCCTTCTTCAGCTCCGCGGTCGGTCCCGTGGCGATGATCTTCCCGTGATGGATGATCGCCACGCGATCGCACACCGCCTCGGCGATCGACAGCGTGTGCGTCGTCAGAAAGATCGTCTTCCCTTCGCTCGCCAGCGTGCGCATGAGCTGCCGCACCTGGCGCTGCGCGAGCGCGTCGAGGCCCACCATCGGCTCGTCGATGATCAGCACCTGCGGCTCGTGCACGAGCGCGGAGATGATCACGATCTTCTGCTTCATCCCGTGCGAGTAGCTCTCGATGCGCGAACCGGCCCAGTCGGTCAGATCGAAGTAGCGGAGCAGGTCTTCGGCCTTCGCCTCGCAGTCGGCCCACTGCATCCCGTAGAGGTTCACGACGAACTCGAGCAGCTCGCGGCCGGTCAGTTTCTCGTACAGGTACGGCCGGTCGGGGACGTAGCCCATCAGCGCCTTCGCTTTGACCGGATCGGCGATCACGTCGATGTCGTTGACGCGCACGTCCCCCGTGGTCGGGAGGGAGAGGCCGGCGATGATGCGGATCGTCGTCGTTTTGCCCGCGCCGTTCGGACCGAGGAAGCCGAAGATCTCGCCGCGGGCGACGGAAAGGCTGAGATCGTTCACGGCAGTGAAGTCGCCGTATTTCTTGGTGAGATGCTGGATGTCGATCAACAGCAGCAGGTTATCATCCGAAAACCTTCAGGCGTGGGAACCGTACACCTCAATGGCGCAACGTGAGCAACTCGACGACCGGGCACTAGTGGCCCGCATCCTCGAGGGCGATCGGGACCGGTTTACGGAACTGGTGTCGCGTTATGAAAAACGCGTCGTCAATTACGTTTACCGCATCACGCATCGCTACGAAGACGCTCACGACATGGCCCAGGAAATCTTCGTGAAGGTGTTTCTCGCTCTCGACCGCTACGACCCGAAGTTCCAGTTTTCGACCTGGCTCTTTCGCATTGCGCAGAACAGCGCCATCGACGCGCTGCGCAAGAAGTCGATCTCCGAGGTCCCGCTGGTGCGGCCGGGAGACGAGGAAGAGGGGAAAGAGCGCGAGTTCGCGGACGACGGCGTGTCGCCCTACCGCGCGCTGAGCAACAAGCAACTGAGTGCGGCGATCGAGAAAGCCGTCGATAATCTGCCTGCGGACTATCGCGAATTGATTCAGCTCCGCCATTACGCGGAGCTTTCGTACGAGGAGATCGCTTCGATGAAGAAGCTTCCCCTCGGCACCGTCAAAAACAAGCTGTTTCGTGCACGCAACCTGCTGAAGGACCAGCTCGACTCTTTCCTGGAACCGGTATGAAGACCGACTCGTGCCTGCGGTACCTCGAAGATCCGGAAGCGAATGCCGGACACCTCGCCGACTGCGCGGAATGCCGCGCGTTGTTCGGCGAGCACGACGTCGTGGCGACGAAGCCGCTGGCACTCGACGCATTGCCGCTCGCGCCGTGGGAAGGGGCGACGCATCGCGCGTGGCCGCTGGTCCTCGGCGGCGTGGTCGTCGCGCTGATCGCGGCGGCGGTGCTCTGCATGATCGCGGGCATGACGCCGCTGCGCGTCGTGGAGAGCTCGTTCAAGTCGGTGCAGTCGATGCGGGCGTTCGTCTTCACGTCGGCCGATGCGTTGCGCGATGCGTCGCGCGGTGCGCAGCTCGCGTTCGCGGGGGCGTTCCTCGCGGTCAACGGCGTGCTCGTCGCGTTGCTGCGGCGCTCACCGAGGGGGATCGATGCGTAGGATGCTGCGCCTCTTCGTCCCGCTCACGATCGTCGCCGCGACGCTGGTCACCGCGATGATCGCGGCACCCGCCGAGCAGGCGAAGACCTTCGATCTCAAGTCGATCACGCTGCAGCAGGCGGCGTCGATGGTCCAGCAGTCGGCGGTGATCGTGTCGCTCGTCGCGGTCTGGATGCTTGCCGCGGTGGCGCTGACGCTGATGAGCGGCCGCGAAGTGCGCGCGTCGTCGACCGAAGTGCGCGCCAGCGCGCTGCATTGCTTCACGCTCGGACTCGTCGCGGTGACGAGCTTCGTCCTCACCGCAATCGTCTTCAGCTACCTGATCCCGTACTTCATCGGCGTGCCGCTGCTGTTCGCGCTCGCCGTCTTCGCGGTGATCACGAAGATCTACGGCATGGTGGCGGTGTTCCACGCCGTCGGGACGCTCGTCGCCGGCGCGCGCTCGCGCGAGCAGCTCGCATCGCGCAAGTGGCTGCGCGGCGATCTCGCGATGGCCGTGATCGGCGCGCTCCTCCTCGGCGCGATCCGCCTGATCCCGGTGATCGGGCCGATCGTGTGGGGGCTCGCGTCGGTGTTCGCGATCGGCAGCGCGCTCGCCACGAAGTTCGGGCGGCGGGAGCCGCGGTTCCTCGCGTGGCGTCCGGCCGAGGCGTAGGGCGCGCCCCTCATCCGCCCTTCGGGCACCTTCTCCCGGCGGGAGAAGGTCAACGCTTCTGGCGTAGCGCGAATTAGGCAGGCCTTCTCCCCGCGGGAGAAGGTGGCCGAAGGCCGGATGAGGGGATCACACGTTCTCGACGATCGCCTTCCCGAACTCGCTCGTCGACACCTTCGTCGCCCCTTCCATCTGACGCTCGAGGTCGTACGTCACCTTCTTCTGCGTGATGGTTTTCGCGACGGCGCTCTCGATCGCCTCGGCGGCTTCGAACCAGCGGAGGTGGCGGAGCATCATCACGCCCGAGAGGATCAGCGAGCCGGGGTTGATCATGTCCTTGTTCGCGTACTTCGGCGCGGTGCCGTGCGTCGCCTCGAAGATCGCCACTTCATCCGATTCGTTCGAGCCGGGGGCCATTCCGAGGCCTCCGACCTGCGCGGCGAGGGCGTCGGAGAGGTAGTCGCCGTTGAGGTTCGTCGTGGCGATCACCGAGTACTCCGACGGTCGCAGCAGCACCTGCTGGAACATCGAGTCGGCGATGCGGTCCTTGATCACGATCTTGCCCGCGGGCGTGGGGCCGGAAAGCTCCGACTCAGGGATCGTGATGTCGCCGAACTCCTCGCGCGCGATCGCGTAGCCCCAGTCTTTGAACCCGCCCTCGGTGAACTTCATGATGTTCCCCTTGTGGACGAGCGTGACGGAGTCGCGCTTCGTGGCGATCGCGTACTGAATCGCCTTCCGCACCAGGCGCTTCGAGCCGAATTCGGAGATCGGCTTGATGCCGATGGCCGAGCCTTCGCGGATCTTGCTGGTCGCGCGGCGCTCGATGTTGTTGATGCAGTCGATGACCGCGTTCGCGCCCTCGCTGCCGGCCGGCCATTCGATGCCGGCGTAAACGTCTTCCGTGTTCTCGCGGAAGATCGTCATGTTGACGCGGCCCGGCTCGCGGACCGGCGAAGGGACGCCGTCGAAGTAGCGAACCGGACGGACGCACGCATAGAGGTCGAGCACCTGGCGCAGCGTGACGTTCAGTGAGCGGATGCCGCCGCCGACCGGCGTGGCCAGCGGTCCCTTGATCGAGACGCGGTAGAACTGCAGCGCGTCGATCGTCTCCTGGGGCAGGTACTCGCCGAACTTCTCGAACGCCTTGTCGCCGGCGAAGACCTCGTGCCAGTGGAACTGGCGCTTGCCGCCGTAGACCTTGCGTACCGCGCCGTCGAGGACGAACTGCGTCGCCTTCCAGATGTCGGGGCCGGTGCCGTCCCCCTCGATGTACGGGACGATCGGGTCGTCGGGGACGACGATCTGGTTGTTCTCGTAGCCGATGCGCGTGCCGGAAGTCGGTGCAGCAATTCGATTCGCCATAGGCGCGCGAGATTAATGAAAGCTACGCCACGTCGCAAGCGGCGGAAATCACACCTCAACGTGACAGCAGCGACCGCAACAGCCGGAGGTTCCTGCGATCGCTCGTGGTCTCCACGGTTTTCGGCGTTTCGATCATCTTCGGGATGCGCGCGAATCGCGGATCGTTGAGCACGAACGAGAATGCATCGAGCCCGAGCTCGCCTTTGCCGATGTGCTGATGGCGGTCGACGCGCGATCCGAGCTCGCGCTTCGAGTCGTTGATGTGGAACGCGCCGACGTTCTCCACGCCGACGTGCTCCTCGACCTCTTCGATCATCCGCTCGTATCCCTGACGCGTGCGGATGTCGTAGCCCGCGGCGAAGACGTGGCAGGTGTCGATACAGATACCGACGCGCCGCTTGTCGTCGATGAGCGAGATCACGCGGCCGAGCTCTTCGTACGTGCAGCCGAGGCAGGAGCCTTGTCCCGCCGCGGTCTCGAGCAGCGTGACGACGCGATGGTTGGGAATGGCCGCGTGAACCTGATCGAGCGAGCGCGCGATCTGATCGAGACCTTTGTCCGGCCCCGCACCGAGGTGCGCGCCGGGATGCAGCACCACGGCGTGGATGCCGAGACGCTCGGCGCGATCGAGCTCGTCGATCATGCCGGCGATCGACTTCGCGTGGAACTCCGGATTCGTCGTCGCCAGGTTGATCAGATACGAGGCGTGCGTGACGATCGGCAGCACGTTGCGCGCCGCGGTGAACTCCGCAATCGCTTCGTCGGTGAGCGTCTTCCCTTTCCACTGATTCGAGTTCTTGGCGAACATCGCGAGCGCCGTCGCCTTGATCGCGGAGGCGCGCTCGAAGACGGTGTGCAGGCCGCCCTGCGTCGAGATGTGAGCACCGAGGAGATCGCCGGGAGCATCGGGGAACGAGAAGCGGGTCATTGCAATTTGAAATTCACCGTCACCGTGTAATAGACGTCGATCGGTTCGCCGCGATACGTCGCCGGCCGGAACGTCCACTGCTCGACCGCTTCGCGCGCCGCGTCGCCGAGGCCGTACGGCAGGTCCTTGATGATCTCGACGTTGTCGATGGAGCCATCCCTGCGCACGATGCCGCGGATCACCACCGCGCCCGCCACGTTCGACCTGCGCGCGAGCGGCGGATAGCGCGGAATCACGCGGTTGGTCTCTTCCGGCTGCGTACCGCCCGGCGGGACGGCAGCGTAGACGCCGGTGCGGTCGGCGTGCATCTCGGGCGCGGCGGGAGGAGGGGGCTGCGGCTCCTCGGTCGCGGTCGTTTCCGTTGTCTCGGTTGGCGCGGTGGCCGTTGGTGCGGCGGATGTCGTGGCGACCTCGAGCTGCCTCGAGCCCGCGGCGCTCACGTCGATCGAATCGATGTCGGCGTACGCGACCAGGTCCTGGTAATCGATGGCGTAGAAGTCGTGGTCGCGCGTGAAGACGTGCACCTGCGTGCTCGACGGCAGCTCGCCGACGATCGGATAGAAGATCGCGGGACCGGCGTAGAGCGTCGTCCGCTCGGTGACGATGCCGGCGAGCGGCGGCAGTTTGCGAATCGCGGCGTAACGCGCGAGCCGCGCCTGGCGCTCGTTGGTGCGCTCGAGTGAGCTTCGCTCCGCCCAGCCGGTCAGGCCGTCGTCGTCCTGCACGCGGACCCAGGCGCCGCGGTCCTCGATCAGCGTTAGCTTCTCGCCCGACGTCGCCGTCGCCACCACCGGCGCCTTCGCGTTCGGCTCGGTGCGGAGGCGGATGCGCAGCGGCAGAACGGTGTAGTTCTCGATCGCCGCCTGCTGCGCCGTGCCGGCGTGGCGCGGCGTGAGGATGATCGCTCCGAGGATGGCGAAGAAGACCACGCCGAGGAGGATGACGACCAGGAGGCCGCGATTGTGGCGCGTCCGCGCGTCCGCAGTCATCAACGTTTCATCAGCACGTACATGATCGCCTTCTGCACATGCAGGCGATTCTCGGCCTCGTCGTAGATCACCGAGCTGGGCGAGTCGATGACCTCGGACGCGACCTCTTCGCCGCGGTGCGCTGGAAGACAATGCATGAAGATCGCCTCTTTTTTCGCCAGCGACATCACGCGCTGATCGACGATCCAGCCGGCGAAGTCGCGCTGACGCTTCTCCGCCTCCGCTTCCTGACCCATCGACGCCCAGACGTCGGTCTCGACGACGTCGGCGTCCTTCACCGCTTCGTCGATGGAGTTGGTGATGAGCATCTTCGTGCCGGCGTGATCGGCGTCGGCCTGCGCCTTGGCAATCACGAATGGATCGGGCGCGTAGGCGCCGGGTGTGGCGATCGCCACATGCATGCCGAGCTTGGGGCCGCCGAACATGAGCGAGTGGGCCATGTTGTTGCCGTCGCCGATGTAGGCGAGCTTGCGTCCCTTGAGATCGCCGCCGAATTTTTCCCACGCCGTGAAGTAGTCGGTCATCGACTGGCAGGGATGCGAGAGGTCGGTGAGGCCGTTGATCACGGGGACGGATGCGTACTCGGCGAGATCGGTGACCGTCTTGTGCGCGAACGTGCGCGCCATGATGCCGTCGACGTAGCGCGAAAGAACTTTGGCCGTGTCGTAGATCGGCTCGCCGCGGCCGAGCTGGATGTCGCGCGAGGAGAGGAAGAGCGCGTGGCCGCCGAGCTGGAACATCCCCACCTCGAACGAGACGCGCGTGCGGGTCGACGACTTCTCGAAAATCATCGCCAGCGTCTGTCCCTCGAGGGCGTTGTTGAACTTTTTGGGATCGGCCTTCATGTCGCGAGCGATCTCGAAGATCTGCATCACTTCGTCGGCCGAATAGTCGTGAATCTCAATGAAGTCTTTGTGTCGCATGTCGGTTGCGCATTCTACAGGCGCGGCCCGGCGAGTATGATTTCCCTTCACCCATGTATCAGATTCCGATGAACGAGCTCGCCGTGGAGGTGACGCTCTCGGGCGTCGACCCCGAAGAGCACTTCGTTTATCTCTCGCCGCACTCCGACCGGCGCGACGGTCCGGAGACGATGGCCGACTACCTCAACAGCGGCCGCCGTTTCTTTCCGATGATCAATTCCGGCGTGGCGAAGATGATCAATCGCGACGAGATCGTCTGGGTGCGCTACGAAAAGCTCGCGCCGAACGACGCCGAAACGACGGTGGTGGAGAAGCTGACGATCCTCGAGCTCACCGACGGCACGCGCATCGAGGGCATCGTCCCGATCGACCGGCCGCGCGAGTACTCGCGCATCTCCGATGTGCTGAACGACATCAGCGAGGCGTTCATCCGCATCGACGACGAAGGCGATACGTACTACGTGAACAAGAGGTTCATTCGGCTGGTGATACCGCGGTGAGCGTCCCGCCCACCCGTTACAGATAGCGGATAGCAGATAGCAATTGCTATCCGCTATCTGCTATCCGTCATGGGCGGGCGGACGGTCACCGCGTTGAGTCCTACGGGTTTCATGATCCTTCGCACCGGCGCGAACTTTCCGAGCAGCGCATCGAAGAAGTTCCAGTTGAACAGGCCGTCGTCGCTGCGTGGATCGAGCAGGTAGAACGCGAGCCGCGCCAGCGGCTGATTCATCCGCACGATGAACGTCCCCGCCGCGAAGGTCTCGCTCGTGCTCTTCCACTTCCCGCTCAGCGTCATCTCGCGATGCTGCTGGAACTCTTCCTCCGCCTGCTTCGCCTCGGAGATCACGAAGCGCTCGACGTCGAGCGTCGTCTCCTGCTTCAGCCATTCGACAGCGATGCCGTGCAGGATCAGGTTGTCGATCGCGTCCGTTGCCGCGGGATCGATCACATACGCGAACGGCACGTCGGCGCGCTCGGTGGTTTTGAAGATGCCGAAGTCGGTCATCTTCACCGGCACGATCTCGCCCAACCGCGTGATCATCCCCTTGCCGGTCTCCGGATCGGGCGCGCCGAAGCCCGGCTCCGCCGGAGCACAGCGCTCCCAGAGGATCTCGACGCCGTCGCGGAACTTCGCGAGCTCGAAACGGACGCCCTGCTTGCGCAGCTTGCCGCGCCTGATCCGCTCCTCGGCCTTCGCCGCGATGCGCTGCATCTTCGTCCCGTAGCGGATGACCGCGTTCGCAATCTCGTGCACGAACTCGTGCGTCACCTCGACCCGCGCCTTGAAATCGATGTAGCTGTAGGCCTCGGAAAGAATGGTGAAGCGATTGCGCAGGCTGCCGTAGTTCGTGCCGAAGCGCGGCCGTCCGTCGAACGTGTACCAGCCTTTTTCCGGCGTGAGCTGATCGACGAAGTTGCCGTAATAGTACGTCTCCTTCTCGTGCTTCTTCCGCATCCGCTCCCGGATCTCCGGGAAGAGCGTGTCGCGCGCGAAGCCGGTGATCTCCTCGTCGACGTTCGCGTTGAGCGACGGCGAATAGGTGAGGTGATAGCCGTGATACGAGCCGTTGGTGGTGTGCAGATCGACGAAGACGAGCGGATCCCAGCGTCCGAACACGTTCGCGATCAGTCCGCGCGCCTCGGGGGAGTCGAGCTTCATCGCATCGCGATTGAGGTCGAGCCCCTGAGCGTTCTCGCGCGTGCCGTAGCCGTTGAGCGGACCGAGCTGCGTCGGCCGGTGATCGGGCGACATCCGCTCGTTGCCGTCGGCGTTGTAGATCGGCGCGATGAGGAAGACCGCGTCGTCGCGCAGCTTGCGATGCGTCGTGGCGAGGTCGCGCAGGAACATCTGCGCCGCTTCCTTCCCCTCGACTTCGCCGGCGTGGATGTTCGCCATCACGAAGATCACCGGCAGTCCCGTCGCGCGAGCGGAGGCGGGGTCGACGACGCCCGGAGGTCCGGCGATGACGAGCGGCAGCGCGCGCCCTTCGTTCGTCGTGCCGAACGTCTCGACGCGGAGGTCGGGATCGCCCTGCTGGATCGCGGCGATGAAATTCATCACGTCTTCGTAGCGCGACGTGGAGAGGTAGTTGCTCGTTTCGGCGACGGTGCTGGTCATGGCGTGTACAACCCTTCTTCCTTCAGTTTCTCGAGGTGCGCGGTGATCTGGATCTCCGCCGCGCGTGCGAGGCGTGGATCGAGGTCAGGATAGATCGCCTGGCGGATCTCTGCCGTGGTCGTCGCGCCCGCGCGCAGCGCTTCGATGACCTGCCGTTCGCGTTCCAGGCGATGGGCGATGTACTCGTCGATGAGCGCGACGGCGTCCTCGCGCGTCGGTCCATGCGCGGGCCAGATGCGCTTCGGCTCGCGCGAGCGGAGGAGGCGCAGCGAGGCGATGTAGTCGCGCATGTTGCCGTCGGGCGGAAAGATCGCGGTCGTGCCCGCGCCGAGGATCGTGTCGCCGGTGAAGAGGTCACCATCGGCGGTGAGATAGCAGACGTGCTCCGCGGTGTGGCCGGGCGTCGCGATGACTTCGAGCCCTTCGATGACCTCGCCTCCTTTGACGATGTGATCGACCTCGTCGAGCACGCCGCGCGGCGCGATGATGCGCGCCCGCGCTCCGCGCGATTCTGCGATGAGATCGCGCAGCGGCAGCGCGGCGGGCGCGTGGTCGCCGTGACGATGCGTGATGAAGATCGTGGTCAGGTGCGGCATGGCGTTCACGATCGAGTCGACATGCGACTTGATGTCGGGGCCGGGGTCGATGACGATCGTTTCGTCGATGAGGTACGTGCGCGTGCCGTCGAGCGTGAACGGGCCGGGGTTCGGAGCGGTGATGGAACGAATGTTCACGGCAGCGTCGGCTTTCCGTTCACCAGGATCGGCTGCACCGGCTCGATGACCGTGCCGCGCCGCGATTCGATCAAGGCGTCGGCGGAGTCGAATCCGAGGAGCGCTTCGAGGTTTTTGATGGTGGGGAAGACCATCTTCAATGTCTTCAGGGCATCGGCTGGCGCGATCCAGACGTGGTCGACGACCTCGGTGCCATCGACCGTCACTTCGGCCTTGGGCGCCTTCGCGAGATAGAAGTAGGTGTCGAAACGCTTCGGCACGCCAACCGGCGTGATCCAGCGCGAGGTGGCGACGAGATCGTTCACGTCGTCGATCGTGATGCCGGTCTCCTCGCGCGTCTCGCGGATCGCGGTGACGCGCAGGTCACCGCCGTCGCTTTCCTCGACCATGCCGCCGGGGAAGACCCAGAAGTCGGGGACGAAGCTCGCCTGCGCGTTGCGGCGGATCATCAGCACTTCGAGCGGCGCATCGCGCAGCAGGATCAGGCTCGCGGCGGGAAGCGGCTCTAGCATGACTGCCATCCCACCCATTCTTCCCCGTTCGGCCCTTTTTCCTTCTTCCAGATCGGGACGGTCTGCTTGATCCGGTCGATCAGCGCACGGCACGCGGCGAACGACTCCGCGCGATGTGGCGACGAGCAGACGATCGCGATCGACGTGTCGCCGACGATGAGATTGCCGAGGCGGTGGAGGAGCGCGAGCGCGACGTCGGGAAACTCGGCCGTGACGTCGCGGACGATCTTCTCGATTTCCTTTTCCGCCATCGGACGGTAAGCGTCGTAGAAGATCGATTCGACCGCGTGCCCGTCGTGGTGATTGCGGACCACGCCTTCGAAGAGGACGTACGCGCCGTCGGAGGGACGCATCACGCCGCGCACGAGGGCGGGGGCGTCGATGACGTCGTCGGTGAGGTAGGTCATCGTGTTCGTCGCTCGGTCATTCTGAGCGCAGCGAAGAATCAGCCAAGGCGCCGCGAGGAATGAGGCTAAGGCGTCGCACGTCGGTGAACGAATCCCGGCTCCTCGGTTGATGTTTCCCTTTCGTTTCACTCAAGGTCAGCATGACGAGAGCTATCCCCCCGCCACGGGAGGAATGAACGCCAGCTCGTCGCCGTCGCGGAGCTCGACGTCGGGCGATTCGTAGCTCTCGTTGATCGCGGTCAGCGGCACCTGCGCGTAGTCGGCGAGCTTCGCGTACTGCGAGCGCAACTGCTCCCAGATGTCGCGCGGTCGCGTGCCGCCGGCGAGCTCGAGCTCGGTTTCGCTCTGGCCCGTGATGTCGCGCAGCACCGCGAAAAAAAGGAGGCGCACTTTCACGCGCGGCATTTTATCCTGCACAAACCTGCATGACCTTCCGCCCCGAAATGACCGTCGACCAGGCCTTCGCCGCGCATCCGCATGCGAAGTGGGTGTTCGCCGCGTATCACCTCAGCGGCTGCAACGGCTGCTCGCGCTCGAGCGCGGAGACGCTGGCCGAGGTGGCGGAGGGATACAAGCTGTCGCTGGAGAAGCTGCTCGCGGATTTGAATTCGCTGGCTGCCGGCTCCTCGCAATTCTGAGCGCAGCGAAGAATCAACGGTGGCGCCGGAAAGCTCGAGCCGGGAGCGCGTCGCGGTCTTCGTGTACTCGTGCAGCAGGGCGAGGGCTTCGTCGCGCGATTTCATAAAGACAACGGACAGCGGACAGCAGATGGGTGTCAAGCCGCTGTCCGCTGTCCGTCGTCTGCTGTCTAGAAGCGGTAACGCACGCCCACCGTCGTGTGCACGTTGTGCGGCTTCTCGATCTTGAGGCCGGTCGTCGTCGCGGGGAAGTCCGTCCGCTCGAACGGCGACGCGGTCACGATGTCCTGGATGTTTCCTTCGATCGCGACGTCGTCGTTCAGCCACCACTGCAGGCCCGCGCCCGCCGCGCCGCCGAAGCGGCTGCGCGAGCCGGGGAGGCCTTGCGTCGTCGCGTCATTGCGCATGTCGTACGTCGCGTAGGCCGGGCCGCCGAAGATGTGGGCGCGGAACGAGCCGTGGCGATTGAAGTTGAAGACGATCGGGAGGGTCCAGGTCGTGACGTCCATCTTGCCGGCGTCGAGCGAGATCCCTTCACCGCTCTTGTTCTTCACCCGAACCTTCGTGTCGGTGAACGATCCTTCGAGCCGGACGGCCCAGCGGTCGCTGAACGCGCGCTCGAGGTCGACGGAGATGCCGGCGCGCGGCGCGGCGGTGAGCTGCGTGGTCGATTTGGACGATGAGGTTTCGGTACCGATGCGGGTCGTCCGCTCGGTGAAGTTTCCGAAGAGGAAGGGGCCGGTGGCGATGCCAGCGCTCCAGTTCTGCGCGGCGAGGGGAGTGGCGGCGAGAAGGAGGGTCAGGCAAAAAAGGCTCTTACTTGGCAGCATGGTGCTGGACAGAATTGCAACGGCGGCGCCAGACGCGGCAAAAGTTGCCGACCTCAACCGAAGGCAGGAGCGGTGGATTTCGGGCAGAAATCGAATGACTAATCCACTGATCCGGAAAGTGTTATCCGAAAGGGTGAAACGGCCGACCGGAAATGGAAGCACTGGAAAATGTCGACTTTCCGAATTGGCCCGAATATAGCAACAGGTGGAGGCACGATGAATATGGTTCTGACCAGAGATACAGAACCGCGGTGCGAGTCCAACCTACTTTGCTCGCGCCTAGTGGCCGCTGCGGGCCCCCTCCTAAACTATTGGACCGATTTTGGACGATTAATCACTTAGCTTCCTTGAACCCTGCCGAATGGCCGCAGCGGTCCAACCCCCTTCTCAGTACCACGAGCGGAGCCGAAAGGCTCCGCAAGTGTTTTGGGGCAAAAAGTGATTGAGCCGTTGAGCGATTGAGCCGTTCAGCTCGAGCGCGCTGCTCAACAGCTCAACGCCTCAAAAGCTCAACAGCTCGTCGATGCCATAATCCGCGCCGTGCCAGCCAAACGCCCAAAGCTGTTCCTCATCGACGGCTCCAACAACGTCTACCGCTCCTACTTCGCCATCCGCAACCTGACGAACTCGGCGGGGATGGCCACCAACGCCGTCTACGGCTTCACCACCACGCTGCGGAAGCTGCTGAAGGACCACAAGCCCGACTACATGGCCGTCGCCTTCGACATCGGCCGCTCGAAGACGCGCCACGAGGCGTTCGAGGACTACAAGAAAGACCGCCGGCCGATGCCGGACGATCTCTCCATCCAGCTCCCGTTCGTGAACGAGGTGCTGGACGGCTTCCGCATCCCGATCATCGGCGTCGAGGACTGGGAGGCGGACGACCTCATCGGCTCGATCGCCTGCACCGCGCGCGACCGCGGCTACGACGTCGTGATCGCCACCTCCGACAAGGATTTTTACCAGGTCGTCGGCAACGGCATCAGCCTCTACCACACCGGCCGTGAAGTGCTTTACGACGCAAAGGGAGTGGAGGGGGCGTTTGGCCTGCCGCCGGAGAAGGTCGTCGATGTGATGGCGATCTGGGGCGACGCGATCGACAACATCCCCGGCGTTCCCGGCATCGGCGAGAAGGGGGCGAAGGGATTGATCGCCGAGTTCGGCTCGCTCGACGGCGTCTACGAAAACCTCGACAAGATGAAGCCGGCGCAGCGGAAGAAGCTCGAGGAACATCGCGACAAGGCGTACATGTCGCGCGAGCTGGCGCGCATCAAGTGCGACCTCGAGTACGAGCTCGACTTCGACACGCTGAAGATGCAGGAGCCCGATCGCGCGAAGCTGCACGACGTCTTCTCGCGACTCGAGTTCGCGTCGCTGATGCAGGAGTTTCTGCCCGAGGCGCCGCCGGTGGCGCGCGAATATCGCGTCGCGGAAAACGGGGACGACGTTCGCGCATTCGCCGCGGGCGACGCGCCGGTCGCGTTGTGGGTCGAGCCCGACCTCGGCGCCGCGCTCTCCATCCGCGCCGGCGAGTCATTGCTGGTTTCACTCAACAATGAAGCGCTCGCGAGCGCCCTGCGCGAGCTCCTCGAATCCGACCGCCTCTTCATCGCCCACGACGCGAAGCAACAACTCCGCGCCCTCCACGCGGCGGGACTTCCCGCGCCGAAGCGCTGGGCCGACACGATGCTGATGTCCTACGTCATCAATCCCGGCCTGCCGTCGCACGAGCTCGGAAACGTCGCGCGCGACCGGCTGAAGCAGGACGTGCTGACGCGGAAGGACATCATGAAGACGGCCCCGCTCTTCGCCGCCGATCATGAGGTCACGCCCTACAGCCAGTACCTCGGCGAAAAATCCGACATCGCGCTCGCCCTGCGCGAGGTGTTCGAGCCGGAGATCAAAGACGAGCTCCGGATGATCTACGACAAGATCGAGATGCCGCTCATGCCGGTGCTCGCGGTGATGGAGGAGCGCGGCATCCGCATCGATTGCGATCTGCTCCGCTCGATGTCGTCGTCGATGGGCGCGACGCTCGCCGAGCTCGAAAAGAAGATCTACGCCGAGGCCGGGACGGAGTTCAACATCAATTCGCCGCAGCAGCTCGGACACATCCTGTTCGAGAAGCTGAGCTATCCGGTCATCAAGAAGACGAAGGGGACGAAGGCGTTCTCGACATCGGTGGAAGTGCTGCAGGAGCTCGCGTCGCACGGATTCGCCGTGCCACAGCTCATCCTGCAGCATCGCGAATTGCACAAGCTGAAGTCGACGTACATCGACGCATTGCCACAACTCGTCGCCGGCGACGGACGCGTGCACACGTCGTTCAACCAGGCCGTGGCGGCGACGGGACGCCTCTCGTCATCCGATCCGAATCTGCAGAACATCCCGATCCGCACGGAGCAGGGCCGCGAGATCCGCAAGGCGTTCATCGCCGACGAAGGGCAGATGCTCATCTCCGCCGACTACTCGCAGGTCGAGCTGCGCATCCTCGCGCACATCTCGCAGGACGAGTCGCTGATCGAGACCTTCCGCCGCGGCGCGGACATCCATCGCGCCACGGCGGCGAAGATGTTCGGGGTCAGCGAAGAAGAGCTGACACACGATCAGCGCCGCGCGGCGAAGACGATCAACTTCGGCGTGCTCTACGGCATGTCGGCGTTCCGCCTGTCGAATGAGCTGAACATCTCCGGCGCGCAGGCGAAGGAGTGGATCGAGGCGTACTTCTCGCGCTATCCGAAGATCCAGGAGTACCTCGACAAGACGCTGGCGGAAGCGCGCGCCACCGGCAAGGTGACGACGCTCTTCGGCCGCGTGCGCTACATCCCCGAGATCCACAACAAATCGTTCACCGTGCGCGGCAACGCGGAGCGGATGGCGACGAACGCGCCGATTCAGGGCACCGCGGCCGATCTGCTGAAACTGGCGATGATCGCGCTCGAGGACCGCCTCACGCGCGAGACGCGCGGCGCGCGGATGCTCCTCACCGTGCACGACGAAATCGTCATCGAGGCGCCGGAGGCGAGCGCGGCCGACGTGGCGGGAATCGTGAAAGAGACGATGGAGAACATCCACCCGCTGGCGGTGCCGCTCGCGGTGGACGCGCGGTGGGGAAGAAGTTGGTACGACGCCAAGGACTGATACTCGCGATCGCCCTTTCGATCGCCTGCCAGAAACAGACTGTCGCGCCGAAAAGCGGCGAACCGCAGGTGCGCGCGACCGTCGTCACGATCCGCACCACGCTGCAGCCGGCGAACAAGAACTACACGCATTCGCTGATGATCGCGAACAACCTCGCGCGCAGCGGCGACGAGGTCGACGCCTGGCGCCTGTTCGATCTGAAGAAGCAGCAGGTGACGTTCGTCGACGACATCGCGAAGACGTATCGCGTCGCGTCGCTCGAAGCGCTGACGAAGGAGCATCGCGACGCGTATGCGAAACCGGCCGCGCCCGAGCTGCCGGTCGCGCAGTGGATCGCGTCCGGCGCGAAGAAGACGATCGCCGGCTTCGAGGCATCGCAGTCGATCGTGCGGATGGGCGGCTATCAGCGCGAGCTCTGGATCGCGGATAAGTCGCCGATTCCGCCGCAGCTCTTTGCGATGATGCGCGCGAGCGAGCCCGCGCCGTCTCCGGTCGCCGGCGTATTGCACGCGATCGACGAAGCGCTGCTGAAGGTGCACGGCTTTCCGGTCGCCGACCACGCGGAGCTGCCGTTCGATGACAAGAAGCTCGTCGTCGACCGGATGGTGGAGAAGGTCGCGCAGAAGGATGTCCCCGCGTCGTGGTTCGCCGTGCCGCGCGGATATCGTCAAGAGAGACCGACCGGGGCGCCTCTGGCGGGCGGGCACGGCCCGCAGCGTTAGTCTTTAGGGCTTGGCCAACAGACGCTGCGGGCCGCGCCCGCCCGCCGGAGGCGCCCTCGTCGTCTCCCCTCACAATACCTGCCGCGAATCACCGATCCGCTTCGTGACGCCGTCGCGGTCGAACTGTTCGAGCAGCGGGATCGCGATCTTGCGCGACAGTCCGAAGAACTCCTTGAACTGGCCGACGTCGATCGTCTGGCCCTTCTTCTCCGCCATCCGCACGCGCGCGGCGGCGAGCGCGTCGCGGTGCAGGTAGACGCCGTCGGCGATGCGCACGAGCACGCCCTGCTTCACCAGGAAACTGATCACTCCCTCGATTACCTTGGCTTTGGAGTGGATCGTGTTGATCAGCTCCGACACCGGCGGCGGCGCGAGCCCTCCATCCGCGAATCGCTTCTCGATCGTCTGCGCCAGCTCTCCCTCGGTGCCGCTCAGCTTCTTCGCACGGCCCGGGATGTCGAGCGCGTCGGCGGCGACGATCACGATCTTCTCGCGCTGCAGATCCATCAGCAGGAAGTTGACGACGTTCGCGTCCGTGCCGCGCGAGATCAGCTTCTGCACGAACTCCGACTTCGGCACGTTGATCGCCATCTTGTTCTCTTTGAAGTAGCGATCCAGAAATTCGATGGACCGGTGGCGGAAGTCGGCGAGGACGTCGTTGTGGATCCAGCGCCCTTCGCCCGCGGCCGCGAGGTTCGGCACGTTCTTCAATTCCTTGCGCAGCGTCTCGATGCGGATACCGGTCCGCGCCTGCACTTCGGCGATGTCGAGTCCGCGCAGACCTTCGAGCTTCGCCATCAGCGCCACGCGCTCGGGCAGCGTGCCGCGCGCGAGCGCTTCGAGCATTTCGGTGCGCGTGCCGCGGCTCAGCTTCGGAAGGTGGGCGTCGAGGATCACGCCGCCGCCGATGGTGAGTGCGGGCGAATAGCGGCGGATCACGAAGCGATCGCCAGCCACTGCGACGACCGGCGATTCGAGCCGCACCTGCACGTACGCGCGCTGTCCCGGTTTCAGCTCGGCCTGCGTGTGATCGACGAAGCGGATCGTGCCGAGAAGCTCGGAGGCGAGGTGATGGAAGCGGATGCGCGTCTGGTCCTTCAGCGGCTTCGCATCCTCCAGCAATTCGAGCTGCGCGGTGATCACCGACGACGTGCGCAGCGTCCCCGGCATCACGATCTGCTGGCCGCGCTCGATGAGGTCGTGTGAGATGTCCGGAAGGTTCACTGATGTCCGCTCGCCCGCCGACGCGGTGTCGCGCGGCTCGCCGTGAACCTGGATCGCGCGTGCGCGGCTGCGGCGCCGGCCCGGCAGCAGCTCGACTTCCGACTCGACCTTGAGCTGGCCCGAGTACGACGTCCCGGTGATCACCGAGCCGAAGCCTTTCATCGTGAAGACGCGATCGATCGGCAGGCGGAAGACGCGCGTCGTTGCATCGCGATCGCCGACGCCGGCCACCGATTCGAGCAACGCCTTGCGCAGCTCATCGAGACCCTCGCCTGTCGCGCTGCTCACCGGGACGATCGGCTTGCCGGCGAGGAAACTGCCGGCGACCAGCTCCTCGATCTCGAGGCGGACCAGCTCGATGATGTCGCGGTCGACGAGATCGCGTTTCGTGATCGCGACAACGCCTGTCGGAATGCCGAGGAGCTTGCAGATCGCGAAATGCTCGCGGGTCTGCGGCTTGATCGATTCGTCTGCCGCGACGACCAGCAGCGCGCTGTCGATGCCGCCGACGCCGGCGAGCATGTTCTTGACGAAGCGTTCGTGGCCCGGGACGTCGATGAAGCCGATCTGGTAGTCGTCGGTGAACCAGCTCGCGAACCCGAGGTCGATCGTGATGCCGCGCTTTTTCTCCTCGGGAAGGCGGTCGGTGTCGACGCCGGTCAGGGCTTTCACGAGCGACGTCTTGCCGTGATCGATGTGTCCCGCCGTCCCGATGATGCGCCGCTTCCTCACTCCGTTATCGTATCCCCATGCAATTCGCCGCGACCGACGGCTTCACGCTGCACGGCACTTTGTACGAGGGCGGCGACGACGCAATCCTCATCGCCAGCGCGCTCGGCGTGAAGCGGCGCTACTACGACGCCTTCGCGCAGGCGGCGGTCGCGCGCGGGTTCACGGTCTTCACATTCGACTACCGCGGCATCGGCGAATCGCGGCCGTCGTCATTGCGCGGATTCGATGCGTCGATGCGCGACTGGGGCGCGCTCGATCTTCCGGCCGCGATCGATCAACTCAAGGGCGCGCGCTCCATCACGCTCGTCGGACACAGCGCGGGCGGGCAGATTCCGGGACTCGCCGCGAATGCGAATGCGATTGATCGCCTCGTCTTCGTCGCCGCGCAGGCCGGCTACTACGGCAACTATCCCGGCATTCATCGCCACTCGATCCGCGTGATCTGGCACCTGATGCCGTTCGCGTCGCGCGTCATCGGTTACTTCCCCTCGCGCGCCCTCGGACTCGGATCGGAAGATCTCCCGACCGGCGTGGCTTCGCAGTGGGCGACATGGGGTCGTCATCCGAAATACCTCTTTGGATTCGAGGACGCATCGCGCTACGCGTCGATGAACGTGCCGCTGCTCGCCTGGAGCTTCGAGGGCGACTGGTACGCGCCGCCGCTCGCGGTCGACAGGCTGGTCGAGCACTACAGCAGTGCGCGCGTCGAGCGCCGGCATGTGCCCGACCGCCGCGTCGGTCATTTCGGTTTCTTCCGGCGCGGAGTGGGCGAATCGCTGTGGGACGAGACGTTCGCCTGGTTGTCGCCGAGCGTTCCCGGCAGCTTCGCCTCCTGACCGAGCGCTTTCTTCAGATCGACCGCATTCACGATCGCCTGTCCGCGGAAATGATTGTTCGTGATGACGTACGTCTCTTTCGCCTGCGCCATCTCGTCGATCCGCTCCACCCACGGCTCGAGCTCTTCCTTCGAGTAGAGATAGTTGTAGCGCTCCCACGACTCGCTGTGCGCGAACCACTTCTCGTAATTGCGGCCGTGCAGCCGCGCGTAGCCGACCGGGCCGCTCACCGTCGCTGCCGGCTTGACCGATTCGTGGAACAGCGGCTGGTCGACGTTCACCCACGACACGCCGTGCTCGTTCAGGAAATCGACGAAGCCTTCGTTCTGGAACGTCGCGTGGCGGACCTCCAGCGCCTGGGGATAGTCAACAAATTGACTGAAGAGCGTCGCCAGCTTCTCGCGCGACTCGGGGGAGTCCTTGAAGCTCCACGGAAACTGCAGCAGGAGCGCGCCGAGGCGATCGGCTTCGGCGAGAGGATCAAGGTACGCGCGGAAGGCGTCGACGTCGCCCGGCTTCAGCTCCGCGCTCTCGTGCGTGAAGCCCTTGAAGATCTTCGTCGTGAACTTGAAGTGGTCGTTGTGCGCGACGCGGCGCACCCAGCTCTTCGAATGCGTCGGCGGCGGGATCCGGTAGAACGGCGAGTTGATCTCGATGGTGTCGAAAAAGGAGGCGAGATAGGCCAGTTCGTCGAACTTGCCGCGATGCGGCGGGTAGACGATTCCCTCCCAATCTTTGTAGCTCCAGCCGGCCGGTCCGATGCGGATGAAATGACGTTCAGACAAAGGTCAACACCTTGACTTTGTTATTTGCAAAATGCACACACTTCGTTGCTTAACCTGCGGGGAATATGCTAAAAGCGACGGAACGAATCCAACTGAATAACCCAATCCCGGACAGCAGAGTGCGTCGCGGGCCGAACTGTATCGGTTGGATGGAAGGGGGTCGATCGGCAGGTTCCTTTTCGTCGTTAACCCAATGCGGGGGCGAGGTCGCGGCACCCCGCACGTGCACAGCGCTGCGGCATCCAAAGGTTTCGAACTTAGGTAGGAGATCAGGTTTCATCATGGACACTTTCAACGACAAATCCCTCAACTGCGCGGACTGCGGCGGGCAGTTCGTTTTCACGAAGAACGAGCAGGCTTTTTACGCCGAGCGCGGTTTCACCAATGAGCCGAAGCGCTGTAAGAACTGCCGCGACAAGCGGAAGATGGCCCGCGACGGTAACGGCGGAGGCCGTGATCGTCAGATGGTTAGCGTGACGTGTGATAGCTGCGGTGTCGCGACCGAAGTACCCTTCACGCCCGTCAGCGGAAAACCTGTCTATTGCCGCGATTGCTACAACCAGAGACGGTCGAACTCCCGCCCGTCGAGCTGGGCGTAGCCACAACGACATCATCGATTTGAAGGCGGGCTTCGGCCCGCCTTTTTGTTTTGCTATCATCCGCCCGCCTTGACCCGTCCCCTCAGCAAACCGGTCGACAACATCCTCGATCTCATCGGCAACACCCCGATGCTCAAGCTCCGCCACATCGGCGGCGGCAACGACGCCGGCATCTTCGTGAAGATGGAGTTCCTCAGCCCCGGCGGCTCCGTGAAGGACCGCATCGGCGTCGGGATGATCGAGCGCGCCGAGGCCGCGGGACTGCTGCCCAAAGGCGGCACGATCATCGAGCCGACTGCCGGCAACACCGGCATCGGACTGGCGCTCGCCGGCGTCCGAATGGGCTACCGCGTCATCCTCTGCGTCCCCGAAAACTTCTCGCTGGAGAAGCGCGAAGTGATGAAGGCACTCGGCGGCGAAGTCGTCCTCACGCCGAAAGACGAAGGGATGAAGGCGGCGATCGCGAAGGCGCAGGAGCTCGCGCAGACGATCCCCGGCTCGTACGTTCCGCAGCAATTCGTGAATCAATTCAACAGCGAAGCGCACTACGAAACGACGGCGCACGAAGTCTGGGAACAGATGGACGGCCGCATCGACGCGTGGGTCGCGGGCGCCGGCACCGGCGGTACGTTCAGCGGTGTCGCGAAGTATTTGAAGGAGCGCGATCCGAAGATCTGGTGCGTCGTCGTCGAGCCGCAGGGCTCCATCCTCAAGGGCGGCGAAGCGGGACCGCACGAGGTCGAGGGCATCGGCGCTTCATCGTTCATTCCCCCCGTCCTCGACATGTCGCTGGCCGATGAAGTGATTCAGGTCTACGACGCGCCGGCGTTCGCGATGGTGCGGCGCATTGCGGAGCAGGAAGGCGTCCTCGGCGGCTCCAGCGCCGGCTGCAACGTGCACGCCGCGCTCGAAGTGGCGCAGCGCCTCGGGTCAGGCAAGCGCGTCGTCACGCTCATCCCCGACGCCGCCGAGCGCTACATGTCGAAGGGCATCTACACCAAATGGGCGAAACCTTCTACGCCCGATCAAGCCGACTGAGGTCACATCATGGGTTTCTCCACCGATTGCATTCACGCAGGCCAGGAGCCTGAACAGACGACGGGCGCCGTTTCGGTCCCCATCTTCCAGACCTCGACCTACGTCCAGCCCGAGCTCGGACGGCACAAGGGATTCGAGTACGCGCGGACGCAGAACCCGACGCGCTTCGCCACCGAGGCCGCGCTCGCGGCGCTCGAGCGCGGCAAGCACGGACACTGCTTTGCGTCCGGCATGTCGGCCATCGACACCGTCTTCCGCCTGCTGAAGTCGGGCGATCACGTCGTCTCCGGCGAGAACATGTACGGCGGCTCGTACCGCCTCTTCAGCAAGGTCTGCGAGAAGTTCGGACTGGAGTTCACCTACGTCGACACGTCGAAGCTCGATGAGGTGAAGAAGGCGCTCCGCCCGACGACGAAGATCGTCTACATCGAGACGCCGACCAATCCGATGATGACGATCACCGATCTCGCCGCGTGCGCTGAGCTCGCGCACAAGAACGGCGCGATGCTCGTCGTCGACAACACGTTCTGCTCGCCCTACCTGCAGCGTCCCATCGAGCTCGGCGCCGACATCGTGGTGCACTCCACGACGAAGTTCCTCAACGGTCATTCCGATTCGGTCGGCGGCGTCGTGGTGTCGAACGACGATGAAGTCGCGAAACAGATCGGCTTCCTGCAGAACGCGGTCGGCGCGATCCTTTCGCCGTTCGATTCGTGGCTCGTCCTCCGCGGCATCAAGACGCTCGCCGTGCGCATGAAGCGGCACGAGGAGAACGGCCAGGCGATGGCGAACTACCTCGCGCATCACACGAAGGTGAAGAAGCTCTATTACCCCGGCCTGGCCGACCATCCGCAACACGATCTTGCGCGGCGTCAGATGAACGGCTTCGGCGCCGTGATCGCGTTCGACCTCGGCTCGTACGACAACGCGAAGAAGTTTCTCGACCGCGTGAAGCTCTGCTCCCTCGGCGAATCGCTCGGCGGCGTCGAGACGCTGATCTCCCACCCCGAGTCGATGACCCACGCGTCCGTCCCCATCGAGACTCGCACCCGCCTCGGCATCACGCCCGGCCTCGTGCGCATCTCGGTCGGGATCGAGGACATCGAGGATCTGATCGCGGATCTCGAGAACGCGTTCGACGGCATTTGAGGCCGGCACGGCCGGCCGGCCGATACAATACCGGCTTCATGACCTCCGCACTGCCGATCGCGCTCGTCGTCGCGACGTATCTCATCGGCTCCATCCCCTTCAGCTTCCTCGTCCCGTTCCTGATGACTGGGAAGGACATCCGCCAACACGGGAGCCGGAACGTCGGCGCAACCAACGTCGCGCGCACGTTCGGGAAAGCGCCGGGCGTGATCGCGCTGCTGCTCGACATCGCGAAGGGTTACGCGGCGGTCGAAGTGGCGCGCTGGCTGGTGATGCGGAGCGACTGGCCGCTCATCGCGCGCAGCGCGGACCCGGCGTTCTATCAATCGCGTGAGTTGTGGATCGCGCTCGGCGCGTTGATCGCGGTGCTCGCGCACATGTTTCCGCTCTGGCTGCGGTTTCACGGCGGCAAGGGCGTGGCGACGGCTACAGGCGCGTTCCTCGCGCTCGATCCGCGCGTGGTGCTCGCCGGCGTGATCGTGTTCATCATCGTCATTCTCGTCACGCGCATCGTCTCGCTCGCGTCGATCGTCAGCTCGGCGTCGATTCCGCTCTTCTTCCACTTCCTCGCCGACGCGTCGTTCTGGCGCGTGGCGATGAGCATCCTGATCTCGATCGCCATCATCGCCAAACATCACTCCAACATCGCGCGCCTGGTGCATGGAGAGGAGCGACGCATGGGTGAACGCAAGTGAAGATCTCGGTCATCGGCGCGGGCTCGTTCGGCACGGCGATGGCGGTCGTTGCCGCCCGCTACGGCAATCACGTGATGCTCTGGGCGCACGATCCGCGCGTCTCGGAAGAGATGCGCACGACCGGCACGAACGCGGTCTATCTGCCCGACATCCCGCTTGGCGAACAGATCACGCCGACGAGCGATCTCGCGGAAGCGGCCGCGTTCAGCGACACGCTGTTCATGGTCGTGCCGAGCCATCACTACCGCGGCGTGCTGACACAGCTCCTGCCGCACCTGAGCGGACGCATCAGCGTGATCTCCGGGACGAAAGGGATCGAGAACCAGACGCTCGAGCGGATGTCCGAGGTATCGAAAGCGGTGCTCGGCGACGCGATGCAATCGTTCGCCGTGCTTTCCGGACCGACGTTCGCGGTCGAAGCCGCGCGCGGCGATCCAACGGCGGCGGTGATCGCGTCGGACGACGTCGAGTTCGCGAAATCGATTCAGCAGGCGATGTCGGGATCGGCGTTCCGGCTGTATCACTCCGACGACGTGATCGGCGTGGAGCTCGGCGGCTCGTTGAAGAACGTCATCGCCATCTCCGCCGGCGTGCTGGAAGGCCTCGGCCTCGGATCGAACACGAACGCGGCGCTGGTCACGCGCGGACTGCGCGAGATGACGCGCCTCGGCATGGCGCTCGGCGGACGGCTCGAGACCTTCGCCGGACTGGCCGGCATGGGCGATCTCGTGCTGACCTGCACCGGCGCGCTCTCGCGCAACCGGCGCGTCGGCGTGCAGCTCGGACGCGGCAAGCGCCTCCCCGACATCCTCGCGGAAACGCGCGAGGTGGCCGAGGGAGTGAAGACGTCGAAGTCGGCGAAGGATCTGTCGGAGCGCCACGGGATCGAGATGCCGATCACGACGGAGATGTATCGCGTGCTGTACGAGGACGAAACAGCGCGAAGCGCGATCCAGCGCCTGATGACGCGATCGCTGAAAGCAGAAGCGGTATGAGGTAGCACGCCACGAACACGATCGCGATTGGCGCGCCGTCGTACAACAGGTACGAGAGCGGCGCGCAGAGCGCGGCGAAGATCCACCGCGAGTCGCTCGCGATCGCCAGCGGCACCAGCACGATCCAATACCAGGGATGAATTGCCGGCGAGCAGAGGAGCAGGATGCCGATCGCGGCGTGCGGTGTCCGTGCTTTCGCGATGCCGATCAGCGCGACGACGCCGAGGATGCAACGCGTGATGAAGTCGGCGTAGAGGTGGCTGTAGACGAACGGCGCGATCGCCTCGAGATGCAGCGGGTCCTTGATCGACGTCCACGCGCTCTTGAGATGCTCGGCGACGTGAAGCGAATCGATCACGCTGAACGTGAGCGAGTACGCGGGTGAGTTGAAGACCCAGCGCGTCGCGTAGTCGCGCATCCCCTCCATGAAATGCCCGCTGGCGATGAACGGAATCGCCGGCGCGATCAGCACGAGCGCGAAGATCAGCGACCAGCGCACGCGATTCGGCACGCGCATCAGCAGCGATGGAACCGCCGCGATCGGAATGACTTTCGTGCCGACGCTGCACGCCGCCGCAATCGCGGAGTTTCGGAAGTACGCGACCGTCAGCAGCAACGCGGCGACGACCTCGACGTGCGCGCTCCAGATCCCCTCGAAGATCAGAGGAGGAAACGTCGCGTACGCGAGCGCGCCGCGATCGCGCAGCAGGTACAGCGTCGCGAGCTCCGCGAGGATCAGCGCGATCCGCCACAACGTCAGTCGATGAAAGATCGCGAAGAGGATCTCCGCATGCGGCGGATAGATCGTGCGGATCTCGGGATGATTGACGCGCGGATCATCGGGAAACGCCGCGTACGGATTGTGTCCCGAGGCGAGCGTGCGGCCGTCGAAGAGATAGCGATAGACGTCGCCTGACAGAAACGGCTGCGGGATCAGCATCATCGCGCGCAGGACGATCGCGATCGCCAGCGTGTGTGCGAATCGCATGCGCGCGTGCCGTGCGAAGAGCCACGCGATCGCGGCGAGGGCATATACGAAGACGAAGGCGCGAAATCCGAAGCGAATCCCGGCCCAGGGGGCAACGGCCACCGACGCGGCGAGTACAATCAGCGCCGCTCGATGTCCCCTCTCGACGCCGCGGTCCTCTGCACCTATTACCTCGCCCTCGGCGTGCTCGCGGTCTACGGCGCCCATCGTTTCTATCTTGTCAGATTGCGCCGCCGCCACACCGCGACGCGCCCGGTCGCGCCCGCGCCGGAACGCTGGCCGTCGCTCACCGTGCAGTTGCCGCTCTTCAACGAGCCGAACGTCGCGGGTCGATTGATCGACGCGGTCGCGCAGCTCGAGTATCCGGGCGCGTTCGACGTGCAGGTGCTCGACGACTCGACCGACACGACGCCGTCGATCGTCGAGGAGCGTGTCGCGCACTGGCGCGCGCGCGGCGTGCGGATCGCGCACATCCGCCGCGATTCGCGCGACGGCTACAAAGCGGGCGCGCTCGCGCACGGCCTGCGCATTTCCGAGGCGGAGCTGCTCGCCGTCTTCGACGCCGACTTCGTTCCATCGCCCGACACGCTCGTGCGGATGGTTCCGTTTCTCCGCGACGGCGTCGGCATGGTGCAGGCGCGTTGGACGCACCTCAACCGCACGCGCTCGATGCTCACGCGCGTGCAGGCGCTATACCTCGATGGCCACTTCGCGATCGAATCGGCGGCGCGGCATTTCGGCGGCCGCTTCTTCAACTTCAACGGAACTGCCGGAATCTGGCGCCGCGAAGCGATCGAGGATGCGGGCGGGTGGTCGGCGTCGACGCTCACCGAGGATCTCGATCTGTCGTACAGAGCACAGATGGCGGGGTGGAGGTTCGTTTTTCTACCCGACGTGGAAGTGCCGGCGGAGCTGCCGGCGGCGCTGAGCGGCTTTCAGGAACAGCAGCATCGCTGGGCGAAGGGCTCGGTGCAGACCGCGCGCAACATCCTGCCGGCGCTCGTGCGCGGCGACTATTCGTCGAAGGTGAAGGCGGAAGCGTTCTTCCATTTGACTGGTAACGCGGCGTACGTGCTGTCGCTCGTCGTCGCGTTGCTGATGGTGCCGGCGATCTTCATCCGCCAGCGACTCGGGATCGCATGGACGTTCTCGATCGACGCGCTGATCTTCTTCAGCTCGACCTGCTCGGTGATGCTCTTCTACGTCGAAGGCCAACGCTTCGCGAATCAGCCGCGTCCTTCGATCAAAGAGCTGATCGCGGTGCTGCCGGTCGGTATCGGCATTTCGATCCGCAACTCGGCGGCGGTGCTCGAGGGACTCTTCGAAAAAGGGGGCCACTTCCGGCGGACGCCGAAGCGCGGCGCGGCGACCCACGAGGTGTTCGAGCGCCCGCCGCGAATCCCGCTCGCCGAGACCGCGCTCGCGACCTTCTTCGCGCTCGCGACTGCCACCCTCATCGCGACGCATCAATGGGTCTCGCTCCCCTTCGTCGCCCTCTTCCTCGGCGGCTACAGCTACGTCGCGATCCGCGGCATGGTTGAGCGGTTAAGTTACCGATGATCAATACGTTACAACTGGCTGACCGCTTGCAATATCCAGCCTGCAAGGAGGGAATGCAGATGCTTCACTTCCTCAGGAAATTGCTGATGTTCCGCGTTGGCCAGAAGGCGTCGCGAGGGTTCGCGAAGTCGATCGGTCTGCGCGGCATTTCGAACGCAGTCGGCATCGTCGGCGGTCTCAAGTACATGAGGCGCCACTCGTAACAACCGTGGGCGGGCGTCATGCCCGCCCTACGTTTACACTTCCTTCGTGCACAAACAGACTCTCGGCGACATGCTGCTCGCCGCGAATCTCATCGACGAAGTGCAGATGCAGATTGCGCTCGCCGAGCAGAAGAGCACCGGCCGGCGCTTCGGGTCGACGCTCGTCGATCTGAAGTTCATCGACGAGAACGTCCTCGCCGCGTTCCTCTCCAAGCAGATCGACATCCCGTGCATCAGCCTTCTGCACATCGACATCCCGAAGAAGGTGCTGCGCAAGATGAATCGGACGATGGCGCTCGAATGCCAGTCGATCCCGGTGCGCATCGACGAAGGGCGCCTCGACGTGGCGATGGTCGATCCGACCGACATGGACCTCCTCGCGCGACTGGAAGAAGCGACCGCGATGATCGTGACCCCGCTGATCGCGCCGGAGAGCTCGATCATCACGATGATCGACAAGTTCTACCCGCCGGAGATCGACGAGGACTCGACGCTGTCGCAGCGCCCCACGACGAATCCGGCGACCGATCCGATTTTTCTCGACCTGATCGAGGAGCTCGACAACGCCGACATCGATACGCGACTCACGCGCATCGAGGAGCGGTTGGAGCGGATCTGGACGTTGCTGGAGAGAGTGTTGCGGGAGCTGGAAGTGCGCCGCTAGGCGGCACGGCCGCCCGCGTTGATCGCTCCGCCTTGCGGGTTCACGCATGGCCGCGTCGCGAATCTCGGCTTCGAGCGGCGCAACGCGCCTGACATCTCGGTTGTGCGTTTCACGCGATTTGCGCGAGCGCGGCGCGACCCGCTTCCTCGAGAAACGCGACCGCTTGCTCGCGGCTGACGCTCGGGAAATTGTCGAGAAACACCTGGAGACTATCGCCGCCTTCGATGTAGTCGAGCAGCGTGCGCACCGGGACGCGCGTGCCGACGAAAACCGGATCACCGCTGTGAATGTCGGGATCGGAGTGGATGATCGACTTCAGATCTGCCATTGCGGCACGCCCGGCCTACTGCTTCTTCTCCTGCTTCTGCATCTGCGTCTGGTGGTGCTCGATGGCGGCCGGATCCTGATCCTCGTTCAGCGTCTCGCCCTCGTACTGCATCTGCAGTTGCTTCATCACCTTCTGGCGCTCTTCTTCCGCCTTCTTCTCCTGCGCCTTCTTGGCGTCGGCAGCGGCCTGCTGCTGCTGCTGGGCGGTGGTGGGAACGACGGGGCCGCCTGGAGGATAGAGCGGCGTCACGAACGGGATCTGCTGCTCGGTGGTGGTGAAGTGGCCGCCCTTGGTGACCAGGTTGTCGTTCGTGATGACGTAGGCCGGTTTCTTGCCGAGGCGATTGGCGCGGCGCGCGGCGGCAACGAGCGGCGATTCGACCGGCGCGGTCGGCTGCGTGGGGTTCGCCACGGGCTTCGGTTCGGCGGCGAAGAGAGGTGCAGCGGCGGTGAAAAGCATGGCCAACGTCAGAGTTCGGTTCATCACTGGTCTCCTGTTAACACTACTGAATGCGTCGATTCTCGCGTAGATTTCAGCACTCGTGACTGCCCTCGCCCCGAATCTTGCATTTTTGGCCCTCGCCATGACGCCCGAAGCGCTGCTTCAGAAGTGGGGATACCTCGCCGTTTTCGTCGGAACCTTCCTCGAAGGCGAGACGATTCTCGTCATCGCGGGCTTCATGGCCGAGCGCGGGTACATGAAGATCGTGATCGTCGCGATCGTCGCCTTCGTCGGCGCGTTCCTCGGACATCTCTTCTGGTTCTGGCTCGGACGGGCGAAAGGAGTGAAGCTCCTCGACCGCTTTCCGCGGATGAAGAAGCACTTCGGAAAAGGGATCCGGATGTTCGAGCGCTACGGCGCGCCGGCGATCTTCATCACGCAGTGGCTCTACGGACTGCGCATCACCTGCGCCGTGATCATCGGCATCTCCCGCATCTCCACGATGAAGTTCATCGTGTACGAATTGATCAGTTGCGCCTTGTGGGCGGTCGCGATCTCCTGCCTCGGCTACTTCTTCGGCGCGGCCGTGGAGCGCGTCCTCGGCAAGGCCGCGCACATCGAGAAGTGGGGACTGCTCCTGCTCGTGGTGGTCGGCGTCAGTATCTGGGCGTATCACCAGTGGAAGGAGCGGCGAGCGGAAGAATGAGGTGAGCATCCATCGCGTCATGCGCCGGATGCCCCCAATGAAAACCCTGCCCGTGCTCCACGCCGAGCTCCAGCAGCACCGCCGCGTGCGCGGCCGTCTCCACTCCTTCCGCGATCACTTCCTTGCCCAGCGTGTGGGCGACTGTGTTCACCGCCTGCACCAGCGCGCGATTCGTCGGATTGGTGTCGAGGTCGCGGATGAACGTCCGGTCGATCTTCACGTAGTCGACAGCCAGCGCGCGCAGATAGCCGAGGGATGAGAAGCCGACGCCGAAATCGTCGAGCGCGAAGAGACAGCCGAGCTGTTTGAGCCGATGGATCCAGTTGCGCGCGCTGGCGAGATCGGCCACCGCCGCTGATTCCGTGATCTCGAAGGCCAGGCGTCCCGGCTCCAGCTTCGACTCGACGATCTGCTGCTCGATGTAGCGCAGCAGCGACTCGTCGTTGATGCTCATGGCGGAGAGGTTCGCGAAGATGCGCACGTTCGAGCGCGCCTGCAGCTCGCGCATCACCTCGTCGAATACCCAGCGATCGATCTGCGGCATCAGGCCGTAGCGTTCGGCGATGGGGACGAAATCGTCGGGCGAGATGAGCGTTCCATCGCCGGCGCGCATCCGCACCAGCGCTTCGTAGTGGACCCGTTCTCCATCGCCGAGGCGGATCACCGGCTGGTAGGAGAGCTCGAACGTGCCGGCGCGCAGCGCGTTGCGGATCAGCGTCACGTAATGCGTCGCGTTCGCGAAGCGGCGGCCGACGTCGTCCCCCTCGGCGAACGGATACGTCACCACGCGGTTCTTGCCGCGCTCCTTCGCCGCGTACAGCGCCGCATCGGCGCGCGAGATGAACGTCTTCGGATCGGCGGAGTCGTCGATCATCGCCACGCCGACGCTGATCGTCGCGTGCAGCGCGGTCTCGCCGTGCTCCAGCCAGAACGTGTCCACCGTGTGCCGCAGCCGCTCCGCGATCGCCGCGGTCTCGTCGTCCTTCACTTCCTCGAGCAGCGCCACGAACTCGTCGCCTCCGAAGCGGGCCAGGAAATCGAACGGGCGGAGCTGCTTCTGCAGCAGTTGTCCGATCTCGGAGAGCAGTTGATCGCCGACCGGGTGACCGCTCGAGTCGTTGATGAATTTGAAATCGTCGATGTCGATGACCAGCAGCGCCGCGGGGCCGCCGCGGTGAGCGATGCGGCGGATCATCGCGTCGAAGGCGCGGCGATTCGGAAGGTTGGTCAGCGAATCGTGCAGCGCGAGGTGGCGGATCTTCTCTTCCTGCTGCTTCCGTTCGGTGATGTCCTGCTTGACCGCCACGAAGTGCGTGATGCGCCGGCTGTCGTCACGAACCGGCGTGATCGTCTGTTCTTCGGCGTAGACGGTGCCGTCGCGGCGGCGGTTGTACATCTCGCCGTGCCACACCTCGCCCCGGAGCAGCGTCTCCCACATCCGCGAATAGAACAGGCGGCTGTGATTGCCGGAGCGGAGCAGCCGCGGCGTCGCGCCGACCGCTTCGGTGGCGCTGTAGCCGGTGAGCTTCGTGAACGCCGGATTGACCCACTCGATCACGCCCTCGGTGTTCGTGATGACGATCGCGTTGGCCACCGATTCGAGCGCCACTTTCTGCAGGCGGATCTGCGCCTGATCGTAAGCGGAGAGGATCGACAGCGCCGCCTGCGCGGCGACGGCGTGCAGCATGTCGACGCGCTCGCGCGGGAAGTCGCGGCGGCGCGTGGAGAAGAACGTGATCGCGCCGAGGATTCGCTCGCCGGCGACGAGAGGCATCGCCAGGACGGAGCGGAGGTGATGTTGCAACGCGCGCTCGCGCCACAACGCGAAGCCTTCATCGGTGGCGACGTCGCACGTCTGCATCGTGCCGGTGCGCAGGGCGACGCCCGTCGGCCCGCGTCCCTCCGGCGAGTTGTCCCAGCGCACGATCAGATCGCGGAGAAAGTCGACCTCGCGCCCCGCGGCCGTTCGGATCGACACCGAGCCTCGCACGCCGCGCAGGCTGATCTGCACGAGTGGGTAGCGATACATCGAGACGAGGCGCGCGGCGATGAAGTGGAGGATCGCGTCGAGCGACTCTCCCTCGAGGATCATCGAATCGATTTCGGCGAAGAGACGCTCGGAGTAGGGGCGGCGATGCATGCAACGGCATGTTCGGCGGGGCGGGTGCGCGGGCTCATGACTCTGATCACGCGCGCCTGTGACGACTCGTACGACGATCCGTTGCAGCAGCCGGGAGAATTTCCGCGTGAGACTGTCGCGCAAATACGTTCCCCTGCTCGTCATCCCTCCACTCGCAACACTGCTTCCGCTGGCGATCGCGTTCCTGATCGCGTCGCTGCATCTGCACGGCGGCGCGTGGCATCTCCTGGCGATCGTGCCGCTGCTCGTCTACACGCTCGGCGCGACGCTGGCGTGGATCGCGTTGCAGCCGGTGGTGCGCGAAGTCGATGTCGCGATCGAAAGACGCCGCGGCGTGAGTGAAGCCGTGACGCGATGCCTCAATCGCACGACCGCCGTCGCCTTCTTCCTCTGGACGGCAGCCAGCACGCCGCTAGCGCTGGCCGGCAGCGCCATCGTTCTCCCCGATTTCAAAGGCCTGCAGTGCTTCGGCGTGGCGGCGATGATCGTGGCCGTGCCGGGGATGGCGTGGTCGTACTGGTGCGGCAAGAGTCTGCTGATCGGCGCGGCGGCGGACGTCGAAGCGCTCACCTACCAGGGCCGCGTCTATTCGATCGGCATCAAGATCGCGATGGTCTTCCTCGGTTTTTTCGCCACGTCGACCGGCGCGCTCGTGCAGCTCACCGACTACGCGCTCCTCATCGCGTTCGTGACGCTGATCGCGTTCGGCATCGCCACGTACTTCCTCGCGCACGACGTCACCGCGCCGATCCGCGACCTCATGGACGTGGCGGGCAATCTCGCCGCCGGACGATTCGATTCCGATCCGCACGTCTTCTCCGACGACGAGATCGGCAAGCTCGCGCGCAGCTTCAGCGTGACGCACGGCAACCTGCGCGGTTTGATCGGCAGCGTCGGCAAGAGCGGCGGCGCGATCAGCGAAGGGGTGCGGCTCATCTCCTCCGGAACCGAGACGCTGGTGAGCGGCGCGCGCGAGCAGAGCGGATCGGCGGAAGCCTCGGCCGGTGCGTTGCTGGAAGTGCGCGGTGCCGCGCAGTCGGTGCAACAGGCGGTCGACAAAGTCGCGGAGCTCACCGACGACTCGGCGGCGCGGGCCACCGAGCTGCGCGCGTCGTCGGAAGAAGTCGCACGGCGGATGGATGACCTCTTCCAGTCGGTGGAGAAGAGCTCGTCGGGAACGACGCAGATCGACGCGGCGGCGCGCGAGATGACCGATCGCACGGCGACCCTCTCCGGCAACGCCGCGGACGTCCTCTCGTTCGTAGCGGAGATGGACGCGACCACGGCGCAGATTCATCACACGGCGAGCGATACGGCGTCGCTGTCCCAGCAGGTGCGGCAGAACGCGGACGCGGGCCGCCTGGCTGTGCGCGAAACGATGGACGGCATCCGCGACGCGCAGAGCTCGACGCGCCGCACCGCCGACGCGTTCGAGGCGCTGCAGAAATCGCTCGCGCAGATCGACCAGATCCTCGTCTTCATCGACGAGGTGACGAATCGCACGAACCTGCTGTCGTTCAACGCCGCGATCATCGCCGCGCAGGCGGGGCAGAACGACTTCGGCTTCTCCGTCATCGCCGATGAAGTGCGCCAGCTCGCCGACCGCACGCGCAGCGCGACGAAGGAGATCTCCGCGATCATCCGCGGCGTGCAACCGATCGCGAAGCAGGCGGTCGGTGCACTCAACGAAGGAGTGGAACGCGTCGATCACACCGTAGCGCTCGCGCAGAATGCCGCGGTGGCGCTGGAAACGATCCTCGGCTCCGCCGACCGGTCGCTGGACATGGCGCAGTCGATCTCCTCGGCGCTGGAGGAGCAGGCGCGCGCGACGCGGCATCTGCACAACGTCACGGCGAAGATGTCCGACCACATCCGCGAGATCGATCGCGGCACGCGCGGCCAGGCCGACGCCACGCGCCTCCTCGCGCACGAGTCCGAGCGCGTGCGCGACATCGCGCTGCAGGTGAAGGGCGCGTCGCGCGAGCAGCTCGCGTCGGCCAGCGGGATCAATCAGGCAATGAATGAGATCGCGGCGGGCGTGGAGCTGATCGGCGATCGCCTGCGGATGCAGATCGCGCAGACCGATCACGTCGCCGGCGCGTCGAGGGTCACGCTGACCATCGCGAAGAAGAACGACGAGATCGCGAATCAGTTCAGCAGCGCGTTGCTCGCGCTCGTCGAGAACGGGCGCGTGTTCGACGCCGAGGTGGCGCGGTTTCGGGTGTAGGACCGCACAGGCGAGGGCGCCTGTGCCCCCACCGGAATGACGAAGCAACGATCGCGTCCAGTGGGGGGACAGGCGCCCTCGCCTGTCGATCACCCCTCGAAATGCTTGAACTCGAGCTCCGCCTGCGCGGCCGCGAGGCGCGCAACCGGTACGCGGTACGGTGAGCACGAGACGTAATTGAGCCCGCAGCCGCGGAAGAAGCGGATCGAGTCGGGATCGCCGCCGTGCTCGCCGCAGACGCCGACCTTCAGCTTGTCGTTCGTGCTTCGCCCGCGCTCCGTGCCGAGCTTCACGAGCTGGCCGACGCCTTCCTGATCGATCGACTCGAACGGATCCTTCGGCAGGATCTTCTTGTCGACGTACTCGGGGAGGAACGAGCCGGCGTCGTCGCGCGAGTAGCCGAACGTCATCTGCGTCAGGTCGTTCGTGCCGAAGGAGAAGAACTCCGCCACCTCGCCGAGCTTCTCCGCGATCAGCGCCGCGCGCGGGATCTCGATCATCGTGCCGACGATCACCGGCAGCTCGACGCCGTGCTCCTGCAACGTCTCGGCGGCCACGCGGCGGACCATCTCCGTCAGCATGGTCAACTCCTTGACCGTTCCGACGAGCGGGATCATCACCTCGGGACGCGCGTCGACGCCGTCCTTCTTCACGTCGCACGCCGCCTGGAAGATCGCGCGCACCTGCATCTCGTAGATCTCGGGGAACGTCACGGCGAGCCGGCAGCCGCGATGGCCGAGCATCGGATTCGATTCGTGCAGTTGATTCACTTTCGCCCGCAGCTCGACGAAGCCCCAGCCCATGTCGCGCGCGACCGCGGAGATCTGCTGCTCGCTTTGCGGCAGGAATTCGTGCAGCGGCGGATCGAGCAGGCGGATCGTCACCGGCAGGCCGTCGAGCTCGCGGAAGATTCCTTCGAAGTCGCCCTTCTGGAACGGCAGCAACTGCTCGAGCGCGTGGCGGCGCCCCTTCTCGTCGCGCGCGAGGATCATTTCGCGGACGCGCAGGATGCGCTCCTCGGCGAAGAACATGTGCTCGGTGCGACAGAGCCCGATGCCGGCCGCGCCGAACAGCCGCGCGACGCGTGCGTCCTTCGGCGTGTCGGCATTCGTGCGGATGCCGAGGGTGCGGATCTCGTCCGCCCACTTCAGCAGGCGATCGAAATTGCGGTAGGTCTCCGACTCGCTCTCCTGCATCGTGCCGTCGATCAGCACCTGGATCACTTCCGACGGTTTCGTCGCCAGCTTGCCGGCGATGATCTCGCCGCTCGTGCCGTCGATCGACAGCCAGTCGCCTTCTTCCAGCGGCTCGTGCCCCTCGGATCGAACTTCGCCGCGGCCGTAGTCGACGCGCAGGTTGCCCGCGCCGACGACGCACGGCCGTCCCATGCCGCGCGCGACGACCGCCGCGTGCGACGTCAGTCCGCCGCGCGTGGTGAGGATGCCGGCCGCGCTGTGCATGCCTGCGATGTCCTCGGGCGACGTCTCGATGCGCACGAGGATCACGGGGTCGTCCTTCGCCATCAACACCGCGCGCTCCGCGCTGAACGCGATGCGTCCCGTCGCCGCGCCTGGTCCGGCGGGAAGTCCGCGTCCGAGGAGACGTCCGCCGTGTACCGCCTTGTCTTTTTCTTTCACGTCGAAGATCGCCGCGAGGAGCTGCACGATCTGCCCGGCCTCGACGCGCGACACCGCCTCGGTGTGATTGATCAGTCCTTCATCCACCATGTCGCACGCGATCTTCACGGCCGCGAAGCCGGTGCGCTTGCCGGTGCGCGTCTGCAGCAGATAGAGCTTGTGCGCCTGGATCGTGAACTCGATGTCCTGCATGTCGCGGTAGTGCGACTCGAGTTTTTTGTAGACGTCTTCGAGCTGCGCGTAGACCTCGGGCATCGATTCTTCGAGCGAGGTCTCGTCGCCGATCACCTGTGCCTTCGAGATCGGCAGCGGCGTGCGGATGCCCGCGACGACGTCTTCGCCCTGCGCGTTGGCGAGGTACTCGCCGAAGAACTTGTGCTCGCCGGTCGACGGATTGCGCGTGAACGCCACGCCGGTGGCGCAGTCGTCGCCCATGTTGCCGAAGACCATTGACTGCACGTTGACCGCGGTGCCCCAGTCGTCGGGGATGCCGTTCAGCTTGCGGTAGGTGATCGCGCGCTGGTTGTTCCACGAGTTGAACACCGCGCCGACCGCGCCCCACAACTGCTCGTGCACGTCCTGCGGGAACTCCTTCCCGCCACGCTCGCGCACGATGCCTTTGTACGTTTCGACGAGCTCCTTGAGATTCGCCGCGGGAATCTTCGCGTCGCTCTCCGCGCCGACCTTGGTGCGCAACGCGACGAGCTCGTGCTCGAAGTGCTCGCGATCGATCTCCAGCACGACGTCGGAGTACATCTGGATGAAGCGGCGGTACGAGTCGTAGGCGAAGCGCTCGTCGTGTTTCGCCAGGCCCTGGACGGTTTCGTCGTTCAGCCCGAGGTTGAGGATCGTGTCCATCATGCCGGGCATCGACGCGCGCGCGCCGGAGCGCACGGAGACGAGGAGCGGCTTGTCGCGATCGCCGAACTTGCGGCCGACCGACTGCTCGACGCGCGCGAGGTTCTCCGCGACGGCGTCCTTCAGCTCCGGCGGATACGACTTGTCGTGATCGTAGAAATACGTGCAGACCGCGGTGGAGATCGTGAATCCGGGAGGGACTGGAACGCCGATGTTCGTCATCTCGGCGAGGCCCGCGCCTTTGCCGCCGAGGATCTCTTTCATCTTCGCGTTCCCTTCGGCGTGGCCATCGCCGAAGTAGTAGACGTATTTCATCGGAGGACCTCGCGGAGAAAGATAGCAGACGTAGATAGCAGATAGCGGATAGCAGATAGCAGGGTCAATTCGGGGGCGTTGCTATCTGCTATCCGCTATCTGCTTTCCCGGAATGTCCATCTCGATCCCGCTCTGCATGGTGCGCATGATCTCGCTCCACACGGCGGTGTGGTAGCTCTCACGTCCCGCGGCGACGAACGTCACGCGCGAGACGTCGATCTTCTGCCGCTGCAGCTCGGCGCGAAGCGACTCGAGGCGCGCCTGCGAGACGGCGAGATCGCTCTTCGCGTCGGCGCCGCGCAATTCGCGCGAGACGAGACGCACGGGCCGCGGCGCGACGTCGTGGATGAGCCGCGCCAGCTCGCGAACGGCGAACGCGCTCTGCGCCGGCACGAGCTGGTTCGCGTCGTCGAAGCGGAGCCCGTACAGCGGAACCCAGAGATGCCGCTCGAGGAACGTGCGCAGGACGTCGACGCTGAGCTTCGGCGGCGGGATGGTGCACTTCTGCCGCTCGCCGAAGAGGCTGTCGCTCAGTTTTTTTGGATCGGCGTCTTCGAACCATTTCAAACCGCTGATGCGCGTGTTGTCGGGCGACATCGAGAAGGCGATCATCCCGATCTGCGGCCCGCGCGCGAACACGAAGCGCCACACGCGGCCGTCGAATCCGCCGTCGAGCCACAGCCGCTCGCCCTGATCGAGCCAGCCGAAGGCGGCGCTCCCGCTTTCGACGATCGCGGCGGGAAACGTGTTGATCGACCAGCACCCGCTGATGCTGCGCGGCTGCGGCGGCGCGACCTCGGCGCCATGCGCGACGACGCTGCGGAGATCGACGAACGTGTGAAAGCCGTCGAGCGTGGAAACGCGGATGTAGTTCGCTTCGACCGGCGGCTTGACGGTGATCAGTTGATCGCCCCAGGCCCGATTGAGCGTCTGCGTCGCGAGCGGCGTGAAGGTCTTGCCGTCGAGCGAGGACTCGTAGCGGATGTTCTTCGCCGCGGCCTGCGGCGCGCTCGAGGCGCCGATCTCGTCGATGCGGCTGCGCGCGCCGAGGGAAAAGGTGAGCGTCTGCGCCTGGTCGTCGCCCGGCGTCATCCAGTCGCTGCGCGGATCGCCGTCGATCGCCCGCAGCGCGGAGTTGTCGAGCGTGATCTCAGCCGTGCGCGAGACCACCGCCGCACCGCGCGCGATGTTGAGCAGGTTCTTCCGCTCCGCCGAGTCGTCCGGCGCCTCGGCGATGTGCGCCGCGCGGATCTGGTCGGGGGTGGGGGGCGGCGGGACGGGGGGTTCTTTTTTGGAGCAAGCCAGTAAGAAAGCAGATAGCAGATAGCTGATAGCAAGGGAAACCGCTCTCCTGCTATCCGCTATCTGCTTTCTGCTATCTGGCTGTCTCACTTGTAATCGCGGCGGTCGATGACGATCTTCGTCACGTCGGCGATCTTCGTCACGGCGTTGCCGACCTTGCGCAGGAGCGACATGCGGTTGCGGCGCAGCGCCTCGTCGTCGACCATCACCATCACGTCGTCGAAGAACTTCTCCAGTTCCGGCGCGAGCGCCGCGAACGACTCGAGCGCGACGTGGTAGCGGCGCTCGGCGATGAGGTCATCGACCTGGTGTCCGACGAGATCCGCGAGCTCGTTGAGCCGCTTCTCCGTCTCGTGCTCGAGGCGCGCGGCGTCGACGGACGTCGTAGCGTGTCCCGCCGTGATGTTCGCGATGCGCTTCGCGGAGTCGAGGATGGAGAGGAAGTTCGCGTCCTCGCGCACGGCGCGCAATGCATCGACGCGATCGGAGAGGTCGGTGAGCGACGTCGCCCAACCCCCTTCCATCGCCGCGGCGACTTCGTCGTACGCGAACGTCTGCTCGAGGATCGTCTTCACGCGCTCCGCAAAGAACGCGAGGAGCTCTTCCTTGACCTGCTTGTTGTCGGTCGCGAGATCGATCAGGCGACTGATCCCGATCTTCACCTCGCGCTGGTCGCGGAGGAGGAGGATCTGCACGATTCCCTGCGCCGCGCGGCGCAACGCGAACGGGTCTTTCGAGCCGGTCGGCTTCGCGCCGATGGAGAAAAATCCAGCCAGCGTGTCGATGCGATCGGCGAGCGAGACCAGCGCGCCGCTCATGCTGCGAGGCAGCGCGTACTGGTCGTAAATCGCCTGCCACACGGCCTCGGGATAGCCTTCTTCCCGCGCGTAGATGCCGCCGATCTGGCCTTGCAGGTCGGTGAACTCCTTCACCATTTCGGTGACGAGGTCGGTCTTGCAGAGCCGCGCGGCGGTCAGCGCGTCGGCGTCGCCGCCGAGGTCGCGGACGATCCGCTCGATGCGCTTCGTCTTCTCCGCGTAGTTGCCGAGCTTCTCCTGGAACTGCAGATGCTCGAGCTGCTCGAGCCGCTCCTCGAGCTTGCGCTTGCGGTCAGTCTCGTAGAAGAACTTCGCGTCGGCGAAGCGCGCGTTGGTGACGAACGAATTGCCGTACGCCGCGTTGCCGAGTGGATCGCCTTCGTTGTCGAGCACCGCGAGGAACGAGTTCGTCAGCTTGCCCGCCGCGTCGCGGATCGGGAGCTGCTTCTGGTGCACGCGCATGACCGTGACCAGCACCTCTTCCGGCAGCGCGAGGTACTCGCGGCGGAACTCGGCGCGGACCACGCCCGGATATTCGGTGAGGTACTGCCACTGCGACCAGATCGAGGCGTCGATGCTCGGCGTGCCGCCGACGTCGTTGCCGAGGATCCGCGCGCGCTCCGCCATCACATGGCGGCGGCGCACGGCGTCGACCACCACGCGCGCCAGCTCGAGCTTCGTCACGTACTCGTTGTACGAGCCGACCTCGATCTTCTGCGGCGCGAGCGTGCGGTGTCCGACCGTGGTCGTCCCCGACTCGACGCCGAAGATCGTGATCGGCGCGTGTTTCCCGTCGAAGAGCGAGATCATGCTGTGGATCGGGCGGATGTACGAATGCTCGCCCTTCCCCCAGCGCATCATCTTCGGCCAGCGGATCGACTCGACGATCTGCGGGATCTGCTCGCGCAGGATCTCGTCGATGCCGCGGCCCGTGATCTGCTTGCGCACCATCACGTAGTCGCCGCCGTCGATCACGTTCTCGATCGTCGCGTTGTTCTTCTTCAGGAATCCGTTGAGCGCCGGCGTCGGATTGCCCGAGGCGTCGTAGGCCGCCTTCTTCGGCGGACCTTTCACCTCGAGCTCGCGGTCCGACTCGCGCTCCGGGAGCTTCGCCAGCATGACGGCGATGCGGCGCGGCGTCGTGTTGACGCAGACGCCGCCGGCCTCGCCGCCGATCTCTTCGACCAGTTTCGAGAGGCGCTGCGTCAGCGTCGCCGCGGCGGTGTCGTGCATCCAGGCCGGGATCTCTTCGGTCAGGAGCTCGAAGAAGTACTCAGACATTCGAGCCTCCGGACGCTGTTCCCTCAAGCAGGGGGAACCCGAGCTCCTCGCGCGACGCGAGGTACTGCTGCGCGCAGCGGACCGCGAGGTCGCGCACGCGCTTGATCACGCCAACGCGCTCCGTCACCGAGATCGCGCCGCGGGCATCGAGCGTGTTGAAGACGTGCGAGCACTTCAGCGTGAAGTCGTATGCAGGAAGGACGAGCTTGGTGTCGAGGCAGCGGCGCGCCTCCGACTCGTACGCGTCGAGCAGCTTCCAATGCAGGTCGATGTCCGCCACCTCGAAGTAGTACTTCGAGAACTCGAACTCCTCCTGATGCCGGACGGGGCCGTAGCCGACGCCGCTCGTCCATTCGATGTCGAAGACCGAATCCTTGCGCGCCAGGAACATCGTGAGGCGCTCGAGTCCGTACGTGATCTCCGCGGAGATCGGCGCGAGGTCGATACCGCCCGCCTGCTGGAAGTAGGTGAACTGCGTGATCTCCATCCCGTCGAGGAGGATCTGCCAGCCGACACCCCAGGCGCCGAGGGTCGGCGATTCCCAGTTGTCTTCCTCGAAGCGGATGTCGTGCTTCGTCAGATCGAGGCCGATCGCGCGCAGGGAGTCGAGATACAGCTCCTGCACTTCGAGCGGCGACGGCTTGAGGATGACCTGAAATTGATAGTGCTTGCCGAGGCGGAACGGGTTGTCGCCGTAGCGTCCGTCGGCGGGGCGGCGGGAGGGCTGGACGTAGCCGACGTTCCACGGCTCGGGCCCGAGGACCCGGAGGAACGTGGCGGGGTGCATGGTGCCGGCTCCGACCTCGAGATCGAGCGGCGTTTCGATGAGGCATCCCCGCTCCGCCCAGAAGTTCTGAAGCGTGAGGATCAGCGACTGAAATGTGACCCGCGACATGAGGCGCGCATGTTACCAGCCGCGCGTATCGGTTTGCGTCGGGGGCGGCGGAGGCGGAGGCTCGTCCTGCGGCTCCTGCTCTTCCGTCTCGGTCGTGTCTGTTTGCGGCGGAGGCGGGGCGGTCGTCGTCGACGTATCGGTCTGTTCTGGTGGAGGCGATGGTGGAGTCGCGCGAGGTGGCGGCGGCAGCGTGCGCGGCGGCGGTGCGGCCGGCCGCGGAATCTGCGGCATCGGCATCGCGGTCACCGGACCGGTGGCGGGCAGCGTGCCGGCGATCGTCCCCGGAGGCATCGTTCCGGTGGGGTCGACATTCGGCGCGAGCGTGAAGTTGCTCGTGGTGTCGGCGTTTGTATTCGTGAGCGGCGGCGTCGTCTCACCCGGCGCGTTGATGGTCGAGGAGACGCCCGCGGCCTGCCCTTCCGACACGACCTCGTAGCTCTTCTGCTCGCGTTGCATCGTGCTCGAGCCGCGGTGACAAGCGGCCGCGAGAACCACTGCGATCAACACGAGCTTCACTCGATTTTCCATCATGGCCTGGGGTCATCAGTCGCATTTTGCATGCCACGGAAGAAGCGCCCCCTAGCGCCGGTTGAACATACCGTACCAAGGTGGTACTGTTTGCGACCCGTCGATTGGCGGCACACCGATGCTCAAAATCTCCCGACTCACCGATTACGGCCTTCTCGCCACCGTCTATCTCGCCCGCAAAGCAGGCGAGGTGGTCGCCGCGCGCGAGATCGCGGGCTTCTATCACCTGCCGCTGCCGATGATCACGAAAGTGCTGAAGACGCTCCACGCGGGCGGCATCGTGCAGTCGTATCGCGGCTCTGGCGGGGGCTACTCCTTCGACGGCGATCCCGATATCGTCACCCTCGGACAGATCATCGAGACGCTCGAGGGACCGTGGGATCTCGTCGAGTGTGAGTCGTTCGACGACGCCGGTCACGCGGTCTGCTCCATCCGCGTCGCCTGCCCGTCGCGCCGCTTCATGTTCGGCATCAACCGCGCGATCAAAGGCGCATTCGAACAGGTGACGCTCTCCGAGCTCGCGCGCGGCGCGATGCCCCAGGCCGTCATCAACACACGCGATCTCACGCAGCAGGTCGCAGAGAGAATCTAGAGAGTCTGATGAGCGACACAATCGAACAGATCGCCAATCAGGAATACAAATGGGGCTTCGTCACCAACATCGAAGTCGATGAAGCTCCCCTTGGCCTGAATGAAGACATCATTCGCCTGATCTCGCACAAGAAAGAGGAGCCGGAGTGGCTCCTCGAGTGGCGCCTCAAGGCGTTCCGTCACTGGCTGACGATGAAGGAGCCGACGTGGGCGAACGTCCACTACGACCCGATCGACTACCAGGCGACGCGCTACTACTCGGCGCCGAAGCCGAAGAAGAAGCTGAACTCGCTCGATGAAGTCGACCCCGAGGTCCGGGCGACGTTCGAGAAGCTCGGCATTTCGCTGGAGGAGCAGAAGCGCCTCACCGGCGTCGCGGTCGACGCGGTCTTCGACTCCGTCTCCGTCGCCACAACGTTCCGCACCGAGCTGGCGAAAGTCGGCGTCATCTTCTGTTCGTTCTCCGACGCGGTGAAGAACCACCCCGACCTGGTGCGCAAGTACCTCGGCTCGGTCGTGCCGTACACCGACAACTTCTTCGCCACGCTGAACAGCGCCGTCTTCACCGACGGCTCGTTCTGCTACATCCCGAAAGGCGTCAAGTGTCCGATGGAGCTGTCGACGTACTTTCGGATCAACAGCGCCAGCACCGGCCAGTTCGAGCGGACGCTGATTATCGCGGACGAAGGAGCCACGGTCAGCTACCTCGAGGGCTGCACCGCGCCGATGCGCGATGAGAACCAGTTGCACGCCGCGGTCGTCGAGCTCGTCGCGCTCGACAACGCCAGCATCAAGTACTCGACGGTGCAGAACTGGTATCCGGGGGACAAGAACGGCAAGGGCGGCATCTACAACTTCGTCACCAAGCGCGGCAAGGCGTTCACGAACGCCAAGCTGTCGTGGACGCAGGTGGAGACCGGCTCGGCGATCACCTGGAAGTACCCGAGCTGCATCCTGCAGGGCGACAACTCGGTCGGCGAGTTCTACTCCGTGGCGGTGACGGCGAACTATCAGCAGGCCGACACCGGCACGAAGATGATCCACATCGGCAAGAACACCCGCTCGACGATCGTGTCGAAGGGGATCTCCGCCGGCCACGGACAGCAGACCTATCGCGGCGCCGTCACGATCATGAAGAACGCGACGAACGCCCGCAATTACTCGCAGTGCGATTCGCTGCTCCTCGGCGACAAATGCGGCGCGCACACGTTCCCATACATCGAGGTGCGCAACTCGTCCGCAACGATGGAGCACGAGGCCTCGACGTCGAAGATCGGCGAGGACCAGCTCTTCTATTGCCAGCAGCGCGGCATCAGCGCCGAGGATGCGGTATCGATGATCGTCAGCGGTTTCTGCCGCGAAGTGTTCCGTGAGCTCCCGATGGAGTTCGCGGTCGAAGCGCAGAAGCTGCTCGGAGTTTCGTTGGAAGGATCAGTAGGCTAATGCTCGAAATCAAAGACCTCCATGCCGGGATCGAAGGCAAGGAAATCCTGCAGGGGCTGACGCTCAGCGTCGGCACGGGTGAAGTGCACGCGATCATGGGGCCGAACGGCTCCGGGAAGTCGACGCTGGCGAATGTGCTGGCGGGACGTCCGCGATACGAGGTCACGCGCGGCAGCGTGACGTTCGAGGGGAAGGACCTCCTGGCCATGGCCACCGAGGAGCGCGCCCGCGAGGGAGTGTTCCTGGCCATGCAGTACCCGGTCGAGATCCCCGGTGTGAACAACATCTACTTCCTCAAGGCCGCGGTGAACGCGGTGCGCAAGCATCACGGCCAGGAGGAGCTCGACGCCATCGAGTTCCTGCAGCTCGCGCGGCAGAAGATGAAGCTCGTCGAAATGGACGAGGCGTTCATGAACCGCGCGGTGAACGAAGGATTCTCCGGCGGCGAGAAGAAGCGGAACGAGATCTTCCAGATGGCGGTGCTCGATCCGAAGCTGGCCGTCCTCGACGAGACCGACTCCGGCCTCGACATCGACGCGCTGCGCATCGTCGCTCAGGGCGTGAATGCTTTGCGTAGCGAAAAACATTCAGTCCTTGTAATCACCCATTATCAGCGTCTATTAACGTATCTCGTTCCCGACTTCGTGCACGTGCTGGCCAACGGCCGCATCGTGAAGTCGGGCGGGAAAGAGCTCGCTCTCGAGCTCGAGTCGAAGGGCTACGAGTGGATCGAGCAGGAGGCAGTCGCCGCGCGATGACTGCCGTCGACACACTCACCACGATCCGCGAGCAGGCCGCGCAGCGCTTCACGCAGCTCGGCTGGCCCACTCCCCGCCAGGAGGAGTGGCGCTACACGAACGTCGCGCCGATCGCGAAGATCGATTGGACGTCTCCGGTGGGGGGACAGGCGCCCCCGCCTGTCCACGAAGCCTCCATGCGCGGCCGCGCCCTCGTGGAGCTGGTCTTCGTCAACGGACGCTTCGTCGAGCGCATCGGCGACGGCGCGGACGGCCTCCACGTCGCGCGCCTCGCGGACGAATCGAACGAGCACCTCGCGAAGTACGCCGATTATCAGGATCACCCCTTCACCGCGCTCAACACGTCGAATTTCGATGACGGAGCGCTGGTGATTGCGAACGGCGTGATCGAAGGCTTCGTCCATCTCCTCTACATCGGGCATGGCGATGCAATCTGGTCGCATCCCCGCAACCTGATCATCGCGGGACGCGGCAGCCAGCTCAGCGTCGTCGAGACGTACGTCGGCGACGGCCGCTACTTCACGAACGTCGTGACCGAGATCGTCGCCGAGGATGGCGCGGTCGTCGATCACTACAAGGTGGAGTGCGAGTCGACCAACGCGTATCACGTCGGCACGGTGCAGATTCACCAGGAGCGTTCCAGCAGCGTGACCGCGCACAGCGTGGCCATCGGCGGCTCGATCGTCCGCAGCGAAGTGAACGCCGCGCTGAAAGGTGAGGGCGCATCGCTCGTGCTGGAAGGGCTCTTCATCGGCGCGGGGACGCAGCATCTCGACAACAAGACGGTCATCGATCACGCGCGGCCGCACTGCGAGTCGGTGGAGCTCTACAAGGGCATCCTCGACGACAGCGCGCGCGGCGTTTTCGACGGAAAGGTCATCGTCGGCGTCGGCGCGCAGAAGACCGTCGCCAGACAGACGAACAAGAACCTGCTGTTGTCCGAAACCGCCATCGTCGACTCCAAGCCGACGCTGGAGATCCACAACGACGACGTGAAATGCAATCACGGCTCGACCATCGGCCAGCTCGCCGAAGAGCCGCTGTTCTATCTCCGCTCGCGCGGCATCGGCGAGGAAGAGGCGCGCGGGATGCTGATCTACGCGTTCGCCAGTGAGCTCGTCGACCGGATGAAAGTCGAGCCGGTGCGTGAGGTGATCCGCCGGGCGATGTTCCGGCAGATGCCCGACCGCCTTCCGGAGCGGAGAGGAGGCACCCGATGACTCTCGCGATTTCGCAAACCGCCGGCATCGACGTCAACCGCGTCCGCCGCGATTTCCCCATCCTGCACAACACGGTGCGCGGCCGGCAGCTCGTCTATCTCGACAACGCCGCCACGACGCAGAAACCGCAGCAGGTGATCGACCGCCTGGTCCGCTACTACCGCGAGGAGAACTCGAACGTTCATCGCGGGGTGCATTACCTGAGCGAGGTGGCCACCGCCGCGTACGAAGGTGCGCGCACGGTGATCCAGCGCTTCCTCAACGCGCGCAGCGAGAAGGAGATCGTCATCACCCGCGGCACGACCGAGGGGATCAACCTCGTCGCGCAGACGTGGGGACGGACGAACGTGCGCGCGGGCGACGAGATCGTCATTACCGCCCTCGAGCATCACTCGAACATCGTTCCGTGGCAGATGCTCTGCACGGAAAAGGGAGCGACGCTGCGCGTGGCTCCGGTGAACGACGAGGGCGAAGTCATCGTCGAGGAATTCGCGAAGCTGCTGAACAATCGGACGAAGATCGTCGCCTTCGGCCACGCATCGAATGCCCTCGGCACGATCAATCCGGTCCGGCAAATGACACAAATGGCGCACGACGCCGGCGCGATCGTGATCATCGACGGCGCGCAGGGCGTGCCGCATCTTCCGATCGACGTGCAGGAGATTGGCTGCGACTTCTACGCCTTCTCCGGACACAAGGTCTACGGCCCGACCGGCATCGGCGCGCTCTACGGGCGCGAGTCGCTGCTCGAGGCCATGCCCCCCTGGATGGGCGGCGGCGACATGATCCTCTCGGTGTCGTTCGAGAAGACGACGTACAACGCGCTGCCGTACAAGTTCGAAGCGGGAACGCCGAACATCGCCGACACGATCGGCCTGGCCACGGCGCTCGAATACGTCGCATCGCTCGGACTGGAGAACATCGCCGCGCATGAGCACGATCTGCTGACCTACGCGACCGATCGTCTGCAGGAGATCGACGGGCTGCGCATCATCGGCACCGCGCGGCAGAAGGCGAGCGTCATCTCGTTCACGCTCGAAGGCGTGCACCCGCACGACATCGGCACGATCCTCGATCAGGAAGGAATCGCCATCCGCACCGGCCATCACTGCGCCCAGCCGCTGATGATGCGGTTCAACGTCCCGGCGACGGGACGCGCATCGTTCGGCTGCTACAACACGCGTGCGGAAGCGGACGCGCTGGTCGAGGGGTTGCATAAAGTAATCGAGGTTTTTCGGTGAGGCAGTTCATCCCGAGCGCAGCGAGGGATCAACGGCGGCGCCGCGCAGCGAGTGCCACGTGCAGCGAGCGAGCCTCATACCGTCGCGGCGCCGCCGTTGATGCCTCGACTTCGCTCGGCATAAAGTGACCCCAATGTCCGATTTGAGAGAGCTCTACCAACAGGTCATCCTCGACCACAACAAGAATCCCCGTAACTTCCGCGAGATCCCCGGCGCGAGCAAGACCGAGGGGTACAACCCGCTCTGCGGCGATCACTACACGATCTTCCTGCAGCTCGACGGCGACACGATCAAGGACGTCAGCTTCACGGGTAACGGTTGCGCGATCTCCAAGGCGTCGGCGTCGGTGATGAGCGCGACGGTGAAGGGAAAGTCGCGCGACGAAGCGTCACGGCTCTTCGACGTCTTTCACCGGCTGGTCACCGGCGACCCGAGCGGGGTCGACGCGGTCGAGCTCGAGCGTCTCGCCGCTTTTTCGGGAGTTTCGGAGTTCCCCGCGCGCGTGAAATGTGCAACGCTCGCATGGCATACGCTGAACGCCGCGCTCAAGGGCGAGGGCACAGTGACTACGGAGTGAGGTCCACATCGACATGAGAGAAGAAATCGTCGTCAGCCGGACGTGCGAAGCGGTGATGATCCCCAGTGGTGAGAAGGTCCTCGTCCCGCAGGGCGCGCATGCGACGATCACCCAGGCCCTCGGCGGCACCTACACGCTGATCACCGACCGCGGCCTGATGGTGCGCGTGTCGGGGCGCGAAGTCGAAGCGATCGGCAAGACGCCGGTCGAGTCTCCGCAGGCCAGCGAAGGCGAGCCGCTCGATGAGAAGAAGCTCGAAGAGCTCGTCTGGGACCAGCTCAAGACCTGCTACGACCCGGAGATCCCGGTCAACATCGTCGACCTCGGCCTCGTCTACCTCTGCGACCTGCAGCCGCACGACGGCGGCGGCTACGACGTGAAGATCAAGATGACGCTCACCGCTCCCGGCTGCGGCATGGGCCCGGTGCTCGCCGCGGATGTGAAGCACAAGGTCGAGACGTTGCCTGAGGTGAAGGAGGCGGATGTCGAGGTCGTGTTCGATCCGGTGTGGGATCGCAGCATGATGTCGGACGCGGCCAAACTTCAGCTCGGCATGATGTGGTGACGTAACGGGCGCTACAATCGCTCCATGTTTTGCGCATGGTGCGGTTCTGAGGTCTCCACGGTCTCGTATGCGCCATGCCCGCGCTGCGGACGTCCCACCAACGGCGCGCAGACCGCGCCTCCCTCCTCGGGCGGCGGCAACGCCGCACTCACGATCGTGGCGATCATCGTCGGCGGATTCGTCGTCATCGGAGTGATCGGGATCCTCGCGGCGATCGCGATTCCGAATCTGCTCACCGCGATGCAGCGGTCGAAACAGAAGCGGACGATGGCGGACATACGCTCCATCGCCACGGCGGTCGACGCGTACGGCACAGAGAACAACGGCTACCCGAACGTCGCCTCGTATGACGAGCTCCGTCCGCTCCTCACGCCGAAGTTCATCAACTCACTGCCGGCAGTCGATGGCTGGGGCAACCGGTTTCGCTACGCCTGCGTCGCAGAGGAAGAGGGGCGCTGCACCACGTATGTGTTCGGCAGCTCCGGCAAGGACGGACATTTCGCTCATGACACCGCGAAAGAGTACGTCGACGCACCCATCGGCGCTACGACGAGCTTCGACTGCGATGTGATCTATTCGAACGGACAATTCATCGATTATCCGGAAGGGGCACAACACTGAATGTTCTGCACGGTATGCGGCAATCAACTCTCACCCGGCATGAGCCTCTGCCCGACCTGCGGCGCGCAGGTGGTCACGCCGATCGCCGCGGTGCAGATGCCGGGGATGAAGAATTACCTCGTGGAGGCGATCCTCGTCACGCTCTGCTGCTGCATGCCGTTCGGAATCGTGGCCATCGTCTACGCGGCGCAGGTCAGCTCGAAGGCCGCGGCCGGTGATCTGGCGGGCGCGCAGGCTGCAGCGAACAACGCGAAGCTCTGGTCGTGGATCGGATTCGGTTGCTGGCTGGTCGGGGCGGTCTGCTATGGCATTTTCGTGGGATTCGCGGCTCTCAATCAGCATTAGCGTCATCGTCGCGGCGGTCGGCGCGGTGGTGCTCTACCACTTCGATCCGACGACGGTGCACATCTACCCGCCGTGCGTCTTCCACGCGCTGACCGGGCTGGAGTGCCCCGGCTGCGGCGCGACGCGCGCGCTCTACCACCTGCTGCACGGCGACGTCAGCGGAGCGTTCCGCTTCAATCAGCTCGTGTTCGGACTCGCGCCGTTTCTGCTCGTCGCGTGGCGCCGGCCGCGCGTGATCACGAGGCCGTCGGTGGCGTGGACGATCGCCGTGGTGGTGATCACCTACGGAATCGTCCGCAACCTGCCGTTCTGGCCTTATCCGTTGTAGGGAGATGCGAGAGGGCGGATTGGCTCCGCCCCTCGATCAGAAATCAACGGTGGTCGTTGAAGAACGTCCACTGGCCGACGGGGTTGCCGGCCTGGAGCTGCATCGCCTGCAGGTAGCCGTCGATCGCGCCGACGACGCAAACGATCATCGACGGGATGCCGCACAGCACGAGGCCGACGAGCCAGACGACGATGGCCACGATGCCCTTCGTCTTCTGGCCCATGATGATGTAGCCGACGCCGCCGAGGACGATCAGGTTGAGGATGAGGATGAGCACGGGGTTCTGCGGCGGCTGTGTCGGGTAGACCAGATCGCCGCCCGCGGCCGGCGGAGGTGCGCCGCCGCCGGGAGGGGGTGGAGGCGGGGGTGTGTACGTCCCGCCGGGTGTGTTTTCCATCGGCATAGTTTTCTTCTCCTACATCTTTTCCGCGAAGTCGGTGATGACGGGAATGCGCATCCGCTCGCCGCCGAATGCCTTCACCATCGCCATCACGTCGACGATGAGAAATCCGAGCCAGATCAGGCAGCGGACGCCCATCATCGCCAGGCGTACGACGCTCGGCATGACGATGCCGACGATCATGAGCAGGATGAGCACGACGATCCAGGCGACGGCCAGTGCCAGGCCGTTCTTCGCGTGCCATTGAATGTCGGGATCATCTTTCTTGGTGAGGAGCGGGATGAGGGCGAAGAGTCCGAAGTACGACAGAAAGATCATGACGCCGCGATCGGAGCTCTGGGGAGCGGGACCGCCCGGCGGTGGTGGTGGCGGGGGAGTGTACGAACCGCCTCCCGGGGGCGGGGGCGTTGCTGGTGGAACCGTGGGCGGAGGAATCTCGCTCATTCCATCTCCTTGTTCCGCAGATGTCGAATCGCATCGATTCTAACAGAGCCTATCCGCTCCGTCCGGCGAGTCGTTTTTCTGCGGCGAGCAATGGAAACACCGCGAGCGCGACCGACACAGTGACCCCGATCACGACCGGAAGGAGAACGGCGATCTCACTTTCCACGCCGAGCACGCGCCAGAGGAAGTAGCGCATGATCGGACGCGCCATCAGCAGCATGATCGCGCCGACGTACAGCAGCGAGACGGCCATGTAGGCGAAGCCGCCGAGCGAGAGTCCGACCTGCAGCGGATTCTCCGCCGCGAAATCGGGCGTGAACGCTCCCATCGCCACGCCGAGGCTGACCAGCGTGACCGCCAGCAGCGACGCGCCGATCATGGTGAAGATCCAGACGACGGCGGTCGCGTCGAGCATCACGTTCGCCACGGCGGTGAGGATCAGCGCAAGCAGCGTGAGCGGCGCGGAATAGACGAAAACCTTCACGCGCAGAAAGTGCCGGTACGAGATCGGCGCCGTCTGCACGAGCCAGAACGCTTTCCCCTCGGCCGACACCGACGGATACGCGAAGCGCATGCAGATCGCCGAGATGACGAAGCCCGCCATGCCGAGGTTGGCGTAGGCGACGATCGTGGCGCGCGCGTCGCCTCCCAGCGGCAGCATGCGCACGTTGTAGAGGTAGATGAACATCAGCGCGGCCATCAGGAACACCTGCGACCACTGCGCGACGTCGCGCGTCACCGTCCGCACTTCCTTCGCGATCATCGCCCGCACCGGCGCGTCGAATCGCGTGAGCAGACGGTCGGTGATGCGCGTCGCGGCACCCGATCCGATCGCCTGAGGCGCCATCGTCTCGCGTGCGCGGACGAACGCGACGAAGTAGGAGCGGTTGGCGATGAGCACGAACACGATGAAGAACAGAATCGCCTCGACGGCGATTCGGACGACAGGCGAGGGCGCCTGTCGCTCCACCATTAGCTGCGCTAGTGCAGTTCCGGGATAGATCTCCATCGACGGCAATTCGATCTGCTTCAGCACGCGCACGACGTCATCAGTCGTCACGTTCGCGAAGAAACGCTCCGGCCGCGACATGCGGAACCCGATCACCGCCACCGCGAGCACGAGAATCGCGATCGTGGCCACGATCTGATGCACCCGCCGCACGGGAAACCAGCGGACGAGCAGCAGGATGACGATCGACGCGAGGCTCACCGGGATCGACAGCAGCAGCGCGAGATTGACGACGATCAGCGGATAGAACGACAGCGGCGCGCCGTACTGCAGCGCGAACGCGACGATCATCGGAATGAGAAAGGCGAAGACGATCGTCGCGGCCTGCACCAGCGTCTTGGCCCAGCGCGCGATGGCGATACGCGTCCGACCGCGCGGCGCCGCGTGGTAGGTGTCGAGATCGAGATCGGTGAAGAACGAGCCGATCGCCACGGTCATCGAGGAGGAAAAGAGAACGACAGTCCCGACGAGAAAGACCAGCGCGAGGAGGTTCTTCAGCAGGCCGAGCGCGAGGATCGGCGTCATCTCCTGCAACTGCGCCGTGGCGCGGAAGAGGCGGCGGAAGAGCGCGTAGTCGCCGTACAGAAACGCGCCGAAGACGGCGACGACGATCAGCGTCCGCGTGACCGACTGCGCGTTCACGGGACGGAGCCGCGCCGTCATGATGCGCAGCGGCCAGATCACGACAGGGCTTTCACCTCGCTGAAGAACGCCATCATCTTCTCGCCGCGCGCCGCGCGCGATTTCGCGCGTTCCAGCCCGAGGTCGATCAGCTTCTCGATCAGGCGCGGATACTTCAGCTCCGTCGCTTCCCACAACTTCGGATACATCGAGATGTTGGTGAAGCCGGGGATGGTGTTGATCTCGTTCACGAACAGCTTGTTCGTGCCGCGCTCGAGGAAGAAGTCGACGCGGGAGAAGCCGCGCGCGCCGACGGCGCGGAACGCGGTGATGGCGAAGCGCCGCACATCCTCCAATTTTTCCTTCGGCAGCTTCGCCGGGATGACGAGCGACGAGCGGTCTTCGATGTATTTGTCGGTGTAGTCGTAGAACTCGCGGCCGGTGACGATCTCGCCCGGGACGCTGGCCTGCGGATCGTCGTTGCCGAGGACCGAGACCTCGATCTCGCGCGCGTCGATGCCTCGCTCGACGAGCACTTTTTCGTCGAAGCGGAACGCGCTCTCGATCGCGGCGGCGAGCGCGGCGTCGTCCTTCACCTTCGTCACGCCGATCGACGAGCCGCTGTTCGCCGGCTTCACGAAATACGGGAGGCGGAGCGCGTTGCCGACCGCGCGCAGCACGCGCTCGCGCTCGTTCTGCCAGTCGCTCTCCAGCACCTGCACCCACTCCACCATCGGCAGCTTCGCCGCGGCGAACGCGAACTTCATGTGCGCCTTGTCCATCGCCACCGCCGATGCCGCCACGCCGCTGCCGACGTACGGCAACTGGAGCATCTCGAGGTAGCCCTGCAGCGAGCCGTCTTCGCCGCCGATGCCGTGGATCAGTGGAAAGATGATGTCGATCTCGGTCGCGCGCACCCACTGCTCGAACGAGAAATCGCTGTCGCCGGCGGCGCTCGATTCGGAGCCGTCGAGAATGCGAGCGCTCCGTTCCGTCGAGATGAAGCGGCCGTCTTTTCCGATGCAGACCGGAATCATCTCGATGCGCGGCTTCGGGGCCGCGTTCGTGACCGAGCGGGCGGAGAGGATCGAGACGTCGTGCTCGGGGCTGCGGCCGCCGAACAGCAGCACTACGCGAACGACATCGCTCATTTGCCGACCGGGATGCTCGACAGCAGGTACTTCAGATCGTCGTCCCTCCAGCGGATGCCGCCGCCGAAGATGAACGCGGTGTCGTTGAAGACGTTGTCGACGCCGCTGCTGACGAAGATCATCGGCGTGCGCGGCTTCTCCTTCCGCACGATGTACTCGCCGTAGAGGCGCAGGTGCGGATTCGCGTCGCGGCGGTGGCCGAAGTCGAATGCTTCGCCGGTGATCGTGATGCGCGGGTTGTAGTGGTAGTCGACGCCCGCGCCGCCGGTCGAATCGAAGAGGCCGAGGCGGACCGACATCGGATTCAGCGTCCATCCCGCCTGCGCGGAGATCAGGAAATCGCGGTCGAACTTCGTCTCCTTCGTGATCGTCGTCGTCGACTTTCCGGTCGCCGGATCGGTGACCGTCTCTTCGAAAACTTTGTCCCGCCGCCGGCCGCGCGGATCGTCGACCAGCTCGATGTTGTAGAAGCGGTTGCGCTCCGGATTCGGGATCAGGCGCAGCGTGACGGCTGAGCGTCCGTTGCCCGCATCGAGCGACGACGACGCGTCGTCCGGCTGCTTCAGTCCGGCGTAGTAATCGGCCTTCATGCCGACGTCGAGGCCGATGCGGTTGGCGCGGCCGAGCGTCGTCTTCAGCTCGTTCACGCCGCTCTCCACCGACTCCAGCGCGGCGGTCAGCTTGTCGTGCGTCTCGTTGCTGTAGATCAGCTTTCCGACCGTTCCCTCGCCCGACTTCACCTGGCCGCTGATCGAGTTGAGGTTGTCGGTCGTGGTGCGGAGCTCTTTCGAAAGGTCGCGGAGATTCTCGACGACCTGGTGAACGTCGGCGCGGTTCTCGCCGACCGTGCCGTTGAGCTGGTTCGCCGCTTTCTCGATCGAGTCCGCGAGGCGCGGGATGTCGGTCTTGAGCTGCGCGGTGATGTCGCGCGCATTAGCGAGCGTGGCGTCGACGTTCGTCCGGTTCATGGCGATCAACTGCCGCACCTGCGCCGTGATCTCGCGGACGTTGTCGACGATGTCGACGAGCCGCTGCTGGCCCTGCGGTCCGGCCATCACGCCGCGCAGCGATTCGGTGATCGCCTTCACGTCAGTGGCGATGGCCGAGACCTGATTCGTGACGTCGTCGATCGATGCCGGCTGCGACCCGTTCAGGACGACCGTCTGTCCCTCCGGGATCACCGGAAGGTTCGGCGAGCCCGGCTCGAGCTCGACGTACTTCTCGCCGAGGAGCCCGAGATTCGCGACCTGGGCCTTCGCGTTCTGGTGGAGCTGCACGTCGCGATCGAGCTCCATCGTCACTTCCGCCTTGCCGTCGGGACGGAGGCGGATGTCGGTGACTTTTCCGACCCGCACGCCGGCGACGCGCACCGCCGATTTCTTGTCCAGCCCCGCGACGGAGTCGAAGACGGCGGTCACTTTCTTCGTCCCCGAGCCCCGATCGACGCGGATGTCCTCGATCTTGAGGACGAAGAACCCGAGGATGCCGAGGATGAGAAGCATGAAGGCGCCGACTTTGGCTGCGGAAGACATTGATTACTCCCGATTGGTGTGGAATTGGGTTTTACTCAAAATCGTAAACTCTTGATTAAACGAGGCTTACCAGAAGCAATTGGCGCCGCATTGGCTATTCTGGGTTCCTTATTGGACTTTACTTTTCAGCATTTCACTATCCGAGGCGCACCACATTGCGTTCCGTGTCACGCCTTTCACCAGAACTCGCCCTTCATCTTTCAATTCTCGCAGCAGCGATTTCATCTGTGGACGGGATAACGAAGGCAATACCTCCGAAAGCTCCGCAAACGAACTCCCCTTTTTTCCGCGGCTGCGAAGATGCTGCGCCAGCAGCTCTTTATTCGTCTGCCGGTCGAGTCCACGGCTACGGGTGTACGCGCCTGGAATGCCGGCGAATTCATAAAACCGCCTCGACAGAATGTACTTCGTGCCGCGGCCTCGGCCCACCCGCTCGATCACCTCGTGTTCTTCAAGCCGTGCGAGGCGCGAACGAAAGTCGGGAGGTACGGCCTTCTCGCGCTTGAGCAGATCGAGAACGACCAGGTCAGACGTCGAGAACGAATACTTTCCCGAGTCCGCCACCTGTTCGAGAAATCGGAGAAACGTCGGATCTTGCACGGTTCCGCGCAGCACCACCGAAACGCGATAGGGGTCGCTTCCGCCGAAATCGGGCGGGTCCTTTCCTTCGCGAATCGACGTCGCGAACATGCGATCCACACCTTGACCAGATCGTTCGACGAGCCCCACCTTTGCCAGAGTCTCCGACAGGAGTCGATTTCGAGGCATCTGCCGGAAAAGAATGTTTTCCAGTGTGACGCCTTTCGGAAAACCGCCGGGACTTTCGATTTCGATCGACGACGGGTATTGCCGCACGAAAACCGACGTTTGAGCACGGTAGTCGCGATGAGCAACCGCGTTCAGGATCGCCTCCCGAATTGCGTCTTCGTTGAACGTCGGAATGTCACGCGCGAAGAACCCTTCGCGAAACTGTTGTCGCGTGTTGCGAACGTTAATGATCGTCCAAAGTTCTTCGAGGAAGAGAAACAGGCCCGCCCTGAAATCACGCCTGTCCTGATAGTCGATGCGATCCTCGGTGTCGCGCCATTCGAATACGACCTCCGCCTGCGGCAGCAATCGGGAGATCGCTTCCGGGTTACCGAGCAGAATCAGAGCCGCATTTGATACGCGTCTATCGACGATCAGTCCGGCGTCGGACAGCAGATGCAACGTGTCGGATTGCTCTAGCGCCTGATTACCGCTCCTGCGAATCCATGCAGCGCGGAACCGATCGATCGCGTCGGCAGACAGATCGGACAGCGTCGTTCCTGTAACTGTATTGGCCGAGAAATCGACATCGGATTCGTCGAGAATCATCTTGATCTGATCGGGAGACATGGCAACCAGACTGTCGCCCGAGCGCATGAGGTAACGCCCGTCGTTGTGCAGCGGCATCCCGGTCGGCCGACCGGGGATGTGGAACACCACCACGCGTCCATTCGGGTGTTGGATTTCCTCGATGTCTACTCGAACGTGAAGCTTGTCGAACAATGACATCTTCGTGTGGGCGACATCGCAAAACGCGCGTGAACCAACGACGGTACGTGGCTGCTTGTCGGTCACTCCAAACACGAGCTTCCCTCCTCGTTCATTGGCCAGCGCAACGCAGTAATCGACTACTTTGTCGAAGGAATACGATTGCGCGGCTGTCTTGAATTCGATGTGCTCGTCCTCGCCGCCAGCCATCCATGCCTCCAACTGTTCGATGGCCGTCATGATCGAAGCGATTAGATCGACGGAAGGCGCAGCGGGTCAATCCCGGCGCGCCGAAGCATTTGAAAAAGCAAAGCAAGTGGCAAGCCGACCACATTCGTATAACTGCCGTGAATGGAGTCGATGAACATCGCTCCGATTCCCTGCACGGCGTACGCTCCGGCCTTGTCCATCGGCTCTCCCGTCGTGACGTACCAGGCGATCTCGGCGGCGTCGAGGGGCAGCATCCGCACTTCCGATTCCGCGACGCGCGTGTCGTGATGCTCGCGTGCGGCGTTCATCACGGTCACGCCGGTGTAGACGATGTGCGTCCGCCCGGCGATCGTGGCCAGCATCCGCTTCGCGTCGTCGGCGTCGACCGGCTTCTCCAGCAACTCGTCGCCGAGGAGGACGGTCGTATCGGCGGCGATGATCCAGCGGTCGTGATGCTCGCGCGCGATCGCGGCCGCCTTCTCGCGCGAGAGCCGCGCGACGTACTCCTCCGGCGCTTCCCCTTCGGCCCGTACCTCGGGGATGTGGCTCGGCACGACCTCGAAGTCGAGTCCGATCGACGCCAGCAACTCGCGCCGTCGCGGTGACGCGGATGCGAGGATGAATTTCACGCCGCCACCCGCGCGATGGCGAGGATCAGGACGAAGCGCGCCTCCGGCATGATCTTGTAGACGATGCGCAGATGTCCGGCGCGATGGCTCCAGACGCCGCGCAGCGGATCGAACAGCGGCGCGCCGGCGATCGGATCTTCGTCGAGCAGTGCCAGTGCCGCGCGCGTCGCCTCTCGCTCGTGATCGGCCAGCGCGTTCCACGTCCGTTCCACCGATTCGGTGAGGCGCAGGCGATCGTTTTCGAGCCGCTGCCCGAAGAGATCCTCCGTCAGCAGCAGCTCCTGCGGTTTCTCGCCGCGCGCGATCTCTTCGCGCAGATCGGAATCGTTGTTGATGTCGATCGTCTCGCGCAGCGCCATGTACTCGTCATACGAGATCAGGGCGGCGACCGGTCGTCCCTCGCGCTCGAAAAAAGTCTGCTTGCCGGTCAGCTCGCATTCGCCGACGAGCGCTCGGACGTCATCCGGCTGTTCGAGGATCTCGAGCCGCTTCACGGCTTTGCGACCGGCTCAGCGACACACGATTCGAGATACGCGCGAAACTCCGCGGCCAGCGCGGGATGCCGCAGCGCGTAATCGACAGTCGCCTTCAAGTAGCCGAGTTTCTCGCCGGCGTCATAGCGCCGACCCTCGAAAACGTAGCCGTAGAAATCGCCGTCTTTGACGAGCTGGCGCAGCGCATCGGTGAGCTGGATCTCGCCCCCCGCGCCGCGCTGTGTCTTCTCGAGATGCGTGAAGACCGACGGCGGCAGGATGTAGCGGCCGATGATCGCGTAGCGCGACGGCGCGTTCGACTTCGGCTTCTCCACCATGTCGGTGACGCGGAAGCGGCGATTGCCCGCCATCTCGCCCGCGACGATGCCGTAGCGCGACGTATCCTCCGGCGCTACTTCCATCAGCGCCACGACCGGCCGTCCCGTCTCCTCGAACACGCGGCGCATCTGCTTGAGGCACGGCTCCTCGGCGAGGATGACGTCGTCCGGCAGCACGACCGCGAACGGCTCGTTGCCGACCGCGTCGCGCGCGGTCAGTACGGCGTGCCCGAGGCCGAGAGCCTCTTTCTGACGAACGGAGATCAGGTCGACCATGCGGCTGACCGTGTCGACTTCCGCGAGCAGGTCGAACTTGCCGCGCTCGTTGAGTGAGCGCTCCAGCTCCGCCGTGCGGTCGAAGTGGTCGAGGATCGTGTCCTTTCCCTTCGACGTGACGATGATCAGCTTGTCCAGCCCCGAGTCGCGCGCCTCCTCGATCCCGTACTGGAGGATCGGCTTGTCGACGAGCGGAAGCATCTCTTTCGGGATCACTTTCGTCGCCGGAAAGAAGCGCGTGCCGAAGCCGGCACAGGGGAAGACGCACGTGCGGAGGGTGGCCATTCTTGGGAAGATAGCAGAACGTCCGCCCGCCCATGACAGATAGCAGATAGCGGATAGCAACGGAGGAAGGCGGGTTGCTATCTGCTATCCGCTATCTGTCATGGGTGCGCGGCGGCGCAGCCCTTGCTTGAGCGCCTTGTGGTAAATACATGTCCATCGGGTGTGCATGCGTAAATCTCTGATTCTCTTCGTGATCCTTTTGGCGCTTCCGGCCGCGGCGCAGTGGCGGAGGGGTGGGTTGTTCGGTGCGGATGTCCGGGCGTTGATCGTCGATCCGGCGAATCCAGACCGTTACTTTGTCGGCACGAGCGGGGGTGAGGTGTACGTCTCCGACGACGGCGCCCGCACCTGGACCAATCCGCGTGTCGGCGTCCCGTTCCCGGGCTATGTCGTCGACAACCTGCTGATCGATCGCAGGGGCAGCCTCTGGGCGGCCTGCTGGGGTCTCTGGGACGGCGGCGTGATCGCGCGATCGGACGACGGCGGCCGCACCTGGCTCCGCCGCGATGCCGGTCTCGAGGACTTCTCCGTCCGCGCGATCGCCATCGATCCGCGCGACGCCGACTTCATCCTCGCGGGCGGACTGTCGGGCGTCTATCGCAGCACGGACGGCGGCGAGTCGTGGACGAAGATCTCCAGTCAGATCAACGTCGAGTCGCTGGCCATCGACCCGCGCACGCGCGACCGCATCTACGTCGGCACGTGGCGCCAGGGCTGGCGCACGGAAGACGGCGGCAAGAACTGGAAGCTGATCAACAACGGGATGGTGCTCGACACCGACATGTTCGCCATCACGATGGAGCCGGACGATCCCGACAGCATCTGGGTCTCGACGTGCGGCTGGGTCTACAACACCGCCGATCGCGGCGATAACTGGCTGCGCTACCGCAACGGCTTCGACAATCGCCGCATCCACGACATCGAGGTCGACCCGTGCGACCGCGATTCGCTCTACGCCGGATCAGTCGCCGGTCTCTATCGCACCGACGATCACGGCAAGAGCTGGTATCTCGTGTCGGACGAACAGCTCGTGGTGAACTCGATCGCGCTCTCGGCGCAGCGGCCGAATCGCATCGTCCTCGGCGTCGAAGGGGATGGCATCTACATTTCCGAGGATCGCGCGAAGACGTTCGTCCGCGCGTCGGACGGTCTGCGCAACGTGCGCGTCACGACGGTCGTCGCCGATCCGACCATTCGCGATCGCGCGTACGCGGCGGTCGCATTCGGCGGCGCGGCGTCGGGCATCTACGTCTCGGATGACGCGGGCAAGTCGTGGTCGAGGTTGAGCACGACGAAGCTCCCCGAGGTGTTGTCGCTCGTCATCAGCGAAGAGAAGGATGCGGAAGGGCGCTTCATCGCCGGCACCGACAAAGGATTTTTCTGGAGCAACGACGGCAAGGATTGGACGCAGAGCGCGCCGTCGAATTTCCCGATCCGCGTCGAGAAGATCGTCCGCTTCAATCGCACGCGCTCATTCGCCGCGACTCACGAGGGCGTATTCACGACGCGCGATGCAGGCAAGAGCTGGTATCGCCTCGCGGGTGAAGATCTCCGCACCGTCGACCTCGCGGTCGGTTACCTCGGCGAGCGCCGTGCGCTCTACGCGCTGACCAGCAGCGGTCTCGCGGTGTTCGACGGCGAGCGCTGGACGCACATCGGCGGCGCGCCGACTCGCGGACGCACGCTCGCGCTGCGCAACGTCGCCGGCTCGCAGGTGATCTTCGTCGCCGGCGCGCAGGGCGTGAAGGCGGGCCAGCTCGACGACGAGAAGCGCTGGACCGAAGTCGAAGCGCCCGATGCGCAGTACGCCGCCGTTTTCGCCGGTAATGACAGGCTGTTCCTGGCCTCGCGCCAGCAGCACCAGTTGCTCGTCGGCGATCCGGCACAAAGCGACTGGCTGTCGGTCGACATGCCGTCGCGCAGCGCGGAGGTGACGTCGGTCGCACCGGACGCCTTCAATCGCGATCGCATCTACGTCGGCACCCTCGGCGAAGGGATTTACGTGCACGAGGGGAAGGCGCAGAAGTGGACGGCCACCGCTTCTGTCCCGAGCGTAGTCGAGGGACCAGGGGCGGCGCAGCGCTGAGTGACCCCGACAGCCGCTGCACATGGCGTCACGCGGCGCGGCGCCGCCGATGATGCCTCGACTTCGCTCGGCATGAACTTCAAAGCGGATCGAAGTAACGCACCACCAGCAGCCCCAGCCCCTTCTTCCCGTTCTCCGATTTCGGATCGGCTGACAGGACGACCATCACGTTCGGCAGGACGCGGTCGTAGACGAGGATCGACTTCGTCTTCATCTTCTTCGGCGCGCCGAACGCGTCGCGGAGATACGCCTTCTCCTCATCGAACGCGGTGCGCGCATCCTGAAGGAAGGCGAAGTGCTCGAAGCGCAAGGCCTGCAGGCGATTCTTGCGAAACTGCAGGGTGATGGAGTCTGCGTCGCTGTAGTCGACGACGAGCTCGGTCTTGTTCTTCCCTTCCTTCGTCTTCCATCCGCCTTCGCCGAGGCGCTTCATGGTTTCGGCGCGCGTGAGGCCGATCTCGAGATGGAACGACTCGGGCCGCATCCACGAGGTCTTGCTCGTGGAGGGGAAGGGGTTGGCGAGGAAGAGTGCGAGGAGCGCCGTGAGCATCAGTGGACGTACGTCGTCTCTTCCGCCGTTTCGCGCCGCGACTGGATGATCGACGTCGCCAGGATCGCGCGGCGTCCGATCTCGTCCCAGTCGCCGCTGCGCACGAGGTCGGGGACGGCAAGCGAGGGACCGAGGTTGACGGCGACGCAGCCCGCGTCGAGGTACGGCTCGATCATGTCGAGCGGTACGGGGCCGCCGGCGAGCATCGGGACGTCGCGGATCGGACCGCGGATCGTGCGGATGAAATCAGGACCGCCGATGTACTGCGCGGGGTAGAGCTTCACGATGTCGCAGCCTGCTTCCCAGGCGGTGATGATCTCGGTCGGAGTCGCGGCGCCGGCGACGCAGAGCATGTCGTTCTCGTTCGCGTACTCGATCACCTGCGCGTTCGTATGCGGCGAGACGATCACCTGCGCACCGGCGCGCCGCGCGGTGGCGGCGTCGTTCGAGCTGCGCACCGTGCCGGCCGCGATGACGATCTGCTCGCCGAAGCGTTTGGCCAGCCGCGCGATCAGATCGAAGGCGTCGGGCGTGGTGAGCGTGACCTCGACGATGTTGATGCCGTTGTGCGCGTACGCGACGGCGACATGCTCGGCGAGGACGGCATCGTCTTCGCGGACGACACCGATGATCTGTTCTTCACAGACGCGTGCGAAAAGGTGCTTACGGGACATGCGGTAATTGTAGTTGCTGTCAGCTTACGCGTCCCGCAAGCTCCCGAAATTCGGGCAAATCCCGCAGAGGATCGAGCCGCGGATCGACGCGGATGAACACCATCCACGCCGACCGGTCGTCGAACGCGACCCGCAGCGTCCTCATCGCCTCGGCGTTGTTGCCGAGCCCGGCATGGATCACCGCGAGGTCGTACGGCGAGACGTAGCGCGACTTCGCCTCCTCGCGCAGCGCGTCCAGCGCTTCGATCGCCTTCGTCCGCTCGCCGGCGATGGCGTACGCGTGGCCGATCATCGCCAGGAGAATCGGCGTCCGCTCGACCTCGAGCGCGCGATGGAACGTGTCGATCACCTCGGCGTGACGCCCCTGCTGTCCGAGCGACATGCCGAGCCATCCGTGGGCGGGGATGAAGTTCTCGTCGAGCTCGAGCGCCTTGCGGAAGCGGCGCGTTGCCGACTCGTAGTCGCGGGCGAAGTAATGCGGCCAGCCGGCGTGCACGGCGATGATCAGCGACAGCGGATCGAGATCGTTCGCCTTCGTGATCTGCACCACCGCTTCGTCGAAGCGGCTGCGCGCGGAGAGGAGCATCGAGTAGCCCTCGTGCGCGTTTGCGTAGTTCGGATTCAGCTCGATCGCCCGCTTGTACGCCTCTTCCGCGCCCGACCAGTCCCACTCGTACCACCAGCGGATCGCGGCGAGCGACGCCCACGCCTGCGCCAGGCCGTCGTCGATCTCGATCGCACGCATCGCCGCGGCTTTCGCCTTCGGCATCGCTTCCTTCGGCGGCAGCGGAACGTTCGTGGCCAGCGTGATGAAGCTATCGGCGAGGCCGGCGTGCGCACTGGCGAACGACGGATCGGCTTCGATCGCATCGCGGAAGAACGAGATCCCCTTCCGCAGGCTCTCCTCGGTGCGCTTGTTCCAGTGATAGCGCCCCTTGAGGTAGAGCTGATACGCCTCGCTGTTCTCCGTCGTCTTCTTCCGAAGCTTCTTCTTCTCCGCGCCGGTGAGGCGGACGCGCAGCTTCTCCGCGATCTCGCTCGACATCCGCGTCTGCAGCTCGAGCAGGTCGGCGAGCTCCTGGTTGTACGACTCGCCCCAGAGATGCGAGCCGTCGACCGCGTCGACCAGCTCGACGTTGATCAGCAGCCGGTCGCGCACGTGTTGCACGCGTCCTGTGAGCACGGCGCGCACGCGCAGCTCGCGGCCGATCGCCTGCGCGTCGGCGTCGCGATTGCGATAGCGGAAGACCGTGCTGCGCGCCATCACCTTCAGCTTCGGGATCGACGACAGCTTGTTGATGATCCCCTCGGTGATGCCGTCGCTGAGGTAATCGGCATCGGCGTCGCCGGTCGCGTTCTGCAGCGGGAGGACGGCGATCGAGTCGATGATTTTCGATTTCGTCTTGCGCCGCGGCACGACGTCGGTGAGACCGGTGAGCGTGCCGCTGCCGATCGCGCGCAGCGTGAGCGCGAGATCGCGCGCCGACTGGAATCGCGCCGATGACCGCTTCTCGACGCATCCTTCGATCACGCGCTGCACTTCCGACGGCACGGCGGCGGAGAGCTCGGAGTGCGAGATGTCGTCGTGCAGCACCGCGGCGATCGTCGCGGCGCCGGAGTTGCGCTGGAACGGACGCTTGGCGGTGACCATCTCGTACATCACGCAGCCGAGGGAGAAGATGTCGGCCGTGACGTCGACCATCTCGCCGCGCAGTTGTTCGGGTGACATGTAGCCGAGCGTGCCGATGATCGCGCCGGGATCGGTCTGGAACCATTTCGTCGTCGGGATCGACGTCTCTTCCTGCTGCGAGAGGATCGGATCGGTCTGCGCCAGGCCGAAGTCGAGGATCTTCACGTGCCCTTCGGCGGTGAGGAAGATGTTCTCCGGCTTGAGGTCGCGATGGACGACCGACTTCGAATGCGCAGCGGAGAGGCCCTCGGCGATCTCGGCGCTGATCTCGATCGCCTTGCGCCACGACATCGGCGTCTGCATCGCGTCGCGAAGCGTCCGTCCCTGCAGCAGCTCCGTAACTACGAAGAAGATGCCGTCGTCGCTGCCGAAGTCGTGGATGGCAAGGATGTTCGGATGGGAGAGCGATGCGACCGCGCGTGCCTCGCGCTCGAAGCGCGCGATCGCTTCGTCGTTGTGCCGCGATTCGGCGGTCAGAATTTTGACGGCGATGTCCCGTCCCAGGCGCGGGTCACGGGCGCGGTAGACCTGCCCCATCCCGCCTTCGCCGAGGAGCTCCACGATCTCGTAAGGACCGATCCGGCTGCCTGTCGCGAGCGACATCGGTGAGTATTGTAGGCGCCAGACAGCGGACAGCAGACAGCGGACAGCAACCCGCCCCGCCTCCTCTGCTGTCCGCTGTCCGCTATCCGCTGTCTATAATCGTCCGGCGGTCCGGAGGAAACCCCAATGGTTCTGATCAACAAGGCCATCAACGAGATCACCGTCAAGCTCGTTTATTACGGCCCGGGTCTGTGCGGGAAGACGACGAATCTCGAGAAGATCTATGGCAACCCGAAGCTCGAGAACAAGGGGAAGATGATCTCGATGTCGACGGAGACGGATCGCACGCTCTTCTTCGACTTCATGCCGATGGAGCTCGGGACGATCGGCGGCCAGAAGGTCCGCGTGCAGCTCTACACCGTCCCCGGCCAGGTCTTCTACGACGCGACCCGCAAGCTCGTGCTGCGCGGCGCGGACGGCGTGGTGTTCGTCGCCGATTCGCAGTCGTCGATGCACGAGTCGAATCTGGAGAGCCTGGACAACCTGAAGACCAACCTCCGCATCAACCGTATCGATCCCGACAAGATCGCGCTGGTGTTCCAGTACAACAAGCGCGATCTCCCGACTGTAGACACGGTCGAGGACATGAACGCCTACCTCAAGCCGGGCCACCATCCGGTGGTCGAAGCAGCGGCGATCCAGGGCGTCGGCGTGACCGCGACGTTGCGCGCGGCGATCGGCGTGATCCTCGAGAACCTGAAGAAGAACGTCGATACGACGCTCTACGATCAGCCGGCCCTCAGCGCGCCCGACATGAGCCAACGATCGGGCGTGACGCAGGGCTCGGCGGGCACGCCGAAGCTCTCGATGAAGCAGGAGCCGGCGGCGCCGCCGCCACCCGTCGCCATCCCCGAGCCCGAGCCGATTCCGGTCGCGGTCGAGGCCCTGGAAGAGGATCCGTTCGGCAGCTACGCGCCGGTGGAAGTCGAAGAGATCGACGCCGAGGCGATGAGCGTTGATCCCTTTGCATCGGCGGTTGCCGTCGCCGAGCCGGAGCCCGAGCCGTCGGTCGTCGACAATCCGTTCGCAACGACGGCCGGCATTCACGACGAGTCGCACGATCGCGATGAACTGGAGAAGCTGCTGACGTCGACGCGCCGCGTGATCGCGTCGCTCGAAGCGGCGCTGCAGGCCGCGAGGGAGAGCGAGCAGACGATCAGCGACCGCCTGTCCCGGCTCTGATGGCCTGGTACCAGGAATGGTTCGGCGAGGAGTACCTCGAGCTCTACGCGCATCGCGATGAGCACGAGGCGCGGCAGCAGGTCGCGTTCTTCGTCCGCCAGTTCGGTCCCATCCGCGGCGCGATCCTCGACCTCGCCTGCGGCATCGGCCGGCACATGCAGGAGCTGCAGACGGCCGGCTATCACGCCGTCGGCTGCGATCTCTCGTACGTCCTGCTCCGCACCGGCAACACCGACTACGGTCCGATGCCGGTGGCGCGCGCCGACATGCGCCACCTCCCGTTCTGCAACGGGAGCTTCAGCGCGTTGGTCAACTTCTTTACCAGTTTCGGCTACTTCTCGACGGAAGAGGAGAACCGCCAGGTGGTGAGCGAGATGGCGCGCGTGCTGGAGCCGGGGGCGCCGTTCCTCTTCGATTACCTCAACGTGCATCGCGAGCTGAAGAAGCTCGTGGAGCGCGAGGTGCTGGCCACGCCGATGGGCGACGTGCAGCTCGAGCGCTGGTTCGACCCGAATGACCGCTCCTTCAACAAACGGATAACGATCGGTCAAAAGCGTTACCTGGAGCGCGTTCGCGGGTACGATCTCGCCGAGATTTCGATGATGTTCTCCGGGTGCCAGCTCGACATCCGCGCCGCCTTCGGCGACTTCGACGGCAGCGCGTTCAACGATGCATCGCCGCGTCTCATCCTCGTCGGGAGCAAAGCGCGATGACGGCGGCAACGGAACCGGCGTGTATCGAGTTGTCGCTCGCCGATTACCCGGGGATGAACAAGTTCGTCCTCGATTGGATGAACGGCAAGGCTGATGCCTTCCTCCCTCGTGGAGCGACAGGCGCCTCGCCTGTCGAACCTGTTGTTTCATCGGAATTAGTCACGTCCCTCATCGAATCCAACAAACGCTGGGGCATGTTCGTCCGCGACGACGTCGAGCGCTGGGCGCGCGGCGAATCGATCGCCCTCATCGCCGGTCAGCAGGTCGGCTTCGCCGGCGGTCCGCTCTACACGCTGGCGAAGATCGCGTCGCTCCTGAAACTGAAGCGTCGCTTCGAGGCAGAAGGAAAACGCGCCACCGTTTTCTTCTGGCTCGCCACCGAGGATCACGACTTCGACGAGGCCGCGACGATCTCGATCCCGGTCGCCAATCGCCAGCTCGACCTCGCGCATTTCGCCGTGAGCCGCGGCATCGAATCGAAGCAGACGGTCGGCCCGCAGCCGGTGCCCGAGCCGCTGATCGCGGAGCTGCTCGCGCTGCTCGACATCCCGCGTCCCACGTGGCTGCGCGAAGGGATCACGTTCCGCGATTCATTTGCTGAACTGATCGCATCGACGTTCGACGAGCCGATCGTGCTCGTCGACGCGTTGCTCCCCGAGCTCCGCCGCGCCGGCGCTCCGCTGTTCGATCTGATCGCCGTGCGCGCCGACGAAGTGCAGAGCGCGCTCGCCGCACGATCATCGGCACTCGCCCGCGCCGGCTACCTCCCGCAGGTCGTGCCGCGCGACGGCGATCCGTACACGCTCTTCTTCCGCATCGACGAGCACGGCAACCGCGAGCTCCTCGCGCCACCGTTCGACATCGGCGACCCGACCACGATCTCGACATCCGCGCTCACTCGTCCGCTGCTGCAGGACTTCATCTTTCGTCCCGCGGTCTTCGTCGGCGGTCCATCCGAGGTCGCGTACTACGCGCAGATCGCGCCGCTGCACGAGCTCCTCGGCGTGCCGATGCCGCGCGTCGCATTGCGCGGACACGCGCTCGTCGCCCCGAAGCGCGTCGCACGCGCGTTCTCCCGTTTCGCGCTCGAGCCGCGCGAGGTCTTCACCAGCGCCGACGCGATTCTCGCGGAGCGCGAGCCCGAGGGGGTGTCGCGCGTCCGTGCACTCTCCGAGGAAGCGAAGCGCGATCTCATCGCCCGCATCGAGCAGATCGGCGACATCGCGCTCCCCGCCGAGCATGCACTGGCGCGCGCGATCAATCGCTCCATCGGCCACATCGAATATCACTTCGGAAAACTGACCGAGCGCGCGATCAAAGGGCTGGCGCGCAAGGATCGCGAGCGCTTGCTCGCCGTCCGCGAGCTCGTCGCCACGCTGTTTCCCGACCGCCACGTGCAGGACCGCGTGGTCGGCTGGATCCACTACTTCTGCCAATACGACAAGCTGCTGATCGAGCGCATGGTCGACGAGATCGAGCCTGACGCCGCGGTCTGCCGGATCATCGCCATATGAACGAACAAGTCGACCTTCTTTTCTTCGCCGCGCACGCCGACGACATCGAGCTCTCCTGCGGCGGCACGATTGCCAAGTCCGTGAAGGACGGGCTGCGCGTCGGCCTCGTGGAGCTCACGCGCGGCGAGATGGGGACGCGCGGCACGCCGCAGATCCGTTTCCGCGAGTCGCAGCGCGCCGCGAAGATTCTCGGTGTCGAGTTCCGCTATCAGCTCGATCTCGGCGACGGCGGCCTGCGCACCGGACGCGACGAAGAGCTCGAGGTGATCGACGTGGTGCGCCGCCACACGCCGCGCGTGGTCTTCGCGCCGTGGCCGGATGAGCGTCATCCCGATCACGTTCGCACCGGACGGCTGTGCACCGATGCCTCGTTCTACGCCGGCCTGCGGTCGCTGCAGACCGCGCGCCCCGCGCATCGGCCGCAGGTCACCGCGTACTACCTGCAGAACTACGTGCTGCATCCGACGTTCGTGGTCGACGTCACCGCGGCGTGGAAGACGAAGATGAAGGCGATCGCGGCGTTCAAGTCGCAGTTCCACGATCCGAAAGCAAAATCGAAGGACCCTGTGATCTTCATCTCCGATCCGAAGTTCCTCGGGATGATCGAGGCGCGCGCCAAGCACTTCGGCGCGCTGATCGGCGTCGAGTACGGCGAGGCGTTCATGACCAAGCAGCCGCCGAAGCTCGACGACATCATCGCGGCGTACGAGGGGCGCGAACCTTGAAGGTCGGCATCACCTGCTACCCCACGTTCGGCGGCTCCGGCGTCGTCGCCACCGAGCTCGGACTGGCGCTCGCCCGAGGCGGCGACGACGTGCACTTCATCAGCTACGCGCTGCCGTCGCGGCTCAACCTGATGCACGACCGCGTGCACTTTCACGAGGTCACGGTCACGTCGTATCCGCTCTTCGATCCGTATCCGCCGTACGCGCTGGCGCTGGCGACGAAGATGGCCGAGGTCGCGGCGTACGAGAAGCTCGAAGTGCTGCACGTGCATTACGCGATTCCGCACGCCATCAGCGCATTCCTGGCGAAGCAGATCATGCGCTCCGAGCTGAAGTTCGTGACCACGCTGCACGGCACTGACATCACGCTCGTCGGGCGCGACGAGAGCTACCTGCCGATCACGAAGTTCGGCATCGAGGCGTCGGACGGGGTGACCGCGGTGTCGGAGTGGCTGAAGGACGAGACGGCGGTGAACTTCTCGACCGACAAGGCGATCGAGGTCATCCCGAACTTCGTCGACCCCGACCGCTTTCATCACGATCGCGGCAATCTCTTTCACCTCTTCGACGTGGTCGACGACAAGCTCCTCTGCCACGTCTCGAACTTCCGTCCGGTGAAGCGGATCATGGACGTGCTGGCGGTTTTCCAGCGCGTCGCGCAGAAGGTGCCGAGCCGATTGATCATGGTCGGCGACGGCCCCGATCGTTCGAAGGCGGAGGCGTATTGCCGCGACCACGGCTTGCGCGATCGCGTGTTTTTCCTTGGAAATGTGCCGAATCTCGAAGAGATCGTCGGCTCGACCGATCTCTTCCTGCTGCCGTCGGACGCTGAGTCGTTCGGCATGGCGGCGCTCGAGGCGATGGCCTCCGAGGTGCCGGTCATCGGGACGAGAACGGGCGGCATGCCGGAAGTCGTCGTCGATGGTGAGAGCGGCTATCTCTTCTCCGTCGGCGACATCGCGGGGATGTCGGATTGCGCGGTGGAGATCCTTTCGAACGACGAGCTGCAGCGGAAGCTCGGCAAGCGCGGACGCGAAGTCGCGGTGGAGCGTTTCGACGAGCGGAAGATCGTGCCGATGTACCGCGCGTTCTACGAGCGGGTGATCGCTCAGCGATAGATCGCGTTGTACTGCTTGTACGACCCCATCACCTTGCGCACGTAGTCGCGCGTCTCGTCGAAGTTGATCGAGTCGACGAAATAGTCGTCGCCCGGCTTCGGCGCGAGCCGTTGCCACAGCGCGACCTGCTTCGGTCCCGCGTTGTACGCGGCTACGACCGCGTACTTGTTGCCGCCGAGCTCCTCCGACAGTGTGGCGATGTACTTCGTTCCGAGGCGGATGACGATGCGCGGGTCGTAGAGATCGTCCGCCGTGACGTCGACGAGGCCGACGTCGCGTCCGATGTCGCGCGCGGTGGTGATGATGAACTGCAGCAGCCCGCGCGCCGCGGCTTCCGATTTTGCGCGCGGATTGAAGCGCGATTCCTCGCGCATGATCGCCAGCACGAGGTTCGGATCGGCGCCGAACTTCTTCGAGTCCTCGACGATGAAGTCGTAGAAGTAGCGCGGATAGAGCAGCTCGCGCGCGAGGTGCGGCAGCGCTCTTTCGCCGACCCGTTTCGCCAGCACTTCGGCCGCGTAGATCGATTGACGCGCCGCGCCGGCGCGATTGAACGCCAGCGATTGCGTGAGCGCGCCGTTGTTCGTCGAGAGCGGCCAGCGTTTCGGGATGACGTCGACCGCTTCATCGAACAGGCCCATCGCCAGGAGCTGGGAGCCTCGATCGGATTCCTTCAGCGGGAACTTGGGAAAGGACTCGGGCTTGATGTCCAGGATTTTCACCGGGGCGCGGGTTGGAGAACCCGCGCTACGTTTGTTCATGTACAGCGCGTACGCCTCGGGCGCGTCGCGGTCCTTCGGCGCGATCTTGCGCGCCAGCGCGAGGTCGGCATTCGCCTCGGTGATCCGTTTCTGTTTCAGCCGCGTGCGCATCCGCTGGGTCAGCGCGGCGAGCGTCGCCTCGGTCCGCACCGGCACCGCGATGGCGGCGGTCATCAAACGCTCCGCTCCCGCGTCGTCGCCGAGGAGCTGCGCGGAGCGCGCGGCATGCCAGAGGAACGTCACCTTCTGCTTCGGATCGCGCGTCGCATTCGCGCCGCGCACGTACCACTGCTGCGCCTCCGTGAACTTCTCGTCGCCGTAGTAGCTGCGGCCGATGGAGAAGATCACGTCATCCGATTTCGGCACCGTGAGCAGCAGTGCCACGGCGCGATCGAAATGACGATGGTTCTGCATCGTCTCGCCGAGGGTCGTGAGCTGCACGGCATTCAACCGGCGGATCAGGTCGGGATGATCGAGCGCACGCGCGACGCGATCGGACGGATCATCCATCGTTCCGCCGCGCAGCACGTCGAGTGCTTTGGCGATGCCTGCGTCGGTTTCTCCGAGGCGGATCTGCATCTCCGCGATGTGCGCTTCGAGATCGCGGCGGCGCGCGGTGGGCGCGCTCGCGTAGAGCTTCGATGCGAACGTCACCAGCGCGTTCACGTCGTTGCCGTGCGCGAGGAATTCGGTCTCGTCGTCGATCGCCTCATCGCGATAGATCGACGACGGGAAGCCGAAGATCAGTTGTTGACGGATCGCGCTCGAGTCGTCGATCTCCGCGAGATGGAACAACGCCAGATCGCGATAGCCGTTGCTCAGGAACGGCTGCAGCTTCTCTTTCGCCTCGTCGAGGTCGTTCGTCTCGATCTTCGCGCGGGCGTGCAGGTAGCCGAGCGCGTTCTGCTGGTAGAGATCGGGATCGTGTTTCGCGATCTCATCGAGGAGGTCGGACAACTCCGACCATTGATCTGCTTCCTCCAGTTTCGCGAAGTGCTCGGTCCACTCCTCGATTGAAGGAACGCTCAGCGGCGGCTTCACCGGCTGGGCGGCGGGCGGACGATGAAACACCTGGCGGCGCCGGTATCGCTGTCGCGACAACACGACCGCGAACACGATGATCAGGAGAATCGAGACCGCTGCTGATGTGATGAAGACTGCGCGTCTGTTCAAGCGTCATCTCGGGCCAGCGTCCCCGAGACAATGGCCTGCGGAGCGCGCCTGAGAATCTCCGCTCGTGCAATCGCGTAGCCAAGGATGGCGTCGACGAGCATGCGCCGTCCGTCGCGCGACAGCAGCACCAGCACCTTCCTGCGGATCTCGCGTACCTCGACGATGTCTTCCCATTTCATCCACCGTCCGCCGCGTCCGATCCATTTCAGAAAACGGTTTTCGTACATCACGCCGGCGCTGCTGACGTAGATGTGATCGCCGTACTGCAGCAGCATCGCGGCGAGCGTGCCGAGGAAAAGAAGAATGAGGCCGGCCAGCGAGAGGACGTCGATGTCGTCCGCGCTTTCCGACAGATAGAAAAACACCAGCGCGGCCGAGCCGAAAACGGCGGCGCACGAGATCAGCCGCGACACCGGATTTCGATCGAATTTGAGGATGGTCTCGTCGTTCATCGCCGCCGCATCAGTATAGAATTCGCGATCTTCTATGCGCTGGAACAACTATTTCCTCAATACCTTGCGTGAAGTTCCCGCCGATGCCGACGTCATCAGTCAGAAACTGATGATGCGCGCCGGCATGATCCGGAAAGTCGCCGCCGGCATTTACACCTACCTGCCGCTCGGCCTCCGCTCCATCAAAAAGATGGAGAACATCGTGCGCGAAGAGATGAACCGCGCCGGTGCCGTCGAGCTGCTGATGCCCGCCATTCAGCCCGCTGAGCTGTGGATGGAATCGGGCCGCTGGCAGAAGTACGGAAAAGAGCTTCTCCGGATCAAGGACCGTCACGACCGCGATTTCATCTTCGGCCCGACGCACGAAGAGGTCATCACCGACTCCGTGCGCGATGCGGTCAATTCGTATCGCCAGCTCCCGGTCAACCTCTACCAGATCCAGACGAAGTTCCGCGATGAAGTGCGCCCCCGCTTCGGACTGATGCGCGGCCGCGAGTTCATCATGAAGGACGCCTACTCCTTCCACACGACGCGCGAGTCGCTCGACCAGACGTACGAGGCGATGCGCGAGGCCTACAGCAGAATCTTTCATCGCTGTGCGTTAGACCACGTTCCGGTCGAAGCCGATACTGGCAACATCGGCGGCTCCGCCTCGCACGAGTTCATGGTCCTCGCGCAGTCGGGTGAAGACGCCGTCGTGAGCTGCCCGAATTGCCGCTACGGCGCGAACATCGAGAAGGCGACGTCCAAATTCTTCGACGACGAGCCTGAGCCCGCACCGACGATCGAAGAAATGGCGCCGATCCACACGCCGGGCACGCAGTCGATCGACGACGTCGGCAAATTCCTAGGCAAGCCGACGTCCCAGCTCGTGAAGACGCTCGTCTTCGACACCGACCTCGGTCCGGTCATGGTGCTGGTCCGTGGCGATCGCGAAGGCAACGAGATCAAGATCAAGAACTTCCTCGGCGCGACGTTCATGGAGATGCTCGCCGACACGCGCTTCGAGGAGGCGACCGGCGGACCGGTCGGCTACTGCGGACCGGTCGGCACGAAGTGCGCGCGCGTCCTGGCGGATGTATCGCTCAAGGGCCGCGCGAACTGGGTCGTCGGCGGCAACAAGCGCGACACGCACATCGGCGGCGCGAACGTCGGCCGCGACTTCCCCGAGCCGGAGTGGGGCGACTTCACGACCGTTTTCGCCGGCGATCCCTGCCCGCGCTGCTCGACGAAGCTCGAGATCTATCGCGGCATCGAAGTCGGCCACATCTTCAAGCTCGGCACGAAGTACTCGGACTCGATGCACTGCACCTTCCTCGACGAGAAGGGGGAGCGGCAGTCGATGATCATGGGCTGCTACGGCCTCGGCATCGGACGCACGGTCGCCTCCGCGATCGAGCAGAGCCACGACGACGACGGCATCATCTGGCCGATGCCGATCGCGCCGTTCGAAGTCGTGGTGACGTCGCTCGGCAAAGACGAAGTCGTGCAGCAGGCCGCGACCGACATCTATCAGAAGCTCCTCGCCGCCGGCATCGACGTCCTGTTCGACGATCGCGACGAACGCCCCGGCGTGAAGTTCAAGGACGCCGACCTGATCGGCTTCCCGCTCCGCATCGCCGTCGGCGCGAAGAGCCTCGCCAACGGCCAGGTCGAGTGGAGCTTCCGCAAGGACCGCGCAAAGCAGCTCGGCGCGCCGGATGAAGTGGTGGCGCGGGTGATTGATGAGGTGAAGAAGGCAAGGGTGTAGCGTCGGAGTGCGGCGGCCATGCCGCCGCCCTGTACTCCCTGCTATCCTTCCTCCATGCGCAAACAGCTCAGCCTTCTCGCGTTCTGCGCGGCAATCGCGCTGCCTCTCTTCGCTCAGAACACCGACATCGAGTCGCTCTCGGGCCTGCAGTTCAATTTCGGTAACCCCGGTGCCCGCTCCCTCGGAATGGGGGGCGCGTTCATCGGCCTGGCCGACGACGCGTCGGCCGCGGAAGCGAACCCGGCCGGCCTCACGATCCTGAGAAAGACCGAGTTCTCGATCGAAGCCCGCAACTACCTCGAGCAGCAGTTGCTCAGCACGAGCGGCACGTTTCCCGACGTCCAGCGCACGGCGTTCACGCACTACAGCCAGCGCGCGCAGCTCGCGTTCGCCAGCGTCGTCGTCCCGATGAAGCACAACTTCACGCTCGGCGCCTACTTCCACGAGCCGCTCCGCAACGCCGGCGCCGGCGAAGTGCTGCCGGTGCGCGACGAGTTCACCGGTCAGCTCAAATCGAACGTCCCGAACTTCTTCCTTCCCGCCGCCGGCGGCAATCCGATCACCTCGGCCGAATGCGACCGGCTCCGGCAGACGACGAACAATCCGTTCTCCTGCCTCGAGTACCGCGTCAATCCATTCATCACCGCGCTCGACGTCAAGCAGCAGACCTACGGCGTCGCCGGCGCGTGGCAGATCGGCAAGTTCTCGATCGGTGCGACCGCGCGCTACCAGAAGTTCGATGAGGGCGCGTTCACCTTCCGCTTCACGCAGGACTTCGACGTCGACAGCGTCTCGGTGCAGGCGACGGCGAAGGCGAACGGCGCGAACGTGGAGATCAAGTCGCAGACCGATGTGACGTTCGCCGGCGGCATCAAGTGGGCGCCGAACGAAAAGTTTAGCCTCGGCGCGGTCTACAAACAGGGACCGCAGTTCAAGACGCCGACGTTCATCGCCAACGGCCAGACCGGCTTCGATTTCGTGAAGCTAGCCGATACGACGTTCCACATCCCCGACATCGCCGGCATCGGCATCTCCGTCCGTCCGATTCCGGTGCTGACGATCAACGCCGATGCGGTGCATGTCACCTACTCGAACCTGACTGACGACTTCGTCTCGACGACGCTCGGCATCCGCGACGCGAACGGCTACAAGGCGCCCGACGTCACCGAGTTCCACCTCGGCGGCGAGTACTTCTTCCCGACCAAGATCCCCATCGCCCTGCGCGCCGGCGCTTGGCGCGACCCCGCGCACTCGATCGAATGGAAGGGCGGTCTCGATCAGTTCGAAGGCGTCGCCGCCGCTCTGCTCTATCCGAAGGGCGAGTCGCAGACGCACCTCTCCGTCGGCGCCGGCATCGCCTGGCCGCGCTTCCAGATCGACGCCGCGTACGACAGCTCGAAGCATTACAAGGTGGGCTCGATCTCGGTGGTGACGCGCTTTTGATTCTCTCCCCTCGCCCCGCTAGCGGGGAGAGGGGCCGGGGGTGAGGGGTTGGAATTCGACATCTTCTTCTCCATCTGCCAGACGGAAGTCCATGGCTACCTTCCGTCCGAGCAGGTGATGCTCGAGAACTTCTTCGAGCAGGTCGAGCTGGCCGATCGCCTCGGCTTCGGCACCGCCTGGGTCGCGGAATCGCATCTGTCGACCGAGGTGCAGAAGACGAATCCCGGCGCGGTCATCCCGCACTTCGTCGGCGAGATCGGACTGAACACCGACATCCTCCAGCTCGCCCATCGCGTCTTCGCGCGGACGAAGCAGATCGGCATCGGCTCCGCGATCCTCAACATCCTCTGCAACGGCGGTCCGATCGCGCACGCGGAGCGGATCAAGACGTTCCTCGCGCTGCACGGACTCGATCGCGAAGAGCAGCGCACGCTGACCATCGGCTTCGCGTCGGGACGCTTTCCCTTCATCAACGTGCCGTACGGCATCGTGCCGCGCACGCCGGTCGAGTCGGCCGCATGGCCGGTGGTGAAGAACAAGATCTTCGAGGAGGCGACGGAGATTTTCCTCCGCCTGCTCAAGGGCGAGACGCTCAATTCGTCGATGATCGCCGCGCGCTCGCTGAAGCGCGCCGACTTCCGCGCCGACGCCGACTGGCAGCGCGTGCAGGAAGCGCATGGTCAATATGTCGACGAGATCGCGCTCGAGCCGCGCTGGCGCTTCCCGAATTTGAAGATCGTCCCGCAGGAGTCGCGCATGGATCTGTTGCGGCTGTCGATCGGCTCACACGATCCCGCGACGCAGATCTTCGCCAACACCATCCTCCCGGTCGGCGTCTTCAACCTGTCGATCACGCCGGGAGACGAGATCGAGAAGACGAACGAGCGGATGCTCACCGCCTATCACCCGGACGGCGGCGGCTGGCACCGCCGCCTCATGCCCCGCACCGTGCTCGTCTTCATCAACGACGACGCGGCCGCCGCCCGGGAGGAAGCGCAGGACGCCCTGTCGAACTACTGGCGCGCCCTCGAGGGCACACTCGACGAGGCGAAGGTGCAGCGCGCCACCAACAACGCGCTCGTCGGCGACGCCGACGCGATCCTGGAACAGATGAAACGCTTCCACCCCGAGGACCGGCTGATGTTGTGGTTCGACTTCAATAATCACGACTCGAAACGGGTCATGAAAAATATGAGTGATTTTATGGAGCTCGTCGGGCGCAAGGCGCGGGGCGCGGGGCGCGGTTGACCCGGGTCGAGCGCTTCGAGGACGTCGTCGCCTGGCAACTAGCGCGGGTGTTGACTCGCGAAATCTATGTCCTGACGCGTAGTCGCGATTTCGGACGCGACTGGTCGCTTGCGTCGCAGATGCAACGTGCAGCCGTTTCTGTGATGGCAAACGTCGCCGAAGGCTTCGATCGCGAAGGCTCGGTCGAGTTTCACCGCTTCGTTACGATCGCCAGAGCGTCATGCTCCGAGCTCAAGTCGCATCTTTACGTCGCTCTCGACATCGGCTATCTGACTCAGGACGAATTCGACCGCCTCGCTGCTGCCGCCGACCACGTCGGCCGCAAACTCGGCGCTCTCCGCGCCAGCCTCAAGCGCGCAACACGCGCGTAACGTGCGCCTCGAGCCGTGCGCCTCGCGCCCCTATACAATCCCTCTCGTGTTTGACGAATCCGCCGCCCCCAACTTCGCCCGCGCCATGCCCAACTGGCAGCCGCTGGTGGAGTACCGGCGCAACGGCGTCGCGGAGAACACGGTCCACGGCGCCGTCTCCTGGGTGAGCGGCCGCAGCGTCGTCCACTCGTTCGGCGGCAACGTCGAGGTCTACGGGCGCTCGATGGTCAAGCCGATCATGATGAAAGTCTTCGCCCGCGACTTCGCGCGCGAGCTGAACGGCGAGCAGCGGGCGATCTCCGTCGCGTCGCACAACGGCGACACGGAGCACGTTCGCGTCGCGCGCTCCATCCTCCGGGAGTCGGAGTGGGGACTGATGCAGGCGCCGCACGACGTGCCGCTCGTGCAGTTCGGCCGGCAGGTGCGCCGCCCGCGCCGCTGGTATCACTGCTGCTCGGGCGAGCACGCCGCGATCCTCCGCGGCTGCCGCATGCGGGGCTGGTCGCGCGTCGGCTACGTCTGGCCGCATCACCCGTTCTTCCAGGAGTACGTCGCCTACATTCGCGGAGTCCTCGGCGACGAATGGAAGACCGGAACGATCGCCAAGGACGGCTGCGGATTGCCGACCGTGTCGATGACCGTCACCGACCTCGCGCGTCTCTTCGCGAATCTCGTCACCGAGCGGCAGCAGGACTGGATCTGGGACGCGATGATCGAGCATCCCGACCTCATCGGCGGCTTCAATCGCCTCGACTCCACGATCCTCAAGGCCTGTCACGGCCGCGTCCTGGCCAAGGAAGGCGCCGACGGACTCCTCGGTCTCGCCATCGAGCATCCCGAATTTCCGGAAGGCCTCGGCGTGGTGGTGAAGATCGCGCATGGCTGGAACCCGCAGGCCACCTGGTACATCGCCCGCTACATCCTCGGCGTGCTCGGATTCGAGTTCCGCAATCCGTACAAACTGCGGCGGCAAAAAGCGTTCATCGTCCCCGAGGTCATCCCGCCGCAGTTGAGGGAACGGATGGCGGCGATCGTGCCGTGGGACTCGTGGGATCCGGACATCGATCGCTGGGAGTTCGACCCGGAGGAGTTCCTTGCCACTCGGTAACTTCATCGGCGGCCAATTCGTCCCGCCGCACTCAGCCGCTTACATCGACGATATCAACCCGGCGACCGAAGAGGTCATCGCCGCGATTCCCGACAGCGATGGTCAAGACATTGACGATGCCGTCGCGGCAGCGCGTGAAGCGTTTCCCGCGTGGTCGCGCACACCGGCGGCAGAGCGCAGCCGGCTGCTGCTGAAGCTCTCCGACCTCATCGAACAGAACCTCGAGCAGCTCGCGCGGCTCGAATCGCAGGACAACGGCAAGACCCTCTCGCTCGCGCGGCGTCTCGACATCCCGCGCGCCGTTCTCAACTTCCGTTTCTTCGGCACAGGCATCCTGCACCAGTCGAGCGAAGCGCATCCGACCGACGGCACGGCACTCAACTACACGCTGCGCCAGCCGCTCGGTGTCGCCGGTCTGATCTCGCCGTGGAACCTGCCGCTCTATCTGCTGTCGTGGAAAATCGCGCCCGCCATCGCGACCGGCAACACGTGCGTCGCGAAGCCGAGCGAGCTGACACCGTTGACGGCGAATCGTCTCGCCGAGTTGTCGATCGAAGCCGGCATTCCGCCGGGCGTGATCAACATCGTGCACGGCTACGGCAACAAGGCGGGACGCGCGCTGACGTCGCATCCCGACGTCCCGCTCATTTCGTTCACCGGCGGCACGGTGACCGGCGCCGCTGTCGCGACGAATGCGTCGCCGCGATTCAAGAAGATCTCGCTCGAGCTCGGCGGCAAGAATCCGAACCTGATTTTCGCCGACGCCGATCTCGATGACGCCGTCGCCACGTCGATCCGCTCGAGCTTCTGGAATCAGGGCGAGATCTGTCTCTGCGGCTCGCGCATCTTCGTCGAGCGCCCGGCGTACGACGCGTTCCTCGATCGCTTCGTCGCGGCGACGGAGAAGCTGAAGATCGGCGATCCGCTCGACGAGTCGAGCGACGTCGGCGCGCTGATCAGCGCCGACCATCTGAAGAAAGTCACCGGCTACATCGCGCTGGCGAAGCAGGAAGGCGGGACGATCGTCAGCGGCGGCCGCCGCGTCGATCGCCGCGGCTATTTCCTCGAGCCAACGATCATCACCGGTCTCGGCACGAACTGCCGCGTCCTGCAGGAAGAGATCTTCGGCCCCGTCGTGACCGTGACCCCGTTCGACGGCGAAGAAGAAGCGATCGCCTTCGCCAACTCCACGCGCTACGGCCTGGCCTCGACCGTCTGGACCCGCGACCTGCAACGCGCCCATCGAGTCGCCGCCGCGATCGACAGCGGCACGGTGTGGATCAACTGCTGGCTCCTCCGCGATCTCCGCGTCCCCTTCGGTGGCATGCGCGAGAGCGGCGTCGGCCGCGAAGGCGGCTTCGAGTCATTGAACTTTTTCACCGAAGCGAAGAATGTGTGCGTGAAGCTATGAGCAAAAAAGGCGAAATCGTCGGCGGACTCCTCGCGCCTCATCCGCCGCACATCGTTTACGGCGACAACCATTGGCGCAACGAGCCGAAGTCGGAATGCGGGTGGGAAGTGCTGCGCTGGGGTTACGAACGCGCGCGGAAGCATTTCCTGGCGAAGAAGCCGGACGTCCTTCTCGTGCACTCGCCGCACTGGCAGACGGTCATCGGCCATCACTTCCTCGGGATCCCCGAATTTCACGGACTGTCGGTCGATCCGATCTTTCCGAACCTTTTCCGCTTCAACTACGACATCAAGGTCGACGTCGAGCTGGCGGAGATGATCGCGGAGGAAGGGCGGGAGGCGGGGCTCATCACGAAGATGATGCGCAACCCGCACTTCCGAGTCGACTACGGGACGATCGTCTCGTGTCACATGATGAATCCCGAGTGGGACATCCCGATCGTCGGCATCTCGTCGAACAACTCGCCCTACTACTTCTCGAACGAGATGGGGCAGAACGAGATGATCAAGCTCGGTCAGGCGACGAAGCGGGCGATCGAGAAGAGCGGTCGGCGCGCCGTGCTGCTCGCGTCGAACACGCTGTCGCATCGCCACTTCACGACCGAGCCCGAGATCCCCGAGGACATGTCGCGCGAGCACGTGTACGAGCATTCGGGGTATTTGTGGGACATGAAGGTCATCGACCTCATGCGCCGCGGCCGCACGCGCGAGCTGATCGCGATCCTGCCGGAGTTCATGGACCACGCGGTGAGCGAAGTGAAGGCGGGATCGTTCGCCTGGATGCTCTCCGCGCTCGACTTCCCCGACTATCCGGGTGAGCTCTTCGGATACTGGACCGTGATCGGGACGGGCAACGCCGTCGTCGGTTGGGATCCGCAGTTGAAGGGTGAAGCGACGACGCAGGGAGCGGGCGCTTGATCCAGAAGGCGTACATCGTCCCCGGACAACCGCATCCGCTGCTCGCGCCTGAAAAGAACGAAGGCTGGGCGCGCCTCCGCCAGGCGTACGAGCACGTCGGCAAACAGATCGAAGCGAGCGGCGCGGAGCTGATCCTGCTCTACTCCACGCAATGGTTCTCGGTCATCGGCCATCTCTTTCAGACCGATCCGAAACCGAAGTGGGTGCTGGTCGACCAGAACTGGTACGAGTACGGCGAGATCCCGTACGAGTTCCGCATCGACCCGGCGTTCGGCGAGTTGTACTGCCGGCTTTGCAGGGAGCACGGAATGCAGGCGGCGACGGTGAACTATCGCGGCTTCCCGATCGACACCGGCACGGTCGTCGCGCTGAAGCTGCTGACGCCGAACAACGCGATCCCCGCAAGCGTCGTCTCCTGCAACATCTACGCGGAGCGCGAAGAAACGCGCAACCTCGGATTCGCCGCGCGCGCCGCGATCGAGCGCTACGGCAAGAAGACGATCGTCGTGGTGGTGACGAATCTCTCCAACCGCTACGAGGTCGCGGAGATCGATCCGGCGCGCGACCGCATCTCGTCGCAGAAAGACGACGAGTGGAACCGCAAGATCCTCGAGATGCTCGGCGAAGGGCGGCTCGAAGACGTGGCGCAGGTGGCGCGCGAGTTCGGCCGCGAAGCGAACGCGGACATGGGCTTCAAGGCGATCTGGTGGCTCGGCGCGGTGATGGGGGAGCACAACAAATACGACGGCAAGGTGTGGGAGTACGCGCCGGTGTGGGGGACGGGTAACGCGATCGTCGAGCTGACGCCGAACGAGCGGAAAGAGATCGAGTTCGAGAAGGAATTCGACGAAGGGCCGGTCCCGGCTTTCGAAGACATCGGCACCGGACTGGAGACGCACAACATCCTCGCGGAGCTGCCGCCGGACAGACAGCAGACAGCAGACAGCGGACAGCAGGACGTCGTCATCACCGACAAAGCAGCTAAGCCGGTCGGACCCTATCCGCATGCGCGGCGCGTCGGCGACCTGCTGTTCCTCTCCGGCATCGGTCCGCGCCGCGCGGGAACGAACGAGATCCCCGAGGGGATCGAAGCGCAGACGCGGGCGGTGGTGGACAACCTGCGCGCCATCCTCGCGGAGGCCGGCAGCTCGCTGGAAAAGATTCTCGACGTTACGGTGTATCTGACTGATATGAAGCGCGACTTCGATCGCTTCAACAAAATCTACGCCGAGTACTTCGCCGCGATTCAGCCGACGCGCACGACCGTCGGCGTCGATTCGCTGCCGACTCCGATCTCGGTCGAAATGAAAGTGATTGCCGCCGTATGAAAAAACTCATCATCGTCGCGCTCTTCCTCACCGTCGCCTGCGCCAGCACGCCTCCCGCGCCTCCCGCGGAACGTCTGGCCGCCGTGGAGAAGGAGCTCGAAAACGCGAAGCAGGTCACGATGCGCTTCACGACGCGCACGACCGGCGCGGTCGAATCGCACCTCACCGGCACATTGAACGTGCTGCCCGGCAACGTCGCGTCGATCGACGCCGACGGCGAGATGGCGGGCAAGCCGGCGACGATCCGCTACAGCGCGAACGGCTCGCCGTCGCAGATCAGCCACGCGCTGATCGTGACGCTGGTGCGGATGGGGATGACGCACGACCTGTACACGCTGTCGAACAAGCAGCCGCCGGCGTTCGCCGAAGGCGGCGTCGATGAAGGACTGAAGCTCGACAAGCTCGCCTGGGATGCGAAGGAGAAGAAGTTCACCTATCACCTCGTCGTCGAGAATCACGATTCCGGCGAAGGAGAGCTGTGGGTCGGCCGTCACGACTATCCGACGCGCCGCAAGCTGACGATCCATTTCCCGCAGGGCGACATGAAGGTCGACGAGCGCTACGAATGGCGTTGATCGACATCTCGCCGCCGGTCGACGCGTTGATCGGCGTCTGGCCCGGCGATACGCCGTACGTGCAGCGCTTCAATTCCGAGATCAAGGACGGGTCGAACATCACGCTGTCCGAGATCAACACGACGGTGCACGTCGGCGCGCATACCGACGCGCCGAGCCACTACGTCGCGAACGGCGGCGACATCGCCTCGCGCCGCCTCGACTACTACATCGGACCCTGCAACGTGCTGCATGTGGCCATCGAGCGCGGCCGCCGGATCATGCCGGCCGATCTCGCGGGGCGACGCATCTCCGCGCCGCGCGTGCTGCTCCGCACCGGTACGTTCCCCGATCACCGCAACTGGAACAACGACTTCGCCAGCCTCTCGCCCGAGCTCGTCGACTTCCTGCACAAGCGCGGCGTGATCACCATCGCCATCGACACGCCGTCGGTCGACCCGTTCGACTCGAAGGAGCTCGAAGCGCATCACGCATTCGCGGAGAACGACATGGCGATCATCGAAGGAATCGTGCTCGATGAGGTGGAGGAGGGCGAGTACGAGTTGATCGCTCTGCCGCTGCGTCTGATCGGCGCCGACGCGAGCCCGGTCCGTGCGGTGCTGCGAAGGTTGTAAGGACCACCGGGAGCGCCTCCGGCGGGCGGGCCCGGCCCGCAGCGTTAGTCTTTAGGGCTTAGCCAACCGACGCTGCGGGCCGGGCCCGCCCGCCGGAGGCGCCCTCGTCGTTCCTTCGACTGCGCAAGTACGGCTCGAGCGCCTCAGCCGCGAGCGGCGCGCTGTAGAGATAGCCCTGGATCTTGTCGCACCCTTCCTTCCGCAGAAACTCGAACTGCTCCTCGGTCTCCACGCCCTCCGCCACGACGCTCAGCTTCAGGCTGTGCGACATGCTGATCACTGCGGACACGATCGCCGCGTCAGTCGCATCCGTCACCACCTCGCGCACGAACGACTGGTCGAGCTTCAGCGTATCGATCGGGAAACGCTTCAGGTAATTCAATGACGAATATCCAGTACCAAAATCATCCATGGCAATGCGAACGCCTAAGTTCTTCAGCTCGCGCAGCGTGTAGATCGTGTTGTCCGCGTTCTGCATCGCGTTGCTCTCGGTGATCTCCAGCTCCAGCGAGGCGGGATCGAGTCCGCTTTCGTCGAGCGCGCGGCGAACCTGTTCCGTCAGGTCGGGCTGCTGGAACTGCCGCGCGGAGAGATTCACCGAGACCTTGATTTTCTGATCCAGCTTGCGGTGCCACGCCTTCGCCTGTTTGCACGCCGTCAGGAGGACCCATTCGCCGATCGGGACGATCAGGCCCGACATCTCCGCCACGCTGATGAAATGCGCCGGCGAGAGCAGGCCGAGCTCCGGATGGCGCCAGCGGATCAGCGCCTCCACGCCGCTGATCACGCGCGTCTCCACGTCCACAAGCGGCTGGTAGAACAGCACCAGTTCTTTCTGGCTCAGCGCCTTGCGCAGCATGTTCTCCAGCGCGAGGCGTTCCAGTGCGCGGGCGTTCATCGCCGGCGCGTAGAGCTGATAGTTGTCGCGCCCCTGATCCTTGGCGCGATACATCGCCGTGTCGGCGTTGCGCACCAGCGTCTCCGGATCGGCGCCGTCGTTCGGGAAGATGCTGATGCCGACGCTCGTGGTGACGAACAGCTCCCGCTCGTTGATGAAGAACGGGATCTTCAGCGTCTCGATGATCTTCTGCGCGATCTTCGCCGCGTCTTCCACGTTGTCGATCTGCGGGATCAGCAGCGTGAACTCGTCGCCCCCCATGCGCGCCACCGTGTCGCCTTCGCGCACGCAGCGGCGGATCCGCTCCGCCACTTCCTTCAGCAGTTGATCGCCCGTCGAATGGCCGAGCGAATCGTTGATGTCCTTGAAGCGATCGAGATCGAGGAAGAAAACAGCGACGCGCTGATTCGCGCGAGACGCCTGCGCCAGCGAGACGATCAGGCGGTCGATGAACAGCGGACGATTCGGCAGGCCGGTGAGCGCGTCGTGGTAGGCGAGGTGCTCGATCTCGACGGTTGCCAGCTCCGCCGCTTCGCGCTCGTCCTCGAGAAGGCAGGCGATCATGCCGACGCCCATCACCGTCAGCACGAGGAAATCGATGTAGCCGACAGAGATCGGAACGATGAAGCCGTAGGCGACGAATGCCACGCTGAGGATCGTGAAGCCGACTCCTTCGCGGCGGCGGCGCGCGCGCCAGAGCGCGAGGGCCGCGCCGGCGAAGGCGATCGCGGCGATCACTTCGCGCAGTCCCGGCACGAGCCAGGCGAGGAGGCCGATCGCGCCGAGCCCGAGAAGAATGTTACGCGCGTCGAGGAGGCGAACGGGACGGCGGCGCACCAGCTCGAAGACGCCGAAGCAGAGCCACGCGATCAGCAGGCAGCCGGCGACGCTCGAGGTGATGCGCAGCGGGATGCGCCAGACGTTCGACATTGGCAGCAGCGCCGCGACGCCGCTGGTCAGCCGGAAGATCGACACCGCGGCCCAGCCGAGGGTCCAGTGCATCAGGTACGACTTGCGATAGAGGCGATGAAACGACAGCAGCAGCACGGACATCATCGCCGCGCCGATCGTTTGCGCAGAGAAAATCGCAACGACCGAAATGTCGTGCACGTTCATTGTGATGGTTGGACCCTACGCCGATTGTAATCCGTATACGGAAATAAGGCGTTCGGCGGCGCGGGCGTAACCGAATTCGTGTGATCGTTCGGTTACGTAGGCAGCAAGCTCGGGATGCCCGAGGGTTTGTCTGACGATCGCCGCCAGCGCGTCGGGCGTTGACGCGGACGCGATCTGTTCCGGGCCTGTGAGTGCTGCCACTCCGTCGATCGGATACGCCGCGGCCGGAACGCCGCACGCCATCGCTTCGAGGATCGCGCGATGCCCTTCATCCGATCCGCGCGCGGTGAAGAGAAGCGCGTTCGCCGCGCGGTAATGCTCCGCGAGATCGTCCTCGTGATAGCCGGCCCAGGTGACGCGCGACGCGATTCCGAGCTCGCTCGCCAGCAACTCGAGCGCCGGCCGATGCGGGCCGTGGCCGATGATCATCAAATGTGCATCGATCAATGCAGCGGTGCGCAGCACATGCTCGAAGCCGCGATCCTCGGTGAGCTTGCCGATCGCCACGAGCAGCGGTGTATCGGGCGCGATGCCGTATTGCGCGCGGACGTTAGGGCCGTCGGGATGAAACTGCCGATGATCGACCGGCGGCGGCGTGAAGACCGCGTCGCGTATTTTAAACGTGTCGTTGACGACGCAGAGCACGTCGGTCTTCGCGATCAGCGAGCGCGTGAACGGATCGCCGCGCAGCACGCGCCGCGAATGAAACGTTCGCGCAATGCGCACGCCGGCGAAGCGCGCGAGCCAGTGGTCGTACGTGAGGTGCGCGTGCACCAGCTCGATGCCGCGCTCTTTGACGAAACGCCGCAGCGCACGCACGGTGCGCCGGAACGACAGTGGGTTCTGCGCCTTCTCGATCAGCGGATGCGCGAAGTCGAGCTGACCGATCTTCTCCTCGAGCTTGTAGCCGCCGACGTACGCGTAATGGGCGTCGATGCCCGCGCCGCGCAATGCTTCGACTTCGGCGAACGCCGGAGCGGCGGCACCGGTCCAGCGATTGCCTGCAGCGAGGTGAAGAACCGAAGCCATTGAGCGATTGAGCGGTTGAGCGATTGAGCGGCTCAAGAGCTGAACAGCTTAACGGCTCAACAGCTCGTTTTGCTATGATCCGCGCCCGATGGCAATCGACAACGAACTGCTCGAGATCCTGGCGTGCCCGCTGTGCAAGCAGGAGGTCAAGCTCGTGCCGCTTTCCGAGGCCAGGCGCACGCTCGTCCGCGACAAATACCGCGAGAAGTTCCGCGGCGAGGAGCCGGTCGTCGAGCAGGGACTGCAGTGCGTGAAGTGCCACCGCGTCTATCCGATCGTCAGCGACATTCCGGTCATGCTGGTCGAAGAAGCATTCGACGAGGCATGACGCCGCAACGTGTCGATCGCGGCGCGCCTCGGCCTTCCTGAACACATCCCCACCGCGCTCCGGATCTCGCTCTACCTCTACCTGCTGCACGTCTTCACGCAGGGGAAGATCGCGCTCGCCGAGAGCTTCGCCGGCCTGACCATCGTCTTCCTCGGGTGGGCGCTCTGGAAACGCCAGATCACACCCGGCTTCCACATCCTCTACTACCCGCTCGCGCTCTACGGCATCGCCTCGAGCCTCTCGTCGATCTTCGCTCCGCGCGCGATCCATCCCTACTTCGAAGGGATGCTCTGGGTGAAGATGCTGACGTTCCCGATCGGCCTGATGTTCTTCCGCGTTTACCCGCGGATGCGGACGCTCGCGCTCTGGCTGCACATCGCGATGGGGACGATCAGCGCCTGCATCGGCCTCGTGCAGTACTTCGCGCTCGATCATCGCGATCTCGAGCACCGCATCACCGGACCGGTCACGCACGTCATGACCTTCTCCGGCCTGCTGTTGCCGATCTCGTTGCTGGTGATCATCCTCGCGGCGCATCTGCGGAAGTGGTGGCTCTGGATTCCGGCGGGGATCGTGACTTTGACGCTGCTCCTGACTTTCACGCGGAGCATCTGGGTCGGCTGGATCAGCGCGATCTTCGCGCTGCTGCTCTTCACGCGTCCGCGGCTGCTGGCGTGGGCGGCGCCTGCGCTCGTCCTGTTCGTCACGTTCATGCCGTTGTCGCTGTTCGGGCGGATGATCTCGATCTTCGACACACGGCAGGAGTCGAACCTCGACCGGATCCGCATGGCCGAGGCCGGCGTGGAGATCATCCGCGACTACCCGCTCCTCGGCGTCGGCCCGGCGAATGTCAAGGAGATCTACCCGTTGTATCGGCGTCACGACGCGCCGCGCTTCAGGATTCCGCATCTCCACAACACCGTCCTGCAGATCTGGGCGGAACGCGGCATCGCCGCCCTTGCGGCCTATCTCCTTCTGCTGGTGTTGTTTATCCGCCAGTGCGCGAAGGCGTGGAACGGCCCGGCGAGGGCGTTCGCACAGGCCGGAGTGGCGATCACGGTCGGGCTCGCCGTCGCCGGACTGTTCGAGTTCAACTTCGGCGACACCGAGGTTTTCTACATCATGCTCGACCTGATGGCGTTGATCGTGGCTGTGACGGCTAGCAATGAACCTCTTGAGGAGGTTGTTCGGCTGAACAACCAGGCGCAGAGCGTGGCCTAGCCTTGGGCAACCAACGCTGCCGGCCGTGCCGGCCCGTAACCTTTTTGACATGCCACCGTCGAAACAACGAGAAACAGGGGAGATGAACCACCTGAGCGATCAGGAGCTGATGCGTATCGTTCAGGGCGGCGATCTCTCTCCCGCTTCTGAGATTTACGACCGTTACAGCGGTCGGATCTACAACTTCGCGTTCCGCTTCCTGAAGAATGCCGAGGCGGCCGAGGATGCGGTTCAGGAAGTCTTTGTCAAAATGATCAGGCATGCCAACCAGTTCCATGGCGACGCAAAACTGTCGACGTGGCTGTTTTCCATCACCGCGAACTGGTGCCGCGATTACCTGAGAAAAGCGGACAACAAACACAAGGAATCAGAAGACGTACTGATCTCGCTGCCCGCTCCGGCGGAACACGGTCCCGACCGGACCCTGGAGCAGCGCGAGAACGAGGTGCGGGTCCAACGGGCGCTCCAGGCGCTGACCCCCGAGCAACGCGAGGCGATCCTGCTCTCGCGCTATCAGGGTCTGTCGTACGCCGAGATCGCCCAGATCGCCGGATGCAGCGAAGGAGCGGTGAAGACGCGCGTGTTCCGCGCGATGGAAACGCTCAAGAAAGCGCTGACTGCCGATACCCGCGGAGGTGACCGATGGTTGAATGCAGTCCCATGAGAGAAAGCTTTCCGCTGCTGCTGACCGAGTCGCTCGACGCCCGGACGCGTGAGATGACCCATCAGCACATCGAGAGCTGCGCCGAGTGCGCCGAAGAGTGGCAGGGAATGAAGGAAGCGTGGCGGATGATGGCCGAGCTTCCGGAGCTCGAGCCGCCCGCGCGTGCCCGCCAGCGTTTCCTGACTGAAATCGGCGTCGTCGAAAAAAGGACGAACGTCATTCCGTTCCATCGCCGTCCGGCGGTGAAGTGGTTATCGCAGGCCGCGGCGGTCGTCATCCTCGCCGGCGGCTCGTACCTCGTCGGACATCAGTCGCGGCCCATCCGCGTCGAGCCGACCGGCGTCGTGAACGTCGATCGCATGCCGTCCGCGATTCAGCCGGCGGCGTTCTCCATCGCCGAGACGCGCACGGTCAACGCCAACAACATCAATCCGAACATCGAAGGACGTCCCGACATCCAGAACGTGCAGTTCGTCGATGCGAACCCGCACGACGATCAGATCGCGCTCTCCTTCGACGTCACGCAGCACGTCACCGTCACCGGCGCGCCGAACGACAAGAGCATGGTCCGCCTCATGGCATACGTCATGGAGAACGAGGACCAGATGTCGCCGAGCCGCTCGCGCGCCATCGACTGGGTCAAGCAGGCCTACACCAATCCGACCAATGCCGATCCCGAGATCGCGCAGGCGCTGGCGAAGGTGCTGCGCAGCGACACGCATGAAGGCGTGCGCATCAAGGCCGTCGACACGCTGAAGACGCTTCCCACGATGACCGGCGACACGCGCGAAGCGCTGATCACCGCGCTGAAGAACGATCCGAATCCCGCCGTTCGCATCAAGGCCGTCGACGCGCTGGCGAAGCTGGCGGCGAGCGGACAGCTCGATGCCGCCGGCGTCGACACGCTGCGCCAGAAGGCGATGCAGGACGACGAGAACGTCTACGTACGAACCAAGGCAGCAGAGGCTCTGGGCAAGATCCAACCGTGATGAAGTCTTCCTTTCGCATCAGCGGCCTGACGGCGATCGCGCTCCTCGCGTGCGCGACGCTCGCCGCCGCTCCGCTCAGCCACACCGAGCGCTTCGTGCGCGATTTCCCGATGGAGATCGGCGGCTCGCTCTGGATCGAGAACCCGATCGGCAACGTCGACGTCGTCGGCAGCGATCAGCTCGGAATCTCGGTATCGGTGGTGAAGATCGTCGCCGCGCCCGAGGCGGCGTCGTTGAAGGAAGGGCGCGAGCAGACGCAGATTCTGCTCGAGGGCGACAACAAGACGCGCGTCATCCGCACCGTGGTGACCGGCACGCGCGAGTCGAAGTGGAAGAGCAACGTGGCGTACGTCATCCGCGTGCCGCGCGCGTCGCAGGTGCACGTGAAGGGCAACATGGGCGAGCACATCAAGGTCTCGAACATCGCCAGCACCGTCACGGTGAAGAACACCAACGGCGACATCACGCTGGAAGGCGTGGGCGGCGCGGTCACCGTCGACAGCGCGAACGGCGACATCCACTTCATCAGCGACACGAAGCCGACGCAGCCGGTGCAGCTCACGACGATCAACGGCGCCATCGAGGTGCAGGTCGCGGGCGAATCGAACCTCGACTGGATCGCGCAGTCGATCAAAGGCGATTTCCGGACGAACCTGCCGGTGCGCGGCCGCGTCTCCGGCCAGGCGTTCCGCGGGATCGTGAACCAGCCGGGCGGTCCGGCGATGACCACCACCGCGCTGATGGGAAACATCTTTCTGTTGAGCCGCGGCGGAAGTCAGGATGACATCCGCTCGATCCGCGCGGCAGCGACGCGGCCGGCGCAGAGCGCGGTGCGCATCAGCCCCGTGCAGCAGGCCCCGACCGGTACGTATTCGGAGACGATCCAGACGCCGCTGGTGCAGGGCAATTTCATGTACGCGACGAACTACGGCAACTTCCACATCGGGGAAGTGCGTGGGTTCGTCAGCATTCAGACCGGCGCGGGCCAGGTGACCCTCGGCACGGTGACGGGCGACGTCAGCGTGCGCTCGGGCGGCGGTCCGCTCGAGCTCAGCGACATCTTCGGCAATCTCAGCGCGCGGACGGAAGCGGGTGAAGTGCTCGTCCGCTCGGCGCGCAAAGGCGGGGAGCTCTCCACCGGCGGCGGCACGCTGCGCGTCATCTACTCCGCCGGACCGCTCTCGCTGCACAACGGCGGCGGCGACATCGTCGTGAATCAGGCCGGCAGCTCGGTCGACGCCGACACACGCTCAGGCGATCTCTCGCTGACGATGGATCCGCGCCTCAAGACGCAGCGCGTCACGGCGAAGACGACGAAGGGAAACATCCTCCTCAACCTCGGCGCCCGCTTCGGCGCGGAGATCGACGCGACCGTGCTGACCACGCAGGAGGATGCCGTCGGCATCCACTCCGACTTCCCGGGGCTGACCGTGAAGCGCGATCAGTTCAACGGCAAGACGCGCGTCCGCGCCACCGGCAAGATCGGCGGCGGCGGCGAGAAGATCGAGCTGTTCGCCGAGGACGGCGAGATCCAGATCGGCCAGCAGGGTCTGACGCGCTGACCTCCGAGGCTACTTCGTAAACCCCTTCCCCTTCATCCACTTCTCCACCGCCTCATCGAACGCATCGGGTCGCTCCAGCATGATGAAGTGGTCGGTGTCGTCGATGGTCATGTAGCGGAGATCGGGGGCCATGGCGCGGACGGCGTCGACGTACTTCGCGGTCCACATCGGGGAGCTGGTGTTGATCACCAGCAGCGGGATGGTGATCTTGTCCTCTTTCCACACCGACGGGTCGAACATCCCTTCCATTGTGCTCACCAGGACGTGTTGCGGCGTCGATGTGGCGGCGGCCTTGAGCTCCATCTTGAGCGGCGGGCTGGCGTGGCCGGTCATCGCGTCGAACATCGCTTCGAGGTTCTGGACGTAATCGGGGCCGCGGATCTGACTGATGAATTTCTCCACGACGTCCGCCGGCATGTTGTTGACCAGCGCGCCGTCGACGACCACGAGCGCGCGCGTGCGGCTCGGGTACATCCGGTCGAACTCGCGGATCACCGCCGCGCCCATGCTGTGGCCGACGAGCACGGCGCGGTCGATCTTCGCGTCGTCCATCGCCGCGCGGATGCCGCGGGCGAAGTAGCGCATCGAGTACTTCACCTTCTCCGGCTTGTCGCTCTGTCCGAAGCCCGGGAGGTCGACCACCATCACCCGGTTCTTCGCCGAGAAACGCTGGGCCTGTTCGCGCCAGACGTTCATCTCGCCGCCGTAGCCGTGGACGAAGATCAGCGTGACGCGTCCCTTGCCGAGGACCTTGTAGTGGACGCGCGCACCGTCGATGCTCGCGTAGTGCGACGGGGCGGCGGCGAGCGCGGGGCTGGAGGTCATCGCCGCGGCTGGCGCGGCCGTGGCAATCAGCGTGGCGAGGAGTGAAAAGAAACGGCGCATGTGCACCTCAGAGTGAAACCGGAGTGTCGTATTGCACGAGTGTACCGGAACCAATACGATTCGCGCCCGCGCTCCAACTGCGCGAGGAGGACCCATGAAGAAGCTCTTGACCCTTACGCTGCTCGCCCTGGTGATGAGCTGCGCCCCGGCCAACGACAAGAACACTGGCACGCAGACCGAAAGCACGGCATCGGAGACGAGTGCGACCACCGCTTCGCAGCCGGCGCCTGTCCCCGAGGCCAAAGCTGCCGAAGAGGAGAAACCGATGAGCAATTACGAGAACAAGATCGCCGAGCTGCACACATCCATGGGAGAGATCGATCTCCGCTTCTTCCCCGAGGTCGCGCCGAATCACGTGAAGAACTTCATCGACCTGTCGGAGAAGGGCTTCTACAACGGCTCGAAGTTCCACCGCGTGATCGAGGGCTTCGTCATCCAGGGCGGCGATCCGAACACGATCTCCGGTCCCCGCGGCACCTGGGGCACGGGCGGCTCGGGCAAGAACGTCAGCGCCGAGTTCAACAGCATCCACCACGGCCGCGGCATCCTCTCCATGGCCCGCTCGCGCGACATCAACAGCGCGTCGTCGCAGTTCTTCATCTGCGTCGCCGACGTGCCGTCGCTCGACAACCAGTACACCGTCTTCGGCCAGGTGACGAAGGGGATGGACGTCGTCGACAAGATCGTCGCCGCCTCGAAGGGGATGGAGAATCCGTCCGACCCCGTGACGCTGGAGAAGGTCGTGGTGCGTGAGGCGAAGACGGCGGAGGAGAAGGCGCCAGCGCCGAAGTCGTAATGACCGAGTCCAGTCTCCCCGATGAAGCCGCGGCATTCTTACGTGAAGTCGCAGGGGAGGACTGGACGGTCGAGCCGCTGGCGGGCGACGCGTCGGTGCGCGCCTACTACCGCATCCGGAAACCCGACGGCTCGAGCGTGATGCTGACCTGGTACCCGCCTGAGTTGCGGCAGCAGCTCAGGCGTTTCATTCGCGTGTACGAGGAGCTGGCGCCGCACGCGCCGCTCCCCAACGTGATCGGCTCGAGCGACGCGGTGATGCTTCAGCGCGACGTCGGCGACCGGACTCTCTTCGACGTGCTGCACGAGGACCGCAAAGAAGGCGTGCGGCTCTATCGCAAAGCGGTCGACGTCCTGATCGGGCTCCAGCAGGCGCGGCCGAAGACCGAGCTGCTTCCCCCGTTCACGGCGGAGTTCTTTTTCGACGAGCTGGAGATGGCGCGCGAGTTCTACGTCGAGAAGCTGAAGGCACTGGACGGCGCGCCGCTCGTCCCGATGCTGAAAAAGATCGCCGAGAACATTGCCTCGCATCCGTACGTTTTATGTCATCGTGATTATCATGGACAAAATATCCATGTCGTTAACGGCGAGCTATTCGTGATCGATTATCAGGACCTTAGAATGGGTCCCGACACGTACGATCTCGCCTCGCTGCTGCGCGACCGTGGCGTGGCCCGCATCATCGGCCGCGACACGGAGCTGGAACTGGTCGACTACTACGGCCGTCCCAGAGAGCGTTACTTCGAAACGCTCCTCCAGCGCTCGATCAAGATCCTCGGCACGTTCGCCAAACAGGTCATCGTGCGCGGACGGATGCATTACCTCGACTTCATCCCGCCGGCGCTGGAGAGCATCGGACGCTGTCTCGAGGAGCTCCCTGAATTCCGGAAGTTAGGAGACGTACTGCAATGACTCACAAGATCACCCTGCTCCCCGGCGACGGTATCGGCCCGGAGGTCACGGCCTCGGTCGTGGCGATCATCGAATGCGCCGGTGTCGACGTCGAGTGGGAGAAGTATTTCGTCGGTTCCGAGGCCATCTCGCGGTACGGCGATCCGCTGCCGCCCGAGGTGCTCGAATCGATCCTTCGCAACAAGGTCGCGCTCAAAGGGCCCGTGACCACGCCGATCGGGACCGGCTTCGCCTCGATCAACGTCCGGCTGCGCAAGACGCTCGACCTCTACGCGAACCTCCGTCCGGTGAAGTCGATGCCGAACATCATCACGCGCTTCGAGAACGTCGACGTGATCGTCGTGCGCGAGAACACCGAGGACCTCTACTCCGGACTGGAGCACGAGGTCGTGCCGGGAGTCGTCGAGTCGCTGAAGATCATCACCGAGCGCGCCTCCACGCGCATCGCGAAGTTCGCCTTCGAGTACGCGCGCACGCACGGCCGGAAACGGGTCACCGCGGTGCACAAGGCGAACATCATGAAGATGTCGGACGGCCTCTTCCTGCAGTGCTTCCGCAACGTGGCGAAGGAGTACCCGAACATCGAGGCGGACGACAAGATCATCGACAACCTCTGCATGCAGCTCGTCGTGAATCCGAATCAGTTCGACGTGCTTCTGCTGGAGAACCTTTACGGCGACATCGTCTCCGACCTCGTGGCGGGACTGGTGGGCGGCCTCGGCGTCGTCGCCGGCGCGAACTTCGGCGAAGCCGGCGCGGTCTTCGAAGCGGTACACGGCAGCGCGCCCGACATCGCGGGTCAGAACAAGGCGAACCCGCTCGCGCTGCTGCAGTCGGCCGTGCTGATGCTCCATCACATCGGCGAGAGCAGTGCAGCGCAGCGCGTCCATGGGGCGATCACGAAGGTGCTCGACTCCGGTCCCGAGCATCGTACGCGCGACATCGGCGGAACCGGCACGACGGCCGACTTCACGGCGGCGATGTGTGAAGCGCTGAGGAAAGGGACGCGCTCGGGGGACTAGTTGTTCCCCGAAAAACTTGTCGAAGGCGTCAATCTCTTCAACGAAAAAGAATTCTGGCACGCCCACGAATCGTGGGAGGAGCTATGGCTGGAGGCGGGGACGGACCTCCATCAGTACCTCCAGGGGCTCATCCAGCTCGCGGCGGCGTATCACCACATCAAGCGCGGCACGACGCGCGGAGCCGTAAGGCTTTTCGATGCAGCGCTGAAGCGGCTGGAGGAGTTTCCGGTGGTCCACTGCGGCATCGATCGCACGGCTGCCGTCGCCGCCGCGATCCGCGATCGAGAGCTGCTTGCGCGCGGCGAGTCAAGTGGTGATTTTCCGACGCTCGACATCGCCTGTGAAGTGCCGCAGCTCGAATCATGGTGAGATACAATCGTTCCGTCTCCACACACTTCACCTCACGTAGCCGCGAGGATCCGTATGCAGGACATTGATCAACGGGACCGGGAGCTGCTGGGAGCCCTGCAAGGTGAGATTCCCCTCGTGTCGACCCCCTTTGCCGTGCTGGGGCAACTGATCGACATGTCGGAGAAGGAGGTCATCAAGCGCACCGAGCGACTGAAGCGCGATGGCCTCATCAAACAGATCGCCGCGCAGTTCGATACGCGCGCTCTCGGTTATCGCTCCTGTCTCGTCGCCGCGCGCGTCAATCCTGATCGCATCGACGATTGCGCGAACGCGATCAGCGCGTATCCCGGCGTGACGCAGAACTATCGCCGCAATCACGATCTGAATCTCTGGTTCACGATCGCGGTCGGTCCAACGTCGCGGCTCGGTCTCGACAAGACGATCGAGATTCTCGGCGAGGAAGCGGAGTGCGAGACCGTGCGCCCGCTGCCGACGCTGAAGACGTACAAAGGGAGCGGCTCGGAACCGGATCACGAAGTGCATCCCGATTTCGCGATGCTCAGCACCGCCGAGGTCGAGACCGTGCGGCTCCTGCAGCGCGACATCCCGCTGCAGCCGCGTCCGTTCGAAGCGCTCGCGCGTACCGCCGGCATCGGCGCCGACGAGATCCTCGGCTCCGCGCGCGCGATGCTTTCGCGCGGACAGATGCGCAAGTTCACCGCGTCGATCGCTACGCGCAAGCCGGGCTTCTCCGCGAGCGCGATGGGCGTCTGGGTCGTGCCGCAGGATCAGGCGGACGAATTCGGGACGCAGATGTCGCAGAACCGCGCGGTGTCGCACTGCTATCTGCGGCCGACGTACGACGACTGGCCGTACAACCTCTACACCATCGTGCACGGCCGTTCGGTCGACGAATGCGAGTCGATCATCAACGACCTCGCCATCGACACCGGCCTCGGCGAAAAGCAGGCGCTCTACCCGACTCGCGAGTACAAGAAGGCGAAGCTCGCGTTCTTCTCCCCCGAGGCGGAGGAGTGGGAAGCGGCGCACGCGCCGGCGCGCGAGGCGACCGCGGCGTCGTAGTGGTTTTGACGATCCCCTACAAACGCGACCGCATGCCTCCCGGCGAGATGCTCGCCGCGGCGCGCGAGTTTCTGGAGACGATCCGCAAGCGCCGCACGGTGCGCGACTTCTCGCCCGAGCCGATTCCAGACGGCGTGCTCGAGCTGGCGATCGAAGCCGCGAACCTCGCGCCCTCGGGCGCGAACATGCAGCCATGGAAGTTCGTGGTGGTGAAGGACCCGGCGCTGAAGAAACGGATCAGGCTCGCGGCCGAGGAAGAAGAGTTTGAGAACTACAACGGGCGGATGCCGGACGAGTGGCTGCGCGCGCTCGCGCCGCTGCAGACCGACTGGCACAAGGAGTTCCTCGAGATCGCGCCGGCGCTGATCGTGGTCTTCAAGGAAGACTACGGCATCGATCCCGAGGACGGCCATCACGTCTCGCATTACTACGTGAACGAGTCAGTCGGCATCGCGTGCGGGTTTCTCCTCGCCGCGCTCAACGCCGCGGGCCTCGCGACGCTCACGCACACGCCGAGTCCGATGGGTTTCCTGCGCGACATCCTGCGCCGGCCGAAGAATGAGAAGGCGTACGTCGTGATCCCGGTCGGTTATCCGGCGGAGGGATGCCGCGTGCCGGACATTGCGAAGAAGGCGCTCGGCGACGTCATGATCGTGACGTAAAAATCCGCGGCCGACACTCGCCCGTACATCCAACGAGCGGCTGCTGCGACTCGCCGCGACGGGTGCCGGGCGGGCATGCGTCGCCGGCTGATCGCAGCGGCCGCCGCACACTCCTTCACCTCGAATTGACACTTCTCCCATGCGTCCGCCCAGCCGCGCCGTGTAAAACCGGTGCTGCGCGAGATCGACAGCGCGATCGACACGTTCTTCGGCGACGAGTGGCGCTGAGCCATATCTTCGCGCGGATGGGTAGGGATGACGCGCGGGTCCGACACTCCTTGGAGATGACTGCCGAAGAACCGTGCCACGCGTCCGCCGCAATCGATGACCGGCAGAAGATCGCCGTCGACACGCTGTACAAGGAGTTTCTGCGAATTCAGGCGAAGTCTGTTGCCACGGATGATTGGTTCTTTCGGTTCCTTTCCATCGCCGTCATCCCTTTCTTCGGATTTCTCGGATACTGCGCCGTGACGCCCGGCTATCGCATTCTCGTCGCGGCGCTGCCGGTACTGTCGATTGTCGGTCTCATGGTCGTATCGGTTCTGACCAGTCGCCGCCACGTACAAACGATTGCAGCAGGTGTCGGTCCAGCATTCCACGACGGATCCGCCTCAGAAGGATGCTGAGTAACCACGTGCTCTGATTCACGGCCAGAGCTGCTTCTGCGTCCCGTCCGGAAAGAGCGCCGTCGCGCTCGCGCTGTCGATGCGCAGCAACGCGCCCTTGCTGTAATCGACGCCTTTGCTCATCCCCATGTCGATCAGCATGACCAGCCCGTGGAAGTTCTGGAACATCGTTCCCTTCTTCCGCGTCGAGCCGTCGTTGAAGACGTACGTGCCGGGCTGATGTCCGAACACGATGTGCTTCACGCCGAGCGCGTCGGCGTAGCCGAGGAGGCGGGCGATGCTCTGTTCCGGCGTGTCGCCGTCTTTCTCCCACCAGGGCGGTTTCATCCGCGCTTCGAGCAGGCCTTTGTTGCCGAGGAGGACCTTCGCCTTGTAGCCGTCCGCGTCGAAGCCGGTCTGCAGATCGGCGATCAGTTGATTGAGCGTGCGGCCTTTCGTGCTGCCGGCGTGCGAGAAGAACCAGCCGTTGACGCGTGACGCGAACGGGAGGCAGAGCAGGAACTTGCCGATGCCCTGGCTGTCCGTTCCGTTCGCGACGTCGAGCGGCTTGATGTTCGCTTTCTTCAGTTCTTTCTGAAAATCTACGGTCTTGCTGCTGCTCGGATCAGCGAGGAACTCCGCCTCATGGTTGCCGGTGGAGATGATCACGCGACCGCCCTGCGATGCGGCGGACGCGGTCAGCGCGCGCATCAACGCGATCACGTCGAGCGCGTGATCCCACTTGTCGATCATGTCGCCGGTGACGACGAGCGTCGCATTCCCGCCGCTCCACGTCCCCTGATCGGGCGAATCGGGAACGGCCGACATCAGTTTTCCCGCGACGAGCAGCGTGGCCAGCCGCTTGTAGTCGCCGTGCGTGTCGCCGAGGGCGTAGACGACTTCCGGCGTGTCGAGCGTGGCCACCGCGGGGCATTGCTGCCAGTCGCGCGCGCAGAGCGGAAGAGAGAGGACAAAGAGGACCGCGTAAATCCATCGTTCGCGCCGCATGCAATGATTTTAGTATTGACGCATGTACGTACCAATTTCGCTTGATGAGAAGTTCGCGCTCTTCTCCGAGCGCTTCCAGCCGAAGGTGATCGCGCGGATGAACGATTACGAATTCAAGCTCGCGCGCGTGGAGGGCGACTTCGTCTGGCACTCACATCCCGACACGGATGAGACGTTCCTCATTGTCGACGGCGAGATGCGCATCGACTTCCGCGACGGCAGCGTCACGTTGAAGTCGGGCGAGATGTTCGTCGTGCCGCGCGGCGTCGAGCACAAGCCGTTCGCCGCGTCCGAGTGCAGGATCATGCTCATCGAGCCCGCCGGAACTGTGAACACCGGCGATGCGGCGCCGAGCGAGCGGACCGCGCCGAACGGAGTGCGGATATGAAGATCGGAATCATCGGCGCCGGCATGATCGGCTCGACCGTCGGCAGGTTGTGGATCGATGCGGGCCACGAGGTGAAGTTCGCGACGCGGCATCCCGAGGAGCTCGCGCCGCTCGTCGAAAAACTCGGAGCGCGCGCGTCGGCAGGCACGCCGGCCGAGGCGGCGGCATTCGGCGAGGTGGTGATGGTCACGATTCCGCTCGCCGCGCTGCCGCAGTTGTCGCGCGATCTTTCGCTGGACGGCAAGGTCGTCCTCGACACCTCGAACGCGTACGAGCGCCGTGACGGAGCGACCGCGGGCGAGGCCACCGCCCACCCGCGCGGTTCGGCGGGATGGGCGGCCGCGATGTTCCCCAAGGCGCGCTGGGTGAAGGCGTTCAACACGGTCTACTTCAAGACGCTGGAGACCGAAGCCCATCGCGAAGGCGATCGGGTCGGCATTCCGCTCGCCAGCGACGACTCCGAGGCGATGGAGATCGCGGCGCAGCTCGTGCGCGACGCGGGCCTCGATCCGGTCATTGCCGGTCCGCTCGAGCGCGGCAAGGCATTCGAACCGGGAACGAAGGTCTACAACACCGGTATGAGTGGTCGCGACGTGCGCGCGGCGCTCGGCTAATCGCCCAAACCACGCCTTCATCCCATCGCGCATGGGATGAATGCCATGCCGGATGGGATGAGTCTCGTCTAGAGGACAATGAATTCCATCGCGCATGGGATAAATGCCACGCCGGATGGGATGAGTCTCGCCTGGAGGACAATGAATTCCATCGTGGATGGGATGAATGCCATGCCCGATGGGATGAATCTCGTCTAGAGGACAATGAATCCGATACGCGGTCATTTCTGACTGCGACCGCGATTTGCGCAATGCAAGGCGACGGATAGGTGTGATCCCGAAATCCGAGTTGGGCGGACATCCATTCCGGCGGTTGCACTTTCCTCCACCCGCCCCGCGCCACGGCGCAAGAGTCTTGTGACAGAGGAGGGAAGCACGCTTCCGTTCTGTGGAGAGATCTCGCTTCGCTCCGTTAAGCGGGCCATCTCTTCACTGTACAAGCCCCCGCCCGACCCGAACAACCGCACATTTGTGGACGACTCCCTGTCGCACGCGCACGCACAGAATATGTCCGTTTCGGCAGGCCGATCGTTGATGCGCCTGCGGTTAGATCGACAAAACCGGTACGTTGAGTTTCCTTCGCAAAAACCCACTTGCGTGTGTGGCAGCGCGATTATAAATATGTAGAAACACCAGAAAGAGGCCTCGTGTGCAAACCATACCGCGCGCGCCATTGCCACTCACCGAGTCAATGTTGCGCGAAACTGAGATCTCGCCCAAGCGACATCATGTCAAGCGATCGGTGTCGTCGCCCACTGCACGATTCGACGTGAGAGCCGTCAGCGAAGATGCGCCTCCCGTTGTGATGACACGTCTAGTACGAGGTCACGATTGTGGGAAAGGTGCGGGATGGCAGGTCGAACTCTCTGTGGAGGGCGCGCAGTTCCAACCTTCACGGCCGGAGGCTCTTGAAATCGTGCAGATTCACAGGTCACTTCTGGCCCGAGATGCGATCACATCGTTGGCCGCTTCGCTGCCTGAAGTCGAGCGAAGGATCGCGGTGCGACCACAGCTACGCAAGCTCCCAGAGCGATACACGATTCGATTTGGGGATCTCCGTTACGAGCCGACGACTATATTCAACCCCGATGGACGTCGCGCCTATTACGACGAGAGCTATCCGTGGCGATGCCTTGTGCGGATCACAACGCCACGCGGATGGTCAGGAAGTGGTGTCCTAATCGGTCCTCGTCACGTGGTGACGGCGAGTCATTGTGTCGATTGGACTCCGGGGTGGATGACGGTCGACGTAATGTACTCCGGTGGAAAATCGCTCGCCTCTGCCAATGGCGTACTCGCTTACGCCGAATCACGGGTAGGACCCGGTACCATTCCGGATGACGAAAGCGACGAAGATTACGCGGTGATAGTGCTCGATCAGCCCCTCGGAGAGCAATACGGCTGGCTCGGAAGCCGGACGTATGACAGTAGCTGGGATGACGAAACGTCGGCCTGGCATAGTATCGGTTACCCTCAGGATTGGAGCGGCAATGGCGAGATTGCGGCATGGCAGACCAACTTCTTCCTGAACGAGCTCGGCGCCGATTTTGGGTCGGCGCGGCTAATTCGAAGCCAAACTTTTGATAATTGGCCAGGGCAATCGGGAAGTCCCGTTTTCGGGTTCTGGGCGGACGGGCCACATGTCGTAGGCGTTGTCTCCGGCCAGAGTTCTGACTACAACTACATTTCAGGCGGGAGCCTGCTGCCATCGCTGGTGAATCGAGCCCGCAACGAACACCCATAGGTCGAAATGAGCCGGGACGCGAGACGTGCAGACAAGAATCATCAGTACTACTGCTTCGACCCTATAGCCGCCTAACTCGAGGTAGAACCCAGCGCGGCCCGGCTTCGGTCCGCCGGCCGAGCCGGCTCGTTCAGCGGTATTTGAACGGCGTCACGCCGCTTGCTTCGCGCACTTCAAATGCGGGCATCCGGCGTGCCGCGCTGCCGTAGCCACGTCGGCCCTGGCCGCGCGGGTTAACCTCTGGACCGTTAGCCCGACCGGGAAAGGAGGCCGCCTGTCGGCGGCATCCGTTAGATGCACGGCCAGAGGCTCTTGGTGCATTTCTCGGTATGAGGATGGAAGCCTTCTACCCAGACTGTTCCCGGGGATTGCCTTCGTTATCCGGTCTCGCTAACGCGGTGCTCTCTTAACTATCAGTTGTCGCTGAAGCATATGTCGCACGCTACACCCGTTTTCACTTCCGTCGTCGTGCGAAATCGGATACCGTTCTTTCGTGCCTCAGAAGGTGTACATCGAGACGACCATCGTCAGCTACCTCACATCACGTCCCAGCGGTGACACCCTAACCCGTTCGCATCAAGAACTTACGCACGAATGGTGGAAGGCTAGACGTGATCAGTTTGAAATCTACGTTTCGGAGATTGTTCTCGACGAGGCGGGTCGAGGCGACCGGTCCATGGCCACTGCGCGTCTCGGTTTGGTCGAGGCGATCCCCGTCCTCTCTGTCAACGAAGAGGCCAGAACCCTTGCGGCCGCAATTCTTAAATCTGCGGCTTTGCCGCCGAAGGCTACAGCGGACGCTCTGCTATTGCCGTGGCTACAGTGAACGCGATGGACTTCCTTCTCTCGTGGAATTGCACACACATCGCGAATGCGATTATTTCTCGACGAGTCTCTACGCTCTGTCGTGAAATGGGCTTTGATCCGCCGGTGGTTTGTACTCCTGAAGAACTCATGGAAGGCTGAAAATGCACGAAGATCCAATTGTTGCCGAAACACGCGAACTCCGAGCGGAGATGATGAAAGAGTTTGGCGATGATCTGGACGCGCTGGTTGAGCACTTGAAAAAGCGTGAGCAGTTGCATGCCGATCGATTGGTCAATTTCCCACCGCGTCGTCCAGTTCCAATCGGCTCTCGGGAGAAGTAGTCGTACGCTCGGCGGGCTAACTCGAAGCTAGAACCCGGTGCGACCCGGCTTCAGCCCGCCGGCTGGAGCGGCTCGTTCGGCACAACCTGCACGACGTCACGCCGTCTGCATCGCGCGCTTCAAATGCCGGCAGACGGCGTGCCGCGCTGCCGTAGCCTCGCAGGCCCTGGCAGTGTCCTCGCGCCCACCCGATTCGTTTCTGGCATTCCGGCTATGCGGGCGGCGGCGGGCGACTCTTCGGTTAAACGAAGACTAGTCTCGCCACCCTTCTCAGCCGGCCGTGTCAATGAACACAGCGCCAAGTGATTCGTGCGACTGCATTGCGCGCCGCTTCCGAGTGTCATGGGTGTGGGTTCGGACTCTGAACACAGGCCACACTTAGTTACTACTCTCCGAGAAAGGTTCAATGATGCGCGCTTTGTACGTACTTATCGGCACGTTGGCAATCACGGCGACCGTCCTGGCGGGCGAAGCGAAGACCGCCCGAATATTTTCCAACCCTGAAGTCTCAGACGCCGCTCTCGATGAGAATCAGTATCGAGCTGCCGTCGACATGATCTCTCGCAAACCCGGAGAGGTTCGCATGCAGGTTTCGGAAGAGCACTCGGACTGGTTTCTGGTGTTTCCTATCGTCGGCAGTACGCCAGGCGGGAACGGAACATATTTTCGTTCAGAAACGACGATTCTAAATAATCTGACGAGACAGCAGCGAGTCGCGGTCTTCTATTTTCCGGCGGGGGCGGGAAGTTGCAGTGCCGGCACTCTGAAGTACCTCACGTTAGATTCATACTCCTGGTATGTATACCCGGATGTTGTCGCAAATCTCTTCGGAACGTCAGGGTTGGGCGGCATGATCTTATTCGCCGTCGATGCATTCGGAAATCCGGATTCGACGGCGTCTCTGGACGGCTTTTCCAGGATCTGGACTCCGGTGGCCGGTTTTGCGGGAACGGCGTCCCAGAGTTTTCCGCCAGTGATTCCCAACGTCATCAACGGATATCAAGAGGCATATGGGCTGCGGCAGGATGCAGGCTTTCGCACCAATGTCGGCATCTTCAACTACTTTCCTACGGGCTCGCTATCCGCAAGACTGTTTGATGTGCACATAGACGGGTTCACCGGCGCTTCGGCGGACATGACGTTATCGGTACCTCCATGCTCGCTGGTGCTACAGCCCATTCCCGCGGGCACCTTCGGAAATCTGATCATGAGCGTGACGCCACGAGATGGCGGGTCAGCCTGGTATGGGTTCGGTTCGTCGGTCGACAACATCAGTGGGGATAACTGGAGCTCAACCACGCGCCGATAGCCGCGCCGCCCGATTCGAGGTAGATCCTGCACGGCCGCGCGCGGCCTGCGTCGCGCGACTCGGGGTTAACCTCTAGACCCTTGGGCCGACCGAAACCTCAGGAAGAGCAGAATGGTCGAAGGAGCATGAAGTCGCTCACCATAGCCGCAACGGTGGCGATCACGCTGCTGGTTGCAACGCCCGCTCACGCTTACTCCGCCATGGTGTCGTTCGAGGACCTCGTGAAGGAGTCGGAAGTGATCGTCCTCGCACGTGTTGTGAACGTCCGAGACTCCGCTGACCAGACCGGTCATGAACGAGTCGCGACGGCGACGGTCCTCGAGCGCTGGAAGGCTCCTTTACATCTCGATCGAGTCGAGTATGTCGCTTCTCCCGGTTGGTTCATGTGCGACACGTCGGGAGCGAAGGCCGGCGAAACAGTCGTGCTGTTCCTGCAACGAGACCCGAGCGATCACCGCTTGCACATCGCGCATTTCGGCCGCGGTCGAATGCCCGTTCGCCGGGAAGATTCTCAGGCTTACGCCGCAATCTATGAGGTGACATTTCCGTCCGAGGTCCGCGTGCGGCAACAAATGAAATCCCCCCACGCTGAAGTCGTGCTGCTCAGCGCGTTGAAGGAAGCGGTTCTTCGATTGCCGTGACGCCGCTTCCGGCCGCGACCTCCGGCCGCGGTTTCTTCTCCCGCTTCTGCAGCCTGCGTCGCAATCCTCTCAGCCCATGCTGCGCGAGTGACTCATTGCGAAAGCGTGGATCTTCCGTGACCTCGATCGCGCCCACCGCCCAGTCGGGGAGCACGAAACGGTCGCGTGATTTCGTCGAGCGGAACTCCGTCTCCAGGACGATGAGGCCTTCGAGCTTTCCTTCGTAGACGTCGAGCTCGAGTTTGTGGCGGCCTTCGCGCCATGAGTAGCGGCGCTTGCGCAGGCGTTTTCCCTTGGTCTCCGGCCACACGGCGTCGAAGGCCCATTCGGGGATCTCGTTCTCCCATTCGTCGTGCGCGGCTTTCGCTCCTTCGCGTTTGACGGTGATGAAGCAATGGTTGCCTATGCGGCGGACGCGCAGCTCGGCGGCGCCGCTGAAGAGATAGCCCTGGCGGATCTCGTCGGACGGCTTGTCGTCAAGGGGCGGCGGCGCGGCGAGCACCCATTTGCGCTCGATCTCTTTACGTTTCTTCATCGCAGTGCCTCGCGCGGAATCGTACCGCCGCCGGCTCTACAATCCGCGTCGATGGCCGATCCGTTCGTGCTGCGTCGCAAGGAATCGCTGGAGAAGGCGTTTCGTCGCATTGCCGATCAGCAGCTCACGCGCGCCGCGAATGCATTGACCGTCGACGACCTCGCCGTCGAAGCGCGCGTCCACGAGGCGCGGAAGCGGTTCAAGGAGAGCCGCGCGCTGATGCGTCTCTATCGCGACGCGCTCGGCGATGCGTTCGACGAACAGAACCGCTGGTATCGCGATGCGGGCCGTCTGCTCGCGCCGTACCGCGATGCATCGGCGACGGTCAGCGCGGTCGACGCCATCGACGATGAAGCGACGAAGGCGCTGCGCACCGTCGTCCGCGAGCGCCGCGATGCGCTCTACGCCGATTCGACGACGCTCGATGAAACTGTGAGCGAACTGCTCACGCGCTTCCCGGCCGAGCGTCTGCGCGTGCGCGACCTCGCGTTGCGCGACGTCGACGACGCGGTCGAAGCGGGCTTCGCCTCGGCGATCTCCGCCGGACGCAAGGCGATGAACGAAGCGTATGAGACCGGCGCCGCCGGCGCCTTTCACGAATGGCGCAAGCGGGTGAAGGACCAGTGGTACCACGTGCGTCTCTTCGCGCGTGTCTGGCCGAAGCTGATGGCCATCCACGATGCCGCGCTGCACGAGCTCTCCGATCTGCTCGGCGAGCATCACGATCTGACGGTCGTCGGCGAGGTCGACCCGCAGCTCGCGGTGTCGATCGCAGAACGGCAGCAGACGATCGCCGCGAAGGCATGCTCCGTCGCGGAGCCGGTCTACGCATCGCGTGCGCGCGATCGGGCTAGAGAAGTCATGGCGCTCTGGCGCGTCTGGCGCGGATGAACGCTTCACCTCGCTGCACACAGAATTTACATCGCCGCATTTCGCAGTTTCACCGCTGAGGGCATAGGATCGAACGCCCATGTCGGTGCTGCCTGAACCGCCACGGCCAACGCCGGCGACGGCGATCGCCGAGACGGTACGCTCCACGACGGAAGCCATCGTCGCTCCGTCGTCGCAACCGCTTCCGCTCTTCGACCGCGAGCTGAGCTGGCTCGAATTCAATCACCGCGTTCTCGGCGAGGCCCAGAACCCCTCGGTGCCGCTCCTCGAGCGGGTCAAGTTCCTCAGCATCTGCGCCAACAACCAGGACGAATTCATCATGATCCGGGTCGGCGAGATCCGCGATCTGATCGCCGCCAACGCCACCGGCGACGCGCAGAAGGCGATCGAAAAACTGAGCACCGTCCGCCACCGCTCCCACAAGCTGCTGCAGGCGATGTATCGCTGTCTCGGCGAGGAGCTCCTTCCCGCGCTGAAGAAGGAAGGGATCCGCATCGAGCGCGTCGCGGACCTCGGCAAGAAAGAGCGCGCCGCGGTCGAGGACTACTTCTGCGGCAGCCTCGAGCCGATCCTCACGCCGCTGGCGATCGATCCCGGACATCCGTTCCCGTTCATCGCCAACCTCAGCCTCAATCTCGCTCTCGTCCTCGAGTCGCCGCGCGGAGACATGCACGCGGTGGTGCTCAAGATCCCGGAGAACGTTCCCCGGCTGCACCTCGTCGACAAGAACCGCTTCGTGCTGATCGAGGACGTCATCTCCTCGCACGCCGGACGTTTTTTTCCCGGCCTGCGGCTCCGCACCGCCGACGCCTTCCGCCTGATCCGCAACTCCGATCTCTCGATCAAGGAAGAAGACGTCCAGGACCTGCTCAAGACGATGGAGAGCGAGCTGCGTCGCCGCGACCGCCGCGAAGTCGTGCAGCTCGAGATCGCGGAAGGGGCGGCCGAGGACGTGATCCGGCTGCTCGTCGAGTCGACCGGCTGCAGCGACAACGACGTCTTCGTCGCGCCCGGGCCGCTGAAGATGCGCGATCTGATGCAGATCTACAGCGGCGTCGACGAGCCGAAGCTGAAAGATCCGTCGTTCAATCCGCGCATCCCGGCGCAGCTCGCGACGTCGGAGGACATCTTCTCCATCATCCGCCGCGGCGACGTGCTGCTGCACCGGCCGTACGACTCCTTCACCGCCGTCGTCGAGTTCGTGCAGGCGGCTGCGGAAGATCCCGACGTCGTCGCCATCAAGCAGACGCTCTACCGCACCGATCCCGGTTCGCCGATCGTCGACGCGCTGACCAACGCCGCGGCGCGCGGCAAGCAGGTCACGGCCGTCGTCGAACTGCAGGCGCGCTTCGACGAGCGGAAGAACATCGACTGGGCGCGACACCTCGAGAACGCCGGCGTGCAGGTCGTCTACGGCCTCGTCGGCATCAAGACGCACTGCAAGCTCTGTCTCGTCGTGCGCCGCGAAGAAGGAGCGCTGCGGCGCTATCTCCATCTCTCCACCGGCAACTACAACGCCGTCACCGGCCGCATCTACACCGACATCGATCTCTTCACCTGCGATCCCGACTTCGGCTCCGACGCCGCGCAGCTCATGAACCTCCTCACCGGCTTCAGCGTCGCCGGCGTGCAGGAGCTGATCGAGCGCGGCGACTCGTCGCTGACGTGGAAGCAGTTCATCGTCGCGCCGATGGACTATCTCCGCTGGACGATCCGGATGATCGACCGCGAGACGCAGAACGCGACCGAGGGAAAGCCCGCGTCGATCGTGGCGAAGATGAACGCGCTCGTCGAATCGACGGTCATCGACGCGCTCTATCGCGCCAGCCGGGCCGGCGTGCACATCGAGCTGCTGATCCGCGGGATCTGCTGTCTCGTTCCCGGCGTGCCGGGATTCAGCGAGAACATCCGCGTCACCTCGGTCGTCGATCGATTTCTCGAGCACTCGCGGCTCTTCCGCTTCGAGAACGGAGGGGTCCCCGAGGTCTACATCTCGAGCGGAGACTGGATGCCGCGCAACTTCGTGCGGCGCATCGAGACGACCATCCCGGTGCGCGACGCGTCGATCGCGCGGCGCGTCGAAAAGCAGATCCTGCCGATCTCGCTGGCCGACAACGTGAAGGCGTGGATCCTCGACACCGACGGGAAATACCACCGCCGCTCACCCGGTGACGACGCGCTGCCGCTGCGAAGCCAGGAGCAGTTCATCGCCATCGCGCGCACCGAGGCCGTGCACCTCGGGCCTTACGAAGAGATCATCCGCCGCCCCGGCTCGTGGCGCCGGAAGGCCAAAAAGAAAAAGAAACACTGAAAAAGAAGCACTGAAGGAGACGATGGTGGACAAGAAGGAACGGTTGCCGAAGCGCGTGGTTGGCTACATCCACGAAATGGGAGTGCGCTCCCTCGACCATCTCGCGGAGAACTTCGGCGAGGACTCGCCCGCCGCGGTGCAGACGCTGGTCAATCACTGGAAGACGATGTCGGTGGACGAGAAGGGCGCGTTCGTCGAGCGCGTCGCCGCATCGGTCGTCGAGGTCGTCGCGGCGTCCGCCGTGCTTCCGGTCGGCCTGAAGCTGGGAAAGAAAGTGGCGAAGGCGACGAGCAAGGTCATCAAAAAGCAGACGAAGAAAATCAAGAAGGCCGCGAAGAAAGTGAAGAAAGACGCGAAGCCGAAGAAGTCAAAGACGAAGACGGCGTAGCGCGCGCGGCGGAATCATCCACTCCAGTTGCTCGGTGTCCGCGGTGATGCGGATGCCGTAGCAGCCGCCCTTCTTCAGTTCCAGCTCCGGCCGGTGAATCGACTCGCTGAGCCACGGCTCGTGACCGACGATGATGACGCGCTGCCGGTGCGTCGATTCGATCAGCGCGCGCAACGCGCCGCGATCGCCCTCGGGACGCAGCTCGTCGCGCAGCTCGATGTGCAGTTTTCCGCCGTACGCCTTCTCCACCCACTCCGCCGTCTGCACGCAGCGCAGCAGCGGACTGGAAAGCAGCGCGCCCGCTTTCGGGAAGAGGTTCGCCAGGCCGCGCGCGTTCTGTTTCATCCGCCGATGCCCGACGTCGGTCAGGTCGCGCTCCTCTTCCGGCTTCGTGCCGCGCGGATGGGCGATGCCGTGTCGAAGCATAACCACGAACATCAGAGCACCTCGAATTTGACGCGCGTGTCGAAGAGGCGTGAGAAGTATTTCGCGCGTTTCTCCGCGCTCTCGATCTCGACCGAGGCGTCGGCGCGCGTGCGGGCGATGAAGCGCAGCCTCTTCGAGCCGTTGCTCACCGCCACGTCGCGCACGCGCTGGCGATGTCCGCGATCGAGTCCCTCGGCGACGCGAAGGATGGCCGCGAGCTTCGACACCGTCTCCTGCTGTTCTTCGGTCAGCTCGCTGAAATTCGGATCGTCGATGTCGGGAACAGCTTTCCGGTAGTAGCGGGCCACGTTCGCGATGATGAGCAACTGCTGATCGGTGAAGCCGCGCAGATCTGCGTGCCGGATCAGGTAGTAGCTGTGCTTGTGATGTCCGCGGTCGCTGATGTGCGCGCCGCTCTCGTGCAGAAACGCGGCGTACTCCAGCAGCTCGCGCGCCTCGCCGGTCAGGCGATGCAGCTTCTCCGTCTGATCGAAGATGCGCGTCGCCAGCCGCGCGACGTGCGACGCGTGGCGCATGTCGCAATCGGTCCGCTCCGCGAGCCGCATCACCGACTTGCGGCGCACCGAGCCGCCGGTCTGCGCTTGACGTCCCGACGCCGCGATGCGGCTCTCCACGATTCCCTCGCGAATGGCGACAGGACAGGCGAGGAGTGACGGGATGTCGAGCACCGACATCAATCCTTCCAGCACGATCGCGCCGGCGACGATCGTCCCGGCGCGCTTGTCGTCGACGTTGAACTTTGCCTTGCGCTCCTCGGCCGTCATCGCCGCGAGCGCCGGAATGACGCTCGCCAGCCGTGCGTGATCGAGCGTCAGCAGTCCGTTCGCCGACGGCTCCCGATCGGAGCAGATATTGGCCAGCGCGAGGATCGTTCCCGACGTGCCGATGGCCATGTCGACGCCGATGCGGCGGATGCGCTTGCGGATGCGCGCCGCGCGCTCCACCACCCACCTGCGGCAGTCGACGATGGCGGTGTGCTCGGGCCGGTCGGTGAGCGCGAAGCGCTGCGCCAGGCGCAACGATCCGAGCGGCTCGCTGGCGGTGAAGTAGATCTCCTCCGCCGTACCGACGATCACCTCGGCGCTGCCGCCGCCGATGTCGATGCAGAGCGCCGTGCTCGAGCCGATGTCGACCGCCGAGCGGATCGCCTTGAAGATGTAGTCCGCTTCTTCCTCGCCGGAGATCACGCTCACCTTGATGCCCGCGGAGTCGCGCACGCGGCGGAGAAAATCGCGTTTGTTCGGCGCCTCGCGCACCGCGCTGGTGGCGACGGCGATCACCTCGTCCGCGTTCCAGCGCCGCGCGATCTCCACCATGTGCGTGATCGTCTGGACGCCGCGCTCCATCGCGTCGTCGGTCAGCGGCTGGCCGTCGAGACTGGAGAGGCCGAGCTGCACTATCTCCTTCTCACGATCGACCACGCGATAGCCGCGGCTCTTCGCCTCGGCCACGATCATGTGAATCGAGTTCGTGCCGACGTCGATCGCTGCGATCCGTTTCGCTTTACCCGCCATGGTGCCCGCGATGCAAATTACTCCGAATTTACTCTTGCTGCATGCGGAGCGTCGCGCGCAGGCTCGCCACGTTGCCCGGCCTGCGCGTGATTCCGCCGGAGCGAACGCATGCCGCGGACGTCGGAGAAGCCTCACCGGAGGAAATTGGAAGATCGCTACATGTGACATGCGTCGGAGTCTGTTCGCTGCTAAAGTGCGCGACCGGTTTCGACCTTCGCGTCGAACTGGTCGACACGCTGGCTGAGCGGCTCGTCGCCGAGGAGCGCTTCCTCGCCGGCTCGAACGAGATCGCGGCGCTCGAGAAACAGGCTGCGCGCTGGATCGCGCAGGAACTCCTCGATCCCTTCACCCCAAATTCACCTCATTAGCAATCGAGCTGTATCCGACATCCATCAACATGCGCCTCAACAGAAAGGGAGCTTTGCAGATGAAAAACCTCAGTCTCGCCGCGGCATTGACCGCGATTTTCGCGGTCGCCGCATCGGCGCAGGTCACGCCCGCCGCGGGTCACACGCCGCCCGATGACACGCCGAAGGTAAACGTCGGCATCACGATCTTCGGCGACTACACCTTTCAGGATTCGCCCGAGGTCAAGGACAGCGACGGCAACAACATCAACCCGAGCTCGTTCAACATCACCCGCGCGTACATCAACGTCAGCGGCAATCTGAATCACCTCATCGCGTATCGCATCACGCCCGACGTTTCGCGCGAGACCAGCACCGGCGCGTCGCTCAGCGGCAGCCAGTTGTTCCGCCTGAAGTACGCGTATGCACAGTTCAACCTCGACGACTGGGCGACGCACGGCTCGTGGGTCCGCTTCGGCGTGCAGCAGACGCCGTACCTCGACTTCACCGAGGGCATCTACCGCTATCGCTTCCAGGGGACGATGTTCCCGGAGCGCGTCGGTCTGATCTCGTCCGCCGATGCGGGACTCAGCGCGCACTACAACCTGCCGGGCAACTACGGCGACATCCACGGCGGCTTCTACAACGGCGAGAACTACAACAAGGCCGAGGTCAATAACGAGAAGGCCTTCCAGATCCGCGGAACGTTCCGTCCGCTGCCGCTCGGCGGTCCGATGCTCAAGGGCCTGCGCCTCGGCGCGACGATCATCGACGACCACTACGTCGGCAGCGCCAAGCGCCAGCGCGTGATCGGCACGGTCACGTACGAGCATCCGCTGGTCAGTGCCGGCTTCGACGTGCTGAAGGCGAAGGACCGCACGTCGATCACCAAGCCGCAGGTCGATTCGAAGGGCTGGGGCTTCTGGGTCACGCCGAAATTCGGCAAGACCGGCTGGGAAGCGCTGATCCGCCACGACGACTACGTGCCGAACGATTCGGTCAACGCGCAGAAGACGAAGCGCGACATCGAAGGCGTCGCCTACTGGTTCCCGAACACGAGCGGCAAGTCGATGGCGCTGCTCTTCGATCGCGACTCACTCAAGCGCACCAACCTCACTCCGTCCGTCCCGAACACGACGAATTACGAACTGAAGATGCTGATCAGTTTCTAAGGAGATTCCGATGAAAAAGCTGTTTGCCGTACTGGCGCTTTTCAGCGTCACGGGGATCGTGTCTGCTCAAACAGTCCAGATCAACGGTGCGGGCGCGACGTTCCCGTACCCGATTTACTCGAAATGGTTCGACGAGTACCACAAGGCGCACCCGAACGTTGAGATCAACTACCAGTCGATCGGCTCGGGCGGCGGTATCAAGCAGCTCAGCGTCGGCACGGTCTTCTTCGGCGCCAGCGACGGTCCGATGACGAACGAGCAGATCCTCGCGGCCGGCTTCCGCATCATGCATCTGCCGACGGTCCTCGGCGGCGTGGTGCCGGTCTACAACGTGCCGGGTGTCAGCGCGCAGCTCAAGTTCACCGGCGCGGTGCTCGCCGACATCTTCCTCGGCAAGATCACGAAGTGGAACGACGCGCGGATCGCGAAAGAGAATCCGGGCGTGAATCTGCCGGGCGACGAGATCACGGTCGTGCATCGCTCCGACGGCTCGGGCACGAGCTACATCTTCTGCGACTACCTGGCGAAGGTCTCGCCCGAGTGGCGGACGAAGGTCGGCGTCGCGACGTCGGTCAACTGGCCGGCAGGCGTCGGCGGCAAGGGCAACGAGGGCGTGGCCGGTCTCGTGAAGCAGACGCCCGGCTCGATCGGCTACGTCGAGCTGATCTACGCGCTGCAGAACAAGATCAGTTACGGCTCGGTGCAGAACGCCGCGGGCGAGTTCGTCGCCGCGACGACGCAGACGGTGTCGAACGCGGCCGCGGTCGCGGCGAAGGCGATGCCGAAGGATTTCCGCGTCTCGATCACCAACGCGCCGGGCATGGACGTCTATCCGATCTCGTCGTTCACCTGGCTGCTCGTGCAGGAATCGCCGCGCGACGTCCAGCGCTCGAAGATCATGGTCGACTTCATCAAGTGGGCGCTCACGGATGGGCAGAAGTTCACCACGCAGCTCGGCTACGCCCCGCTGCCGAAGGAAGTCGTGGCGCTGGAGATGGAGGCGGTGAAGAGGGTGAAGCAGTAACGCGACTTCACACCGAATTTACACCCCACGGCATCGACCTTCATGCGCAATCACGAGAATGCCCGCATGAAGAAATTCACGATTCTCGCCGCTGTCATGCTCGCGGCTTTCGCATGCAAGCCGGCTGAAACACCGAACGCCGACACCACCACGAAGTCCACTCCCACGGCGTCCGGCGCCACGATTACGATCAACGGCGCCGGCGCCACGTTCCCTTATCCGATCTACTCGAAGTGGTTCGACCAGTACCACACGGCTCATCCGAACGTTCAGGTCAACTACCAGTCGATCGGTTCGGGCGGCGGCATCAAGCAGCTCAGCGCGCAGACGGTCTTCTTCGGCGCGACCGACGGACCGATGAACGAGGAGCAGCTCAAGGGCGCGCCCGGTCCGATCCTCCACTTCCCCACGGTCCTCGGCGGCGTCGTGCCGATCTACAACATCCCCGGCGTGACGTCGCAACTGCACTTCAGCGGCGCGACGCTCGCCGACATCTACCTCGGCAAGATCACGAAGTGGAACGACGCGCGGATCGCGAAAGAGAACCCGAGCGTAAAGCTCCCCGACACCGAGATCGCGGTCGTGCATCGCTCCGACGGCTCCGGCACGACCTACATCTGGTGCGACTTCCTCTCGAAGGTCTCGCCTGACTACAAGTCGAAGGTCGGCGTGAACACCTCCGTGAGCTGGCCCGCCGGCGTCGGCGCGAAAGGCAACGAGGGCGTCTCCGGCCTCGTGCAGCAAACCCCCGGCGCGATCGGCTACGTCGAGCTGATCTTCGCGCTGCAGAACAAGATCCCGTTCGCCGCCGTGCAGAACAAGGCGGGCGCGTTCGTCACCGCGACGCTCGACAGCGTCACCGCCGCCGCCGCGAGCGTGGCGATGCCGGAAGACTTCCGCGTCTCGATCACCAACGCCGACGGCAAGGACGCCTACCCGATCGCCTCGTTCACCTGGATGCTGCTCTACCAGAGCCCGCAGGACAAAGAGCGGGCGAAGATCATGGTCGACTTCCTGAAGTGGGCGCTGACCGACGGTCAGAAGGAAGCGCAGGCGCTGCATTACGCGCCGCTGCCGCAGGCGGTCATCGACAAGGAACTGCAGGCGCTGGCGAAGATCCAGATTTAGTTCATGCCGAGCGAAGTCGAGGCATCAATGACGGCGCCGGGAGAACGTAACGCCATGAGCAATGCACGTGGGATCGATCGTCGCGGCGCCGCCGATGGTCCCTCGACTTCGCTCGGGACAAAATCATGAAGCGCTCCGACGATCGCTGGTTTCGTATCGGGACGGGCGCGTTCGCCGCGCTCGTCCTGCTCGTCGTCATCGGCATCGGTTTCGAGCTGACCCGGCAGTCGCTGCTGTCGATCGAGAAGTTCGGCTTCGGCTTCTGGAAGGGCACGACCTGGGACCCGGTGTCGGGCGAGTTCGGGGCGCTGCCGTTCATCTGGGGCACGCTCTACTCCGCGGTCCTCGCGCTGCTGCTGGCGACGCCGATCGCGCTCGGCATCGCGGTCTTCATCTCCGAGCTCTCGCCGCGCGCGCTCCGTCTGCCACTCGCGTATCTCACCGAACTGCTCGCCGCGATCCCGTCGATCGTGTACGGACTGTGGGGCATCTTCGTGCTCGTGCCGATCATCCGGAAGCTCGAGCTGATCACGCCGCCGGCGCTGAGGAAGTTCCCGCTCTTCAAAGGTCCGCCGCTCGGCGTCGGCATGCTGAGCGCGGCGGTGATCCTGGCGATCATGATCGTGCCGCTGACGTCGTCCGTGGCGCGCGAGATCCTGAAGAACGTGCCGTCGACGCAGCGCGAGGCGGCCTACGCCCTCGGCGCGACGCGCTGGGAAGCGATCAAGGTCGCGATCGGCTTCGGCCGCACCGGCATCATCGGCGCGATCATGCTCGGCTTCGGCCGCGCGCTCGGCGAGACGATGGCCGTGACGATGGTCATCGGCAACAACCCGCAGGTCACCACGTCGCTCTTCGCGCCGCAGTACACGATGGCCGCGGTGATCGCGAACGAGTTCACCGAGGCCGCCGATGAGCTGTATCTGCACGCGCTGATCGAGATCGGGCTGCTCCTCTTCATCATCACCATCGGCATCAACCTCATCTCGCGAATGCTGGTGCGGAAGGTGACGTCATGACCTCGCTGCGCCGCCGCGTCGTCTCCCGCATCGCCGAGATCTTCTGCGCGATCTCCGTGCTCATCGCGCTGCTGCCGCTCGCGCTGATCCTCTTCTACGTCATCAAGGAGGGGATGGGCGCGATGAACTTCGCGTTCTTCACCCAGAATCCGAAGCCGGTAGGCGAGGCGGGCGGCGGGATGGCGAACGCCATCGCCGGCACGCTGATCCTGATCGGCATCGCGGCGCTGCTCGCCGTCCCGATCGGAGTCATCTGCGGCATTCACCTCTCCGAATATCCGAAGACGAAGTTCACGTCGATCGTCCGCTTCGCCGCCGATGTGCTCAACGGCGTGCCGAGCATCGTCATCGGCATCTTCGCGTACGGCATCGCCGTGCTGCCCGTGAAGCGATTCAGCGCGATCGCGGGCGGCATCGCGCTCGGCATCCTGATGCTGCCGATCGTCATCCGCACGACCGAAGAGCTGCTGCGGCTCGTGCCATCCGGCCTGCGCGAGGGCGCGCTGGCTCTCGGTGCGTCGCGCAGCCGCGCGATCTTCACCGTCATTCTTCCGGCGGCGCTGCCCGGAATCCTCACCGGCATCCTCGTCGCGCTCGCGCGCGTCGCGGGTGAGACCGCGCCGTTGCTCTTCACCTCATTCAACAATCGCTTCTGGTCGACGAACCTCGCGCAGCCGATCGCCTCGCTCACCGTGCAGGTCTTCACGTACGCCATCTCGCCGTACGAGGACTGGCACCGCCAGGCGTGGGCCGGCGCGTTCCTCCTGGTGATGATCATCCTCGCGCTGTCGATCATCGCCCGCTTCGCCGTCCGCCGTCTCGAGAGGATGAACCGTCCGTGAATTCACCGAAGATCTCCGTCCGCGATTTCAACTTCTACTACGGCACCGCCAAGGTGCTGCACGGCATCACGCTCGACGTACCGGAGAACCAGGTCACCGCGCTGATCGGCCCGTCGGGCTGCGGCAAATCGACGTTCGTCCGATCGATCAACCGCATGAACGACATCATCCCCGACGCGCACGGCGAGGGGACGGTCCTCATCGACGGGAAGAACGTCTACGGACGCGAGACCGACGTCGTCGAACTCCGCCGCCGCGTCGGCATGGTCTTCCAGAAATCGAATCCCTTTCCGAAGTCGATCTTCGACAACGTGGCGTACGGGCTGCGCATCAACGGGACGAAGAACAAGCGCGACCTCGCTGAGGTGGTGGAGAAGTCGCTCACGCGCGCCGCGTTGTGGGACGAGGTGAAGGACCGCCTGCACAACAGCGCCTTCGCACTCTCCGGCGGCCAGCAGCAGCGCCTCTGCATCGCGCGCGCGCTGGCCATCGATCCGGAGATCCTGCTGATGGACGAGCCGGCGTCGGCGCTCGATCCGATCGCCACCACGAAGATCGAAGAGCTGATCTACGAGCTGAAAAGCAATTACACGATCGTCATCGTCACGCACAACATGCAGCAGGCCGCGCGCGTCTCCGACCGCACGGCGTTCTTCATGCTCGGCAAGCTGATCGAGTACGGCGACACGAAGACGATTTTCATGACTCCGAAAGAGAAGATGACCGAGGATTACGTCACCGGACGTTTCGGCTAGGACTCACATGCAAAGACATTTCGACCGCGACATCGAAGAAATCAAACAGCTCCTGCTGCGCATGGGCGGGCTGGTCGAGCAGCAGATGGGCGACTCCGTCCGCGCGCTGCTCGAGCGCGACACCGAGCTCGCGCAGCACGTCATCGAGCGCGACCGCGACATCGATCAGATGGAGCTCACCATCGACCAGAAGACGATCGAGCTGATGGCGGTGATGCAGCCGGCGGCGAGCGACCTCCGCTTCGTGGCCACGATCATGAAGATCACGCCGGAGCTGGAGCGGATCGCCGACCTGGCGCAGGACGTCTGCGAGCGGGCCATCGAGCTCAATCGCGAGCCGATGCTCAAGCCGATCTCGCAGCTCCCGCTGCTGGCGGAGAACGCGCAGCGCATGGTGCGCGAGGCGCTCGACTCGTTCGTGCGCGGCGACGGCGAGCTGGCGCGCAAGGTCATCCTGCACGATGACGTCGTCGATCAGCTCACAGAGGATTCGTTTCGGGCGCTGCTTACGTACATGCTGGAAAACCCGCGCAACATCTCGGCCGCCATCCGCCTCACGTTCATCGGCAAATACTTCGAGCGGATGGCCGACGGTGCGACGAACATCTGCGAGATGGTCGTCTACCTCGTCGAAGGAAAGATGATCAAGCACTCGTCCATGCAATAGAAAAACGGCAATGAAACGAATCGCGCTGATCGAGGACGACAACGACATCGCCTTCACGGTGAAGTTGAATCTCGAACGTGAAGGCTACAAGGTCACGCACTACGGCCGCGGCCAGGACGGCATGCTCGCCGTGCAGCGCGGCACTGCCGATTTCGTCATCCTCGACCTGAACCTGCCCGACCTCGACGGCCTCACGATCTGCCGCGAGCTGCGCCGCGATCCGCGCACGCAGTCGATTCCGATCCTCATGCTCACCGCGCGCGGCTCGGAGCGCGACCGCGTGACAGGACTCGAGCTCGGCGCCGACGATTACCTCTCCAAACCGTTCAGCGTGCGCGAGCTCGTGGCGCGCGTGGCCGCGGTCTGGCGCCGCACGCGCGGCGGCGCGGAAGAGACGCAGACGTACGACGACGGCGAGCTGCGCATCGACGAGAAGGCGTTCCGCGTCTACCGTCACGGCCAGGAAGTGAAGCTGGCGAAGAAGGAATTCGAGCTGCTGTCGCTGCTGGTGCGCAACCGCGGCTCGGTCGTGTCGCGCGACCGGATCTTGTCCGAGGTGTGGCACATGTCGGACGAGATCGAGACGCGGACCGTGGATGCGCACATCCGGAATCTGCGCAAGAAGCTGGGGGCGGAACGGATTTCGACGATCGTGGGGTTCGGATACCGCTACGATCCGCCACAGCAATAGCCATGCTGTCCATCATCCTCGGCGCCATCATCGTGATTCTCGTGATCGCGTTGATGCGCATCGGCGCGACGACGCGCTCGTCGCTCGATGAGCGCGTCCGCGCGTTCACCGCGCTGCGCAATCGCTTCGAGCTGATGTCGACGCAGCGCGACATCCTCGTGCGCATCCTCGAGGGCCTCGGCGAAGGCGTACTGGCCGTCGATCACGAGCGGCAGGTCGTCCTCGCCAACCGGCGCTTCGCGGAGATGTTCAACGTCACCGGCGATTGGGTGGGACGGCCGCTGGCGGAGGTGACGCGCGTCGCGCCGCTCTTCGCGGCCTTCGACGCGGCGCTCGGCGGGATCGAGGCGTCGCAGCGATTCGGCGTCGCGTTCGGCGTGGCGGAGCGGCGGATCGAGATGCGCGCCTTTCCGCTGCCGTCGACCGACATCGCCGCGGTGGCACTCTTCATCGACGTCACGCAGATCGAGCGGCTGGAGGAGATCCGCCGCAACTTCGTCTCCGATTTTTCGCACGAGGTGCGGACGCCGCTCACCGGCTTGCGCTCCGCCGTCGAGTCGTTCGAGCTAGCCGGCGAGCAGATGACGGCGGAGGAAGAGCAGCAGCTCCGCCGCATCATGACGCGGCAGTTGCGGCGCATCGAGCGGCTGGTCGACGACCTCTCGGAGCTGAGCAACATCGAATCGGGCGCGCTGCGACTGGAGAAATCGGACGTCGATCTGCTCGAGGTCATTCGCGATCTGTGCGAGGAGTTCGGCGAGCGCGCGACGTTCGCGATCGACGGCGAGAGGGTGCACGTCGTCGCCGATTCCGACCGCATCCAGCAGGCGTTCGCGAACCTGATCGACAACGCGATCAAGTACGGCGGCGAGCAGGGGACGGTCGAGATCTCGGTGCGCGGCGAGCGCGACCTCGCCGTGGTCCGCATCACCGATCACGGCGAAGGCCTGTCGCCGGAGGAAAAGGAGCGGATCTTCCGGCGTTTCTATCGCGTCGACAAGAGCCGCTCCCAGGAGATCGCCGGCACCGGCCTCGGGCTGGCCATCACCAAGCACCTCGTGCTCCTGCACAACGGCACGATCGACGTCGAAAGCGAGCTGGGGAGGGGAGCGACGTTCGTCGTGCGCCTCCCGCGCGCGATGTAGCACGCAAAAACTTTTGACGCCCTTTCGCGCGCCGCCCGAGAGCAGGCACGCGGCGCACGCCCCGCATTGGTGCCCGGCATGACCGACATGCCGATCTACGACTTCATCGACGAGCGAGAAGAAGAACGATCACCCCGCGCGGGCGGGGTGACCGGGTGGGAAACCGTGATTTTCGAATTGATGGACGAAGAGGACGGCTAGGGCCTTACCGGCTCCGCTGCGTTCGTTCGGCGATATCCGCGAGGCCGATCTCCGCCCGCCGGCGAATCGCAGCGTCTTTCGCGGTCAGCAGGTTGCTGTAGATCGTCCGCGCTGCTTCATTGTGTGCGGAGACCGCGGCCGGGTCGCCACCGTGAACGATCGCCGCTTCGTGTGCGGCGCGAACGTGCGTGCTCGCGAGCACGACCGCGAGCCACTCGGAACGCGGACCCTGCGGATCGAGCTCGATGGCCGCCTGCAACGCGCGAATCGTTTCGGCGCGGTCCGATAGTGCGAGCACGGACGCGACGTACGGCAGATATGACGAGGTCGGGTGCTCGTGCCATACGTATCCGGCTACGCCATTCATCGTGTGCATGCCCGTGTGCCACCCGGACGGACCGGCCAGCTCCTGCATCTTTGTCCAGACCTTTGCGTCTTCCCCCGCGGGCTGGCGTACGGTCAAGGTGGCCGTCGTCGAAACGATCGTCTGACTCGGCTCAGCGTCGTCACCTTCCGCGTCAGCGATGAGCTGGAGCCGGTAGGTTCCGGGGCGGTTCAGACGCGGATCGCCAAACCACTCCGGGCCCATCAGTGTCGTATCGACGGGGAAAACGATCTCTCTCGTTTCGCTGGGCAGAAGTGCCAGGGCTTCACCGGCCCCGCCGCGCGGCCACGCGCCGGCCGTCCCATCCTCGATGAAACCATACCGAGCAGTGAACGCCTCGCCCTCAGCCGGCGTGACTCTCAGGTGTACGTTTGCGGGCACGACGATGCGGTGGCTGGAGCGGTTGGTCATCGTCACGTGGAAACTGACCGGCAGGCCTGGAAGTACGGTCGCCGGCTCGAGCGCAAGCGACATCTCGACGCCAGTGCGGCCCGGCTCGGCGCCGGTCGTCGCAAGAGCCAGAAGGAGCGAAGCAATGAGAGCGTATCGAGTCATGTCATTTCCTCGTTGTCTTCTGTGTGTCACGGGAGCGGATCGGGCGACGACCGGATCGTGATGTATTCGCTGTCGATGCCCGCGGCGTTGGTGATGTAGTGGAACACGACGATGTTGTCATTCGAATTCGCGTCCGACACCGCGTGCATGACGCAACCGGCATTCGGACTGGGGTGCAGCGGATACACCGTGTTGTTGCAATGACCGCCCGTCGTCGACTCGGGCGGATTGACGTCGTACTGGTGTGCAATCTCATGAACCACGGTCTCTCCGTTCACATTCGCCGGAGTCAACCCGAAGATCAGCAAATGTCCGGTCCGTGAGAAGTTTCGAACCGTACAGCCGCGCTCGATCGTGTCGACGAAGATGTAGGAGAAGTTCGCCCGGTTTATGTTGAACGTGCTTCCCAGGACCACGTTCGTGTTGATGTGATTCGCGCCGCCGATCAGATATTGATGGTTCTGGAGCATCGGCGGAAAGCGCAGCCCGCCTGTCGGGCTCGGCGTGTGGTCCGCATTTTCGACCCATTTGCCGGCGAACAAAGGCAGGGCTCCTCCACCGAGCTCCTCGACGAACGGCAGCGCGGTATGCGTGTTCTTCTGCGGATTGAGGATTACGTACTCGACGAACGCGAGCTGGAACGCGCCGGCGAGATAGCCGGTGTTGGTCTCGAACTGACTCTGCGCCGGCAGTTCCATGACCGCGCCGTCGTTGAGATAGTCGAGTGCCCCGCCGGCGAAGGTGGAGCGATCGACGCCATAAGAGTGCTGCAATGGTCCGACGAGCGTCAGCACATCGCCGCCGCGATTGTCGGCCGCGTGATCATTCGCGACGCGGTCGATCACCGCCGGCTCGCTCCAGTAGCCGAGATCGACGTTTCCCCCCGTGGTCAAAGGTCCGGTGCCGTCGCGATACGGCCCGTGAACGAGCCGGATCGTGTCACCGCGCCGGAAGGGCGACCGCCGGACGCGGACGACATTCTGACCGGCGTCGGCGTCGCCGGCGAGCGCTGCACCCTGCCGGAACATCGAATCACGCTCGACATAGACGCGCTTCCACGCAGTGATGATCCCGCTCTTTGGACAATTCGGAGCACATGTGAAGTTAGCGTCGTAGCTCGCTTCGATCTGATAGTTGTCGCCGGCCTCCTGATCGGTCGAGGTCAGCGTCATCTGAATGATGCCAGTGCTATCCGCCGTAGCGGATACGACGCCGGGCGATCCCGCGATCTGCAAAATGCCGGTGCCGGTCAACCGGCCCGAGGCCTGGTCGTTCGTGTCGCGATTGTCGTTTGCCACACGGTTAGCAACCGGAACGTAAGGAGATGGGTCGGGTGGATCAAGGACCCGGAAGTACGCTGTGACGCCGGCCGAAGACGCGGTTCCGTTTTTCAGCGTCGCTTTGATCGTCATTTGACGATCCTGCGACTGTCGCGTCGGCGATGGGAAAGCGTCGTCCGTACGTGTCTTGTGAATCAGAACCTTCTGCGGCTCGTCGACCGGTGGGTCGAGGACGATCGTATGTTCGTAGAACCGCACGTTGTCGACGACGACGCGGTACGTCGGATCAGCCGGAGGGAGCGGTGGAACGAACGTGACGCGGATCTCTTTGATGCCGCCGTATGGCAGCTCCACGCGCGTGGTGCCGCCCTCAGTCGAAGGCAAAAGCGTGAATTCCTGGTGATGCCCGAGGTCATCATCGACGGAGTAGGAGAAGAGGCCGTTACAGCCATTGAATAGATCGAAGGACACGGAGTCGACGGGATCTTTGAACTTCATCGTGATGATCGGCGAACAATCGTTGCACCCTTGGATCTGGCAGAACGAGCAGCCCGGAAATGGGTGATCGGGAGCGATGTTCGCGTAAACCACGGTCTGATCGCCGACGAGCTGACTCGCCGCGGAAAGAACGTTTCCACCGGAAAAAGTCGCTACGCCATCCGTGACCGCTCTCGTGAAGGTCACGTTCGCTGATTCTGAGATGAAGACGAATTTCTCGAAATCGACGACTGTCGGAACCTGTGCAAGCACACTTCCGGCGGCGGCGAGTACGAATGCGATTGCAATGACTGCGTTTCGGTTCGAACGAAGGATCACTGGCGCTGCCCTCTCTCGTCAGGAGCGTGATGGCGAGTAATGATTTGAATTGGCTTAGCTGAAAGGAGGAAAAACGGGGCGCAGTCTATCCATAACGCCCGATTTCAGCAAACGCAGGAAATCATCGGCCACCCCGCGCTGGCAGGGTGACCGGGAGGACGGCTAGGGCTTCTTCTCTTCGGTCGACTCCACCGCCGCGATCGCGCCCTGGAAGCCGATCTTCGAATGCGTGCCGTCGCAGAACGGCTTCATGGTCGAGCCGCCGCAGCGGCAGAGCGACGGCTTGCGGATGGGGACTTCGTTTCCCTGCGCGTCGACCAGCTTGAATTCGCCTTCGACGCGATAGGGACCGTTCTCGATGATCTTGATGGTCACGGACATCGGCACGTCTCCTTAGAAAATCGGGTTGTCGGTGTGATGGTGGAAGTGCCAGTTGTACGTGTAGCCGGGGAACTCGACCGGGACGTCGTACTCGATGTCGATCTGGATCTGCTGCGAACGGCGTTCGATGCGGACGTTCTCCTCGGTGATCGGCAAGCCGTTGTCGCGAGCCTTGCTGAGGATCGTGGACATGATCTGCGCGTCTTTGTGCTGGCCCGCGGATCTCGATTCGTCTTCCGCGACCTGGCGGATCTCGGCCGCCTTCACCTTGATCGGAATCATCTTGTACGCGACGAAGACGCCGATCAGCAGGAGGATGATCCCAACCAGACAGCCGAACTGACCTTCACCCAGCTCACGGCGATTACGGCGCATTGCGAACCTCCGCCGGAAATATTACCCGATTGGATGAAAGAGCCGCTCGCCGCTGCTGCCCGATGACCAGAGCACGATGCGCGCGCGTCCGACGACGAGACTCGCCGGCAGCGGACCCCAGCTCCGGCTGTCGAACGAATCGCCGCGGTTGTCACCCATCACGAAGTAGTGACCGGCCGGCACGATCTGCGCGTTTCCGCCCCCGGCGTTCACGAGATCGCCCGGCGCTCCGACGATCCGCTTCACCATCAGCTCATCCGCGGATGAAGGCGAACGGAAGACGACGACGTCGCCCGGCAGCGGCGGCGCGCCGAAGCTGTAGTACGGCGTCACGAGGATGTGATCCCCCGGCTGCAGCGCGGGCGCCATCGACGCCGACGGGATGGCGTAGATGCGGAAGATCCCGTAGCGGACGACCAGCGCGAGACCGACCGCAATCGCGAGCGGCTCGAGGACCAGGCGGATCGTCGACTTCTGTTTCGGCATCGTGCATCCACCGTAAACGACTTCCGGAATGACGTTCCTTCCCGCGGCTGTTCGTCGCAAACGGATGCCCAACGTTTTCCTCCTCTCCCCGGCCAGTCTCGGCGGCCTGCGCGCGAAACAGCTCACCTCGCCGCGCGCGCAGTTCGCCACCGCGCTCCGCTATCGCTCCGACGAAGGGGTGATGATCGGCGAGGCGTTCGCCTTCATGAGCGCGCTCTACTTCCGCGGAAAGATCACCTACTCGATGCACTTCGGCGGCATGGAGAACACCTTCGTCATCACGCCCGGCTTCGGCCTCGTGCCTCCCGACTGGCGCATCACGCCGGAGCGGCTGAAGAAGATGCAGAAGATCGACGTCGACGCAGGCAATCGCCGCTACGCGAAGCCGCTGCGTGACTCCGCACATGCACTCGCCGCCCGCCTCGACGCGACGTCGCGGGTCGTCCTCCTCGGCAGCGTCGCGACCGGAAAGTACGTCGATGTCCTGCGCCCGATCCTCGGCGATCGGCTCCGTTTTCCCGCGCTTTTCGCGGGCCTCGGCGACATGTCGCGCGGCGGCCTGATGCTGCGCGCCGTCCGCGCGAACCTCGAGCTCGAGTACACGACGCTCGATGCTCCGCGCCATCGCGCACCCGGCGGCACGGGGAAGATGCCGCTGCTGTAGTCTTTCGGCGTGAAGCGCGCGTTGACCATCCCGACCGACGCCGAGAACATCATCCTTCGCTTCGGCGACCGCGACGTCCAGCTCACCAACCTGCGCAAGCTCTTCTGGAAAAAACTGAAGATCACGAAGCGCGATCTGCTGCAGTACTACGCCGACATCTCGCCGTACCTTCTCCCGCACGTCGAAGGCCGCGCCATGGTGATGAAGCGCTACCCGAACGGCGCGGAGGGCGATTACTTCTACATGAAGCAGGCGCCGGTGCCGCGGCCCGAATGGATCGACATCTGCGCCGTTCCGCATTCGTCGGGCCTGGTGAATTTCCCGATCGTGCAGGACCTCCCGTCGCTCCTCTGGCTGATCAACCTCGGCTGCATCGACCTGAACCCGTGGTACGCGCGCTGCGAGGATTTCAACCGCCCCGACTTCCTGCACTTCGATCTCGATCCCGGACCGGGCGCGAATTTCGACAAGGTGCGCAGCGTCGCACTGCACGTCCGCGACATCCTCGGCGCGCTGAAGATGCCGACCTACGCGAAGACGACCGGCTCGAAAGGGATCCACGTGTACGTGCCGATCGTCCGCGGTCCGCTGCAGAAGGAGGTCTGGACGCTGGCCAAGGCGATCGCCCTCCAGCTCGAGACGATGCATCCGCAGCTCATCACCGCCGAGTACCGCAAGGTGAAGCGCCCCCACGGACGCGTCCTCGTCGACTACAACCAGAACGCCTGGGGCCGAACGCTGGCGTCGATCTACTCGATCCGCCCCACGCCGGTGGCCAGCGTGTCGACGCCCGTGACGTGGGAGGAGGTCGAGGAAGGAGTGCGCATCGAAGACTTCCGCATCGACAACGTCGTCGACCGCGTGCGCAAGCTCGGCGACCTCTGGAAAGCAGTCGCGACAGGGAAGAAAAGATTTGACCTGAGAAAGGTGTTCAAGGGCGCTTAGTCTTTAGGGCTAGGCCAACAAGCGCTGCGGGCCGCGCCCGCCCGCCGGAGGCGCTCCCGTCGTCCTCAGTCCTCGGAACGCCAGGCGGCTGGAACCTGTTCACGATGCCGTGAAGAAAGCCCTTTTTGCATTCTGCATTCTGCATTTTGCATTCCCCGCCGCCGCGCAGACCGTCCGCATCACCGACAAACCGACCGCGCTCGTGCACGGCGAGTTGTACGTCCCCATCGTCGCCACCGATCCCGTCACGCGCCTCGAGCTGCTCGTCAACGGCGTCCATTTCTCGCAGGCGATCGGGCAGCGGGCGACGATTCACATCCACATCGGCGAGTTCCTGCGGCGGCTTCGCATCCGCGCCGTCGGGTACGACGCGCAGGGGGCGGTGGCGGGGCAGGACGAGATGGTCATCAACGATCCGCGTCCGCCGTTCCGCGTGCGGATGCAGGCCGGAGCTTCCGCGCTGAGCGCGAACGTCATTCATCCCGACGATTTGCGCGTGGCGGGAGTCGACTTCTACGTCGGCGAGACGAAGATCGGTACCGCGGCGAACGAGCCGTACTCGATCGCATTCGATCCGGCGAAGTTTCCGAACGCGGTTTACGCACGCGTCGTCGCCCGCGCGGCGAGCGGCGATGAAGCGAACGACGTCGTCTTCTTCGGCACGCAGCCAAGCGATCAAATCGACGTCACCGTGCAGCAGATCCCGCTCTCCATCGCCGGCGGCACGACGCCGTTGCGCGTCGAAGACCTCACGCTCCTCGACGACGGCATCGCGCGAAAGATCGAAGCGCTCACGCCCGCGTCCGATCAGCCGCTGAACGTCATCCTGCTCATCGACTACTCCGAATCGATGCTCGACGAGCTGCCGGTGGTGAAGGCCGCGGCGCGGCAGTTCGCGCAGGCGCTGCTGCGTCCGCAGGATCGCATCGCCATCGTCGGCTTCAATCAGCGCATCTTCTGGCTGACCGGCTTCACGAACGACTGGAAAGCGGCGGCCGACGCCGTCGATCGCGTGAAGCCGATCGGCGAGACGCATCTCTACGACAGCGTCATCGAGATGCTCTTCGAATTGCAGAAGACGCCCGGACGCCACGCGCTCGTCGTCCTCACCGACGGCGTCGACCAGGGCTCCGCATTCAAGCTCGATCACCTCGTGCACTACGCGCGCTACGCCGGCGTCCCGGTCTATCCGATCGTGAAGAACAAGATGCTCTCGCGCCTGATGCGCTTCGGCATCGGCCAGCTCGAAGCGCGCCGCCTCGCCGCCATCGCGCGCGACACCGGCGCGACCTACTTCATCATCAAGAAAGAAGCCGAGCTGCCGGCCGTCTATTCACGTCTCGCGCAGGAGCTGCGCCAGCAGTATCAGCTCGCCTTCTATTCACCGCCGTCGACCACCGATCAGTGGCATCCGCTGAAGATCGAGACGCGCGGCGGGCAGTCGCTGCGGATTCCGAAGGGGTATTTTCCTTAGACAGCGGACAACGGACAGCGGACAGCGGTCTCGTGCTGCTGCTGTCCGCTGTCTGCCGTCCGCTGTCCGACCCACGGCACGCCTCGTGAACTTAAGCCCCATGTGACACGCCATCGCGTCTACCGCGGCCTGACCGAACGGCAGGAGCACATCTTCACGTGGATCGGCGTCGTGGTCGTGATGTTGATGATGACCGGGTGGACCGGCGCGATTGCCGAGACCATCCGGCAGCAGCGTGAATCGAGCGAGCAGGCGCGCAGCCTCGGCATGCCGCCGCCTCCGCCATCCGCGCCGACGCAGCGCATCACCACCTCGCTCCTCGGGTCGGACAAGGCGCCCACCACCGCCTACATCAGCGACGCGATGCTCGGCTTCCTCGCGCCGCTGCGCGGCAAGAGCGGAAAGGTCTTCTTCACCACGCAACTGCCCGGCAGCGAGATCGCGAATGCGCCCGACAACACGACCGCGGTGCTGTCTCAAGGCGACGAGGAAGTCACGAGCTCCTTCACCGCGCCGAAGGAACCGGGCGTTTACGACCTCGCGGTGAAGGTCGACGAAGCGACGCGGCAGATCGACAACCTCAACGTCATCACGCTCGTCCCGTTCAGCGAGAAGCGGGGCGGCAAGATCGGCCTTTACTACCTCGGCAACTGGCCGTTCGAAGGCCGCAAGCCGGTGAAAGCGGCGTATGCGAATCCGTCCGGATTCATCGAGGTCACGCCGCAGAACGCCGACACCTTCGTCTCCCAGCACTTCCGCCTGCGCGATTTCCTGACCAAGGATCAACCGAACGTCTGGCCGAAGTACCTGCTGCTCAATCCAAGCCTTCTGGACAAGCTCGAGCTGACGATTCAGGAGCTGGAGGCGACCGGACATCCGGTGAAGAAAATGCGGGTGATGAGCGGCTTCCGCACCCCGCGCTACAACGTGCACGGCGGCAACACCGCGGGCCGCGCGAACCTCAGCCGTCACATGTACGGCGATGCCTCGGACGTCTTCGTCGACAACGACGGAAACGGCTCCATGGACGACCTCAACCGCGACGGCCGCGTCGATCCGCGCGACGCCGAAGTCATTCAGCAGGCGGCCGATCGCGTCGAGCGAAAGTACCCCTCGCTCGTCGGCGGCGTTGGCGTCTATTCCGCATGTTGCGGACACGGGCCGTTCACTCACATCGACGTGCGCGGCTTCCGCGCAAGGTGGCGCGGAACCGGCAACGGTTGAGTTCCTATGGAGGATCGTTTCAGTGGCTGAACAAGTGAAATGTCCTGAGTGCGGCGGCCTGCGTGCCGAAACGTCGCGCAACTGCCCCGCGTGCGGCGCCCCTCCGCTTCGTGAGGGCGAGCTCCGCGCGCATGAAGAGGAAGTCCGCGGCGAAGATCTCGAGCCTTACGTCACGCTGCGCTACATCGCGCGGCTGTTCAAAGTGCTCGCGGTGTTGATGGTGGTGATGCTGATCGGCGAGGTCGTCACCGGACTGGTGACGGAAGGGCAGGGTGCGCTGCTGACTCTGCTCGGCGAAGCGACGCGACTCCTCGTGTTAGCCGGACTGATGTGGGGCGGCGGTGACATCACCGTCCTGCTGATCGATGCCGGACACGACCTGCGCGTGGCGCGCATTCTCCTCGGCCGCATCAACAACGAGCTGCATCACGGCAACAACAAGGATCACCGCAACGCGGCTTAACGCAGGCCGGTGAAGAAGCGCTCGAACCGCGGCTGGTAGTAGTGGTTCCGGTCGAGCGAGAACGCGACCGCCAGCGCCTTGCCGACGATCTGCCTGCGCGGGATCAGCCCGATGTAGCGGCTGTCGTTGCTGTTGTCGCGGTTGTCGCCCATCACGAAGTACTTGCCGGGCGGCACCGTCATCGGACCATACGTCCGCATCGGTGAGCTCATCTGCGGACTGATCATCACCTTGTGCTCGTGTCCGTCGAGCACTTCGTTCGTCACGTACGTCCGTCCCTGCGTCGGGATGTCCATCGGCATGAAGTCGGTCGACCAGGGCTGCTTCTTGCCGTTGATGAAGAGCCCGTTGTCGACGAGCTGCACCACGTCGCCCGGCACCGCGATCACGCGCTTCACCAAACGGACGCCGTCCTGCGGCGAGAAGAGGACCACGATGTCGCCGCGATGCGGATCGCCCCACTTCACCACTTCGTACGTCGTGAACGGGATCTTGAGATCGTAGGCGAGCTTGTTGACCACCACGCGATCGCCTTCCTGGATCGTCGGCTTCATCGAGCCGGTCGGTACGTCGTTCCAGTCGGCCAGCGCCGACCGCAGCGAAGTCACGACCAGCAGCATCAGCGCGAAGACACGGATTTCATTGATGATCTTTTTCTTGTCCATTGCTAACCGGCTCGATCAACGCGGTGCTGTAGGGCGTCATTCCGATCCCTCGACTCCGCTCGGGATGACGTTACGCCACTGCGACCACCACCATCGTCACGTCGTCGTCAAATCTCCCTCGACTGTACGCCGATACGGCATCGACGACCGCATGTTGCAGCTCGCCGGCGCGGAGGTGGCGGTTGTCAACGATCAGTTGCACGAGCCGCTCTTCGCCGAGGTCTTCGCCCGCGGCGTTGCGGGCCTCGGTCACCCCGTCGGTGAACAGCACGACGCGATCGCCCGGCTCGAGCGGCAGCGAGCCTTCGTCGTACGTCTCGCGGAACAGCCGCGAGATCACCGGACCGCCAGCCGCGAGCTCCTCGACGGCGCCGTTCGCGCGCACGAGGATCGGCGGATTGTGTCCCGCGTTGCAGAAGCGGATGGTCCGCGTCTTCTCGTCGACGACGCAGAAGAAGAACGTGACGAAGCGTCCGCCGGTGAGGCTCGAGACGACGACGCGCCGCACGCGCTCGCACAGCGCCGCGGGTGAGACGTTCGCCTCCGCCGACGCGCGCACGGCGGCCTGCAGGCTCGCCATCAGCAGCGCGGCCGGCATCCCTTTGCCCGCGACGTCGCCGATGCAGACGCCGAGCGAGCCGTCGCCGAGGTCGAGGCAGTCGTAGTAATCGCCTCCGACGGTGCGCGCCGGCTCCCACGTGCCGGCGACGTCGAAGCCTTTCACGCGCGGCAGCTCGCGCGGAAGGAGCGTCCGCTGCATGTCGCGCGCTTGCTCGAATTCGACCTCTTCGCGCTGCAGGCGGATCCGCTCCGTGGTCATCGCGACCTGATCGGCCGCGGAAGAGAGGAAGTCGATGTCGTCGAGATCAAACTCGCGATCGGAGAGTTTTCCGGACAGCGCGATGAATCCCTGCACGGAGAGCGTCGTGCGCACCGGGACGACGAGGTGGGCATCGACGCGGCGCAGCGCGGCGGCATCCTGTTCCGCGACCTGTCGGCGATGCGGCGCGAACGGACGATCGAGCATCGCGGTCAGCTCCGGCGTCGCGCCGATGCGCAAGGAACCGAGGATCGAGTCGGGGAAGCCGACCTTCGCGGTGGCGACGAAATCGTTCTGCCTGCGCAGAAAAATCGCGATGCCGCGTGTCTGCAACGCCTGCTGCAGCGACTCGGCGACGAACTGCAGGAATCCGCCGAGGTCGCTCGCCGTCACGCTCTCGTTGCCGATCGTGCGGAGTGCTTGCGGATAGTCGTAGCGCTGGCGGAAGAACGTGCGGTCGATCAGTTTCTGCAGGCGATTGCGCACCGGGACGAAGAGCAGCGCGAGGACGAGCGTCGACGCCACCACGATCGTCTGGTCCTCGACGCCGGCGATGCGGATGAGGAGGCTGCCGAGTCCTCCCACCAGGAAGAGGTAGAGGAAGATCAGCATCCCGCTGAGGATCGCGTACACCACCGTCTTCTTGATGATGATGTCGATGTTCATCAGCCGGTACTTGAGGATCGCGGCCGCGAACGAGAAGGGGATCAGCAGCGACATCAGTCGCGGCGTCACGGTGACGGCGGAGAGGAAACTGCTGTAGCTCCCCACCGCGGCAGGATGCAGGCTGATGTAGACATACACGACGGCGATGGTCAGTGTGCAGATGATCTTGGTGACGATCGCGGTGAACGTTCCCCACAGCGGCCAGCGCACCTGCCGTTTCTCTTCGAGCGACGCCTCGTGATAGCTGCGCGCGAGCGAGATGCAGGCGGCGACGGGGAAGATCGGGATCGCCATCGCCGGCAGCACGAAAGCGATGGCGAGGATCACGGTGGCGACGGTCGGCAGGCGGTGCGAGATCGCGTCGAAGATCGCGAAGTCGATCGACGCGGGGACGAAGAGCGCGGCGAAGGGACGCTGCGCCACCGCGGCGCGGAATCCCTCGTCGCGAATCTTGCGCGACATCCAGACCGCGACTGCGGCGGCAGCGATGAGCAGCGCGACCGTGGCGCGGTCGAGAAACCACGATGGTGCCATCGGCACCGTGTGACGGATCACGATCAGCGCACCGAGAAACGCCACGAACGCGGGGCCGGCGTAGATCCAACGGATGATGTTCGGCCGCCGCTGCACGATCGGCCGGTCGTGCGGAAAGATCAGCGCGAGATGCAGCGTCAGCGGAAGAAAGGCCAGGCCGCAGAGCGCCGCCATGGCGGCGGGGATGAGGACCTCGTCATACCGGATCGTGATGCCGCGCGCTTCGCCGGCCGCCGATGCCGCGCCGACCGAGACGATCAGCGAAAGCGCCGACGCGACGACCATCGCGTAGAAGACGATCGCGCGCCGGTCGTCGCTTCGCAGCAGGAAGATCACGAGGCCGACGATCAGGAAACAGGCGGCGATCGCCGCCGTGACCGCCGATTCGAGCAGCATGCGCGGCTCGCGCACCGGCGACACGAGGGGCACGCGCACGTTGAACACGGCCTTGTCGCGCTCGACGGTGTAGACGAGCGTGTTGCCGGTGTGGACGCGCTCATCGAGACCGCCGAGCCCCTTGCGGTCGGCGATCGGGATACCGTTGATCGCCACGATGCGATCGCCGCCGCGGATGCCGGCGCGCAGCGTCGGGCTGTTGGGGTAGGTCATCAGCACGCGGCCCGTTCCGAGAGCCGCGGCGGTCTGGCCGCGAACGTCGCGGATGAAGAGGATGCCGGTCCACCCGCGCTCGTCCCACTGGCGCAGGATGCCGATCGTCCACGCCGTCCCCGCCGCCAGGAAGAGGGCGGTCAGAGTCAGACCGATGGCGATCCGGCGTGCCGGGCTCATGACAAGTGTTTACGCAGTTGCCGGTTACCGGTTTCCAGTTGCCCGGCAACCGGCAACTGGCAACCGGTAACCATTCAATCGCGCTGTCCCCGCCGATTCACGATCGACATGAATTCCTGGCGCGTCCGCTCATCCTCGAGGAACTCGCCGCGCAGGACGTTGGTCTCCATGAACGACGACTCCTGCTCCACGCCGCGCATCACCATGCAGAGATGGATGCCGCCCATCCACACCGCGATGCCGCGCGGCTCGAGGATCTTCTCGATCGTGTCGGCGACGTCGTGCGCGAGATGTTCCTGCGATTGCAGCCGGCGCATGTGCACCTCGACCACGCGCGGGATCTTCGAGGCGCCGATGATCGTCTTCTCCGGGATGTAGCCGACGATGAAACGTCCGAAGAACGGAAGAATGTGATGCGCGCAGAGCGTCTTGTACGTCCCGCCGATCACCACGAGGTTGTTGCAGCGCTCATCGGCCTTCGAGCACGCCTTGCGGAACAGGGTCGTCAACTTCCTGACGTCCGTGAAGTCGTAGCCGCTGGTCATCGTCACCAGCGACTCGGCCCAGCGCCGCGGGGTGTCGCGCACGTTCTCATCCTGCAGATCGACATGCAGCAGGCGGAGGACCTCGGAGAGATGTTCCGCGATCTTCGTCCGGTCGACAGTGGGGCGCGGAGATTCGAGGAGCCCGCGATCGTTGAAGAGCGCTTCGAGCTCGGTGGCGGTGATGTCGCTCATGCCCGGCAGTCTATCGCCGCACTTCATATCGGCGCGTGAATTGCTCAGTTTCTCAACTGGGAATTGACACTGAATGAGCATTCATTCATAATTTCTGAACCCCGGAGACTGCCGTTCCGAAGGAGCATCAAATGGCCGAAATCAAGACCAAAGAAGCGATCGAAGCGATGGACGTCGCCGAGGCTTCTCGCGAGACGGAATGGGAAAAGCCGTCATTCGTCGGAGGTCTCTTCCTTGGCAACCTCAATGTCGACCTGATCCATCCGTTTCCCGTGCAGCCGGCCGCCGACAAGGCTGAGGCCGACGACTTCCTCAAGCGTCTCGAGCGCTTCCTCGCCGAGAGCGTCGATGCCGACAAGATCGACGCGCAGGGCGAGTACGACTACGAGCTCTTCAAAGGCTTCAACGAGCTTGGCGCGTGGGGGATGAAGATTCCGAAGGAGTACGGCGGACTCGGATTCAGCGCCACGAATTACAACCGCGCCATCGGCCTCGTCTCCACCTGGTGTGGATCGAGCGTCGCCTGGCTCTCCGCGCATCAGTCGATCGGCGTCCCGCAGCCGCTCAAGCTCTTCGGCACTCCGGAGCAGAAGAAGAAATACCTGCCGCGTCTCGCCAAAGGCGCGATCTCTGCGTTCGCGCTGACCGAGCCGGGCGTCGGATCCGATCCGGCGAAGATGCAGACCACGGCCACGAAGTCTCCTGACGGCAAGGGCTGGATCATCAACGGCGAGAAGCTCTGGTGCACGAACGCCACGAAGGCCGAGATCATCGTGGTGATGTGCCAGACGCCGCCGAAGGTGGTCAAAGGAAAAGAGAAGAAGCAGATCACGGCGTTCATCGTCGAGACGAATACGCCGGGATTCTCGATCGCCCATCGCTGCCAGTTCATGGGGCTGCGCGGCATCGGCAACGCGCTGATCAAGTTCGACAACGTCTACGTTCCGAACGAGAACCTTCTCTGGGGCGAAGGCCTCGGACTGAAGCTCGCGCTCATCACGCTGAACACGGGACGCCTCACCATTCCCGCGGGCTGCGCGGCGAGCGGCCGGAAGATGCTGGAGATCGCCAAGGAGTGGGCCAATGAGCGCGTGCAGTGGGGCGCGCCGATCGGCAAGCACGAAGCGGTCGCGCAGAAGATCGCCTGGATGGCGTCGCACACGTTCGCGATGGAAGCGATCGTCTGGCTGACGTCGGGACTCGCCGATCGCGGCGACGTCGACCTCCGCCTCGAAGCGGCGATGGCCAAGCTCTTCAACACCGAGGTGGCGTGGCAGTGCGTCGATCACCTCGTGCAGATCCGCGGCGGACGCGGATACGAGACCGCCGCATCGCTCCGCGCGCGCGGCGAGAAGGGCTATCCGGTCGAGCGGATCATGCGCGACATGCGCATCAACCGCATCTTCGAAGGGACGAGCGAGATTCAGCATCTCTTCATCGCCCGCGAAGCGGTCGATCCGCACATGAAGCGCGGCTTCAAGATCCTGCAGCCCGAGACGCCGACCGGCGAGAAGCTCAGCGCGGCGGCGAAGGCGGGCGCGTTCTACGCCGCCTGGTATCCGTCGCGTTATCTCGGCTGGAGCCGCAAGCCGTCGTACGGCCAGTTCGGCAAGCTGTCGAAGCACATGGCCTTCGTCGAGCGGACGTCGCGCCGGCTCTCGCGCTCGATCTTCCACGCGATGATGCGCTACCAGGCGAAGCTCGAGCGGAAGCAGGCAGTGCTCTTCCGCATCGTCGACATCGGCACCGACCTCTTCGCCATGGCCTCGGCGATCACGTACGCGACGTCGCTGGCGAAGAACGGCCAGAAGAACGCGATCGAGCTCGCCGATGTGTTCTGCCGCGAGGCGCGCATCCGCATCGAGAACACGTTCGGCAGCCTCTTCACCGACTACGACGACGCCGCGTACAAGCTCGTGCAGAACATGATGAAGGGCGAGTACGACTGGTTCGAAGGCCAGCTCGTGCAGCCGATCGTCCCCACTCCCGAGGAGCTGGAGACGATCGTGGCAAAGATGGCGTAACGATCCAGTCCAGTGGGGGGACAGGCGCCGCCTGTCCCCTTTGCACAGGCGAGGGCGCCTGTGCCCCCACTGGAGCCATCGCTACTTCTCTCCCGCCGCGGGGAACACCGGCGTGATGTCGACCGGGATGTCCGCCAGCTTCACGTTGACCGACTTCATCTCCGCGGTCTCCACGCCGTACTTCTCCAGCAGCGCGTTCGCGCGGTTGTAGTCGCCGGTCGCCTCGATGGTCAGGAGCTCGGTCGAGAGCGACTTCACTCCCTCGCGGAACTTCGCGAAGTCGACCTTGTAGCGGCCGTTCGCGCTCGGGACGATCCCGCCCTTCTCGCGCAGCCAGTTCCACTGCAGAGCGGAGCCGCGGCCGTGCGCCTCGCCGATGCCGAAGCGGAGGGAGCGGAACATCAGGCCGGCGTAGGTCGCATAGAGCTGATTCTCGTCATAGCCGGACAGCAGTTTGTGCTGCTGCGCGTAGACGATGTTCCACAGCCCGAGGACGTCGGCCTTGCTCTCCTCGATGGTCGAGTAGAGGTTCTTCAGCGGCAGACGGGAGTCGACGCGCTCGCCGCTCGGCAGCGTGATCATGCCCGGTCCCAGTCCGTGCGACAGCTCGTGGAAGAGGATCTGGTCGAAGAACGCGTCGAACGAGAGCATCGGAAGCTGCGACTCGTCGAGCACGCGCTGGGCGATCGGATTGCCGCTCTGCTTGTACTTCGCGTTGATGACGTTCTTCAGCAGGACCTTCTTCGATCCCTTCTTCTCGCGGACCACTTCGTCGTTCGGCAGATTGAACGCCGCGGTCTGCACGCCGCGCCGCGCATCGCCAGCGGTGTAGAGCTCTTGCACGACTTTGATCGGCGACTCGCTGCCGCGATTCGGATTGCGGTACTCCTCCGGCTCCGGCAGATTGCGCTCCATGTCCGGCAGCGCATGCGCGTACGACGCGAGCTTCGCCGACTCCGCCGCGTCGACCGCGCAGATGAACGCCTCGTACGACGCCTTGTAGTTGAACAGCTCGTCCTCGTAGACCTCGTACGGTCCGATCACGACTTCGAGCGTGCCGTTGAGATCCATCCAGGCCATGTCGCTGTCCTGGTAGTTGTCGCTGAGGAACGCGTCGGCGCGCTTGTTGAGGAACGTGCGCAGCGACGCGTCGGTGGTCAGTGCCGCCGCCTCGCGCAGGCGATCCGCGGCCGGCACGAGGAAGTCGCGGTAGTAGGCGGAGAACGGGACGCCGACGAAGTTGACGCCGTCGCGGCGGACGACGGTCAGCAGTCCGGTCAGCTCATCTTTCTGATTCGGATGCGCCGCGACGTACTTCTCGAACTCTTCCTTCGTGATGTCGCTCGGGTAGAAGCCGGCGCCTTCGGGCTTTTTCATCGTGCCGATGAACGGCTCGTCCGATTTGAGGCGGTCCCACGGACCCTTGTTGGCGATGAAGTAGTCGTAACCCGCGCCTCCCTGCTTCGCCAGTTGCTCGCGCCACTTCGGATTCTCCTCGGAGACCTGGCGCCAGTAGATCTCGTCGATCAGCTTCGACGCTTCGATCAGCTTCGCCACCACCGCGCGGTCGCTCTCGCTGAGCTGCGACATGTCGTACGAGACCGTCGTGCGCGGGAGTTGCGCGAGCCGTTGCGCGACGTCGGGCGCGACGGCGAGGCTCGTTGCCGCGGCCTTCGGAGCGGGTGTTGTGGTGGTCGTGGTCTGACAGGCGAGTGCGAGCGCGAGGAGCGGAAGCAGAAGGCGTCTCATGGTAGGCATTATGTTATCGTCCCGGCCGGAGCTTCCTGCGTTGATCATCGAGTGCACGAACTGTCATTCGAAGTACCAGTACGACGAAGATCGTTTCGAGCGCAAACCATCGAAGAAGATCAAATGCGCGAAGTGCCAGACGGTCTTCGAGATCCACAATCCGGCGTTTGCCGCGCCGGCGAAACCGAAGATCGACATCGAGTCGACCGCCTCGCGGCACGATGACACGCAGCATCGCAAAATGCCGAAGGTGCAGGAGACGACCGAGCAGTCGCCGATTCCGAGCACCGACCAGTCGGCCATCGCCCCGAAGCTTCCCGCGGGCCGGCGTCTTTCGCTGGCCATCATCGACGGCCCCGACGCCGGCAGCGTCTATCGCATCGAGAAGCCGCGCGTGACGATCGGCCGCGCCAACGCCGACCTCACGCTGAACGACACCGAGGCCTCGCGGCAGCACGCCGCGGTGGAGATCCGCGACACGGTCTATCTCCTCGAGGACCTCGGCTCGACCAACGGCACGCTCCTCGACGGCCGCCGCATCACCGAGAGCACGGAGCTGCAGGACAAGGCGGAGTTCGTGGTGGGCGGGTCGACGTTGATGTTCATCGTGACCGATGAGTCATAGTTGCCAGTTGCCAGTTACCGGTTGCCGCCGGCTGGTAACCGGTAACCGGTAACCGGTAACCGGCAACTGCATGAACGAGATCCGCGCTCTCTACCGCCACCGCCAGCTCATCGCCGCACTCACCGCGCGCGATCTGAAGGCGCGCTACCGCGGCTCGATCCTCGGCTACTTCTGGTCGCTCGCCAATCCGCTCCTGCTCCTCGCCGTCTACACGCTCGTCTTCACCCGCTTCTTTCCGCAGCAGGTGGTGAAGCCGTATCCGCTGTTCCTCTTCGCCGGCATCCTGCCGTGGACCTTCTTCTCCGCGGCGGTGCTCGAATCGACCGTCTCGATCTCCGGCAATGCGGGACTGATCAAGAAGGTGATGTTCCCCGCGGAGGCGCTGCCGCTCGTCGTCGTGCTCTCGCATCTCGTGCACTTCGCGCTCGCCATCCCGATCCTGCTCGTGGCGATGGTGATCTTCATGCTCATGGGTCAGGCGACGATGAGCGTGACGATCCTCCTCGTGCCGGTCGTGATGATCGTGCAGACGATCTTCGTCGCCGGCGTCGCGATGACCGTCTCCTCCGCCTCCGTGCTCTTCCGCGACCTGCGCGACATCATCACGAACCTCATGCAGCTCGGCTTCTTCATCACGCCGATCATCTATCTCATCGACCGCATCGACTCGCGCCTCCTCCGCGCGCTGCTGCGGCTCAATCCGATGACGCCGTTCGTGATCGGCTACCAGCGGATTCTCTTCTTCGGGACGCTGCCGAGCCTCGCTGATACGCTGCTGATGCTCGCGTATGCGTTCGCCTCGATCGCGATGGGCTTCTTCGTGTTCGATCGGCTGCGCGACACGTTGGCGGAGGCGATATGAGCGATCAGCGCAGCGATCCCTCCATCTCCGTCAGCCACCTCTCCAAGTCGTACCGCCTCGTCGGCACGCGCTCGCAGTTCGCCACGCTCAAGAGCGCGCTGCTCAAGCGCGATCTGCGCATGGCCCCGGAGACGAGCGTCCCGGCGTTGAAGGACATCTCGTTCGTCGTCGATCGCGGCGAGGCGTTCGGCATCGTCGGACGCAACGGCTCGGGGAAGTCGACGATGCTGAAGATCATCTCCGGCATCCTCAAGCCGACGTCGGGCACGGTCTCCGTGCGCGGACGGATCGCGGCGCTCATCGAGCTCGGCGCCGGTTTTCATCCCGAGATCACGGGGCGCGAGAACGTCTACATCAACGGCATCATGCTCGGCCTGACGCGCCGCGAGATCGACGCGCGCTTCGATCGCATCGTCGAATTCGCAGGCATCGGCGAGTTTCTCGACCAGCCGGTGAAGACCTATTCGTCCGGCATGTACGTGCGCCTCGGGTTCGCCGTCGCGGTGCACGTCGATCCAGACATCCTGCTGATCGACGAGGTGCTCTCCGTCGGCGACGAGGAGTTCTCGCAGAAGTGCATCGCCAAGATCCAGGAGATGAAGTACCGCGGCGTGACGCTGATCTTCGTCACGCATCAGCTCGAGCAGGTACGCAACCTCTGCGACCGTGCGCTCTGGCTCGATCGCGGCGAGGCCGCGGCGATCGGCGATCCGACGCGCGTGGTCGACGGCTATCTGCAGCAGGTCTCCGGCACGCACGCCGCGCCGCCGCCGGTCGAGGAGAAGAAGGAAGTCGCGAAGTCGGAGGAGGCGCCGGAAGAGGAGCGCTGGGGCTCGGGCGAAGTGGTTCTCCGCCGCGTGGCGCTGACTGATGACAAAGGCCGCGAGCTCGTGGCCCTCGGCGCGGGGACGCCGGTGACGGTGGAGATGGACGTCGAAGTCCGCTCGCCGCAGACCGACTTCGTCTTCGGCATCGGCATCTACCACGCCGACGGCACGTGCGTGTACGGCACGAACACCGACCTCGAGGGACTCGCGCCGCAGAAGCTAGACGCCAACGGACGCGTGCGCTTCGTCATGCCGTCGCTCGATCTCGTCGCCGGCGGCTATCGCGTCGACGCCGCGGTGCACACCCGCAACGGACGCGCGTTCGACTATCGCCGCGGATGCATCCGCTTCGTCGTCGGCTCACGCGTGCACGACACCGGCGTCTATCGTCCGAAGCACTCCTGGAAGTTCGACGGAGGCATCGACGTGCGCGCGATCGACACGATGACGAAGAACGTACCGGCGTCGATTGCCGAGGCGCTGAGGGAGACGGAGAAGAAGAAAAAGACGTAACATCAGGCCATGCCGCTAGCACTGATCGCCGCCGTCATCTTCGGTCTCTACCTGCTCAGCTCGATCAAGATCCTCCCCGAGTACGAGCGCGGGGTCATCTTCCGCCTGGGACGCCTGCTCAACGAGGCGAAGGGGCCGGGCATCTTCCTGGTCTTCGCGCCGATCGACAAGATCGTGCGCATCTCGCTGCGCCAGGAAGCGTTCGAGGTGCCGCCGCAGGACATCATCACGCGCGACAACGTCACGCTGAAGGTGAACGCGGTCGTCTTCCTCCGCGTCATCGAGCCGCGGCGCGCGGTGGTCGAGGTATTCGACTACCGCTACCAGACGTCGCAGTTTGCGCAGACGACGCTCCGCTCGGTCCTCGGCGAGGTCGAGCTCGACGACCTGCTCGCGCATCGCGACGCGCTCAACGCGCGCATCCAGTCGATCCTCGACACGCACACCGAGCCGTGGGGCGTGAAGGTCGTGAACGTCGAGGTGAAGCAGGTCGATCTGCCGGAGTCGATGCTCCGCGCGATGGCCAAGCAGGCGGAGGCGGAGCGCGAGAAGCGCGCGAAGCTCATTCACGCCGAGGGCGAGTTCGCGGCGTCGCAGCGCCTGGCGGATGCGGCCAAGGTGCTGGCCAGTGAAGGCAGCGCGCTGCAGCTCCGCTACCTGCAGACGCTGACCGAGATCGGCGTGGAGAAGAACACGACGATCGTGTTCCCGCTGCCGATCGACGTCATCAAGGGACTGATCGACCACACGTCGAAATGAGTCAGCTCGTCATGATGCAGGCCGCGCTCTTCAATCTGCGCGCGGCCATCGACAGCATCGACGATACGTTCATCCAGCCGCAGCTCCGGCTCGCGGCGAGTGTCCTCGGCGGCGCGATCGACGGCGCCGCCGCGGGCATCACTCCCGCGGTGGTCAGCGACCTCGAGTTCGCGCTCAACGACCTCACCGGCGCGGCCGATGAACTGGGCGCCGCCGACGCCGAGCTCATCTTTCCCTTCATCGAGCAACTGCGCGCCGACGTCTCCGCGCTGACCGCCGCCACCGCCCTCCCGCAATCGCTGATCGCCTCGATTCAGGCGCTGCAGACGAAGCTGAAGGCGCGGCGGAAGGCGATCGAGCGGCAGACGTTCGTCGAGGGAGGCGGTGAGCCGCTGCCGCATCCGCCGGAGGAGTTGCGCGCCGAGGCGGTGCCGATCCGCGAGCAGCTCGTCGCGGCGGGATTCGCGACGCCGGCGCTCGACGCACTGCTCGCCGATCCGGAATCGCTGCGGATGCACGGGATCATCGCGATCGTGGACGAGCTGGAAGTGATCAGCGGGTAGCGTCATCCCGAGCGAAGTCGAGGGATCTGGGTGGAAGCGCGGCGCGCCACCCGCCGCCCAGGTCCCTCGACTACGCTCGGGATGACGTCAGCGGGACGTGATCTCGATCGCCACGAACACCTGCCGCCCTGGTTGCGGCAGCAGCGAATTGAAGTAGCCGCCCGACCCGATCCACTGGCCGTTCTCGCTGAAGAAGCCCGGCGTCGTCCCCGCGTTCGCGTCGCGGACGCCCGGCTCGAAGTAGGTCTTGTCGGTGAGATTCGTCGCCTTGAGCGAGATGCTCACGCCCTTCGCCAGCACGTCGTCGAATCGCAGCAACGCGTCGAGCGTGGCATACGACGGCACGCGATCGACCGGGTTCGTGTCGACCGTATCGCGCGAGCCGATCCAACGCCCGCGCAGCGTCGCGGTCCAGCGCTTGCCGGACGACGTGATGCCGAAGTGCAGCTTGTTCATCGCCAGGTCGCCGATCGGACCTTCGTCCTGGCCGGCGAGCGCGATGCCGAAGATGTCGAGCTTCTTCTCCGTCTCGCGGAAGATGTGCGAGAACGAGCCCCACGCCTTCAGCTCGCGTCCCTTCGTCGAGGGGAGCAGCCACTGCGTGATGTAGTCGGCGCCGATCACCTCGCGGTCGCCGAGGTTCTTCGCGCTGTGCACCGTATTCACGAACGTGTTGTAGTTCTTGACGCGATAGACGCTGACCCGCGACTCGACTTCGCGCCGCGTGTACGAGCCGCTCAGCTCCGTCGTCGTCGAGCGCTCGGGGCGTAGTTGCGGATCGCTTCCCGAGCCGTCCCAGCCGCCGTACAGCAGCCGGTTGTTCGGCTCCTGGAACGCCTGGCCGAACAGCGCCTTCAGTCCCCACGGTCCGCTCGTGCCGACGTAGCCCATGCGCAGCGTCGTCGCGCCGCCGTAGCGCTTGTCGTGATCGTTGCGGATGCCGACGTTGAAGCGATGCCGCTCCGACATCCGCCACCAGCTCTGCACGTACGCGCCGATCCCTTCGGTCGACAGTTGATTCGGCGCCTGCGGCGTGGAGCTCGGCGGCTGCGGATACGGATAGGTCGTGCCGTCGATCGCCGACGGCGGCAGGTCGGGTCCGTACGTGATGTCGTACGCCTTCTGCAGCTCCTTCTGTTCGTAGCGCGCGCCGGCGCGGATCTGCAGTCCGCTGTTCACGTTGATGTCGAAGTCCTGCGTCAGCGTCGTGCTGTTGTTGTTCGCGCTCCAGTACGAGAACTCCGCGGTCTGCCGCGGCTCGTCGAACGTGCCGGGGAAGCTCTGCACAAAGAACGAGTCGTTCGAGACGCCGCTGGTGCGATAGCGGATGAACGACGTCGACGTCAGCCGCTCGCTCAGCTTGTGTTTGTAGCGCGCGTACGTGCTGAAGTCGGGACGCGACCAGACGGTGTGATTCAGCGAGCGATCGCCCGCGTACTCCAGGCCGTAGCCGGCGTTGAGGCGGAAGTACTGCAGCCCCGCCTCGAGCTCGCCGGCCCACGCGCGGAGATCGACCGCGCGATTGCGGCGCGGCGAGGCGAACGTGTCACCGATCGCCGGATTGTCGAGGAAGCCGCCCCACAGCCTGCGATCCTCGAAGTAGTGATGCTTCGTGTACTCGTAGGCGTCGGCGTTCGAATCGTCGAGATTGCCGTCGTCGATGCGCGCGGAGACTCGAATGCGCACGTCGCCCGCCTTGAACATCGCGGTGGCATCGGCGAGACGCGTCTGCGATGAGCCGGCGCCGAACTTCACCGTCGCTGACGTCCCGTTCTCCAGCGCGTCGCTCTTCGTGATCACGTTGATCACGCCCATGAACGCGTTCGCGCCGTAGACCGACGACGCCGGTCCGTAGACCACTTCGACGCGCTCGACGTCGCTCAGCGGAAACGTTGCCAGCACGTCCGCGGTGTTGAAGTAGAGGTGGTTGAAGATCACGCCGTCGATCATCACCAGGAACGGATCGCCGACCGTGTTCCGGTACCCGCGCCAGTAGTTCTTGAAGTAGGTCGCGCCGTACGGCCGGACGACGTCCATGCCCGGAAGGTCGTCGAAGATTTCGGAGAGCTCGGTGTAGCCGCGATCGCGCAGATCCTTCGCCGAGATCACGATCACCGTCGCCGGCGCCTCGGACAACTTCTCGCTGATGTTCGACGCGGAGACGACGTGCACGTTCATCAGCTCTTCGAGGGTGAGTTGCTGGAGCTCGGGCGTCTGTTCCTGCGCGGAGGCCGGCAGGACAGCGGACAGCAGACAGCAGACAGCAGGCAAGAGCCATGGCACTCGAACCGCTGTCCGCTGTCCGTTGTCCGCTGTCTCGCGTAGCTTCATCCCACCTCCGCCTGCGCGCGCACCAGATCGCGGATCACCGTCACCAGTTGATTCCCGTGCAGATCGCCGCGGCGCACGTGCGCGTTGATCTTTCCGATCAGACGCTGCCGGTCGCCGCCGGTCAGCTCCTGCTCCGTCACCACGACGATCGGCAGTCCCGCGGTGCGCGGATCGTTCTTGAGCTGCGTCGCCAGATCGAAGCCGTTCATCTCCTGCATCATCAGATCGAGGATCACGAGCGACGGCGACTCGGTGCTCGCCCGCGCGAAGCCTTCGCTCGCGCCATATGCGTGCACGAGCGAGTAGCCGTGCTGGCGCAGGCGGCCGTCGAGCAGATCGTGCAGCTCGCGATCGTCGTCGACGACCAACAGCGTCGCGTTGCCGCCCTCGCCCATGTTGCGGCGCAGCGATTCGAGGAGATGGTCGTAATCGACCGGCTTCACGAAGTAGTCGCTTGCGCCGAAGGCCACGGCCAGCTCGCGGTTGTTCGTCACCGAGACGATGATCACCGGCGTGTTGCGCGTCTTCGGATCGGCCTTCAGGCGCTTCAGCACTTCGATGCCGTCGATGCCGGGGAGCACGAGGTCGAGCGTGATCGCGGCCGGCATCAGCTCGCGCGCGAGGGCGATCCCTTCCTCGCCGGAGCGCGCGTGCTGCGGGATGAAGCCCGCCGCGCGCAACTGCTGTTCGATCGAGCGGAACGCGTCGATCTCGTCCTCGATCACCAGTACCAGCGGCTTCTGCGAGCCGTCGGCGTTCACGAGCTGCAGCGGCCGCAGCTCGCCTCCCTGGAAGTGCACCGGCAGCGTGACGGTGAACGTGCTTCCTTCGCCGAGGGCGCTGCGGAGGTCGACCACGCCGCCGTGCATGTCGACGAATTTCTTCACCAGCGTCAGCCCGAGGCCGGTGCCGCCAAACTGGCGGGAGATGCGGCTGTCGACCTGCTGGAACTCGAGGAAGATGCGCGCGTGGTCTTTTGGATCGATGCCGATTCCGCCATCGATCACGCTGATGCGCACCGCCTGCTCGTACAGCGGCGGCTGCTCCGCGCCCCGCGACTCGACCTTGATGGTGATGCTCGAATCCTCGGGTGAGAATTTCAGCGCGTTCGACACGAGGTTGTAGAGCACCTGCTTCACCTTCACCGGATCGGCCTCGATGTCCGGCACGTCGGCGTCGATCTCCACGTCGATGGTGATCCGCCGCTGCGACGACACGCCGCGCATCAGGCTCGTCACGCCGTCGATGGCCACGGCGATCGGGAAGCGCTCCGGCGTGATCTCCATCCGCCCTGCCTCGATCTTCGACAGGTCGAGGATGTCGTTGACGATGCCGAGGAGGTGCTGGCCGGAGGAATTGATGTTGTCGAGGAACTTCAGCTCGCGATCGGCGGCGCGGTCGGCCATGCGCGTCTTGAGGATCTCGGAGAAGCCGATGATCGCGTTCAGCGGCGTGCGCAGCTCGTGGCTCATGTTTGCCAGGAACTGGCTCTTCTCGCGCGTGCGCTGGTCCGCTTCGTCGCGCTCGCGCTGGCGGCGCTCGATCTGCGTCAGCATCTCGTTGAAGCCGTCGGCCAGCGTCCCGATCTCGTCGTCGCTTACGGTCCGCGCCCGGATTGAGTAATCGTGTCGCTCGGATACTTCGCGAGCGAGTGCGGCGAGATCGAGGATCGGCGCGGAGACGATCTTCTCCAGTCTGACGCCCAGCAGCAGCGCGGCGCAGATCACGAGCCCGGTGAGGAGCAGCAGCGTGACGAGATGGCCGCGCAGCTTCGTCTGCAGCGCGGTCGTCGTCATCTCCACCACGATCGTGCCGTAACGCTCGCCGTTGAACGCGACCGGCTCGGAGACCGCGAGGTGATCGTCGAACCAGAGGCGCGACGATCCGATCAGCGCGCGCGACGGTCCGTTCCCCTGCCGATGCCACGCGGCGAAGAGCTTGCCGTCGTTGTCGTAGAGGAACGCGTGCTCCACGCTCTCGATCGTGGCGAGCTTCGACAGCGTTTTCGACGCCGCCTCGCGGTCGCCGAATGCCACGTCGGCCACGCTGTTCTCCGCGGTCACGCGCGCGATCACGACGGCGTTGTCGAGCATCTCGCGGCGGAAGGCGCGGCGCTCGTTGACCACGACGAAGGCGAAGCCGCCGACCAGCGGCACGATCGTCGCCAGCAGCACGATGGCGATGATCTTGTTGCGGATGGAGAGGCGGCGCAGCGCGATCATGGCTTCGCCTCCACGACCTTCGCCAGCTTGAAGAGCTTCGAGCTGACTCGCAGTCCGCTGCGATCGACCGCGCTCTCGTTGATCTCGAAGCGCACCGTGTCGCCCGTCGTGTAGAAGTTGATCAGCACGCCCGCCTCGGCGAAGCCGCCGCTGTCGGCAATGGTGAGGATCGGACGCGCGTCGGTGCGCGCCAGGATCACCGCGAGACGCCGCTTCTCCGATCCCGCGATGAAGACGATGTCGCAGCCGTCGATCTGCGTCGGGTCGCTGATGTAGCGGATCGACACCGGCCGGTTCTTGATCCGCCGCGCGGCGAGCTTTTCGAGGTAGCCGTTGAACGGATTGTGGCCGATGACGCCGATCGTGAACGGCCGCCCGTCGGAGCTCGGCGGCCACTCGATGAAGGTGGTGAAGCGGGAGAGGAGCTCCGCCTTCAGCTCGTACTCCGGTACCTGCTCACCATGCGCGGCGAGAGTCAGGAGGAGTGCGACCGCGAAGTACCTGATTGACACGGGGTGGACTTGAATCCGAGTGTAGCACCGGCGCTTTGGCCTTCGTGGAGGGACAGGCGCCCTCGCCTGTCCACCGAGCCGACAGGCGAGGCGCCTGTCGCTCCACGAGGGACGTTTGTTGACGGCCATCACGTCGCGCCGGTCGATCGCGCGCTTACACTATCCGCACACAACGATGTTCGAGCGTCGTCACCGCGCCTTGTACGCGGCCTTCGATCGTTTCCCATCGCGGAAAGGGGCGGCGATCCACATCGACCGGTTTGCGCGCATGCTTTTCAGCGCATTCGACGGCGGCGCGCTCTTCGTCCTCGGCGAAAAACATCTGCCGTTTCATCAGCGCGACGGTAACGTCGAGATCGTCCGCTTCGTCTCCGACATCGAGAACTTCCTCGAGCGCTCCATGACCTTCACCGCCGTGCTGAGCAAGGCGGTCGATGAGCTCGGCCCGACGCTCGAGCTCGCGCACTTCCGCGATCCGTGGAGCGGCGCGGCGATCGCGCTTCGCCCGCACGATTACGCCTGCGTCTACGAGGTCAACGCGCTGCCGTCGATCGAGCTGCCGGTGGTCTTCGATGCGATCGCGCCGCGCACGCTGGAGAAGATCCGCGCGCTGGAGCTCGCCTGCTGCGATGCCGCCGACGCGATCGTCACGCCGTCGCGCACCACCGCCGAATGCCTCGCCTCCCTCGGCGTCGATCGCGCGAAAGTGCGCGTCATCCCGAACGGCTCCGACGTCGACGCGCCGAAGCCGCGCCCGATCGACGCACCCGAAAAGTACCTCCTCTATTTCGGCGCACCGCAGGCGTGGCAGGGGATCGACACGCTCCTCCGCGCATTCGCGCGGCTCGCCGACTTCACCGATCTGCGGCTCGTGATCATCGGCTCGCACGAATCGCGCTCCTGGCGCCCGTACGAGCGTCTCGCGGAGAAGCTCAATCTCACCGATCGCATCGTCTGGCGTTTCGCGATGGACGAGCCGGAGCTCGCCGCGTGGCGGCAGCACGCGTACCTCTCCGTCGCGCCGCTCACCGACTGCCCGCGCAACAGCGTGCAGGGATGCGCGCCGCTGAAGATCGTCGAGTCGATGGGGTCGGGCGTCGCGGTCGTGGCCTCCGATCTCGCGCCGGTGCGCGAGGTGGTCGCGCATCGCGAGAACGGCTGGCTCGTGCATCCCGAGCGGCCCGACGAGCTCTCGCGCGCGCTGCGCATCCTCCTCGATCACCCATCGCTCGTGCGCGAGCTCGGTCAGCGCGCGCGGGAGACGATCCTTCATCAGTTCACATGGGACGCGGCGCTCGACGCGCTGCGATCGTTGTACGAGGAAGTGAGGAAACGAGATGTTGAAGGCGTGGCGTGCCTACAAAGCGCTCAATGAAGAGCAGAAGCAGATCATCGAACAGAAGCAGGTGAGGCTGGTCCGGCCGGTCGACGAACTGATCGCGCTGCTGAAGCCGATCGGCGACATGGACAAGCTGGTGCCGTCCGGCTGTACCGTCGGCTGCACGATGTTCATCGTCGTCGCGGCGGCGGTCGGCAGCCAGATCGGCGCCGAGGCGATCAACGCGCCGGGATGGCTGCGTGCGTTGACGCTGCTGATCCTCGCGGTGTTGTTCTTCTTCCCGCTCGTCATGTACATGAAGACGCGGAAGATCGACGTCTCGGACAACCTGCGCGGCGCCGTCCTCCCGATGCTCAACGTCCTGCGCGACGACTTCGATTCGAAGGAAGCGCTGGAGCTGAAGCTCGATCTGCGGCAGCCGATGGCGAAGGAAAAGTTGCTGCGGGAGGAGAAGCCGCGCGAGCGGATGACCGAGACGTTCTACAGCGATCCGTGGATGTCGGCCGAGGGCGTGCTCGTCGACGGCAGCAAGTTGAGCTGGAGCATCGTCGACGTCATCCGCCACCGCAGCGTCACGAAGAAGACGGCGCGCGGCAAGTGGAAGACGAAGACGAAGGACTCGAAGAAGTGCAACATCGACGCGGAGCTCACGGTGCGCAATAAGGCGTACGAGGTGAGCGGCGAGGCCGAGACGGGGGAGAAGAAGTCGACGCTCACCGTGAGCCGGACGATCAAGCTGGCCGGCGTCAATGCCACCGATCCGAAGGTCATCCTCGAGGTGATCGCGGAGCTCTTCAAGCGCGTCGAGCCGGCGAAGTGAGGATATGCAGATGAACGAATGCGCAGCGCAGCGTGGCTTTCTGATGTTCCGCGATTGCGGCAACCCAGCCTCCGGCTCGTGCTCCACGTGCGGACGTCCGATGTGCACCGAGCACCTCGCCGCCAGCACCGGTTTCAGCACCTGTCTCGATTGTGCGGCCCGCCGTCCGGACGAGGCGTGGAACAAGACCGAGGGGCGGGAGTGGGCGTACGGATTCCGCAACAACTTCTACCGGACCGCGATGTACGCGCCGATCGGGCTCGCCGCTGTTGTGGCGGCCGATTCCTTCTACGACGATTACGACGTCCGCTCGTTCGACTCGCGGCGCAAGCACGCTGCCGAGGTCGATGAAGAGGAGCGCGAGCCGGGGTTCGGGGACAGCTGATGCACCGGCTGCTCTGGCTGACGGAGAACTACCCGCCCGATCGCGGCGGGATGTCGGTCTCGTGCGACCGCATCGTGCGCGGCCTGCGCCGCGCCGGCGTGCACGTCGACGTCGTGCATCTCGACCGGAGCTTTCCCGACGCCGCGCACACGATCAATACGACCTGGAACCGCATCCGCGCCGCGGCCACGGATTGCACGCACGTCGTCGCTTTCGGCGGATTTCTCCCCATGCTCGCCGCGCCGGCGTATGCCGCGTGGCTCGATCGCCCGCTCGTGACGCTGATCCGCGGCAACGAGCTCGACGCGGGCCTCTTCGATCCGCGCCGCCGCCCGGTGCTCGACGACGCGCTGCGCCGTTCCGCCGCGGTGTGCACCGTGACGACGGAGCACGCGGAGAAGATCGCCTCGCTATACGACGGCGTCGATCCGCGCGTGATCGCGAACGGCATCGACTTCGATTTGTGGCAGGCAACGGATGGGGATCGCGCGCGCGCAGTGCGTCACGCAACGCGCACGCTCGGCTTCTTCGGCCACCTCAAATCCAAAAAAGGCGTCCCCTTTTTCCTCGACGTCCTGCGCAAGTCCAAACACGAATTCCACCTCCTGATCGTCGGCGAAGGCGAGCTCGCGCTCGACGACTTCCCGCACACGCGCGTCGCGGCACTCGATCGCTTCGAGCTGATCCCGTTCTATCTCGCGTGCGACTTCGTCGTGCTGCCGTCGCATTACGACGGTTTCCCGAACGTGCTGATCGAATCAGCCGCGCTCGGCGTTCCGGCGATCGCGTCGAAGGTCGGCGGCATGAACGATCTCCCCGCCGCGATCCTCTTCGAGCCGGGCGACGAGCACGCCTGCCGCGCCGCGATCGATCGCGCCGCGCGCATGAGCGACGACGAGATCCGCGCCCTCGGCGCGAACGCGCAGCAGCTCGCGCGCGAGAAATGCGATGCGCGCGATGAAGCGCGCCGTTACGCCGAAGTGTTCGACGCGACTGCTTCCCGCACCGAACTGCGAATCACACGATGATCCTCTACTACGCCGTCGGCGGCGGCCTCGGACATCTCGCGCGCGCACGCCGCGTCCTCACCCGCCTCGGCCTCCGCGACCGCGCCGTGATCCTCACCGCCGTCGAAGAGCCGCGCATCACCGGCGGCATTCCGACCGCGACCTCGGCCGACTTCCTCGCCTACGAGCGGATCATCGTCGACGCCTTCCCCTGCGGCCTCCTCGGCGAGCTGCAGGACATCGACGTCCCGATGGATTACGTCGCGCGGCTGCTGCAGTGGGACGCCTACACCTCCGCGACCGGCGCGGTGATGCCGCACTTCGAGACGACCTATCTCGTCGAGCCGGTCACGCATGCACTCGACTCCGATCGCGTCGTCGAGCTCGACCTGAGCGAGCCGCCGTTCGCGGCCGAGGAGGAAGACTTCTGGCTCGTCGCCCACACCGGCGATGACGATGAAGTGCGCCACCTCGCCGATTACGCGCACGAGTTGCAGCAGATCGAAGGCATCGACGCGCCGATCGTCATCGCGCGACGCACGTTCCCGCTCGCGCCCCTCCTCGCGCGCGCCGCGCGCATCGTGTCGGCGGCCGGCTTCAACATCATGCTGGAGACCGAGCCGTGGCGGCACAAGCACCACGTCGTGCCGCTGCCGCGCAGGTTCGACGATCAGTTCACGCGCGCGGCGCGACGGCGTAAACTGATCGGACAGCCTGGATAGCAGATAGCGGATAGCGGATAGCAGGATGTCGTCCTGCCTTTGCTATCTGCTATCCGCTATCCGCTATCTAACGTCCATGTCCAGCGGATCGGTCGTCGTAGTCGACGACAACGGCGTGAACCGGATGCTGCTCAGCGGCATCCTCGAGCAATCGGGCTACGTCGTGCGCGCGGTCTCGAACGGTCGCGACGCGCTGGAGATGATCGAGCTCGATCCTCCCGAGATCATCCTCCTCGACATCCAGATGCCGAAGATGAGCGGCTACGAGGTGTGCGAGGCGCTCAAAGGGATGCAGCGGACGCGCGAGGTGCCGGTCATCTTCATCTCCGCGGTCGAAGACATCGCGGAGAAAGTGCGCGCGTTCGAGACCGGCGGCGTCGACTACATCACCAAACCGTTCGAGGCCGCCGAGGTGCTGGCGCGCGTCGGCACGCAGGTGAAGCTTTTCCGGTTGCAGCGCGAATTGCGGCAGAAGAACTTCGACCTGCAGCGGCGCAACGAGCAGCTCCTCGTGGCGCACGATCACACGCAGCGGATGTTCGGCGCGCTGTCGCACGCGCTGACCGGCACGGTCCTCGACGAAACGTACAGCCTCGACGAGAAAGTCGGCGAGGGCGGCTTCGGCGCGGTCTTCCGCGGGATGCACATCGCGCTGCGGCGTCCCGTCGCGATCAAAGTGCTGCGGCCGACCACCGAGGCCGATTCGAAGGAGCAGATCGCGCGCTTCCGGCAGGAAGGGATCGCGGCGTGCCGCATCAATCATCCGAACGCCGTCGAGGTCCTCGACTTCGCGATTTCGTCGACCGGCATGCCGTACCTCGTGATGGAGCTCCTCTCCGGCCGCACGCTCGGCGCGCTGCTGCGCGAGACGCCGCAGCTTCCGCTGAAACGTTGCGCCGACATCGCCATCCCCGTTTGCGAAGCGCTCGGCGCCGCGCACGCCGCCGGCATCGTCCACCGCGACATCAAGCCCGACAACGTCTTCCTCCATCTCGACGAAGGCGTGGAGGTCGTGAAGGTCGTCGACTTCGGCATCGCGCGCCTCGTCGACAACGAAAAGCCTGCCGATCTCGATGGCCTCACCGAGGCCGGCACCATCCTCGGCACGCCGCAGTTCATGGCCCCCGAGCGCCTCATCGGCCGCCCGTACGACGAGCGGTCGGACGTCTACTCCCTCGCCGTCGTCATCTACCTCGCCCTCACCGCCGACATGCCGTTCGCCAACTCCTACCGCGCCGCCCTGCCGGAGATGATCAACCTCCACCTGACGTCGAAGCCCCGCCCCCTGCGCCAGTTGAACCAGAACGTCCCCGAGCGGATCGCCGACGCGGTGATGCAGGCGTTGGATTTCGATCCCGCGGCGAGGCCGCATGTGGGGGCGTTACGTAGTGCCTTCGGCGGGTGAGTCGGTTGCGGTGCTGAGTGCTGGGTGCTGAGTGCTGAGTAACCGGAACCACCCCAGCACTCAGCACTCAGCACCCAGAACCTGTTTCAGGCGTACCATGGTCCCCGTCCACTACAGGTCGAGTCGCAGCCATGGTCCTTGTTGCGCAACCACATCGATCCGCTTCGCGGCGAGACATGCTCGTCGTGTTCGCGTCACAGGGGGCGCTGGGTCTCGTGCTGCTCGTCTTCATGACGTTGCGGCGGCTCGATGAACCGGCGACCGTGGCGGCGATCCTCGGGCAATCCTTTCTTCCGCTCGTCCTCGTCTTCTTCGGCTTCGCTCTTTCGCTCGGGCTGTTGAAGTTCTCGCTCACCGACGTCGTCTTCGTCAGCTTCTCGCTCACCGCGCTCACGATCGCCATCCCGATCCTCGGGCTGGTCGTCTCGGCGTGGGTCGGCGTCACGGCCGCGGTCATCGCGCGGCTGGTCACGGTGGTGCAGACCGTGCCGCGCAAAGGGGCCGATCCGCTGGTCGAGTACATGAAGGTGTGGGGGCAGTTCGGCACGTACGGCATCCCGCTCGTGGTCGCGTCGCTCGTGTACGAGTGGTCGGGTGGACGTCCTCCCGAGCTCGAGGTCTCGTTCGCCTCGGCCGGACGCGTCGCGCTTTGCGGACTCGCGCTGCAATTCACCAACGGCGCGGTGATGGCGAACGTCGAGCGCGCGTACGGCTACGCGGCGCGGACCATCCCACTCCTCTTCCTCGTCGACGCCCTCGTCTTCATCCCCACGCTCCCGTTCGCGGTGCTCGTGGCGATGTCGTATCCGTCGCTCCGCTGGCCGGGACTCTTCGGCTGGTCGTGCGTCGGCGTGCTGGTGAACGTGATCGCGCGCAAGCTGGCGATGGAGCGCAGCTCGAGCCGCGATCTCGTGAAGCGTCTCTCATCGCTGACCAACGTCGGCCGCACCATCGCGCTCAACGTCTCGACGACTGATCTGATGATGTCGGTCTACGACGCGTGCAAGGAAGTGGTCGACGTCTCGTTCTTCACCATCGCGCTGCTCGACGAGACGGCGAACGAGCTGCGCCTCGAGTACGACATCCGCGACGGCGTGCAGCAGCCGAAGACGCGCATCCCGATCGGCCTCGGCCTCGCCTCGTACGTCGTGCTGCAGCGCCAGCCGCTGCTGCTGCGCAGCGCGGCCGAAGAGCGGAGGATGGGTCTCACGTCGGTGAAGAAGGAAGAAGAGCCGACGGAGTCGTGGCTCGGCGTGCCGATGATCGCGCGCAATCACGTCGTCGGCGCGATCATCGTGCAGAGCTACGAGCGCAGCCGCTTCACGCGCGACGACGTCGTGCTGCTGACCGCCATCGCCAACCAGGCCGCCATCGCGCTGGCCAACGCGCGCCTCTACCAGGACCTCGAGGGCCTGACGCTCGCGCTCGAACAGCGCGTCGCCGATCGCACCTCGGAGCTGCGCGAGACGAACGTCCGCCTCGTCGCCGCCGACCGCTCGAAGAGCCAGTTCCTGGCCAACATGTCGCACGAGCTGCGCACGCCGCTCAACTCGATCATCGGCTTCTCCGCGATCCTGCTGAAGACGTCGAAGGCGGTGCTCGAGCCGCGCTTCTACCGCTTTCTCGAGAACATCAATACCGCCGGTTCCTACCTGCTGAATCTGATCAACGACATCCTCGACCTCTCCAAGATCGAGGCCGGCAAGCTGCGCGTGAACTTCGAGACGTTCGATCTGCGCGAGACGATCACGTCGGTCGAGCGCGTGATGAAAGGGACGGCGCAGGAGTCGCAGATCAGCATCATCACGTCGATCGATCCGCAGATCTCCACCGCCTGTCTCGACGAGGCGCGGTTGAAGCAGGTCCTCTTCAACCTGCTGTCGAACGCGGTGAAGTTCTCACCCGAGGGCTCGATCATCCAACTGCGCGTCACGCAGGTCCCGGCGAATGTGTCGCCGCTCGGCCGCGAGTCGGTGAGCTTCGTGGTGAGCGATCAGGGGATCGGCATCAGCCAGTCGGAGATCCCGAAGATCTTCGATCACTTCCACCAGACCGACGAAGGCCGCAAGTTCGGCAAGCAGGGGACCGGCCTCGGGCTGTCACTCACCAGGAGCTTCACCGAAATCCTCGGCGGGAAGATCGAGGTGCAGTCGGAGCGCGGCGTCGGCTCGACGTTCACGGTGCACCTGCCGCTGGAGGGCGAGTCGCTTACGGCAGCAGAAACGCCGTTTGCAGCTTCGCGTCGTCAGGCTCGATCAGCTCCGGACGCGTGATCCCGTGCAACATCTGCACGTCGAAGATCTCCTGCACGATCCCTTCGAAGCGCAGAAAGCCGGCGATCGACCCGTTGCGCGTGTCGATGATCCAGATCCCGCACTGCCGCTCGCTGCGCGCCGCGATCGGCACGCCGTCGAAGACGTGCTCGCGCACCTGCGACAGTCCGATGAACGCGTACGGTCCGGCGAAGGCGAGGCCGCGCGCGAAGCCCGGCACCTCGGCCACGACGCTCACCGCGCCGCGCGGATCCATCGTGCAGAGCCGTCCTTCGCCCGACTCGAGGAACCAGAGCTTGCCGTCGTGCCAGCGCGGTGAGTGCGGCATCGACAATCCCTGCGCGACGATCTCGTCGTTGTCGACGTCGATGACCACGCCGCCGCGCGTCTTCTTCTCGCGCCAGCCGTCCTTCTCGTTCGTCGCGCCGAGCGCGGTCACGTAACGCACGCGGCCGTCGACGACCGCCACGCCGTTGAGGTGACAGCGATCCTCGGGCGTCAGCTCGGTGATGAACTTCGGCCGCCACACCGGCTTGAAGCTGTGCATCGGCTCGAGCGTGCAGAGGCAGGAGAAGCGGGTGTTGACCACGACCAGCGAATCGTTCGCCCACACCATCTCGTGCACGCGGATGTCGCCCGTGTTGTGCGCGGAGGTCGGCGCGTAGGCCTCGAGCGAGTTGTGATGGCGGAAGTGCCAGACGCGATCGCGCGTGCCGAGGGAGATCGTCTGATCCGCGACCGCGATGCCCATCGGGCTGGGGAACGCGCGGAAGTGCGTGTTCAACTGGCCGTCGATCGAGCGGATCATGATCACGCGTCCGCTCTGGTACGTCGACACGACGAGCGATCCGCCGCTCTTCTGCACGATGTCGTGGAAGGACGCGGTGTACACGGACGTAAAGCTGTTGAGGTGTTGAGGCGTTGAGGTGTTGAGCGGGGCTGCGAAGAGGGCGCGGGCTCGTGTCGCCACCTCGCGCACCAGAGGCATCGCCACTTCGAGGTCGCTCGCGTTCTTTTTCCACTTGTCGCGATCGGGTGGAGTGAGGGTCGTACGTGATGCGGGCAGCGGCGCGGCGAGCTCGCGATCCCATTCGATGCCGAGGAATCGGGAAAGGCGCTGCATCTCGCGCTGCGGATTTTCGAGCAGCGCGTCGTAGCTCGAGATGCACCAGCGGTCGGGCGGGAGCTGTTCGAGATCGTCGAGGAGGTAACGTGTCGCGGTCGACCATTGCGCGGCGACGATCTCCGGCAGCGGCTTGCCCGACAGCTCGCGCCAGCCGGGCGTCAGCAGCAGCGACCAGGGTGGGCCTTCCCACTCCGGGAGCTGCGGATAGGTCACGAATTTTCCGGAGCGCCACGCGTCGAGCATGCTGCTCATCGTGTCGCGCATGTCGCGGTAGAGATAGATGAAGAGCGCATCGGGAAAGACCGAGGCGAGGAACGGCACGCGCAACGAATTCTTCGGCGTTTTCTCCAGCATTCGCAGGCCGCCCGCCCCGCGCGGCGGCGGCTGGCCGTCGCGATTGCGGAGGTTCGCCGCGAAGCGTTGCTCGAGTTGTGCCGCGATGTCGGGCGTCGCGTCCGCTGCCGTGAGCCGATTGGAGTGAAAGCGCCGCGCCTCGGGATGCAGCTCGGGGATGCCCTCGATGACCTGATGGCTCTCGCCGCCGACGGTCCAGAGCGACGGCGATTGCGCGAGCGTTTCGAAAAAGAGCGAGCTCCCCGATCGCGGCGAGCACACGATGAAAACCGGCCGATCGATGCGCCGCGTTCGCAACATCGGCGCCGCGAGCGCCGGTCGGATCAACAAGCTGTGCGCCGCATCAACGAAATCGACGCCGTTACTCAGCCGCGTCTGCCCCCGCGAAGGCTCGATCGCCGCCGCAAACCGCTTGAGCAACTGCTGATACAACGGCCACCCCTCGGGACTCTCCCCGAACCGCGCATAAGCCGCCCGCCAATCCCGCCGGAACCCTCGGAGTGCGGCGGCCATGCCGCCGCCCTCTCCCACCAACCCGATCATCTCCCGCTGCTCGGAAGGCGTCATGACGATCGGATGATTGAAGCTCTCCATCGCCAACCGCACCGCCCGCAACGGATCGTAAGCAACGTGCGAGGGCGATGAACCCGCCCGATCCACCAACTCCCAGAACGCCGCCGACCCGATCGTGTCCGCCACGAGATGAATCCTCCGCGTCGGATTCGGATTGAGCACGTTGTGCTGCTTCCACGTGTCGAAGATCCACGCCTCGCCCGCGCGCATGTGCACCGACTTTTCTCCGCAAATGAAGCGCACATCGTCGTCGGTCACGACCGGCACGTGCACGCGCGCGTGCTGGCTCCAGTAGTAGTTCGTGTCGGTGTGCGACGTCGCCTCCGCGTTACCGTCGAGGCGCATCAGGCGCGTGCGTCCCCACACCGCGTGAAACGCCGCCAGCACCTGGCGCAGATACGGGCAGCGATCGAGATGCGGCGTGGCGCGCATCGGTCCGCGCACGTCGTCGTTCATCGGATCGCCGTTCACCGCGATCAACGGCAGCGCGCTGTTGCCGGGATGTCCTTCCGGGTGCGGTCGCCACGCGTTTTCGTCGAATTGCGCGACCTCGGTAGCGAGTCGCGCGGCGTCGAAGGTCAGTGGAAGTTGGATGAATTCCGTATCGAGATGCATGAGCGGGCGGAGTGCGTCCTATACTAACCGGCGTCCACCCGCTCACTCCGCGCGATCGTTCGAAAGAGGGGCTTTCCGAATGTCGAAGAAGTCGAATGAGCTGCAGACCGCCGTGGCCACCGGCGCCGTCACGCTCGGCATCGCGGCACTGGCCACACCATCCGCCGACGCGGCCACGTTCAACGTCACGAATCTCAACGACTCCGGCGCCGGCAGTCTGCGCCAGGCCGTGCTCGATGCGAATGCCGCGGCCGGCGCGGACGTCATCACGTTCCAGTCGGGACTGAGCGGCACGATCACGCTGACCAGCGGTCAGCTCGAGCTCTACGACTCGGTCGACATTCAGGGACCGGGCCCGGCGACGCTCACGGTCAGCGGCAACAACGCCTCGCGAGTCTTCTACATCTACTCGCCGGCGAACACGCCGATCGACGTCACGATCTCCGGCCTCACCATCACCAACGGCCTCGATGCGTCCGAGGGCGGCGGCATCGTCGACTTCAGCGAGAACCTCACGCTCGACAATGACGTCATCACGAACAACACCTCCGGCGGCGTCGGCGGCGGCGTGGCGAAGGATCAACTCGCCGGGACGCTCACGGTGTTGAGCTCGACCATCAGCGGCAATCAGGCGGGCGAGGGGGGCGGCATCTTTCTCTACAGCGCCGACGCGCCGGTCACGATCCAGGACTCCGTCATCTCGAACAACACGGCGACCGGCAGCGGTGGCGGCATCTACTTCTATTCGACGCAGGGCGACATCACGATCTCGCGCACCACGATCAGCGGCAATACCGCCGGTTGCTGCGGCGGCGGCATCTTCCTCTACGACACCGACGGCGGAAATCTGATCATCGATTCGTCGACCATCAGCGGCAACACCGCGTCGTTCGCCGGCGGCGGCATCTATCTCTACGGCCCCGACGATCCGGTGAGCTTCGTGAACTCGACGATCCACGGCAATCAGGCGCAATACGTCGGCGGCCTCTTCGCCCTGAACATGCCGGCGTCGACGCTCTCGTTCACCACCGTCTCCGGCAACACCGCGACCGGCGACGTCGGCGGCGTGTTCCTCTACGCCGTCGGCAGCAACATGCAGCTCGAGAACTCGATCATCGCCGACAACACCTCGCCGAACATCAACGACGCCACGGGCGGCGGCACGTTCACGCTCGATTACTCGCTCATCGAAGACCCGGACGTCGAAGCGACGATCGTGCAGAACGCCGGCGCGATCGTCGGCCAGGACCCATCCCTCGGACCGTTGCAGAACAATGGCGGCCCGACGCAGACGCAGTTGCCCGCTCCGGGAAGCATCGTGATCGACGCGGGCGACCCCGCGTACGCGCCGCCTCCGGCGACCGATCAGCGCGGCTCCGCGCGCAAAGCCGGCGCGAACGTCGACATGGGCGCGACCGAGGTGAACGGCGGCACCGTGCAGTTCAGCAGCGCGACGTACAGCGTGAACGAGGACGGCGCGAGCATCACCATCACCGTCACGCGGACCGGCGGCACCGATCCGGCGAGCGTCCAGTACACGACGTCGAACGGCAGCGCATCGTCGGGCACCGACTACACGACGACCACCAACACCATCAACTTCATCGCCGGCCAGACCAGCGCGACGTTCAACGTCCCGATCCTCGACGACACGCTCGTCGAAGGGAACGAGACGTTCAACCTCGCGCTCAGCAACGCCTCACCCGGCGCGACTCTCGGCGCGCAGAGCACGGCCGTCGTCACCATCGTCGACGTCGAGCCGGGCCAACTGCAGTTCAGCAACCCGACGTACAGCGTCAACGAGAACGGCGGCAGCATCACCATCACCGTGAACCGCACGAACGGCAGCACGAACGCGGTGGCGGTGAGCTACACGACGTCGAACGGCAGCGCGTCATCCGGCTCCGACTACACGACGGCGAGCGGCGTCCTCAACTTCGGCATCGGCCAGACGAGCAACACCTTCAACGTGCCGATCCTCGACGACACGCTGGTCGAAGGAAACGAGACGTTCAACCTCGCGCTCAGCGCCCCGACGAACGGCGCGACCCTCGGCGCGCAGAGCACCGCGGTCACGACGATCGTCGACGTCGAGCCGGGGCAGCTTCAGTTCAGCAGCGCGACGTACAACGTGAACGAGAACGGCGGCAGCATCACGATCACGGTCACGCGCACGAACGGCAGCACCAACGCGGTGGCGGTGAGCTACGCGACGTCGAACGGCAGCGCGAGCGCCGGCAGCGACTACACGACGACGAACGGCATCCTCAACTTCGGCATCGGTCAGACGAGCGCCACGTTCAACATCCCGATCCTCGACGATGCGGTGGTCGAAGGAAACGAGACGATCAACCTGACGCTCAGCTCACCGACGAACGGCGCGGCCCTCGGCGCGCAGAGCACGGCGGTCGTGACGATCGCCGACTTCGAGGGCGGCACGATCCAGTTCAGCGCGCCGAGCGCGCAGATCCAGGAAGGTCAGGGGCCGCTGGTCATCACCGTCACCCGCACCGGCGGATCGAATGGCCCGCTCGTCGCGACCTACTCGACGTCGAACGGCACCGCCACCGCGCCCGCCGATTACGCCGCGACGTCCGGCACGATCACGTTCAACGACGGCGACACTACGCCGCAGACCATCTCCATCCCGATCACCAACGACGGCATCTCCGAGCCGCCCGAGAACTTCACCGTGACGCTCTCCGGAGCTGGGACGGTCGGCAGTCCCGCGAGTCTCAACGCGACGATCGTCGATCCCGCCGCTCCGATTCCGCTCCTCGACAACCTGGGCAAGATGCTGCTCGCCCTCTTCACCGCCATCGCAGGACTCTTTGTGATCAATCGCAATCGACTGATGGGTGTTCTCTTCGCCATCCTTCTCGCCGGCGCGACCGCCACTCCGGCGGACGCCGCGGGGAAGTACCAGTTCAGACAGAAGCACGGCGGCCGCTGGAACGGGACGCTGGAGAGCGTCGTGAAGAACGGCGACAGCATCACGCTGCACCTCACCAACGGCAGCGCGCCCGTCGTCCCGGTCGCGAAGCTGCGCATCGTCGACCTGCGCGGCAAGAAGCACGAGCGCCGATCGCCGCAGGACCTGACCGCCGGCATGAAGGTGAAGGTGGTGTTGAAGACGAACGCCGGCGGCCAGATCGTCCAGGCAAAGGTGAAGATCTTAAGTTAAGGGTCAGGGTCAGGTCTGGAAACTTAACTTAACGCGGGGCCTTTCGACGGCAGGCGAGGGCGCCTGCCGCTCCACCGTCCGTTCGAGGAAGCAGCTTCCGCAGAAGTACTTCCCTTCGTCGACCACCGCGGCCGGCTCCCGGCATTGCATGCAGCGCGGGACAAAGATGAATGTCGGCATGATTCCCTCCGCAAGAAACGTAGGGCGGGTTCTCCAACCCGCCCCACGTGCATCCGTTACAGCGCCGTCGTCCAGAGAACCACGCCGCTGTTGCTCAGCGCGACCAGCGAGCGCGTGGCGGTTCCGCCTGACGTCGCCGCGGGCACGACGACGCTGACGTACGTCCCGCCGGAGAACGCACCGATCGGCTCGGCGTGACCGGCGAAGTCCTTCGTCCAGGCCACCGTGCCGCTGGCGATCGAGAGCGCGGTGATCGTCGACGTGATCGTGTTGTCGGCGTTCTTCACCGACGACGCGGACAGCAGGTTGCCGTCGGAGAGGAGCAGGCGTCCGCGATCGGCGATCGTCGCCGTCCACGCAGTCGCGCCGGTGGAACGGATCGCGACGACGTCGATGGAGCCGCTCGTCGCCGACGCCTTCGTGACGTAGACCGTGCCGTCGGAGCCGATGATCGCCGGTCCGCCGAATCCCTGTGCGCCGCCCGGACCGCCCGGTCCCTTCTCGCCGCCATGTCCCTGCGCGAACGCGCCGACTGCGGCCAGCATCATTGCCATTGTGAGGATCAGTACTCGTTTCATTTGTCTTTCTCCTTTGCTGAAAGTTGCTCGGGATAAAGACAAGCGCGGTGCCACGTGCGCCGCTGAGAGGGAGGGGGGAAAGGGCGGGTCAGAATGACGCGGAGGAGTGAGTCATTTGCGATTCCGGTGGGGGCACAGGCGCCCTCGCCTGTGTGAATGCGGACAGGCGAGGGCGCCTGTCCCCCCACTGGACGTCTACGGCTTCGGGGGCGGCGGATTGCCCCCGCCGCCGTGCGGCTGCGTACCCGGTTGCGGCCTGTTGTGCCCATCGCCCGGTTGCTGCGGATGCTGGCCGTCGCGCTGCGGCTGTTGCGGCTGATCGCGGCGCGTCCTTCCATCCGGCGTGCGGTCCTTCGGCATCGGCATCGACCGCGGCATCTCGCGGCGGCTGAAGATCGACTCCTGGCCCGCGTGCACGAGGAACGGCTCGGGACGCAGCGGCGAGCGGATCTCCACGATCCCTTCGAAGACGTCGAGCGTAGTGTTGCCGTCCTGCGCGACGACCACGGTGTACTGCGTGCCGCGCACGGCGAGCAGCGCGCCCGGCGTCTTCACCACGCGCGGCTCGGTGCCGGTGATCTTGTCGAAGATCGCGTGCAGTGTTCCGCGCTCCACCGAGAGGATCACGCCCGGCGTCCCCTCGGCGAGCTGCACGTCGGTCGAGCTGAAGATCTCGAACTTCGCGCGATAGCGTTCCGAGGCGATCAGCGCGTACGAGAACCACCCGGTCTGCACCTTGTCGCCGCCTTGCGCGTGCTGCCCCTTGTCGACACGGCGCTCCTGCTTCGCCGAGGTCACCGTGACCTTCCGTTTCACTTCATCGAAGCGGTAATCGACCGGCGCTTCCTGCGCCGCAACGGACGTCATCACCAACAGCAGCAGTGCGAGCTTCTTCATGAGTCACCCTTGATTCCGTACCGCTTGATCTTGCGCGCGAGCGTCTTGCGCTCAATGCCGAGAATGAACGCCGCCTGCGTCTGATTCCCGCCCGTCGCTTTCAGCACCGCGACGATGTGACGGCGCTCCGCCTCATCGAGTGGGACGAATTCATCGGCTTCGACGTTCGGGACGGGTTGGAGAACCCGTCCTACGTTCGGTGCGATCGCCTTCAACACGCTCTCCGCTGCCTCCGCATCGGTCAGTGCACCGGAGTCGATGACCACCCGCCGCACCACCTGCTCGAGCTCACGAACATTGCCCGGCCACGGATGCGCGATGAACACATCGAGCAGCGCTTGCGTCGGCCCGGCGATCGACTCGCGATGCATCTCCTTCGCCACGCGCTGCTTGAAATGCTCGACCAGCAGCGGGATGTCCGACTGCCGCTTGCGCAGCGGCGGCACCGCGATCTCATATCCGGCGAGCCGGTAGTACAAATCTTCGCGGAACTTCCCCTCGGCCACGAGCGACTTCAGGTCGCGATGCGTCGCCGCGATGACGCGCACGTCGACGCGATGGCTCTTCTCCGCGCCGAGCGGCGTGACCATCCCGTCCTGCAGGAAGCGAAGGAGCTTGACCTGGAACGACGGAGAGATGTCGCCGATCTCGTCGAGGAAGAGCGTGCCGCCGTCCGCGCGCGACAGCGCACCGCGGCGATCCTGGCGCGCGTCGGTGAAGGCGCCGCGCGTCGAGCCGAACAGCTCGTTCTCCAGCAGCGTGTCGGGAATCGCGCCGCAGTTGATGGCGATGAACGGCCCTTTCGCGCGCGCCCCGAGGTCGTGAATCGATTCCGCGACCAGCTCCTTGCCGCTGCCGCTCTCGCCGAGGATCAGGATCGGCATCGGCAGCGACGCGACGCGCGTGATCGCCTTGTACATCTCGATCATCGCCGGATGCGAGCCGATGATCCGCGACGGCACGGCCGGCTCGATCTGCGCCGCTTCCGGTTCATTGCGCTTGATCGCCGCCGCGACGCGCGCGATCAGCTCCGACAATTCGAACGGTTTCGCCAGGTAATCGAACGCGCCGATGCGATGCGCCAGCGCCGTCGTCTCGATGCTGCCGCGCGCCGTCATCAGGATCACGCGCGGCGGATCCTTGCGCTCGCTGATCGACTGCAGCAGCGAGAGGCCGTCCGCGCCCGGCATGTAGATGTCGCTGACCACAACGTCGGCGCGATGCTCGCGCAGCAGTTGCAGCGCCGACGCGGCGTCGCTCGCCTCGAAGACGCGATGTCCCACTTTGCGCAGCGCGATCGCCGCGCTTTCGCGGATGCCGGCGTCGTCGTCGACCACGAGCACCGCGGCCATCAAGCGCCTCCCAATGGAATCGCCACGCTGAAGCGCGAGCCGTTCGGCATGTCGACGAGTGATACGCGTCCGCCGTGCCAGCGCGCCACTTCGGCGACGAACGACAGGCCGAGCCCGAGGCCCTGCGTGCCTGCTGCGGACGATCCGCGGAAGAAGCGTTGGAAGATCCGCTCGCGGTCGTCGGCGGAGATGCCGGGGCCGCGATCCTCGACGTCGATGAACGCCTCGCGGTCATCGCGATGCACGACCACATGCACCGCCTCGCTCGTGTACTTCAGCGCGTTACCTGCGAGGTTGTCGATCACCCGCTCGAGCAGCGCGGCGTCGGCGCGCACGAGCACGTTCGGCGCGATCGAGGTGCTGAGCTCGCGCTCGGTGCTCGCCTGCAGGAACTCGACGCGTGCCGCGACGAGAGCGCCGAGATCGACGACCGAAGTCGAGGTCTGGAGATCGCGCTGCGGCAACCGCTCGAGGTCGAGGAGCACGTTGACCATCGATTGCAGCTTACCCGCTTCGGACTCGAGCAGCGCCGTCACGCGCCGCCGCTCGGCGTCGGTCAGCTCGAAGCCCGCGAGGAGCTGCGTCAGCCCGCGCATCGAGGCCAGCGGCGTCTTCAGTTCGTGCGCGAGGAGCCCGCGCGATTCGGTCAGCTTCGTGACCGTGACGCGGCTCTGGCGCAGCGCGCGGATCGTGCGCGCACTCTCCGTCGCGCCGATCGTGATCAACGCTGCGAGCAGCATCGTCACGAACGGCGCCGCGATGTTCGCGGCCATGAGCAGCACCAGTCCGATCGCGATCGCGACGGCGGTCCACCGCCACCGCAGAATCGACCAGACCGCGATCCCGACCAGGAGCCCGCTCACGATCGGCGGCAGCTCGCGGATCTCTTCGCCCCGGATCAGCGACTCCGTCGCCGCCGCATGCACCGTGACGCCCGGCTCCGGCCGCCGCGACACGGGCGTGAGCACGCGATCGCCGAGGGCAAATGCGGTCGGGCCGATGAAGACGATCTTGCCTTTGAGGTTGTGCGCGGGTGAAACCGCGCTCACCTGCGGCACGTCCCTCGGCCGCGTCCGGAACGCCGGAGCGATCGACTTCCCGACCGGCACCGGTGCGGACGTGAGGATCGACGCCGCCTCCACCGGCACGGCGGTCAGCGCGCGGTCGCGGCTCTGTTTCGTCGCCGCGAAGCGCCGCAGAATCCCATCGCGATCGAGCTCGAAGTTGCCGTGCGCCGCGATGACGTCGCTGCCGAGCGTCTTCGACGGCATCAGCCACTGCCCATGCTCGTCGAGCACCGACACCGCGATCACCGGCAGCCGCTTCGCCGCGCGCGCAAGCTGGTCGTCTCCCGGCCCCGGCTCCGCGAGCAGGATGTCGATGACCACGCCGCGCGCGCCCGCATCCGCCGCGCGGTCGACGAGCTGCGCGAGCACCGCGCGCGACCACGGCCAGCGTCCAAGCGTTGCGATCGACTGCTCGTCGATGGCGATGATCGTCGTCGACGTTGCGGCCCGCGCGGGGAGCAGCCGCATCGCGACGTCGCGCGCCGGCAGCTCCATCGATCGTCCGATCGCCGACGCCAGCAGCAGCGTCGCCGCGATCGCCGCCGCTGCCGCGTAGAGGAATCGCCGCGCCATCACGACGCCGCCGGAGGCCGCGCTTTTCCACTCAACGGCGGCGCATCGACGCGCGGCGCTTCCGCTCCGCGCACCTCGCCGAAGCGCTCGCCGCGCGCCCAGTCCTCGCGCGCCGCCACCAGCTCCTCCGATGTCCGCGCGACGAAGTTCCACCACATCAGGATCGTGTCGCGGAACGGCTCGCCGCCGATGAGGAGGATGCGCGCCCCTTCGCGCGTCGCGAGCGTGAGCTCGTCGCGTCCCGTGCCGAGGTAGTAGAGGACGTCGGGAATCAGCGGCTGCCCTTCGAGCTCCGCCGTGCCGTCGAGGACGAGCAGCGCATGCTCGAATTTGCGAGTCAGCTCCAGCGTCTCGCGCTCGCGCACGTCGATGTCGCCGCCGATGTGCATCGGGGCGTCGACGAACAGCGTCATCGCGCCGATGCGCCGCAGCTCGTCGCGATGCTCGAACGACGACTGCGTTTCGTCCGGTTTCGCGATCCAGAGCTGCACGCCGTTCAGGGATCCCGACGCGCCGCGCGGCGTCTCCTCGGCGTGCGCGATGCCGCGCCCCGAGGTCATCAGATTGACCGCGCCGGGCCGCAGCAGGCTCTCGTATCCGAGGCTGTCGTGATGCACGACTTCGCCCTCGAACAGGTACGAGACCGTCTGCAAGCCGATGTGCGGATGCGGTCCGAGGTCCATCGGCTTGCTGTTCGTGAACGAGAGCGGGCCGTAGCGGTCGAGGAAGCACCACGGTCCGACCAGCCTGCGCTCGCGCAGCGGAAGCGCGCGCCGGATCTCGAGATCGCCGATCGTGGCGTGCCGCGCCGGATGCGCTTCGATCAGCGGATGCGGCGTCGCCTCGGACGTGCAGCGGTCTGCGACGAGCTCGGTCACGGCGCTATAGTCGCAGAGTGCGGGCCATTCCGGACAACGTCCCGGCCATCTCGATCCGCAAGCTGTCGAAGTCGTACGGAGCGGTCGAGGCGGTGCGCGATGTGTCGCTCGACGTGAATCGCGGCGAAGTCTTCGGATTCCTCGGGCTCAACGGCGCGGGCAAGACGACCACGATCCGCATCCTGCTCGACCTCCTGCGGCCGTCGCGCGGATCGGCAACGCTGTTCGGCTTCGACTGCCAGTCGCAGAGCCTCGACGCACGCACGCTGGTCGGCTATCTCCCCGGTGAGCTCGGCCTCTATCCCGACATGACCGGCGACGAGCTGCTCACGGTGACGGCGCGTCTGAGCGGCGCGGAGGTCGACGCCGATTATCGGATGCGGCTCCTCGATCGCCTCGAGCTCGCGCGCACCGATCTCCGCCGGCAGTTGCGCGAATACAGCACCGGCATGAAGCGCAAGCTCGGACTGCTGCAGGCGTTGCAGGCCGATCCGCCGCTGGTGATTCTCGACGAGCCGACCGAGGGACTCGATCCGCTCGTGCAGGACGCGCTGCACGAGATCCTCTTCGAGCTGCGCGGCCGCGGGCGGACCGTCTTCATGTCGTCGCACGTGCTGTCGGAAGTCGAGCGGCTCTGTGATCGCATCGCCGTCATCCGCAAGGGCTCGATCGTGTTGCTGTCGACGGTCGAGGAAGCGCGCCGCCGCACCGGACGCACGGTGCGCGTTTTCTTCAGTCGTGAAGTGCCGCCGCCGTCGCTGCCGAACGTCGTGACGGCGAATCCGATGGACTGGACGTTGCGTGTGGAAGGCGAGATCGGCGAACTGATTCCGCTCCTCGCGACCTTGCCGGTGCGCGACCTGGAGATCACCGAGCCGGCGCTGGAAGACGTGTTGCGCAGTTTCTATCGCGAGGATTCGTGAGCAGTCTCGACGTACTGATCCGCCATTCCCTGCGGCGCCGTCGCGGATTCCTCGGCGCGATCGTGTCGATCCTCTTTCTATTCCAGTTTCTGCTCATCGGTGTCGGGCGCGCGCTGACGAAGTCGGGGATGTTCGCGCAGATCGGCGGCTTCCTCCCCGACTTCATGCAGGGCTTCGTCAGCGTCGGCGCGATGTCGTTCCGCGGCATGGTGTCGTTCGGCTACTCGCATCCGGTCGTCGAGATCTTCCTCATCGCGATGGCCATCGGCATCGCGAGCGAGTCGGCGGCGGAGATCGAGACGAAGTTCGTCGACGTGCTGATGGCGCGGCCGGTGCGTCGAATCGCGGCCATCAATCGATCGGTCATCGTGCTGCTGCTCTGCACGATCGCCACGGTCGGCAGCATGCTGATCGGCACGTTCATCGGCGTCCACTTCCTCACGCCCGAAGGCGCCGATCCGCCGTCGCCGCGATTGATCGCAACTCTGGCGATGAACCTCAGTTGCCTCGTGCTCGCGTGGGGCGCGATCGCGCTCGTCGTCGCGTCGATGTCGAAGCGCGCGAGCACCGTGACGTCGACCTGCGGCCTGCTGGCGCTGGTCATGTTCGTCATCGATTACGTCGGCCGCATCTGGAACAAGCTCGACCTCGCCGCGAGGCTGTCGCCGTTCCACTACTACAGCCCGTTCCAGCTCCTCGGCGGCGCCGCGCTGCGGTGGACCGACGTTCTCGTGTTGATCGCGACCTTTGTCGCGGGGGCAATTGGAGCGAACATCATTTATGCGCGACGCGACCTCTAAGCTGATCACCGCGATCGGCGCCATCGGCACGATCGCCGTAGTCGTGTGGGCGCTGCGCGCCACGAAGAACGGTCCCGTCACGATCGAGCGGTGGCAGGGCGCGTTGATCGTCACGCCGTTCGCGATCTACTTCGCGGGCTTTCTCGCCGTGTTGCACGGCAGCTTGTTCGACAAGCAGCGCAACGTGTTCGTGAAGGCTGCCTACTGGCTGTTCGTGGCGATGGTGATCGGCATGTTCATCGGGATGTACGGGATGGTCCTCAAATCGCGGGCGATATGATCCGGCGCATGTCGTCGACCGAGGCGATGCTGCTCGAATTCATCGCCCGAGCTCGCGGCTGATCGCCCGCGACTTCGCCCGCAGCTCCGCCGCGATCGCGTCGTGTCCCGCGGCTTTCTCGATCTCCACCAAAATCCCGTACGTGCGCATCATGTCGCGGCGGTCTTCGCGGTTGCGCGCGTCGGCGGCGACGAGCTTCTGGCGGATGGCGAGGACCTGGTCCGCTTCGTGGCGCGCATCGGCGTAGCGCTTGGCGCGGAGGAAGGCGAGGGCGAGCTGCTCGTGCGTGAAGGCGAGGTCGTGCTGCGCCTCGCTGTTCTTCGGATCGGCGGCGGCGAGGGCGTCGAGGATCGGCAAGGCGCGCTGCGTCCCCTCGATCACGCCGGCCACGTCGCCGATCGCATTCTGCGCGGTCGCTTTCATCGCGAGCTGATCGGCGAAGTTGCGGCGCGCGGTGGCGTCATCGGGCGTGAGGCGCATGCACTCCTCGAGCGCGCGCAATGCGGCGTCGTGATAGAGCAACGCGCGCTTGAAATCGACCGGCTTGTGACTCCAGGCGCTGCCGAGGTGCTGGTTCGCGCGGCCGATGTCGCGGAGGAGCTGCGCGCGGTTCGCCTCGGGCGGGATGCGCGACAGCACCTGCAGCGACTTCTCGTACCACTCCTGCGGCGTAGTGAGCAGCGACGGCGGGATCTGATGCTCGCCGACGTACATGCAATCGCCGATCGCCACGTACGTCCGCGCCAGCGCGAAGTCGGCCTCGGTGCTTTGCGGGATTCGCGCGCGGATGGCCAGCGCCGCCTGATGCTCGCGCAGCGCGAACGGCCAGTGCAGCGCGCGCTCTTCGAGCAGTCCGGCGCGATCGTGCGCGTCGGCGAGGACCATCAGCGCATCCGTGTTCGCGGGCTCGTCGTCGATCACACGTTGCGTGATCTCCAGCGCTTTGCGGTAGCTGATCTTCGCGCCCGACGAATCGCCGAGGTTCGCGTTGTAGGGGAGGCCCTGCACGTCGCCGATCTTGAGATAAGCGCGCGCCAGCTCCATCTGCAGCGGCGTGTTGTTCGCCGCCTCGGTGGCGAGGTGATCGAGATAGACCAGCGCGCGTTTGACTAGGAGTGCGCGCGCGGGCGTCGAGCCGGGAAGCGTGGCGATCGCGTCGTGCAATTCGAAGACGACGGAGTGGGCGAGCGAGCGCACTTCATCGAAGCGCCGCTCCGCGACGCGCTTCTGATGCAGCGTGGCGATGAACGAGATCGTGGTGATGACGATGATCGCCGCGACCGCCGCGACGCCGAGCTTGTTGCGGCGGACGAACTTCGAGGCGCGATAGACGAACGTCGCGGGACGCGCGGCGATGGGGCGGCCCCCGAGGTAGTTGCGGATGTCGTCGGCGAATTTCTCGACCGATCCGTAGCGGCGCGCGGGCTCGAGCTCGAGCGCGGTCTGCACGATCGTGTTGAGATCGCCGCGCGGCGTCTCCTTCGTGTCGGACGGCCGCTTGCCGATCAGCAGTTCGAAGAGGAGGACGCCGAGGGAGTAAACGTCGCTCGCCGTCGTGACCGGGAGGCCGTCGAGTTGCTCGGGCGACGCGTACTCCGGCGTCATCAGGCGCGTCGATGTTTCGCTGACCTGCGATTCGAGCTTGGCGATGCCGAAGTCGAGCAGCTTCAGCGTGCCGTTGCGCGTCACGAGCACGTTGCCCGGCTTCAGATCGCGATGGATCACCAGGCTGCGATGCGCGTGCTGCACGGCGTCGCAGAGCTGGAGGAAGAGGCGGAGCTTTTCGTCGATGGAAAGGCCGCGGCCGTAGTCGTCGATCGGCACGCCGTCGACGAACTCCATGACGAGGTAGGGCAGGCCGTCCGCGGTGGTGCCGCCGTCGAGCAGGCGCGCGATGTTCGGATGTTCGAGTGCCGCGAGGATCTGCCGCTCCTGGCGAAAACGGCGGACGAGCTCTTCGCCCGACGCGCTGCCGCGTACGAGCTTGATCGCGACGCGTTGATCGAAATCGGCGTCGGCGCGCACCGCGAGGAAGACGGTTCCCATTCCGCCATGTCCGAGCGGACGCACGAGGCGATACGGACCGACCGCCGTGCCGGCGAGTCGATGCGGATCGTTCGTGTCGATCAGGTCCCAGATCGATTTCTCCAGGAACGTCCCGGCATTCTCGTGCGCTTCGAGCAGCGACTCGACCTCGGCGCGCACCGCCGGCTCGCCGCATTCGCGATCGAGGAACGCGCCGCGCTCGCTCGGAGGGAGATCGGCCGCCGATTGAAAGAGCGACCGCACGTTGTCCCAGAAGGGGTCGGTAGCGGTCATGAGGACGAGGCGAGGGCGCGGCGCAGCCAGGCGCGGGCCATCGTCCACTCGCGGCTCACGGTCGCGGCGGAGATGCCGAGCGCTTCGGCCGTCTCATCGAGCGTGAGGCCGCCGTAGAAACGGAGCTCGACGATCTTGGCCTGCTGCGGAAAGATCGCCTCGAGGTTCTCCAGCGCCAGGTCGAGCGCGATGACGTCGAAATTCTCCTCGGCGCACGCTTCGAGGGCCGCGGTCATGGTCACCGGGATCAGCGAGCCGCCGCGCTTGTCGCTTTTCCTCCGCCGCGCATAGTCGACGAGGATGCGCCGCATCACCTGCGCGGAGACGGCGAAGAAATGCGTCCGGTCGCGCCAGTCGACGCTGCGCTGATCGACGAAACGGAGGTAGAGCTCGTGCACCAGCGCGGTCGGTTGCAGCGTGTGCCCCTCACGCTCGCGGTGAAGATGCCGCTCCGCGATCGCGCGCAGCGGCTCGTACACGAGGTCGAGCAGCTCGTTGCGCGCTTCTTCTCTTCCCGCGCTCCAGTCGCGGAGCAATTGGGTGACTTCGGGCATGTGTGAAGAGAAATCTTACGCCTTCGTCTTTTCCAGTGGGGGGACGGGCGCCCTCGCCTGTCCACGAGGGCGACAGGCGAGGGCGCCTGTCCCCACACTGGATCAAACCCGCGGCGGGAACCGCCGCAGCACGCTCTCGATGTCGTTCACGTCTGCCGGCTTCGTGATGTGTTCGTCGAAGCCCGCTTCGAGCGCGCGGCGTTTGTCGTCGGGCTGACCGAATCCGCTCACGGCCACGAGCACCACGTCGTCGCCGAGCTGTTCGCGGATGCCGCGCGCGACGTCGTAGCCGTCCATGCCGGGGAGGCCGAGGTCGACGAGGGCGAGGTCGGGCTTCTCGCGGAGGATGACGTCGAGTCCTTCGATGCCGTCGCGTGCGTCGGCCACGGCGTGTCCGAGGCGGCGCAGTTTCAGGCGCAGGAGATCGCGCACGTCGGGGTTGTCCTCGACCACCACGATGCGCCGCAGCGCGGCCGGCGATTCGACGTCGCTCTTGTCTTTCGGGAGCTTGACGACGGGGAGCGCGTCGACTTTCGCCAGCGGCAGCCGCGCGCAGAATTCGCTTCCTTTGCCCAGGCCGTCGCTCTTCGCGCCGACCGAGCCGTCGTGCAGTTGCACGAGGTTGCGCACCAGCGCGAGGCCGATGCCCATGCCGCCCTGCGCGCGGCCGATTGCGTTCTCGGCCTGCGCGAAGAGCTCGAAGATGCGGCCGATGCGGTCTGCCGCGATGCCGACGCCGTCGTCCGTCACGCGGATGACCGCCTCGCCATCCTCCTCCGCGAGCTGCAGCAGCACGTGGCCACCCTCGGGCGTGTACTTGATGGCGTTCGTGACGATGTTGGTGATGATCTGGTCGATGCGCACCGGATCGGCTTCGACGATCAGCGGATGGTCGGGGAACGCGGTGCGCAGTTCGACGCGCTGCTTGTCCGCCAGAGGTTCCGCGAGCGACATCGTCTGCCGCGCGATGTCGCGCAGATCGACGTGCTGCTTCTTGAGCACGATCTTGCCGGCGGCGACGCGCGAGAGGTCGAGCAGGTCGTTGACCAGGCGCGTGAGATGGCGTGACTGCCGCTCGATCAATTGCGCGTGATCTTCGTCGAGCCGGCCGTCCGGATTCGCCATCTGCGATGCGAGGAGAATTGCGCCGAGCGGATTGCGCAGCTCGTGTCCGAGGACCGCGAGGAAGCGGTCGCGCTCGTGGATGCGCTCCTCGAGCTGGCGCATCAGATCGCGCACCTCGTACTGCCGTTCCCGCGCGCGCAACGCGGCGCGGAGCGCGCTGGCCAGGCTCTTGATGCGCACGGGGCGATCGATCAGCGTCACGTTCGTGCGGCGTCCGAGGGCATCGAACGAATGCGTGCGCGGCTCGAGCGACGGCACGCCGGTGAGGATGAGCAACGGGATCTCCGACCACGCCGGTTGATCGGCCAGCGCGCGGGCGAGGCGCGACGTCGAATCGGGCTGCAGCGCCTCCTCCGTCATCACGATGGCGGCGATGCTCTCGTCGGCGACGCGATCGCAGACCGTGTCGATGCTGTCGGTGTTCTCGCAGCGCATGCCGTTCGACCGCATCTGCCTGCAGATCAGCTCTGCATCGCGGCCGAACGGAGCCATGACGAGAATGGAGTCGTTGCGCTCCACGTCAGCCTGCCGCTTCGATGTTCCGTCCGAGCGTCGGAACGCCTGTGAGCACCCCGTGGTAGCGCTCCAGTGCGTCGCCGATGTGCAGACCGTCCCTGTTCATGCCGTACGAACGAATCGCCGTTTCGTGCGGACCGCTCCGTTTTTTCATGATGGAGATTGCCTTGTGAATTTTTCCTTCCAGCTCGAAGTAGCGGAGGAGGATGACGCAGTCGGCGAGATAGCTGACGTCGACGCTGCTCTGCATCGAGCCGATCAGACCGTGCTGCGCGAAGACGAGCACCGACGCGACGCCGTGCTGCCCGAGGTAGTTGAGCAATTCGTGCAGGTGCAGCAGCAGGAACCGTTCTTCCGGGACCGCGTTGAGATAGCCGTTGAGACTGTCGATCACCAGGACGCGCACTTCCCCGTCTTCGACCGCATCCCGGACCAGGTGCGCGAACTCGCCCGGCTGCAACTGCGCCGGGTCGATCGGATAGAGCGTGATGAGGCCTTCCTTGATGTACTGCTCGAGCTGAAATCCGAGCGACGTGGAGCGATGCAGGAGACTGGAGATCGTCTCCTCGAACAGGAACATCGCCGCCTTCTCGCCGCGCTGCGCGGCTGAGATGGCGTACTGCGTCGACAGCGCTGATTTGCCCGAGCCGGCCGGTCCCATGATCACGGTGCTCGTGCCGCGATCGATGCCGCCGCCGAGCATCTCGTCCAGCGGCGCCAGTCCGCTCGAGACGCGCTGCAGCGGGACGACGTTGCGATGGTCCGCCGCCACGAGGCGCGGATAGACCTCGATCCCGCCGGTGAGGATGCTGAAGTCGTGGTAGCCGTCCTTGAAATTGAGGCCGCGGATCTTCACCAGTTGCATCCGCCGCCGCGCCGCGCCGTACAGCGGCGTGTAGCGCTGCAGCTCGACGACGCCGTGCGGCACGCTTTGCAGTTGGATGTCCTGCACTTCCGCGGTGCGGTCGTCGAGGAACAGCACGGTCGCTTTGCGCCGGGCGAAGAATTGCTTCAGCGCGAGGATCTGCTTGCGATAGCGAAGGCCGCTCTGCGCGAGGAGGCGGATCTCGCTCAGCGCGTCGACCACGACGCGCGACGGCTTGATCCGCTCGACTTCCATCAGGATGCCTTTGATCGTCTCTCCCAGCTCGATCTCGGCGGGATAGAAAACCGTTTCTTCCTCTTCCTGCAGCGTCTCTTCTCCAACCAGTTGCTCGTAAATCGGGACGTCCTCGAGCGACCAGTGATGCGAGCGCGCCACCTCGTGCAGTTCTTCGGCGGATTCCGACAGCGTGACGTAGAGGACCGGTTCGCCGTTGCGAACACCCTCCAGTAGAAATTGCAGTCCGAGAGTTGTTTTTCCGACGCCGGGATCGCCCTGGATCAGATAGATCCGACCCCTGGGAAAGCCTCCCATCAGGATCGAATCGAGTCCGGGGATACCGGTGGCCGCGATGTTTTTACTGCTCATTTTGGGGAACCTCTTTGATCATCAGTTCAGCTCCCTTTTAGCCAAAATCATGCCTGCTGTTTTCCCCTGTTAAGACCACAGAGGGCGGGAAGTTTTTGCCACTACAATCAGCGGCACACAGACATGTCCGATGACGCCGAGACCGAGGTCCGTCGCCCCGAGGAGACGCCGACCCTGGTCGTCGACTCCGAGGCACGCAACCCCTTGCAGCTCACCCCCGGCGCGGTCCTCGGCGGCCGCTATCGCATCGTCTCTCTCATCGGCAGCGGCGGCATGGGGGCGGTCTATCGCGCCGATGATCTGAAGCTGGGGCAGGACGTCGCGCTCAAGTTCCTCGCGCGTCACATCGCCTCCGCGCGGCTGCTCGACGAAGTGCGCATCGGCCGCCAGATCTCGCATCCGAATGTCTGCCGCATGTACGACGTGGCCGAAGTCGACGGCCACTCGTTCATCACCATGGAGTTCGTCGACGGCGAGGACCTCGCGTCGCTGCTGCGGCGCGTCGGACGGTTGCCGGCGGAGAAAGCGCTCGCCGTCGCGCGCGACATCTGCGCCGGCGTCGCCGCGGCGCACGAGAAGAACGTCGTGCATCGCGACCTCAAGCCGGCGAACGTGATGATCGACGGCCGCGGACGGGGACGCGTGACCGACTTCGGTCTGGCCATCGCCGGCGCGTACACGCACGACAACGCCGGCACGCCCGCCTACATGGCGCCGGAGCAACTCGCCGGCGAGCCCGCGTCGACGGCGAGCGACATCTACGCCCTCGGCCTCGTGCTCTACGAGATCTTCACCGGCCGCCGCCCGTTCACGTCGTCATCGACGCACGACCTGATGATGCGGCAGCGCGCGCGCGACTACACGCGTCCGTCGGTCGTGACGACCGAGGTGCCGGCCGCGGTGGAGCGGACGATCGTGCGCTGCCTCGATCCGGAGCCGTCGGAGCGTCCGGCGTCGGTCACGGAGATCCTGCGCGCGCTGCCGGGCGACGCGCTGTCGCTCGCGGTTGCCGCGGGCGAGACGCCGTCGCCGGCGATGGTCGCGGCGGCGTCGAAGAGCGGCGACATTTCGCCGGCGCTCGCGTGGACGCTGCTCGCCGTGACGATCGCGGGCTTCATCGCCAACGCGGCGATCGGCGATCGCAATCGCGTGCGGATCAAGGCCCCCGAGGTGCTGCAGGAGCGGGCGCGCGAGATCCTCGGGGATGCGGGCGCGAAGGCACGACGCGATTCCGATCTTCTGCTCAACGAGCAATCCGCAAGCGTGGTGGCGATCTACCGCCAGTCCGGCAGCGCGATGCGGCCGCGCAATGCCGACGGTCTCCTCCGGGCGAACGATCCGCCGCTCGAGCCGGGCATGTCGAGCGTGACGCTCGACGCGAACGGCGCGCTGCTGTCGTTCACCGTCGTGCCTCCCGAGGTCGATCGCTCGACGGCGCGTGACGTGCCGCAATGGGATCGCTTCATCCGCGAGGCCGGATACGACCCGGCGATGTTGCGCGCCGCCACACCGGAGCGCAGCGCCCCGGTCGACACGGACAGCAAATTCGCCTGGCTGGCGAACGACGGCCGCCGCATCGAGGCCGCGGCGTTTCACGGACGGCCGGTCTGGTTCTCCGCGAAGACGCTCGAGAAGCGGGGCGACTTCTCGCCGCGCGGTACGCCCGCCGACCGGCTGGCGTTCGCGATGTTCGCCGCGTTCATGATCGGCATCCCCATCGCCGGTATTTTCCTGGCGCGCGCCAACATTCGAAAGAAGCAGATCGATCGCGCCGGCGCGGTGCGCGCCGCGGTGACGTTCGGCATCTCCATGCTGCTCGCGCTGATGTTCCACGCCCATTATCCGATGACCTTCGTCGACGAATGGATCATGACTTCGTGGCACGTCGCACAGGCGACGTTCTGGGCGTTGATCACGGCGGTGTTCTACGTCGCGCTCGAGCCGCTGGTGCGAAGGAGATGGCCGCAGATCCTGATCGCCTGGACGCGCCTGATCGCAGGACGCTTCTCCGACTCCATGGTCGGCCGCGACGTGCTGATGGGAGCCGCCGCGGCGGTGATCGCCGCCCTGGTCTGGCACTCGACGTACACCGTCACGCAAACCACGCTCGTCGGCTCCATGAACGGTATCGGTCCGGCGCGCTGGGTCGTCTTTCTCGTCGGCCGGACGGTTTGCGAGGCCCTGTTACGAGGCTTCGGAATGATCCTGCTGTTGCTCCTGATGCGCGCCCTGGTCAGGAATGACCTGCTGGCCAGCCTGATGACGATGTTGCTTATCGCGGCATCGGCGCTCGGTGATGCGCCGGGCCCGCTCGGTATGCGCGTCTTCTACGCCGTCGCCGCGTCGTTCGCCGCCATCGTGCTCGCGCGGCGATGCGGAATGCTCGCCGTGATGGCCTACGCGTTCTTCCTCGTGATCCAGCAGCGGATGCCGTTCACGCTCGATCCCGACGCCTGGTACTTCGGCCGCTCCGGCGTCGTGCTGGCGTTGTTGCTGCTCGTCGTCGTGCACGCGTTCCGCGTCTCGATGGGTGCGAGGCGCTGGCTGCCGCGGCTGGCGTTCGACGCGTAATCAGCCGGTCACGAACTCCGCCGCCGCCTCGATCACCGCCGGCTCGCGCAGGATGCGCCGATGCCCGAGCCCCTCGGTGCTCATCATCCGCGCGCCGGGCCAGAGATCGGCGAGCGCGGCTCCTTCGCTCCAGAGCGTGTCCTGATCGTCGCGGTCGTGGATCACGAGCAGCGGCGCGGTCATCGTGCGCGCGGTGCCGGCGAGCGAGTAGTCGCTCCACTTGCGCAGGAAGCGCTCTTCGATGCGCATCCGCATGCGGTCGACGATCTCCGCCTCGAGCCCGAGGATGTCGCCGAAGCGATTGGTGTAATCAGTCGGATCGAGCGGCGGCGAGATGAACACCACGCGCCGCGCGACGAGCCCTTCGCGCAGCGCGAGCGTCGTCGCGGCGCAGCCGAGGGAGTGGGCGATGACCGCGTCGGGCGCGTTGTCGGAGACCGCGGCGGCGACGCTGCGCAAGGCCCAGGCGAAGTGCGGAAGCGACGAGCGGTTGCCGTCCGAGGTGCCGTGACCCGGCGCGTCGAAGGCGATGACGCTCCGTCCCGACTCCACCAGCGGCGCGACGAACGACGCCAGTTGCGAGCCCCGCCCCTCCCACCCGTGCGTGAGGATCACGACGGGGCCTGTGCCCCAGCGCCAGGCGCGGATCGTCGTCTCTTCACCGACGCGGATGTCGAACCGTTCGGCCCCCTGCATCAACTCCTGCTCGCGCGGCGGCGTGCGGTAGCGGCGCGGCTTCATGAAGAGGTCGGCGGCGAGGCGAGTGGCCATCCGCGGCGACGTGCGGGAGAGAACGCGGAGCGCTCCGCGCATGACAGTGAGCCCGATCTCGGGCGCTGCTTCGGGCATTGGGCAATACCTCCGTGCCCGGATAAAATAGCACGATCGTTCGTGCTGTGCTAGTCGCTGCCCGTCAACAAATGGATGACCCGTTCCGGGTGCTCGAACAGCAGCCCATGTCCCGTGTCCGGCATGATCTCCAGCCGCGCGTTCGGAATCCCCGCCGCGATGGCGCGCGAATGCTCCGGCGGAAAGACGCGATCGTGCTCGCCGCCGATCACCAGCGCCGGCGCGGTGATCCGGCCGAGGAGCGGCGTGAGGTCGAGTCTGTCGAGGATGCTGAGGATCGCGGCGGCGCCGGCGAAGAACGCGGGCGGAAGCATCGCCACCTGCCGCAGCCGCTGCTCCATGAAATCGGGCGGCTGCTTCGCCAGCCATTCCGCGCTCCACGTCGCCTCGAGCACGTTGCGGAACAGCTCCTCCCCGCCGCCCTCCCCCGCCGCCGCCCGCTCCGCGATGCGCTGTCCCTCGCGAGCGTTTGCCTGCATCCAGTCGACGGTGCGCTCGGTCGCGGTGATGACCGTCAGCCGCGCCACGCGATCGGGATGGAGCGCCGCGACGAACATCGCCACTTCCGCGCCGTACGACACCCCCGCGACATGCGCGCGCTCGACGCCGAGATGATCGAGCAGCTCGATGACGTCCGCCGCATGCTCCTCCCACGACTCCGCGAACGGCGGCTTCAGCGCGAGCAACTGCCCCCGAAAATCGCAGCGGATCACGCGGTACCGCTCCGCCAGCGCCGGCACGATCGGCTGCCACGCGCCGATGCTCATCAGGCCGCCGTTGAGGAGGAGGAGGGGAGGGCCGTCGCCGTCGGTTTTATGCGTCAGCATTGGAGCCCCTCACCCCCGCTTTGCGGACCCTCTCCCGCCGGGAGAGGGAGGTCGGATCTCGCGCAGCGCGAGGCAGGCAGACCTTCTCCCGGCGGGAGAAGGTGCCCGAAGGGCGGATGAGGGGCTCGTGTCATTAGCGCAGGTCCCTCGACTACGCTCGCGATGACGGAGGCGTGATCAGCGCTCACGCGGCCATCCCGCGCGCAGCTTCGCCCACGTCTCGTACATCTCCATGTCTTCGCGGTCGCCGACCGGATCGGGGCGCGTGAACGGATTTCCGTTCAGTTGCTCGTCGAACCGCAGCAGCGCCATGGCCGAGGCACACGCGTCGGCGAGCGGCATCGGCCGGCCGGCCCGCTCCTGATCTTCGCGCTCCTGCGCCGCGCGGTGGTTCTCGACGAACCGCCGCAGCGCGTCCGGATCCATCACAACTTCACCTTCGACACCACGCCCTCGCCGCACGCGCCGATCTTCGCGGTCATGCGCACCGTCTTCCCCGGCGTGAGATTCATCAGCGACAGCGGGACGCGCGTGATGAGCACGCCGTTGTCGTTCGTCGCGCGCGGGCGATCCTCGTCCGGCACCTCGGAGACGTCGATCATCTGGCCTTCTTTTTCCACGGACACGTCGAGCACGTTCGCGTAGACCGGCTTGGAGCGCTCCTCGCCTTGCGAGTTGTGATACGTGAGCGTGACGCTCGTGCCGTACTGCGAGTAATCGATGTCGTACTCGGAACCGTTCGCTTCCTTGAAGAACTGGTCCTTCGTCCCGGTCTTCGGATTCGAATCGGTATCGAGGTAGTACGCCGGCGCGAACGAGCCCTCGTAGGTGAACGCCTTCGCGCTCTTCGCGCGATTGGTGTTGCCGCCGCCGAGGTACCAGGTCATCGGCTTGGGGAATTGCGTCGTGACGACAAGCGTGGAGCCGTCGACGGTGAAGTTCGCGTTCACCTTGCCGCCGAGCGCGGGGCAGTTGATGACGACGTTCTGTCCGCCCTTCGGTTTCGCCGCCGTCCACGGGCCGCCGAGGAGCGCGACGATCTCCGCGTGCTCGTTTTCTTTCGCCCGGTCGACCGCGTTCTTTCCTTCCTTGTCCTTGATCGTCGCGTCGGCGCCGGCGCGCAGCAGCTCCATCACGATCTGCCCGTCGCCGTTGTACGCCGCGACTTCCACCGCCGGCCAGCCGTCGTCGTCGAGGCCCTCGGTCGTCGCGCCCGATTCGAGCACCTGTCGCACGCACTGCAGATCGCGGCCATACGTCGCGAGCATGATCGCGGTCATGCCGTTCGGTCCCTTCTCCGGGATCTTCGCGCCCGCCTTGATGAGGTGTTCGGCCGCGGCGCCGCGTCCCTGGTAGAGCGCCATGCCGAGCGGGGTCCAGCCTTTCTTCTCCGCCAGGTTGATGTCCGCCTTCGCTTCGATCAGCTCCTTGACCGCGCTCCATTTCCCGCCGGATGACGCGTACATCAGCGCGGTCCAGCCGTCGTTGTCCTTCAGGTCGACCTTGGCGCCGTTCTCGATCAGCAGGCGGATCATGCCGTCGCGTCCGCCGGCGGCGGCCGACATCAGCGCGGTCGTGCCGTCTTTGTCCACCGCGTCGACCTTCACCTTCGCCTTGACGAACGCCTCGACGATCTTCCGCTCCTTGCCGAAGAGCGACTGCGAGGCGCAGAGCATCAGCGGCGTGTTGGAGTTGTCGTCGCGCGCGTTCGGATCGGCGCCCGCGGCGAGCGCCGCGAGGATGCCGTCTTCATCGCCGGACGACGCGGCCTCGATCAGTTGCAGCGTCGCTTTCGATTTCGCTGCCGGCTTTTTCGCCGGAGGCTTTGCCGCAAACGTGGATACAGCAACAAGGAAAAGGAGCACCGCCGCGCACAGTCGTTGCATACTCATCAGCTCAATCCTTCAGGAGGCATTATGACTCTCCGGCCCCTGGGAACTTTCATCGTCTCCCTTCTTTTCGCCGCGCCGCTGGCGCTCGCCGTCGACAGCGGCAAGGCCGACGGCACCATCACCATCAATCGCAAACCGGTGAAGCTGAAGTACGCGTACGCGAAGAAGGAAAAAGACTTCGACAAGAACGATCGCTACGTCGTCATCCTCACCGACCGCGCGGTGGCGAAGGGCGTACTGAACGATCAGCAACGCTTCAGCAAGTCGGTGGAAAACGGCGAGCTGGTCGCCGCGAAGCTGCAGTTCGACAAGGCGAAGGCGCTGTCGAACATCGAGGTCAATTCGAAAGCACTGCAGCACAAGTCGCTGCCGGTCATGACGAACGACGTCAAGCTGACCGGGATGAAGTTCGGCAGCGCGTCGATCGAAGGCGCGGCGGCGACGACCGAGGATCAGGAATTCTTCTCCGACGTCGCGACGCTCGATTTCAAGTTCAACGCGCCCCTCGGCGTCGAGAAGTTCGGCGACAACGCGCTGGCGGCGAAAGAGCTCGCCGCCTCCGCGCCGAAGATCGCCGACGGCGGCGCCGCCGGCACGATGAAGGTCGACGGCGCGATGGTGAAGCTCACGCATGCCATCGCGCGTCTCAAGCCGAACGCGTTCGACGAGAAGAAGAAGGACGTCGAGGTGCTGCTCTCCGATCAGCCGGTCGCGCCGGAGCTCTTCGTCGACGACACGAAGCTCTACGACGACGTGAAGAAGGGAAAGCTGCACGGCCTCGTGGTGGCGATCGATTCCGACGAGAAGCCGTATCACCTGCAGCTCCTGCATCCGAAGGCGATGTTCCAGTTGAGCGGCTCGGGCTTTTTCAATTTCGATCCGACCGATTTCAGCGAGCAGCACGCCGCAGGCCGCTTCTTCTCCAACGGCGAAGAAGACTTCATGGAGAAGCACAAGTACTCGTATGACGTCACGTTCGCCGTGCCGGTGCAGACGATCAAGGTGGCGTCCGAGGTGACGGTCGACGCGTCGAGCGGGACGAAGCTCCCCGCGGGCGGAGGCGAGCCGGGGAAGGCGTACATGGCCTTCGACAAGGCCGCGCGCTCCGGCAACTTCGCCGAGATGAAGAAGCGCGCCTCGAAGACCAATCCGCCGCCCGACCTGAAGCCGGAAGAGATGAAGCAGATGCTCGAGCTGCTGAAGATCATGCGGCCGAACAAGATCAAGGTGACGGGCGGCTTCGTCAGCGGGGATCATGCGACGCTGACGGTCGAGGGCGAGGACTCGACCGACAAGAAGAAAGCGACCGGCACGATCGAGATGGGGCTCGAGGACGGCGCGTGGAAGCTCCTCGGGGAGAAGTGGAAGTCTTAGCGGCGCGCCGCCAGATCGAAGATCGCCAGGTAACGAAAAATATTCGGATACGGCGGATCCGCCTTGAGCAGCGTCGCCGGCTCGCCCAGCTCGGACGCCAGCAGCTCCGCTTCCTCACGCAGCCCCGTCGCGTCGATCCCCTCGGCGCGCGCGCGTCGCAGGTTCTGCAGCGCCGCGCCGTTGTCGCCGGCGAACCAGGCTTCGCGCGCTTCGATGAGCGGCCCGGCGCCGGTGAGCACCGCGTCATTCTCGACGCGCGGACGCGGCCACGATTTCCAGATCTCGGAGCGCAACCGGATGGCGAACACGCGCAGCACCGCGGCGTCGTCCTCGTGCGTGGCGAATGACTGCGCTTCCTCGAGCTTCCGGTCGCGCTCCGCGACGTCGCCCTGCCGGTTCGCGATGTAGGCCCAGACTCCGGCGCAGTCGTATTCGCGTTGCGCGACCTGCAATTGCCGCGCGCGGGCGATGCAGAGCGAGAGGCTGCGCCGCGCGTTCGGGAGGTCGCCGCGCTTGATCCACGCCATCGCCTGATACATCCGCGCGTCGATCTCCAGCGTCGTGAGGCTTTCGGCCGCGGCGCGATCGGCGCAGAGCCCGAAGTTGTGTATCGCGCCGTCGACGTCGCCGCGCGTCCAGGCGAAACGTCCGAGGGTGTAGGTCGAGAAAACCGGTTGCCGCATGAGGCGGCTGCGCTGCAGGTCGCGCGCGGCGTTGTCGACGTCGCCGAGCGACGCGCGATCCGCGAGGACGAGCATCAGGCGGCGGTCGTCGGGACGCTCGATGTCGATCTTCTTCAGTTGCAGCAAAGCCGCCTCGTTGTCGCGCTGCGCGAGGAGCAGGTGCGCCGCGCCGAGCCGCAGGCGCCATGCGTTCGGCCGGATGTTCAGCATCGACTGCGCGAGCGCCAGCGCCTTCGAGTTCTGCTGATTGCGCTGGCCGGAGAGATAGCGCACCAGCATCGCCTCGTACGTCGGCGTGCCGGCGCGCAGCCGCGCCGCGGCCTGGCTCGTCCAGTAGCGCTCCTCCTTCGCGTTGCCGCTCGCGTCGAACCAGCTCGCGAGAAACGCGGCCGGCAGCGCGGTCTCCGTCGAGCTGCGATGCGCCTGTTCGAGGAGCTGCATCGCATTCGCGCGATTTCCCTGCGAGTCGGTGCGCAGCGCGATCGCGGTCAGGCGCCGCACCTCTTCGTCGCCCCGCACGTCGGACATCCGGATGTCATACCCCTCGTCGATCACCTCGCGCTCATGCCGCATGTAGAACGCCGCCGGCACCGCGAGCACGAGGATCGCAATGAGCGCGTAGACCGGCCAGCGCTTCTGCCGCCGCACGGCGCGCCGCGCCTGCGTCGACATCCGCAGCACCGCGTCGTCGTCGGTGAGCAGCGTGCGGATCTCCGCCGCCAGCGCGGCGGCGTCGGGGATGCGCGCGCTCGGATCCTTCGTCAGGCAGCGCTGGATCAGGCCGTCGGTCGCGTGCGAGAGATCGTCGCCCGGCGGAAGATGCGGCGCCGGATCGCGGATCAGCGCGGCGAGCGAGAGCGCGGTCGACAAGCCGTCGAACGGCACGGCGCCGGTGATCGCTTCGTAGAGGATGCAGCCGAGCGCGAAGACGTCGGTCGCCTTGCTCAGCGGACGGAGCTCGGCCTGTTCGGGAGCGAGATAGCCGATCGTTCCCATGATCATTCCGGGCTCGGTCGGCAGGTAGTCGGTGATCGCTTCGTGACTCGTGCGCGCGGTCGGCGAGCGCGCCAGTCCGAAGTCGAGCACCTTGATGCGGCCGGTCGTCGTGATGAAGACGTTCTCCGGCTTGAGGTCGCGGTGGATGATGTCCGCCGAGTGCGCGGCGGCGACGCCGTCGGCGATCTCGAGGACGATGGTCAGCGCCTCGCGCGGCGTGAGCTTCTCGCGCGCGATGCGGTCGCGCAGCGTCTCGCCGTCGAGAAATTCAGTCACCGCGTACTGCAGTCCGCTGTCGCTGCCGACGTCGAAGATGGCGACGATGTTCGGATGCGACAGCGCCGCGACCGCGCGCGCCTCGCGCCGGAAGCGCTCGAGCGAGACCGGATCGGCGGCGAACTGTTGCGGCAGGACCTTGATCGCCACGCGGCGCCCGAGCCGCGAATCGCGCGCGCGGTAGACCTCGCCCATCCCTCCCGTGCCGAGGAGTCCTTCGATCGTGTACGGTCCGAGATTCGTTCCCGCGAAGAGCAAGCCCGCTAAGGCTACTCTGCTTGGTTATCCGGCTGGATCACACCGAACGAATTCCCCTCCGTGTCCTGGAAGAACATCAGCGCGCCGACGCCGACGATGATCGACTTCTGCATGATGACTTTGCCGCCCGCGTTGGTGATCGCGGCCGCGGTTTCGTCGATGTTCGGGACGGCGATCGTGCATTCGAAGCCGGTCATCCGCTGGCCGGCGACGAGGTCGCGGCGTCCCTGCAGCGAGCCGTGGATGCCGGCCGCTTCGCCGTTGCGCTTCGTCTCGATCATGTAGAAGTTCGGCGGTCCCCAGGCGTTGAAGCTCCAGCCGAAGGCCTGCTCGTAGAAGCGGCGGGCGCGTGGGACGTCGTCGGCGTTGATGGCGAAGTGAAAGATGTTCGGCATGCGCACAACATAGCTCCGCGGCCCTCGGCAAACTTGCGCCACTGTGTCAATCTTTGTCGCGTATGCGTCAGCGTCCAGACGGCTCGGTGTGGGTGCGCACGAATCCTCTGACCGTGCTGCACGATCACGTCAGCAGCGAGCATGTGCACGAGTGGGATCAGTTGACGTACGCGGCGTCAGGCGTGATGCGCGTGCACACCGAGACGGCGAGCTGGCTCGTGCCGCCGCACCGCGCGGTCTGGCTGCCGGCCGGCGTGAGGCACACCGAGGAGATGCACGCGCCGGTGTCGGTGCGCACGCTCTACCTCGCGCCGAAACTGGCGAAGGGACTGCCGCGCGAGACGTGCATGGTCAACATCCCGGCGCTGATGCGCGAGCTCATCCTGCACATCAGCCGCATCGGCGTGCTCGATCGCAAAAAGCCCGCGGACGCGCATCTGATCAGCGTGCTGCTCGACGAGCTGGTCGGCGCGCCCGACATCCCGCTGCAACTGCCGATGCCGCGCGACCCGCGCGCCCGCCGCCTCGCCGCGCTGCTGCAGGACACGCCCGACGACGACGGCTCGGTCGCCGAGCTCTCCCGCCGCGCCGGCGCCAGCCGCCGCACCATGGAGCGCCTCTTCCTCAGCGAGACGAAGATGACGGTAGGCGAGTGGCGCCGCCGCCTGCGCCTCCTGCACGGAGTGCGGCTACTCGCGGGCGGCGAGTCGGTGACGAATGCGGCGATGGAGGCGGGCTACGCGAGCACGAGCGCGTTCATCGCGGCGTTCAAGCGGACGTTCGGAGTGACGCCGAGTCGGTATTGAGCCCACGTTATTTGCCCTTCTGTGACCCAGCTCACCACCCGCCCACCCTTCCGTCGCTACCTTGCAGCGGCACTTACATACAGGAGGAAATTGATGCGCCTGCTTCGGCTCGCGTCGTTCATGGTGTTGCTCACGGCACTCCCGCTTCTCGCTCGGGATGTGCCGACGATTACCTCGATCTCCCCGAGCTCGCTGCACGAGATGAGCGGCGAGTGGTTCATGACCATCGAAGGAACCCATTTCCTGCCGCTGGGCGGCGTCAACATCGTCTTCACCGGACCGGCCGGCACGGTCGCGCTGCCGCCGAACTCCGGGACCGACACGGAGCTTTTCGTCTGGATTCCGCTCGAAGTGCTGAATGCTCCGGGCAACTACACCGTCAAGGTCCGCGTGCCGAATGGCGCGAGCACGCTCGATTCGAACACCGCCGCGCTGCGCATCATCCCCTCGACCGTCCGGCTGATTTTCCCGGCCTACCTCTACGTCGAAGCGACGAGCCTCAAAGGCGCGATCGCGCAGTTCGAAGTCACGGCGATCAGCCGCTTCGGCGAGAACACCTACGTCGACTGCAACCATCGCTCGGGTGAAGAGTTCCCGTTCGACATCACGAAGGTCGACTGCGTGGCGACCGACGACTTCGGCGGCGAGGCCCGCGAGTCGTTCGAGATCGAGGTCGCGGACAGGACGCCGCCGTCGATCGAAGTGCCGCGCGATCTGATCGCGTTCGGCGAAAAAGACGGGGCGACCGTGAAGTGGGACGCGAAAGCCGTCGACGTCGTCGATCCCGAGATCACGGTTAGCTGTCTCCCCGAGTCGGGCTCCTTCTTCCGCCTCGGCACGTCGGCCGTCACCTGCACCAGCGTCGACCGCTTCAAGAACCAGGGCATCGTGAACTTCCGCGTGCACACGGGCGACGAGGCGACTCCCGCGCTGGTCGTGCCGGACGGCGTGATCACCGACGCGGCGTCGCGCGAAGGCACCGAGGTCAAGTACGAGACGACGGCGACCGACTACAAGGGGAACGCGGTCGGCGTGGAGTGCGACACGAAATCGGGCTCGCTCTTCCCACTCGGCGTCACCAGCGTGAAATGCACCGCCGGCAGCGCGACCGAGCTCTTCGACGTCAAGGTCGCCGACCTCAGCGCACCGCAGCTCTTCCTGCCGCGCGAAGTCACCGAGCGCGCGTTGTCGCTCGAAGGCGCGTTCGTGAGCTACGAGGCGTACGCGAAGGACACCGTCGAAGGCGAGGCGTCGATCAACTGCTATCCCGCCTCGGGTGAGCTGTTCGCGCCCGGCACGACGCGTGTGAACTGCTCGACGAGCGACAAGTCGGGCAACGAGGCGAGCAGCTCGTTCGTCGTCACGGTGCTGCCGCCGATCGACGACACCGAGTACGCGCGCAACGGTCAGGGATTGGAAGACAAGTAGTCGCACGGGCTGCAACCTGAAGGCGCCGGTGCGAGAATCATTTGTTCTCGCATGCGGCGCCTTCGCCTTTTGATCCTGCTTCTACTCGCGGTGCGCGCCTCCGCACTCGATCCCGCGCGGCCGCTCGATCTCTACGCGCTCGACGTCTGGCGCGAAGGCCTGCCGCAGTACATGGTGCGCACGATCGTGCAGACGCGCGACGGCTACCTCTGGCTCGGCACGATGGAGGGGCTGGTCCGCTTCAACGGGATCGACTTCGAAGTCTTCGACACCCGCAACACGCCGGCGATGACCGACCAGCGCATCCACACGCTGTTCGAGGACAACGCCGGCACGCTCTGGATCGGCACGTTCGGCGGCGGCGTGGTGCGCGAGCGCGACGGCAAGTTCGAGCGGATCGGTAGCGGCGATGCCATCAGCATCCGCCAGTCGCATGACGGCAGCGTCTGGGTCGGCGGCACGAACGCGATCACGCGCTATCGCGGCGCGCACATCACGCACTACGCGATCGACGGCGACGTGAATGCGATCGTCGAAGGCTGGGCGGGGACGTCGAAAGGCCTCTTCAAATTCGACGGCACGCGCTTCATCGCGATCAACGCGGAGCACATCGTCAGCCTTGCGATCGCGCGCGACGGCGCGCTCTGGGCCGGCACCGCGTCCGATCGCATCCTGCGCATCCGCGGCAACGCGCAGGAGACGCTGCGCACCGGCGCGCCGACGGCGTACGTCAATCACCTCTTCGAAGACAGCCGCGGCACGATGTGGATCGCGACGGCGCCGACCGGCCTGATGCGATTCCGGGCCGGCCGCTTCGAACAGCTCGATAAATCGAAAGGGCTGCCGAGCAACGCGATTCACGTCGTGGCCGAGGATCGCGAGGGGAGTGTCTGGATCGGCACCGACAACGGCGTCGCGCGATTGAAGGATCTGAAGTTCGTCACGTACACGACGCGGCACGGCCTCACCGATGACGCCATTCGCGTGGTGACCGAGGCGCGCGGCGGCGGCTTGTGGATCGGCACGTACGGCGGCGGTGTAAACCTACTGCGGGACGGGCACATCACGGCGTACGGCGCGGCGCAGGGGCTGGCGAATCTCTTCATTCGCACCATCGCCGAGGAACCGAACGGCGATCTCTGGATCGGTACCGATCGCGGACTGGGACATCTTCACGACGGTCACATCACGATGTTTTCGGGCGGAAAAGTCGATGCGCTCACGCGGCTGCGCGATGGGACGCTGCTCGTCGGCTCACCCGCCGGCTTGCAGACGTTCCGCGACGGGCGCTACGAGAACTTCCTCGACGAGCAGCCGCGCGTGATCCTCGAGCACGGCGACGGTTCGCTCTGGCTCGGCACGTACGCGGGACTCGCTCTCGTGCGCGACGGCGCGGTCGTCCGCCGCTGGACCACGCGCGAAGGGATGCCGAGCAACATGATCTTCGCGCTGCATGAAGATGCGAACGGCGACCTCTGGATCGGCACGCACGACGGCCTCGTGCGGATGCATGGAAACGCGATCGAACGGATCACCGACGGCGTGGTCTTCCAGATCATCGACGACCAGCGCGGGCACTTCTGGCTGACGTCGAGCCGCGGCGTGACGCGTCTCGATCGCGAGTCGCATCGCGCGATGACCTTCGGCAAATCGGACGGCCTCGGCAGCGATCAATGCAACGGCGCGACGCAGCCGGCCGGCATCCGCATGAGCGACGGCCACCTCGCCATTCCGACCGCCGCCGGCCTGACGATCGTCGATCCCGCCGACCTGCATCTCAATCGCGTGCCGCCGGGAATCGTGCTGCGCGCGGTCGTGATCGATGGACAGCCGAGGGCGCCTGTCCCCCCACTGGACTTTCCCTGGTCGAGCCATCGCTACGAGTTCCGCTACGACGGCCTCAGTCTCCTCATGCCGCAGCTCGTCCGCTTCCGCTATCGCATCGACGGCTTCGACGACGACTGGGTCGACGCCGGCACGCGCCGCAGCGCGTTCTACAACTCGCTGCCGCCCGGGCCGCATGTGTTCCGCGTCGCGGCGATCAACAACGACGGCGTCTGGAGCGGCGACGCGAGCATCGCCTTCACGCTCCCCGCGCCGCCGTGGCAGCGCTGGTGGGCGATCGTCGCGTACGTGCTGCTCGGCTTCGGCCTGATCCTGCTCGCCATCCGCCTGCGCGAGCGGCACATCCTCCGCCGCACGGAACTGCTCGAGCGCAAGGTGTACGAACGGACGCAGCAGCTCGAGGAAGCGGAGGCGCGCGCGGTGGAAGCGAATCGCGCAAAGAGCGTCTTCCTGGCGAACATGTCGCACGAGCTGCGCACGCCGCTCAACGCGGTGATCGGCTTCGCACAGCTCATGGCGCGCAGCCGCTCGATGACCGACGCCGATCGCGAGAACCTCTCCATCATCCGCCGCGGCGGCGAGCATCTCCTCGGGTTGATCAACGACGTGTTGTCGATCTCGAAGATCGAAGCGGGAAAGATGTCGGCAGAGCGGCGGCCGTTCGATCCGCGTGAACTGATCGCGGGAGTCGCGGAGATGATCCGCGCGCGCACCGAGGCCGCGGGACTGATGCTCATCGCGGACGTCAGCCGTTCGTTCCCGCCCGCGGTCCTCGGCGACGAAGGGAAGCTGCGGCAGGTGCTGATCAATCTCCTCGGCAACGCGGTGAAATTCACGGAGACCGGCACGATCGCGGTGCGCGCGAACTGGAGCGGCGGCCGCGCGACGTTCGAGGTGAGCGACACCGGCCAGGGCATCAGCGACGAAGAGATCGCGACGCTCTTCCAACCGTTCGTGCAGACCGCGACCGGACGCCGTGCGAAGGAAGGCACCGGCCTCGGGCTCGTCATCACGCAGCAGCTCGTGCGACTGATGGGCGGCGACATCGCCGTGCGCAGCCGCCGCGGCGAAGGGACGACCTTCAAGTTCGACCTCGACCTGCCGGTGGCGACGGAGCGCGTCGTGCGTCACGAGGTGAAGCGCGTGATCGGACTCGCGGCGGGAGAGCGGCGGCGCATCGCGGTCGTCGACGACACGCGCGACAACCGCACGCTGCTGCGCAAGCTGCTCGAGTCGGTCGGCTTCGAAGTGCGCGATGCGGCGAACGGCCAGGACGCGATCGAGCTCTGGCGCACGTGGCATCCGCATCTCATCTTCATGGATCAGCGGATGCCGGTCATGGACGGCTCGGAAGCGACGCGCGCCATCCGCGCCGCGGAGTCGGGCGAGCGGACGCCGATCATCGCGCTGACCGCGAGCGCGTTCGAGCACGAGCGCGAGACGATCCTCCTCCACGGCGCCGACGAGTTCGTGGTCAAACCGTTCGCCGAGGAGACCATCTTCGACGTCATCGCCCGCCACGTCGGCGTGCGTTTCTTGTATGAAGGCGAACGCGCGCCGGCCGGCGGCAACCGCGTGCTCCTCATCGACGACGACGAGATCACCCGCATCGTCGCCCGCGAAGTCCTCACGCAGCTCGGCCTCGAAGTGACCGAGGCCGGCAGCGGCACCGCCGCCCTCGAGCTCCTCGACCGCGCCCCCTTCGACGTCGTCCTGCTCGACCTCGAAATGCCCGGCCTCGACGGCCGCGCCACGATTCGCGAGATCCGCTCCCGCGAGTCGCTGCGCGACCTCCCCGTCATCGCCATGACTTCGCATGACCGCGCCGACGCGGAAGTCGAAGGTATGACCGATTACATCTCGAAGCCGGTAAACGAGAAGGAGATGGCGAGGGTGATGTCGAATTACGTCGGCGTGTTTTGAGGCTTGCGCCACAGGTTGTCCACCGCCCACGCCCCCGGCCCGTGCGCGGCGATGTACAGCCAGAGCCAGCAATAGAAGATCGCCAGCTCGCCGCCGTTGGCCTTCGGCCAGAAGCCGCCCGGGGCGTGGCCTTTGAAGTAGGCGACGGCCATCAGGCCGCTGGCGAGGAAGGCGACCGGCCGGGTTAGCAGGCCGACGGCGATGAGGATGCCGCCGAAGAACTCGATCGGGCCGGCGATGTACGTGATGTACGCGGGCACGCCGGGCGGCATCGATCCGAAGAATCCGAACAACTTCTGTGATCCGTGGCAGGCGAACATCACACCCGCCAGGAATCGAAAGACGCCGAGAATCCTCGGCGCCCACGCGTTGAAACGATCACCAATCGACATCGTTCACTCCACTTCTTTCAGGTACTCGCCGAGCTTCTCGAGCGTTCCGCCCCAGCCCTGGTTCATGCTTTCGGCCATCGACTGGAAGAACTCCACCTCGACTTCCGTCGCGTTGATCGGCGTCCACTCGACCGACACCGTCGTCTTCCCGTCGAACTCGATGAAGGTGATCGTCGACAGCAGCTCGTGCGGCCAGTCGCCGGGGAACGGCCGCGGTGCGATCTCGCCCGCGGGGTTGGAGAACGAGGTGACGAAGACCAGCTTCTTCGGCGGATCGATCTCGCGATAGAGCCAGCGTCCCCATATCTCCATGCCGTCGGCCGCGGTCATGCCGTAGTGGTAGATGCCGCCCGGACGGAGATCGTTTTTGCTGGCGATCATCGTCGCCCCTTTCGGACCGAACCAGTTCCTGAGGTGCTCGGCATCGGTCCACACTTTGAAGACGAGATCGCGTGGTGCATCAAACGTGCGCGTGATGACGAACGAGCGGTGCGCGAGCTGCTCGCCGAGGCGCGCCAGCGTCTGCTTCATGCCTTCGAGCGCGCCGTACGTCTCGATCACCCGGCGGCGTTCTTCCGGCGACTGGAACACGCTGCGCAGCGTCACGCGCGTCTTGCCGTTCTCCTCGGCGAACGTCGCGGTCACGTGGAAGAACGGCTCGGAGATGTGGTCGTACACCAGCCGCTCCGGCTCGACGACCTCGTGATAGACGATCTCGTTGCGATAGTTCCGGCCGTCAGGTCCGTGCATGTGGAAGCGCCAGTGGCCGCCGGGACGGACGTTCATCTCGTGGATGGTGTTCGTGAAGCCGCGCGGCCCCCACCACTGCGCCACGTGATGCGGATCGGTCCACATCTTCCAGACCTGCTCGCGCGGCGCGTTGAAGAGGCGCGACGCGGCGATCTCGCGATCCGACGCGTCGATGACCGGGACGAGATCGGCGAGACGGTCGAGGCTCTCGCTCCATCCCTGCTCCATGCCGGCGATCGCGTCGGCGGTCATCGCCGACGACTTCACCACGCTCGCGCGCAGCGTCAGCTTCGTCCGGCCGTTCTCTTCGGTGAATGTCGCGATGTTCAGCGTTTCGAGCTCACCGCCGAATGCCGTCGCGGAGAAGACGAGGCGCTCTGGTGGGACGATCTCGCGCACCGTCCCGCCCATCGGATAAACCGTGCCGTCGGGTCCGGTCATGTCGATGCGGATCGCGCCGCCGGGATGCGGATCGAATTCGCAGACCGGGTTGGTGAAGTCCTTCGGACCCCACCACTGCGCGAGATGCTCGGGTTGGATCCACGCCTGGAACACCAACGCGCGCGGCGCGTCGAACGTGCGGGTGAACACGACCTCTTTCACCGGCGCCGCGCTACTTTTTTCTGTGGGATTGCTTACGGGCATTTGCTTTCTCCTTCTTCTGCAATTCGCGCAGGTAATCGTCGAGACGATCGAAACTCTCTTCCCAGAATCGGCGGTACTCATCGAGCCACTCGTGCACTTCCTTGAGGCGCGCGGCCTCCAGGCGGCAGGGACGCCACTGCGCGTCGCGGCTGCGCGCGATGAGGCCGGCGCGCTCCAGCACCTTGAGGTGCTTCGAGATCGCCGGGAGGCTCATGTCGAACGGCTCCGCGAGCTCGGTGACCGCCGCTTCACCCGTGGTCAGCCGCGCCAGGATCGCCCGGCGGGTCGGATCGGCGAGCGCGGCGAAGGTGAGGCTGAGTTGATCGAGCGGCATCGTGATTAACCAATCAGTTAATTTACCGACAAGTTAAGTACGATGCTATGATTTGTCAAGCATGCAGATCGAAATCGCCGATTTGGAAGCTCACCGCGCCGCGCTGACCGGACACTGCTATCGGATGCTCGGCTCCGCCGCCGACGCCGAGGATGCGGTGCAGGAGACGATCGTCCGCGCGTGGCGGAACCTCGAGCGATTCGAGGGACGCGCGTCGATCAAGACGTGGCTCTATCGGATCGCGACGAACGTCTGCCTCGACTCGCTGTCCGATGAGTCGCGGCGCTTCCGTCCGTTCGAGGAAGGGCCGTCGAACATGCTGGAGCACCTCGAGACGCGCGAGCGAACGCACTGGCTGGAGCCGATTCCCGACGCGCGCGTGCTGCCCGCGCATGCCGATCCGTTCGAGCTCGCGGCGATGCGGCAGAGCATCCGCCTGGCGTTCGTCGCGGCGTTGCAGCATCTCCCGCCGAAGCAGCGCGCGGCGCTGATCCTCACCGAGGTCGTCGGCTGGTCCGCGGCGGAAGTGGCGGAGTGCCTGGAGACGTCGGTCGCCGCGGTGAACAGCGCCTTGCAGCGTGCGCGCACGACATTGGAGAGCCGCAACGTCATGACGTCATCGCTCGACGACGACGATTCCGAATTGCTCGACCGCTACGTCGACGCCTTCGAGCGCTACGACGTCGACGCGCTCGTCTCGATGCTGCGCCACGACGCGACGTTCTCCATGCCGCCGTACACGCTCTGGCTGCAAGGACACTCCACGGTCCGCGACTGGCTCCTCGGGCCGGGCTCGCCATGCCGCGGCTCGCGTCTCGTCCCGGTGCGCGCGTCCGGAGCTCCCGCCTTCGCGCAGTACCGGTGGGTCGAAGGCGAGCACACGGCGTGGGCGCTCATCGTGCTCGAGCTTTCGGAGGGCGGCATCGCGGGATGGAACTCCTTTCTCGACGTCGAGACCCTCTTTCCGCTATTCGGTCTGCCTCTGAAAAAAAACTTTTCGCTGGACCGATGAGTTTCGGCGGCGGCCGGCGTCTATAGCTTCGAAAAGGAGAGACGCCATGCCGAACACCACCCGCAACATCTTCATCAACCTCGCCGTCCGCGACCTCAAGAAGTCGATGGAGTTTTTCTCCGCGCTCGGCTTCGAGTTCAATCCCAAGTTCACCGACGACAAAGCGGCCTGCATGATCGTCAGCGACTCCGCGTACGTGATGCTCCTCAGCGAGCCGTTCTTCAAAGGCTTCACGAAGCGCGAGCTGTGCGACACCGCGAAAGCGACCGAGGCGCTGCTGGCGATCTCGTGCAACAGCAAGGCGGAAGTCGACGAGATGGTCCGCAAGGCAATCGACGGCGGCGGGACGCACGCCATGGATTCGCAGGACCACGGCTTCATGTACGGCTGGAGCTTCTACGACCTCGACGGCCATCACTGGGAAGTGATGTGGATGGACCCGAACGCCGTGCAGTGATCGGACGAAGAAAGGAGATTACGAACATGACATACGCAATCGCACTCGACACCCTGCGCCCCGCCGAGCTCTGGACCGGACGCACGCTCACCACGATCGCCACGCTTTTCCTGACGATGGATGCAGCAGTGAAGCTGCTGCGCCTTCCGATGGCCGTCGAAGGAACGAAGCAGCTCGGCTTCTCCGCCGACATCGTCCTCGTCCTTGGCATCATCCAGGCGATCAGCCTGATCGCCTACCTGATCCCCCGCACCGCGATCTTCGGCGCGATCATCTGGACCGGCTACCTCGGCGGCGCCGTCGCCACGCACGTGCGCCTCGGCAATCCGCTCTTCACGCATGTGCTGTCGCCGGTGTACGTGGCCGTGCTGATCTGGGGCGGGCTGTTTCTGCGGGATCGGCGGCTGCGGTCGCTTTTGTAGGCGGGCGTTCTCCAGTGGGGGACAGGCGCCTCGCCTGTCACTTTCGTGCGGACAGGCGAGGGCGCCTGTCCCCCACTGGACTCAGTAATCGCGTCTCAACGACGGCTTCGCCTGCACTGCCTTCGCGATCAACTCATTCCCCTTCTTTTGCAACATCGCCGCGGACTCGGGATACCGGGTCCGCGCGTCGATGAGCAGGATCGCTCCCTCCAGCGCGCTCGCCTCGGCGTTGCCGGGATCGATCGCCTTCGCACGCGCGAGCATCGCGTACGCGGTCGACAGGTCGGTGCCGCTCCACCGCTTGCACTCGGCGAGCGTGAGCATCGCGGCGACCGCATCTTTGTCGATCGCCAGTGCGGCACGCGATGCTCGCTCCGCCTCTGCCAGCGCCGCACGCGCGTCTTTGCCGTTCGCGAGGAGCCAGCGTCCCTCGATGATCGCCAGGCGCGCGCGCTCGACCGCCGCGTCGACGTCTCCGGCATTCGCCGCTTCGTATTTGCCGAGCGCTTCGCGTGCATCGCGCAAAACTGCGCTCGGATCGTTGCGGCTCCGCACGCGATCGAGCGCCAGCAGACGGTTCGTATACGCGATGTTGATCCACGCGATGTTGTAGTCGGGACGTGTTTCGATCGCGCGTCGATAGAGCGCGATCGCCGATGCGGCCGCCTGCTCCATCGGCTCGCCGCGTCCCGTCAGATATTCGGCGAGCGTCAGCCAGGTGTTGCCGTGGTTGTTGTAGACGGAACTGCTCGACGGGTTGAGCGCCTCCGCGCGATCGAACGCCTTGGTCGCCTCGGCCAGCGCCGCGCGCGGATCGCCGCCGCGCTCGATCTCGCGGTCGGCGAGCATGTTGTTCGTCGTGCCGAGGAGGTTCAGCAGGAGGAAGCTGTCGGGGCGGATGGTCAGCGCGCGGCGGCCCTGCTCGATCGCCTGCAGCACCCAGGGCCGCGAATCGTTGCCCAGGCGGCGCTCGTACTCGCCGCGCGTCACGAGCACGTTCGCCAGCGTCAAGCGATAGGTCGTCGATCCCTGCTCGAACGCGATCGCCTTCTCCAGCGTCGCGCGCGCGGCGTCCAGCCGCGGACGCGGATCGATGCCGCGCGGGATTCCCCAGCGCGCCAGCACCAGCTCCGAGCGTCCCAGTCCGCCGTGCGCGGCGTGATCTTTCGGATCGAGCGCGATGGCACGGCGCATCGCGGCGATCGACTCCGCGACCTGCGCCGACGGATCGTCGCCGTGACGCTGCTGATCGTCGGCGATGATGCCGTGGACCATCCCGCGCGTTGCCCACGGCGAGGCCGCGTCGGGGTCGAGACGGGTCGCGACCGTGCACCTCGGAATCGTCGCCTCGGCATCGCCGGGAGTGAGCCGTCGCTTGAAACGGATCAGCAGCAGCAGGCGATACCGCAACTGGCAGTCGGCCTCGTAAACCGTGGCGTCGCCGCGCGCGATGGCCACCGCGTCGTTCATGCGCGTCTGCGCTTGCGCGTAGAGCGCGAGCGCCTCGTCGATCTTTCCAGAGTCGCCCGCGGCGGATGCCTGCGCGTGCATCGCGAGGACCTCGATGAGCGCGGCCTCGTACAGCCACGGCGATGATGCGAACGCGTTGCGCGACGCCTGGATCGCATCGGCGAAGCGCTCCTCGCGCAGTGCGAGCTGCGCACGCAGGAGCTCGGCAGGCGCGGTCGATGCGTTCGCGGCGCGGCGCAGCTCTTCGATCGCCGGCGCGCGGTAGCGGCGCACCGCATCGGCGCGCGCGGCGTTGCGCAGCTCGGTCTCGTTGATCGTCGTCGCGCGGGTCAGCGCTTCATCGTAGAAATGCCCGAGGAGCTGGCCGCGCGCGTAGTGGACGTCGGGCGTCTCGTAGCGCAGCGCGCGGGCGCGCTCCAGCAGATCCCACGCCGCGCGATAGTCGCCGAGCACGATGCTGCCGCGCGCGAGGGCGTAGGCGCCGGGCCCTTCGGCGAGCTTGCCGCTGCGGCGGATCTGCTCGCGGATCCGCTCCATGCGCGGGCGGACGAGCGTGCGCAGCGGCACCGATCGTTCCGGCGGCAGCATCCCGTTGACGCGCGTCAGCAGGTCGATCTCCTTCACTTCCATGCCGAAGCGTTGCGCCAGCTCCGCGCGCGCGTCGGCGCGCCAGCGTTCGCGCAGGGCCCAGCCACCTGCAGCGGCGAGCAGCACCAGCGCGGCCGCGATCACGGACGCGACGGCGCGGTGCTTGCGGATGCGCGTGCGCAGTCGATAGATGACGCTCGAGCGCCGCGCGACCAGCGGCTCTCCTTCGAGGAAGCGCCGCAGGTCCTCGGCCATCGCATGCGCCGACGGATAGCGCCGCTCGGGGTCGCGCTCCATCGCCTTCAGCACGACGGTCTCGAGATCGACCGGAATGGCGCGGTTGAATTTGCGCGGCGGGACGACCTCGTCGGTCTGCAGGCGCGCCAGCGAGTCGATCATGCTGTCGAACTCGAAGGCGGCGCGGTCGGTGATCAGCTCGTAAAGGATGATGCCGAGGTTGTAGACGTCGGTGCGGCGGTCGACCTCGTCCGGGCGGCCGCGCGCCTGCTCCGGCGACATGTAGCCGAGCGTGCCGGCGATCGAGCCGTCGACGGTCACGCCGGGCGACTGCTGGTCGCGCGCGAGGCCGAAGTCGACGATGAACGGGCGGTAGGAACCGTCTTCGTTTTCCTCGATCAGGATGTTGCCCGGCTTGAGGTCGCGATGAATGAGGCCGCGCCGATGCGCCGCGTGCACCGCCTCCGCGATCTGCCGCAGCAGGCTGACTTTTTCCTCCAGCGGCAGCAGCGGCGCGATGCGATCGAGCGTCACGCCGTTGATCTCCTGCATGGCGATGTAGCGGCGTCCTGCCACTTCGCCCACCTCGAAGACCTTGCAGATCGCGGGATGGTCGACATGCGCCTGCGCGCGCGCCTCGCGCTCGAAGCGCTCCAGAGTTTCGACGTCGATCCAGGCGAGGAACTTCAGCGCGACGAGCCGCCCGAGCCGCGGATCCCACGCCTCGAACACCTCGCCCATCCCGCCGGATCCCAGTCGTCGTTTCACGACATAGCGGTCCCACTCGCGGAGATATTCAGGAACGTCCGCGCCGCGTTCGTGTGGAACGGGATCGCCGCCCAACCGGGTGGTTGGCTCGAGGTCGTCCATGGTGTTTGTTGAAGGTTAGCGCCGGCTGCGCATGTCGGCGCGCAATTCCTCGAGCCGCGCTACCTCGTGCGGCGGAATCAGCTCATTCGATCCCATCGACCTCCGGATGTAGTCGATACGCGCGACGTGCTCCAGCGTCTCCATCAGATACCCCGCCTGCTCGATGTCCCGCGCGAAGCAGACCGCGCCGTGAAAGCGGAGCAGCACGGCGTCATGCATCGTGACGAACGGCTCGACGCTCCTCGCCAGCTCCTCGGCTGTCGGCATCGCGTACGACGCGACCGGCACGCGGCCGAGCGCGAGGATGGCCTCGGAAAGAATCGGCTGATCGAGCGCCATGCCGGCGACGGCGTACGCGGTCGCGTACGGCGGATGCGCATGCACGATGGCGCGGACGTCGGGCCGCTTCGCGTAGATCAGGCGATGCAGTGCGATCTCCGATGACGGCTTGCCCGAGCGCGCCGAGCCGTCGCGAAACAGGCGGACGATCTTGTCCGGCTCCAGCTCGCCCTTGCACGAGCCGCTCGGCGTGATGAGCGTGCCGCCGTCGTCGAGCAGCGCGGAGATGTTGCCGTCGGTCGAGGTGAGAATCCCCTTCTGATCGAGGCGGCGCGCGACGCGGACGATCGCCTGCTTGAGCTGGTATTCGGTCATGGAGCGAAATCCTATCGGATGGGCGGGGTGAGCGTTATTCTGGTTTCCCCTGTTCCCATGCAGCTCAAAGAGCTCTTCGAGGCGAACCTCGGCACGATCGAGCGCGTGATCGCGATCGTCTGCCGCCGCGCGCGTCTGTTCGGAGCGGACGCCGAGGACTTCGCGTCGGAGGCGAAACTGGCGCTGATCGAGAACGATTACGCGATCCTCGCGAAGTACGAGGGACGCTCGTCGCTCGACACCTTTCTCACCGTCGTCATCCAGCGCCTGCTCGCCGATTCGCGGACGCGCGCGAAAGGCCGCTGGCATGCCTCGACCGAGGCGACGAGGATCGGTCCCGCGGCGGTGCTCATCGAAACGCTGATCCGCCGCGACGGACGCTCGCTCGACGAAGCGATGCCGCACATCAGCGCCGCGCATCCGGAGCTGACGCGCGAGGCGGTGCTCGAGATCCTCGATCGACTGCCGGGACGCACCGCACGTCCGCGCGCGGTCGACATCGAGGCGATTGCCCATGTGATCGTGGCGCACGAATCGGCCGACGCGCGCGCCGAGGCGGTCGACCGTCAGCGCATCTCGACGAAAGCGGGAACGACGGTGCGCGACGTCCTCGGCGCGCTGACGGTCGAGGACCGGATGCTCATCCGGTTGCGCTTCGCGTCCGACATGAGCATCGCCGACATCTCGCGGATGATGCAGTTGCCGCAGCGTCCGCTGTACCGCCGCCTCGATTCGCTCCTCGGGCAATTGCGCGGCGCGCTCACCGCAGCCGGCATCAACGGCGCGGCGGCGGAGGAGCTCGTCGGCCGCAATGACGAGGGGGAGATGGATTTCGGACTGATGAACGGGAAAAACGAAGCGCCTCGTCGGTCCATTGATCGGGAGGAAGTGTGACGACATGTCCCGACGCCGAAGTCCTCGCCGCCTTTGCGGAGGGACGTCTCTCCCGCGATGAGGCGGCGGAGGTGCTCGCTCACATCGATGGGTGCGACGACTGTATGGCTACGCTGGAAGCACTGAACGAGACGATCGCTACGCGCAATGTCGTGGTGATGAAGCCGCGCCGCGCGTGGTGGCTCGCGGCCGCGGCGGCGGTGGCGATCGGAATCGCCGCGTTGTTCGTGGGGCGCGAGCAGCGCTCGCCGATGACGCGGCTCATCGAGCTCGCGCCGGCTTCCGCGCGTCCGGTCGAAGCGCGGCTCTCGGGCGGATTCCCGTGGGCGTCGTATCGCGGACCGATGCGCGCCGACGAAGCGGACACCGATCCGCAGCGGATGCGGCTGATCGGCACGGCGGGCGACATCGTCGCCGAGGCCGATCGCAACAAATCGGCCGAGGCGCAGCAGGCCGCTGGCGTGGCGCTGCTGGTCATCGACCAGCCGCTGCCGGCGATCGAGCGCTTGCGCGCGGCGGTGCAGGCGTCGCCGAACGACGCGGCGGCGTGGAGCGATCTCGCGGCGGCGCAGTATTCGGCAGCGCTGCGCATGAATCGTCCGTCGCTGCTGCCGGAGGCGCTGGTGTCGGCCGATCGCGCGCTGCGTCTCGATGCGAAAAGCGCCGAGGCGCTCTTCAATCGCGCGCTGGTGCTGGAGCGGATGGGACTGCTGCAGGAAGCGCGCGCGGCGTGGAAGCGGTATCTCGAAATCGATTCGACGTCGAAGTGGGCGGTGGAGGCGCGGGGACGGCTTGCGAAGCTCGAAGCATCATCGTCATCGTCGAATGCACAGAAGCTGCGGACATTCGCTGAGGCCGAGACGCTGGCGCGCTGGGCGGAGGCGTTCCAGCGCGGCGATGCGGCGACCGCGGAGCGCGAGCTGAGCACGGCGCGCGATGCGGGCGACTCGCTGGTGCGCACGAGCGGCGAGTCGCTCCTGCGCGAAGCGGTGCGGGCGATCGATGAATCTACTGCTAAAGCCACGCTCGCCGAGGCACATCTCACCTATCGCCGCGGACGGATCGCGTACAGCAAACGCCAGCTCGAGCCGGCGCTCGCTGATCTGACGCGCGCCGCGATTCTGTTCGGCCGCAGCCCGATGGCGCTCGTCGCGCGCTACTACGCCGCGAGCGTCCGCTTCGACAAGAACGAAGTCGCGGCCGCGCGCACGGAGCTGCAGGAGCTCCTGCGCGAGGCCGATGCGCATCCGCAATTCATCGCCCTCGGCGCGCAGGTGCGCTGGGAGCTCGCGCTGCCGCTGATGGTCGACACCGACTGGAGCGGTGCGCTGCCGCTGCTCGAACAGTCGCGCGCCGCGTTCGCGAAACTCGACGAGCGCAATCACCTCGGCTTTCTCGAATCGCTCCTCGCCGACTCGCTGTTTTCCCTCGGTCATCTCGACGAAGCGTGGGCCGCGCGCAGCCGTGCCTTCGCGCTGCTCAGTGCCGACGGCGGCGGCGACCGGCTCCCGGTGAGCATCACCGCCGCGGCGCGGCTCGAGGTGCGGAACGGAAAGCTGGCCAGCGCGCGCGCTCTGCTCGACGCCGCGCACGACGCAGGCGTCACGGCGAAGGATGCGGCGATCGGCGCCGACCTGCTGGTGCACTCCGCGCTGGTGAATGTGGCGATGAACGAGGGCGAGGAAGCGAATCGGACGCTGCGCGAGGCGGCCGCGATCGTCGAGCGCATCGCCGATCCGACGGCGCGCGAGCTGGCGCGGACGCATCTCGAATTCGCCGGCGGCGCGGTGCTGCTGAAGTCCGATCCGGTCCGGGCGAAGGAGATGCTCACGCGGGCCATCGACGGCTATCGCGCCGGCGACCGGATGATGCTGTTGCCGGAGTGCTACCTCCTCCGCTCGCGCGCGTTGTCGCATGCGGGTCAAGCCGATGCCGCGGCGGCTGACCTGGAGAGCGGCATCGAGGTGCTGGAGCGCTCGCGCATCCGCACCGGCGCGGTCGTCGGCACCGGCGTGCTCAACGCCGGCGTCGCGCTGTTCGAGGATGCGGTGCGCCTGAGCGCCGATCGCGGCGATCTCGAGCGCGCGTTCGCGTATGCCGAGCGGTCGCGCGCGCAGCTCATGTTCGACGACAGCACGCCGCGCGTCAGCGTGCGCGAGCTGCAGCAATCGCTCGCCAACAGCGACACGGCGGTGCTGGAAGTGGTCGGGTTGCCGGACCAGATCGTTGCCATCTGCGTGACCTCGCGCGATGCGGCGATGGCGAAAAGTCGGGTTGGAGAACCCGACCGACGTGACGAAGCAGGTCTGTACGACGCGATCATCAGGCCGTTCGACGCGGCGCTTGCGAGCTCCCGGCAATTGATCGTCGTCGCCGACCGCACGTTGCAGTCGGTCCCGTTCGCCGCGTTGTACGACTCGTCGGCGAAGCGCTATCTCATCGAGCGTCTCGCGGTGTCGACGGCGATGAGCGCGGGAACGCTGAGGCCGATGCAGCACGGTGTCGCGAGCTCGCTCCTAGCGATCGCACTGCCGTCGGGCGAGTCGAACGCCGGGCTGCCGGAGACGTCGCGCGAGATCGGCGAGGTCAGCGGGCTGTATGCGAACGCGGTGACGATCGCGCCGGATCACGCGACGTTCGCCGCGTTCGCCGATGCCGCGCCGAACGCGAACGTGATCCACATCGCGGGACACACGCAGCGGCAATCCGATGACGCCGGCACCGCGCTGCTCTTCGCGCACGACCGCGTGACCTGGAGCTCGATCGCGCTGCGCCGCCTGCCGCGGATGCCGGTGGTGATCCTCGCGGCCTGCGAGACGCTTCGCCAGCAGGCGCGCGCCATGACCCTCGGCGACGGCTTCCTCGCCGCGGGAGCCGCGGACGTGATCGGAACTCTGACGCCGATCGCCGACGCCGACGCGCGCGATCTCTTCCAGTCGATCCATCGCCATCTCGCTGCCGGCGACGTCCCCGCGCAAGCGGTGCGCGCCGCGCAGCTCGAGGCGCTTTCCCGCCATTCGGAGTCGTGGCGCGCCGTCGCCTCGCTCACGCGCTGCATCAACACCCGCTCGAGGAGGAGCTGATCATGAGTCTCACCGTTCATTTCAACGGCATCTGCACGCACATTCCGGGGACTGGAGGAATGCATCGCGTCCTGCTGGTGCGGGCCGACAACGGCGCACGCATCAACGACGCGCCGCTCCCGCCGCACATCCCGATGTTGAGGATCAAGCCGTCCGACATCGAGGGCATCGACGGAAACATGGACGGCCTGCTGCAGGTGCAGGCGGGAGCGTGGCGTCTGTGCGGCGTGCATTTGACACTGGAAGGGACGGCGACGCCGCAGGCGCTGAGCTACGACGAGAGCTTCGAAAAGATCCCGCACATGAAAATGCCGACGGACGAGGCGGTGCCGGCACTGTCGACCGAGGTGATCGATAAGGAGCAGGCGGCGTGCTATGTCGATCTGTACGCCGGCAAGTTGTTTTCGCAGCCGGACCACGACGCGGTCATGGGACGCCTCGAGGTCGAGACCGCCGGCGCGCCGGTCCTCAATGTCAGGTGCTTCTGGAATCAGAGCACGACCAGGATTCGTCTCCGCGACGGCGCCGAGGTCCGCGTCGAGCACACCGGCGCGCTGGACGGCGATTCGGACAAGGACTTCCTTTTCCACTATCGCGTCTTCGACTGGGTCCATCGCGATGCGTATGTGCCGCCGAAGCCGAAGAGGTCGAGAGAGGGGAACGCGGGCAGCTTCAGCATCGGCTGCTCGAATTCGCAGTACCCGTGAAGGTTCTGCTCGCGATCGTCGCGCTCTTGTGCGCGTGCACGAATTACGACGTCTGCTTCACCGCGAATCGCTGTCCGAACGAAATCCCGGTGGCGATTCGCGATGACCCGCGCGCATTGCACGACCTCATTGTGGATGCGCGCATGCGGCGCTTTCCGCCACAGTGCACGTCTTGTGAAGCTGGTACAGCGTGCGAGAGCTGCGAGCGCCTGATGGCCGACGCGATGCGACGGCTGGCGGCGATTCAATCCGAAGACGCCGCGATTCAAGCCGCCGCGCTCGTCCTCGACAAGAAGCTGGCCTGGGACGGTGGCCACGCGCTGCTTCTCGCCCACGCCGTCGCCGGCATGGGCGAGCGCGTGGTGCCGTATCTCGAGCCGCACGCGAAGGAGTCGCCGCTCGCGGAGATCATTCTGCGGTGCATCGCGCAGAAGCAGCCGTGCATTTGAGCGACCACGCGCTCCAATGACGGGAGCGGCGTTTCGGAATCTCGCACTGCCATCCGCGGGCGATCAGCTCACGGGAGAGCAGCGATCGGAAGGCCGCGTGTGTGACCGCTAGCACGGTTCCATGCTCCGCGGCGAGATCGATCAACCATTGCGCGGCCTCTTGTGCGCGTTGCAGTTCCGCCGGCGACACATGCCGCCGGATGCCGATCGACAGCGCCCAGCCGATCAACGGCATGCGGATGCCGCGGATGTTCGGAGGCGCGAGCTCGAGCTCCTCGAGCAGCGGCGAGGTCGTGACGTGTGGCGCCAACAGCGTTGCAGAGTGCACGGCACGCGGCGCGGTGCTGGCGACGATGATGCCGCTCGTGCCTGCAAGAGCCTTCAATGCGGCGGGCGGCTGATCCCGCTCGTCGATTCCGGCAGCCTCGTACGCTGCGCGCCAGCGGTGAAATCCGGCGTGATCGATGAAACCGCGATGCACGTGCGCGGACCGGCCGTGTCTGACGAGGAAGATCTGCTGTTCCATAGAAAGTCCCGGTAGGCCGTCATGGCAACCGGACTCGTAAATGCGTCGCCATGATATTTGCCCGGCGCAATCACGACGCTCTTCCGCGGAAGTGGCGTGCAGGAGGATTCGAAGAGCGAGCGCGCAAACCGCGGCGGTGTAATGGCATCGCGATCGCCGGTCACGAGCAGGAGCGGCCCGCAGTAGCGCGAGAGCGCCTGCACGTTGCTCGCTTCGAGCAGCAGCGGCGCGATCCGCAGCCGGACGAACGGCTTCGCATACAACGGGATCTGCGCGCGCGCCCAGTCCTTGACGGTCGTGGCGGTGCTTTCCAGCGCGAGTCCTGACACGGGCCGCTCCGACGCGACGTATGCGGCGACGAAGCTCCCCATCGAAAAACCGTGGACGATGATCGGCCGTCCCTCATTGCGGGCACGAAGCGCGTCGAAGGCGGCGAGCGCGTCGGCCTTCACGAGCGGCAGAGTCGGCACGCCGCCGCTTCGGCCATAGCCGCGATAGTCGACCATGAAGAGGTTGGCGCCGATGGAAGACACGCGAGATTCGATCTCCGGGCCGAAATCGTCGATGGTGAACGAGTCGCCGCCGAAATAGAGGACGTCGACGGCTGCATCGGGCCGGCGAACGTAAACGCCGCGAAGAGTCGCGCCATCTTCGCCGTCGATCTCGACATTTTCGGCGGGCTGAGAGAACGAAGCAGGTTTCGCAGAGGAAGGGCCGGGGTGAAAGAAATGCGTGTCCGCGACTTCGAGCGAACAACCGGTCAACGCAAGCGACAGGATGAAGCCGAGGATTCGCATTTGAATCCTTGACGAACGAGCACGCGGCAGGTTTCGCGCGTCAAGCCGTCACTCTGCTCAACCGCCCACTCACTACACCCTGCCGAATGACCCAGACGCACAACAACGCCGCGAGCGTCCCGGGCAGCAAGAAGAAGGCGCTGTCGCTGACCGAATTCACTCCGAACCACACCAGCACGTAGACGGCCGTGTAAATATCGGTCAAAAGCACGATCAGTGATGCGATCGGTCGCGACTTGTCGCTGAAACCGCAGCCGGCGATCAACGCAATCACGAGCAAAACAGCCACGCCGCCCCAGCCGATCAGCAGATTGAGAGTGTCGAGTGAGCTGTTCAGGAAACCGAGGAAGGTGCCGGTGGCGGTGACGTGATCGAGCAGCGCGGCGGCGGCGAAGATCAGCATCTGAGGAATGAGCAGCGCCATCGCCAACAAATGAGCCAGGACACGCATCGCGGCCAGTTTAAGGCCTCAGACCGCGACCGCGTCGACATACGCCATCGGAATCGTCAGCCTGATCTCGCCATTGAGTCGCTCGAGCAATCTCCCGAATATCGCGCGCTCATTGCCGGCGACGACCTTCTTCCATGCATCGAGAAATCCGAGCTTGATGAAATGGTGATTGAAGAGCGCCGCGCCGTTTGCGAAGCGCATGACGCCTTCGCGCTCGACGACGCGGCGCACCGCGAATTGATGCTGCTCCAGGAGGTGCCGCACGCCGCCGACGGTCGCGCGATGCTCGACGTGCTCCCGTAATCGCGACCGCTCTTCATCCGTCTCCAGCGCCTCGGCGAACACGTCGTAGAGCTCGCGCATGTGGCCTTGCAGGTTCGTGGTCAGGGCGATCGTTCCGCCTGGGCGGATCACGCGGCGGCATTCGCGGATCGCGCCGTCGCGGTCGTCGAAGTTGTTCACGCCGAGGTTGGAGACGATGAGGTCGAAGCGCGCGTCGGGGAACGGCATGGAGGTCGCGCTGGCCTCGTGGATCGTGACGTTCGGAGTCGCGCGGGCGGCTACCTTTTCGCGGGCGCGCTGCAGCGCGGGGGCCCAGACGTCGATGCCGTGAACCTCGGCTTCGGCGCCGAGGCGCTCGGCGAGCTCGATCAGGGGGAAGCCGGTGCCGCAGCCGACGTCGAGTGCCGCGCCGACGTTCGCGAGCGGCACTTCCTCCAGCAGAAGCAGGCCGAACATCGACGACCAGAGCGGGAGCTCGTCGTATGCGGTGAGGATTTGCGGCGAGGAGAAATCGGGCTCGTAGTCGAGGAATTCGAGCGGCTGCATGCGCGCGATGGTACGCGCATGCAGCCGTGTTGCAGGGTCATGCGTTGATGTTCTTGACGATCTTGAGGAAGAGCGCCTGGTTGGCGGCAACGACGCGCGCGGCGTCGGTGAGGTGCTTCGTTTTCAGGCTCGCGCCGGTGCCGTTCACGAACTGTCCTGCCTTCGTGCCGGAGATCCAGATGCGCGGCATGTCGCCCGCCGGCGGAGTGGGGGTAGCGTAGAGATAGATGTAGTGACCACCGCCGTCGGTGCCGTGATAACTGCCGTGCATGTTGAAGTTGAAGTCGGTGGTCTGCCACGTCCTCACGGCGCGGACTTCAGCCGCGCTCAGGCCGCAGCCGCCGTTACGGACGGTCTTCGTCAGATTGGTTTCGTCACTGACAAATTGAAAGTTCATGATTCGCTCCTTGTCGTGTCATCAGTTCTTCGAATAGCGCGCGCCACTGTTCCGCGATGCGATCCCAGCGATACCGCGGATTGGTGATGCGGTCATACGCGGCGCGGGCGCGCTCCTGTCTGTAATGGGGATCGGCATAAAGCCGTTCCAGGCATTGAGCGAGGTCGGCGGGATCGATGATGCCGCCCTCGTAAAACGGGTCTCTGCAATCGTTGATGGGCTCGAGAAAATCGGCCGCGCCGTCCCAGATCTCGGCGCACGCACTGTGACGCGGCACGATCTGCGCCGCGCCGGTCGCCGCATGCTCACAGGCGATGAGACCCCAGCCTTCGCCGATCGCGGTGTTCACGCCGACGTCGCACGTGTTGTAGATCTCGTTCAATGATTGCGTGCTTGAATCGGGATGATCGTCGCGATCGTGTGTGAACAGCAGACGGTCGGCGATGGCGAGGGTGCGGGCCTCGCTCAGGATGTCGACGCCGATGTCGTTGAGGCCACAGTGCAGATAGAGCTTTACATCCGCCGGCTTGCCGGCGGCGAATTGCGCGAATCCCTGCAATGTCAGATCGAGACGTTTGCGCGGTTGATTGCGATTGGCATTGAGCACAATGAAGCCGTCGTGCGGTTTGCGCGCGGGATAAAACTCGCTCGTGTCGATTCCGTGCGGGATGACGCGCACTGTGCGATTGGGATCGCATTGGCGAATCACGCCGCGCGCAAATTCGGTGAAGACGACCAGTTCATCGAGCGGGGCGAGCGACGCCAGGTGTGCCGTGTCGGCGATCGGTCCGTCGACCGGACAATAGCCGGCGACGGGACAGCGATGGTTGGCGCGCGCGATCCGCTCGTGATAGCGCTCAATGATCCAGAAATCGTGATACAGCAGCACTGCATCGGGGCGCAGCTCATCCAACAGTGTCGTCAATCGCAATTCCGCGAAGCGGTCGTAAGAGAGCGGATTGCCGTGCAGTGTGAAGCGGGCATCGACGGGAGAATCGTCGAAACAATCGATGCCCAGCACGTGCACGTCGTAATACGCGCTCAAGGAGCCGGCGATCGCTCGCGTGATGCGGGCAAGCCCCGTTTTCTGCGAGGCCTGCCCGACGATCAGGATGGTGGATAGGGAGCGCATGATTCAGCGGCGGAGTCCCTGTTCGCGGATGAAGAGGAGCGACGTGCTGTTGACCTTTTTCACTTCGCGCGTCGGATCGATGGTGAATTCTTCCTTGGCATTGAGCGATCCGCCTTTGCGGCCGGCGAGCGTGTAGCAGACGATGCCGTTGGCGATGCCCGTCGCGCCGATGTACTTGTGCCATGCCGTCAGGTTCGCGCCGCATTCCTGCAGCCAGCCCGCGAATTCCGGCGAGGGGTACTGCACGGGGCTGACCCCGAAGATGGAGACGGCGGTGAAGTAATCGCTCTGTGGCACGCGGCGGATGTCGGCGAGCGCGTTCGGGTACAGATCCATGACCGTGGCCACTGTGCCGTAATAGGCGCGGTTGAAGATCGGCTTCGTCGTCTTCGGATCGAACAGCACGATCTGCAGGCCGCAGATGTCGCGATCGACGCGCGGCGGCGCCGGCGTCGGCGGCTGGACCACTCCTTGCGGTCCTTCGATCGTCGGATAGGCGATGTACTGCGCGCTCGCGCTCTGCGGATTGAAGTCGCGATCGGCGCGAACGATGAGACCGCCGCGGAGATAGTCGACCAGCGCGCTCTTGATGGCGTCGCTCTTGTCGGTATCCGCGAGGGCGGAGACGGGACGGAGGTTGAAGCCCGCCAGTCCCGGCTTGCTGATCAGCGATTTGGCCCAGGCGCTGAAGCTGTCGCCCTTCCATTCCTTGTAGCCGGGCGCGACGCCGTCGAGCTCATTGTCACCGCCCTGCGTTGAGATGCGCACCACGCGGCTGTTGGCGTAGTTCTTTTCGACTTTCTCCCACGCGGCGGAGGCCTCGGTCTTCACCTTGCCGAAGAGCCCCTTGTACTCCATGTTGAGATTTGCCTCGATGTTGCTCTCGCTGGTGGTGGTCGATTTCTCGATGGCCACGTAGTAGTAGAGGCTTCCGCCGAGCTGCACCTGGTGCACGTAATGCGTGCCGTACTTGGAGAAGAAGGAGAAGAACTTCTTCTGGGTGGACTCGCTGTAGGTCTCGGGCAGTCTGGCCAGGTCGGCGCTGAACTCGTCCGTGAGCCAGGTCTTCCCCTGCTGCTTGAGCTTGAGGTTGTATGACTGCTCGGTGGCCTCGACGAGCGCGTAGTAGTAGCTCTTGTCGGTCTTCACGAGGCTGGAGTACGACATGTCGAAATGCCCCTTGAAGCCGAAGCCGGAGCCGGTGATGCCGGCCTTGCCCGAGAAGTGATCCTGCACCTGCTGACGGGTGGAGAAGACGCGACTCATGCTGTCGCTCTTCTTGATCGATTCGGTGGCGATGTTCTGCGGCACGGCGTAGGTCGTCGTGCCGAGGGTCATCGTCCGCGCGTCGGGCGTTCCTTCCTTGAAGATCTGTTCGGTGGTGGAGCTTTCGTGATAGCGCTTGGTGACGTCGAAACCGAATCCAAGAGTGTCTGCACCAGGAATTGTGTCCATACGTTCGTCTCCTTTTCTCTTTCGTTGTTTTCGGACCAACGAAAGCGATGGACTGACGAACGTTTCGGTTTTTCCAGAGGCGGGGAAAATTCAGGAGTGCGGCGGCTCGCCGCCGCCCCAGGATTGCGGCAGCTTGCTGCCGCGCGGATCAGACGACTCACCCCGCCAGACTATTCGCGATCCCGTCCGTCCATGTCCAATTCGCCTGCCCGCTCATGATCTCGTTGTCGTTGTTCTCGTTGAACAGCATCATTCCGCACTTCGTCCCGCTCGACGGCTGCCAGGCGGCGAGCGTCTCGCACTCGGAAAGCGGCGTGAACTGGGTTCCGTCTCCGTAGCCGCAGCCGACGCCGATGCAGACCTTCTCCGGCGACATGTTCTCGAGGCTGGCGTAGGCGTTGAACACGGTCTCCTGCTCGGACGTGTCCCAGAAGTAGCCCATGGTGTTGATCCAGTTAATCGACGCGGCGATCTTTGGAATGATCTCGGCGTCGAAGTTCGAGTCGTAGCCGCCGAGGACCTGCTGGCCGTACGTGTAGCAGGTGTAGGTCAGGAGAGCGTCGGGGCCGATCGCGCCGCGCATCGAATTGACGAGGTTCACCATCGTCGCGACGTACGCGCTCGGGTCCATTCCCGACTCGGCGTCGATGTCGATACCGTTCATCCCCCACTGCCCGATCGCCACGTCGTTGACGCTCTGCACGTACGTCGCGATGTCGACGTTGTTCCAGTGGATGGAGCCCGAGTCCATCAGCGACATCGACACCTGCGTGCCCTGATTCTGCAGGTCCTGCGACCAGGCGATGAGCTGCGAGGGCTCGTAGTTCTTGCACAGGTAATTCGTGTTGAGCTGCGAGCCGGTGTCCGTGATGCCTGCCACGAACAGGTTGACGTTGGTGACGACGGGCGGGATGGTGTTCAGAAGATTCAGGTTCTGGATGTTCGAGACGTAGCCGAGCCAGTAGCCGACGAAGCGTGCTCCCATAATTCCTCCCTGCTGTAATTCATTATACGAATCAGGTCCGGAAGCCGGACGACGATCGTGGTCACCGACGACGATCGTCAGCGATGAGCGCGGCGCTGTCGGAGTGCCGACGGCCGCTCAGTTTGCGCCGAAGCCGGGCAGCGGCAGCGCGACTCTCCGCCATGTCGACGGACCTCGCGCGCTTGCCGATGCTGTGCGACTCCGCCTGCTGCGAGCGCTCGTCCTTGGCAGCGCGTTCTTGCCGTTCGTTGGCCATGGCGTTTTCCGTGCAGGCAGTATGCTGGCATTTCGATGAAAACCTGCGAACAGCATCGTCACGAGCACCGTCAACTGCCCTGTCCATGGCCCGATTGCCCGGCCGGCGAAGGCGCGGCCGATCTGTTCGAAGTTCCTCGCCACACCGGCGCCGGCCGGATGACGCGTGCCGAGGGCCACTTTGACGTCTCGCCGCGGCCGCGCGCGTTCGAGCGGAAGGGTTGGACTTGCGACAAATGCGGCGCCTCCGGTTGGTCCTGGGTTGAAGTCGGGGCGGAGCCGCGCATCGACCGCTGTCCGCATCGGCGGCCCGGGACGGTCACGCCGTTGCGGAGGGGGTGAGATTCGGGCGCCGCGCGACCGTTGCCGCGGCGCGCACGAGGTCCTTCGGCGCGAACGGTTTCTTCACGTAGTCATCGAAGCCTGCGGCAAGCGCGAGCTGACGCTGCAGAGGACCGCCGTATGCGGTCAGGGCGATGGCGGGCATCCGCGACGTCTCGTCGTGGCGGGCGCGAATGCGGCGGGCGAGAGAGTGCCCGTCCTCCTCCGGCATGGCGATATCGCTGACCAGCAGATCGAACGTTTGTTGTGACAACTGATCGACCGCTTCCGCGGCGCTCGCCGCCGTGACCACCGCGGCCCCGGCGCCCCGCAGCACCGTGGCGATCATCTTCCGCATCTCCGGCTCGTCATCCACGACCAGGATGCGCATCCCGATGATCGAGCTCTGCTCGCCGGTGGGGGACGGGTCGTGCGTCGCGCTGATGCGGCCGCTCGCGGGCAGGCAGACGGTGAAGCTGGAGCCGAGGCCGTGTCCCGCGCTTTCGGCACGCACTGTCCCGCCATGCATCTCGACGAGCTGTTTGACGATCGAGAGTCCGAGACCGAGTCCGCCATGCTGACGGGTACTCGTGCCTCCCTCCTGGCTGAGGCTCTCGAACACACGGGGCAGGAAATCGTGACCGATCCCCTTGCCGGTGTCCTTCACCTCCACTTTGACGTGTGTGTCGGTCGAGGAGAGGCGTATGTCGATGCTTCCTCCTTCCGGCGTGAATTTCACGGCGTTCGAAAGGATGTTCCAGAAGATCTGCTGGAGCCGCGTGGGGTCACCGGTCACGCGCGAGACGTCGCGCGCAAACGACTTCTTCACGCTGATGTTCTTGTTCTCCGCGGCAGGCGTGATGGCCTGGATGGCAAGGAGCAGAGTCGCCGCCACGTCGACCATTTCGCCGTTCAGTTCGAGCTTGCCGGTGAGCAGGCGCGACACGTCGAGCATGTCGTCGATCAGGCGGGACTGCGCCTTGGCGGACTGCCGGATGGAATCGATCGCCTCCCGCTGCGTCTCCGCGTCCAGCTCGCCCGTCATCAGAAGCTCGGACCAGCCGAGGATGGAGGTGAGCGGCGTCCGCAGCTCGTGGGAGCTGGTGGCCAGAAACTCGTCCTTCGCGCGGCTGAGAGTTTCGGACTCGGCGTATTGCCGGATGAGATTCTCTTCGATGCTTTTCCGGTCGTGGATGTCCGTGCTCGAGCCGACCCAGATCACGATGCCGCCGACATCGCGCATGGCCGACGCGCGAGTGAGGTGCCAGCGATACACGCCGTCGGCGCGGCGAAACCGGCACTCCTGCTGGAACGGCTCCCCGGTTTCGATCGAGTGCCGCCACTGGCGCGTGATCTCTTCGACCTCGTCGGGGTGCGTGAACAACGGCAACCCGCCGTTGCAGACCTCTTCGCATTGCAATCCGGTGAACGCCGCGAGCTGGCGGTTTCAGTAGTCCATCGTGCCGTCCGGTTCCGCCGTGAAGATCAGCAGCGGTATCGACTCGGCGAGAAACCGGAAACGCTCCGCGCTGATGTTGGCGGCCTTCTCGGCCCACTTCCGGTCGGTGATGTCGCGGATGTTGCACTGAATGACCTTCTGGTCGCCCACCATGTAGGAATTGCTGACGAACTCCACTTCGACCCGCTTCCCCTGCTTGGTCTCGAGCGGCATGTCCTCGTAGCGGATGTAGCCGGTCTGCTGCAATTCGCCCATCGCCGCTTTGCTCTGCTCTTTGTCGCCGAAGAGCCCGATCTGCCAGAGCTCCTTGCCGATCAATTCGCCGAGCGAATACCCGAGGAGGTCGATGACGAACGGATTGGCGTCGATGATCGTTCCGCTCTTTTCGTCGAGGATGAGGATCGCATCCTGCGCGGTCTCGAAGAGCCTGCGATAGCGCGCCTCGGAGGCCTTCAATGCATGCGCCGATTCGGCGCGCTCGGTGATGTCGCGGATGTTGCACTGGATGACCCGCTGGTCACCCACCATGTACGTGTTGCTCACGAATTCGACGTCGATGCGCTTTCCCTGCTTCGTCTGCAGCGGCATGTCCTCGTAGCGGATGTAGCCGACTTGCTGCAGCTCGTCCATCGCCGCCTGGCTCTGCTTCTTGTCGTCGAAGAGCCCGATCTCCCAGAGCTCCTTCCCGATCAATTCCTCGAGGGAGTAGCCGAGGAGGTCGATCACGAACGGGTTGGCGTCCATGATCGTTCCGGGCCGTTGCTCCGCATCGAGGATCAGGATCGCGTCTTGCGCGGTCTCGAAGAGCCTGCGGTAGCGCTCCTCGGAGGCCGCGAGAGCGGACTGGCCGGATGGAGGACCGTTTGCGGAGACCATGACGAAGACGCTGCAAGCCGGGGTCCACAAGCCGCCGTCAAGGACGCGTGGGCCGGCGCCGGTCGGCGAACGCGTACGGCGCCGCGGCCCGGGCGGCTGCATCGGCGTCGACCAGCCCGCAGCCGTAGACGTCGTCGCATCCCGGCTCACCGAGGTCGTGCGCGGTGGCGCCGAGGATCGCGATCACTTCGCTCACAGTCAGATCGGGGCGGAGCGCACGAATCAGGGCAGCGACTCCGGCGACGATCGGCGCGGACAGCGACGTGCCGTCCGACGCGTCGTAGTCGGCGATATAGGCGTCGATCGTCAGCGATCCGCCCTGTTTTCGGATCCGCTCTCCGGAGCTCGCCGAAACGCTGACGACCACCGGCCAGTTGCCGAAGGCCGCGAGACTCCCGCGCTGGGGCGAATCCCACAGGCCGTTGTTGACGTCGATCAGGGCCGGGGCCTGATGGGCCATGGCGCCGCGTGCCTTGTCCGTGATCGTGTTGCTGCTTCGCTCCGTCAGGGCGATCTTTCCGGCGGCCGCGGCCTGAAAATCGCCGGGGTCGCCGGCGCGGCAATCGGTCCATTCGCCGTCCAGCGGACCTGATTTCGAATTCGCGAACGGATACGCGGAGAGGACCGTCGAGTCATCGAGCGTCACCGTCGCGACGCGACCGCGTCCGCTGATCATCGTGGAGAGCACATCGACGCCCGGCGCGACGAAGTCGAGCGCGGGACCGGTATTGGAGAACGAAGCGATCTTCATCGCGCGATCGACCGCTCCCACCGCCACGACGGATGAATAGAGCGCCGGCGAGCGGACGGCGCCCGAATGATTTCCCACGGCCGCGATGACGAGAATGCCGGCGCGGCGCGCGCGGTCGAAGGCCTCTTCCTCAAGCTTCGTCGGGTTCTCGCCGCCGAAGGAACAATTGAGGATGTCGAGGTCGTGCGCGATCGCCCAGTCGAGGGCACGGATGATGTTGCTGGTGAGCGCGCCGCCTGTCTTCCCGAAGATCTTCAGCGCGTAAAGAGAAGCACCTGGCGCCACCCCGACGACACCGAACTGATTGTCCGCGCCGGCGATCAATCCGGCCATGCGCGTGCCATGACCCATCGCATCGCCCTCCGCTTCCTCTTCCGGGATGGCGTCGTTGTGGACGAAGTCCCAACCGCCGCGGTAGGCCTTCTGCAGATCGGCGTGATTGAGGTCGATGCCGGTGTCGATCACACCGACCCGCACTCCTTCGCCGCGCGTGACCGGCCACACGCGGGGCGCGTTGACCATCGTCACGCCATACGAGAGCTCCTGCGCGGCATCGAGGCGAGGGCGCGCGCAGAGAAAGCGCTCGCGATCCGGCTCGACGTAGCGGACATCGGGTCGCCGCGCGAGAGCGAGCGCTTCCGATGCGGTGAGCTCGAGTGCATAGCCGTCCACTGACGAGAAGCGCGTCTGGTCTCTCGAGAACGGGATCGGTTTCGCGCCGGCCGTTCTCGTCGCCACGAGGTAGCGTTGCCGCTCCTCGCCTCGAGTCGGGATAGTCAGAAGAGCGATCGCCGCGGCGCAGAGAATCAGGTTCTTCATAGCCGTTAGAGGGGGTGGCGGCGGAAAAACCTTCGCGACGTTGAGCGATCATAGATGCTTCGAGATGAGCGAAGCAGTCATCGAGGTCTCCGCGCTCACCCGTCACTTCGGTCGCGCAACGGCCCTGAATTCGGTGAGCCTGTCGATCCCGCGCGGCGCGGTCTACGGCCTCGTCGGCGCGAACGGCGCGGGCAAGACGACGCTCATCAAGCACATCCTCGGACTCCTGCGCGCGGAGAGCGGCTCGGTGCGCGTCTTCGGCCTCGATCCGGTTGCCGATCCGGCCGGTGTGCTGTCGCGGATCGGGTATCTGTCCGAGGAGAACGATCTGCCGGGGTGGATGAGGGTGGGGGAGCTCATTCGGTATTCGCGCTCGTTCTATCCCGGCTGGGATGACGCGTACGCGGAGGAGCTGCGGCAGACATTCGCGCTCGATCCGGCGGCGAAGATCAGGAACCTCTCGAAGGGCCAGAAGGCGCGGGCCGGACTGCTCATCGCGCTCGCGTACCGGCCTGAGTTGCTCGTGCTCGATGAGCCGTCGTCGGGCCTCGATCCGATCGTGCGGCGCGACATCCTCGGCGCCGTGATCCGCACGATCGCCAACGAAGGACGCACGGTGCTCTTCTCGTCGCACTTGCTCGAGGAGGTCGAGCAGGTTGCCGATCACGTCACGATGATCAGCCGCGGCACGATTGCGCTGAGCGCGCCGCTCGCGGTGATGAAGGAATCGCACCGCTGCCTCACCGTGCGTTTCGCGGAGTCGCGATCGCAGCCTCCCGCGGTCGCGGGCGTGCTGCGCTGGGATGGTGGAGGGCAGGAGTGGACGGCGGTGTGTCGCGATGGCGGCGAGCTGCAGGCGGCAGTCGCCGGTTGGGACGCGCGCATCGTCGCCGAGCGCGTGCCTTCGCTCGATGAGCTCTTCGTCGCGCACGTCGGAACGGGGGCATAACGCATGCGCTCACCTGCTGCCGCAATCGCGTGGGAGTTTCGCCAACGGCATCGCTGGGGATTGATCGCCGTCATCGCCTCACTGTTCGTCATCACGATGATCAAGCTGCTGATCGCCGGACCGGGAAATCGCGTCAACTTCGATGATCCTCTGAGTTTTGCGCTCGTCGTGATCGTGCCGCTGATGGCGACGTTCCTATACTTCCTGGCGATCTTCAGCTTCGGTCTTTCCGGCGACCTCGCGGCGCGCCAATCGATCTATCCGGCGCGCATGTTCACGCTGCCGGTGACCAGCGCCGCGCTGGCGGGGTGGCCGATGCTCTACGGCTCATTGGCGATGGTGGCGCTCTGGTTCGCCACGCGGTTGCTCGCGGTGTGGCCGTCGGAAGTCGACGTGCCGTTGATCTGGCCGGCGCTGCTCGGCGCGTCGCTGCTCGCCTGGACGCAGACGCTGATGTGGATGCCGTACGCGCTGCCGGGATTGCGTGTGGTCGCGGCGGTGCTCGGGCTGACGGTGTTCGACGCCGTCGTCATGATCGCGCTCGAACTGAAGGCCACGGAGATGACGATGCTGGCGATCCTCGCGCCGAACCTGCCGCTCGCGTATCTCGCCGCGCGTTTCGCCGTTGCGCGCGCGCGCCGCGGCGATGTGCCCGATTGGCGGTTCAGTCGGCGAGCAGCGGCCGCACATGCGCTGTCTCCATTTCGAACGTCCGCGCGCGCGCAACTGTGGTTCGAGTGGCGCCAGTTCGGATGGTCGTTGCCGGCGATGGTCGGGATCGTGGTGCCGTGCGAGCTGGTGTTGCTGTTCATCTTCAGCGAGACGCCGGTCATCGTCTTCGAGACACTCCTCGGCGCGCTGCTCACGCCGCCGTTCATGGCCGCGTTCGTGGCCGCGACGGTCGGCAGGTCGACGCCGTTCCTTGCGACTCGGCCGTCGACCACCGTGTCGCTGGTCGCCGCCAAGCTGAAGGTCGCGGCATTGAGCGCGTTCATCGCGTGGCTGCTGGTCATGATCTTCGTCCCGATCGCGGTGAGACTGTCCGGCACCTCGGAGATGGTGAGCGGATGGTTGCGCGAGGGAGTCGACATCTTCGGGATGCCACGCTACGTCACGCTCGTGCTGCTCGGATTCGCCGCGCTGCTGGCGTCGACCTGGAAGCAGCTCGTGCAGGGCCTCTACATCGCGATGAGCGGGCGCGAGTGGCTCGTCCGGGCGAGCGTCTTTCTCCCGCTCTTTCTGCTCGCCATCGGCTTCCCGCTCGGGCACTGGATCCTCCGCAGCAAGATCGCGATGGCCGCGATCTGGAACTCGTTCCCCTGGCTGCTCGGGATGCTGGTCTGCCTGAAATTGTTCGCCGCGGCCTGGATCGCGATGCGTCTGCACGACCATCGTTTGCTCTGCGATCGCACGCTCATCCTCGGCGCCGCCGCATGGGACGTCGCCGTATTCGCCCTCTTCGGTCTGATGAGGTGGCTCGTGCCCGAGGTGCTCTTCACGAACTACTTCCTCGCGCTCATCGCGATCCTGATGATTCCGCTGGCGCGACTCTCCGCGGCGCCGCTGGCGCTCGCGAGGAACCGGCATCGATGACCATGAAGCGCCGGACGATCGTCATCGCAGCCGTCGTGATGCTCATCAGCATCCCGGCGCTCTTCGCGCTGCGCGAGGCGATCGCGTTCCACGTTCACAATCGAAGCAACGGCTTCATGCTCTCCGCGGGACGGCAGCGCGAGTACCTGCTCCATGTCCCGCCGAGTTACGACCGCACGCGGCCGACGCCGCTCGTCATCAGCCTGCACGGCGCGGGTGGCTGGCCGGTGCTGCAAATGGAAATGAGCCTCTGGAACCGCGTCGCCGACGAGCAGGGATTCATCGTCGTCTATCCGTCCGGAATCGCCGGCATCGGGCCGCGCGTGTGGGGCGAGCGCGATGTCCGATTCATCTCCGATCTCATCGACAAACTGGAGGCGACCTACAACATCGACCGCGCGCGGATCTACGCCAACGGACTCTCCAACGGCGGCGGGATGTCGTTCGTGCTGTCGTGCACGATGTCCGATCGGATCGCGGCGGTCGGGCTGGTGGGCGCCGCGCTGATCCTGCCGTGGAACTGGTGCACCGATCATCGACCGGTGCCGATGATCGCGTTCCACGGCACGGACGATCCGATGGCCCCGTACAAAGGCGGGAAGTCGTGGGTCGCCGACGGCGCGTTCCCTCCGCTCGAGACCTGGGCCGCGAAATGGGCGCGCCGGAACCACTGCGCATCCGGCCCGATCCTTTCGAAGGTGGCCGCGGATGTCACGCGCCGCGAATACACGAACTGCGCGGACAATGCGGCCGTGGTGCTCTACACGATCGAGGGCGGCGGTCACACCTGGCCCGGCGGCACGCCGCTGCCGGAGTGGTTCGCCGGCCGCACGAGCCGCGGCGTCGACGCGACGCGCGAGATGTGGGCGTTCTTTCAGGCGCATCCGCTGCAGGGGAAGTGAGCGATGAAGAAAGCACTGATCGTCGTCGCCGCCATCGCCCTCGTGGTCTGGGTCATCTCATGGTTCCGGAACGAAGACGCCGTCACGAAGTCGGTGGCGAAGCCGTGGCCGGGTGGGACGCTCGAGTCCGCGGATCACTTGCCGTCGTTGCATGCGAACGAGGCGTCGCGCAGGTTGCGGGCGCTCGGCAATGCGTTGCCGAAGAACGACGCGATCGGCGATTTCGTGGCGCGCGAGATCGCGCGCGGGACGCTCACCATCGGCAATCCACCTCCGCTTCCCGACGTCTCGGCGATTCGCGATCTGCTGTTGCGCGAGCCGGTCGTCTGGGAGCGGCAGGAGGGGATCGGCGGGGACAACGACACGCAGACGACGCGCGCGTTGCAACTGACGGTGGCGAGAGCGCTCGTCGCGAGCGCGCTGGCGAAGGCGCGTGCGAACGATGCGACGGCATGGGACGACCTGCACGCGGTGTGGAAGCTCGCGGGCTCACTCGACGGGCATCCGCAGGTGATGGTGCAGACGGCGGCGTTGTCGATGGCGCGCATGATCAACGGTGCCGCGTGGAAACTGCCGCTCCCCGCACCGGCGTGGTTCAACGAAGTGCAGCAGTGCGACAGCGTGCGGCCGCTCCTCGAGGCGTTCCGCTTTCAGACGGCGTCGTACTCGAAAGACGGCTTGCGCATCTTTCCGACGATGATGCTCGCGCAGTCCGTCGATAAGGACCGCGGGATCGCCGAAGAGCTGGTCAGGGAAACGCGATGCGATGTGAAGGCACGCGCGAATGACCTCGGGGTCGATCTCACCTCCGTCTGGCGCCGCGCGTTCCGCTACCGCGCCGAGCGCGAGGCGACGGCGAACGCGCTGCGCGTGCGCGAGGGGAAGCCGATCGAGCCCGCCTCGCGCTGCAGCGACGGCGCGTGGTCGTTCGACGGAACCACGCTGCGTTTCAGCCGCGAGATCGCGACCGCCGCGCCGGACAGGCCGATGCCGCTCGTGCTGCGGGTAAAGTCGTAGGACATGCGCCGGATCGTCAACATCGCCGACCTCAGGCTCGCCGCGAAGAAGCGTCTGCCGCGCGCCGTCTTCGACTACATCGACGGCGGCGCCGATGCCGAGTGGACGCTGCGCGAGAACGTGCGCGCGTTCGACGACGTGCTGTTGCGGCCGCGCTCGGCCGTCGCCACGCCGAGCTGCGATCTGCGCACGACGGTGCTCGGCGAAAGCATCGAGCTGCCGTTTCTGCTCGCGCCGGTCGGCAGTTGCCGGCTGTTCTATCCGCGCGGCGAGGAGGTCGCGGCGCGCGCCGCGGGTGAGGCGGGGACGATCTACGCGCTGTCGACGCTGTCGGGTTGCGCGGTGCGCGACGTGAAGGCCGCGACGCGCGGGCCGCTCTGGTATCAGCTCTACCTCATCGGCGGACGCGACGTCGCGCTCGCGGCGATCGAGCGGGCGAAGGATTGCGGCAGCTCGGCGCTGGTCGTCACGATCGACACGCCGGTCGCGGGCATGCGGGAGCGCGATGTGCGCAACGGCGTGAAGGAGCTCGTGGCGGGCGCGCCGTTCGCGATGCTGCCGTACGTCTTCCAGTTCCTCACGCGTCCGCGCTGGCTGGCCGGATATCTGCGCGACGGCGGCCTGATGAAGTTCCCGAACATCCTGCTGAACGAAGGACCGATGCCGTACGCCGACGTCGGCGCGGCGCTGGAGCAGGCGATGGTTTCGTGGAACGACTTCCGCTGGATCCGCGAGGCGTGGCGCGGTCCGATCGTGGCGAAGGGCGTGCACACGGCGGACGACGCGCGCCAGGCGATCGATCACGGCGCAAGCGCGGTGGTCGTGTCGAATCACGGCGGGCGTCAGCTCGACGGCGTCGCGGCGACGCTGCAGGTGTTGCCCGAGGTCGTCGAGGCGGTGAACGGCCAGATCGAGGTGATGCTCGACAGCGGCATCCGGCGCGGCAGCGACATCGTCAAAGCGCTCTGTCTCGGCGCCCGCGCGGTGCTGATCGGCCGCGCCTACGCGTGGGGCCTCGGCGCGGCGGGCCGCGCGGGCGTGACGCGCGCGATCGACATCCTGCGCGCCGACGTCATCCGCACGATGAAGCTCCTCGGCTGCGCATCGGTGCGGGAGCTGGATCGATCATTCGTGGACGGAGGTATACACTTCCAGCAACACAAACAATAAGGTCTCCCGATGAGAACCCGACAGTTCCTCGGCGTGCTGGCGATGGCGCAGCTTCTCTGCGTCGCGCCCGCGGCCCGCGCCGTCGACCGGGCGCTCGAGATCTACGTCGAAAATGCGGCCGATCCCTTCTCCCGTCCCGACGGCACCGGCTACGCGAACGACGTCGTGCGCGCGGCGTTCGAGGCGGTCGGCGTGCGGATCAAATTCACGGTGGTCCCGTACAGCCGCTGCAAGTACAAAGTGCTGAGCGGAGAGGCGGCGGCGTGCGTGAGCATGTCGTGGGATCCGTCGTTCGAAGGGCGGATCAGATTCGCCGACACGCCGCTGATCAAAGTCACGCCCGTCTACTACGAAAGCCGGGCCCGGCCGTTGGCCATCAGGAGCGAAGCAGAGCTGGGCAAGGGGGTCGTCGTCGGCACGATCCGCGGCTACGAGTATCCGAAGACGGTGATGGAGGCGAGGGCGCGCGGCATGGTGTTCGACGAGAACATCTCCGAGCAGGCCAATCTGCAGAAGCTGGCGCTCGGGCGGATCGACGCGGTGATGGTGATGTCGAATCCGCTGACCGGCGTCGGTCACTGGGCGAAGGATGCGGGCGTGGAGAACCTCGTGCGCGTCGCGTTCACCAGCGAGAGCAGCGAAGAGGGATATTTCGCCGTGAGCATCGCCCATCGCGACGGACCGCGGGCGCTGGGGCAGTACAACGAGGGAATCAAAATCATCACCGCGAACGGCCGGCTCGAGCGGATCAAGGCTCGCTGGACGAAGCTTCCGTAGATCTACACGTAGTTCTCGCGCAGCATCTCCGCGGCCGAGGCATCGAGTTGCTCGTCGCGTCTGATCTCGTCAAAGCGGCGCATCAGATCTTCCGCGCGCACGTGTTGCCGCTGCGTGCCGGCGTAATCGGCGAGGACGCTCCCCTGGTTCATCATCACGATCCGGTCGCCGAGCGTCGCGGCCTGCTGCATCGAGTGCGTGACCATCAGCGTCGTGAGGCGATGCTCGGACACGATCTTTTCGGTGAGGCGCACGATCTGGTCGGCGCTCTTCGGATCGAGGGCGGCGGTGTGCTCGTCGAGCAGCAGCAGCTCGGGACGGCGCCACGTTGCCATGAGCAGCGTCAACGCCTGGCGCTGACCGCCGGAGAGGGTCCCGATCGGATTGTGCATGCGCGACTCGAGCTGCATGTTCAGCGTCGCCACGCGATCGCGGAGTTCTTTCTGCAGGCGCGCCGGCAGGAGGCTTCGCAGTCCGCGCCCGAGGCCGCGGCGGGCGGCGAGCGCGAGGTTTTCCGCGACGGTCATCGTCGGCGCGGTGCCGCTGAACGGGTTCTGGAACACGCGGCCGATCATCGAGGCGCGGCGATGCTCCGGCCAGCGGGTGACGTCGCGTCCGGCGATGGTGATCGCGCCGCGGTCGACGAAGAAGCCGCCGGCGACGGCGTTGAGCAGCGTCGATTTTCCCGAGCCGTTTGTGCCGATCACCGTGACGAAGGAGCCTTCGTCGATCTGCAGCGACACGCTGCGCAGCGCGCGCACTTCGTTCAGCGTGCCGGGGAAGAACGTCTTCTGCAGATCACGCAGTTGCAGCATGTCTTTTCACCTTCTGCATCGCCATCGGCAGCACCAGCGCGCCGAAGACGAAGATCGCGGTCACGAGCTTGAGGTCATTCGGGTTCAGGCCCCAGCGCAGGGCGACCGCGATGATCAAGCGAAAGAGGACCGAGCCCATGATCGTGCCGGTCAACGCGGCGCCGACGCTGTCCGATCCGATGAGCGCGCGGCCGATGATGACGCTGGCCAGGCCCCACACGATCATGCCGATTCCCATCTGCACGTCGGCGAAACCCTGGTACTGCGCGAGCAACGCGCCGGCGAAGGCGACGAGGCCGTTCGAGATCGAGAGGCCGAGGACGATCATGTTCTCCACGCTGACGCCGAGCGCGCGGATCATCTGTTCGTTGTCGCCCGACGCGCGCATCGCGCTGCCGAGGTTCGTGTTGAAGAAGAGCCAGGCGATGAAGGCGATGACGAGGACGATCGCCGCCGCGAGCAGCAGCGATCCGAGGTCGCGCGCGCTCACCGGCCAGCCGAGCAGCGTCGCCGAATCATGACCGCTGATCCAGCGGCCGAGGTCCTGCGCGTACGTGGTGAGCGTCGTGACGGAGAGGAGCGGCAGATTGCTCTGCCCCATCACGTGGAGGTTGATCGAGTAGAGCGCGGTCATCACGAGGATGCCGGAGAGCAGTTGATTGATCTTGAAGCGCGTGTGCAGAACGCCGGTGCAGATCCCGGCGGCGGCGCCGGCGAGAAACGCCGCGCCGCTGGCCGTCAGCGGATGGACGCCGCGCGTGAGCATCGACGCCGCGACTGCCGCGCCGAACGTGATCGAGCCGTCGGCGGTGATGTCGGCGAACTTGAAGACGCGGTAGCTGATGTAGACGCCGAGGGCGAGCAGGGAGAGGATCAGCCCGATCGTCCAGGCGGAGAGCAGCAGCGTCACAGTTGTTTCCCTCCGTCGATCGGGAACACCCAGCATGCGCCGCGCTGAAACTCGCTCTCGCCGGCGCCTTCGATCGGTCTCGCATCGCGCAGAAGATGGACGACTGAGAACACGCTCCGCGGCTGCAGCGAGTCGGCCACGACCTCGGCGACCTCCAGCTTGCCGCGCGGCAGCGAGCGGAACGCGGTCACCGCGGCGTGGAAGTGCCCGTGAAAATCGTCGCTGATCGGGCGGACGAACGGGCTCATGGCCGCAGACGGCGAGGCGGAGGCGACGCCGACGACGAGGCTGCTGAAGCGCGCGTACTCGCGCTCGCGGGTGTACGACAGCCATTCGCGCACCGCCGGGAAGTCGAAGCGTGCGGCATCGCTCTGCGCGGGCGAACGGCGCAGGCGGGCGCACACCAGCCCGGCGATCTCCGCGGCCATGACGATGCCGACGTCGGACGTCCCGGCGAGCGACGCGCACGCGCGAACGATCTCGCTCAGCGGAACGCCGTCCGCGGGAGTGCTCGCTTCGAAACGAACCTGATGGGTCGGTGATCCGCGGAAGGTGATCGCGTACAGCGCGCGGACCTTCGGAGTGAGTCCGCCGCTGCTCACCATGTAGTCGGGCGTTGGCGTGCCGTCGGTCGGCATGAAGGAGGCGCTGCCCGCCGCGCCGATGAATTCACCGAAGAGCGGGCGGCAGTCGTCGAAGCTCGAGCCGAGCGCGCCGACGCCGAGCGCGAAGACGTTGTTCCGGATGCTCACATGTGTGGTGTGCTCTTTTTCGTAGGGCGCCTGCGACAACCGCGCGGGATCGCCGATGAGGAAGCAGTCCGAGCGTTTCGCATCGAGCACGCGGCTTTCGTAGGTGGCGCGCTCCGATCCGAGCGGCAGCGGAATGGAGAGCGTGCCGCGTCGCAGAGTCTCCTCGCCGGGCGCCGCGAAGAACAGCTCCTCGAGCTCCATGAGCTGAAGGGTGTCGCGCACTTTGTCCGACGCCGCGGAGATCTGAAACGAGCCTTGCAGCGCGGTGGCGTGGCGATAGCCTTTCAGCAGGACGCCCGCGCCCGCGGAGCTGAGGTAGCTCACGCCGGAGAGATCGAGGCGCATGTGGCGCGCCCCTTCGCGCATGATCTCCTCGAGGGCGTCGTCGAGCGGTTGCGACCAGTGGTTGTCGAGGCGGCCGGTCAGCCGCAGTTCGAACCGATTGCCGGAGCGCTCCTTAACGATTTCCATCAGGAGCTCCGATGACCTCTTTCGCTGAGCGCACGAGCGTCGGCGGCAGCGAGATGTTCAGCGCCTTCGCCGCGTCGAGGTTGACGATCAAGCTCGTCTTGCCGAAGTCCTCCAGCGGAATCTTCGACGGACTTTCACCGCGGATGATCCGCGCAGCGAGATGCGCGGCGTGGCGGCCGCTTTCGCGGTAGTCGCGGGCCACGACCACCATCGCGCCGCCCATGGCCTGCGATTTCTGAAACGCGAAGACCGGGATGTGCGCGCGCCGCGCCGCTTCGCTGATGCTGCCGAACGCGGACGCGGTGAGGTTGCCCGGGATCTGCAGCACGGCGTCGATATCGCGCGACATCAGCGCCGCGGACGCGTCGGGGACGTCGGTCGCCGTCTCGGCCGGGACGTAGACGATCTCGAAGCCGGCGCGCTTCGCCGTTTCGTCGAGCTGGTTCTTCGCGTAGACCATGTTCGTCTCGGCGGGGCAGTAGAGCGTGCCGAGTCGCTTGATGGAGGGGAAGTGCGTCTTCAGGATCGACAGCGCTTCGTCATTCGCGGGGAGCAGGCTGACGCCGGTGACGTTCGGCGCGTGGTCGGTGTTGCTTTTTCCTGCTCCCGCCTTCAGTCCCGACGCGATGTAGTTGTAGACCACCGGCACGTTCTGCGCTCTGCGGAGCGCGGCCTGGAGCGTCGGCGTCGAGAAAGTGATGAGCATGTCCGCGTGCGCGGTGACCGCTGCGTCGATGAGCGCCGACACCGTCGCCATGTCGCCCTGCGCGTTCAGGATCTTGACCTCGTAGTGACGCCCTTCCTGAAGCCCCGATTCGGCCAGCCCTTCTATCACCCCCTGCTGCGCTTCCCGCACGTCGATGACGTCGTTGTACTGGATGAGGTAGAGCTTCCACTTGTGGCTCGCGGCCCTGGCGTGCGTGCCGCGCTCGCGATGCTGAAGGTCGGAAAGCAACAGGATCGCCGACGCGGCGATGACCACGGCGAGACCCAGGGAAATTCTGCGCAGGGAGCTGAGCACGGGAACGCGGGGTATCGTCCATGCGCGGGGAGAGAGTGTCAAGACGAGTCTGCGCTGTCCGGAACTTGCATACACTCGCGCGAAGGAGCATTGAGCGATGCAGGCAAAGAACACGATCTGTCTCTGGTACGACCACGACGCGGTGGATGCGGCGCGCTTTTACGCCGACACCTTTCCGAACAGCGAAGTGACCGCCGTGCACGAGGCGCCGGACGACTACCCGGGCGGCAAGAAGGGCGATGTACTGACCGTCGAGTTCACCGTGCTCGGCATTCCGTGTCTCGGTCTCAACGGCGGCCCGACGTTCAAGCACAGCGAGGCCTTTTCGTTCCAGGTGGCGACGGACGATCAGGAAGAGACGGACCGTTACTGGAACGCGATCGTCAACAACGGCGGCCAGGAAAGCGAGTGCGGCTGGTGCAAGGACCGCTGGGGTCTGTCGTGGCAGATCACTCCGCGCGTGCTGATGGACGCGTTTGCCGCCGGCGGCGATGAGGCGAAGCGTGCCTTCGACGCGATGATGACGATGGGGAAGATCGACGTCGCGGCGATCGAGGCGGCGCGGCGGGGGCGCTGATCTCGCGCCGCCTTATGAATTCGCCAGCATGAGCAGTCCTGTCCCGATCGCGATCGCGCCGATCACTCGCGCCACGCGCTCGCCGGCCGGTGCCAGGCGTTCCGCGGTGATGGCTGTCGTGACGACGGCCATCACGCGAAGATCCATCACGCCGATCGCGAGGAGGATCGCCGTCAGACCGGCGCAACTCTTAATGCAATGGCAGCCGAGGCGCAGGCCGAGGCGCCAGGCAGTGGCAGGATCGGCGGAAATTGCGGGACCGCGCGCGGGCTCCTCGCGGCAACAGGCGAGGGATCGCGCCTTCCAAGCGGTGAACTGCAGCGCGCCGGCGATCGCGACGATGATGCCGGTCGCGATCGGAACGGCGCGCGCGAGCGGCGGCTGCTCCATCGCAACCGCCGCCAACGCGACACCGACGACAAACGCGGCCAGTCCGAACGCGGTCCAGACGAAGAAGTATCCGAGGCCTGCGAGCGCGGTGAGACGGTCGAGGCGCGTCGTTTCGACAACGGCCTCGCGGTAGCGCCACAGCATCGGCACCAGTGACGGCAGCATCATCGCCATCATCATCACGGTCCACATGCCGAGGAACGAGGCGGCGGCGCCCGGCCACGATTGTCCGGGCATGCGCATCCACATCATCGACATCGTCGATCCGCCGGGCATCTGCATCGTGCCCATGGCCGCCATCGACGCGCACCAGACGATCGTCAACGTCGCGGTCGCGGCGAAAAGCAGCGCCGAGACGCCGTAAAACGTTTGATGGGAGGTTCGCTCGCCAGTCATCGGTGTGATCTCCGGTCTCACGTCAGGCGTTCACGTACTCGTCGTGCCGGCGCCACCAGATGCCTTGCTCGTTGCGACCCTTCGGCGCGCGATCGAGCCATTGGTACATTCCCCAGAGTCCGTCCACGCCGCGCGCGTAGGTGGAGTAGTTGTGATAAACGACGCCGTCCTGGAGCACGAACGTGCTCAGGCCCGGCCGCTCGCGCGTGTACGTGGCCGGGTCGGTGCCGGTCGATGCGGCCATTTGCCCGACCGGCGATCCCTCCATGCGGCTCGCCATCCCTTCGTCGTCACGCAACTGCCACGGCGCTTCGCGGCGATAGTTGTATTCGATGTTTCCATCGTGCTGTTGCTGCCGGGTAAAGCCGGCGCCGTAATCGAAATTGAAGTCGCTGCCGAACGAGGACGCCCAGGGAAACGTCCAGCCCATCCGCTGTTCGTAGGCTTGCAGTTTCGCCAGCGGCGCGCGTGAGACCGCCCACAGCATCGCGTCGTGATTGGCGAGGTGTACCGCGATTCCGTTGAAGCCGTCCGCGATCGACGAGCAGGACGGGCATCCCGCCGTGTAGTCGGGTCCGAACATGAAGTGGTAGATGAGGAGCTGCGAGCGTCCCTGGAAGAGGTCCGCCAGAGAGACGTTCCCCTCGTTCGTATCGAATCGATACTCCTTGCCGACCTCGACCCACGGCAGCTCCTGCCGCTTCCGCGCGAGCTCGTCGCTGCGTCGCGTGAGCTCTTTCTCCGCATCGAGCAGCTCGAGGCGCGCTGCCAGCCATTCGTCACGTGTTGCGATTGTGTGTTTCGTCACTGTCGTTCTCCTTCGACGCTGTCGTCGTGCGATAGATTTGGCGCCGCCGATCGAATCGATGGGAGTGACAAGTGTGGCGGGATTCCGATGGACTCACTGATCACCGCCGCCGCGCGTGCGCTCGCCGCGGGTGATCCGCTGGGCGCGTTGAAGCGCGTTGCGTTGCGCGACGACGCCCCCGCGCTCGCGCTGCGCGGCATCGCGATGGCCCAGCTCGGCGAGCTCGCCCGGGCGAAGGTGTTGCTGCGCAGCGCTGCGCGTGCGTTCGGTCCGCGAGAAGCGGTTGCGCGCGCGCGATGCGTTGTGGCCGAGGCGGAGGTTGCGCTGGCGTCGCGCGACCTCGGCTGGCCTGACAGGGCACTCGATGCCGCGCGGGCAACGCTCGAAGAGCGCGGTGATCACGTGAACGCCGTGCATGCACGCTGCCTCGCGGCGCGACGCCTGCTGCTGATCGGACGCATCGATGACGCCGAGCGTCAGCTCGCGGAGCTCCACTCCGCGTCGCTTCCCGCCGCGTTGAGGACGGTGTACGAGCTGATGGTCGCGGGCATCGCCATCCGTCGCATTCGCACGAAGGACGCGCGCATTGCGCTCGCGCGAGCGGGGCGCGCGGCGTGTGACGCGGGGATTCCCGCACTCACCGCCGAGGTCGAACAGGCAGCGCTCGTGTTGAGCGCGCCTGCTGCGCGGCTCATCGCGAATGGCGGGGAGCGACCCCTCCTCCTCGAAGAGGTCGAAGCGTTACTGGCATCGAAGGCGCTCGTAGTCGATGCATGCCGGAACGTCGTGCGCGAGGGGGAGACGCTCGTGTCGCTCGCAACGCGTCCCGTGCTGTTTGCGATCGCGCGCGCGCTCGCTGAAGCGTGGCCGGGTGATGTGGCTAGAGACACGCTCGTCGCGCGTGCATTCGGTGCGAAGCAGGCCGACGAATCGCATCGGGCTCGCTTGCGGGTCGAAGTTGGGCGGCTTCGCGCACTGCTTCGTGCGCATGCGGACGTGCGGGCGACGAAGGGTGGCTTCGTGCTCGCGCCACGGCATGCGCGCGATGTCGTCGTACTGGCGAGGCCGGTCGAAGAGGAGCATGCGTCCGTGCTCGCTTTTCTCGCCGACGGCGAATCGTGGTCGAGCTCCGCGCTCGCCCTGGCGCTGGGAACGAGCCAGCGCAGCGTGCAGCGGGCGCTCGATGCGCTCGCCGGCGCGGGAAAGGTGCAGGCGTTCGGCCGTGCGCGAGCGCGGCGGTGGATGACTCCGCCCATCCCCGGATTCGCGACGACGTTGTTACTCCCCGCTCCGCTGCCGACTGATTAGGATTTCGGCATGACTCGATCCTCCAGCGCCAAGATCCTTCGCGAGTACGGCCCGTTTCCCGGTGGCGATCACGTTCATGGAGTGACGTTCGACGGCCACGACGTCTGGTTTGCCGCCGGCGCCAAGCTGAAGGCGTTCGATCCTGCGAGCGGCGAGGTGGTGCGCTCCATCGACGTCGCCGCACACGCCGGGACCGCGTTCGACGGCCGGTACTTTTATCAACTGGCCGACGATCGCATTCAGAAGATCGATCCGAAGACCGGCAGCGTGCTGGCCACGATTCCGGCGCCCGGCGGTGGCGGAGATTCGGGCCTGGCGTGGGCCGAAGGGATGCTGTGGGTCGGGCACTATCGCGAGCGGAAGATCCATCAGATCGATCCGGAGAGCGGAGCCATTCTCCGGACGATCGAGAGCAATCGATTCGTCACCGGCGTCACCTGGGTCGACGGTGAGCTCTGGCACGGCACGTGGGAAGGCGACGAGAGCGAGCTGCGTCACGTCGATCCTCAAACCGGAGAAGTCCTGGAGACGATCGAGATGCCGCGCGGAACCGGCGTGTCCGGTCTCGAATCGGATGGAGGCGACCGGTTCTTCTGCGGCGGCGGAAGCAGCGGGAAAGTGCGGGCGGTGCGGCGGCGCTATCCGGCGCGGCGATCGAGATAGGCCTTGATCCTGGACCAGTACTGATCGCGCCACGCCTGTTCGGTCTCGGGAATCAGGTGCTTCGGCACGCCTCGATGCACCAGCACGAGCTCCGTCCCGCCATCGGGCGTCGGCGTCAGCGTGACCGCGGCCATGGAGAAGATGCCCTCGGGAAACCTGCGGTGGCGCCAGGCCTGAACGATGCGCCGGCCGGGCACGAGGTCGACGTTGACGCCGGTGACGTCACTCTCGCCGATGGAGAACGTGCCGCCGATCTTCCGGCTGATGGTGGCCGGCCTGCCGGTGAAGGCGCTGTGCTTTCGCGAGTCGGCCAGCAGATCGTAGACGGTCGCCGGATCGGCCTTGAACTTCACGCGCTGCTTGATGGTCTTGCACATGGGCGAAAGAATAGACGCTGATGCCCTCCACTCAAAAGACGCTCGCGCTCGTGCTGCTGTGCGGCTGGTCACTCGCGGCGTCCGGCGCAACGACCGCCGTCGATCCGGCGCGCGCGACCGTGCAGTGGTCGCAAAAAGAGCTCGCCTATCTCCAGGGCCGCGGACCGATCCGCATGTGCGTGGCGCCCGACTGGATGCCGATCGAAGGAATCGACCGGCAGGGGCGGCACACGGGGATGGCGGCCGACTTCATCCGCCTCATGGCGCGGCACGGCGGCCTGAACATCGAGCTCGTTCCGGCGAAGACGTGGGACGAATCGTTCGCACTCGGCGAGCGGCGGCAATGCGACATCTTTTCCCTGCTCATGGATTCACCGTCGCGCCGTTCGTTTCTCGACTTCACCACTCCGTACCTCGAGATCCCGGGCGTGATCGCGACGTCGGTGAACGTCCCCTTCGTGACCGGGTTGGATCAGGTGCGCGGCCGGCGCCTCGGACACATGCGCGGCTTCGCCGGGATCGAGCTGCTGCATCAGGGACATCCCGACATTCATTTCGTCGAGGTGGACAGCTACGAGGAGGGACTGAGCAAGGTCCAGGACGGCGAGTTGTACGGCTTCATCGGCAACATGATGAGCATCGGCCGCGCGCTTCAGGAAAACAAGATGTACGACGTCAAGATCGCGGGCCGCATCGGCCACGACAACCTGATGAGCGTGGCCACGCGCAACGACCAGCCGATGCTGCGCGAGGTTTTCCAGAAGCTCGTCGATTCCATCCGGCCGGACGAGCGGCAGGAGATCACCAACCACTGGATCGCCGTCCGCTTCGAGCAGGGATTCGACTATCGCCGGCTCTGGCAGGTCATCGGCGTCTTCGTGCTCATCGGCGCGATCACGCTGTTCTGGGCGACGAAGCTCCGCCGGCTGAACACGGAGCTGCGCGCGGCCAATCAACGGCTGGCCGACATCAGCCGGCACGACGCGCTGACGGGGCTGCACAACCGCCTGCATTTCGACGAGGTGGTCGTGTCGACGCTGCACCTCTGCGCCCGGAACCGGCTGACCATGACGCTCGCCATCATCGATCTCGATCGCTTCAAGTCGGTCAATGACACGTTCGGACATCCGTTCGGCGACGCCTGCCTGCGCCATGTCGCGGCTGTCCTGCAGAATTCGTTTCGCCGCGACACGGACCAGACCATCCGCTTCGGCGGTGAGGAGCTCGTCGTGATCAGCGTCGGCGGAACGCCCGCGGAGAACATCGAGCGGCTGGAGACGTTCCGGCGCGAGATCGAGGAGTCGGTCGTGGCACTCGACAACGTGACGTCGAGCCTCACCGTCAGCATCGGAGTCTGGTGCGGCGTTCCGCTGATCGGAGACGATCCCGCGCGGCTGCTGAGCCAGGCAGACGAAGCGCTCTACCGGGCGAAGAACGAAGGGCGGAACCGGCTCAATCAGGCTGCCGGGTGAAGACGATCTTCAGTTGGTAGGCGCGCGAAACCGTCGCCGCCACGACTGCTCCGCGCTCGCGGGAGAAGCGCACGAGCTGCGATCCCGCGGTGCGTTGAAATCCTTCGCTCGCCGTGCGGAAGAGATCCGCGGCCACCGGCTCGAGCGCGAACTGACCGCGCGGAGTTTTCAGCAGCAGTCCGTCTTTGCTGTTCAGCACTTCGAGTGTGCTTTGCAACTCCTGGCTGGCGTACGTACCGACATAGTCCGCCGGACGAACGGCGCGCGGGTCGACCGGCTGAATCTCCGTGAACTCCGCCGGTTCCCACACCGTGTGCAGGTCGAAATGGCCCCTGGGCCGGAATTGCAGATCTACTGCTGCATCGCGAAGGACGACCGGCTTGCCGGGAAAGACGAACCGGCCGCCGCCGGCCGGCACCATCTCGAATTCCTTGCCGTCCGAGACCAGGTAGAGCGAGCCGTTGCGCTCGATCACGCGCACTACGTCTGCCTGCGAGATGTAGGTCCCGACGAAGGCCCGCCGTTGCTGCTTCGTGAGCCGCACGCGCGCCGGCGTCACGCGCTGGAGCTTGTCCGCCAGCACCACGTCCGCGATCGCCTCGGCAATTCTGATCGGATCGAGATCATCGCGGTTGCAGCCCATCGCGATGGTGAGCGGCACGTCGGGAAAGCGCATGAAGATCGCGCGGAATCCTCGCGCGGCGCCGGGCGACCAGACGCGGCGCAGGCCGCGGTACGGCCGGAGGCGCAGACTCATTCCTGCGTCGAGCACGGTTCCGTCATCCAACGTGGCGGGCGTGGTGAGCCGGCGCATGATCGCCTGCCATTCCGCATCGGCCGTGTCGAACTGCTGGTTCCAGCGCGCGAGGTCTTCGAGCGTGATGCGGTTGCTCCCGCCGGTCCGCGCTTCGAACGATCCATCGTTCTGCCGCTGATAGCCGGGGACGTTCGGCGGAGTCTCGCGTCCGTCGTTGCCGAACGACGTGCTCTTCATCTCCAGCGGCTCGAGGATGCGGGGCGCGACGTATTGCGCGGCGGAGACGCCGCTGACCCGTTTCGCGATCATCGCGGCCAGTTGGGGACCGGTGTTTCCGTAGTTGAACTTCTTCCGCGGCGGAGACGCCGGCGCCCGCTGATCACCCATGAGCCGGAGCATCTCCTTGTCATCGTTCACGCTCACCGGTGCGAGCTCCAGGAGGTCGTGGTATTCGCGCAGTCCGTGGGTATGCGTCAGGAGATCGCGGACCGTGATGCGCGAGCCGTAATCGGGGATCTCCGGAAGGTATTTGCGGACATCGTCGTCGAGCGAGAGCTTGCCTTCACGCGCGAGCATCTCCATGCCGGCAGCGAAGAACTGCTTGTAGATCGATCCGGGGTGGAAGACGCTCTGCGGCGTCCACGGTATGCGCCGTTCGACGTCGGTCAGGCCATAGCCCTTGAACTGCACGATCGATCCGCCGCGGATCAGCGCCACGCCGCACCCCGGCGATTGCGGCGTGATGGACTCGGCGAAGATGGCGTCGATCGCGGCCGATTGCTTCGGGGTCAGGGGATCGCCGGAAAGGCTGGCGGTGAGTGGAAGGAGAGCCAGCGCGATGAACGGTTTCATCGGCTGGATTGTCCTACTATTGATCGACATGAGTCAGACACTCGAGCCAACACAGGACCTCCCGTCGGTCACGTCCGCGGGCGATCGCCTCGATCCCTTGATCGATGGAGTCGTCCTGCGCAGGCTGCCACCGCATGAAGACAAGCGAGGAGAGCTCGTCGAGCTCTACCGGCTCGACTGGGGCGTGCATTCCGATCCGCTGGTGTACTCGTACATGGTCACGCTGAGGCCCGGAGCGATTCGGGGCTGGGCCATGCACAAACTTCAGGACGATCGGATCGTGATCGTCAGCGGCTTTTTTCGCTGGGTGCTGTACGACAACCGTCCGGAGTCGCCGACCTACCAGCGTCTGAACGTCCTCACGTTGAGCGAACGGAATCGTGCGCTCTTCACTATTCCGAAGAACGTCATTCACGCCTGTCAGAACATCGGTACGGGCGAAGCGGTGTTCGTGAACTACCCGACGCGAGCCTACAACCACGCGAATCCCGACAAATATCGCATCGCCCACGACAGCGGGTTGATCCCCTTCCGTTTCGATGATCCTCCCGGCTGGTGACGCTCCTCGGGTCACCGTCATCATCGCCACATACAACGGGGCGCGGATGCTCCGCTGCGCGCTGCGATCCGCGTTGCGGCAGGAGCTCGCCGACATCGAAGTCCTGGTCGCCGGCGATTGCTGTACCGATGACTCCGAGCAGGTGGTGGCGGACGCCGGCGATGCTCGCGTGCGCTGGCTCAATCGCAGCACGAACTGCGGCAGCCAGTCGGGACCGAACAACGACGCCCTCGCACTGGCTCGCGCCCCCTACGTCGCATTCCTCGGCCATGACGATCTCTGGTTTCCCTGGCATCTGAGCGCGCTCGTCTCCGAGCTCGATGCAGGTTGCGCATTCGCCCATTCCATCAGCGCGCACATGGCTCCTGACGGCGTGCAGGGGTTCGCGACGCCAATGACCGCCGTTCCGCCCAGCAGTTGGCTGATTCGACGAAGCCTGCTCGAGGCCCTCGGCGGATTCCGCGATCACTCGACGCTCAGCCGCGCGACGGATACGGACCTCATGTACCGGGCAGTCAAGGCAGGCCACCGGATCGTCTGCGTTCCTCGACTGAGCGTGCTGAAGTTCCCATCTCACTGGTGGGGCGCTTACGCAAAGGAGGCGATGGTTCCGCAGGAAGAGTGGGTCGCGGCGATCAGCAGCGACGCGCCAGGCGTCGAGCGGGACCTGCTCACGCAAGGTGTACTGAAGTTGTCGTTCGATGCAGGCGAGACCGGATTGCTGCGTGCCGTCGGGCTCGAGCTCAGAGGGTGGATGCGCCGGCTGCGTCACAAACTGGAAGGAGATCGCGGTCTCGTTCACGCCTTGTTTCGCTGGCGCTTCGCGCAGCAACGGCGACTCTTGAAGCGGCGTCGCGGGCTCTAGTGACCGGCCTCCCAGTTCGTGACCAGGTGAATGGTCGGCTGGGTGTGGCCGGTCGGCTGCGTCGTAAAGAAGCGGCCGTCGGAGGTCACGGCATACGGCGAATACGAGTTGAGGAAAATACGGTCGGAGATGATGTTCACGGGGAGCGCCACCGGTGAACCGAATTGCGGCACCGTGCCGTCGTGAAAATCGACGGCCATCAGGCGATCGTCCTTCACGTAGAAGAGTTGTTTGCCGTCGCGCGACCAGCGCGGAGCGTTTCCGCCTTCCTGCGCCGGCTGCCACTTCCCCTCGCCGGAAGGAAACGCCGTCAGGTAGACCGCGGGCGCGCCCGATTCCGTCGACACGTACGCCAGCCACTTGCCGTCCGGCGACAATGACGGCGCGAGCTCGTCGGCCGGACCAGCCACGACCGGTGTGATCGTTTTGGCAGCGATGTCGATCTTCTGCACGTCGAAGCCGGTCTTCGGATCCTGTGTGTCGACGACGAGATATTTCCCATCACGCGACCAGCCGGTCACGATGCACGCGCCGCGCGTGTCGAGGATTTTCTGCCCGTCGTTGCTGACGACGGACCGAACGTTGATCGCGATGTCCTGACCGTAGAAACCGGACGACATGGCGAAGCGGGTGCCGTCGGGTGAAAACACGCCGGTGAGCGCTCCGCCATTGGTGAAGCTGAAGCGCGATTTCGCGCCTCCTGCGAGCTGGACGAGCCACACGTCGCCCTGTTCGAAGTGCTCGTCGATCACGACCGCGAGCGTACGGTCGTCCGGCGAGATGTCGAGGATGCGGTATTCGGCAGCGCCCGCGGGCAGCTCGCTGACGCGGCCGTTGCGGTCGTGCGCGACGATCTCGCTCGATCCCGATGCTTCGCTGACGTAGACCATCTTCGTCTCGGTGACGGAGAAGTTCCCCAACGCGCGCACCTTGAAGTACTCGACGTGATCCGCCACCGGGGTGAGCGTGCCGCTGACCTTCGCGTTCGCCGGGTCGAAGGCCTGCGAGACGAGATTGCCGTCGCGGACGAAAAAGAGCCGGCCGCGCGCGAACGCGGCGTTCGACGCGTTTTCGACGACGCGCTTTTGCGGGCCGCTGTCGATCGATCCCGCAAACAGCACGTCCCCACCGGCGGTCCGCACCGAGAACAGGAATCGCTTTCCATCCGGCAGAAACATCGGCTGGCGGTGCGCCTCGCCCGGTGCGAGGAGGCGCGTCACCGGAACGGGCGAGCCGCCGCTTTCGCTGACCTTGCAGATCGGCGAGCCGATGTCGGGGGCGAGGATGATGACGCCGCCGCGGCTCCACGACCCGCCGCGGCCCGCTTTTGCGTCGCAGACGGTCTGAATCGATCCGCCGCTCAACCCGATCGTCTTCAGTTTCCGGCCGGCGAAGAACGCGATGCGCTGCGAGTCGGGCGCCCAGAAGGGGAAGTTCGCCCCCTCCGTTCCAGCCAGTTTCTTCGTCTCGCCGGTGGCCAGATTGCGCACCGCGATGGATGGGTTGCCGGACGGTCCGAGCAGCATGAGCAGCTCCGTGCCGTCGGGAGAAAGCGCGACGGCGCCGAAGATCGACGGCGTCAGCGGCTCATCCGTCAGCAGTTCGGAGACCACGGGTTGCTCGGCCTGCCGCAAGCGGCGCATCACCAGAAAGCCGCCGGAGATCGCGGCGAGCATCACGATCGCGGCGATAGCCGATGCCGCCAGGAGCGCGGCACGCCGCCGCGGCTTGTCCACGCGGACGGAGGCGCTCTCGCCGCTCGCGGAGCCGGCGATCCATTCGAGCTGGGAGGCCACGTCGGCCGCGCTCTCCCATCGATCGTCCCTCTCCCGCCCCAGACATTTGGCGATGACGTGCTCGAGGGCGGGAGGGGTCAAGGGGCGCAGAGTCGACGCGGGGCGCGGCGGGCCGGCGAGCACCGCGGCGATGATGCTCGTCCGCGACTTTCCCTCGAACGCGCGCGTGCCGGTGAGCATCTCGTAGAGCACCGCGCCGAGGGCGAAGATGTCGCTTCGCGCGTCGACCTCTTCGCCGGCCAGTTGTTCGGGCGACATGTAGTGGAACGTGCCGAGGATCGTCCCTTCCTGCGTCAGCGGCTTGTGCTGCGTCGCGTCGGTCGGAGCCGTCGACGCGGGTGTGCTGCGCGCCAGCCCGAAATCGAGAAGCTTCGCGCCGGTCCTGGTGATCATGACGTTGCCCGGCTTGAGGTCGCGGTGAACGATCCCCGCGCGATGCGCGCACGCCAGCGCCGACGCGATCTGGGCGCCGAGGCGCAGCACGTCCGCGATCGGTAGCGGTCCGCGCGCGATCCGGTCGGCGAGCGTCTCGCCTTCGAGGAACTCCAGCACGAGGTATTCGACGCCGTCCGCCTGGCCGACGTCGTGGAGCGCACAGATGTGCGGATGACTGATCTGCGAGATCGCTTTTGCCTCGCGCTCGAAACGAATCTTGAGCTGGGCGTTGCTCGCGAATGCCGCCGGCAGGATCTTGATGGCCACCGTTCGGTCGAGCCGCGTGTCGCGCGCGCGGAACACCTCGCCCATGCCGCCGGCGCCGATGCGCGAGACGACCTCGTAAGGCCCGAGACGGCTTCCGGCAGAGATCGATGTCATGGGATCGCGCGATTATCGCAGACGAGACCTCGCGCGGATGGCAGTGTTACCCTCTCCCGCCATGCGTGTCGCAATGGTGTTCCTGGCTGCTCTCCTGTCCGTGTCGCTTGGCGCAGAGCCGCTCACGCTGCTCGAGACCGGCAACATTCTTCGCTTCATCGACACCACGCAGCCTTCGGTGGTTCTGCGCACGGTGACGATCACCGGACTGCAGCCCGGTGAGGCGATCACCGCGATCGACTATCGGCCGGCGAACGGCGTGCTCTATGGCATCGGCGTCGTCCCGAGCAGCCTGACGCGGCTCTATACGATCAATGTGACCACCGGCGCGGCGACTCTCATCGGTGGCGGACCGTTCGACAGCATCGTCGGCCTCACGACGACCGCGGGGCTGGGTATGGACTTCAATCCTGTCGTCGATCGCATTCGTCTCGTCAACAACATCGGCATGAACATGCGCGTGCATCCGGACACCGCTACGGCAACCGTCGACACCGGCATCACCGTCGCGGCCGGCGACGTGAATCAGAACAACGGCAACTCGCCGAACAGCATCGCCTACTCGAACAACGTCTCCGGTGCGGTCAGCACGACGCTTTATGGCGTGATCTCGGGAAACGGTCCGCAGGTCGTGAGGATCGGCTCGCCCGGCGGTACGCCGCTCTCTCCGAACAGCGGCGTGGTGTTCACCGTCGGGCCGACGGGAACGTCCGGCTACTCCACGCTGCACCAGGGGCTCGACATCAGCTCCAGCGGCGTCGCCTACATGATCGTCGACAACGACAACCGGCTCTACACGCTGAATCTCAACACCGGAGCGGCGACGTCCGTCGGTCTGCTCCCGGCCACGACCACACAAGGCCCGATGGATCTGGCTGCTCCCGGCCCCTATCCGAGGCGTCGAAGCGTGCGGCCGTAGGAAGAGAACGCCGCTCGTTCGAGCGGCGTTCTCGTTGAATCTACCGGAACGCCGCGACGATGGCCTTCATCAGCGGATCCTTCTCGCCGCTGGACTTCCAGGAGAGGTAGCCCTCGCTGATCGCCCAGATCATGACGCCTCCCAGGCCGTTGCGACGGACGTACGAGCCCTTCTCGGCGATGGACTGTTCGTTGTCATACGTGATGTAGGTCGGCCGGACATTTCCCGCTCCGGAGATCGACACCGTGGTGGGATTGGGAATGCTGAGATACGGCACCCGCGCCGCGTCGTCCCACTGATAGCGCTGGCCGTTGTAGAACAGTTGCATGATGTTCGAGTAGCTGAAGACGTTGTCGCCGAAGCGCCACATGGCGTGGCCGGTTGATTGATGCGGTGCCGTCACGTATTGCGAGGGCAGGGCCGCCGGATCGTTCTCCAGCGCATCGCCGTAGAAGCCGATGCCGATGCCGATCTTCGACGCCGGAATGCCGTCGGCAATGAGTGCCTGCACGCTGTTGTCGATCGAGCTCGGCGTCAGCGGCGTGTTCCCCATCAATGCGCCGGTGTGCCAGCTCTCCCAACCCGGCAGCCACATCATGCTGTAGCTCATCGGGCTGACGCGATCGAAGTATTGCGCGATCTGCCCGTAGAACGGGTGGATCATCGGGTTGTAATTCATGTTGTTCCAGCCGACCGGCAGCGTGTAGATGTACGCGCTGCGCGGCAGAGCGCCGGGCGCTTGCAGAGCCTGCACGAGCGCCACGGACGATGCGGCGTCGAGATCCGGATCGAGCGGCTCCCAATCGAAATCGAGGCCGTCGAACCCGCACTCGAGCACGAGTGCCTTGAGGTTTGCCACTACTGCTGCGCGTTTCGCGGGATCACTCGTGGCGCGGAAGCCGTCGATGCTGCCGGCACCGCCGAACATCACCAGCGCTTTGATTCCCGCAGCATGTGCGCGTTGCACGGCCTCCTTGGCCCAGTCGATGCCGCCGTAAGCGAAACCGCGATCGAGTGTGCCATCCGGATTCGGAAAGACGTTGCCGATGATGATGTGGGTCATGGCGCCATAGTCCACCTCAGCCGGCGGCTGCAGGGCGCGGTGATAGCCGATGTAGTAGCCCATCACCCAGATCGGGTTCGCCGGCGGCGCGGTTTCCACGGTCACGGTCACGGTCTGGCGTACGGTGCCGTATGCGTTGGCGGCGCTGAGCACGTAGGTCGTCGTCGCGTTGGGATGTACGGGGACTCCCGTGGAGCCCGCGACGCCGGTGACGACTCCGACGCCGTGATCGATGCTGATGCTGTCGAAATCCGTGACGCTCCACGTCAGGACCGAGGTTCCGCTCGCGCCGACCTTTGCCGGAGCCGCCGCGAAGCTGAGGACGACGGGAACGGCGTGAGTCGTGACGAGCACTGTGCGAGTGACCGTGCCGTAAGCATTGGATGCGGTGAGCGTGTACGTCGTCGTCTGCGCCGGAGCGACCGAAACGCCGGTCGATCCGGGCACCTGCGCCACCGATCCGACTCCCTGGTCGATCGTCAGCGCGTCGTAGTCCATCACCGACCACGTGAGGCGGGCGGCGTCGCCGGCCGCAATCTCCGCCGGCGAAGCCGTGAAGGCGGAAATCACCGGCGGTGCGGTCGGAACGGCGGGCATGGTGTACGTGCCGGTGTACACGGCGGACGTCGGCGGGATCGTCGGATCGCTGTGCGGCGCGGCGACGGTGATCCGGTACTGGTATGTATTTCCACGCGCGACCGGCGCGAGCACGACCGAGTGCGAAGTCGTGAGCTCCTGCGCGTTTCCAGTGATGACGTGACTGTAATTCCCGACTCCCCACTCCACTTTCGTCACCGTGGTCGAGCGATCGTTCGTGAAGGCGAGCGTGAGGTTGTCGTTGGTGAGGTTCGGCGTAGCCGTCACACTCGTGAACTGCGGAGGCGTCAGGTCTTCAACCCATCCGAGGCGGACGTTCGCCAGCCGGTAATGCGGGCGAAACGAACTGGAGTTGAAGAAGAGGAATCGCATGAACTTCGGCACGGTGGCGCCGATCTGATCGAGATCGATCCGCACCGGAATCCAGTGACCGGCGATGTCCTGCGGACGACTCGGGTCCCATCCTGAAATGAAGCTCACCAGCGCCGGTTCCGCGCAATAGCCGACGTCATCGAGGATGAAATAGAGGTTCTCGATGCCGGTTGAATCGGGATCGATGTAGAGATCGAACTCGATCGTTTTGAACTCATTGAGGTACATGTAATGGACGTTGTTCCAGTCGAGCATGTTGGCCAGGCCGGCTCCGCCCCAACCGTTCACGTCGTGCCGGATCTCGATTGCGGTGCCCGTCCGTCCCGGAGCGGTCGCATTCGGATTGATGGAGACCGGATCCCATGCTTCGACTCGCCAATCGCCCTGGAATCCCGAGTCGTATGCGGTGATGTAGCGCAGTCCCGAGGTAGCGGCGGTGACGTTGAAGGTCTGTAAGACATTTGGTGCAGCCAGATAATTGAGATTGCCACCCTGGCTCGCGGTGATGGAGCAGGTACCGGCCTTGACCAGCGACACCATCACGCCCGCGACTGTGCAGACATCCGGACTGTTGCTCGTGAAGCTGACGGGGAGTCCCGAGGTCGCGTTTGCGGCGACAGCGAAAGGCGGGGTGCCGATCGCCTTATCGCCGATCGCGGCGAATGCAATCGTCTGGCTGGCCGCTTTGAGGACGAGAGTGCCGGTGGCACTGCCGCTCTTTCCGGGCGTTGTGACCGTGCACGTCACGCCGTAGCTGCCGGCGTTGATTCGCCCGGTGCCGGAGCCGACGTCCTGGTAGGTGATGCTCGTCGCAACGTTGCCTGGCTTCGTCTGGCAGCCCGCCGACTTCTGCGTGCCGTCGTACGTCTGAATGAGCTTCGTCAGAGTGACCTGGACGGCCGCGGCGGCGTTCGCTGACGACGCTCCGATTGAACACGACAAAAAGAGGATGAGAAAGAGGGGAAAGCGTTTTCGTTGACTGCTGTCCATGCAGCGTTTGTTCTCCTTGTCCCCCGGCCGTGAAGGTGGCGGGGACAGGGAGAACATAGGGCCGACTTCGCGACGGTCGGGAGCCAAGTGCTCAATGGCAGCGCGCCGTCAGTCAGTCAGATCGACAGTCCAGCGTCGCCTTCGAGAACCGATGTCTTCAACTGCGGGCGCTCTCCGTTCTTCCAGAGTGCAGCCGTGTGCAAGACCCGATACCGGATCGGCCCGCCGTCCGGCCTCTCGCTACGGGTAATGGGGCGCGGGACGCAGACAAACTCAGTCCGCATCTCCTCGGCGGACAATCGGACCTTCGCATAACCGTGTCCGCCCAGATCGACGAACTCGAGATGCGGAGCCAGATCCGGATTGGACAGCGACCGTGCGCGCTTTAGATCGAAGCTCTTTGCATACTCGAAGCACGCACGGACACCGTGCTTCAGCAACATGTTGAAGGTCCATTCCGGCTTTGCCCCGGCCTCCCTGTCGGCAAGAAACAGCGGTCGTAGCGGAGCGTCCTTCGGCAGTCTGTGCTCATAAGCCTCCATCACTCCGGGACTGGCGAGAGACCCGCCAACGAAGCTCAACCCGATCGGCTCGAACTTGCCGGGCGGAAGTTCGGCGGTTGCATATCCGGCCCAGAAGCTGTGGCGGTCGCCCGAGACGATGGCGAAGCCTGTGATCTTGGCGTCGCGTACGAGATGGTAGATCTCAGCGCGCTCGGCCCAGGCTGTGCCGTAATCACCGCCGCCCAGGGCTGCGAACGTGTTGGGAGGCCAGGACTCCTTGGTGAGACCCGCGGGCAGGTTCTGCGGGTCGGCGCGCCAATCCAGCGCGCCCAGCGAGTTCGCCCAGATCTTCCACACCGCGGTCGAGCTTCTGAGCTTGTCCTTGAACCATGCCTTCTGCTCCGCCCCGAGAATCGTTTGCGGCGGCGCGCTCCGTTGCGGGTTGGGTACATGCGCATCGTTGAAGCCGATTTCCGGAGGAGGATTGCCGCCGTTGAAGGCGCGTCCGCCGTCGAGGACCTGCATCGCCGGCTCGGGAAACATCCCCAGGAACTCGTTGCCGCCGAGCTTTTCGAGCGACGGATCGCTGAAGGGATCCGCGCTCCGATAGCTGTGCTGGTCGGTAATGATCAGGTCCAGGTGCTGACCGTAGCGCAGCGCCCTGTAGCCCTGGAGGCTGTTGATCGCCGTCAGGTTGTTCGGTTCCGCGCCCAGCCCATTGCGATCGAACTCTTTGATCGGCACGTCTTTTACGGCGGGTGGATCGAAGCGCTCGAGCAACTTGCCCCGCCGGGCGATCCGTGCGGGAAGGTATTCAAACCAGGCTTGATTCGCCGCGACCTTGACGCTCTGGCCCGGCTGCTCGAACGATCCCGCCTTGACGATGCTCTGCCAGCCTTGCCACGAGAATTCGTGGTTGTCCCAGATCGCGACGAACGGCCAGCGGGCGCGAGCGTCCTGGAGGTCGGGATCGGCGAGATAGGCCTTGTAGATGGCCCGGTAGCCGTCGACGGTCAGCGGGATGTGGAAGTTGCCGACCTTGTGGCCGTCTGGTATGCGCGCAACCTCATAAATCGTGCGGTCGTAGCGCGTCTTCACCTCGTCGGGATACTCGACCACCTCGTAGATGAAGTCACCGAGGTGCAGAACGAAATCGAGTTTCTCCGCGGCGGGAGCGCGTTCGTCTTCGTAAATCATCCGGCGATAGGCGTTGAGCTTGCCCTCGTTGACATCCTGGCAGCTCACAAAGGCGAAGTTCACCGTGCGCGGATCGTTTGGCAATGGCGCTGTGATCGTACGGCCGACCCGGCTGCCGTTTCCGTCGATGTCGGTGAAGCGATACCAGTAGGTGCGGGCCGGCTTGAGTCCGCCGATCAGAACGCGCGAGGTCCAGTCCGTGGTGCTCGAAACCGGTACCTTAGCGTGCGCGATGACTCGGCGGAATGCCTCATCCTCCGCTACCTCGACGGTCAGGAGCTGGCGTTTGCTGTCGGTGAACGGACGCCTCGTCCACAGGATGACGCTGTGCGAATCGGGATCGCCCGAGGCGACCCCTTGAGGATAGAGATCACGCCGCTCATGCCAGCGGACCCGCGAGCCGCGGGCCGGTCCCACCCACGCGAGCGAAGCTCCGATTGCTGCTGCGGCTTTGAGAAAAGATCGGCGGCTGATCTTCATGTCTTTTGCGAGGATGGCACACCGCGGTTCTGCATTGAACCGGGCCTCATCGATCGTCACGAGAATGTCGCGCACCGTTTGCGTGGGGGGCGGCGGGTTAAACGGTGGGCTGGGAGGATTGGACGGTATTCGAACTCACGCTCTTGCGGCAGCCTGACCGCAAATGCGCAAATCCTGAAGGAGGCTTGGCCAACAAACGGACCGGTACGTTGCCGGTGGTTAGGAGGATTGGACGGTATCCGAACCGCCGTGGTGTTCGCCGAGCTTGCCTGATCGCGAAGAAGGAGGGTGAGAGGCTTGACCAACCTACGCAGCCGACTGTGGCGGTTGGCTAGAAGTACTGGCGGAGTATCGAACTGTCGTGCTCGCGGGATGAACATCACGCGTTCATCTTGGCAGTTCCCCTCTCTGAGAGGCGACGGATCTCAACATCACGGCACGTGTCATTGCAACATCTTGATCTTCCGAAGTTTCTTAACTTGCGAGTTGCGTGGGATCGCGAGTACCTGTCCGCCAAGACGTCTCGTTCGCAGACGCATTCGCATGGGAATCCTGACTTTGAAGTGTCGCGATTGGGCGGGCGACGAGGATCACGGCTAGTGGCTTATCGCTCCCGCTATTCGGGTCTGTAACTCGCTGTCTAATCCTTCGACGGCTTCATTCCAGTACGGTCCGCGCCCGGTAGCCGAGACAAAGGCTGCAAACCACTCCTGCCACGCGTTATCGCTACCATGAGCCGCCATCAGCGTCGCTGCCTCCTTAAGAAAGGCGCGTAACAAGGGTATCGCGATCTTTCTACCTTCATCGGGATCGACGAACAACCGGTTAGCGGCAGGAGTTGGCGACGAAGGCCGTCGATCGTCAACATAGAATCCGGCCGTGCCAGGTAAAAAATCGACTCGCCCCGCGGTGCCGGTCATGGCATCCCAACGCAGGATGCCGGCGGGTAACTCAATGCCATGGAGGGCGTATGCTTTAGGACCCGATACTTTAATCCTCGCGTAGTACGGTGCGACGATGTGCTCATCGAGCCATTCGTCCGTGCCGCCCGCGAGGGTAAGTAGATTCTTGATGTGGGCCCAGCTATTGTCCGCACCACGCCATTTGAGGATACGTTCGCGCTTATCTCTGGAAGCTTTATTCCAGTATCGCGCCAACCAATCCCAATCGTACTCCTTCCGATTCTCGGGGTCTCCCGCAAGCTCTGGTAACTCCTCGGCGGTTATTTCGCAATCGATCAGCGACTCCAGCTCATCACTCCTGATCGAGGCTAGGCCGACTAACGGACCGGCGCGTCGCCGGTGGCTGGGAGACAGGGAGTCGAACCCCGATTCATCGGTCCAGAGCCGATTGTCCTACCATTGAACGATCTCCCAACAGGACAGCGGGTGCGGATGCTACACGGCGCGAAACGCGGGGGTCAAGCCACGCATTCCTTGCATTTGGTGGCACAATCAATGCGGAGGTTGAACGCGTGCTGCCTGAAGTTTTCGAGTGTCCGACGTGCGAGCGACAGTTCGTTTTCGAGCTGATCGAATCGTCCGAGGACCACTCGATCTACTGCCCGCAGTGCAAGCGCTACCTCGGCGAGAAGGACGTCAACTTCGTCCTCCTGACCGAGATCGACGAGCTCACCGAGCGCCTCCGCTTCGAGCGCGATCGCCTCGAAAAAGACGAAGCGGTCTACGGCATGACCGAGTGCGACGCCGAGCTCCGCACCTACGGCGCCGAGATCCACAAGGTCGTCAACATCCTCCGCCGCACCCTCGCCGACCTCGACGCGCTGAAACAGCAATACACGTGAAGCGCCCTCTCGACGGGATCGTCGTCGCCGATTTCTCCAGAGTCCTCGCCGGCCCGTTGTGTACCCAGATGCTCGCCGACGCCGGCGCGCGCGTGATCAAAGTCGAAGAGCCGGGCCGCGGCGATGAGACGCGGCGCTGGGGACCGCCGTTCATCGACGGCATCAGCGCGTACTTCCTGTCGATCAATCGCGGCAAGGAGTCGCTGACGCTGAATCTGAAATCGGAGGATGGGCGGCAGGTGGCGGAGACGCTCATCGCGCGCGCCGACGTCGTCGTCGAGAACTTTCTGAAGGCGCCGATCGACTTCGGGACGAACGCGCGCGCCGTCGTCTGCAGCATTCGCGGCTTCGACTCCGACACCTCCGAGGCGATGACTCCGGGATACGACCTGCTCGCGCAGGCTGGGTCGGGGTTGATGGCCATCACGGGTGAAGTCGATGGCGAGCCGTCGAAGGTGGGCGTCGCGCTAGCCGACGTGCTAACCGCGCATCATGCATTCGGCGCGATCAACGCCGCGCTCGTCGCGCGCGAGCGGACCGGACACGGAACGAAGATCGAGGTGTCGCTCTTCAGTTCCACGCTCGCGTCGCTGGTGAACGTCGCGCAGAACGCGCTCGTCACGGGGAAGGAAGCGCGGCGCTTCGGCAACGAGCATCCGTCGATCGTCCCGTATCAACTCTTTCATGCGAAGGACCGGACGTTCGCCATCGGCGCGGGGACCGACCGGCACTTTGAGCAGATCTGCAACGAGGTCATCGAACGTCCGGAACTCGCGCGCGACCGGCGCTTCGCCACGAACGCGGCGCGTGTGAAACATCGTGGAACACTCGTCCCGCTGCTCGACGAGATCTTCCGGACGAAGAACGCGCGCTACTGGCTGACGCGCCTGCGGAAGGCGAACGTGCCGTGCTCGCTGGTGCAGGGAGTGCTCGAGGCGCTGCATTCGCCGGCGGGACTCCCGCTCGTGACGCGTGTCGAGCATCCGCAGATCGGCGCGTACGAAGCGGTGCGATATCCCGTGCGCTTCGACGGCGCGCGCACGCCCGCCGGCAGCGCGCCGCCGGAGCTCGGGCAGCACACCGACAAAGTGCTGCGCGACCTCGGGTTCACGCGCCGCGAGGTGACGCGGTTGCGGAAGATCGGCGCCGTCTAGCGGGAGACGATGTACAGCAGCATGCAGCACGTCAGGATGAACAGGATCAGTGCCGACGCGAGCAGCACGGGGCGCCGCTCGTTATTGCTGCCGAACGAGCGGAAGACAAACCAGAGGCCGGTGAAGCCGACTCCGAGGATGAGCGAGCCGATGATGATCACGCGGATGACGGCGGTTTGAAAGTCGGGCATCGGGGCATGCATCTTAAGGCCGCCATCTTCGACTTCGACGAGACGATCATCGATCTCGAGCCGCAACACACTGTCGCGTACGAGCTGCTCTGCCGCGCGATGGGGAGCGATTACGCGCGGATGCCGGAGAGCTTCCGCACCGGTTCGGGGCGGCGCATCATCGACGACATCCGCGAGATGCGCGCGTTCTTCGGCTGGACGAAGAGCGAGGACGAGCTGCTGGCGATGCGGCTGCGCGACTTCGACGAAGCATGCAGAACGTCACCGCTGACGCTGATGCCGGGCGTGGAGAAAACCATTCGCGATCTCCACGGCCTCGGCATTCCGCTCGCGATCGCGACGTCCGCGGTCGGCTCCTCGCTCGAGATCCTGCTGAAGCGATTCGAGCTACGCGACTGCTTCGAGCTCATCGTCGACGGCAGTGAAGTCACGCACGGAAAACCTGACCCCGAGGCGTATCTGCTCACCGCGCGGAAACTCGGCGTCGAGCCGAGTGAGTGCGTCGTCTTCGAGGATTCATATGTCGGCGTGCGAGCCGCGAAGGGGGCGGGGGCGTACTGCATCGCTGTGCGCAATCAGCGCGCGCAGGAATATCAGGATCTATCCGAGGCGGACGTGGTGCTCGACAGCTTCGAGCAGCTCGACGTCAGAACGGCTTTCGCGCCGAAAGGACGCTGAGCTCCGCCACGAGGCGGATCAGGCGTCGCCCTTCTTCATCCGCCGTTTCGTATGTGCTGCAGAGCTGCGCCAGCTCTTCCTCGTCCTCGTAGGCGGCGACGGTGAAGCCGTCGGGAGGCTGCAGCGAGGAGTCGGTCGGCACGCGCCACCACGTGTCCTCTTTGAAGTGATAGGCGATGTAGCCGCGCGTACGCATGCGCCGCGCTTCGCCGAGCTGCGCGAGGATGCGCGCGCCGGCGGAGTCGCGTAGATCGCCGCTGGCGTTCGCCTTCTGCGCGGCGAGCACCTTGCCGACGAACGTGGCCATCATGTCGTGCATCCGGTTCTCGGCGTCGCCCTTTCCTTCGACGAAATGCAGTGCCGTGTGCGCGACGCTGCTCTGCATGTCGCCGCCCGGCTTGCGCACTTCCTTCGTCCGGATGACCTCGACGATGAACGTCACGTCCTCGCCCATCCATCGAAACGTGAGCTGGAAACGCTGGCCCGGCTCGACCTTGCCGTAGTGCTCGATGAACGCGCCGCCGACGCCGATGTCGAGGATCAGAGCGCTTTGTGTGTCGAGCTGAGCGAGGATTGGTTTGGCGAGATGAAGGCGTTGGAACTCACGGCGGTCGTTGGTGACCATCAGCGCAGAGATTAACAGGAGGTGGCGCTGATATTGCTGCCTCCGCTACAGGAGCTCCAATGGCGGTCGAACGCCGCGACGAACGGCGAAGCATCTGGCGCGTAGGTCCGGAGAGTACGTGGACGACTGTCCTTCCGGTGGCGTTCATCATCGCCTCGCTGCTCTCGCTCGTCCTCCTGCCGATCATCGTCTCGAATCACACGCGCCGGATGCGCGACGAGATCAAGCGTCTCTCCGAACCGGCGCGCGAAGCGGCGAATGCGACGCAGGTCGATCTCTCCAGGGAGCTCGACAACATCATCGCGTTCCAGGTCACGGGACAGCCGCAATACCGCGCCGAGTACGCGCGCCTGATGAAGGAGCAGGACGAGAAGAGGAAGACCCTCGAGAAGCTCGTGCCGACGCTCGGCGCCGACGCCGTGTCGGCGCTGCGCACGCTGGCCGCCGATACGCGGCAGTGGCATGACGGCGTCCGCGCGGGCGAGTTCCTCGACCGGCAGATGGCCGAGGGAGTGTTCCTCACGCGGCTGTACGAGAAGCATCCGGCTTACGAGCGGTCGCTGCTCGACGCGTCGAATCTCGAGATCATGATTCAGTCGGGGATCGAAGACAGGCTGCAGCGGATCCGGTCGGCCGAGCGGCTGAACATGTCGCTGACGATCTTGCTGACATTGCTCGCGTTCACCTCCGCGATGCTCGTCGCGGGCCTCGGGCGGCAGATGCGACTTCTCGCAGGCGAAGCGATGCGGCGTCGCGCCGAGGCGGAGCATGAAGCGGCGGCGGCGAAGACGGCGCGTGCGTTCGCCGAGCAGCAGGAGCGGCGCGCGGCGTTCATCGCCAGCGCGGGGCAGGCGCTCAGCGCGTCGCTCGATTACGAGCAGACCGTGGCCACGCTGGCGAAGCTGATCGTGCCGAATCTCGCGGAGGTCTGCGTCATCGACATGGTGGAGGCGGGGGACGGATCGCTGAAGCGCGTCGCCGCGGTGCATCGCAATCCGGAAGAGCAGATCGCCCTCAATCCGATGATCGGCGACGCGATCTTCGAAACGCCCGACGTCATCGTGCGCGTGATGAACGAGCGCGACGCGCGGCTGGTCGGAGCGGCGGCAGGACTGATGCGCTACATCGGCGGGGCGGCCGACGACGCGCGCGGCGTGATGATCGTGCCGCTGGTCAGCCGCGGTCAGACCCTCGGCGTGATCACCGCCGCGGCGCCGAAAGGGAAGACGTTCAGCGAAGACGACCTGTCGCTCTGCGTCGATCTTGCGCGGCATGGATCGTTCGCCGTCGACAACGCGCACCTCTACCTCGACGCGCAGCAGGCGGTGCGCGCCCGCGAGCAGGTGCTGGCCATCGTGTCGCACGACCTGCGCAATCCGCTCAACGCGATCACGCTCGCCGCGCAGTTGCTGCAAATGAACGAGCTGTCGAAAGACGATCGCGAGCAGGTCGACACGATCGAGCTGTCGGCCAAGCGGATGAGCCGCCTGATCGCCGACCTGCTCGACATCACGCGTCTGGAAGGGGGCAAGCGGCTGCCGATCGAGCCGGAGCGCGTTGACGCCGCGACGATCCTGGACGAGGCGTACGATCTGTTCAAGGCGCAGGCGGCGGCGCAGCAGATCACGCTGCGGCACGAGGTCGTGCAGAACACGCCGCCGGTGCATGCGGATCGCCATCGCGTGATGCAGGTGCTCTCGAATCTCATCGGCAACGCGCTGAAGTTCGTGCCCGCGGACGGCGTGATCTTCTGCCGCGCCGAGCCGGCGATGCGCGACGTGCTGTTCACCGTCGCCGACAACGGCCCGGGCATCCGCCGCGAAGACATCGGCCGGATCTTCAGCCCGTACTGGCAGTCGGAGCGCGCCGAACGGATGGGCGCGGGCCTCGGGTTGCCGATCGTGAAGGGCATCGTCGAGTCGCACGGCGGGAAGATCTGGGTGGAGAGCGAGGAAGGACGGGGAACGCGGTTTTACTTCACGCTGCCGGTGGACAGCGGGCAGCAACAGGAGCGGACCGCTACGCTTTCGGCGGAATCTCCATCTCCTCGCTGATGCTCAATTCAGCGAAGAGGCGGATGAGGCGGCGGCCCTCTTCATCGGAGACGAGGAAGACGCGGCAGAGTCGCTCCATCTCATCGTGATCGACGTCGCGCGCGACGGTGAACCCGACGGACGGCTGCTCGGGGAGAAAGACGGCGCGGCGGCTCCAGGTGAGGTTCGGCTCGAGGCGATAGCAGACGTAGCGCGCCTGCGTGCCGCGGACCGTCTTGTCGCCGTCGATGGCCTGGCCATGCAGTAGCGCCGGTTGCGGGCGCTTCTCCAGCTCCTGCGTCACCAGCGTCGCCAGCATCTTGCGAAGGACGTCGCCCGATCCCTCGATCGCGGCGACGAAGCGGACACCCGACTCGTAGCCGCTGTCGGGATACTTCGCATTGGCGCCGGTGCCGGTGCGAACGAGCTCGCAGCGCAGGCCGATCTCGTCGCCGTCGAAGGAGAAGCGAAGCTCGCCGCTCTCCTGATCGAACGGCTCCGCGTGATGCACGCGGGCGCCGATCACGCCGACTTCGAGGATCGAGACCGCCGTGGTGCCGAGCGTTCCCGGGAGAGGGGGATCGAGACGGAGCCGTTGAAATTCGCGGCGCTCAGCGGACGACATGTCCGCGCATTTTACTGCGCCGACGTCAACTTCACCGAGGCAACGTAACGGCCGCGCAGCGCCTGCCGGTACTGGGTCGTCCGCGCCATCACGCGCACCACGTAATTCTGCGTCTCGTCGAACGGCGGCATGCCTCCGAAGCGCTCCACATTTCCCTCGCCGGCGTTGTACGCGGCGAGCGCCGTTCGCTGATCGCCGAAGCGGTCGAGGAGGTAGCGGAGGTACTTCGTCCCGGCGGCGATGTTCTCTTCCGGATCGAACAGGTCGTCGGCGCCCATCAGGCGGCCGGTCTCCGGGATGATCTGCATCAGGCCCTGGGCGTTCTTGTGCGAGATGAGGCGCGGGCGGAAATCCGACTCCGCCTCGACCACGGCGGCGACGAGCTCCGGTGAGAGATTGTTGCGGCGCGCCTCGCGGTAGATGATCGAGCCGTACTGCACTTCCGTGCGGAAGAACTCCTCTTTCATGACGTCGAAGGCGAAGCGCTGCGGCTGCATCGCCGGGGTGCCGAACGTGGAGCGGATGCGCGGCGTGGTGAAGATCGGAAGCTCGCGCACCTTCGCTGCTTCGCGTTTGATGGCGAGCATCGGGATCGACATGTTCATCGCTTCGGTCGGGATCATGGCGCCGAAGGCGAGGGGAACGCCGACGATGAGAGCGACGCCGCGGGTCGATACGGCGCGGCCGGCGCGTTGTGCGAAACGCACGGAACGGCGCCACAGTGTCCGTTCCCGCCTCGCGTGAATCTGGCAGTCGCAGATGATGCGGAAGTCCTTTGCGTGCATACGGCGAACGCTAGTGGGCAAGACGCGGACCAGTTTCGGCTGTTGCAAATCCAAATCGTTGATCTTCAATGCTTTAAAATTCTTTCCATGCCGCCGGTCAATCGTCGCCGCTTCCTGCAGTTGTCTGCCGCCGCATCGCTCGCGCCTGGCGCACTCATCGGTAATACGAAGAGCCCGGCCGGAGCGTCCGGTGGATACATGCTGCAGATGAACGGCTACGCCGTGAATGCGGAAACGCCGCTCGAACTGCTGACCGACTACATCACTCCTGTTGGATTGTTCTTCGTACGAAGCCACTGGATCCCGCGCACACCCACACTCCGCCAGTGGCGCCTCACCGTGGACGGTGAAATTGGGGAGTCGTTGAGACTCAGTTTAGATGATTTGCGGAAAATGCGTGTGACCGAGGCCACATGCGTCCTGCAATGCGCAGGAAATGGGCGCGGACTCTACACGCCAACGCTCCCCGGTGTCCAGTGGCGCTACGGCGCGGTCGGGAACGCCCGCTGGCGCGGCGTGGCGGTGAAAGACGTCCTCGAACGGGCCGGCGTGAAGCCATCGGCGAAGCATTTGCACGCCTTCGGCTCCGACGATCCGCCCGGGAAAGTGCCGCCGTTTCATCGCTCGATCGAGATGGGAAAGGCGCTGGACGACGCGATTCTCGCGTACGAGATGAACGGCCAGCCGCTGAGCGCGATGCATGGCGCGCCGCTGCGGCTCGTCGTCCCGGGATGGGCGGGCGATCACTGGATGAAGTGGCTGGTGCGCCTCAGCGCGCAGCCGGAGCCGCAGAAGGGCTTCTACATGGACACGGCGTATCGGTATCCGCTGAAGCCGGGCGAGCCGGGCGTGACCTTCAAGCCGGAAGAGATGCGTCCGCTGACCGAGCTCGCGGTGAAGTCGAACATCACGACCGCGCCGAAGCAGGCGAAGGCCGGCGCGTCGAAGACGATCAGCGGTTTCGCCTTCTCCGGCGCGCCCGACATCGAGAAGGTCGAGATCAGCGACGACGACGGCGCGACGTGGCAGCTCGCGGAGCTCGATCCGCGGCACTCGCCGTACGCGTGGCGCCGCTGGTCGTATCGCTGGACTCCGCGCGCCGCGGGCAAGGCGCGGCTCTTTGCGCGCGCGACCGACGTGCGCGGCAACGTGCAGCCGCGCGAGTCGGTGTGGAACCAGAGCGGGTATCTCTACAACGCGTGGCACTCGGTCGACATCGAGGTGACGGCATGAAGCTGGCGATTCTGATTGCACTGCTGCCGCTCGTCGGGACGAAGCTCGCGACGCTGCCGGAAGGAAAAGGGAAATCGGTCGTCGAGTCGCGCTGCTACGCGTGCCACTCCGCCGATCTGCTCATTCAGCAGCGCCTGACCGAGAAGCAGTGGACCGCGACGGTGGAGAAGATGACGCGCTGGGGAGCGCCTGTGACCGATGACGAGAAGCCGGTGATCATCGAGTACCTGGCGAAGCGCTTCGGCGTGGACAACAAGGGGTTCAGGGCGACGAAGGTGCGTCCGATGGCTCGGTAGTCTCCGTCGTCGCGCTCGTATCGGTGGTCTCCGTCGTCTCGGTCGTAGCGCTGGTGTCGGTCGTTTCCGTCGGCTCCGGAGTCGCCGTATCCGTCGGCGGCGTCTGCTCCAGCGCGGTGTCGGTCGCCGGCGCCGGCTCTTCCGGTTTCTTCTTCTCCGTCAGCACTTCCTTCTCGAAGAGGTATCCCCAGCGCCGCATGCGGGAGAGGATCATCTTCTGCCGTCCGCGCAATCTGCGATTCGGCCCTGCCGGGTCCATCACGCGCGGATTCGGCAGGCATCCTGCGAGCAGCGCGGCCTGCGACGGCGTCAGCTCCGACGCCCTCTTCTGAAAGTAAAAATGCGCCGCGGCCTCGGCGCCGTACACGCGCTCTCCCATCTCCACGACGTTCAGGTAGAGCTCGAGGATCCGCTTCTTCGTGAGGTGCTCCTCGAGCGCGCGGGCGATGAAGAACTCCTTGAGCTTTCGCAGCGGATTGCGCGACGGCGAGAGATAGAGGTTCTTCGCAAGCTGCTGCGTGATCGTCGAGCCGCCGTGCGCGAGCTTTTTCTTCTTCCAGTCCTTCTCGATCGCTTCCTGCATCCCCTTCACGTCGACGCCGTGGTGCTCGTAGAACGAATCGTCTTCCGCGACCAGCACGGCGCGGCGCAGGTAGGGGGAGATCCGCTCGTACGGGACGAACGTGTAGTGGATCGTGTCGTCCTGGCCCGCGTCGCGGAGCTGTTCGCGGCGCTGCTCCATGAAGGCCGTCGACTTCGGCGGCTCCTTCGCCAGGCGGGAAACGTCAGGGAAGGTGAGCCACTCGTACGCGAGAAAGGCGACGAAAAGTAACAGCGCGCCGAGCAGGAGGCGTTTGAACAATCGAGCGATTGTACTTAGATTGTCAGGTATGAAACGGCTCCCCATCCTGCTGCTCCTCGTCCTTGCTGCCACCTCCACGTTCGCGCTCGACACCGTCACGCGCGGCAAGCGCATCGGCGTCCTGCTCACGCGGGAGCGCTACGAGGGAGCGGAGAGCGCGATGTCGGCGTCGATCGCGAAGTACCTCCGCGAGGAGCTGGTGAAGGCCGGCTTCGACGCGTTCGACACGAAGGTCACCTACGACGAATTGAGCCGCAACGCGACGACCGCGGCGGACTACTACGTCGAGATCACGGCGAGCGACTCCACCGGCGGCGTGCCGGGCGGCATCGGCATCGGCAACAGCAACGTCGGCGTCGACATCTCGGTCGTCATCGCCCACGTCGCCGCGGAAGTGCGGCTGTACGACGGGCGGTCGCTGGAGCTGATGCATCGCTTCGAGCTCGACAAGTCGCGGAAGGGAATCGCGCCGACGTCGATCAGCATCGGCGGCTCGAACCTCTTCGCCTGGATCGCCATCCCGATCACCGAGGTCGTGCAGTTCCGGCGCGCGGCGCATGCGGTGGCGAAAGAGGCCGCCATTCAGGTCGCCGAGTACCGGCAGGCCGATTGAAGCCGGTCATCGTCCTGACCACCGTCGGCTCGGACTTCGATCCGAAGCCGCTCGCGCGCGAGCTCGTCGACGCGCGCCTCGCCGCCTGCGTCAACATCGTCCCGGCGATCGAGTCGGTTTATCGCTGGGAAGGAAAGGTCGCGGAAGAGGGCGAGAAGCTGCTCCTCATCAAGACTGTCGAAGAGCGGCTCGATGCACTGCAGGCGAAGTTGGTCGCGATGCATCCGTACGACGTGCCGGAGTTCGTTGTCCTCGCGATCGACGAGATCCGCGGTCCGTATCGCGACTGGCTGATCGCATCCGTCTGATCACGCCGGCGATCAAGAGCACGCCGAGTGTGGCGAACGTGATCGCGCGACCCCGCGTGAACCCGACCGGCAAATAGATCAGCCGCACGCGGTGATGTCCGGCCGGCACATGCACGCCGAGAAAGGCGTGATTGGCGTACGAGATCTTCACGCGCCGGCCGTCGATGTACGCGCGCCAGCCGTCCCACGCCGTTTCCGAGATCACGATCCAGCCGTTCGAATCCATGTCCGCATCGAGTTTGTAGCCGAGCTTCGCGCGCCTGATCGCAACGCGGCCGGTGCCGTTCAGGACGTCCTGCGCCGGGTACGTCGGCACCTCGATCCAGGCGCGGTCCGCGAAGTCGTTCGCCGAAAGGAGCTCGCCCACCACCTCCCCCGCGCTCGGCAGATAGCGGACCGTGCGAGGGATGAACGCGCGCGGCAGCACGTTCGTGTTTTCGATGACCTTCGAGCCGCGATCGATCGCGATCACCTTCCACCCCGGCGGGACGGCGTAACCGGCCGGAGCGAAGAGATAGCGGATGTTGAGAAACGAGAGGAACGGCCGGGAGGCGTCGGGGATGAGGTTGTAGGAGACCGGCTGCTGCGTGCACCAGAGCGGAAACGTCGCCGCGAGCCGGAGGCTGTTCATCGCCGAGTAGCCGCGCGCGTCGTCCAGGCCGTAGAACGCGGCGGCGTCGGGGATGAATTGATAGTCGATCGCGGCGATGCGGAACGGTTGCGCCGATTGCGGGATCGCCGCGATGGCCGGCACTGTCGGATAGAACGCGCGCCGCGGGATCGTCGGGTAGATCGAGCCCGCCTCGAGCAGACGCTCGAACAGCACGAGTCCGACGATCGTGCTCTGCGCGTTGAAGGGGATCGAGTCGACGGCGAAGGCCGCGAGCATGGCGAGAAAGAAATCGGCGGCGAAGGCGAGCCGCTGATTGACCGTGATGCTGAACAGCGGCAGCGCGTGCAGGGCATTCGCCACCGGCGGGGCGTTGACGCCCGCCAGACCGCAGATCACGGCGAGCGCGAAGAAAAACCAGGTCTCGCTTCGCTTGCGCGCGAAGACGAGCCCGAGGAGCGAGAGGCCGATGATGGCGAAGCCGGCGCCGCCGCTGTCGGGCTCCCGCTCGCGGTCGAGATCGAACGGCAGCAGCGTGGTGCGCGTGCGGCGGAGGACGGAACCTGGCTCCGCCGCGAACCGCATGCTCGCGCCGTATTCGCGCAGACCGTTCTGCACCGATTGCGGAGCGGCTTCGATGAACGGCAGGAGAAAAATCGCGGTGATGCCGAGGGCGACGAGTCCGGAGATGAGGGCGATGACGATCGGACGGAACGCGCGCTGTCGGGCCAGCTCGAAGACGCCGTACGCGATGCCGACGGCCACGACGTGCAGCAGCGTCTCCGGATGTCCGGCCAGGATCTCCAGCACCAGCGCAATTGTGAGCACGACGCCGCGACGTATCGGCGAGTGAGTGCTGTCCGCCACGAGCCGCACGGCGCAGAGGATCAGCGGCAGCAGCGCCCACGACCTCCCGATCGGCCAGCCGACGAAGAACGCCATCCCGGCGGAGCACATCCAGCCCGCCGCGGCCACGCACGAGGCGGCGTTGCCGCAGCCGAGTGAACGGGCGAAGACGAATGCGGAGAACGCTGCGAGAAAGAACGTGATCGACGCCGAAAACGTGAGGCCGGTCCCGATCGGGATCAGCAGCGCGATGAGATTGAACGGATCGTACGGCGCCGGTTGCGCCGCGGCCGCGAGGATGTCGCCGCACAGCATGTGGCGGTTCCAGAGCGGCCATTCGCGATGCAGCAGCGACTCGGTGACCGCCTTTCGCCACGGGATGATCTGTTGATAGAGATCGCTGAGGTGGCCGTTGTGCACGACGGCCACTCCGTATTCGTCGCGATAGGAGCGCAACGGCTCGGACATGAACGGGAGATCGATCGGCGCGTAGACCGCGCCGGTGAGCAGCGCGCGTCCGGTGAAGCAGAACGGCAACAGCATCACGACGAGTGCCGCTCCGCGCGACACGGCCTGGACGTTGCGGCTCCAGAGGACGAGGAGAGCGACAGTAGCGAGGAAGTACAACAGCAGCGTGGTCAACGCTGGGATTTACGGCTGATCGAAGGATTTCGTCGCCGTTCGCACTCCAACGAGCATGAAGACGTTCATGCTTGCACTGCTCCTCCTGACGACCACCGCTGCCTCCGGGCAGGACAACAGCGTCGTGCTCCGCCTCGCCTCCAGCCAGTTCAGCGGCGAGAGCGCCTCGATCGAAGGCGAGGAGAGCCTGCCGCTCTCACTCTCCTCGAACGCCGGCTACGGCATCGGCTTCACACATCAGTTCTCGCCACGCTTTTCCGCGGCCTTCGACGTCATGCGGCTCCGTCCCGACGTCAAGGCAGACGTCGGCGGCATCGCCCTCGACGGCGGCACGCTGTCTCTCACGCCGCTCACCGCGATCGCGCGCGTGCATGGGCGCTACGTCTACGCCGGTGCGGGACTGGCGTACGTGATGACCGGCGATCTGCGCAGCGCGGACCTCGATTCCGACGGCGTCGGCGGCGTCTCGGTCGACAATGACGTCACGTACGTACTCAATGCAGGGGTCTCCGTGCCGGCCGGAAAGTCGCTGCACATCGACTTCGATGCGCGCTACTTCCCGGCGGAAGCCGATGCCACGACCACCGCCGGCCGCGGACGCCTGAAGTTCAACTCGCTCCTCCTCGGGGTCGGCCTGGGATGGCGGTTCTGACATGAATGCGGTCAACGACAAAGCGCTGGCGGCGCGAATGCTGAAGGGGGACGAGCGCGCGTTCGGCGAGTTCTTCGACGCCTACTTCGCGCCGCTCTTCCGCTTCTCGCTCTCGCGGCTCGACGGCAACGACGCCGCGGCGGAGGACGTCGTGCAGAGCGCGATGACGAAAGCGATCGCGAAGCTGGCGACCTATCGCGGCGAGGCGACGCTGATGACGTGGCTCTGCACCTTCTGCCGCCACGAGATCAGCGCCTGGTGGCGGAGCGAGTCGCGGCAGCCGAGCCGGCCCAATTTGCCCGAGGATCTCGCCGAGATCGAGGCCGCGCTGGAGTCGCTCGCGCTGACGAGCGACGACACGCCGGAGCTGAACGCGAAGCGGAGGGAGACGGCGCGGATGGTCCACGTCGCGCTCGATCGCCTGCCGCGCAACTACGCCGACGTCCTCGACTGGAAGTACATCGAGGCCGTTCCGGTGCTGGAGATCGCGACGCGCCTCGGCGTGAGCGCGAAGGCGGCGGAGTCGCTGCTGACACGGGCCCGCGACGCCTTTCGCGAGGCGTTCACCGAGCTCCTCTCCGGATCGATGCTGCTGCAGAAGCGGGGTGACGCATGAACGAACGACATGAATTGAGCGATGAGTCGGTGGAGCGCCTGCTGCGCATCGCTTCCGAAAAACCGGCAGTGCCGCACGAGGCCGAAGCGCGAGTCCGCGTGGCGGTGCATCAGGCGTGGCAGCAGGACGTGGCGAAGCGGCGCTTCCGCCGCCGCGTCTGGACGGCGTCGTCGCTCGCCGCGGCGGCCGTGATCGCGATCGTGTTTCTCTCCATTCCGCGGCAGACGATCGCGCCGCCGATTCCCGCCGCGAAGCTCGAGCGGAGCGTCGGCACGGTGCACGTCCGCGCGGCCGACGGCAGCACGCTGATCGAGACCGGCGCGGATGGACGCGCGTCGTTCCGCCTCGACAGCGGGACGGAGTTCCGCATCGACCGCAATTCGCGCGTGTCGCTGGGCCGCAATTTCACGGTGATCGTCGGCGCGCTCTACGTCGCATCGGCGGAGCGCGGGCTCGAGGTGCACACGCGTTTCGGCGTTGCGCGTGACATCGGCACGCGCTTCGAGGTGCGCGTCGGCGGAGGCACGGAGCTCGTGCGCGTCCGAGACGGCATTGTCGACTTCGAGACCCACCGCGCGGTTGCCGGCGAGCAGCTCGAGATCACGCGGAGCGGCGTGACGAAGTCGCCGCTCGCGACGCACGCCGCGGAGTGGAGCTGGATCGAATCGGTCACGCCGGCGTTCGCGATCGAGGGGAGCAGTGTTGCTTCGTTCGTGACGTGGGTGGCGACCGAGAGCGGTATGAGCGTGCAGTACGAGTCGAACGACCTCCGCCTTCGCGCGCAGCGCACCACGCTGCATGGCTCGATCGGCGATCTCACGCCGGCCGTTGCCTGCGGCGCGATTCTGCCGACTGCCGGCATGCGCTGCACGGCGGCGAACGGCGTGCTGCACATCGAGGCTGCGAGATGAAGCGCCTCGCATCGCTCCTGCTCATCGCACTACCGGCGTTCGCGACTTACACCGGACGTCCGCTCACCGCCGTCCTCGCGGAGATCGAAGGCCGCGGCATGCGTCTCGTCTACAGCTCCGAACTGGTGAAGCCGGAGATGCGCGTGCTGAACGAACCGCGCGCGAAGGACGATCGCGCTCTGCTCAAGGAGATCCTCGAACCGCACGGACTGACGTTGAAAGATGGACCGGGCGGCGTGGTGCTGATCGTCGAAGCGCCGCACAGGAAGACCGTCACGCCGGCGCCGCTGCTGGAGCTCCCGAAGTTTTCGTTAGCAACCATCGTCGTCACGCCGAGCGAGTTTCCGCTCCTCGGCGGTGCACCCGAGGAGCGTCGATTCCTCACTCGCGAAGAAGTCATCCGCCTGCCGCACCTCGGCGATGACGTCTTCCGCGCCATCGACCGCCTTCCCGGCGCGGCGACCGGCGACATCTCGTCGGCGCTGCAGATCCGCGGAGGAGAAGGGAGCGACGTCCTCGTGCTGATCGACGGACTCGAGGTCTACGAGCCGTTTCACATCAAGGACTTCAACGTCTTCTCCATCGTCGACAGCGAGGCGATCGGCGGGATCGACTACCTGAGCGGCGGGATGCCGTCGGAGTACGGCGATCGGATGGGCGCGGTCGTCGACATGTCGACCGCCAGTCCGTCGAAGCGCCGCACGTACGCCGGCGTCAGCTTCACGCATGCGCGCTTTCTGTCCGAGGGAACGTTTGCCGGCGATCGCGGAGAGTGGCTCGTGTCGGCGCGCCGCGGCTACCTCGACTTCGCGCTGCAGATCGCGAGCGAGGCCAATGACAATCTCGCGCCGCGGTACTACGACGTGCTGGGGAAAGTGCAGTACCGCATCGGCGGGCGCTCGGTGCTCTCCGCGGAAGTGCTCGCCGCTTACGATCACCTCCGCTTCGAGACCACCGGCGAGGAGAACGACGGCCACTACGGCAACACGTACGCGTGGCTCAATCTGCGCAGCGCGTGGACGCCGCGGCTCTCTTCGCGCAGCGTCGTTTCCTCGGGACGCGTGACGCGGCGCAGGCTCGGCGGACGTGATGAATTCGATCAGACCGCGAGCGTTGCCGACCGCCGGTCGTTCGACGTCAACGGCGTGAAGCAGGACTGGACGCTCGATCTCTCCGAGCGCCGGCATTACGTCAAATGGGGATTCGACGCGAAGCACTTCGACGCGTCGTACCGCTACGCGAGCACGAGCGTGATCCGCTATTCGCCGCTGAGTGTCGTGACGACGCCGATCGAATCGGCGCGTGACGAGTCTCTGCGGCCGCGCGGGACGTCGTTCGCGTTCTACGCCGCCGATCGCGTGCGCATCGGGAAGAGCCTCGCGCTCGAAGTGGGCGCGCGGATCGAGAAAGAGAGCTGGGCGGGCGAGGGCGCCGCCGTCACGCCGCGCGTGAATCTCGCCTGGTCGCCATCGGCACGGACGACGCTGCGCGCGGCGTGGGGCCGGTACCGTCAACCGCAGGCGATCAACGAGATCCGGATCGAAGACGCCGACGTCGCGTTCGATCCGGCGCAGCGATCGACGCAGGCGGTGATCGGCGTCGAGCAGCGCCTCGCGGGCGGAATCGGCGTGCGCGTCGATGTCTACAGGAAGGAGATTTCGCACGTCCGGCCGCATTACGAGAATCTGTTCGATCCGCTCGAATTCTTCCCCGAAGTACGGTTCGATCGGACACGCGTGGCGCCGGAACGCTCGCGTGCGCACGGGGTGGAGATCATCGCCAAGAAAGACGCGGGAGAGGGGAAGGTGTCGTGGTGGGCGAGCTTCGCGCGCTCGTCGGCGATCGACACCATCGATGGAAGCGATGTGCCGCGCAGTTGGGACCAGCCGAACGCCGCGAGCTTCAGCGTGAACTACCGCCAGAGCGACGTCTGGAACATCAACGTAGCCGGTCTCTACCATTCCGGCTGGCCGACGACGCCGCTCGACGCCAGCGTGGTCGGCTCGACGATCCAACCCGCGCTCGGCGCACGCAACGCCGCGCGGCTGTCAGCGTTCAGCCGGCTCGACACCCGCATCAGCCGCAGCACGGCCTTCTCGCGCGGGACGTTCCGCTCGTGGATCGAAGTCACGAACCTCCTCAATCACCGCAACGTCTGCTGCGTCGAGGAGTTCAGCTTCATCGTCAACCAGGGCCAGCGCTCGGTCGATGTGAAGGGGAGCGATACCGGAGTCGGACGGTTGCCGTCGTTCGGGGTGTCGTGGGAGTTTTGAAAAAATCCACATCACGTAGAACGGGAAGCCCGATCGCCGCGAAAGCGTTAGATTCAGGCTCATGGACTCCATCGTCATCCGCGGCGCACGCGAGCACAACCTCAAGAACATCGACGTCGTCATCCCCCGCAACAAATTCGTAGTCATCACCGGCGTCTCCGGGTCGGGGAAGTCGTCGCTCGCGTTCGACACGATCTTCGCCGAAGGGCAGCGCCGCTACGTCGAATCGCTGAGCGCGTACGCCCGGCAGTTCCTCGAACAGATGGAAAAGCCCGACGTCGATTCGATCGAAGGGCTCTCGCCCGCGATCTCGATCGAGCAGCGGACCACCTCGCGCAATCCGCGCTCGACCGTCGGCACCGTCACGGAGATCTACGACTACCTCCGCCTGCTCTACGCGTCGATCGGCATTCCGCACTGCACGAACTGCGGCCAGGAGATCCATCCGCAGACGATCCAGCAGATGGTCGACCGGTTGCTCTCGCTCCCCACCGGCACGAAGTTCACGCTGCTCGCGCCGTACGTCCGCGGCAAGAAGGGCGAGTACCGCAAGCAGATGCTGCAGATGGTGAAGGAAGGCTTCACCCACGCCATCGTCGACGGCAAGGAGGTCGAGCTCTCCGATCCGCCGGCGCTCGACAAGCAGAAGAAGCACGACATCGACGTCCGCATCGACCGCATCGTGGTGAAGGAAGGGATCGCGCAGCGTCTCGCCGATTCACTCGAGACCGCGACGCGCGTGTCGAAGGGTCTGGTCAAGATCCTCTACCAGGAAGATAAACGCGAAGAGCTCCTGTCGCAGAACTACGCCTGTCCCGACTGCGGAATCTCCATCGGCGAGATCACGCCGCGCCTCTTTTCCTTCAACTCACCCTTCGGTGCCTGCGCGCGCTGCTCGGGCCTCGGCGTCCTCCTCGAGATCGACGAGCGGAAGATCATCCCCGATCCCGCGAGGTCGATCGAAGACGGCGCGATTGCGATCTGGAAGGAAGGGGCCGACAACTGGCGCCTGAAGCAGATCCACACGATCGCCAAGCACTACAAGTTCTCGGTCTCCACACCGTGGCAGAAGCTGCCGGAGAAGGCGCGCAACTGCATCCTCTACGGCTCCGAGGAGAAGATCCGCTTCGCGTTCCAGGGCTCGGACAGCACGTACGCCTACAACGGCACGTACGAAGGCCTGATCCCGATGCTGAAGCGCCGCCACCTCGAGTCGGACAACGACGACATCCGCGAAGAGATCGAGCGCTTCATGACGCCGACGAAGTGCCCCGACTGCAACGGCCGCCGCCTCAAGCCGGAAGCGCTGAGCGTGACGGTCGCCGGCCTGCCGATCGACAAGGTCGTGAAGCAGCAGCTCCTCGAGGCGGAGACGTTCTTCCAGACGATCGACATGTCGGCGCGTGACGAGCAGATCGCAGGCAAGATCCTGAAGGAAGTGCGCGACCGCCTGCACTTCCTCAACGCGGTCGGTGTCGGCTACCTCACGCTCGATCGCGGCGGCGCGACACTCTCCGGCGGCGAGGCGCAGCGCATCCGTCTCGCGACGCAGATCGGCTCGAAGCTGATGGGCGTGCTGTACGTCCTCGATGAGCCGTCGATCGGCCTGCATCAGCGCGACAACAAGAAGCTGATCGAGTCGCTGCTCGAGCTGCGCGAGCTCGGCAACACGGTGATCGTCGTCGAGCACGACGAGGAGACGATCGAGACGGCGGACCACATCATCGACCTCGGGCCGCGCGCCGGCGTGCATGGCGGCGAGATCGTGGCCGAGGGCTCGCTGGAGCAGGTGAAAACGTTCCCGTCGTCGCTCACCGCGAAGTACCTGCGCGGCGAAGCGCGCATCGAGGTCCCGGTGCAGCGCCGCGTGGCGGGCGAAAACTCGCTCGTGATCCGCGGCGCAAAGCAGAACAACCTGAAGAACATCGACGTCGAGTTCCCGCTGGGACTCTTCATCGCCGTCACCGGCGTGAGCGGCTCGGGGAAATCGACGCTGGTCAACGACATCCTCTACAAGGCGCTGTCGCGGCATTTCTACGACTCGGTCGACACGCCGGGTGAGCACGCGCGCATCGACGGGCTGGAGCATCTCGACAAGGTCATCGACATCGATCAGTCGCCGATCGGCCGCACGCCGCGCTCGAATCCCGCGACCTACACGCAGCTCTTCACCGAGATCCGCACCCTGATGTCGAACACGCCGGAAGCGCGCATGCGCGGCTACGGCCCGGGACGCTTTTCGTTCAACGTGAAGGGCGGCCGCTGCGAGGCATGCAAGGGCGACGGGCAGATCAAGATCGAGATGCACTTCCTCCCCGACATCTACGTGACGTGCGATGTCTGCGGCGGCAAGCGCTACAACCGCGAGACGCTGGAGGTGAAGTACAAAGGCGCGTCGATCGCGGAGATCCTCGACATGACGGTGGAGCAGGGGATCGAGATCTTCCGCAACATCCCGAAGATCTTCAACATCCTCCGCACTCTCGACGAAGTAGGCCTCGGCTACATCAAGCTCGGCCAGTCATCGACGACCCTCTCCGGCGGCGAGGCGCAGCGCGTGAAGCTGGCGAAGGAGCTGGCCAAGCGCGCGACCGGCCGCACGATGTACATCCTCGACGAGCCGACCACGGGCCTCCATTTCGATGACGTCGCCAAACTGCTGCACCTGATGCACGGCCTGGTGGATCGCGGCAATACCGTCGTCGTGATCGAGCACAACCTCGACGTCATCAAGACGGCGGATCACGTGATCGACCTCGGTCCCGAAGGCGGCGACGCCGGCGGGCGGGTGATCGCGATGGGGACGCCGGAGGAAGTGGTGCAGCAGTCGGACGCGCCGACGGCGGAGTATCTGCGCAAGGTGCTCAAGGGAACGACCGGAGCGCCTCCGGCGGGCGGGCCCGGCCCGCTGCGTCGGTTGGCCAAGCCCTAAATACAAACGCAGCGGGCCGGGCCCGCCCGCCGGAGGCGCCCTCGTCGTCCCCCGGTCCTCAGTGCGAAGTCACGTGCAGCGTGTCCGGTGACGGCGTTGCCATATTCGCCGTCCCTCGCACCTCGTAGACCGGCATCTTCTGCTGCAGGCCTTTGAGGGCGAACTCGCCGAGCGGCTCGGTGTGGAACGAGCCCATGATGCGGTCGAGCGTGTTCTTCGAGATCACGAGCTGGCCCGGTTTCGCGACGCCGCTCTCCAGCCGGGAGGCGATGTTCACCGACGATCCGAGCACCGTGTAATCCACGCGTTTCTCAGTGCCGACGTTGCCGACCACCGCGGGGCCGCTGTTGATGCCGACGCGCACGCGGACGGGGGGGAGGCCTTCCCGCTCGCGGTGTGCGTTCCAGTCGGTGACGAGGTGCTGCAGCATCAGGCCGGCGAGGACTGCGCGGTCGGCGTGATCCTCCTGCGGGATCGGCGCGCCGAAGAACGCCATCACCGCATCGCCGATGAATTTATCGAGCGTGCCGCCGTAGGCGAAGATCGAGTCCACCGCGGCGGTGAAGAAGTGCGAGAGGAACTCCGACACTTCCTCCGGTTTCTTCGTCTCCGAGATCGTGGTGAAGCCGGAGATGTCGGCGAAGAGGATCGAGACGTCGGCGCTGTGGATCTCCGTCTCGTTCGTCGAGACGACCCCTTTGACGATCTCGTCGATGACCGCGGGCGAGTGATAGCGCTCCATCTTCGAGCGGATCTTCCGCTCCTGCTCCACCTTCTCGCCGAGCTGCGCGCGCTCGATGGCCACCGCCGCGAAGTTCGCCAGCGCCGTCAGCAGATCGAGGTCTTCTTCCGTGAAGCGGCCGATGTGAATCGGCGAGTCGACCTGCACCGCGCCGATGACATGCGCCTTGTTCCAGAGCGGGACGCACATCGCGGAGCGGATGCCGTGGATGGCGATCGACTTGCCGCCGAGGAGGCGCGCATCTTCGAGAGCGTTGGAGGTCATCAGCGCGACCTGCTGCTCCGCCACCATCTTCAGGATCGTCCGCGAGATCGGGATGTCCTCGGCGTTCGCGCCTTCGATGAACTTCGTCAGCTTCGGAACCGGCGTGCCGTCCTCGTCGAACAGGATCAGCAGGCCGCGCTCCACCGGCAGGTACTTGAAGATCATGTCCATCACGACGTTGAGGAGCGAGTCGAGGTTGTCGCTCTGCAACATCGCCTTCGCCACCTGCACCAGGACCTGGAAGATCTTCTCCCGCGCCATCCCCGGCTCGGGCTTGACCCCCGGCTCCGACGGCGGACGGGGCGCCAGTTTCTCGGCCTCGGCGAAGTCGAGGTTGAACTCCGAGTTGAAGTCGGAGATGCGGCGGATGACGGTGCCCGACGGGTTGTCGAACATCGACTCGCCGGTGAAATCGACGGAAGGCATGCCGCGCAGCTCGAGCTGCACGGAGCCGATCAGGATCTTGTCGCCGGGATTGACCGCCGATTCGGTGATGAGGTTGCCGTTGACCTTCACGCCGTTGGTCGACTTGAGGTCGATGATCCACCAGTGACCGTCACGCGGCTCGAAGCGCGCGTGCTTGCGCGACACCGACGGGTGATTGAGGACGAGATCGTTTCCCTCGGTGCGTCCGACTGACATTTCCCCGCGCAGATCTGCAACGCGAGGTACGCCGAGGTCAACGTAATGGATCTGAAGTTGATCGGCCATTTCGAAAAAGAGCACTCGATTATAACGTGTGCTGGGTCACGCGCCGGTCTCTCTAACCCGCGTATAATCCTCTCTCCGGCAAACTCCACTCATGAACGAGCAATCCACGGCGCAGCCTGCCGTTACTCCCGGTCGCCTCCTCATCCAGGCGGCTCTTCGCACGGATGTGGGGCTGGTGCGTTCCGAAAATCAGGATTTCGGGACGTACACAAGTCCGTCTGAAGAGAAGGGCACACTTCCGGGTGGACGTCTGCTCGTCGTCGCCGACGGCATGGGCGGACATCGCGGCGGCGCGACCGCCTCGCGCCTCGCGGGCGAAACGGTGAAGGCGCAATACCTCGGCGGTGAGTCGGAAGACGTCGCCGCCGCGCTGCGCGAGGCACTGCAGCGCGCGAACTCCCGCATCTTCCACGAGGCGCAGGCGAATCCCGACCTGCGCGGCATGGGCACCACGACCTCCGCCCTCGCAATCCGCGACGACTACGCCTGGTTCGGCCACGTCGGCGACTCGCGCATCTACCGCGTTCGCGGCGAGAACATCGAGCAGCTCACCGACGATCACTCGCTCGTCGCCACGATGGTGCGCGAGGGACTGCTGACCACGAAGGAAGCGGAGACGCATCCGCGGCGCAACGTGCTGCAGCGCTCGATGGGCGTGTCGGAGGACGTCGAGGTCGACGTCAAGGGTCCGTTCGACGTGCAGGAAGGCGACACCTTCATCCTCTGCAGCGACGGGCTGCACGGACTCGTCAAGGAAGACGAGATGCGCGAGATCGCGAAGCAGCCGATCGACGTCGCCGCCGACGACTTCGTGAAGCGCGTCCTCGAGCGCGGCGCGCCCGACAACGTGACGGTGATCGTCGCCAGGGCGGTGCGCGCGATGCCGGGCGACGACGACGTGACGCTGCTCGATCACAAGCATGCGGAGAAGACGCAGGAGATCGCCGCGGCGGAAGTCCCGCCGCAGGGCGTGGAGGGACAGGCGCCCCGCCTGTCCACCGAGCCGGCCGGCGAGGCGACTGTCGCTCCACCACGGCAGGCCGCCGGCTCCTTCGGCTTCCTCAAGTGGATGCTCATCGTCGTCCTCCTTGCCGGTGCGGCCGGCGCCTGGTTCTTCTGGAACCGGTAACCCCATGGCCACCCGGTCCCGTCTCCTCCTTCTTTTGATTTTTTGCCTCGCCTGCCGCCGTGACGCATCGCGTCTCGATGAAGTCGGCAAGATGGCGTACACGGTCAAGCCCGCGGTCGTGCGCGTGAACGCCTACGCGACCGGCCAGTTCCGCTACGAACCGTCGACGATCAGCGAAGTCGCGTCGCAACTGCAGGCCGGCGGCTTCGACTTCGTCGCGCGCGCGCTTCCCGCGGGCCCGACCTCGCTCGACACCGGCGCGGGCGGGTCGGGGAGCGGCTTCATCATCAATCCCGACGGCGTGATCGTCACGAGCGGCCACGTCGTCTCTCCGACGCGCGATGACGCCGCGCTCCGCCGCGAGCTGCTGCGCAACGGCGCGATCGCCACGCTGCTGCGGCACTTCCCGGTCGAGAACCTGCGCACGATCCATCGCGGCGACGGCCTCGAGCGCTTCATCAACTACGTCGCCACCGCCGGCGAGCTCCAGAACGTCCGGGTGGTGAACGAAGTCGAGCTGTCGAACGGCGAGAAGCGGCCGTTCCGCATCCGCAGCTATTCGCCGCCGCTGAATGAGCGCGGCACCGACCTCGCGCTGCTCGACATCGATCGCAAGAACCTCCCCACCATCCGCCTCGCGGACTCCGACACCGCGCGCGTCGGCGATTCGATCTGGGCCGTCGGCTACCCCGCGGTCGCCAGCAGTTCCGATGACGTGATCGGCGGCTGGCTCTCGCGCGACAGCGATCTCGAGGCGACCGTCAGTCCCGGCAACGTGACGGCGATCAAGCGCAACATCGCCAACGTGCCGGTGCTGCAGTCGAACGTGGCGATCTACCGCGGCAACTCGGGCGGTCCGGTCGTCAATCGCGATGGAGAAGTCATCGGCATCTCGACCTGGGGTCACACCGACGCCGAGCAGATCAAGTTCCTCGTGCCGTCGAACGTCGCGCGCGACATGCTGATGTCGTCGAAGGTCGCGGTGAACGTCGACGGCGAGATGAGCCGCCACTACCGCGCGGCGCTCGACGCGGCGGCCGACGGCGACTGGAGCAAGGCGAACGGCGAGCTCGCCATCGCCAGCGCGACGTTCAGGAACTCGCCCGATCTGATCCGTTTCCGCAACGACGCTCAGCGTGCACTGAAAGCGCTGCCGGCGTGGCGGCGCAATCCGGTCGCCACCGGAGTCGCCGGCGCGTCACTCGGACTGGCGGTCATCGGCGGGACGCTGCTGCTGACGCAGCGGCGCGCGCGCTTTCCCGTTCCGCCCGAGCAGGCGGGGACGGTGGAGACCGTCGTGCCGACCGAGGGGAGCATCGCCGAGCGGATGCTCGGGCGCTTCACGATCCTCAACGGGACGCGCGCCGGACAGCGTCTCGGCCTCGGCGGATCGGGCATCCGGATCGGCCGGGAGTCGGCGATTTGTGAGATCGTATTGGAAAATCCGAAGGTCTCGCGTCTGCATGCCGAGGTCGTCTCCATCGACGGAAAAGTCATGCTGATCGACCGGAATTCGTCGAACGGTACATATGTCAACGATCAAAAGATCGACAAACGCTTCCTGAAGGACGGCGACATCATCTACTTTGGTGGACGCAACGCGGTCGCCGTTGCTTACCACGCCTGAGTGAGGGTCATCGTGGCTGACAAGCGGTGTGAGAACGGGCACTTCATCGATGAGTCGTGGGACCTCTGTCCGTACTGTCCGGCGGACAACAGCGAGCCGGACATCCCCGTCGTCCGTCCCGCCTCGCGGCTGAGCGTTGTTCCGGAGCCGGCCTCGCAGCAGCAACCGCAGGCGCAGGGCCGGCAGGTGAGCGTCGCCTCTCCGATCCCGCCGCCTCCCGTCACCAGCAACATTCCGTCCGGCTCGCGCATCGTGCCGCCGCCGATGGAGCGGACGGTCGCCGTTCGCGTCGCGCCGGAGAACAACGTCAGCGCGATCGTGCCGAAGCGCTACGTCGTCGGCTGGCTGGTCGGACTCAACGGCGCCGCGCGCGGCGAGTCGTATCCGCTGCGCATCGGCCGCAACGTCCTGGGGCGCGATCGCCGCAGCGACGTCGTCGTCCCCGACGATCAGGCGTCATCGCATCACGCCGACCTCGTGTTCCGTCCCGAGGAGCGGCGCTTCATCCTGATGGACCACAACTCGACCAACGGGACGTACGTGAACGAAGTCGAGATCGAGCCGCGGCGCGACCTCAGCACGAAGGACGTGATCCGCATCGGCTCGCACCGGTTCCTTTTCATGCCGCTCTGTCACGACGGTTTCTTCTGGGACGATGAGGGCGCGCTGAAATGACTGTCGGTCAAACCATCGGCAACTACCGCGTCGAGCGCGAGATCGGCGAAGGCGGGATGAGCCACGTGTTCATCGGCCGCACGCTGCAGTCGACCGAGGCGTTGCCGTCCGACTACACGGTCGTCCTCAAGATCATGTCCGAGGAACTGGCGGGCGAAGTGACGGCCCGCAAGCGCTTCGTCAAAGAAGCGCAGATCCTCTCCAAGCTCCGCCACCGCTACATCACCCGCTTCTACGAGTTCATCAACGACGAGCACAACGCTGTGCTGGTGATGGAGTACGTCGAAGGCACTCCTGTCGATCTGCTGCTCAGCGAAAAGGGCGCGCTCCCGATCCAGGAGGCGATCTCCATCGCGCAGTGCCTGCTCGAGGCGCTCGTCTACGCGCATGGCAAAGGGATCATCCACCGCGACATCAAGCCGGCGAACCTGATCCGCGAGAAGACCGGAAGCGTGAAGGTCACGGACTTCGGCATCGCCAAGATCAAGGAAGGGGCGGGTGCGGGACAGACGGTCCTCACGAAGTCCGGCTTCCTCCTCGGGACGCCGCACTACATGTCGCCGGAGCAGATCCGCGAGCCGAAAGACGCCGGCGCGAAGAGCGACGTCTACTCGTCGGGGGTCGTGCTGTACGAGATGCTCACCGGCTCGCTGCCGTTCAACAGCCGTTCGTTGCCGAAGCTGATCGACGCGATCTATCGCGGCGAAAAGCAGCCGCCGAGCGCGCTGCGCCCGGAGATCGACAAAGAGCTCGAGGCGATCGTGTTGAAGTCGATGCATCCGCGTCAGGACCAGCGCTACGAGACGGCGCGCGAATTCTTCGAGGCGCTCGAGGAGTACAACGCGCGGCAGCCGGTCGCGCGCACCGCGCAGCAGCGGGTCGCCTCCTCTCCGCCCATGCCGTCGCCAATGCCGGTGGCGCAGCGGAACCCGACGCCGCCGACGCCGATCATCCCGCAGCCGGCGCTGCAGAACTGGCAGCTCGTCAACGTCAAGCCGGAGATCAACGAGAAGTTCTCGCTGAGCGGCGAGGTGATGGTCGGCCGCGACCGCACCTGCTCGATCGTGCTGTCGCATCCCGCCGTGTCTCGCAAGCACGCGCGCATCACCGCGAGCGGGACGCAACTGCTGCTCGAGGATCTGAAGTCGGCGAACGGAACGTACGTCAACAATGCGCGCGTCGAGCGCGCGCAGCTCAAGCCGGGCGATGTAGTGAGATTTGGGGCGGATCCGGCGTGTAGTTACGTTCTAAGAGACCATTGAGTTTCCAGTTACCAGTTGCCGGTTCCCGCACGGCAACAGACAACCGGTAACCGGTAACCAGCGACCAACGGGAGCTACTTATGAGCAACATCACCTGTCTGCGCTGCAAGGAAGCCATCGACTCGCAGTACGACCAGTGTCCGCACTGCGGCGAGAAGGTGACGCTCTTCCAGCGCACGTATTCATCCCGTCTGCTCGACGGCAAGTACCAGATCCTCGACCGCCTCGGCGTGGGCGGCATGGGCGAGATCTTCAAGGTCCGCCACATCCACCTCAACGAGCTCCGCGTGATCAAGATCATGCGGCCCAATGTCGCCTCCGACGATCAGGGACTGCAGCGCTTCCTCCAGGAGGCGCGCACGTCCACGATGATCAAGCACAAGAACCTGGCCATGCTGTACGACTTCGCGCAGCTCGAAGACGGCTCGTACTACATGGTCTGGGAGTTCATCGACGGCACGAACATCCAGAAGTGGATCGCCACGAACGGCCCGGTGCCGCCGCGCCTCAGCGTCGAGATGTCGATCCAGGCGCTGCACGGTCTCGATCACCTGCACTCGATGGGGCTGATCCATCGCGACATCTCGCCCGAGAACATCATGCTGTCGCAGGACCATCACGGAAAGCTGCTGGTGAAGGTCATCGACTTCGGCATCGCCAAGCAGCTCGCCGAAGGGGGCGAGTCGGGACACGGCCTCACGCAGACCGGCATGTTCCTCGGAAAACTGAAGTACGCATCGCCGGAACAGGCGGGCTTCATGAAGGAAGGAGAGCATCTCGATCCGCGCTCCGACCTCTACTCGTTCGGCATCGTGATGTACGAGATGCTCGCCGGACGCGCGCCGTTCCAGGCGACGAACCCGCACGGCTACATCCTCAAGCACGTCACCGAAAAACCGGCGGCGATCGTCGAGCTCAATCCCGAGGCGAAGGTCCCGCCGCAGCTCGAAGCGATCATCATGAAATCGCTCGAGAAGAATCGCGACCACCGCTTCGAGACCGCGGCCGATTTCGCCGCGGCCCTCGAGAACATCCGCAACTCGATCCCGCCCGATCAGAAGTACGGCCTCGGCGAGAAGATGATCACGCTCAGCGGCGCGCAGACGCTCGCCGATCTGCCGAAGGTCACCACCGGCCAGTTCACCGGCGGCGGCACGTTCCCGCAGAGCGGGACGATGCCGGGCGGCACGATGCCTTCGCCGCGCGTCGGTCCGACCGGCACGCGCGCCGCGGCCGACGAGGCGACGATCATGGAGCCGGGCCTCAAGCAGTCGACCATGCCCGGCGGCGTGTCGCAGAAGACGATCGGCAGCGATGAAGCGACGGTGATGGAGAACTTCGGCCGCACGCAGGCCGGAGGTGCTGGCGGCGCCGCGCCGACGCTGCAGGAGAAGAAGTGGCAGCAGCCTGCCGAAGCCGAGGCCACGGTGCTCGAGCGGCAGATGCAACCGCAGCAGAAGAAGAACGCCAGCATGATGATGGGGATCGCCGCGGCGATCGCGGTCGTCCTCGCCATCGGCGGCTGGCTCGCGTACAGCAAGATGAAGACGCCGCCGGCCGTCGCCACGACGACCGCCGCGCCGAGCAGCACCGAGGTCACGACCACCGCGCCCGGCTCGAACACGCCGGTGCCCGCGGGACAGGGCGTGCTGCTTCTCTCCGCATCGCCGTGGGGCGATCTCGACAAGATCATCAACGCCGACACGAACAAGCCGGTCGATCTGGCGGACGAAAAGATTTCGACGCCGACGCGGATCGAGCTGGAGCCGGGCAAGTATCACGTCACGCTGAAGGGTCCGAAGCAGGACACGACGTTCGACGTGCAGATCGAGGCCGGCAAGCGCGTCGCGGTTCACAAGGACACGGACAACGTCGACTACGGCCAGCTCGAGAAGGAGATTCAGCAGCCATGAGCCGCGCGAAGCTTCTTACTGTTGCCATCCTCGCATTCCAGTTGCCCGTCGCCGCGATGGCGTCGTGGTACGACGATTACGACGCCGGTCTCGCCGCCGCGCGCAAGGGACAGTGGTCCGTCGTTGCGCAGAAGATGACCGCCGCGATCAACGCGCATCCGAAAGAAGGCGACAAAGAGCGGACGTACGGCGCGATCTTCTACAACTACAAGCCGTTCTACTACCGCGGCGTGGCGAACATGAACCTCGGCAAGTACGAGGCGGCGATCTCCGATTTCGAAAAGAGCGCTGGTCCCGGTGAGCTCGAGCTCGGCTCGCTCGACACGCTGATGCAGCGCGCGAAGACGAAGCTCGAATCGGCCCAGGCTCCCGCTCCCGAACCGGTTGCTCCGACGCCGACTCCGGTGCAGCCGCGTCCGGTGACGCCGACTCCGATCACGCCGTCGCCCGTCCCCGCAGCTCCGGTGATCGATCCCGCGTTGCGCCAGCGCGCGCAGGCCGCGATCAACGAGGCGAAGGGACATCTCACGTCGGCGCAGCAGCGGAAGGCGATGGCGTCGCCGCAATACACGCAGGCGATGCAGACGTGGCTCGGCGCGAACTCCGCCCTCGGCGCCGCGAAGTCCAACGACGAACTGAACAACGTGATCATTTCCGCGCAGAACGTCGCGGTTCTCGCCGACTCCGCGGTTGCGCCCGGCCTCCCGCCCAACCCGACGCCGGCGCTCACGCCGCCGCGTCCCGTTGCCGCGGCCGATGCCGCGCTCGGCGCGACGAAGGAGCGCCTGCGCAAAGCGCTGGAGAGTTACTTCGCCGGTGAGTTCGAGGAAGCGACGCGCTCGTTTCAGTCGCTCTCGCAGGATCTCCCGCGCAACGGCTGGATCTGGGCGTTCCTCGGCGCATCGCAGTACTCGCAATACGCCTTCGAAGCGGACGACAACTACAAGGCCGCGGCGATGGCGTCGTTCAAGAAGGCGAAAGCGTTGAGCCGGTGGAAGGCGCTTCCGGAGAAGTATTTCTCGAAGCGGATCCGCAAGGCGTTCGAGAACGCGGGATGACCTTTGCCCCTCTCCCCGCGAGCGGGGAGAGGGTGCCGCAGGCGGGTGAGGGGTTCAGCGGCTAAGTCGACTGCGGTTCCGGTTCCGGCGTACCGGAGCTCGACGGTGCCGGCGCCGGCGCTTCGCTCGAGCTGGACGAGCTGCCCGGCATCGCGTTGCTCACCGATTCGGCCACGTTCGAGGCCGTTTCCTTCACCTGCGCGACGACGCGGCTGATGACGCTGCGCGCGGCGGCCATCGGCTTGCGCTTCGGAGCGGCGGCTTTCTTTGCCGGAGCTTTCTTCGCGGGGGCCGGTGCTGCTTTCTTCGCGGGGGCCTTCTTCGCCGGCGCCTTCCTGGCGGGGGCCTTTTTCGCCGGCGCTTTTTTCGCGGGCGCTTTCTTCGAAGCCGCTGCCTTTTTCGCTGGAGCTTTCTTGGCGGCTTTCCTGGCCGGGGCTTTCTTCGCCGCTTTCTTGGCCGCTTTCTTCGCGGGGGCTTTCTTCGCCGGCGCTTTCTTCTTCGCTGCCTTCTTGCTCGCCTTCGCCGTGGCTTTCTTGGAGGATTTGCGGGAGGCCGACTTCTTTGCAGCCATTCGTTGTCTCCTTATCAAAAGCGTCTGTATTTTCGAGCCGCGTGGCAACTTCGTTGCACAAAATCCAATCTAGACGAACATGCTGCGATTGTCACGCTCGATGCGGCTGCCGCGATGGACGATCGCAATTGCCTTCCTGATCTGGCTCGGCGAGCTCTCGTTTTGCGTCTGGATGTCGGTCCTGAATCACCGCGTCACGCGCGAGCTGGTGCAGCATCGGTGGCGCGAGCCGACCATCATTTTCTCCGCCGCGACGAAGCGTGAAGCGGCGCGTTTGTACGGCGTCGACTGGCGCACCACGCCGCCCGTTTCGCTGACGACTTTGCCGCGTTACGTCGGCGACGCGTTCATCGCCGCCGAGGACGTCCGCTTCCATCACCACATCGGAATCGACCCGATCGGCCTGCTGCGCGCCGCGTTCGCCGACATCCGCGCCGGCGGCATCACGCAGGGCGGCTCGACGATCGATCAGCAGATCCTCAAGTCGCGCTTCCTCTCGCAGGAGCGCACCTGGCGCCGCAAGATCGTGGAGATGCTGCTGGCGATCTCGCTCGACGCGCGGATGTCGAAGGACGAGATCCTCGAGATCTACCTCAACGAGGTCTACCTCGGGCACAGCGCGGGCAAGCCGGTGCTCGGCATCGACGAAGCGTCGCGGCTCTATTTCGACAAAGCGCCGCGCGACCTGCGCATCGACGAAGCGGCGCTTCTCGCCAGCATCATCCGCGCGCCGAATCGCGAGCCGGTGCTCGCGCGCCGCAACGCCATCCTGAAGATCATGCGCGACCATCGCTGGATCGACGGCGCGCAGTTCGACGACGCGATCTCCCGCGACGCCGATTTCAATCGCGGCTCGATCCCGCAGGCGCCGTTCCCGTTTTATCTGCGCGCGCTGCGCGGCGACATCGTCGAAGCGATCGGCGTGCGTCCGGTAATCGAAGGGGGATTGACGATCGTCTGCGAGCTCGATCCCGCGGCGCAGCGCGCGGCCGAGCGCGCGGCGCGCAAGACGGCGGCGCAGCTCGAGTCGCGCTTTGACTGGATCGCTGAAGCGGCGGAGCACGAGCCGCTGCAGGTGGCGATCTACTCCGTCGATCCCCGCAGCGGCGGCGTGCGCGCGCTCGTCGGCGGCACCGACTACAACGTCTCGCCGTTCGACCGCACGTCGAACATGCATCGCCAGCCCGGCTCCGCGTTCAAGACGTTCGCCTATCTCGCGGCGATCGTGTCGAAGCGCGTCACGAATGCGACGCTGCTCGTCGATTCACCGATCACGGTCGCCGACTGGCAGCCGCACAACTACGACGAGCGTTATCGCGGACGCGTCTCGCTGCGCGAAGCATTCGAGGCATCGCTCAACGTGCCGACCGTGCGGCTCACGCAGGACATCGGGCTGAGTCGCGTGATCCGCACCGCGCACAATTTCGGTTTCGAGGAGAAGTTCAACTCGATCCCCGCGCTGCCGCTCGGCGTGACCGAGGTGACGATGCGCGAGCTCACCGCGGCGTACACCGCGTTCCCGAATCTCGGCACACGCGTCGAGCCGTACCTGCTTACCCAGGTGCGCGATCGCGAAGGGAAGAGCCTCTTCGAGCAGGATGTCGAGCGGAAGAAAGTCGTCGACGCCGCGCCCGCGTACGTCGTGCATTCGCTGCTGCGCGGCGTCGTGCAGCGCGGCACCGCTTCACGGCTCAAGCGCTACGGCCTCGGCTACGTCGCCGGAAAAACCGGGACGACGAACGACTATCGCGACGCCTGGTTCGTCGGCTACACGCCCGACATGGTGACGACCGTCTGGGTCGGCTTCGATCACGGCGCGCCGCTGCGGTTGTCATCCGCCGAGGCCGCGATCCCGGTCTGGGGCTCGTACATGAGCGCGATTCCGCACGTGCATGGCGAGCCGTCCGCGCCGCCAGGAGTGACGTTCCGGCAGATCGATCCGGAGACCGGGATGATCTGGCGCGACGACTGTCCTGGTCCGCTGCGCGAGGTCTTCCTCGACGGCACCGCGCCGACGCACGCCTGCCCCAGCGGCATCCTCGGACGCGTGATCCGGAAGGTCTTCTTCGATCGCGAGAACTTCGACGAGCCGCCCGCCATCACGTTCGAAAAGTTCAGACGCTGGGCGCAGGAAGCGGATCGCGAACGGCAGCAGGTCGAGCATGGGCTCGATCGATTGCGGCGGATTTTCGGGCGCTAGTGGCGCACCGCTCTCGAGCGCGCCGGCGCCGCCGGCGGAATCGTGACGTCCCCCCACCACACGCCCCACAACTGATCGTTGCCGTACGACTGCACGCTCCAGAAATCGACGTCGTTCACCGGATCGACCATCGTCGTCGTGTAGTCGCCCCAGTGCTCGACCACCGCGGGCACCGCGCCTTCTCCCTCTTTCAGGGTGCCGGTCGAGGACATCGATCCGGAGGGATCGCGGTATGAATATCCGGCAGTCGGGAAGCGCGTGCCGGCAAAGACGGAGTAGCCGATCAGCGCACCGCCGAAGCGGTTCACGGCGATCGACGGGAAACCGTAGGACGTCGCGCCGCTCGGATCGTCGATCGTGGCGGTCACCGCTTCCGTGCTGCCGATCGGGATGCGCCACCAGCGGATGCTGCTGTGCAGCGGCGACGTCGTGCTCAGGATCGAGTGCACGGCCCAGATCACGCCGTCGCGCCCCACCGCCGCCTGCATCGTGGTCTCGCCGATGTCGACGTTCGCGCCGAAGAGCTGCGGCGCGATGCGCGTGTTGAAGATGCGGTTCCACGGCGAGGTGAAGTAGTGCGCGACCAGCGACGGTTTCGTCGCGCCGGGATCGAGACGCCACAGATCGGCGGAGCCGGCGCGCTCGTCGTTGGTCACCAGATACGCGGTGGTCGTCGAGTCGTCGGTGATCGTCACCGGCATGAAGTCCATGTCGAGGTGAAACGCGGTCTGCACGTTCTTGAGCGTCGTGTACGCCTCGGCCTTCGTCAGTTGCCAGAACTTGCTGCCGACCTGCGAGCCGTTGGCCGTGATGATGAAGCGATCCGCGCTCATGCCGAGGCAGGTGAAATCGGCGACGTCGGACCCGACGGCGATGCGGTAGCGCGCCCACGAGCCGGTTGGATCGCCGGTCTCGGACACGCCGATCACGACCGTCGAGTTCTTGAAGTTGTTGTCGTAGAGCGCCGCGAGGAACCAGCGGTCGGCGGTCTTGTCGTAGAGGATGCGCGGGTCGTAGTAGAGGCCGGAGAAGATCGTCGGATCGGACCAGAACTGCGCGAGCGTGATCGACGAGAGCCGGTTGCCGCTGCGATCGGTCACGAAGATTCCGGAGTTGAACGCGCCGACGACGTGATGCGGTCCCACCGCGCCCGCCGCGTCGGCGGGGTAGAGCGACCGGCTCGACGCCGCGAAGAAGTTCGTGCCGAGCGGCGGCGGAGCCTGGAGCGCAGCCACTGCCGTCTCTGCCTCGGAGGTAAAGGAGAGGAGGGTCCGCTCCCCGGCGTCGCGATGCTGCTGATGCGAAGCCGACGGCGCGATGTCGGGCGCGCTAGCGAGCTCCGTGAGCGTCGCGCGCGGCATCGGAACGACCTGAGCCTGAAGAGAGAGACCGAGGGCAAGGAGAAGGGGCAGGGACCGGCGGACCATCGTTTGACATTCTCGCCCATGCCGCCTACATTTCGAAGCGCTGGAGTGATTTGGGGCCGCTTGCAACCAGCTTAAAAAAAGCTAAATCGCCGCCGTTCGAATTCGACTTTTTTCGACAGGCCCCACGTCGCACAGACGTGGGGTTTTTTTCGTTTTGGAGGGATAGCGAGATAGCAGATAGCGGATAGCAGATAGCAGACGAAGAGCGGTCTGCCTGACTTGCTATCCGCTATCCGCTATCTGCTATCTAACGTATGCAGGATTTCATACAGGCAATCGCAGACGAACACGTCTACCTCTTCGACGGCGCCATGGGGACGATGCTCTACTCCAAGGGCGTCTTCATCAACAAGTGCTACGACGAGCTGAACGTCCGTAATCCGGAGATCGTGCTCGAAGTGCACCGCCAGTACGTCCGCGCGGGCGCGGAGATCCTCGAGACCAACACCTACGGCGCGAATCGCGTGAAGCTGCAGGGCTTCGGCATCGAGGACGAGCTGCGCGACATCAACATCCGCGGCGCGGAGCTCGCGCGCAAGGCAGCGGGCGATGCGGTCTACGTCGCCGGCGCGATCGGTCCGCTCGGCATCCGCATCGAACCGTACGGTCCGACGTCGCTCGACGAAGCGCGTGCGTTCTTCCGCGAACAGGCCGAGGCGCTGCGTGATGGAGGCGTCGACCTCTTCGTGCTCGAGACGATGGCCAACATCGCGGAGATGGAGCAGGCGATTCTCGCCGTGCGCGAGATCTGTTCGCTGCCGATCATCGCGCAGATGACCATCGGCACCGACGGGCGCACGGCGTACGGCGATCTACCGAAGACGATCGCGCAGCGACTCGACCGCGCGGGCGCCGACGTCATCGGTCTCAATTGCTCCGTCGGCCCCGACATCATGCTCGACGCGATCGAGGAGATCGCGCACGTCACGGCGAAGAAGCTGTCGTGTCAGCCGAACGCCGGTCTGCCGCGCGACGTGAACGGCCGGCAGATGTACATGGCCTCGCCCGATTACTTTTCGAAATACGCGAAGCGGCTCATTCACAAGGGCGTGAAGTTCATCGGCGGCTGCTGCGGCACGACGCCGGAGCACATCAAGATGATGGCGGACGCCGTCCGTCCGCTCTCGCCGCGCCGCGCGTTCGTGGTCGTCGAGGGGAACGGCAAGCAGCACGAGCAGGCGGGAGTCGAGCCGTCGGCGATGGCCACGCGCTCGAACTGGGGGAAGAAGATCGCCAGCGGCGAGTTCGTGACGACGATCGAGATCACGCCGCCGAAGGGGCCGAATCCCGACGCGATGATCAAGTCGGTGCACTCGATCAAAGCCGCGGGCGTCGACGCGGTGAACGTCCCCGACGGCCCGCGCGCGCAGAACCGCATGGGCGCGATCGCCGTCGCCGTGCTGCTGCAACAGCAGGTCGGCATCGAGACGGTGCTGCATTACTGCTGTCGCGACCGCAATCTCCTCGGCATGCACTCCGACCTCCTCGGATGCGCCGCGCTCGGCCTGCACAACCTGCTGCTGATCACCGGCGATCCGCCGAAGATGGGGCCGTACCCCGAGGCCACCGCGGTGTTCGACATCGACTCGATCGGCCTGACGAACATGGTCAGCCTGATGAACCGCGGACTCGACCTCGGCGGCAATCCGTTCGGCGAGCCGACGCGCTTCACCATCGGCGTCGGCGTCAATCCCGGCCATCTCGATCTCGAATACGAGCTGCGCCGCCTCGACTGGAAAGTGAAAGCGGGCGCCGAGTACGCGATCACGCAGCCGGTGTTCGACGTCCGTCAGCTCGAGCACTTCCTCTCGCGCATCGAGGACATGCACCTCCCGGTCGTCGCCGGCATCTGGCCGCTGCTGTCGTACCGCAACGCGCAGTTCATGAACAACGAGGTGCCGGGCGTCAGCGTGCCGGACGACGTGATGGAGCGGATGCGCATCGCCAGCGAGAAGTCGAAGGAGCACGCCATGCACGAGGGCGTGACGATCGCGCGCGAGACGCTCAGCCGCGTGCGCGAGCGCGTCGCGGGCGTGCAGGTGTCGGCGCCGCTGGGGCGGGTGGATCTGGCGCTGGAGGTGTTCAACGGAATGGGCGCAGGGCGCAAGGCGCGCGGCGCGGAGTGACCGAGGCGCCCTGCGCCTTGCGCCCTGCGCCTATCGCTTCTCGATCACCGCAATCGACACGTCGTCCTCGATCGGGCGCGTGTTCGTGAACGTCTTCCACTCCTCCATCACCGTCTGCACCAGCGCGTGGGCGGGGGCGCTGCCGTTCCAGCCGACGATGGCGTCGAGATAGGCGTCGCCGAACTCGCGGCTGTTCGTGTTGCGCGCCTCGGTCAGTCCGTCGGAGTGGAGCAGCAGGCGCTCGCCCGGGGCGAGCCAGCCGCGCGCTTCTTCCCATTCCATCGACGCCTTGATGCCGAGGGGATAGGCGCCGCGGCCGATGCGCTCGGCGACCTTGCCGCCGCCGTCGATCTTCAGGATCGGCGGATGGCCGGCCACCGTCGCGGCGAAGCTGCCGTCGGGCTGGAGGAGCACGTAGCAGCAGGCGAAGAACGAGCGATTGCCGCCGGTGCGGCAGAGGATGCGATTGAGGCTGTTGATGATCGCCGCGGATGACGGATCGATCTCGAGCTGCGTGCGGAACGACGCATGCGCGACCGCCATCACCAGTCCCGCCGCCATGCCGTGTCCCGACGCGTCGCCGAAGAGCACCGCGACGCGGCCGTCGGGGAGCGGGACGAAGTCGTAGATGTCGCCGCCGACCATGTTCGCCACGATGTTCTGCGCGGAGATGTCGTACGTGCCGAGGCGAGGCGGATACTTCGGGACGAGGCTCGCCTGCAGCTCGCGCGCGAGCTCCAGCTCGTCGCGGAACTTCAGTTTGTCGATGATCTCCATCGCCAGCAGCGTCATCATCAGGAGGAACGCGCCGGAGAGCTCGATGAGCGTCCAGACCGGGACGTCCACCATGCGCGTCGCGATCGAGAAGATGCAGAGGGCGAAGTAGATGTTGGCGAAGATGAAGGCGAAGCGGCGCAACGGCGCGAGCTTCTTCGCCACGCCGTACAGCACGGCGCTCGCGGTACGGAACCAGCGGCACCAGGCGCGGCGCTCGTTCTCGATCTCGGCCGCATGCTCCGCCATCAGCACGCGCCGCGTCTCCGGCCACTCGTACGAGTAGAAGTTCGCCACGTCGCTCGCCTTCAGCGAACGAATCGTGCTTTTCCCGAGCTCCACCCAGTCGTGAAAGCGAGCCACAAGCGGATTGTACGGTTGGCGAGCGCGTTGGTTGCGGCGGGTTGCCGGTTACCAGTTGCCGGTGCCTTTCGCGCGGGCAACCGGCAACTGGCAACCGGCAACTGTGGCGTTACACTTGCGGTCTGTAATGCCCTCCACGTTCCCGCGCATCATCCTTCCTCTGCTCTTCGTGTCGGCGCTCGCGCGCGCACAGGAGCTGCCGTTCACGCATTTCACGCCGAACGACCAGGTCGCGCCGCTCACGTCGGCGAGCGTCCAGAAGGTCGCGCAGGATCACCTCGGGTACGTCTGGTTCGCCTTCTATTCGACCGGCATCTCCCGCTACGACGGCCATTCGATGGAGAGCTACACGACCGACGACGGCCTCGCCGATCTCACCGTGCGCGAGGTCATCGAGGATGCGTCGCACCACCTCTGGGTCGGCTCGGAATCGGGACTCGTCGTCTCGGAGAAGCCGCTCGAAGCATACGAGCCGGGCGGCCGCGTCCACTTCGCTCCCGCGTTCGGCGGCCTTCCGCTCGTGCACGCGCGCATCCGGCGGAACTGCCTCGCCGCCGCGGACGACGGGTGGGTGTGGGTGGGGACGCAGGACGGACTGCAGCGCTACCGCATCACGCAGGGGAAGCTGGTCGAGTCGTCGATCGACCTCCGCGCATTCGATCACGCCGTGAACTGCCTCGCGCCGCGCGCGGACGGCGGCGTGATCGTCGGGATGAACGGCGGCGCGGTCGTGAGCATCGATTCGGACGGACGCGCATCGCTCATCGCGACGCCTCCCTCGCCTCCCGGTTCGGTGATCGAGACGTCGGATCACGCGATCTGGGGCGGCAGCGTCGACGGCTCGATCTGGACGATCGCCAACGGCCAGGTGCAGATCATCAATCACGAGCTCCACGAGCGCATCGTCGCGCTGCTCGAGAACGGCAATCGCCTCTGGATCGCCAGCCTCGGCTCGGGCGCGATGTGGCTCGACCGCCGCGATCCGAACACGCACGCCCTCGTGCATCGCGCGCAGGGACTCCTCGGCGAGACGCTGTGGGCGCTGCTGCGTGATCGCGAGGGGAACATCTGGTTCGCGCAAAACGGCGGCGCGTCGCGGCTGCGCAGCGACTGGGCGGCGTTCCAGGCGTACACCGGCCACCTCCGTCCCGGCGCCGCGCCGCAGCTTCCGGACATGAGCGCGTTCTGCGTCGTGCCGCGCGAGATGGCGCCGAGCCCCTGGTCGAAATATCTGTGGATCGGAACCGGCGGCGGACTCGCGGCGATCGGTCCCGACGAAACGACGACCACGCTGCGCGCGGAAAACGGCCTGCGCAGCAACTCGGTCTACGCCGCCGCGTACGACGGCGCGGGGCGTTTGTGGATCGGCACCGTCGGCGGCGTCGCGTGTCTTTCCACTCCCGACAATCTCCCACTGCAGGCGAAAGGCTCGACCACCACACCGGTCACGATTGGCGCGCAGAGCGGCGTCATCACGAGCTATCCGTTCGACGTGACGTATGCCGTGCGCCGCTTCGGTGACAGCATGTGGTTCGCCGGCACGGGCGGCATCGAGGCGCTCGCGGGCGGCGCCTGGCTGACGTTCAAGACGGACCAGGGACTGCCGCCGACCGGCGGGACGAGCGTCGCGGTCGATGATCGCGGCTTCGCGTGGGTGACGACCGCGGACAACGGGCTCTATCGCTCGACCTCCGTCATCCCGAGCGTAGTCGAGGGATCTGGGCGGGCAAGCGGCGCGCCTGCCACCCACCCGGGTCCCTCGACTACGCTCGGGATGACGGGGGTTCACTTCGCCCCGGTCTGGACGACCGAGAACGGTGCGCCGACCGATTCGATGCGCACGCTGATGTTCATCGAAGGACGGCTCTGGATCGGCACGGCGGAAGGGGTCACGGTGCTCGATCCGGCGACGATCAAACCAATCGCGCAACTCTCGCGGCGCACGCTCGGCGGCGGCCTGATCGTCGGCATCGCCGAATCGCCGACCACCGGCAAGATCTGGATCAGCGACAACGCCGGCCTCGTGGAGATCGATCCGAAGAGCTTCACCGTCATGGAGCGGGTGACGAAAGCCGATGGCCTGATCGACGACGAGGCGTGGGCGTACGGTCCGGTCGCCATCGGTCCCAAGGGGCGCGTGCATTTCGCCACGCCGAACGGCGTCTCGATCTTCGATCCCGCGGTGCTCTCGGCGACGACGCCACCACCGCCGGTCCGCTTCCGCCATGTCACATTTCGCGAGGATCGCGACGGCAACAACGAGATCGCCATCGAGTACGCGGCGCTGACGTTCTCCGACGAATCGCGCGTCCGCTACCGCACGCGCCTGCGCGACTACGACGCCTGGTCGCCGGAGAAGAGCGACTACAAGATCCGCTACACCAACCTCCCGGCCTTCCTCTTCGCGCGCGACTACACGTTCGAGGTCGAGGCGCGCAACGCCGACGGCGTCTGGTCGCGCGAGCCGCTGACCTGGAGCTTCTCCGTGATGCCGGCGTGGTGGCTGCGCTGGTGGGCTTTCCTCGCCTACATCCTCGTCATCTTCTTCGGCGGTCACATCATCAACCGCGTGCGGCTCGCGCAGTTCAAGCGCAAGAACCGCGTGCTCGAAGACCTCGTCGCCGCGCGCACCGAGGAGATCCGGGCGCAGACGAAGGAGCTCGAGACCGTCGACCGGATGGTCGAGGTCATCAACCGCGAGGTCGTGCTGGAGAGCGTGCTGAAGAGCATCCTCGAGCAGGGACTGCGGCTCTTCCCGCAGGCGGAAAAAGCGGCGTTCCTCAAGTTCGATCACGAGACGCAGCGCACCGAAGTCGTCGCCGTCAGCGGCTACGACCTCGAGCTCTTCCGCGGCATCTCGATGTCGCTGGAAGAAGCGATGCGCCGCTACTCCGAGCGCGCGGAGCAGCTCGAAGAAGGCGTCTACCTGATCCGCGAGGAAGACTTCATCGGACTCGCCGGCGCGGAAAAGACGAGCCACCTGCCGGTGCCGAAGTCGATGCTGGCGATGGCCGTCACGCTCACCGGCCGCGTCGAAGGCTTCCTCATCTTCGACAACTTCACCGATCCGAACGCCTTCAGCCGCTACGACCTCCGCGTCCTGGCTCGCGTGCGCGAGCATGCCGTGTCGGCGATCAGCAAGGCGCGCATCCTGCGCGAGCTGCAGATCAAGAACCGCCAGGCGGAGGAAGCGAATCAGGCCAAGAGCGTCTTCCTCGCGAACATGTCGCACGAGCTGCGCACGCCGATGAACGCGATCATCGGCTTCTCCGAGATCCTCACCGAGCGCCTCAACGATCGCATCGAGCCGAAGTACCTCGGGTTCCTCAAGTCGATCCTCACGTCGGGCCAGCACCTGCTCGCGATCATCAACGACATCCTCGATCTGTCGAAGGTCGAGGCGGGGAAGATGGAGCTCTTCCCTGAGACGTTCAACGTGCGCGCCGCGATCGACAGCGTCTGCCAGGTGATGAAGGGGACGTCGTCGCGCAAGAGCATCTCCTTCGAGATCGACGTCGCCGACGACGTGAAGGAGCTCGAGACCGATCACGCCAAGTTCAAGCAGATCCTCTACAACCTGCTGTCGAACGCGGTGAAGTTCTCGACGTCCAGCTCGCTGGTGACGATTCAGGCGCGGCGCGTGCCGCCGATGGACGGCCGCAGCGAGTCGATCGCCATCAGCGTGATCGACCACGGCATCGGCATCGCGCCGGAGCATCTGCAGGTCATCTTCGACGAGTTCACGCAGGTCGACACGACGGTCAGCCGCCAGCACGGCGGCACGGGACTCGGCCTCTCGCTGGTGAAGAAATTCGTCGAGCTGCAGAAGGGGCGCATCGAGGTGCAGAGCCGGCCGGGCGAAGGAAGCACCTTCACCTTCACGCTGCCGCGCTACTTCCAGGGCGCGACGATCCCGAGCCCGATCGTGAATCCCGACGGCACGGTCGTTCCGCCCGGCGATCGGATCCTCGTCGTGGAAGATGACGACAAAGCGTTCGACGCGCTGAGCACCTACCTGCAGTCGGCCGGTTACGTCCCCGTTCGCGCGCGCACCGGCGAAGAAGCGCTGCGTCTCGCGCAGACGATGCAGCCGCTCGCCGTCACGCTCGACCTCGTGCTCCCCGGCATGGAAGGGATCGAAGTGCTGAAGACGCTGAAGCAGGAGGAGAAGACCTCGCCGCTGCCGGTGATCATCGTCTCGATGGTCGACAACCGCGAGCTCGCCCTCGCGTTCGGCGCGGAGGATTACTTCATCAAGCCGGTCGACTGGCCGCGCATGCTGCGCCGCCTGCGCGAGATCACCTCGCGCGTCACGTCGAAGCGCGCGCGCCTGCTGGTCATCGACGACGACGCCGTCGTGCACGACATGCTCGAAGCGGAGCTGCAGAGCGAGGGCTACGAGCTCGAGCGCGCGTTCTCGGGACAGGAAGGGCTGGAGCGCGCGGAGCAGACGAAGCCCGACGTGATCGTCCTCGACCTCAACATGCCGGGGATGAGCGGCTTCGAGGTGGCGGAGATGCTGAAGCGGAGCGAGGGGACCGCGCGCATCCCGATCGTGGTCTTCACCGGCCGCGATCTCAGCGCCGCGGAGCGCGATCGGTTGCGCGATGGGATCAACGGCCTGGTGATCAAGGGGAACGCCGCGGCCGCGAGGTTGATCCGGGCGATTCAGTCGCTCGATGCACGCGCCACCGGCGCGCCCTGATCAGATTCAGAGCTTGGGTGCATCGGGCGCAGGCTTGTTCCCCTTCGCCTTGTTCAGCGTCTCCCACTGCGTCGCGGTGAGCAGCTTCTGCGCGATCGTCTCGAACTCTTTGCGCACGGTGTCGGGGAGCGCCAGCGCGCCGTAATGCGCTTCGACCCGCTCCGCGGTGACGACGCGGCCGGCGGCGGCGCGCGCTTGCGTTTCGCGATTGAGATGCTGGCTGGCGATGGCGAGGTAGACCTGCGCGGTCTGATAGAGCTCGACGGAGTCGATCAGGCCGAAGGCGGCGAGCTTCAACTCGCCCGCGCCCGATTCATACGCGCCGGCCTTCACGTGCTCGACGCCGCGCTTCAGGAGCGAAGCGTAGAAATCGTTCACCGTCGCGGCGCACAGAGGCGCAGCCGCGATCAGTGTGAAGACCACTGCGGTTAGTGACCGTCGCATTGAATAAGTGTGGACCTGAACCCGTCCGGCATTCTGCCATGCATCCGGTGCGCCTTGCAAAATGCGCTACCATCGCGGGCTCGTGGGAAAAAACGTAGTCGTCGTCGGCGGTGGACTGGCCGGTCTCGCGGCCTCGATCTACCTCGCGCGCGCCGGTAAATCGGTCACGATTTTCGAGCGCCGCCGCTATCTCGGCGGACGCGCTATCACCCATCTTCGCAGAGGCTTCCGCTTCAATCTCGGCCCTCACGCCCTCTATCGCACCGGTGGCGCCGCGCGCGTCCTGCGCGAGCTCGGCGTCCCGATCCGTGGCGGCATTCCGAAGGTCACCGGCGCCGCGCTCCTCGGCGACGAGCGCTATCGCCTTCCTGTTACACCGCTGTCACTTCTGATGACGTCACTGCTGTCGTTCGGCGCGAAGAGCGAGGCCGCGGGACTGATGTTCCGCATCCGCCGCCTCGATCCGAAACAGTTCGCCAGCCTCACCGTTCGCCAGTGGCTCGACGCCAACGTTCGCGATGCGCGCCTGCGCCAGGTCATGGAAGCGCTCATCCGCCTCAGCACCTATTGCAGCGATGCCGATGCGCAGAGCGCGGCGGTCGCGTTGCGCCAACTGCAGATCGCCTCGGGCAAAGTGACGTACGTCGACGAAGGCTGGCAGAAGCTCGTCGACAGTCTGCACAGCCTCGCGGTCGCCTCGAACGTGAACTTCGTTTCCAGCAATCGCGTCGTCGCCGTGCATCACGCGGACGGCGCGGTGCGGATGATCGAGCTCGGAGGTCTGGAGCTCGAGGATCGCAACGACACGCAGTCGATCGCGCTGCCCGACGAACGTCCCGAATATCAGCCCGGCGCGAAGATCCCGGTGAGCGACGTGCTGCTCGCGGTCGAGCCGTCGAGTGCCGCGGAGATGATCCGCACCGGCGGCGATGACGAGACGAGCAAGACGTGGACGTCGATGCGGCCGGTCGAAGCGACCTGCCTCGACGTCGCGCTCTCCTCGCTGCCGATGCCGAAGAACACGTTTGCCCTCGGCATCGACAAGCCGACGTACTTCTCCGTGCACTCGGCGGCGGCGCAGCTCACGCCGAAAGGCGGCGCGCTGATTCACGTCATGAAGTACCGCACGCGCACCGCGCCGATCCACGACATCGAGATCGAGCGCGGCAGCGAGCGCAAACAGGAAGTGGCGGCCGATGAGCGCGAGCTCGAGTCGCTGCTCGATCTCATGCAGCCCGGCTGGCGCGACGTCCTCGTGCACCGCCGCTTCCTCCCGGCGATGACGGTCTCGAACGCGCTCGTCACCCCCGCCACCACCCGCCCCGCCCCCGCCACCCCGATCCGCGGCCTTTACATCGCCGGTGACTGGGTGGGGGAGGAGGGGATGTTGTCCGACGCCGCGCTGCTGAGCGCGCGCGCGGCGGCGAACGCGATCATCGCGGGGTCATAACCTCACAACCGCCGCACGTTGATGCTTCCGCCCGAGGTCCGCAACTGCAGGCGCGGACCGCCGGCGTTGATCTTCCCGTTCAGCGAATCCTCGTCGTGCTTGCCCTGCACCGTCACCGGGATCTCGCTGTCGACGCCGCCGCCGCTGGCGTGCGCGTCGAGGTCGAGGTTCGAGTTCGCGGGGAGTGCGACCGTGATGCTGCCGCCCGAGGTGGAGAGCTTCGAATCGGCCTGCGGCGCGGCGGCGAAACGCGCCGTCACCGAACCGCCGGACGTCGACGCGTCGATGGTCCCGCGCGACTCTTCGATCTTGATCGAGCCGCCCGAGGTACGCGCGTAGAGGTCGCCCGCGATCTTGTCGACTTTGATCGAGCCGCCCGAGGTCTTCAGTTCCGCCGGACCGGTCGCGCTGCCGAGGCGGATCGTGCCGCCCGACGTGTGCACGGTCAGCTTGCCGTTCGCGCCGGCGATATCGACGTCGCCGCCCGAGGTCGAGAGATTCATCGTACCGGTCAGCCGGCCGGTCGTGACGTCGCCGCCCGAGGTGTGCGCGAGCACGTTGCCGTTGAGGTCGGCGAGATCGACGTCGCCGCCCGCCGTGTCGACGTCGACGTTGTAGTGCGACGGGACGCGGACGTTGTAGCGGATGCGGATGTTGTCGCCGAAGCTGAAGAAGCGGAAGGTCGATTCGTACTTGCCGGTCACCGTGACGTCGTTGCCGTTCTGGTTGAACGTGACGGTGTGGCGCTTGAGGTACGACTCGCTGTCGGCGTCGCGCTGGATCTCGATCGCCACGCCGGTGCCGCCGCAGACGATCTTCACGTCGCCCACGCCCGCGTCGAGGTGCAGCGTCCCGCCCTCGGCCACGTTCCAGCCCCGCTTGATGACGTCATGCGTTGCGGCCTGAAGTGTGAAAGTGAAAAAGGCTACGGCGATCAGTGCGAGGGTGCGGCGCATGTTTTCCTCCGGTTGGCAGTTGATCGTTGGCAGTTGGCAACAACCGGCCAACGGCCAACTGTCACCTGCGAACTAGCCATACATACGCCGCGGAATGCGAAAAGTTTGTAAACTCCGCCGCTGAGCGAGGAGAGAAGATGCCAATCGATGACGCGCAATTCAAGCTGGCCATGTCCCATTTCGCCAGCGGGGTGACGGTCGTGACGACCGAGCACGAGGGGAAACCGTTCGGGATGACGGTGGCCGCGTTCTCCTCGCTGTCGCTGCATCCGCCGCTCGTCCTGGTCTGCATCGAGAAGACGGTGAAGACGCACGACGCGATCGCCGGCGCGGGCAAGTTCGGCGTCAGCATCCTCAACAGCAAGCAGACCGACGTCTCGAATCGCTTCGCCTCACGCTCCGAGGACAAGTTCGCCGGCACGGAGATCGTGCAAGGCGAGCTCGACGTGCCGCTGATCGGCGGCGCGATCACGCAGCTTTCGTGTCGCGTCAGCGACCGGCTCGAAGGTGGCGATCACACGATCTTCGTCGGCGAAGTGGTCGACGCCAAAACCGAGGAAGGGGAGCCGCTGGTGTACTTCCGCAGCGGATATCGCGAAATCCGCTTCTGATCCCATGGCCACTTCCTCATTCCGCCTCGCGCTCAAGCGCGCTTTCCGCCGTGAAAACCGACGCAGCACGATCCGCAAAGGCCGGCTCGACACGATGCAGTTCGCGTCGACGATCTTCGCCAACACGCGGCAGGTGACGATCTACCTCCCCGCCGGCTACGACGAACATCCCGAGCTGCGCTATCCCGTGCTCTACATGTCCGACGGCCAGAACCTCTTCGAGGCGGGCCGCTCGTTCATCCCGGGACAGTACTGGCGCCTCGGCGAGGCCGCCGATGCGCTCGTCGGCGAGCGGAAGATGCGGGCGATGATCATCGTCGGCGTCGACAACACCGGCGCCGGCCGCATCAACGAGTACACGCCGTCGCGAGATCCGAAGCACAAAGCGGGCGGCCGGGCAGACGATTACGCGACGATGCTGCTAGAGGAGTTGAAGCCGCTGATCGACGAGACGTATCGCACGCTCCCCGATCGCGCCGGAACCGCGATCGGCGGCTCATCCCTCGGCGGACTCCTCGCGCTGCACCTCGCGCTGACCCATCCGAACGCGTTCTCTGCCGCCGCGGTGATGTCGCCGTCGGTCTGGTGGGACAACCGCGTGATCCTCGACGAGCTCGATCGCTTCACCGGCCGCCGTCCGCGGATCTGGCTCGACACCGGCGGCCGCGAAGGCTTCGAGGCGCTGAAGGATGTCCGCGCCTTGCGCGACAAGCTGCGGGCGAAAGGGTGGGGGCAGGAAGAGCTGAAGTACCACGAGGACCGCCGCGCCGATCACAGCGAGCGGGCCTGGGCCGCCCGCGCGCCGATGATGCTGGAGTTTTTGTTCCCGATCTGATGTCGAATGGTGAGATGCGCGACGCTCTCGGACGCCCGCCTCACGACCTGCGGCTCTCCGTCACCGACCGCTGCAACTTCCGCTGCGTCTACTGCATGCCGCGCGAGGCCTTCGGCCGCGACTTCGCGTTCCTCGATCGCGCGCAGCTCCTGACGTTCGAGGAGATCGCGCGCCTGACGCGCCTCTTCGTCGCGCACGGCGTGGAGAAGATCCGTCTCACCGGCGGCGAGCCGCTGCTGCGCAAAGACCTCGAACGACTCGTCGGGATGCTCGCGTCGATCGACGGCGTCCGCGACGTGGCGATGACGACCAACGGCGTGCTCCTCACGCGCGAGAAAGCGCGCGCGCTGGTCAGCGCGGGTTTGAAGCGGATCTCGATCAGCCTCGATTCACTCGATGAAGCGACGTTCCGCGCCACGATCGATGCGGCGTACTCGGTCGACGATGTGCTGCGCGCGATCGACGTCGCCGCGGATGCGGGACTCGCGCCGATCAAGATCGACGCGGTGGTGAAGCGCGGCCTGAACGACCACGAGATCATCCCGCTCGCGCGCCGCTTCCGCGGCACCGGACACATCGTCCGCTTCATCGAATACATGGACGTCGGCAACACGAACTCGTGGCAGATGAACGAGGTCGTGCCGGGACGCGAAGTGCTCGCCGCGATCGCCGCCGAGTGGCCGCTCGAGCCGATCGAGCCCGCATACTTCGGCGAAGTCGCCGAGCGCTGGCGCTACGCCGACGGCGCAGGCGAGATCGGAGTCATCACCTCCGTCACGCAGCCGTTCTGCGGATCATGCACGCGCGCCCGCCTCTCCGCCGCGGGCGAGCTCTTCACCTGCCTCTTCGCCTCCACCGGCCGCGACCTGCGATCGCTGCTCCGCAACGGCGCGACTGACGACGAGATCAGCGAAGTGATCGCGTCAGTGTGGCGCGCCCGCGATGACCGCTACTCCGAGCTGCGCGCGGCGCTGCCGCCGGCGCGCAAAGTCGAAATGTCACATATCGGGGGCTAGCTGTTGAGCGATTGAGCCCTTGAGCTGTTCAGCGCTCAATCGCTCAACCGCTCAACCGCTCAACCGCTCAACCGCTCAACCGCTGCATCCCAGCCACAAACTGCGCCTTCCCCGCCATCGACGGATGCCGCACTTTCTCGTGCGCGATCCCCATCTTCGTGAGCGACGACGCGGCCTGATTGCCGATCGCCACCACCTGCTCGAAATCGAAGAGGCGCATCAATCGAGCTATCCCCCAATGTGCGATATCTCCACCCTGCCGTGCTCTGGAACGCTGTTGAGCGATTGAGCCATTGAGCTGTTCAGCGCTCAATCGCTAAACCGCTAAACGGCTCAACCGCTGCATCCCAGCCACAAACTGCGCCTTCCCCGCCATCGACGGATGCCGCACTTTCTCGTGCGCGATCCCCATCTTCGTGAGCGACGACGCGGCCTGATTGCCGATCGCGACGACCTGGTCGAAGTCGAACAGCCGCATCAATCGGTCGATGAAGCGCGAGCCGGTCTCGAGCTCGGCGGGCGTCGGGACGCGGTTCGACAGCGGGTTCTCCGGCTTGAAGGGGTGGAACTGAAATGCGTTCCAGAGGAGCGGGAGCGGCTCGATGTTGCGGATCGTCCCCCACACCATCGTGGCGCTGGCCTCGGTCGAGAGTTTCGGTCCCGGCGTCGCCTTGCGGTAGCCGCGATCGGCGCCGAGGATGCGTGTGCCGTTCGCGAGGTCGACGCCGGAGAGCATCACCGCTTCGCTCACGAACGCGATGCCCGACAACCGTCCGCCGCGATGGCTCACCGCTTCGCCGACGAGCAGCATGCGCGGACCGATCGCGTCGAGCTCTTCGAGGTAGAGCCGGAGATTGCGGCGGCGGATCGCGTTGCCGCGCAGGTCGCCTTCGACGCGCGAGTACTGGTTGCACGCGCGCTCGGAGACGACGGTCGTCGCCAGCTCGTCGATGAGGCGGTTGAATCGCGCCATCGGATCAGAGCGACGCCAATCGCTGCGCCGCGCGCATCGGGAACGCCAGATCGAACGACGCCGTCCTGCTGTGCGCGAACAACCGCTTCGCGTTCGCGCGATCGCCGCGCGCCATCGCGCGCGCGCCGAGGAGGAAGAAGGCGTCGTTGAGCTTCGTCGGGTCGTCATGCATCGCGCGCACGACCGTCGCCTCGTCGCCGTTCGTCAGCGCCGACGCGAGCGACGTCAGCACGCGCCGCGAGATCGGATCGACCTCGGGGTCCGCGGCCTCGGCTTTCGCCAGCGCATCGAGCTGTGCGACGGCGCCCTGCGCATCGCCGTTCATCAGCGTCGCGGCCGCGGCGTAGAGCCGGAGGATGTACTCGTTGTCGTGGTCCGGCATCGCGTCGAGATGCTGCACGGCTTCGGACCACGCGCCGTTCTCGATCGCATCGTAGAAGCGCGCCATCGCCGCGACGTGATGCAGTTCGGGCGTCTTGTCCGCCATCGCGAGGTGTTTCGCATACGCGTCGCTCTCGCCGCTCGCCTTGTACAACTGGGCGCCGACGAGCCAGGCGTCGGGCGACATCCCGCCCTTGATTTCCGCGTCGTACATCTTCTTCGCGGCCAGCCACTTTCCATCCGCGAGGTTCAGCAGGTACTTCGAAAACCACTCGGACTGCGAATTGACGGTCTTCGTCAGCGGATCGACGATCGCGTGCGCTTCGCCCGTCTGTCCCGCGGCGATCGAGGCGTACGTGTAGAACAGCAGCGTCCCGTCGTCGTGCTGCTTCGTCTTCAGCGCCGCCGCGTATTCACGGGCCGCGTCGGCGTACGCCTCGGAGAGCATCAGCTCGTACGCGAGCGCTCCGTGCGCCCAGCCGAGCTGCGGATCGAGCGCCAGCGCCTTCTTGTGCTCCGGAATCGCCGCGTCGGGACCGACGAGCAGACGGCCGTAGAGGTAGTGATACATCGCCGAATCCGCATGCGCGTCGAGCGCGGCGCGATATTCGGCCCGCACCTCCTCGTCGCGTCCCACGCGGCGCTTCGTCTCCTGATAGAGCCGGTGGTACGGGATCGGATCGGAGGTGCAGGCGGTGACGCCCTCCTTCGCGATGGCGATCGCGTCGTCGTCCGCCTTCTGCATGCTGCGCAGGACGACCAGCATTCCGCGTCCGTCGACATTGCACGGATCGAACTTCGTGAAGACGCGCAGCGCCTTCTCCGCCTCGGCGATGTTCTGCTCCTGCAGACGCATTTGCGCGTACTGCAGCAGCGTCAGCCCCGTCTTCATGAACGCGTGCTTCGTCGTCTTCGACTGTCCCGACGAAAGCTCCACCGTCCGCGGCGGCATTTCGAAGATGTAGTCGAGGTGGTCGATCTCGAAGAACGGCTTCAGCGCGATCAGCTCCTCGCGATAGCCCGCGTCCCGCTCGTTCGCCGCGTAATCGATCGACGCCCGCTTGTACACGCGCAGCGCGGCGGTGTTGTAGACGTACGCGCGGTGGCTGAAGAGCGACGCCGCGAAGCTCCTGCCCTCGACGTCGATGTCGCGCGTCTCGATCGTCTTTCCGTTCGCGGTGACGACGACGTGGTGCCGCCCCGGCGACAACGCCTGTTGCACGGGCGGCACGTCGGCGGTCAACGTCTTGCCGTCGACGTTGAACGCCGTCTTCGGGATCGCGCTGTCGAAGTAGACGTCGATGTTGCGGCTCTTGTGGACGCCCCACGCGATCACGCCGCCGATGCCGATCACGACGACGGCGATGAGCACCGCGAACACGACCTGCGGCCGCAGCTCGGACGACGATCGCGCCGTCGCCGGCTTCACCGCTTTCGGGCCGCCCTTGCCGCCGAACGGCCACCAGCGCCGCGACGCTTTCCGCTCCGTCGGCGTCAGCTCGTAGCCGAGCTGCTTCTTGCAATCGCCGATGCGGCGAAGCACGAGCTTGTCGGAACCGCCGAGCGCTTGAAACGCGGCGAGAGCTTCGGGCCAGCGCTCCAGTTGCACGTAGCATTCGCCGAGAGTGTAGATCACCGAGCGATCGTCGGGGGCGAGACGGCGGGCCTCTTCCAGTTGTCGCGCGGCCTCGGCGAAGTTGCGCTCGTAGTACAGGACGCTGCCGAGCGACGTGCGCGCGGCGCGATCGGCCGGATCGAGATTCGTGGCCCGGCGGAGGAACGCCGCGGCGCCGCCGAGGTCGCCCTTCATCCAGAGGATGTCACCGGTAGTGCGATTGAGGATCGTGTTCTGCGGCAGCGCCGCCACCGCCGCCCGCCCCGCGGTCTCCGCCTGGTCCAGCATGCGGAAGCCCGACAGCGCGAGGATCAGCTTCTCGTGCGCCAGCGCGTCGGACGGATTGCTCTGAATCGCGGCGCGCAACGGCGCGAGATGCTCGTTCAGTTGCTGCTGGAACTGCTCCTGCTCGAGGCGCCGATGCCGGCGGCAGGAGCTGCATTGCTCCATGATCCGGTACTTCGTCATCGGGATGAGCGGAATGAAAAACACGGAGAACCATTCGCGCGTGTCGTACGAGGTCAGCGTCGCGTCGCGATTGCACATGTCGCAACGGCCGTTGCGCGCGGAGACGTTGGTGCGGCCGTAGTAGGCGGTCCCGATTCCGTTGATCCTGGTAGGCATGTGCGCAATCGTACAATTGCGCATGCTTCGACGCGCGGTCTTCGTATTTCTGATGATCGCGATCAGCACCGGCGCGCAGCAGCGGAGGCGCGTCTCGCTCCCGCCTCCGTCCGTCGAGACCTCGCTCGCGTTCCTTCTTCGACTCCGGCTTCCGCGTGCTCAACGCGACGAACCCCGCGCCCGGCATCGATCCCGCGGCCGGCACCTTCTACACGACGCGTTCAGCGACAAGTCGGGCGGCATCGTGCTCTACATCGGCGACATGTTCGGCCTGAACAACGTGCGCCGCGCCTACTCGCGCGACAACGGCCTCGTGTTGAGCGCGCCACGTTCATCGCTGCATCCGGCGCAACCCTGACGTCCCTCAACGATCCGGTCGTCGTGCGGCTCGCGGACGGCCGCTATCGCATGTACGTCGCGTCGTTACGAAACGACAACGTGTGGGTCATCGTCAGCGCGACCACGAAGTAGAATCGCGCGCCATGAAGATGTTGAGTGTCGCTCTGCTTCTCGCCGCATTGACAGCCTTCGCCCAACAACAACCGCAGACCCCCGCACCGCCGCCCGATCCCGCCGAAGGACGAACCGCCGCGGCGGCGGCTGCTCCCGCGGCGCCGGCAGCGCCGGTGCTGGAGACGAAGCCGTTGAAGTGGCGCTCCATCGGACCGGCGAACATGGGCGGCCGCATCGCCGACTTCGCGGTCAACGAAAAAGATCCGTACACGATCTTCGCGGCCGTCGGCACCGGCGGCGTCCTGCGCACGACCAACAACGGGACGACGTGGCAGGGCGTGTTCGACAAGGAAGCGGTCGCGTCGACCGGCTCCGTTGCCGTGTCGCAGAACAATCCGAAGATCGTCTGGGTCGGCACCGGCGAAGGCAATTCGCGCAACAGCTCCTCGTGGGGCAACGGCGTCTACAAGTCGACCGACGGCGGCGACACCTGGACGAACGTCGGTCTGCCGGCCGCCGGCGACATCCCGAAGATCTCGCTCGATCCGAAGAACGACGACGTTGCGTACGCCGCGGTCCTCGGGCGTCTCTGGGGCACGAACAAGGAGCGCGGCGTCTACAAGACGAGCGACGGCGGCAAGTCGTGGCAACAGGTGTTTGCAATCGATGAGAACACCGGCGCGATCGACGTGATCGTCGATCCGAGCGCGCCGTCGAACGTCTACGCCGCGATGTGGACCCGCCGCCGCTTTCCGTGGGGATTCACGGAGGGCGGTCCGAACAGCGGCATCTACAAATCGATCGACGCCGGCAAGACGTGGAAGAAGCTGACCGAGGGCTTGCCCGCGGAGACCGGACGCATCGGTCTCGACATCTATCGCAAGAATCCGAAGACGCTGTACGCGGTCATCGCGTCCGACGTCGGCGGCGTGGCAGGACTGGAGACGATCCGCAGCCGCAACGGCGGCATCTTCCGCACGGACGACGGCGGCGCGCACTGGAAGCGCGTCAGCGATCTCGCGCCGCGCGGCTTCTACTTCTCGAAAGTGCGCGTCGATCCGAACAACGACCAGCGCGTCTACGTCCTCGGATTCGGGACCGCGGTCTCCGATGACGGCGGCAGGACGTTCCTCAACACCGGCGCGAAAGACATCCACGGCGACTGCCACGCGATGTGGATCGATCCCAGCAACTCGAATCACGTGCTGCTCGGCACCGACGGCGGCATCTACTTCTCGTACGACAAGGCGAAGTCGTGGGACTTCCAGAACAACTTCGCGCTCGGCGAGTACTACAACGTCAGCTTCGGCATGGACAAGCCGTACACGATCTGCGGCGGCCTGCAGGACAACGGCACCTGGTGCGGTCCGTCGCAGACGCGCTGGTCGACCGCCGACGATGAAGAGGACAAGAAGAAAGCGGCCGGGATCTGGAACGCCGACTGGAAGTTCGTGAACGGCGGCGACGGATTCTGGTCGGCCGTCGATCCGACCAACGCGAACGTCCTCTACGCCGAGTCGCAGGGCGGCTACATCGCGCGCATCGACCTCAGCTCCGGCAAGCGCCGCGACATCAAGCCGCGGGCGAAGGAAGGGACGATGGCGTTCCGCTACAACTGGAACGCGCCGTTCGTGATCTCGCACTTCGACTCGAAGACGCTCTACCTCGGCGGCAACGTGCTCTTCCGCCTGACCAATCGCGGCGACAACTGGGAAGCGATCTCGCCCGACCTCTCACAGCGCGACGTGGCGAAGATCCTGACCGCGGGATCGAACGCCGAGACCTACGGCACGATCGTGGCGCTGAGCGAATCACCGAAGGACCGCAACGTCCTCTGGGCCGGCACCGACGACGGCAACGTGCAGGTCACGCGCGACGGCGGCAAGTCGTGGACGAACGTCGCGGAGAACATCGCCGGCGTGCCGCGCGGCTTGTGGGTCTCGCGTCTCGAGGCGTCGAACTTCGACGCGGCGCGCGCGTACGTCACGATCGACGGCCATCGCAGCGACGACTTCCACGCGTATGTCTTCGCGACGGACGACTACGGCAAGACGTGGCGCTCGATCACGAACGAGTTGAAGGATCCGGTGAAGGCGTTCCGCGAGGATCCGGTCAATGCCGATCTGCTGTTCGCCGGCACGGAGTTCGGCATCTTCATGTCGCACGATCGCGGCGCGCACTGGACGTCGATCAAGGGCGACCTGCCGACGGTGTCGGTCGACGACATCAAGATCCATCCGCGCGATCACGACCTGATCATCGCCACGCATGGCCGCAGCCTCTACGTCATGGACGACATCTCCGGACTGGAGCAGCTCACCGCGGCGAAGATGGATCAGAAGGCGGTGCTCTTCGATCCCCGTCCGGCGACCGAGTTCTACTACAACCCGATCGGCGGCCTCTGGGGCGCGCACGTCTTCAAGGCGAAGAACCCCGCGTTCGGCGCGTACATCAATTACTACCTGAAGGGCACGCCGACGGAGGACGTGAGCATCACGATCGAGGACGCGAAGGGAAACAAGATCCGCGAGCTCGATGCCTCGAACCGCTCGGGCCTCAACCGCGCCGTGTGGGACCTGCACGGCGATCCGCACGAGGTCATCAGCGACTCACGCGGCGAGGACGACGGCGCGCCGTACGTCGCCGCGGGGGAGTACGTGGTGAAGATGAAGTACGGCGATTTCAAAGCGCAGACAAAGCTGACAGTGGACGCGCTGCCGGGCGTGCACGACGGTGAGTTCGTCGCGCCGTAAGAAGGGTATGAATCTTGAGTTGTTCTGTGCTGGAGGTAATGCACATGCCATCACGGAACAGCGATGAAATTCGCGGTCGTATCGATCAGGCCGCCGGCGAGATCAAGAGCCGCGTCGGCCGCGCGACCGGCGACACCGCGCTGGAGAGCGAAGGGCTCAACCAGCGCGACGTCGGCGACATCGAGCACGGCTTCGGCAAGGCCCGCCGGAAGGTCGGCGAGGCGATCCGCGACGTAGGGAACAAGATCAAACGATAGCGAACCGGGCGCGGGCGCTCATTTGAGCGTCCGCGCCTTCTCCACCATCTTCACGAACTCGCCGCGATATCCCTCGATGTCCGCCCCTCGCGAGGTCTTCGCCAGCGTGAGCGCCTCGTCGTAATTCGCGGCGCCTTTGTGCGGCGAGTCGCGCAGCAGCATGCCGAGCTCGGCGACCGAGGCGGCGAACTTGAGATCGTCCGACGCGTCCCACGCGGTGCGGCCGTCGTCGTTCACGCGCACCTGCATCAATCTGCTCAGCCACGCATGCGGCGGCTTGTAGCGCAGCTTCAGCGTGGCGATCGCGCCGTGCGACGCGCCGGGCGCCGGCACGAGCTCGTACAGCGCCGTCACCGTGTGTCCCGATCCGAGCTCGCCCGCGTCTTTCGTGTCGTCGTCGAAGTCCTTGTCCTCGAGCAGGCGATTCTCGTAGCCGATCAAGCGGTACGACGCCACCTGCCGCGGATCGAACTCGATCTGCAGCTTCACGTCCTTCGCGATCGTCACCAGCGTACCGCCGATCTGATCGACGAACACCTTGCGCGCTTCGAGCAGGCTGTCGACGTACGCATAGTTGCCGTTCCCTTTGTCGGCCAGCGTCTCCATCGTCGCGTCCTTGCGGTTTCCTTCGCCGACGCCGATCACGCTCAGCTCGATGTCGTCCTTCCGCTTCTCTTCAATCAGTTTTTGTAGTTCTTCGACGCTCGAGACGCCGACGTTGAAATCGCCGTCGGTGGCGAGGATCACGCGATTCACGCCCCCTTCGATAAAGTTCTTCTTCGCTACCTCGTACGCCAGCGCGATTCCCTCGGCGCCGGCGGTCGAGCCGTCCGCGTCGAGCTGATCGAGCGCGGCGAGGATGCGCGCCTTGTCGGCGCCCGACGTCGACGGCAGCGGCATGCCCGCGCTTCCCGCGTACACGACGATCGCCACGCGATCCTCGGCGCGCAGTTGCTCCACCAGGAGGCGGAACGCCTTGAGCAGCAGCGGCAGGCGGTCGGGCTCGTCCATCGATCCCGAAGTGTCGATCAGGAAGACGAGATTGCACGGCTTCATCTCCCACGGCGGCACGCTCGTGCCGCGGATGCCGATGCGCAGGAGGCGATGGTCCGGAGCCCACGGCGCGCCTGCAACCTCTGTCGTCACTGAGAAAGGCGCGCCGCGGGCTGGCTCCGGATATGAGTAGGTAAAGTAGTTGACCATCTCCTCGATGCGCACGGCGTCGGCGTCCGGCAACTGTCCCTGGCCGATGGTGCGGCGCACCATGCCGTACGACGCGGTGTCGACGTCGATGGAGAAGGTCGAGAGACGGTGCTTCGCCGCGTCGATGAATTTGTTCTCCACGATCGGCGTGTAGGTCTCGGTGTTCGGGTCGCCGCTGCGCGTGATCACCGAGAACACTGCGTGCGAGGGCAACACCTCCGGCGCGAACGCGGTGACCGTGATCGCCTCCGACACCATCTCGTGCAGCACCAGGTTCAGCGACGTTCGCGACGTCTCCGTGACCGCGACTACACGCTCTACCGGCGAGAGACCCGCAAGCTCCGCGCGAACGGTCCACGTTCCGGCCGGCACCTGCAGGAACTGGAAGTGTCCGTTGACGTCAGTCACCGTGCTGCGCGGCGATGCGAGCAGCAGCGTCACAGTAGCGCCGGGGAGCGGACCGCCGCCCACCTGCACCGTTCCGTCGATCGTCCCCGCGATGCACGGCACCGCGAGCAGCAGCAGAAGAAGCGTTGCCCGGCGGATCATTTCGGCACACTCGCTCGCGCGACGTTCGTCGCGCTGAGGTCCCGGGCCGTTTCGATCAGCTTCACGAATTCGCCGCGATATCCCTCGAGGTCGACGCCGCGTGAGACCTTCGCCAGTCCCAGCGCGTCGGTCCAGTTCGACGTCCCCTTGTTTGGCGAATCGCGCAGCAGCATGCCGAGCTCCGCCACCGCGGACGCGAACTTCAGGTCATCCGACGCATCCCACGCGCTGCGCCCTTCGTCGACGATGTTGGCCGAGATCAGATCGCTCGTCGATCCGTGCGGCGCCTTGTAGCGAAGCCGCAATTGCGCGACTTTGCCGCGCGACGCGCCGGGCGCCGGCACGAGCTCGTACAGCGCGGTGACGGTGTGTCCCGATCCGAGCTCGCCCGCATCCTTCGTGTCGTCGTCGAAGTCCTTGTTTTCCAGCAGGCGGTTCTCGTAGCCGATCAGGCGATACGACGCCACCTGCTTCGGATCGAAGTCGATCTGCAGCTTTACGTCCTTCGCCACGGTGACCAGCGTGCCGCCGATCTGGTCGACGAACACCTTGCGCGCCTCGAGGAGGTTGTCGACGTAGGCATAGTTGCCGTTTCCTTTGTCGGCCAGCAGCTCCATCTTCGAGTCCTGGATGTTTCCCTCGCCGACGCCGATCACGCTCAGCTCGATGTCTTCCTTCCGCTTCTCCTCGATCAGCTCCTGCAGCCCTCGCTCGCTGGAGACGCCGACGTTGAAGTCGCCGTCGGTGGCGAGGATCACGCGGTTCACGCCGCCTTCGATGAAGCTCTCCTTCGCCACTTTGTACGCGAGGACGATTCCCGCGCCGCCCGCCGTCGAGCCGCCGGCGTCGAGTCCTTCGATCGCGTCGAGGATGACGTCCTTGTTCGCGCCGGAGGTGGACGGCAGCACCAGTCCCGCCGATCCCGCGTACGCCACGAGCGCCACGCGATCCTCGGCGCGCAACTGTCCGACCAGCAGCCGGAACGCCTTCTTCAGCAGCTCCAGCTTGTTCGGCGACCGCATCGAGCCCGAGCTGTCGATGAGGAAGACGAGATTGCACGGCTTCATCTCCCACGGCGCGAGCTTCGCGGCGCGGATGCCGATGCGCATCAGCCGGTGGTCGGTGGCCCACGGCGCGCCCGCCACCTCGGTGGTCACGGAGAACGCCTTCCCCTTTGCCGGCTCCGGATAGGCATAGGTAAAGTAGTTGACCATCTCCTCGACGCGCACCGCGTCGGCCGGTGGGAGCTTTCCTTCGCTCAGCATCCGCCGCACGTTGCTGTACGACGCCGTGTCGACGTCGATGGAGAACGTGGAGAGATGGTCCTTCGCAGTCTCCGTGAATTTGTTCTCCGCGATCGGTGCGTAGCGCTCACCGGTCATGTTGAGGTTGTCGTGCAACGCCGCGCCGTTGATGCTGTACGCGTATGGCGCCGCCGCCGTCACCGTGATGGCCTCGGAGACAGCCGAGAGCCTCATCGGGATCGCCAGCAGCGGACTGGCGTTGTCGGTGACGAGCACCGTGCAGGTCATCGCCTGCATGCTCTCCATCTCCGACTTGAGGAGGTACTTGCCGGGAGGAACGGCGGTGAAGACGAAGCGTCCCTCCGCGTCGGTGACATCGGTAAACGGAGTGCCGTTGACCATGAGTGTGACGGTCGCGCCGGGGAGCGGATTGCCGCCGAGGGTGATGTAGCCGGCGACCGTGCGCGGCGGCGCGGAGCCCTGCTTCAGCGTCTGGACGTGCGACGACGTGCGGCACGACAGCACGAACAAGAGGACGAGTGTGGACAGAGTGCGAACGGCCTGCTGCGAGCGAGGTTTCATTTCCCTACCTCTCCTTCTATGGCCGCGTCGCGACGCGCTCTTGTCAGCGTGACGCCTGCACGCGCGCTGCCGCGCGGTGCCAACGAATCTGTGCAGCAGACTCAGACGCTTACGGAGGTTTTCCGCTCCGAAACATCCGGTGAGGTGGAGAAATCAGAACAGAAAATTGGAGTGCGGCGGCTCGCCGCCGCCCTGGATTGCGGCAGCTCGCTGCCGCGGCGCAGGCAAGCCTGCGCAATCCTAGAGCGGCAGCAAGCTGCCGCACTCCTTACACCGCCGCGCCTTCGAGCTCCGGGAGCTCCTCGCTCTCCGTCTCCGGGATCGCGCGGTGCGTGCGCGCGACCAGCACGTAGATCGACGGCACGACGAACAGCGTGAACGCTGTTCCGATGATCATGCCGGTGACGAGCATGATGCCGATGCTGTTGCGCGCGCCGGCGCCAGGGCCGCGGGCGAAGACGAGCGGGAGATGGCCGACGACCGTGGCCGCCGTGGTCATCATGATCGGACGGAGTCGCGTGCTCGCCGATTCGATGACCGCGGCCAGCTTGTCGCGTCCCAGCTCCTGCAGGTGATTCGCGAACTGCACGATGAGGATGCCGTTGCGCGAGATCAGTCCGACGAGCGTGATCAGGCCGACCTGACTGTAGATGTTGATCGACGTCAGCCCGAGGAACGAGAAGAGGAGCGAGCCGGCGAGTGCGAGCGGCACGGAGCCGGCGAGGATGATCAGCGGATCGCGGAAGCTTTCGAACTGCGCCGCGAGCACGAGATAGATGAGGATCGCCGACAGCATGAAGACGCCGAGGAAGCGGCCGCCCTCCTCGCGCAACTGCCGCGACTCGCCGGCGTAGTCGATGGTGTAGCCGCGCGGCAGGATCTTGTGCGCTTCATCCTCGAGGTACGTCAGCGCGGCGTCGATCGACACGCCCGGAGGAATCGCGCCCTGGATGCGGACCGCGTTGAGCTGCTGGAAGCGCTTCAGCTCGCGAGGCTCCGTCGTCGTCTGCAGCGTGGCGAACGTCGACAGCGGGACGAGCTTGCCGCCCGCGCCGCTGATGTATATCTGTGAGAGCTGATCGGGCGTCAGGCGCTCGCTCCGTTTCACCTGCGGGATGACTTTGTAGCTGCGTCCCTGGATGCTGAAGCGGTTCACGTAGTTGCCGCCGAGGAGCACGGAGAGATCGCGTCCTGCTTGGGAGAGATCGACGCCCTGCGAGCGGAGCTTGTCGCGATCGAACACCACCTTCGCCTGCGGCTGGTCGAACTTCAGGTCGGTGTCGGCGAACATGAACTTGCCGCTGGTGAACGCCTTCGCCACGAGCTGATTGGCGAACTCCGCGAGCTGCGCCGGCTCCGCGGTGGAGACGATCGCCAGATCGACCGGGAAGCCCTGGCTGCCGGGCAGCGACGGCGGCACGAGCACGATCGAGCGGATGCCGGGGATCTTCGACGATGCCTGCGACGCCGCCATCTGCAGATCGGCGACCGTTCGTTTGCGCTCGCTCACCGGCTTCGCCACGAAGCCGCCGAAGCCGCCGCTCGGGGTGATGATCTGGAAGGTCGACACCACCTCGGGGAACGAGCGGTAGACGTCGTCGATCTGCCGCGCGAAGAGCTTCGTCTGGTCGAGCGTCGCGTTCGCCGGCGCCTGGATGATGCCGAAGACGAAGTTCTGGTCCTCCGGCGGCGCGAGCTCCTTCTGCGAAAACATGTAGAACGGGACGATCAGCAGCAGCACGATCGCCCAGAGCGTCAGCACGACCGGCCGGAAGCGCAGCGTGCCGGTCAGCACGCGCTGGTAGAGGTTGCGCACGATGTCGAAGTGGTGATTGATCATCCCGGCGAAACCCTTTTCGGTATCGCCCGCGCGCAGCAGCTTCGAGCCCATCATCGGCGAGAGCGTCAGCGCGACGATGCCGGAGATCAGCACGGCGCCGGCGAGCGTGAACGCGAACTCGCGGAAGAGCGAGCCGGTCAGTCCGCCCTGCAGCGCGACCGGCGTGTAGACCGTCGCCAGGGTAATGGTCATGGCGATGATCGGCCCGACCAGCTCGCGTGCCGCGTCGAGCGCTGCCTGGAACGGCGTCTTCCCCATGTGCAGATGCCGCTCGACGTTCTCCACCATGACGATGGCGTCGTCGACGACCAATCCGACCGATAAGACGATCGCCAGCAGTGTGAGCAGATTGATCGTGAAGCCGAAGACGTTCATCAGCAGCACGGCGCCGATGAGCGAGATCGGGATGGCGATGACCGGGATGATCACGCCGCGCACCGAACCGAGGAAGAGGAAGATGACGATGATGACGATGAGCAGCGTCTCGGCGAGAGTCTTCAACACCTCGTTGATCGCGTCCTGGATGTACGCGGACGAGTCGTACGGGACGCCGACGGTCATGCCGGCGGGAAGCTGCGCCTGGATGTCGGGCATCGCCGCGCGGACCTGCTTCATCACGTCGAGCGTGTTGGCGGTCGGCATGACGAAGACGCCGATGAAGACGGCGCCCTGGCCGTTGAAGCGGACTTCGGAGTCGTACGTCTCGGCGCCGAGGATGACGTCGGCGATGTCGCCGAGCCGCACGACGTTGCCTTTGTCCTCTTTGACCACGAGCTGCTTGAACTCTTCCGCCGTCTCCAGGTTGGTGTTGGCGACGAGGTTGACCGAGGTCATGGAGCCCTTCGTGCTGCCGAGGGCGGAGAGGTAGTTGTTCGCGGCGAGCGCGTCGCGCACCTGCGTCGGCGAGATGTCGAGCGACGCCATCTTCTCCGGCTTGAGCCAGACGCGCATGGCAAACGTGCGGTCGCCGAGGATGTCGGCGCGCTGCACGCCCGGAATGGCGCTCAGCTTCGGCTGGACGACGCGCGTCAGGTAGTCGGTGATCTGGTTCTGATCGAGGTCCTTCGAGGAGAAGCCGAGGTACGCGGCCGCGAACTGGCTGTCCGCGGTCTGCAACTGGATGATCGGCGCTTCCGCTTCCGGCGGGAGCTGGTTGCGCACCTGCGCGACCTTCGCCTGGATCTGCGTCAGCGCGGCGTTGGTGTCGTAGTTGAGTTTGAGGTGGACCGTGATGTTGCTGATCCCCTGCGAGCTCGACGACTCGAGAAAGTCGATCCCCTCCGCGCCGGCGATGACCCGCTCCAGCGGCGCGGTGATGAAGCCGCGCACCAGGTCGGCGTTCGCGCCGATGTACGCCGTCGTCACCGAGACCGTCGCGCTGTCGCTGCGCGGAAACTGACGCACGCTCAGCGAGCGGATCGACTGCAATCCGCCGATGAGGATGATGAGATTGACCACGACCGCCAATACAGGGCGTTTTACGAATAGATCGGTAATCTTCATGTCTTTAGCCGTTGAGCTGTTCAGCCGTCGAGCTGTTGAGCTGAACCGCTCAATCGCTCAACAGCTCGAGAGCTCTTTTCCTAGCTGTCCTCAGGCTTCGGCGCCGGGTTGTTCCCCGGCTGGATCGTGTTGTTCACCTGCACGGCCGCCCCGGGGCGCAGTTTGAACACGCCCGACGTCACGACTTCCTCGCCCGGCTTCACGCCGGTGAAGACCGCGACCTGATCGCCGCGCGAGCCGCCGAGCTTCACGAACTGCTGCCGCACGCCGCGATACGACTTGCCGTCCGGACCCTTCACATCCTCCACGATGAAGACGGAGTCGCCGAACGGCGCGTAACTGATCGCCGACGCCGGCAGCGTGATGACCTCCGCGCTCTTGCCGCGCGGCAGCTTCGTCTCGACGAACATGCCGGGACGCAGCTTGCCCGAGGCGTTCGGGAACGTCGCCTGCACGCGCACGTGGCGCGTCGCTTCGTCGATCGTCGAGTCGAGGGCGGAGATGCGTCCGGTCTCGCTGCCGCCGATCGCATCCGACGTCGCCTCGACCTGCGAGCCGATCGGCAGCATGCCGATCTCCTGCTGCGGCAGGGTGAAGTTCACGTACGCGGGACGCAATGCCTGCAGCGACACGATCGGCGAGCCGCCCTGCAGGTACTGCCCGAGGTTCACCTGGCGGATGCCGAGGACGCCGCTGAACGGCGCACGGATGACCTTGCGCGCGATCGTCGCGCGGATCTCGCCCGCGCGGGCGTCGGCCTGCTTGTACTGCGCCGCCGCGCTGTCGTACGTCGCCTGCGGAATGATGCCGCCCGAGAGCATCCCCTTGGCCCGCTCGAGGTCGACGCGCATGAGATGAAGCTGCGCTTCCGCCGCGGCGAGCTGCGCGCGCTCCTGCTTCGTATCGAGCCGCACGAGGACGTCGCCCGTGTTCACAGCCTGCCCGGAGTTGAACGAGATCGCCTCGACCAGGCCCGGCAGATCGGCGCTGACCGTGACGCCCTGCACCGCGGTGACCGTGCCGATCGCGGAAAGCGTGGTCTGCCACGGCTCCGGTTTCGCGATCACGGTCGTGACCGCCTCGGGGGGCGGCTGGAACGCGGCCCCCTGCGCCATCGCTTTCTTGATCTGGAAGAACTTCACTGAGCCGATCGCCGCCACGAAGGCGATCACGATGGCCAGCATCAACAACATCCGCTTCGTCATTCAAAAAGCTCCTGTTCGCGAAAGCATATCGGCAGAGAACATCAATCCTGATGTAAACAGTTCGTCGCGAAGTGTGTGCGAGGTGTGACTCTACGGCGCGTAGAGCGGGCCGTTTCAGCGCATCGACTTCCGCGCGACGGCCGCAACCACGCGGACGAGCATCAGCGGAGAAACCGGTTTGGCGACGTGCTCCACGAAGCCCGCGGCGAGAATCACGCGGCGATCCTCATCGGAGGTGTAGGCGGTCAGCGCGATGAACGGAACGAGGCTGGCCGGAGTGGGGAGCGCGCGGACCCGGCGGAGCAGATCGACTCCGTCCTCCGACGGCATCGCGATGTCGCTGACGATGACGTCGGGGATCGATTGCTGAATCGCGGAGAGCGCCGCTGCCGCGGAGCCGACCGCGACGACGGCCGCGCCGCTCTGTTTGAGCGCGAGCTCGACGAGCGCCCGCGAATCGTCGTCGTCATCGACGACCGTGACCTTCACTCCGTCCAGAGCGGGCCAGTCGACGGAGCGCGATAGCGGCAGCGACGAGGGGATGTCGTCGCTGTCGGGAATGGCCACCAGCGGCAGCGTCACGGTGAACGTCGCTCCTCGTCCGCGACCTTCGCTCTCGGCGACGATCGTCCCGCCGTGCAGGTCGACGACGTACTTGGAGATGGCGAGGCCGAGGCCCAGACCGGATCTCTTCCGTTTCGTGCCGTGCTCGCCCTGGCTGAATCGCTCGAAGATGTGCGGCAGGAACGAGGGATCGATCCCTTCGCCCGAGTCGCAGACGGAGATGACCGCGGTCCCCTTCTCCTGCGACACGCTCAGTTCGATCGTGCCTCCCTCGGGCGTGAACTTTACCGCGTTGCTCAGGAGGTTCCAGATGACCTGACGCAGGCGGTCGGGGTCGCCGTACAACATGGCCGGAGCGTCGCCGAAGCTGGTCGTCACCGCGATTCTCTTTGCTTCGACCGCCGGGTGGACGACGTCGAGCGTTTCCTCGATCAGCATGGGGAGGTGGAAGGTGCGCGTCTCGAGGCGCAGACGTCCGGTCGTGATCCGCGAGATGTCGAGAAGGTCGTCGATCAAGCGAATCTGGGCGTGAGTTCCGCGCTCGATCGTGGAGAGGGCGGTCGTCGTCGTCTCGGGATCGAGCGCCGTCACGCGCATCATCTGCGCCCATCCGAGGATCGAAGTCATCGGCGTCCGCAGCTCATGCGACAGCGTGGAGAGGAACTCGTCCTTCAGGCGATTCGCCTCCAGCGCATCCGTCCGCGCCTGCTCCGCCATCGTCCGCGCTTCCTCGGAGGCGTCCCGGGAGGTCTCCGCCGCCGTCAACGCCGACCGCAGCTCGTGGGTGTCGACGAGCGTGATCACCGCGCCCGCGATCTCATTGCGGCTCGACCGGTAGGGGCGAACGCGGAGCGAATACCAGTGACCTTCACGCGATTGGACGTCCGTGTCGACGACGGCCGGCGTGTCGATCACCCGCCGGAGGATCTCCGCGAGATCGGGAAGCTCCATGAGAGGTCTGAAGGCGCCGATCGGCCGGCCGGTGTCGCCCGGGCGGAGGCTGAAGAGGCGCTCGGCCGTCGGATTGAAGAGCCGGATCACCAGATCGCGATCGACCATGATCACCGGCGTGTCGATCGACGAGAGGAGGTTCATCAGATCGTCGCCCAGCACGACGAGATCGGCGTTTCGAACGCGAAGCTCGTCGTTGAGGGTCGAGAGCTCCTCGTTCGTCGACTGCAGCTCCTCCTTCGCCGTCTCCAGCTCTTCGATGGTGCTCTGCAATTCCTCGTTGGCGGACTGCAGCTCCTCGGTCGTCGAATGAAGAACCGAATCCGACTGCTCGTTTTCGGTCGTGAGGTGCGCGAGATAGCCGTGTGCGGCAGCGAGCGCTTCCTGCAGTTGCGCGTTTTCGGATCGCGGCGCGCCCTTCGACGCCGTCGAAGCCGCTTCCTCGAAGGTGATGACGAAGAGGCGTTCGTTGGACGGGTTCGACGCGGGCAGGACTTCGATGCTGACCAGGTGCGAATTCTTTCCCCGCGCGACTTTCAGGCGCTCACGCCGCACGGGCTCACCGCTGTGGCGCGCTTTGAACAGTGCAGTGCGGACGTGGACGAGCAGATCATCGTGCAGGAGCTTCGACAGCTTGAAGCTCGGCGTTCCCGAGGCGGGGGCGAGAAACGGCTGCAGGTCGCCGCGGAACTCGACCACCTCCGTCGCATCGTTGACGACGAGACTGGGCGGGGCGTAACGCGCGAGGAGGAGCCGGTCGACGATTCGTGCGTTTTCGTCGACGTCCGTGCGGTCCGCCGGGATCGGTCCGGCGACGGAAGGCGAAGCGGCAGGCCTCGAAACGGCGACCGGCAGCTCCAGCCGGGGCCGCGAGCCGGGAGCGACGCGATAGATCTTCTGTTTCTTGTCTATCACGTTGAAGCCGTCACCGGCCCGCAGAGTCTCCGACGGGCCGAGCATCAGCAATCCGTTTCCGTTCAGCGCGTAGCGGAACATCGCGGTCACGCGCTGCTGCTGCGGAGGCTGGAGATAGATGAGGAGGTTGCTGCACGAGATCAGGTCGAGCCGGGAGAACGCCGGATCCTTGAGCACGTTGTGCTCCGCGAAGATGCACAGCTCGCGAACGGCGCGGCTCACGACATGGCCGTCGGCAACCGGCGCGAAAAACCGCTGCAGACGGTCCGCTGAAACCGTGCTCTCGATCGATTTGGGATAGACGGCGGCCCGGGCGAAGGCGATCGATTCGGAGTTGACGTCGCTTCCGAAGATCTGCACGCCGCGGCGGGTTTCGGTCTTGCCCAGATATTCGAGGAGCATGATCGCCAGCGAATAGACCTCCTCGCCGGTCGAGCAGGCGGGAACCCAGACGCGGAGCGGCTCCGCGGAGCCGGCGAGCAGGGCCGGGAACACCTTCTTCGTCAGTACGGCCTCTCTCGCCGGGTCGCGGAAGAAGCGGGTGACCCCGATCAGCACGTCGCGGAAGAGCGCCTCACGCTCGGCGGCGTCGTCCTCCAGGATGCGCCGGTATTCGGCGATGTCGTCGATGTTGCGAAGGAGCATGCGCCGCTGGATGCGCCGCTCGATGGTGGGAGTCTTGTAGTGGAGAAAGTCGACCTTCTCCGGGGCGTTGAGCAGCTCGATGATGCGATCGAATTCCCGCGTGGCGAGACGAGGCGGCTCGGCGGAGGACGGTGGAGGCCGCCGCGCCAGCTCCGCGAGCTGGAGTGCGATCTTCTGCGGAGGGAGAACGAAGTCGACGGCGCCGTGATCGATCGCGGAGAGCGGCATCCCGGAGAATTGCGCCGAGCCGTCCTGGGCGAACGTCACTCCGCCCATCGCCTTGATGCGCTGAAGGCCGGCCGTGCCGTCGCCGTCCGCTCCCGACAGCACGACTCCGATGGCGAGAGCGCCGAGTCCCTCGGCCAGCGACGAGAAGACCCGATCGACCGGCATGTGGTGTTTCGCCGTTTCACGCTTCCGCACGACGAACGATCCGTTGGCGTACTCGACGTCGGTGTCCGCCGCCATCACGTACACGTGATCGCGCTCGACCGGGATCGCGTCGTGGATCTCGACGACCGGCATCGCCGTACTGCGCGAGAGGATGTCGGGCAGCATGCTTTTCTGATCCCGGGAGAGGTGCTGCACGATGACGAACGCCATTCCGGAATCGGCCGGAAGGTGCTCGAGGAGCTCGCGAAATGCGTCGAGGCCGCCGGCCGAGGCGCCGATACCGACCACGCGGGCCATTTCGGCGCGCGGCGCGGAACGAGCCGGCGTGGCTCTCTTTCTGTTTGCCGGGCGTTGCATTGACCGCGTTTCGCCGCTCCCCTGGATGTTGCAACTACCGTGCAGGCGGACTGGAGCTGCGCGCCTACTTTTCGATCATTTCGCGGAGGTCGGCTTTGTCGAAGTCGGAGACGAGCGCCGTCAGTTTGCAGTTCAGCGCAACGGCAAGGCGGACGAGCGTGCGCCGCTTCTCGCGAAGCGCGCGCAATCCATGATCCCGTTTCCCGCTCTCACAGACCGCATCCGTCACATCTTCCTACATCAGCGTCCGCACGTCAGCATCATGACCGCACGCCAGCTTCTCGGCTGGTCGCACGCGCAGATGACGCGCGCCATTGCGGCCGGCGAGATCGAGTTGACGGTCACGCCGCTCGCGAAATGGGTCTGGCGCGAGGAGCTGGTGGCAAAGGCGCTCGAGCTCTGGCCCCTCGATGTCATCGATATTGCCTGCGCACGCGCGAACGAGCTTTCGGATGCCATTCCCGGCTTCGCCGCGGCGCTTTCATGGCCGGTAATCAGCGAAACAGACCACGTCTGCTGAAAATCAAATGCCCAAACCACGCATTCATCCCATCACGGATGGGATTCATCCCATGCCGGATGGGATGAATGCCATGCCGGATGGGATGAGTCTCGTCTGGAGGACAATGAATTCCATCGCGCATGGGATGAATGCCATCGCGTGTGGGATGAATGCCACGCCGGATGGGATGAGTCTCGTCTGGAGGACAATGAATTCCATCACGCATGGGATGAATGCCATCGCGCATGGAATGAACGAGCCTCGCCCCTTCCTGAGCAAAGTAGCGCAGGTCACCCTGCTGTTCTGGGTCATCAAGATCTGCGCGACCACCGTCGGCGAGACGGGCGGCGACGCTCTCTCCATGAGCCTCGGTCTCGGCTACGCGCGCAGCACGCTCATCTTTCTCGCCTTCTTCGTCATCGCGCTGGCGGCACAGCTCAGGTCCGATCGCTACCATCCGGCCATCTACTGGGCCGTGGTCGTCGCCACCACCACGGTCGGCACCACGACGTCCGATTTCTTCGATCGCACGCTGGGCTTGGGCTACGTCAACGCGTCGATCATCCTGTCCATCGGTGTCGTCATCGTGCTCGGAGTCTGGCGCGCGATCACCGGGAAAATCGAATTCGAACACATCGTCCGGCGCCCGGACGAATTCTTCTACTGGCTGACGATCCTCATCGCCAACACGCTGGGAACCGCCCTCGGTGACTATGTAGCCACCGACCTCGGTCTCGGGTTCGGCTGGGGTGCGGCGGCATTCTCCGGACTGCTCGTCCTCATCGTGGCCGCGCATTTCCTGACAAACATTCCGAAGAGCGTGCTGTTCTGGTCGGCCTATGTGCTGACGCGCCCCCTCGGCGCGACGCTCGGCGACACACTCACCAAGCCGCGGAACGAAGGCGGCCTGTCGCTGAGCCGCGTTGCGTCGTCGGTCGTCATCCTGATACTCATGATCGGATTCGTCGTGTTTGCAGAGCGGCGCGCGAAGCGCGCGCAGGGACTGTCATGAAGCGGGTGATGTTTTTCGCCGTCGCCGTACTGTGTGTCGCGCAGACCCTGGAAGCATGCAGCTCGCTGATATTGCCGCCTGCCTACACCGCCCGTGTCTAAAGCGCCGCCGTTCGGTCTCATCGCGGACGATGGCTGGGGTGGTGTGGCGCGGGTTCCCGATTCCACGCCGCGCACGCCGGAAGGAATACTCGATTTCGCGGCCTTTGCACGCACATACGAAGAGCATCCGAAAGACGGGTTCTCGATGGCCATTGCGTGGCGCAATACGCATCGAGAGATATTCGAGGACTTTGAATACGCTCGCGCACTGCTGCTCATAAGGGACAGTTCGTCCAGTCAGTTGACAGCATCCGTCCTGCGAAACGTCGGATCGTATTCGCGTTGGAACCGGATCAGCGCTGATTGGGTGCGGCATCGCTACGCGGAGCTCGTTCGCAGTGCACACCTTCCTGCGCGTGAGCGGAAAAGCATTCTCGCGAACTTCAGGAAACGGCGATGATTTTTCCCGAGTTCCTGAGAATGTCCGTAATGGCGTCGATCGCCGCCGGGGCGATCTTGCGCGTCCGTCCGCCGAGGATGGAGAGGATGAATCCGCAATCCCGTTCTACCCACCCGATCCACTGATCACCCGCCGCAGGATCGTTCGGCTGGAAACTCGTGACGAAACAATAGCGCGTGCCGGCGATCACGAAATCGAAGTACCAGCCGAAATCCTCCTGGCGAGGCTCATCGTCGGTTTCAATGCCTCGCTTCTTCAATTCGCCGATCAGCCAGACGCAAACGTCGTCTCCGAACGAACAGGCGTTGATGAAGTGAGGCCGCGGTTCGGTCGTGTTGAATGCGGTGCTTCGGAAGTGGATTTCGAGCGAACGAACTTTGGACATGGATAGGCGGCTCCTGACCGCCGGGGATAGGATATTGTCCTGCGAGTCATACGAAGATGTCATCTCAGATCAAGTGGGAAGGCCCAAGTCTGGTTGTAATCCAGTTACGGAATAAGCTACGTCGCCAGTCACATAGCGAACTGCTCAGCCAGCCGGCGGTGACTACAACGGTCCAGAACTTTCGCGGTGAACCCGTTTGTATTGCCGTCGCGCGGGCGGTCACGCCTGCTGGTGTGGCCGTGTTGGTTCGCGGCTTTGTGCCCGGCGGCCAGGTGCTTCAGGAGGCTGGGTTCCTCAAGCTAACCGACGAAAGGTGGCAACGACTATCCGAGGAACTGAAGGCTGAGTTGCGTGCGCAGCTTGAGCATGCCACGCCGACCATCGACAGATAGGGGAACCACGCGTCTTTCCAATGATTGAAATTGATCGCAGGCGGCCATTGACCACCCGCCGCCGGATCGTTGGGCTGGAAACTCGTGACGAAACAATAGCGCGTGCCGGCGATCGCGAAATCGAAGTACCGGCCGAAGTCATCCTGGCGAGGCTCATCGTCGGTCTCAATGCCTAAGATGCTGGAATTAACCCCGCAATGGCTCGTTGGAACGGGCCGGCTAACTCGCGGGCGGCCCCTCGACAGCCCGTGATTCACTTTGCCGGTATTGCTGTCATCATCGGCCCGATCATCATGGCCCGAACATCTCGATGGAATCCTGCCCCGGAGTGATCAGTCGTCGGACCGGCTGATACACTAGCGGCGAGCTACGGCCTAAGCCTCATTCTTTCTGGAAGGAAACTCACGATGCGCCGTCATCTCCTGTTCGTCATCTTCGCCCTCGTCACCTGTCCACTCTGGGCCACTGAAGCCAATCCCACTGCGCGGCAGAAAGAACTGATCGAGCAGCTCCTTCGGGCCACGAATGTCGATCGATTGGGCGCGGCGATCTTCGACTCGATGTACGGAGAGGTCGAGAAGCAGTTCGTGGAGGAAGCTCAGGCCAAGGGAGGAGATCCGGACGATATCCAGGAGGGGCGGGAGCTCTTCGCGTCGTTCCGCGATCACTGTAAGAAGATCAATTTTGACGACTTGCTGCACGACGCTCAGGTGGGGCTCTACGCCAGGTATTTCACAGAGGACGAGCTTCAGGGTCTGGTCGCGTTTTATGACAGCCCGGCGGGAAAGAAGACCGTCGAAGTGATGCCGCGGCTGATGTCGGACGCGATGAGGCTCGGCGCTGAGACCATGGGGCCCAAGCTTCAGGAAATCATGGCGTCGGTTCGCAAGGAGCAGGAGCAGAAACGTCCGTGGCGTCGCACCACCGCGGACATGAGAGCGTTGGCGACGGCGATCGAGGCGTACCAGACGGACCAGGAGGACGGGACGTTTCCACCGGCCACCGATCTCGCCGGCCTCAAGACGAACCTCGACGGAATCACGATGTCACAAGAGCTCCCGGAACAGGACGTATGGGGCCACGCTTACGCGTACGTCGTATCTCCTGATCGTCGCCACTACCGTATTGTCAGCGCCGGCGCCGATGGAATCTTCGACTGGGATAGCCGCAAGATCGATGTTGCCAGGAAAGGTGACAGTTCAACGGTACGTTATCGCGACCGTCTCGAGGACGATCTGATCTGGGAGGATGGCGCATTTGTCCAACTTCCGGTGCAAGCGAAGCCAAAAGCAAAGGATTGAAGAAATGAGCCGCTTTTCGAGGTTGTCGCGTCCTGTCTACTTTCTGCTGTGTTGCGCGCTTGCCTCGTCAGCGTTTGCGGTTGGTGAGGGCAGACTCGATGGTACGGTGCTCGATTCGTCCGCAAAGCCTGTTGTGGGCGCCACGATCGTTCTCACCCGCGAGAGGACGCCATATCGACAGGAGAGACGGAGTGACGCGAATGGCCGGTTCAGAATGCTGATCCTCGACGCGACGGTGAAGTATCACATTCACATCGAGAAGGAACATTTTCTACCGTTCGACGATACCGTTGCACCTTTGATAGGCGACACGTTGAGAGTCGAATTCACGCTCAAACCGGATACTTCGGCGCCATAACGGGGGGGCTGGTTTCTTCAGCCTTGTGCGGACGGCAGCGGCAGCCGCACCGTAAGCGTCGTCCCCTTTTCGCCCGACTGCATGTCGATCTCGCCCCCCAGATCGCGGATACGCTCGTACATCCCCGCGAGACCGACCCCCGGCGCGGCGTTCTCGGCGAATCCGCTGCCGCGGTCTGCGACTTCGATGCACAGATTCCCGTCCACTCGCTGTAATCGAATCGTCGCCACGGAGCTGCCGGAGTGGCGATGGATGTTTGTGAGCGCTTCCTGCACTACGCGAAAAACCGTCGTCTCGATCTCGGGAGGCAATCTTCCGATGTCCGCGGCCGCGTCGAAGGTCACGGCGATTCCGCTGCGCTGCTCGAAACCGCCGGCGTACCACTCCAGCGCCGACACCAGTCCGAGGTCGTCCATCAACGGCGGATGCAGCAGATACGAAAGCGTGCGGATTTCTTTGATCGACTGATCGACGAGCGCGAGACTGTCTTCGATCAATTGCGGTGTCGCCGACTCTTTCAGCCGCGCGAGATTCATCCGCAATGCGGCGAGACTCTGGCCGGTCGTTTCGTGAAGCTGCCGGGAGATCCGCCGCCGCTCCTCATCCTGGGAGCGCAACAAGCCGAGCGAGAGACTGCGTAAGGACTCCTCGGCCGATTTCTGCTCCGTGATGTCGTGCAGGATTCCGTAATGGAGACCGGGCCGCACATGTCCGAGCGCCTGCAGCTCGACGAAGTGCTTGACGCCGTCTTTTCCCTCCACCTGAAAAACGCCGTGAGTCGATTCGCCCGCGACGAGATGACGCCACACCTCGCGGATCGCATCCTTCTTGCCGGCGGGAGTGATGTCGCCGACTCTCATTTGCAGTAGCTCTTCCCTCGTGTATCCGAGGAGTTTCGTCACTGCCGGATTGACGTCGATGTAATGGCCGTCGTTGTCGATGAGGATGATTCCGTCGATCGAATTGTCGAACAGTGCCTGCAGGCGCTGCCGCTGCTCCTGTAATGCTTCCTCCGCCTGTTTTCGCGCGGTGAGATCGCGGACGAACACCTGGACGAAGACCGCGCCGTGACGCGTGATCGGCACCGCGGCGGTCTCGACGTAGACCGTCGAGCCGTCGAGGCGAAGCCACTTCTCCTCGACCCACGGCACCGGTTTGCCCGCCAGCACGCGCTCGATCCGGCCCTCGACCAGAGCAAGCGATTCGGGATGAACGGTCTCGCGATAGCTCCGTCCGATGATCTCGCTCACGTCGTGCGCGCCGAGCATCTCGACCATGGCGGAATTGGCGAACTCGATCCGCCCGTCGACGCTGACACAGATCCCCTCGGGAGAGAGCTCCACGAGACGGCGGTACCGTTCTTCGGCTTCGCCCATGGTCAATTGTGCTGTTGCAGTTCCTCGAGCATGACGTCGGCCTCGACGTAATCGGGATTTTCGTGTAACTCGTCGCCGATCAATAACGCCGGATGAACCCGCATGACGTCGGCGATCAGGCCGGCGTCGAATCGGGAGAGGTCGTAACAGCAGGTCACGATGTCGTCGTACTGAGGCACGACGTAATTGAGGCGGGTTTCGTATTCGAGCAGCGAATCGACACCCGGCAGGTCCTGTAGTGCCCACTCCATACGCCCCAGCAGCCGCGAACGCGGATAACCGACCGGCGGTCCCTTGCGCAGAAGCTCGTTGACGAGAGCGAGCATCGCATTCATATCGAAACGTGCATTACGGAGGTAGGCGTCTTCCCATTGCATCAGCTCGAGCTGGCCGTTTGCGCGGATCCGGGAAATATCGACGCTGCAATGCGCGAGGGCGCGCATGTGCGCCTCGTGATCGACGGCGTCGATGATATGCACTGCCTTTTCGCCGTGCTCCAGGCCGTCGCAGATGTACGGCCCGAGGACGCGGTAGGCCTCTTCAAGGGAATGAAAGAATGCGCCGATGTGGCGGCTGCCGATCACGCGGCCGGCGATCTGGACGTCGCGCCGCAATGCTCTCAGCGCGGGCGTGAGGCGCTCGTATGCCTCCGCTTTGTCGATGAAGGCACGGGCGCCGGCGCGGATCACCTCGCGCGCCAGCTCGTTCGTGCGATGCGCGCTCATGACGATGACGTCGACGTCCGCGGCGTCAATGCGGCGCATCACCTCGAGGCCGCTGATCTCGGGCATGCTGATATCGAGCACAATGACGTCGGGTCGGAGAGTGCCTACGAGCTCGAGCGCTTCGCGGCCGTTGCCGGCCTCACCGCAGACGACCCAATTGTGTTGTGATTCGATCAACGAACGGACGCGCCGCCGCAAATCGCCGTTGTCGTCCGCAATTAGAATCCGTAGCACTTGTTGTTCCTTGTACAAAGCCAATGACCAGAATTGCGATCGCTGACGATCATGCAATCGTCCGGAGGGTCTCAAGCAGATCATCTCCGAGACGAAGGACATGGTCGTGGCCGGTGAAGCAGGGTCGGCTGAAGAGCTGCTGACGCTGTTGCGATCGGCCACGTTCGACATCGTCGTTCTCGATCTCACCCTCGGCCTGCGCAGCGGAATCGATCTGCTGAAGCAGCTCAGGGGCGAGTTTCCATCTCTTCCGGTATTGATACTCAGCATGCATGCCGAAGGGCTGTTCGCCATCCGCGCGCTGCGGGCCGGAGCGTCGGGATACATCCAGAAAGAGGAAGCGCCGGAAGAGCTCGTCGCCGCGATCCGGCAGATCGCCGCGGGCCGGACCTACGTCAGCAGCACGATGGCCGAGCGCCTGGCGCACGAGCTCTCGCACAGCGACGGCCCCACTCTTCCGCACGAACGGCTCTCCGATCGCGAGCTCGAGGTCTTCCGTCTCCTCGGGCACGGCAAGTCGGTCAGCGACATCGCGGAAGCGCTCAACCTCAGCGTGAAAACCGTCAGCACGCACCGCAGCCGCATCATGGAGAAGACTGGTTTCAAAAATAATGCGGAAGTAATCCATTACGTCGTTACCACCGGTCTGTAGGGTTTCATCCTACAGAGACATCGGACGGAGTCGGCTTTCTATTCGCCATAGTTTCCGTATCCTGCCGGTCGTGAACCGATGGAGCGATGCGCCGGATCCTCATCGCGGATGATCACGCGATCGTCCGCCGCGGTCTCGAGCTGATCGTCGCCGAATCGACCGACCTCCGGTCCGCGGGCGCCGTGTCGTCCACCGAGGAGCTGTTCACCGCCCTTCGGAGCAGCGAAATCGATCTCCTGGTCCTCAATGTCGCATCGGGTGAACATGCCATCGACCTCCTGCGCCGCGTGAAGAGCGAGTTCCCCGCGCTGCCGGTTCTGGCCCTCAACATCGGAGCGAGCGATCACCCGGTCATGCGCGCATTGAGGGCAGGTGCCGCCGGCTACATCCACAAGGCGTGTACGCCGGAGGAGCTGCTGGTGGCGATGCGGCGCGTGGTCGGCGGCGGCACGTACCTCAGTCCGCTGATCGCGGAGAAGATCGCGGCGGAGTTGCGGAGCGGCGGCGATGGCGGGAGGCCGCATGAACGGCTGTCACGCCGCGAGCTGGAGATTTTTCGTCATCTCGGATCGGGCAAATCGGTCAGCGAGATTGCGCGCAAGCTCAAGCTCAGCGTGAAGACCGTCAGCACGCACCGCGCGCGAATCCTGGAGAAGACCGGTCTGCGCAATAACGCCGACATCATTCACTACACGATCGTGAATCGGCTTATGTGAGATCAGATTCCGTCCTACAGAACCATCAGACGGACTCGGTGTGAATTCCGATTTACCACTCGTATCTTGGATTGAGTGGACACCTACTTCCGAAAAGTAACCGAGACGATCTGCGAGGTGATCATCATCGCCGCCCGCGACGGTGCGATCACGTACATCACTCCGTCGATCGAGACCGTCCTCGGCTTCGATCCGGCGGAGCGTGTCGGCCATCCGGTCGGCGAGACGATGCATCCCGACGATCGCGCGCGCTTCACGGAGGACTTCCGCGACCTGTTGCGCGAGGGCTCGTTCACGGCGTCGGAGTATCGCTTCCAGCACCGGAACGGATCGTGGCGAACGATCGAAGTGCGGGGACAGAACCTGCTCGACGACGAGACCGTCCACGCGCTGATCTTCAGCGGCCGCGACGTCAGCGAACGGAAGCGGATGCAGAAGGAGCTGGCGCAGCTCAACCGGCTGACCGGACTGGGGCGCCTCTCCGCGCAGGTCGCGCACGAGTTCAACAACGTCCTCATGGCGCTGCAGACGTCGCTGGCGATCCTGCGGCGCCGCGTGACCGATGACCCGCAACTGACGCGTCTCACCGACACGATGACGCAGGCCCTCGGACGCGGCAAGTGCATCACGCGCGACCTGCTCCGCTACCTCGCGCCGGCGCAGGTGTCGCACGCCCGCCTCGACGTGCACGATCTCGTTCGCCGCGTCAGCGACGAGATGCGGCAACTGCTCGGCAGCAACGAGCTCGTGCTGCAGATCCCCTCCGCGCCGCTCATCATCGAAGGCGATCCGCGGCAACTGTCGCAGGTGTTCACCAACCTCGCGCTCAACGCGCGCGACGCGATGGACGAAGGGGGAACGCTGACCATCAGCGTCGACGGTCCCGACGCCGAGCGCTTCATCCGCTTCATCGTCGCCGACACCGGCGAGGGAATCGAGCAGCAGGACCTGCAGCACATCTTCGAACCGCTCTTCACCACCAGGCAGGCCGGGACGGGGCTCGGTCTTTCGGTGGTCCGGCAGATCATCTCCGCGCACGGCGGACATGTCTTTGCGAAGAGCGAGAAAGGGCGGGGCACCTCGTTCTACATCTATCTCCCCGCGGCCCGGGAATGACCGACACCATCCTCCTCATCGATGAAGACCCAGCCACGCCGGCCATCCTGCGCCCGCCCTTCTCCGCCGTAGGCATCGATCTCGACGTGGTCACCGACGCCGCGTCGGCGATGGAGCGGCTGACGCACAACCACTACTGCGCCGTGGTGCTCGATCCGATGATCCGCCACCGGCTGAATGGCTACGCCGTGCTGAATTTCATCGAGCTGGAACAGCCGAGGGTCCTCGAGTCGCTCTTCCTGCTGACCGGGATGTCGGAGCAGACGATCCGCCGCACCGCGCCCGCCCTCGCGCACCGCCTCTTCCGCAAGCCGCACGACACCGCGCGCCTCGTCTCCGCGATCGTCGGCGCCTGCCGCCGTCAGCTCGACACGCGCCGCCGCGAGTTCGGCTCGGTGCTGATCGTCGAGGACGATCACGCCACGGCGACAGTGCTGCACGACCTCGTGCGCGAGCTCGGATATTCGTCGACTACGGCCAGCAGCGGACGCGAAGCCCTGGCCTGCCTCCACAGCATCGACTTCGGCGCCATCATCCTCGACCTGGTGATGCCCGACATCGACGGCTTCGCCCTGCTCGAGCAGCTCGCCGCGATGAAGCCGCATCTCCTCCCGCGCGTGATCATCAGCACCGGCATGCCGGAGCGCTACCTCTCCAGACTCGATCAGACGCTCGTCTGCGCGATCGTCCGCAAGCCGATCGACGTCGCCACGCTGCAGCGGCTGCTGCGCGGCTGCTGCGACACCCCGCCGTTCGAAGCGGGAGGGGAGTGGCCGGGTGGGGTCGGATCTGGACAATTAACTTAACGGTTGTGCGGGGGTCGTTAAGTTAATTGTCCAGATCCGACCCCACCGCATATCCTCTTTCGATGGACTGGCCCGCACTACCCCTCGACGAATGGTGGGAAACGCGCGACACGCTGCATCGCTGGACGCAGGTCGTCGGCAAGATCCGGATGAAGCTGACGCCGGCGGTCAATCACTGGTGGCATGTGCCGCTCTATGTCTCGGCGCGCGGGCTGACGACGTCGCTCATGCCGTACGGCGATCGCTGGCTGGAGATGGAGTTCGATTTCATCGCGCATCAGCTTCACATCCGGACGAGCGACGGCACGCAGCGCGACGTTGCGCTCGCGCCGCGCACGGTCGCCGATTTCTACGCCGAGGTTTTCGCTGTGCTGAAGGAGCTGCGCATCGATAGTCCGATCTGGCCGGTGCCGGTGGAGTGCGAGGACACGATCCGGCTCGATCGCGACGAGCAGCACAAGTCGTACGACGCCGATTCCGCGCGGCGTTTCTGGCGCGTGCTCGCGCTGACGCATGAAGTGCTGTCGGCGTTTCGCGGTGAGTTCATCGGCAAGTGCAGCCCGGTGCATTTCTTCTGGGGGAGCTTCGACCTCGCGGTGACGCGCTTCTCCGGACGCCGCGCGCCGGCGCGTCCCGAGGCGGACGCGATCACGCGCGAGGCGTACTCGCACGAGGTCAGCAGCGTCGGCTGGTGGCCGGGCGACACGCGCCTCCCGAAGGCGTCGTTCTACGCGTACGCCGCGCCCGAGCCGGCGGGATTTCGCGCCGCGTCGGTCAAACCATCAGCCACGTACTTCGCCGAGCAGCTCGGCGGCTTCTATCTCCATTACGACGACATGCGTCTCGCAACGGACCCCCAGCAGACGCTGCTCGATTTCTGTCATTCGACCTACGACGCCGCGGCAACACTCGGTCAGTGGGACCGCACCGCATTGGAGCGAACGTAATGTGTGAGCACCTCAAGACCACCGACAACGCCCCCGCCCTCACGCCCCAAGGCTGCGAGGAGTGCCTGAAGATCGGCGACGGCTGGGTCCACCTCCGCCGCTGCCTGCACTGCGGCCACATCGGCTGCTGCGACTCGTCGAAGAACAAGCACGCCACGAAGCACTACCACCGCACGAAGCACCCGGTGATCCAGTCGTTCCAGCCGGGGGAATCGTGGAAGTGGTGCTATGTGGATGAAGAGGGGATCGAGTAGGCCCGCTTCAGCAGCAGCTCCCGCTCCCGCTCATTCCGCGTGAGCGCCGCGGCGCGCTCGAATTCCTCGCGCGCTTCATCCGATCGTCCGAGCTTTGCCAGCAAATCGGCGCGCACTGCCGGGAGGTGATGGTAGCTGCGCAACGCCGGCTCCTCGCGCAGCGCGTCCGCGATCTCCAGTCCCGCGGCGGGACCGTGCGCCATGCCGACGGCGACGGCGCGATTGAGCTCGACGACCGGCGATTGCGTGACTTCGACGAGCGTCGCGTACAGTGACGCGATGCGCGTCCAGTCGGTCTCCTCCGCGGTGTGCGCGCGTGCGTGACACGCGGCGATCGCGGCCTGCAGCACGTATGGAGTCCGCGCCTCGCCGGCGCGCTCGAGCGCCGCGAGGCCGCGCGTGATGAGGACGTAGTTCCACTTCGTGCGGTCCTGATCGAGCAGCAGGACGAACTCTCCTGATGCATCCGTGCGCGCGGCGAAACGCGAGGCCTGAATCTCCATCAGCGCGACGAGGCCGTGCACTTCAGGCTCGTCCGGCGTGAGCTCCGCGAGGATTCGCCCGAGGCGAAGCGCTTCTTCGCACAGGTCGGTGCGGATCGCCGAATAGCCTTCATTGAAGATCAGATAGATGACTTCGAGCACCGACGCGAGCCGCGCCTCGAGCTCGCCCGGCACTTCGAACGGCACCTCGGCCTCGGACAGCGCCCGCTTGGCGCGCACGATCCGCTGCGCGATCGTCGGCTCGGGGACAAGGAACGCGCGCGCGATCTCGTCGGTGGTCAGTCCGCCGAGGAGGCGGAGAGTGAGGGCGACGCGCGCTTCGGTCGAGAGGATCGGATGGCAGGCGATGAAGATGAGCCGGAGCAGATCGTCGGCAATCTCCTCCGGCTCTTCGAATTGCACTGCCATCTCCCGCGCGATCTGATCCTGCTTCCGTTCGAACAACGCGTGCCGCCGCAGCAGGTCGATGGCTCGGTGTTTAGCCGTTGCCATCAGCCACGCTCCCGGCCGGTCGGGGATTCCTTCCTCCGGCCATTGCTGCAGCGCCGCGACCAATGCGTCCTGCGCCAGGTCTTCGGCTACGCCGACGTCGCGCACGATGCGGGTCAGGGCGGCGATCAGCTTCGCCGACTCGATCCGCCAGACCGCGTCGATGGTGCGATGGAGGTCGGCAGCCGTCATGCGGCTGCCGACATTACGTCATCCCATCGCTTCCATGAAATCGGCCTGGTCGAAGATCGGACGGAGCTCGATCTCCGCGCCGCCGTCGAACGGCGCGCGCTTGAGCCACTCCACCGCTTCCTCCATCGACTTCACCTGCCAGATCCAGAAGCCGGAAACCAGCTCCTTCGTCTCGGCGAACGGTCCGTCGATCACGGTGCGCTTCGTTCCTTCGAAGCGGATGCGCTTCCCTTTCGAGCTCGGATGAAGCCCCTCGCCGGCCAGCATCACGCCCGCCTTGACCAGCTCCTCGTTGAACTTGCCCATGTTCTCCACGAGCTCTTTGCTCGGCATGACACCCTTCTCGGATTCGTCGCTTGCTTTGACCAGAACCAGTACTCGCATGTTCGTTTCTCCTTTTCGTTTTTGTCCTTCTACTGACACGTCGAACGAAGAACGACGAAATCGACAAAGGGGACAAAAAAATTATGGGCAGGGTTTTCCATGGCTAAGCTTGGATATTGCGCCCGCTTCTTGCACGCCTCGCCGGCGAGGAGACAGAGCCATGTTCAACAGAACCCGAATCACTCTCGCGGCCGCCATTCTGCTGCTCGTTCCGAACGTCACGTACGCGCAATCGAAGTCGTCCTTTCAGGATGCAATGCGCAGGCTGTGGTCCGATCACGTCGCGTACACGCGGCTGTTCATCGTGAGCGCGGCGGCGGGATCGGCGGACAAGGACGCCACGACGGCGCGTCTGCTGCAGAACCAGACGGACATCGGCAACGCGGTGGCCGGGTTTTACGGCCGCGCGGCGGGCGACAAGCTGACCGCGCTACTCAAGGATCACATCGTGATCGCGGCGAACATCGTCACCGCGGCGAAGGCAGGCGACAACGCGAAGGTGGCGAGCGAGAACAAGCGCTGGCGAGACAACGCGACCGACATCGCGAAGTTCCTGCATGGCGCGAATCCGAAGCACTGGCCCGAGGCGACGTTGCGGTCGGCGATGTTCATGCATCTCGATCAGACGCTCGACGAGGCGACGCATGAGCTGAAAGGCGACTACGCCGCGAGCATCAAGGACTACGACCGCGCGATGGATCACATGCTGATGGTCGCCGACACGCTGAGCGACGGAATCGTCGCCCAGTTCCCGTCGAAGTTCAGCGGCGGGAAGAAGAAGTAGCGGTCAATCGTCGCGAATGAGCAGGCGCTGCAAGGCGCGCACGCGCGGCAGGACGAACCAGAGAGCGAAGAAGACGAGGAAGAGCAGCGCTGCGAGGATCGCTGCCGCCGCCGGGACGATGATTCCGGCGATCAGATAGAAATCGAGCGAGATCGCCGCGGCGAGCGGCAGCATGCTGAGTATGAGCAGGCGCGTCGAGATGCGGATGAATTGCTCCGTCACGGCGCGCGGCTCGGTCTGCCGGCTGTACGCGGCGGGCGTCATGATGATCGCCACCGCCACCGCGACGAGCGCGATGGCGACGAGATGGAGCCGCTGCTCGAGCGGGCCGAGTTTCGTGTCGAATCCCGGGCTGAAGACGACGATCAATTGAAAGCCGAGCAGCGCCTGAATCCCGGGCAGCACCATCCGGCATTCGTCGAGCAGAAACTCCGCGGACTTGGAGAGCGGCAGCTTCTCGCGCAGATCGTCCATTCGTTGTCGTTGAGAGCGAAAACCCCGCCAAGCGTATGATGCGAAACGGGTCCCCCACATGTCCCTTTCGCTCGCCGATCGTCTCCTCGGTCGCGCTCGTGTCGTTGCGGCCGTATTTCTGCTGGCATTGCCGGCGCACGCAGCGCCCGCCCTCTGGGCAACGCATTCCGGCGATGACGCGCGTTGGTCGCGGCCCGAATTCGACGACTCGTCGTGGCGTCGCGTGGACATCCGCTCCCATTGGCGCGAGCAGGGATACCAGGGCTACGACGGGATCGTCTGGTTCCGAGCGACGCTCGACGGCCGCGAGAACGACCTCGGTCTCCTCCTCGGTCCGCCGGCGTACGGCGGCTACGAGGCATATGCGGGCGGCCGGCTGATCGGACGTTCGCGCGGCTGGTCTTCGGCACTCGCCTTCGGATCGCCGGAAGTCTTTCGCGTGCCGCGTGATGCCATCCGTAACGACGGAACGGTCAGCCTCGCGCTGCGTGTGCGACGGATCGGCTGGGCCTCCGATGCCGACGCGGACGGTGCTCCGGTGAGCGGCGTCCTCACCCTCGGCGCGTACCCGGCGCTGGCGGATCGATTGAGTGCGAGCAACTCGGATCGTCTGCTGAACGAAGTCCCGCACCTCGTGCTCGCGATGCTCTTCGGCTTCGTCTTCCTGCACCACCTCCTGATGTTCAGCCGCCGGCGCAATCAGCTCGAGCACCTCTGGTTTGCGCTGCTCGCGCTCGCGTTCGCGATCAACACGTTCGCCAGCACGTACTGGATCTACGAGGTCACGGTCAGTCGCGCGATCGCGGTGCGCATCACCGACATGACCGGCCATCTCGCCGCGGCCTTTGCGATCCAGTTCCTCTGGACCTTCTTCGCGCGGCCGGTCTCGCGGCTGCTCCGCGCCTATCAACTCTCGCATGTCGCATTGGCCGCGTTCGTCGGTCTCTGGCCCGACATCCGTGCGGTGCTCGCCAGCGGCACCATCCGCTGGTTGTGGCTCCTGCCGCTGCTGATCCTCGCCGCGGTCCTTGTCCTGCGGGAGACCCGCCGCGGTGACGCGGAGGCGCGGATCATCGCGCTCGGCGGCGTGATCATGATCGCCGTCGAAGCAGCCGAACTGGCGCGCAACGTCTTCGGCCTGCAGTGGCCGTTCGATTTCTCGATCGCTCCCTTCGGCTTCGCCGCGGTCATCATCGCGATGAGCGTCGCCCTTTCGTTCCGCTTCCGGCGCGTCCACGACGAGCTCGATCGTCTGCGATTCCGGTTGGAGGACGAGGTGCTGGAGCGCACCCGCGAGCTCGCGGACGCACGCGACGACGCGCTGGCCGCGTATCGCGCCAAGGGCGAGTTCCTGGCGAACATCAGCCATGAAATCCGGACGCCGATGAACGGCGTGATCGGCCTGGCCGACGTCCTGAGTCACACGCCGCTCACGGCGGAGCAGCGGGCTCACCTCAACGCCATCCAGGTCAGCGGACGCTCGCTGCTGACGCTCCTCAACGACGTCCTCGACTTCTCGCGCCTGGAGTCGCAGAAGCTGACGGTGGAGAAGCGTCCCTTCCGGATCAGGAGCGTGGTCGACGATTGTCTCGAGATCATGGCGCCGCTCGCCGCGGGCAAGGGGCTCACGCTCGAGTCGTCGTTTGCGAAAGGAACGACAGAGGCGTTGTCGGGCGATCAAAACCGCACGCGCCAGGTGCTGCTCAACCTCCTGAGCAACGGCATCAAGTTCACGCCCGACGGAAGCGTCGACGTCGCGGTGAGCTCGCGATCGTTGGAGAACGGACTGGTCGAAGTCCGCTTTTCCGTTACCGACACCGGCCGCGGCATCGCGGGCGATGATCTCGGCCGGCTGTTCGTCGCGTTTCAACAACTCGACGGCTCGTCGAGCCGCCAGCACGGCGGCGCAGGCCTCGGACTAGCGATCAGCAAGCGGCTGGCGGAGCTGATGGGCGGGACGATCAGCGTCGAGACCGCGCCCGGCCGGGGCTCGACATTTCACTTCACGATCGTCGGCGAGCCGGCCGATCTCGGCGCGCCGCAACCATCCGAGGTCGCGGGACAAACCGCGCGCGCACTGCGCATCCTGGTGGTGGAGGACGATGCAATCAGTCAGATCGTCGTCCTCGACATGCTCGAACGGCTCGGCTATCAAGCCGACAGCGTGAGCAACGGGATCGAAGCGCTGCAGGCGTTGGAGCGGGAAACGTACGACGCCGTCCTGATGGACGTCCAGATGCCGGGGCTCGACGGACTCGAGGTCACGCGCCGCGTCCGCGCCGCGGACGGACATCAGCCGCACATCATCGCGTTGACCGCGCACGCGCTGTCCGGTGATCGCGAGCGCTGCCTCGCCGCGGGGATGAACGACTATCTGAGCAAGCCGGTGCGCGTGCGCGAGCTGCGGCACGCGCTGGCCGGCGTCCCGTAAGCCTCCTCAAGTTCCTCCCAACGCCTTGTAAACCGCCACCACGCTCGTGAACACCTGCGACTCGGCCTGCGCCACGCCATCCTCGGCCTGCAACTGCGTTCGTTCGGCGTCGAGCAGCGCCAGGAAATCGGCGACGCCTTCGCGGTAGCGGGCGCGGGCGATCGAGGATGCGCGGGCGCTTTCGCGGGCCTGGTCGTTCAGCTTGACCAGGCGTTCCTGCTGCTCGCGGTAGTTGGTCAACGCGTTCTCCGTTTCTTCGAGCGCGCGCAGGACGGACTGCTCGTACAAAGCGGCGGCCTCGCGCGTGGCGGCCTTCGAGCCGCGGAGGCGCGCGCGGGCGCTGCCGATGTCGAACGCCGACCACGACAGCGCGGGGGTCACGGCCCAGGCGCGGGAGTCGGACTGGCCGAAGAGGCTGCCGCGGCCGGCGATGAAGCCGAGGAAGCCGCTGATGGTGATGCGGGGAAAGAGATCGGCGCGGGCGATCCCTTCACGCGACGTCGCGGCGGCGAGTCGCAGCTCCGCGGCGCGGACGTCGGGTCGATGACGCAGCAAGGCATCGGGATCGCCGAGCGTGAGCTGCTTTGCCAGCGGCGGATAAGGACGCGGGGAAAGATCGAGATCGAGCTTGCCGGGACGCATGCCGATGAGAACGGCGAGACGATGCTCGCGCTCCGCCATCGCCGCGCGGATCGGCGGAAGACTCGCCTCGATCGCCGCCACGCGCGCGCCGGCGCTGGCGACGTCGAGCTCCTCGCCGATCCCCGCGTCGCGCCGCACCTGCGTGAGGTGCAGCGTCTCGCGTTGATTGGTGAGGCTCCGCTCCGCGACGGCGAGCTGCTGTTGCAGTCCGCGCAGCTCGAAGTAATTGCGCGCCACCTCGGCGGCGACGATCACCTGCACGTCGTCGAGCGTCGCCTCGTAACTCTGCGCCGTCGCCTTCGCTGCTTTGATCGACGAGCGGACGCGCCCGAAGAGGTCGAGCTCCCAGAACGCGTCGAAGCCGGCGCGGTAGGTCGTGATCTTTTTCGCGTCGTCGGTGAAGCCGGGGATGACCGCCTTGCGTTTGTCGAGCAGCGCGTCGGCGGTCGCGGTCGGATAGCGGTCGAGCGCGGCGTCGCTGAACGCCGCGCGTGATTGATCGAGACGCGCGACGGCGACGCGGATGTCGTTGTTCGCGCGCAGTGCATTCGTCTCCAGCGCATCGAGCACCGGATCGTCGAATTGCGACCACCACGCGCCGGCCACGGGTGCGGCCGACGCGCTGAAGCTGACGAAGATCACGATGACCAGCATCGCCGCGACATGCGCGGGGATCGCCGAGGTCGCGCGCTTCGCGAAACGCTCGACCGCGTTGCCGATGAACGTGAAGAAGAGCGGCGTGAGGAAGAGTCCGAACGTCGTGACGCCGAGCATGCCGGCGAAGACCGCGATGCCCATCGCCTGACGGATCTCCGCACCGGCGCCGGTCGAGAAGACGAGCGGCACGACGCCCATGATGAACGCCGCGGAAGTCATCAGCACCGGGCGCAGTCGCACGCGGCACGCCTCGAGGATCGCCGTCACGCGATCGTCTCCCTGCTCCTCGCGATGCTTCGCGAACTCGACGATGAGGATCGCGTTCTTGCAAGCGAGGCCCGCGAGCACGAGGAAGCTGATCTGCGTGAAGACGTTGTTGTCGCCGCCGGTGACCCACACTCCCGCGATCGCGGAGAGGATCGTCATCGGCACGTTGAGGATGACCGAGAGCGGCAGCGTCCAGCTCTCGTACTGCGCCGCGAGCACGACGTACACGAGCAGCACGCAGAGCGGGAAGATCAGCACCATCGTGTTGCCGGAGAGGATTTCCTGATACGCGAGCTCGGTCCACTCGAACGACATGCCGCTCGGCAGCTTCTGCTTCAGCACCTCGGCGATCGCGCTCTGTGCCTGGCCCGAGCTGAAGCCGGGTGACGGTCCGCCGTTGATCTCCGCGGCGGGGAAGCCGTTGTAGTGCATCACCTGCTCCGGGCCGTAGCCGCGCTTGATCGAGACGAGCGATCCGAGCGGCACCATCTCGCCGCGCGCGTTGCGCGTGTAGAGCCGCGGGATCTGCTCCGGCTGCGTGCGGAACTTCGACTCCGCCTGCACGTTGACCTGGTACGTCCGGCCGAAGCGGTTGAAGTCGTTGACGTAGAGCGATCCGAGGTAGATCTGCAGTGTGTCGAACAGCTCCGTCAGATCGACGCCGTACGTCTTGGCGCGCTCGCGGTCGACGTTCGCGTCGATCTGCGGCACGCTGACCTGGAAGCTGGAGAAGAGTCCCGCCAGCTCCTTCCTCTGGCGGCCGTCGTTCATCGCGTTCTGCACCTGCGAATAGAGCTCCTCGAAGCCGGAGCCGTCGCGATCCTCGACGTACAACTTGAAGCCGCCGACGGTGCCGAGGCCCTGGACGGGGGGCGGCGGGAAGATGGCGACGAACGCTTCCTGGATGCCGGCGTACTTCATGTTGAGCGACTGCACGATCGCGCCGGCGCTGAGGTTCTTTCCTTTCCGTTCTTCTTCCGGCTTCAGCGTGACGAAGACGATGCCGGCGTTCGACGCGTTGACGAAGCCGTTGATCGAGAGGCCGGGGAAGGCGACGGCGTTCGCGACGCCCGGCTCCTTCAGCGCGACCTCCGACATCTTGCGGATGACCGACTCAGTGCGATCGAGCGTCGCCGCGTCGGGCAGTTGCGCGAAGGCGACGAGGTACGACTTGTCCTGCGCCGGGACGAATCCGCGCGGCACTTTCGCCAGCCCGAGCGCGGCCAGTCCGACCAGGCCGAGGTAGACGATCAGCGCGGCGACGGCGACGCGGAGCACGCGCGCCACGCCTCGCGAATAGGCGTGCGACATCCAGGAGAAGCCGCGGTTGAAGAGGCGGAAGAACCAGCCGAAGAGACGATCAGCGGCGCGCTGCAGACGGTCGCGCGGCGCGCCGTGGGGAAGGAGAAGACGCGAGGCGAGGGCGGGGCTGAGGGTGAGGGAGTTGAAGGCGGAGATGACCGTCGAGATGGCGATCGTCAGCGCGAACTGGCGGTAGAACTGCCCTGTCAGTCCGCTGATGAATGCCGTGGGGATGAAGACCGCGCAGAGCACGAGCGCGATGGCGATGATCGGTCCGGAGACTTCGCGCATCGCCTCGCGCGTCGCCTCCAGCGGAGACGCGCCGAGCTCGATGTGCCGCTCGACGTTCTCCACGACCACGATCGCGTCGTCGACCACGATGCCGATCGCCAGCACCAGTCCGAACAACGACAGCGTGTTGAGCGAGAAGCCGAGGGCCAGCATCACGGCGAACGTACCGATCAGCGAGACCGGCACCGCGACCAGCGGGATGATCGACGCGCGCCACGTCTGCAGGAAGATCATCACCACGATGACCACCAGCAGGATCGCCTCGAATAACGTCTCTACGACCGCGGAGATCGAGTGCCGCACGAAGATCGTCGGGTCGTAGACGATCTGGTAGTCGACGCCGGCGGGGAACGATTTCTTCAGCCGCTCCATCGTCGCCCGCACTTCATTCGACGCCTGGATGGCGTTCGTGCCGGGACGCTGGAAGATGCCGATGGCGACCGCATTCTTGTTGTCGAGCAGGCTGCGCATCGAGTAGCGGTCGGCGCCGATCTGCACGCGGCCGACGTCGCGGATGCGGGTGATCTGTCCGTCCGGAGTGGCGCGGACGACGATGTTCCCGAACTCCTCCTCGTTGGAGAGGCGTCCCTGCGCATTGATGGAGAGCTGGAACGTCGTATCGCTCGGCGACGGCGGCGCACCGAGGACGCCGGCGGCGACCTGCAGGTTCTGCTCGCGGATCGCGTGCACGACGTCGGACGCGGTGAGCTGCCGCGCCGCGAGGCGGTCCGGATCGAGCCAGACGCGCATGCTGTATTCGCCCGCGCCGAAGATGTTCACCGCGCCGACGCCGTTGATGCGCGCCAGCTCGTCCTTCACGCGGAGATGCGCGAAGTTCGAGAGGTAGAGCATGTCGTAGCGCGAGTCGGGGGAGGTGAGGTGCACGACCATGATGAAGTCGGGCGAGGCCTTCTCCGTCGTCACGCCGATGCGCTGCACCTCGGCCGGCAAGCGCGGCAGCGCCTGCGACACGCGGTTCTGCACCTGTACCTGCGCGTTGTCGAGATCGGTGCCGACCGCGAACGTCACCGTCAGCGTCAACCGGCCGTCCGAGGTCGACTGCGAGAACATGTAGAGCATCCCCTCGACGCCGTTGAGCGACTGCTCCAGCGGCCCGGCCACCGATTCGGCGATGACCTTCGGGTTCGCGCCCGGATACGCCGCGTGCACCACGACCGTCGGCGGCGCGACGCTCGGATATTCGCTGACCGGCAGCTTCACCAGCGCGATGCCGCCGGCGATGATGATGAGGAACGAGAGCACGGCCGCGAAGATCGGCCGGGTGATGAAGAATTGCGCGAGTCTCACGACGGCTCTCCTTCGTGGCTTTTCCCTCGTGGAGCGACAGGCGCCTCGCCTGTCGGCTCGGTGGACAGGCGAGGCGCCTGTCCCTCCACCATCGGGACTTTCACCGGATCGATGTGCGCGCCGGGACGGATGCGCTGCAGTCCGTTCACCACGACGAGGTCATTCGGCTTCAGGCCGCCGCGCACGACGCGCAGTCCGTCGATGACCGGCCCGAGCTGCACCGCGCGGTATTCGATCGTGCCGTCGGCGCCGATGACGTAGACGTACCGCTTGTCGAGATCCGTGCCGACCGCGCGGTCCTGAATCAGCAGCGCGCGATACGACGCGCTTCCGGGCAGTCGCAGGCGCACGAACGAGCCGGGCGTGAGGCTCAGATCGCGATTGCGGAAGATCGTCCGCCCGCGGATCGTGCCGGTGGCGGGATTGATCTGGTTGTCGACGAAGTCGAGCTCACCTTTGTGCGGGAAGCCCTCCTCGCTCGCCAGCGCCATGTGAATCGGCTGGCCGGTTCCGCGTCCGCTGATGTAGTGCTGGAACGTCTGCTCGTCCGCTTCGAATGACGCGTAGATCGGATCGAGCGAGACGACGGTCGTGAGCAGCGTCGGTTCGCCCGGTCCGCTGGCGACGAGATTGCCGACGGTGACGATGGCGCGTCCGACGCGGCCGTCGATCGGCGAGGTGACGCGCGTGAACTCGAGGTTGAGCTCCGCCGCGCGCAGTGCGGCCTGCACCGCCGAGACCTGCGCCGCCGATTCCTGCGCGAATGCCTTGCGCCGGTCGCGCTCCTCGGGCGACATCGCGTTGTCGGACGAGAGGCGCTCGGCGCGCGCGAGCTCGCTCTTCGCGCGCTCTACCGTTGCGTTGGCGCGCGCCAGCTCGGCGCGCAGGCGATCCACCTCGGCCTGGAACGGCCGTGCGTCGATCTCGAAGAGGAGGTCGCCCTTGTGCACCATCGCTCCTTCGTCGAAGCGGATGGCGGAGACGAATCCGGAGACGCGCGGCCGGATCTCGACGGCATGCACGGCCTCGAGGCGGCCGGTGAATTCGTCCCATTCGGTGACGTCGCGCGAAACGACCTCGGCGACGTCGATTTTGGGCGGCGGCGGGGCTGCGCCGGCAGGCTGCGCGTCGACGCGGCTGCAGGCCTGCAGCAGAGGGAGTACGAGCAAGAGCAGGAGTGCGATCGCTGAAGAATTCCGACGTGTTTCCATGGAACGTAAGTGTCGGTTCCGGAAGCAGTTCCAACAATCGGGCGGTGGTGTCACCGGCGGGCGCGACTTTCACCGCAGGGGAATCTGCGACTTTCGGACGATGTGCGGCGATGAGGGTGCGGCGCATAATCACGCGCATGGAAGAGCCCAGGAGCGACGCGTGTCCGCTGCAGCCACCGGTTGAATGGTCGGACGACGTCGTCTCGCTCAACCAGCGCCTGAAGCAGGAGACGTGGGACCGCCAGAAAGCGGAGTGCATGGCGGAGATCCAGAGCCATGCCGTGCAGCTCACGCTCGACCTCCTCGTGCAGGAGCCCGATCGCGACAGCTTCTTCCGCGAGCTGATGCACTCGCTGCTCGATCACGCCGAGAGTCACACCTGCGCCGTCTGGCTGCTCGATGAAGATCAGAAGGAGTGCGAGCTCTGGATGGCCTACATCGAAGACCGTTTCTATTCGCGCGACGCCGGCGACTGGGGCGACCTGACGCTGCCGCGCGAAGAGATGAAGGCGCACCTCGTGGCGTTCGCGCCCGGCTGGACGGAGACGATCGAGTACGGCATCGATGACGCGCGCCTCCCGCAGTCGGTGCGCGACTTCAATCGCTCGATCGCGCTCGAAACGCTGGCCGTCGTTCCTCTGAAGCTCGGATCACACAATCTCGGCTGGATCGCGATGTCGATCGCCGACGCGCCGTCCTACTACGCGCCGTGGCGGCGCGCGACGCTGGAAGCAATCGCGCGGCAGATCACGCTGGCGCTGCATCAGACGCGACTCGCGCAATTGAATCTCGATGAAGCGCGGCGGCAGGCGGTGCTCGAGGAGCGCAACCGGATCGCGCGCGACATTCACGACACGCTGGCCCAGGGCTTCGCCGCGATCCTGATGCAGTTGCAATCGGTGCAGCGCGTCGCGTCGTCGCTGCCGGCGAACGTCGCGCGCAGCATCGAGACCGCGGTCGACCTAGCGCGGACGCACATGATCGAGGCGCGGCGCTCGGTCGGCGCGCTGCATCCGCAGGACATCGAAGCGGGCGACGTCGGCGCGGTGCTGGAGCGGACCGCCGACCTCGCGCGCCGCACGACCGACGTGCCGATCGAAGTCGTCATCGACGATCTCCCGCCGCTCGGCGCGGGGGTGGAGCGCGAGATCATCGGCATCGCGCAGGAAGCGATCACGAACGCGGTGCGTCACGCGCGGGCGCGCCGGATTCGCGTGCACGCCGCGTCGACGCGCTCCGTCGGCTTCCGGCTCTCCGTCGCGGACGACGGCCGCGGCATCGCCAAAGAGCGCTTCGGCGCGGGCTTCGGCCTGACCAGCATGCAGGAGCGCGCGGAGCGGATCGGCGGATCGTTGACCATAGTGACCGCGCCGCGCGCCGGCACCGAAGTGGTTCTGGCGTGGGAGCCGCCGGCGTTCAGCATTCCCACCCCATGAGCGAGCCGCACGCGGTTCTCGTCGTCGACGATCACGCCCTGGTGCGCACGGGCGTGGTCAACATCATCAGTCACGAGTCGGACCTGCGCGTGGTGGCCGAGGCGTCGAACGGCGTCGAGGCGATCGACGCGTTCACCAGACATCGTCCCGACGTCACGCTGCTCGATCTCCGCATGCCGGTGATGGAAGGGGTCGAAGCGGTGCGGCAGATCCGCGAGCTCGATCCCGGCGCGAAGGTGATCGTGCTGACGACGTACGACACCGACGAGGACATCACCAAAGCGCTGAAGGCGGGAGCGAAGGCGTACGTGCTGAAGGACATCACCGCCGACGGCCTGATCACATGCATCCGCGACGTGCTGGCGGGCAAGACCTACCTCGCGCCGGCGGCCGCCGCGAAACTGGCCGAGGGCCTGGCCCGCGTGCAGGTCACCCCGCGCGAGCTCGCGACGCTGCGCCTGATGGCGGACGGCAAGTCGAACAAGGAGATCGCCACCACCCTCGGCATCTCCGAGCGCACCGTGAAGACGCACCTCGGGCACCTCTTCGAGAAGCTCGGAGTCACGAGCCGGACGGAGGCGCTGAAGGTGGCGACAAGGCGGGGATTGGTGCGGATGGAGTAGCCGTCGTGGAGCGGCGGGTGCCCCCGCCCGCCGGGGCGACAGGCGAGGCGCCTGTCGCTCCACGAGGGCGGGGGCGATTCGTTGCGATTACGGTGTCGTCACCGTCACATCATCGATGAACGTGTTGTTGCCGTACTGGCTGATGCCGAGGAAGCCGAGCGTCACGGTCGTGCCTTTGTACGCGGTCAGGTCGATCGTGTGCTGCTTCCAGCCGGTCGAGCCGTCGTAGCGGTTCACTGCCGTTCCGACGTTCGTCCAGGTCGAGCCGACGAGCACCTGGAGTTGCACGCGGTCCGCGGACGTGGTGTAGCCGGTGTCGTGGTACATCCAGAACTTGAGCGTTGCAGAAGCGGCCGTGCCCGGAATGGCGAAGCCGGTCGTCTGCTGGATGCGCGTGTTGTTGCCGGCGGTGGCGTCGTACGAATTGAACTTCGCCAGGTAGCTGCCGCCGTGCGGCGTGGCGGTCGGAAGCGTGCCGGAGGTATTGAACGTCCAGTTGCCGGCGGTGCCGGCGACGTCGACGATCGACCAGCCGGTGCTGCTCTCGAAGCCGTTCGAGAAGAGCGTCTGCGAGGTGCTGCACGTGGCCGTGAAGTTCGTCCCGGTCACGTTCGCGCCGCTGACCGTCACCGAAGCGCTCGTCGGCGAGAACGTGCAGCCGCTCTTCGTCGGAGTCACTGTGTAAGTCCCGTTGGCGAGTCCGGTGATGGTGTAGTTGTTCGAGCCGTCGCTGGTCGCGCCCTGCGATCCGGCGGTGACGGTCGCGCCCGAGGTGCCGGCGCTGCCGGAGATCGAGTAGGTCGCGACCGGCATCGTCACGGTGCCGGTGATGGTGAAGCTGCCGGCGGCGTAACCGTTGACGCCGACCCACCACGTGCCCGAGGCGGGGTTCGTCGCGGAGCAGGTCTCGTTACCCGATGACGTGTACGGACGGCAGATGTAGGAGCTCGCCGTCGGCTTCGCGTTGACCTGCGTGAAGATGTCGACGTCGCCCGTCGCCGCGGTCGTCGCGAACGTCAGGTTCGTCGCGCCTGCCGGGACGGTGATGTAGTAGTACTTCCAGGCGCCCTGGGCCACGCTCTGGCCGGTGACCGGAACGCCGCTGGTGAGCTGGATGTCGCCGCTGCCGCACGTCGCGGTGAAGTTCGCGGTGACGTTCGCCGAGGTGATCGTGACGTTGCTCGAAGCAGGCGAGAACGTGCAGCCCGACTTGCTCGGCGTCACGGTGTAGGTGCCTGCCACGAAGCCCGACATCGAGTAGTTGCTCGATCCGTCGCTCGTGGTGGAGCTCGAGCCGGCGGTCACCGTCGCGCCGCTCGTGCCCGCGTTGCCGCTGATCGTGAACGTCGGCGCCGTGCAGGTCGCGGTGAAGTTGACGCCGGTCACGTTGGCGGAGGTGATGGTGACGGAGCTCGAAGCGGGCGAGAACGTGCAGCCCGACTTGCTCGGCGTCACGGTGTAGGTGCCGGCCGCGAGTCCTGCGATGGAGTAGTTGTTCGAGCCGTCGCTGGTGGCGGAGCTCGAGCCCGCGGTCACCGTCGCGCCAGGCGCGCCGGCGCTGCCGGAGATCGAGTAGGTGGCGGCGGTCGTCGTCGTGACCTTCGCCGTCCAGATCTCTTCCTTGCCGTTGTTGCGGCGATCGGTCCACGAGGGGAAGAACGAGTTGCCGTAACCGGAGAGGCTGTTGTAGTCGCCGAACTGGTTGCCCGAGTCGGAGCCGCTCACGGTCTCGTCGGTCATCGACGTCGTGACCTTGACCGCTGCCTGCCACGTCACGCCGCCGTCGCTCGACATCTGGTACCAGACGTCGACCTTCTTGCGGCCCGCGTCGGCGACCGTGTCGTAGTAGATCGCGCCGAGCGTGCCGTTCGTCTCGTCGACCGCGAGGAACGGGTTGAACTGGTCATTGAGACCGCTCTGGTTGTTGATCTTCACGCGCGCGCTCCAGGTGGCGCCGCCGTCGGTGGAGCGCGAGAACCAGATGCGCGTCTTGCAGGTCGAGGTGGTGCTGGCGCCGGGCTCGTTGCCCGCCGCGGTGCAGCCCGAATCGCCCGAGAGATCGGACCACAGGGCGTAGACGTTGTTCGTCGTGCCGTTGCGGTACGCGCCGCCCGACACATAGAGAAGGATGCGGCGGCTGTTGAACGCCGGCACGCCGATGTCGTACGAGTCGTAGGTGGTGACGATCCGCACCGGCGCCGCGTAGCTCGCGCCGCCGTTGGTCGACTTCACGACGTAGATGCCGCGCGAGCCGGTGTCGGGGTAGAAGCCGAAGACGTCGCCGTTGGCGTTCGTCTTGACGTCGGCGCCGATCGCGGTGCCGGTCGTTTCCGAGCCGCTGACCTGGATCGGCGTGCCCCAGCCGGACGACGTGCGGCGGTTCATGAAAGCCGGGTTGCCGTTGTGCCAGATCACGTAGTTCTGGTTCGCGTACGGCGACGACGCGCTGTGATCGATCCACTGCATCTGCTTGTCGGTGTTCGTCTGGCTGCCGGAGATGGTGCCGTCGAAGACCCACGTCGCGCCGCCGTTGGTCGAGCGGTACGACTGCACTTTGAGCACGGTCTGCGCGGAGTTGATGCCCATCGTGGTCGACCACGCGGTGCCGTCCGAGCTCCAGTCGACCGTCGGGTCGGAGTGGAACGCGTCGCCGCTGGCGAGCGGCAGGTTGGTCTGCCCCCACGTCACGCCGCCGTCGGTCGAGTAGTACTGACCCTGCGTGCCCGATCCGCCGATGTTGTTCGACGCGGCGATGATCTTGGTCGGATCCCAATAGTTGATGCGGATGTCCGACTCGCTGCGGGAGACGGTCTGCGATCCCGAGGTGCGGACGTTCGTGCCCGCGGTCGCGGCGAGCGAGCCGGCGCGGAACGGCTTGCGTCCCTCGGCGATCTCGTCTTCATCGCGATCGCCGAACTCGACGCCCGGCGACATCGAGGCGTCGGCGTTGCCGGACTTGAGGTCCTGGTGGGTCATCATCCACTCGAGGACTTCCTTCAGCACGAGCGGATAGCCGCCCGTCGCGTCATTGTCGTTGTCGTAATTGGCCTCGGGATGTCCCTTCCGCCAGTAGACCTTGAGCCAGGGCGGGACGATCGTGTCGTCCTTGTCCTTCTCCTTCAGCTTGCTGAAGTCCTGGTTGTCGCGGATCAGCTTCTCGAGCGCGCTGCCCTTCTTGGCGTGCGCGGCCTTGAGCTGTTCGTCGAGCGTGGGGAAATTGCGGTGCGGGTTGTTCGCCGCAGCCTGAGCAACGGTCGAAACGAGAAAAACGAGGAGTGCCGCGAGGGTCGAGATCTTCTTCACTTACGTTCCCTTCCTCAAACTTTTCCGAAATAGTGGCGGAGAGATGGCTCAGCTTTATCAATTGCCGTGCCGCGTAAAAACGCCTGTAAATAGAGCTATTTAGGCGTTATCGGTAGCTTTATTGACCCTTGAGTAGCGGAACGCGGGGTCATGTTTTGAGCACGGACGCGCCCGCTGACCCACGCAACTTTCTTTCGACTCCCGCGTAAAAATCGCTTGCAAGCGATTAGGTGTTGTAGTTAACTACATCACTAGATTCGGACGAAAGAAATGGAACGTGAATGGAACGACAGCCAGCCGATCTACCGCCAGTTGCGCGACCGCGTCGTCGACCTGATCCTCGACGGAGTGCTCAACGAGGGCGACCCGCTCCCGTCCGTGCGCACCGTGGCGGCCGACTACCGGCTCAACCCCATCACGGTCCTCAAGAGCTACCAGCAGCTCGTCGACGAGCAGCTCGTGGAGAAGAAGCGAGGCCTCGGCATGTACATCAAACCGGGTGCGCGCAACCTGCTGATGGATGCCGAGCGCCAGAAGTTCCTCACGGAGCAGTGGCCGCGGATCTACGGAACGATCCAGCGGCTCGGCCTCAACGCGGACGAGTTGCTCGCGCAAGCGCCCAAACCACCGGAAGAAGAGGAGCGCTGACGCCATGGCATGCATAGAAGCCCGCGGCCTCCGCAAGAACTTCGGCAGCACCGTCGCCCTCGACGGCGTCGACCTTCAGATCGAAGAGGGACGCATCGTCGGCCTGATCGGCCCGAACGGCGCCGGCAAGACGACCGCCCTCAACGCGATCCTCGGCCTCACTCCTTATCAAGGTGAGTTGAAGGTGATGGGACGCGATCCCTGGACGGAGCGCGATCAACTGATGCGCGACGTCTCCTTCATCGCTGACGTCGCCGTCCTCCCGCGCTGGATCCGCGTCTCGCAGCTCCTCGATTACATGGCCGGCGTGCATCCGCGCTTCGATCGCGAGCGCGCCGAGGCGTTCCTGGCGAAGACCAACATCAAGAGCAGAAGCAAGGTGCGCGAGCTGTCGAAGGGGATGGTCACGCAGCTTCACCTCGCGGTGATCATGGCCATCGACGCGAAGCTGCTGGTGCTCGACGAGCCGACGCTCGGACTCGACCTCCTCTATCGCAAGCAGTTCTACGACACGCTGCTGAACGACTACTTCGATCGCAGCCGCACCATCGTGGTGACGACGCATCAGGTGGAGGAGATCCAGGACGTCCTCACCGATCTGATGTTCATCGACCGCGGCCGCATCGTCCTCAGCTTCAGCATGGAGGAGCTCGAGGGGCGCTATTTCGAGGTGATGGTCCGTCCCGATCAGCTCGACGCGGCGCGCGCGCTCCGGCCGATCAACGAGCGCCAGCTCTTCGGCCGCAGCATCCTCCTGTTCGACGGCGCCGATCGCCAGCAGCTCGCGGCGATGGGCGACGTGCGCACGCCGAGCATCGCCGACCTCTTCGTCGCCGTCATGAGCAACCAGGGAGCGGCGCGATGAACGTGGCGCGGCAGCCGCTGTACTGGTCGATCCGGCGCGAGCTGTGGGAGAACCGCTCGCTCTACATCGCGCCGCTGATCGCCGCGGGGCTCAATCTCTTCGTCTTCTTCGCCAGCTCGTATGGCTTTGTCGCGCGGCGCCGCGCGACGCTGCTGATGGATCTGGCGAAACAGCGGGCGCGCATCGAACTGCCGTACGACATGGTGGCGACGATCCTGATCGGCACCGCGATGATCGTCGGCTTTTTCTACTGCATCGACGCGCTGCACAACGAGCGGCGCGACCGGAGCATCCTCTTCTGGAAGTCGCTGCCGGTCTCCGATCTCACGACCGTGCTTTCGAAGGCGAGCATCCCGCTGTTCGTGCTCCCGCTGATCTCGTTCGTCGTTATTCTCGGCGCGCAACTCATCCTGCTTTTCTACAGCAGCCTCCTGTTGTTGATCCATGGACTCCCGCTCACGACGTCGAGTCAGTTGCCACTCTTCGAGAACACGCTGGTCCTGCTTTACGGACTGGTCGTGGTCTCGCTCTGGCACGCGCCGATCTACGGCTGGCTGCTGCTGATCTCGGGCTGGGGCCGCCGCGCGCAGGTGCTCTGGGTGGTCTTTCCGCCGCTCGCAATCGCGGCGGTCGAAAAGGCGGTCGCCAACAGCACGCACTTCGCCGGACTGGTGCAGTACCGCGCCATCGGCTTCATGCAGGAAGCGTTCGCCTTCAAGAACGGCAGGCTCGACAAGCTCGCACAACTCACACCGGTGAAGTTTCTGACCACGCCGGGACTATGGATCGGGCTCGTGCTCGCGGCGCTCTTCATCGCCGCGGCGGTGCGTCAGCGCCGCAATCGGGAACCGATCTAGATCGGGAGCAATCATGAGTACATTCGCCGACAACACACTGAAAGCCAGCGCCCGTTTCTGGTTCGTCGCCGCGATCCTCGGGCAATTGCTGTTCGCCTTCACCACCGCCGCCTATTACGGCCTCACCGCGCTGCGCGGCGACATGCAGGCATGGAACCGCTTCATGATGCGCGGCTACAGCGCGGGCGAAACGGCGAGCAACGTCGCAGTGGCGATGCATCTCGTGTCCGCCGTGATCATCATCCTCGCCGGCGCGCTGCAGTTCGTGCCGTCGATCCGCCAGCGGTTCCCGGCGTTTCATCGCTGGAGCGGCCGCCTCTACATGCTGACGGCACTGACGCTGACGCTCGGCGGTCTTTATCTGCATTGGGTGCGCGGCTCATTGGGCGATCTCTCCATGCGCATCGCCGCGACGATCAACGCGGTCCTGATCTGGATCTGCGCAATCCAGGCGGTCCGCTATGCGATGGCCCGCGATTTCAAAACCCATCGCCGCTGGACCCTTCGTCTGTTTCTAGTAGTGAGCGCCGCCTGGTTCTTCCGCGCCTTCTTCTTCCTCTCGCTCGTCATCTTCAAAGGCCCAATCGGATTCGATCCCTCGACACTCACGGGGCCGTTCATTACGTTCATGGGATTCGCGCAATTCGTGGTGCCGCTCGCTGTCGCGGAGCTCTATTTCCTGGCGCAGGAGCGGCCCGGCACAGTGCGCCGCCTCTCGATGGCAGCGGCCCTTTGCGTGCTGACGATCGCCATGAGCGTCGGCGTGGTCGCCGTCTCCGCCTCGGTCTGGGTGCCGAGCATCAAAGCAGCGTTCGACAGCCGTAAATCGCTCGCCTACGTGCTCTTCACGACAACTACGTCGCGCGGCGTCGAGCAGGCGATCGCGCAATACCGCCAGCTCAAGACCACGGCGGCGACTACGTACAACTTCGACGAAGTCCAGCTCAACCTCCTCGGTTACCAGCTCCTTCGCGCGAAAAAGTACGAGGCCGCCATCCGCATTTTCCTGCTGAACATCGAAGCCTATCCGCGGTCGAGCAATGCCTACGACAGTCTCGGTGAGGCGTACCTCGCGGCGCGCAACAGAGCGCTGGCCATCGCCAATTATCGAAAAGCGGTGCAGCTCAATCCGAACAACGGCAACTCCATCGCGATGTTGCGGAAGCTGGGAGTCTGGAAATGAACGCGCTCTGGTCGATTCGCCGTGAATTGTGGGAGAACCGCTCGATCTATCTCGTGCCGCTGGCGGCGATGGCGCTCGTGCTGTTCGCACTGTCGATCAACACCATCCGTCTGCCGCACACACTGCGCACGCTCTCGGCGCTCGAGCCCGCAAAGCAGCACGCCGCGCTGTTGAAGCCGTTCAGCATTGCGCCCGCGCCGATCATGTTCGCCGGGATCGTCGTCGGCTTCTTCTATTGTCTCGACGCGCTGTACGGCGAGCGCCGCGACCGCAGCATCCTCTTCTGGAAATCGCTGCCGGTCTCGGACCTCACCACGGTTCTGTCGAAGGCGAGCATTCCGCTCGTCGTCCTGCCGCTCATCGGCCTCGTCCTCGGCTACATCGCTCAGATCTTCCTCCTGATGCTCAGCACTCTCGTACTGCGCGCCGCCGGCATGAGCGCGTTGCCGATCTGGAGCGAGTTCCACTTTTTCCAGGGACCGGTCGTGATGATTTACGGCCTGGCCGTGCACGCGCTCTGGTTTGCGCCGCTCTATGGCTGGCTGCTGATGATCTCCGCCTGGGCGCGGCGGATGCCGGTGTTGTGGGCCGTTCTGCCGCCGCTCGCGATCGGCATCGCTGAGCGGATGATTTTCAATACGACGTATTTCGGCACGTTGATCAAGTACCGCCTCATGGGCGCGATGCAGGAGGCGTTCGTCGCGAATCCGGCGAAACAACACGTGCTCCTCGACCAGCTCGCGCAATTGTCACCACTCCGCTATTTCAGTGCGCCCGGCCTCTGGCTCGGGCTGATCTTCGCCGCCGCGACCCTCGCTGTGACGGTGCGGCTGCGTCATTACCGCGAACCGATCTAAAGAAAGGAAATTCACAATGCGAAACCCGTTCAATGCCCCTGAATCGCTGCGCCGGCTTCTGCGAGTCGTCGTAGTCAGCCTCCTCGCACCGGCCGCCGTCGCCCTGGCCCAGGAGAACCCGCTCAGCGACTGGAACCGGACGACCTACACACAGGTGAAGCGGATCATCCTCCGTTCCGCCGAGAAAATGCCGGAAGAGAATTACAGCTTCAAGCCGACCGAAGCCGTGCGCAGCTACGGCCAGATCATCGGACACGTTGCCGACTCTCAGTACACGTTCTGCTCCGTCGCCCTCGGCGAGAAGAATCCGTTGCTGAAGATCGAGAAGAACAAGACGACCAAGGCCGAGCTGATCGCCGCGCTGAAAGACGCGTTTGCGTATTGCGACAAGGCCTACGACGCCATGACCGACAAGTCGGGCGCCGAAACCGTCAGCTTCTTCCGAGGCCAGACGCCGAAGGCCGGTGTGCTGAACATCAATCAGATGCACACGATGGAGCACTACGGCAACCTCGTCACGTACATGCGCCTCAAGGACATCGTCCCGCCGACGAGCGAGCCGGGGTTCATGCCGACGTCGGCGAAATAAACGCATTTCCCACAAGGAGCGCCGAGCCATGCAACTGCTGCCGATGTCGCAACCTCTCTTGTATGTCCACATTTGCGCCGCCATTGTGGGGTTGCTGTCCGGCGCTCTGGCGATGATCTTCCGCAAAGGTCCCGGCCGTCATGGCGCGGCCGGGATCGTCTTCGTCATCTCGATGATCGTGATGACGACGAGCGCGGCGTTCATCGCCACGTTCATGAGCCCGCACATGATCAATGTCGTCGCCGCATCGCTGACGTTCTATCTGGTCGTCACCGGCTGGTCGGCCATCAAGCGTAAGGATGGACAGACGAGCCGTTTCGATACCGTCGCGATGCTGTTCGTGCTGGCCGACGGCATCGGCGCAATCGGGTTTGGCGTGTGGCTCGTCAATCATCCCGAGCATCCGACGTTCGGCATCCCCAGGCCGATGTTCTTCATCTTCGGCTCGATCGCGGTGCTCTTCGCGGTGTCGGACGGCCGCATGCTGAAGCGCGGCGGCCTTTTCGGCGCGCAGCGGATCGGACGCCACCTCTGGCGCATGTGCCTCGCGCTGTTGATCGCGACGATGTCGTTCTATCCCGGTCAGGCAAAGCTGTTCTCGAAGGCCGTGCGCGCGACGAACCTGCTCTTCATCCCGCACGTGCTGCTGATCGGCGCGACGATTTTCTGGCTCGTTCGCATCTCGCGCCGCAAGCGCGCCCAGCGCGCGCGAGCCGTCGAAGTCACGCATGAGGAGGCACTCGCTGCATGAAAGCGATCGTCTATGAGCGTTACGGCTCGCCCGACGTTCTCGAGTGCAAGGAGATCGACAAGCCGTCGCCCGGCGACGACGAGGTGTTGATCAAGGTCCGCGCGGCGGCGCTCAATCCGCTCGACTGGCGGATCATGGGCGGCAAGCCGTTCATCGTTCGTCTGTTCGCACGCAAGATTCCGAAGCCGCGGCGTCCGGGCGTCGACGTCGCCGGCGTGGTCGAAGCAGCCGGCAGGAACGTGACGGAGCTGAAGCCGGGCGATGAAGTCTTCGGGTCGTGCGTCAATGCACTGGCGGAGTACGCGTGCGCTCCGGCGGCGATGATCGTGAAGAAGCCGGCGAACATCACCTTCGAACAGGCGGCCGCGATCAACGTCGGCGGACGAACCGCCTTGCAGGGTCTTCACGACGACATCCGGCTTCAGCCCGGACAGAAGGTGCTGATCAACGGCGCCGCCGGCGGCGTCGGCACGTTCGCCGTGCAGATCGCCAAGTGGCTCGGCGCGGACGTGACCGGCGTCTGCAGCACGAAAAACGTCGAGCTGGTCCGCTCCATCGGTGCCGATCGGGTGATCGATTACACGCGCGACGACTTCACGCGGGGCACCGATCGTTATGACGTCATCTTCGATTGCATCGGCAACCACGGGCTGCGCGCGTGCAGGCGCGTCATGGCTCCGCACGCGATCCATCTCGCCGTCGGCGGAACGTTCCGCGGCCTGTTCCACCTCGCCATCCGCATGATTGAACAGGTCCTGTTGTCACGACTCGGCAATCAGAAGTTCGCACTCGTCATGACGAAGAAGAAGAAAGAGCATCTACCGATCCTGCGCGAGCTCGCGGAGAGCGGGAAACTGACCTCGGTGCTCGACGGCCATTACACCTTCAGTCAATCGCGCGAGGCGATGCGTCACCTCATGCAGGGCCACGCGCGCGGCAAAGTCGTGATCACGGTTTCGGAGTGACGGTGTCCGCCTCCTCGATCCGGACGTCCGACGCCGGCCGCTCCTTCTGCAGCAGCGCCGCCGTCGCTTCGACCTTGTGCATCACGCGCAGCACGTTCAGGCCGGCGATCCCTTTGAGCTGCTCGTCGGTGTAGCCGCGCCGGATGAGCTCCGCGAAGAGCGTCGGATATGCGGCCACGCTGGTCAGTCCTTCCGGCGTCGACGTGATGCCGTCGAGATCGGCGCCGAGGCCGACGTGCTCCGCGCCCGCGACCTGCACGATGTGATCGATGTGGTCGGCGACGTCCTGCACCGTCGCGTTGGGCATCGGATGCGCGGTTTCCCATTCGGCGAGCAAGGCCTTCACCTTGTCCGGCTGGCCGCGATAGAGCGCCTTGAGGCGCGCGGTCTCCGCGTCCTTCGCCGCGTCGTTCGCGCGCGCCTTTTCCGAGGAGAACGTCGGGACCCACGAGACCATCACCACGCCGTCGTTCTGCTTCACGCGGCGCAGCACGTCGTCCGGGACGTTGCGCGCGTGATCGGTGATCGCCCGCGCGGATGAGTGCGAAAAGATCACCGGCGCGGCGGTGAGGTCGAGGACGTCGTGCATCGTCTTCGGCGCGACGTGCGAGAGATCGACCAGCATGCCGAGGCGGTTCATCTCCGCGATCACGAGCTTGCCGAACGGCGTCAGTCCGTTGTGCGCCGGATCGGCGGTCGCCGAGTCGGCGAAGTCGTTGTTGTCGCTGTGCGTGATCGTCATGTAGCGCGCGCCGAGGGCGTAGAGCTGGCGGAGGACGGCGAGCGAGTTGCCGATCGAGTGACCGCCTTCGATGCCGATCAGCGACGCGATCTTTCCGCTGCGATGGATGCGCACGACGTCGTCGGCGGTGCGCGCGAATTCGAACGTGTCGGGGTACGTCTCGTCGATGCGATGCACGACGTCGATCTGCTCCATCACCGCGCGCACCGCGTCGCCGCCTTTGAGCGTCGTCGGGATGTAGACCGACCAGAACTGGCCGCCGAGGCGGCCCTGGCGCAGGCGCGCGAGGTCGGTGTGCAGCGCCGGCGTCACCTTGCTCTGGTCCTGGCGGAGGTCGATCTGCGCGAGGTGGTTCGTCACCCGCTCCTCGTACTGCCACGGCAGATCGTTGTGGCCGTCGATCAGCGGCACGTCGCGGAGGATGCGGTCGATGCGCGCCGAGACGGCTGCGGTCTGCGCATGAATCGAGGTGGCGAGAAGAAGCGCGATGACGAAGCGAATCATGCGAGCAAGATAGTGCAACGGCGCGGCGGATCAATTACCTCGCAGGTAATGGCCGCGCATTCGACGGCGGGTATAGATTGCGGTGCATGGCCGCAGAACTCGAAAGCCCGTTCGGACGTCTGCTCCGCGAGTGGCGCACGCGCCGCCGTGTCAGTCAGCTCGACCTCGCGCTCGACGCAGGCGTCTCATCGCGTCACGTCAGCTTCATCGAGACCGGGCGCTCGCAACCGAGCCGGGAGATGGTGCTGATGCTCTCCCGCGTGCTCGACGTCCCGCTGCGCGACCGCAACGACCTGCTGATGGCGGCCGGCTACGCGGCGATGTATCGCGCCACCGATCTCGACGCGCCGCCGCTGGAGCAGGCGCGGCGCGCGATCGATTTCATGCTGCGGCAGCAGGAGCCGTATCCGGCGATCGCGGTCGACCGGACGTGGACGATCCTCAAGGCGAACAACGGCGCGGTGAAGCTCGTCGAAACGTTCGCCGATCCCGCGGCCGCGGACGAATGGGGCGGCAACGCGATGCGCCTGATGTTTCATCCGCGCGGATTCCGTCCGCACATCGTGAACTGGGAAGCGATGGCCGCGGCGCTGATCCAGTGGCTGCATCGCGACGTGCTGAGCGGACTCGGTGGCGCGGAGACGCGCAAGCTGCTCGATGAGTTGCTGTCGTATCCCGGCGTCCCGCCGCGCTGGCGCACGCTCGACCTCGACGTTTCGACCGCGCCGTTCCTGGCCATCGAGTTCCGCAAGGGCGATCTCAACGTGCGCTTCTTCTCCACGCTCACGAGCCTCGGCACACCGCACGACATCACGCTGCAGGAGCTCCGCGTCGAAGCGTTCTTTCCGGCGGACGCGGAGTCGGAGGAAGCGGCGCGCTCTCTCGTCTCCCGAGCGTAGACCCGCGATCTCAGGCGCGTTGCGCCGCTCGAAGCCGTGATCGGCGATAGCGTCATTGAGGGCGCCGAAGGCGGAGCGATCTACGCAGCCGGCCGTGCCGGCCGCGGAGTAGCCCGCCTCGAAGTCGACGGTGTCGCCGTCGTGCGGACGGAGAAGCGCGATGCGTGCGTACGGACCGGAAAGTTGCGTCGTTAGCGCGATGGACATGATGCAAAGCCTCCATAGCCTCATGCACGCAGGATCGGTCCATCGACGCGGCCCTTCAATTACCTCGGAGGTAAGAGGTCAGAACTTCTCGCCCAGCGCTTCCTCGAGCGCCGTGCGATACGTCGGCCCGAGCGGGATCGCCGTGGCGTTCTGCAGCACGATCGACAGCGAGCCGTCGGCGGCGGGGACGAGCTTGCGCACGCGCTCGATGTTCACGATCGCGCTGCGGTGGACGCGCAGGAACACGGCCGGGTCGAGCTCGGCGACGATGTGCTGCATCGACTCGCGGAGGAGGTGCGACTCGCTGCCGGAGTAGAGGCGGACGTAGTTGCCGGCCGCGGCGATCCAGTCGATCGACGACACCTTCACGAACACGACCTCGTTGCGGATGCGGACGGCGAAGCGCTCGCGCGAGCGGCGCGTGGGCCTGACCGCGCTCTTCCCCTCGATGAAGCGGCGGGCGCGCCAGAGCGCCTGGTCGAGCCGCTCGGGCGAGAACGGTTTGACCAGGTAGTCGACGGCGTTCGCGTCGAACGCGTCGAGCGCGAACTCCTCGTGCGCGGTGACGAAGACGATCGCCGGACGGCTCTCGACGTGGATCGACCGCAGGAAGTCGAAGCCGTTCGCTCCCGGCATCTCGACGTCGAGGAGCAGCAGCGCGGCCGGCTCGCTCTGCAGCAGCGCCGCGGCCTCGGTCGCGCTGCCGCATTCCGCCACGACCTCGATGTCGTGATGCGCGGCGAGCATCGAGCGGATGCGGCTCCGCGCCAGCGGCTCATCGTCGACGATCAGGGTCGGGATCACGCCAGGGCCTCCTCGAATGGGATGTGCAGCGTCGTATTCGGCAGCTCGACGCACAGCCGGTCTCCGATGCGCGAGCAGCGAACTTCGACCGATCCGCCGTTCCCCGCGGCGAGGTCGAGCACCACCTCCTCGAGCGCCGGCCGCAGCACCTGCGCGGGAACGCGGCAGGCGAGGACGTCGTCGCTCGCGATGTAGCGCGCGGAGACGTCGAAGCGTCCGCCGGCGCGGCAGAGCTCGAGGCAGCGGTCGAGATGTTCGAGCTCGTCGGCGAGCGGAATCCGTTCGTCGACCGCGCGCGACATGCTGCGCCGCAGGATGCCGCTGAGAGTCACGATCAGCGCATCGGCCGCGCGCGGTTCTGCGCGGATGACGCTCGCGATGTGCCGGAGCATGCGCAGCGCGAAGCGCGGCTGCAGGCGCGTGCGCAGCTCGTCGAGCTCCGTCCGCGCCAGCAGCGTCTGCGCGCTCACGCGCTGCCGTTCGCGCTTCGCCGCTTCGCGTTGCGCGTCGGCCAGATTCCAGACGAAGAAGATCGCGGCGAGGATGGCGATGTTGCGATGCGTGCGGATGCCGATGGAGAGATCGACCATGTACCACGTGACCCGTTCGTGCTCGCCGAGGTTGTTGATGACGCCGCCGATCGCGGCGCGCAGGACCGCGAGGTACGGGATGAATACGGCGAGAGCGATCGCGTTGCGGATGCGATGCGGCGGCCGCAACGGAAGCTGTCGCGCCAGCAGCACGATCAACGGCGTGCATGCCGCCCAGATCAGCGCGGTGCACATCTGCACGTCGAACACTTCGTCCCAGTTCGAGCCGCCTCCCATGGTGAGCGAGCGCCGATAGAACTCGCTCGTGGCGAAGAGACCGGCGAGCAGCCAGACACCGAGGTCGCAGACGGTGAAGAGCAGGATCCGTTTCATGAGGCGCTCACCGGCACTCTCAATTCGGCGACGAATTCGCCGCCGTCATGGTGGTAGCGAAGCCACGGCGCGTCGCCGTAGAGGTAGTCGAGCCGCGCGACGGTGTTGGTGACGCCGATGTGTCCATGCGCGAACGGCGTCGCCGGATGGCATCCCGGTCCGGTGTCGCGCACCTCGAAGCGCAGCTCGCCGCCGCTGCGCGAGGCGCGAACCGTCACGGTCCCGCCGTCGGCGAGCTTTCGGATGCCGTGCACGATCGAGTTCTCGACCAGCGGCTGCAGCAGCAGCGCGGGGATCGATGCGGAGAGGAGCTCCGGATCGTCGACCTCGATGCGCGTCTGCAGGCGCGGGCCGAAGCGCAGTTTCTGCAGCTCGAGGTATTGCCGGACGAAGTCGAGCTCCTCCGACACGCGCACGTGCGAGCGCTCCGCTTCCGCGCTTCGCTCCAGCAGATCGGCCAATTGCGAGATCGCCTCGGCCGCCGCCGCGCCGTCGACCGGAGCGAGCGCCGCGACGTCGTTGAGCGTGTTGAAAAGGAAGTGCGGCTGCAGGTCTCCGCGCAATTGCCGCAGCCGCGCGCCGGCGAGATTCGCCTCCGCCTGCGCTTCGCGCCGCTGCTGTTCATCGCTCTGCCGGCGGATGCGGCCGTAGTTCACCATCGCGGCGATGGCGATGAAGAACAAGAGATCGATGTGAAAGCCGGCGACCATGACGTCGGTGAAGCGCTGGCGGTCGAGACGCTTCTGTTCGAACGCGGGCGGGACGGCGGCGTCGATCGCGCCGCGCATCGTGGAGAAGGCGATGCCGATGAACAGCATCGCCAGCGCGTTGCGCACCGCATGCGGCTTCTCGATCGGCAAGCGCTCGGCGACCCAGATGATCGGAGGGGTGAGCAGCGCCCAGACGATCATCGCCACGGTCGTCTCGATCGTCCGCTCGTAAACCTCTTCCCGCTCGCCGCGCGTCTGCGAAACGACGTGCGCCTGGCTGGCGAAGAAGAAGCCGAGGAACGTCCAGGCGGCGGCGATCAAAAACGCGAGACGCAGGAGCTGCAGAAACCGCCCTCCCGATATACGCACGTCCGCATCGTCGGTACGGATGGAAGGAAAGGCAAGCGAACTTTCTGATGCAAATCCTTCGTCCCAGAATTCCGGGTGTTCGTCACAAAAATCGGCGAAAGCGGCTTCATCGGCACACGGAGTGAAGGCCCTCCCGACCCGTCGAAAGGAGGTCTTTCGTGAACGTTCGCGTGTCGCTCTTCATCTCTCTTTCTCTCCTTCTCTGCTTCGCCGCGTACTCCCAGACCGATCCCGGGCCCCGAGGTGGCCCGGCGGGAGCGGGCGGCACCTTCTCCACCGTGAGCGCCAACCTGCCACCAACCATCCTGACGTTCTTCAACGACGCGAAAGCGCGCTTCCAGGAGGTCGCATCCGTCAAAGGGATGCTCACCGGCGAAGACGGTTTCGGACTCGGCCCGCGCTACAACTCGCGCAGTTGCGCGAGCTGCCATTCGCAGCCCGCCATCGGCGGCAGCAGCCCGAGTCTCAACCCCGAGATCGCGGACGCAACGGCGGATGGGGCGACGAATGTCGTGCCGCCGTTCGTCCACCTCGCCGGACCGGTCGTCGAGGCGCGCTTCATCTACTTCACCGATGCCGCGGGCAATCCGCTCATCGGCCAGCCGAACGGACACGTCGAGCCGCTCTACACGATCGCCGGGCGAGTCGACGCCGACACCTGTGTCGCATCCGCGATCTCCCAGCCGAACTTCGCCTCGGCCATGGCGCACAACAACGTCATCCTGCGCATCCCGACGCCGGTGTTCGGCAGCGGTCTGATCGAGAACATCGACGAGACGACGCTCCTGCAGGGATTGGGCGCGGGCGGCCTGTACGGCATCTCCGGCACGTTCAACCGCAACGGCAACGACGGCACCATCAGCCGCTTCGGCTGGAAGGCGCAGAACAAGTCACTCGAGATCTTCGCCGGCGAGGCCTACAACGTGGAGATGGGGGTGAGCAACGAGCTGTTCACGCAGGAGCGTCCGTCGCCGGAAGAAGAGCGCGCCGTCGGCATCGACAGCCGCTGCAAGGTCAACAAGACGCCGGAGGATCACACCAACTTCAACACCACGGCGGTCGGCACCTCGAGCGACAGCGTGATGTTCGCCATGTTCATGCGTCTGCTGAAGCCTCCCGGACAGGCGAATTCGCCGGGCGGACTGGGCTCGATTCTCAACGGCGAGGCGCTGTTCACCGACGTCGGATGCGCGGCGTGTCATCACGCCCAATTCACCACTGCGCCGTCGAACATCACGGACGATCTCGGCAACGCGACCGCGAGGCTGTTCAGCGACCTTCAGATCCACCACATGGGATCGACGCTGGCTGACAACATCCAGCAGGGGAACGCGGGGGGCGATCAGTTCCGCACCGCGCCGCTGTGGGGCCTCGGGCAGCGCCTCTTCTTCCTGCACGACGGACGGACGTCCGACCTGATGCAGGCCATCGGCTACCACTCGTCGTCGGGCTCCGAGGCGAACACCGTGATCCTCAATTTCAACGCGCTGTCGGTGAGTAACAAGCAGGACATCCTCAATTTCCTGCGATCACTTTAGGAGAGACCGATGTCACTGCTGTTGATGCTCTGGCTGTCGACGGTGACAGTGGTGCCCAAGGGCGTGATCCTGATCAAAGGAGCAACGCCCAGCGCGAGCGACTCATCGACGCCGCTGCCCGAACAGGGGAGCGTGGCGGGCGGCCGCTATCGCAATCCGTATTTCGGTCTCTCATACCCGATCCCCGCCGGCTGGAACGAACAGCCGGCGGGCCCGCCGCCGTCGGACAGCGGCAGCTATGTCCTCGCGGAGTACGCGCTGCTCGACGGCGCGCGCCCGAAGGCCTGGGTGCTGATCACCGCGCAGGATCTGTTTTTCGGATCACCCTCACGGATCGAGGGGGCCGCGGACGAGGTGACGATCGCCGATCGCAAGTTCCACCGCGTCGTCCGCACCGCGCCGCGCACAGGACTGCAGTGGCGCGTGCTGTCGACCGATACGCGCTGTCACGCGCTGACGTTCACCTTCACCGGCACGGATGTCGCCGCGCTCGACGCCGCGGAGAAGGGACTGCGCTCTCTGTCGTTGGCTTCGGACGCCGCGCCGTTGTGCCTGCGCGATTACGCCGACAACGCGGTCGAGAAAACCGAAGCGCATTTCGCGCAACGCTTCAACACGATCCCAGTGCGACTGATCATCGACGCCGAGGGCCGCGTGAAGCACGTGCACGTGCTCAGCGCCTTTCCCGAGCAGTCGGAGCCGATCATCGCCGCGCTGCGCGCGTGGAGGTTCGAGCCGTACGTCGTGGACGGGCGGGGGGTGGAGGTGGAGACGGGGGTGGTGTTTGGGATGGGGGGAGGGGGGTAGGCACAATGCAGCCGACGCTACGCGCGGCTGATCGCCACCATAAGGATTGAGTTTGTATTGACCGAAGCGATCGCGGCGGCGAAGCCGCCCGCGTGTCGCAATAGTTGGTGGAGGCGGCGGGAGTTGAACCCGCGTCCGAGAGCAGTGGCAGCCTGGCTCCTACATGCTTAGCTCTCTCTTCGTATCTCGTCCACGGCCTGCCCGGAGAGCGGGGAACAACCGCGGACCAGCCTCTGAATTTTCGTGACCGGCGGCGAGGCGATCGCCGGTCCTTAGCTCACATCATGACGCTCGTTCCACAGGCGTGAGCAACCTGCAGAGGAGCGTCGCGGTCAATTAAGCCGCGAGTGCGTATTCGCTGTTGTTCGCGATTACTTTTGTTTGATCGTTTTTACGAGGCAATCAGCTCGGCATGCAACCACGACCCCGACATGTCCCCGTCGAAGCCGGTGCGCCCCCAAATTGTCAACGAACTCGATCAAGCAAAACGGCTGGCATGCTGCCAGAATTTCGAACCGCATGCATCACGACGAAATCGCTCCCATCGTTCGCCGCGCGCTCGAAGAAGACCTCCCCGACATCACCAGCGAGGCGATCTTCACGCCTCGCGACCGCGGCACGGCGGCGTTCGTCATCAAAGCGCCCGGCGTGCTGGCCGGGCTCGCTTACGCCGAGGAAACATTTGCCGAGCTCGACGACTCGGCGGAGTTCGTCCGCCATTTCGACGACGGCGCGACGGTGAAGCCGGGCGACATCGTCGCCGAAGTGAGCGCGACCGTGATTGCGTTGCTCTCCGGCGAACGGACCGCCCTCAACTTCATGCAGCGCGCCTCGGGCATCGCCGCGACGACCCGGCAATACGTCGACGCGATCGCCGGCACGAAGGCGAAGATCTACGACACGCGCAAGACCGCGCCCGGCCTGCGGCACCTCGACAAGTACGCGGTGACGTGCGGCGGCGGCGAGAACCACCGCGTCGGACTCCACGACATGTTTCTGGTGAAGAACAACCACATCGATCGCGCCGGCTCCATCCAGGGCGCAGTCGAGCGCATCCGTTCGCGCGGCATGCTGCAGAAAATCATGGTCGAGGTGCGCAACATGCGCGAGCTCGACGAAGCGCTCGCCGAGGGTCCGGACTTCATCCTCCTCGACAACATGACCCCGGCGCAGATCCGCGACGCGGTCACGCGCACCGCCGGACGCGCGATCCTCGAGGCCTCGGGCGGCATCACGCTGGAGAACGTCAGGGAGTACGCGGAGGCGGGGGTGGAGCGGATCTCGATCGGGGCGTTGACGCACTCGGTGAAGGCGCTCGACATTTCGATGAGGGTCGTCAGCTCGTAGCGGCACAATCTTTGCGGCTGAGGCGGTCGATGTCCTCCTTCAAGATCGCCATCGTCGATGACGACGCCGCCATTCGCAGGCTCGTCCGTTTGTTTCTCCACCGGGCCGGCTTCGAGACGGTCGAGCTGACGACCGGGGAAGAGGCGCGGCAGACGCTGCAGAGCGAGCCGTGGGACCTGGCCATCCTCGACCGCAAGCTGCCCGACCTCGACGGCGCGATGCTGGCGCACGAGCTGAAGTCGAAGCCGGAGTTCCGGACGCGCTACATCATCATGCTCACCGGCGAGGCGGAGCAGGAAGACAAAGTCGAAGGGCTCGAACTCGGCGCCGACGACTACATCACCAAGCCGTTCCAGTATCCCGAGCTGCTCGCGCGCATCCGCGCTGGCAAGCGGATCGTCGACCTGCAGAAAGAGCTCGTCGAGACCAACAAGCGGCTCGAGCTGCTCTCGATCACCGACGGCCTCACCCGCCTCTACAACCACCGCTACTTCCAGGACGAGCTGGCGCGCGCGTTCGACGAGTCGAAGCGCTACAACCGCCCGCTCTCGCTGGCCATGATCGACATCGATTTCTTCAAGAAGATCAACGACACGTACGGCCACGCGGTGGGCGACGAAGTGCTGAAGTGCGTCTCGTTGCGGTTCGGCGAATCGGTGCGCAGCACGGACCTCGTGGCCCGTTACGGCGGCGAGGAGTTCGCGGTGATGATGCCGGAGACCGGTCTCGACGACGCGCTGACGTTCGCCGAAAAAGTGCGGCACATCGTCGAGACGATGCCGGTGCCGACGCAGGCCGGACCGGTGCCGGTGACAGTCTCCATCGGTCTCTCCAGCGTCCCGCGCTCGCGTATCCATTCGCCGAAAGAGATGGTGGTCGCCGCCGACCGTGCGCTCTACCGCGCGAAGAAGAGTGGACGGAATCGCGTGGAAGCGGAACGTCGGACGGACGGGCTCGATCGCGCGACTAGGCCGGCGAAGGCTGACGCTGATCCAGCTCGCGAAGGCGCTTCTCAATCTCCGCGCGGAGGTTGATGACGTGCTGCTGCAGTGAGCCGTTGACGGCCGCCCCTTCGCCCGCGGCGATCCTCTCCGCGGCCTTCTCGATCTCCGCCGCCTCGGAAGAGATCCGCTCGTAGCCGTAGCTCCCCCCGGCTCCCTTGAGCTGGTGAGAGAGATAGGTGAGCCGGTCGAGCGACTCGGCGCTGTGCCCGGTATCGAGAGCGGATTGAATCTCACGGACCTTGTCGGTCGCTTCCGCGAGGAATTCGCGTCTCAGTTCGTCGAGCTCAGGGTCAAAAGCCATCAGCGAAGGGCAGACTGCATAGGGGCTGCCAGTTGACAGGTCACCGTTGGCCGTTGGCAGTTTTGGCGGCCAACTGTGATCTGCTATCTGCCAACTGATGCTCGTGCGGCGTGCGACGTTTTCGATCGAAGACCCGTGGGAAATCGCGGCCGGAGGCGAAACGGTCACACTTGTCCGCGCCACCGACGGCTCGTCGCCGCGCCTGACCACGACGGTCGCGGTGATGTGGGACGACCAGGCGCTCACGGTCGTCTTTTCCGCGATCGACGATCACGTCGTCGCCACGCACCGGCAGCACGACGCGCCGCTGTATGAAGAGGATGTGGTCGAGGTGTTCCTCGCGCCGCGTACCGCGCAGGAGTACTTCGAGCTCGAGGTCAATCCGCTGGGGACGATCTTCGACGCGCGGATCGAATCGCCCGATGGCGTCCGCGCGACGATGCGCACCGACCTCGGATGGACCTGCAATGATCTCTCTGCCGCGGTGCGCCGGGTGGGGACGCAGGCCGACACCGTGATCCGCATCCCGTTTGCATCTCTCGACGTCGAGACACCGAAAGACGGGGACGAATGGCAGGCAAATTTCTTCAGGATCGATCGCGGTCCGCTGGGCGACGAGTTCACGGCATGGCAGCCGACGATGAAAACGCCGCCCGATTTTCATGTGGTGCAGGCGTTCGGTACGTTGCGCTTTTCTTCCTGATTCTCATCGCGCCGCTCGCGCTCGCCGACTCGGGTGTGTGGGGCGAGCGCGGCATAATCCGCCGCATCGCCGTTCGCTCGCCGCTGCTCTTCGAGGCCGACGGCCGCGGCGTGTCGGTCTACGACGTCCGCACGAACGATCCGCGCCGCGTCACCGTCGTACCCACCGCGGACGAGAGTCTCGATCTCGCGATCGGCGACGACCTCTACGTCGTCACACGCGGCGAGCTCGCGCGCTTCTCATTTGCCGACGATGGCGCGCTCACGCTGCGCGCATCGATCCTGACGAGCGACTATCACTCGATCGCCGCGGGCGACGGCGTGGTCGCGACCTTCGGTCCGTCGCGATTCACGATCTGGTCGACCGCGACCGAGACGCCGCTCGTCCTCGCGGAGCTCGCGCCGCCCGGCGTCGTGAGCGCGGTCGCGTTCCACGGCACGGAGCTCTGGGTCGCGGTGCAGGGTCAGGCGATTTACGGCTATGACCTCGCGCGAGGCGCGCAGCCGCTCGGCACGATCACGGCCGACGCACACGATCTCGCGATTCGCGGCGACACGCTCTACGCCGCCGCGGGAGTGGGCGGACTGACGATCGCCGACGTCAGCGACGTCGCGAATCCGCGCATCGTCTCGCGCACCGGCGCGGGGGAGCTCAATCTGCTGCGCGTCGCGGTCGGAAGCGATCGCGTGTACGCCGCCGAGAGCGCGGAAGTCATCGACGTGTTCGATCGGGACGGAGGTGCGCTCGGTCAGATTCACGATCATGCGCAGGCTCTCGCGGCCGACGGCACGCGCCTCTTCACCGGCGGCACCGATATCGACAAGTACGGCCTGATTCACGCGACGGCGCAGCGCTTCGCGATCTACGACGACGGCACGCGCGCCGGTGGATTCAGCGATCCGCTGCAAGGTCCGGTCAGCGGTGCGGCGACCGACGGCACGTTCGCGTACGTCGTCGACTGGCCGTGGTTCCGCGTGCTCGACATCTCCACGCCTTCGCAGCCGAAGCAGATCGCGGCGATCACGTTCGACGGCATGCAGGACTTCGTGAAGATCCGCGACGGCCTGGCCATCGTCTGGGGCCGCGCGAAGCTGAACCTCGTCGACATTCACGATCCGTGGCGTCCGAAGTTCCTCGGCACCTTCGACTCCTTCGGCATCGCGGGCGGCGGCGCGACCTTCGCCGGCGACGCGATCATCGAGGCCAATCCGACCACCGGCATGCATCTCCTCGATTTCTTCCGGCTCACGACGCCCGACAAGCCGGTGCAGATCGGCGCCGTTACGCTGCATTACTACGAGGCGGTCACGCTCTTCCCGGTCGTCTACGGGTTCGACCTCACCGTCATGCGCGTCATCGACGCCGGCGATCCGAAACACGCGCACATCGTCCGCGAGGTCGTGATGCCGTACGGTCCCGCGGCGATCACGAACGGGACGACGCCGTACCTCGTCGTCGAGTCGCTCGATCATTTCCGGATCTTCGATCTCAGCGATCCGCTGAAGCCGGTCGAGATCAGCACCGCGCCGCTTCCGCCGGCGATCGGCGTCATCACGGCGGACGGCGACGGCGTGCTCGTCGCGCGCGCCGGAGCGGTCGACCGGCTGGACGTCGGCAATCCCCTCCATCCGCAACTCTCGAACAGCGGAATGAAGGCGACCGCGCCGTCGCAGATCGCGGCCGCCGGAGGGAAGGTCGTCATCGCCGACCGCTACGCGCTGAGGGTCTACGGCGACGTCACTCCGGCGCCGCAACAGCCCCCCGCGCGGCTGCGTCCGGTGCGTCGCTGAGGCGGCGTGTTCACACGCTAAACCCTTGTCCTCACAGGGAATTCTCCCGACAGTTTCTGATTTGTTATCAGCACCCCTGACAAAACGGCTTACAGTTGTCGCCGGCTAAGGGACCCACTGTTTTCCACCATGAAATTCCGCCTCATCTCGCTGTTGATCGCCGGCTTGTCGGCGTCCGTCCTCCTCGCTGGCGATGAACCGAAACACTGCAATGCGTCGGCGAAAGAGTGCGACCAGCAGATCCGATCGATGCTCACCGGGCGCCGTTACCTCGGCATCTCGGTGGTCGATCTGAAGCCGGGCATCGTCATCAAATCGGTCGTGCCGGACAGTCCGGCCGAGCGCGCCAACTTCAAGGCGGGCGACCGGCTGATCGCGGTGAACGGCCAGAAGATGACCGAGTCGACGGTGCAGGATTTCAAGCGCGTGCTCGGTGGCGCGCGCGACGTCGGAACGCTGTGGGTCATCGTGCAGCGTCGCGGGGCATATCAAAGAATCGAGGTACGGCTCGAGCCGTACACGAAGGCCCAGATCGACAAGATCATCGCCACGCACCTGGCGCAGAGCCACACGGCAGCCACAGCGTCGGCGGGATCGGGTCCGGGCCAGTGACCCCGACCGCATGCTTCGAAACTTCATCGCGCGACTGAGAGCGGCCTCCCACCGCGAGGACGGGCGAAAGTCCGCGCCGATTCTCGTCCCCTTCCTCATCATCTCCATCGGTCTCGGCGTGCTGGCGTGGCGCTCCTATCAACTCTCGCTGCGCATGGAGCGCGGCGCGAACACGATCGCGGTGCAGTACGCCGGTTACGCCGCGGAGATCACCGCGCGCCGCGTCGACACGGCGATCCGGGCCGAGCTTTTCCGCGCCGCCGAGGATTGGCAGCAGACAGAGAGGCGCTCGCCGTCGCCGACCTTCGAGGCGCTGCAGCAGTGGATCAACAGCAATGAATGGATCGTGTCGGTCATCTACGTCCCCGACGCCGATCCGATCAACTCGATCTACGTCAGCGAGATCACGTCGAAGAAGCCGGATGCGAACGCCGGAAAGCTGACGCGCGAGTTCTACACGGCGAGCGGCACGGTCCGCTACACGTACGATCCCGACCGTCTGCTCGCGCGCGTCCACCCGACGATCAAGCAGCAGCCGCTCGTGCGCGTGCAGTCGTCGGACATGTTCCAGCAGCGCGCCGACGTCTCGCTGGCGAAGAACGCGCACCCCGGGCAGTCGTGGGTCGAGGGCGGCTTCGCCTTCACCTCGCCGCTCTCGCCTCCGCTGGACAAATACTCGATCCGCGCCACGGTGCGGACTTCGTCGTACGTCGGCTCGGGCTGGGAGAACCAGCGCGTCATCAGCGTCTGGCTCAGCCTCCTCGCCTTCGTCTTCACCGCGATCGGCGCGCTCCTCGCGACGCGCGGTCTGCGCAAGGAGCGCGAGACGATGCGTCTGCGCGGCGCGCTCATCGCGAACGTGTCGCACGAGCTCCGCACGCCGCTCTCGATGATCCGCCTCGGCGCCGAAACGCTGAAGCGCGGCGCAAAACTGAAAGAAAAGGAACGGCTCGACATCGAGGACCAGATCCTGCGCGAGGTGCTGCATCTCTCGCATCTCGTGGAGAACGTGCTCGACGTCGCGCGCATCCAGCACAACGCGGCGCGGGCCATGGCGTTCACGCCGGTCCATCCGCGCGAGCTGATCACGATGCTGATCACGACGTACGAGTCGTGGATCCGCAGCAAGGGCTTCACCGTCTCGACGAACATCGACGAGACGATCGAGCCGCAGTACTGGGATCGCGAGTCGGTGTCGCGCGCGCTGCTGAACCTGATCGACAACGCGATCAAGTACTCCGCGGACGACAAGGCGATCGACGTGATCCTGCGGCAGACGGTGGAGCATGTGATCGTCGAGGTGCACGACCACGGCATCGGCATCGGCCCGAACGATCTGGCGCGCATCTTCGACCCGTACTTCCGCGCGCAGTTCAGCGACACGCAGACGCGCCGGGGCGCGGGCCTCGGTTTGACGCTGGTGCAGCAGATCGTCGCCGCTCATGGTGGAAAGGTGGAAGTCGAGTCGGAGCTCGGAAAGGGATCGACGTTCCGGCTACTCTTCCCCAGGTTGAAGCCCGAAGAAGCGGTGGCGATGGCGGGGCTCGTTCACGCGCCGGAAGCGTTTTGAGAAACTTGCCAGGTTTAGCGACGTAGAGGTAGCAGGGAGGAAGAATGACCAGGATTCTGATCGTCGAGGATGAGGCGGGTCTGCGGCAAGGGCTCGAGATCAATCTGCGGCACGAGAACTACGAGACCGTCACGGCGGGCGACGGCGAGGAAGCCATCCGGCTTTTCCACTCCGAGAGTCCCGACCTCGTGCTGCTCGATCTGATGCTGCCGAAGAAGAGCGGATTCGAGGTGCTCGACCACATCCGCAAGATCTCCAAAATCCCGGTCATCCTGCTGACCGCGCGCGGTCAGGAGACCGACAAGGTGCGCGGACTGCGCGGCGGCGCGGACGACTACGTTACCAAGCCGTTCGGCGTGCAGGAGCTCTTCGCGCGCATCGACGCCGTCATGCGGCGCAGCGACGCCGGCGCGACCGCGGCGAAGGCGGTCTGCGAGGATCATCTGATCCGCCTCGACCCCGCCACGCGCGAGGCGATGGCCAACAATCAGAAGCTGAAGCTCTCGCCGAAAGAGTTCGACCTGCTGATGTACCTCTTCAAGAACAAGGAGCGGGTCGTCCCGCGCGACGAGCTCCTTTCACGCGTCTGGAACTACCGCGTCGACCTCAACCTCAACAGCCGCACGGTCGACACGCACGTGACGCGCCTCCGCCGCAAGCTGCAGAAGGCGGTCGGGACGGACGCCGCGGTGATCGTGGCGGTGGCGAAGATCGGTTACCGTTACCTGGGCCAGGCCACCGCGTAGTTAAGTTAAGGGTCAGGTCCTTAGCTTAAGGAGAAGACATGCACGGCAGGATCTACGACAACATCACGGAGCTCGTCGGCAACACACCTCTGGTCCGGGTCAACCGCATCGTGCCCGAAGGCGCGGCTGAGTACATCGTCAAGCTCGAGTCGTTCAATCCGCTCTCGTCGGTGAAGGACCGCATCGCACTGTCGATGATCGAGGACGCGGAGGCACGCGGCGAGCTGCATCCCGGATCGGTGATCGTGGAGGCGACGAGCGGCAACACCGGAATCGGTCTCGCGTTCATCGCGGCTGCGAAGGGCTACAAGTGCGCGCTTGTGATGCCCGATACGATGTCCGTCGAGCGCCGCAAGCTCCTCGAGGCCCTCGGCGCGAAGCTGATCCTCACACCTGGAACCGCGGGATTGCCCGAGGCGCTGAAGGTGGCGCGGGAGTACGCGGAGAACACGCCGAACGGGTGGCTGTCGAAGCAGTTCGACAATCCGGCCAATCCGAAAGTGCATCGCGAGACGACCGCGCAGGAGATCCTGCGCGACACCGGCGGCAAGCTCGACGCGCTCGTCGCGGGCGTCGGAACCGGCGGCACGCTGACAGGCACGGGTCAGGTGCTGAAGAAGGAGAACCCCTCGATCCTGACCGTTGCGGTCATGCCGGTCGAGGCGCAGACGCTGAAAGGCGGCCCCTACGCGCCGCACAAGATCCAGGGCATCGGTCCGAGCTTCATCCCCGCCATCTACGACGCGAGCGTGGTCGATCGCGTGTTCGACGTGACGTTCGATCAGGCCGTGCAGACCGCGCGGCGTCTGGCCAAAGAGGAAGGGATCTTCGTCGGCATTTCGTCCGGCGCGATCGCGTACGCGGGACTGGAGATCGCGAAGGAGCTCGGCGCCGGCAAGCGCGTCGTGGCCGTGCTGCCGGACACCGGCGAGCGGTATCTCTCGACGGCGCTCTTCGAATACACCGACGTCGTGAATCAGCCCGCGACCTTGCCGCCGCCCCCCGCCGCGCCGCCGCAGGCGTAATGCGCATCGCGTACGCGTGTGCCGCCGCGCACGCGCTGGCGACGCTGCTGATGGCGACCGTCCTCGCACCGGGACTCACCGGGGGCGGTCGCCTCGCCTACATCGCGACGCATCGCGCGGCGTGGACGGCGTCGTGGATCGTGTGGCAGGTCGCGGCCGTGACGCTCGTCGCGATGTACGCCTCGTTCTCGCGCTACGCCGCGATCCTCGGAGCGATCGGCGCGTGCATCGACATCACCAGCGAGTGGCAGTACATCCTGCACGGACCGTCGCGCGCGCTCGACATCGCGATCGGCGGATTCGCGAACGGCTTCTACTCCCTCGGACTGCTCGTGCTGCTGCTCACGCGACGTGATGCACCGCGCTTCGGATACTTCGTCGTGCTGGCCGGAGCTGCACTCAGCGCGGGCTCGTTCGCCGGCAATCAGCAGGTCGAGATCGTGGCGACGGCGGTGCTCTTTCCGTCGTTCATCGTCTGGGCAGTTCTCGCGGGACGATGCGCGTCGTAGTCCTCGGATCCACCGGCGTCTTCGGCCAACTCCTCATGCGCGAGCTGCGCGGCGACGTCGTCGGCGCGAGCCGCGCGACCGGCGCCGACCTTCGCGATCCCGACTCCATCGCGCAACTCGCGCGCGGTGCGTTCGCGGTGCTCTGCGCCGCCGGTCCGTTCCAGCAGTTCGATCCGCGCTGTGTGCGGGCGGTGGTGGAGGAAGGCGCGCACTGGCTCGACATCGCCGACGATCCGAACTGGTTCTTCGGATTGATCGACGACCCCGAGCTCGATCGGCGTGCGCGCGAGAAAGGCGTCGCGGTCGTTCCGGGGCTTTCGACGCTGCCCGCGATCTCCGGCGCACTCGTGCGCCGCCTTCGCGGCGATTCGGTCGACATCACCCTCGGCATCGGCAACAGGAACGCGAAAGGCGCGGGCTCGATCGCCAGCGCGCTCGAGGGCGACGGCCGCACGATCATCACGCCCGACCGCGAGCTGCTGCGCCGCGAGCTCGGCATCGACGCGCGGACGTTCGTGAAGTTCCAGCTTCCGGGCGCGGCGCTGATGTTCAGACTGGCGAAGCGCTTCAACGTCTCGCCTAAAACGCTCAGCCGCATCGCGACGCCGATCAGCCGCTTCGGCACTGACGCGAGCTACGTCGAGGCGAAGACGAAGAACGCGATCGCGCGCGTCGATGCGCACGGGCAGCGGCTGGCGATCCTGCCGATTGCGACGGTCGCGAATCGATTGATCGATGGATTGCGATTGTCAGGAGTGATGCCGCCGTCGCGGGCGATCGACGGCGAGGAATTGCTCAGTGCAATCCAGGCGCACCGCGATGTAACGGCATCAGGTGCATCCTGAGCTTCTCGTACTTCGCGCGCTGTTCCGGCGTGAGGATCTTGCGGATCTCATCGTTCCCCAGGTCAATCTCGTGGCGCACCTGCGGATGCACGCCTTCGAAAATGCGCTGCACGCGGATGGAATGCGCGTCGAGGATCTGCTTGACCTGTGCGTGCTGCTGCGGCGTGAGGTCGAGCTCGCGGTCGAGCCGGCTGAGGATGCGCGAGGTGATCACGTGCATCGCCTCGCGGCGCGCGCGCGGACCGTGGTGCATCATCCAGACGTGATCGCAGAAGATGCCGACCGCGGCTCCGCCGAGGAACGTCATCAGCAGGACGACGGCCGCGACGAGCTTCGTGCTCGCGTCGCGCTGCACCGGCGTCACGGGCTCAGTCACCGACACCGAAGGTCTCCCCCGCCATTGCGATCTCGGTCGGATTCGAAGTGAGGCTGTCGGTCGGTTCCTGATGCCGCTGCGTCCAGGTCAGGCCGATCGTCACGGTCAGCAGGAGCGCGGCGACTGACGCGGCGAGCGGCCGCATCCAGGCCACGAGCAGTTGCGCCACCGTCTGGGGCCGCGCGATCCGCTCGCGCACCCGTGCGGCGATGCGCGTGGCGAGGAAGTCGTCTCCCTCGTAGCGCAGCGGCCGCGCGTCGTCGCGCAGGCGTTCGAAGAATTTGTCGTCAGTCATCGGATGCCCCGTAGAGGTCTGCCAGTTGTTCCTTCAGTTTCTTTCGCGCCAGCGAGAGATGCGATCGCACCGTTCCCTCGCTGAGCCCCATCATCGACGCGATCTCCGCGTGGTCGAACTGCTCGACGAGATACAGGCGCGCGACCACGCGCTGATTCTCCGGAAGCGACTCGATCGCCTGGTCGATGCGCATCGCCAGCTCGCTCGTCACCGCGCCGAGCTCCGCGTTGTCGCGCCGCGCCGCCGGCTGCGCGTCCGTCAGCTCTTCGTGTCGGAAACGCGAGCGGTGCTTCACGACGTCGAGCGCGAGGTTGGTCACGATGCGATAGATCCACGGTCCGAACGGCTCGCCTTCCTTGAAGCGTCCGATGTTCTGGAACGCCTTCACGAACGCTTCCTGTGCCAGGTCTTCGGCGTCATGCGCGTTGCGCACGATGCCCCATGCGATCGACACGACCCGTTTCGAATATTTTGACACGAGGTAGTCGTACGAGCCGGCATCGCCTCGCCTCACTGCCTCGATTGCGCGTCCCTCGAACGGATCGTCCTGCGTCAAGCGCTCCCATTCTGGAACACGCAGGGCGGGTTCATGAACCCGCCCCCATGTCAACGACATGCTCATGGCTTACTGGTTGTTGTGCATCGCGGCGCGCTTGTTCAGGAAGTCGCCGACTTTCGCGCGCTGATCGGGCGTGAGGACGTTGAGCGCCTTCGCCGCCGCGGCCAGCGTGTTCGCCTTCAGCGTCGCCTCGACCGCGTTCTGCTGATCGAGCTGCGTCTGTGCGGCGGCCACGTCGTTCGGATTGCTGATCAGCGTCTGCGCCACCTGCATCAATCCGCCGTGAAGCTGCTTGCGATACGGCGCGTTCTGCTCGTGCAGCTCCTTGCCGATGGCCTTGAGCTGATCGACCTGCGCGTCGGTGAGGCCGAGGTATTCCTGGGCGCGCGCCAGGTGTCCGAGTCCGAAATCGGCGAACGGACCGCCATGCATTCCGTGCATGCCGCCGTGCATTCCGTGCTGATGCTGCGCGTAGATGAACGGCACGCCGGCGAGCAGCAGCACTGCCAGTGTTCCGATGATGATTGCGTTGCGTTTCATTGCATTTCTCCTTTCGTTCGTGTCTGTAGCGGGTACGACAGGCGGCGGCTTTCGTTGAATGCGTATAATCGACACGCTTCGTTCAAACGGCATGAGATCGCTCGTTCCCGCTGCGTTGCTCGCCTTTGCGATGCAGTCCGCAGCTCAGCTCCTGACCTGTCCGCCGCCTCCCTCACCGGCCGCCAAAGCCTGTGAGCTCTTCCATTACCACGTCGCCTTGTATCGTCCCGACACGCGCGGTTTCGCCGAGGTGTGGGGGATGAATCAGTTCGCATCGCAGTCGGCGTGCGATCGCGCGCGCGAGGCGGCGATGAGGCGAAATCTCGCCATCGTCGATCACATGAAGCGCGTCGCCGGCGACAACAACTACGAGCCCGATCGCTTCGGAACGTGTCATTGCGACGGCAGCGTCGAGCCGTCGATGCCGACGTTCCTCAATGACGCGCAGCGCGCCGCGCAACTGCGGACGATGGAAGAGATCCGGCAGCGCGTGCGCGAGCGTTTGCTCGATTCGGGACTGACCAGCGACGCGGAGCTCGTGCGCAGTCTCTATCCGCCGCCCGTTCCGAATGCGGCGATCGGCGGAGCGCGCGTCGTCTCTCCGCCGCAGAACGCGCCGGTCGCGGCGTTAGGATCGCCGTCCGATCTGCGGATTACGAAGGCGATCGATGCGTCGAAGCCGTCGGTCGCAAGCGTCGATCTGCCGCTCGTCGATGTCGTTTTGCCGGGAACCGCGCCTTCTGAACCACCACCGGTCCCCCCACAGGAAAAACCCGCTGCCGACATGCCGACCGTGACCGTCGAAGCCCCTCCCGCCGTCACGCAGTCGACGCCCGAGCCGCAGCTCCCCGACACCTCCGCCGAGGACGCGGCCGACAACTTCATCGGCTACGAAACGCAGCGCATCCAGAACGTGCTGAAAGCCGCGGGGACGATCAACGACGAAGCGGTGAAATCGAAGATCTTCGAAGCGTGCCTCCAGCGCACACAGCTTCTCTCGAACCTCCGCGCCCTCATCCTCGGCGCCGGCACGCGCAGCCGCCTCGCCGCCGATGCGGGCGCCGCGAAGAGCGAGTCCGAGCGCGTCGCGTTCGTGTCGAAGCTCTTCGGTAACGACATCGCCCCGCACTGGGCGGCGAAGGAAGCGACCGACGTGATTATCGAAGGCGCACCCGAGGATCCGGAGAAAGTGCTACGCGACCGGCAGGTGAATGATCAGCAGAAACGCCGCGCGCTCTATTTTCTGCTGGCGCGCTCGCAGCCGACCGAGGAGCAGCAACTGTGGTTGTCGACATTGATCGACGGATTACTCCAATGATGCGAGACAGCGGACAGCGGACAGCGGACAGCAAAGGCGCGAGGATGGCTCGTCTGCTGTCCGCTGTCTGCTGTCTGCTGTCCTGCGCATTGCTAGCGCAGGAGGCGCCGCCCCCACCCGCGACCAACGAAGACTTCGCCAAGGCCGTCTTCTTCGGCCGCAAGTTCGCCGACATGAACGACTACGCCGCCGCGTACGACCAGTTCGCGAAGGCGGAAGCGCTGCAGCCCGACAATCCGGGTGTGCTGTACGACATGGCGGTGCTGCTGGCGAAATCGGGACGGTGGTCCGAGGCGCAGCGGAAAGTCGATCGCTACCTGCAGCTCTATCCGACAGGCGCGGAGAAGCCGCTCGTCGCGAAGCTCCAGCTCGAGCTCGAATTTCAGCGTGAGCTGCAGAAGAAGCGGCAGGCCGACGAGGAGTACGTCGAGCTTTTCAACCACGCGCGCTTTCTCTACGGCAAGGGCGATCTCGATGCGGCGCTGAAGCTAGCGCTGCAGGCGGAGCAGCAGCGGCCAACCGATCCGACGCCGGTCTACAACCAGGCCGTGATCTACGAAAAGCAGGGCGAGCTGGCGAAGGCGGTGGAGCGCTTCCATCGCTACACCGAGCTCGAGTCGGATGCCGACGCGAAGGCGGGCGTCGATCAGCACGTCTTCGCGCTCGACAGCGAGATCGACGACATGAAGACGAAGATCGTCTGCTCGTTCTGCGGACTTCGTCTGCCGATCGGCGCGGGCTGGTGTCCGCGCTGCTGGCACGGTCCGTACTTCACGTCGTCGCCGGTCTGGAGCTCGCTGCCGTGCACCGACGGCGCGTCCGCAACACGCGCGACCTACTTCGCCGAAGATCGTTTCAATCGCAACGACACGCTGCCCTGCCTCTTCCCCGGCACGCTGCTCGAATCGCTGCGCTACACGCCGGCAAAGCAGAAGGCGATTCAGGACGCGCGCAAGGCGGAAGGCTGGACGTACGCCGGCGAGATCATCCAGGGACGTCCCGACGTGAAGCTCGTGCAGGGAACCGAATCGCTCGAGCGCGTCCTCGCCACGAGCAGCGGCGAGGTGCTGAATTACGCCGCGCACAAATCAGGCGACGCCTGGCTCCTCGATCGCGAGGACCTGATCGTCGAGGGGCAGAAGTACACCGTCCGCTACACGTTCGACGCGGCCAATCACATCGTTCATCAACAGGTTGACTATCAGAACGCCGCGGCCTGCAACCACCTCGTCTCGATGAACGCCGACTACGCGTACACGAACGACGCGTTGACCGCGGTGGCGATCAAAGGCGGATACGAGGGCTACGTTGCGGAAGGCTCGCCGAAGACCGACTGGCAGGCGAACGTGGCAATCTCGTACGACGACAAAGGTCGCGTGGCGAAAGAAGAGCTGGCCGTGACGTCGCTGCAGAAGAGCTACGCGCAGCGGCCCATCGGCGCGATCCGCGACGAGGTTTCGCGCATGTATCCGTCGATGCGGACGAAGCGCCCGGTCGAAGGGATCAACCGCGGCGACTTCTGCGCCACGAACGGCACGCTCCTCCTCGGCAACACGATCGACCTCCGCCCGTTCTACGCCATGGGCCCCGCGCTCGGGTGGCAGTTCCCGTACGGCGTGATGCGGGCGGTGGTGACGTTCACGTATCCCGATTCGTATCGGGTGAAGTAGAGGCGCTAGAAGTTGTACCCCACCGAAACGTACGGCTCGCGATACCGCCGCGCGGACTTGCCCCAGATCCACTGGTTGTAGCCCACCTCGACGTTCGTCGCGCGCGCGACCGGCAGGACGATTCCGATTCCGGCGCGGGCCATCGACGCGTCGTTGAAGTTGAACGTCGCGTTCGCGCGGAAGCGGTCGTCGGGCCGCGAGGGCGAGTCGTTGCCGAGGCTGCGGACGGCGGTCATCGTGCCTTTGAGCGTCGTGCCGCGCCAGCCGAGGGGCCAGCCGATTTCGGCGGTCAGCGGGAGCTGATCCGCGGGGGCGCCTTCGCGCCAGGTGTAGCCGGTCTCGAGCTGCATCCAGCCTTGCCCGTCGCGGATCGAGTGGCTGACGAGATACGACAGCGTGTAGTCGTGCTTCAGGACGCCGCGCCATTCGGAGCTGACGCCGTTGACCTTGCCGCTCGAATCGAACGTGTGGCGGTTGTACGTGCCGGCGCGGTCGTAGAGCGCAGGCGTGCGATACGTCACCGCGACCGCCATCGGCCAGTTTCCTTCGCGCACGCCGTACTTCAGGCCGAGCCACGAATCGGAAAAGCCGACGTTCCGCTCGAGATCCGTATGCGGTCCCTCGAGGCCGTGCAGGTACGTGATCAGCGCGCGCGCCGAGAGATGGCGGAAGATCCCGATCTCGCCCGAAAAGTATCCGTAGCGGAAGTCGTGATACGCCGGCACGCGCTGACCGGCGACGGTGGTCAGGTTCGGAAACGAGTTTCCTTTCGCGTCCCACGAGTTGCTCGCGGTCTTGCGGCTGAAGCCGAGCTGGAAGTCGCCCTTGCCGGGCGCGGGCACCCACGCGCCTCCGCAGAACGCCGTCACGGGAATGAAGACAAAAATGAATACACAGATAGCGACTACACGCTTCATGGTTATACCTCGCGGGTTTGGTTGGACTTGGAATTCTACATCAGGTCGCTATACGGAAGGCAATAGGGATCGTCTTCCGTGCATCCGGAAAACTCGAACTGCACGGTCGCGTGCACGATGCCGTAATCGTGCGCCAGCATCTCGTTCACGCTGGCCAGCATCGACGCCGTGGATCGCAGCGGCACGTCGCCGACCATGAGGTGACACGACATCGCGGGCCGCGCCGGTCCGATCGCCCAGATGTGGAGGTGATGCACGCCGGAGATCCCCTCGATCGCCGCGAGCGAGCGCTGCACCTCGTCCGGATCGATGCCCGCGGGTGTGCCTTCGAGCAGGAGGTTCGCCGCTTCGCGGAAAATCCCCCAGCTCGACCAGAGGATCAGGATGCCGATCACCACCGACACGGCCGGATCCCACAACGTCGAGCCGGTCGCGCGGATCAGAAACGCGGCAACGATGATGCCGGCGCCGGACACCGCGTCGCCGAACATGTGCAGCACCGCGCTGCGGATGTTCATGTCCTCGCGCCCTTCGCGCAGCAGCGAAAGCGTGATCGCGGTGTTGAGGACGATCGCCACGGCGGCCGTCGCGATCATCCAGCCGCTGTCGACCGGGTGCGGAACGCGGAAGCGCCGGAACGCTTCGATGAAGACGAAGATGGTGAAGGCGACGAGCGTCCCGGAGTTCACGAACGCCGCGAGGATGCCGGCGCGCTGGTAGCCGAACGATTTCTCCACCGTCGGAGGGCGGCGCTCCAGGCGCACCGCGATCAACGCGATCAGCAGGGCGAGGGAGTCGGTGAAGTTGTGGAGCGCGTCGCCGATCAGCGCGAGCGAGCTGGCGTAGAAGCCCGCGGCCAGTTCGAGCACCACGAACAACATCGTGGCGATCGAGGCGATGACGAGCTTGCGCGTGACCGCCTTCGGCTGCGCGTGATGATGGTGATGCATGTGACTGCGGACAGGCGAGGCGCCTGTCCTACACTCGCGTGGACTTCTCCACTTTCTTCGACTTCTGCGCGACGGCTTCGGCCATCGTCACGCGCTGCTGTTTCAAACGTTCGGCCAGCGCGGAGTCGGAGGTGGCGAGGATCTGCGCGGCGAGCACGCCGGCGTTGCGCGCGCCGCCGATGGCGACGGTCGCGACCGGAATGCCGGGCGGCATCTGCACGACGGCGTAGAGCGCATCGACTCCCTGCAACGCGCTGCCGGAGAGCGGCACGCCGATCACCGGTTTGGTCGTGAGCGACGCGACGACGCCCGGAAGATGCGCGGCCATGCCGGCGCCGGCAATGAACACCTGGCAGCCGTCGCGCTCGGAGTCGTTGATGATCTGTTTCGTCCGCTCCGGCGAGCGATGCGCCGAAGCGACGGTCATGGTGTACGGCACGCCCGCTTCATCGAGCGCGGCCGCGGCCTGGGACATCGTCTCCGCATCGGAGTCGGATCCCATGATGATGAGGACCCAGGGTCGTGTTGTCATGATCACCCGTTGAAGGTGGGATAAAAACCGCTGTCCATCCGCTTCTGATGCAGTGCGCGGAGGCCGATGTCCGTGCGATAACGCGCGCCCTGGAAGCGCACTTTCGGCGCCGCGGCGTACGCGTGCTGCAGCGCCTCGGTCAGCGTCGCCGCGCGCGCGCAGACGTTTGCCACGCGGCCCGCGACGTTGATCATCATCGAGCCCTTGTTGATGATGCCGGCGTGGAAGATGACCACGGAGTCGTCGTCGATCGGATCGATCGCCACTTCCTGCCCCTTCATGAACTCGTCGGGGTAGCCGTCGACCGCGAGGACGATGCACGCCGCCGCTTCCTTCTTCCAGCTCAGTTTCGTGTCGCCAAGGTTGCCGTGGGCGACCTTGAGGCAGATGTCGGCGAGGTCGTCCTCGAGCCGCATCAGTTGCACCTGCGTCTCGGGATCGCCGAAGCGGCAGTTGTACTCGAGGCACTTCGGGCCGTTCTGCGTCAGCATCAGGCCGGCGTAGAGCACGCCGGTGTACGGCCGTCCCTCTTCCGCCATCCCGTTGATCGTCGGCAGGATGATCGTCTTCATCACCTCGGCCGCCGTCTCGCCGCTCAGCACGACCGCGGGTGAGTGCGAGCCCATGCCGCCGGTGTTCGGGCCGCGGTCGCCGTCGAATGCTTTCTTGTAATCCTTTGCCGGCGCGAGCGGCAGACACTTCTTGCCGTCGGTGATGGCGAGGAACGACACCTCTTCGCCGGTCAGGAACTCCTCGACCAGGATGCGCGAGGCGGCGTTGCCGAACTTCTTCTCATCGAAGACGAGCGTGAGGTACTCCTCCGCTTCCTCGCGGGAGTTCACGATCACGACGCCCTTGCCGGCGGCGAGTCCGTCGATCTTCAGGACCGCCGGATACTTCGTCTTTTTCAGCGCATCGCGCGCCTCGTCGGGCGAGTTGCATGCGGTCGCCTCGGCGGTCGGGATGTTGTACTTCCGCATGAACTCCTTGGAAAAGACCTTGGAGCCCTCGAGCTCCGCGGCGAGGCGGGTCGGTCCGAAGATCGGCAGGCCGCGCTTCTGGAACTCGTCGACGATGCCGAGGGTGAGCGGGAGCTCGGGGCCGACGACGGTGAGGTCGATTTTCAGCTTTTCAGCGAAATCGGCCAATTCGATGATGTCGGCGACGCCGATGGGGACGCAATCGGCCACCTGGGCGATGCCGGCGTTTCCCGGGGCGGCGTAGATCTCCTTGACGAGCGGCGACTGCCTGAGCTTCCAGCAGATCGCATGCTCGCGCCCCCCCTGACCCACGACGAGAACCCGCATGTGTTTGAGGATTCTAACAGAGCGAAGACGGCGGGCAGCAGACAGCGGACAGCAGAAGCGGCGTCTCTCCTGCTGTCCGCTGTCCGTTGTCTGCTGTCCATTAGGGAAGGCGGCCACTGCCCTAGACGTTTTCCGGACAGCACACGTATTTGTGACACGATGGCCGCGGAACTCCGCTTGATGATCCCGACAAAAGACGCAGTCGAGCCTGATGACCGGCAGTTGGTTCAGACCATCCGGCAAGGCGACACGGACGCGTTCGAGACGCTCGTTCGGCGAAAGACCTCAAAGGTTTACGCGCTTTGCTACCGAGTTATTGGCAATGCGGAAGACGCCAAGGACATCTCCCAGCTCGTCTTCATCAAGCTCTGGGAAAACCTCGAGAAATACGACCCCCAGTACGCCTTCGACACCTGGCTCTACAGGATGGTCACGAACGTCGCCATCGACTTCATGCGCAACAAGCAGTCGCGCGACAACGCCGTGAACTCGAACCTCCGCCTGGTCAAGACCTCCGCGGAAGCCGATCAGGGTGTCGCGGTCCAGCGGAAAGAGATTGAGAACGTGTTCAACGCCGTGTCCTCCGTCCTCTCGCCGAAGCAGAAGGCGATCTTCGTCATGCGCGAGATGGACGACATGGCCTCGGCCGACATCGCCAAGGTCCTCGGATGCCGCGAGTCGACCGTCCGCAATCATCTGTTCAATGCCCGAAAGCTCATGCAGCAGCAGCTCAGCAAACGGTTCCCGGAATACGCGCGGCTGTGGAGGAACGATCGATGATCACCTGCACGAAGTTCCGTGCGTCGTTCGAGCCGGAGACGGAAAACCCTGAGACGCTCGAGCACATCCGCGCCTGCGATGCGTGCCTCGACTACGCCGTCTCGGTCGATCCCGACATCATGTTCCGCGCGATCGGCGGAGCGGAGATGGTGCCCCCGGGCGGCGTCGACGCGTTCGTCAGCGACGTGATGCGCGAGGTCCACCTCCGCGCCACCGAGAAGACCACGCATCGCATCTCCGCCTGGCCGCGCCGCCTCGCCGTCGCCGCCACGCTCGTTGCCGGCATCACCGGCGGCGCGCTGGTGTGGGAGCGCGGACGCGTGGAACCAACTGTCATCAAACCCACTCAGATCGCCCGCATTGCGCCCGCATTGACGAGCAAGCCGGTGATCGAGAAGTACGACTCTGATTCAGCGACCATCGTCGAGATGCCGACCGGAAGCGCGAACGACGCGCAGATCGTCATGATCATCGACGAGAAGCTTCCGGCGGATTTATGAAATTGAAGCGCTTTACGTTCATCTTCGCTCTTCTCATCTCGTGCGGCCTGGCCTTCGCCGAGCCGCGCGATGCAGAGAAGGCGCTCACCGTCCGCACCTTCCAGTTCAAGTACAAGGACGCGGAGAAGGCGACGGCGGTCGTGAAACCGATGCTCAGCCCGGAGGGCTCGATCTCGATTCAGGCCGGCTCCAACGCGCTGGTCGTCACCGACCGCCCCGAGAACCTGAAAGAAATCGTCGCTGCGCTCGTGAAGTTCGACGCCGCGCCGCAGCTCTTCCATCTCGACGTCCGGATCGTCGCCGCCTCGCGCGACGGTTCCGGCGCGGTTCCGGCGGAATTGAAAGACATCGCCGGCAAGCTCGCCCTGCTTCGCTTCAACACGGTGGAGAGCCTCGGCGCCGCCGACATGACGGGCCGCGAAGGCGATCCCGGCACGGTCTCGCTGCAGAGCGGTTACCGCGCCGAGTTCCGCATCGGCGATTACGACCCGGCCTCGGACACGCTGCGCGTCAACGACTTCAAGGTGTCGAAGATGGCGGGCGATCAGCTCACTCAGGTTCTGAAGATGTCGATGAACCTGAAACTCAATCAGACGGTAATTCTGGGCGCGACGAAAGTGGCGAACAGCCAGCGCGCCCTGATGATCGTGGTCACGGCGAGGAGATAGCTTTTGAGCCGTTGAGCTTTTGAGCTGTTGCGGTGACTCCTACCGCCTCAATCGCTCAACTGCTTAACGGCTCAATCGCTTCTTTCGCTTCACGATCCACTCCTCCACCTCCTCCACCGGCCGCGTGTTGAAGATCTCCTTCGACGTCAGGCCGGCCTTGCGTGCGACCCAGGTGCCGCTGATCACGTGGCTCATTTCGCGAGTCGAATGCGCGTCGGGATTGATGGTGAAGACGACGCCGCGGTCCGCCGCGTTGCGGAGCTGGCGCCAGTCGACGTCGAGCCGTTGCGGGTTGCCGTTGATCTCGACGAGCACGCCGCGCTCCGCGGCCTTGTCGAAGATGCGGTCGTAGTCGACGCGATAGCCGTCGCGCGTGAGCAGGCGCCGCCCCGTGAGGTGCCCGAGGATCGTCACGCGGGGATCGTCGAGCGCGCGGAGGATGCGCTCCGTCATTTCCTCTTCCGTCATCTGAAAACGCGAATGGATCGACGCGATGACGAAGTCGAACATGTCGAGATCTTCGCCGTAGTCCATCGTTCCGTCGGGGAGGATGTCGGCCTCGGTCCCTTTGAAGACGCGCATCGGCTTGACGTTCTTCGCCTCGCGCGAGATCTCTGCCTGCTGCAGCTTCACCGTGTCCGTCGTCAGTCCGCCGGCGTAGTAGGCGGCGACGGAGTGATCGGAGATGCCGCAGTAATCGAAGCCGCGCTCGCGCGCCGCGGCGAGCATGTCGGCGACCGAGTTGCGGCCGTCGGAGTAGGTCGTGTGCACGTGGAACGTGCCGCGGAGATCGGATGGATGCACGAGTGACGGACGCTTCTTCCGCTTCAGGTCGTCCGCGTTCTCGCGCCGTTCCGGCTCGACGAACGGGACGCCCGCCTTCTCGAACAACTGCTCCTCGTTGCGCGCCTTCACGTTCTTCGGAACCTTCGGGGCGATCGCTTCGATGAACTCCGTGCTTCCCGTGGCGAGCATCAGAGCGAGGCCGAAGTTCTCGGGAAATGCGAAGTGGAAGTAGACCGGCATCTCGCCGCGCACGATTCCCTTCACGGTGATGTCGTCGATCTCTTCGATGTCGGCGACGAATTTCGGAAGCTGCGCGATGACGCGCTCCGGTGCGCGCGTGGCGACGACGACGTTCACGTTGCGGATGATCTCGAGTCGGCGCCGCACGCTTCCCGCGACCTCGGCGTCTTCGACCTCGTCGATCGTCGCGAGCTGTTCGCGAATCAATTCTCCGACTTCGAGTCCGCGCGGCAGGAGGAACTGCGACTCGCGTTTGCGCGCGAAGCCGATACCGTCAAGGATCTTCTGCTGCGTCTTCGCGCCGAAGCCGGGGAGCGCGGAGACGAGGTTGTCCTTCGCCGCTTTCTCCAGCTCGTCGATGCTCGTCACGCCGAGGCGCTCGTAGAGGAGGCCGATCTTCTTCAGGCCGAGGTTCGGCACGCGGAGCAGATCGAAAATGCCGGGCGGGTATTGCTCGCGCAGCTCCTCGAGGTAGCTCGAGCCGCCGGTGGTGACGATCTCGGTGACGACCGGGCCGATCCCTTTGCCGATGCCGGAGATCGAATAGAGCTCGCCCGACGACACGAGCTCGGAGAGGTCGCGGTCGAGCGTCTCGATGCGCCGCGCGGCACGCTCGAATGCGCGCGACTTGAACGGGTTGGTCTCGCCGAGTTGGATGTAGCGCGCGATCTCGTCGAGCATCCGCGCGACCTGGTACTTGTCCATCGCTATCATTCAATCATGCAAGCACTCGACCGGCTCGTCGTAGCCGCAGATCTTTCCGCCCGCGACGAGATTCTGCGCCTCGTCGACGACCTCCGCGGCGCGGTGGGCGTCTTCAAGATCGGACTGCAGGCGTTCATCGCGAATGGTCCCGCACTCGTGCGCGAGCTCGTGAGCGGCGGCGAGAAAGTCTTCCTCGATCTGAAGATTCACGACATCCCGAATACCGCCGAGCACGCGGTGGCGGAAGCGGATGCGCTCGGCGCGTCGATCGTGACCGTGCACGCCGCGGGCGGCGACGCGATGCTGCGCGCATGCTCGCAGGCATCCGCGCTCGTCCTCGGCGTCACGATCCTCACAAGCCTCGACGACGCGGAGGTTTCGCGCATCGGCTTCAACGGTTCGGCGATGGAGAGCGCGGTGCGGCTCGCCGAATTGGCGAAAGACGCGGGACTGTCCGGCGTCGTCGCGTCGCCACACGAGATCGAAGCGATTCGCGAAACGTGCGGCGAAGGTTTGGTCATCCTCACGCCCGGCATTCGTCCCGCGGGTGAAGCGGCGGGCGATCAGCGCCGCACGATGACGCCGCGCGATGCGATCAGCGCGGGAGCGGACTACATCGTCGTCGGACGTCCCATCACAAACGCGAAGAGCCGCCGTGAGGCGGCCCTTCGAATCGTGGACGAGATGTCCCTCGTCTGCGCTCGGGACTAGTGCGAGCCTGAGGTCCGGCGGCGGTTCACGCAGTTGCCGCCCGGTCCGTTGAAGAAGACGCGGACGCTGGCGAACTGCCGGCGGTTACCGAACGCGTCGGTGCCGACCGCGCGGACGGTGTGCTCGCCGCGGGCCGTCTGGTCGAGATTCACGTTTACGCGCCAGCTCGAGACCGGCGTACGCGACGAGACGTCGGGACGCGGCACGAGATTGATCGTCGCGGCACCGAGGGAGCCGTTGTCGAGGAACACTTCGACGTTCGCGATCTTCTGCACGCCGGTGACCCAGCCGCGCAACTCGGAGCCGCCGCAGTTCAGCGCCTGCGTGCCGTCCCAGTCGATGCGTCCGGTGATCTGGCCGCACATGCCGTACGTCGACAGGCCCGAAAGCTCGCCGACGACGTAGACGAGCGGTCCGACGACGACCGGGTTCCACTTCACTTCGTCGTCTTCGAAGTAGGAGACGGTCTCGTAGTAGCGCTGGTCGGAGCCTTCGTACATCGGCGTGTTGAAGTCGAAGACGTCGAACGCGATCGAGCGCGCCGGGAGGAGCGTCTGCGGATCGCGCTCTTCGACGATCGTGATCAGGCGGCCGGTCTGGTCGTCGATCCACGCCTGCCAGTGGAAGGCGATCGGATTGGCGTTCTCCACCGTCAGCGAGGGGATCGTGTAGAAGGCGAACGGCGTGGTCTGGCCGTTGGTGGCCACCGTCGACATCAGGATGGCGAAGTCGTCGCCGATGCCGAGGAGGTTCGTGCCGTTGCTCACGAGGAACTTGCCCGGCTGGCCGAGCGAGTTCACGAAGCCGGGCAGCGCCGGATTCGAGATGTTGTACATGAGCGTGCCGCCCTCGCCGGTGATCACGAGGAAGCCCTGGTTGAAGGCGATGTCGTTGAAGCCGAGGAGGCCGCTGGCGATCGACGAGATCGAGCCGACGCGGGTCGGCGCGTTCAGGTTCGCGATGCTGTAGAGGTCGACCTGATTCGAGCACTGCGCCGTGCCGTTCGGATAGCACGGCAGGTCGGTCGACGGGAAGAGCGCGGCGAGGATGTTGCCGTTCACCGCGAGCCGGCGATAGTGCACGCCCGGCATGCGCGACACGAGGATCGGCGAGTTGCCGCCCGCGCGGACGCCGCGCAGGTCGTAGATCTCCAGCCCGGCTTCCGTGCTGAGGAAGAGGAAGCCGTTGCTGAAGGCCGTGCCGCCGACCGCTTCGCGTGAAGCCTGCGATCCGATGAAGTCTTCACGCGCGAGCTGCAGGTCGCCGAGATCGGTGACCGTGTGCGTGGAGAGCGTCTGCCCGCGGAGCACGAAGACCTGCGATCCGAAGCGGAACACGCCGTGCGGCGAAAGCGCGAAGATGGTCGCCGGCGGAGCCGACTGGCCGACCAGAGTCAGCGGGCAATCAGCCGTGAGATGGTCCGCGTACAGCGCGGGAACGAGACAGACAACGAGGATGACGACCAGAGCGATCCGAGAAAAAACGCGCATTCAAGCCTCCCAAAACCACACCCATTAACGCCCGGCGTTCTCGCGCGCGAAGCGTATTTCTCCAGCCGGTTCGAGTTCGTCTTAGCGCCTAAATATCCCTCAAATAAGGTGTTCTTGGCAAGGCGTCGGCAATTGGCGGGGGTGTATCATTGTTTGAAAGCCTATGCTCGACGGACATGTTCTGGTTCTGAATCGAGTCTTCCAGGCCATTCAGGTGACCTCGGTACGGCGTGCTTTTACCCTCCTCTACAAAGGTCAGGTCCGCGCCGTCGACTCGGAGTACCGAACCTACGATTTTGAAAACTGGATGGACATTCCGGTCCAGCCGAGCGACCACTACGTCACCACCCCGAGCCGCAACATCCTCATCCCGCACGTCGTGCAGCTCCTCGCCTTCGACCGCATGCCGCGGCAGGAAGTGAAGTTCTCGCGTGGCAACATCTATCTGCGCGACCAGAACCGCTGCCAGTACTGCGGGCGCAAGTTCCCGTCGTCCGAGCTCTCGCTCGACCACGTCGTCCCGATCTCGCGCGGCGGAAAGTCGACGTGGGAGAACGTGGTCTGTGCCTGCCTGCCGTGCAACGTGCGCAAGGGAAACAAGCTCCTGCACGAGTCCGGCATGAACCTCATCCGCCACCCGCATCGCCCGAAGTGGCACCCGCTGCACCGGATCCAGGGACGCGCGTTCCCGGAGATCTGGAAGAACTTCCTCGACGAGGCCTACTGGAACGTCGAGCTGCGGGGAGATTGACGTAGGACGGGTCCTCCGACCCGTCTGAGCGGGTTAGAGAACCCGCTCTACGTTGTCGAAGTCCGCCACCTCTTCGCCCGGATTCACGAAACGGTTCACCACCACGCCGTACTGCTTCTCGTACAGCGCGCGATAGCGGCCGCTCTGCGCGATCAGCTCGGGGTGCGTGCCGCGCTCCACCACGCGTCCGTCCTCGATGAAGAGGATCTGGTCTGCGTTGCGGATCGTGGAGAGGCGATGGGCGATGACGAACGTCGTGCGCCCCTTCATCAGTTTGTTCAGGCCATCCTGGATGAGCGCTTCGCTTTCGCTGTCGAGCGACGACGTCGCTTCATCGAGGATGAGAATCCGCGGATCGGCCACGATCGCGCGCGCGATCGCCACGCGCTGGCGCTGGCCGCCGGAGAGCTTCACGCCGCGCTCGCCGACGATCGTCTCGTAGTGATCGGCGAACGAGTCCGCGAACTCGTCGACATGCGCGATGCGCGCCGCGGCGAGCACCTCGTTGCGCGTCGCCTTCGGATTGCCCATCGAGATGTTGTCGTAGATCGAGTCGGCGAAGAGGAACGACTCCTGGGGCACGAGGCCGATGTGGCTGCGATAGTCCGCGAGGCGCAGGTCGTCGAGGTCGCGGCCGTCGATGAAGATCGTTCCCTTCGTCGGCCGGTTGAACGCGGCGATGAGCGCGATGAGCGTGCTCTTGCCCGAGCCCGACGGTCCGACCAGCGCGGTCGACTTCCCCGCGTGCGCCGTGAAGCTGATCCCCTTCAGCACCGGGACGCCCTCGTTGTACTCGAACCAGACGTCGCGGAACTCGACGTCGCCGCGGATGTTCGGCGTGTGCGCCTTCTTCGGATCGTCGACGTCCTCGGTCGTCTCGCCGAGGATCTCGCGCATCCGTTCCAGTCCGGCGAAGGCCTCGGAGAGCTGCGTTCCGATCGCCACGATCTGCGCGACCGGCCCGATCACCAGCCCGAGGTAAACGATGAACGAGACCAGATCGCCCATCGTCATCCGCGCCGCGATCACCTCGCGCGCGCCGACGTAGAGGATGATCATCCCCACCCCGCCCGCCAGCATCGACGTCAGGCCGGTCATGGCCGACACCGTGTTCATCGTCTTTAGCACGAGCCGCAACAGGCGATGCGCGCCCTTCGCGAAGACGCGCTCCTCGTGTTTCTCGGCGCGGTACGCCTTCACGATGCGGATGCCCGATACGCCCTCGGTCAGCCGGCCCGTGACGTCGGCGTTGATCTCGCCGCGCTGCTTGAACAGCGGACGCGCTGTCCCGAACGCCCACCAGAGAATCCCGGCGAAGAAGATCAGCGCCCCGGCGATGAACATCGCCAGCTTCGCGCTCAGCCAGAAAAGAATGCCGATGGAGATCGACGCAGTGATGAGTCCGCCGAAGAGCTGCACCAGTCCGGTGCCGACCAGGTTACGGATCCCTTCCGCGTCGTTCATCACGCGCGCCACGATCACGCCGGTCTTCGTCGAATCGAAGAAGCGCACCGGCAGCCGCTGCACGTGCTCGTGAATCCTGCGCCGCAGCTCCGTGATCGAGCGCTGCGCCGCCTGCCCGAGGAGCTGGGAGAGGAGGTAATCGGTAAGGCCGCTGATGATCGACGCGACGCCGGCGACCAGCGCGATTTTCCAGAGCAGATCGTGGCGATGCTGGCCGATCACCAGGTCGATCACGTACTTCGAGGTCCCCGGGATCACGATCCCGGCGAGGCGGTTGATGAACATCAGCGGGATGCCGATCAGCAGCCGCTTGCGCGAGCGCCAGATCAGATCACCCGCGTCCCGGAGCACGGCCATCAGCCGTTTCCGATCGAGCTTCCGCTTGGGTTTGGTCGGTTCCGCCATGGGAATCGATTGTACGTGTCAGGACAGCGCGCAGCGGACAGCAAAAGCCACCGTCTCTCCTGCTGTCCGCTGTCCGTTGTCCGTTGTCTCGCCTGGTTGGGAATCAAACTTGCTGTATACCGGCGCGGAGTGGCTGCTAAATGACGTTGGTGAATTCACTTTGCGCTGAAATCAGCATTTATCAGGGCGTCGGCGAGGCCACGGGTGTGGTGGTGGAGCGAAGTGCGATTCGCGGAAAAAAAGGCCTCTGCAAGTCGATGCGCGACCTGGCCATCAAGTCGCGCGTCCTCGGCGATGGTTACTACTACATTCCGATGGACCTGTGGCCGAAGGCGAAGGAGCCTGTGACCGTGCACAAGCACGACTGGACGGTCATCGGGTCGATCCCGCGCACCTCGCGCTCCAGTCGCAAGCGCGTCAAACGCGCGAGCGCCTCGTGATGCCCTGAACAAAAAATTCGAAGGATCCGGAGTAAAACCGATGAAGCGATTTCTGTCTTTTCTGATCGCGTTGGCGATCGCCATGCCTCTCCTCGCGCAGGAAGAGGGACCTGATGCAGCCAAAGGGGCGCAGGTCGATACGACCGGCAAGGGCTACACCGCCGCGTTCGTGATCGAGCCGTCGACCAAACGCGTCCTCTTCGCCGAGAACGCCGACGTGCCGCTGCCGACGGCGTCGATGGCCAAGATGATGACCTCCCTGATCACCATGGAGGAGATCGCGAACGGCCGCATCAAGCTGACCGATCAGATGGTGACCTCGGCGCGCGCCAGCAAGATGGGCGGCTCGCAGATTTACGCCAAGGAAGGACAGTCCTTCACGATCCAGACGCTGCTCGCCGCGACGATGGTGCAGTCGGCCAACGACGCGGCGGAGATGCTCGCGGAGAAGGTCGCCGGATCGGGCGAGGCGTTCGCGGACATGATGAACGACCGCGCGCGTGCCCTCGGCATGACGCATTCGAACTTCGTCGATCCGCACGGCCTCCCGAATCCGAAAGATCCGACGCACATCAACATGGCCTCGGCGCGCGACCTCGCGACGCTCGGCATGGAGCTGATGAAGTACCCGCTCATGCGCGAGTACGCGAAGACCGCGACGATGCCGTTCGCCAACGGCACGTTCACCGCGGGCCTGACCAATCCGAACCACCTCATCAATCCGCACAAGGTCGATTACTTCGCCGACGCCACCGGCATCAAGACCGGTTACTCCGGACCGGCCGGCTATTGCGTCACCGCATCCGCGAAGCGCGGCGACATGGAGCTGGTGGCAGTGGTGATGGGCGCGCGCGGCTCGCACGGCCCGCTCAGCTCCTTCGGTCTCGCATCACGCCTGATGAGCGAAGCGTTCGCGCAATACCGCCGCATCCCGGTGGTGAAGAAAGGCCAGAACGTAGGCCAGGCGACGGTGAAGGACGGTCAGACGAAGACCGTCCCCGCGATCGCGGGCGCCGATGCCTGGGCGCTGGTGAAACGCGGTGAAGAGAAGAACGTGAAGACCGCGTTCAGCGGCGGCGCCGTCACGGCACCGGTCCGCGCCGGACAACAGGTCGGCGCGGTGGCCGTGTCGCAGAACGGACAAGTCATCTCGCGCATCCCCGCGGTGGCGGGAGCGGCGGTGGCGAAGCAGCCGTGGTGGCGGATGTTCTGGCCGTTCTAGATCAGTTGCCGGTTGCCAGTTCCCGGCAACGCGGCAACCGGTAACTGGCAACTACTCGAACACCACGCGCCGCCCGTCAATCCGCCACGGTCGTGTTGCCAGCAACTGCAGCGCGGACACGTAGGCAACATGCTCCTGCTCGAGGATGCGCGCACTCAACGTCTCCGCGCTGTCGTCGTCGCGCACGTCGACCACGTGCTGCACGATGATCGGACCGGCGTCGAGGTTCTCGTCGACGAAGTGCACGGTGCAGCCGGAGATCTTCACGCCGTATTCGACCGCCTGCTTCTGCGCATCGACGCCGGGGAACGACGGCAGCAGCGACGGATGGATGTTGATGATCCGGTTGCGCCACTCCTCGATGAAGCTCGATGAGAGCAGGCGCATGTAGCCGGCGAGGATGACGAAGTCGGGCTTGGCCTCCTTCAACACCTGCAGCACGGCGTACTCGTGATCGAGGCGGCTCTGATGCGCCTTGTGATCGATCTCGTGCACGACGAGCCCGAGCTCGCGCGCGCGGACGACGCCCGGGACTCCGGGGCGGTTGGAGATCACGCAGACGATCTCCGCGTCGAGCGTGCCGTCCGCGATCGCCTGCTGGATTGCGCTGAAGTTGGAGCCGCGGCCGGAGAGGAGGACGGCTAGCCGCACGTCATTCGATCCAGGACGCGAATCCGCTCGGCGGGGCGTCGTAGACCACCTTGCCCGATCCGCGGACGACGTTGCCGATGAAGAAGAACTTCTCGCCGATGCGCCCGAGGTGCTTGGTCACGACGTCGACCTGATCCTTGCCGACGACCAGCACCATGCCGACGCCCATGTTGAAGACGCGGAGCATCTCGTCGCGCGCGACGTTCCCCTCGTCGAACAGCAGCTTGAAGATCGGCAGCACGGGCCAGGAGCCGAGCTTGACGTGAGCGTCGAGGTTGTCGGGGAGGATGCGCGGCACGTTGTCGGTCAGTCCGCCGCCGGTGATGTGTGCCATCGCGTGCAGCGCGTGCTCCTCGACGAGCGGCATGAGCGGCTTGAGATACGAGAGGTGCGGCGCGAGCAGCGCCTCGCCGATCTTGCCGATCTCCGGCAGCACGGTCTGGAAATCATGACCGGCCTTGTCGATGAGGATGCGGCGCGCGAGCGAGTAGCCATTCGTGTGCAGGCCGGCCGACGGGAGCGCGATGAGGACGTCGCCTTCGCGGACCTGCTTGCCGTCGAGCAGTTGCGATTCATCGACCACGCCGACGATGAAGCCGGCGATGTCGTAATCGTCGTCGCCGTAGAAGCCCGGCATCTCCGCGGTCTCGCCGCCGATCAGCGCGCAGCCGTTCTCGCTGCAAGCGCGAGCCATGCCGCGGATGACGTCGGTCATGACCGCGGGACGGAGCTTGCCGGTCGCGAAGTAATCGAGGAAGAAGAGCGGCTTCGCTCCCTGCACGAGGATGTCGTTCACAAATGCGACACGAGGGTCGTAGCCGACCGTGTCGTGAATCTTCATCTCGCGCGCGACGCGCAGCTTGGTCCCTACGCCGTCAGTCGACGAAACGAGGATCGGCTTCGTGATTCCTTCGAAGTTCGCGCGAAAGAGACCGCCGAACATGCCGATGTCGGAGATGACGTTCGGGGTGAAGGTTCCGCGGGCGATGCGGCGGACTTCGCGGAGCGCTTCGTCCTGCGCGTCGATGTCGACGCCGGAGTCGCGATAACTCACCTTGTCCGTCACGGCGGCGGAGTCTAGCATGTGGCGCCCATGGCGGCTTTCCTGCTCCTGACGACCCTTCTGACCATCGCCGGACTCATCGCCACGATGGTCCTCGGCTTCCTCGCCGACCCCGTCCACGCGTCCCGCCATATCTTCATGGCCATGACCACGACGTTCATCGGTCTGTTCTCCCAGTCGATGACGATGTTCTTCTTCATCGGCACCGGAAAAGAGATCAAGGAGAAGTCGAACGCCGACGCCGCGGTGGTGCAGGAGACGAAGGCCTTCAAGTCGCGCGTCTTCCCCGCCGCGATGTGGGCCCTCACCGCGATCATGGTGACGTTCATCATGGGCGGCGGCGTCGCCCACGGCGAGACCCCGCGCTGGCTGCACGACGCGCTGTCGTTCACGACGCTCTTGCTGTTCGCCCGCGCCTACTGGATCGAGATCCGCGCCATGGACGAGAACGCGAAGTTGATGGAGCGGTATCTCCGGGACGAGGAGACGACCGGAGCGCCTCCGGCGGGCGGGCCCGGCCCGCAGCGTTAGTCTTTAGGGCTTGGCCAACAAACGCTGCGGGCCGCGCCCGCCCGCCGGAGGCGCTCTCGTCGTTCCCTCTCGGCGATCACGCCCGGTACAACGCCGCGCCCCAATGCAGGCCCGACCCCAGCGCCGTGAAGCAGACGAGCATGCCGGGTTTGATCCGTCCGTCCGCGACGCACTCATGAAAGAGGATCGGGAGCGTGCCTGCGGTCGTGTTCGCGTAGCGCTCGATGTTGTGCGGTACTTTCTCCGGCGGGAAGCCGAGCTGCTTGGCGACTCCTTCGATGATGCGGAGGTTCGCCTGGTGGATCAGCAGGATGTCGATGTCGTTCACGTCGATGCCTGCCTGTGCGCAAACCGCGCGGACGGAGTCGGGCATGCGCGAGACCGCTTCCTTGAACACCTGGCGCCCTTCCATCACCGGAATCAGGTCGCCTGAGTCGATCTGATCCTCGCGGATCCACGGGCGCTGCGACGAGCCGCCCTTCATGTAGAGCGCGCCGATGTTCGAGCCGTTCGTGAAGAGCTTGAATCCTTCGAAGCCGCGGTCGCCGTTCTCCGAACGCTCCATCACAACCGCGCCGGCGCCGTCGCCGAAGAGGACCGTGCGATCGCGGTACTGCGTGTTGAACGCGTACTCCTCGGGGGTGATCTCGCGGTCCTCGAGTCCGACCGTGATGTCCCAGCCCTTGCGCCACGGCATCAGCGGCGTGTGCACGTCGGCGCCGATGAGCAGGATGCGGTTGTACTTGCCGCTGCGGATCAGCGAGTCGCCGAGGTCGAGGCCGTAGACGAAGCCGGAGCATTGCTGGCGGATGTCGAACGTCGGAATCTCGCCGAAGCCCATCTTCGCCTGCAGGACCGGACCGTTGCCGGGGAAGTAGTAATTCGGCGTCATCGTGGCGAAGATCACCGCGTCGATGTCCGCCGTCGTGCGGCCCGCCGCGGCGAGCGCGCTCTCCGCGGCCTTCATCCCCAGCTCCACGGAACCTTCGCCCGGATCGGCGTAGTAGCGCTGCTCGACGCCGCTGCGCGTGCGGATCCATTCATCCGACGTGTCCATGATTTTCGCGAGCGCCTCGTTGCGCACGAGGTTCTTCGGGATGCCGATCCCGGTGCCGGTAATGATGGTCTTCATGATGTCCGGCGACTATGCGTCATGCTTCGCGGTCAGCGCAAGAAGGTCTTCCGAGGTGAAGCTGTACTGGCGGCCGCAGAACTGACAGACCACGTCCGAGCCGCCCTGCCGGATCATCTCCTGCAGTTCCTCGGCCGGGAAAAGCGCCAGTGGCGCGAGCGCGCGCTGCGGACTGCACGTGCACGTGTAGCTGAGTGGCACGTTGAAGCTCGGATCGATCTGCTTGTAATCGAGTCCGTGCAGCACCTGCGCGACCACGTCCTCGATCGGCATCTTGTCGATCAGCGTCGAAAGCGGCGGCGCTTCCTTGATGCGCGACTCGACCGCGGCGATCGCCTCGTCCGTCGCGTGCGGGAAGGCCTGGATGATCACGCCGCCCGCCGCGGCCACTCCTTCGCGGCGATTCATCACGCCGAGGAGCACCGCTGACTGGATCTGCTCTGACTTCGCGAGGAAGCGCGTCAGCTCCTGCGCGACACCGCCTCCTTCGAGCGTGACCTGCGACGTGTACGGCTTACCTTCCGGAGGCGTGCCCCGGACGACGGTGAGGACGCCCGAGCCGATGCCATGCGGCACGTCGAGCGTCGGGTCCTGCGGGATCGGATTGCCGACGAAGCCGCGCGCGTGGCCGGCGATGTTCCCCTCGGCGATGATCAGGCCGAGCGGCCCGGTGCCCTGGAAGCGAAGCGCGACGTACTGGTTGCGCACGTCCTTGTCGAGGAGGCGCGCGAGAAGAAGCGAGCCGGTCAGCGCGCGTCCCAGCGCGTCGGCGGCAACGGGGGAGAGGTCGAGCAGCTCGCGCGCCGTCTCGACGGTGTTCGTCGTCTGCGCTGCGAGGATGCGGAAATCTCCGCCGCCCGCCATCCCCTGAATCAATCGGTCGTCTCGGTGCATGGTCATGCGGTAAACGGGGCGGCGAGCGTTTTGCTTCCGGTTCAGCTCGGAGGCTGATGTCATGAAGAAGCTCACGATCGCCCTCGTTCTGCTCGCGCTCGTTGCGTGCAAGGTGGAGAAGACAGGCAAGGACACTTACAAGGTCGTCGCTCCGACGCCGGAGGCGAAAGCCGCGGGCGAAAAAGCGAAGGAAGAAGCGAAGGAAGCGGCAGGCAAGGTCCGGGACGCCGTGCACGAAGCGACCGCGACCCACTCGTCCGACACGTCCGGTACGACGGGAACGACGCAGACGACGAGCACCGCGACCGACGGCACGACCACGATGACCACCACCACGAAGACTTCCACGCACCACTGATTCCAGAGGCATAGAATGACGCCGCTCCGGGGACGTGGACTCCCTCGGGCGTCGTTGCCCCACATCACGCGAAGGGAGGATCTTCCATGGCAGTTTCCGTTGGAAGAACATCCACCGCTGATCGGACCCAGACGCTCAAAGTCGGCGACACCGCACCAGACTTCGAGCTTCCCGGCCATCGCGGCGGTGAGAAGTTCAAACTCAGCGATCAACGCGGCAAGAAGAACGTAGTCCTCGTGTTTTACCCCCTCGACTGGACCCCTGTTTGAACCGTACAGATGCCGGGATATGAGGCCGAATCGGCCGACTTTGAACGGTATGACGCCCAGGTCGTGGGCATTTCGGTCGACAGCGTTCCCAGTCACGTAGCGTTTGCAAAATCCCTCGGCGGGATTCAGAACTACCCGCTTCTCGCCGATTTCCATCCCAAGGGCGAAGTCTCGAAAAAATACGGCGTCTGGAAAGAGGACAAGGGGATCTGCGAGCGCGCCATCGTCGTCGTCGACAAGCAGGGCATCGTCCGCTACGTCGACGTGCACGACATCTCAGAGGCGCCCGAGAACTCACAGATTCTCGACGTCTTGCGCGAGCTCGATTAGGTTCACCCGAGGCGGGCCGTCCACGGGCCCGCCACCTCGCAGGAGGTCAAGTTGTTGACCATTGCCCGCAAGTGCGTGCCGTTCACGCCGTACGAAAAAGACCTCGCGTCCGCCGTCGTGACGGTCGCATCCGCAACCGGCGTCCATCTCCCCGATCAGGAGCCGTTCCCGGAGGAGGATCCGGGCGACACGACGTATCGCCTCATCCCGGGCGACACCGACGTCAGCCAGTTCCGCCTCACGCATCATCACTACGATCATTCCGAGGCTGATACCGATCCGAACATCGTGTTCCCGCTCGCTTCGCTGCAGGAGCTGGTGCGCGATGGATTCATCGGCGCGGTGAACGACCGGCACTACAGCTACGGCTTCACCACGAAACTGAAAGAGCTGTACGAGCAGACCTTTCCAGACATCGCGGACAAGATCGAGCGCTCGCGCACGAAGCTCGTGCTGCTGACTGCGGGATGTCCGGAGACGTGCCATCGCACCATCACGAACCTGGCGCGCGAGATCGAGTCGCGCGGCATCCCGACGCTCGTCATCACCGCGTCGCCCGCCGCGACGGAGTCGGTCCGCCCGCCGCGCGCGATGACGTTCGACGGCAGCGCCATCGGCCGCATCATCGGCCGCGCCGGCGATCGCGCATTTCAGAAGAAGGTGATCATGGCGGCTCTGGAGATGTTCACGCACGACACGCCGCCGGGAAAAGTGGTGAGGAAGACGATTCAGTAGCCGTTTTTGGCCGACGGGTACAATGGTGGACATCCACCTTGCCCGATGAAGATCTTCCTGTCGTACACGACACGCGATGCTCGTGACGCGCAGTTGGCGGCGAGGCTGCGTCGTGTGCTGCCGCTCTACGGGGCCGACGTCTTCTTCGCTCCGGAGGACCTTCGTGGCGGCGAAGACTGGGAGACGCGGCTCTTTACCGAGATCGGCTCCTGCACGCACTTCATGGTCATTCTCTCCGCGGAGTCGGTGAAGCCGGACGGCTGGGTGAAGAAGGAAATGGACGCGGCGATCGCGCGACGAGACCGCGAGCCCGCGTTCGTCATCGTCCCGATCACGACGGGCGCCGTCGAGCACCCGTTCGCGGCGATCCAGTGCGTCGAGTATCGCGAGGACATCGAAGACCTCGGCGCACAGGTCGACGAGATCGCGCGCAAGCTCGGGCTGCCGGTGTCGCGCTTCCGCCCGTCGATCGTGCGCGGCAACGCGAAGTCCGCGGGCTCATTGATCCCGAAGCTCTGCGATCGCGAGCGGAACGAGCGCGAGTTCCGGCGTGAGCTCGAGCGCGATCTGCGCGAGCATCGGTTCGCCCCGCAGATCTACTTCCTCTCCGGTCCGAAACAGGAGAACCACCGCAGTCTCGTCGAGCGCTTCCGCTTCACCTATCTCGAAGATCTCGCGGCGGCCGACAAGCCGTCGTCCGCGACGCAGGTCGGCGGCGATCGTGTCGACTGGCCGCTTTCCACCGACGTCGACCTCGCGCTGGACGAACTGCTGGTCGGCGTGTTCGCGCTGCTCGGCGTCTCGCCGTACGAGGGTGCGCCTCCCCGCACCGCGGCGGAGTGGAAACGCCTCTCCGAGTCGCGCGCGGCGCCGGTTTACCTGCTCGAGCACGACCTCCGCTCGTCGGAGTGGCATGCGAAAACCGTCACGATCGTCGACCGGTACGTTCGTTTCTGGGAAGAAGTCGCGGCACTCGGGCCGGCGGCGCAGCACATCGTTTTTCTCAACGTGATCGCCGATTCCGAGGAAGGCCGGAAAGAGCTTTGGAAGCTGCCGGAGACCATCGCCGATCGCGCGGGGAAGCGTCGCGCGAAAGTGAGGAAAGACACGCTCTTCCCGATCCTGCATCCGCTGCAGGAGCCGTTGCGTTGCGTGGAAAAGGAACATGTCGAGGACTGGTTCAAGGTCTGCGCGTCGAGCTGGCCGGGCAGCCTTCGCGAGGAGTGCTGCAACACGCTCTTCGCCCGCGAAGGTTGCGTACACATGCGCGTCGTCGAGATGAAGCTCAACGATTTGTGGAAAGAACACGGAACGGCAGGGAGCGGAGCATGAGCGAAGTCAAAGTCTCGTATCGCGGCGACGGAGTGGAACAGAAGCCGACGCCGTCGTACTCGCCGATCGTCGACCTGCATCGGCCCGAAGACTACGTGGCGGATCAGGGGCTGGTCGACGCCGTGAACGTCGCCGTCACGCTCGGCATGCCGCTCCTGGTGACCGGCGAGCCGGGAACCGGGAAGACCGCGCTGGCGAAGAGCGTGGCGCACGAGGTCGGGGCCGGGAAGCCGCTGGAGTTCTCGGCGAAGACGACGTCGACGGCGCAGGATCTCTTCTACCGCTACGACGCGCTGCGTCACTTCCGCGACTCGCGATTCGAGGAGACGAAAAACAAGCCGATCACCGACTACATCGACTTCGAAGCGCTCGGCATCGCCACGCTGCTGTCGATGCCGCGCGAGCTGGCGGACAGACGCCTGCCGAAGAAGTACCACGGCATCGCGCCGAGGCGGTCCGTCGTGCTGATCGACGAGATCGACAAAGCGCCGCGCGATCTGCCGAACGACATCCTGCGCGAGATCGAAACGATGTCGTTCACGGTGCGCGAATCGGGCGAGACGTTCCCCGGCGACAGCGACAGGATCGACGCGCGTTACCGGCCGATCGTCATCCTCACCAGCAATTCCGAGAAGACGCTGCCGAACGCATTTCTGCGGCGCTGCGTCTACTACCACATCCCCGCGCCGACCGCGGCGCAGTTGGAGCAGATCGTCGCGAAGCGGTTCCGCACCGCGAGCGTCAAGCTGGCGGATGGGCAGATCAAGACGGCGGTCGAGCTCTTCGAAGAGATCCGAAGCATCGACGGCCTGCGCAAGAAGCCGGCGACGGCCGAGCTGTTGATGTGGCTGCAACTGCTCACGGAGCGGAACGCCGATCCCGCCCTCGTGCGCCGCGACAGGCGCGCCGCCGATCTCGCGGCGTCAGTCCTGACCAAGACGAGCGACGACGCCGATCAGGTCCGGGCGAAGCTGCTGAAGAAATCAGGCTGAAGCCCCGGCCATGCCGTCCTCCTCCGACATCCGTCAGTTCCTCGCCCGGCTGAGAGCAGCCGGCTTCGCGATCTCCACCGGAGACGTGCTGCGGCTGACCGATCTGATCGCGCGTCTCGCGGCGGAGCATCCGCCCGGCGAGCGCGGTCTGAAGAGCGTTCTCTGTCCGCTCATCGCGCGCAGCGCCGATGAACAGGCGCGCTTCGGTCATCTTTACGACGAGTTCTTCCAGCCGCGCGTCGAGAACAGCGGCATCGTTCCGCCGCCGGGCGGACGTGCGGGAACGGCCGTCGCCGGTGCGACGACCGTCATCGTCGTTCCGACGCCGCCGGAGCCGTGGTGGAAATCGAAATGGCTCGCCGCGCTCGCGGTCTGCGCGTTGCTGCTGATCTTCACCTACAGCGCGCCGCCCTGGCAGTCGAGCCTCGGGCAATCGCAGACGAATCCAACGCCGCTCCCGGAATCGCCGCCAAAGCCTGTCGATAAAACACAGACCGAGCATCCGTTCCTCGTGCAGTTGGCGTTCCTCCTCGGAGCGCTGCTCGCGACAGAGCTCGTGCGCAGCATCGCGATGACGCTGGGGCATCACCGCCGCCGCGCGGCAGGACGTCCGTTCGACTGGCCGCTCAACGACCGCGGCCGGCCGCCGCTGCTGTTCCTGAACGATACGTTCGTTCGTGCGGCGCGGCTTCTGCGTGGACGCGAAGCGGGCGAGGGCACGCGCCTCGACCTCGCGCGCTCGATCGCCGAGACGATCCGCAATCTCGACGATCCGGTCCTCGCGTACCGCTCGCAGAGCGTGCTTCCCGAGTACCTTTTCCTCATCGAGCGGCGCACCGACCGCGACCATCTCACCGCTTACATGGACGCCCTTGTGTCCGCGCTCGACGACGTCGGCGTCATCATCGAGCGCTACTACTTCGAGCGCGATCCGCGTTACTGCTGGCAGACCACGCCGTCGGCGCGGGTGCACATCTCCGATCTGCAGCAGCGCTTTCCGACGCGCCGCGTCATCGTCTGCGGCGAGCCGGCGTCGGTGCTCGATCCGATCACCGGCCGCACGTCTGCCTGGGTGCGATCGCATTTTTCGTGGAGCCTTCGCGCGCTGCTCGTCCCCGATCCGCGAGCCGCGAGCGGCGCGCGCGACTGGTTCGAGGTGCATCACGCCGGCTCCGCCGGGCTGGAGCGGCTGGCCGATCACTGGACGCGACCCGATGCCGACATGAAGCCGGCGGAAAACACGTCGGTCACCGTCGATGAAGCGGCGATGGTCGATGAGCTCCGCGACCTGCTTCCTCGCGACGCATTCCGCTGGCTCGTCCGCTGTGCGACCTATCCGGTTCTTCAGTGGCCGCTCACGCGCGCGCTGGCTCCGCCGCAATTGCGGGGCGAAGCGCACGAGGCGGCGTTGCTGCAGCTCGCGTCGATGCCGTGGTTTCGCCGAGGCGTGATTCCTCCCGCGGAGCGATACGAGTTGTCGGCGCTGCTCGCCCGCGATGAGGCCGATGCGGTCGCGGTTCGCGAGGTGACGCTGCGCCTCCTCACGGCGACGACCGCGCCGGACGGAACGGCGGCGGCGCAGATGATCGGGATCCAGGTGCTCGCGCAGTCCGCGTGGCGCGCGAGCGCGGCGGGGGAGGCGGTGCTGCCCTGGCTGCGAAAGTTGCGCGACTATCCATCGGGCCATCTCGACCGCGACCCGTCGCTCACCCGGTTTCTACAAGTGGTCCGCTCTCCCGGCTCACGCCTTCCGGCCGTGGTTCGCCGCACGATCTTCCGCCGCGGCGTTCCGGCGCTCGGGTTCCGCAGTTTTTTCTGGACGGTGCTGCTCGTTCCTGCGCTCGCCACGCTTGCGGGAATGCTGGCGTTTCTGCCGCCGGAGCAGCCGGCCACGGATACCACCGCAACGGACACCTCGGCGACCAGTGCCACCAGCGGGGCGATGCCCGAAGTGCAGACCACGGGGACGATTGCGTCGAGCGAAACGTCGTCGACGACCGCAACGGACACGGCGGTGACGTTCACCACAAGCACGATGTCCATGCCCGCGTTCGATACGTCGGCGACGACCGGGACAGCGTCTACGACGGCCGCGACCGACACGTTCGCAACCGATACGTCGTTGACTGACACTTCCTCGACCGAAATGATCCCAACAGGCACGACCTCGACGACAGGGACCGCGCCGCAGACGACGGACACGGCCGACTCCGTGCGAACCGACTCGGCCGACTTCTATTTCGAGGTCGAGTGCGGCACGTCGATCGGTCCGAGCAAGGGAGCGCAGAATTTCAAGCTCCAGCGAGGGGAAAGAATCGTGGATGCCACCGTGACGAACAGGACGGTCAGTGACGTATTGGGCTTCAGCGCGAACGCGAGGCTGATTGCGATTCGAGGGAACACGGTCGACTTCGAGTACAGCGGCGTGAACAAATCGCCGGAGGCGGGACCCGGCTGTCCTCCCGCTCGCGTCCAGGTCCACATCGTCGTCAAGATCACGACCGCGGCCGCGGCGGGTGAATAGAGTTAGCATCGCGGCATGCCGCGAACCACTCGCCGCGATTTCGCCAAAGCAGTCACCGCCGCCGCCGCGCTCATTGCGGTCGAGGCACATGCCGACACCCCGCCGCCCGCGCAGGCGGAGCTCGTGCGCGCCGAGTTCGGACAGTTCCTCGGCAGCGACGAGCTCGAGCGAGTCCGCAAGGATTTCGCCGATTCCGCGCCGTTTCTGCAGAAGTTCCGCGACGTCAAGTTGAAGAACTCGGACGAGCCGGACTTCACGTTCGAGGCGTTAGCGAAGCGATGAATCCTTACGCATCGATCGACGAGCTCGGCGCGATGCTGCGCGCGAAGCAGATCAGCTCCCTCGAGCTGACGCGCTTCTACCTCGACCGCCTGGAGAAGATCGGCCCGAAGCTGAATGCCGTCGTGACGATCACGCGCGAGCGCGCTGAGACGGACGCGAAGCGGGCAGACGCCGACATCGCGGCCGGCAAAACGCAGAACCGGCCGCTGCTCGGCATTCCGTACGGCGTGAAGGATCTGCTGGCGACGAAAGGGATCCCCACGACGTGGGGCGCAGAGCCGTATCGCAACCAGGTCTTCGACTACGACGCCACGGTGGTCAACAGGTTGACCGAGGCCGGCGCAGTGCTTTGCGCGAAGCTGGCGATGGTCGAGCTGGCGGGCGGCTTCGGCTACAACAACGCCGACGCCTCGTTCACCGGTCCGGGCAAGACGCCGTGGAACACCGGCTTCTGGTCGGGCGGCTCGTCGAGCGGGCCGGGTGCGGCGGTCGGCGCGGCGCTGGTGCCGTTCGCGATCGGCAGCGAGACGTCGGGATCGATCCTGACGCCGAGTGCGTTCTCCGGCGTCACTGGCTTGCGGCCGACGTACGGCGCGGTGAGCCGGCACGGCGCGATGGCCTGCGCGTGGACGCTCGACAAAATCGGGCCGATGTGCCGCACGGCCGCCGATTGCAACAGCGTCCTGCACGCGATCTCCGGCGAGGATCCGAACGATCCGACGACCATCGGCGTCTACGTCTCCGGCCGCGCGACGTTCATCGCGAACAGCATGATGCGCGACCATCCGCGCAAGCTGCGCATCGGCATCGTCAAGGGCTCGCACGAGAAGGTGCAGAAGGAAGTGCGCGAGAACTTCTTCAAGTCGGTCGACGTGCTGCGCGGGCAGGGGCACACGATCGTCGAAGACCTCGCGTGGACCGAGCTGCCGGTCGGCGCGACGGTCGGCGTGATCGTCGACGCGGAAGCGGCGAGCGCATTCGAGGACCTGATCCGCAGCGGCAAGACGAAGACACTCCGCGAGGCGAACGATCGGATCGGCGGCTTCGAAGCCGCGGCGACGCTGGCGGTCGATTACCTCCGCGCGCAGCGCATCCGCGCGATGATCCGCAAGGAGCTGCTGGCGATCTTCGACAAGGTCGATCTGATCGCCGCGCCGACGCGCTCCACCGTCGCGTATCCGCTCGACCGCAACTTCGACGAAGCCTACAAAGGCATCAGCGGCGGACCGTCGCTCATCGGTGGGATGAACCTCACCGGCGCGCCGGCGATCTCGCTGCCGAACGGCCTCGGCGAGAACGGGCTTCCGACCGCGATGCAGCTCATTGCCGCGCCGTCGAACGAGATCGCGCTGCTCAACGCCGCGGTGAACTATCAGGCGGCGACGAACGACCACAGGCGAACGCCGCCGGCGTTCGCGTAGGCGTGTGGCGCTGGGCGCCAGGCGCGAAATTCAAGGCGCCACGCGCCACGCGCCGTTTGCGCCTTCTTTTTGCTTTATCCTTCGCCACAAATGGAAGCACACCCCGATCATTTCGAAGATCCCTCGCTCTGGAGCGTCGAAGACGCGTCCGAGCTCTACATGGTCGACCGCTGGGGCGGCGGATACTTCGACGTCAATCCGAACGGCGACCTGACCGTCGCGCCGCTCATGGAAGCGGGCGTGCCGATTCCGATCATCGACGTCCTGCGCGAAGCGAACGCGCTCGATCTCAAGGCGCCGCTGCTGATCCGCTTTCAGGACCTGCTGCGCCATCGCGTCGAAACGCTCAACAACGCCTTCGCCGACGCCATCGCCGAGCACAAATACACCGGCGCGTACCGCGGCGTTTTTCCGATCAAGGTCAATCAGCTTCGCGAAGTGGTGGAGGAGATCCTCGACGCCGGGAAGCCTTACAAATACGGCCTCGAGGTCGGCTCGAAGCCGGAGATGTTCGCCGGCCTCGCCATCCACACCGATCCCGAGACGCTGATCGTCTGCAACGGCTACAAGGACACGACGTTCATCCGCATGGCCATGCTCGGGCGGAAGCTCGGCAAGAAGGTGATCGTCATCGCGGAGAAGCTCTCCGAGATCCGCGCTATCACCAAGGTCGCGGCGGAGATGGGCGTCGAGCCGTGGATCGGCATGCGCGTCCGTCTGCTGTCGAAGGGCGCCGGCAAGTGGGCGACCTCGGGCGGCGAGCATGCGAAGTTCGGCCTCTCCACCGCCGAGATCCTCGAGGCGATCGAGATCCTGCGCGAAGCGAAGATGGAGGATTCGTTCAAGCTTCTCCACTTCCACATCGGCTCGCAGATCCCCGACATCCTGACCATCAAGCGCGCTGTGCGCGAGGCGGCGATGTACTACGCGAAGCTCTACAAGATGGGGCATCAGCTCGAGTACCTCGACGTCGGCGGCGGCCTGGCCATCGACTACGACGGCTCGCGCTCGAACTTCTTCTCCTCGATGAATTACACGATCGAGGAGTACGCCAGCGACATCGTCTACAACATCATGGATGTCTGTGACGACGAGAAGGTGCCGCATCCGAACATCGTGTCGGAGTCGGGGCGCGCCATCGTCGCGCATCACTCCGTGCTGGTGGTGCAGGCGTTCGGCGCGATCGAGAAGACGCCGCTCGAGCCGCTCACCATCCGCGCCGCCGATCACAAGCTCGTGCGCGAGCTGCTCGACATCGACCAGCGCCTGTCGACCGAAAACCTCACCGAGGCGTGGCACGACCTGGTGCAGATCAAGGAGCAGTCGCAGGCGATGTTCGAGGTCGGCGTGCTGCCGCTCGACGTCAAGGCTCGCCTCGAATCGCTCTACTGGCAGACCGCGGAGAAGATCGAGCAGATCTCCTCGACGATGGATCCGGAAGAAGTGCCGGAGGATCTGCGCGACCTCGATCACGAGCTCGCCGATCAGCACATCTGCAACTTCTCGGTCTTCCAGTCACTGCTCGATCACTGGGCTCTCGGGCAGCTCTTCCCGATCATGCCGATCCATCGCCTGAACGAGCGTCCGCAGCTCGAGTCGACGCTCGTCGACATCACCTGCGACTCCGACGGCAAGGTGCAGAAGTACATCGACCTGAAGGACACGCGCGACACGCTGCCGCTGCACGAGATCCGCAACGAGCCGTACTACCTCGGCATCTTCCTCACCGGCGCCTACCAGGACATCATGGGCGACATCCACAACCTTTTCGGCCGCGTGAACGAAGTGCACGTTTTCCTCGATCCCGATGAGGAGAGCGGCTTCTACATCGAGGAGGAGATCCCCGGGAACTCCATCGGCGAAGTGCTGGCCATGACGCAGTACGACTGGCGCGACATGGAAAAGCGGATGAAGGCGCAGATCGACGCCGCGATCAAGGCCGACGTCCTGAAGCCGACCGAGGGGATGCGTCTGCTTCAGGACTATGAGAAGGGGCTGAAGGATCAGACGTATCTGAGTTTTGAGTGAGCATCACACGGATGTGTGAGATAGCGGATAGCAGATAGCGGATAGCAAGTTGATGATGCTATCTGCTATCCGCTATCAGCTATCTGGTTCGGAATGGCTATCTTTGACGATTCGTTAAGACGGATATCAAACACAGGAGATCAATGATGCGGAGAACACTCGCGCTCGGTCTACTCGCGCTGATGGCCATCGCTGGAAATGCATTCGGCCAGGCTCAGGCGCGCATTACCGGCAAGATCACGGACGCGACCACCAAGGCCCCGATCGCCGATGCGGTCATCAAGGTCGAAGCCCTTTCGGGCAAGACCTTCAAGCAGGACTTCAAGGCGAAGAAAGACGGCACCTACGCCATCTTCCTGCTCGACGGAACGATCAAGTACAAGTTCACCTACACGGCGCCGGGCTACGCTCCGTACGCCGAGGAGATGAAGCTGAAGATCGCCGGCGAGCCGAACAACAAGGACGTCTCGCTCGGAACGGGCGTCGCGGCGAATCCGAATGCCGCCGCTGCCGGAACGGTCGCCGCGAAGGTCGACCCATCGGTGCAGGCGTTCAATGAAGGCGCTCAGCTCGCCAACGCGGGCGACGACGCCGGCGCGATCAAGAAGATCACCGAGGCCGTCACGGCCAAGCCTGATCTGATCGCCGGCTGGGAAGCGCTGGCCAAGCTGCATCTCCGCACCAAGGAATACAAGACCGCCATCGACGAGGCGAAGAAAGCGCTCGCGCTGGCCGACGACGAGATGGAGATGTACCAGGTTCTCTACGAGGCCTACACCGCCACCGGCGACAAGGCGAGCGCTGCCGAAGCGAAGAAGAAGCTCCCGGCGAACGCCTCCGCCCTCTTCAATGACGCCGCCAAGCTGATCAATGCGGGCAAGGACGCGGAAGCGGAGACCGTGCTCAAGCAGGCGATCGCCGCCGATGAGACGTTCGCCCAGGCGTACTACGAGCTCGGCATGGTTTACGTCCGCACCGGCAAGTCCGCCGACGCGAAGGCGAATCTCGAGAAGTACATCGCGCTCGATCCGAACGGCAAAGACGTCGCCACGGCGAAGGAAATGCTCAAGTACGTGAAGTAAGCATCACTGATTTGTAGCAAACTCTCTGGGGCAGGCGGGAACGCCTGCCCTAAACTTTTCTGTTGAGGGCATCATCATGCACAAGTACGCGATCGTCGCATTGGTGTTCGCAACGGCACTGGCCGGCTGCGCTTCTTCACGTTCCGCCAGCGGCCTCGGTCACTCGAAGGTGGACATCATCGAGCCGGAGCTGACCTTCACGCAGACCAATCTGATTCCGCAGGTGGCGCGCGACATGACGGGCAACATCCCGGTGCACTACCAGGTGCGCGTGGCGAACAAATCGGGCGAGCCGATCACGCTGACCCGCCTCGACGTGCAGTCGATCGGCGAGGGCGCTTACTCCCTCCGGCCGCAGAGCCGCCCGTTCAAGCAGACGATCGCCCCCGATCACTTCGAGATCGTCGAGTTCTGGATGCCCGCGATCATCGAGGACGCGACGGTCTACGGCGCGAACGGGCCGGTGACGCTGCGCGCGATCGCGCACTTCGATTCACCGGTCGGCCAGTTCGATCACGTCACCATTCAGCAGGTGCACGATCACCCGGCCGACGAAAACAAGCCGAACTGATCACCCCTCCGGCTCGTACCCGAGCGCGGGTGCGAGCCATCTCTCCACCACCGGCAACGGCGTGTTCTTGCGACGCTGATAGTCGAGCGCCTGGTCCTTGCCGATTTTTCCGACCGCGAAGTAGCGCGCGTCGGGATGCGCGAAATAGAGCCCGCTGACCGCGGCCGCCGGCGTCATGGCGAATGACTCCGTGAGCTCGAGACCTGCGCGCTCGGCGCCGAGGAGATCGAAGAGCGTCCGCTTCTCGCTGTGATCGGGACAGGCCGGATAACCGGGCGCGGGACGGATGCCGCGGTACTTCTCCGCGATCAGCTCGTCGGTGCTGAGGCTTTCGTTCTTCGCGTACCAGCCCAGGCGCACTTCGCGATGCAGCATCTCGGCGAGCGCCTCGGCCAGTCGATCGGCGAGCGCCTTGGTCATGATCGAGTTGTAGTCGTCGTGATCGCGCTGGAAGCGCGCGACCAGCTCGTCGACGCCGATCCCCGCGGTGACGGCGAAGCCTCCGATGTAATCGCGCACGCCGCCTTCTTTGGGCGCGACGAAATCGGCCAGTGCGTAGTTGAGGTTCGTCGTCGTCTCCTGCTGCTGCCGCAGCGTGTGGATGACGCCGATCGTCGTATCGCCCTCATACAGCTCCACGTCGTCGCCGACGCGATTCGCCGGCCAGAAGCCGTACGCGGCGCGCGCGTGGAGCAGGCGCTTGTCGATGATCTCGGCGAGCAGCTTGCGCGCGTCGTCGTACAGCTCCTTCGCGCGCGGCTCGTCGAGGATCTGGGGATAACGTCCGCGCAGCTCCCACGCCTGGAAGAACGGATTCCAGTCGATGAACGGCTCGATGCGCTCGAGTGGGACGTCGTCCAGCACGCGGACGCCGAGGAACGGCGGCGTCTCGATCTCGCTGAAGTTGAGCACCGGAGCGCGGCGGCGCGCTTCCTCGATCGGCAGGATCTTGCGGTCGCCGGCGCGCGCGGCCTGCTCTTCGCGCAGCCGGTCGAATTCGGCGCGCGTGTCGCGGACGAGCGCGTCGTGCTTGTCACCGAGGAGCGAGGAGACGACGCCGACCGCGCGCGAGGCGTCGAGCACGTGCACGGTCACTTTCGAATAGCGCGGCGCGATGCGCACGGCGGTGTGCAGCTTCGACGTCGTCGCGCCGCCGATGAGGAGCGGTGTCGTGAAGTTGCGGCGCTCCATCTCGCGCGCGACGTGGACCATCTCGTCGAGCGACGGCGTGATGAGGCCGGAGAGGCCGATGATGTCCGCCTTCTCCGCGATCGCGGTGTCGAGGATCTTCTCCGCCGAGACCATCACGCCGAGGTCGACGACGTCGTAGTTGTTGCAGCCGAGGACCACGCCGACGATGTTCTTGCCGATGTCGTGGACGTCGCCTTTCACGGTCGCAAGCAGCACCTTGCCGCGCGACGACAGATCGCCCGCTTTCGCTTTCTCCGCTTCCATGAACGGCAGCAGATACGCGACCGCTTTCTTCATCACGCGCGCCGACTTCACCACCTGCGGCAGGAACATCTTTCCCGAACCGAAGAGATTGCCGACGACGTTCATGCCGTCCATCAGCGGTCCTTCGATGATGGTCAGCGCGCTCGGATACTTCGCCCGCGCTTCCTCCAGGTCGGCGTCGAGGTGATCGATGATGCCTTTCACCAGCGAATGCGACAGGCGCTCTTCGACCGTGCCGTGACGCCACGCCGCTTCTTCCTTCACCGAGGCGGCGGTCTGCTTGACCGAGTCGGCGAAGGTGAGGAGGCGCTCGGTGGCGTCGGGACGGCGATTGAGCAGCACGTCTTCGACCAGCTCGAGCAGGTCCTTCGGGATGTCCTCGTAGATCGCGAGCTGGCCGGCGTTGACGATGCCCATCGTCAGGCCGGCTTTGATGGCGTGGTAGAGAAACGCCGCGTGCATCGCCTCGCGCACCGCCTTGTTGCCGCGGAACGAGAACGACACGTTGCTGATGCCGCCCGACGCGCTGGTCAGCGGGAACTTCTCGCGAAGCCGGCGCACCGCTTCGATGAACGCGACGCCGTATGCGTTGTGCTCCTCGATGCCGGTGGCGACGGTGAGGACGTTCGGGTCGAAGATGATGTCGGTCGGATCGAAGCCGACCTCGTTGACCAGGATGTCGTAAGCGCGCGAGCTGATCGCGACCTTCCGCTCGATCGAGTCGGCCTGGCCCTGTTCGTCGAACGCCATCACGATCACCGCTGCGCCGTAGCGGCGGACGAGTCGCGCGTGCTGCTTGAAGACCTCTTCGCCTTCCTTCAGCGAGATCGAGTTGACGACCGACTTGCCCTGCGTCCGCTTGAGTCCCGACTCGATGACCGACCACTTCGACGAGTCGATCATCAGCGGCACGCGGGCGATGTCGGGCTCGGAGGCGACGAGGTTGAGGAACTCCTTCATCACGTTCTCGGAGTCGAGGAGGCCTTCGTCCATGTTGACGTCGAGGATGTTCGCGCCGCCGTCGATCTGCTGCTTCGCCACCTGCAGCGCCGCTTCGAGATCGCCGGCTTTGATCAACTGCGCGAACTTCGGCGAGCCGGTGACGTTGGTGCGCTCGCCGACCATGATGAAGTTCGATTCGGGCGTGATGGTGAGCGCTTCGAGTCCCGACAACCGCAGGTGCGGCTCGACCGGCATCGGCACGCGCGCCGGAAGATCGCGCACCGCCGTTGCGATTGCGCGGATGTGATCGGGCGTTGTGCCGCAGCAGCCGCCGACGATGTTCAGCCAGTTGTTCGCGGCGAAGTCGTGCAGCAGCTCCGACATGATCGCCGGCGTCTGGTCGTACGCGCCGAGGGCGTTGGGCAGGCCGGCGTTCGGATAGCAGGAGATGAAGATCGGCGCGACGCGCGCCAGCTCTTCGATGTGCGGCCGCATCTCCTTCGCGCCGAGTGCGCAGTTGATGCCGACGGAGAGTGCGTTCGCGTGCGAGACGGAGTTCCAGAACGCTTCGACCGTCTGTCCGCTCAGCGTGCGGCCGCTCGCGTCGGTGATCGTCACGGAGAGCATCAGCGGGATGCGGATGCCGCGGTCGTGGAAGAGCTTCTCGATGGCGAAGATCGCCGCCTTGAGGTTGAGCGTGTCGAACGTCGTCTCCGGAAGGAGGATGTCGACGCCGCCGTCGACGAGACCGCGCGCCTGTTCGTAGTACGCGTCGACCAGCTCGTCGAAGCTCACGGCGCGGAAGGCGGGATTGTTGACGTCGGGTGAGAGCGATGCGGTGCGATTCGTCGGTCCCATCGCGCCGGCGACGAAGCGCGGGCGGCCGGGCGTTTCGTACGCATCCGCGGCGCGGCGCGCGAGCTTCGCGCATTCGACGTTGATCTCGTACACGTACGGCTCGAGCCCGTAATCGGCGAAGGAGATCGTCTGCGCGTTGAACGTGTTCGTCTCGATGATGTCGGCGCCCGCCTCGAGGTAAGCGCGGTGGATCTCCTCGAGGATGTGCGGGTTGGTCAGCGCGAGGACGTCACTCGCGCCCTTGAGGTCGCGCGGATGATCGGCGAAGCGCGTGCCGCGGTAGGCGGACTCGTCGAGCTCGTAGCGCTGGACCATCGTCCCCATCGCTCCATCGAGGATGAGAATGCGTTTGCCGAGGGCATCGAGCAGTGCGGCGGCGCGATCGTTCGTGTAATGCATCGGATCTCCGTTTCCGCCGGAAAGAAAAAGCCCCGCACATGCGGGGCTTCGGATCGACTGTCGATTTCGTTCCGGCTCTTTAGCTTTTTTTAACCTGGTTGCAAGCAGCCCCAAATCACTCCAGGTGAATTCGAAGTTTACACTATCATCCCCGAATGCCCACCGCGTCACTCCCCACCACGCACACCGACCCCATCAACGCGCAGATCCTGGCCATTTCCGAAGACCGCATTCAGGGCTTCGTGCGCGATCCGTTCGGCACGATCGCGGAAAAGTCGGGCGTCGACATCGACACGGTGACGGAGCGGATCCAGGCGATGCTGCGCGCCGGAACGATCCGTCGCGTGCGGCAGACGTTGATGGCGACGAACCTGGCGGAAGGGGCGCTCGTGGCGTGGCAGTATCCCGACGACGCGGACATCAATCAGGCCTTCGATTTCATGTTCCAGCAGGATCCGTTCTCCGGACATGTCGTCGTGCGCTCCGCCGATCCGGCGACGCCGGGATCGAAATACCGGCTCTGGACGACAGTGAAAGTGCCGCAGGGCTACTCGATTCAGAAGCATTGCGAGCTGCTGGCGCGCATGACCGGCGCGGAGCATTTTCGCGTGATGCCCGCTCACCGCATCTTCGCCCTCGGCGTCGGACACGTCCGCCGCAAAGGGATGGAGCCGGGCAGCAAGTCGGATGAGCTGGCTGAAGTGAAGGACACGACGAAGGCGGAGTTGAGCGATCTCGAGTGGCGCGTGCTGACCGCGTTGAAACGCGAGCTGACGCCGGAAGAAGTGCGGCGCGATCTCTGGGAGCGGCGCGCGGAAGAAGCAGGGATTCCGCTGGAGACGTTTTACGAGGTCGCCGAATCATTGAATCAGCGCAAGGTGATCGGACGCTTCTCGACGTTCCTCGAGCACGTGAAGCCGCTCGAAGGCGGCGAGCGCGTCACGCGCTTCAACGCGCTCTTCCACTGGGCGGTGCCGCCGGGACGCGAGCTCGAAGCGGGCCGTGAAGTCGGACGCTTCCACATCCTCACGCATTGCTACTGGCGCGAGGGAGGCGAGGAGTTCCGCAACGTGAACATCATGGCGGTGGCGCACGGCACGGAGAAGGAGATGGTGCTCGCGCACAAGCGTGCGATCGACGAGCACCTCGCCAGCATCGGCATTCCGGTCGTCTACACCAACGTCTTCTGGGGCGGCCGCAGCGAGATCAAGCCGAGCGAGATCAGCCCGTTCGATTACCAGGCCTGGTGTCAGAAGCAGGGGATCGATCCCGCTACGATGCGGAGCTGAAGACGACGCCGGGGTTTTCCTTCTCGGCGTACTCGAGCTCCCACGACGACGAGAAGAGCACGACCGGCTTCCCCTCGTTGTCGACCGCGAGCCGCGACTTCGACGGCAGCGACATCTTCGCCACCGCATCGATGCCGCGATCGACCCAGCGCGCGATCTTGTACGGCAGCACGTTGATCGTCGTCTCGACGTCGTACTCCGTCTCCAGCCGCGAACGAAGGACATCGAACTGCAGCTCGCCGACGACCGCGAGGATCGGCTCCGACTTCAGCCCTTCGTGCAGCGTCAGCACCTGCATGACGCCTTCTTCCTCGAGCTGTTCCAGTCCCTTCTGAAACTGCTTCTGACGCGTGACCTGCTTCGCGCGCAGCATGCCGAAGTGCTCGGGCGCGAAGCGCGGGATGCGCTCGAACTCCACCGGCGCACCGGATGAAACCGCGTCGCCGATGCGGAAGAGGCCGGGATTGACGAAGCCGATGACGTCGCCGGGAAACGCCTTTTCGATCGTCTCCCGCTCGCGGGCGAAGAGGCGATGCGGGCGCGTCATGCGGACTTCGCGTCCGAGGCGCGTGTGATGGACCAGCATGTCCTTCTCGAACACGCCGGAGGTCACGCGCATGAACGCGAGGCGGTCGCGGTGACGCTTGTCCATGTTCGCCTGGATCTTGAAAACGAAGCCGGTGAAGGTCGTGTTGGTCGGTGCGATCCCGCCGCGCGCGACGGGCGGCGGTGCGAGATCGAGAATCGAGCGGAGAAATGGTTCGACGCCGAAGTTGTTGATCGCGCTGCCGAAGAAGACCGGGATCAAGCGGCCGTGCGCGAATTCTTCGTGACTGAAGTTCGCGCCGGCGCCTTCGAGCAGCTCCGCCGCTTCGCGCAGGTCGTTCGTCGCCGACGGTCCGAGCATCTCCTCGAGCATCGGATCGGCGAGACCGGTCACCGTGACCGGCGCGACGTGTGCGCCGTGCGACGTCCGCTCGAAGCGCAGCACCTCGCGCGTGCGGAGATCGAACACGCCCTGGAAATTCGGACCGTTGCCGATCGGCCAGTTCATCGGCACAGAGGAGACGTTCAGCTCTTTCTCGATCTCCGCGACGAGCTCGAACGGATCGCGTCCCGGATGATCGAGTTTGTTGATGAAGCAGATGATCGGGATGTGCCGCATGCGGCAGACCTCGAAGAGCTTCCGCGTCTGCGGCTCGATGCCCTTCGCGCTGTCGAGCACCATGACCGCGCTGTCGGTCGCCGCGAGGGTCCGGTACGTGTCCTCGGAAAAGTCCTCGTGGCCCGGCGTGTCGAGGAGGTTGAGGCAGTAGCCCTCGTACTCGAACTGCAGCACGGTTGACGTGATCGAGATGCCGCGGCTCTGTTCGATCGCCATCCAGTCCGAGGTCGTGTGCCGCTGCGCGCGGCGGGAGCGGACCGCGCCCGCGACTTCGATCGCGCCGCCGTAGAGCAGCAGCTTCTCGGTGAGGGTCGTCTTGCCCGCGTCGGGGTGCGAGATGATCGCGAAGGTCCGCCGGCGGGCGACTTCCGTCTCGAGCTCGGTCGAATTGTCAGTAAGTGCAGTCATGCGAGCTGGTTACAACAGGAAGGGAGGCCGAACATTCCGGCTGTTCGTCACCGGCCGGGCGGCGCCGTTTTTTCGTTCCTGCGCCGGAACATGTGCAGCTCCGAGCGGTACTGCTTCGTGTTGGGCGAGAGCCGCAGCGCCTCGCGGAAGTGATCGCGCGCCGACTGCAGGTCTCCGCTCGCTTCGCACACCGCGGCGATGTCGAAGTGCAGCGCCGCTGATTCCGGATGCTGCCGCAGCGCGGTCTCGAGGATCGCGCGCGCGTCGCGAAGTCGTTCGGAGTGGATCATCGCCAGCGCCTCGTCGAACTGCGGTGCGCTGTCATCGAGCTCGATCGACTCTCGCACGCGCCGCGGCGTGACCGATTCCGCCGCGCTGAGCGCCGCGTATCGCGCCGCCTGCTCGAGCGCCACGCCGCGCTCCTCGGCCGTCATTTCCGCGACGCGCGGCGACGTTCCCTCGCCGCGCACCGGAAACGAGAGGACCCGCTTCGCGCTCGAATCGAGCACGTCGATGCGCGCGCTGCAGACCGCATCGGTCCAGACGTGATGGCGTTTCACGCGATCGCCCGACGTGTCGCGCTCGCTCCCTTCGCCCTCGTGGTCGGTCATCGTGCAGGTGAATGCGTTGACGCCGAGGTAGACGTCGGCGGGATGCTCGCGCCGGATGCGGCGCAGCACGAGCTCGTCGGTCGAGGCGCCGACAACGTGTTGTCCATGCTGGACCGCGTTCTCGACCTTCAATGTCTCCGCGCGATTCGCGTGATCGGTGAAGACGTCGAGGAAGGTATCGATCTTGTCACTGTCCGCGATCGCGTAGAGGATCGTCACCCGTTCGCCGGCAAGCTCATGGAGCGGCGCGACGTTGCGAACGAAGATGAGTCGGGGGGCGGCTGCGGCGAGGACCGGCAGCAGCAGCGCAACGACAGCGGCGGTGCCTCTGCGGAGCATGGGGAGTGTCATCAAGTTTACTACGTTGCCCGTCCGCGGCCCGTCGTACGCGTCGGATAGAATGCCGCGCGCATGAGACTCAACGTCACGAGTGAGATTGGCAGGCTCAAGAGCGTGCTGGTCCACCTGCCGGGGCGCGAGATCGACATGATGGTGCCGCCCATGATGGCGCAGCTCCTCTTCGACGACATCCTCTACGGGCAGGTCGCACGCGAAGAGCATCGACGGTTTCAGCAGCTCCTCCGCTTTGTTGCCACCGACGTCCTCGATATCCAGGACCTGCTCGAGGAGACGCTCGAGGACGACGAGGTCAAGGACCAGATCGTCCGCGACCTCGCCAAACGCAACGGCTTCACACGCCGGCTGACCGGCTGGCTGCTCGAGCAACCGGCGGGCGCGCTCGCGGAAGTGCTCATCGGCGGCATCGCCAAGGAGCAGGAGTCGGGCGAGCTGCCGAAGTTCGAGCTCTTCCCGGTTCCGAACTACTTCTTCATGCGCGATCCGCAGATCGTCCTCGGCGACGGCGTGATCGTCTGCTCGATGGCCACGCAGGCGCGCCGCCGCGAGTCGCTGCTGTCGAAGTACGTCTTCCAGAATCACAAGGCATTCCGCGGCCGCGATCTCTTCTGGGTCGACTTCATGGAGTCGGCGCCGGAGAAGGTGAAGGCGAAGAGCCTGCCGACGATCGAAGGGGGCGACGTGCTCGTCCCGCGCCGCGACCTGCTGCTGATCGGCGTCTCGGAGCGGACGAACAAGGCGAGCGTGCAGCAGATCGCGCGGGCGCTGAAGAAATCGAATTCGACGGTGCGGACGATCATCGTCGTCGAGCTGCCGAAGAGCCGCTCGTTCATGCATCTCGACACGGTCTTCACGCTGACGAACCGGCACGAATGCCTGATCTATCCGCCGGTGATCCTGCCGCGCGGAAGCCAGGCGGCGAAGGTGTCGCGCATCGATCTGACGAAGCGCAGCATCAGCTTCTCGCCGCAGAAGTCGCTCCTCGGCGCGTTGAAGAAAGAGGGGATGGACCTCGAGCCGATGTACTGCGGCGGCAAGGCCGTCCTCGATCAGCAGCGCGAGCAGTGGACCGATGGCGCGAACGCGTTCACGCTCGCTCCCGGCATCGTGTTGCTGTACGAGCGCAACGTGCGCACGGCCGAGGAGATGAACCGCAACGGCTACAACATCGTGTACGAGGACGACCTCCTCCTCGGCCGCACCGAGCTCGAGACGTGGACCGACAAGAAGTACGCACTGCAGATCCAGGGCAATGAGCTTTCACGCGCGCGCGGCGGTCCGCGGTGCATGACCATGCCGCTCGAGCGCGAGGACGTGTGACCGAGCGATCAAAACGAAAGCTGGCCATCGTTGCATTCGGCGGCAACGCCATGCTCCGCCCCGAGGATCGCGGCACGCAGGAAGAGCAGATCGCGCGCGCGAAGCAGGCCGCGCGCTGGCTCGCCGAGATCGTGCGGCACGGCTATCACCTCATCGTCGTGCACGGCAACGGCCCGCAGGTCGGCAACATCCTCATCCAGGCGGAAGAGGCGTCGACGAAGATTCCGCCGCAGTCGCTCGACGTCGCGGTGTCGCAGACCGAAGGCTCGATGGGCTTCATGCTGCAGCAGGCGATCCGCAACCGCCTCGAATCGATCGGCCTGGCGGGCGACGTGGTGACGGTGCTGACCGAGGTGGAGGTCGACGCGAACGATCCCGCGTTCAAGCGTCCGACGAAGCCGATCGGTCCGTTCTTCACCCGCTATCGCGCCGAGGCGCTGGAGCGCGACCTCGGGTGGACGATGCGCGAGGACGCGGGGCGCGGCTGGCGGCACGTCGTGCCGTCGCCGAAGCCGCTGCACATCCTCAATATCCGCACCGTCGAAAAGATCCTCGACGTAGCGAAGGTGATCATTGCCGCGGGCGGCGGCGGCATCCCGGTCGTGCGCGGACGCGACGGCCAGTGGCGCGGCATCGAGGCCGTGATCGACAAGGACTTCGCGTCCGCCCTGCTCGCCGCGGAGCTCGATGCCGACGTCTACATCGTCCTCACCGGCGTGTCGAAGGTGGCGCTCGATTACGGCAAGCCGTCGCAGCAGCTCATCGATCGCATGACCGTGGCCGAAGCGGAGACGTATCTCGCTGACGGCCAGTTCCCGGCCGGATCGATGGGACCGAAGATCGAGGCCGCCATCCAGTTCGTCCGCCGCAGCGGCAAGCAGGTGCTGATTACGGATGTGGAGCACCTGCGCGATGCGCTGGAAGGGCAGGACGGGACGGTCATTGTGGCGAAGTGATTCGCCGTGCCGCCCGCATCCGCTCGAAGACGTCAACCAGTTTCATGCACGGCGCTGCTTCGACGTCGACTCCGTATCGATCCAGCAGTCGTTGTTCCGCCGCCGCCGGTGATTCCTCAGTGAGGACGTCGCACAGCAGTGACTCGTCGGTGATCAGGTAATTGTCGCGGTCTGCCTCGAGCACCACCTCGAAGAACTCGCGCGCGAGCTCTTCGAGTGCGTCGACGCTGCCGGTGGGCGCGAGCGTCGGTTTCAATCCGTAGTGCTTTTCCCGAACTCCCTTGCTCCAGTCATAGTGGTGGCGAATCGGACCGAGGCTACCTCGGTGTTACTTACTCGTGCAATCCGGACAAATCGCCCTCAATCGGTCGTACGTCCAGATCCCATAGGTGTGCCCGTCTGCCCAGTTGAGCTGCAGGGCGTAGTTGCCGATCGGTTCTACGGACTGTAGACGGAACGAGTCGGGGCGGTAGGTCTGGGGGGCGCCGCCGTACATGCGGCCGAAGAGGTCGGGCTCGCCGCTGCAGGCGGCGCAGGGGCAGGCGCGGCGGAGCTGCTCGAGCGGATAGTATGATTCGTGGCCGTCGTCCCAGACGACGACCAGCAGATCACCGAGTACCTGGTAAGACGCGGGGCGCATGCCGACTTACAAATTGACCATCGAATACGAGGGGACTCGCTACTCCGGATGGCAGGCGCAGGGTAACACGCAGAAAACGATCCAGGGCCACCTCCTGCGCGCGGCGCGCGAGGTCCTCGGCGACGTCGACATCGGCGGCGCGGGCCGCACCGACGCGGGTGTTCATGCAGCCGGTCAGGTCGCGCATCTCCGCGCGCACAGGACGGTCGACATCCGCAAGATCAACGACCTGCTGCCGCACGACATCCACATCATCCGCGCCGAACGGGCGAGCGATCGCTTTCACGCGCGCCACGACGCGGTCTCGCGCATCTACCTCTACCAGATCTCCACGCGCCGCTCCGCATTCGGGAAGCCGTTCATCTGGTGGATCAAGGACTCGCTCGACGTCATGGCGATGACCAAAGCGGCGGCGTCGATCGCGGGCCGGCACGACTTCAGCGCGTTCGCCGACAAGCGGTTGAAGGAAGACGAGTCGCGCGTCGTCGTCGTGGAGCGCTGCGACCTCGAGCGCGCCGGCGATCTGATTCTGTTTCGCATCGAGGCTTCGCACTATCTCTGGAAGATGGTGCGCAAGATCGTTTCGTATCTCGCCGAGGTCGGACGCGGCACCGAGCCCGCTGACCTGACGTCGCGGCGCGAGCCGTGGCAGCCGACCGCACCGCCGTCGGGGCTTTTCCTCGAGGCGATCACGTACGGCGAGAAGTTCGATCGGCCGCTGCAACCGATCGTGCCGGTGTTCACGCGATGACCACCGAGGCGGAGCTCATCGAGCGATTGCGCCGTCATTTTCCGAAGGCAGGCGATGACGCGGCGATCGTCGGCGACGACGTGATCACCACCGACATGCTGGTCGAGGACATCGACTTCACGATGTCGATCCCGCTGCGCTTCATCGCGCGGAAGAGCCTCGCGGTGAATCTCTCCGATCTTGCGGCGATGGGAGCGACGCCGTCGCACGCGGTCGTCGCGCTCGGGATCCCGCGGCATGTCGATGCGGGACAACTCGTCGACGCGATGGCGGATGCGGCGAAGCATCACGCGATCGAGATTGTCGGCGGCGATCTTTCGCGCGCGGAGAAGCTCGTCATCTCGGTGACCGCGATCGGCCGCGCGACACGTCCGCTCCTGCGCAGCGGCGCGCGGCCCGGCGATCGGATTTACGTGAGCCGGCCGCTAGGCGGACCTGCGGCCGGGCTCGCGCTCACCCAGCGTTACGGCTCGATCGAGCCGCCGGCGACGCTCGGGTATCTCAATCGCGAACTGGCGAACGCGGTGATCAAGCGGCAGATCGATCCGGAGCCGGAGGTGGCGCTCGGCGTCGCGCTCGCGCAGGTTGCGGAGATCACCTCGTGCATCGACATCAGCGACGGGCTGTCCACCGATCTCGCGCATCTCTGCGATGCATCGGGCTGCGGCGCGGAGCTGGAGAAGGCGCGCATCCCGGTTTTTTCGGAGCTCCACCTCGCGGGGGTCGACGTCGCGCAATGCGTGCTGAACGGCGGAGAAGAGTACGCGCTCCTCTTCACGTCATCGCTGCGCGAATCGGAGCTGAGCTCGCGCTTGAAGCGGCCGGTGTACGCGATCGGGCGGATGTCGCGCGACAAAGGTGTGCGACTCGACGGCGTGGCGCTCGAGCCGCGCGGCTGGGATCACTTCGCGTAGTTCATCCCGAGCGGCAGCGAGGGATCTCCGGTTACACCGCGCAGCGCGTCCCGACGTGCGCCGCACGAACGGCGACATCCTGCCGGTGTAACCGCAGATGCCTCGCTGCGCTCGGCATAAACTGAAAGATCACCGCCGGCCGGTGACAGTCGACGCCACCGCGCAGACGAACGCGCCGACGCCGAGGGACGTGCGTATCGCGTGCGCGCGGCTCCAGTTGCGGGTGAGGGACTGCGAGCGATCGCTCGGATAGTCGGCCGGCGCCTGCGCCTCGAGCTCTTTGTTGATCGGAACGGTCAACATGATCGTCGCGCCGACGACACCCGCCAGCGCGACCGCCGCCCCTGCGTCGAGAATGCGGCGCATCGGATTCACGCCGCGCGACGCCACGGCCAGCGTGACCGCGGTGCCGAGGGCGAGCGGGCCGATGGCGTTGAAGTAGTCGATCTCGCGCAGGGCGTCGATCGCGCGGCGTCCCTGATCGTGCGGCAGTTCTTCCTTCCACCCGGGAACGAGCGCCGCCTCGCCGAAGCCGAGAGAGCCGGCGAGCAGACCGGACGTGGTCAGATTGATGAAGCGGAGGACCGATTCGAAATTTCGATTCATGGTGCGCGTCGATTACTTCCGGGCGTCTTCCAACTGCTTGATCCTGCTCACGATGTCGCGGTAGTTGGAGTTCATGCCGTAGACCTCCATGAACGCCTTCTGCGCATTGTCCGTGTCACCGACTTCGACGTACGCCGACCCGAGGTCGTAGAGCAGTCCGATGTGCTCCTCCTCGGTGATCTCCGGCATCTCGAGGCCTTTGCGATACCACTTGATGGCGAGCTGCGGCATCCCCTTTTCGAGGAAGCAGAGGCCGAGCATCGACGCGCATTCGACGGCGCGCTTCGGGTCCTTCGACGCGAGCTGGAACTCGCCGATCGCCTCGTCGATGAGCCCCATCTCCTTGTAGGCGATGCCGAGGTTGTAATGCGTGTCGTAGTCCTCGGAGTCGAGCTGCTGTTCGACGCCCTTCTTGAACTCCTTGAAGATCTCTTCGAGCGACTGCTCTTCTTCGCCGAGCGGAATCTCCTCGGCGTCTTCTTCCAGCTCCGATTCCAGTTCCGCCGCGAGATCGAAGAAGTCTTCCTCGTCAGCGAAGAGGTTCTCCTCCGCGGGCGCGGGAGCGGCTGCCACCATCGGCGGCGGCGCGACCGCGGCGGGTGGTGGCGGCGGGGGAGGTGGCGGCGGAGCGGCGGCGGGAAGGTCGAAGTCGTCGTCGTCCGGAATCGCGGAGAGGAGCTCGCTCTCGATCTCGTCGCGGCTGAGGATCGGCGGCGCCGAGGCGCGGGCGGGCGACGGAGGAGTCACTGGTGCCGGTGCCGGCGCGGGGGCCGGGGCGGCGGCAGCCGCGGCTCGCTCGAGATGCTTCGCCCGCATCTCCAGCTCGATGTTGCCGGGATAGCGGACCTGCAGCGCGCTGAGCTTCTGGCGCGCTTCGTCGAACAGCTCCTGCTCGATGTAGAAGTCGATCTCGCCGATCTCCTCCATCGCCGGAGCGGGTGTTTCGGATTCGACGCCGAAGAACGGCTCTTCAGCGACTTCTTCCGCCGGCTCGCCGAGGTCGAACGCCGGCAGCGGCTCGTCCATCGTTTCGATCTCCGGCTCCGGCTCCTGGATCTCGAGGCTGAACGTGTCTTCGATCGACGTCGCCGCCATCGGCTCCGGCTCGGGGGCCAGTTCCGGTTCCGGCTCTTCGAGGTCGAGCGTCAGCTCGGCTTCGCCGGTGTCGAGTCCCGCGTCGAGATCGAACGTGACCTCTTCGGCGCCGAGGTCGGCGGCGGAGATCGATTCGAGCGGCGCTGGTGCGGGCGCTGGTGGTGGCGGCGCAGGAGCCGGCTTCGATGCGGCGGCAGGGGCGGCTCCGATCGACAATCCGCGCGAGGTGAACTCGTTGCGGACCGTGTCGATCGCTCCGTCATCGCCGCGCTCTTCGAGCAACGAGATGTATTGCGTTGCCGCGGCGCGCGCTCCGGTCGCATCGCCCTCGTCGAGCAGAATGCGAAAGAGCTTTTCGTGTGCGGCAAGATGTTTCGGCGCGCGGTCGATCACGGCGCGGAGATGCTCGGCTGCCTTCTCGGCGAGTCCGTACTTCGCGAACACCTCGGCTTCGGTGAGGTGCTCGGTGATGAAGTCGAGATCGTCGCCCGACTCCTCGGCGAGCTCGGCGGCCGCGAGATCGATCGCCGAGTCGAGCCGAGGCTGAGGAGCCGGGGCAGCGACGGGTGGCGGTGCGGGGGCGCGGCGCGGAGGAGGCGCGGGCTCGGGCTCGAGGGTGAGATCGAGCTCGATCGGTTCCGAGGCGTCGAGGTCGAGCGAGAGCGACGGCTCTTCGAGCTCGAACGACGGCGGCGGCTCCTCGATCTCCATCGCCGGCATCTCGAACTTGAGCGGCGGTGCGACGGCGGGTGCGGGCGGCGGCGTTGGCCGCGTCGGGATCGTGTCGACGCCGCCCATCTGCGAGCGGACGAACTGCAGTTTGTTGCGATGCTGCGAGTTCTGCGGCTCGCGCTGGATCAGCTTCTCCAGCGCCTTGGCGGCCTCGTCGTACTGCCCCTTCGCGATGTGCGCCTCGGCGAGGCTGTTCATCGACGCAAGGACGTTCGTCTCTTCGTTGAGCCGCGTGTAAAGCGCGACCAGCCGCTCGAGCGTCGGCGTGTGGCCGGAGTCGACGCGGAGGACGCGGCTGAGGATGTCGACCGCGGAGCCGCGCTCGCCGCGCGACAGCGCGCGCTCGACCAGCGGCGCGAGCATCTCGAGAGCTTTGTCGGCGTTCCCCTGCTTGAGCGCCAGATCGCCGAGGCCTTCGCGGATCGCCGGGTCGTCGGGAGCGCCCGACAGGCCTTTCTCGAGATAGGAGCGGGCGCCGGCCGCATCGCCCTTCGTCAGGAGGATGCGTCCCATCAGCGCGAGCAGCTTCGGGTTGCCGCTGTTCGTCTCGAGCGCCGACTGCACGAGCTGCGCGGCGTTGTCGTACTCCTTCGCCTCGAGCAGCGCGGTGACCAGGGAGTCGACCAGCTCGACGTTCGAGGCGTCGATCTTCAGCGCCTTGCGGAAGACCTGCGACGCTTCGTCGAGCATGCCGCGCTTGAGCAGCATCCTGCCCACGCGGTCGTACTCTTTCAGCGCCTCGGCGGTCTTGTTGTTCTGGGAGTAGAGGTCGGCGAGCTTGACGTGAACGTTGATCGAGTTCGGGTCGAGCTCGGAGATCTTCTTGTAGATGCCGAGGGCGTTCGCCGGGTCGCCGTGCTTGAGGTAGTAGTCGGCGAGGACCTGGTACTGGCTCTTCGCCTCCATCGCCAGGCCCTGCTTGGCGTAGAGGTCGGCGAGTTTGGCGTACACCTCGAGCTTCGAGGGGTCGAGCTTGTTGATTTTCTTGTAGATGGCGATGGCTTTGAGGAAGAAGCCATCCTTGGCGTAGTGCTCGGCGATCTTGATGAAGACTTTGACCGCTTCGTCGTTGCGGTTGATGCGCACCCAGAGATCGCCAATACGGTTCAGCGTATTGACGTCATTCGGGTTGTCGTCAAGCAGGCGCTCGTACTCCTTGATCGCGGGCTCAATCTTCCCCTTCGCGACCAACTTCTCAGCGCTTGTGATGACCTTATCTCGCTGGACCGCCATGTTCCTCGCCGAACAGCATCATCGGCTCGTCGACCCCGTCGAAGGATTTCCGATGAATAGGGCACGGCCCGTACACCTTCAGAGCCGCACAATGACCTTCCGTCGCATACCCCCGATTGTGCTTGAAATCATAGACGGGGTACCGATCATGATACGACTCCATCAGCAGATCGCGGTAGACCTTCGCGACGATCGATGCCGCGGCGATGGAAATGCTCCTCCGATCGCCTCCGATCAGCGGCACCTGCGGCATCTCGAGTTGCTCGAGCAGCACGGCGTCGAGGAGGAGGACGTCGGGACGGACGGGAAGGTTTTCGACCGCTTCGAACATCGCCGCCTTGCTGGCGCGCAGGATGTTGATGCGATCGATCGTCTGCGGCTCCATCACGCCGATGGCGACGGCGCGGGCGCGGGCGATGATCAGGCGGCAGAGGGAAACGCGGTGCTCGTGATCGAGCAGCTTGGAATCGTTGACGCCGAAGAGGGTGGGCTCGGAGTCGAGGATGACGCAGGCGGCGACGACCGGTCCGGCGAGACAGCCGCGGCCGACCTCATCCGTGCCGGCGATGGACCTGAAACCAGAATCGCGGAGCCGGCGCTCGATTACCGACATCTCGGCAACGCGCGCCAGCTCCGCGAACAGTGAGTTCTGGAGCTTTTCGCCCGGGGTGAGCTTAGGCTTTGCGCTTCTCTTCGATGCGCGCGGCTTTTCCGCGGAGATCCCGGAGGTAGTAGAGCTTTGCGCGGCGGACCCGGCCATGGCGTTCAACCTCGATGCGATCGATCGTAGGGGAGTAGAGCGGGAACATGCGCTCCACGCCGATTCCGCCGGAGACCTTGCGCACGGTGAACATCTGGCGGGAGCCGCCACCCTTGCGGGAGATGACGACGCCCTGGAAGATCTGGATGCGCTCTTTCTCGCCTTCCTTGACCTTCACGTGGACCTTGACCGTGTCACCGGGGGAGAAGTTCGGAATGTCGGTGCGCGTTTCGCGCGACTCGACGATTTTCATGATTTCAGCCATGGCTTTACCTTCTAACTGTTTGTTCGCGAGCCGCTTAGGATCGCTGATTTCGGTTGGTTTGGCAACTGCGGATGCCGAAAAGGCAACCACGGCTGCCCAGAACCTCGATCATTGCGACCGCATTCCGCGGAGGATCTGCTCGGCTTCCTGGTCGAGCTCGGCGCTCTCGATCAGATCGGGCCGCCGCTCCAGCGTCGCCCGAAGTGCCTGTTCCTTCCGCCACTTCCGGATCTTCTCGTGATGTCCCGACAGCAGCACGTCCGGCACACGCATCCCCCGCAGCTCCTCGGGGCGGGTGTAGTGCGGATAATCGAGCAGGCCGTTGAAGAACGAGTCCTCCTCGACCGAGCCGGTGTTGCCGACCACTCCTTCGATCATCCGCCCGACCGCATCGGCCATCACCATCGCCGGCAACTCGCCCCCCGAGACGACGAAGTCGCCGATCGAGATCTCGTCGGGATGCAGCGCCTCGATCACGCGGTGATCGAATCCCTCGTAGCGGCCGCAGAGGATCACGATCCAATCGGTGGCCGCGAGCTCCTTTGCGACGGCCTGGTCGAAGCGGCGCCCCTGCGGTGAGGTGAGGACGACGCGTCCGCCGCCGATCGCCTCGACGCAGCGGAACACCGGCTCGCCGAGCATGACCATGCCCGGCCCGCCGCCGTAGGCCTCGTCGTCGGTCGAGCGGTGCTTGTCGGTGGCGAAGTCGCGGAGATCCCAGACGCGGACGTCGAGCAATCCCTGCTTGATGCCGCGCGCGATCACCCCCTCGGCGATCAGCGGATCGAACATCCGCGGGAAGATCGTGACGAAATCAATCCTCACGTACTTAATCCTGAGGACCCCGAGCATAGCGAAGGGGACGAAGGATCAACGGTGGCGCCGCGACGATCGGTGCAATTCTCGCGGCGCCGCCATTGACTCCGCGCTACGCTCGGAGTGAACTGCTTACTCATCCAGACCCTCGGGCAGATTCACCGTCATCGTCTTCGATTGCAGGTCGATCTTCGTGCAGATCTCGCTGGCGAACGGGACGTCGAACTTCCGCTCGCCGCGCTGCACCTGCAGCAGGATCCCGCCGCCTCCTTCGTAAACCTCGACCACGCGACCCTGTTCGCAACCCTCGGCGTCGACGAGCGTCAGTCCGACGAGGTCGTGGAGAAAGTATTCGTTCTCCTCGAGCTCGCGCGCTTCGCTCTCCGGGATCTCGATGGTCCAGTTGCGCAGCGGATCGACGTCTTCGGGCGCGTCGATGCCGTCGAACTTCACCAGCGCGCGGTCGCCATGCACGCGCACGCTCGCGATGCGAGCCTCGCGTGTCGACGATTCATCGGGAGAGACGAGCGTTACGGAGGTGAGGTCGTCGAAGCGGTCGGGGGAGTTGGTCCACGGCTCGACGCTCGCTTCGCCGCGGACTCCGTGCGGCTTGCGGATGACGCCGACCGCGATTCGGCCGGACATCAGTCGAGAATGTCGAGGATGTAGCGGCGGCGGGTTTTCTGTCCCGCCGCGCCGAGCATCGCGCGGATGGCGCGAGCGGTGCGCCCCTGACGCCCGATCACTTTGCCGAGATCGTCGGGGGCGACTTCCAGCTCGAGCACGGTCGTTCCCTCGCGGTCGTACGAATGAATCCGGACGGCGTCCGGATCGTCGACAAGTGACTTCGCGAGGAAATCAACCAGTTCGCGCACGGCTATTTGAGCTTCTTGAGGAGGGACTTGACGGTCGGCGAGAGCTGAGCGCCCTTGCTGACCCAGTAATCGACGCGCTCGCGGTCGATCTTGACGTCGGCGGGGTTCTTCTTCGGGTCGTAGTGGCCGATCTGCTCCACAACTGTCGCGCTCGGCGTCTTCAGCGAGTCGGAGACGACGACGCGATAGAACGGGGCATGGGTCGCGCCGCCACGGCGCAGGCGAATCTTGAGCATTGAGTGAAACTCCTTCGTTTAAGGGCGCGAAATACTACCGGAACGGGCCGTCGAACAGCAATCCCTATCCCAACAATTCCGGCGGGAGCCCCTTCATCATCTTCCCGAACTTCCTCGCGCCGAAGCCTTTAGAGAACGTCCGCATCATCTTCTTCATCTGCAGGTACTGCTTCAGCAGGCGGTTGATCTCCTGCACGCTCGTCCCCGAGCCTTTGGCGATCCGCTTCTTCCGCTTGCCGTCGATGAGCTGCGGGAACTCGCGCTCCTTCTTCGTCATCGAATCGAGGATCGCCTGCATCCGGACGACCGACTTCTCGTCGATGTCCTCTTCCGTCACCTTGCCGCTGACGCCCGGCAGCATGTTGACGAGCTGCGAGAGCGGTCCCATTTTGCGGACCTGCGCGAGCTGCGAGCGGAGGTCTTCGAGCGTGAACTTGTCCTTTGCGACTCGTTGCGCGAGACGCGCCGCTTCCTTCTGATCGACTTCCTGCTCGACCTTCTCGATGAGCGTGAGCACGTCGCCCATGCCGAGGATGCGTGAGGCCATGCGCTCGGGATAGAAGACGTCCAGGTCGGAGTACTTCTCGCCGACGCCGACCAGCTTGATCGGACGGTTGACGACCGACTTGATCGAAAGCGCCGCGCCGCCGCGCGCATCGCCGTCGAGCTTCGTCAGGACGATACCGGTGACTTGGAGACGGTCGTCGAACTCCTTCGCCGACTTCACCGCGTCCTGGCCGGTCATCGAATCGGCCACGAAGAGGATCTCGCTCGGTCGCGTCTCGTTCTTGATCGCGTCGAGCTCCTTCATCAGCTCGTCGTCGATGTGCAGCCGGCCGGCGGTGTCGAGGATGACGGTGTCGTACAGCATCGTCTTCGCGTCGTTGACGGCGCGCTGCGCGATCGACAGCGGATTGCGGTCCTCGCCGAGCTCGAAGAACGGCACCTTGACGTTGTTCGCCACGATGCGGAGCTGATCGATTGCGGCGGGACGGTAGACGTCGCACGGCACGAGCAGCGGACGGCGCCCGCGGCTCTTGAGATGCAACGCTAGCTTGCCGGAGGTGGTCGTCTTACCGGAGCCCTGCAGACCGACCATCATGATCACGGCGGGGCTGCCGACCAGCGCGAGGCCGACCTCGTTGCCGCCGAGGAGCGTCTGGAGCTCGTCGCGGACGATCTTCGTGACCTGCTGGGCGGGAGAGAACGCGGTGAGGACTTCCTGCCCGACCGCCTTTTCGCGGACGCGGGTGGTGAACTCCTTGACCACTTTGAAGTGGACGTCCGCCTCGAGCAGTGCGACGCGGATCTCCTTGAGCGCGTTGTCGATGTGCCACTCGTTGAGGCTCGCTTCGCCGCGCAGCGTCTTGAAGACGCGATCCATCTTGTCCTGAAGGTTGTCGAACATGGCGCCTGTGTAACGCAGACGACGGCCGCCGTCATCCCGAGCGTAGTCGAGGGACCTGGGCGTGCGGAGGCTCGTTCATCGCGCCACCGCCCACCCAGGTCCCTCGACTACGCTCGGGATGACGAAACGCGCAGCCACCGCTCGAACCCTCGCAACGACCGGAACCGGAAGTAGTCCCGCTTCGTCGCGCCGCCGCCCCGCGCCCACTCCCCGCCCACCGCCACCCGCACGTTCTTTTCGCGGCAGTGCGCGAGGATGCGCGCGAACTCGGCCGAGCGGAACGCGTCGCCGCTGCGCGTGGTGAACGCGAGGAGCGACGGATGCGCGCGATCGACCGCCGCCAGCGACGACTCCCACGGCAGGTTCGCGCCGATCAGTTCCGTTCGCCAGCCCGACCACTCGAGGAAGAGCCGCAGGAGATGCAGCGGCAGGTCATGCCATTCGTTCGGCGGACAGGTCAGCAGCGCGAGCGGTCCTTCATCCAACGCCGAGGGACGCATGCGATCGATCGCTTCGACCAGCATCTGCGACGCCCGATGCTCTTCGTCGATGCCGAGCTCGCCGTGTTCCCAGCGGTCGCCGATCTCCCGCATCGCGTCGCCGATCACGCGATCGAGAAACGTCGCGCGCTTGGCCAGACCGTCGGGCGCCGGCGTGATGAGGCAGCGCACCGCCTCGCTGTCGCCGCGCACGAGCGCTTCGAAGAGCGTGATGTCGGGCGGCTTCGGAAGATTGATGTCGGACTCGAGCGGCGGCAGCAGATCGGTCGGTAGCCGCCGCGCCGCGGCGAATCGATGGAGCGCCTTCAGCGTGTAGCGGCGGTGTCCGCCCGGCGTGCGCACCGATTCGAGCTCCGCCTCATCGGTCCACCGCTTCACGCTCGACACGCCGACGCGGAACGCCCGCGCGGCCTCGGCACTGGTCCAGAGCCGTCCATCGCGCGGCCGGAGCGTTGACGCCATACAGAATTAGAGTGGTCATGCCGGCGTTTTTACACCCATGGCGCGTCTCGCTCTCAAGCTCCCCGACAACGTGCCGGGCGATTTCTTCGTCGACTCCACCTGCATCGACTGCGACGCCTGCCGCATCTTCGCGCCCGCGGTCTTCCATGACGCCGGCGATCAGTCGGCCGTCTGGCATCAACCCGAGACCGAGGAAGAGCTGCTCGCCGCGCAGAAGGCGCTCATCTCCTGTCCCACCGCATCGATCGGATCGGTGACGAAGCACGACATGACGAACGCGCTTGCCGCGCTGCCGGAGCACGTCGACGGCGGCGTCTATCGCTGCGGCTACACGTCGGAGTCGAGCTTCGGCGCGGTGAGCTATTTCTTCGACAACGTCCTCGTCGACTCGCCGCGCTTCGCCGGGCCGCTGGTGAAGAACCTCGAGACGATGGGGGGCGTCCGCAAACTGCTGCTCACGCACCAGGACGACGTCGCCGATCACGAGAAGTTCCACGAGCGGTTCGGATGCGAGCGCGTGCTGCATCGCGATGACGTCCGCACGCGCACCGCGAGCGTCGAGCTCAAGCCCGAGGGCAACGATCCGATCGAGCTCGAGCCCGGCCTGCTGATGATCCCGACGCCGGGACACACCAAAGGCCACGCCGTCTTTCTCTGGCAGGAGCGCTTTCTCTTCACCGGCGATCACCTCGCGTGGAGTCCGACGCGCGGCCACCTCTATGCATTCAAGAGCGCCTGCTGGTACTCGTGGAGCGAGCAGGTGAAGTCGATGGAGCGTCTGCTCGACCACCGTTTCGAATGGGTGCTGCCGGGACACGGCCGACCGATCCATTTCGAGGCGGAGCGGATGCACGCCGAATTGGAACGTTGTGTGAAGTGGATGAAGGGTTGATGCGACGGTATGTCGACCTCTTCAAACAGACCTTCAGCGAGTTTGCATCCGACAAAGTTCCGCGCCTCGGCGCGGCGCTCGCGTACTACACGATCTTCTCCATCGCGCCGCTGCTGCTGATCGCCATCGCCATCGCCGGCCTGGTGTTCGGACGCGAAGCGGCGAGCGGCCAGGTCTACGCGCAACTGCGCGGCGTCCTCGGGCCGGAATCGGCGGAGATGATCCAGAAGATGGTCGAGGCGGCGGCGAAGCCGAAAGCGGGATCGATCGCCACGATCATCGGTGTCGTCACGCTGCTCCTCGGTGCGTCGGGCGTCATCGGTCAATTGAAGGACGCGCTCAACACGATCTGGGACGTGAAGCCGCCCGCGACCGGATTCATGGGCCGGTTGAAGAACTATCTGCTGAACGGCGCGATGGTGCTCGGCATCGGATTCCTGCTGCTCGTCTCGCTCATTCTCGACTCCGCCATCGCGGCCCTCGGCAAGTTTGCCGGCGATCACCTCCCGGGTGGCGAAGGCGTCTGGCAGATCCTGCAGCTCGTCGTCTCGCTCGGCGTGATCACGGTGCTGTTTGCGGCGATGTTCCGCTTCCTGCCCGATCTCAAGATCGAGTGGCGCGACGTCTGGTTCGGCGCCGCGTTCACGTCGTTCCTCTTCGTCATCGGAAAATTCGCGCTCGGTCTCTACCTCGGCAAGAGCGCGGTCGGCTCGAGTTACGGCGCCGCCGGATCGCTCGTGGTGGTGCTGTTGTGGGTCTACTACGCCGCCCAGCTCGTCCTCTTCGGCGCCGAGTTCACGCAGGTCTACGCAAGAACGCACGGCAGCAAGCGCAAGGAAGCAACGCCAATCCTCCTCCCTCTCCCGCCGCAGCGGGAGAGGGTGCCCGGAGGGCGGGTGAGGGCCCTCCCCGTCGCAGCAAGCGGATTTCTCGGCCTCCTCCTCGGCACCTTCCTCGGCGGAATCGCCGCCGCCGTCATGCTGGTGAAATCCCTCAAGAAAATGATCAGCTAGAATCGCTGACCATTGTCTAAGGCCCGGCTCTTCAAAATCGGACTCGTGATCGTCGCCATCGCAGCGATCGTCGTCCTCTTCCGCGTCCTGCCCGTCGCGCAATGGCTGACAGCCTTCCGCGCCTATGTCGCGGGCCTCGGATTCGCCGGCTACGTCCTCTACGTGCTCGTCTACGCCGCCTGCGTGGTCCTCTTCATCCCCGCCTCGATCCTCACCCTCGGCGCGGGCGCGACGTTCGGCGTGATCAAGGGAACGATCGTCGTCGTGATCGGCGCGACGCTCGGCGCGACGCTCGCGTTCATCGTCGCGCGGACCATCGCGCGCAAACGCGTCGAGGCGATGGCGGCGAAAGACCGCCGTTTCCACGCCCTCGACAAAGCGATCTCCAGCGAGGGAGCGAAGATCGTGCTGCTCGTGCGGCTCGCGGTCGTCTTTCCGTTCACCTACTCGAACTACGTCTTCGGCCTCACCGGTTTGCGCGTCCTGCCGTACGCGCTGGCCACGCTCGTCGGCATCATCCCGGGCACGATCGCCTTCGTCTACATCGGCGCCGCCGCCGCGGCCGCGACCGCGGGGACGGTGAAGATCGTCGTATACGTCGTCGGCGCGATCCTCGCGCTGATCGCCAGCGCGTTCGTCGCGCGCATCGCGGTCAAAGCGATTCACCGCGCCGGTATTGACGAGTAGTCAGAGTAAGCTCGCGGGCGCATGTTCGCCCTTCTGCTCGCAGCCACTCTCATCGCACAGCAACCGATGTCCGTCGCCGTCGACGCGCGCGATGCACGCCGCGGCGTCTTCCACAGCGTCGTGACGATGCCCGCGGCGCCCGGCCCGATGCGCTTCGTCTATCCGAAGTGGGTGCCGGGCGAGCACGCGCCGAGCGGACCGATCGCGCAGGTAATGGGCCTCCGCGTCACCGCCGCGGGACAGACGCTGCCGTGGCGCCGCGATCCGGTCGACATGTTCGCGTTCGACGTCGACGTCCCGAAAGGCGCGACGTCGATCGAGGTCGCGTTCGATTACATCTCACCACCGGTCGGCTACGCCTCTGGCTACGGCGAGACGCCGAATCACACGCGTCATCTCCTGACGATGCCGTGGAATCACGTCGTCGTTTATCCGGCCGGACCGCGCAGCGATGTGGTTCAGGTCAACGCCACGGTCACGCTTCCCGACGGCTGGAAAAGCGCGACCGCGTTGCCGGCCGGACCGGTCTCGCTCACGACGCTCGTCGATTCGCCGCTCATCGCGGGCGAGTACGCGAAGACCGTCGACGTCGCGAGCGACGTGAAGATCTCGATGGTCGCCGACAGCGAAGCCGCACTCGCGCTGCCGCAGGATCGGGTCGCGCAACTGGCGAAGCTCGTCGCCGAGACCGACGCGTTGTTCGGCGCACGTCATTACCGCACCTACCGCTGGCTCCTCACGCTGAGCGACGTCGTCGAGACGCAGGGGCTCGAGCATCACGAGTCGAGCGACAACCGCGCGGTCGAGCACGGCGTCACCGATCCGGAGATCGCGAAGCTGACGATGTCGACGCTGTCGCACGAGTTCGTTCATTCGTGGAACGGCAAGTACCGCCGCCCCGCGGGTCTCGCCACGCCCGACTACCAGCAGCCGATGCTCGGCGAGCTGCTCTGGGTCTACGAAGGAATGACGCGCTACCTCGGCAACTTCGTGCTGACCTCGCGCAGCGGCCTCTTCACGCCCGACTATGCGCGCGAGTACACCGCGTTCGTCGCGGCGAACCTCGATCGCAATCGCACGGGACGCAACTGGCGCCCGCTCGCCGACACCGCGGTCGCCGTGCAGACGTTGAACGAGGCGCCGTTCGCCTGGACCGCGTATCGCCGCACGCTCGACTACTACGACGAGTCGCTGCTGATCTGGCTCGACGCCGACACCACGATCCGCCAGAAGAGCGGCGGCGCGAAATCGCTCGATGACTTCGTCCGCGCGTTCTACGGATCGCCGTCATCCGCGCCGATGGTGAAGCCGTACACGTTCGACGACGTCGTCGCGGCGCTCAACTCCGTCGCGCCGAACGATTGGGCGACGTTCCTCCGCGATCGCGTCTACAAAGTCACGCCTCACCCTCCACTCGGCGCACTCGAGGGCGCCGGCTGGCGCCTCGTCTACAACGATCAGCCGAACGCGTACGTCAACGTGCGGCAGAAGGCGTCGAAGCGGATCGACCTCACGTTTTCGCTCGGCATCCTCTTCCATGACGACGGCAAGATCGACGAGCTCACGCCCGGCACGCCGGCCGCGAACGCGGGACTCACGCCCGGCATGGAGGTGACCTCGATCAACGGACGCAAGTGGTCCGCCGACGCGCTGCGCGAGGAGATGAAGGCAGGCAAGCCGATCGATGTGATCGCCGGATTCGGCGAGCACGTGGCTACGTATCGCATCGATTACAAAGGCGGCGAGCAGTATCCGCATCTCGAAAGGATCGAAGGGAAAGCGGACCTGCTGAGTGCGATCATGAGCCCCCGATCGCGGTAAGGGTCCGCGATATGCTTACCTCCTTCATTGGAGGTGCGCATGTCGAACCCACTCGTTGAGCTTGAAAAAACCGGTCAGAGTGTCTGGTACGACCAGATGGAGCGCAAGCTCGTCACGGCCGGGACGCTGCAGCGGTTGATCGACGAGGACGACCTGCGCGGTCTCACGTCGAACCCCACGATCTTCGACAAGGCGATCGCCGGGAGCGACGATTACGACGCGCAACTGCGCGAGCTCGCATCGCGCAACAAATCGCGCGACGAGATCTACGACGAGATCACCATCGAGGACATCGGCATGGCCGCCGACGTCTTCCTCCCGGTCTACAAGAAGACGCACGGCAACGACGGCTTCTGCAGCCTCGAAGTGCTGCCGACGCTCGCGCACGAAACCGCCGCCACGATCGCCGAGGCGGTGCGCCTCTTCGGGCGACTCGGCCGTCCGAACGTGATGATCAAAATTCCGGCGACGCCGGCCGGCGTCCCGGCGATCGAAGAAGCGATCTTCAACGGCGTCAACATCAACATCACGCTGATCTTTTCGAACGACGTCTACAAGCAGGTGATGGAGGCGTATCTCCACGGCCTCGAGCGTCGCGTGGAGAAAGGGCTGCCGATCGGCGACATCCGCTCCGTCGCCAGCTTCTTCGTCAGCCGCATCGACGCGATGGCCGACAAGCAGATGGAAGAAAAAGCGAAGGATGATCCCGAGGTCGCCGCGCTGATGGGCAAGGTGGCGATCGCGAACGCGAAGCTCGCGTATCAGGAGTTCAAGCGCGTCTTCGGCAGCGAGCGCTTTCATCGCCTCCGCGACAAAGGCGCGGTCGTGCAGCGTCCGCTCTGGGCCTCGACCGGCACGAAGAATCCGAAGTACAGCGACGTGCTCTACATCGAGTCGCTGATCGGACCCGACACCGTCAACACGATTCCGCCCGCCACCTACAACGCGTTCAAAGACCACGGCCGCGTGATGATGACGCTCGAAGAAGGCGTCGCCGAGGCGCGCAAGGTGCTCGAGACCTTCGCGGCGAAAGGCTTCAGCCTCGAGGCGATCACCGCGAAGCTGACCGCGGACGGCGTGAAGTCGTTCGACGAGTCGTTCGCGTCGCTGATGTCGACGATCGAAGCGCGCCGCGACTCGGTGACGCGCGGACTCGCCGAGCGCGTGAGCCCGCACCTCGGCGCGCATCAGGCGAAGGTCGACGAAGCGGCACAGCGCATCGAGAAAGAGAAATTCGTCGAGCGCATCTGGAAGAAAGACGCGGCGCTCTGGAAGAACGACGACGCGCACAAGAAGATCATCAGCAACTCGCTCGGCTGGCTCACGGTGGCCGAGGAGATGACGAAGGCCGCGCCGAAGCTGATGGAGTTTGCCGATTCGATCAAGGGCGAATTCGACAAGATCGTGGTCCTCGGCATGGGCGGATCGAGTCTCTGCTCCGAGGTCACGAAGCGCGTCTTCGGGCGCCGCGACGGATATCCCGAACTGCTCGTGCTCGACTCGACCGTCCCTCAGGCGGTCAGCAATCTCGAAGCACAGCTCGATCTGAATCGCACGCTCTTCATGGTCGCGTCGAAGTCCGGCTCGACCACCGAGCCGATGATGTTTCACCGTTACTTCTACGAGCGCGTGAAGTCGGTGAAAGGCGATCGCGCCGGTGAAAACTTCATCGCCGTCACCGATCCCGATACGCAACTGAAGAAGGATGCGGAGCGCGACAACTTCCGCAAGATCTTCATCAACCAGGCCGACATCGGCGGACGCTACTCGGCGCTCTCGTACTTCGGCATGGTGCCGGCGGCGATCAGCGGCGTCGACGTCGCCACGCTGCTCGACCGAGCGATGCATGCGGCGCACGTGTCCGAGGTCGCGGCGGTGAAGAAGAATCCGGCGGCGATGCTCGGCGCGGTCATCGGCGCGATGGCGATGAACGGACGCGACAAGCTCACGCTGATCACCCCCGCGCCGCTCGACACGCTCGGACTCTGGATCGAGCAGCTCGTCGCGGAATCGACCGGCAAAGAAGGCAAAGGCGTCGTGCCGATCGCGGGCGAGCCGGAGCTGAAGCCGAACGAGTACGGCAACGACCGGCTCTTCGCCGGCGTGCGCCTGCGCAAATCGGACGACACCGCGCGGCTCCGCGCGCTCGCCGACGCCGGGCATCCGGTCGTCGATATCGTGCTCGAAGATCCGCTCGACCTCGGCGAGGTCTTCTTCCTCTTCGAGTTCGCCACCGCGGTCGCCGGCGCGCTCCTCGGCATCGACGCATTCGATCAGCCGAACGTGCAGGAGTCGAAGGACAACACGAAGAAACTGCTCGAGGAATTCAAGTCGAGCGGCACGATGACGCACTCCGGCACGCAGGTCGAAGCGGGCGATGCGGAATCGATCGGCGCGCTGCTGCGGAAAGTGAAGGAAGGCGATTACGTCGCCTTCACCGAGTACTTCGCCGAGACGCCGGAGCGCGACAAGCAGATCGCCGCGATCCGCGAGACCATCGCGCGCGAGCTGAAGGTCGCGACGACCACCGGCTACGGTCCGCGCTTCCTCCACTCGACCGGCCAGTTGCACAAAGGGGGTGCCGACAACGGGGTCTTCCTCCAGCTCACCGGAGGCGCGGGTGAAGACGTTCCGCTGCCGGGCGAGAAGTTCACGTTCGGCATCCTCTGCCGCGCGCAGGCGATCGGCGATTTTCAGTCGCTGGAAAGCCGCAACCGGCGCGCGTTGAGCGTGAATCTCGGGTCGGATGTCGATGCCGGATTGAAAGCGCTCGCCGAGGTGGTGAAGAACGCGGTGGTAAAGGCTTAGCCGATGGCAAAAGCGCAATTCGGCATGATCGGCCTCGGCGTGATGGGCGAGAACCTCGCGCTCAACATCGAAGACCACGGCTTCCCCGTCGCCGTCTGGAATCTCGAGGGCGAGTGGGTCGATCGCTTCGTGGCGAAGCATCAGGGGAAGCAGCTCGTCGGCACGAAGACCTTCGAGGAGTTCACGGCGTCGCTCGAGCGGCCGCGTCGGATCATGATGATGATCAAGGCCGGCGATCCGGTCGACATGACCATCAGGAACATCGCCCCGCATCTCGAAGCGGGCGACGTGCTGATCGACGGCGGCAACTCCTGGTTCAAGGACACGCAGCGCCGCACGACCGAGTGCGAACAGAAAGGGCTGCACTTCGTCGGCTCGGGTGTGTCGGGCGGCGAGGAGGGTGCGCGTTTCGGTCCATCGCTCATGCCGGGCGGATCGGACGAGTCGTGGCAGGCCATCAAGCCGGTGTTCGACGCGATCGCCGCGAAGAGCGACTCGGGTCCATGCGTCACGCACGTCGGTCCCGACGGCGCCGGTCATTTCGTGAAGATGGTGCACAACGGCATCGAGTACGGCGACATGCAGCTCATCGCCGAGGCGTACGAGATGCTGCGCAGAGTCCTCGGTGCGGGAGCGGATGAACTGGCGGAGATCTTCGACCGCTGGAACAAGGGACCGCTCGAGTCGTTCCTTATCGAGATCACGTCGCACATCTTCCGCGTGAAGGACGAGGAGACCGGCGAGCCGCTCGTCGACAAAGTGCTCGACAAGGCGGGACAGAAGGGGACCGGCAAATGGACCGCGCAGGTCGCGCTCGATCTCGCCGTGCCGGTGCCGACCATCGCCGCCGCGATCGACGCGCGCGTCCTCTCGTCGATGAAGGACGAGCGGGTGATCGCGAGCGGAAAGATCAAAGGTCCGTCGGTTCTGAAGCCGGGCGATCGCCAGAAATTCATCGGCGACGTCCACGACGCGCTTTACGCCGCGAAGATCTGCTCGTACGCGCAGGGCATGGCGCTGATTCAGGCTGGGTCGGCGGAGTGGAAGTGGAACATCGACATGCGCGAAATGGCGCGCATCTGGAAGGCCGGCTGCATCATCCGCGCGAAGTTCCTCGACTCGATCATGCAGGCCTACGAGCGCGACCGCGCGCTGCCGAACCTCATGCTCGACGACGCGTTCACGTCACGGCTCGCCGAGTCGCAGCCGGCGTGGCGCCGCGCCGTATCGATCGCGCAGACCAACGGCATCGCCGTCCCCGCGATGTCCGGCAGCCTCGCGTACTTCGACGCGTATCGCACCGCCGACCTCCCGCAGAACCTCACGCAGGCGCAACGCGACTACTTCGGCTCGCACACGTACCAGCGCAACGACAAGGGCGCGGACGCGCCGTTCGTGCACACCGATTGGGCGCATGAGTAACCGAGATCACAACTGCGGCTTGAACCACCCCGCGATCTTCTCGCGCAACTTCTGAAACCTCGGCCGCCGCAGCCACTTGTACTCCTTGATCTCCTCGCTCCGCGCGAGGTCTTCGCGGAACATCTCTTCCAGCTTCGCGGCGATCCCCTCGTCGTACACGTTCACGTTCACCTCGTCGTTGAGGCGGAAGCTGCGGTCGTCGAAGTTCGATGAGCCGATGGTCGACCAGATACCGTCGACCACCATCGTCTTCGCGTGCATCATCGTCGGCTGGTACTCGAAGACGCGGATGCCGTGATTGAGCAGCCGTTCGTAATAGAGCCGGCTCGCGGAGCGGACGATCGGGACGTCGGTGTGCTCGCCCGGCACGATCACGCGGACGTCGACGCCGCGGCGCACCGCTCCTTCGAGCGCGCGCAGCGTGTCGGGATCGGGGACGAAGTACGCGTTGCTGATCCAGATCGATTTCTCGGCGCTGACGATGGAGACGATGTACATCAGCTTCACCGTCGAGCTTCCCTCGGACGGCGACGATTTGATCACCTGCGTGAGGTGCGGGCCGCGCGCCTCGACCTGCGGGAAGTAATCGAGACCGGTCAGCAGCTCGCCGCGGCTCTTCACCCAGTTGTCCATGAACGCGAACTGCATCTGCGTCACGACCGGCCCCTCGACGCGGATCATCGTCTCGCGCCAGTGGTCCTTGTCATCGGCGTCGCCCAGCCAGTTGTCCGCGATGCCGACGCCGCCCGAAAAGCCGACCGTACCGTCGACGAGCAGGATCTTGCGATGCGTGCGGTGATTGAAGCGCTGCAGCGTGTACCAGCGCAGCGGGTGATACCACTCCAGGTCGACGCCGTTGCGCAGCAGGAACTCGATCAGGTTTCGCGACATTTGCGCGGAGCCGACGGCATCGAGGATCACCTTGACCGCCACGCCCGCGCGCGCGCGCTCCGCGAGCGCCTCGGCGAACATGCGCCCGACCTCGCCGTCCCAGAAAATGTAGAACTCGAGGTTGATCGTCTTCTGCGCCGTGCGGATCGCCGCCAGCATCGACGGGAAGATCTGTACGCCGTTCTTGAGGATCTCCGCGCGATTGCCCGGCGTCATCGACGCGCCGGTCAACGCGTTCATCGTCTGCAGGAACGCCACGTCGTGCACGCCGAACTGATGCTTCATGTGGTAGCGCATCGGAATGCGCCGCCGCACGATCGGCAGAGCCGGCCGGTGGGGATAGCGGGGAGGCTTGCCGCGGCGGAAAAACATCAGCGTTTGCCGATCAGCCACACGATCGCGGCGATGACCGCGGCGACCGCGCCGATGGCGACGAAGAGAATCACGGCGACGACCAGCGTGGCCGCGCCGGCGATCTGCGCGATGCTGCGCGGCGGCCTGCGCCGGTCGCGGTACTGCATCAGCAGCCGCATGTTCATCATGTTCTCTTCGAAGAAGAAGTCGAACACGTCACCGAGGAACGGGACGGCGCCGACGATGATGTCGATGAGGATGTTGACCACCATCCGCAGCACTTTCGGCAGCGGCACGCGATGACGCAGCGCGCCGATGACGATCCACGCCGACAGCACGCCGGCGATCACGTCGCCGACGCCGGGGATGAGCCCGAGCGCCGCGTCGAGCCCGACGCGATGATTCGTGCCGGGGACGGCAACCGCTTCGTCCATCAGCGTGGCGAAACGCCGCAGCGCGAGGAGGTCCGGCGGAAGCTTCTCGTCCGGCTCGATGACCTCGGGGATGATCGCCTTCGAGCGAGCCATGCTCGACCATTATGCAAAGACCCGCCCACGTCGGGCCCGCTGCTTGCGTTTATAGTTCCGCACAATGGGTGCCGAGCCGCGGCCGAAACGTTGGGAGAAATGGCGCGACCGACTGTTCGCTTCGCGAACGATCGCCTGGTCGTGGCTGACCGATCCCGCCGTCCTGCTCTATCGCCGTGAGGCGCACGGCCGCCACCGCGCGCGTGTCACCACCGTCGAGTTCTTCCTCTTCATCCGCGAGGTGACGCGCGAGTTCTACCAGATCGAAGGAACGTCGCGCGCCGCGTCGCTCGCGTACACCACGCTCCTCTCCCTCATCCCGCTGCTCGTCGCCTTCACGCAGGTCCTGCAGCAGTACTTCCGCAATATCTTCCCGTCGTTTCAGTCGCAGATCGACAGCGTGCTGAACGTCGTCATCCCGTATCAATCGCCGCAGCTCACGTACCACATCGCGCGCTTCGCCGAGAACGCGCAGGCGGCGTCGACTCTCGGCGCGGTCGTCTTCATGATCGTCGCCTTCCGGCTCTTCCTCGCGGTCGAGGCGACCGTGAATCAGATCTGGAAGGTGCGCAGCGATCGCGGCTACCGGCCGAAGATCGTCGCCTTCACCATGCTCTTCTTCTGGGGCCCGCTGCTGATGGGCCTCTCGTTCACCACGACGAGCATGCTGCAGCACAACCGCTACCTGCGCGTGCTGTTCAAGCAGGACATCATTTTCCAGATCGCGCCGGTCGCTGTTCTCTTCATCGCGTTCGCCATGCTCTTCTGGCTCGTGCCGTCGACGCACGTGCGCTTCGGCGCCGCCGCCATCGGCGCGCTGGTCACGGCGATGCTCTTCACCCTCGTGCGCTGGGGCTTCGGCATCTACGCGAATCACCTCTTCCAGGGTCGCTTCAACGTGATCTACGGCACGGTAGGCCTCGCGGTGATCTTCCTGATCGCGATCGAGATCATGTGGGTGGTCATCCTTCTCGGCGTGGAGATCAGCTACGTCTTTCAGAATCTTTATGGCCTGCTGCGCGCGACGGAACAGCACATCGAGGACGAGCCGCGCTACGACCTCTACTTCGCGCTGCGCGCGCTGATCGAGATCTCGCGGCGCTTCGAGCGGCGCGAGGATCCGCCGTCGTCGTACCGCCTCGCGGAGCAGTTCGCCGCCACCGACTCGCAGATGCTGCGCATCCTGCGAAAGCTCGAAACGGTGAAGCTCGTGTCGCAGACCGGCGGCGAGTGGGCGGGCTGGGTTCCGGCGTGCGATCCCGATCGCATCAGCATCGAGGAAGTGATCCACGAGATGGAAGGCGGACGGCGCGCGATTCCGGAGCTCGGTCCCGACGTGGTCGAGCGCGAGCGGATCACCGCGCTGTTCGATCGCCTCACGCTCTGCACCTCGGAGGCGCTGAGCCGGATGTCGGTCGGGCACCTGGTGCGAGAGATCTACGCGCCGCGCGTGACCCGTACCGAGGATCGCGCAAGGTCGTGAGTGGGGGCACAGGCGCCCTCGCCTGTGTGCACGTCAGGACAGGCGAGGCGCCTGTCCCCCCACTGGACTCGTGGTGACTCGATGCCGTAGCGCCCGCGCGCGCCGCAACACCTCGTACGCCACCGTCGTCACCACCACCCAGAGCGTTCCCGCGCTGATGCCGGCGGCGATGTCGGAGATCCAGTGCACGCCGAGGTAGACGCGCGACAGCGCGACCGAACAGATCAGCGTGCAGGCGAGCGCGATGGCCGCCGATCTCCAGCGCCACGGCGCCAGCACGCGCGTCGCGAGGTACGCCAGCGCGCCGAAGACGATCGTCGCGCCCATCGCATGTCCGCTCGGAAACGAATAGCCGTGCGCCTGCCGCAACGCCTCCGCGAGCGCCGGACGCGCGCGCTCGAAGTAGCGCTTCAATTCCAGATTCAGCAGCGCGCCGCCGCCGCAGGTGATCGCGAGATAGATCAGCCAGCGCCAGCGCCGCTTGATTGCGAGCACGCCGGCGACGATTACCCCGAGGATCGCCAGCCCGAGCGGTCCGCCGATCGTCGTCATCGTTACGAAGAAAAGCGTCGAGTCAGCCGAGCGATGCACCGCCGCCCACGCATGCGCGAGCGAGTCGAACTCCGCCATCCGCGGGTTGTTCGCGTGCAATGCCTCCGCGAGATCGATGAATCCGTCTCCCGCCCACATCGTCAACAGCGCGCCGGCCGCGAGGATCGCGGCGATCGGCCCGTACGCGCGGAATCGCGAGATGTGCTTCTTCACGATCGCGTAGCGGGTAATGCGATTGGCGATGAACGCGAGCGGATGGCGGAAGAGCGGAATGACGAAATAGAAGAGGGACCAGAGGAGGAGGAAGACCGCGAAGAAGGCGGCGAAGAGCAGGTTAGAAACCGCCCGACATGTACTTCCACTGCACGATCTTGTCGTTGATCTCGCGCAGGCGGCGGCTGATCATTCGGCAGAGGAGGTTGAGGAACTGCAGCGATGCGTGCGGATCCATCGAGAGGATCTCGTTCAGCGTCGCGCGGTCGATCGACAGCACGGTCGCGTCGCTCTCGTGCGCCTTCGCATCCGCCGAGCGCGCCTTGTCGTCGATCAGCGCCATCTCGCCGAAGAAGTCGCCGCGATCGAGCACCGTGAGCGCTTCCTCGCCGACGCCGGGGATGAACTTCGAGATGCGCACGCGGCCGCCGAGGACGATGTAGAGCTTGTCGCCCTTGTCGCCCTCGCGGAAGATCATCGACCCGTCGCGGAAGCGCTCCTCGGTGGAGAACGTCGCCAGCAGCTTCATTTCAGCGGCCGACAATCCGCGTTCGCGGAACAGGTCGACTTTGTCTTCCGAGGCCACCGTGACCTGCTGCGTTTCGCTCTTGCCTTCCGCGCGCTTGCGGCCCTGACCCTTCTTCGCGTCCTCCTGGAAGAAGAGCTTCAACTGTTCGTTTGCGTCGCGGACTTTCTCCGTCAGCGAGCGCCAGAACGCCCAGTGCAGGCCGACCGCCATCTCCTTGTCCTCGTCCATCATCTGGTCGAGGGCGCTGAACGAGAACGTGTAGCAGGCCGACGGCTCGACCGCGAGCGCATCACTCGAGCGATGCGTGCGGTCGATGAAATTCATCTCGCCGAAGATCGTGTCGGAGGTCAGTCCGCCGAGGATCTGCGGACCGAACGGCGTCTCCTTGCGCACTTCGATGCGGCCGTCCTTGACCACGTAGAAATCCATCGAGCGGTCTTCCTCGCGGAAGACGTAGTCGCCGGTGGTGAAGCCGTCGATGCGCGCGAATTTCGAGAGGCGGAAGATCTGCTCGTCCTTCATGTGCTGGAAGACGGCGAGGCGCCGCAGCTCGGCGGAGAGCGTGATCAGGTTGTCGCGTTTCTCCGCGTCGCGCGAGATCTTGCGGACGATTTCCTTGAGGTCCTTCTGCGATTCGAGGCGGAAGAGGTTTTCCTTCCGCAGCTCGAGGCGCTCGGTGGCCATCTGCAACTGCTCGACGCGATCTTTGATCTTCGCGTTGAGGTCCTTCGTCTCGATGTTGTTGATGCGCTTCAGGGTGTTGATCATCCGGCGCACCGGCTCGGTCGACTCACCCTTCTGATCGGTCGCCAGGAGGAACGCGTCGATGAAGTCCTCGAGCGATTCGTCGAAGTTCTTCAGCTCGAACTGCACCCGGCCGGAGATCTCCGCCAGTCCGCGATCGAACGGGTTGAGCTTGCGCGCCCGCGTGATCTCCTCGTGCGCCGAGTCCCACTCCCCCTCGGAGTAGTAGAGGCGTCCGAGGATCTCGAACGGACGGTAGTTGTTCGGCGTCTTCAGCTTCGCGATCTCCAGCAGCTCGATCGCCTTCGACGTCTGGTCCTTGGCCATGTAGAACTGCGCCAGTCCGACGTACTGCGAGGAGTCGATCTCATCGCGCGCCCGCTCGCCGAACACTTCCTGCCGCACCATCGTGAAGCGCGACTCTTCCGCTTCCCGCTTCAGGTCGCGGACGCGCGCCAGATTGATGCGGATCGAGACCGAGCCCGGCTTCAGCTTCTCCGCCATCTCGTAGAGGTGGATCGACTCGTCGAACATCCCCTGGTCCGCGTACCGCCGCGCGAGCAGCGCGAGGTCTTCGGCTTCGATGGCGACGTTGACCTCGGTCGCGAGTGTGCGGAACCGCGCACGAGCTGGAATGGGCTGCTCGGCCATGGAGGTCGATATTATATGCCGCGTGTTCCACGCGCTTCTGGCGCTTCTCCTCGCGGTCACCTTCCAACCCGCCCTTCCCGGCTACGACTACGAGTTCCCGCGCGATCACGGCACGCACAACGAGTACAAGACCGAGTGGTGGTACTACACCGGACATTTGCGCGCCGATGACGGGCATCGCTACGGCTTCGAGCTGACGTTCTTCCGCGTCGGACTCTCCACTGAGGAACAAGCGAATGCGTGGGACCTGCGTCATCTCGCGCTCGCGCACTTCGCCATCACCGACGTCGACGGCCGCGACTTTCGCTACTACGAAAAGCTGAATCGCATGACGCCGTTCACCGCGAATGCGATCGAGGGGAGACTCGACGTCTTCAACGAAGGGTGGCGCGCGACGACCTTGCCCGACGGCTCGTGGCGCATCCGCGCGCAGGCGGGCAAGGACACGCTCGATCTCGTATTGCGCACGCACAAGCCGCCGGCGATTCATGGCGAGAACGGTGTGAGCGTGAAGTCGACCGGCTTCAACGGATCGGCATCGCACTACTACTCGATGACGCGGCTCGAAGCCTCGGGCTCGATCAACGGACGGCGCTGCAGCGGCCAGGCGTGGATGGATCACGAGTTCGGCAGCGCGCAATTGCGCGAGAGCCAGCGCGGGTGGGACTGGTTCTCCATCCAGCTCGACAACGAAACGGAGCTGATGGTCTACCTGATCCGCCGCACCGACGGCACGCCCGACGTCACGTCATCGGGATCGCTGATCGACACCGACGGCAACATCATTCACCTTCGTCACGATCAGCTCGTGGTGCGTCCGACCGGTTCGTGGACGTCGACGAAGAGCCGCGCGAAATATCCGATGGGTTGGCGCGTCGAGGTGCCGTCGATGCGCATCGCGTTGACGCTCGATCCGCTGCTGAAGGACCAGGAGCTGCTGACGAAAGGCTCGACCGGCGTGACGTATTGGGAAGGCGCGGTCGACGTCACGGGATCGTCCGGCAACACGCCGGTGCGCGGCGAGGGATACGTCGAGATGACCGGCTACGACCGTACCTTCAAGGCGCCTTAATCTCGCCACAATCGCCCGCATAATTCGTCGCATGTTTGCGATCCTGCTGGCGCTCAGCATCGTCCTTCCCGCGAAGTTCCACGCGACGTTCGGCTACGCCGCGCTCGACCTCGAGACCGGCCGCACCGTCTCGATGAATGCCGATCAACGCTTCCCGATGGGCAGCGTCTTCAAGTTCCCGGTCGCGCTGACCGTGCTCAAGCTCGTCGACGAAAAGAAGCTCGACCTCGACAAGAGCTACACGATCCAGCCGTCGGACTTCAGCCCCGGCTACAGCCCGATCCGCGACAACGCGCACGGCAAGCCGGTGACGATGACGCTTCGCGAGCTCCTCACCTACGACCTCGGCGTGAGCGACAACACGGCAGCCGACTACCTGATGAAGATGATCGGCGGACCGCGCGTCGTGACGCATCACCTCCGCACGCTCGGCGTGCGCGGGATCAGCGTCAATCGTTCCGAGAAACAAATGACCGCCGATCTTCACAAGAAGGGCGGCGTCGAGAAGTACGCCGCCGATCCGCGCGACACCGCGACGCCCGCCGCGATGCTCGAGCTGCTCCGCCTCTTTTACGAAAAGCGCGACGGACTCTCGCCCGAGAGTCACGACTTCGCCGTGCGGACGATGATCGCCACGAAGACCGGCGCGAATCGCATCGTGTCGGTGCTCCCCGCCGGCGCGACGTTCGCGCACAAGACCGGCACGATGCCGGGCACGGTGAACGACGCCGGTGTGATCACGACGCCGGACGGGAAGCACATCGCGATTGTGGTGTTCGTGAAGGGATCGAAGGAGCCGGCGGAAGAGGTCGAGAAGGTGATCGCCGATATCGGGCGTCAGGTCTACGCCGGCTTCACAGCACGCTGACGCGCCGCTGCTCCAGCCTGCGGATCTCGCGCACGAGCTGTTCGCGCGCGCTCTTCCCCTTCTGCACGAACGACGTCACCTTCGACTGCAGCTCACTGCGGTCGGAGTTCGTGAGGTCCTTCGATGTGAGAACGAGGATCGGGATGTTCGCGGTCAGCGGATTTTCTTTCAGTCCGGTGGCCACTTCGAAGCCGCTCATGCCGGGCATCATCAGGTCGAGGATGATCAGGTCGGGGTGCACCTCGCCGGCGACGCGCAGTCCTTCTTCGCCGGAGTACGCGCCCTCGATCGAGTAGCCGAGGCGCTCGAGCTCTTCGTCGAGCAGCGCGTGCACGGAGGCATCGTCGTCGATCAGCAGCAGCTTCGGACGCGCGGCGCGGGTGACGATCGCGGTGATCTCGCGGATGCGCTGCAGCAGGCGGTCGCGATCGACCGGCTTGACGAAATAGTCGTCGGCGCCGAGGGCCAGGCCAAGCTCGCGGTTGTCGACCATCGAGATGATCACCACCGGGATCTCGCGCGTGATCGTGTCGCCTTTCAGCTTCTTCAGCACTTCCCAGCCGTCGAGGCCGGGGAGCACGAGGTCGAGCGTGACCGCCATCGGATGCGTCTCGCGCGCGAGCCGCAGCGCTTCCTCGCCGTGACGCGCGCGGATGGCGAGATAACCGGCTGACGCGAGCGCTGCTGCGAGCAGCTCGTACGCGTGCGCGTCGTCTTCGACAACAAGTACGCGCTCCGCAGGACGGCCACCATCGACCACTTCGTCGACCTCGGGGCTGCGCGTGACGACGGCCGCGCGCGACTTCACCGGCAGCGAGAACGAGAACCTGCTTCCCGCGCCGGGTGCGCTCTCCAGTCCGATCCGCCCGCCCTGCAGCTCGACGAACTTCTTCACCAGCGCGAGGCCGAGCCCCGTGCCGCCGAACTCGCGCCGCGCCGTGCCGTCGACCTGCCGGAACTCCTCGAAGATCAGGTCGTGATGCTCCGGCTGAATGCCGATCCCTTCGTCTTTGACCGAGACCGTGATCCAGCCGTCTTCCTGATTCGTTCCGTCGAAGCGCGCCGAGACGGTGATCGGCTTGTCCGCCGGCGAGAACTTCACCGCGTTCGACATGAGGTTGAAGAGCACCTGCTTGAACTTCGCGAGGTCGGCCTCGATCTGCGGGAGGTCGGGCGGCACGTCGGTGATGAATTGCGGCCGCGCCTTCGACATGCCGCGCATCACGTGGCAGACGCTCTCGACCACCGGTCCGATGCCGAAGAACTCGGGATAGATCTCCATCCGTCCCGCCTCGATCTTCGACAGGTCGAGGATGTCGTTGATGATGCCGAGGAGGTGCTGGCCCGACGCGAGGATGTGCTTGAGGAAGTTCAGGTGCTTGCCGTCGACGCGATCCTGCAGGCGCTCCACGAGGATCTCGCTGAAGCCGATGATCGAGTTCATCGGCGTGCGCAGCTCGTGCGACATGTTCGCCAGGAACTGGCTCTTCAGCCGGTCGGCCTCCTGGATGCGCCGTCCCGCTTCCGCCAGCTCTTCCGTGCGCTTCTGCAGCTCCTCCGCGAGACGCCTCAGCTCGTTGACTTGTGATTTTTCTTCCCATTCGAGCTGGCGGATGCGCAGACGCTTCTGCTGCAGGTTCGCGATGCCGGTGAGGAAGAAGAACGACGCGCCGAAGAGAAAGACCATGCGCGCGATGGCGATGTAGAAGACCGGACTGCCGATTGGGGTATGGCTGTACCACATCACGATCGTGACGTACGCGATCGAGTTGACGATGCCGCTGATGTACGCTGCGCGTTTGCCGATCACGAACGCCGCGGCCGCCGACGAAGCGAGATACCAGAGGTACCACGGGCTGTCGATGCCGCCGGTCATCCAGACGCCGAGGCTGATGAAGACGACGTCGGTGAAGATCCAGATCGGATTGAGGATCTCGCGCCGCACCGCGCCCTGCCTCAGCAGCAGGTAGAAGATGAAAATCGTCGCGGACGACGACGCGTAGGACGTGAGAGTCTCGCGCAGCGTGATGTCGAAAACGCCGAGCCAGCGGCCGACGAGCGTCGTGATCAACGCCGCGGCATACGCGAAGGCGCGGCTCTTCTGAACCGCGAGGTCGAACCGCAGCACACTCTCACGCAGCGGCTCGAGCGAAGGGCGATCCATAGTTGTGGTCACTGGATTCCCGCGATTGTACGCCCCACATCCTGAAAGCCGGAATGACCGTTGCTGTATCGATCCGGCGTGCCCGCCCTCGTGCTCCTGTTCCTCTCTTTCCTCCTCGCTCTTCCCGCCGCGGCGAACGCGATCACCGATGAAAACACGCTCCCCGGCACCGACCAATGGAACGTCCACAACCGCGCCGTCAACGGCGAGATCGAGGGCTACGCCTCGGCCACGAGCGTCGCGCCCGGCGAAACGATCCGGATGTTCGTCAACTCGATCGATCCCGAATACACGATCGAGGTCTTTCGCATGGGCTGGTACGGCGGGGCGGGTGGCCGGCGGATGACGAGCGCCGTGCGCCGCATGGCAGTGAAGCAGACGATCCCATCGCCCGATCCGATCACCGGACTCATCGAATGCGACTGGAGCAATCCGTATTCGGTGACGATCCCCGATGACTGGCTGAGCGGCGTCTATCTCGCGAAGATCACCGCGCAGCCGAGCGACCTCGGGTCGTGGATCATCTTCGTCGTCCGCGCACCGGCGTCGCGCAACGCGACGTACCTCGTGCAGACGAGCGTGACGACGTATCAGGCCTACAACAACTGGGGCGGCAAGTCGCTCTACGACTTCAACAGCGCCGGCGGCCGCGCGCGCAAGGTGTCGTTCAACCGTCCTTACGCCCGCAAGTCAGGCGCCGCCGACTTCCTGCTCGGCTACGAGTACCCGATGGTCCGCTTCTTCGAGCGCGAGGGTTACGACGTCGTCTACACGACCGACATCGACACGCACGAGCGAGGCGATGAGCTGCTGCGCCACGCCGCGTTTCTCGTCATCGGCCACGACGAGTACTGGACGGCGGAGATGCGCAACGCGGTCGAGCGAGCGCGCGACGCCGGTGTGAACCTCGCGTTCTTTGCCGCGAACACCTGCTACTGGCGGATCACGCTCGAGCAGAACGATCGCGTGATCGAGATCTCGAAGGAGCCGTCGACGCTGTGGCGAAGCTCGCGTCCCGAAGACGAACTCGTCGGGACGATGTTCACTTACACGCCGGTCAGCGGCGACATCGAGATCGGCGACACCTCGCATTGGATTTTCGCGGACACCGGCTTGAGGCCGGGCGATCGCCTTGGCGGACTCCTCGGATACGAAGCCGATCGCTCGACCGCGTCGGCGTATCCCGGCACGATCATCCTCACGCGCTCGCCGTTCCTGCAGGAAGACGGGACGCCGGATGAGTCGAACATGACGATCTACACGGCACGCAGCGGCGCGATCGTGTTCGCCACCGGAACGATCTACTGGGCGTTCGGCGTCGACGATTACAACCTCGCGCTTCGCACGTTCGCGCCGCCGAGCGCGGCCGCGCAGAAGATCACGCGGAACGTGCTCGATCACATGACGCGTCCGCGGCGGCGTGCAGCTCAGCAGGGAAGAGGGTCGCCATGATGGCCGTTGCTCTTCCCCGTGCGTTCCAGGGTCGCCCTCACCTTCATCGCGGCGTTTCTCTGCGCGATGTCGTCGTACGCGTACCGCATCTCGGCGTGGATTCCGACATGGGATCCGAACGCGCTGACGTCGATGCAGCTTCACGCCGGCGCGCTCGATGAGGCGAACCCCGGCTGGTACACGCTCGATGCGACCGGCGCGATCGTGAAGAACTGGAACGCCGAGGATCCGGCGTTGCGCGCGGCACTCACCGGGACGCGGCTCGTGCCGACGATCAAGAACTACGTCAACGGCTCGTTCAACGCGAGCGTCGTGCTGAATGTGATCGCCACCGCAGAGTCGCGAGAGGCACACGCGGAAGCGCTGCGGCAGCTCGTCGTGCTAAGCGCGCTCGACGGCATCGACATCGACTACGAAGCGCTGCCGCAGTCGGCGAAGACGAGCTTCACCGCGTTCGTCGCGCTGCTCGCGCAGAAGCTGCACGCGTCGAACAAGACGCTGTCGGTGACGGTCTCCGCGAGCCCGAACGACAACGACTGGAGCGCCATCGGTGTGGCCGCCGATTCGGTGAAGATCATGGCGTACGACAAACACTGGGCGGGCGGCGCGGCGGGAGCGATCACGCCGCTCGACTGGCTCGACTCGGTGGTCACGTATGCGGAGTCGCACATCGATCCGGCGAAGGTGATGATCGGCCTGCCGTGGTACGGCTACGACTGGGCCGGGTCGGGCACCGCGAGCGTGACCTACGCGAGCGGGATGCAGACGGCGCTGAGTAACGGCGTCACGCCGTCACGCGATGCGAACGGCGAGCTGACGTTCACGTACGCGGGACACGTCGTCTACTTCCAGGACGCCGAGAGCTACGCGCGCAAAGTCGACGCCGTGCTCGCGAAGCACAGCCGCATCGGCGGCTTCGCCCACTGGCGCGCGGGTGCCGAGGATCCGGCGGCATGGGCGAAGGTCGCGTCGCTCCGCAACAGCAGCACCTCGGGCGCAGGCCCCGCCCCCACCCCCAAACCGCCCGCCCGCAGACGCGCAAGTTAAGTTTTTGGGGTCAGGTCTGGAAACTTAACTTAACGCTCCACCTGCCGCCCGTTAAGTTAAGTTTCCAGACCTGACCCCAAAAACTTAACTTAATCGAGGGTGAAGCCGAGGAAGGCGATGCACATCTCGTCGGTCGTTGCCTCGCCCCACGATACCGACCGGGTTGTCGGGTTGTCGTACCAGGCCTCGGCGCCGAACTTCGTGCCGGCGGGGAAGGCCAGCGGCTTGGTGTACGGGTAGATGCCCTGCCAGTTGAAATCCCAGTCGTCGATGTTGATCAGGCACTCCGTCTTACCGTCGGGATACGTCGCGGTGACGTGCATCTTTCGCCCGAGGAGGTGCATGTGCGGCGCGATCATCCAGAGATGCGTGGCGAACGGCAGCGCGACCGGGAACGTGTTGCCGATGGGGAACGTCGCCTTCACGAGATAGTTGTCGGTGAGCGGCGGGATGGTGAACTTCTGATTGATCAGCGGGAGGATCGTCAGCAGCTTCTCGGGCTTCTTGTCCTTGTAGTAGACCGCGAGCTTCGTCTGATCGGGTGTCGGCTGCCCGCTGTGCACGTGGTAGTGCACCTGCAGCACGATGCGTGAGCCGGCCGGGAGCGACATCCCGACGTTGTCCGGCAGCACGAACGGCCGCGCGCCCGGCGCCCAGCCGCCGAGCGTGCCGACGAGATCGAATCCCGCGCCGCCGAAGCAGGTGTAGCCGGGACCGGGCGAATCTTCGTCGAGCTTCTGCGACTGATTGAGCGTGTCGAGGAAGACGATCACGTGATGCACTTCCGCGCGATCGCCGGGACGGATGTCGATGGCCGACACATACGCGTCGCTGGTGAGGTTCGTCGGCATCGTGAAGCAGCGGTATTCGTCGCGATCGGCCGGCGGCGTGTACGGCTCGGGGCTGCTGACCTCGAGGTTCGGCGTGCCGAGCGCCCAGCCGCCGCCGAAGTCCATCGGCTGCGGCAGATCGGCGGGATTGCCCGCGGGCGCGCCGTTGTCGATCCAGCGCGCGATGAGATCGATCTCGCCATCGGTGAGCGTGCGCGACTGCGCGTCCGCGAAGCCGCCGCAATCGGGCGACGGTTTCCACGGCGGCATCTCGTGGGTCTGCGTCATCAGCTTGATCTTCGGAGCGTTCGCCTTCGCGTCGGCGTAGCCGGTCAGCGAGAACGGCGCGATGTCGCCCGGGTGATGGCACGACTGGCAGTGCGCCTGGAAGAGGCGGACGATCTCCTTGTCGAACGTCGGTCCGTTCACCGGCGGCGGCGGACCGGCCACGCGCACGGGACGAAGCGGAATCGCGGCGAGCAGCGCCAGCAGCGGGACGATGGAAAGCATCCGCTGAGATTACTCGCTCTTGATCGCGCTGGGGATGTGAATTCTGTTGGCCAGCCGCGCCGGAACGAGCCCCGCGAGTGCCGAGGCCGCCAGCGTCACGCCGAGCGACGTCGCGATCAGCGCGACCGGCGTGTGGAACTCGATCGTCCAGCCGAACGACTGCTTGTTGATGACGTAGATCAGAATCCACGACAGCGCGTAGCCCATCACGATGCCGGCGACGGTCGAGGCGATGCCGAGGATCGTCGACTCGAGGACGAGCATCGTGCGCAGCTCGCCCGTCGTGACGCCGGTGACGCGGAGCATCGCCAGCTCGCGCGTCCGCTCGAGGATCAGCGCGGAAAGCGTGTTCACGATGCCGAGCACCGCGACGACGATCGCCACGCCGAGGAGCGCGTACGTGATCAGGAACGTCTGATCGAAGATCTTCATCACCTCGGTGCGGATCGAGCCGTTCGTGATGGCGAAGGCGTGGTACTTCGGCCCGAATTCTTTCTCCAGCGCGATGCGCGCGGCGTCGCGGCTCATCCCTTTCTTCAGGTAGATCACGACCGTGTTGATGCGATCGTCGTGGAACGTGCGGACGTAGAGCGGGCGGTCCATCACCACGACGCCGCGATCGTTCGAGTAGTCGCGATAGATGCCGGTGATCGGGAAGTCGGTTCCGCCGAAGCGCACCGTGTCGCCGATCGATTTGCGGAACTTCAGTGCGAAGCTCTCCGACACCACGACGCCGTTGCGCGCCTCCGCTTCGAGCAGCGCGGCGCGCGATGAGCGCGGCTTGACCATCGGCAGATCGCCGAAGCTCGCCACGCGCGCGAAGTCGCCGCTGCCGACGCTGATCAGATCGTCGCCGTAGAGCACTTCGCGTCCGCGCACACGATCGATCGCCGCGATGAACGGAACTTTGGCCAGATCGTCCGCGATCTCCGGCGGAAAGAGCGCCGCGCCCGAATTCGACAGGCCTTGCGACGGCCGGAGCCAGAGGTCGGAGCTGATCGTCTGATCGACCCAGATCCGCACCGTCTCGCGGAAGCTGCCGACCATCAGCGCGACCGCGACCATCATTCCGGTCGCGAGCGAGAGCGCGGCGCTGGCGACCGCGGTGCGGCGCAGCGATGCGGGCAGCGAGCTCGCGGCGAGCTGGCCGACGATGCCGAAGAGCCCGCGCATCAGCGGCGCGAAGGCGGACGCGGTGAGCCGGAGGATCGACGGTGCAAGCAGCGAAAAGCCGGCGACGACGAGCAGCACGGCGATGTATCCGGCGACGGCGATGCCGTTCCACGGCGGCAGTTGCGACACGAGCGCGCCGGCGATGAAGCAGGCGATGGCGATGAGCGCGAGCCGCCGTTCGCGATCGCGCGAGATGCGTTGCTGCAGTCCCGGACGGATCATCGCGTTCGGCGACAAATGCGCCGCCTCGAGCGACGGCTGCAGCGCGGAGACGAACGACAGCAACACGCCGACCGCGACGCCGAGCGCGATGATCGACGGTGTCAACGCGATCGACTCCGGCCGTGAGGTGACGTAGAGCGCGTTGATGGTGCGGCCGATCAGTTTGAGGATGCCGAAGGCGATCGCGTTCCCCATCGCGATGCCGAGGATCGCGCCGATGAGACCGAAGAGCAGTCCTTCACCGGCGAAGGCGAGGAAGATCTGTCGTGGCGCGGTGCCGAGCGTCTTCAGCACGCCAACGTCCTTGCGCCGGCGGAGGATCGAGATCAGCACGGTGTTGTAGACGAGGAACATCCCGACGAGCAGCGCGACGCCGGCGAGCGCGAAGAGGTTCACGCGGAACGCGCGCAGCATCTTCGACACGCGCTCGTTGCGGCGCGACGGCCGCTCCAGCCGTAGCCCGGACGGCAATTCGACTTTCGTCCCCTCGGCGATCAGCAGATCGATCCGCGAGAGCCGTCCGCGCATGCCGAACTTCTCCTGAGCGACGGCGATGTCGCAGATGACGATCGCGCCATTGAACGCCGTCGCCGGACCGCGCGGCTCGAGGATGCCGCGCACGATCAGCGTGCAGTGATGGCCGAGGATGTTCAGCGTGATCGGGTCGCGGAGCTTGAGACGCTGCTCGCGCGCGAACGACGCGGGGATGATCGCGCTGTCCTCGCGGAAGAGATCGAATGCCTGCTCTTTGCTGATCTGGGCGTAGCGATAGTCGCGAAAGTGCAGATCCGACATCAGGTCGACGCCGAGGATCCGCACCGGAATCTGCGACGGCTCGACCACGCCTTCGACGTCGATCACCGGAGCGAAGCGAGCGCCGTTGTCCCACAGCGGTTGCAGCTTCAGCAGCACCGATTCGTCGAGCGAGCCGCCCTCGCTCACGATCGTGTAGTTCGCGCGTCCGGCGACCGCGTCGACCGACTCGCTGAAGGCGCGCATCGCGCTCTGATTCGACAGCTCGATGGCGACGATCACCGCGACGCCGACCGCGATACCGAGGATCGTCAGCGCGGTGCGCATCTTCTCGCGCAGGAGAGGGCGGAGGACGAGGGCTCTTCCGATCATGCAGGTTCCATCCTGAGCGCAGCGAAGGATCTCCGGTGGCGCCGCGATATGCGTGACACGCACGATCGTCCGCGGCGCCGCCGTTGATTCTTCGCTTCGCTTAGAATGAACTGCCGGATCATCGCGACGCTTTTCCATCCGCCACGGAGATCGTGTAATCGCCGAACGCCGCCGCGACGTCGGAGTGTGTCGCCATCACGACCGTCGGGCGCTCGGTGCCGTGGATCGTGCGGATCAGCTCGAGCACGTTCGCGCCGCTCTTCGAATCGAGGTTGCCGGTCGGCTCGTCCGCGATGATCAGCGGCGGGCGATGGATCACCGCGCGGCCGATCGCCACGCGTTGCATCTCGCCGCCGGAGAGCTCGCTGGGGTAGTGCTTCGCGCGGCTGGCGAGACCGATGCGCTCGAGCATGGCGTTCACGCGCGGCTTGATGTCCGCGGCTTTCGCCAGCGAGAGCGGGAAGGCGACGTTCTCGAAGACGGTGAGCGTCGGGATGAGGTTGAACTGCTGGAACACGAAGCCGATCGAGGTGCGGCGGAGGAGCGTGAGTCGCGATTCGTCGAGCGCGGAGGTCTCGACCTCGCCGAGAAAGACGCGGCCGGAGGTCGGGCGATCGACCGCGCCGATCAGGTTGAGGATCGTCGACTTGCCGCTTCCCGACGCGCCGCGCAGCACCGCGAAATCGCCCGACGCGATGTCGAGTGAAACGTCTTCGAGCACCTGCACCGCGGCCGATTCGTCGCTGCCGGCATAGGAGTGCGTGACGCGGTCGAGTCGGATGTGCAAGGCATGCCGATTGTAAGTGCGCAGTGATAGTCTTCATCACCGCAACACAGGAGGATCTATGGCTGAAGAAACAACGACGGCCCCGAACGAAACGAGCGATACAGGCGACGGCCGCTTCGGCAAGGCCCGCGCGTTCGTGAATGAAAAATATTCGGCCGCGTCCGACGCGGCTCGCAACAGCTACAACCAGATGCGTGAGAAGGTCGAGGATGTCGATTTCGGCGCCGTCGCCGACCAGGTCCGCAGCTACGTCCGCTCCAATCCCGGAAAGGCGCTCCTGCTGTCGGTCGGCATCGGATTCGTCATCGGTCTTCTTCTGCGCAGGGATGATGAGGAGTGAGCATGGCCACGAATAACCAGGACGATCACGAGCGCGCCGCGGCCGGCCTCGATTTCGACAATCCGATCCGCGAGAAGGCCGCGTCGCTCGGTCAGACGGTCGCGGAGAACGGACCGGAAGCGCTGCTCGAGGAGATCGAAAATCTGCTCCCCGAGAGCTGGCGCGAGCAGATCACCACGTTTCCCATCGCCGCGGTGATCATCGGCGTCGGCGTCGGCGTTTTCCTCGGCATGAAGAAAGGCGACGAGATCATCGCCGCCGGGAGCTCGATGATCTCCGCCGCCGCCATCGCGAATGTGACCTCCGCGATGGAGAAGATGGGCGGGATGTCTGGCGACTAGCCGGCCCGGCCGGCAGCGCTAAGTGCTCCGCCTTACGGTTCGCTCGCTGCCGTACCCGCGAGTCTTGGCTTCGAGCGGCGCAACGCGCCTGAGATCTCGGTTTTGACGAAAAATCCTGAAGAAGGCTTGGCCAATCAGCGTTGCCGGCCGTGCCGGCTTGCGATCGTCCGGCATCGACCGCACAATAACGGTCGATGCCGGGTTTGATCCCGCTACTCGTTCAGTCGCACCACCCTCTCGAATCGCTCGCGGCGGAGGTGCACCGCACCTACTTCTTCAAATATCCGCCGCTTCCCGTGCGCTGGGGCCAGCAGATCACCCGCAAGCGCCGCCGCAGCATCCGCCTCGGGTCGTACAACCACGCGACCGCCGAGGTGCGCATCCATCCGTCGCTGAACGCGCCGAACGTCCCGGCGTTTTTCATCCAGTCGATCATCTACCACGAGTACCTGCACCACGTCCTCGGCGCGAGCCACAACCGCCGGTTCCACGCGCACGAGCGGCAGTTCCGTTACTACCGCGAGGCGCAGGAGTGGATTCGCAGGAATCTCTTCATGCTGCTGGGGACGAAGCGCAAGAACGTGCGCGTGACGCCGGAGCCGGTTCAGCAGCAGGCGCCGCAGATGGCGCTGTTTTAAGCCTTCGTGGAGCGACAGGCGCCTCGCCTGTCGCCTCGGCGGGCGAGGGCGCCCGCCGCTCCACGGGGGATTTCTCACAGCGCCATCGGGAACGTCAGGTTGTAGATGTACCGTCCGCGCGCGACCGACAGCACGATCGAGCTCCGCTCCACCGCCTTCGTCAGTTCGTTGTTGAGATCAGCGGACGACCGCACCTCGGTTCCATTCACGCCGACGATCACGTCGCCCGACTGCAGGCCGACGCTCGCGCCGCGCGAACCGGGGTTCACGTCGGAGATGACGACGTTGCCGCCGCTGTTCTCGACCTGCAGTCCCGCGACTTCGCTCAGCACGCGCAGTCCGAGGTTGGACGGCGGATCGGTCGGACGAACGGAGATGTGCGACGTCGCTCCCTCGCGCACGATCGCCAGGTCGATCGGCTGACCTCCGGTGAGCGTCGCGGTCGCTGTCGAGAAGCCCTCGCGCGAGTCGATCGCCCGGCCGTTGACCGCGGTGATCACGTCGCCCGCGCGGAGTCCTCCCGCCTGCGCCGGTGAGCCGGCGAACACACGCGCCACGAGCGCGCCGTGCGATGCCTTCGTGCCGAGGCGCTTCGCTTCTTCGGGGGTGAGCGTCGCGGTCACCGCGCCGATCCAGGCGCTGTGTACCTGTCCGTAGCGGAGGAGATCCTGAATGACCTTCTTCGCGCGGTCGACCGGGATGGCGAAGCCGATTCCCTGCGCCTGCGCGTAGATCGCGACGTTGATGCCGATGACCTTGCCCTCGATGTTCAGCAGCGGTCCGCCCGAATTGCCGGGATTGATCGACGCGTCGGTCTGAATGAAGTCGGTGAACGTGCGCCCTTCCTTTTCCGACGGCACCGAGCGTCCGAGCGCGGAGACGACGCCGGTGGTGACGGAGCCGCTGAGGCCGAACGGATTGCCGACGGCGACGACAGTCTCGCCGATCAACAGGTCGGATGACGTGCCGATCGGCGCGGGCGTGAGCTTCTTCGCGTCGACGCGGAGCACGGCGAGATCGCTGTCTGGATCGACGCCGATCAGTTTCGCGGCGAGCTGCGTGCCGTCGCTGAACATCACGCTGATGCGCGACGCACCTTCAACGACGTGGTTGTTCGTGACGATGATGCCGTCGGCCGACCAGACGAAGCCGGAGCCGAGCGACTGCGCGGTATACGAACGGGTCTGACCGCCGAAGAAGCCGAACGGATCGAAGAACGGGTCGACCTGGCGGCGCTGGATCGTGGCCTCGGTCTGGATGTTCACGACCGACGGCGCGACGTTGTGGGCGACGACGACGACGGGGGTGCGCCGCGCGGCGCTGACCGTCTGCGGGATCTGCGGCGGCGCCGGGCGCGGCTCGATCGTCTGCGACTCCGCGGCCGGCTTGCAGCCGATCGTGAGGAGGAAGACGAAGAACAGCGTGCGTGCGTTTTTCATGGCTGACCTACACTACCTCAATGAAGTTGAAGATGATTTTCAATCCGATGGCGGGACGCGGTCGGGCTCGTAAACAAATCGGACGCGCGATTGCCTACCTCAATGAGCGCGGTGCCGAGGTCGACTGCGTGCCGAGCTCGAGTCCCGCCGATTTGACGCGTATCGCCGCCGAAAGTTCGCGCGAGGATTGGGATCGCGTCGTCGTTTGCGGCGGCGACGGCTCGCTGCATCTCGCGGTGCGCGAGTTCGATCTGCAGCGCGGCACGCTCGCCCTGCTTCCGCTCGGCTCGGGCGACGACTTCGCGCGCGTCTGCGGCATCCCGCGGACGATCACGTCCGCGTGCGACGCGATCCTCTACGGCAAGGTGCGCGAGGTCGACGTCGCCACGGCGAACGGTCTTCGCTATCTCGGCGTGGCGGGACTCGGCTTCGATTCGGAGGTCGCGGAGTATGCGAACGAGAACGCGAAGTTCCTGCGCGGATCGCTGATCTATCTCTACGCGATCTTTCGGGTGCTGCCGCGATTCACGCCGCGCCGCGTGACGATGACGACGGAGTCAGGGACGCGGGCCGAGGAGATCATGTTCGCCTGCGTCGGCAACTCACGGCAGTACGGCGGCGGCATTCGCATCACCCCGGACGCGCAGGTCGACGACGGCCAGCTCGACCTCTGCCTCGTGCACCGCACGTCGCGCGCGCAACTGCTCAAGACCCTTCCCCGCGCGTATACCGGATCGCACGTGAAGAGCCCGTTCGTCGAAACCGCGCGCGGCACGCGGTTCACGTTCGAGAGCGAGCATCCGATGGAGGTGTACGCGGACGGCGAGCGGCTGACGCGGACGCCGGTGACGTTCGCGCTGGCGGAGGGGAAGTTGCGGATCGTGGTGCCTTAGCGGCCGCTACTCGTTGATGATCTCGATCCCGCCCGTTTGCGGCTTCTGCGTCTGCGTCGGAGCGGCGGCCGCGTCGATCGTGCGGGAGAGGAACAGATCGGTATCCGCCTTGCCGTCGGGGCTGAAGCCGATGACGAGGTATTTGTCGGGGCGCTGGAGGTACTTGTATGCGTTGCCCCACGGATCGTTGAGCAGCTGCGCGGAGATGTAATGCGGGACGAGGTCGGGGAGTGCGGCGGGAAGGTGATTGTTGACGGTGTTGTATTTCTCGATCGCCTGGCCGATCGCCTCGATCCGCTCGACGGAGATCGCCTTCTTCGTATCGCGCACCGATGACGTCTTGCGCGTGAACGGCGCGAGCGCGTTGAGCGGATTCTTGAACGACGTCCCGAGGGAGATCACGGCGAGCGCGGCGAGGACGACGACGAGCGGCAACGGCACCGGCGTCTCGGCCACTTCGGTCTCATCGACCGGCGACTGTTCGATCACCGCCTGCGCATGCTGGCCGCGTACTTCCTCGATCAGGTCGCGGGTCAGCAGTTCGTAGAGCGACTTGTTCGTGTCGAATTCGGAGAGTCGCGACATCTCCACGATGTCGCCGACCGTCGTCAAGCCATCGACGAGGTCGTAGATCAGTTTCTCTTCCTCGGAAATGCGGATCTTGTCCGCGCCGGCGCGTTTCTTCTTCGGCGCGCGCGTGCCGTCGAAGTCGATCTCGTCCGCCTCTTCCGCGCCGACGACCACGATCTCCTGGTCGGTCAGCTTCTTGCGGAAGATCATGTCGTACGAGCGGATCCGCTTCTCGATGATCGGCCACTCGTCGATCATCCGCGCGCCTTCCATCAGGATCGACTCGGCGGTGATCGGCACGACGTTGTCGCGGTCGTACTCGATCGTCGTCTCCTGCGAGAAGTGGTAGTCGCCGTCCTTCCAGCGGAAGAGGCGATAGACGATCTGCAGGATCTGAAGCTGGATGGCTTGCTTGAGCGAATCGGCGGAGATGATGCCGTAGTGGGTGAGGATGAAGCCGAGACGCTGCAGCGTCTCCTTCTGAATTTCGAGCGCGCGGTTGAGCTGATCCTGCGACAGCGTGCCGGTCTTGATCAGCACCGTGCCGAGGCGGTTCTCGAGGCGGCGGTTCAGCGAGTCGGCGCCGACGACCTTACCGTCGAGGAACGTGACGGTGACGGTGTCGTCCTTGCCGCGCAGCGTCAGCACACCGGTCTTCCGCTGAAGTCCGATCAGCTGAAAGATGTCGGCGAGACTGAAGTCCCGTAGTGTGCCTTCGAGTGCCATTTCGAATCAGGTCGTAACGACTCTCCGTTTGTAAACCGGGAGCGACATCATCACCCACATCACGATGGCGAGGGTGATGGCGATGGCGCGAACGATCAACTTCGCCGACTCCGCCACCGGACCGATCGCCGGGGCGAGACGTCCGGTGAGCACGGCGATGGAGACGAAGAAGAGGAAGATGAAGACGCCGAGCAGTCCGGCGATGGTCCGTCCCTCGATCAGCTGCGCCGAGCCGGGGATGAACGTGGCGAAGATGCGGTTCCGCGTCGCCATGCCGGTGTGGTAGTCGGAGACTTCCTCCAGTTTCGAGCGCTTGGTGTCGAGCGAGACGCCGTCGCGCTTGAGATAGATGTGGATGCACTGCGTGCAGTAGGTCGCGCTTTCACGCGCCGACTTGCAGCGATGGCAGAACGTGCGGCCGCACTTGATGCACTGGCCGGCATAGCCGCGGTGACGGCGGCGCATCCAGAGTAAGACCGCGATGATGATCGTCACCAGGGCGCCGATGGTCACGGGATTGATGGCGCTGGTGACCGGGTCGAAGTACGAGTAGTTGCCGAAGATCGAGCGCGCGGTGCCGCGCTTGGCGATCATCGCCGCGAGGTCCCACGCGTTCGGGATCGGCGGGTGGTACATGACGATCTTCTGCGGCGGCGGATTCGAAAGAAGCCGCTCGATGCCGGAGCGGTCGAGCGCCTTGGCGCGCTCGATCTGCTGGCCCTGTTCGTCGAACTTGTAGACCTCGCCGCTGGCCACCGAGTGGTTGTAGAAGGCGATGGCGAGCTTTGGATCGAGCTGCTGTGCGCGGTCGTATTCGGTGATCGCGGCGGAAAAGTCGTTGTCGAGGAAGTGCAGGTTGCCGATGTTCACGTGCGCGCCGGCGGAGTCGCGCAGTTCGGCCGAGCGGCGGTAGTGGACGCTGGCCTGCGGCTCGTTCCCGTCCTGCAGCTGGAGGTTGCCGAGGAGGAGCTGGAGGTCGGCGTTGTCGGGGATCAGGCCGACCAGCTCCTGCATGCGGCGCAGCGCTTCCGGCTGATAGCTCTTCTCCGCGCTGCCGATCGCCGACATCACGATCGGGCTGTCGACGCCGGCGGTCCAGTTGGCGGCCAGATCGAGCGCGATCGGAAGCAGCGCGACGATCAGGCAGACGATCGCGATCATGACGCGCTCGAGAATGCCGGCGTATCCGAAGAAGATGATGAGCCAGTAGAACGCCAGCCACACGGGGCCGAGCCAGACGAAGAGCGGGAGGAAGAGCAGCGCGAAGGCGAGCACCGTGACCGAGCCGCCGCGGAAGCTCTGCCCGAGCGTTTCGCGGAAGTCGTGGGCCATGGCGCGGCCGTAGCGGATGAAGAGCGAGATCGCGAAGACCGCGGCGGTCAATGCGAACGCCAGCGCGAGGCAGATCACGAGATCGGCCTGGCTGAGCAGGCGCGTGCGGTAGGTGAGGAAGACGTTGGTGAAGCCGCGGAAGTTCGACTGCAGCGCGGCGGCCCAGTTCTTCTGCGCCGCGGCGCGGTCAGCGAGCGCGAAGGCGACGGCGGGCGATTTCGGATCGAGCTGCAGCGCCGCCTTCGACGCCCAGGCGGCGACGTCTTTCGCGTTCGCCTTGTCGGCCTGACTGGCCAGCGCTGCCGCGGCCGATGCGTAGAGCGGATACGTGCGGACGCCGTACGACTTCCCGGTCTCGACCAGCTCGTTGGTTTTCTTGATTGCGAGATCGACGTCGCTCGTGTCCGCAGCGGCCGTGGCCTGCGGCCAGATGTCGCGAGGCGCAGGCTGTTCGGCACGGACGAAGATCGCCCACCCGCACAGCAGCAGCCCCCAGATCAGACGTCGTCTCATTCAGATGCTCTTCGTCCGTTGGACGTAGGCAAGCTTCAATTCTCCCAGATGCGTGGTCAGAAAGTCCTCTTCTTCAGGTGTCAGGTTACCCGCGGTCTTTTCCTGAAGGAGATTCAGGATGTCGATCATCTGGCGCGCGGCGCCGGGATCGATCTTCGCCTGCGGCTGATACGGATTCCGCAGCATGCCGAGGCTCATGTAGGCCTGCGCGATGAGCGGCTCGACGAAATTCGCAAATGGAGTCTCGGGACTTCCGGCGCGATCGGAGACCGAGCGGCGCTCTTTCGGCTCCGCCGGCTTCGCTTTCGGAGCGGCTTTCGCTTCGGACTTTGCTTCTTCGGTCGGCGGGGGCTGGGGCGGCGGCGCGGTGGCGACCGCGGGATCGGACGGGTGGATATCGTTCCGGAATTCTTCCTTGATCTCCCCCTCCGCGGTGAAGATCCGCTTGTCGGTGACTTTCAGTTCCTTTTTGTCGTTAGCCATCGGGCGATGTCTCGTCGAATCAAGGGTTTGGAATGTTAGCGCAGTTCAGATCGGGGATTCCGCGCTTCGAACGATACATAAAAAAGAGCCATTGAGCTATTGAGCTGTTCAGCCGTTAAGCTTCTGCGCTCAACGGCTCAACCGCTTAAACGCTCAACAGCTTTCTCATGAACATCTTTCAGATTCTCGAGTTCAACCAGTTCAACACCGGCTCCGTGCATCAGATGTTTCAGGCCGCCAGCGGTCTGCGAGAGCGCGGCCATGACGTCACCGTGATCAGCCGTCCAGATCCGGTTCTCGCGTCTAAGTGCGCGGAGCGCGGCGTCGCGTTCGCCGGCCTTCCGATGCGGCATCAGTTCGACATCCGCAGCATGCTTGCGCTGCGCAAGCTCGTGCGCGAGAAGCGGCCCGACGTCATTCACGTGCACAAGGGGATCGCCCATGCGCTGGCGCTCGCGGCGACGGCGCGCGATCCGGTCGGCGCGTTCGTCGTCAATCGCGGCGTGTCGTTTCCGCTCGACGTCTGGAATCGCGGCAAGTACCGGACGAAGCGCGTCGATCGCGTCGTCACCGTCTGCCAGCAGATCAAGGATGTGATCGTGGCGAGCGGACGGCTGCCGTCCGACAAGGTGGAAGTCGTCTACGCCGGCACCGACGTCGCGCTGTTCGATCCCGACCGCTGGGATGCGCGCGCGTTCCGCCGCGAGAAGAACATCGCCGACGATCGCTTCCTCATCGCGCAGGTCGGCGTCCGCGACTGGAAGGGTTGGAAGGAGCTGATCGACTCCGTCTCCGACGTCGTGTCCGCGCATCCGAACGTGCACCTTGCGCTCATCGGCTGCCGCAACGACGCCGAAAAAGCGGAGGTCATGGCGTACGCGAAGGAGCTGCCGGTCTCCGCGATCGAGTACCGCACCGACATGCCGAACGTCTTCGCGTCGTGCGATCTCGTCGTCGACGCGTCGTGGGCCGGCACCGGCATCACCGGCACGATTCGCGAGGCGATGGCGATGCGCCGGCCGGTGATCGCGAGCGATGCGGGCGGCAATCGCGAGCTCGTGTCGTCGAGTGAGGTCGGCTGGCTGATCCCGATGAAGGATCGCGCCGCGCTGACGAACGCGTTGCGCGAGGTGATCAAGGACCGCGCGCGCCGCGACGCGGTTGCGCAGCGCGCGCGCGAGCACGTCGTCAACGGCTTCTCGAAGGAGCTGCGGATTACGCGGCTGGAGTCGCTCTACACGCGCATCACTGAAGCAAATCGATGGGCGGACCGCCGTCCGGATACACCATGAGCTTCGAGTAGATCCATTTCCCCTGTTCGTTGACCGTGGCGATCGCTTCCACCGTCCCCTTGCCCTTGGGGCCGGAGATGGGGAAGGTGATGTTCGCGTGGCCGCCGTCGTTGTCGACGTTCACCGAGCCCTTCACCCACCATCCCGCTTCGACCGGCGAGCCGATCGCGGCGATGACGCGCGGATCGCTGGCCGCGCGGTCGCGCGCGCCCTTGAACGCGTCCGTCGATTTGATCGCGCCGAAGACGACCAGCACGATCACGGCGACCGCGGCGGCGCCAAGGACGATCAGGACGCTGCAGCCGATGAGGAACCACTTCAGGCAGCCCGACTTCTGCGGCGGCTGCTGCTGCCCTGGCTGTTGTGGCGGGATGTACTGCGGTGCGGCTGCGGTCATGACAGTGCCCTCACATGTTCGGCGACGCTCGAGGCGATACCTTCCATATCGTAGCCCCCTTCGAGCAGCGAGAGCACGCGGCCGCGGCAGTGGCGCTCGGCGCACTCGACGATGCGGCGCGTGATTTCTCCGTACGCCTGCTCGCTCACGTGCATGCCGCCGAGCGGGTCGCGGCGATGTGCGTCGAAGCCGGCGGAGACGAGGATCGCGTTCGGCGCGTAGTCGTCGATCACGCGCACCACTTCATCCTCCACGCTGCGCAGGTACTCCGCGTCGCCCGCCCCTTCTTCCAGCGGGATGTTCAGCGTGAAGCCGCGTCCTTTCCCCTCGCCGTTCTCTTCGCGCGCGCCGGTGCCGGGATAGAACGGATAGCGATGCATCGACGCGTAGAAGACGTCGTCGCGCTCTTCGAAGAGATGTTGCGTGCCGTTGCCGTGATGGACGTCGAAGTCGAAGATGAAGACGCGCTCGATCCCCTGCTGCTCGAGCAGCCATTCCGCGGCGCAGGCGATGGTGTTGAAGAAGCAGAAGCCCATCGCCTCCGTCCGCTCGGCGTGATGTCCCGGCGGCCGCGCAATGACGAACGCGCGCTTGCTCTCGCCGTACGACCAGATGTCTTCCGCCGCCGCGAGCGCTTCCGCCACCGCGCCGCGCGCCGCGGCGAAGGTCGAGGTCGAGATCGGATTGTCGAGCGAGTGAAAGAGCCGCATCCCCGCGCGGCACGCCGTCTCGAGTTCGCGCTCGTAATCGAGCGAGTGGACCTTGGCGATGATGCGGCCGGAGTCGGGATGCGTGGTGACGTCGCGGACGAACGTCTCCGCGAGCCCGGCGCGGCCGACGCCGTCGACCGCCGCGTCGAGACGCCGCGGATTCTCCGGATGTCCCACGCCGGTGTCGTGCCGGTAGAAGACGGAGCCGATGTAGGTTTTGAGCATTTGAGCTGTTGAGCGATTCAGCGGTTTAGCTTAACTGCTCAATGGCTGAACAGCTCAATCGCTCGCTTTTCTGGTACAACTCGCGCTCTTGCGACGCGCTCTCCACATCATTGCCATCGCCGTCCTCACGATTGTCTTCCTCGGTTTCTTTCTCTGGAACAGCAATCTTCACGACGTCTGGAAGATCATCCGCGCGACCAGCGTCCCCTGGTTCGTCGCCGGTCTCATCATCAATTTCATGGCGCTCGTCTTCCGCACCATCCGCTGGCGGAAGCTGCTCGACGTCGATCAGAGTCCCGCGTTCTATCCGACCTTCTTCGCCAATACCGTCGGCTACATGCTCTCGACCGTGCTGCCGATCCGCGCGGGTGACGTCGCGCGTCCCGCGCTGCTCTCGCGCCGCACGAATGTCCGTTTTTCCGCCGCCCTCGGCACAGTGCTGACCGAGCGCATCCTCGATCTCTACAGCCTCCTGTTCCTCTTCGTTTACTACGTCGTACGGCACTGGTCCGATTACTCCGGCTCGCACGCGTACACGCTGATCAAGAGCGGCGCGGTCGCCGCGATCGGCGTGCTCGCCGCGCTGACCGTGCTCGTCGTCGGCGTCTTCGCCTTTCGGGAGCGCATTCGCCGGCTGCACGCGTGGGTCGGGAAGTTCGTGCCGCAGCGCTTCCGCGATCCGTGGATGCGCTTCTTCGATTCATTCGCGCAATCGATGCACCTCGCGCGGCGGCCGGCGACGCTCGCCGTCGTCCTCGGCGCGACGATCGGTGTCTGGTTCTGCCTCACCGCGCAGTTCTGGTTCGTCCTCGTCGCGAACCGTCATCCGCTGCCGTTCGATGCGAGCTTCTTCATCAGCGGACTCTCGACCCTCGGCCTCGCCATCCCCACGCCCGGCGGCGTCGGCGGCTTCCACAAAGCCTGTCAGCTCGTGCTGACGACGTTCTACGGCTTCGACATCGACTCGTCGGTCGCCGTAGCGTTGTTGTTTCACGTCGTGGGGACGCTGCCCGTGGTTCTAACAGGGCTTGTCCTGTTTGCGAGGGAGGGTCTTCGCTGGAAGGACGTCGTTCGCGAGACGACGGATAGCAGATAGCGGATAGCAAACTTCTGCGTGACCTTGCTATCAGCTATCTGCTTCCTGCTATCTAACGTGTGATATACGGCGCGTCATGCGCTGTCCGTTCTGCGGGAACACCGAGGATCGGGTGGTCGATTCGCGAGAGAGCCGGGAAGGAGAAGTCATCCGCCGGCGGCGCGAATGTGTTCGTTGCGAGCGGCGCTTCACCAGCTACGAGAAGATCGACATCGAGCCGTTCATGGTGGTGAAGCGCGACGAACGGCGTGAACCGTATGACCGCGAGAAACTCATGCGAGGCCTCCACATCGCCTGCCGCAAACGGCCGGTGCCGGAGGCTGCGCTGGAGCGTCTCGCCGATTCCATCGAGCGCGGCATGCACGATTCGGGGGAGCGGGAAATCTCGAGCCAGCAGCTCGGGACGATGGTCATGGACCGTCTGCGCGAGCTCGATCCGGTGGCGTACGTGCGATTCGCCTCGGTCTACCGGCGCTTCGAAGACGTCGAAGCGTTCGTCAAAGAGTTGCACGGGTTGAAATGAGCACCACTACGGCAGGAACAGCCATTGCACAAGAACAGCCCGGTTCCTCGCCTGCACGAATGAAGAGGCCTACATGACTGACGCGAATGAAACCGCGAAAGAAGAAGCAATCAAAATCCCCGACGTCCTTCCGGTTCTGCCGCTGAAGGATCTCGTCATCTTCCCCTTCATCATCGTGCCGCTGTCGGTGTCGCGGGAGAAGTCGATCAATGCCGTCGACCAGGCGCTGGCCGAGAACCGCGTGATCATGCTGACCGCGCAGAAGGACTTCCAGAACGAGGATCCGGGGGAAGAGGACCTCTACCGCGTCGGCACGGTGGCGATCATCATGCGCATGCTGAAGCTGCCCGATGGCCGCATCCGCATCCTGGTGCAGGGCCTCAGCCGCGCGCGCATCGACTACTTCATCCAGACCGCCCCGTTCTTCAAGGCGAAGATCACGCGGATCGAAGAACCGATCACCAAGGATCGTCCGCTGGAAGTCGAAGCGCTGATCCGCTCGGTCAAACAGAACCTCGATCGCGCCGTCTCCCTCGGCAAGAACATCTCGCCCGAGGTGATGGTCATCGCCGCCAACCTCGACGATCCCGCGCGCCTCACCGACCTCGCGGCGTCGAACCTCGACCTCAAGCTCGAGGAGGCGCAGGGCATCCTCGAGACCATCGATCCGGTCGAGCGTTTGAAGAAGGTCAACGAGCTCCTCACGCGGGAGATCAACCTGTTGACCATGCAGCAGGAGATCTCCACCGCCGCGCAGGGCGAGATGAACAAGTCGCAGCGCGAGTACTTCCTCCGCCAGCAGCTCAAGGCGATTCAGTCGGAGCTCGGCGAAGGGGAAGAGCTGGCGGAAGAGGTCGAGAACTACCGCAAGAAAATCGAGGAGAAGCAGATCACCTCGGAAGCGCGCGAAGAGATCGAGAAGCAGATCAAGCGGCTCGAGCGCTCGCATCCCGACTCGGCGGAAACGTCGATCATCCGCACATATCTCGACTGGATGACCGGCCTGCCGTGGGGCCAGATGTCGGCCGACAACCACGACCTGCAGCGCGCGCGGCAGATCCTCGACGAAGACCATTACGACCTGGAGAAGATCAAGGAGCGCATCCTCGAATACCTCGCGGTGCGCAAGTTGCGCGGGCAGAAGATGAAGGGCCCGATCCTCTGCTTCGTCGGACCTCCGGGCGTTGGCAAGACCTCGCTCGGCCGTTCGGTCGCGCGTGCGCTCGACCGCAAGTTCGTCCGCATCTCGCTCGGCGGCGTGCGTGATGAAGCCGAAGTTCGCGGACACCGCCGCACGTACGTCGGCGCCTTGCCGGGACGCATCATCCAGGGCATCAATCAGGCGCAGACGTCGAACCCGGTGTTCATGCTCGACGAGGTCGACAAGATCGGCGCCGACTATCGCGGCGATCCGTCGTCCGCGCTGCTCGAGGTGCTCGATCCCGAACAGAACTTCTCGTTCCGCGATCACTACCTCGGCGTGCCGTACGACCTCTCCAACGTGATGTTCATCGTCACGGCGAACGTCCTCGACACGATTCAGCCGGCGTTCCTCGATCGCATGGAAGTCATCCGCCTCTCCGGTTACACGGACGAGGAGAAGCTGTCGATCGCGCGCCAGCACCTCATCCCGAAGCAGATGGAAGAGAACGGGATCAAAGAGATCAACGTGAACTGGACCGATGGCGGGATCACGCGCGTCATCACCGGTTACACGAAGGAAGCGGGACTGCGCAACCTGGAGCGCGAGATCGGCACGATCTGCCGCAAGATCGCGGTGCAGGTGGCGGAAGGAAAGACCGCGGAGAGCTATCGCATCACCGACGCGAACATCGACAAATACCTCGGGCCGATGAAGCATTTCGCCGAGGAGCTGCTGGAGCGCGATCAGGTCGGCGTGGCCACCGGACTGGCGTGGACCGCGGTCGGCGGCGACATCCTCTTCATCGAGGCGACCGCGGTGAAGGGCAAAGGCAAGCTCTCACTCACCGGCCAGCTCGGCGAGGTGATGAAGGAGTCGGCTCAGGCGGCGCTCACGTATGCACGTGCCCACGCCGAAGAGCAGGGCATCCCCGACGACTACTTCGAAACGCACGACATTCACATCCACGTGCCGGCGGGCGCGATCCCGAAAGACGGGCCTTCGGCCGGCATCACGATCACGAGCGCGATCATCAGCGTGCTCACCGGACGTCCGGTGAAGCGCAACGTGGCGATGACCGGCGAGGTCACGCTGCGCGGCGACGTGCTGCCGATCGGCGGCGTGAAGGAGAAAGTGCTCGCGGCGCGCGCGGCGAAGATCAACACCATCATCATGCCGAAGCTCAACGAGCGCGATCTGATCGACGTCCCCGAGCCGATCAAGCGCGACATGCAGTTCCACTTCGTCGAGCATGTCGAAGACGTGCTGGCGATCGCGCTGCTCGACAAGAGCGCGGCGGAGCAGAAGACGACGGATCGCGCGGGACGGGAATCGAAGCCGTTGCCCGAGCCGGAGCCGGCGGCAGTGACGACGTAATCAGTTGCGCGCCGGTTTCGGATAGACGGCGGGCGAGCGGTGCCCTTCGGCATCGACCGCCCGCACTCCGAACACGAAGTTGTCCTTCGACACGTCTTTCACCGTGTAGCTCGTGACGCGGCCGACTGCGAGCGAATGTTCCCAGTTGATCGCGGTCGTTGCGCGCCAGACGACTTCGTAATGATCGGCGTCGTCGCTCCCGTCCCACGCGAGGTCGGTGTCATTCGTCAAACGCGCGGTGATGACGCGGACGTTCTTCGGACGCGCCGGTGCGAGCGCGAGCTCCGCCAGCGCGGCGACGTTCACGCGCGCGACGTTCGCGATGTACGGGAAGTCGTCGAACTGCGGCAGGTCGCCGTATTGCTTGCCGTCTTCGATCCGCACGTTCTGATGCTGATGGTCGAAGTTCTCTACGGGCTCGGTGAAGCGGACCGCGGGGTAGCCCTGCTCGAGGAACGGCACGTGGTCGCCGCTGCGAAGGAAGCGGTCGCGGCGATCGATCAGCCAGACGTGAAACTTCGGCGTGTGCCTGCGCGCGGCATCGTCGATGTAGCGCGACAGAATGCGCGAGTCGGAGTCGGTCTCGCCGCCGAAGACGCGTACCCGATCGTGGCCCTTCCCAGAGCTATGTCCGACGATGTCGTTCGTGAACATCGCTTCGATGTTCATCCCGTTCTTCTTCGCCTGTTCGGCGAAGTAGGTCGAGCCGACGAGTCCCTGCTCTTCGCCGGCGACGGCCATGAAGACGATCGTGGCGTCGAATGGATGCGGCGCCATCGCGCGCGCGGCCTCGAGCACGACGGCGACACCCGATGCGTCGTCGTTCGCGCCCGGTGCATCGCAGTCGGCGTCGGTCGGACTGGAGCACATCGAGTCGTAGTGGCCGCTCACGACGTAGACGCGATCGGGCGACTTCGTGCCGCGCAGCGTGGCCACGACGTTCGTCACCTTCGTCGCTTTCGCGATGCGCGGATAGCGGCCCGGCTGCTGCTCGAACGTCTGCAGCTCGACCGTCATGCGGCCGTCCGACGTCGCGGCGATCTTCTGAAATTCGGAGTAGAGCCAGTCGCGTGACGCGCCGATGCCGCGCTTCGGGTCGTCCTGCGCGGAGAGCGTGTTGCGCGTGCCGAAGGAGACGAGCGTGTTGACGGTGCGCTCGACGTGCTTCGCGTCGATGGTGGAGAGGATCAGCGCGATCGAGACCGCGAGGCGTCTCACGACATGCGGGAGACGAGCCGCTGTGCTGACGGCAGCAGCGAGGCGGCGATCGCGATTTTGATCATGTCAGCGACGATGAACGGCGCGACGCCGGTCGTCCAGGCGATCTTCGCGCTGGTCAGCGTCGCCAGCCAGGAGAAGCCGCCGGCGTAGATCACCACGAGCGCGGCGAGCATTCCGCAGACGGCGCGGAAGATCGAGCTGCCCCAGCCGCGCTCCGACACGAAGCCGGCGAGCCAGGAGGCGAACGGATACGACCAGAGATAGCCGGCGGTCGGCGCGATCAGCCAGACCGGTCCGCCGTGACCCTGGGCGAAGACCGGCAGGCCGCTCATCCCTTCGAAGAGGTAGAGCGCCGCGGCGGCCGCGCCGCGCCGGGAGCCGAGCGTGACGCCGACGAGCAGCACCGCCACCGGCTGGAGCGTGAGCGGAACGGGTGAGCCGGGAATCGGAATCGCCACCTGCGCCGCCAGTGCGATCAGGATCGATGCCGCGATGATGGTCAAGACATTGACCACCGCGCGGCCGCGGATCACACGCTCAAGAAGGATGTGCGGAATCGTCGTTTCCATGCTTCTCTTCCCCCAGCACCAGAATCGCCGGCAGCAGCGTGATCGCGGCGATGCCGCTCAAGCCGATGCCGAAAAACGAAGCATAGCCGATCGATCGAAGACCGGGATAGTGCGAGAAGGCGAACGAGCCGTAGCCGACGATCGCCGTCAGCGCCGCCATCAGAATCGCCTTGCCGGTCTCGTGCGCCGACAAGTGGAACGTGGCCGGATTCTCCACGTAGCGCTGCAGCATGTAGATCGCGTAGTCGGTCGCCACGCCGATGATCATCAGTCCGACGAAGATGTTCATGAAGTTGAACTCGAGGTCGAACAGCGCCATCAGGCCGAGCATCCCCGCCGCGCCGGCCACGAACGGCACGAACGTCAGCAGCGTCATCTTTACGCTGCGGAAGCTGGCGATCATCAGCACCGCCACCGCGAGGAAGCCGATGATCGTCGCGTTCTTCGCGTCGTTGCGCACGATGCGGCGCAGCGTGCCGCTCACCAGGTTCACGCCGGTGACGATGTCGTTCGGATGTTTCGCCGCGACGTCGAGCAGTTTCTGCGGCACTTCGCGCGGCCACTTGCCGCCGGTCGGATAGAAATAGATGACTGACATCCACGTACCGTTCGGCGTCTTCTTCACGAAGCGCTCGGTCAGCTTGAGCAGCTCAGGATTGCCGAGATTCGTCAGCGTCACCGGCTCCTTCGGCTGCAGCGCCTGCTCGAAGAGCGGCATGTAGGTCTCGTAGGTCGACGGGCGGAAGTCGTTCTCCGTCAGCGCCGCGTAGAACGTGTCGTGAATGCGCTTCGGATTGAAGCGGTCGTTCGTGCCGCGCTGCAGCTCCGCGATCGTCGCGAGCTGCTGCTCGCGCGGCGGGAGGAACGTGGCGATCGACTGGTACGACGCGATGGTGCGATCTTCGACCAGCGTCGAGAGATCGTGCGTCGCCGACTGCGTGCGGGCCAGGACGTCGTCGAGCGACTTCCCTTCGATCACCCACATCATGAAATCGAACGACTGCCCGAACTTCTCGGTGATGCGCGCCTGCGTCACGACGCCCGGGTTCCCCTTCGCGCGAAGGTCCTGGATGTTGTCGCTGAAGCGAAGGCGCGTGGAGAGCAGGCCGCAGACGACGATGAAGATCGCCCAGATGATGATCGTCGCCTTCGGCCGCGCGATCGACGCGTCGATGATGCGCCCCGCGCCGAAGGAGTGGAGGTAGAGCTTCGGCGCCTTGCGGCGCTCGCGGCGCTCGCTCAGCACGATGAGCGCGGGCAGCAGGAACACCACCGCGAGGAGGAACAGCAGGATGCCGGTGCCGGTGAGGAAGCCGAGCTGCGTCATGCCGCGGAAGTCGGTGGCGAGGAACGCGTAGAACGTCGCGGCGGTGGTGATGGCGGCGATCAGCACGCCGGGGAGCGTGGTGCGGATCGTGGTCACGATCGCGTGCTGCATCGACTCGCCGCGATTGCGCTCGTCGACGTAGCGGCCGTAGAGGACGGTGATGAAGTCGATGCCGAGGCCCGCGAGCAGCGCGGCGAAGCCGGCGCTCGCCGACGAGAGCTGGCCGTAGACGACGCCGGCCATGCCGAACGTCAGCAGCAGTCCGAGGACCAGCGGCGCGCCGGCGTAGCCGAGCGAGGCGGCGCGGCGGAAGGCGTAGAGGAAGAGCGCGAGCACGCCGATGACCGAGCCGATGATGTTGACGATCACGTCGTAGCGGATCAGGTCCGCGTCGCCGTTCGCGATCTCGTAGCCGCCGGTGTGCGTGATCTTCGGCAGCGGCGTTCCCTGCGGCGCGTTCTTCTGGAACGTCTTCATCGCGTCCGCTTCGATCAACGCCCCTTCCTGCAGCAGGGCCTTGCCGAACGGCACGTCCTGCGCGGGACGCCGCGGCTTCGTCAGGATGATCAGTGTGCTGTGGTCGGCGGAGAGGTAGTAGCCGCTCGACGCGTCCATCTTGAAGCCGCCGCCGGAGAGCTTGAATTTGTTGAGGTAGACCGGCAGGAGGTTGAACGGGTCGTACTGCACCAGCGGCTTCATGGCGAACGCCTGCGGCGTCTGCAGCATGGCGTGATTGCGTGACACCGATTCGTGGATGCCGGCGTCGGAGAGCTTCGTCTCGACCTGTTTCAGTTCTTCAGGCGTGAGAAACAGCAGCGCGCGCGGCAGGACGTCTTCGATGAAGTCGAGCGGGTTCGGGATCTTGTACGAGACGTCCTCGATGCGCGGGTTCCTGCGATAGCCTTCGGCGATGGCGTCGATGAGGGAGTCGAACTCATGGACGTCGTGCCCCTTCGGCAGGTCGAGGACGACGATGTGGTAGTCGATCGTGCCGAGGTCGCGCAGCACTTTCCGGAAGTCATTCACCTGCTTGTTCTTCTGGGGGATCAGGTTCAGCAGGTCGGGGTCGAAGCTGATGCGGCTCGCTCCCCAGATGGCGGCCGCGGCGACGAACAGGGCGATGATGGCGATGCGCTTGCTGTGTCTGAGGCAGAGACGGGCGAGGCCATCGAGGAGACGGTCGAAGGTTGGTTTAGCCAAGGGAGCCGGGAGTTAACATGCGACGAAAGGCGAGTCAAGAAAATCAAATGGAGCGACAGGCGCCCTCGCCTGTCGAATTGCTGAATGACAGGCGAGGGCGCCTGTCACTCCACGTGGTCGTGTTTCCCCTTGTCCTGCTGCTGTTTGGCTGCCCGAAGGCCGAGCCGCTGACGGCGCAGAAAGCGGAGGAAATTCTCCGCGCGTACGAGGTCTCGACGGAGCCGATCTACGCCGAGGTGCCGCAGCGCGTCTGGTGGAGTCCGAAGGCGCCGCAGGATGCGTACGACGTGAAGGCGCTCGAGACGCTGCGCAATCTCGAGCGCGCCGGCTATCTCACCGTGACCGAATCCCACGACGGCGACACGACGTCGTACACCGGCAAGGTGACGCAGAAGGGCTTCACCCTCATCGGCACCGCGCCGAGCAATCGCGGCCCCTGCTTCCGCGCCACGATCTGCTTCAAGAAAATCGACGGCCTGCGCAACTTCGAGCGCCATCCGAACGAACCGACCACTGGCCACGGAGATCTTGTCTGGCACTACGAACGGCCGACGCCGATGTACGAGCTCTTCACCACGAAGATCAACAAGGAGCTGCAGAAGCCGTACGCCTCGGCGGTGTCGTTCTTCTGGAAGGATCACGCCTGGCACTTCGACGTGATGGTGCGGAAGAGCCCTGTGTGAGGGGTAGCCCGTACGCCGGATTGATTGCAGAAAAGCAAGAATTTGGAAAGACCCCGACGCACCGGCAGTTCGCGCGTGCGTCGGGCCCGTTCCCCATGTGCGTTCCTCGGTGAACCTTCTTGGTTCCGACTACGCCGAGGTAGGGAAAACCCGCGAAATGTCCCTCTTCTCATTAGAGGGACAAGGTGGCTGCACTCGAGTGGCATCGCATCCGCGAGGCGAAGCTGCATCACTGGCTCATCGCGGCAATTCTGACCGTAATCGGTCTGATTCTCGCGCACTATCACTGGATGATGCGATCGCGGAACGCTGTGTACGGCGTGCTGCAGAGAATTGTTTCCGTGTCGCCCTTTCCCAACGTCGTGGTGGTGCTGATCGGAGACGAAGAGTTCTATTCGCGGGCGCTCGAACATCGACAACCACTCAAGCGTGACTATGTCGGCGTGCTCGTCGATCGAATCGCGGCCGGCAATCCGGAGTTGATCGGCATCGACGTGGAGATGCGCTCTCCCGATCCCGCCCGTGCCGACGCCCTTGATTGGGCAACGGAGACGGAGACGTTTCGTGGCATCGTGATGCGGGTTTCGCAGCAATGCCCGATCGTCGTGGCGAAGGCGCTCACACTCGATGAGCACGATCAATGGATTGCCGACGCCGACGTATCAGATCTGATGACCGGCATTCGTCGAGTGACGCGCGGATATCTGAACGTACCGAACGATCTGCGCCAGATCCCGCTGAACCTCGTCACGTCCGTCGGCGAGCTTCCTTCCTTTTCCCAGGCAGTTGTGGAGGCCAAGGTGCGCAGACCCGTCGTTGTGCCGGCGGGAGATCGCGACCTTCCGTACGCGGTGTTTCGCGAACGAAGATTTTTCGAAACTGTCCAGGCAAACCGAGTGCGCACCGCGCAGCTTTCCGAGCTATCCGAGTGGTTTTCGCACCGAATTGTCCTGATCGGCGGTGACTGGGGTCTTCACAAGCGAGGAGACACCGAGAGGATCGACATTGCCGACACGCCGGTTGGTGCAATCGCCGGTGTATACGTTCATGCGACGTATATCGAATCGCTGCTGCACGGAACCATGCGCGCCATGCCGCCGTGGGTGAAGATCTGCGTTGAGGTGATGCTTGCCGCCGCGGCATCGCTTTTGTTCGTGGCGTCGAGAGGCTACTGGCGGCTGATCACGGTCGTCGCCGGAACGCTCGTCGTCCTGTTGCTGACGTTTTTCTTCTGGCAAAACCTGGGGATGTTTTTTGAAGCCTTCGTACCGACGGTGCTTCTCGGTGTGCACGTCATCGGCGAACAGATCATCGACTGGCGGGATCGCGCAAACGCCGCCGAAGCAGAGGAAGCGCATGAGAAAAAGGGACGTGGTGCTAGTCATCCTGCTGGTGGGACTTATCGGGTTTTTCATCATCGAGCTGGGCGGTAAACACACATCGATCTCAAGAAAGATTGCCGGGGCATGGGCCGCCATGTTCGGAAGGGATGCGAAGAACATTCGTTACGAATCCGTGCCGATGGCTGCTCCCGCCGCGCCGATGACCGCGACAACCGACACCACGTCGACTTCAGATGTCCCCCCGCCCGCCACTCTAATCAGACCGTCTGTCAGCTACGAAAAAAGCCAATACGAAATAAGACGCGTGGAGCGAAGAGTACCGGTGTCGGCGTCTGCGCCCCCTCCGCCGCCTCCGCCTCCGAAGCCCGTAATTAAGCCCTAGCTAGCGACGCATCCGCTCGATGCCACTCGCTCCGGCGATGATCGCCTCGGTAGCTTCGATCGGAAAGAATCCTGTCTCCACGACGCCGGCGCATTCGCGGATCTTGTCGACGACGACGGCGATGTCGTTGCCCCACGGGATGCGGACGTCGACGATGCGATTGCCTTCGTCGGTGATGCGCGGCTCGCCGTCCTGCATCCGCAGTTCGGGATGCAGCCGCATCTTCACGAAGCGGCGCATGAGCACGTCGAGCGCGAACGGCGTGACTTCGACCGGCAGCGTGCCGGTGCCGAGGCGGTCGACGAGCTTCGATTCGTCGGCGATGACGATGAAGCGCGCGGCCTGCTGCTCGACGATCTTCTCGCGCAGCAGCGCGCCGCCGCGGCCTTTGATCAGGCGCAGTTGCGCGTCGATCTCGTCCGCACCGTCGACCGCGAGATCGAGCGGCGCGAGCTCCGACAGCGTCGCCAGCGGGATGTCGAGCGATCGCGCGAGGTCTTCCGTTCGCTGCGAGGTGCAGGTGCAGCGCACTTCGCGCGCGAGCGGCGAGGCGGCGAGGAGTCGCACGAATTCTTCCGACGTCGAGCCGGTGCCGAGGCCGAGCTTCATCCCCGCGCGCACTTCGGCCAGCGCTGCGCGCGCGGCCTCGACCTTCATCGACTGCGCGGTCATCGTCAGTACCCGCCCGCCGCGCCGCCATGGCGCGGATCGGCGACCGCGATGATCTTGCCGTTCATGATCTGAACCGCGTGGATGTCGCCGATCGGATCGCGTTGCTTGACGGGGTGCCCCATCGCCGACAGCGCGTCGACCGTCTCCTGCGGCGCGAGCCCGCGCTCGAAGAAGAGCTCCTCCGGCAGTCCCTGGTGATGCCAGCGGGGCGCGGAGATCGCCTCGTACAGCGACTTGTTGTAGACGACGACGTTCAGGAAAACCTGGAGCACCGAGGTCGGAATCGTCGCGCCGCCGCGCGTGCCGAGAGCCATGAACGGCTTGCCGTTCTTGAGCACGATCGTCGGCGACATCGACGACGCCATCCGCTTGCCCGGCTCGATCGCATTCGCGGCGCCCTGGATCAATCCGTACAGATTCGGCTTGCCCGGCGCGGTGGTGAAGTCGTCCATCTCGTCGTTGAGGAAGAAGCCGCAGCCGGGGACGACGTAGCCGCTGCCGAAGTTGTCGTTCAGCGTGGTGGTCAGCGAGACGATGTTTCCGTGCGCGTCGATGATCGAGAAGTGCGTGGTGTGATTCGATTCCGCGAGGACGCTGCCCGGCTCGGTGAGCGCGACGGTCGGCGTCACCGCATTCAGCTTGATCGATGAGCGCCACACCTTCGCGCGATCCTCGGAGAGCAGCTCGCGATACGGGATGCGTGTCGTCGTCGGATCGCCGAGGTACTTGTTGCGATCGATGTAGGCGCGGCGCTCCGCCTCGAGCTCGAGATGCAGTGCGCGCGGCGTTTGAAAGCCGGCGGCCGCGAGGTCGTAGCCGGCGAGGATGTTCAGCGTTTCGCCGATGACGAGGCCGCCGGCGGACGGCGGCGCCATCGTGTAGAGCTCGTACTCGCCGAACTTGATCGCGATCGGTGCGCGCCACACCGGCTTGTATTCGCGCAGGTCGCGATAGCCGATGATGCCGCCGGCGTCGCGAATCGCTTCGATGAAGCGCTTCGCGGTCTCGCCTTCGTAGAACTCGCGCGCGCCGAGAGCGGCGATGCGATCGAGTGTGCCGGCGAGATCCTTCTGCACCAGTCGCGCGCCCGAGGCGAGCGGCTGACCGTTCGGATAGAAGATCGCCGCCGTGCTCCCGAACTGATCCATGTTGCGATTCTTTTTTTCGGTCGCGAGGTCGTCGGCGAGCTCCGCGTCGACGATGAAGCCGTCGCGTGCGAGACGCACCGCGGGATCGATCAGCTCGCGCCAGGAGCGCGAGCCGAAGCGGTCATGCATCGCCTCCAGGCCGGAGACCGCGCCCGGCACGCCGCCGGCGAGCGGTCCGGTCTGCGATGCCTTGCTCGGATTGCCGTCGGCCTGCACGTACATGTCGCGCTTCGCCGCGCCCGGCGCGACTTCGCGGAAGTCGAGCGTCCAGACGGACTTCGTTTTCGCGTCGTAGTAAACGAGGAAGCCGCCGCCGCCGATGTTGCCGGCCTGCGGATGCGTGACCGCGAGCGCGAACGAGACGGCGACTGCCGCGTCGATCGCGTTGCCGCCGCGCTTGAGGACGGCGAGTCCGACCTGTGTGGCCTGCGGTGAAACGGTCGATAAGGCCGCGCGCGTGGCCTGCACGCTCGAACCAGCGAGCGCGCTCTGCGCGAGGAACAACAGGACGAGTGAGACTTTCTTCATGATCGTGCGCGACCTCTTCGCGCCACGCGATTTCTGTCGTAGATGATCTTCAGTCCGCGCAACGTCAGCGTCTCGTCGACGTGCTCGATGTGCTCGCTCTCAGCCGCGAGCAGTTGTGCGAGACCGCCGGTGGCGACGATCGTCTTCAGTCCTTCGACCTCTTCGCGCATCCGCCCGAGGATGCCGTCGACGAGGCCGAGGTAGCCGAAGAAGATGCCGGATTGCATGTTGACCACGGTGTTCGTTCCGATTACGTGCGGCGGCCGCTTGATGTCCACGCGCGGCAGCCGCGCGGCGCGCGCAAACAGCGCCTCGGCGGAGATGGTGAGGCCGGGCGCGATCACGCCGCCGACGTACTTCGCATCAGCGGTGACGACGTCAAAGGTCGTCGCCGTGCCGAAGTCGACGATGATCGCGGGTCCGCCGTAGGTCTCGTACGCCGCGACGCAATTCACGATGCGGTCGGCGCCGACCTCGAGCGGATTGTCGACGTGAATGGCGATCCCGGTCTTGATCCCCGGCTCGACGAACAGCGGCTCGATGCCGAAGAACTTCTGCACCATGCCGGAGATCACGCCGTTGATCGGCGGGACGACCGACGCGATCATCGCCCCTTCGAGCGCGACGTCGCCGACCAGTTGGCGGGCGAGGATGCCGTACTCGTCGGAGGTGCGCTCGCGCGCCGTCGCGAGCCGCCACGAGCTGAGCAGCTCTTCTCCTTCGAAGAGGCCGAGGACGATGTTCGTGTTGCCAGCGTCGACGACGAGGACGTTGGACGGCATTAGGAGAGAATGATATCTCCCGCGCTCACCGCGATCGTTTCCGCGCCGTCGCGCAGCAGCGCGCGCCCCTGCTCGTCGATGCCGATCCACGTTCCGGCGACGGTGCGCTCGCCGATGACGCAGGTGATGCGGTCGCCGGGCTTGTGGATCGAAAGACGGCGCCACTCTTCGATCACTTCGTCGTGCACGAGCGGCTTCGCCAGCCGCGCGTCGACGTACTCGATGAAGGCGATCGTCGCGTCGTCGATGCCGGTGAAGGCGCGCGGCGACGCTTCGCTGATGGCGATCGCGTTCGGCGCGTCGGTCACCGGCTCGACGTTCACGCCGGTGCCGATGAGCAGGAACGCGCGCTCGTCCTGAATACGCGCTTCGATCAGGATGCCGGCGATTTTTCTGCCCAGGACGAAGACGTCGTTCGGCCACTTGATCCGCGCGTCGATGCCGAAGACGTCGCGCAGAAATCCGGCGACGATGTTCGCCATCGCCAGCGGCACGAGCGGGAGCTGCGACGTCGGCCGCGTGATCATCGTCGTCGCGTAGATGCCCTTGCCGGCGGGCGACGACCACTGCCGCTGATTGCGTCCGCGGCCGGCGAACTGCTCGCCCGCGATGATCATCGCCTGCGGCAGCGAGAGCTCGTTCTCGATGCACTCGGCGACGATGCGGCGCGCGACGAGGTTCGTCGACGCGACGCGTGGCACGAATGCCAGCGACTCGATAATCTTCAGTTTCGCGACGAGATCGCTTTTCACTGATTCTGTTCGAGCTTGGCGATCCGCTCGCGCAACTCGATCAGCCGCGCTTGCGCCCCCTGCACGATGGCCGGCGGCGCGTTTTTCACGAACTGCTCGTTCGCCAGTTTCGCGACGAGTGCGTCCAGCTCCTTGCGCAACTTCTCGAGCTCGCGCGCGAATCGCTCGAGCTGCTCCTTGCTCACTTCACGCGGCGGGAACTCGATGGCGATGGCGAAGCCTTCGACCACGTCGTGGTGCGCGCCTTCCGGAGCGGCGCCGCCGACGATCACTTCGGTGAGGCGCGCCAGCTCGATCAGCAGGTACGAGTAGTCGTTGAAGAACTTCGCCTCGCGCTCGTCGGCCGGCGTGATGAAGAGCTTGAAGCGATCCTTCGGCGTGAAGCCGCGCTCCACGCGTACGTTGCGCACCGTGCTGATGATCGACGTCACCGCCTTGATCATCCGGTCCGCCTCGGCGTCTTCGAGCACGTCCTCCGACACCGGGTACGGCGCCACCATGATCGACGGCTCCACGCCGCCGAGCTTCAGCCAGATCTCGTCGGTGATGAACGGCATGAACGGATGGAGCAATCTGAGCGAGCGATCCAACACTTCGAGCAGCACACGCTTCGCCTGCTTGCGATCCTGATCGGTGCCGTGCTTCCCGAGGAGCACCGGCTTGACCATCTCGATGTACCAGTCACAGAACTCGTGCCAGAAGAAGTGATAGATCGCGTTCGACGCCTCGTCGAAGCGGAACGCGGAGAGCGACTTGTTCGCCTCGCGCGTCGTCTCGTTCAGCCGCGAAAGAATCCAGCGTTCGACCGTGCCGAGCGCGTCGCGATCGATGTTGCCGGCGGACTTCAGCTCGACGTCGAGATGCATCATCGCGAACCGCGATGCGTTCCAGATCTTGTTCGCGAACGCGGCGTAGCCCTGCACGCGCGACTTCGCCAGCGGGATGTCGCGGCCGGTGGCGAAGATCGCCAGCGTGAAGCGGAGCGCGTCGGCGCCGAACTCGTCGATCACGTCGAGCGGATCGATCACGTTCCCCTTCGTCTTCGACATCTTCTGTCCATGCTCGTCGCGCACGAGACCGTTGAGGAAGACCTGGCTGAACGGCACGGTGCCGGTGAAGCGGAGTCCCATCATGATCATCCGCGCCACCCAGAAGAAAAGGATGTCGAAGCCGGTGATCAGGACGTCGGTCGGATAGAAGGTGGCGAGGTCGGGCGTCTTGTCCGGCCAGCCCATCGTGGAGAACGGCCAGAGCGCTGACGAGAACCAGGTGTCGAGGACGTCGGTCTCCTGCGTGATCGACGTCGAGCCGCAGGTCGGACACGACGCGGGCGTTTCGACCGTGACGGTCATGTGGCCGTTGTCGCAGTAGAACGCCGGGATGCGATGGCCCCACCAGAGCTGGCGGGAGATCGTCCAGTCGCGGATGTTCTCCATCCAGTTGAAGTACGTCGCTTCCCACGTCTGCGGAATGATCTGGATCTCGCCGCTGCGCACGACGTCGATCGCCGGCTTCGCCAGCGGCTCGATCTTCACGAACCACTGCCGCGACAGCATCGGTTCGATGAGCGTGTCGCACTTGCCGTGCACGCCGACGGAGTGCTGGTAATCCTTCACCTCGCCGAGCGCGTTCAGCGCGGACAACTTCTCCAGCACTTTCTTGCGCGCGTCGAAGCGATCGAGTCCCGCGAACTCGTCGCCGGCGGCCGCGGTCATCTTTCCGGTTTCGTCGATGACCTGCATGCGCGCGAGGTCGTTGCGCAGGCCCGCTTCGTAGTCGTTCTTGTCGTGCGACGGCGTGACCTTCACCACGCCGGTGCCGAACTCCATGTCGACGAGGATCGCGTCGCCGACGATCGGGATGCGGCGGTTGGAGATCGGAAGGATCGCTTCCTTACCGATGAGGTCTTTGTAACGCTCGTCGTCGGGATGCACGGCGAGCGCGGTGTCGCCGAGCATCGTCTCGGGACGTGTCGTGGCGACGGTGAGTTGCCGGTCGGAATCGGCGATCGGATAGTTGATCTGATAGAGCTTGTCGTTGCGATCGCGATATTCGACTTCGACGTCGGAGATGGCGGTGCGGCAGAACGGGCACCAGTTCACCATCGCCACATCGCGATAGATCAGGCCGTCGTCGTAGAGCGTGACGAAGACGGTGCGCACCGCGCGCGAGAGCCCTTCATCGAGCGTGAAGCGCGAGCGTGTCCAGTCGCACGACGCGCCGATGCGCTTGAGCTGATCGATGATCTCGCCGCCGTACTTCTCCTTCCACTCCCACACCTTCTCCACGAACTTCTCGCGCCCGAGGTCGAAGCGGCTGATGCCTTTCGATTGAAGGTCGCGGTCGACCACCATCTGCGTGGCGATGCCGGCGTGGTCGGTGCCGGGAAGCCAGAGCGTGTTGAAGCCGCTCATCCGCTTCCAGCGGACGACGATGTCCTGCAGCGTGTTCACCAGCGCGTGGCCGATGTGCAGGCGGCCGGTGACGTTGGGAGGAGGGATGACGATGGAAAAGCGGGGGCGGTCGCGGTCGACGATCGGCGTGAAATAGCCTTCGCGCTCCCATGTTGCATAGAGGCGCTGTTCGATCTCCGCGGGCTCGTATCGTTTGGCCAGTTCTTCTTTCATGATGCGGGGCGTGGATTATAAGGTTCCGATGATTCTCGGTATCGAAACATCGTGCGATGAAACGTCCGTCGCTCTGCTCGAGCGCGACGGCAGCGTGCGCGTCAATCTGATCGCGTCGCAGATCGAGCGCCATCAACCGTTCGGCGGTGTCGTGCCGGAGATCGCGTCACGCGAGCATCTGCAGCATCTCTTTCCGCTCGTCTCGCGCGCGGTCGGCGATGCCGGCGCAACATTGAATGACGTCGAGTCGATCGCCGTGACGTCGGGTCCGGGACTGATCGGCGCGCTGCTGGTCGGCGTCGCCGGCGCGCAGGGAATCGCCTACGGCCTCGGCATCCCGCTCATTCCGATCAATCACCTCGAGGGCCACATCTTTTCGCCCTATCTTCAAAAGGAAGGACCGGCCATCGCGCGGCCGGAACGCTTTCTGTCGCTCGTGATCTCGGGCGGACATTCATCGATCTACGACGTGCGCGGACGCAGCGTGACGATGCTCAACCGGACGCGCGACGATGCGATCGGCGAGACGTTCGACAAGGTCGCCAAGTTCATCGGACTGCCGTATCCGGGTGGACCGCAGATCGAGAAGCATGCGCGCGAAGGCCGCGCCGATCCGAAACGCTTCCCGTTTCCGATGCCTCAGTTCAAGGACGAGTCGGTCGACTTCTCGTACTCCGGAATCAAAGCGGGAGCGATCCGCCTCGCGCGCGAGCACAACATCAATGTGAGTGGCGACGCGCAGGCGCTCGCCGATTTCTGCGCCACGTTTCAGGACGCGCTCATCGCGCAGTTGTTCGATCGGCTCGAGATCGTCTGGTCGCGTCTGGGTTCTCCGGTTCCGACCGAAGTCGCGATCGCCGGCGGCGTCGCCGCGAACGGGATCCTGCGCGACCGCATCGCTGAGTGGGGCCTCGCGCGCGGCGTGCTCGTCCGTCTGCCGGAGAAGCGCTTTTGCACCGACAACGCGGCGATGATCGCGTTCGCCGGGTTACAGAAAGGTGAACCGATGGACCCGCGGCGTGTTTCGGCGAGATCGCGAATCGGATAGCGCGTGGGGGGATCGAAACCTTTCTTTTGGGTCTCCGTCCTACTCAGTGAGCGCACGAAACAGACAAACGAAAAGATCTCCTACTCTCCTACCTCTCCTCTCTCGCCGCCCCCGACCGCTCATCGGGGGCGCGATTTTTTTTAGGCCATAATTCGCGCTCATGCGCATCGCGATTGCCGGCGGAACGGGCTTCATCGGTGAGCCTCTGGCTGAGCTGCTGGCCAAAGACAACGACGTCGCGATCCTGACGCGCAATCCAGCGCGCGTCCGTGCGGGACGCGGCGTGGCGTGGGATCCGCCGGAGCAGGACGTCTGGGCGGACGTCGTCGCCGCCGCCGACGTCGTCATCAACCTCGCGGGCGAGAACATCGGTCAGCGCTGGACGAAAGAGCGAAAGGCGCGCATGGTCTCCAGCCGCCTCGACGCGACGAGCGCGCTCGTCGAAGCGATGAAGAGCGCGCCGCCGCGTCAGCGCACATTCATCAACGCGAGCGCGATCGGTTACTACGGCACGCGCGGAGACGAGACGCTCGACGAGGCGTCGTCGCGCGGCAGCGGATTCCTCGCCGATCTCGTGGCGAAGTGGGAAGCGGCGGCGATGCCCGCGGAGTCGGTGGCGCGGCTCGTCATCATCCGCTTCGGCGTGGTGCTCGACCCGCACGGCGGCGCGCTGGCGAAGATGCTTCCGCCGTTCCGATTCGGCGTCGGCGGTCCGATCGGAAACGGGCAGCAGTGGATGTCGTGGATCGATCGCGACGACGTCGTGCGGATGATCGAGTGGGCGATCGCGAACGTCGACGTGCGCGGCGTCTACAACGCGGTGGCTCCCGATCCGGTGCGCAATCGCGACTTCACGCGAGCGCTCGGTCATGCGTTGCACCGGCCCGCGTTTCTGCCGGTGCCGGCGTTCGGACTGAAGCTCCTCTTCGGAGAGATGGCGGAAGGAACTGTGTTGCCGAGTCAGCGCGTGCTGCCGTCGCGCGCGCTCGCGGAGGGGTACACATTCCACTATCCGACGCTCGAAGAGGCCCTCGGGCATTCTTTGACCCGCGCCTGAGCGCCGATGGTCAAGGATTGCAACTCGCTGTCGAAGGCGATATCGTACCCGGCCATCTGTGACCGAAACGGATCGGTTACGTTCGTCTGAGAGGGACGAATTTCAAAAAAAGTGACGGTGGAATTCAAGTCGTTGGATCGACGACGGCTCCGGACGGACGATTTCGGTCCGAAGTTGTTACGGAGCAGTGATTTACTTTTGGGCACGTTTCGGCCGAACTCCTGCAAAGTGCGCTGAGGAGAAGGCCACGATTGCTTTAGGGTGTGAATTTCAAAGGAGGTAGGAATGAAGTTGAACCGGTTTCTGGCAGTACTCGCAACTGTCCTGCTCATTGGCATCCCAGCCTTTGCGCAGACAACCGCGAACCTGACAGGTACGGTGACTCTCGGCGGTAATCCGCTGCCGGGCGCCACGGTGACGATCTCGTCGCCAAACCTGCTGGGTACGCGAACGGCGGTTACCGATGCAAACGGTAACTACAATTTTGGCGCTCTCCCCCCGGGTGACTACACAGTCAAATTCGAGATGGAGAGCATGACCACTCAGACGAAGACGACGAGAGTCGGTCTCGCAACCACCGCTCGCGCGGATGCGGACATGAAGCTCACCGCCGTCGCTGAGGCCATCACGGTCACGGCCAGCGCTCCGGCAGTCCTCGAGACGACCGAAGTGCAGACCAACATGACGCAGAAGCTGATCAATGATCTGCCGATTGCGCGCGACCTTCGCGGCACGGTCGGTCTGGCGCCTGGCGTCACGAACACGGGCCCCGGCGGCAACCAGGTCATTTCGGGCGCTCCGTCGTTCGATAACCTCTACCTGATCGACGGCGCGACGGTGAACGAGAATCTGCGCGGCCAGCCGCACGACCTCTTCATCGAAGACGCGATTCAGGAGACGACGGTTCTCACCGGCGCGATCTCGGCCGAGTATGGCCGGTTCACCGGCGGCGTCGTCACCGCGGTCTCGAAGTCGGGTGGTAACGAGTTCTCGGGTACGTTCCGCGATTCGTTCCAGGCTCCGAAGTGGACGGCGAAGTCGCCGCTCTCCACCACCCTGAACCGCGGCAAGCACGTCAACCAGACGTACGAAGCCACGCTCGGTGGCCGCATCATCCGCGACCGGCTGTGGTTCTTCGTCGCCGGCCGTCACTTCAAGACGACCGACCCGCGCTCGCTGTCGAACCAGCCGGGCACGATCAACGCCGCGATTGCCGCACCGACGTACGTGTTCGGCCGCAAGCAGGATCGTGAAGAGCTCAAACTCACCGGTCAGATCAACCCGAAGCACTCCCTCACGCTGTCCGGTCTGAACATCACCGACAAGCAGACCAACAACCCGTTCGGCTCGCCGCTCGAGTTCCGTTCGCTCGACGCAGCGCGCGAGACCCCGAACAGCTTCAAGACCGGCCACTACAACGGCGTCATCACCAACAGCTTCCTCCTCGAAGCGTCGGGCGCTGAGAAGCGCTTCGCGTTCAAGGGCTCAGGCGGCGATGCGCTCGGCGATGTGGTCAACGGCACGAACGCCTACGACAGCACCGGCGCCCGCTTCTTCGGCGCGCCGACCTTCTGCGGCGTCTGCACCACGGAGCTCCGCAACAACCGTAACTGGACGGTGAAGGGCACCTACTACCTGTCCAGCAAGGCGATGGGTACGCACAACATCGTCGCCGGTATCGACAACTGGCACTCGCAGCGCCTTTCGGACAACCACCAGTCGGCTTCCGATTACACCCTCGGAATGTACGACACGCAGTCGAGCTGCCCGCCGTCGATGAAGAACTGCGGCATCGTTCGCCAGGCCGACGGCAGCATCCGCGTCAGCGCGCAGACCGGTAACACGGTCATCATCTGGTGGCCGATCCTCGAGTCGAGCAAAGGCACCGACCTGAACACCAAGTCGGTCTTCGTCAACGACAAGTGGGACTTCAACAACAAGCTGAGCTTCAACCTCGGCGGCCGCTACGACATCAACAAGGCGCAGGACAGCGCGCACCAGAAAGTTGCTGACGACTCGAAGATCAGCCCGCGTCTGGGCCTCACCTTCGATACGTTCGGCAATGGCCGTCTCCGCCTGAACGCCAGCTACAGCCAGTACGTCGCTGCGATCGCCGACGGCAACGTCGCCGACTCCGCATCGCCGGCCGGCAGCCCGTCGTACCTCTACTGGCTCTACTACGGTCCGAACATCGAGAATGCGACCTCGGTCGAGTTCTTCAAGAAGGTGTTCGACTGGTTCAGCAGCGTCGGTGGCACCAACAACAAGGACTTCCTCCTCGGTGGCAAGACGAACGGCCTCGGCTCGCGCATTCCTGAGCCGCTGAAGTCGCCGTACGTCGGTGAGTGGACCGTCGGCGCCGGCATGCAGATCGGCTCGAAGGGCTTCGCTCGTGCCGACTACATCACCCGCAAGTGGAAGAACTTCTACACCGGCGAGACCAATCTCGGCACCGGTCAGGTCTTCGATCCGCTGTCGGGTGGTCCGACCGACATCAGCATCGTCACCACCACCAACGACTTCAAGCGTGAGTACAACGCCCTCCAGATCCAGGCCTCGTACGCGCTCTTCACGCGCCTGAACCTCGGTGGCAACTACACCTACAGCAAGACCAAGGGTAACCACGGCGCCGAGACCTCCGGTTCCGGTCCTGTGGCCAACGCCGGTCCGGGCAGCTACCCCGAGTATCAGGGTTACGCGAACTTCAACCCCGAGGGTTACCTCACCTCGGATCAGCGTCACAAGGTTCGCGCGTGGCTGAGCTTCGACCAGCCGACCCGCGTCGGTACGTTCAACATCAGCCTGCTCGAGCGCTATGACTCCGGCACCCCGTACTCGGCTCTCGGCACGATCGACCCGCGTCGCCGTCCGGCGGCTCCGTTCGATCCGGCCAACCCGAGCACGACGTCGGTTCTCATCACGAACCCGGGCTATGTCTTCCCGCCGACGACGTCGAACTACTACTTCAGCAAGCGCGGTGAGTTCCGTACCGACAACATCACGGCTACGGATATCGCGCTGAACTGGAACCTCCCGCCGCTGCTGGGCAAGGTTCAGTTCTACGCTGAGACCGAGCTGCGCAACGCGTTCAACCGTCATGCGGTCACCGGTGTCGATCAGACGATCGTCACCAACAAGCAGTCGTCGAGCTTCCGCTCGTTCAACCCCTTCACCGACACGCCGGTCGAGTGCCCGCAGGGCACCGCGCTCGCGCAGTGCCGCGCGATGGGTGCGAACTGGCAGAAGGGCACGAACTTCGGCAAGCCGACCACCGGCACGACGTTCAGCACCGCCGGCAGCTTCCAGCTTCCGCGTACGTTCCTCATCTCCGCGGGCGCGAAGTTCTAAACGTCCGTTCCACGGTTGTTTCACGAGCCCCGGCCTCACGGCCGGGGCTTTTTTTTGTTCCTTCGCGCGATTCGAAATTTGTCGCGGGGATTCGTACTTCTCGCCGCCGATGCGTCTTCGACGATCGTGGTTCGCGACGGCAGTCCTCGTCGTTTGCCTGGCCGCATGCCGGCGTTCCCACGAACAGTCGCTGCCGAAGATCGGTGATTTTCCCGGCGCGCCGGTCATCGTCATCTCCATCGACACACTGCGCGCCGATCACCTGCCGCTCTTCGGATACAAGTCGGTCGAGACGCCGAACATCGACGCGCTCCGCCGCGACGGCATCCTCTTCACCAACGCCTGGTCGCATGTCCCGCTTACGCTTCCGTCGCACGCCACATTGCTCACCGGACAGCTTCCTGCCGACAACGGTGTGCGCGACAACCTCGGTTATCGCGTGGTCTCGCGCGGGACGTCCTTGCCCGAGGTCCTTCATGCGAACGGATACGCCACCGGCGCCGCCGTGTCGGCGTATGTGCTGCGCGGAGAGACCGGACTTCGCGCGTTGTTCGATGACTACGACGACGCGATCGCGTTTCAGCCCGGCGCTGTGCTGGGCGATGTGCAACGGCCCGGAACGCAGACGGAAACGCTCGCCGAGCGTTGGATCGCATCGCACGAGCAGAAGCCGTTTTTCTTTCTGCTTCACCTCTTCGAGCCGCACGCGCCGTACGCGCCGCCGGAGCCGTACCGCAGCCGCTTCACCAATCCGTACGACGGCGAGATCGCGACCGCCGACGCGATCGTAGGGAGCTTCATCGCCTCGCTGAAGAAGCAGGGCGTCTATGACCGCGCCATCATCGTGCTGCTTTCCGATCATGGCGAAGGACTCGGCGATCACGGCGAGGCGGAGCACGGCATCCTTCTGTATCGCGAGTCGTTGCACATCCCGTTGATCATCAAGCTGCCGAAGAACAGCGCCGCGAATGCGACGGTCGATGCTCCGGCAGGACTCATCGACATCATGCCGACGATCGCCGCGCTGACGCGCGTGAAGCTGCCGGCCGGCTCGCGTGGTGTGCCGTTGACGCAGATCGCATCATCGCAACCGCGGCGGATCTTCAGCGAGACGATGTATCCGCGGCTGCACCTCGGATGGAGCGATCTGCGATCGCTGGCGGACGCCACGCATCACTTCATCGATGCGCCGCGTCCCGAGCTCTACGACCTGCGCAACGATGCGGCCGAGAAGAGCGACGTGCTCGCCGATCAGCGGCGCGTGTACGCATCGTTCCGCACGGAGATCGGTCAGTACTCGCGCCAGCTGCAGCAGCCGGCGCAGATCGATCCGGAGGAAGCGCGCAAGCTCGCGGCGCTCGGTTATCTCACCGCAACGACGTCGACGGCCGGGTCACTGCCCGATCCGAAAGATCACATCGGCGAGCTCGCGTTGCACGCCGAGGCGTCGAAGCAGCTCGCGGACGGTCAGTACGCACGCGCCATCGAGTCGCTGCGCGCGCTCGTCGCACGTAATCCGAATTTCACCGATGCGCTCGAGCAGCTCGCCGGCGCCTATGAAGCGGCCGGCCGTTACGCCGAAGCCGCCGAGACGTACAAGCAGGTGCTGGCGAAGAATCCGGCGATGACGGAGGTCGTCGCACTGTCGCTCGGGGCGGTGTACATGAATCTCGGGCGCTACGCGGATGCCCGTTCGCACGCCGAGCTGGCAATGAAGCGGAGCCCGGGCGCGGCTCGTCTCCTCCTCGGACGAATCGCGTTTGCGCAGAACGACTACGCGGGCGCGGAGCGGGAGGGACGAGAGGCGATGCGCGACCGCCACTTCTCGGCCCAGGCGGCGATGCTGATTTCCGATTCACTGGTCAAGCGCGGACGGGCGGCGGAAGGGGCGGCGCTGCTCGAAAAACAGAAGCGCGAGCTCGACACGACGCCGCGCGGGTTCGAGGTCTCGCTCGCGGACGCGCTGCTCCACGCGGGACGTGTCGCCGACGCAGAGGCGGCGTTGCGCGAGGAGATCAGGCTCTTTCCGCATGAGACGCGCGCGTACGGCGACCTTGCGGCGATTTATGTGCTGTCCGGAAATGCAAACGCCGCGGACGAAGTGATGGAGCAACTGGCGGCGGTAAACCCGACCGCCGCGAGCTACCATCTCGCCGCTGACCTGTTCTCACATTTCCAGCAATCCCAGCTCGCGGAAAAATGGCGCCTTCGCGCCGCATCGGCGCCGCAATGAAATCGATGAAACGAATCTCCCTGCTGCTGTTCGCCGTACTCGCCGCCGCCGGTTGCCATCGCGGCGGCGCGTCGCGGTCGCACTATCCCGGTGCGCCCGTGATCATCATCTCCATCGACACGCTGCGTGCCGACCACCTGCCGATGTTCGGGTACACGAACGTCGAGACGCCGGCGCTCGATGCGCTGCGTAAGGACTCGATCCTCTACACGAACGCCTTCTCCGCGGTTCCGCTGACACTGCCGTCGCACACGGCGATGCTCACCGGACTGCTGCCGCCGTCGAACCAGGTACGCAACAACATCGGCTATCGCCTCGACCCAGCGCTGCCGACGATTCCGAAGGCGCTGAAGAGCAGGGGATACGACACGGGCGCCGCGGTTTCAGCGTATGTGCTGCGCGGCAGCGCCGGTCTCGCGCCGTCCTTCGACTTCTACGACGACGGTGTGGTGACGAAGGCGAACACGCCGATCGGCACGCTGCAGCGTCCGGGCTCCGACACGGTCGCCGTCGCGAAACGCTGGATCGGTGAGCACAAGAGCAAGCCGTTTTTCTTCTTCCTGCATCTGTTCGAGCCGCATTCGCCGTATGAGCCCGTGGAGCCGTTCCGGTCGCGCTACACGAATCAGTACGACGGTGAGATCGCGACCGCCGATCAGATCGTCGGCGACTTCATCGACGACCTCAAAGCGAAGGGTCTGTACGACGAGTCGATCATCATCGTGATGTCCGACCACGGTGAAGGTTTGTCGGAGCATGGGGAACCGGAACACGGGATCTTTCTCTATCGCGAGGCGATTCACGTCCCTCTGCTGGTGAAGCTGCCGAAGCGCAACCGCGCGGGCGAGACCGATGCCGCGCCGGTGAGTCTCATCGACATCTTCCCCACCGTCACCGAGCTGGCGGAGGTCACGCCGCCGGCGAAGCTGCAGGGGAAGTCGCTGCTCCATCACGACGCGGCGGACGCGGAGCGCCGCATCTACAGCGAGACTCTCTATCCGCGCATTCACCTCGGATGGAGCGAGCTCCGTTCGCTCGAAGGCGCGCAATACCACTACATCGAAGCACCTCGCCCCGAGCTGTACGACATGAAGAACGATCCGGGCGAGAAACAGAGCGTGCTGGCCGAGCAGCGCCGCACCTACGCCGCGATGCGCGACGAGCTTACGAAGTACGGGAACGAGATCACGCTGCCTTCGCACATGGATCCCGAGGAGGCGAAGAATCTCGCCGCGCTCGGCTATCTCGGGTCCGCCGCCGGCAAATCGGCCGGACCGCTTCCCGATCCGAAGGACCGGATCAACGAGATCAACGAAATGATGGCAGCCACGAAGCTGGCCATGCTCGGGAAGCATGAAGAAGCGATCGCCGCGTTCCGGCACATCAGCGAAGAGAATCCGCGGCTGACCGATGCCTGGCAGCAGCTCAGCACCGAGCTCGAGGTCGTGGGCCGCTACGACGAAGCGGCGGAAGCATGCCGCAAAGCCATCACCATCGCGCCCGACCTGGCTGGGGAGTTCGGACTACGCCTCGCGGCGCTCTATCTCAAGCTCGAGCGCTTCGACGATGCGGAGAAGCACGCGAAGCTCGGCGAGAAGGTCAACTACGGCTCGTCGCACGTGCTACTCGCACGCATCGCACTGGCGAAGAAGGATTACGCAAAGGCCGCCGCGGAGTCGCAGCTCGCCGGCCGCGACGAGTTCGCGCATCTCCCGGCGCTCGTTCTCCAGGCGCAGATCGAGGCGCAACAGAACCATGCTCAGCGCGCGCTCGAGCTCGTGCAGCAGGTTGAGCGCGAAGCGGAGGAACGTCACCTCGGCAACGTCGAGACGCTGAACTTCGTGAAGGGCGATGCCCTGGCGCGCATGCAGCGCTTCGACGACGCGATCGCGGCCTTCAAGCGCGAGATCGAGCTCTTTCCGCTCAACCGGCAGACCTACGCCAGCCTGTACATCGTCTACATGCTCACCGGCCGTCCGGGAGAGGCGAATCAGACGCTCGAGTCGATGGCTGCCGCCAGTCCCAGCCGCCGCACGTATCTGTTCGCAGCGCATACCGTCGAAGCGGTCAATGATCTTCGCACCGCGGAAGAGTGGAAGCGCCGCGCGAAAGCGCTGCGCTGATCGCTACTGCCGGCGAAGGTGGCGCGGGCGCGCTTTGTCACGCGCCCGTGCCCGATCGCGGATGCTCAGTTTCGCGAGGTGAGCGAGCGCCACTCCGGGTCTTTCTGGACATAGAGCGGACGTTTCTGTTTCACCTGCTGCAGGTCGGCCGCCGTCTCCAGCATTACCTGCATCTTTGCGATCATCACCTTCTGCACCGGCTTGGGGAGATGGTGCAGGTCATCGACCAGCCGAGTCGTGGCGAACTCCTCTTCGTTGAGCTCCCACGGCGCGATCTGCTTCTCCACCGTACCGCCGAAGAATTCGGCTTCCGTCAAACCGTAGACCGTCAGCAGTCTGCGGAGCTGGGCGATCTTCAGTGAACCGATCCGCTGGCCGGTCTCGAATGAGCTGATCGTTTTCTCACCGACTCCGGACAGGCGCGCCACGTCTTTCTGACTGAGGCCGCGCATGCGGCGGATTTCGCGTAGTTTCAGAACGAGATCCATCGTGCTTCCTCACTTTCAGAACCGCCGCATGAGGCCGACGACCACCCCCTGCACCGCGACGTCTCGGGCAGAGGCATAGATCGGGCTCATCATCGAGTTCGCCGGCTGCAGGCGGACGTGTTCTCCCTCGTGGTAAAAACGCTTCAGAGTTACTTCACCGTTGACGTTCGCGACGACCATCTCGCCGTTGTCGGCGCGCTCCCGCCGCGCGATGATCACGAGATCCCCATCGAGAATCCCGTCGTCCACCATCGAATCGCCGCGCACTTTGAGGACGTAGTTCTCGCCGCGCTTGGTCAGATGTTCGGGGACGGTGATCATCTCGTCGGAGACGTCGACATCGAGCGGACGACCCGCCGCGATGTAACCGAAGAGCGGCAATTCGCGCACGTTCGATGCCTGCTGCTGGCCGGGCTTCGCAGGCTGCTCGTCCACGACTTCCACACCCCTCTTCTGGTTCCAGTCACGCCGGATCAGACCTTTCTTCTCGAGCAGCGACAGGTGCTTGTACACCGTGCCGTAAGACGAGAAGCCGAAGTGATCGCAGATCTCACGGTGCGTCGGTGCGACGCCACGCTCCTTCTGGAAGCTCCGGATGAAGTTCAGAATGTCGCGCTGTCTTTCGGTCAGGTACTTCATGACGTCTTCCCTTCCCGAGCAATGTAGGCGGTAATAGGGCGAAAGTCAAGCGTAAGTACGGCGAATTATCGGCGGAACTCGAAATCCCCCGCCACCCGCCGGCCGTCGAGATCGAAGAACGTCACCGTCATCTTCTCCGCCGTCACTTCGACGACCGCGAATCCGCCCTGTGTCTGGGTCGTGCTCGGATAGATGGTGTGCGCATGCAGTGCGAGGGGACCAATCGGCTCGGAAGCCGCTCCGCTGACGAGCATGCGCGGGCGTCCGTCGACGAGCTCCAGGTGATGGTCGTGGCCGCAGACGTAGAGGTCGACGTGCGCGGCGCGCAGCGGTTTGAGCAAGGCGATCATCCGCCGGTGCTCGCGGCGCGGGAAGTAGCCGTGGTATCCGGACGAGACGATGGTGTGATGTCCGACGACGATCCGCCAGGGCGCCTTCGAGTCGGCGAACATGGCGCCGATGTCGGGCGCGCGCGCCTTGCGGCGGACGTACGGCGTCGTGTCGATCATCGCGAAGTCCGCCACTCCGCCCTGCAGCACGTACTCCCTTGCGGGGAAGCGCCACTCCGGAAAGCGGTCGCTGGCGGCGATCTGCGCGTCGGGATCGCCGCAGTAGTCATGGTTGCCGAGAACCGGGAAGAGCGGGATCTGGAGCGCGATCAGCGGTTGGAGAACGGACCACTTCGCGTCATCGGCCGACTTCACGCCGCAGGGGTAGATGTTGTCGCCCGGGAGGATGATCGCGTCGAGCGCCCTCGCGGTGTGCACCCGGCTGATCCCGCGCGCGACCGCCACCGTGCCGTCTCCCGCGTCGCCGACCACCGCGAACCGGAGCACGCCGTTCCGCGGGGCGACGGTGACGGCCGGCGGAGCCGCGAAGACGGCCCACGTCCAGAGGAGAAGAAACGTAGAATGGCGCACCCATGCCACTCGTGAAGCTCTGGATGCGCCGCGGCAAATCACCCGAGTACCTCCGGACTGCCGCCGATTGCGTGCACGAAGCGCTCGTGGCGCAGGCGAATGTCCCGGCGGACGATCGCTTTCAGATCCTTCAGCAGCTCGACTCCGACGCGCTCATCGCTCACCCGACGTACGCGGGGGTGAACCGGTCGGACGACCTGATCATCATCGAGATCACGCTGAATCAAGGCCGGACCCTGGAGATCAAGAAGAGCCTCTACGCCGACATCGTCGCACGACTCGCCCGGGAGCTCGACGTCCGGCCCGACGACGTCCTGATTTCTCTCGTCGAGGTCACGAAGGAGAACTGGTCATTTGGCAACGGTTTAGCCACATATGGCTAGACCGGCAGGACCGTCCCTCCTGGGGTAGAATGCGCCGCACTTCCGGGCTGTTCTTGCCGCGCGTGACCTGAACCCGGCCTCGGTCGTCTCAGCTAGGGTTTATTTCTAACCACTTCTTATGAATCGACTGCTACCTACCTCTCTTGCGGTCATGCTGGCCGCGAATACCGCCCTACAGGCGCAGACGGCCAACCAGCAGCAGCAGCCTCCACGCCCGAAGCCCGGGACGATCATCGACACGCCGTCGAGCGGCAAGATCACCGACACGCCGCTGAACAAGCCGCCCGCGGGCGCGCCTCCTGTTCCCGGCGCGAAGGGCGAGCTCGCGGGACAGAAGATCGAGCGTTTCGAGGCGGTCGGCAACTCGACCGTCGCCAGCGACACGATCCGCGTCTACCTCGGCATCCTTCCGGGTGAGCCGTACAACCCCGACCTCCTGCAGCACAACTTCCTCAACCTCTGGCAGACCGGTCTCTTCGACGACATCCGCCTCGAGGCCGACAAGGGAGAGCAGGGCGGCGTGGTCGTTCGCGCGATCGTGAAGGAGCGTCCGCGCATCGGTTCGGTCGAATACCGCGGCAACAAAGACCTGGCCACGAACAAGATCACCGAGCAGCTCGAGAAGGACAAGGTCGACATCCACGTCGGCAACACCATCGAGCAGACGCTGATCCGCCGCGCGACGGAGTCGATCCGCAAGGCCTACTCCGAAAACGGCTACGAAGGCGTGACCGTCGAGCCGTCGACCGAGGATCTCGCGGCGCCGAACGAAAAGCGCGTCGTCTTCATCATTAATGAAGGGATCAAGGCAAAGGTCGCCTCGATCGAGTTCACCGGCAACAAGCGCTTCTCCGATCGCCGTCTGCGGTACGCGATGAAAGAGGTGAAGCCGCACGGCATCATCTCGTGGATCCGGAAGAAGGACCTCTACATCCCGTCGAAGCTGGACGAGGATCTCGAGAACCTGAAGAACTTCTACCAGGACTCCGGCTACTACGGCGTTTCGTTCGGCGAGCCGCAGATCGTCCAGGTGAAAGGACGCCGCAAGAAGCAGCGCGTCCGCCTGATCATCCCGGTCAAGGAAGGCAACGTCTACACGATGGGCGAAGTCGCCGTGAACGGGAACAAGGTGTTCACGAACGAGCAGCTCATCGGCGAATGGCCGATCAAGAAGGGCCAGACGATCCGCCGCAAGCCGATCCAGACGCGCGCCGATGCCTTCGGCGACGCGTATCGCATGCGCGGCTACATCTACGCATACGTCAACCCCGAATACGTCGAGCGTCCCGGCAACGTGATGGACGTGAACATGACGGTGTACGAAGGCGATCAGTTCCGCCTCGGCCGGCTCGAGTTCCAGGGCAACACGACGACGAAGGACAAGGTGCTCCGCCGCGAGATCTTCCTCGAGGAAGGCTCGATCATGGATATGGAGACCTTCAAGTCCAGCATCTACAAGCTCGGCCAGCTCGGTTACTTCAAGGTCTCGGAGAACCCCGACTTCAAGGTCAACTCGGAGACGAAGACCGTCGACATCACGGTCAAGGGCGCTGAGGAAGGGAAGAACGACATCCAGTTCGGAGGCGGCTACTCCGAGGGTGGCGGCTTCTTCATTCAGTCGCAGTTCTCGACCCGCAACTTCCTCGGCGAGGGCGAGACGCTCGGCATGTCGTTCCAGAAGGGCAGCCGGACGAACCTCTTCAGCTTCTCCTACTCCGATCCCTGGTTCATGGACACGCCGAACAGCTTCGGCGTCTCGATCTTCAACCGCAACACCAAGTACCCGCTGTCGGTCGGCTTCGAAGACCGCGGCAAGGGCGGCACTGTCGCTTATGGCTATCGCCTGCACCGCTTCGACAGCTTCTCGGTCGTGTATGGCGTCGAGCGCTCGCTGCAGCACTACGAGACGACCGAGCGTCCCGACGAGAACGGCAACGTTCCGCTGACCGACGTTGCCGACTTCCGCTTCACGACCTCGTCGATCGCGCCGTCGTATGCGTTCGACTCGCGCGACAACCCGTACGATCCGACGCGCGGCGGCCGCTTCCTCCTCACCACGACCTTCTCCGGCGGACCGCTCGGCGGCACGATTCACATCCTCAAGCCGACGATCACCGCGACGAAGTTCTTCAAGCTCTCGAAGAAGACGGCGTTCAGCGTCAACGGCGAGGCCGGCTACATCAAGCCGCTCGACAAGAACTGCGCGACCACCTACACCGAGCAGGCCGAGACGAAGGAGCGCCTCTGCGTTCCGCAGTCCGAGCGCTTCCTGGTCGGCGGCGAGTACTCCGTCCGCGGTTTCCGCCTCGGCGACCTCGGCCCGAAGGAAACGATCAACGGCTTCTCCAGCAGCGTCGGCGGCTACAAGTACAACGTCGTCAACCTCGAGTACATCTATCGCATCAACGATCCGCTCCGCTTCGTGCTCTTCGCGGACACGGGTTATGCGTACAACTACGGCGAGAAGTGGGACCTGTCGAAGATGCGTTACTCGACCGGTGCGGAGCTCCGGATCTTCCTCCCGGTGTTCCAGTTCCCGCTGCGCTTCATCTACGCCATCAACCCTCACAAGTTACCGGGCGACAACTTCGAAGGGTTCCAGTTCACGATCGGGAATACCTACTAAACGGGCTCCGATTTCATCGGTTGTCCAACGGAAATCAAAGGAGAGTTTCATGAAGAAAGTGCTCATTTCGATGGCGGTTGCCGCTCTGGCGGCGACGCCGATGTTCGCTCAGGGCGCGCCGTCGCGCATTGCGGTCATCGACGTGCAGAAGGTGTTGCAGCAGTCCACCGCGGGCAAGCAGGCCTACGAGAAGCTGAAGAAGATGCAGGACGACCGCATCGCCAAGGCCAAGAAGATGGACGAGGAGATCGCGTCCCTCGACAACGACATCAACTCCAAGAAGCTCTCGCTGAGCGAGGACAAGCTCGCCGACATGCAGAAGCAGCTCTCGGACAAGAAGATCGCGATGCAGCGCTACGCGCAGGATGCCGACCGCGAAGTCGGTGAGGCCCGCGACCGCGAGCTGATGGCCCTCGAGGCCAAGATCAAGCCGGTCATCGACCAGATGGGCAAAGAGATGGGCCTGGCGATGATCTTCAACAAGTTCGAGTCGGGTCTCGTGTACGCCTCCGAGGCGATCGACATCACCGACTCGGTCATCGGCAAGTTCAACGCCGCGGCCGGTGAAACCGCCCCCGCCAAGAAGTAACTCACTGAAAACACGGTGACGAAAAGCCTCCCCTTCGCGGGAGGCTTTTTATTTTGGCGATGACGCTACAATGCGCGGCCATGTCCGTCCCCATCGGGGAAATCGTTGAGTTTGTAGGTGGAAGTTACGCCGGGCCGCGCGATCTGGAGATCGCCGGCGTCGCGCCGCTTTCGACCGCCGGCGACGGGCAGCTCAGCTTCCTCTCGAACCCGAAATACGCCCCGCAGCTCGCGACCACCGGCGCCGGCGCGATTCTCGTTTCGAAGTCGCTCGAAGGGGATGACCGGCGCTTCATCCGCGTCGACGATCCGTACTTCGCCGTCGCAACGGTCGTCGCGCGCTGGTTCGCCCGACGTCCGATGCCCGACGGCGTTTCGCCGCAGGCGTCGATCGCGGCATCGGCGCGGCTCGGGACGAACGTCCGCGTCGGCGCCTTCGTCACGATCGGCGACGACGTCACGATCGGCGACGACACCGTCATCTACCCGAACGTCACGATCGAGCCCGGCACGACGATCGGCAGCAACTGCATCGTCTACGCGCAGGTCTCGATCTACCACGGCACGAAGATCGGCGACCGCTGCATCATCCACAGCGGCGTCGTGATCGGCTCCGACGGCTACGGCTTCGCCACGCATGGCGGACGGCATCACAAGATCCCGCAGGTCGGGATCGTGCGGATCGAGGACGACGTCGAGATCGGCGCCGGCACCACGATCGATCGCGCCGCCCTCGGCGAGACGGTGATCGGCGAAGGGACGAAGATCGACAACCTGGTGCAGATCGCGCACAACGTCCGCGTCGGCAAGCACTGCCTGCTCGTGTCGCAGGTCGGGATCGCCGGCTCGACGGAGCTCGGCGATTACGTCGTCGTCGCGGGACAGTCGGGCTTTGCCGGACATCTCAAAATCGGGAACAACGTTCAGGTCGCGGCGAAGAGCGCCGTGCTGAAGGACGTCCCGGACAACACCAAGGTCATGGGCAGCCCGGCCATCGAGTTCGGCCAGTACGCGCGGCGCGAGGCGACCATCAAACGGCTGGTTCAGGAACGCAAACGATGACTATGTTGACCATTCAGCAGATTCTCAAACTCCTGCCGCATCGCTATCCGATGCTGCTCGTCGACCGCATCCTCGAGCTCGAGGAAGGAAAGCGCGTCGTCGGCCTGAAGAACGTCACGGCCAACGAGCCGTTTTTCCAGGGCCACTTCCCCGGCGCGCCGGTAATGCCGGGCGTGCTGATCGTCGAAGCGATGGCGCAGTGCAGCGCGATCATCTTTCTGCTCGACCTTCCCGACCGCGAGAAGAAGCTCTTCATGTTCGGCGGCGTCGACAAGGCGCGTTTCCGCAAGCCGGTCGTTCCCGGCGATCAGCTCATCATGGAGTGCGAGGTGCTGCAGCGCCGCTCCAGCACGGCACGCGTGAAGGGCGTGGCGCGCGTGAATGGCAATGTCGTCGCCGACGCCGAGATGCTCAGCGTGATGACGGACAGGCCGGAGTGACGATGACGCAGATCGATTCCTCCGCAAGCGTCAGCAGTGAAGCCGCCATCGCCTCGGATGTGGTGATCGGACCGTACTCCGTCATCGGACCGAACGTCACCATCGGCGCCGGCACGATCATCGGCCCGATGATGCGCATCGAAGGGCCGGTCACCATCGGCGAGCGCAATCGCTTCTTCGGCCAGGCCTCCGTCGGCACCGAGCCGCAGGATCTGAAGTTCAAGGGCGAGCGCACCGAGCTCGTGATCGGCAACGACAACGTCTTCCGCGAGTTCATTACCTTGAACCGCGGCACGGTCGGCGGCGGCGGCATCACCACGATCGGCTCGAACAACTTCTTCATGGCGTACAGCCACGTCGCGCATGACTGCCACGTCGGCGACGGCACGATCTTCGCGAACAACGCGACGCTCGCCGGACACGTCGAGGTCGGCGACTACTCGACGATCGGCGCGTTCAGCGCGGTCCATCAGTTCTGCCGAGTCGGCGACCACGCCTTCATCGGCGGCGGCTCGATCTGCACGCAGGACGTGCTGCCGTTCGTGAAGACGGTCGGCAATCGTCCGGCGAAGACCTACGGCGTCAACCACATCGGCCTGGAGCGGAAGGGATTCTCGAAGGAATCGATCGAGGCGCTGCAGCGCGCGTATCGCATCCTGATCCGCTCGAAGCTGCGCGCGGAAGAGGCGCTGGCAAAGATCGAGGCGGACCTCGGGTTTTTCGCCGAGGTGCAGTATCTCGTCGACTTCGTCCGCGGATCGAAGCGGGGGATCATCCGCTGATGCGGGCCGGAGTCGTCGGCACCGGCTACCTCGGACGCCTGCACGCGCGCATCCTCACGGAAATGGACGTGGATGCGATCGGCTTCGTCGAGACGAACGACGCGATCGCCGCCGAGGTCCAGGAAAATCTGAAATTGCGCCGCTTCGAATCGGTGGCTGCATTGGCGAAGGAAATCGACTGCGCGGTCGTCGCCACGCCGACCACCACGCACTTCGACATCGCGCGCGAGCTGCTCGAAGCGGGCGTCGACGTGATGATCGAGAAGCCGATCACCGCCTCGGCGGATGACGCGCGCCGGCTCATCGAGATCGCGAAAGAACGCGGCCGCATCATCCAGGTCGGCCACGTCGAGCGCTACAACCCCGCGATCGTCGCGGCGGAGCCGTTCCTCAACGACGTCGGTTACATCGAGGCCGAACGGCTCGGCGTCTTCGTCGCGCGCTCGCTCGACGTCGACGTGCTGCTCGACCTGATGATCCACGACCTCAATCTCGTGCTATCGCTCGTGCGGCAGCCGGTGATCGACATCAAGGCGGTCGGCATTCCGGTGCTGACCGACAAGGTCGACATCACGAACGTCCGCCTGGAAATGGCGAACGGCGCGGTAGCGAATCTGACCGCGAGCCGCGTCTCACAGGATCGCGTGCGCAAGATCCGTTTCTTTGGCCGCGAGGCGTACATCTCGGTCGATACGCGCGAGCAGGAAGTGAAGGGATTCCGCCTGAACGGCCGCTCGATCGAGCCGCTCGAGGTGAACGTGGAGAAGAAGGAACCGCTGCGCGCGGAGCTCGACTCGTTCGTCGAATGCGTCCGCGATCGCAAGCGGCCGGTCGTCTCGGCGGAGGATGGCGTGGAAGCGGTCGAGCTCGCGGTGCGTGTCGCGGCGGCGATCGACGACGCGGTGAAGAGGTGGCGGCATGCCTGACACACAGATCGGCATCATCGGCGGCTCCGGCCTGTACGAGATGGACGGGCTGAAGCTCGTCGAAGAGAAATTCATCGCCACGCCGTTCGGCGATCCGTCGGACGCGTTCATCGTCGGCGATCTCGACGGCACTCGCGTGGCCTTTCTCTCGCGACATGGACGCGGACATCGCCTCCTGCCGAGCGAGCTCAATTACCGCGCGAACATCTACGCCTTCAAGATGCTCGGCGTGCAGACGATCCTCTCGGCAAGCGCGGTCGGCTCGATGAAGGAGCAGTACAAGCCGACCGACATCGTCTTTCCCGATCAGTTCATCGACCGCACGCGCCATCGCCCCGACACGTTCTTCGGTAACGGCATCGTCGGACACGTGACGTTCGCCGATCCGATGTGCGGCGCGATCTCCGACGCACTGTTCGACTCGGCGAAGGAGCAGGGGGCGACGTCGTATCGCGGCGGGACCTACGTCTGCATGGAAGGGCCGCAGTTCTCCACGCGCGCGGAGTCGAAACTCTATCGGAGCTGGGGCGTCGACGTCATCGGCATGACCAACCTGCAGGAAGCGAAGCTCGCCCGCGAAGCGGAGATCTGCTACGCCACGATGGCGCTCGTCACCGATTACGACTGCTGGCATGAGTCGGAAGAAGACGTGACGGTGGAGGCGATCCTCGCCGTCCTGCGCGCGAACGCCGAGATGGCGCAGAAGATCCTCCGCGCGACCGTTCCGCGCGTCGCGCAGCGCGAGCGCAGTTGCGCCTGCGCCGCCGCGCTGCAGTACGCGATCGTCACCGATCCCGCCCGCATCCCGCAAAAGGTGAAGGACGATCTCGCGCCGATCATCGGCAAATACATCAAGTGAGGGCTCAATGGGCATCCTGGTCGTAGGCAGCGTCGCGTTCGACGCTCTTGAAACTCCGTTCGGCAAAGTCGACCGCTGCATCGGCGGATCGGCGACGTACTTCTCCGTTGCCGCTTCGTTCTTCGGCGACGTATCGATCGTCGCGGTCGTCGGCGATGACTTCGGCGATGAAGAGGCGTCGGTCTTCAAGGGACGGCGGATCAACCTCGACGGCCTGCAGCGCGTGCCGGGCGAGAAGACGTTTTTCTGGAGCGGCCAGTACGGCTTCGATCTGAACGTGGCCAAGACGCGCGACACGCAGCTCAACGTTTTCGCGTCGTTCCAGCCGAAGCTGAATGAGCAGCAGCGCCAGACCGACGTCCTGTTCCTCGCGAACATCCATCCCGAGCTGCAGCTCGATGTGCTGCATCAGTGCAAGCCGCGTCCGCGCCTCGTCGCGCTCGACACGATGAATCTCTGGATCGACATCAAGCGCGCGGAGCTCGAGCGGGTGATGCGCGAGGTCGACCTCGTGATCATCAACGAGGCCGAAGTGCGGCAGTTCATGAACGACTCGAACCTGGTGAAGGGCGCGCGGGCCATCCTCGCGCTCGGCCCGAAGACGATCGTCATCAAGCGCGGCGAGTACGGCGTCCTGATGATCACGCCCGATGCCGTCTTCGCGGCGCCTGCCTATCCGCTCGAAACCGTCTTCGACCCAACCGGCGCAGGTGACACCTTCGCCGGCGGCTTCCTCGGCTACCTCGCCTCGCGCCGGGAGTTGCACGACCGCGAGTTCCGCCGCGCCATCATCTTCGGCAGCGTGCTCGCGTCGTTCACCGTGGAGAAGTTCTCGCTCGACCGTCTGCGCGAGATCGAGCTGAACGACGTGCAGGAGCGCTATCAGGCGTTCCGAGAGCTCACGCACTTCGAGGATTTCGAGGTCTAGTTCGCCGGCAGCCGGACGGTCCGCGAGCCGCAACGCAGCGTCACGCGCATCGCCGCCGGTCCCGACGCGACCGGAAAGTCGAGACCGAGCGCGCGGATCACGCGCGTCAGGTCCTCGGCTTTCGGATCATCGAATTCGATCCCGCCGAGCGAGCAACCGCCCGGCGAAGTCTTCGCCGGATGTTGCGCCGGATCGCGCCAGCGGATGAAGAACGGCGCGTTGTCGAGCGGCTGCGCCAGCTCGAACGTCTCCCAATGCAACACGTTGCCCGACGGCTGCCTGCGCGAGCCCGCCCGCGGCGCCGTCGTCTTGATGCCGGAGTGTTCCACCTGCGCGCGCGAAGCCCCCACCGCCCACCCGACCGGCGTCAAATGCTCCAGCTTCGCCAGGTCCCCCGCCCCCGCCCGCGGTGCGATGATCTCGACGTACGTGTCGGCACCGAGCGAGACGAGCGCGTTGTGCGTCCCCCGACCCGGATGCTCGCCGCCGTACACCGCACGAACGCCGGTCAGCGACTCGAGCTCGCGGATGCCGCGGTCGAGATCGGAGATGCCGAGCATGACGTGGTCGACGTGCGGGGCGGGTGGGGGGACGGAGGCGCAGGCGGTGAGGAGGACGAGCACGATGAGAGTCACACCTCGTGTCATCGACCGGCCTCGTAGACGATCTCCCCCCCCACCACCGTCATCCGCACCTTCGTCTTCCACAACTCCGACGCGCGCACGGAGTACACGTCGCCTTCGACGACCGTGAAGTCCGCGAGCTTGCCGGGCTCGATCGTGCCGCGGGTGCCTTCCTCGAACGCGGCATACGCGGCGTCGGCGGTGAAGCCGCGGATGGCCTCGGGTAGGGTGAGGCGCTGGTCGGGGTACCAGCCGCCGCGGGGGTTGCCTTTCTGGTCCTGGCGCGTGACGGCGGAGTAGATGCCGAACCATGGGTTGACTGCTTCGACGGGGAAGTCCGATCCGAGGGCGAGGCGGCCGCCTGATTTGATGACGGTGCGCCAGGCGTAGGCGCCGCGGATGCGCTGAGGACCGACGCGCGCTTCGGCCCAGTCCATGTCGCTCGTCGCGTGCGTAGGCTGCATCGACGCGATGATGCCGTCGCGACTCACGCGCGCGAAGTCGCTCGGCGCGACGACCTGGAAGTGCTCGATGCGGAACCGCTTCGATGGCGCCACGCCAGCCTGTTCGTACGCGTCGATCACGTTGCGCACGCCGCGATCGCCGATGGCGTGCGTGTTCACCTGAAAGCCCGCGGCGATCGCGCGTTTCGCGACGTCCGCGATGTGATTCGTATCCGCGAGGATCAGGCCGCTGTTCGCGGGATCATCGGCGTACGGCGCGAGCAATGCGGCGCCGCGGCTCCCGAGCGCGCCGTCGGCGTAGACCTTGATCGAGCGGACCGTGAGGCGATTGCCGTAATCCATCAGCGGACCGCGCGCGAGCCAATCGGCGACCAGCGTCTGCTCGTCGCTGACCATCACGTAGACGCGGATCGGGAAGCGCTTCTCGTCGATCAGCTCCTGCACGGCCTTGATCGTGTCGGCCTCGGCGCCGGCGTCGTGCATCTCCGTCAGGCCGTTCGCCGCGATGGTCTGCGCTGCTTTGAGCACGCGCTCCTTGCGCAGCGCAAATGACACCGGCAGGATCTTCGTCTCGATCAATCCCTGCGCTTCATCGACGAACACGCCGGTCGGATTGCCGTTCGCGTCGCGGATGATGCGGCCGCCGGACGGATCGGCCGTTGAAGCCGTGATGCCTGCGGCCTGCATCGCCGCGGTATTCGCGAGTCCTGCATGACCATCGACGCGTTTCAGCCAGACGGGATGATCGGCGATGGCGGCGTCGACCTGTGCGGCGGTCGGGAACTGCTTGACCGGCCAGTCGTTCTGATCCCAGCCGCGGCCCTGGACCCAGTCGCCGGCGGCGGCGCGAGCGGCGCGCTCTTTCGTGCGCGCGACGATCTCGTCCATCGACTGCGTCTCCGTCAGGTCGACGATGTCGAGTTTCAGCCCGAGGCCGTAGAGATGGCCGTGCGCGTCGGTGAGGCCGGGGAGGATCGTCGCGCCGCTGACGTCGACCACGCGCGCCTTCGGATGTTTCTTGCGAACGATCGCCGCCGCGTCGACTTGGCGCACGATTCCGTCGGCGACGTAGATCGCGTAATCGGGGCGCGGGCTCTGGCTGTCGCCGGCGACGACGATACCGCCGGTGAAGATGATTTCGTTCGTCACGGGTGGTGTCCTGTGCGGCAGCAGTCGCGTCGCTCCGCAACCGAGCGCGAGCAACGATATCGCGGCGATACAACGGATGAGCTTCATCGCGACATCGTACATGGTTGAAATTGCGCGGCGGGTCGGCGCGTTTCGATCTCGCCCGTGAAAAAACTTATTTGCATTGCGCCGCTCCTCGTCGCCGCCACTCTCCACGCCGATGATCGCCGCTTCAGCGCTTCTGCCGTGCCGGGCGCGGGTATTCACAAAGGCGGCAAAATCGTCATCTCGAACAACAGCAACTCCATCACGGCGCATCGCTTCTTCGGCAACATCCGCGAGGCGCTGGTGACGTTGAAATCGGCGCGCGTGCTTTCGTATCAGTCGTCCGGCGCTCCGGTGTACGACTCGAGCGCAGACGCGCCGGTGCTGTTCAAGGAGGCGGCGCAGACTCACGGCATCGATCCGCGGCTGCTCGTCGCGATCGCGCATCGCGAATCGGCGATGAATCCGAATGCGACGTCGCGCGCCGGTGCCTGCGGCCTCATGCAGCTCATGCCCGCCACCGCCCGCTTCCTCGGCGTGTCCAACATCTACGATCCGCACGAGAACGTCTTCGGCGCGGCGCGTTATCTCCGCACGCTGCTCGACACCTTCCACGGCGACCTCGACCTCACGCTCGCCGCGTACAACGCGGGGCCGGGTGCGGTGCTGCGCTACAAAGGTGTGCCGCCGTATCCCGAGACGAAGGCGTATGTGAAGTACGTCCGCGCGCGGTACGAAATGGCGCTGAAGTAGAGAACGACGGGAGCGCCTCCGGCGGGCGGGCGCGGCCCGCAGCGTCGGTTGGCCAAGCCCTAAAGACTAACGCAGCGGGCCGTGCCCGCCCGCCGGAGGCGCTCCCGGTCGTCCCCTCGGCTACGTTTCGCCCCACTTCAACTTGGTCCGCAGCACGTCGAAGTAACTCTTGTCCGGCGACTGCACCATCATCACGCGATGGTGCGACTTGCGGACGCAGACGCGGTCGTCGTCGTTGATCGGGAAGCCTTCCTGGCCGTCGAGCGTGAGATAGATCTCCTGCGACTGGCTGCGGCTCTCGATGCTCAGCTCGACGTCGAGGTCGTCGGGCAGGACGATCGGCCGGTTGGTCAGCATGTGCGGACAGATCGGCGTGATGACCACCGCTTCCATCGTCGGATAGATGATCGGGCCGCCGGCGGAGAGGTTGTAGGCCGTCGAGCCGGTTGGCGTCGATACGACGAGACCGTCCGCGCGGAACGTGGTGACGAACAGTCCCGCGACATTGAGCTTGATCTCGATGATGCGCGCGAGCGCGCTCTTGTTGATCGCCGCGTCGTTCAGCACGCGGAACGTGCGATCGTCGTGATTCGGTCCGTTGACCGTGACGTCGAACGTCACGCGCGGCTGCCGCTTGAAGTCGCCCGTGAGCACGCGCTCCAGGACTTCGGGGAACTCCTCGACGCGGATCTCGGTGAGGAAGCCGAGCGTCCCCATGTTCACGCCGAGGATCGGGACGTTCTCCGGCGCGTGACGGGCGATGGCCAGTAGCGTGCCGTCGCCGCCGAACGTGACGAGAAGGTCAACGTGTTGACCGATGTTCGATTTGGAGAAGCAGGGATGCAGGTCGGCGAGCGCGCCCGCGGTCTTTTCGTCGAAGCAGATCGTGAGACCGCGCTTGCGGAGATCGCTCGCTACCTGCGCGGCATACGCCAGCGCCTCGGGCGACGAATGTTTCGCGGAGATGCCGATCGCGCGCACGGGCAAAGTCTATCCTGAGGAGCGCAGCGACGAAGGATCAGCCAAGGCGCCGCGATGCGCGAGCGTCATGCGCGTCGCTTGAAGGACGCGAAGCGCGGCGCCTTGGTTGATGCTTCGCTGCGCTCAGCATTGAGGCAGCGCCCGCCGGACGTCGGTCGGCTCGATGACGATCCGCTCGCCCGCCCGCTCCGGCGCGATGAAGAGAATCGGATGCAGCACTTTCTCCAGGATCGCCCGCAAGGCGCGCGCGCCGAGCTTCTGCCGCAGCGCGGCGTTGGCGATCTCCAGCAGCGCGTCGTGCGAGAAGTCGAGCTGGATCTGATCGAGGGCGCAGAGACGCTGGTACTCCGGGATCATCGCCTCGCGCGGCTGCGTGAGAATGGTGACGAGATCGTCCGCGCTGAGCTCGTCGAGCTGCACGCGCACCGGCAGGCGTCCGAGGAGCTCGGGGAGGAAGCCGTACTTCACGAGTGCTTCGGTCGAGGCTTCATGCGCCGCCGGTGGCGCCCCGTTGAAGAAGCCGATCGCTTTGCCGTCGATGTCCTCGTCCAGATCGGAGAACGAGCCGGCGCAGATGAAGAGAACGTTCGAGATGTCGATCTCGACGTAGTCGTACTTGTTCCAGTGCGCCGTGACGTTGATGGGGACGAAGATCTTTTCGCCCTCGAGGATCTTCAGCAGCGCCTGCTGCACGCCTTCGCCGCCGATGTCTCGCGCGCCGGCGCCGGTGCGTGCGCCGCCCGCGCGCCGCGCGATCTTGTCGATCTCGTCGATGAAGACGATGCCGTTCTCCGCGGAGCTGACGTTCTGGTTCGTTGCGTAGAGCAGCCGTCCGATCGCCACCTCGACGTCTTCGCCGTAGTACCCGGCCTCGGTGAACGCGGTGGCGTCGTTGTACGCAAACGGGACGTCGAGGATCTTCGCCAGCGTGCGCGCGAGGTACGTCTTGCCCGCGCCGGTCGGGCCGATCATCAGGATGTTCGACTTGCGGATGGAGACTTCGCCGCCGAACTTCAGGTATTCGATCCGCTTGAGGTGGTTGTACGCGGCGATGGCCAGCACTTCCTTGGCGTGCTTCTGGCCGATGACGTACTGGTCGAGTTGTTCGTAGATGCGGCGTGGTGTGACGTGGAGGAAGCGATAGATCTCACGCTTTTCCTTCATCGGGCGCCTGCAAACGAGTATACGTCACTCCACCTCCGCCCAGATCTCCGTCCGGTGGCTCTCGCTCAGCGCGATCGATCCGACGATGAACGTCATCAGCGCGATGCCGATCGACCAGTACAGGCCCGCATAGATGTTGCCGGTCTTGGCCACGAGCAGGCCGGCGATGAGCGGGAGCGTGCCGCCGAACCAGCCGTTGCCGAGGTGGTAGGGGAGGGAGAACGACGTGTAGCGGATGCGCGCGGGGAACGCTTCGATGAGGAACGCGGCGATCGGGCCGTAGACCATCGTCACGTAGATCACCTGCACGAAGACGAGCAGCACGAGCATCGTCATGTTCGGATGCGCGGCGTCGCCGTACTTCTTCATCGCGTGGTAGATCGGGATGTAGGTGATGGCGGCGATGAGGTTGCCGGCCATCATGATCTTCAGCCGGCCGATGCGGTCGGAGAGCGCGCCGAAGACGACGAAGAACGGCATGCCGAGAAGCAGCGCGATGGCGACGACGATGCTTGCAGTGGCGAGGTCGATCTTCAGCACGGTCTGCAGGAACGACAGCGCGTAGAACTGGCCCGTGTACCAGACCACACCCTGGCCCGCGGTCGCGCCGAAGAGCACGAGCAGCACGATCTTGAAGTTCGCCCAGTTGCCGAAGCTCTCGCGCAGCGGCGCGAGCGACGACTTTCCCTGCGCCTTGATCGATGCGAACAGCGGCGACTCCTGCATCTTCGAGCGGATGTAGAACGAGATCGCCACGAGGATGAGCGACGCGAGGAACGGCAGGCGCCAGCCCCACGCCTTGAAGTCGGCATCCGGCATCGCCTTCTTCACCGCGAGGACGACGCCGAGGGAGACGAAGAGTCCGAGCGTCGCGGTGATCTGGATGAAGCTCGTGTAGTAGCCGCGCTTGTTGTCCGGGACGTGCTCGGCGACATACACCGCCGCGCCGCCGTACTCGCCGCCGAGCGCGAGGCCCTGCAGGAGACGCAGCACGAGCAGGATCGTCGGTGCGAGCAGGCCGATCTGCGCGTACGTCGGCAGCACGCCGATGAGGAACGTCGATAGACCCATGATCGTGAGCGTCACGAGGAACGCGTACTTGCGTCCGACGAGGTCACCGATCCTGCCGAAGACGATCGCGCCGAACGGACGGACGATGAAGCCGGTGGCGAAGAGCGCCCAGGTCTTGATCAGCGCCCAGTTCGGATCGCCTTTCGGGAACATCAGCTCCGACATCACGACCGCGAGGCTGCCGAAGATGTAGAAGTCGTACCACTCGATCATCGTGCCGAGGCCGGAAGCGAAGATGATGCGGCGGATCGGGAAGCCAGTCGGCTGAGAACCGTTGGCAGTGGGCCGCTCGGCGGAGAGTCTCCTGCCAACTGCCGGCTGTGAACTGTTAACTCCATTCATCGTTTCAATTCCTCCCATTTGCGCAGCGTCTCTTCCACCGCGGGCTTCAGCTTGTTCCACGATTCGTATGCGTCGGGCGACGGCGGCGCATCGGCGTCGTCGATCGCGCGCTGCAGTTTCTGCAGCGCCTGATCGAGAAAGCGGAGCGAGGTCGTCGATCGCGGCGGCAGCCACCACATCGACGGCGGTGCGTCGTCCGCGAGCTCCGCGGCCTTCGGATTCTTCTCCGCGCGCGCGGCGGCGACACGGACACGCGCCGCTTCGACCTCGCGCGCGAATGTGAACTGCGCGACGTAGTCGTACGGCGCGATGCGCGGATCGGGAGCGACGGTCAGAGTTTCGGTCAGGCGTTTGCCGTCGACCGTCAGCGAAATCGTGTAGGTCTTCGGAGGGGCCCAGACACCGTCGGAGTACGCGTTGGTCGCATCGAGCGCCCGGTAGCGGATCGGCCAGACGAAGCGATGCATGCCCGGCGTCGTGGCGAGTGTCGACGGTGTGGCGAGCCACTCCGGTGACGTCATCATCTTCGCCGGATTCGCGGCCGGCGGCGCATCGGCGCTGCTGTAGCGGCGGACGACGACGTCGTGCTGCGCGTTGCTCTGGTCGAGGATTTCCAGCGTCACATTTTTCGCAGGCGCATCGAGCACGTAATCGATGAACGCGCCGTTCGGCGGATTCGACGCGAGCGGCTCGTCCTTCGGCATCGGCGTGCCGGTGAAGCCTGCGCCGCGGAAGCGGATCGCGGTGGCGGGCTTGAACAGAAATGGTGTCGAGGGAACGTCCTGCCGCAGCGGCGTGACGTCATCGAGAATCCAGAACGCGCGGCCATGAGTCGCGACGACGAGGTCGTTGCCGTGGACGTCGATGTCGCGCACCGACGTCACCGGCAGGTTGAGCTGCAGCGACTGCCAGTGCTCGCCGTCGTCGAACGACACCGACATGCCGCGCTCCGTGCCGGCGTAGAGCAGTCCCTTGCGCCACGGATCCTCGCGCACGACGTTCACCGTGATCGGCAGTCCGTTGGCGATGAGCTGCCAGCTCTTGCCGCCGTCGCGCGTGCGGTAGACGTACGGCTTGAAGTCGTCGAGGCGATGGCGATCGACCGCCGCGTACGCGGTCTCCGCGTCGAAGTGCGACGCCTCGATGATGCCGACCTTCGACCACGGCGTGAGCGCAGGCGGCGTGACGTTCGTCCAGTGCTCGCCTTCGTCACGTGTGCGCCAGATCAGGCCGTCGTCGGTGCCAACCCAGAGGTCGCGATCGGCGAGACGCGACGGCGCGATGGCGTAGATCACGCCGAAGCGGGTGCCGTTGCCCGGCCGTAATGCGGCGGTCGCTGCATCGAGATTCGGCGGAATGCCGGGTTCTTCGCGCGTGAGATCGGGACTGATCACCTTCCAGTGCTCGCCGCCGTCCTCCGTGCGGAAGAGGCGCTGATTCGAGAAGTAGAGGACCTTCGGATCGCGCGGCGAGAAAACGAGCGGCAGCGTCCACGTGCGGCGGTCGACGTTCGGATGCGCGAGTGTCGGATCGATCTCGCGCGTCTGCCGCGTGCGGAGATCGAGCTTCTCGACGCGTCCGCCGAAGATCAGGTCGGGGTCTTTCGGATCGGGCGCGATGTTGTCGCTCTCGCCGCCCGCGGTGACCTCGCGGAACTCCGTCATGGTGATGCCGTCGATCGTGCTCGTGCGGCTCGGCACGCCCGCGGCGCCGGAGTCCTGCTGCGCGCCGTAGACCATGTACGGGAAACGGTTGTCGGTGATGCCGTGGTAGAACTGGCCGGTCGGCTGGTTGTACCAACTGCTCCACGTTTCGCCGCCGTTCGTCGAGACGACGGTTCCCTGATCGACGCCGAGGATGCGGCGCTGCGGATTCTGCGGATCGATCCAGAGCGAGTGGTAGTCGTCGCCCCCCGGCGCGCCCTTCACCGGCGCCCACGTCTTGCCGGCGTCGGCGGAGCGGTAGAGATTGACGTTGCAGGAGTAGACGACGTCGGCGTTTTTCGGCTCGACGGTGATGCCGCCGAAGTACCAGCCGCGGCTCCAGATCCGATCGTCGGCGCCGGCTTTCGCGAACGTCGCTCCCGCGTCGTCCGACCGGTACATCCCACCCGCCGCCGCATCGACGATCGCGTAGACGCGCTTCGGATTCGACGGCGCGACGGCGATGCCGATGCGTCCCGGATTTCCCGGCAGTCCGTTCGTGAGCTGCGTCCAGTGATCGCCGCCGTCGGTCGATTTGAAGAGTCCCGAGCCGGGTCCGTTCGACGGCGGATAGACCGACCACGGCGTGCGCCGCGTGGCCCAGAGCGCGGCGTAGAGCACGCGCGGATTGCCCGGCTCGAACGCGAGATCGATCGCGCCGGTGTTGTCGTCCCACGGACCTCGGACTGCGGCGGCCATGCCGCCGCCCTCGGTTGCCGTAGCCGCACGCGCGTCAAGGGCGGCAGCACGGCTGCCGCGTCCGAGGTGCATCCCCCGAGGACCTTCTTCCACGTCTTCCCGCCGTCGTTCGAGCGGAAGACGCCGCGCTCCGCGTTCGCCGCGTACGGATGTCCGAGCGCCGCGACGTAGACGAGCTCGGGATTCGCCGGGTCGACGATGACGTCGCCGATCTGCTGCGAGTCGGTGAGGCCGGTCTGGGACCACGTCTTCCCGCCGTCGATCGACTTGTACATCCCGTTTCCCTGCGAGATGTCGGAGCGCATGTCGGCTTCGCCGCTCCCGACGTAGATCACGTTCGGATTCGATTCCGACACCGCGATGGCGCCGATCGAGCCGATCGGCTGCGAGTCGAAAATCGGCTTCCAGGTGCGGCCGGCGTCGTTCGTTTCCCAGACGCCGCCGTTCACGCTGCCGAAGTAGAAATGCTCAGGCTGCCCGGGAACGCCGCTCACCGCGAGGACCCGTCCGCCGCGGAACGGACCGATCAATCGCCAGTGGAGGTCGCTTGGTTGGGGAAATGCAACAGCGAAAAGCGTTGCAAGTAGGGTACAAATCACCACTTCGTCACCTCGCCCGGCATACCAAAAAAGATCGGAGCATTTAATCAGAGTTATGAAACGAAATTACGCACTCCTGCTCGTACTGTGTCTGATTGTTCCTCTCACGGCACAGGCGGCCACGAAGCCGGCGGCAAAGAAGAGCACGACCGCCGCGAATCCTTTCTACAAAGCCAGCACGCTCCCCTTCCACGCTCCTCCGTTCGACAAGATCAAGGAGAGTCACTTCAAGCCTGCGCTCGAGCAGGGGATGAAGGAGAACCTCGCGGAGGTCGAGAAGATCGCGAACAGCAAGCAGCCCGCGACGTTCGCGAACACGATCGAAGCGATGGAGCGCTCCGGCGCGCTGCTGACGCGCGCGGCGAAGGTCTTCTTTGCCCTGACCGGCGCGAACACCAGCGACGGGATCCAGAAGATCGAAGCGGAGGAGTCGCCGAAGCTGACGGCGCACAACGACGCGATCTTCCTCAACCCGAAGCTGTTCGCGCGCGTGAAGTCGATCTACGACTCGCGCGACTCGCTCGACGCGGAGCAGAAGTTCCTGGTCGAGCGCTACTACCGGAACTTCATCCGCGCCGGCGCGCAGCTCTCCGAGGCTGACAAGGTCAAGCTGCGGAAACTGAACAAAGAGGAGTCGACCCTCAACACCGACTTCCGCAAGAAAGTCCTCGCCGACACCGACGCCTCGGCGATCGTGATCGACGACAAGTCGCAGCTCGCGGGACTCAGCGACAGCGACATCGCCGCCGCGGCCGAGCGGGCGAAAGACCGCAAGATGCCGGGCAAGTGGGTGCTGACGCTGCAGAACACGACGCAGCAGCCGTCGCTCGTCTACCTGCAGAACCGCGCCCTGCGCGAGCGCCTCTTCAAGGCGTCGTCGATGCGCGGCAACCACGGCGGTCCGAACGACACCAAGGCGCTCATCACCCGCCTCTCGCAGCTCCGCGCGGACAAAGCAAAACTTCTCGGCTATCCGAACTGGGACACCTACGTCCTCGACGATCAGATGGCGAAGACGCCGGAGAACGCGCTCAAGCTGCTGAACGATCTCGTCCCCGCATCGACGTCCAAGGCGCGCGCCGAGATCGCGAGAATGCAGAAAGAGATCGACGCCGAGCACGGCGGCTTCCAGCTCGCCGCGTGGGACTGGCAGTACTACGCGGAGAAGGTCCGCAAGGCCGACTACGACATCGACGAATCGGAAGTGAAGCAGTACTTCGAGCTCGATCACGTGCTGCAGGACGGCGTCTTCTTCGCCGCGAAGCAGCTCTACGGCCTGACGTTCAAGGAGCGCCACGACATCCCGGTCTATCAGAAGGATGTGCGGGTGTTCGAGGTGTTCGACGCCGACGGCAAGTCGATGGCGCTCTACTACGGCGATTACTTTTCGCGCTCGAACAAGAGCGGCGGGGCGTGGATGGATTCGTTCGTCGATCAGAGCGGTCTGATGGGAACGAAGCCGGTCGTCTTCAACGTCACGAACTTCACGAAGCCTGCGCCCGGGCAGCCGGCGCTCCTCAGCTTCGACGACGTCACCACGATCTTCCACGAGTTCGGCCATGCGCTGCACGGCATGTTCTCGAACGTGAAGTACCCGACGGTCGCGGGGACGAACGTGCCGCGCGACTTCGTGGAGTTCCCCTCGCAGTTCAACGAGCACTGGGCGCTCGAGCCGACGGTCTTCGCGAATTACGCGAAGCACTACAAGACCGGCGCGCTGATGCCGCAGGCGCTGGTCGACAAGATCCGCCGGGCGCGCACGTTCAACCAGGGCTACGCGACGACGGAGTACCTCGCCGCCGCGCTGCTCGATCTCGCGTGGCACGCGCAGGAGCCGGGCACCGGACTGCGCGACGCGAACGAGTTCGAGCAGGAGGCGCTGGAGCGCTTCAAGATCGCGATGACTGAGCTCCCGCCGCGCTATCACTCGACCTACTTCTCGCACATCTGGGGCGGCGGCTACTCGGCCGGCTACTACGCCTACATGTGGAGCGAGTTGATCGACGACGACGCGTACTACTGGTTCAAGGAGAACGGCGGCATGACCCGCGCGAACGGCCAGCGCTTCCGCGAGATGATCCTCTCCCGCGGCGGCAGCCAGGACGTGGCGACGCTCTATCGCGCGTTCCGCGGCCGCGACCCGATCGTCGAGCCGCTGCTCATCGAGCGCGGCCTGAAGGAATCGAACGAGAAGTAGCCACTACTCGGTGCAATGGTCAGGGCGGCGGCGATCAGAATCGCCGCCGCCCCGAACGTGATCCGCATCCCGCCAGCAACAGCCTCGGGACTCGCCGTCGTGATGTCGGCGGCGCGCGACGCGAACAGCGCGCCCATCATCGATGCACCGGTGATGAGTCCGAGATTGCGCGACAGGCTGAGCATCCCTGAAACAACGCCCCGCTGCTCCGCTTGAACGCCCGTCATGATCGCGGTGTTGTTGGCCGCCTGGAACAAGGCATAGCCGGCAGTGATGACGACGATCCCGGCGAGATACCCCGCGATGCCGGCGCTGACCGACTGAAAGCACGAGTCCAACGAAGGCCGTTCCCGAGTCCCAGCGCTCGCGAGAGATAGAAGGGCCCGACCACCAGCGTGGCCATCAGGACGGTCGATACGAGCGCGCTCATGATGAGGCTCGGATTGCGCACCATCGCCACCCGGATCAATGGTGATGTGGCTCTCGTTTCAACGAGCACAAACAGCCCCGCTCCGATTACGGCAATCAACAGCAGCGGACCGAACTTGCTGCGCCCCATCGTCATGGCGAGCGCATACGCGGCGAGCGTGAGCGCAAGCAACAGCGTGCCCGACACGTCGAGACTGGACTTCTGCACCGGACGATCCGCGGGCAGGGAGCGATGCGCGAGCAGCAGATTCACGATTCCGAGCGGCACATTGACGAGGAAGATCGTTCGCCAGCCGAATCCGGCGATCAGCACGCCGCCGAGCGATGGACCGAGAGTCGTGCCGATCGCGGACATCGTCCCGAGGAGTCCCATCGCGCTGCCGGTCTTCGACTTCGGAACCGTCTCGCCGACCAGGGCAACGGTGAGCGCCATCATGATCGCCGCGCCGAGGCCTTGCGCAGCGCGCGAGGCGATGAGGAACCAGAGCGTCGGCGCGATGCCGCACAGAAGCGACGCGACCGTGAACAGCGCGATTCCGGCCAGGAACAACCGCCGGCGGCCGACGATGTCGCCGAGCCGTCCGACGCTTACGATCAGCGTGGTGATGGTGAGGAGACATGCGAGCACGGTCCACTGGACGGCGTGAAGGAGGCGTGGAACGCCAGCGTCGGCAGGCCGGTGTTCGCGATGCTGGTGTCGAGCGAGGGCATCAGCATCGAAAGAGAGAGACTGGCGAGCGCCCTCCCGATTTCAACCTCCTGATCACGCTCGATGCAGTGCTGGCGGAGAGGAGCGTCGCGCGCGCCGCGCGGCGGTTGCATCTCAGCCCGTCGGCGATGAGTCGTGCGCTGGCGCGCTTGCGCGAGACGACCGGCGATCCGCTGCTGGTCCGGGCGGGACGAGGTCTCGTTCCGACGCCACGCGCGCTCTAGCTCCGCGAGCGGGTCAGCCAGCTCGTTCAGGACGTTCACGCTTCGTACGCGCGAAGGCTTCGTCGAGAACTTCGGGCCCGAGCTCATCGCCCGCGTCGCGGCGGAGGCTCCCGGCGTGCGGCTCCGCTTCGTGCTGAAGCCGGACAAGGAGAGCACCGCGCTTCGCGACGGCACGGTCGATCTCGAGACCGGCGTCGTGGGGAAGACGACGAGCCCCGAGGTGCGCACGCACGGTTTGTTCAGGGACCGTTTCATCGGAGTCGTGCGCGAGGGACACGCGCTGCACAAGGGCGACATCACGCCGTCCCGTTACGCGTCAGGCCGGCACATCTCCGTCTCGCGGCAAGGCCTCGGCCGGGGACCGATCGACGAAGCGTTGAGTGCTCTCGGCCTGGAACGGGAGATCGTCACCATCGTCGGCAGCTTTTCCGCCGCGCTGGCTCTGGCCCGCGCCTCCGACCTGATCGCGAATGTTCCGGAGCGCCACACCGGAAACCTGCGCGCCGGAATGCACAGCTTTCCGCTGCCGGTCGAGACGCCGGAGATCGTGGTGTCGCTGCTCTGGCACCCGCGGCTCGACGCCGATCCGGCGCATCGCTGGTTGCGCGAGCTCGTTCTCGAGACGTGTGCCCACGCTTGAGGCCGGCCCGGCGAGCACGAAAGTTGAAGAAGGATCCTCCCAATGGGGACCCTCATGACCAAGGCAAGAATTCTCTTCAGCGCGCTCCTGACACTCACCACCATCTCCCTTTTCGCCGAGCTGACGCCGTCGTCGTGCGGCGACATCGAAGCGAAGAACACGATGCTCAACACGTTCGTCGCGCAGACGAGAGGCAGCGCGAAGCATCAGCGCGACGCGGTGCAGACCGCGCGAGCCTTCGTCAGGATCTACGGCAACTGCCCCGACCGGAACACGCAGAACGCACTGGCGACGATCCGCGAGTGGCAGACCCACAACGACAACGCGGCCGAGCTCGCGTTCCTCGACAAGGTCAACAACAACCCGTCGCAGGCGTTCGCCGCCGCGCAGCCGCTCATGGCCGCGAATCCCGACAACCTCGGTTTGCAGCTCGCGCTCGTCCTCGCCGGCGTGAAGACGCTCAAGGCCGGCGACCATTCACACGCCGGCGAAGCACTCGCCGCCGCGCAGACCGCGCTGAAGCTGATCGACAGCGGCAAGACCACGAATGACTGGGCGCCGTTCACGAGCGCGCAGGATGCGCCGCACGGCCTTCGTTACTACAGCGCCGTGTTCTGCGCCGAAACCGCACCGGAGCAGGCCGTTGCGTATCTGTCCGAGGTGACGCGCTCAAAAAACACCTTCAGCGCCGATCCGACGACGTACCAACTGTTGGGTGGATTGACCTACAAAAGCGAAGTCGCCCCGCTGGTCACCGAATACCAGTCGAAGTACGCCGGCAAGACAGTCACGCCGGAAGCGACCGCGTTTCGCGAGCGGGTGAACGAGAAGCTGGACAAGGTGATCACCAGCTACGCGCGCGCCGTGGCGCTCAGCGACGGCGTGTCGTCGCAGGCGCAGCTCAACGCATCGGCGCGCAAGGCACTCGAAGCGGTCTACACCCAGCGCCACGACGGATCGAAGGACGGCCTCGACGACGTGATCAAGAGCGCGTCGACGGCGTCCGCGCAGTGATTTGCCGGTAATCCTCCCCTCCTGTCAAAAGTGACTTTGCCGCCTTCACTGGCGGCAAATTTTTTTGACATCCATCCTTAGCGCCAATTCGGTGTAACGCTCTCCACATAAACGACTTACCCATCCCTGCCACCTCGGCGGGCCGCTTGAAATCTATAGCCGGCGAAAGGAGGTGGTGCTGAAGAGAAGCGACGGGAAAGCGAAGAGCAAGAAGCATTCATGTGGAGAAGCCAAAAACAACAACTCAACAACCCAACAACTCAACAACCAACAAACAAAAAGGAGAACTAAGACCTATGCGTAAGTCCCCCATCATCGTTGCCATCGTCATCCTCGTCACGCTCTGCACCTCGGCGTTTGCGCAGTCGCAGAGCAGCAACACGGCGGCGCCGTCGGGCGTCGTCAACCTCAACACCGCGGACGCCTCGCAGCTCGCCTTCCTGCCGTACGTCGGAGCGAAAGCGGCCGAGCGGATCATCGAGTACCGCAAGGCGCACGGCTCCTTCGCCAAGGTCACGGACCTGATGGAAGTGAAGGGCTTCGGCGAGAAGAGCTTCGAGCGCGTCCGCCCCTACCTGACCGTCGAAGGCAAGACCACGCTGTCCGAGAAGATCCACGGCTCGCGCAAACCGCGCACGAGCAAGAAGAGCAAGCCCGCCATCGCGGCGTCCAACTAACGCCGTCCCTCCAACTCTCCCTCCAATCCATCCCACCAACAACGGCGGCCGCGCGACACGTGTGTGCGCGCGGCCGCCCCTCGCTAACGAAAACAGGAGAAGAACCGTGTCTCGAAACGACCATGGCTACAGCCTCGCCGACATGCTCGTGGTCCTCGCCATCATCGGGATGAGCGTGGGCGTGACGATGCCGGCGTTCAACTCGTTGCGACACCGCGGCGCGGTCCGCGCGGCGGCCGCGGAGATCCGCTCGATTTTCTTCGTCGCCCGCATGCGCGCCGCAAGCCGCGGCCATAACTACGGCATCCGCTTCCAGAAGTTCGGCAAGGAATGGCGCTACGCGGAGTACGAGGATCGCGACGGCGACGGCCTCCGCACCGACGACATCAACAAGGGCATCGACCGCCCGCTCTTCACGCCGCGCTCCGTGCTGCTGGCAGATCGCGGCGCCGCGACGATCGGCCTGCTGCGCAAGACGATCAACGATCCGGACGGCGCAAAGCTGTTCCCTACCGCCTCGCCCGTGCAGTTCGGCAAAGCCCAGATCTGCTCGTTCTCGTCGATCGGTGAGTCGACGTCCGGAACGATCTACCTCGTCGACGGAGTCGGCGGCATCTACGCCGTCCGCGTCTACGGCGCGTCCGCGAAGGTCCGCACCCTCCGATACAACTCGATGCGTCGCAAGTGGGAGCAGATATGAGGACGACGAGGGGCCTCCGGCGGGCGGGCACGGCCCGCAGCGTTTGTCTTCGCGCAAATCACGATTCGAGCGAGAGTCGCGGCTTCAGGCTAGGCCAACCGACGCTGCGGGCCGCGCCCGCCCGCCGGAGGCCCCCCGGTGGTTCTCTCTTACCCCCCGCGCTTCGTGACGATCGAGCGTGCTTCGTAGGTCTGGATGACGGACAGGGTGCTACGGCGAATGAACTCCTCGCTGAACGCGTCGATCAGGACTCGGCCGTCCATGTCGCGGCCGATCGGGAGGCCGGCGGAGAAGAGCACCGTCGGCACGACGTCGACCGCGTAGGCCGGGCCGGGGTTTTCCTTGTGGGTGACGTCGGGGCCGGTGATCACGACGAAGCCGTCGTCGGCGCCTGGGTCGTCCGCGGCGAAGAGATCGCGGATCAGCGACCAGGTCGTCGCCGCCGAGACCGGCGGGACGGGGCCGGCCGGCGAGACCACGACAAGGAGGTGATCGGGAAAGTCACGCGCGAGCTGCGCCACGATCCTGTCGAGCTGCTCGGCGTAGGCGCGCGCGATCTCGCCTCGCATCGACGTCTTCGGCGGGAGCTCGTTGGTTCCGATGTGCAGAGCGCGCTGAGCATCTGCGAAGCCCTCGAGCGCGACGACGTCGAGCTCGTACCGGTGCGACGCGATCGCGTTACGCGCGGTGGCCGCGACCTGCAGATCACGGCGGAGCGCGGTGAGCACCGCATTGCGCGCGGGGCCGCTGGCGCTGAAGCGCGGGACGAGAGCGGCCAGCTCCGGCGGATCGCCCGGGAGGAGCGCGGTCGTCGTCGACGGCCAGCCGGACACCGACGCGTGGAACGAGAGGCGCTCGAACATTTTCCAGATCGGGAGCGCGTCGCCCGATGGCAGGACGGCGGAGATCCGCTGCACCGGCGGGATCAATCCCCACACGCGGAAGCCGACCCCGTTCGGCAGCAGCAGGAAGCGATCGTCGGGACCGTTGAGAGGTGTGCGGTACGAGAAGCGGCCCGTGACGCCGTGGCGATACGGCAGCTTGCCGGTGGCGAGCGAAGCCCAGAGAGATTTCGGGCTGGTCGTGGGGAACGGCTCGAGCCGCGTGAAGTAGGCGCGGGCACGCGTCTGCTCGAAGAAGGGGAGCGTCCCTTCGCCCACCATCGTCACGATCCAGTCGTACGGGAGATTGCGGATAGCGACGAGGATCACCGGGCGCTGGCCGGCCACCTCGCCGATGTTCGCGACCACGGCGGTCCGTTTTTCCGTGCGGTAGGAGTCGCGGCGCTGGTAGAGGAAGAACGACGAGACGGCGATGACCACGAAGCCGCCGACGAAGATCAAGCGCGACATGCGGCGGTCGGCGTTGCGCTCCAGGATCCAGAGCACGAGGAGGATGAACGCCGTCAGCGTGATCAGGTTCGTCGCCTTGTTCAGGATGCGCACCGCGCCGATCGGCAGGTAGATGCGCACCGGCACGAGGTGCGTCCAGTAGATGAAGGAGGAGATGAACGCCGCGAGCACGACGAAGCCGAAGCCGTGCGCGCGGTAATGGTCCGATTCCGGCTTGCCGAAGATGCGGACGCGCAGCATGCGCAAGCCCCAGAGGATCGAGCCGAAGAGGAAGCCGCAGATCAGGCCGTAGACGATCGTGACGGTGGCCAGGCGTCCCGGCGTGATGTCGACCTGCGGATTCAGGAAGTAGAGCAGGTGGGCCATGTAGAGACCGAAGATCGCCCCGGCGAGAACGCGTTTGAAGTAGGCCCAGCGGAACGGCATCGGGCCGGGAGTTTACCGCGATGATCACGCCCTCCCGCCTTCGCCTGCTCCGCGGCCTCGACGGCGTCTTCACCCTCTTCCACGAGCTCGGCTATCCGATCGTCGCGCCGATCCGGATCGATCCGGACGAGTGGCGGCGCGCGGGGATCGCGCTGGAGTGGAACGGCACGTCGACGCTCCACCTCGCGGCGCGCACGCGGCGCTTCGACCTCTTCGTCCTGCAGTCCGATGCCGGCGAGGATTCGATCGCTTCATTTCTGCGCAGTTATCGCGAATACAATGTGCTGACAAAATCAGTACTGATTAAAAGTGCTGATGAAAAGCTCGCCATTTATGATCTCGGCGGGCGGACGCTGCGCCGTCTCGATCTCGATCTCGCGCAGCCGTCGGTTCACGCGCTCGACCGGCTGAACCTCCTGGAGTACGGCGAGAACCTTCCGCGCATCTTCGACGTGGCGCTCGATCGCGAGTCGATCACCCGCCGCTTCTTCGAGCGCTTCCGCGATGCGGTCCGCGACGTAAGTGCCGCGCTCGATCCTTCGGAAGCGAAGGAGGCGAGGGACGCCGAGGCGTTGCTGGTGATGTCGCGGCTGCTGTTTCTGTCGTTCATCCAGGTGAAGGGCTGGCTCAACGAGGAGCGTCGCTTCCTCTTCGATCGCATCGACAGCCAACATCTCGAGCCGCTCTTCTTCGGCTGCCTCAACACGCCGGTGGCGAAGCGCGACGCGGCGGCGCGGAGGCTCGGCAGGATTCCGTATCTCAACGGCGGTCTGTTCGAACCGTCCGCGTATGAAAAGCGTCACGCGCTGAACCTGCCCGATGAGCTTCTGCGGCGCGTCATCGCGGATGTCTTCGAGCGTTTCGACTTCTCCGTCGACGAAAGCGACGCCGCGGGGACGCACGTCGATCCCGAGATGCTCGGCCGCGTCTTCGAATCGCTGATGGCGGACGACGAGCGGACCGCCAGCGGCAGCTTCTACACGCCGCGCGAGATCGTCGACGCGCTGACCTCGCGCGGCATCGTCGAATGGGTCGGCAACACGCGCGATCCGAAGGCGGCGCTGCGCAAGCTGGAGACGATCACCGTGCTCGATCCCGCGTGCGGCTCCGGCGCGTTCCTCCTGTCGGCGCTGCATGCGATCGAGCGGCTCACGCGCGAGCTCGCCGAGCGCGCGGAGGAGGAGGTGCCGCGCGATCTGCGGCGGCGGATCGTCGAACGGTCGTTATTCGGCGTCGATCTGAAACCGGAAGCGGTGCGTCTCTGCGAGCTCCGGCTCTGGCTGGCGATCGTGTCGACCACCGACGCGACGATCGAAGAAGTCGCGCCGCTGCCGAACCTCGACCGCAACATCCTGCAGGGCAATTCGCTCCTCAGCCCGACCGACTTCCTCGGCGACAGCCGCGGCGAGATCTACCGCGACTGGCGCTACTCGATCGTCGCGCAGGCCGATCTGCTCGCGCGCTATCGCACCGCGTCGCAGGACGAACGGCCCGCGCTCGCGCGGCTCGTGCGCGACAACGACCGTCATCTCGCGAGCGAGCTGCTGGCGAAGGCGATCGACGCCGACGAGCGCGAGATGCAGAGACTGGCCACGCCCGACCCCGATCTCTTCGGCCGTCGCGCGACGCCGCACGGCGAGCGTTGCCGCGAATTGCAGGAGCGGATCACTTCGGCGCGACGTACGCTCGAGCGCGTCGAAGAAGGAGAGCTCGGCTTCTTCTCCTTCGACGTTCACTTCGCGCACGTGATGGCGGCCGGCGGCTTCGCCGTCGTCGCGGGCAATCCGCCGTGGGTGCGTAACAGCCGCATCGATCCGAACGCGAAGCGGATGTTTGCCGATCGCTACGCGCTCTTCCGTCGCGGCGGCGGCGCGGCATTCCATCAGCCCGATCTGTCGCTCGCATTTTTCGAACGCGCGATGACGCTCGCCGCGCGCGACGGCGTCGTGGCGATGCTGATGCCGGCGAAGATCATCAACGCCGGCTATGCGGCGCCGCTGCGGCGGCATGTGTGGGAGCGCGCGTCGATCGTGGCCATCGACGACTGGAGCGACGGCCGCTGGTTCGACGCCGACACCTTCCCCCTCGGGCTCACCGTGCGTCCGTTGCGCGCGCCGAACGGCGTCGCCGTCACGTCGTGCGGCGAGTCGTTCTCCATGCCGCAGCGCGAGCTGCCGGTGGCCGAGGCGAGCTCGGAGTGGGCGCTCGTGCCGCCCGACGCCGCGGCGATCCTCAAGCGATTGCGGACGCAGCATGCGCCGTTCGCGGAGGTCATCGGACGGACGCCGATCATGGGCGTGAAGACCGGCGCGAACGGGACGTTCTTTCTCGACGTCGACCGGATCGTGCGCGGAAAGCTCATCACGAACGACGGCGTCGAAGTGCCGTTGTCCGCGGTCGCGCGCTGCGTGCGCGGACGCGACGTCCGGCGCTGGTCGGCGAGCGATTCGGTCTGGATGCTCTGGCCTCCGGCCGAGGGCTGGAAGACGCCGCCGCGCTGGCTGGAGAAGCTGGCGCAAGCGCGGGGCATCGAGGCGAGCGCGTTCCGGCTGGCGTACGTGCGGCCGGAGCACGCCGGCATCAAGGTCGTGTGGAAAGACCTCGCGCGCGGGATGTCGGCGGCGGTGCTGCCCGATGCCGTGCACGTCGATGGCCGGGCCATTCCGCTGATCCCGAATCAGACGCTCTACTCGATCGACACGTCGTCGCTCAGCGAGGCGTACGCGATCGCGGCGCTGCTCAACTCGAGCATTGTCGATGCATTGCTGCTCTGCATCGCGGAGCGGGCGAAGGACGCGCATTTCCGCTACTTCGGCCGGACCGTGGCGCGCATTCCGCTGCCGCGCGTCGAGCATGACAGCGAGGCCTGGTCGCGACTCGTGCGTGCGGCGCGGCGCGCGCATCACGAGGTCGACGACGTCGTGGCGTCGCTGTACGGCGTGACGACGCCGGAGCTCGACGTCCTGCGGCGCTTCGTCGACCGGCGGTTGCAGCGTGATGCTTGCTGAGCATCAAGAAGAGGCGGTGGCGCGGGCACGCGACATCCTGGCGCGGCGCGGCGGCGTGATCCTCGCGGACGAAGTCGGACTGGGCAAGTCGTTCGTCGCCGCCGCGATCGCCGCGGAGTTCGCGAGCGTGCAGCTCGTCGTGCCGGCGTCGCTCGTCGCGCAGTGGCGCGAGACGTTACGGATGTTCGACGTCGACGCGGAGATCGTCACGCACCACACCATCCGCGCGTCGAAAGCGGAGCTGGTGATCGTCGACGAGGCGCACGCGTTCCGCAATCCGGCGACGCGCCGCTACGACGCGCTGGCGCGGGCTACGGTGAGCGCGAAGCTGCTGCTCGTCACGGCGACGCCGGTCTGCAATTCGGCGCGCGATCTGGAAGCGCTGATCGGCCTCATCGCGCGCGACGACCTGCTGATGGATGCCGGCGTGCCATCGATCGACCTCGCGTTTGCCGCGCGGAAGGTCGAGCGCCTGGCTATCGAGCGTGTGGTTCAGGAGCTCGTGATCCGCCGCGATCGGAGCGTGCTGCCGCCGCGGCTCGCCTTCGGCTCGCTGGAGCGGCGAGTCGTTCGGTACAACGTCCCGCATGTCGACCTCGATGCGCTGCAGTTTCCGCTCGTCGATGGGGCGCCGCTCATTCGCAGATTTCTGCGGCGACGGCTCGAGTCGAGCGAGGCCGCGTTCCGAGAATCGATCCGCAGGCAGCGCCGCTTCTACGAGCGCGTGCTGGAGAGCGGACGCGCGCTGACGAAGCGCGACTACCGGCGTGCGTTCGGTGCCGAGGAGGATGACGAGATCTTTCAGCAGGTGCTGTTCTGGGATTTGTGGGCGCCGCCCGGCGAGCTCGATGTGCAGGCGATTCGTGAAGAGCTGCAGCGGCTCGATGCGATTCAGGTCGAACCGTCGAACAAAGCCGAGCTGCTGGTCAACATCCTGACGAATGAGCCGACGCTCGTTTTTACCCAGTTCCGCGCCACCGCTCGCGAGCTCCGCCGCGTCGTGAAAGGGGGCGACGTGCTGATCACCACGGATCGCGCCAGTGAGGGACTCAACCTCCAGCGCGCCGGCGTCGTCATCCACTACGACATCCCGTGGAATCCGATGAAGCTCGATCAACGCAACGGTCGCGCGCATCGCATCGGCCAGACACGAGAGACGGTGCAGGCGATCTACTTCGTGCCGGAAGATCGCGGAATCATGCACGTCATCGCGCGGAAGAAGCGCGAAGTGCGCGCGACGCTGAAAACAACCGGCAACGGGCAACCGATAACCACCCTGCGCCCGCGGATCGTGCGAGGAAGCGCGGTTGCGAAGCTGGTAGCCAAAGGCTTCGACGTCCCCGAGTGGCTCGAGCGGCGCCACCACGCGGGCCTCGAGCGCATTCTCCGCGAAATATAATGCCCGCCGTGGACCTCCTCATCGTCGACGACGAGGCATCTCTTCGCGACTTCCTCACCATCGTTTTTGAAGAAGAAGGATGGCGCGTCGAATCGGCCGCCTCGCTCGCCGACGCCCGCGCCGCGGTGGTGAAGAAAGAGCCCGACGTCGTCCTCTGCGACCTCATGCTCCCCGACGGCTCGGGCATCGATTACCTGAAAGACGTCAAGGCGCAGAACCCGTCGATCGCCTTCATCATGATCACGGCGTACACGTCGACGAAGTCGGCGGTCGAAGCGCTGAAGGCCGGAGCGGTCGATTACATCGCCAAGCCGTTCGACGTCGAAGAGCTGAAGATCATCGTCCGCAAGGCGTCGGAGCGGAAAGAGCTCGAGGACGAGAACCTTCATCTCCGCACCGCGCTCGAGGAGCGCTTCACCTTCTCCAACATCATCGGCAAAAGCCCGAAGATGCAGGAGATATTCTCCATCGTGCAGCGGATCGCGAAGACGACGTCGACCGTGCTCATCTCCGGCGAGTCGGGCACCGGCAAGGAGCTGATCGCGCGCGCCATCCACTACAACTCCGGGCGACGCGGGAAGTTCGTTTCCATCAACTGCGGCGCGCTGCCGGAGACATTGCTCGAATCGGAGCTCTTCGGACACGAGCGCGGCGCGTTCACCGGCGCGATTCGCGAAAAGCGCGGCCTCTTCCACGAAGCGGATCGGGGCACGATCTTCCTCGACGAGATCGGCGAGACGTCGACGGCGATGCAGATCAAGCTGCTGCGCGTGCTGCAGGATCGCGTCGTGCGGCGCGTCGGATCGACGGTCGAGGCGCCGGTGGATGTGCGCGTGATCGCCGCCACAAATCGCGATCTGTCCGATTCGATTCAGAAGGGGACGTTCCGCGAGGATCTCTTCTATCGGATCAACGTCATCCCCATCGCGCTCCCGCCGCTGCGTCAGCGGCGCGAAGACATCCCGGTGCTCGTCGAGCACTTCATCGCCAAGTTCTGCGATCACATCGGCATCGTGCACAAGAAGATCTCCGCCGATGCGATGCGGGCGATCGAGAAGTACCACTGGCCCGGCAACGTGCGCGAGCTGGAGAACGTGGTGGAGCGGATGATCGCGCTGGAGATGAGCGACGTGCTTACCACGAAGTCTCTCCCCGAGCACGTGCTCCTCGGCGGGACGATCCCCGACGTCACGTTCGACCTGCCGCCCGAGGGGATCTCGCTGCAGGATCATCTCGAAGCGATCGGAAAGATCTTCATGCTCAAGGCTCTCGAGCGTTGCGGCGGCGTGCAGACGCAGGCTGCGGAACTGCTGCGGATGTCGTTCCGCTCGTTCCGCTACTACGCGAAAAAATACGATCTCATCCCGCGCGACAGCAGACAGGAGGACGTGGTTGAAGCGGAATAGCGCGCTATTGGCGGTTCTCCTTCTTTGCGCGTTCCAGTGCAACGCGAAGCGCACCCCACCGCCCCCCGCACCGGCGCAGCAGGAGGCCAACGCGCCGCACGTCATCTTCAAGGACGGCTTTCGCGTGAAGGTGGAGATCGCGGCCGATGACGAGAATCGCGCGCAGGGGCTGATGTATCGCGATCACCTGGCGGACGATCGCGGCATGATCTTCTTCTTCCCGCAGAAGGGCGACTACGCCTTCTGGATGAAGAACACGATCATCCCGCTCGACATGATCTGGATCGACGAAGCGAAGAAGGTCGTGCACATCGCGCACGACGTGCCGCCGTGTCAGGCCGATCCGTGTCCCAGTTATCCGCCGGGCGCCGAGGCGATGTACGTGCTGGAAGTCGCGGCGGGAGTGGCGGCGAAGCATCACGTCGCGAACGGCGACGTGCTCACCTTCGAACGGCTCGATGACGTTAAGGCGCAGTAGGCGGCGGAGTCCCGCCACCACCACCGCCCCCGCGACGACGGCGACGGAAGCGACGGCGCTTGCCGCCGCCCTCACCGCCACCAGTCGGGCGCGGCTCGCCGCCACCATCCGGTGAAGGAGCGGGGCGCTCCTGCGGACGCGGCGGAGGAGTCGAGCGTGGTTGCTGCGGCTGTTGTTGCTGCTGCGGCTGCGCCGGACGTTCACCGCCACCGCCCCCGCGACGACGACGTCTGCGGCTGCGACCCGGAGCGCGCTCACCTTGCGGTTGCTGCGGTTGCTGTTGTGGCTGCGCCTGCTTTTGCTGTTGTCCCTGCTGCTGCTGGCGCTGCGGACGTTCTCCGCGTGGCGGGCGCTGGTCGCGGCCTCCGCGTTCACCGCGCTCGCGCGGCGGGCGCTGTCCCGGCGGACGGCGTTCTTCCTCGCGCCGCTTCTTGCCGGTCCGCTGCTCGAACTCCTGCATCTTCCGCTGCATGAACTTCCGCGACTGCGCTTCCTGCTTCGCGCGCATTTCGTCGTGGCCGCAGTAGGGACAACGCTTCCAACCTTCTGGATAGGTCTTCTTGCAGGCCGAGCAGACTACGCTTTTGGGCAGCGGCATCGAAATCGGCGCGCATTGTACACTTCCGGGCCGATGCCGACCGACGACCGCCGCCGCGCCACGCTGCGCACGCTCATCGAGCTGGCGGAGGGAAGCAACCCCCAGGACTGCTGGGACGATCAGCGCGCAGAGGACCTGCTGCGCAGCCAGTCGAGCCCCGACGAACTGCGCGAATTGGGCATGAGCGAGCAGATGATCGCCCGCATCTTCCCGGAGAAACGATGACCTTCACCGTGCGCGTCGAGGCGCGTTTCGAGGCGGCGCATTTTCTGCGCGAGTACCGCGGGATCTCCGAGCCGCTGCACGGACACTCGTACAAGGTCGAAGCCGACCTCATCGCGCGCGGCGGAGGGGTCGATCAGGACGCGATCGCCGTCGATTTCATCAGCGCGAAGCGGAAGCTCGAGGTGCTGGCGAAGAAGCTCGACTACGGCTGCATCAACGACGTCCCGCCGTTCGACAAGATCAATCCATCCGCCGAGAACATCGCCGAATGGTTCGCGCGCGAGCTGCAGTCGGCGGTCGACGACGAGAACGCGGTCGTGAAAGCCGTGACGATCTGGGAAGGGCCGGTCAACTCCGTCCGCTATGAACAAACTTCCTAACCACACGTCGCTCAAGGAATGGGCGAACGTCATCGAGGCCCTCGGCCGGGGCGAGCAGATCATCCTCATCCGCAAAGGCGGCATCGCCGATCCGCACTTCGGTGTCGAGGCCGATCGCTTCTACCTCTATCCGACGTTCTTCCATCAGGCCGAGGGCGCGGAGCCGCGCGACGTGACGATCACCCACTGGTGCGAAGTGGTGAAGACGTGGCGCGTCGAAGATCTCGAGACGCTCTATCGCCTCGAGCCGCAGGTCGTGATGCCGCGCGAGACGCTCGATGCGCGTTATCGCTTCCGTCCCGATCAGGCGTTGTACGTCATCGCGGTGCGAACATTCGCGCTCGCGCATCCCGTCACGATCGCGCAGAAGCCGGAGTACCTCGGATGCCGGAGCTGGGTGAGCGTCGATGACGAGATCGAGATCGAGGGATCGACGCCCGCGCTCAGCGACGAAGCGCTCACGCGGCGGATTGACGCGATCGACGCGCTAATTGCCGCGCCTTCCGCAGCCACTTAGCATCGCGCCGCTTCTGATACGCCGGCATCGTCGCGCGACGCGCGAGGACCGATTCCACGATGTCGCGCGCTTCGTTGCCGCGCCCCTGCTCGATGTAGAACTCCGCGGCCGCGGTGAGCGACTCCGGCGCGGTCGACGTCGCGACCAGTTTGTCGAACAGCTCCGTCGCTTCGCTCGTGCGTCCGCTGCGCGCGAAGGCCTGCGCCAGGAGGCACATGGCGCGCGAGTAATCGTGCTTCGGCTCGACGTCGACGACGTGCTGCAGGTCGCTAATCGCGGCGTCGTTGAGCCCGAGCTCGAATTCGGCGATGCCTCGGAAGTAGAAGGTGTGAATGGAATCGGTCCGCGACGAGAGCGCGTGATCGAATGCCTCCCGCGCCTCGGCGTAGCGCTTGTTCTCCAGCAGCAGCTCGCCCAGCTCTTCGTAATTGCCGGCCGACGGGTTCTCGCGCACCAGCGCCCGGAGCATCGCGATGCGGCGGCGGCGCGAGGGCGCCTTGAACGAATGGCGGACGCCGGAGAAATCGCCTTCGACGACGAAGTAGGCGAGCGCGCCGATCGGGCCGCCGATGATGATGATCCAGAGCCAGAACGTGTCCGGCCGGCGGCGCGCCCAATGAATGACCGCCGCGATCTGCAGGATGAAGCCCCAGCCGAAAAAGAATCGCACGTTGTTTGCGTAACATTACGACGTGGAGCTCATCGCCGTCATCTTCATGATCGTCGTCGGCTGCGGCGTCGCGATCGGCGTGATGGTGGCGATCGGCGTGGCGACGAAGCGCTACGAAAGCGGCGGAGCGGCGGCCGAGGTTCGCGGACGCGCGGATCGCGATCGGATCGGCGGCTCGATCCTCTTCCAGATTCTGCTCGCCGGCGGGATGCATCCCGATGCCGCGTTGCGCGAGATTCGAAGAAAGACCGGCATCGCATCGCCAGTGACCGGGGGCGTCGACATCTCCAATTGGGGCGAGGCGTACGCGCAGGTCACGTCGCGCGCCGAGCGCGAGCTGCTGCTCGAGCAGGCGGTGCAGCTCATCGCCGCGCGCGACACGCCGGTGCCGCTTCGCCAGTACGCCGCGCTGCTCGACCTGAGCTTCGGGCTCGGATTTCAGACCGACGCGCTGGCGAGGCTGCGCGTGCAGTACGGCTTCGAGTACATCGATCACGCGAAAGACGCGCGTCCGCCCGAGGCTGATCGCGTGGCGGGAAGGATGTCACTCTTCGCGCGCGACGAGCGGGCGCCGGGGGAATTGCTTCGCGTTCTGGGAATCGAGGAGCCGCCCGCGTCGCGGCAGGTCATCATCTCGGCGTATCGAAAACTGGTGGCGCAACATCATCCCGACCGCTATCATGACCAGCCCGCCGCCGCCCAGGCGGGAGCAGCGGCGCGATTCATCGAGATCACCAGGGCCTACGAAACGCTGTTGTCGATCTATCGGGAATAAAACTCTTGCAAACGGCACCAGTTCGGTGCTATCTTCCGCCTTGGGAATTCAGGCTGTTCACCGTTTGTTCACCAGCGACTCGCCAGCATTTCCCTCCAGCAGACCGTAGTCATTCATGTGAGATCAGCCCCAATCGAGGACGGACGTGTCCGGTGCCGGTGACGCATCGGGCTTCGTAGTGTCCTCAGCCGCAGAAGCTGAGAAGCGGCGAGGGTTTGATCGCGTAACTAGCTCCGCAGCAACCACTTGGGACGCAGTGTCCCGGTCGTTGCGGGGCGAGGCGGTAACTATCCCGCCTCTAGCCGCATCTAATCAGCGTTGCGGCACGGAGTATGAAGTTTTCGTAGATCAACGGGAGAGACCATGAAGAGTGCCGAGGCTCAGGTGCATGAACAGGGGTGGGACTTCGAGAAGGCAGCCATGCCTTACGTCGACTCGCTCTACAACACCGCCTATCGCATGACGCGGAACTCGGAAGATGCCGAGGACCTCGTGCAGGAGACGTATCTCAAGGCGTACAAGTACTACGACAAGTTCGAAGAGGGTACGAACTTCAAGGCGTGGCTCTTCAAGATCATGAAGAACACGTTCATCAACAACTACCGGAAGAAGAAGCTCACCCCTCACAAGATCGACTTCTCGGAGATCGAAGAGTCGTACGAGCGCGTGATCCAGAAGAACGCCCCGGACCTGATCAAGGATCCGGAGAGCGAGATCTTCCAGGACATGATGGATGAGGACGTCAAGCGCGCCCTCGATTCGCTCCCGCACGACTACAAGATGGTCGTCCTGCTCGCGGACATCGAAGGCTTCTCCTACAAAGAGATCGCCGAGATCCTCGACTGCCCGGTCGGAACCGTCATGTCGCGTCTCTACCGCGGCCGCAAGATGCTGGAGCGGACGCTCCTCGAGTACGCGCGCAAGTACGGCTACATCCGCAGCGGCGAAGAGCCGGCCAAGATGCGCTCGCGCAAGGACGAGGTGAAGCCGAAGAAGAAGAAGGAAGACGGCGACGAGACCGAGGTCGCGGAGCCGGAAGAGAACGAAGAGGAAGTGCTCTTCGCCGGCGACGAGGAAGAAGACTTCGACGACTTCGAGATCGAGGAAGAAGAAGAGGAAGAGCCGATCGTCGGACTCGAGTAACGAATCACCATCGAAAAAAATCACCCCGGCCGCCGAGCTTTCGGCGGCCTTTTTTTTGGCTGCGCGATTGCAGAGCTGAAAAAAGGAAATGTGGGTCCGTTACAGGTCGTTCACACTAATCGAATGAGTCGTCGTCACCTGAGACTCCAGGAAGGAAAGCAGTGATGCTTTGTGACGATGTCAGACGTACGGTTTATTTTTTCCTCGACGGTTCTCTCGCTGAAACGAAGCAGCACGATTTCAAGACACACCTCGGCCTCTGTCCCGACTGCGAAACGCGGACGAAGGCGCAGGGCCGCATCCGGCGCTTCGTCCTCAAGCGCCTCGTTCCGCAGCCCGCTCCCGAACGACTGAAGACGCGATTGGTGCGGTCCATCCGAGCGTTCCGCGACGAGTGGTCGCGCGAGCTGACGTGACGCTGATCCTCGTCTCTTCGAATCCCCACAAAGGCATCGAAGCTGAGCGCATCCTCGGGATGCCGCTGCTGCGCGTGTCACTGCCGCTGCCGGAAATTCAGGCGGCGTCGGTCGAAGAGATCAGCCGCTACAAACTCGAAGTCGCCCGCACGAAGGGCTACGCCAGGCTTCTGGTCGAGGACGTCTCGCTCGGATTCGACGAGCTCGGCAACTTCCCCGGTCCGTACGTGAAGTGGCTGCTCGAGGCCGCCGGCGGCAAAGGCCTGGCGGCGATGGCGTATGCGCTCAACAACCGCTCCGCGCTGGCGCAGTGTTGCGTCGCGTACTGGGACGGCAGCGAGGGCAAGGTCTTCACCGGCGAATGCCGGGGCGAGATACTCGTCCAGCCGCGGGGCGAGCAGAAGTTCGGCTGGGACGCCTGGTTCAAGCCGAACGGATCGGACAAGACGTTCGCCGAGATGTCGGACGCCGAAAAAGACGCGGTCTCCCATCGCGGCGATGCCTACCGCAAACTCGGCCAGTATCTCGGACGATCGTGAGCGGAAAAGCGGACGCTCCTCCGGAGCCGCCTCATCCGAATAAGTCAAATAACTCTAGCTTTGTGAGTGGTTTCCGTTCCGACACGGCTGAGCGGGCAACTGGCAACGCCCTTGAAACGTATCACCACGTGTCGGCAGATGCCGGCAGGCAGTGGAAAGGAAGCTCGCATGTGGGTCTATGACGGAGAAGAGTGGACGGAAGAGGGCGGAGAACGGAAGCCCGAAACGACTCCGCGTTTGCCGCAAGGTGAGTTCGTGCCCGAGCTTCAGGTCATCGAGATCGTGCAGGTCCCAACCGTGAAGCCGAGCTACGTGCCACCGTTCCCGCTTCCATGAATTCAACCAGCCGCTGAATGTCCGAGCCGCGCGGAAACGCGCGGCTTTTCATTTCTGGCAGTAACGCGCCAGGAAGTCGTGCATGATCGGCTCGATCTGCTCGCCGGCGACGAAGAAGATGCGGTCCGCGTGGTAGTTGCCCGGGATGTCGATGATGTGCAGCTCTTTCGGCTCGTTGGCCTGCTCGAACAGCGCGTTCGAATGCTTGTGGCCGATCAGCCAGTCGTTCTTCACGTGGATGAAGCAGAGCGGCGCGTGCACGTCCCTGACGTCGTCGAGCGCGCTGAGCTTCGGGCTGCTCTTGAGGTGCCAGTCGAATCGCGGGCGATGCAGTGCCTGCGACCAGGCGATGTGCCGGTGAATCGTGAACGGATTGATCCGCGGCATGATCATGGCGAAATCGGCGACGGGCGAGATCAGTGCGATCGCGGAGGTGGGGAAGTGATTGCGCGCGGCCGTCGTGATCGCGATCGCGCCGCCGTACGACAGTCCGACGAGTGCGACCGACTCGGTGTCCGTCGTTGCGCGGACGTCCTCGATCACCGCCGCGACGTCGTGGTGCTCGTTCAGATTGAAGCCGTACGTCCCCTCGCTGTCGCCATGACCGCGAGGGTCGACGACGGCGGTGCGATACCCCTCCGCCTGCAGCCAGAGGGCGAGATGCGTCATCGACGGATGCCGCCGATATCGCCAGAAACCGGGGACGACGACGATCGCTGTACGGGAGGGAGATTCGTACAGATCGTAGTGAATGCGGGTGCCGTCAAACGAGCTGACAAGGCGGGAAACAGCGCCTTGAGCGCTCGAAACCGCGTCGGACGGGGGCGCCTCGCGGTCGGGCGCACTTGACAAGGGCATACGCATCCTTACTATATACCCCCCGGTGAGCCGGGCTGAGCCGCTTGCCGTCCAACACAACCAGCAACAACCGAAAGGTTCCGTAACTCCATCTGCGAAGTGAGGTGATCCCGGCACCCGGACAGGATTCGCACCGGTCCAAGTATCCCAATCGAATGCCAAGATCAGGCCGACAGGTCTGAAAATTTTGAAGGAGAATCATCTAAATGAAGAAGTCCATTGCCATGACCCTGGTTGCCCTTTTCGCCGTCGCTCTCTTCGCCGTTAGCTGCAAGAAGGAAGAGCCGGCCAACGACACCGCCGCGACCGACACCGCCGTCAGCGCGACGACCGCCACCGTGACCGAGACCTCGGCCACCGGCACGACCGGCACGATGACCGACACCGCGATGGGTGCTTCGGGCGCCACTGGCGCGATGACCGACACCGCGATGGGTGCCTCGGGCGCCACCGGCGCGACGGCCATGACCGGCGCTACCGGCTCCACCGGCAAGTAATAAACCTCGTATCAACGCTGTGAAAACGCCCCGCTTCGGCGGGGCGTTTTGTTTTTGGCATCCGTGTTGCTGAGCCCCCTATGGGGTGCTGTCCCTCCAACGGACGCCCCGCCCCCGACAATAGCCAGACGGTTTTTTTCCCGATGGGGAAGACATCCAAAATGCAAAGGAGGTGAGGGCAGGCACCCCAGAAGCGACCACAACACAGCGTCAAATCAACTTCACCGAAAACAACTCATCAAGAGGAGAAAAGATGAAGAAATCGTTTCTGGTCCTTCTGACCATTGCGGCCCTCGTGCTGTTCCCGACTGCGTGTAAGAAGGAAGAACCCGCAACCGATACCGCCACCGACACGTCGATGACCACTTCGGCGACCGACACCGGCGCGACGACCACCGTCTCCACCGACACCGGCACGAGCACGATGTCGACCACCGACACCGGCGCCACCGGAATGACCGGTATGACGGGCATGACCGGAATGACGGGCATGACGGGCACGAGCTCGACCTCGAGCACCACCAGCACCACCTCGACGACGAGCACTCACTAAACGTCGTCGCAGTTCTTTCGCAGTCGCGGCGGGCGCTGTACGGCCCGCCGCATTTTTTATGAGCGCGAACGCTCGGCCAGGTCGGCGCGCAAGGCGTCGTACACGCGCTGGACCTCGCGGGTCGCCTGCTCGAGATCGCCGCTGTTGTCGATCACGTAGTCGGCCGCCGCGAGCCGCTCGCCGCGCGGCAGTTGATGCCGGATCCGCCGCTCGACTTCCTCGCGCGTCATGCCTCGAGCGATGCCTCGCGCGACCTGCGTTGCCGGATCGACGTCGACGACCACGATCCGGTCGTAGCGCTGCTTGCCGCCCGCTTCGAGCAGGAGCGTCGCCTCGACGACGTAGATCCGGTCGTCGCCGCGCTTCTCCTCTTCCGCGGCGATCCGCGCTTCTTCTTCCATCACCAGCGGGTGGATCAGCGCGTTGAGCCTCTGCGCGGATGACGCATCGCGGAACGCGACGTCCGAGAGCTTCTGGCGATCGACTTCTCCGTCAGGGCGGAGGATGCCGGTTCCGTATGTCTCCACCAGCGCGCGATGCCCTGCGCGGCCGGGGCGATAGAGCTCGGCCACCAGCGCATCGGCGTCGAGCACGATGCAGCCGAGCTCTCCGAACAACCGGGCGATCGTCGACTTACCGCTGGCGATGCCGCCGGTCAGCCCGACCTTGAGGATCACGCGCGTCTCCGCGCAGCCGCCGCGGTCACGGTGTTCTGCATCAGCATGGCGATGGTCATCGGGCCGACGCCGCCCGGCACCGGCGTGATCCAGCTCGCCACCTCGCGCGCGGTTGCGAAATCGACGTCGCCGAGGAGGACGCTGCCGTTCTTCGCGAGGAGGCGCGACTTGTCGGCGTCATGCGCGATGCGATCCGCGAACGACGTCTCCACGCGATTCATGCCGACGTCGATCACGACCGCGCCCGGCTTCACCATCTCGCCGGTGACCATGATCGGACGTCCGACCGCCGCGACGAGGATGTCGGCCTGGCGCGTGATCGCGCCGAGGTCGCGCGAGCGGGAGTGGCAGATGGTGACGGTCGCATTGCGCTGCAGGAGCATCGCGGCCATCGGTTTGCCGACGATGTCGCTGCGCCCGAGGACGACCGCGTGCGCGCCTTCGATGGCGACGCCGGTCGATTCGATCAGGCGGATGCAACCGGCGGGAGTGCATGGAGCGAGCGCCGGCCGGCCGAGATGAAGCAGGCCGACGTTGAACGGATGAAAGCCGTCGACGTCTTTCGCCGGATCGATGGCGTCGATCACCTTCTTCGCGCTGATCTGCATGGGCAGCGGGAGCTGCACGAGGATGCCGTCAACATCGTCATCGACGTTGAGCCTGGCGATCTCGGCCAGGAGATCGGACTCGCTCAGCGATTCCGTAAAAATCGCCTCATGGCCTCGCAGACCGAGCTCTTCCGCCTTCCTCGCTTTGCTGCGGACGTAGATCTCCGACGCAGGATCGTTCCCGACGCGGACGGCGACGAGCGCGGGACGAAACGGCAGCCGCGCGATGGCCGCGGAGACTTCGCTCTCCACTGCTCTGGCGACCGCTTTGCCGTCGATGAGGTTTGCCGGCACGACGGGCGGGCTTCTATCACTTCGTCTGCGGGCTGTCCACCGCGGAATTCCGGCGCGAGGCAGGCCGTTGTCGCGGGTCCGGCGACGGTAAGTTCTTCGCGCGGCGGGTGTTGGGAATGTACCGCTTGACACCCCCTGTTGCGCGGTGTTACCGTTTCCCCCCTTTCCGCAAGGGAAGGTGTGCGTCGTCTTTGAGCTTTCGAGTAGTTCCCCGACCGCTCGAAGATTCAATCAAGTTGTTGGTCGCGTCAGGGAGAGTCATGCGTACGTATTTTCCGAAGAAGGGTGACATCGAACCGCGCTGGTTCGTAATCGACGCCGAAGGCCAGGTCCTCGGACGTCTGTCCACCACCATCGCCAACATCATTTCCGGGAAGGCGAAGCCGACGTACACGCCGTTCCTTGATACCGGAGATCACGTGATCGTGATCAATGCCGAAAAGGTCAAGCTGACCGGCAAGAAGGAGACGGACAAGATCTACCGCCGTCACTCCCTCTATCCGGGCGGTCTGACCTCCACCGAAGCCCGTTTCATCCGCGCCGAAAAGCCGGAGCAGATGATCGAGGAAGCGGTGTGGGGCATGCTGCCGAAGAATCGTATCGGCCGGAAGATGCTCAAAAAACTGAAGGTTTATCGCGGGACTGCGCACCCTCATCAGGCGCAGCAGCCCGAAGCGCTGAAGCTGGCGTAGTCGATCAGGAGGACGGTCTTGGCATTGGTTGAGTACTACGGAACTGGAAGACGAAAGACGTCGACCGCTCGCGTGCACATTCGCCCGGGCAGCGGTGCCATCACGGTCAACAGGCGCAGCCTCGATGACTACTTCGCCAACGAAGTGCTGAAGATGATCATCAAGCAGCCGCTGTCGCTGACGGAGACGAACGACAAGTTCGACATCGTCGTGACGGTGGACGGCGGCGGCGCGAGCGGCCAGGCAGGAGCGATCCGTCACGGCATCTCCCGCGCCCTGCAGGTCTACAACACCGAGCTTCGCAAGCGGCTGAAGAAGGCCGGCCTCCTCACGCGCGATCCGCGCATGAAGGAGCGCAAGAAGTACGGACAGAAGGGCGCCCGCGCCCGGTTCCAGTTCTCGAAGCGCTAGTTCCGATGTTCGGTTTTCTCTAAGCGTGCAACTCGGAAGGACAGAGGCGAAAGCTTCTGTCCTTCTTTTTTTCGTTTTCAATTCTCATTTTCAATCTTGCAAGGAGGGTTCACTTGGCAGTCTCTATTACGATGAAAGAGCTTTTGGAGGCTGGCGTCCACTTCGGTCATCAGACCAAGCGCTGGAACCCGAAGATGAAGAAGTACATCTTCGGCAAGCGCAATGGGATCTACATCATTGACCTGCAGAAGACGCTGAAGCTCTTTAAGGAAGCTTCCGCTTTTATCTCGGATCTCGCCTCGGGCGGGAAACGCATCCTGTTCGTCGGCACCAAACGCCAGGCGCAGGACGCGATTCTCGAAGAGGCCAATCGCTGCGGCATGTTCTACGTGAACAACCGCTGGCTCGGTGGCACGCTCACGAACTTCACCACCGTCCGCAAATCGATCGAGCGCCTCAAGGAAATCGAGGGCCTTCTCGGTGACTCCGACAAGGAGATGTCGAAGAAGGAGCGCGCTGCTCTCGACCGCGAGCGTGAAAAGCTGCAGAAGAACCTGATCGGCATTCGCGAGATGGACGGCCTGCCGGACGCGCTCTTCGTCATTGACCCGAAGAAGGAGTACATCGCGGTCAAGGAAGCGAAGAAGCTCGACATCCCGGTGGTGGCCATCGTCGACACGAACTGCGACCCGGAGGACATCGATTACGTCATCCCGGGCAACGACGACGCCATCCGCGCGATCCGTCTGTTCACGCAGAAGATCGCCGACGCGGTGCTCGAGGGTTACAACCTCGCCGAAGAGCGGTACATCGGTACCGAAGACAAGGGCGAGCCTGCTGCTGAGGCGATGGTTCCGGCGGAGACGACGGCACCCGAAGCGATGACGACCGCTCAGACGGTCTGATTCGCGGATCCGACCCCGACTGAAATTTCGAATGCGGAGGACAGGCGTGAAACGCGCCTGTCCTCTGTCTGTTTTCACAAGGAGCAATCAATGACTCAGATTACGGCAGCGATGGTCAAGGCGCTGCGTGATGCGACCGGCGCCGGCATGATGGACGTCAAGTCGGCGCTCACCGAGGCCCAGGGGAATGTGGAAGAGGCGACGAAGATCCTTCGCAAGAAGGGACTCGCCGCCGCCGGCAAGAAGGCCGGACGTGTGACCGCGGAAGGCACCGTGCAGACGCTCGTCGACGGCAACGTCGGCGTGATCGTGGAAGTGAACTGCGAGACCGACTTCGTCGGCCGCAACGAGAACTTCCGCGGGTTTGCCGCCGACATCGCGAAGGTCATCGCTAAGAGCAAGGCGAATACGGTCGATGAGCTGAACGCCGAGCCGTGGCCCGGCTCGAGCGAGACCGTGGCCCAGAAGACCGCGGAGATGATCGCCTCGATCAAGGAGAACATCACCATTCGCCGCTTTGCCCGCTACGAAGCGGCGCAGGGCGCGTCGATCGGAACGTACATCCACGGCGGCGGCAAGATCGGCGTCATGGTCGAGCTGGTCGGCAGCGATGCGAAGGGTGCGGAGGTCGCGCGCGACGTCGCCATGCACGTCGCCGCAGCCGAGCCGCGCTTCCTCCGCCGCGAGGACGTCACGGAGAAGGACCTCGACACCGAGCGCGAGATCGCGCGCGACGCGGCGCTCAAGTCGGGCAAGCCGGAGAACATCGTCGAGAAGATGGTGACCGGCAAGATGGATAAGTTCTACGGCGAGACCTGCCTTCTGGAGCAGCCGTACATCCGCGACGACAAGGCGACGGTCAGCCAGCATCTCGCGAAGCAGGGCAAGGAGCACGGCTGCGATTACGTCGTGACTCGCTTCGAGCGCTACAAGCTGGGTGAGGGGATCGAGAAGAAAGGCGATGATTTCGTCGCCGAGGTCATGTCGTACCAGAAGTAACGAGCAAATCTCTCGGAATTCGAAATGGGGCCGGCTGAAAAGCCGGCCTTTTGTTTTGTCCTCTTCAAGAGACTTCGTGATCCGTTCATCACGACGCGTCTCGCTTTCAACAGACTTTCCGATTTAGCGATTACGCGCCGTCTATTTCGGATCACGGGTTCCGATTTGAAGATCACGGCGTCTGAATTAAAGATCAGCGTTTCTGATCCGAAGATCACGCGTCGTGATCCGCGGATCACACAATCTGATCCCAAGATCACGCGTTCTGATCCGCAAAACGAACTGCGCCACGCGAAATAGGAACGTTGTGATCCGCAACATGAAAGTTCTCTTGAAGAGGACAGTGAAGCTGGGCGCGTTCACAGTTTTGTAACGAAAAATGAGTTGCGTGTCAGTTTAAACGGACGTCTACTATCAGGAACGACGAGGCGTCTGGTTGACCAGCGCCGGCGACCTCGCGTCGGGGAGGATGAAGTCGAAGCCTCTCCGGGCCAAGCGTGACGCGAACGTGCTTGTGTAATGGCCATCGCGCTCATGTGGGAGTTGAGCTGAGCTCCTCCTGCCGTCCAACCCCAAGGCGCCCGGGGACCGCGGCCTCGGGAATTAGCAACGCGCAAACCCCACCCATCGCCATTCGGGCAGAAGGGAGAACGCAATGTCCACCAACACCAATCTCAACAACAGCGCTACCGCGGGAGTGCCGGAACCCGCGGCCGTGTCGCCGGAAGCGATCGTCGAGCAGCTCCGCGCCATGCGCCAGCTCATCCCCGACTACACGCAACTGCCGATTCCTGACGCGAAGGCCATCCACCGCGTCGCCCACCTGAACTCCGACTTCATCGACGCCGCCATCAACGCCGTCGGTGCCTCGCAGGTGGTGCAGACCGCGGTCGGCCGTACCGATACGAATCTGCGCGAGGAGAACGACCAGGCGAGCCGCTGGACCGCCGTGGAGGACGAGTTGCGCGCCATGCTCAAGGGAGTCGTGGCCGCGAATCTCATCCGTCGCCATCGGGTCGGACTCGCCGTTCTGCAGGCGTACAGCATCAGCCGGCAGCTCATCCGGAAAGAGGACCATGCCGACCTCCTTCCTCACGTGCAGGGGATGAGGCGCCTCAACAAGTTCGGCCGCAGGCGTAAGGCAGCGCAGCCTGTGCCGCAGCCGCAACCAGCCTCGCAGCAGTAAACCTCGATAACTTCGGTCGGGCGCGCCCCGGGGCGCGTCCGGCCGTTTTGGAGGCGAATATGAACGCCGAAAAAATCCTTGAAATGCTGGGGGATGTCCGGAAACTGATTCCGCAAGCGCCGCAACCGCGGACGGAGACCCAGATCAACCGACCCGGCGAGAGCGGCGGCGCCGAGGCGATCGCGGATTTCGAATATGGGGCGGTCGCCGACGCTCTCGAGTCCATCGCGGATAGCCTAGGCTCCGCGATTGACGATGCCCAGGCAAACCTGGTGACGCGCTGCCTGGAGGTCTACTACGCCACCGAGGAACTGTCGCGCGATCCCGCGCATGCGGACCTCATCCCCAGGGTCGAAGCAATGCGGCGAGCCTACGAGCAGTCGTATGGCAAGCCGATTCCACCGCGCGTCATTTGAGCTTCCAGAATGGCGAGATCAATCCGATCTCGCCGAACAGCTCCTCCACCTCATCGACGGTCTTTCTCCGCCAATCGGGCGCTCGCCGGTCGGGTCCGTACCACGCCACGGCGAGCCGCCATCCCTGCTCCAGCGTCATCACCCCGCCGCGCTCCATGCGCCACGCGCTGCACCAGCGATCGATGTGCTCTTCCGACCGGAAGTAGAGCATCGTCTTTCACGTGAAGACGACGTCGTTCCACCACTGTGTGGGCGGCAGCGCGAAGTGGATGAGGCCTTCGCCATGCACGACGCCGTTCTCGATGCGAACGTCCATCGCCGTGCCGCAATCGCCGCAGCTCGCGTGGATCTCCGCGTCGCGGTGCAGCATCGCCGGGATGCCGAGCGCATCCCAGATGCAGTTGCCGAAGTAAGACACGCCGCCCGATTCGACGGCGAACGGGGTGGCCACGGCGGAGAACGGCGGCGCCATCAGGATCTCGTCGCGGTCGCGCTGCATCACGAGCGCGCGGCCGGCGGCGAGCCGCTTCAGCGATTCGATCACTTCCTCCGAGGGCGCGTCGAAGTCCGCGACCAGCGGCGGCTTGCCGCTGCGCATCGTGACGTCGTAAACGAGGGAACGAACCTCGAGATCGTTCATCGTGGAATGCCATCCTACACGCTGGTATAAACTCCCGCCCGATGACGGACGCCCCTGCAGCGAAGTACGGTCGCATTCTCCTCAAACTCTCCGGCGAAGCGCTCATGGGAGACCGGCGTTACGGCATCGACCCGGACACCCTGGCGCGCATCGCCGACGAAATCGTCGACGTGCAGCAGCTCGGCGTCGAGATCGCCGTCGTCATCGGCGGCGGCAACATCTTCCGCGGCGTCAGCGGCGCGACGCAGGGCATCGACCGCGTCGCCGGCGATCACATGGGAATGCTGGCCACGGTGATCAACGCGATCGCACTGCAGGACGCGCTCGAAAAGCGCGGCGCGCATACGCGAGTCACGTCGGCGATCCTGATGTCCGAGTTCGCCGAGCCGTTCATCCGCCGGCGCGCCATCCGCCACCTGGAGAAGAAGCGGATCGTGATCTGCGCCGCGGGCACCGGCAATCCGTTCTTCACCACCGATTCCGCGGCCGCGCTCCGGGCCAGCGAATTGAAGTGCGAGATCATCTTCAAGGCGACGAAAGTCGACGGCATCTACACCGCCGATCCGGAGAAGGATCCGAACGCGGTCCGCATCCCGCACGCGACGTATCACCGCGTGCTCGCCGAGCGGCTCGAGGTCATGGACGCCGCCGCCATCGACCTCGCGCGCAACAGCTCGATTCCGATCTATATTTTTTCTCTTCGCGAGAAGGGAAACATCAAGCGAGCCCTGATGGGCGACGATATCGGCTCGATCGTCACTGACTGAAACCGAGGTAAGCACATGATCAACGACGTCATCAAAGACGTGCAGCACCGGATGCATGGCGCGATCGAAGCGCTGCACCGCGAGTTCAAATCGCTGCGCACCGGCCGCGCGAACGCCGCCATGCTCGACAACGTCACTGTCGATTACTACGGCACGCCGACGCCGATCGCGCAGGTGGCCAGCATCAAAGTGCCGGAGGCCTCGCTGATCGTCGCCGAGCCGTGGGACAAGTCGATGGTCGGCGCGATCGAGAAAGCGATCCGCAACGCCGACCTCGGACTGAATCCCGCGAACGACGGCAAGATCGTCCGCATCCCCGTTCCGCAGCTCACCGAGGAGCGGCGCAAGGAACTGGTGAAGAAGGCGCACCATGTGGCCGAGGAAGCGCGCACCGCGATCCGCCAGGTGCGACGCGACGGCAACGACAAGTTGAAGAAGATGCTCAAGGATCACCAGATCTCAGAGGACGACGAGAAGCGCGGCCTCGACGAGATTCAGAAGATGACCGACAAGCACATCGACGAAGTCGGCAACATCCTCAAGCACAAAGAACAGGACATCATGGCGGTGTAGCGCGGGCTCTCCAGCCCGCGTTCTCGAGATGTCGATTCTCGTCATCATTCCCGCCGCCGGCTCCGGAACGCGCATCGGCGGTGATGTCCCGAAGCAGTTCCTGCCGCTGTTCGGCGGACGCACGATCCTGCAATTCGTCATCGACCGTTTTCTCGCCGAGCCCGATGTCGCGCGCATCGTGGTGCCCGTGTCGAACGAGTGGCTCTCGCCGATGCAACAGGCGCTCAGCGGCGATCGCGTGCAGGTCGTGGCGGGGGGCGAGACGCGCCAGCAGTCCGTGCGGTGCGGATTGCAGGCGGCCGAGGAATCGGAGTTCGACGTCGTTGCAGTTCACGACGCGGTGCGACCCTTCTTCAACTCACAGGTTTTCGCCCGCACCGTCGAGGCGGCGCATCACGACGGCGCGGCGCTGCCCGGGATTCCCGTGACCGATACGATTCACGGCGTGCACAACGAAACGATCGCCGCGACGCTCGATCGCCGGGACCTCATCGCCGCGCAAACGCCGCAGTGCTTTCGCCCGCAGCTCCTGCGGGAAGTGCTCGATCGCGCGGCGGAAGAGGGGATCGAAGGAACAGACGAGGCGGGACTCGCCGCGCGTTACGGGTTTACCGTGCGTGTCGTTCCGGGCGATCCTCTCAACTTCAAGATCACGCGGCCCGAAGACGTCGAGCGCGCCAAAGCGAGGGTGTCATGATCCGAGTTGGTCAAGGTGTTGACGTTCATCCGTTCGACGACGCGCGGCCGCTGATCCTCGGCGGCGTCCGCATCAGCGACAACGGCGGCCTGGCCGGACATTCCGACGCCGACGCCGTGCTGCACGCGATCACGGATGCGCTGCTCGGTGCTGTCGGTGCCGGCGACATCGGCCAGTACTTTCCGTCCGATGACCCGCGCTGGTCGGGTGCCGATTCAGCGATCTTCCTCCGCGAGGCGAAGCGGCTCGTCGCCGAGATGGAGGCGGAGATCGCAAACGTCGACGTCACGATCATCGCGCAGAAGCCGAAGCTCGCGCCGTTCCGCGACGCGATGCGCGACAACGTCGCGAGGCTCCTCGATCTCCCGCCCGGACACGTGAATGTGAAAGCGACGACGACCGACCACCTCGGCTTCATCGGCCGCGGCGAAGGGATCTGCGCGATGGCCATCGTCGCCATCGCCAAAGACCTCGGCACGTCGCCCATCGAGGGAGCGCTTTGACGTTTGAGTTTATGCCGAGCGCAGCGAGGCATCTCCGGCGGCACCGCGCAAGACCTGCCCTTTAGCCGCGGCGCCGCCGGAGATCCCTCGCTGCGCTCGGGATAAACTGCGCGACCGATGACAGTCCGCGTTCGTTTCGCACCGTCGCCCACCGGACATCTGCATGTCGGCGGGGCGCGGACCGCGATCTTCAACTGGCTCTTCGCCCGCCGGCACGGCGGCAAGTTCATCATCCGCGTCGAAGACACCGATCAGGCGCGCTCCACGCGCGAGTCTGAGACGATGGTGCTCGAGGACCTGCAGTGGCTCGGGCTGAAATGGGACGAAGGCCCGGACGCCGATGGGCCGCACACGCCATACCGGCAGTCGGAGCGCACCGATCTCTACGGCTCGGTCGCGCAGCAGCTCCTCGCCTCGGGAGTTGCGTATCGCTGCTTCTGCACCGAGGAGATGCTCGAAGCGAAGCGGAAGCAGGCGGAGGCCGATGGACGTCCGCCGCACTACGACCTCACCTGTTTCCGGCTGTCGGCGCAGGAAATCTCGGCGCGGCTGAACATGTGGACGCCGTACGCGCTCCGCTTTCACGTGCCCGACGATGGCGACGTCACGATCGACGACCTCATTCGCGGCGAGGTGACCTGGAAGCGCGAGTCGCTCGGCGATTTCATCCTCGTGCGGTCGGACGGTTTGCCGACGTACAACTTCTCCGTCGTCGTCGACGATCACGAGATGGAGATCACGCACGTCATCCGCGCCGAGGAACATCTCACCAACACGCATCGGCAGGTGCTCATTTATCGGGCGATGCAGTGGGACGTCCCGCAATCAGCGCACGTCTCACTGATCCTCGGGCCGGACCGAAGCAAGCTCTCGAAGCGGCATGGCGCGACTTCGGTGTCGCAGTACGCCGATGACGGATTTCTGCCCGAGGCGATGGTCAACTATCTGACGTTGCTCGGCTGGTCGGCGCCCGACGGCCGCGACGTCTTTACGACGGAGTACTCGATCGAGAACTTCTCCCTCGATCGCGTCAATTCGTCGCCCGCGGTGTTCGATCATCAGAAGCTCGACTGGCTGAACGGGCAGTACATTCACGCGATGAGCGTGGAGGAGTTGCTGCCGCGCGTCCGGCCGTTCTTCGATACGCCATGGCTTCCGGAAGGGATCGAGCTCGTGAAGACGAGCGTCACGCGGCTCACGCAATTCGCGGAGGCGCTGCGATTCGTGCGCGAGTACGTGCCGGCGAGCGTCGAGCGGCCGTTCGCGGAGGCGCTCCTGCAGGAGCTGAAGACGAACGGCACGCCGGTCGACGAAGCGAGTTACAAGGCGTTCGTGGAGCGAGTGAAGACGGCGACCGGCGCGAAAGGGAAGGCGCTCTTCATGCCGCTGCGCCTCGCACTCACCGGCGTCGATCACGGTCCCGAGCTCGTCCGGATGATCCCGCTGCTGCAGCACGCCAGCGAATCCGATCCGACGGTCCTCTCGCCGCTGCAACGGGTCGAGCGATGTATCGCCTGATTCGCGATCTCCTCTTCCGCCTCGACGCCGAATCGGCGCACGAGCTCGCGGTGGAGCAAATGATCCGGCTGCAGCGGATCCCGATCGCGTTGCGCGCGATCGCGCGCCTCTGCGATGCGCGCACAACCCCCGTGACGCTCCTCGGCAGGACCTTTCCAAATCGCATCGGCATCGCCGCCGGCTTCGACAAGAACGCCACGATGATGCCGTTCCTCGCGGCGCTCGGCTTCGGCTTTCTCGAGGTCGGCACCGTGACGCTCCATCCGCAGCCGGGCAATCCGCGGCCGCGGATGTTTCGCTATCCGCCGCATCAGGCGATCATCAATCGGATGGGTTTCAACAACGACGGAGCGGATGCAGTCGCGGAGCGGCTGAAAGCGTGGGACCGCCGCGTTCCGACGCTCGTGAACATCGGCAAGAACCGCGACGTCCCGCTCGATGCTGCAGCGGATGCGTACGCGGCATGTGCGGCGAAACTCGCGCGGTACGCCGATGCCGTCGTCGTCAATCTCTCATCGCCGAATACGCCGTCATTGCGTGAGCTGCAACGGCCGGAGCACCTCAAGCGCATTCTCGATGCGGTGGGACCGGCGCTTGTGAAGATCGCACCCGACGTCGACGAGGTGATGCTCGGCGAGATCTGCGACGTATGCGTGCGTCGTTCGCGAGGGATGATCTGCACCAACACGACGATCGATCGGCCGTTCGCCACCAGCGAGGCCGGCGGATTGTCGGGACGACCCTTGATGAAGAAATCGACCGACATCCTGGCGGCCGTGCGCAAGCGCGTCGGGCCGCACTTTCCGCTGATCGGCGTCGGCGGCGTTTTCACCGCGAATGACGTCCGCGCCAAGCGCGAGGCCGGGGCAGACCTCGTGCAGATCTACACGAGCTTCATCTACGAAGGGCCGGCGTTGCCGAGGAGACTCGCCCGGGCATGATCATCTACGGCGTCAATCCGGTGCTCGAGGCGGTTCGCGCTCATCCGCGGCGGATTCACTTCATCGCCATCGCGCGCGAGCAGTCGGCGCGGCATCAGCGGCTGATCGGCGAGGCGAAGCAGGCGGGTGTTTCGGTCCGCGTCGTCGGTGCCGAGCAGGTCGATCGGATGGCCGGACGCGGAGTGCACAACGGCGTCGCTGCAGACATCGCCGAGAGCGGCTACGTCGATTTCGACGATGCGATCGAAAGCGCGCACTTCGTCGTCATCCTCGATGGCATCACTGATCCTCAGAACTTCGGCACGATCCTCCGCGTCGCGGACGGTTTTGGTGTCGACCTCGTCGTCACGCCCGAACATGAGAGCGTCGGCCTCACGCCGGCCGCGGTCAAAGCGTCCGCAGGCGCTTCCGAGTGGGTTCCGGTCGCGCGCGTGACCAACCTCGCCCGTGCGATCGAAGCGCTGCAGAAGAAAGAGTTCTGGGTTTACGCGGCGGCGGCGGGCGGCGATCGCCCCGATCAGATCGACTTCCGCGGCAACGTCGTGATCGTCCTTGGCAACGAGGGGAAAGGCGTCCGCCGGAATGTGCTCGAGCACTGCGATCGCGTGGTCACCATTCCGATGACTGGCCACGTCGACTCGTTCAATGTGGCGACGGCGGCGGCTGTGCTTTTCTACGAAGTGCGACGGCAGCAGTCGCGATGAACGCGAGCAGCGAGGTCCACGCGCTGGCGATGACCACCGGGTTTCGATAGCGCAACTCGATGTGGTGACGTCCGCCTTCGACGACCAATCCCTGGAATCCGACGTTCGCCTGGACGAGTGCCGCTGGCCGTCGGTCGATCATCGCCGCCCAATACCTGTGCGGAGTGATGGCGAGCACCAGGAATCCTCGTCCCGTTGATTCGACGTCGAGCTCGACGCGATTCGCACTTTGCTCCGCGCGGATCACGCGTCCGGGGGCCGGTGCGAAAGTGGTTGCGGTGAACGCCGTGTCGATCGGAAAGAGCTCGTTCGACAGAATCTTTTGCGCGACCTCGTCGGCGTTACGCGCGGCGACGAGCTGTCGCGCGAAGTAGAAGCGTCCCGCGTTTCGCAGCCGTGAGAATGCCACCGGCGCGACCTGATCGAAGCGCCGCGGATCGGCGATGACCTGCGGGTCCATCGGAATGACCGTGCTGACGTGAGTCGCGCCGCCCATCGCCAGCACCAGCGGCATGCGGTCGGGACGCGAGCGGCGCACGCGATCGAGCAGGTTGTCGTACTCGATCGTCGGAATGAGCTTCGTCTTGTCGGGATCGAAGTCCGCGAGGCCTTCGAAGCCCCAGATGTTTTCGCCATACGGCAGCAGACCGTTGCGCAGAATCCACGGCCGGATGCCGACCGGGAGCGGCGGCTGCGGTTCGGTGCGGCGTTGCCAGTCGGCGTGGCTGTAGATCCGCACCGGCTGCGGCTCTTTCGCCAGCGCGAGCGCGGCGGGCGGTGGCGTGTAGTAGTCAGCGGTGATCCTCGGCATCACGCGATCGACGCGAATGCCGACATCGACGATCACGATCAGCACGACGATCGCGACCCGCAACCGAGGCGAGAGTCGCTCGGTTGCGAAGATCAGAGTTACGACCGCGGCGATCGCGAGGCTGATCAGCATTCCGCTCTGGAATCGCGCCGAGAGATCGGAATCGATCGCGGGAAGGCGCCAGAACGTCGCAAAGATCCGGTCGAAGCTCGGCAGCCAGGTGATCGCGGTCAACACCGCCGTCACGCCGGCAATCACCGCCGCGACGATCGTGCACGTGCGCCGGAACGCTGCATCGCGCGCCGCTTCCTCGGCGGCTACCGCGGCGAAGACCGCGAAGGCGAAGATGGCCGTGACAAAGAACTTCTCCGGATAGCGCAGCGAGCGAAATCCCAGGCGATACATCAGCACGAACAGCGGGCCGGTCGCCGCGAGATAACTGACCACCGCCACGGCACCGACGAACGCCGCACCGCGGAGCCGGCGAATGAATCCGGCGATCACGAGAACCGCGACCATCAGCCCCGGATAGAGACTCAAAAACAGAGGCGTCTGTTGCTCCGGATAAAGGCGCGCGCCGCCCCAGAAAAAGTACGCCTCGGAGCTCGGCGAAGCGAACAACGTCGGCCAGATGATCTCGAGCGGGCGAGACGCCGGCATCGTCCAGGTGCTGGCTCGGGTCAGGCTGAGGTCGTTTCCGCGGCCGGAGTCGCGCTGAAGGTCGAGAGCCGGGACGACTTGCGCGGCGCCGATGAGAATCGCGATCGCGATGACCAGGGCGGCGGCGGCTCCGCGCCGCTTGTAGGCGCCGTATGCCATCAGCAGCGCTCCGGCCTGGAGGATCATCGACACGTCGGCGGCGAGGAGGAGCAATCCGAGCGAAATCGCGGCGAGTGCGATGCGTCGCTGTCGAAAGAAGTAGGCGATCCACGGCAGCCAAGTCACTGAAAACAAAAATGGAAAGAGCGAGCCGAACGACAGCATGAGTCCGCCGAGGGCAAAGGCAAAGGCGGCGAGCCAGGCGATCCATCGGCGGCAGCCAAGCGAACGCGACAAGAGATAGAACCCGAGCGCGGCGATCGGATAGTGAAGGATCACCTCGAGGTGAATCATCGTCCGCAGATCGCCGAAGGTGAGCAGCCACTGCGCCGGGTAGAACACGTCATGAGCGGGATTGGCGGCGAGTGGCTGGCCGCCGGAGGCAAACCGGTTCCAGAAGGGGAAGTCGCCAGCCTGCAGGGTGTGGGCGAGAACGGCGCGGTAAGCGACGTAAAAACGCTGGATGTCGCGGAGGTAAAGGTTGAGTCCGGCGAACAGAATGTCGGCGAAAAAGAGGATGGCGGTCGCGAGGAGCGAGAGCGCGGCAGCGAGCTCTTTTTTGGCCTCGTTCACGCCGCCGGAGTATAGGAAATTGGAGCCTCACCGATCGGAATAACATTCCTCTTGCCAACCGTTTGGCTCTCTGCTATAACCCGCAGTCCCTTCGGCGGCGCCGTCTAAGCTCCACCTCTGCTCAGTCGGTATCAAGCTGGATGTGTCTTTGACATTTCGAAGTGTGGTGCTGGCATAGCTCAGTTGGTAGAGCAGCTGATTTGTAATCAGCAGGTCGCGGGTTCGAGTCCCGTCGCCAGCTCCAGAAAGCATTACCCAAGCCGGAGAGTTGGCTGAGCGGTCAAAAGCAGCAGACTGTAAATCTGCCGGGCCACGCCCTACGGAGGTTCGAATCCTCCACTCTCCACCATTTTTTGTACGGAAGCGCGGGAGTAACTCAGTTGGTAGAGTCACAGCCTTCCAAGCTGTTGGTCGCGGGTTCGAGCCCCGTCTCCCGCTCCAGAAGTAGAGAATGAGCGCTCGAAGAAGGGTGCAGATGCGAGGCGGAGGGAGGAGCGGCCGCGAGGCGTAGTCAAAATCTACGTTGAGCGGACGCGACGACCGACAACGAAGCAGATGCGCCGTTCTTTGAGCGCGAATTAAGCCCTCGTAGCTCAGGGGTAGAGCACGTCCTTGGTAAGGACGGGGTCACGAGTTCAAATCTCGTCGAGGGCTCCACCCGATTCAGACAGGTCAGGAGTCACATCATGGCGCGCGCAGGACGCGAAATCATCACGTTGCAATGCACCGAGTGCAAGCGTCGTAACTACACGACGACCAAAAACCGGAAGACGATGACGGAGAAGTTGGAGCTCAAGAAGTTCTGCCGTCACGACCGGAAGCACACGCCGCACCGCGAAACGAAGTAGGGAATTTAGGGCCGAGGCTTAGCTTTGTCAGCTACTTGCGGCGGTTCGTGGATGTCCGACACAGGCCAATAGCTCAATTGGTAGAGCAGCGGTCTCCAAAACCGCAGGTTGGGGGTTCGAGCCCCTCTTGGCCTGCCAACCCAACTCAGTCGCCAGCGGTCAGGGGCCGGTAGCCGTAAGGCTGCGCCGGCCCCTGACCCTTGTCGATATCACTGGAGAGTACATGGCTGAAGAAACTGGAATCGTAGCGAAGCCCAAAGCGTGGGTCGGAGGCGTCAAGGAGTTCTGGCGCGACACCACCACCGAGATGAAGAAGGTGACCTGGCCCGCCCGCCAGGAAGTGGTCGGCACGACCGTCGTCGTGATCGTCGCCACCGTCGTCTTCGCCGTCTTCCTCTGGGGCTGTGACATCGTCTTCTACAAGGCCATCGACTTTCTCTTCACCAAGTTCGGAGCAGGCATCTAAATGGTAGAAGCCGGCCAGAAGCAGTGGTACATCGTCCACACCTACTCCGGGTTCGAGGATCGGGTGAAGGAGACTCTCACGCAGCGCATCGAGGCTCTCGGTATGCGCGAGAAGTTCGGTGAGATCAAGATCCCGACCGAGACGCTCGTGGAGATGAAGGGCGGGAAGAAGCGCGAAGTACAGCGCAAGTTCTTTCCCGGCTACATCCTCGTCGAGATGGAGATGTCGGACGACGCCTGGCATCTGGTCAAGAACACGCCGAAGGTCACCGGCTTCGTCGGCACCGGCAAGAAGCCGACGCCGCTGACCGAGGAAGAGGTCAATCAGATCCTTGCGCAGGTCGTCACCACCAAGGAAAAGCCGAAGCCGAAGCACGTTTACGAGCACGGCGAGCACGTGCGCATCATCGATGGTCCGTTCACCAACTTCACCGGCGTGGTGGAGGAAGTGAACCTCGACCGCAACACGCTCAAGGTGATGGTCACGATCTTCGGGCGCTCCACGCCCGTGGAGCTCGACTTCCTGCAGGTGACGCGCTTCGATCCGAGTGAAGAGCAGGGCGCGGCGGCACAGAAACGGTAAAAGAAATTACAGGACGTTAAATCATGGCTAAAAAGATCACTGGTTATATCAAGCTCCAGATTCCTGCCGGCGCCGCGACTCCGGCCCCTCCCGTCGGTCCGGCCCTCGGCCAGCACGGCGTGAACATCATGGAGTTCTGCAAGACCTTCAACGCCAGGACGCAGGGGCAGCAGGGACTGATCATTCCGGTGGTCATCACCGTCTTCTCCGACCGCTCCTTCACCTTCATCACCAAGACGCCTCCCGCTGCCATCCTGCTGCTCCGCGCGGCGGGCATCCAGAAGGGCTCCGGCGTGCCGAACAAGAACAAGGTCGGCAAGGTGACGAAGAAGCAGGTCGAGGAGATCGCCCGCACGAAGATGCCGGATCTCAACGCCGCATCCGTCGAGGCGGCCATCAAGACCGTCGAGGGCACCGCGCGCTCGATGGGTCTCGAAGTCGAATAAACGAAATCAACTGGCGTTCCGGCGCGTGGCCGGAACAACGATCAACGTAGGAGGCATGACTCACGTCGTGCCGCTCGTACTACGGAGGTGAAATGGCCAAACACGGCAAGAAGTATCGTGCAGCGGCCGAGAAGGTTGAAGAGCGCCCGTACCAGTTGGACGAAGCGTTCGCACTGCTCAAGCAGATCGCGTACGCGAAGTTCAACGAGACGGTGGAGCTCTCCATGCTTCTCGGTGTCGATCCCAAGCACGCCGATCAGATGGTCCGTGGCACGACCGTGCTCCCGCACGGCACCGGACAGACGAAACGGGTGCTCGTGATTGCACAAGGCGACAAACAGCGCGAAGCGACGGAAGCGGGCGCTGATTTTGTCGGCGGCGACGAGCTCGTAGAGAAGATCCAGGGTGGCTGGACCGACTACGACGCCGTCATCGCCACGCCGGACATGATGCGTTCGGTCGGAAAGCTCGGCAAAGTCCTCGGTCCTCGCGGACTGATGCCGAATCCGAAGACCGGCACCGTCACGTTCGACGTCGCCAAAGCTCTCCAGGAGATCAAGGCCGGTAAGGTGGAGTTCCGCGTCGACAAGACGTCGATCATCCACGTTCCGGTCGGCAAGATCTCCTTCACCGCGGACCAGCTCCGCGACAACGCCTCGAGCATCATCAACGCGGTGCGCAAGGCGAAGCCGGCTGCGGCGAAAGGCAAGTACGTCCGCACCATCTACATCTCTTCGACCATGAGTCCGTCGATCGCCATCGACTCGGCCGTGGCCGAGGCGAAGGCGGAGTAAGGAGGGAACATGAATCGCGAAGAAAAAGCGGCAGTGATCTCCGAATTCTCCGAGGGCATCGGGCAGGCGACCAACGCTTTCCTGATCGACTTCAAAGGCATCACCGTTCCGCAGGTCACCGAGCTGCGCAAGCAGGTCCGTGAGTCCGGATCGAGCTACGTCGTCATCAAGAACACCCTCGCTCTGATCGCGGTGAAGGACTCGCCGCTCACGCAGATCAAGGACAAGTTCACCGGCATGACCGCGGTCGCGTACAACACGACCGACGCCGTCATCCTGGCCAAGGCGCTGACGAAGTTCGCCAAGGACGTCCCGGCGGTCCAGTTCAAGGGCGCTTTGCTCAACGGCCAGATCGTGCCGGCGACCGAGATTCAGAACATCGCCAATCTCCCGTCGCGCGAAGAGCTCGTGTCCAAGCTGCTGTACCTGATGCAGCACCCGATTCGCGGGCTGGTCACGGTTCTGTCGGCGAACATCCGCAACCTCGCGGTGGTCCTCGACCAGGTGGCCAAGCAGAAGAGCGGCGGAGCCGCTGAAGCAGCACCGACTGAATAGATGGCGCGGGCTCACGCTCGCCAGAGATTGAACAGAAAGAACATTTTTTGGAGGCTGAAATGGCTATTTCGACTGAAGATTTCGTGAAGCAGATCGAGACGATGTCGGTCCTCGATCTTTCCAACCTCGTGAAGGCTCTCGAAGAGCGCTTCGGTGTGTCGGCGGCTGTGGCTGCCGCCCCGATGATGGCTGCCGGCCCGGCGGCCGCGGCTGCCCCGGTTGAGGCTCAGACCGAGTTCACCGTCGTCCTCAGCGAGGTCGGCGACAAGAAGATCAACGTCATCAAGGCAGTCCGCGAGGTCACCTCGCTCGGCCTGAAGGAAGCGAAGGACCTCGTCGAGGGCGCTCCCCAGACCGTGAAGGAAAACGTCTCGAAGGACGAGGCCGACAAGATCAAGAAGGTCTTCGAAGAGGCCGGCGCCAAGGTCACGATCAAGTAATTTCCTTTGGTCCCCTCTCCCCGCGAAGGCGGGGAGAGGGGTGCCCTGAGCTAGTCGAAGGGCGGGGTGAGGGGCGCGTCTTGCGTCACACCCACACGGGCGAGGCAGGAATGCCTCGTCCGGTTTTTCGTTTCACAAAGATGTCTATCGGGTAGAGAGGGGGGGAGCGGCCCTCTCATCAGTTCCCGACCTCCTGCAAGTCACCACGCTGCGTTAGCCTGCGCGTGGCCCTGCCTGTCGTAGCCACACCACAATGCAAGGAGTCCACGTAATGAACGGTTCGATGCCCAAACAGGAGCCGGTTCGCCACGATTTCTCCAAAATCCGGAGTTACATGGCGCTGCCGAACCTGATCGACGTGCAGCGCAAGTCGTACGAACGGTTCCTGCAGATGAACCTCCTCCCCGAAGAGCGTGAGGACACCGGCCTGCAGTCGGTCTTCACCAGCGTCTTCCCCTTCAGTGATTTCCGGGAGACCTGCTCGCTCGACTTCGTCAAATTCTCCATCGGCAACTGGGAGTGCAAGTGCGGTCAGTTGAAGGGTCTCGAGCACCTGCGCATGACCTGCGCGAACTGCGGCTCGAAGATCATCACCGACCATCCGCACGAAGAGACCGTCGGCTGCCCCAACTGCGGCGTGATCAACAAGAATCGCGTCGAAGTCTGCGACATCTGCGGCAACCCGGTCGACCTGCAGATGAAGTACTCGGTCGAGGAGTGCCAGGAGCGCGGTATGACCTACAGCGTTCCGCTGAAAGTCACGTTCCGCCTCTTCGTCTATGACAAGGATCCCGACACCGGCGTCAAGCACATGCGCGACGCGAAGGAAGAGGAGGTCTTTTTCGGTGACATCCCGCTGATGACCGAGAACGGTACCTTCATCATCAACGGTACCGAGCGCGTCATCGTCAGCCAGCTCCACCGCTCCCCCGGCGTCTTCTTCACGAAGGAGTCGGCGCACACCTTCCTCTCCAAGATCATCCCGTACCGCGGCTCCTGGGTGGAGTTCGAGTACGACCAGAAGAACATCCTCTACGTCCGCATCGACCGCAAGCGCAAGTTCCTCGGCTCCGTCTTCCTCCGCGCGCTCGGCCTGACCACCGACGAAGAGATCCTTCGCCAGTTCTACACGCCGATCAAGGCGCACCTGAAGGAAGACAGCGTCGAGCTCTCGTTCGACAAGCGCGTCCTCGATCAGGAAGAGGCGAAGGACCGTCACTCCGTCCGCGGACGCCGCACGGTCCGCACGGTTTTCGCCGGCATCAAGCTCGACCAGAAGATGGCCGATCAGCTCACGAAGACCAACACCGCGTCGGCGAAGGTCGAAGCGAACGCGCTCGACAAGGCCGCGTTCCTCAGCGACGTCGTCGACACGAGCACCGGCGAAGTCCTCTTCGAGTCGGGTGAGAACGTTCCGGCCGACTGGGCCGACGTCCTCCGCTCGCACGGCGTCGAGGATGTGGACGTGATCTTCCCCGAGTGGGATCTCGTCAGCGACATCCTGCTCAACACCGTCCGCAAGGACACCTCGAAGTCGTTCGAGGCGTCGATCATCGAGATCTACCGCCGCATGCGCCCGGGCGATCCTCCGACGCTGGAGTCGGCCAAGGCGCTGTTCGAAGGGATGTTCTTCGATGCGCGCAAGTACGACTTCTCGCGCGTCGGACGCTTCAAGTTCAACATCAAGCTCGATCTCGAGTCGCCGGTCACGCAGAAGACGATGACGCCGGAAGACTTCTACGTCGTCATCAACTACCTGCTCCGCCTCCGCAAGGACGTCGGCCGCGTCGACGACATCGACAACCTCGGCAATCGCCGCGTCCGCGCGGTTGGCGAGCTGCTCGAGAACCAGTTCCGCATCGGTCTCGTCCGCATGGAGCGCGCGATCAAGGAAAAGATGTCGGTCCATCAGGACATCGACTCCGCGATGCCGCACGACCTGATCAACTCCAAGCCGGTCATCGCCGCGATCAAGGAGTTCTTCGGATCGTCGCAGCTCTCGCAGTTCATGGATCAGACGAACCCGCTCTCCGAGGTCACGCACAAGCGCCGTCTGTCGGCCCTCGGACCAGGCGGTCTCTCCCGCGAGCGCGCCGGATTCGAAGTGCGCGACGTTCACCCGACGCACTACGGCCGCATCTGCCCGATCGAGACGCCTGAAGGTCCGAACATCGGCCTCATCTCGTCGCTCGCGTGCTACGCGCGCATCAACGAGTACGGCTTCATCGAGTCGCCGTACAAGAAGGTCAGCGACGGCCGCGTCCTCGATCACTACCGCGTCGTGAAGGTCGGCGACACCACCTTCCAGCTCGGCCAGATCGTCGAGAAGCGCGAGCTGCAGAAAGCTAACACCTCGATCGCGAAGGACAACGCTGCCGCCGCGAAGAAGAAGGGAATGCTGCAGTCGGCCGAGGCCGAGCCGTACGCGTTCTATCTCTCGGCGTGGGATGAGGAGCGCTACACCATCGCCCAGGCGAACGTGATCATGGACGAGGAAGGCAATCTCGTTCACGACCGCGTCATCGCGCGTCAGTCGGGCGACTTCGTCTCCATCGAGAAGGAGAAGGTCGACTTCATCGACGTCTCTCCGAAGCAGCTCGTCTCCGTCGCCGCCTCGCTCGTTCCGTTCCTCGAGAACGACGACGCGAACCGCGCGCTGATGGGCGCGAACATGCAGCGCCAGTCCGTTCCGCTGCTCCGTACCGATTCGCCGCTCGTCGGCACCGGCATGGAGAACGTCGTCGCCCGCGACTCCGGCGCCGTCGTCATCTGCAAGCGCGGCGGCGTGGTCGATCTCGTCGACTCCAACCGCATCATCGTCCGCGTCGAGTCTGAAGACGTCGAGACCGGTGAGACGAAGGAGTTCGGCGCCGACATCTACCAGCTCGTGAAGTTCAAGCGCTCGAACCAGAACACCTGCATCACGCAGAAGCCGATCGTTCGCGAAGGCCAGCGGGTCCGCAAGGGCCAGGTCCTGGCCGACGGTCCCTGCACCGACGCCGGCGAGCTGGCTCTCGGCCGCAACATCCTCGTGGCCTTCATGCCGTGGCGCGGCAACAACTTCGAGGACGCGATTCTCGTCTCCGAGAAGCTGGTGAAAGAGGACTACTACACCTCGATCCACATCGAAGAGTTCGAGATCGAAGCGCGCGACACCAAGCTCGGTCCCGAGGAGATCACCCGCGACATCCCGAACGTCAGCGAGTCCGCTCTGCGCGACCTCGACGAGAGCGGCATCATCCGCATCGGCGCCACGGTCAAGCAGGGCGACATCCTCGTGGGCAAAGTCACGCCGAAGGGCGAGACGCAGCTCACGCCGGAAGAGAAGCTCCTCCGCGCGATCTTCGGTGAGAAGGCCGGCGACGTTCGCGACGCCTCGCTCAAGACGCCTCCGGGCATCGAGGGCACCGTCGTCGACGTGAAGATCTTCTCCCGCAAGGGCGTCGAGAAGGACGCTCGCGCCAAGTCGATCGAAGAGTCCGAGATCGAGCGGATGAACCGCAACATCCAGGACGAGATCCGCATCATCACCGATGCCCGCAACAAGAAGATCGCCGAGGCGCTCAGCGACAAGAAGCTGCAGCGCGACGTCGTCGACTTCAAGACCGGCGACACGCTCGTCCGCAAGGGCGAAGTCGCGGAGCGCGAGACGATCAACCGTCTCTCCCGCCGCGAGCTCCTGGCGCTGCCGGTCGACGAAGAGACCCGCGAAGTGATCCGCATGCTCGTCGAGCGCTCCGAGAACCGCGTCCGCGTTCTGGAGAAGAAGGCCGAAGAGCGCCGCGAGGATCTGGAGAAGGGTGACGAGCTTCCCCCGGGCGTCATCAAGATGATCAAGGTTTACGTCGCCATGAAGCGCAAGCTGTCGGTCGGCGACAAGATGGCCGGACGCCACGGCAACAAGGGCGTCATCAGCCGCATCCTCCCCGAAGAGGACATGCCGTACATGCCGGATGGCACGCCGGTCGAGATCGTGCTCAACCCGCTCGGCGTTCCGTCACGCATGAACGTCGGTCAGATCCTCGAGACGCACCTCGGATGGGCCGCTCGCTCGCTCGGTCTCTACTTCTCGACTCCCGTCTTTGACGGCGCGATGGAGTCAGAGATCAAGCTCCAGCTCAAGGCCGCCGGTCTGCCCGACGACGGCAAGACCGCGCTCTTCGACGGCATGACCGGCGAGAAGTTCGAGCAGCAGGTCTGCGTCGGGTTCATCTACATGCTCAAGCTTTCGCACCTGGTCGACGACAAGATTCACGCTCGTTCGATCGGACCTTACTCGCTGATCACGCAGCAGCCATTGGGTGGTAAAGCTCAATTCGGCGGCCAGCGCTTCGGAGAAATGGAAGTGTGGGCTTTGGAAGCTTACGGCGCCGCGTACACGCTGCAGGAGCTGCTCACCTCGAAGTCGGACGACGTCGAGGGACGCTCCAAGATCTACGAGGCCATCGTCAAAGGCGAGGTTCCGGACGATCCGGGTCTGCCCGAGTCGTTCAACGTCCTCGTGCGCGAGCTTCAGTCGCTCTGCCTCGATGTGGAGCTCCTGAAGGAGTAGGCCAATGCGGAGAAAAGTCACGATGCTGTCGCGAATGCCCAACTCCGATTGCCGTGCCTGTCACGGCATGGGAGCCATCCGCATGACCGTGCACTTTCACAGTGGTGATTCGGAATTCGAAGCACCCTGCTGGGAGTGCTACGGCAACGACATCAAAGTGAACTTCCCGCGGCCGAAGTCGACCGACAACTAACGGCAACCATGTAGGACAGGCTCTCCAGCCTGTCCACAGGAGGCGCAAATTGGAAAGCTTTAACGCACTATTTCAACCGGCCCGGCAGCAGGCGATCAATGACTTCAATGCCATCAAGATCTCCCTTGCCTCGCCGGAGAAAATCCGGTCCTGGTCGTACGGCGAAGTAACCAAGCCCGAGACGATCAACTACCGCACGTTCAAGCCGGAGCGGGACGGCCTCTTCTGCGCGAAGATCTTCGGCCCGATCACCGACTGGGAATGCCTCTGCGGCAAGTACAAGCGGATGAAGCACCGCGGCGTCATCTGCGACAAATGCGGTGTCGAAGTCACGAAGTCGAAGGTCCGCCGCGAGCGCATGGGACACATCGAGCTCGCCTCGCCGGTCTCGCACGTCTGGTTCTTCAAGGGCTTGCCGTCGCGCATCGGCCACCTGCTCGACATCTCGCTGCGCGATCTCGAGCGCATCCTCTACTTCGAATCGTACGTGGTCATCGATCCGGGCGATCTGTCCGGCGTGATCAACGAGAAGGAACTGCTGACGGAAGAGCGCTTCCGCGAGCTTCGCGGTCAGTACGGCGACGTCTTCGTCGCCAAGATGGGCGCCGAGGCCATCAAGGAGCTGCTCCGCCGCGTGAATGTCGAAGAGCTCAGCGATGAGCTCCGCCTCATCATGCGCACCGAGACCTCGCAGATCAAAAAGCTGAAGGCGGCCAAGCGGCTCAAGGTCGTCGACGCCTTCCGCAAGTCCGGTCATCGTCCCGACTGGATGATCCTCGACGTCATCCCGGTCATTCCGCCCGAGCTCCGTCCGCTCGTTCCTCTCGACGGCGGCCGCTTCGCGACGTCGGACCTGAATGATCTCTACCGCCGCGTCATCAACCGCAACAACCGCCTCAAGAAGCTGCTCGAGCTCCGCGCGCCCGACGTCATCGTGCGCAACGAGAAGCGCATGCTGCAGGAAGCGGTCGACGCGCTCTTCGACAACGGCCGTCGCGGCCGCGTGCTCAAGGGCTCGAACAACCGCCCCCTGAAGTCGCTCTCCGACACCCTCAAGGGCAAGCAGGGACGCTTCCGTCAGAACCTCCTCGGCAAGCGCGTCGACTACTCCGGCCGTTCGGTCATCGTCGTCGGCCCCGAGCTCAAGCTTCATCAGTGCGGTCTGCCGAAGAAGATGGCGCTCGAGCTCTTCAAGCCGTTCATCTACAACCGTCTCGAGCAGAAGGGTCTCGTCGGCACCATCAAGGCTGCCAAGGAGATGGTCGAGCTGCAGACCATCGAAGTGTGGGACGCGCTCGAGGAGGTCATCAAGGAGCATCCGGTCCTCCTCAACCGCGCACCGACGCTTCACCGTCTCGGCATCCAGGCGTTCGAGCCGGTGCTCGTCGAAGGCAAGGCCATCAAGATCCATCCGCTCGTCTGCACGGCGTTCAACGCCGACTTCGACGGCGACCAGATGGCCGTTCACGTTCCGCTCTCGCCGAAGGCTCAGGTCGAGTCGCAGGTGCTGATGCTGGCGTCGAACAACATCCTCTCGCCGGCTAACGGCAAGCCGCTTGCCGTTCCGTCGCAGGATCTCGTCCTCGGCTGCTACTACCTGACCAAGCAGAAGGCCGGCGCGAAGGGCGAAGGCAAGACCTTCGGCAACTTCGATGACGTCATCCTCGCGCTGCAGGCGCAGGAAGTTGAGCTGCTCACGCCGATCAAGGTCCGCGTTTCGGGACGCTTCATCGATCTGACCAAGCAGTTCAATGATCAGGACGTCACGCACGCCGAGATCGAGGACGTCGACAAGAAGCTCGTCGACACCACGGTCGGCCGCGTCATCTTCAATACCTCACTCCCCGAAGAGATCCCGTACATCAACGGTCTGATGAAGAAGAAGGCGCTGCAGGAGCTCGTCAACTTCGCTTTCATCAACTTCGGCAATGACCTCACCGTGCGCATGCTCGACTCCCTCAAGGAGCTCGGCTTCCTCTACGCGACCAAGGCCGGCGTCTCCATCGGCGTCGACGACATGGTCATCCCGGCGAGGAAGGCCGACATCGTCGATGGCGCGCGCAAGTCGGTGCTCGAGGTCGAGCGCCAGCGTCTCGACGGCGCCATCACCGCCGGTGAGCGTCACAACAAGATCATCGACATCTGGCATCGCGCCACGGAGAACGTCTCGGACGAGATGTTCAGCGACATGCGTCAGGCCGAGCAGAAGAGCGGAGAGTTCAATCCGATCTTCATGATGGCCGACTCCGGCGCTCGTGGATCGAAGGAACAGGTTCGTCAGCTCGCCGGTATGCGCGGACTGATGTCCAAGCCGTCGGGCGAAGTCATCGAAACGCCGATCACCGCGAACTTCCGCGAAGGCCTCTCCGTGCTGCAGTACTTCATCTCCACGCACGGCGCGCGTAAGGGTCTGGCCGACACGGCGCTCAAGACCGCCGACTCCGGATACCTCACCCGCCGTCTCGTCGACGTGGCGCAGGACGTCATCGTCACCGAGCAGGACTGCCAGACGTTCGAAGGCATCGTCGTCACGCCGATCATGGAAGGCGGCGACATCCTCGAGCCGCTGCGCGACCGCATCGTCGGCCGCGTCTCGCAGGAAGACATCTACGATCCGCTCACCGGCGACCGCCTGGTGTCGCAGAACGACGAGATCTCCGAAGATCTCGCCAATGCGATTCAGGAAGCCGGTATCGAGCAGGTCAAGATCCGTTCGGTGCTGAGCTGCGAAACGCGTCGCGGAGTCTGCCGCCGTTGCTACGGCCGCAACCTCGCGAGCGGCAAGCTCGTCGAGATCGGCGAAGCGGTCGGTGTCATCGCCGCGGAGTCGATCGGCGAGCCCGGCACGCAGCTCACGATGCGCACGTTCCACGTCGGTGGTACGGCCTCGCGCGTTTCCGAGCAGTCGCGCCACGAAGCGTCGTCGCCCGGCAAGGTTCACCTCATCAACGTCAACACCGTCACGAACAAGAACGGCGATCTCGTCGTCATCAACCGTAACGGCAAGCTGCTGATCATGGACGACACGCCCGTCAAGAAGGGCAAGAAGTCCAACGTCGATCTCGCCGAGGGAACCGGCCGCGAGAAGGAGCGTTACGCGCTCGTCTACGGCGCCACTCTCCGCGTGCACGACGGCCAGCATGTCGATGCCGGTCAGATTCTCGTCGAGTGGGATCCGTTCACGTCGGCCATCCTCACCGAGGTCGGCGGCAAGATCTCGTTCAAGGACATCGTCGAGGGCGAGAACGTGCGCGAGGAGACCGACAAGGTCACCGGCCTCACGCAGTCCGTCATCGTCGAGTCAGCGTCCGCTGAGAAGCGCACGCCGACCGTCATCGTCAAGACCAAGAAGACCGACGAGAAGAAGTACCTGCTGCCGACCGGCGCGCATCTCATGGTCACCAACGGCCAGGAGGTCTACCCGGGCGACATTCTCGCCAAGATTCCCCGCGCCACCACGAAGACCAAGGACATCACCGGTGGTCTGCCCCGCGTCGTCGAGCTCTTCGAGGCTCGTCATCCGCGCGACAAGGCGATCATCACCGAGGTCGACGGCATGGTGCATCACGGCCCGGTGGTCAAGGGCATGCGCCGCGTCATCATCGAGACCGAAGAAGGGACGCGTCACGAGTACAGCGTTCCCCGCTCCGTGCACGTCAACGTGCAGGAAGGGGAGCATGTGCGCGCCGGCGATCCGCTCATCGACGGTCCGATCGATCCGCACGACGTGCTCGCCGTTCTCGGCATCAAGGAGCTGCAGCGTTACCTGGTGGACAAGATTCAGGAGGTCTACCGTTCGCAGTCCGTTGCCATCAACGACAAGCACATCGAGGTCATCTGCCGTCAGATGCTGCGGTCGGTTCGCGTGACGCGCGTCGGCGACACCGATTTCCTCGTCGACGAGCAGGTCGATCGTTTCCGCTTCATGGAAGAGAACGAGAAGGTCATGAACCGCGGCGGCGAGCCGGCGGACGGTACGCCGCTCCTGCTCGGCATCACCAAGGCCTCGCTCTCGACCGATTCGTTCATCTCCGCGGCGTCGTTCCAGGAGACCACGCGCGTACTGACCGAGGCGGCCATCGCTGGTCGTGTCGACTACCTGCGCGGTCTCAAGGAGAACGTCATCGTCGGACGTCTCATCCCCGCCGGTACCGGGATGCCGGTGTACCGCGAAGTCTTCCTCGAGAAGGACGAGCCTGCGCCTGTGCAGCCGTCGCTCGAGGATCTGCTCCGCAGCGAGGACGAAGAGGCGCTGTCGATGGCCGACTTCGACGACGAGCAGTAATCTCTCGCCATTCAATCGAAAAGGGCGGCCTTCGGGCCGCCTTTTTCTTTTCCACGACAAGTAGAAGTTGCTGTTCCCTCCGCTCTTTCGCTGATCATTGTTGCGTATGGCCGATCAGCCGAAGCTTCTCGATCGCACGCGCAACGCAATTCGCTCCCGCCATTACAGCCGCCGCACGGAAGAGGCGTATGTGATGTGGATCAAGCGATACATCTTCTTTCATGGCAAGCGGCATCCCGCGTCGATGGGCGGCGATCAGGTCAACGCGTTTCTCAGCAATCTGGCTGTAGAGGAAAACGTCAGTGCGGCGACACAGAATCAAGCACTCGCGGCATTGCTGTTTCTCTATCGCCACGTGCTCAATGATCCGTTGCCGTGGATTGAAGACATTGTGCGAGCCCGGCGTCCGCTGCACATCCCGATCGTATTGACGCCGGAGGAAGTCCGCCTCCTGCTCAGCAAGCTCGAAGGCGTTCCACGCCTCGTAGCATTGTTGCTTTACGGCGGCGGCCTGCGACTGCTCGAGTGTCTGCAATTACGCGTCAAGGATCTCAACTTCGCGCGTCACGAGATCTTCGTGCGTGACACGAAAGGGAAACGCGATCGCGTCACGATTCTCCCGCGCGCCGCCGACGCCGACTTACACGAGCACCTCATCAAGGTGCAAGAGCTCCACGAACAAGATCTCGGCAAAGGATTCGGCAGAGTCGCGCTGCCCGGCGCACTCGCACGCAAACTCACAAACGCGGAGCGCGAATGGCCATGGCAGTGGGTCTTCCCGGCGACGAGCCGCTGGGTCGATGAAGAGGCCAGAACCGAGCGCCGGCATCACTTACACGAATCAGTGATTCAACGTGCAATGAAGGAAGCAGTGACCGCCACCGCCCTCCCGAAGCGCGCCACCTGTCACACGCTGCGCCACTCCTTCGCCACGCATCTCCTCGAGCGCGGCCAGGACATCCGCACGGTCCAGGAGCTCCTAGGCCACCGCGACGTAACCACGACCATGATCTACACGCACGTCCTGCGCATCGGCGCCAAAGGAGTCCGCAGCCCTCTCGACGTCATCTAGCCAAACAGCAAGCAACCCCTTGACGCCGCCCCCCACCCGAGGGAACCTCGGTGTGCACCATGTTGCGCACCCGCCTCACCCTCAAGCCCGGCCGCCCCGGCACGCGCGACCTCGTCGAGAAGTACGGCGAGCAGTTGGTCTGTGTCCGCTACCGATATGACGACGAGCTCGGAATCCGCTACAAGACGGTCGAGCTCATCGTCGACGAAAAACCGTGGAAGCCCCGGACCTCACAATACCGCCCCACAGACCTCGTCCACGTCAAAGTCGAGCCCCACGAATCCCAACTCCGCTCCGCCCTGCAACTACTCGGCGGTAGATATCACCCTTCATCAGACACCTGGCTCATCGCCCACGCCGCCCTCACGGCCCTCCGCCTCACCCACCGCATCACCGATATATCGCGTCCATCTACATCATTACCCCCACCGCCCTCCCGCAGCGGGGAACGCTCTACATGTGATCGTTACGATGAAATGGCGGATTTCCAGTGGTGGGTGGGGTTGGGGTCGAAATAGGAGTTAGGCCGACCCAGATCTCTACGTCGGCATGTTCCGCCGCCCTTACCGCTCTATGCCACAGCTTTCTCTGAACTGCTCGTGGATGATGCGTAACCGCGCCTTCTGAGCAGGGCGCTCGCGTGGTCTAAGCGGTCAGTTTCTGCCGTCGCGTTAGTGCCCAGCAGCTCGATTTCGTTCGCACGTCCTATGCCCGAACCGCTTCTATCAGTCGTGTCACGCCTGAGTCGCGATCGCTCCGCAGGTCGACCCACATCATCTGGCGGAGGAACACTGGCAATTCGGGGATTCCCTTTGCAGAAGGCAGAATGACGGGAATAACTGAACAGCCGCGGTTTACGAACTCGCTAAGAAATGCACGCATCTCTATATTCGCCCAAGGGCCAATGCCATTATCGCCGACGAACACACAAGCCGTACGTACTAGGCCGATTTGCTTTTCCAGTTCAATTTGCCAAGCTTGCCCAGCGCGGAGTTGCTCCTCGTCGAACCATGTGCGAATTCCGCGCGTCTTCATTTCGCGATTAATGTCGCGTATCTCGATCTTGTCTGCGGAGTTGTGGCATAGAAATACATCAAACGATCCGACGTTCCTGGATACCAACGCGTCAGACGTAGCGAGTACATCTAAGTTGGCGCGAGAGGCGGAAGCCATGATATCGAGTAACGCTCTAACATCGGATTGCATGGCGGAGGTCATGTCGCCCGTCCTGGCGCATTCGCCGCACAGATAGGCCGCACGCATGCCAGTGTTGATTCCCCGCTTATCCCACAAAAGGTCACTTATGCAGCCCGTATTGGTATCGTGTCTAATACCGACACCATGCTGTTGGCAAAGGTACGCCGTCGTCATATACAGCAAACCATTCGTAATAGGCAGATCAGTGAGTAGATGCCAGTTCACGAATGACATGATCGCGATCGAACCATCTTCGTCAAAAAAGTAATTCGTATCGTACGGTACAGCGGTCGCGATGACGCTCCAGTCGAATTCTTTTAGGCGCGACCGCAAGCTCTCCGGCAAACCCCGGTAAGAATCCGGTCGCTTTACCCACGGAGTGGAAAAGCGAACAGTCGTGTCCAGATGTTCAAACGAAAAAACTTTGCAGGCCGAACTGAGCTTGGCCGCAAGAGGTCCGAGCGAAATTGCTAAGGTGTTGTCTGCCAACAACGCTACGCGGTTCGACATGTCTTTGAGGCTAGTATATGCGGATGACGGCAAGACGCTGAAGCTCTTCGCCGTAAGCAGATCCTGTTACCATTTGTGGTGATCAGCTACCCGTTGTACGGCGAGCCGCTCGGAGCGGCCTAACTCGAGGTAGAACCCGGCGCGGCCCGGCTTCGGCCCGCCGGCCGAGCCGGCTCGTTCAGCGCGAGCGTGACGGCGTCACGCCGCCTGCATCGCGCGCTTCAAATGCGGGCATGCGGCGTGCCGCGCTGCCGTAGCCACGCGGGGCCTTGGCCGCGCGGGTTAACCTCTGGACCGTTAGCCCGACGGATAAGCGAGGCCGCCTTTCGGCGGCATCTATCGATGCTGGCCAAGGGCAGTTTGCCAGATCGCTGCTGCAATAAGAGTGGAGAAGCCAAAACTTTGCGGCAAGATCCACAAATTTAATCGTCCTATGTGCTGGTCGCGCGTCAAGAACCTTGCAGGCGTCTTAAAGCCCAAGGCACAAGTTCGAGTCAAGAGCAGATATGCGGGCCGGTTTCAGGTTTGGCCATGTCAGAGCCTAGGATCGGCCAACAGGAGGGTAGGGGCCGTGTCAATCGCTCAAGAGTGGGCGATCGACCCACTCGCACGGTGACTTGGCGGCGTCCCAACAAATGTCTCGGTACATCGCGGCAAATATCTATTCTCTGCCGCTCTGCGTGCCGTTGCTATCACCGGGCGGCGAGAGGCGAGCGCGGCCGTTGGCGACGTGTCAGTAATCGCCTCATCGCGAACAAAGATTTCGCTAAGATTGTTCGGGAATCAGGAAGCGAGGAAGCACGTCGAGCGGCGTGGAGCGATATCCATGAAAGAACTCAGTTTGCCAGAAGTATTCGCGGAGATCTTGAGCGGAGTGGGTGTACTCGTCGTCATCAGCGCGATTCTCATGTTTACTGGTGCTATCACGCCGGATGGCATCTTCAAACCGCTGGCCTCTCAAGCTGTCTTTGCCTATCTCACCGTGATGGTGCTGATTTCATATTTCCTCGGCGTTGTAATGGGGATAGTTGGGTTCGCGATCGGCGAGTCGTTCCTTGACGAGAGAGTGCCAGCGCCGCGACCGACGCCAGAGGAGAGGGAGCGCTTTTGGGCAAATGTGCCTGAGCATGTCTTGAAATACCGTGAGTCTCAATGGTCGTATTACGTTGTGTGCCGCAACCTCCTAATAACTCCTGGTCCCGGCAACGGCGGGATGGGCCGCGGTTGCAATTCAGCACCGGGCCATCGTTGCTCTAATCGGTATACTAGTCGGCGCGTGCCTTCTAGCGATCACCTTTTGGCGCACAATGACCGCTGTGTTGCGCATTTACTTTCAACTTTCGAAGCATAACTACGGCGGCGGCTCCGGGCACGGCGCGGGCTAACTCGAGGTAGAACCCGGCGCGGCCCGGCTTCGGCCCGCCGGCCGAGCCGGCTCGTTCAGCGGTACTTGGACGGCGGCACGCCGCCCGCACCGCGCGACTTACATGCGGCAGGCGGCGCGCCGCGTCGGCTTCGGCACGAGGGCCCTGGCCGCGCGGGTTAACCTCTAGACCGTTAGGCGCACCAACTCTCGGCGGTTGCTCGTTTCCACCTCCCACCCTCTGTCCGCTCCCGCACATCCGTGTTAGGCGCACTCAGCCACTGGCGGCCGCTCGCTTCCCGCAGGTCGCCGAAGTGGCAGCGCTAACCGGTCTCCATTCAGCGATTTGCGTGTCATGGGCGAAGCCGTGACCGAAGCGATTTTGGCTTGCGGTACGATACACCGTCCGGAAGAGGGGAAGACGACACGCGATGCCCGCATCCAAGAAGAAGAAAAATTGGCTGGTCTTCGTTAGCCACTCAGGTGAAGATACTTGGGTAGCTCGCCAGATTGCCCGTGAAATCAGCGACTGCGGTGCAACGCCTTTTCTGGATGAAGCTGATGTCGATGTGGGTGCAGAATTTGAAGAGAATATTCGTGAGTTTCTCGACAAGGCTGACGAGTTGCTTGTTCTTTTTACACCTTGGGCGTTGGAGCGAGCGTATGTCTGGATCGAAATTGGTGCCGCGTGGCAACGTCGCCTGCCGATCGTCGTTGTGTTGCTCGGCCTATCTACCAAGGACTTTCAAGCGCACCCGAATGCGCCAGTGTTTCTAAAGAAACGAGATATTATCCGGTTGAACGACCTCGATAAATATCTGAAGCAGCTTCCATCACGTAGCCGTCCGAGGAATAGGCGCAATGGCTGAAGCCACAATCGAAGCAACCCGAAAGTCACAGGAACCGAAACGGCGCTCTTACGACGTCTTTCTGTCGTATTCCTCTGCCAGTCAACCTTGGATTCGGAAATTCACAGACGCGCTTACGGCGTCCGGTATATCAACTTGGTTCGATGCTCACGAGATTCTGCCGGGCGAGCGTTGGCAAGCTCAAATCGAGAAGGCTCTTCGTCAGAGTCGTGTTTTGGTAATGGTGCTCACTCCGGAAAGCGTGCAACGCCCGTGGACTTTCTTTGAACTCGGTGCTGCCTTAGCCGGAGAGAAGCGCATCGTTCCCGTGTTATCCGACGATGTCGATCCCGCAGACATCCCCGCGGTCGTTCGTCAATTTCAATTTGTCCGTGAGAAGTCACCCGAAGCAGCTGCAAAACGCGTTGCTGAAGCGGTTCTGCACGAAACGGGCGCCTAACTCGAGGTAGAACCCGGCGCGGCCCGGCTTCGGCCCGCCGGCCGAGCCGGCTCGTTCAGCGCAATTTGCACGGCGTCACGCCGCCTGCATTGCGCGCTTCAAGTGCAGGCATGCGGCGTGCCGCGCTGGCGTAGCCACGAGGGCCCTGGCCGCGCGGGTTAACCTCTAGACCGTTAGGCGGACATCGATCCCGGCGGCCTCACGTTTCCTCCGCCCCTCCGGCCTTACGCTCGCTTTTTCCGAGCCGCGGTTCCACGATTTGCCCGACTGGCCTCGCGCTGCCTTGCCTGTCGAAACCGTTGCAAGGTGGATGCGCGAGTGATGACACCGCGGGAAGACCGCTTCGCGTCGCGAACGATCCATGCTGGTGAGCAGCGACGTAAGCCCGAACGGCTGACTGCGCCGATATGTCGTGGTCATTGAAGCCTCCGACAGCATTCGCCAACTACGGCGCGGATGTCTTCGATGGTGGATGGTCCATGATGTAGACCGCAAGGGCTTGCGCCGCGGCATTCCAACGCGCAAATTTTGGTACATCGGTTCTAAGCTTCTCGATGTCGTCGGTTGCACGATCCGTTGCTGCGTCACAATCCTGGTTAGACGAGCATGAACTTAGAGCAGCTTTTGCGTCGCGAAAGAGCCTTACGATCTTATTTTGATGAGTGATGTTTAGTAACTCATCGGCACTGCCGGAGTCCTGCTCAACGGCGGCGATATACTCGCGCAACGCCGGAACGTCGCCATAATAAAGCTGTAGCAGGCTCTTCAAACGATCGGTGGTAACTATGAGGTGTGCTCTGGCGTCGGCATACTCACGGTCTACTTGCGCACGCAGATCGTTTTCTCGCTTCTGATCTGCTCGCACAATCTCACGCTCCGTCGCGAGGTCATGTCGCGATGGTTCAGCCGCGTGTCGTACAAGGTTGCGGAATTGAACGGCCATGCTTAGGGAAACAATCCCATAATCGCACAAAGCCTCGTTGTACCGAATGATCGCCATCTGTGCCGTGGCGCGCTCGGTCACCACCTCGGTGATTAGACGCGACTTCAATTCGATTGTTCGTCGCCGGGCTTCTTCTTGCTGCAGAATGTGGGGAATGAGTAATCCGCTTATCAATGCAGTTACCAGCACGAGAAACAAGGGAACGCCGATCTTCTCCTTCCAGAATGTTCCTCCCGTCTCGAAACGCTTCCGAATTTCATGTCGAAATTGCTCCTCCAAGCGGATGCGGACGCGATCGTCCTCGCTCAATGTAATCATGGCGGCCCTCCTGAAGAGGAGGGTCACCACGCCGCCGTTCCCCTACCTCTAAGGGTCGTGTCCAGCTTGAATGGTGAGTGGTTGATCGCTAACGCCGCCCGCGTTCCCGGTTCAGCTCGAGACAGATAGCCCGGGTCGCCAGCGCTCGATACATCATGGAGTACGTTATTACCTACCCCTTTCGCATCGTCCGTGACTCGTGACCGCATTTCGAACCGAAGTTTGGCTGGAGGCGTTGATAATTTTGTCTTCGCCGGCCGCCTAACTCGAGGTAGAACCCGGCGCGGCCCGGCTTCGGCCCGCCGGCCGAGCCGGCTCGTTCAGCGGTACTTGGACGGCGGCACGCCGCCCGCACCGCGCGACTTACATGCGGCAGACGGCGCGCCGCGTCGGCTTCGGCACGTGGGCCCTGGCCGCGCGGGTTAACCTCTAGACCGTTAGCCGGACCAACATTTTCGCGGCCGCACGTTCCTCCCACCCGCCCGGTCGTTTATGGCGTATCGCGTCGCTCTATGCAGGCTAGCGGAGCGCCGCTGCCCGCACGCATAGGGCTGCGTCTCGAGGTTGCATCTCCAATCGCTGGAGGAGAACGACGACAAAAGGGGCGAACGAAGTGCTCGCTGCAGCGGCCAGAGAGTACACTCTCACGAGAGGCGGCAAAGTATGAAGGGTATCGTCAAGTGGTTCAATGACGCGAAAGGGTTCGGCTTCATAACCTCTGATGAAGGCGAGGAAGTTTTTGTTCATTTCTCGGCGATCCAAGCTAAAGGCTTCAGGACGCTTGCCGAAGGACAACATGTGCAGTTTGACCGAGTCGAAGGTCCCAAGGGATCTCAGGCTTCGACGGTCACCGTCCTGTCGCCCGAAGAGGAGGAATCAGACCAGCTAGGCAAGACCGACGCGGACGTAGGCGACTTCGATGAAGTAGCCGTTATGTTGGTTGACGGCCGTTTGAGGCTAGTTGCCGTGTCACGTGACGGTCAATATGAATACATCGATCCTCTGCATAAGCAACATGGGATCCTTTACGTTGCTGGCTCTGAAACGATGGCGTTTGCGGCTGCCGTCGAAGAATTCGAAGATCTCATCAACCGGAGCAACACCAGCGAGCATGAACTTCAAGTTTTCTTCGAACACAACGCAGACTTTATCTTGAATGACGACTACAAGGCGGCGCGATCACAGGTCGTTCTCGAGCAGGAGTCGGGCCCCCTTGTACCGGACTTCCTTCTGGAACCTTTAGAGCAGGGTGGCCTCTGCGACCTTCTTGAGATCAAGAAACCCCAAGCAAAGTTGTTTGCAATCAAGAAAAATCGGCTTCGGTATTCTGCGGCTGTATTCGAAGCCTGTGCTCAACTTCGCACGTATGCCGAGTTTTTCGACGATCCACAAAATCGCAATCGCGTACGTGAACGGCATGGTTTGGATGCATTCAAGCCACGCTTGTTCCTCCTGCTCGGCCGTCGCGGCGCAGCATCTGCCGGCGATCGTAGGAGAGCGGACTCTGTTCTTGGTGAACGCATCGAGTTAAAAACCTATGACGATATTCTTGATCGCGTAAAACACCGACTGTCCCGTATGCGCCGCGGCGGCCTTCCCGAAAGCGCCGGCTAACTCGAGGTAGAACCCGGCGCGGCCCGGCTTCGGCCCGCCGGCCGAGCCGGCTCGGACAGTCAAAACCATCACGGCGGCACGCCGCCCGCACCGCGCGATTTGCATGCAAGCAGGCGGCGCGCCGCGTCGGCTTCGGCACGTGGGCCCTGGCCGCGCGGGTTAACCTCTAGACCGTTAGCCGGACCTACATTTCGGCGGCCGCACAGTTCGCCCGCCCACCCGGCGCGAGGCGCGTTTGCGAATTCTCCGGGAGCGGCCGTGCGCCGGGCGCGCCGGCGGAGCGGAGTCGTCGCCGAGCCTGGCGTCAGTCCGAATGGAAACGAAGTGGTCGGGTAGACCGTTATAGGAGTCTGACTCCTTTTGTACCCCATTCACAACACACGCAAATTGTGCATAACATGGCCAATGCAGTTCGTAGGACTGGACGTTCACGCCGAAGTGACATCGATCTCGGTCCGGAATGCTCGCGGCGTGGTGATGAAACGGTCGGTAGTCCCCACGACGGCGGTGTCGCTCCGTCGCGCCTTGGGTGGAGTTCGCGGTCGAGCTTGTATTGTCAGTGAATCCGGTCCGCTGGCACGCTGGCTGAGGGACACACTTGAGACGCGACTGCGGGAGGTCATCGCCTGTGATCGGCGTAGAACGCGGCTGGCAGCGGGAGCGAAAACTGACCGGATCGACGCTGACAAGCTTTCCGAACTGTTGTGGAAGAATGAACTCCAGGCGGTGTACGTACCGCGAGGCGATCACGTTGGTCTCCGTAGATTGGCAGCACACTACGTGCGGATGTTGCGGGATCGAGCTCGCATATTGCACCGCCTCCGCGCTTTGTTCAGAGAGCACGGTCTTCGGGTCGCAACGCCGCGATCCGCACCTTGGCGTGTACCTGTCTATCGTCTCCGGGACACAGCGGCAAAGTACGTGGCTCGTGCGTATCTTATTCAACTTGAGGCGGTTAGCGAACTCCTGAACGCCGCTCGGCTTGAATTGTTAGAGGTAGCGCGCACCTTTCCGGCGTTCGAACTTCTTCAGACGGTGCCTCATGTAGGTGAGATTCGTGCGGCGGAGCTCATCGCGATTATCGGTATGCCCGGCCGCTTCAAGTCACGACGCCAGTTTTGGTCGTACGCAGCGTTAGGGTTGATCCAGATGACATCCGCTGAACATCGAGTGACAAATGGCGAGGTCGTTCGTGCGGAACGCACGCGCAGTGTTAGGCTGGCCAAGACGGGTCAGCCATTACTCAAGAAGATACTCAGAGATATGGCACTTTTTGCGTCGGTCGGCCGAGGTATTTTCAGGGACGTCTACGAGGCACATGTTGCGCGCGGACTCAAGCCGTCAATCGCACGATTGTCATTAGCGCGCAAGATAGCCGCCGTGATTCGCGCGGTGTGGCGGTCGGGCAAACCGTTCGACGCAACTCTAGTGCATCGACCTGCATAATGGTTTTCGGGGTGAGCATCAAGCCGCGAGTTTGGCCTCGAGTTTACGCGAGCTCGAAGACTGAGACTCTAACCATATGCCGCCCCGAAATTTATCAAACTTGAAGCCGAATCATAAGCCGCCGGCTAACTCGAGGTAGAACCCGACGCGGCCCGGCTTCGGCCCGCCGGCCGAGCCGGCTCGTGAAGTCAAAATCTGCACGGCGGCGCGCGGCCTGCATCGCGCGACTCACATGCAGGCAGGCCGTGCGCCGCGCTGCCGTAGCCACGAGGGCCCTGGCCGCGCGGGTTAACCTCTAGACCGTTGGGCGGACGGGCCGAGTCATCACTACGCTCCGTCCGCACCGTCAATTCTTCGGCACGACTGCGAGATGCATGGGCGTCGTGTTCGCCGCGCGAACGGCGACAGAAGCACATGCCTGCCGCAGAAGCTTCGGCGCGGGGCAGACTTGGTTACTGCCTCCTGTGCGCCGCCGCCCTTCGGCACGTGCGGGCTCACTAATCGTTCGCCAGGCGCCGCCTGCTCGGACTCCTTTTAAATGTCGCATCCTCTTTGCGGCGCCTGCAGTCCCTCGCGACCTCCGGCTTCGGCTCGGGACGAGAGATTCTGCCGCGGTCGCAAGCGTCGTATTCACGGGCTTCGGCACGTGGTGCGCACGTTCATCGCGCCAAACGCCGAGATCTTCGAGGAAGCATTCTGCCGCGAGGCGAGATTGAACTGCCCCGGCTTCGGCACGACCGTTCTGCCACAAGTCTGCCGGCCAAGATCAAATGAGCCCGCGTCGGCAGCGTACTGTCGGGAAGCAAACCGTCTAAAGGGGTGAAATTGCCTCGGCGCCGCCCAACTCACAGTAGAAGCCGACGAGAGGCTGGTGTTGGGCCCGCCGGCCGAGCCGGCTAAATCAGCGCAAGACGGACGGCGTCACGCCGCTTGCGAGGCTCCCGCCCAAGAAACCTGGTTAGTCGCGCAAGCGGCGCGCCGCGTCCGTCCTCGCGCGTGAAGCCTCTCGCGGCTTAACTGTTTGACCGTTAGGCGGACATCAATTCCGGCGGCCTCACATTTCCCCCACTCATCCCGCCAAACGCCGCATTCCTCGTGGGCTACTCGAGGTTGTTCGCCTGTGGGACCTCAGCCTATTCGCGAAACGGTCCGTTGGGCGGACATCGATCTTACGGCCGCACGTTTCCACCGCCCAACCCCGGCCTACCATTGGGGATGTAACAGGCCCGGGCCGTCTGGCCAAGAGCTGGTGACGAGCCTCCCCGGGACAACAAGCACGAATTTTGGCCGAAGGCAGTTTGTACGGTCTTCAAGATGACCATGGCCTTGACAACGGCGGGTGACGCCTACATATTGATGGCATTCGGTCCGAAAACTAGCTGGCGTGTCTATCTGGTGTCGTCGTTAAACAAACGAAAGGACTTGTCATGGAAGAAGCAGGGAGAGCACTCGTCGGCTCATCGGCAACGAACCTGAAGAAAGCGACCGTCGCTTTTACGCAACCGTTCGCGGCGCCACCAGTTGTTGTCGCCAACACACTACAGACGGATCCGGCGTTCCCGCCAGGGAGCATTCCGGACACCTTCGCGGTGTCAATTACGGGCGTCACGAACACGCAGTTCATGGTTAACATTATCCGTGTCGATTCACCGGGGAGCGGATGGGGGCAGAAGCTTTCGTTAGGCTGGCTGGCGACAACACCTTAATCATTGGCGCCAAACATGGCTGGGGTGCTATGCCGCTCCAGCCATCTTACCCAAAATTCATCACTTGCAACCCGAGAGCCGGGAACGTGCAGTCGGCGTGAGCCCGGTTCGATATTCTTTCCGCGGTACATAGGCGTTGCCTATGTCAGGGAAACTACGGAGTCCCATCGTTGGGCATCGCGCATTCCGGAGAACCGACGAGCTCTGTTCGGCATGTTTGATCGTATTGTGTCGAATTGAGTGCTCGCGATGAGGGTATGTCCGTTCGGGCCGCCTAACTCGAGGTAGAACCCGACGCGGCCCGGCTTCGGCCCGCCGGCCGAGCCGGCTCGGAAAGTCAAAACCTGCACGGCGGCGCGCGGCCTGCAACGCGCCACTCACATGCAGGCAGGCCGTGCGCCGCGCTGCCGTAGCCACACGGGCCTTGGCCGCGCGGGTTAACCTCTAGACCGTTAGGCCGACCACATTCCTACGGCCGCAAGTTTCCCCCACCCGACCCGCCACATTCGGGCTTGATACGCTTGAGCGGAGGGCAAAAGACGTAAGGAGGCCGCCTCACGGCGGCCGCTGTTAATGCTGGCCAGGGGCCTTTGCACCGCGGTCGCCCTCGGAATGTCTGGCTCCTGAAGGGGACCGGTTATTCCGTAGTTCGAAAACGTTCGTTCGCAGAGCGTGCCACGCGCTTCCAGCCGCATGGAGTACGATCCCCAGGGAAAGGGCGACGGTCTGCTCAGCGCAATCCAGCACCGGTCATAGCTAGAATATGCGCCTATGACCTTCCAAATAGGCGTCCCTCACGAGGTTGAAAAGTTTCATGCTGCCCACGCGTCATTCTTTGAAGGTTCTGAGGTGCTTGAGGAAGCATTGGCCGTCGCATTTCATCGAACCACGACGCTCGACAGTCCCATTGATATGCTCATTTTCTTCCTCGGACATCGCTGCGCGCAGGATTTTCGTGAGATAGCTCTTCTGGCTGCCAATGGCTTCGGTTGGGGCGCGACCGCCCACCTTCGTGGCATGTTCGAACGCCTCGTGACAATGACGTACCTCCACGAGAATCCGAGCGAGGCCGATAACTTCATCGACTACGACTTCGTCCGCCGCTGGAGAGTAGCTCAAGCTATCGAGCGAACGCTCGGCCTCACGCCTGAGGATCAGAAAGGCAAAGATCAGCTACGTGAGAATTTTGACCGAGTCAAGGCTAAGTTTGAAATTCCCTGCTGTAAGGACTGCAAAGAGAAGCGCCTGAACCACACCTGGTCGCGCCTCGACGTCGTATCTATGGCGGGCAAGATCTCTCTCTTCACAAAGCTCAAGGATGCCGTCGTTCCAGCATATTACATGCCCCTCGCGCAGGCCCACAGCACTCTGGCGTCAGCAATCTTGCGCGTTGGAGAGGCGAACGGCTCCTTCATTGTAGATCCCGATCTTGCCCGCGGCGAGTCTCACCGTTCATTTCAGTACGCTCATTTGCTCCTCCTTAGCACGCTGGTTATTCAGCACGAACGTTTTCAACTCGCAGAATTTGATGTGCTCCTGCAAACAGCCTTTGAGCATTTCCGAAAAGCGTGGCCCTCGTCGGCAGACGCGGCCTAACTCGAGGTAGAACCCGGCGCGGCCCGGCTTCGGCCCGCCGGCCGAGCCGGCTCGTTCAGCGGTATTTGGACGGCGGCACGCCGCCCGCACGGCGCGACTTACATGCAAGCAGGCGGCGAGCCGCTGCGGCTTCGGCACGCGGGCCCCGGCCGCGCGGGTTAACCTCCGGACCGTTAGGCCGGCATCAGATCTCGCGGCCGCACGTTCCACCCACACACCCCGCGATGTGATCGGGTCGGCCGACAAACGCCGTGCCAGTAGGGATGGCCATCGAGACTTTGCTACCATTCAGCGAATCACAATATGCGCAGACTGGATTCGTTGGCGGTCCGGCAGGTGATGATTGTCGCCGCAGTTGCGGCAGTCACGGTCGCGGCCTTTGCTGCGGCGAACGTGATGGCGCGGCTGGATCCATCTACGGCGTGGGTTAGCAAAGCGATGGTGGCCGCGGTGCTGCTCTGCCTGGCCATCATCGGCCTCATCGCCGCCCCGGCGGACGCCTTCTCGGTCTGGGCACGGGTGTCCCGGGGCTTGGTGCTATGGGGCTCGCGCACTTTGCCTCGTACGGCCGCCGTTATATTCGGACTCCTGGCAACTGGTTCAATCCTATGGCTGCTCGGCCCACACTCCGTGCATCAGATGTTCATTCGCTGTAATGGCGCAGGTCAACTGCAGAGCCGGGCCTGGGACGGCAGTGTCAGCATCACGGAATGTAAGGAGCTCGCGACGCTGTCGATGTGGCAACCGCTTCGCACAGTATCTCGTGCACATAAGGTCGTAGCTTGCCTCGGCGACAATAACGACTGGCAGCAACTCGAGTCGGACGACGAGCACCGCCATGAACTGCATTGCCCGCCACGCGCCGGAGCGTCCTCGGGACCGATGATGCCATTTGAAGTATTCGTACACGATCGTGAACTCAATCTTTCCAGTTGGCAGTTCGTACCACCCGATCGCGCGGGGGAGAAGCTGTCGGCCGGTCGGTGGACAGATCGAATGAAAGTACGGAGGCATTTCGAAAAGGTAACCTCTTTCTGCATTCGTCACGCAAGCAGCGGTCAACCCACCCCGGACTTCATGTCCTCGACGCACCCGTTGACAGTGACAGAAACAACAGAACGTCCCGTGGGCGGTTCCAAACCCAAACTAAGAATATTCGATGTATGTGCAGATGTGTCGGGTGAACCAGTTGAAAGCTGGTTTACCGTTGACATCACGGCGACATATTGGAACGCCTTCAATAAGCTCGACGGCGCGTGGGCGGCGCTGCCGCTGCCGCACGGAGCCACAACGGCGACATTTACCGTCCGGTTTCCGGAGACGAGGCCGCCGAAGGAATGGGAACGCCGCGAGGGGTCGCGAGACACCGATACTAGCGATTTGGTCACAGACAATTCTGTGACAGTGACTGAGGACGGTCGGCGCATTAAATGGTCGATACGTCAACCCAGACGAAATTGGGTCTACAAATTTGTGTGGACTTGGTGAGTCGGCGGCGGCCTAACTCGAGGTAGAACCCGGCGCGGCCCGGCTTCGGCCCGCCGGCCGAGCCGGCTCGTTCAGCGGTACTTGGGCGGCGGCACGCCGCCCGCACCGCGCGACTTACATGCGGCAGGCGGCGCGCCGCGTCGGCTTCGGCGCGTGGGCCCTGGCCGCGCGGGTTAACCTCTGGGCCGTTAGGCCGACCAACATTTCCGCAGCCGCACGTTTCCACCGCCCACCCCGCCTCGGCCGACGGCGTGCAGCCCAATGTTTTCCGGCCGGCATTCTTCGAAGCGTTAATATGAAATCGTGAAGACCGTGTGGGTTCTCGGAGCGGGCGCATCGCGTGCGGAAAACAGTCGGATGCCAGTCGTGTCGGATTTTATGTCTATAGCTTCCACCCTCGGTCGCTTCTCGTCAAACCCACTTAACGACTCGTTCCTGCAGGCGATCGGTGAGGACTTCGGTCTTACTCCTTCTGAATTGATCGGAACTGTCAACATTGAGGAGCTCCTAACGCTCGCTGCGTGTGACGTCGCTTGGGAGAGCGCAAAGGGCGCCAACGAAAGGGACATGGAGTCCCTGCCGCGGGCTGTCGGCGCGCTCAGCACGATGAGTTCCCTCCAATATCTGATCGCGGGCGTCCTGTTTGAGCTTCAACGGGAAGCCATCGTTCAGCGGGAATCACTCCACGATCAGTTGTTCGCGACGATGGCTGAAGGGGATGTCGTCATAAGTTACAACTATGACCTGATTGCTGATTCCGCACTTCAAAAGGCCGGGCTGAGCACGAGTGCCAATTACCAAGTGGTCTTCGAAAAGTCGGTGAAGGGTGCGGATTTCGGTGGGGCGACGCTAATCGATTATTGCGCTGAACAAGCCGGACCGGTTGACCTGTTGAAGCTTCATGGCTCTCTCAATTGGCTGCAGTTGAAGCACGAAGAGGCAAATCCGTTGGCCGAATCCCAGTTCAGCAAGCATCCCGTCTTCTTTCTAGCCGACGCATTTTCGGTCAACGTGCCGCCGAGCGCATTTGGTTGGGGATTTTCGCTCGATCACGCGGGCTCTGGCTCAAATCGATCTGTCGAGCTAACGCCGATGATCGTACCTCCAACTTTCGATAAAGCCGAGGTCTGGCGCTCTCGTGGCGGTAGTTTGCGACGTCTCTGGGCAGCCGCCAAGGCTGCGCTTACTGCTGCCGATCGCGTGGTTGTAATCGGTCATTCGCTCAGTGTCGCCGATTATCAAACGCGGTGGCTCTTCCGCGCGGCACTCGCCGCGAATACATCGCGCCCAGAGATAGCCGTGGTCAACCTGCTCTCCAGCGATCGCGCCCGGCTCGTGACGTTTTTTGAATCACTAGGGCGGGTCGTCCCGTATGAAACACCGCAAGACTTTCTCGTGGGGCGAACGGCGGCCTAACTCGAGGTAGAACCCGCCGCGGCCCGGCTTCGGCCCGCCGGCCGAGCCGGCTCGTTCAGCGGTATTTGAACGGCGTCACGCCGCCTGCATCGCGCGCTTCAAGTGCAGGCATGCGGCGTGCCGCGCTGCCGTAGCCACGAAGGCCCTGGCCGCGCGGGTTAACCTCTGGACCGTTAGGCCGACCAGATCCCTACGACCTCACGTTTCCCACACCCACACCGCACGAGGCTGCGATAAGCGCGAGTGGGGGAGGCGTAGTTGCCCGCGCATCCTCATGCGCGGACCAGGTGGCTGCAATTATCCATTAGCCGACAACAAATCGCGCGGCTCTCGATCAAAACCATCACGGCGGCACGCCACGCGCATCGCGCGCCTCACATGCAGGCGCGTGGCGTGCCGCGTCGGCTTCGGCACGTGGGCCCTAGCCGTGCAGCTTAGCGTCTGGACCGTTAGGCGCACCACATTTGGCATCCCGGTAAGATTGCCACATGTGGAATCGAATCCAGACGAACGTCTCGTTTCTCAACGTCATCGACCGGAAGATCGCGGAGCTTCACGCCCACAACGACTCGTATCTTCCGTCATTTGCCGATGCGCCGAGAATCGTCGTTGGTTCTGATTATTCGGGCGAACACGCCGCGGCCAAATATCTTGGTTTTACTTTTGTCATTCTTCCTCAGAGCTCGTGGCGAGCGTGGAACGTGTCTCGCCTGTATATCCGCGCGACGCGAAATATCCAGGAACGCCACATGGCATATTCGAGCCTCAACGATGCGTTCAGGCGTGATGCCCTCCACGAGTTTTTGACGGCGTTGCTCCTTCAGAAGGGCATGGTAATCACGATCGTCGTGAACAAACAGTTGCGAAGCATTTTTCAGTCGTCGGGTCAAATTGACGCGGGTGTGTGGGGCGTTGAACATTGCGGCGACTGGAGGCCTCCCGAGATCGAAAAGATGCTCCGCGTAGTTCACGCGGCAGCCTTCTTCATCGCAGGCGTCGCGTCGGCCGGCCAGGACGTTCAATGGATTACAGATCACGACGCAATCGCCGCCAACGAGGCGCGATTTCAGGACATGGCCGCCGTGTTCAAAGCTGTGCTCGACCAGTACTTGACCGTCAAGTTGGGTTCCGTGCGTTGCTCAACGAGTCTCGAATCGCCACTCGAGGTGGAGGACTTCGTCGCTATCCCGGATCTCATTGGTGGCGCAATGGTTGATCTCTTCACCGCGCACAGGCGAAGGACCGATGTGTTTTCCGAAGAGATGCCGACGCCGCGCCCGGAGGATCTGTCGTGGAAAACTCGCACAATCATCGATTGGTTGGCGAGGCGAGGCGCTCTCCGACGGCTCATTTACAAGTTCGAACCAGGCCCAGAGGCTGAGACGTTGGAGATTGCCGATATGAATTTGGCAATGCCCCTGCCGTAGGCCGGGCATTCGCGCGGCCTAACTCGAGGTAGAACCCGACGCGGCCCGGCTTCGTCCCGCCGGCCGAGCCGGCTCGTTCAGCGGTATTTGACGGCGTCACGCCGCCAGCATCGCGCGCTTCAAATGCGGGCAGGCAGCGTGCCGCGCTGCCGTAGCCACGAGGGCCCTGGCCGCGCGGGTTAACCTCTAGACCGTTAGGCCGGCGACGGTGGCGCAGCCGCACGTTTCCACCACCCAACCCAGCTATGCTCTGGCGTGATTGCCCAGAACTCACGGCCATTGGATGTTAAGGAGGCCGCCTCACGGCGGCAACCGTGATTATCGGCCAAGAGCAACTTGTGCGTCCGTCGCCTCCGCGGACAACCACTCTGGCGGCATGCGCCGATTAGAGCGTCTGAAAATCGATCGCGATGGTACGATTCAAGAATGTCGCACGAGCGGAAATTTAGCGCGCAGGAGAGGTGCGGGCACTGCGCCAATCTTGCGCCGATGGAGATTGTGACCACGTACTCGCAGGTTCGAGAAGAGATTGTCGGACAAGGGCTGTCAGAAATCGCTTGGCAGCACGGTCCCGTACACGAGTTGCTCCAGTGCCCAGCCTGTCGCGCCCTGACACTTCGATCCTATTATTGGGACGATAACTTGCTCGGCGAGCCGCGAGATTACCAAGTTCTTTACCCATCGACCGAAACTACTCAGCTCGCTGGCCTGCCGCAGAACGTTGCCTCCGCGTACGAAGCCGCACGGCGTGTCCGCACGATAGACCCGAATGCCTATGCCGTTTTAGTTGGTCGCGTTATCGAACTTGTATGCGAGGAACGAGGGGCAAAGGGGAAATTCTTGAGCCACAAACTGGCTGATCTTGCGAAACGCGGCGAGATCCCCAAGAACTTGGTTCCAGTGGCGAAAACGCTCGCCGACCTGCGGAACGTGGGTGCGCATTCATCACTCGGCGAGCTCACTTCTGGTGAAGTGCCACTGCTGGACGACCTTGTTCGAAGCATTCTCGAGTATGTGTATTCCGCAGCGTTTGTTGCTCAGTGCGCGAATGAGCGGCTGCAGCGCCTTATCGAAAGGCGGAAGGCAAATGTGAATATGGCAGGCAAGCAATCACCTGTTCAAGTAGCGAAGACAGAATCCCACACCGAAGCCGAGCCATCCGGCAGCTGAACAATCGGCGGCCTAACTCACCGTAGAAGCCGCCGCGGCCCGGCTTCGGTCCGCCGGCCGAGCCGGCTCGTTCAGCGGTACTTGCACGGCGTCACGCCGCCAGCAACGCGCACCTCACATGCAGGCAGGCGGCGTGCCGCGCCGGCTTCGGCACGAAGGCCCTGGCCGCGCAGCTTAACGGTTGGACCGTTAGGCGGACGTCGATTCTGGCGGTTGCACCATTCCTCCGCCCGCCCTCTACACCGCGATGCGAGCGAATTCTTTGCGTAGGGAGGCGCGGTATGGAGATCGGATTCCGTTCGGCGGACCATCAAACGGTGCGGCTGCATGCCCGCCCTCCCATCCTGCGTCCGTCGACGGCCGAAGACTCTCTGATCTTTTTGGCGCCTCCGGCATCTTCGGCCGTTTAGGCGGACATCCACTCCGACCTCACGTTCCCACCCACGCCGAGCTGATTCAGTGCCTGCTCGGCGGTCTGAGCGGCGTACTTCACCCGCAGCAAGTCATCGCCGCACCGACAGGTTGTTAACCGCGTTGGCACGAACAAGCCAAACGCCCAAGAAGCTGTGCGAAAGGGGACCCTTGCCGTGGCGTTCCCCGGTGCAAATTGCTGACTGTCAAGAAGAAAATAGCACTTTGCGGAATCTGTGGAAAACTGGCCAAACTTGCCGAAATCTGGGCAGCAGTGCAACCGCTCCTGTGCAATACAGGACAAAACTAGCAGTCGCCGCTAAGTGCAATCAGGAGTGGCAGATTGCGAGCCGGCTGAAAGCGCTCAAAGACGGCTTTGGGCGCCCTTCGGCGGCGCCTCGCAGGGCTGCACAAGTTCATGTGCTAGTCTCTCGTCACTGTTCAAAAGTCTGCTGAGGCGCTGCGGATCGGGGCCGACTGGCTAAATCGGCTTTACTGTATGGTCCCGTGCCTCAGGTACTTCAAAACACCGCCGATTCTCGTCCCTCGTGGTGGAGGCGCATCGGACTGAAACTGCGATCGGTGTTCACTCGACCCGCAATTGCAGATCGTCTTCGGAAGGCTGAACGCGCTGTCGAGGCCACGTACCTCGACAGACCACAAGCCGAGGCAATTCAGTTTCAAGCGAACGGCGCGGCAAGTGTGATCAGTTCACTTGGCACCGCTGATAATGCATGTGTCCAGCTGGGCCGCCTGCTCGTCGTTAAGGCGACAGCGGCCGACGGAACGTCGGTGGTCGTGGCGCGCACACTTACATCGGGCGAGATTGAAGATCTCAGTAACAATCAGAGCGTTCTCAAAGAACCGGCAACGATTTTGGAATTCTTGCAATCCGCGAAGAGAGTGAAACTTGAGTAAGAGAGAACCAGCACGGATTGCCGCCTAACTCGAGGTAGAACCCGGCGCGGCCCGGCTTCGGCCCGCCGGCCGAGCCGGCTCGTTCAGCGGTATTTGAGCGGCGTCACGCCGCCTGCATCGCGCGCCTCAAATGCGGGCATGCGGCGTGCCGCGCTGCCGTAGCCACGAGGGCCTTGGCCGCGCGGGTTAACCTCTAGACGTTAGGCCGACCACGATTTCCGTAGCCGCACGGTTTCCACCGCCCGCCGGGCCAACTCACGGACTATCGCGTTAGACCGTCATTCCGTACGTCGGGCCAAGGCGCTCCGCGTCGGTATGGCCTTGTGGCGCGTAGTGCAGACATTTATCGTTGCTCGCTTCCACCCCGCGGCGCCGCGAGGTGAGAGAAGCGGCGCCACCACCTTACCGCTCCGCCCGCCCTGCCAATTCGCGCACTCGCCCCTTCACACCCACACGTCCACCCGCGGTAGGCGAGTGCGCAAATTGGCAGTCCCCCTCTCGCGACGGTCGTGGCGCCGCTTCTCTCACGCGCCACCCCCCCTGAGCGCGTTCGGCGAACCAGCGAATCAGCGTCACGACAGTTGCGAGGCACGGCTGATCGGTTCGCCCCGTTGATCGCGCGCAACTGTCGCGCCGCTGCTTCGCAGATTCGCCTCGGCGCGCTCCCGCCTGCGCCGGCGCCGCTCACGCCCAAGCATTCTTCAGGAACGCTGCCCGTGGCGTGCGCGATCACGTCGGTACGTTTCCGCCGCCGTCACGCCGGTTGCAGATCGCGAGTCATTGCTCCGCACTCGTCGCGGCAACCGGCGTGCCGGCCACCCGGCCGACGATCTCGTTTCTGCGCAAGTACGTTCGACGGGCCTGGCGCCTGTTCCGTTAAGCCGACCAACATTTCACCGGCCTCGCGTTTCCCCCGCGCCGTTGGCTGTCGCTTACTCCATCCGCCACCTCACGGAACATCGCTGTCCGGTGACGCGGGTTGTGAACGTGCTGCAGCGTGGTCGAGCAGCACAACCATGCTGACCTCCTCGTCATCAACATGAAAAATCTTGTGAGGCAATCGTGTCCGGTTGAAAATGGATCGATGGAGAAGGATTTGGCTCGGCGTGCGATCTTCGAAACAGCGCAGGCTGTTCTTTCGGGTCAGTTGTCGTACTTGGAAGCGACGCGTCTGCTCTTGAACTCACTGCGAATAGTCGATGTCGACGAGAACGATGTCGATCTGATGCCGTTTGTCTTGATCAACTCCGAGTGCGATCACTTGCCCATCGGTAGGCAACGTGAATTCTGGTCCGTCGAAGCGCTTAAAGGGAAGGCACCCGAACTCGCTCGAAGCGAAGAATGGGCAAAGCGAATAGCGGAAGAACATGTGAAGAACCTGCTTCGTCGCTTTCATCCGAGCAGTTAGGCGAATCGTGCATCCTAACGTCCATACGGCCGGCCAACGAGCATGATCTTGCCGCGGAGCGAATCGATCATCGTTGAGTGGGCGTTCCCGGACTTCGGCCCGCCGGCTGGAGCCGGCTTGTGTAATCATGAAGATACGCGCCAGTGCCAGCCCGCGTGGCGGCCTCGCTGATGCCGGGCGTCTGCTTGGCGGCTATTCGCCAATGCTTATCGCTTCGTGCAGACGTGTTCTATTTGCGAGCCCGGGACGATAGCGCCACAGTTGTTGCACTTCGAATAGAGTTCAGCATCGCAGTGAGGGCATCGGACCGTGCTGGCGCCCTCATAGTTACAGTTGGGGTTACCCGCGAGACAAGGCATGATGCATCCTCCGCTTGACGTCCATTAATCTGCAAGGATTTTGCCGAATTACTTTCATAGCGGCCGGCCTGTTAGTGAGGTTTGCGTGTCGCGGCCTAACTCGAGGTAGAACCCGGCGCGGCCCGGCTTCGGTCCGGCGGCCGAGCCGCCTCGTTCAGCGGTACTTGGACGGCGGCACGCCGCCCGCACCGCGCGACTTACATGCGGCAGGCGGCGCGCCGCGCTGCCGTAGCCACGAGGGCCCTGGCCGCGCGGGTTAACCTCTAGACCGTTGTGCGGACGGGCCGAGCAGCTCTCCGCTCCGTCCGCACTGTCAAATCTTCGGCGCGGTTCCGAGATGCATGAGCATCGCCGCCGCCAACGCAGCACACAGAACCCATGTCTGCCGCAGATCCTTCGGCCACGTGCGAGCTTGTCACGGCATCGCAAATGTCACACGGGCTTCGGCACGTGAACGGCTCACTGTGCGTTCGCCAGGCACCGCGGTCGGAGTCGCTATCACCGGCAGGTTAGCGGCGCGGTGCCTGAAACTTTGTACATCTCGCACTTCGGAGTGAAACCGGAGCATTCTGCCGAAGAGGCGAGCGCCACGCGTCGCGGCTTCGGCGCGTGATCAGCACGGGCATCGTGTCCAAGCGCCAAGATCACTAACTATTCATGTCTGCCGCAAGGCTAGCGCCGCAGACATGTGCTTCGGCACCGAGGTTCTGCCACACTCGCGGAAGGCCAAGCTCGAACCCGTTCTGCGTCAGCAGTATTGGCCGGAACATCAAAGACTGAAGGGAATGAGCTGCTTCGGCGCCGCACAACTCACGGTAGAAGCCGACGAGAGGCTGGTTTCTGGCCCGCCGGCCGAGCCGGCTAAATCAGCGCTAGACGGACGGCGTCACGCCGCTTGCAAACGCTCCCGCCCAAGAAATGTGGTTAGTCGCGGCAAGCGGCGCGCCGCGTCCGTCCTCGCACCTGAATGCCTCTCGCGGCTTAACCGTTTGACCGTTAGGCGCACGGGAAAAGGAGGCCGCTTACCGCGGCATCATTCGGATATGGCCAAAGGCCGAGCACCGAAATTTGTCTCCGATGAGCAGTTGCCTAACGAACTGGTCCTCGCCTGCGCAAGCGGATGCGGCACTCCCCGAAAGCATTGCCCCTAGAGTCCTTAAGTAACGTCGGCCGTCCGTTTTCAAAAGCCGCGACCCGTGCCGGAACGCCAGATCGTCGGCCATCGCGAATCGGTGTTGATGGTTCGCGCTATTCTTTGAGTCGCGGTTTCCAGTAGTTCGGTTTTCGACTTGTGTGTGCAAGCGCCACGATCTGAAGGTAATCCTCGTGGCGTCGATAGATCAGAACGAATGGGAAATGATCTAGCGGAAAACGACGAACAAGTCCTCGTGTGCGACGTATCTGCTCTCCGATCTCCGGGTATTCAGAGATTAGCTTGATGACCTTCTGAATATCATTCCAGAGTCGATCGCCCAAACCGGGTACTTCGCTCTCGTACCGGCGAAGGTAATACTCGATCTCATCCTCTGCAAATGAGCTTGGCAGAACTTTCGGTTTCACCGGCCGAACACATTCCGTTCGATTCGGGCTCTGAAGGTCTCCCAGTCCGAGGTTATGGCCTCACCACTGTCAAGAGCCGCGCAACGCCGCTCGATTTCACGAGCCCAAGCATCATCGACGCCTTCTTGTTCAGCTTCATCGAGACTTTCGAGGAGGCGAGCTGCGATTTCCGCGCGGTCGTGCTCAGGCAGATCGAGTACCTGCTGAAGCAGCGTGCTGGCAGCGTTAGTCATACTGGCAGTTTAACGCAGGTGAAAGACACTCGTGGGTTCCCGTTCGGGTTCATTGCTGAGTGGCGTGCCATCTGGCACGTGCGACGCACGGAATTGCAGGCGCATCTCGCGCAAACGACGCTGTCGGCAACGTCTTTTGGCCACGCGGAAGTCAAGAATCACGAGTGCCGGCGCCTAACTCGAGGTAGAACCCGGCGCGGCCCGGCTTCGGCCCGCCGGCCGAGCCGGCTCGTTCAGCGGTACTTGGACGGCGGCACGCCGCCCGCAGCGCGCGAATTACATGCGGCAGGCGGCGCGCCGCGTCGTCTTCGGCACGCGGGCCCTGGCCGCGCGGGTTAACCTCTGGAACGTTAGCCCGGCTAACATTTCCGTGGCCGCACGTTTCCCCTCCATGAGAAGGCCACATCTGTCAAGGCGGCCGACGTGGCGGCCGCACCAAGTATGTTTTCAGTCAGCTTTGCGTCGAGCCGGTTGAACGGGACCGTGGATCGCGCCTCCATCCGCACTCTATAG